>Ga0233377_1000001_pt1 | contig 802370 bp, 604 predicted proteins | sample ElkDunMinimDraft_6_FD_191540 | JGI IMG/M metagenome (GOLD analysis project Ga0233377, IMG submission 191540) | Fecal eukaryotic communites from dung pellets of Tule Elk in California, USA - Elk Dung E36 | ecosystem: Host-associated > Mammals > Digestive system > Large intestine > Fecal...
GCTACATTGGTGCAGGCTGTCTCGATAAGGTTTGCTTTTTTTTCATGATTGAAAGGAATAAATGATTGATTATAAAAGTTAAGCCTTATCGTGCAGTTTTGGAAACTACCGTAGGTTTAGTGCAACAGCAAATAAGCAATAACCAAAAACAATTAACCCTGATATCTATGGAAAAATTTACTTATCTAAAATTGGGAATGTTATTGTTCCTGATGGTTTTGGGTTCCAGTCTTCTGGCCCAAACGGTGCAGGTGACCGGAAAGGTCACCGACGAGTCCGGCGAACCCATCCCGGGTGCTACGGTTCTTGTAAAAGGTACTACTACGGGTATGGCAACAGATATGGATGGCCAATATTCGGTTTCAGCCTCCCCAGATGCCGTGTTGGTTTTTTCCTTCATAGGATTTCAGTCTCAGGAATTTACTATTGGGAACCGTTCCATCATTGATGTCACCCTGGGGTCAGATTTTGGATCTTTGGAAGAAGTGGTGGTAATTGGTTACGGAACGGTCAGAAAAAGAGATTTAACCGGTGCGGTATCCTCGGTAAATGCGGACAAATATCTGAACGAAACCCCCAATTCGGTACAGGACATCCTCCGGGCAAACGCCCCTGGATTAATCGTAGGCATGGATGCAACCGCCAAAGGAGGGGGATCGCTTGAAGTGCGTGGGCGCACCTCCTTAAACGCAAACAGAAATCCCCTTTTGGTAGTGGATGGTGCCATTTATTATGGGCAACTGGCTGATATCAATCCTAACGATATAGAAAATCTAGAAGTATTGAAGGATGCCAGTTCCGCGGCGGTATTCGGGGCCAAATCAGCTAATGGGGTGATCCTTATTACGACAAAAAGGGGTAAAGAAGGGCGTTCGGTAATCAACATTAATTCTAATGTAGGCCTGGCGACGATGGCAACTTTCCCTGATGTATATGGTCCTGATGAATTTATCAGCTGGAGAGAGGATGTGATGAAATCGATCAACGCTGGCGGCTATGAACCCTATAGGTTTTCCGACCCCAGGAATTTGCCAAGCAATATCTCGATGAATGAGTGGATGGCATATGACGGTTCTCAAGGAGACCCGGTGTCCGTTTGGCTCCAACGCCTTAATATGCAGCCCGCTGAGATCCAAAACTATCAGGCAGGCCGTTCTGTCAATTGGTACGACAGGATTTTTCAGACGGGCTTTAGGCAGGATCATACCGTAAGTCTCTCTGGAAGGAAAGACGATCTGCAATATTATTGGTCACTGGGTTATTTGGATAACAAAGGGGTGGTTATAGGGGACGAATTCAAAACATTTAGATCGCGTATTAACTTGGAAGGTAAAATCAACAACTTCCTTACGGTTGGGATCAATGCCCAACTGGCCAACAGAGATGAAAGCCAAGTGCCGGTAGATTGGACACTAGTTCGCACGCTTTCTCCGTGGGGGTCAGAATATAATGAAGATGGAACCCTTAAATGGAGGCCAAATGATGAGGCTAGTGGAGGAAACCATCCTTCCTATGCCCGAAGCCATATAGATCGTCTACGTAGGGAACTTACCCTCAACTCAACACTATATGCTTCTATTGACCTTCCTTTTGGATTCAACTTCCGGACCAACTTTACGCCAAGGATTGCCTATTACGAGCGGTTCAATCATGAATCATCCGCCCATGCCGACTGGGGTGCAACAGGCGGCAATGCTTCAAGACGGAATCAGAAAATCTATGAATGGCAGGTGGATAATATCCTGTCCTGGCAAAAACTTTTTGCAGAAAAGCATGATTTCAACGTCACCTTACTGGCTAATGCCGAGAAATTCCAACAATGGGACGGCGAAGTGTCGAACAATGGTTTTGAGCCGCATGACGGCTTAGGATACCACAATATGAGTGCTGGTATCAATCCGATCATCAATCCTGACCGACATGATGCGTATAGCACTGGAGATGCTCTTATGGGTAGGTTGATTTATTCATTTGAAGGGAAATACTCCACCACGCTTTCGGTACGTCGGGACGGATATTCTGCCTTTGGGCAAAGCAATCCGAGGGCAACATTTTATTCGGCAGCTCTAGGGTGGGTATTTTCGGATGAGAATTTTGTGAACTTGGATTGGCTTGACGTAGGCAAGCTTAGGTTTTCCTGGGGAAGTAACGGCAACAGGGACATCGGAAGGTACGATGCAATGGCCAACCTTTCGACAGGGAAATATTTTTATCAGCGCCCGAGCGGAGAGCTTTATTTTGTAAGCCAGCTTTGGGTGGATAGGATGCAAAACAGTCTCCTTCAGTGGGAAAGAACCGAATCCTACAATTTGGGACTTGATTTCTCCATCTTGAAAAGCCGATTGGAAGGTTCCATGGAATTTTATCAAACGTCTACCACCGATCTTTTGGTCAGGCGTTCGCTTCCTTCTGTCACGGGATTCGATTTTGTGACGGATAACCTGGGTGAAATCCAGAACAAGGGTTTCGAGATTACCCTTAATTCGGCCAATTTGACTACACCTAATCTGTCCTGGTCAAGTACAGCCAACTTCCAGTTGAACCGCAACAAAATTGTGCACTTATACGGAGATTTGGATGACACAGGGGCGGAGCGCGACGATATCCAAAATCAATGGTTTATAGGGGAGGCAATCGACAGGGTGTGGCACTACAAGACGCAGGGCATCTGGCAACAAAATGAGGCCGAAGCTGCAGCCGACTATGGGGTCCGTCCAGGTGACTATAAAATTGAAGATGTCAATGGAGATGGTTTATTTACCAATGCGGACAGACAATTTTTGGGTTACAGTGAGCCACGTTACCGGTGGAGTTTGAGAAACGACTTTACGATTAGGAAAAACTTCGACATCTCATTTATGATGTATTCCTATTGGGGACATATAGACGCCTTTAACCAAATGAAAAACAGGGATGGATTTTTGGACAGGACGAGCTCCTACAAAACGCCATATTGGACGGAAGAGAACCCGAACAACGAGTGGGCAAGGCTAAATTCCAATGAAGGCGGAGCAAGCGGTTATAACGTATATCGTAAACGCTCCTTTATCCGGCTTGAAAACATCTCCATGGGCTACACCCTTCCGCAGGCTTTGGTTGAAAAGGCGAAAATATCTAATCTGAGGGTTTATTTCAATATCAGAAACGTCGCTTACTTCGCTCCTGAGTGGGATTTTTGGGATCCAGAAAAGTCTATTTCTCCACATGAATGGGATAATGCAGACGCAAATCCTGTGTCTGGACCTATTCCCCGAACTTGGACCGTAGGTATTGATCTGACTTTGTAAACGCTAAATTTGAAAGACATGAAAACCGACAATACATTAAAAAAAATCAGTTTGCTTTTTGGCGCCGTAGTCCTACTATCGGGTTGCGGTGAGGAATGGTTGGATCCCAAGCCCTTGTCCATCTACACCCCGGAGAATTCTTACAACCAAGCGAGCGGGCTGTGGAGTGCCATGGTGGCCTGTGAACGGAATATGAGGCATGAATATACCGGCGATTCGCCTCCGATCCTGACAGAGCATATATTTTCCGAAGTGGCAGTGGAAGGGACAACCGACAAGTCGGGTCCCGCACAGGATTTAAACCTACTTATCACTCCAGATGCCCAGCTCAATCATGTTGATTACAATAGAATCGGATGGTATTGGCTTGAGGGATATCGGGCACTTAAATACGCCAACACCGTGATCACCCGGATTGACGAGCCACAGGATTACCAGTCGGAGGAAGAAAAAAACCACCTATTGGGAACGGCCTATTTCCACCGCGCTCTACGTTACTACCGCCTGACACAACAATTCGGAGATGTACCTTTGGTGTTGGAGGAAATGAGGGAGCCGAAACTGGATTTCTATTCGACCGACCGCGAAGTCATCTTACGTAAAATGAAGGAAGATCTTGAGTGGGCGGAGCAATGGGTGCCGGACGTGATGGATAGGGGTAGGGTTGCCAAGGGCGCCATTCAGCATCTTCTTACCAAAATCAATTTGGCTCTCGGGGAGTTTGATGATGCCATTGCTTCTGCAAGCAGATTGATCGATGGCGGGCAATATTCCCTCATGACGGAAAGGTTCGGCTCTGTGGCGAATGATGCAACAAAAAACGTGATTTGGGATCTACATCGAGCCGAAAATAAGGCGTCAAGTATTAACAAAGAAGCCATTCTCCTAGTGATGGACAGGGCGGATACGGACGGAAACTCAGGAAATCCGGGGGGGATGACCTCCATGCGCCAGGGCGTTCCTTTTTGGGAAACCAACATTAATACTCCTCTGGGCAACCGGGGAACCATAGGCACAGCAGCGATAGCGATCGATCAAACTACTACTTATGGTAGGGGTATAGGTCGGCTCCGTGGTACCTGGTATCACCAAAGTATGATTTGGGATGATCCGGACGATTTGAGACATGCCCCCGGCAATTGGATGAATATGGATGATCTTGTTTATAACAATCCGGCTTTAATAGGCTCAGATTCCTACTACGGAACACCCCTCAGATTCAGAAATGATGCAGGTACGGTTTTGGTCGTCGACACTATCCGAAGCTGGTTTTCATGGCCTCATTACAAATTGTATGTGCCGGATCCGCAACGGGTGCAACCGCAGGGTGGGCACAGTGACTGGTACATTTTCCGTTTGGCAGAAACGTATCTTCTACGAGCAGAAGCACATGTATGGAAGGGTGATCTGGCTAGTGCTGCTGCCGACATCAATGTCGTGAGAACTAGAGCCAAAGCGGCACCTTTTACAGCGGCAGATATGAATATAGGGACCATATTGGACGAAAGGGCAAGAGAGTTATATTATGAAGAACCAAGAAAGACCGAGCTGACGAGGATGGCTTATCTTTTTGCCAAAACCGGAAAACCGGCCTATAATGGAAAAACCTATAGTATGAACAACTTTTCCGAGAATAACTTCTTTTATGACAGGATTATGGAGAAGACGGATTTCTACAATAAGGGCGTCCACACCCGACACGGCGACGAATATACCATGAGTCCATACCATGTGTTGTGGCCGATTCCAGCTTCTGCTATCAACGGAAATACCAGAGGCCAGATCAACCAAAACCAGGGGTATTCGGGAGCGGAAAACAACGTGCCGCCACTGAACACGTTGCCGGAGTAAAATAATGCAAAGTGATGATATTTGATTACTTTTGAATGAAAGGGGCGAAGGAAGCCGATGGCTTTCTTCGTCTTTTATTTTTAACAGGGCCCCATAGAAGGGCTTGTAAAAACTTTTACCAAAGGTAGCTTTGAAAGGCAGTATTTTGATCCATGAATTATGTTACAAATCAGACCTACCGATTATGATTTTCAAAAAGTATGATTACTTTAGTAAAATTAAAGGAGCATGGCCAATTAAATGCCTCCTGTAGATTTTTGTCCCGTTAATCAGATCAAATAATTAACAATAAACATGAATTTTACCACTCTAGATCTCCTGATTTTTATAGGATATTGTGTATTAATTCTCTTTATGGGCTATTTTGTGTCCAGGGAGAAGGAAGGCCATATTAAGGATTCCAACGATTATTTCTTGGCCAGTAAAGCGCTTCCCTGGTGGGCAGTAGGTGCATCCTTGATAGCTTCCAATATTTCGGCCGAACAGTTTATCGGCATGTCGGGATCCGGTTTTGCACTTGGCCTGGCGATTTCTACCTATGAATGGATGGCGGCGGCGACCTTGTTGGTCGTGGCGATATTTTTCCTGCCCATCTACCTTAAAGAAGGCATCAGTACCATGCCCCAATTCCTGCTTAAAAGATATGACAGCCGAGTAAGGACGGTAATGGCCGTTTTTTGGCTATTGGTCTACGTTTTTGTTAACCTGACCTCTGTCCTTTATCTGGGGGCTTTAAGTTTGGATACTATTTTAGGCGTTCCCATGACTTATGGGATTATTGGCTTGGCCTTATTTGCAATGTTATACTCCATCTATGGAGGACTCAAAGCAGTTGCCTGGACGGATGTGGTACAGGTGGTATTTTTAGTGGCTGGAGGAGTAGCAACCACCTATCTTGCCTTGTCTATGGTGGGGGAGGGAGATGTGATATCCGGGTTCTCTACCCTGATGGCAGAAGCACCTGGCCATTTTAAAATGATATTTGAGGAAGGTGAAATGATGATTCCTGACGGCGCGGGCGGACAGCGTGATGCTTACCTGGATTTGCCCGGCATTAGCGTATTGATCGGAGGGATGTGGGTCATCAACCTCAATTATTGGGGATTTAACCAATATATTACCCAACGTGCTTTGGCAGCCAAAAACTTGAATGAAGCCCAAAAAGGGATGATCTTTGCCGGCTTCTTGAAGCTGTTGATGCCTTTGATCGTGGTTATCCCTGGGATTGCTGCGTATGTCATTGTCAATAATGGTGTTGATTTAGGCTTTATTGAATCCATGAAAGATCCGGTTACGGGGATCATCAAATCCGATAGAGCCTATCCTACTTTGTTACAGTTGTTGCCCTCAGGCTTGAAAGGACTGGCCTTTGCTGCACTAGCCGCCGCCATTGTATCTTCATTGGCCTCTATGGCCAACAGTACTTCAACCATATTTACTTTGGATATCTACAAGACCTTCTTTGATTCCAATGCGTCGGAGAAGAAGCAGGTAAGGGTGGGGAGGATTGCTGCCATTGTAGCATTCTTGATTGCCGCCATTGTAGCTCCTGCATTGAGTGCATTGGATCAGGCATTCCAATATATTCAGGAATATACCGGGTTTATATCCCCCGGTGTCTTTGCCATCTTCATGTTTGGTTTCTTCTGGAAAAAAACTACCTCCAATGCCGCACTTGCTGCAGCCGTATTGACTATTCCCCTTTCTGCTTTATTAAAGTTTATGTTCCCGCTGTTACCGTTCATTGACAGAATGGGGATTGTATTTTTGATCCTTTCTGCCTTAATTATTATCATTAGCTTAGTCCAAGGAAAAGGGGAAGATCATCCAAATGGAATCGAGATTACCAAAGATCTCTTTAGGACGAGTACGGCTTTCAAAATCGGCGCAATTCTAATCAGCGGGATTATTGCCGCTTTATACATTACTTTCTGGTAAAATTCAATTTTTGAAATGAGAAAATTATTGATTGGCTACGACATCGGGAGTTCGTCGGTGAAAACTACTTTGCTAGACGCTGATTCAGGAAAGGTGGTGGCTTCTGAGAGCCTGCCTAAAGAGGAAATGCAGATTTCTTCACCCAAAAAGGAATGGGCGGAACAGGATCCCATGATGTGGTGGAAATACATCATAGAAACCACCAGGAAAGTCGTTGCAGATGCACGCATCCAGAACGGAGAAGTGCTGGCTATAGGGATCTCTTACCAAATGCACGGCTTGGTGCTGGTGGACAAAAACCTTGAAGTCATCCGCCCTTCCATCATCTGGTGTGACAGCAGGGCAGTGGAAATCGGTAACCAGGCTTTCAACGAGATGGGAAGTGACTATTGCCTTTCTAGATTATTAAATTCTCCGGGCAACTTTACCGCATCCAAATTAAGATGGGTGAAGGAGAATGAACCTCACCATTTTGAGAGAATCCACAAAATCATGCTCCCAGGAGACTTTGTCGCCATGAAGCTGACAGGAGATATTCTGACTTCGGAAACCGGGCTATCGGAGGGCATATTCTGGGATTTTCATGAAAATGGTGTTTCTTCCAAACTCCTGGAACATTATGGGATCGACCGATCGCTCTTGGCAGATGCAGTACCTTCCTTTTCTCATCAAGGAAAGGTGACGGCAGCGGCTGCTGCCCTGCTGGGATTAGAGGCAGGGATTCCCATTACTTATCGTTCTGGTGACCAACCTAACAATGCCTTTTCACTTAATGTATTGGAGGAAGGTGAACTGGCTACTACCGCGGGAACATCAGGAACGGTATATGGTGTCAGTACCAAGCCGGTATATGATCCCGATTCGCGGGTCAATACCTTCGTTCATGTCAACCACAGCACTTCCACGCCCAGTTATGGCGTCCTTCTCTGTGTCAACGGAACGGGAATATTGAACAGCTGGCTAAAGCGTAACTTGGGAGATGGCACCATATCTTATGAGGAAATGAACCATTTAGCGGCCGAGGTGCCTATCGGAGCGGAAGGCCTCAATTTCATTCCTTTTGGTAACGGGGCCGAACGAATCCTGAAAAATCAGCAGGTGGATGCACATCTTTCCGGCTTGAACCTACTGAAGCATGACAAACGACATGTACTTAGGGCGGGACAGGAAGGGATCGTTGCTTCTCTTACCTATGGTTTCAATATCATGAAGGGGATGGGTTTGAACCTGAATACGGTGAAAGCCGGAAAGGCCAATATGTTCTTAAGCCCACTTTTCCGTGAAGCCTTTGTCAATATGAACCAGGTCAGTCTGGAACTTTACGATACCGACGGCTCTCAGGGAGCCGCTAGGGGCGCGGGGATTGGTCTAGGCCTATACCCTGATCGCCAGTCGGCCTTTATTGGTTTGGAAAAAGTCGCCTCTCTTGATCCGGATGAGCGTCTTCAGCAGGCCTATGCAGAAGTTTATCAACGCTGGAAAGGCCAATTGGAAAAGCTGTAAAAAGATCGGAAGTCAGATAAAGATGCCGAAGTACTTACGATAGCTGACAATATTTAATACGCAACAACAGAATAACTAAATAACCTTATTACCATGTCAAAAACCTATTTTCCTAACATTGAAAAAATCAAATTCGAAGGCCGGGAGTCAAAGAATCCTTTAGCTTTTAAATTTTATGATGAGAATAAAGTCATAGCAGGCAAAACCATGAAGGAGCATTTTCGCTTTGCTATTGCCTACTGGCATTCCTTCTGTGCTACAGGCGGTGACCCATTTGGCCCTGGCACCATGGTGCATGAGTGGGATCAGGCGGAGGATGCTGTACAACGTGCCAAAGATAAAATGGATGCCGCTTTTGAATTCATCACCAAAATAGGTGCCCCTTATTATTGCTTCCATGATATTGATTTGATCGACGAAGGCAAAGACATAGAAGAATATGAGAGCCGCATGAAGGTCATCGTGGAATATGCCAAACAAAAGCAGGAGGAAACCGGCGTGAAACTGCTTTGGGGAACCGCCAATGTGTTCAGCAACCCACGGTATATGAACGGAGCTTCTACTAACCCGGATTTTGATGTAGTAGCCTATGCTGCTACCCAGGTGAAAAACTCTATCGATGCCACCATTGCTCTGGGTGGTGAAAACTACGTGTTCTGGGGCGGACGAGAAGGCTATATGTCTCTGCTCAACACCGATATGAAAAGGGAAACCGAACATTTGGCGCAGTTCCTCACCATGGCCAGGGATTATGGCCGTAAGCAGGGCTTTACAGGATCTTTCCTGATCGAGCCCAAGCCTATGGAGCCTACCAAGCACCAATATGATTACGATGCGGCCACGGTGATCGGCTTCTTAAGACATTACGGTTTGGACAAGGACTTCAAACTAAACCTGGAAGTAAACCATGCTACTTTGGCGGGGCATACCTTCCAACATGAGCTTCAGGTGGCGGTAGACGCCGGCTTACTGGGCAGTATCGACGCCAACAGAGGAGATTATCAAAACGGTTGGGACACCGATCAGTTTGCTATCAACCTTCAGGAATTAACAGAATCTATGTTGGTTATCCTCGAAGGTGGCGGATTAGGAGCAGGTGGAGTCAACTTTGATGCGAAAATCAGAAGAAATTCCACGGATCTGGATGACCTGTTTCATGCCCATGTAGGCAGTATGGATGCCTTTGCCAGAGGATTGATCATTGCCAATGAAATTTTGGAAAAGTCCGATTACAAGGCGCTTAGAAAGCAACGTTACGCTTCTTTTGATAGCGGTAAAGGGAATGAATTTGAGACGGGGAAACTGACCTTAGAAGATTTAAGAAGCCATGCTGTAGCCACAGGCGAGCCGAAGAAGACCAGCGGCAAGCAGGAACTGTATGAAAATATATTGAATCAGTTTATTTAATTCATGAAGCTAAGCCTAAAGCCGGATCAACAGATTCGGCTTTTTTTATGTCAAACTTGCTGTCATATAGATGATGCTAGGCACGTGAAGGCATTTCCTTAAAGCGATCCTTTGATTTTTAGGATAAATAAGGCAAAAATGCTGTAGTCGTTTTTTCCACTTCAAGCGTACTAAAGACGGAAGTTCATAGAGGCTGAAAAAGTACCAAATATTTCATGGACTAGCTTCTCCGGGGTAGACAGTTAAACCCTATTGATCTGTTTCCGGCTGTTGAAATGAAAGATAAAACCCAAATATCCAATCCCCCTTCTCAGGGAACAGCCAACGAATTTCATTTGGAGAGTGTGTTTAGGGAGAATTATGCCAGCCTTGTTTATTTTTCCTACAGAATGATAGGCAATAAATCAGACGCGGAAGATCTCGTCCAGGAGGCGTTTGTGAATTATTGGACCCATAGAAAGGATGTTCCGCTGGGACGGACCGAGATCAAGAATTATCTATACAAGGCGGTGAAAAATTCGAGTCTGAACTTCAACCGTCATCAGAAGGTAGTAGAAAAGTATGAAAATGGCTTCCTGCCAAATGCCATGGAGGAAGACAGTATCGTCAATCTGATCATCGAATCCGAGGTATTGGCAGAACTTTATGCCGCCATGTCTACCTTACCCGGAAGCTGCCAACTTATTTCCCGGATGAGTTACCTTGAAGGGATGAAAAACCAAGAAATAGCAGCGGAGCTAAAGCTTTCCATAAATACGGTAAAAACACAGAAACAACGGGGATTACAATTGCTTAAAAAAAAGCTCAATGGGGGAAAAGTAGGATTTTTAATTCTATTTCTGCTGCACTAGCATTTTATTCGCCTCGACAAAAGGCTTGTTTTTAGAATAAAGTTTAATATTTGAAATTTTTTTGATCCTCCGTCACCCATTTTCTTATCTGAGGTGTAATTACATCAACTGCATATATATATGGAAGAAAATGGTTTGCCATTTAGCATGGCAAAATTGATAGGTAAAAGCCTTGCTGGTATTGAGACCTCGGAGGAAAGGGAGGAGCTCAGAGCATGGGTGAATCAGGATCCGAAGAATCAACAAGTCATTGAAGATCTTGAGGACGAGATCATGGAGAAAAATGCCATGGAGTTCTTCGCCTCCATTGACCAAGAAAACGCTTGGGAAAAGGTTCGGGCCAATATTCACGAAAAGAATGTGGCGGGGCTGGCCGTGGTAAAAAATCCGCTCTGGAGATATGCTGCTTCATTTGCATTCCTCTGCCTAATGGCCGGATTGATGTACAGGCTGGTCATCGTACATCAAGGGGAGGGGCTTCCAACAACAGAAACGAGCGAAATAGAAGAGAGGGAACACGACTTCGAACAAGCCACGCTGCTCTTGGCGGATGGAACCTTGCTGGCCTTGGATGAGATAGAGGATGGGACAATAAGCGAATCGAATGGGAACAAGGTAACCAAGCAAAACGGCCAATTGACTTATGAAGCTGCCCAAGGTGACTACAGTGAAGCCGCTTTTCACACGATAACAACGCCCCGGGGAAGCCAGTATCAAGTAATTCTTCATGATGGCAGTAAAGTATGGCTGAATTCTGCTTCTTCTTTGCAGTTCCCAAGCCGGTTTTCCGATGAGGAAAGAGCCGTCATTTTAAAAGGGGAAGGGTATTTCGAAATAGCCAAAAGTCCCGTGTCCGACGGCTACAGGCCTTTTAAAGTTTTGGTGGGAGACATTCAGGTGGAGGTTTTGGGGACGAAATTCAACCTTATGGCATATGACGAAGAAGTTTCTATCAATACGACCTTGCTTGAGGGAGAGGTAAGGGTTCATGCCGGAAATGAGCACAAAAAGATCCGACCTGGCCAACAGGCCATGGTCAAAGGGCAGATCCAGGTTATTGAAGTAGATGCTGAAGCGGCCGTGGCTTGGAAGAACGGATTTATCCAGTTTGATAACTCGGACCTTCCATCCATCATCAGGCAGTTGGAACGGTGGTACAAGGTTGAATTTTACGGCGAGGACCAGATTGCAGGCAAACATTTTTCCGCATTCATTTCTCGGGATACCCCTCTTTCAAAAATATTGGAAATGTTGGAATTGTCCGGAAACATAAATTTTAAGGTAGACGGAGATAAAATTAAAATTACAGATGACCATTAAAAATAGCTTGGCAAGATCCAGCTGAAGTCAAGGTTATTCCCGAGGAGTACTCCATAGGGAATACATGGAGAGCAGGACATTTAATTAACCAAACCCAAAAATGTACAGTTATGAAATTAAAACTACTTCCGGAAAAGGAAAAACCATTCCTGCCTTTTTCATCCAAAAGAATGTGGATGATGAAATTAAATGCCGTTTTTCTAACCCTTCTCTGCATGCAGGTATCTGTAGCGGCCGTTTCGCAGAAATTGTCCCTGACAGTGGAAAACGCTCCTCTCGAGCAGGTAATGAAATCGATTAAAGAAAGAAGCAATTATTATTTTGTCTACAACAATGAACTTCTTCAGCATTCAAACAAAGTAAGCTTTGAAGTGGTAAACGGTTCTGTAGAGGAGGTGTTGGCGAAATCGTTTGAAAGCCAGCCGCTGACTTATATTCTTTTGGATAATACCATAGTAGTAAAACCAAAAGCGGAAATTCCCTCTGTTGAAAATGAACTTGATATATTTCCCCCAGTGAGGGTAAAAGGATATGTTACCAATGAAAATGGTGAAAGCCTTCCCGGCGTAAGTATTGTACTCAAAGGAACGGGAAAGGGAACGGTTACTGGTATTTCAGGGGATTTTGAGTTAGATGTTCCCGATGAGGATGCCGTGTTGGTTTTTAGTTTTATAGGGTATTCCACACAAGAAGTAAAGGTAGCTTCCCTGGGTGTCCTGGAAGGCGAACTACAGATAAACATATCCTTGATGCCGGATATTGCTGCGCTGAAGGAGGTTGTGGTAACTGCTTTGGGAATAGAAAGGGATGTAAGGTCCCTTGGCTATTCCGTGGGCAAGGTGGATGGAGAGGCGTTGAATGAGACGCCACAGACTAATTTGTTGAATTCCCTCAGTGGCAAGGTGTCCGGAGTACAGATCTCCCAAATGGACGGGGCTATTGGCTCTTCGGTAAACATCATCATTCGTGGGGCCAATTCTTTAAACAATGACAATCAGCCGCTCTTTGTAATCGATGGCGTTCCAGTGGAAAACAAGTTGAGCAATGCGTTTGGGGGAGCGGATATGGGAAATTCCATATCTGATATCAATCCCAATGATGTTGCCAATATTTCGGTTCTTAAAGGGCCGAGTGCAGCGGCCCTCTACGGATCAAGAGCAGGGAATGGGGTGGTGCTTATTACCACCAAATCGGGAGAGGGTGGAAAGAAAGGGATAGGAGTATCCCTCAATTCTTCTGTGGTAGTGGATTTCCCCTACCATTTTTTGCCAGTCCAGAATAAATTCGGATCAGGAAAGTCAGGTGCCCATGTATTGGAAGAAAGCGAGAATGAAAACTGGGGTCCCCAGTTGGACGCAGGGGAGGAGTGGGAATTATGGAACAGCAATGGACAAAGCGTACCTTTAGTTTCTTATCCCAACCGGTTTAAAGATTTTTTTCAAACCGGAACTACTTTTACCAATAATGTCGCTGTCAATGGCAATTACCAAAAAGGACATTTTAGGTTGTCCGTGGGGAATATGGAAAATAAGGGGGTAATCCCCAACACCGATCTTTCCAGACTTACCATGGCGTTGAACACCAGCTACAGGATGACCGATAAGCTCAGTGTGACTGCCAACGTCAATATAACCGAGTCCGGCTCAGATAATAGACCCATAATTGATGGAGGAAGAAATTCCCCGGTAAGAAGTCTCTATGAGACAGGCGCCCAAGTCAATATTTTGGACTTAAAACAATACTGGGTACCGGGTTTCGAGGGGATCCAGCAGCGGAAATACAAAGAAAAGCAAAATAATCCCTACTTTATTATTCATGAAAATCCTACAGGCTTCGATCGGGACAGGCTGGTAAGCAAATTGCAACTTGATTATAAAATCACCAGCGACCTTGCTGTTATGGCGAGATATTCCCAGGATTCTTATGAGGAAAATATGGAGGCAAAAAAGGCCTACAGTAATTTTGAGGCCTTAAAGGGAGGTTATCAACTTAACAGCTCCTTTAGAAAAGAGTCCAATGCGGACCTTATCCTTTCCTATAACAGACTTCTTAACAACACTTGGGATATTACTGCCATGGCAGGGGGTAACCGTCTGGACCAGAACTTCCGCAGCATAGATCTTAATGTGGAAGAACTGGTAATACCTGGGATCTATACCGCCCAAAACGGCGCTCCGGGCACTGTCAATTACAACAGCTTCAAGTCCCGAAAGTTGATGTATGGCGTATATGCTTCTGCCTCAGTGGGGTATAAAGATATCGTATACTTGGATTTGACCGCAAGGAATGATTGGTCCAGCACCCTGCCCAAGGAAAACAGATCATATTTTTATCCGTCGGCTTCTATAAGTGCCATCATTTCTGAAATGGTCAACAAGCCGGAATGGCTTACATTATTTAAAGTAAGAGCAGGATCTGCGCAGGTAGGGAATGATGTAGATGCCTACAGTTTGGTACAAACCTTTTCTACTGACCAAGATTGGGGTACGGCCAAAAGGATGTATATGGGCGGTTTGATGAGGAATACGTCTTTAAAGCCCGAAATATCCACGTCAAAGGAATTGGGTGCTGATGTAAGGTTATTCAATGATAGACTTGGCTTTGAAGCTACTTATTATCAGGTGGAAAATCGAAACCAGGTGTTGTCCATAGGCATACCTATAGAATCTGGGGCAAACAGCAAGCTTATCAACGCGGGTTTGGTTCAAAGCAAGGGTTTTGAACTCGGCATTGTAACCACTCCTGTATTGGCCAAGGGATTCAGATGGGACATGACCGTCAATATTAGCCGTAATAGAACCACCATCAACGAGTTGGCAGAAGGCATCGAATATTTTGCTTTTGAGTCTTATAGTGGTGCGGAAATACGCACCTATGTAGGAGGAGAAATTGGGGACATATTTATGCGGCCGGTGCTTACGGTCAAAGACCAAGCCTCTCCCTATTTTGGATTTCCCTTGTTGACCAATGGCGGATTATACCAAACCGATAACGATGTCAAAAACCTCGTAAAAATCGGCAACTTCAACCATGATTTTATGGTGAGTTTTCAGCCTTCTTTCAGTTATAAGGCCTTTTCCTTGTTCGCCAATATAGATTGGCGCCAAGGAGGACAATTTTTCTCCAACACCATGATGTTTCTCGGAAACAATGGCCAGTTGACTGAGACTTTATCAGGTGTTCCTTATGACAATAACAGAAGTATAGAAGAGCAGATAAAAGAAGCCCCCGATAAGTTTATAGGGAATTGGGTAGGAGGAAGAAATGCGGCGTATGGTGGATTTTCTTGGCCGGGAGATGAAGCCGGCTTCAGAGAGGAGGATGCGAGCTTTAATGTGGGTGTGCGCCAAACAACCGATGCACAGGGCAATGTGGTCTATGTGGAGAATTTTGGTGGCTCTTCTACTACTTGGTTGGATCCTTTCAATGCCTACCGTTATGCCAACAGGCCTTTTCCCGATAGGAACCTCTATAGTGCTACTTATGTGAAGGTTAGGGAGATTGCTTTGGCTTTTAATTTTCCAACATCTTTCACTGACCGGTTGAAAGTGCAAAATGCTTCCTTATCGATCGTAGGGAACAATCTGTTCCAATGGACAGCCGCAGGAGTGGGAGTGGATCCAGAAAGGGCATTTAGGCAAACTGCCGGATCTTGGTCGCAAGGGGTAGAATATTATAATGTGATGCCTTGGACCGGTTCGGTGGGTGTTAAATTAAATCTGGAATTTTAAAGAGAGAAGAAAATGAAATATACAAAAAGAACATGGACAAGTTTGGCTTTGGCAATAGCATTGATTTTTTCTTCCTGTGAAGATCTCAGTGAGGTAAATATCAATCCCAATAGTGCAGAGAAAGTATCCTCTAATTATATTCTAACCTACGTAATCACGAAGACGGCGCAAGCATATCATTCCCTGGGTCAGGAAGGATCGAGGATATCGGGAGCCATGCAATACATACAGGTCGGTACCAATGAAAATGCAGCAGTGGTCAATCATTATGGCTGGACTCACGAAAATTGGGCGACATACTATGATATATTGAGAAATAACAAGATCATCTATGAGAATGCGGTCGCAGATGACAATAACTTTTTTGAAGCCACGTCGCTTATAATGAAATCATTTGTCTATGGACTTCTAACCGACCTGTATGGGGATGTTCCTTTTTCGGAAGCATTGGAAGCTAAAGATTCGACCTTTTTCCCCAAATACGATCAGCAGATCGATATTTACAAAGGCATATTTGAGGATTTGCGGGTAGCTGATGATCTTCTCCAGAACTTGGATAATTCTAAAGACCAGATAAATCCTGCCTCTGATGTGCTCTACGGTGGCGATGCCACGAAATGGAGAAGGTTTGCAAATGCTTTAAGAATGAGGTATTCCCTTCGTGTCGAAAGTAAAAGTGACGAACTGAAAGGCCTGGGAATCGATATAGGGGAGGAGTTTAAAGAGGCTAAGGAATTTACGTTTACAGGCATTAGTGATGAGGCAAAGTTAGCTTACCTCGGCAGCAATAGTGATAATTCATTTTCCGGGGGACCGTTAAACAGTTCCAATCCGCGGTTTTTTCTCAAACCCGCCAAAACGATAGTCGACAAACTGGTGTCTATCAAAGATCCCCGACTTGACCGGTGGGTGCGACCTGTAGGGAAAAAATGGGATGCTAGTGTAGACAGTGCGACAGAATTGACTGTTACCAATGGCTATGGTGAATCTTATCCTGTTACTTTGATGCCTTTGGAAGGAAATACTGATATTGATACAGCGTTATATGTAGGTTTGCCCATTGGTCTTCCTGTGGTAGAAGCGATGGCCTATAACAAGGGAAACGACACAGAAATCTACCATCCGGAGAGAAGCCCTTATATTTCATTTATTCATGATAGGTACAGGAAAAATTCGGATGAATATGTCCAGATGAACCTTATGGATTATAGTGAAGTGGAATTCATATTGGCGGAGGCGATCCAATCGAATAGCTGGGGTTTAACGGGAAATGCAGAAGAGCACTATAAGAAGGGAATCCTTTCTTCTATGGAAAAATACGGTGTCAAGGGCTTCGAAGGCTTCAATTTTGACACGTATTATGAGCAATATTCGGTCGATTATCAGCAGGCCGTTAATCCGCAAGAAAGAATTTTGGAACAGAAGTGGATCTCGTCCTGGTTGGGGATCCAGTCTTGGTTTGATTGGAGGCGCACGGGTTTTCCAGCCCTTGTTGCGGGAGAGGTGACGCATTCCGGAGCAGCTATTCCTATTCGCTATATGTATCCCACGCCCAATCTTGACCCCAATTATATTGGGAATTATAATCAAGCCATAGAGAGATTGGAGCCCACACCTTTTGTTTCTTCGGGACAGAGCAAGGACCATCCTTACTCCAAGATGTGGCTGCTACAGGGAACATCTCATCCTTGGTAAAGCCGGTTTTCGACCATAGCTTTTAGATCCAGCTGATTTGGGGGAATAAAATGCGAAGTAAGGGTGTCCCAACAAGCAAGATCTGCCTGTGGGGACACTCTTTTTGTGGTCACATATTGCCCTTTTGTAAGCTTTTCAAAAGGGGATGAGGTAGCGGTGCTGACTTCACAGCATGCTTTGCCTTTTTTTGTCACAGAAATCGTGCGTTTACCGTTCAGGTATTTTATCGGAATAATGTAATCGAATCTTTGGATATACAAATATTTTGTTAAATATTGTTCAGTCGTTATTTTAAACGGCACATTTTTAAAAAGACAGATTGTCGGGTATTAAAACGCAATTAAATACAATTAAACTCAAGGATAACTTTGCTACCTATGAAGAAAATGAAATCCAGTCTCTTTCATGGAATGGCGCCTGCCATCTACATGGGAGTAGCGGTCCAACTATGGTTTACTACCTCTGTATTTGCTGACAGGGAGGTCCCAATGGAAATTGAAATAATACAGAACAACACCTTTGTGGTGTCGGGGCAGGTTACATCCTCTGTAGACGGACTGGGAATTCCGGCGGTCAACATTCTAATCAAAGGAACCTATACAGGAACAATATCTGATTCGGAAGGTAGTTATACAATAGAGTTGCCGATGGGCAACGAAACGTTGGTTTTTTCATCGATTGGTTATCTCACACAAGAAGTCCAGGTGAAAGGCAATACAAGGCTAAACGTGGTACTGCAGGAGGACACCCAAAATCTGGACGAATTCGTGGTGGTAGGGTATGGGGAGCAGAAGAAAGAAAATCTTACGGCCGCCATCAGCAACATCACTTCAAAAGAAATACAGACGACCACCCATTCAAGTCTTGCACAAAAGCTACAGGGAAAGGTGGCAGGATTACAGATTCGCCAAAATTCAGGTGCTCCGGGGGATTTCAATACCATGATCAACATTCGAGGATTTGGTTCCCCGCTTTATGTGATAGACGGTATTGCTAGGGATGGCGCAAGCGAGTTCCAGCGGCTTAATCCCGAGGATATCGAAAGCATCTCTGTACTCAAAGATGCGTCAGCCGCTATTTATGGCTTAAATGCCGCAAACGGGGTTATTATAGTGACTACAAAAAGGGGCAGCAAAGGGGAAACTACCTTTCAATATAACGGGGTGCTGGGAATACAGTCACCGACTAATGTGCCTGAAATGGCCAATGCAGCGCAATGGATGGAAATGCGTAATGATGCCGATATAAATATTGGCAAAAGCCCCTATCTGTCCCAAGAAGAACTCCAGAAATATCAAGGGGGGCTGCCCGGATATGAGAGTACGCAGTGGTATGATGAAACTATGAAAAAATGGGCCATACAGCAACAGCATAGCATTTCTGCACAGGGAGGAAATGAAAGCGTTACCTACTTTACCAGCATTGGTTACCTTAAGGAAGAAGGCTTACTCAAGTCCAACGATATCAATTATGAGAAATATGATTTCCGGACTAATCTGACGGCAAAGCTCACCGATAATCTGGTTGCCGATCTGAATATTATGGGTCGCTATGATAAGAGAAGCACCCCTGGGGAGAACTTTTTCAACATATTTAGAGGAGCGATTTCAAGTCTCCCTTCCCATGCCCCTTATGCCAATGGCAACCCCAGCTATCCGGGTTTGGTAACAGATGGTCAAAGCGTCAATCCTATAGCGCTTTCGGATAGGGAATTGACAGGATATAGTGAAGAGGAGAATAAATTTTTTCAGTCCTCCGTGGCATTGACCTATGAATTTCCTTTTTTGAAAAATTTGAAGGTTAAAGGGCTGGCCTCCTTTGACAATAACCACTATATGGGAAAAAGCTTATTTAAAAGCTACAAACTATATACGTATGATGAGACAGGCGACAGGTATATTCCCACGGAGCTGCGCAAGCCTTCTACCATTCACAACAATAACGCAGACAACAACCGTAGCACACTCCAAGCCCATTTGTTGTACAATACCAGCTTAAATGATCGCCATAATATAGGCACCACCCTGGTATATGAACAGCGGCGGGGATGGGGTAGAAGTTCTGCTCTGAGCAGGGAATACCAATTTTTCACAAATGATCAAATCGACCAGGCCGGAACCAATAACATGAGAAACAGTGGCATGGAATCCGAGTATGCCAGCATATCTTATTTAGGGCGACTTACATATGACTATGTCGGAAAGTATTTGTTAGAGGTAGCAGCGAGATATGATGGTTCCTATCGCTACCATCCCGATAAAAGATGGGGCCTATTTCCGGTAATCTCCGGAGGCTGGAGAATATCGGAGGAAGATTTCTTTAGGAATAACATCAGGTTTGTCACTAACCTAAAGTTTAGGGGCTCCTATGGCTTGGTGGGGCAAGATGCAGGTAATCCTTTTCAATATATTCCAGGATTTTCTACTTCTGGAGGTGGAGGATATGAATTTGTAAACGGAAACTACCTCACGGGGGCAGCTTCTCCTGCCATTGTCAATCCCAACCTGACTTGGTTCGAATCCAATATTAAAGACATAGGTGTGGAGCTTGGGTTGTTCAGAGGTAAGTTCAATTTGGAATTTGATGTTTACCAAAGAGACCGGACGGGACTGTTGGCCTATCGTAACGTCACCTTGCCCAATACTTTTGGCGGAACACTTCCCGAGGAAAACCTCAACAGCGACCGCGTGAGGGGAATCGAATTCTCCGTATCTCACAACAATAATATTGGAGACTTCCAGTACAATATCGAAGGGAATTTCAATTTTGGAAGAACGATGAATGTGTATGTGGAGCGTGGGCCTTTCGTAAACAGCATGGATAAATGGAGAAGCGGGGCGGCAAACCGTTGGAGTGATGTGGTGTGGGGCTACGATTTGGAGGGTCAGTTTAGAAATGAAGAAGAAGTTGTGTTTGCGCCTATCCAAAACGGAGAACTCGGAAATACCAGGGAGCTGCCGGGGGATTTTAAATACCGCGACGCCAATGGAGATGGCGTTATTGACGGGAATGACAATGTTCCTTTGTTTTGGGGAGGAAATCCAAAGATGCACTATGGGCTGACCCTCAGTGCATCGTGGAAGGGATTTGATATGAATGCCTTGTTGCAAGGCTCTGGGAACTATTCTGTGAGGTTTACCCATGCTTATGCCACTTTGTTTTGGGCAGAAGGGAATCATCCTGCCTACTTCTACGACAGGTGGCATAAGGCCGATCCCTATAACCCCGATAGTGAATGGGTACCTGGGAAATGGCCCGCTTCCCGTCTTGTACAGGATATGGGTTCTATGTACGCCGAAAGCTCCGCCTGGAGAAAGGATGCCTCTTATGTCCGACTAAAGAGTTTGGAACTGGGCTATACTTTGCCACCTGCCGTTCTGGGCCACATCGGCTTGAAGAATGTCAGGGTGTATGCCAATGGCCACAATCTTTTTACAGTGACCGATCCATATGTAAAGGCTTTCGATCCAGAGAAAATTGAAGGACAACTTAATACTGGTTGGGTATATCCCTTGACAATGAGTTACAATCTTGGTTTGAATGTAAGGTTTTAAAATAGCAGAAAATGAAAGTGACTAGAAATATATTCATGTGGGTATCCCTATTGGCTCTCTGGAGTTGCGAGAATGTGCTGGACCTAAAGCCCCTCGACAAGCTGGACAGTGAGACCTTATTCTCGGATCCTGAAGGGGTGAAGCTTTATTTGGCTAACCTTTATTACCAGACTCCGATTGAAGACTTTACCTATTTTTTCAATGGGTTTAACATCAATACCGGAGATCCGAATAACAGTGGTATTGCACCCGCTATCCAGACAGATGAGGCCATAGGATCTGAATTTGCGGGGTTGTCTCCTTGGGGAAGCGGCGATTTTGCTTGGTGGGACCAGGGCTATAAACTCATTAGAGATGTAAATCTTCTGATAGAAGCCGTTCCCACCCTTAATATCAGCGACAACGAAAAAAAGGTACTTTTGGGTGAAGGCAGCTTTATCCGATCGTTTGCGTATTTCGCCTTAGCCAAAAGATATGGAGGTGTGCCGCTTATAACCAGTCCTCAAGAATATGGAGGGGATGTCGAAGCATTAAAAGTCCCAAGGAGTACTGAAAAAGAAACCTGGGATTTTATCCTGCAGGAAGCGGATGTAGCAATTGAAAACCTGCCGGAGTCCTTTGCCGGGGGAGAGCGGCGTGCGACGAAATGGGCTGCTTATGCATTGAAGTCAAGGGCGGCTTTACACGCCGCATCCCTAGCTAAATTTTGGGACAAGTCGCCGTTGTCGGGGACCGCAGTGGACCAAAAACTTGTTGGTTTGGATGCTTCTGAGGCAGACCGCTACTACCTCGCCTGTATTGAGGCTTCTGAGGCGATTATGGATTCAAAAAGGTTTAATCTGTACCAGTCATCGCCGGCAAGCCCCCAGGAGGCGGCGGAGAATTACCGGCGCCTATTTGAAGACCCCAATAAAGCCCTGGAAGAGGTAATATTTATCAAGGGTTACGCACTTCCAGGCACGGGCACGGGACACAATTATGACATCTGGTACAATCCGAACCAGACGTCAAATGGCTGGCCCCATCCCGGAAGGATGAATCCGACTTTGGAATTGGTGGACAGTTACGAAAGCTATTCCAATCCGGGAGAATCTTCCCCCATAGTTACTACCCTGGATGGAATGGTGGGTGATGACAACGGTTTTGATCGGAACAAATCCTACAAGCGTTTTTCTGTAGAGAATCCTTATCAATTATTCGAGGATAAGGATGCGCGTCTTTGGGGAACGGTGATCCTTCCGGGAACGACCTGGAAAGACAAGAGGATCATCATTCAAGGTGGCTATGTGTTGCCTGACGGCAGCGCCAAAATAGAGACGAAGGAATCCGTCACGCATAACGGTATGACCTATCATACCTACGGTGCCCCGGATTGGACACAGTATTCAGGCTTCGACACCCATGCGGGAAACATGACCAGGACAGGTTTTGGATTCAAAAAATTCCTCCAATTGGATGACAATGTGACCCCTTCATGGAATCAATCCACAACAGATTGGATCGCTTTTCGTTACGCAGAAATCCTACTTAATCATGCGGAGGCGGTACTGGAAAGCAACTATACCGCCGATGATGCCCGGTCAAAAGCAGAAAAATCGCTGAATAGCATTCGCCGTAGAGCTGCCCATACCGTGGACATTCCTTTGACCTTGGACAATGTTCTTCGGGAAAGGAAAATTGAACTTGCTTTTGAAAACAAACGATATTGGGATTTAGTGAGAAGAAGGGAATACCACCTGCTCTTTAACAATGCCACAAAGCATGCGTTGGTGCCGCTTTTGGACTTAAGGGTAGAACCCGCCCAGTATATATTTGTGCGAAGGGAAGTCTCAAGGGGAACGCCTCTTACTTTCCCCCCACAATATTATTATAAGCCCATACCGGGCATCGGCTCTAATGGATTGGTCCAGAACCCGCAATATTAGGATAAGGTAAATTGACGCTTGATTAAAATAAAACCGAGAAATGAAATATTTAAAATTTGGACTAATGGCTTTAACGATGGTAGCCTCCGGCATTCTAAGTTCCTGTGAATTGGATAATTATGATGGGCCAGATGCTACTTTGCAAGGAAGTTTTATAGATGGGGAAACCCAAGAGTTGGTACAACAGGATATCATACGCGGAACCATGGTTAAAATAATTGAACACGGATATGACCCAGTGGCTCCCCAATATATAAGGGCTCAGCCAGAAGGTACTTATGTGGATAAGATGCTGTTTCCGAATACCTATACCATTCAGCCGGAAAGGGGGAATTTCGTTCAGGTAGAGCCCCAAGAAATCGTCATAAAAGGCGAAACTACGCTCGATTTTGTCGTCACCCCTTACATCCGGGTCAAAGAGGCTTCCATTGCTAAAGTTGGTGATAAAATACTGGCCACCTTTAAGTTGCAGCAGAACGTCCCTAACAATGTCGGCAGGATTGGCCTATATGTACATCCGGAACCCATCGTGGGAGAGCCGATTCGTACCATTGCAAGCGAGATGGCCATCAATGCCGTAGTAGATCCCGAACAAACGTTCACCCTTGAGATCGATGTTCCATCAAATAGTTCAAGGTTGGAGGCAGGGAAGCAGTATTTCTTTAGAATCGGCGCTTTGATCGATGTGCCTGAGGCAAAATTCAATTATGCGCCTTCGGTTCGCTTGGGAATTTAATTTCCGCTATGTCATATCAAATAGTCCCACTTTAAATCTAAATCACAACTTACCAATGAGAAAAGGTGTATTTGTATTGCTGTTGACACTTCATGTAATGGTCTGCTCTGCTGTTGAGAAGAGCAGAAGTATTAGAGAATTTGGGGTATTGCCCGAAAACACAGCGGCAACCAATGCCAAAAATCTGCAAAAGGCGATCGACTGGGCTACAGAATACGGAGCGGCCTTGATTGTGGAACCTTCCGATGAGCCTTATCCTATAGACGGTGGCATCATCCTCAAGAAAAATGTCTCCCTGGTCGGGGTTCATGGACCGACACCCAGGGGGACTGTTCACCCTTCAAAAAAACAGCCGGTGGGCAGTGTATTTAAGATCACGGATGAGAAAAATGTTTTTATAACGGTTGAAACGGCCACCCAAATTAGGGGTATCCAGTTTTGGTATCCCAACCAGACAATCCGGGATCCCAATGCTATTATTCCCTATCCCGCCACTATACAAACGTCCAAAACAAGTTCAACCCAAGGAGTAAACCTGGCCAACCTGACTTTTTATGGAGAGTACCTGGCCATGGACTTCAATGCCGATAGGGATAAGATCAGCGAATTGATGCTTATCGAGCATTGTTACGGATATCCCCTCAGCGGAGAATTCATTAGAATCAACTATTGCTATGATATCCCAAGGATACTCCACTGTCATGTAAATCCTGCCATACAGCGTTTTATTGGAGGACAATATAGCCCAGCTGTGGTGGATGCTGTGATTGCCAAAAAGACTTTTGCGTTTACAATCAACAATACCGACAATGCACAATTGATGGACCTCTTTACGTTTGGAACTTATGGCGGGATCATGCTGGGCGGTGATTCCTATGGCCAGCTCACCAACTTTAACTTAGATTGTGTAGCAGTAGGAATCCACAAAAAGGGAAACAATACCTTTAACAGAAATTGGCAGATTGCCCAGGGCTCTATCATTGCAAATGCAGGCGAACCTGTTGAAAACATCCATCCGATAATCATCGAAGGGGAGGGCCATACTTCCTTAAGCAATGTTGAGGCATTTTCAGGTGGAAACCCTGCCCTTACCACCGTTCCAGAAAATAGTTCCTGGAACTTTCTGGAGGTGAGGGGGGATAAGAAACTTACCGTAACAATTTTTGGGAGCCGAATGAGAAACTATATTTCAGACGAACCCATTACTGTAAAAAACAAAAATGCGGTTATACAGGCGGTGGCTTGTGTGGACAAAGACGAAAGATTATTCAACTTTACACGGCAAAGGGAATAGCACCGTCTTCTATGTCTCAATTCAGCCGATTCATGGAAAACCTTATTCTGCCAAGATAGGATGTAAATGGTCATTCTCATGATCGTAACCTGAATCCATGAAGCTAACAGACAAATCCGCAGGCGAGCCTAAGAAAACCAGATCAATAATACACTGTCTCCTTCCCAGTTAAAAGTGGTAGGAAATCTAAAGGTCTTTAAGCTCGGCTGCTGCCTTTCGGTCTACCAACCATGTCACTTCACCCGCCAGAGGCGCGATAAGTTGTGCAGGATATTGTTTAGGGTTGCTTTCCCCTTGCAGTACCTCTCTCAATGCGGGAGCCTTGTTTTCTCCATGAACCAGAAAAACAATTTCCGTTGCCCGGTTGATTAAAGGCGCGGTCAGGGTAATGCGGTGCATCTGTTGTGGCTTCAGGTAATAGGCCTGCACCCAAGCATGTCTTTCTTCCAGGACTGAGGTTTGGGGAAATAAAGAAGCTGTATGCCCATCGTCGCCCATTCCCAGCAATATAAGATCAAAAGCACCTTTTTCGCCCAGAACTTGTTGAAGCTGTTTTGCGTAGTCGGCGGCAAACTCTTGAGGAGTTTTTTCCTCCGACCACATAGGATAAATCTGTTCTTTTGGAATGGGTACATGGTTGAGCAAAGTTTCAAAGGCCATTCGGGCATTGCTTCGCTCATCCTCTAAGGGCACCCACCGCTCATCTCCCCAAAAAACATATACTTTTTCCCAGTTTACCAAGCTGGAATAAGGCTCCTTGGCCAACATCTTGTATAACTCTACCGGGGATGAGCCACCGGTTAAGGCTACGGTAAAGCGCCCGTTTTTCTTTATCGCCATGTCAGCCGCCTTTACCAGAATCTCAGCTGCTGCCTGGCTTATTTGATGGAGGCTTTCAAATTTATCAAATTTCATTGCTTTTCTATATGTTGATGAAGATCCGGAGCCACTTATTTGGGTGGGTTGACCGCCCAAACCCGTCCCCCTTTTGCAATAAGCGCTTCCGCAGTCTCTGGTCCCCATGTTCCTGCTGCATAGTTGGGGAAATCCAGGGAATCCCGGTTGCCCCATACCTCAAGAATGGGCATGATCACGTCCCAAGCTTCTTCTACTTGATCGGCCCGCATAAAGAGTGTTGCATCCCCACGCATGGCGTCCAGCAACAGCGTCTCGTAAGCTTCCGGCGTCTGAGTGGAACAACTGTCGTAGTTAAACACCATCTCGGACTGGTTCAGATTCATTTCCAGTCCCTGCTTCTTGGTGGTAAAACGTAGACGAATGTCCATCTGGGGCTGGATATTGATCGTAAGCCGATTGGGGACGAGTTTGTCGAACTGCTTTTCAGGGAAGGTAGCATGGGGCACGGGCCTAAATTGGATGGTAATCGAGGACGTTTTTTCAGGCATTCTTTTTCCAGTACGCAAAAAGAAGGGAACCCCCTGCCATCTCCAGTTGTCGATATGGAACTTAATCGCTGCATAGGTTTCGGTATTGGATCTAGATTCTACACCAGCTTCCACCCGATAGCCAGGCACCTCCTTTCCTTCGATCCATCCGTGTCCATATTGGCCCCGAACAGCATATTTATAGACATCTTCCGGAGCAATGCGTTTTATTGCACGCAATACGTCCACTTTTCTGTTTCGAATTTCCTCTGCTTGAAAAGATATAGGCGGTTCCATGGCGATCATGCACAGGATCTGTAGTAAATGGTTTTGTATCATATCCCGAAGCGCACCGGACCCTTCATAATAACCGCCCCGATCTTCCACCCCGACCTTTTCGGCCACGGAGATTTGCACGGAGTCAATATAATTGCGGTTCCACAGGGGTTCAAACAAGGTGTTGGCAAAACGGAATGCCAAAATATTCTGCACCGTTTCCTTGCCAAGATAGTGGTCGATCCTATAGATCTGTTCTTCTTGGAAATTATTGGTAAGCATTTTATTGAGATTTACGGCAGTCTCCTTATCGTAGCCAAAAGGCTTCTCAATAATGAGATGGTCCAAGGCCGGCTCAGAAGCTAGACCATGATTGCAGAGATGGGTCGTAATCGTTTCGATAAACCTTGGCGCTACCGAGAGATAAAACAGCCTTTTGGCCCTCATACCCCAAGCTTGGTCCAATTCATCCAAGCGAACAGCGAGTTGTTGGAAAGCTTCTTCCTGATTGATATTGGAAGGGAAATAAAAAATAGAAGATCTAAAAAGCGCCCATTTTTCGTCTTCGGGCGCGCCGTTTCTAGAAAACTCGCTTACCCCTTCATAGAGTCGTGCTCTGTATTGCGCATCATCCAAGTCCGTTCTTCCCAAGCCAATAATGGCAAACCGTTCTTGCATCCAGCCATCCAAAAACAAATTGTAAAAAGCTGGAATCAACTTTCTTTTTGCCAAATCTCCGGTGCCTCCAAAAATTACGATGATTGTGGGTAGTTTTTTATCAATCTTCATGTTCAGGTCGTTTTCCATTTATTTTCTAGCGCAAGCACTTTGTCCAGCCGACGTTGAAATCGCTCTTCCCGTTGGAAATCCGCCTCCAAAAAAGCCTTTATGATGTCTTCAATCAACACCGGCCCCAATACCCGTCCTCCCAGACAGATCAGGTTCATGTCATCGTGTTCCACACCCTGATGGGCAGAATAATAATCACTGATGAGGGCGGCACGAACTCCGGGAATTTTGTTGGCTGCAATAGAAACGCCAACCCCGCTGCCGCAGACAGCAATGCCTTTGTCCACTTCTTTTCGAGATAATGCTAAGCCCAAAGGTAGGATAATGTCAGGATAATCATCCGAGGCATCATAGGTGAGAGCACCATAGTCCTTAACCGCATATCCTTCTTTCCTCAGCTTTTTGAGCAGGTGCTCTTTGTGTTCAAATCCGGCATGATCTGCGGCAATCCCTATTCTCATATGTTTAGGCTATCATGTATATTTAAAACTAACGAAAAACTTGATAACATACCATTTATCGCTGCGCTATTGGTTCAATTCGATTGGCAAGGCCGAAGAAATATTTTGAGCAGGAGGAAAGATTAAGCGATGTTTACTTCACTTCCACGATCTCTGAGAGTTCGGAAATCCCGTTTTCGTTAAAGGCCTCAACCGCGAAATAGTACGTCTGATCCCTTCCCAAGCTTTTCATATGGTGTTCATTCTTATCATAAACCAGCCAGGAACTGTACAGTTTATTCCGTGCAATACCCCATTTGATGTTGAAGCCTTGTGCATCTTTTGTAGCATCCCAGGTGAGCACAATATCCCGTCGGTCATGCTGCCGTTGTGGTTTGAAATTTTCAACGCTCTTCGGTAATTCCCCCGCACCTTTGCCAAACACCCTTAATCCGGAAATAGAAAGATGAGGAGTGGGTACATAGATATGATGGTAACGAACGTAACGAACGCTTTGTGGCTCACCCAGCTCTACATAATCATTGGGCACGTCCTGGAAGTTTTTGCTTTTGTCGACCAGCGTAAACCAATTGTTTGCGTCCAATGATCCTTCTATGATATAACGGTGATAGAGGTTATCCATTCTTCCATATAAATCCGATTGATAATCATGATAATTGATTTGTAAGGCATGTACCTGACTGGGTTTAAGCAGATCGATTTCCAGAAATTCACCTTCATCTTTGCTCTTGGCTACCCAATAACTTCGAACATTTTCATCATTGGCGTTTTCGGGCCCATGCTGAGCGAGTGCCGAAGAGGCCTTGATGGGCTTCTGGTAGGAAAGGAGCATCCAGCCGGTAAACTTTCCGGTCTTGTCACCCTGCATGGTTCCATACCTCGGATAATCCCCAAAATTTGTATCTGAGTACATTAACCCGTCCCCATCAAAATAGGTAGGAAACATGGCCAGTCGCCGCTCCCAGTTGACATTCACGGAAACAGACATGGAGCCAAAATGCCAATATTGGTTGCCGGGGCCCAATACCGTACTTCCGTGACCAGCTCCGTTGATAAAGCCACCCGGCTTGTACGAAATTGGATTGTTGGGAGCATACTCATATGGGCCCAGCGGGGAATCTGACGTGTAGACACCATCTCCATAGACGTTAAATTCAGTACCGGGAGCAGCGTATTGCATATAGTAAGTGCCTTTGTGCTTGGTAAGCCAGGGGCCTTCCATATAACCTTTCAGGATGGTATCGGCGTGGTTTTCTCCGAAGCGCTCCCAGCCGTGTTTTTCACCATCCAGTTTAAAAAGCTCGTGGATCTTCTCCTCGGGCCTAAATCTTTTAGCCATGTTTAATTTTCTGGCCCTGATGGGGTAAGTATTGGAAGAGCCCCAGAATACATAAGCTTGATCATCGTCGTCTACAAATATATGTGGATCCTGTAGGTCATTGATGATTCCTGGAACCGCTTTCCAATCGCCTTTCTTTGGGTTATCTGTGTAAAGCACGCTCATGTGACCTGAAGGATTTCCGGCTACCAACAGCACCGAATCCTTATAGTTGTGGGCAGTAGGGGCGTTGGAGCCTTCAAAGTACCACTTTCCCGGTTCGATAAAAGACCAGTTTTGCAAGTCTTTGCTGTGCCAATAACCCATAGATCGGGTCACGAACATGTAGTATTCTCCCCTGAACTCTACTACCGCCGGATCTGCCCCTGAGCGGTAAGACAAGTCCCGGTGAGCGTCGTAGATCGCATAGGTGTAGTCGATATTTAAAGGGTTGATATAGGTCTTCTGGGATTGGGATTGTCCATGGGAACTGGTAAGAAGCAAGAAAAGGACCAGGGAAAGACTCGAAAAATTTATTGTTAGTTTAACTCTGCTCATAGATAATTAGTTAATACAGTGAAAGGGTTTTCTCCTATTCTAGCTTTTGTGGAAAATGTTTTATTCCAGATCAAGAGACCTATATTTCCTAATACGAGCAAAAACGATGCTGTTAAAGCAAGATGTAGTAAACTAAATTGAGGAGTCACCCGAGGGTGATGATGGTGGTCTTAACAAAATGGGAATGGCTATCAGTTACTTCCCCCAGAATCCAGAAAGCGAGTTCTCCCGTTATTCGACATGGTGATTATCCTGATCAGGGCAGGCTAATCTGGATTTCATCCACTGCGCAAAGATTGGGAAACCTGAGGCTCTTGAAGAAAATATTTCAGCATTTTCTAGAATAAGAAAATCTCACGTGAAGGGCAATCTACAATGACACGGCACTCTTTAAATCAACTTGAAATCGGTTAGATGATAACTGACATCATGCAGGCTAATACCCCCTCATCAGGCGCTTTGGATATGATTGATTTGAAGCGTAAAATTTCTCGATCAATTCTACCTGATATAGGGAAGACTATACAGGATAGGAGATAAAGAAATGATTTTTCCTAGGAAGGATGCGGCGAAACTGACTATTTTTAGACCATTATTAAGGAACAGTTTTTTAGTTCGTACTTAGTTTGGAATCGGTACTTTTTTTAAAATTCAATTTGCCAACGCCCTTAAACAAGTTCAGACGAGAATTTTGTTTTATTTCACCGGATATGCTATCTAGGTAGTTATATACCTGTATTTCACTATCCACAGCATATAATTGAAGATTATGAATATCGCCTTGAAGCCCCGCATAGGCTCCTCCTGATGCGGTTAAATCTAAAAGGTTTACCTTAGACATATGACTTGCCACGACTTTGCCACTGTGAAGAAGAACCGCCAACTTGTCTTGTTTAAAATCATTTAAAAACAGAGTATTGTCATTTTCAACAATCACAGTTTCGATCCTTCCAACTTTCAGTACGGCATGATTCATCCCGTTTCTTTCCCAACGGGTTACAAAGCAGGTATCATTACTGATATAATAGTCAATATTCACTGCCACGGTGTCATTTGGATAAGAGGTTCTGATGATTTCGAAACCTTCTCCTTTGTCAAGATCCAAAGAGGCGTTACCGTTTATGTGCAACACAGAAAACTCGTCCATCGCTTCGCTGTTAATTTCAGCATTTGAGGTAAATCTATTTCCGGGTAGATTGGCCACGTGGGTAAATCCGAAAATAAGGATGCTGCCTATCAGTAGAAAGAGGCCAGCTACATAGCCAAGAAGTAGCTGATTACTAGTTTTGAGTATCATGATCGTTCCTTTTTATAAGCGTTACTAATTCAGAGAGGTCCTTGGAGTTTAATCGTAGCAGTTTGATTCGTTCCAGTAATCGGGGCAGCTCCTTTTCAAAAAATTCGCTCTTTTGCATGTTTTGGATAATTTGTGGCGCTTCATGGGCTACAAAAAATCCGATACCTCTTTTATTTTCCAGTATACCTTTGTTTTCCATGGTGCTATACGTTCTCATGACAGTATTTCTATTTACCTCCATCTCTTCGGCGAGTTCCCGTACGGAGGGTATACGGTCACCTGGATGTATTTTATCTTCCAGAATGCGATTGTTCAGCCATTCTTCTATTTGAAGAAATATGTTTTTTGATTCGTTAAAGTCCATCTTACACCTCCCTTTCTCTAAGTTTCATATAAGTTGATGTCCAGCATATCAAAAGGGAAATCACCATAAATGCCATCAGACAAATATCAATAACAGTCGTGTTATCAGGGACGCCATCTAAGAAAAAGGTAGGCCGTAATTCCTCAAGCCCTCCTTTTAATCCCCCAACCAGAGTGGCATAATAATACGCCAAAATCTGAATACCGATAAGTACCAAGAACGTTTTTATTAAATTCCATTTACCAAAAGATATGCTCCCCAATTGGACCAAGGTGAAGGTGAAAATGATACCGAAGTAGATCAAAAAATGAATGATAAAAAACTCTCCTGTATAAGGACGCACCATATAGAAGTTAAAGTAATCAATTTCAGGTAAAGAAGCTGTTGTCCCCTTATAGTCAAGGTATAATTTCACACCTGTTTCAAAAATGGGTATGAAAGAATTTACGCCTACATAAAAGAATAAAGGATACAGGATTCCGAACAAAGCGATTCGTAAAAACCAATGCAAGAAAAACTTTTCAAAGGCAGAGGCTGGAAGAGTCAGGTAGGATAGTGTACTGGTTCTATTTTTTAAAGCTCCGAAACTTTTGGAATTCAGGAATATGCCCATAATGATATATCCGATGAAATAGATGGGGGTATAGCTGCTTGCCTGAAAATCACCTGCATTTATATTTCCATATACCATAAACAAAACTAACCAGAGGGCCAAGATAGAGATAGGAAACAGGAGTATGTATTCCCACCTGTTAACGCTAAAGTCGTATCGCAACAGTTTGCCAAATCGATTGATATCGAATACTTCTTTCATGATGCAGGTTGATTTTGGGTGGATTGAAAAGAAATCTTGCCTTGTGCCACAGCATTAAAAAACAGTTCCAGATTCACTTGGGTGGGATTTTCACCCGGGCTCAGTTCGTTTATAAAATGGTATCCTCCTTGTGCTTTTTCAGCGTAAATCCAGGCCTCGTTCTGCTGTGTGCTGAAACCAAAGGCGTAGCGGTCGCTTATGGCCAGCATGTCCTGATCAATGACGATATGGCCTTGGTCTACCAGTATTACTCGGTCAATGAGATTTTCCACATCTTTCACCTGATGGGTGCTGATTACTACCGTTTGGTCTGGATTAAGATTGGCCGCTACCATTTTGCGGAAAAGGCTTTTCGACGGAATGTCCAGCCCGTTGGTAGGCTCATCAAGAAGTAAAAGCCTACATCCTGTCGAAAGTGCAAACGCAATCAAAAACTTTTTGCGTTGTCCATAAGAGCATTTACCGAACTTCTTAGAGGGATCCAGATCAAAGTTTTGAAGGAGCGACCGAAATCTTTCCTTTTCAAAATTTGGATAAAACATGGAAAGAGAACGGGCATATCTTCCCATTCCCGTCTTGTCCGGTAGGTTATATTCTTCTGGAATTAACATCACTTTCTGGAGGAAATAGGGGGACCGGTCAAAAGGGGGATGCCCGAGTACGGTTATATCCCCCTGTTGTATTTTAAGTAGTCCGGTGATCAGGCGCAAAAGTGAAGATTTGCCAGCTCCGTTTTTGCCAAGAAGACCCACAATATTGCCCTCTACCACTTCCAGGTTCATGTTTTGGAACAGGTATCCCGTTTTATTGTAGCCGTAGCTCACATCTTTTAGTTGAATAACTGACATGGTGTTTTAGTGTCATGGTGTATTATGACACAATAATGTAAATATTTTTTACTAATGCAAATTTTTTCATTTTTTGTGGAGGGCATAAATGTAAAAAAAAACCAAAATATAGATATTCAGAATAAAAAACGTTTGGGTGAACCTAAAGCAGAACGATTGCGGCACATCGATGACTCAATTTGCTACTCTCCTACATCTTCTGCTTCAGCAAACCATTCACATGCAGCAGGTTGGCGCGTTCCGACGCTTGTTGCAATGAGGAAAGTCGCAGATGTAACGAATGAACCGTCTCCTGCGAAAATTCAACTGATTGGTAAATTACGCTATAATGGACATTGCCACTGTGGCGCCACCACAGACTCATCACAATCCAATATTAGGGACTACGGTGAAATTGGTCAGGTAAAGCCTTTTATTTTGACAAGCCGAAGCATCAGATTCCCGTTTTAGAAGCGCTATTGGAGCGCCAATGTAATTGCTTCTTCTTTGGTGTAAAACCCTCTATGGATAATTCTACCTGCATCATGGTAATTTATGAACTAATCTCAAATCCCAGTTTTTTCAAGCCTTCCTGAATCTCGGGGGCCTGCATAAATAAGCGCCAGCCTAAACCGGTCCTGTGATTTTCGATCATGGCCACAATAGGTCCTTGATCAATCGCGAGATATCTTTCAGGAAAGTAATCATGCTCAAGACTCAACGCATCGTAAAAGCCGTAGCGTCCAAAAACCTTTTCTCCATGATTATAATACAGGTTCTTCAGCACAGCCATGGATTCCTCTGGCGTGTAAGGGAAGGAAGAAAGTGCAGCCGTAGGGGTGATGACACCCAGGTCATTTTCGGGATGGTGGGCGTTATAGCCGTCGACGGTATAGCTGGCGGTCAGTCCCCAAAGATCCTCGCCATAACCTTCATAACCATGTTCATTTTCTACGCACCAGGCTCTATTGATCAGGGTATGGTTCCGGTTCAACTCCCAGTAATCGGCGTATTGGTCTTTTAGGCCTTTGGGGTTAAGTCCTAAATAGGAATAATGCGCCCAAAATAAAGGCCCTCCGTATTTTTGTGCGCCATTGTGGCTGAGGATCAGTGGGTAGCCATAGGCTTCATTAGAGCTGGTAATGTTCCCATTCCTCGCCCAACCTTTATGATAGGCATCTGCAGGGATGGTGTGGGTAGGAGAGGCTGCGGCTAAGACATAGGTGATCAGACATTCATTATATCCCTCCAGCTTAAAGTTCATTTTCCATTCATGTTGAGGTGACCAATGCCAATAGAGGGCATCCTCCCCGCCTTTGGTGTACCAGTCCCATTCCATTTCCTTCCACAATTGATCGATCTTCCCCGCTATTTCCTTTTCTTGTTCGTTTCCCTCTTTATAGTATTCCCTTACAGCCAATAATCCCTGCATCAAGAAGGAGGCTTCCACCAAATCTCCTCCGTCGTCGTCATTTCCAAAAGGCTTGACTTTTCCCGTGTCACCATTTAGCCAGTGTGGCCAAACCCCATGGAAACGGTCAGCCTTTCCCAAAAATTCGACTATTTTCTCAAATCGGTCGGCACCTTCCTGCCGGGTGATCCAATTTCTTTCAATGCCCGTTAGGATTCCAAATATTCCAAAGCCTGAACCACCGGTAGTAATGACATTCTCGTCGTTCTGCGGATAATTCCCATCGATATGGATCCTTTCCCTCCCTAAGCCAGAGTTTGGCTCTGCGCCTTCCCAAAAATAGCGGAAGGTATAATACTGGACCATATCCAGCAGTTCGTCATCGGAAAAATCTTTAGTAGCCACCTCAGCTACCCCGATAGTGGTTTGCTGACCGGAAGCATCTAGGGCTACGACATGATAATTTAAACTTAAATTCCTCCCCAAATCATGGACGAAGTCGATATAAATCGTATCCTCCACGATGGCCCTTTCAATATATTCTTCACCATCCATGCTCAGCAGGATTTGGTAAGTGGATGCATCCGGATGATGTGGCCACTGCAGCTCTACATGTCGGTCGTATCCTTTTGCAAATATTGCTTGTTCCTTATCCGTTTCTTCAGTTTGACAGGCAAAAGTCAGTAGGGTAAAACCGAGGACAAATAGGGTTGTATTTTTCATAGTTGGTCTATTTTTTCGAGTGGGAAAATATCCACGACAGCAATTCAGGCATAGAAAAGGTCGGATCCCAGGCATTGTGGTTAGCCTCTGGGAATTCGGTATATCTGACTTCTGCTCCCTGTTCTTTTAAAGCGTGGAAAAGCCTCTGTGATAAGGCCACTGGCACCACATCATCCTTAGCGCCGTGGGTAATCCATATTGCGGTTTCATCGGCATAGTTTTTTGTAAGGGAAATATTTCCGCCGCCGCAAATCCCTACAGCAGCGGCATATTTTTCCGGCCATCTGGCAAGTGTCTCAAAAGTACCAAAACCCCCCATTGATAAGCCCATGACATAAATCCTGTCCTGATCGACTTTTTCTGTTTCAATCATGCTCTCGACTAGCTCATTTACCAAAGCCAACTCCTCAGAAGGGCTTTTAATGGATTCTTTGAAATCAGGATCTCCCTTGCCGCCTAATTGGGAACGTATGCTGATATCTATCCAATATTTATCCTCAGGACACTGGGGGAAAATAACTATAGCGGGATATTTTTCCCGATTTTCCGGTTCCAAGAACATAGCAGCACCATGGGTCAACTGCTTCTCGTTATCCTCACCTCTTTCTCCAGCACCATGAAGAAACAATAACAGGGGATAGGATTCTTTAGCATTATAGTTTTCGGGAAAAAGAATTCTGTAATCCAAGGGATCGCCATTGGAGGAGATAAATTGCTTTTTTTCGTACAGCGACAAGTCTTGGCCATATCCCGTAAAGGAAAGGCAACACATAAACAAAACACTAAATTGTACCCGATTCATATTGAATCTTGTTTAAATAAATTGACCTTGGTTTGACTGGGTTGTGGAGATGATGAGGATTACATTCCTTTCCTCTTTCTAGAAGGTTCCCCGATGTTGATGATCCCCTTTGGCGTGGTTGATGCGTTTTATAGGAATTTGCTCACCTCCCGTATTTTCCAGCCAGGTCCAGATTTCATCCCTTAACTCCTTTGCCAAGTCTTTGTATTCGGGATTTCGGATCAGGTTGTTCATTTCATAGGGGTCGTTTTTGATATTGTATAGTTCGTTGACCCCCCATAATCCATGGTTAAAGATGAATTTATAGTCATCTGTTCTTACCGCAAAGATGGTAGGAGTAGAGGGAAAAGCCATTTCCCAGTAGTATTCATAGAAAATCCTGTCCCGCCATTCTACCTTTTCTTGCTGAAGTACGGGTAAGAAGGAAACGCCCTGCATTTGTGCAGGTGTGCTTTCCATGCCCGCAATTTCCAGCAGGGTAGGGGCAATATCGATATTCATTACCATTTGATCCAAAGTGATTCCCGCTGCTACCTTTCCGGGATATTTGATCAAAAGCGGAACTTTCATTGACTCCTCATAAGCATGCCTTTTATCAATTAAGCCATGTTCTCCGAAAGAAAATCCATTGTCGCCCATGTAAATTACGATGGTATTTTGTTCCAAACCTTTTTCTTCCAGCCAAGAACTTACTGTGCCTATACTTTCGTCCAAGGCCATCAAGGTTTCCAGATAAGCTTTATAAAATTTGTCAAAGGGGATCTGGCCATGATACATATAATCTACACCGTGCCAGCTATACCGTTGCTTACGCACCCACTCAGGGATGTCTTTGAAGTTGACAGGGGTTTCCGGTGAAAGGACGATGTCACCGTAGAATTTGCTGCTGTCCGTGGCCGTAAGATACATGGAAGGCGGCGTGACAATGGGAAGCGAATCATACATCCCTTGGTGTCTCCCGGCAGGTTCAAATTCTGCATGAACCGCCTTATGGGAAAGGTAAAGCATAAAAGGCTGATCTTTTTCTAGGCTCTCCAACCAATCGATGGCCTGCTCCGTCAGCAGATCGGAAGTATAAGCACCTTTAGGTTGCGCAACACGTTCCCCATTGATGTTAAAGGTGGGATCGAAATAGGTTCCTTGACCACGAAAGCTCACCCAATGGTCAAATCCGGGCTGTGGCATATCATCGGTGTTGCCCATATGCCACTTGCCGAAAAAGCCGGTTTTATACCCTAAATCCTGCAAATACTGGGGAAAGAACGTCAGCCCTTCAGGAAGGGGAGCACTGTTGTCGACAATAGTATGGGTGTGGGCATATTGTCCCGTTAGTATAGAGGCGCGGCTGGGAGAACAAAGGGCCGTACTGACAAAAGCATTGCTCATATGGGCCCCTTCCTGAGCTAGCTTATCCAGGTGAGGCGTCTTCAGTCCCGGAACCGCTCCAGTAAAGCCCATAAAATCGTGCCTATGGTCGTCCGAAAGGATAAAAACGATATTGGGCTTCTTCTCTTGGGCGACAGCGCCGGCGATGGTATAAAAAATCAGCAAAATAATTCCCGTTGTTTTTCTCATTAATAGATACGTTTATTTATTGAAACCAAAATGCCAAGGTACTTCCCCAACCATGAATTTTCAATTGAACATAGTTCAAGTAGCGTAAATGGAGCTGATAGATGTTCGGAGAATTGGTGTCCACATAGACTTCAAAATCTCCCGGTTCTGTTTTGAATTCCATAGAGGCGGTGTAAAAAGCGAGATGATCTTTGTTCAACTGGAAGGTAATGGTTTTTTCTTCTCCGGCTTCAAAGTAGACTTTTTGAAAACCTTTCAGTTCTTTAACAGGTCTTGTGACACTTCCCACCAGATCCCTTACATACAACTGGATCACTTCTTCTCCCCCTATAAACTGTCATTTTTGACCTTTACCGTCACTTGGATGGTTTCGTCCATCCGGTACTCCTCCTTATGCAAGGCTAAATCACTGTAGGTAAAGTTACTATAACTTAGGCCATATCCAAATGGATATAGGGGAGTATTTGGCACATCCAAGTATTTAGACGTATATTTTTCATGTTCTAGAAAAGGCCTTCCGGTGTTTTTTGTAGCATAAAACAAGGGGATTTGACCCATGTTTCTCGGAAAGGTCATAGGAAGTTTTCCCAAAGGATTATAGTCCCCAAACAGTACCTCCGCTATGGCATTTCCGGCTTCTGTATCCAAAACCAGGTTTCCAATATGGCTCCAGGTAATTTATCCAGCCATTCAATGGTCAAGGGCAGGCCGCTCATCAATACTTTCGTGGTAGGCTTACCCAAAGCAATAACCTTTTCCGCCAATTGCCGCTGTACGCCCGGCAGATCCAGATCCGACCTGCTTGCCGCCTCGCCGCTCATCCAATAGGCTTCACCTAATGCTAAAATGACATGATCCGCTTTTCCGGCTATTTGCAGTTCTTGCTCGAAGCCATTGGTATCCAGGACTTTAATTTCGGCACCTTTTGCGTGTAATATCTTGACCGAGGGTCCCGCTCTCTCCCTGATTCCTTGAAGTACGTTCACGGTCAGGGTATGATCACCGGCAGCAGACCATGATCCGATTAAATCCCTTTGGCTATCAGCTAAAGGCCCGATGACGGCAATGGTCTTGACATCTTTTTTAATTGGCAGAACCTTATCTTCATTTTTTAGCAGCACGATAGATTTTTGGCTACGTCTCTGGCCGCTTGACGATGAGCTTTGGTTATGCCCTTGTTCTTTTCTCTTTCAGCGTCTGAGTAACGGCAGGAGTCTTCAAAAAGCCCCAACTTGAACTTCAGTCGAAGAATATTCCTAACGTCCTGATCTATCGTAGACATGCTGACCTTGCCTTCTTCTACAAGCGATTCCAGGTGATCATAATAGACCGCGCCCTGCATATCCATATCGACAACTGCGTAAATGGCCTGTTTGGCGGCATGTTTTAAATCCTTGGAATAACCATGGGGGACCATTTCATTGATAGAGGTATAGTCCGTTACTACAAGACCATCGAAGCCCCATTCCTTTCGAAGTATGTCGGTCATGAGGTATTTGCTGCCTGAGGCGGGGATGCCATGCACTTCATTGAAGGAGGTCATGACAGTAGCAGCGCCAGCATCCAAAGCGGCTTTGTAGGGGGGGAGGTAGGTCTGCCGGAGTTCTCGGTTGGACATCTCCACGGTATTGTAATCTCTTCCTGCCAGAGAAGCACCATAAGCGGCAAAGTGTTTAACCGTAGCCAAAATGGTATGGGTGGTTTTCAAATCCTCCCCTTGAAAACCCTTCACTCTAGCCCTGGCAATGGCTGAACCCAAATAGGGTCTTCGCCTGCTCCTTCGGAAACCCTCCCCAACGGGGATCTCTAGAGATGTCCACCATTGGCGAAAAGGTCCAATGAAGCCCTTCCGCAAAAGCTTCTATGGCCGCTATTCGTGCTTCCCATGCTATGGCTTCCAGGTCCCAACTCGCCGCTTCTCCCAATGAAATCGGGAAAAGTGTGCGATGGCCATGGATATTATCATAGCCGAATAGTAGGGGAATTACTAATCGTGTTTCTTCCACCGCAACTTTCTGGAGTTCTTGGGTGAATTCGGCCCCATAGGCGTTAAACAATGCACCCACCAAACCTTTTTGAATATCTTCTTCATAACCTCTACGGATGGTCGGGCCCGTTACGTCAATATCACTGGTAAACAGCACCAACTGGCCGGCTTTTTCGGGCAGGGTCATCAGCGCCAATGATAAATCGATTATTCGCTCAATTAAGGGGTCATAATCCTTCATCTGTCTGGCCATGATCAGAAGGATCAGGAGAGGTGACTTTTTCATGCAATGGGATATTTAAGAACCAAAAAATGGAGCTTTCTGGAGCTCCATTTTTTTGGTTAATTATAATTTGGGTTTTGCTCCAGAGCCCCTCCACTGACATCTATCTCAGACTGCGGGATTGGAAAAACCTCATGTTTACCGGGCACCCAATTGATACCTAAGGCTGCAAATACCTCTTGGGCCCGCCCTTGACGGACAAGGTCAAAATACCTGTGCTGCTCCATGGCCAATTCTACCCGTCTTTCATGATAGATAGCCATCCGGAGCTCGACCTGGTCAGCGGTGGTAACATCCGGTAAAACATCCGGATTGCCCTGTCTGGCCCTTTCGCGTACTTGGTTCAGGTAAGTGAGGGCCTCTGCAGAATTCCCCAGTTCATTGGCCGCTTCCGCGGCGATTAGCAGAATGTCGGCATACCTCATCAATCTGATATTGGCTCCACTATTTCCAAAGCCGGAAGGCGGTCTTACAGGGAGATGGGCCTTATTGTTGAATTTGGCATTGTCTCCCATATTTGGATCCGCTACCACGACTTCCCCTGAGGGTAAGGTATCGCCATCAAAAATAATGGTGGCTTCTTTTCTTGGATCGCCTTCTTCATAGGCGGCTTCCAGATCGTCTGAGGGGCTATTGAAACCCCAACCTTGGTTGGGGAAACCCCTGATTCCTTGGACTTCGTTGTACTGATGACCGCCACCACCCTGCTCCAGTGCTACGGCAGACACCTCGAAGATGCTCTCGGAAGAGTGCTCGCCCTCTTCTCTGAAGATTCCCAAATAATCGGGATACAAACTGTACTCGCCAGAATTGATCAGAGCGACAGCATTGTCGTAAGCCCCCTGGAAATCATTTTCGAATAAATTGACCTTGGCAAGGTAGGCTTGGGCGGCACCCTTGGTAGCCCTTCCCATGTCTTCTGGGGCATACTCTGATTTCAACGGAAGGTTATCTATAGCAAACTGCAAGTCTTGCTTGATGAACTCATACACTTCCTCGCGGGTGTCTCTGCTTTGCTGATATTCATCAGGATTAAGGGGACGTTCTATAATAGGAACCCCTCCATAGGTACGGACCAAAAAGAAATAGAAGTAAGCCCTTAAGAATCTGGATTCTCCCAATAGTCGGTTTCTCAAATCCTCATCCATTTCTAGGGTTCCGATGTTTTCGATCACCTGATTGGCTCTAAAAACACCTCTAAAGTATCCGCTCCAGATCCCCGTAGAGGCGCCGTTGTTGGCATCGAAAGTAAAGTCATTGACATCCTGAAGGAAACCGGCATCACCGGGCACACTTCCTTTTTCGGCATCATCAGAGGCAATGTCTGTTATTCCTATGTAGGAAAAAACGTGGACATCAAAACTCCTGAGATAGCTATAAACTGCATTGACAGCCTGTGTGGCTTGCTGTGGATTTTGGAAAAAACTGCTTTCAGTCAGTTGCGCCTTGGGGGACTTATCGAGAAAATCCTCTGAACAGGAGAATGCAAAAATCCCTGCTGATATTGAAAGTATGACCGCCCCTAATTTGGTATGGATATGCGTTTTCATAGCGAATTATTTTTTAATTAGAAATTAGCGGAAATACCCACGTTAAAAGTCCTGGCTACAGGATAAAGCCCGGAGTCGTAACCGGTACCGAGCAGGTCACCGCCTCCTATTTCGGGTGTGTAACCGCTGTATTTTGTTAAGGTGAACACATTGGTCCCGGAGAGATAGACCCTAAGGTTGTTGATATTGAACTTATTGATCGCCAAATCGGTAAAGGTGTACCCTAGTTGGATATTTCTTAACCTGAGATAAGAGCCATCTTCTATAAACCGGTCAGAAACTTCATAATTATGGCCCCCGTTGGATACCCTTGGTTCGGTATTGCTGCTGCCTTCACCGGTCCACCTGTCCAGAAAGGAGGTTTCAAAATTATAGGTGTTAAACCTCACCTGCTTCTTGGCATTATAGATTTCGTTGCCATAAGTGCCATTAAAGTCAGCCCTTAAGTCGAGTCCTTTGTATTCAAATCCCACGTTAAAGCCAAATACATAATCCGGTATGGGGCTTCCCAGGATCACCCTATCATTGCTGTTGACGACACCGTTCCCGTCTGTGTCCTGAAATTTTAAGTCTCCCGGTTGCTCTGGCCCACGGGTGGGCAGGTTGTCGATTTCTGATTGGTTTTGGAATACACCTGCTGTTTTATAGCCGTAGTAATGCCCTATAGATTCGCCTATCGTTGTTCTGGAACCCAATAGTCCGCTTATTCCAACAGCGCCGCCGAAAATCGCCTCATTTCCCACGCCTAAATCCAGCACCTTGTTGTTTACGGTAGAACCCACGATCCCAATATTATAGGCAAAGTTGCCGCGTTGGTCTCTCCAGTTCAAGGATACATCAAGTCCTTTATTTTCTACACTGGCCGCGTTTACCACCGGATTAGCTGCCGAACCTACATAAGTGGGGATCGGAACAGCCACCAAAATGTCATTGGTCCTTCTATAGTAGTAATCCAACTCACCAGTCAGCCTTTCCTCAAGAAGTCCAAACTCAAATCCAAAATTGGAAGTAATGGTCTCTTCCCATTGGATAAAGGGATTGGCCAATGCGGTTAGAGTAGCGCCGTAAATCAATGACTCGTTGATGCCAAATACGGCGTTGGAATTGCCGGTAATCACCGGGATTCCGGCATATTCCCCGATTTTATCATTTCCTATTACACCAAAGCTTCCCCTAAGTTTCAGGTTGCTGAAGGTATTTTGGTTCTGCATAAATCCTTCTTCAATCAATCTCCAGCCCAAGGCTATGGAAGGGAAGTCGCCGTATCTCCTTTCCCTGCCAAACCTGGAAGATCCGTCCCTTCGGTAGGTAGCGGTTAGAAGGTATTTTTCATTAAAGGTATAGTTGACTCTAAATAAAATAGAAGTCATCGACCAGTCCCTTGCAAAATTGACGTTGGTTTGGCTGGTTTCTTCGCCCGCATTAAGGTACCAGAGTGCGGGATCTTCACCCGGTAAATTGATGCGGCCACCAGAGAGTTCTTCATAGTAGAAGTTCTGAGAGGTATAACCTCCCAGTAGCGTCAGCCGATGATTCTCCCATTCCTTTTCATAATTCAAGGTGTTCTCCCAAAGCCAGTTCTGTGTCCTGCTGCTTCCCGCATTGATGCTGTTGTTGACATTTTGTTGGGTAGGAGAGACGAAGAACACCGGCACAAAGGTCTTGTTGTCATTAAAGGCATAATCGAAACCCATACTGGAGCGGAAGGTAAAGCCTTCAAGAAATTTCACATCAGCAAAGAAATTACCTACTGTACGATAGTTGTTGTGGTTGTTGTTTGAATTGTATTCAAACTGTGCAGCGGGGTTTCCCACAGGCGAAGTGTTCATATAGCTGCCGTCAGGGTTGCGGGGGCTGTAGATGGGATAGGCTCTATAGGCATTTCCCACCACCCCGGGTTCATCCTGGCGGTTGAAATAGATGAAGGATAAATTATGTCCAAAGCTGACAAAGTCCGAAGCTTTGTACTGGTTGTTTAGCCTTACCGTCAGCCTTTCGAATTCCGATTCTTTAACCACACCTGCTTGGTTGAAGTAATTCACGCTGAGGTTATAATTGGTAGAGGTAGATCCGCCTTGTGCGCCAATATTAACGTTAGAGATCGGGGCTGTACGGAAGATGACATCCTGCCAATCGGTACCTTCCCCGTAATCGTTGACATTGTATAGGGGTGGATTCCCTACATTTTGTTCCAATTCGTTGGCCAACTGGGCAAATTCCCTGGCATTGACCAGATCAATTCTACTCGCCACATTTTGTATTCCGGTGTACGCATCCACATTGATAGTAAGGTCTTTTTCAAAAGATCCTTGCTTGGTTGTCACGATAATTACACCGTTGGCACCACGGGAACCATAAATAGCTGTAGCAGAAGCGTCTTTAAGTACTTCGATGGAGGCCACATCATTGGGGTTGATGAAGTCAATATCATCCAGCAACATCCCATCCACCACAAATAGCGGATTGGAGTTATTCAAGGTCCCCACACCCCTAATTCTTATGGTTGTACCTTCCCCTGGAGCACCGGAAGCAGAAGTTACCTGAACCCCGCTGACCCTACCCTGTAGTGACTGGGTCACGTCGGGGGTGGGAAGGCGAGAGATTTCATCGGATTTAATGGCCGAGATGGATCCTGTCACATCGCTTTTCCTCTGTATGCCGTACCCTACGACCACGACTTCATCCAGTCCCAACGCATCCTCTCCCATGACGACTTCTATAGTCGCCCGTCCATTTAATGAAATTTCTTGAGTTGCGAAGCCTACAAAAGAAAAAACCAGTACCGCATCTGGGCTACTGGTAGTCAAGGTGAACGCACCGTCAAGGTCAGTGACGGCACCATTGGTGGTACCCTTTTCGAGTATGTTTACCCCAGGAATGGTTTCCCCGCTGGGGTCAGTCACTGTGCCCGAGACGCTGGTCTGTTGGGCATAGGCGGCAAAGGATAGAAAGACCGCAATAACAAGTAAGGTTGCCTTGGAAAGGCTGAGTGGAATAACTGGCGGATATCCTCCCCCTTTTCGTAAAATAGCTCTCATAATTGATTAAATTAGTTGTTGTTTCACCGGTTAACAATTGCGTAATAGAAGGACGTCGGCTGGCATCATCAACTGCTATTTGTATCAAACAATATTCCAACATTATACTTCATAAATTATATTTGAAGATATCGCTTCTCCCTTATAGAAGATGTTTTATTGGTTTTGTGAAAAAATAATGACCTCCTTGTCCCATGTTACCATCGTTAAATCCGCTAAAACAATCTTTTGGCAAATAGTCCATTTGTTGGTCCGAATGGTATATGAATTAATCCCAGAAGCGGAGGGACTTAGGCGAAGTGTATGCCTATTTTTTGCATCGTGGGGCTATTTTTTGACCCTTTGTTTTACGGTTTTTATTGGTTAGTTTGAGCCATGTTAAACCAAAAATTTAAAAATCATGTCTAAGAAAATATTAATGCTGGTAGGGGATTATGTGGAGGATTATGAAGCCATGGTACCTTATCAGGCCATGCTTTCTGTAGGATTGCAGGTGGATACCGTGGCACCTGACCGTAAAGAGGGGGACACTGTTCCTACAGCCGTCCATGATTTTGTAGGAGACCAAACTTACAAAGAGACTCCAGGCCACCGTTTTCTGATCACCGTTGATTTTGATGCCGTAGATCCTGCCGATTATGATGGGTTGTACGTGGCTGGAGGCCGTGCGCCGGAATATATCCGATTGAACAAAAAGATTCTGGATATCACCAGACATTTCTTTGAGGAAGACAAGCCGGTAGCAGCGATCTGCCACGGTATCCAGATCCTCACCGCCGCCAAGGTGTTGCAGGGCAGAACCCTCACCGCCTATGTGGCCATAGGCCCTGACATTGAGCTTGCCGGAGGGGTATGGAAAAATGTTCCTCCCGTAGAAGCAGTTGTAGATGGCAATTTAGTCACTTCTCCTGCCTGGCCGGGCCATCCTGCCATCTTGAAGGAATTTTACAATATCCTCGGTTTGACCATTTCCAGTAACTAATCCGCATTTTATTCTTTGTCCCAAAATGATCTCACGATATCAAAAAATGAAAAGAATTTCTTCCCTTGCTGCCTGTGCCATGAGCCTCAGCATGTTATTTCCATTTCAATCCCAAGCACAAGCCCAAAAAGCCGCGCATGAAACGCCTAAACTCGTAGTAGGGATTATGGTGGATCAGATGCGCTCCGATTACATCCAAAAATATTGGGATAAGTTTGGGGAGGACGGGTTCAAACGTTTGGTCAATGAAGGCTTTACCTTCACCAATAACCATTTCGACTATATGCCCACTGCAACAGGTCCGGGTCATGCCAGTGTCTATACGGGTACTACCCCGGCGGTTCACGGGGTGATGGGTAACAGCTGGTATGTAAGGGAAACGGGCAACAGTATCAATGTGATCGAAGTACCCGGCTACGCCGGTATAGGCACCGAGCCCGGTAAGGAAAGTGACAAAGCACCGAGCAATGTCCTTAGCACCACTGTTGGAGATGAATTGCGTTTGCATACCAACTTCCGTTCAAAAGTGATTGGTATTTCCAGAAAGGATAGGGGAGCCATCTTACCCGCTGGCCATACGGGGGAGGCCTATTGGTTTGAAGGGAGCACGGGGAATTTTATTTCAAGCTCTTACTACATGGATGAACTCCCTGACTGGGTGAAGGCATTCAATTCCCGAAATATGGCGAAAGAATACTTGAAGCCTTGGGAGACGCTGCTTCCCATAGAAGAGTACATCGAAAGTATGCCTGATGACAACCCCTATGAAAACATGTTTAAGGGGGAAACTGCTCCGGTATTCCCTCATGATTTGCCAGAGATAGCAAAAACTGAGGGCTTGGGTATAATTTCCTCCACCCCCTTCCACAATGATATACTGGTAGAAATGGCAATCGCTGCGATAGAAGGGGAGAAGCTTGGAAGCAGAAATACTACGGACATGTTGGCCTTGTCTTTTTCCGCAACTGATGCTGTAGGACATCAGTTTGGGCCTTCCTCCGTTGAAGTGCAGGACACTTACCTTCGCCTCGATCGGGCGATGGCCAATTTGCTGGATTACCTCGACGAGAACTTTGGGAAGGAAAACATCCTCCTGTTTTTGACTTCCGATCATGCTGCATCTTATGTTACCAGCTATTTGGTGGAGGAAGGGATTCCCGGAGGATATATCGACAATAAGGAAAACCTGACGGCACTAAGGAGTTTCATGGAGAAGAAGTATGGAGAAGATCTTTTCCTGACCATGAGTAACTTTGATATCTTCCTTAACCGTCCACTGATCGAAGAAAAAGGTTTAAACTTACCTGCGGTGCAGCAGGAGGTCGCACAGTTTATGATGACCCTTAAAGGTGTGGCCGGAGCCATCCCGGCGACCGTGTTGGCAAATGGAGAATTTACCCAGGGTACCAGAGCGCTCGTTCAAAAAGGCTATAACCAAAAAAGGTCCGGCGATGTTTCGATCTGGCTCCAGCCTCAAACCCTATCAGGATCCAATCCAAGAGGAACCACCCATGGTTCCCCATGGAATTATGATTCCCATGCGCCGATGCATTGGTATGGATGGACGGTACCTGTCGGGCGCTCTTCTCATCCTGTCCGTATTTCTGATATTGCCTCGACCGTGGCGACTTTTTTAAATGCTCCTTTCCCCAGCGGAAATACCGGAAGGCCGATGAACGAGTTGATGCAATAGCCGTTAGTCCCGATCGGCCGTTCAGCTTGGAGACAGTGGGGACGGAGGTTGAGAAGTTTAAAAGTTAAGGGAGCCTTTTCTTTTAAACTTCTCAACCTTTATTTTTTTACGCCCCCGTTGGTTACACAACGGCTGTGGGCTAGGTTCTGGACAAATTTATATTTTTGAATTACGTTAAATTGTCGGCGTTCCACCGGTCACCTGCACCGTGGATCCGATCATATAGCTGGAGTCCTGAGAGGCTAAAAGCACATAGATAGGTGCCAGCTCCGCCGGTTGTCCGGCCCGCTTCATGGGTGTATTCTTGCCAAACTCCTTTACGTTATCCGGCGGCATGGTAGAAGGGATTAACGGCGTCCAAATGGGCCCCGGTGCCACGCAATTCACCCGGATACCGTCGTCGGCGAGCAGTTGTCCGAGCGATGAGGTGAAGTTTTGTATGGCTCCTTTGGTAGCAGCGTAAGGTATCAAGATCGGTTTAGGGTTGTAAGCATTGACCGAAGTGGTATTGACGATAGTACTCCCGGGTTTCATGTGTGGTTTGGCACCTTTGCAGAGGTAAAACATCGCGTAGATATTGGTTTTGAACGTGTAATCCCATTCTTCACTGGATGTCTCCTCCAAGCTTTCCCTGGCCATCTGATAGGCGGCGTTATTGACCAGAATGTCTATCTGCCCAAATTCCTCGACGGCTTTTTCAATAATATGGTTACAATGGGACTCCTCGCTGATGTCCCCTCTTACTAAGACTGCTTTCCGGCCGGCTTCCTCTACATATTTGGCCGTCTCTTGGGCATCTTTGTCCTCACTGAGGTAGGAGATCAACACATCCGCTCCTTCGCGCGCAAAAGCAATGGCCACCGCTCTTCCTATCCCGGAGTCGCCACCGGTGATGATGGCTTTTTTACCTTCCAATTTGCCGGAGCCTTTATAACTTTCTTCCCCATGGTCTGCCTTGGGTTGCATATCCTCTTCGGTCCCAGGCACCGACTGTTTTTGATCCGGGTAAGGAGGCTGGGGATGTTTTTCTTGTGGGTGTTGGTTTTTGTTTTCTGAACTATTCATGGTTAAAATGATTTTGTTTCCCACATTTTAATCAAACGACATACCAACATGAGAGGGCACAGGCATTGTAAAAAGCAAATGATGCATTGCGGAGCCCTAGGCTGGTCAAATAAGTGTTGAAACAAAATTCTATAATCCTATCTATCAGGACGCCCCTTGTCTTGCTGTGGTATCGCCAAGACAGGCACTAGGAAAAATCAACCGATTTCAGCGTAGCTTTAATATTTTCAGATAAGGTTAAAAGCCATTTCAGCTGGTCGGAAATCAGTTTCACCTCTTGGAGTTCAAGGGGCAATACTTCCGGGATTTGGCTATCGTCATGGATGGGATATTGATCCGCCAGTTGCTGATATTGCGCCGCAAGATACGCTTGGGCTTCTTGAATGGAGGTGGGCGAAGGTAGTTCCGAATGCTCTCTTTGCTGTAAGTCAGCCACAGCCAGATCAAGATTGGCCCCAATGCTGTTCATATAGTTGGCAAAATGCTGGGAGGCCTCGGTTGTTTTATTATTACGGATATAAGTTCCCAAAGACGCGGTCAAAGAAAGGAAGGTATTGTTCAGCACCACTACCTCATAGACCTTGTCAAGGTTTTTTTGCTGTTGTTTGGGTTCCTGCGTCATGCGCTGAAAGGCTGCATTCAAATTGCCGATAGCCAAAAAAGCATTTTTTCTACATAACTTGTAGGAGGAATCGGCGTTGTTTTTTTCACGGTAAAATTTCTCCACCGCTTTAAGAAAATTTCGGTTGGCCTGAATGGACCCGGTGATGAACTCCCGGATGGTTAAGAACTGCCAGGAGGGCCAGAAGAAAGAATTGGCAATAAAGGCCAGTGCGGCTCCTGTCAATGTATCCAAGACCCGAAACTGAATAGCATCCCAAGGATCAGACCTCACCAAAGCATAAATCAGCACAATATTTAAAGTGATGAAGATAGCGGAACTCTTGTAGTTTTTTTGGACCAATGAAAATCCCAGTATAAATGAGACCACGGACAAAATCCCGTAGATATATTCATTGTGTGTGGAATAGACCACCGCTACTGCCACTGCACCCCCGATCAGGGTTCCATAGAGGCGGTGTTTTGAGCGCTCTTTGGTCAACGTATACCCTGGCCGCATGATCACCGTGATGGTGAGTAAAATCCAATAGGCGTTCTGAAAGGGAAAAATTATCCCGATGGCAAATCCCACCAATACTGTTAAGGTCAGGCGAAGACTGTGCTTGAAAATGGGAGAGTCAAAATTGAGGTTTTCGGTAAAGGTTTTCCAATCATAATCCTGTGGGGTGATAAATTGGGAAGACTCTTTCGTTCTTGACCACAATTGATCTTGCTCCACCAGGTTTTGCATCACTTTCTGAATGACTTGTATTTTTTGCGCCTGCTTTTGAAGATAATCGTAGATGTTTTGAAGAAGTATGGCTTCTTCATAAGCTTCTGGAGAATAGGCCGTTCTTCTAAAGTTATTCAAGCTCTCCTTAGCCTGTTGAAGCAGGTGGCCAAGGGAAGGGTTAACAATCACCTGATCTTTACGGCCCAGCACACGGGAGAGACTGTTAAGCTGCTCCGCTATGGAAAATATCAACTCGACAAAAGGTTTTAATTCTACCGGCTCATTGTTGAAGCTTTGCTGCATCTTGTACACGTGGGGTAGGTTGCCGATAGCCAGCTCCAATATATCGATCAGCTCGATCAATATAAGCACCTGACGACGTGTAAAATTGGAGTTGCCTGAGTCCCTCCTCGAACTGAGCAGAATTTCCCGGAGGCTTTCATGATTCGCATTCAGGGTGGTCTGCAGTTCAAATAATTTTGTCTCCAATTCCAGCTTGTCTCCCTTTTTAAGCGCAAATTCACCCCTTGTTTTTAAATATGACGCAGTTAGCTCCATACAGGCTGACATCATTTGGGTAGTATGGCTTTTATGTGTCCAAAGATGGGCAAGCTGTGAAAAGAGAAGATACCATAGTCCTCCTAGACCGATCCAGCCGACATGCGCAAAAACATCTCCACCCGTCTGGGGATGGGCTAGACTTAAAATAATCGCCGAAAGACCCGAAAAAGAAACCAAAGATGCCCGGAAGCCAAAAACGGATAAATAGGAGACCAGAAAGATCAGGATGGCCATCACCGGGCTAAGCAACCAGAGACTTTCATCTACCAGGTTGATGATTAGCGTGAGCACCACACCCAAAACAATGGCTGCCAACATCCCATTGACCCGGTGGCGGTTGCTTCCAGGGAAATTAGCGGGAGCACCAATGAACATCCCCATGGTAAGGCTGATGCCTATTTCGATCTTGCCCAAGGAGTAACTGACACCGAGAACAATTAGAATGGCCAAAGCCAATACCACGCCCTTGGAAAAATCAGCACTCTTCAGAAATCGAATGGAGGTATCAAGCATGAAGTGTATCTAGTAACAAGCAGCCAATATCGCATACAACCAAGAATTAAGACCCAGCGGTGGGGAGGGAAGCGCGGCTCCAACGGCGGTCTCCCATCCCAACTGGAGAATAAGCCACAGGGGATGGGAGAGAAGGTGTCTATAGTTAGGCCCTTCCCCCCTTTAACCCTAGCCGATTATACTCACAATTCTGCCGACTGAGACCAAATATTGATCATCCCATCCTTGGCATATTGATCAATGTCTGTCAATTCCTGTTCCGTAAACTGTAGATTATCCAGCGCCTTGACGCAATCGACTACCTGTTCGGGTCTGCTGGCCCCGATCAATGCCGAAGTCACCCGCCCGTGACGTAATACCCAAGCGATAGCCATCTGCGCTAAGGTTTGTCCTCTTCTTTGGGCTATTTCATTGAGCGAGCGGATATGGGAAATATTTTGTTCGCTTAGGAAATTTGGGTTCAGTGACTTGTGCTGGCTGGCCCTGCTGTTTTCAGGAACCTGATCCAGGTACTTGGTGGTCAACATGCCCTGGGCAAGTGGGGAGAAAACGATAGAGCCCAAACCCAGATCATCCAAGGTGTCCAACAATCCGTCCTCTTCTATCCAACGGTTAAGCATAGAATAGCTAGGTTGGTGAATAATGAAGGGCGTGCCCAATTCTTTGAGGATGGCATAGGCCTCCCGGGTTCTTTTGGAATTATAGGAAGAAATGCCCACATACAGTGCCTTGCCAGAGCGGACGATCTGATCCAAAGCCATCATGGTTTCCTCTAAAGGCGTATTGGGATCAAAGCGGTGGGAATAGAAAATATCCACATAGTCGAGGCCCATCCGTTTCAGGCTTTGGTCACAGCTTGATATCAGGTATTTTCTGCTGCCCCATTCACCATAGGGGCCAGGCCACATATTGTATCCGGCTTTGGAAGAAATAACAAGCTGGTCCCTATAACCTGAAAAATCTTCCTTCAGGATTTTCCCAAAAGCGGTTTCTGCACTTCCTGGAGGAGGACCATAATTGTTGGCCAGGTCAAAATGGGTAATGCCCAAATCGAAAGCAGTCCGGCAGATGGCCTGCTTGTTTTTGTGGGAAAAATCGTCCCCGAAGTTATGCCAAAAACCCAGGGAGATCGCCGGTAATTTTAAGCCGCTTTTTCCGCAGCTGTTGTAAATCATGGTATCGTATCTTTGCGGGTCGGGTGTATAATCCATAGTAAAAATGTTTTTGATTTGAAGATATACAAATATAGAAAAATGGTGCGGTCTGGGCACGCTTATCCAAAAAACTGGAGATGTAGGGAGCAAATTGCCTGAACTTTGTCTGGACAAGGAATTCAGGTTAAAATCTGCGGGAGATGATAGGATTAATTGGGTGGTGCCTTTTCAGCTCGTAACGGGTTTCTGTGAAGCCCTTTGTTTCAACTCTATCCCATAAAAAAAGCCGATAGACTTGCTCTACCGGCTTTCACTGGGGGATCAAACAACTTTAAATAAAATTCGTCTGCTTAGGGTTGGGATCCCTGCGCTCAATCCTGTCTCCCAAGGTATCTGTCGTTCTATTTCCCATCGGTGGGATTGGTTCTGTTGCTCTCTCAAAGCCGTAATAGGAATGAACTTCAGCCAGAAACTCGTGTTGGGGGTGATCCGGCCATTCATCTTTTTCAAATCCCGGGGCGTTTTCCAGCCTTTCTTTCTCTACGTTGAGGATAAACGTATCCTTCTGTGCGGTATCAAAGGCGAATGCCTCCCAGGGTATCGCGAAATATTTACTTCCCAGGTTGAGAAATCCGCTATCTACCGAAAGAACGGCATAAGTCGCCCTGCCGGTATGAGAGTCGATCATCAAGTCTTCTATAGATCCAATTTTATCACCTACCGCATTTTTGACGGTGGTGTTTTTAAATGAGGAAGCCTTTATCAATCGGCTGTGATGTGAATAGTCCATGGTTATTTTTATTTGTGGTTAAACATATTATTTCATCGATACTTGTCCAACAACTATGCCATTACCCGGTTTCTTTTTCAAACCTTGCGATTGCTTTTTCCATGTCTATTCCCTTTCCAAGTACCGGCTTGAAGAGGTCTCCCTTTTCTAAAACCCGCTCCACAGCGTTATAAATGGTAAAATCAGACATTTGTAATCCGGGTTTTACTTCATCCCAATCCAAGGGCATGGACACCGTGGCTCCTGGTTTGGGGCGGAGGGAATAGACTGATGCAATGGTGGCTTGGGGGCGATTTTGGAGGAAATCCAGGTACATTTTGCCCTTTCTGTCCGCAACTTTTCTTTCCAAGGTGGTGAATTCGGGGAGTTCATGATGGACTAAAGTGACAATGATGCGGGCAAATTCCTTGGATTGCTCATAGGTATATTTTTCCTCTAAGGGAATATAGACATGTAGTCCGGTGGAACCACTGGTCTTGCAATAGCAGGGAACTTCCATCTTATCCAACACCTTTTTTGTCATCAAGGCTGCCTCTATTACTTCGTCAAAACTGTTTTTGTCCGGATCGATATCAATAATACAAAAGGAAGGATGGTCGGGCTTCTTGGTTGTACTGCTCCAGGGGTTCATCTCTATAGCTCCAAGATTGGCGACATAGAGCAGGGTGGCTTCATTGTTGGACATCAGAAAATGCTTGTCCGTCTTGTCCCCTTCGCTATGGTACAAATAGGTGTCCATCCAATCCGGCACCTTTCCGGTGACATCTTTTTGGTAAAAGCTTTTTCCCTGGATGCCACCAGGGAACCTGTTTAGCGACTGGGGGCGATCCTTAAGATAAGGTAAAATAAAAGGCGCCATTTGATAATAGAAATTGATCAGGTCCCGTTTGGTGATGTTTTCTTCCGGCCAATAGATTTTATGAAGGTTTGTGAATTTTAACTCATGCCCGTTGACTTTTCTTTTTTGTGTTTTGTCCGTCGGATTGAGGAGGGTTTTTCTAGAAGATTTCGCCGGGGCCTGAATAATGTCCTTGTCTTTGTCGGGTAGAACCACATCAAGCACTTCCTCAGTGGGGGCAGGTGTTTCCTTCACCACTTCCGTGGCATTTTTGTCCTCTCGCATGGCGGCAAAGGAAGGGTGACGGAATACGCCATCCTGGGTGATTTCGGTAAAATTGACCTCCGCCACCAATTGGGGTTTAAGCCAGGTGACACTGGCGTTTGGTGGATTGGGACGGAAGCGGGAGGGCTTGTTATAATCAGGTACAATGTCGAACGGGCTTTTCTTGACCACCAATGGCTTGAACAGCTCCAGCATCTCTTTTTGCTGTTTATCCTTAAATCCCGTCCCCACTTTACCTACATATTTCAGTTGGTCTTTCTCATACACCCCCAGCAATAATGAACTGAATGCCTTGGCAGAGCCATCGTTTTTGGTATAGCCGGCAACGATCACTTCCTGCCGCTGCTGCACTTTTATTTTCAGCCAATCCTTCGATCGGCTGTCGGGAATATAGGTACTTTCAGATCTTTTGGCGATGATTCCCTCCAATCCCATTTGACGCGCAGCAGAGAAAAATTCAGTTCCTTTTGCCTCTACACTGAATCCAATCCGGATCAAGCCCTCTTCTGGCACCATAGATTGTAGAATGGCCTTTCTTTCTTTTAAAGTCAGATCCATCAGATTTTTACCGTCTAGCCACAAGACGTCAAAAACATAGTATAACAATTCGCCATCAGCTTCGCTACGCCAATTTTGAAGCGCATTGAAGTTGGCCATGCCTTTTTCATTGACCGCCACGATTTCACCATCTAGGATTGCATTGATTTTCCAGTTTTTAACAGCCTCGAAAATGGGATAGAATTTCTGCTCAAATGATTTATTGTTCCGTGACTTTAATTCGGTCTTGCTTTTATTCCTAAAAGCCAAAGCCCTGTAGCCATCCCATTTGACTTCGTATTCCCAACCCGGATCATCAAAAGGACCGTCCACCAAAGTGGCCAGCATGGGTTTGAAAAAAGCGGGAAATTTTTGCTTCTCTCCCTTTTGAACCAGGGAAGCAATATCCAAAGGAGGGGAGGGGACTTCAGTTTCTTCTGGATCCACCTGCTTTTTTAAGGATTCCTTTATCGCTTTTTTGGAAGCAGGCCTGCTATTGGCAGATACTTCCGGTTCTTTTTTTTCTTTGCTCTGGCCATAAATATTCTCTGAAGTGGCGGTGATTTGTTCCAGGGTTTTATTGGTGAGCACAGATTTGTCTTTTTTAAGAATATCGCTTTTGGATGAATAATTGTCCTCTAATTTCATCAAGAGCCAGGAATTTTCCCCCCCGTTAAAAGCTTTGACAAGGGCAAAGGTCCCCTGGAGTTTTCTCCCCTTTAGCACAAACTTTAACCTGCCTTTGTGTAATTGGTGAAGCAGCTTTTTCTCATTGGATTTTTTGTCCTTTTCCGCATCTTCCGCAGGTTCGTAGGTGCCTTCATCCCATACCATCACGGTGCCGCCACCATATTGGCCTTTGGGGATGATTCCTTCGAAAGTGCGGTAATCATAAGGATGGTCTTCGACCATCATGGCCAGTCTTTTGACATCTGGATCGGTAGATGGGCCTTTGGGAACCGCCCAACTTTTCAATACCCCTTCCATCTCCAGGCGGAAATCATAATGCAGGCGGGAAGCCGCATGTTTTTGGATGACAAAACGCAACTCATTCTTCAGGGGCTTGCCCCCCTTAGGTTCCGGGGTCTTTTCGAAAGACCGTTTTTCCTCGTATTTCTCCAGGGCCATGGTTTCCTTATTTTTTGAAGGAAAAGATCAAAAAACATGCCCAGGGTTGTGCCAACTGATGATGCGGGTCATTGTGGGTGAGGGTCTTCCTAGAAAAAAATCGCTGATTTTAGCTGCCCGAGAGGCTCATATAACAATAAAACCAATCCACGGACGCATTAAACGCCTGTTGTGAATTGGTTTTGAAATGGGAAATGCATCTTTTGGCCGAACCGGTGATGCTTCATTAGCTGTTGCTTCTACCTGTTTCGTATGCTGCTTCCAAAATTTATAATCTGCCAGTTACTTTGCAGGAGTGATGGTGATCTCGCTAAACTCTACCGGTCCATGATCTCCTTGAAGATAGATTGGTCCTGGCTCACCCTCATTGCTATCCAAAGCTCCGCCGGTAATGCCGGGGATTTCCTGGTTGGAAATGACGGTTTTTCCGTTGGTCACGATGGTTACCATTCTGCCCACCAAAGTAATCTCATAGGTCTGCCATTGTCCGGGACCCAAATTTGCAATTTCACTTGGGGTCAAGAAACCATACACGCCACCATAGAGCACGTTGGAAGGGTGGGCATCTTTGGGACTGTCCTCGATCTGAACCTCATATCTTCCCCTTAGATAAATCCCGGCGTTACTTCCTTCGGGAATTCGGAACCTGACTTTTAGCTTAAAATCTCCAAATTTTTGGTCAGTGATGAGGTTGGCTCCCGCTTTCGGATTGGTGAGGATGCCGTCTTTGACCACCCATTGGTTTTCACCTGTGGCATTCCATCCGTTTAGATCTTTTCCGTTAAAAATTTTGATCGCCTTGCCCCATTTAACGTCTCCTTCTCTCACCAAGTAAGGTGCTTTTACGCCGATCCAAGACTGTTTTGTTCCGTCAGGGATCACTTGGGTACCTTTTATTCCATCGGCGGTCAATTCGCCTTCGACGACAAATTCCCCCTCACCGCTTTCCCATTGGGGAGGGATGGAAAAGGAAAATTTGCCATTGTCAAACTTGATCTCCGAGACAGGGCGGGCACTCCCGTGTGTGGCCACAAAATAGCCCACAAGGGTTTTTGTTCCCGAGAATTTAACTTCTAGCCAGGAAGGCTCGGATTTTCCGTTGTTGTCCACGGTGATGTCCCATCTTCCGATGAGGTCTTTGGCGGCGAGGGGTTGCTCTATGGTGGTGGAAGGGGATTTTTCCGCTGCCAACAAAGGACCAGCCGATCCAAATGCCAATAGGCTGCTTAAGCCCAAAACAAGAAATTTACTATTCATGGTGAATGATTTTTTGATATTGAGGAGCCAAATTAAGACTTTTTGCTGGAAAAAAGAGAAAATTATGCTATTGCTTAAACCCTTGAGAAGCGTATATCTGTTTCCTAGGCTATACTAAAGGTCTTTAAATTCATTGAAACAATATTCCTGTCCTTCAAACTCAAACAGATAGTGAACCTCCTGTTTGCTTCTCTCAAAAACCCAATCTAACTTCAACAGATCACAATCCGTGAATGTATCAAATTGGATATCATTTAATTGTTTTAACAAGAAGCCATCCCGGATCTGTTGGGCATAAGCGGATGACCCAAGTTTGACTGCATGTGCGTACCATTTCCCACTTTTATAAGCCAAATAGAAATCGGAACCCCGTGCAAAATCCAACGAAGTAGAAGAATAGGGAGTAAAATAAAAGTGCTTGTATTTATAATCCAGTACTACTACTCCTTTTTGAAGAGATTTTGCACCGAGGACTGATGTATAAGACGGGGTAATAGCGGAGCTGTACGTGGACGCTACATAATTGGTGAAATTAAGCTTTCCTATTCTTATCGTGTCGTATCGTACCAAGAAGTTTATTGAATCATTTTGCGGACCAAATAAACTACGCCCACTGCTGGTATATACTGTATCAACGATATCGGTGGCATCGATTAATCCATCTTGTAACCTTTGGTTAACGGCATAATATTGAGGGTGGTAAAAGTGATTGCTTGACCCTGTGTCAAATAAAACAGCTTCATCGATATTATTATTGACTTGGATAAAAATCATTGGTGCCAGTTGCTCCCCTATTAATTCCATTTTTAAAGCATCCTGTCTCCTTACCGGTAATTTCGAACGGTCATTGGTGATTATTACTTCTTCTTCCTTTAGGTTTATCATAAGCATCTTGTCATGAAAAAAATCACCCCCCAAATAGCCATCAATCTTCTTGTCACAAAGAAACAAGCTTTGGATAGGTTTGACAATGCCCGAATTAATACCTGAAAAGGTGGAATTACCGATTTGAATTCTAGGGAGGATAGTCCTGTGCACCCAGCTGTTGTTTCCGTAGTAGTCGGTTGCTGATACGGAATCCAGAGAATTTAGACACAGTTCCGAATAGAGCTCTTGCGAAATACCGGTCGGAGCGCCTGTGTCTAATTGGAAATTATAGGTCTTTCCCTCTATAATTATGGGAACGATGACGGCGCTGGAGTAAACGTCCACCTTGATCTTTTCAAATATCCCTCCGCTGCCCCATTTTTCCCTATAGAAAAAAAGGAGGATCAGGAACATCAAAAGAAAAGGAAAGGCGACAATTTTGCTCCTTCGACTCATTCTGTTAAAGAATTTTTGTGGATAAAAATAAGCCTTAGGAGATCCAAGGGAATTTATGAAGACTTCTTAGTGGTTTTCTTGTTCCAACAAGGTAAGTAAATTTTCTTTTAGTTCACCTGATAGCCCCTTTATTTCACTTAAATCATTATTCCACAAAGAAGTATTGGACAATACAGTTGCAACAAACGTTTCGATGTCATCATTTTGCCATGCCTGCTGAAAGAAGGCGAGCACCTCTTCTGTGTCCCGTACAGGCAGTGCTTCTCCATTATACCTTCCTCTATAAAACACCATCAGTGCAGCAAAGGACATCACCAGATTTTCCGGGAGTTCTTTGTTTTGTCGGCAATATTCGATCAGGGAAGGCAACACCCTTACCTGGAATTTGGCAATAGAATTCAGGGCGATATCTTTTAGCTGATGTTTGATAAAGGGATTTTTGAACCGCTCTATCACGTCCTGTGCGAATTTTTCCAGCTGCTCTGTGGGCAAGTCTAGTGTGGGAATTATTTCGTTGTAAATAGCCTTGGAAAGGAATTCACCTATAAAAGAATCCTCGACCGCTTCCCTTACCGTACGTAATCCTTTAAGATAGGCCAGTGGCACCATGGCGGTATGGGCGCCGTTGAGTATTCTTACCTTACGTGTGCGGTAGGGGCTAAGGTCTTTGACAAAATGGATATCCAAGCCTGTCCTACTCACGGGTAATTCCTTTTCCAGGGATTCCGGTCCCTCAATGACCCACAAATGAAAGGGTTCGGCCGTCACCATCAGATCATCTTTAAAACCTATTTTTTGCTGGATGGCCTCTGTATTTTCCTGCGGAAATCCGGGGACAATGCGATCTACTAAGGTATTGCAAAAGGAATGGTGGCGGATGATCCAATCTTCGAACCCATCGCCTAAGCTCCACAACTCGGAATATTGAAGAATCGTCTGTTTTAGTTTTTGGCCATTTTGTTCAATCAATTCACAGGGAAGGTGGATCAATCCCTTAGATGGATCTCCGTCGAAAAAAACAAACCGCCGGTGGAGCAGGGCAGTTAATTTACCCGGAAAAGAAACGGGCACATTCTCTCCACGGCTGTCTTGGGGATCAAAGAAGATACCCGCCTCTGTTGTATTTGACACCATGAACCTCAGCTCCGGATTGTCAGCCAAAGCAAGAAATTGGTCATATTCCAGATAGGGGTTGATGGCTGGACGCACGCTGGTAATCAAGCGTTCAGTCTCCACCACCTCAGCATTCTGGAGGCCCCTGGTGATTACATGAAACAATCCCTCCTGGGCTTGGAGTTCGGCTGCGGGTAGTCTTCCATGGGGTTGTACTATCTGTACATCTCCGTGGAAGTCAGTTTTTTCATTCAAAATATCAATCACCCAATCCACAAAACCCCTAAGGAAATTGCCGGTACCAAACTGAAGTACCTTGATGGGTCTGTCTGAGGTGATATTGGCGTTCTGCCTGTTTAACAGTTTCATTTGCTGAAGTTAAAATATTCCTTGGCGTTGTAATAGCAGATGTCTCCGATCAGTTTGCCCAGCCATTTCTCATCTGCCGGAAGTTCACCGTTCTCCACATCTTCCCCGATCAGATTGCAGAGGATTCTTCGGAAATACTCATGTCGAGGAAATGAAAGGAAGCTTCTGGAATCTGTCAACATCCCCACAAAGCAGCTCAATATGCCCATGTTGGAAAGCGTGTTGATCTGTTTTTCCATACCGTCTTTTTGGTCTAGGAACCACCAGGCTGAGCCAAACTGTACTTTCCCCTTGATGCTACCGTCATTGAAATTGCCGATCATGGTCGCCATCACCTCATTATCGGAGGGATTGAGGTTATAAAGTATGGTTTTGGTCAACTGGTCGCTGCTGTCCAAATGATTCAGGAATTGAGCCAAGGCCTTGGCCTGTGAAAAATCCCCAATCGAATCAAAGCCAGTGTCAGGTCCCAGGACCCGCAACATCCTTTCATTGGTGTTTCTCAAGGCGCCCACATGGAATTGTTGGGTCCAGCCTTTGCTATGGTACATCTTGCTCAAATGTGCGAGAGTAGTAAACCTATAGTAATTGGCTTCTTCTGGAGAAAGCTGTTTCCCTTGGGTTAATCTCAGAAAAAGTTGTTCTATATCAAAAGCGTCCGCTTCAAAATAGTAAAGCTGCTCCAAACCATGATCCGAAAGCCTGCCTCCATGATGGTGGAAGAAATCGATCCTCACCCGCAAGGCCTGGAGGAGATCCGCATATTGCTTGATCTCTATTCCACTGACTTCCGCCAATTTGTTCAGATAATCCAGGTAGGAGGAGGCATTCTCCACCGCATACGCTTTGTCTGGACGGAAGGCTGGGAAAAGCTTTGGCTTAATGCCTTCTTTGGAGGCCCTGATATGGTATTCGAGGCTGTCGATCGGATCGTCAGTGGTACAAACAATCTCCACCTTCATTTTTTCCAGCAAGCCCAATGTGCTGTATTCCGGCTGTTGAAGGAGCTGGGTCGTTTTCTCATAAATTGCCTCCCCAGATTCTGCCGTCAATAGGTCTTGGATGTCGAAGTATCGCTGAAGTTCCAAGTGGGTCCAATGATAAAGCGGGTTTCTCATGGTGTACGGTACCGATTCAGACCACTTCAAAAACTTTTCTTTGTCTGTAGCATTTCCTGTGATGTATTTTTCGTCCACGCCAAGGGTCCTCATTCCTCTCCATTTATAATGGTCTCCCGCCAGCCATACTTGGGAGATATTCTCAAATTGGCGGTTTTCGGCAATGTCCTTTGGGGACAGGTGGCAGTGGTAATCTATGATGGGAAGGTGCTTGGCGTAGTTGTGGTAAAGGAGTGAGGCAAATCTGCCTTTCAATAAAAAATCATCGTCCATAAAGGCTTTTTTGTTGCTGTCAACCTGAACATTTTGAAGCTTATTCATATCGGTCACATTCATTGTAAAGATCGGTTAAATTATGTTTTTTCTAGTTGATGAAGCTCTGATAATCAATTCTGGTTTTAAAACGGATTTCTGGGGAATGAATTTTCTTTCGTTGGCCTTGAGCAGCTCAAAGAACAACTCAGCAGTTACATGACCCATAGCAATACTGGTTTGGTCCACTGTGGAAAGTGAAGGTTCTGTAAAAGAGGTGAAAGGTTCGTTTCCAAACCCAACAATACCCACTTTTTGCGGTAATTCAATATTATTTTCCTTTAATACCTGTAAAGCCCCCATGGCGGCATAATCAGCGGCAGAAAAAATGGCATCAAAATCCAATCCCCGCTGCAGCATATACTTGGCCGACTGTTGCCCGTCCTCCAGTTGCATATTGCTGTCTATAACTAATTCAGGATCAAAAGGAATACCCCTGTCCTTTAAAGCATCTACATAGCCCCTGAATCGCTCTTTGTATATATTGATTTTTCTGGGACTGGTGAAATGGGCGATTCTAGTATATCCTTGCTGGATGAGGTGATCAACCGCCTTATAAGCTCCCATGTAATCGTCCAGTACTACCTGGTTTACCTCCAATAACTCCGTGATCCGGTCAAAGAGCACCAAAGGGATTCCTTTATCGATCACCGCCTGAAAGTGATCAAACTTCTCTGTATTCTTTGCAATGGACACAATGATGCCATCCACTCTTGCGTTCAGCAAGGCATTAATGGTCTTGACTTCTTTTTCATAATTTTCATAGGACTGGCAGAGGATCACCCGGTATCCCAATGCATCTGCGATCTCATCAATTCCCCGGACGACAGAAGAAAAGAAGTTCCGGTTAGCTGTCGGCACAATCACTCCGATCAGACGGCTTTTGCCCATCCGTAAGGCAGCCGCAATATGGTTGGGCTGATAATTGACGTCCTTAGCCGTTTTTAGCACCAGCTTTTTAGTCGCAGCACTAATCCTGGGATGGTCATTTAATGCCCTTGACACCGTTGAGGCTGTAATACCCAGCTTAAGTGCAATGTCATGTACGGTAGCTTTTTTGCTGCTCATTCGTATTCCTTTATACTTCAGTCAACAAGTTGTTTGTTACTGGGTTATAGGTGTAAGTGCTTGTGGGCTTGAAGCTCAAAAGTTGGGTTAAAACGCTGCGTCTTCCTATCCGTTTCTCAGTAAGGCTTTCCAATCGTAGCCAATATTCCTCCATCCACATAGATGATCTGTCCATTAACAAAGTCGCTGGCCTTACTCGCCAAAAATACAGTCACCCCATCCAAATCCCTTGGATTTCCCCATCTTCCTGCAGGTGTGCGATTAATGATAAACTGGTTGAAGGGATGGCCATCTACCCGTAGCGGGGCGGTCTGGTCTGTGGCAAAATAGCCGGGACCTATACCGTTGACCTGTATATTGAATTGGGCCCATTCGGTGGCCAGGTTGCGGGTCAGCATTTTCAGTCCACCTTTGGCAGCCGCATAGGCTGCAACATTATCCCTGCCCAATTCGCTCATCATGGAGCATATGTTGATGATCTTTCCAGATCCTTGGGATTTCATTGTCTTGGCGACTCTCTTAGAGAGAATAAATGGCGAAACAAGGTCCACATCTACCACCTTTCGGAAATCTTCTACAGACATTTCCAGGGCAGGCGTGCGCACAATCATGCCTGCATTATTGACCAGAATATCTATCGCTCCGAATTTTTCTTCGATCTTACTGATGCTTTGATCTACCAAGGCCTCGTCTGTAACATCAAAGAGGTAGCCATGGGCCTCAATTTTTTCTTGGGCGTAGGCGGATAAGGCGGCCTCCATTTTAGAAGGCGTATTGCCATTGACCAATAAGGTAGCACCACTTTTTGCCAGGGCCTTTGCCATGGCCATTCCCAATCCGTGGGTCGCCCCGGTTACCAGGGCAATTTTGCCGTTCAAATCAAACAGTTCTTTCATTTAGCGCAGTTCTGAAGTTGGGGCAGGATCCATGTCGCCGTAATCCAGGTTTTCACCGGCCATACCCCAAATGAAGGAATAATTGGAAGTACCGGCACCGCTGTGGACGGACCAGGCGGGGGAAATAACCGCTTGCCGGTTTTTCATCCATATGTGCCTGGTTTCCTGTGCCTGACCCATATAATGGCAAACAACCTGGTCTTCCGGCAGGTCAAAGTAAAAATAAGCCTCCATCCGCCGGTCGTGGACATGGGCGGGCATGGTGTTCCACACGCTTCCAGGCTTTAATTCAGTGAGTCCCATCTGGAGCTGGCAAGTCTTCAAAACAGAGTTGACGATCAGCTTGTTGACCACCCGGTGGTTTGAAGTCTCCAGGGAGCCAAGTTCTATTTTTTCTGCGTCTTGCATTCCGACTTTTTTGGTAGGATAGGAAGTGTGCGCGGGAGCGGAGTTAAAATAAAATAATGCGTCCCCTGAGTCAGCGGGATAAAACTCCACCGCTTTTGCTCCCCGGCCTATATAAAGTGCTTCCTTTTTATCTAAAGAATAGGCTGTTCCATCCACAACAATAGTAGCCGTGTCGCCAACATTGATGATGCCGATTTCTCTTCGTTCCAGAAAATAATCGGCTTTTAGTTGATCGATCGGGTCTAATACTAAAGATGCTGAAGAGGGGAAGATTCCCCCAACGATCAGTCTGTCAAAAGTGGAGTAAACTCCGCTGATTTGATCTTTTTCGAAAATATTTTCCAGCAAAAAATGCTCCCTTAGCTTTTTGGTGTCATACTGTTTGACGTCGTCTGGATGGGAAGCGTGTCTGGTACTTATACTTGTGGACATAGGAGTAGCTTTGTGTAATCGGTTGCGCAAAATAAGTGATTATTTTCTTGAAAGGCAAAAAAATGTTGGGAAATTATAGTTTGTAAACTGTCGTAAACACAAAAACTAACATAGGTTGCATTCTTTATTTCAGATTTATTCAATGTTTTTTAGGATAATTTACTGGCGTAAATTTTAAATACTGAAATTTTTTACATATATATGCAATCGATTATCCTGATATCAGCGGGGCAGGACCTCGCATTTGCTTTAAATAAATTATTAAGGCAATTCGGTCTATACGACCATCTGCTTGTAAAATTTATTCCACACCCAATAGATCTGCCTATGAATAAGACGTTAAGACAGTACGATTGAAGAAATTTCCTTCTGATCAACCAACAATTAACAACAACCCATATGAAAGAAAAATTACCTTATTGCAGGATGACAACACTGATGTCATTAATGACAGCAGTGTTGTTCGGCCTGTTTTCAGGAAGCCTGTCGGCAGAGGAAAACAGTCTGGATGGCGATGTAGAGAACATGGATAGCACAACATCCGCTTTGCTCTCTATGAGTGCTTTGGAAAAAGGACCGTTACACACGCCTTTTGATGTGACTGTAAGCGGAACGGTAACCGATCAGGAAGGAGAGCCCATTCCTGGCGCTACGGTATTGGTTCATGGTGCTTCCGTAGGGACGGCAACTGATTTGGAAGGAAGATATAGTCTTACTGTTCCTGAAAATGCCACTTTGGTGTTTTCATTTATTGGTTTTGAGAGCAAGACTGTTGAAGTTAATAACCAATCCACCATTGATGTATCGCTCGAATTAAGCACGCAGGCTTTGGAAGAGGTGGTCGTGATAGGTTATGGCACGCAAAGGAAAAAAGACCTAACCGGCGCAATTGTCAATGTGCAGGCCGAGGAAGTGATGAAGTATAAACCCACCAGTGTTTCTGAGATACTGAGAACAACGGTTCCGGGTTTAAGTGTGGGTTATGCCACCAATGCACGGAATGTTCCGGATTTTGAAGTTCGCGGTGACAATTCCATCAAGGCAGATCTGAACAATGATGGGAACAGGGAGGAAGAAAGAGCGGCTAACCGGCCCCTTATCGTACTGGATGGTGTAATTTTTCGGGGTGACCTCGCCGAAATCAACCCCAATACCATAGAAAGTGTGGACGTACTGAAGGACGCCAGTGCAGCAGCTGTTTATGGTTCGCAGGCCACTAACGGTGTCGTCATCTTCACAACCAAGAAAGGAGCCTTCGGTAAACCACAGATTTCGGTTAGTTCTAGGGTGGGTTTGGTAACCGGGGCAAGAAGGCAACAAACCTACAAGGGCGGAGATGAGGTACTGAACTGGCTGACGGACATGAACGAATCCATCACCAATACGATCACAGCGCCATGGACAAGGTTTCGAGACTATTATAGTATTGATCCACAGTATCAGGATGATTGGTTGGCTGCAAATGGTATTCCTGGAGAAACAAATCCTGATGCGATCAACTTGGCAAGAATCAACAATTTCGGATTTTGGGATAATGAATTGGAAAATTACCAAAATGGGATCATTTATGACTGGCAGGATTTCTTGTTCCACACCGGTGTAAGACAGGATTACGATGTAAGTGTGTCGGGAAGAACTGAGAGGGTTTCCTACTATTTTGCATTGGGATATAGTGACCGAGAGTCTGTAAGGATTGGTGATTCCTTCAAAACGATTACATCGCGTTTGAATTTGGATGTGAATCTGGCCGAATTTATAAGTATAGGAGCGAATGCGCAGTTCACCTACCAGGATGAAGGTCAGCAAGCGATAGATAACGGAGGTTACAGAACTTTTTCCCCTTATGATCAACCCTGGATGAACGGCAAACCACGGATCAGGGAAAATCTGAATGACCAAGCTGCAGGTTCCAACAGGGATAATCCGTACCAAGGACCTTCTTGGAATACAAGAAGCCATACCCGTTTCATGATTAACCCTACTTTGTTTGCTATGTTCACCCTTCCTGCAGGGTTTAGCCTCAGGACGGATTATACGCCTAGATTTGATGTCAGAAAAAGATTTGATCTCAATGAACGGGGCAATCCCCAGCGAGCTGTTGATGCGGCTGAACGAAGATACAATGATTCCTTTTCCTGGCAATCCAATACCATCCTAAACTGGGATAAGACTTTTGGCGAACATCGGTTGAATTTCACCGGGCTCTATAATGCGGAACGCAACAAAAACTGGGAGACAAGGGCAATGACCAATGACTTCTCTCCAACGGCGGGGCTTGGTTTTCATGCGGTACAATTGGGATTGAACCCTACCATGTCCTCCTATGATGAGGTGAACTCGAGGACAGGTTTGATGGGTCGGATAAATTATGCCTACGGGGACCGTTACAATTTCTCCGCCTCCGTCAGGAGGGATGGTTATTCCCGGTTTGGGATAGATAATCTCTACGCCAACTTCCCTTCTGTATCCGCAGCCTGGACGGTTTCAAACGAAAGCTTCATGACAACCAGCAACACGCTTAGTTATTTAAAGCTACGCTTAAGCTACGGTGTAAACGGCAATAGTAGTGGTTTGGAGGATTACAACGCCTACGCCAGGTTGAGTAACGATATCTACCTCAACTATGACGGGGGTTATGTGGCATCCCCTTTCACGGAAATTACCCGGATAGCCAATCCTTTTCTTTCCTGGGAAAGGACAGGGTCTTATAACATCGGAATTGATTATGGATTGTTCAATGGTCGAATAAGCGGATCCTTAGATGCCTACAAGTCAGAGACCAGGGACTTACTCTTGGATCAAAAGCTACCGGATCTTACAGGGTTTGGTTCAGTTAAGACCAATGTGGGCAATTTGGAGAATACCGGATTTGATCTTGGCATCAACACGATTAATTTGTCTTCCAAGAATTTTATTTGGAACAGTACCTTCAATATAACCTATAGAAACAACAAAATTGCGACCCTGGGCAATGCACCTTTGTCGGTAACAGACAGTGAAGGGAACACGGTGGTTAGAGAACCCGATGATCTCCAAAATGGATGGTTTATAGGTGAGAACAAGGACATCATTTGGGATTGGGAATTGGACGGCGTTTATCAACTCGGTGAAGAGTCTGAAGCAGCGGAGTACGGCTTGTTTCCAGGGGACTTCAGGTTTGTGGATCAGGATGGTGACGGGGACATTGACATAGATGACAAGGTGTTCCTTGGACTGAGGAACAATCCCTGGTACATCACCTTTAGAAACGATCTGGAATGGAAAGGTTTTGATTTGGGCTTGGTGTTACTTGCCAAGTTGGGCTACAAAGGAGGTACAGGCGAACCGTTCAACAATGCCCAGGAGTATATCAAAAACCACAACTGGTATAAAATACCCTACTGGACGCCGCTCAATGGTGAGAACAATTTTGCAAGGATCAATTCTATCAACTTGGGAGGGGGTGATGTTTGGATAAACAAGTCCTATCTGCGTCTGCAAAATGTGTCTTTGGGTTATAGCCTCCCCGCCAATCTGCTAGAAAAAATTAATTCCAATCGGGTAAGACTGGCCTTAAACGTGGAAAATGCGGCGGTATTGACAGGCTGGATTAAGAACCTTGGTGACCCTGAATCTTCACGGGAAATGCCTAGAACCTATTCATTGAGTTTGGATTTTACTTTCTAAACCTTTTTAAACTATTGTTTAGAAAATAAATTTTAAATAGAAAAAAATGAAAAACATAAAAATATTTAAAGGAATAATCGCTTCGATGTTCCTGCTATTTTCGATTTCATGTAGTGAAGAATTTCTGAATGAAAAGCCGCTCTCTTTTCTGAGTCCTGAAAATACGTTCGGTGATGCGGCAGGGTTACAGACAGCCTTGGATGCGGCCTTGGTAGGAGTGATGAACCAATGGAATGGCGACACCCGGGAACTGATGTTCAATAGTAACATGAGTGATGCCTCGGTAGTATCTGCTACGGATAAACCTGATGCATTTGTGGATTTACGTACCTATGCCACGCCTACCAATAGTAGGAACGACGATGCGGGCCGTACCCTATCCTTTTATGCGGATAATTATAGCCATATTAAAAAGGCGAATACGGTCATCGACTATATCGATTTTCCTGACTGGGAAGGGGGTGAGAATGACCCGGAGAGAAACCATCTGCTTGGCTCTGCCTATTTCCTTAGGGCATTCTTTTACATGCAATTGACCATGGATTTTGGGAACGTGGCCTTTCCGCTCAAGGTGGTATCAGAAGCAAGGAGGGACTTCAAGGCCTTTCATATGCAGGGCATCTGGGATCAGATGATTGAAGATCTTGAATTTGCGGTAGAGCACGTCAAACCAAAAAGAGAATTACCGGTAGGTCAGGCTCCAAAAGATGCTGTCAGGATTCTTTTAGCCAAGTATTACATGCTTAACGAGCGGTTCGCTGAGGCGGAGCAACTCATGAACGATCTGATTAATGGGGGTGAATCCCAATTGTTCACGGATGCCATGATACCATCAGGTGTTACAGAGGTAGAAGTGGCAAACACCAATAACCCCAATACTGGTAATCCTTTTCCAGGAAGAAGTGGTTATGCACCTGCTGATGCCGTCAATTATTTACACATGGATAAGGGATCTCAAAAAGCCAGTAACCCAGAGGGGATCTGGCTTATCGTGAATGAGCCGTTCGTGCTGGGAAGTCGGGGACAATCAGCGAGAATCAGGTCCTGGGGACCCAACTTCGTAAGCACCAGCCTTGGGACTTGGGAGCCAGGCACCACAAGAATCGGAACGGACACACAACAATCAACCAGTGATGATAGGGGGAGAATGATGAAAAAATGGGGCAGGGGTCAGGGTTTTGCCCGTCCGACGAATTATTCACAGTATGAAATCTGGAATTTTAAAGGTACTGTTGACGAGCAGGACTATCGGCATAAGGACCTGAACTGGTTTGAAATGGAGGATGTGTTGTACGATAACCCCTCGTTGGAAGATGATGGAAGTCCTTATTACCTCCAACCACTTCAGTTGTATGACAAAAACGGCAATTTGACCTGCCAGGACACGATTAGATGTTGGTATGGATATCCGCGATATAAATTCTATTCGGTGAATCAGGAATCCCGTCCGGACAGACAGGATGGGGGTAAGATGGAGATGTATGTCATGCGGATAGCGGAGGCTTACCTGGTGAGAGCCGAGGCAAGGGTATGGCAAAATGACTTTGCAGGTGCCGCTGAAGATATCAATACTATCCGCCAAAGAGCCAATGCCATCCACATGTACACCCCCGGGGATGTGCAGGTAGAGGGGATCGGTGCGGTCCTTGACGAGCGAAACCGAGAATTGTTTGGGGAAGAATATCGCCATGACGAATTGGTCCGTATCTCTGTGATTTTTGCTAAAACGGGTAAGACAGCCTATAACGGCAAGACATATTCCCTTACAGGGAACGATATTGAAAAATCGTTATCCGCAGACAGTTTCTACTATGACAGAATGATGGAAAAGAACAACTTTTTCCGGGATGAGGTACCCTGGGCCACCTACAATACGACCCGCTATACCATGGATCCCAAGCATGTTTTTTGGCCGGTGTACCAGCCCTACATCGTGGGTAACGTGGAGGCTACCTTAAACCAGACCACCGGTTATAATGGTGCCGGAAACAACATAGAACCGTTGACACATGTCGTGCAGCCGGCAGGCATGCCCAACGAAGATCCCATGAGAGCCATAGGACATTAGTGATAATAGCTATAAATCTACCTGGGAGTTGCTTTCTCAGGTAGATTTATGGTTGAACGATACCATCCAGTTCTAAATCCAATCAAAACCAAAACAACATATGAACAAGGAATCATCTAGAAGATCATTTTTAAAAAAATCAGCTATCGCCAGCTCGGCTGCGATATTTGCCCCGACAATTATTTCTTCAAGGGCATTTGGGGCCAATGATAGAATAAATGCAGCAGTGCTGGGAGTCAATGGCCGGGGTAAAAGCCACATCCAGGGCTTTATGGCCCAGAAAAACGTTCAGGTAACGACACTTTGTGATCCTGATATGAACCTTCTAAGAGAACGTCAAAAAAGTTTTAAAGAAAAATATAATTTGGATGTAGCATTGCAGCAGGATCTCCGCCGTGTGATGGACGATAAAGATATCGATGTGGTCAGCATCGCATCACCCAATCACTGGCATGCATTATCTACAATCTGGGCCTGCCAGGCAGGGAAAGACGTGTATGTTGAAAAGCCGGGATCACATAATATTTGGGAGGGCCGTAAAATGGTAGAGGCCGCCTATAAGTATGACCGCATTGTGCAACATGGTGTTCAGCTAAGAAGCTCACCTGCTATCCAGGAAGCCGTACAACTGATGCGGGATGGTTATATTGGAAATGTGTATATGGCCCGTGGTATCGTTTTTAGATGGAGACCAAGCGTTGGCGATAAAGGATTCTCACCTGTTCCTGAGGGAATAGACTACGATTTGTGGACCGGCCCCGCCCCAAAGCGACCATTTACGGAAAATCTTGTGCACTACAACTGGCATTGGCACTGGGACTATGGCAATGGCGATGTAGGTAACCAGGGCATACACGAGACGGATCTTTGCATGTGGGGATTGGATGTTGGGCTTCCCACCAAAATCACCTCAATGGGAGGGAAGTATCTATGGGATGATGCCAAGGAAGTTCCTGAAGTGCTGACATCCATTTATAACTACCCGGAAGAAAGAAAGATCATTCAATTTGAAGTAAGGCCATGGTGTACCAATGACGAGGGGGGAGCAACGGTCGGTAATATCTTCTACGGGGATAAAGGAGTCATTGTAGTAGATGGATATGATAAGTATAAATCATATTTGGGACAAGACAGAACCCCCGGAAAGTCAGGAGACGACGGCGGAGAATCAGGTACCGGTATGGATAGGGGAGCTGGAGGTACAGACGGGCATTTTGCCAATTTTATTGAGGCTGTCAGGAAACATGACAAAACCATTCTTAATGGCCCTGTTGAAACAGCACACCTTTCTTCGGGTTTGGCGCATTTGGGTAACATCGCTTATAAATTAGAACGCGTGTTGACGTTTAACCCAAAATCTGAAACATTTGTTAACGATCCGGAAGCGGATGAGATGCTGACGCGTAACTATAGGAAAGGTTTTGAGGTTCCCAAGACCGTATAAATAGCGAACAATCCGATTGCTAAACACCTAAGGAAGGAACCTACGAGTAGCTGGGATTTCGTTTCCGGCGGTAATGCCAACTAGTATTTTCCTGAAAATCGTGGGGAGACAGCCGCTTTTGATACAGACTTATCTAGCTACTGAGCAGGTGAAGGATGGTGAAATTCCCCCCACGTCGGGTGAATAAGCGTAAAGTGATGGTTACAGGGTAACCTATAAATTTTGTATTCATTAACAAAGAAAGTTGGTAGCCAACAGAATATATGTTATACTTAAAATCGATTAGCTAACAAAACCTTAAATCAATGGACAACAAATTTTCCCGCCGCTCTTTCCTTTATTCTGTCAGTATGCTGGCAGCAGGGGCGGCCATGCCCATTCCCGTCAATGCATTCGGTCTGAAGAAGAAACTTCGGGTTGTTCTGGTAGGCACTGGTGTACGTGGTATTTCCTTTTGGGGAAAGCGACTGGTAGAACAGTATCCGGACTTACTTGAATTCGTTGGCCTAAGTGACATCAACCCCGGTAGGCTTTCCTTCGCCAAAGAATTCATGGGAGTGTCTTGCCCCGTATTCACGGATTTTGACGAGATGATCAAAAAAACCCAACCTGAATTGATCATTGTCACCACCAAGGATTCAAACCACCATGAATTTATCATCAAGGGCCTCGAGGCCAATATTGATGTATTGACCGAAAAGCCGCTGACCACGGATGAAGACAAAACGCAGGCTATCCTTGATGCAGAGAAAAAATCCAAGAAAAACCTTATCGTAGGATTCAACTACCGTTGGAGTCCTTATATGACCAAGATCAAGGAATTGTTGAACAGCAAAGAAATAGGCGATATTACTTCTGTCGATTTCCATTGGTACCTGAACAACCACCATGGGGCCTCCTATTTCAGAAGGTGGCATGGCTTGATGGAGGGTGGCGGATCTTTATGGGTACACAAGGCTACCCACCATTTTGATTTGTTGAATTGGTGGCTGGATTCTGATCCGGAGGAGGTGTTTGCTTATGGGGACCTGGAACATTATGGGAAAAACGGCCCTTTCCGGCATTCCCATTGCCGTCCCTGCCCCCACAAGTCGAACTGTGCCTATTATTGGGATATCACCAAGAGCAAGCATGACATGGGCCTCTATGTCGAAAACGAAAAACATGACGGCTACCTTCGGGACGGCTGTGTTTATCGCCCCGAAATTGACATTTACGACAAGATGTCGGCACAGATCAAATACGCCAACAATGCGGTCGTCAACTACTCTCTGACGACCTACTCTCCTTATGAGGGCTGGAAAATTGCGTTCAACGGACGGAAGGGCCGATTGGAAGCTTGGTTGGACATTCCGTTTATGAACAACTCCACCATGAGCCAAGAGGAGCTCCACGCCGCTGAAATGGCACAGAACAGTAACGAAGATATGATGTTTGAACCTTTGGTGCTTCACAAAAACTGGGAAGATTTTAAGATTATCCAAGTAGGAAGTGAACGGGGTGGGCACGGAGGTGGAGACAAACGCCTTCATGATAAAATTTTCGCCAACCCCTCAGCGGAGGACCCCCTAAAGCATTCGGCTGGATTAAGAGATGGTGTGATGTCGGTCTTGGTAGGTATTGCTGCCAGAAAAAGTATTGAAGCCAATCAGCCGATTAAAATCGCCGATCTTTCCAGTGTGGTACCTACGGCTGATAGGACATGAGGTTAAATAGACGGTAAAAGCCGGTTTCATCATGCACCGTTTACTTATTGCAATAACTAAAGGCCGCAGCAGAGGGGAATTTCCCTCCGAGCTGCGGCTTTTGTATGGAAGCGGCGCGCAAATAAGTTCCTTTCCAAGTTGACCAAAGCCGGAATAATGCTAATTTAGCACCTTAAAAATTTGTACAATCTAAATCTTCTGAATCATGATAGGAATAAAGAATTTTTTTTCTTGCCTAAGCGTATCATTATTGATTTTTTCATGCTCCTCAAATAATACCAAAATGGAAGAAGAAACAGGAAATGCCCCAGTAACATTTACGGGCGCTAAGGGTGAAATCAAGTTGATGACCTTGGATCCGGGACATTTCCATGCCAGCCTCGTCCAAAAATCAATGTATGATCAGGTAAGTCCCACTGTGTATGTCTATTCAAAAGAAGGAAGCGAATTGAATGCCTTCTTGGCTTCGATAGACAATTACAATGGCCGCACCGACGATCCTACCAGCTGGAAAATGGAAGTGTATACCGGAGAGGATTTTCTGGAGAAAATGATCCAAGAAAAGAAAGGCAACGTCATGATGACTGCCGGAAACAACCGTAACAAGACAAAAAATATCAAAGCCGCAGTAGATGCCTCTATCCATGTGCTGGCAGACAAGCCCATGGCAATAGATACCGAAGGCTTTGAAATCCTAAAAGAAGCCTTTGCTTCTGCCGATAAAAACGGTGTTCTACTATACGATATCATGACAGAACGTTTTGAAATCACTTCCTTGCTTCAAAAGGAATTTTCGCAAATCAAGGCGGTATTTGGTGATTTGGAAAAGGGTTCATTGGAGGATCCCGCCATCACCAAGGAAAGTATTCACCATTTTTTCAAGGAAGTTTCTGGAAAGCCTTTGATCCGTCCAGCATGGTTTTATGATGTCAGTCAGCAGGGGGCCGGTATAGTCGATGTCACCACCCACCTGGTAGATCTCGTTCAATGGGAAGCTTTTCCCGGCGAAATTATTGACTATCAAAATGACATAGAATTGATCAACGCTAAAAAATGGAAAACAGAAGTGAGTTTAGATCAGTTTGGCAGATCTACTGGACTTGAAGCCTATCCCGATTATTTAGGCAAATATGTAGAGAATGGGATTTTGAGGATAGACAGCAACGGGGAGATCAACTACAAGATCAATGATGTCCATGCCAAGGTTTCCGTCATATGGAACTATCAGGCTCCTGCAGGTTCAGCGGACACGCACTACTCCATCATGAGGGGAACGAAGTCCAATCTGGTTATCCGTCAGGACAAAAAGGAAAACTACATTCCTGAACTCTATATCGAACCTGTCGAAGGGGTAGATAAACAAGCCTTTGAAAAGGAATTGAATGATGCGGTGGCTCACCTGAGGGAGGCTTACCCAGGAATAGAAGTAAGCAGAGATGGCAATACAGGATGGAAGGTTGTAATTCCACAAAGTTACCGCACGGGTCATGAAGCTCATTTTATGGAGGTTACAGAAAAGTACCTGGAATACCTGGTCGACGGAAAGCTGCCTGATTGGGAAGTTCCCAATATGATTACAAAATATTACATCACCACCAAAGCCCTGGAGATGTCCAATGAATAAGTAATAAACAAAAAAAGTGTTGGCCCGATAGGCCAACACTTTTTTTTGTGCTGCTGAAGCCATGTGATCGAAAGAGCACCGGAAGGTTAATACAATGGTCTGCTATGGACAACACAGCCCTATTGAAATTGACTCGAATTTATTTATACTGAACCAAAGCTGACCCTGTTGTTTGAGACAACGGCGGAACCTATTGGCATAAATTTATCTCTGAATAGGCCGCGATTCGATCGGAAAAGCTCCTGTATGTTCAACTTCCTCTTTATGCTCGCCATCTAAGGAGCGGAAGTATTCCTCCCGTACCTTCCCCGAGGTTTTATGTTCTCCTGTATGGCTCCATCCAGGTGGCATAAACACATAAAGAATCTTATTTTTGATTCCGGGGGCTTTTTTGATGTCACGACCCAAAGCCACTAATTCCCCAAAGTAAGCGTCGAGAAAACTGTTTTTTTTCATTTCTCTGGTAATGCCATATTCTATAGGGATTTTCCGGTCTTCGTCCTGGTAGGTTCCAAAAACTTTATCCCATATGGGTAGAAGATTGCAAAAATTGGTGTCCATGTACAAGGGGTTTTTGGCGTGATGTACCCTATGATGTGAAGGAGTAAGAATAATCCGGTTTAAAAATCCGAAACGCGCATCCTCCACCAGGTTTTCTCCGATGTGTATAAATGCACCCCAAGTGCCATCGATAAACATGATGATAAACAACATCGGAGGCGGTACGCCCAACAGGATGCAAATGGTCGTACGGATCAGATCAGCATAAGGCGCTTCAAGAAAAAAATGGGCATAGGTCACAGAGAGATTCATGGATTCCGGCGCATGGTGGGTAGAATGCAGGCACCATAATATACGTACCTTATGCGCCAGAAAATGGTACATGAAATGAGCGAATTCCCATACGATGTAGCCATATATAAACCAATACCAGGTCAAGTCGATTTGAAACAGGGCGTACCTCTCAAACAAACCAATGCACAAAATCACCATTGCAATAGAAATAACCCTCCCAATAAACGCATTGAGCACATACGTGAAAAAGGAGATTTTATAATCGATAACTTTGAACCGCTTATAAAATCCGGCCCGAATCATTTCTAGGACGAGCAATATGGGAATAAATGGGCGCAGCAAGGCAGTGATACCTTCGTAGGTCAACAACTGCCTGTAATCTCCAGAATTGAAGATTTCAATCAGGTTGCCAAAGCCAAAGAAGTTTTTGAATTCCTGTAAAAGGGTCGTGACAAATTCCATTTTTTTATTTCGGCAGATTTTAATTTCCGCTCATGGTTTTGGGTTTACACTTTGATTATCATAGAGTAAACTTAAAAAATAAATGTAGATCAAGCAAGTCTTGTGCAAGACTACGGGTATTTACTTGATGGAAAAAGCAATGGAAAACCATCTTTTTTTTCTAAAATCCGGTACCTTGTCCGTCCAGGAAATATTTTTTGCCGTTTTTGAGGGGTAAACCAATAAAATACTGAAATAATAATATGCGGTTTTAGTAAAAGTTTGTATTTTTTTGAAAAATTAGCACTACAAATTTGTACCGATCTCTTTCCCAAAATTAAGTGTATGAAAAAAAGCCGCAGATTCTTTTTGAAGTTAACAGGATTAGCCGGAATGGGCATGATGGGTAATCCTGCCCAACAGGTCTTTGGGTATGGCTCCGCTCCGATCTGGACCCAATCCGATAGAAGTGGTTTAGGTCTAGATGATGGCCTCAGCATTATTGGCCAGTATGGCCAATGGGCTGCTTCTCTCAACGAAGGCAAAGTGCCCAGCCATTCTTTTCGGAACGAAAACTGGAAGGAACTGGAGCCTTGGAAGAAGGCTGCCAGGGAAAGATTGATAGATCGTTTGGCGGTTCCCGATATAGGGCCAACCCCCACAGTTACCGTTCATAAGCAATACAACTATGATGGGCTTTCGATAGAGGAATTGAGTTGGCAACTCCCTTACGGGAGGCCCACAGAAGCCATTTTGTTAAAGCCAAAGGATTCAAAAGGACCCTTGCCTGGAATTCTTGCGTTCCACGACCATGGTGGACTGAAATATTTTGGAAAGCGAAAAATCACCAAAACTTCGGACGAACAACATCCTATGATGGTCGACCACCAGGACCAGTATTATGAACGGCTGGCTTGGGCAAACGAGGTGGCTAAGCGCGGTTACGTTGTATTGGTACCGGATGCATTTCCTTTTGCAAGCCGCAGGGTCATGCTCCAGGACGTTCCCTCAAGGCACCGCAAGGGCTTGGATGATGAAAATCCGGAAAATTCCGATAATGTAAAAGCTTATAACCAATGGGCGCGTGACCATGCGGACACTATGGCCAAATCCTTGTTCAGTGCCGGTACCACGTGGCCGGGAGTTTTTTTTGCGGAGGACCAAAAAGCTTTGGATGTTCTTTGTGCCAGAAAAGATGTGGATGCGGATAAGATAGGTTGTGGAGGACTGTCCGGTGGTGGAATGAGAACGGTGTTTATGGGAGGGCTTGATCCGCGTATTAAATGTGCCGTTTGTGTGGGTTTTATGACGACTTGGAAGGATTTTGTGATCAATAAATCTTTCACGCATACCTGGATGACGTATGTCCCGATTAGCCCCAATGAAATGGATTTCCCTGAAATTCTAGGCTTGAGGACCCCACTTCCCACTTTGGTTCTCAATGATATCGATGACGGCCTTTACACCTTGCCCGAAATGAAAAAGGCGGATGAAATATTAAAAGAGGTGTACTCCAAAGCCAATGCCCAAGAAAACTACCAATGTACGTTTCACCCCGGTGGTCACAAATTTGATAAAAAAATGCAAGCCGAGGCCTTTGACTGGTTTGATAAATGGTTGAAAAGTTGAACGATTTCATAAATTAGCCGGACGGCTAAATTTAGCTGTCCGGCTATTTAATTGGAAAGGATTGCCTATTGAGCATCTTTAAGACGTTGAATCATATTGTCGTATCCCTTTGAGGTGTAGGCGTTCAATTGGTAGGTATGTTTGCCATAGTTTTTAGCATTTTTTTCCAATCTACTTTGGTAGAACAAATAAATGTCCCCGGGCTTGTATTCTTTCAGCTTTTCATTGGCTATCCGTTGATCATCTAGCCATACCCCAAACATCTCCGGTTCCAGCCATTCGTTAAATTGTTCTGATGTGGGAGATTTTTTTTCAGGAAGAGTAGCTGACACCAGAAATGTAAAAGGAGCCGAATTTCTTTGCTCTTCGGTCATTTGATCATAAAGTTCCCGCAATTTTTTCATGTTTAGTTTTCGCGCATCGATCGACTTACTGTTTTCCATACGGGCGTTTTCCAGCATGGCGAGGTACTCCTTTAGTGGATCAGCTGCTGTATTTTGCCCTACGGTCAAGGAGCTGCTTGCAGATGAGGAGACTTCTTCTTTTTGTGCCAAAGAACGGTTGCTGAAGAGGATGGCCATAACCATTACCATTGGGATCAATGCGAGCTTTTTAAAGCTTGCTGTTGCAGGCGGAGTTTGTTTGTACATCATAATTAGTCTGAGTTTAGTTAGTGAATGTTTAAATTGATTTGTAACGGACAGGTTGGTTTTTAACCCCCATTTGTCCAATAGCAAGTTTTGATAGGCGTTTACATTTTTGAATTGGCGGTTCACTGAAGCGTCAGCCAAAAATTCGTGGTTTGTTTGGATTGCCTTTTTATAGGCTTTCAGAAGGGGATTAAACCAAAATACGACCGAAAGTGATTCGATAAGAATTAGATCTAAAGAGTGGTGTTGACGAACATGGGCGAGTTCATGGGCCAACATTTCAGGTTCTAAAATCCCCTTTTGATAATCTGCTCTGGATACAAAAATCATTGAAGCAAATGTAAATGGGAGGATAGGCTCTGGCACTAAGATTAATGATGCATTTTCGTAAGTGGTATGGGGGCATCTTTTCGCGATCCTGTAGATATGGATGAGGTTTTTGAAGAATCGGATTGTGAGAACAGTAACTACAAGGAGATATAAAATCCACAAATAATGGGAGGGAAGGAAATTATTGGCCGCTACCTCCGTAATGGTATGGCTGGTGTCCGGCAGAGGACCATTTTCCCATAATCTGTCTATACCGGATATGGGAGAAGACTCCGAAGGTCCGGGGACGGAAAATTCCAGCATTGGAATGACAAACGAAGCGAGGAGCGAAAAAAGCAGATACAGCCTGTTGAATTGGAACATGCTCTCCTTTTCGTACCAAAGTTTGTACAGCACTAAAAACAAAAGCAAACAAAGCGTGGATTGGATAATGTAAATGATCATTTTTTCTTCTCTTTTATCAGTTGGTCAATCAGATTCCGCAAGTCTTCCAGCTCATGCTGATTCATGTCATTCTCTTTGGTGAAAAAGGAGGCAAATTGGTGAGGGGAATTTTCGAAAAACTGAGAAACCATGTTCTTGATTTTGTTGGAGAAATAATCCCGTTTGTGAAGTAGCGGGTAATATTCTCTTGAATTGCCATATAGGCGATAGGCCACTACGCCTTTCTCCTGCAGTCTTTTCAATAAGGTAGCCACGGTGGTTACTGCCGGTTTTGGAGAAGGATAGGCTTCAAGTATGTCTTTCATGAATGCTTTATCTGTTTTCCAGATGTAGTTCATCAATTGTTCTTCCGTAGGAGTTAGTTTCATTTCTTGATTATAGAGTTAGCTCTACAAATATAGAACAATTTTACATTATTACATCAAAATCAAGCAGAATTTTAATTTTTTTAAGTAGAGTGGCATCTTCTATATATTTTTATAGGTGTTAATTGTCCCGTCGGTGTAAATATCTTTTGCAGGGGTAATAAATTTTACTAGATTGTTCTTGGTTACCGTTCCCGCACCTGTTCGTGCAACACCAGTGAATCATTTTATCCACCCTCTAAACAGTTTACACAATATGAAAAAGATTAGTGCTGCAATCTTGTTTTTCTCTGTTCTTATAGGCGTCACATCAATGGGATTTGCCCAACAGACCACCGACAACACCGAGATGCTTTGTGTGGGGAATTATTGGACCCAGGAAGAGGGGAAAGCATTTCTGCAGAAAATGCAAGAGACTTATACTACTCCGAAGGAATGGAGAAGGAGAGCTAAGGCAATCAAATCCCACCTTCTCAAAGGCGCCGGAATTGAGAAATTTCCCAAAAAGACCCCTTTAAATCCCATTATGGGTGATGTGCGCGAATATGAGGGATACACGGTTCAGAATATTGCCTTTGAGAGTATGCCGGGAGTGTATGTCACGGGTAGCCTTTACCGACCCAGAGGAAAATCAGGAAAATTGCCCGGCATCATCAGTCCGCACGGACACGGTACGACACCCGGGAAAGTAGGCCGCCACCATCCGGATTCGCAAAAGCGTTTTGCCACTTTTGCACGTATGGGTGCCATAGTATGGGCCTATGATATGGTGGGATACGGGCAGATGGGAGAAATAGGATGGGAACATAAGCATCCCGATGCCTTAAGGCTTCAGCTATGGAACAGTATAAGGGGAGTAGACTTCCTGCTGTCCATGGGAGCGGATCCCGATAAAATTGCCGCAACAGGTGAATCAGGAGGAGGAACCCAGACTTTTATGCTGACAGCAGTGGATGACAGGATAGCGGTTGCGGCGCCTGTGGTCATGGTATCTGCGTATTTCTTTGGCGGTTGTGTGTGTGAAAGTGGCATGCCGGTCCATAAGGGGGAGGATTATCAAACCAACAATGTGGAGATAGCGGCCCTCACGGCTCCCAGACCCTTATTGCTGGTGTCTGTAGGGGGTGACTGGACCTTAAATACCCCTGAAGTCGAATATCCCCATCTTCAGCATATCTATTCCTTGATGGGAAACCCCGAAGGGGTAGAGAATGTACATCTTCCGGATGACCAACATGGCTACGATGACAATAAACGCCAGGCCGTTTATCCTTTTTTGGCCAAGCACCTGGGATTGGATCTTTCACAGGGGCTCCATCCCGATGGAAGTCTCAATGAAGGGCTGGTAACGGTGGAGTTACAAAAAGATCTTTATGCTTTCGACGAGAAAAATCCCTTTCCCAACAAAGGACTGAGACATAACAGTGGAGTGGTATGGAAGTAGTTTATCCTAACCATTCCCAACGATTTTTAAAATATTAAACAATAAGACCTGTCAAATGACTGAGAGAAGAGAATTTATTAAAAAGAGCCTGTTGGGCACTGCCGGAGTGGCAGTTGCCGGAATGGGCATGAGCGCCAAATCCTATGTATCCATCTTGGGAGCCAATGAACGGATCAATATTGCAGTTATAGGCATCAGGGGGCAGGGCGGCAACCATATCAACCAATGGTGCAACCTTAAAGAGAACAGGAATGTCAGGCTCACGACCTTATGTGATGTTGATGAATCCACCTTTGCGGACAAATTAAAAGTTGTTTCTGACAAAATTGGTGAAAAGCCCAAAACAGCATGGGACATGAGGAAGGTGTTTGAGGATAAAGATATTCACGCCGTGTCTATTGCCACACCCAACCATTGGCATGCCCTCGCCACCATATGGGCCGCCCAGGCAGGGAAACATGTGTATGTGGAAAAACCCTCCAGCCACAATGTATTTGAAGGCAGGAAAATGATTGAGGCAGCGAGAAAGTATGATGTACGGGTACAGACCGGCTTTCAGAATCGTTCCATCGCCAATGTGATGGAGGCCATGGAGTTTTTGCATGAAGGGGGAATAGGTGAGGTATATATGGCCCGAGGACTTTGCTTTAAACCCAGGAATTCTTTCGGGATATCAAAGGACAGTACGCCGCCGGCTTCTCTTCATTATGATGAATGGCTTGGACCGGCACCTTACCGAGCCTATAACGAAAAAAAGGGCCATTACAATTGGCATTGGCATTGGGATACGGGGAATGGTGACACCGGTAATCAGGGACCGCATCAGTTTGATGTAGCAAGGTGGGGAATGAATAAGAACGAGCATCCGATTTCAGTTTTTTCAACCGGGGGCATATACGGGATCAATCCGCAAGAATGTTCTCAAGAGACCCCCAATACGCAGACCAGCATCTTTAAATACCAAGATGGAAAGGTCTTGGAGTTCGAAACACGGGGTAGGTTCTCCAATGGAGAGTCAGGACTTGGGATAGAAATAGGAAATATATTTTACGGGACGGAAGGGTATCTTGAAATAGACGGCTCCACCTGGAAAGCTTATCGGGAACGGGAAAAAGAACCCTTTGCAGGATCTCAAAAAGCAGAGGCAACATCTTCAGCATCTAATTTTCTTGCCGCACCGGGCGGCTCCGAACATTACGCCAACTTCCTTGATGGGATTAGGTCCGGTAATGCGGCCTTGCATTGCGATATCCGCAAGGGCCATTATTCCACGACGCTTCCTCTACTGGCGAATATTTCCTATAGATTGGGCAGAGAGCTTAGGTTTATGGGCGATTATGAGCAGTTCGCCAATGATTCGGAAGCCGACATCCTTTTGTCGCGCCCCAACAGGCCTCCATACGGTATTCCTCATGAAGTGTAAATGAGGTCGGGATAAGGAATCTTGGTGTTAGCAATGATTCCTTATTCCCTGTATGGGGGCCCCTCTCCAAGTAAGATCCGACAATAACTATCAGTAAAATCCCCACCAGTTCAGCTGCATTTTTAGAAATCTTGGATTAAGTTTTTTTAATTATCGAATCAGAAGTTTCTGTTCTTAAGATTAAATGGTTTTTTCATCAATACCTTCTATAAATCCTGCTTTTCGATAACGTTTTCGCTATTATTTAATTCCAATTTATTCATCATCCCTAATAAATTGTGTAAATATGAATGATGTAGCATACTTGTTCTTAAAATTGCTGCGGCGGGACATAACTGTCTACAAAACAAAAATTTATAGAATTAAATTTTAATGGAACCCTGTGGGCTCATGATATCATGGAAAGAAGGGGTTTTACGGAATTTCGGTGAATTGAAACTGGGGTTGCCGGTGAAATCTCCAGAGTCATTCAGCTACAGGGACACAGGTTGATAAAGAAATTGATAAGAGTAGGAAGAATCATCAGGTATGAAAAATAACAGAAGGGATTTTCTGAAACGTAGCGGCATAGCCAGTGCTGGCGTGATCTTGGGCGCCGCTTCCGTACAAGCCAAGAACAACAGCATTAGCCCTGAGAAATTTCCTCAGGAATTTAATATGCACGGGTATGCTGCGCCAAAACTCGATAAAATCCGGGTAGGGCTTGTAGGAATTGGAAGCCGGGGATCGGGCACTCTGCAAAGGCTAGCTAGCATTGAAGGGGTTGAGATTATCGCGCTGTGTGACATCAATGAGGCCTACCTTCAGCGGGCAAAGGAATTTCTAAAAGACACGCACCATGACCCTTCTCTTTATTCCGAAAGTGAAGATTCCTGGAAATCACTCTGTAGCCGTACGGATCTCGACTTGATCTATATTGCCACGCCATGGAAATTACACGCACCTATTGCCATATTCTCCATGAACCATGACAAGCATGTCTATACCGAAATACCCGTGGGTATGACCCTCGAAGAATGTTGGGATGTTGTCAATACTTCGGAGAGGACACGCAGACATTGTTATATGGGTTGCGGATCTTGTCACGACGGCATGTCTGCTGTAGTATTAAACATGGTAAGGCAGGGATTTTTCGGGGACCTGATCCATGGCGAGGGAAACTATATCCACGACAGAGTTTCTGATTCAAGTCGGTGGGTAAGGGATGAGCAGGGATGGTTTGGGTACCGTCCATGGCGACTGAAAGAAAACATAGGCAGGCATGGGAATTTATACCCCCAACATGGGCTTGGGCCTGTTGCCCAGATGATGGACTTAAATTATGGAGATAGGATGGAATACCTGATTTCCGTGTCAAGTAATGATTTCAGCATGGGGACCAAGATGAAAGAACTATCCGTCGCCGACGGGTATTTTGAACCTTATGAGGGTATGGATTTTCGGGGCAACATGAATATCACTATCATTCGCACACATAAGGGTCGGACGATCATGCTTCAACATGACATCAGCTCTCCCCGGCCAGGCTCAAGGTTCCAACTCATCAGCGGTTCAAAAGGAATTTATCATGCCAATCCGGCGCGGGTAGCACTCGGTGAGGAATGGATGCCTGAAGAAGAGGTGAGACTATTGGTACAAAAGTTCACACCCCAACTCACCACAACATTTGCCGAAAAGGTAAAAGAGGCAGGCGGGATACGTGGTACTCGATCTTATGAAAGAGTGGCGGTAAGCGATTGGCGCTTAATCGATTGCTTAAGGAATGGGCTGCCCTTGGAAATGGATGTCTATGATGCGGCACTTTGGAGTGCAGTAACACCGCTAAGTGAATGGTCTGTCTCCCAAAACGGGACCGCGGTTAAAGTGCCGGATTTCACGAGGGGGGCCTGGAAAACCAATAAACGCTCCATGGATGTTTCTCTACAACAGGGAGGCAATACCAACTTGGTTTAAACTTTAAAAATGACCGACCATGAAAATTATTTTACCAGCCTTCGGCAGTCTGCTATTCGCCTTGTTATTTGTCCGGTGTTCTCCTTCCCAGGAAAAGGCAGAAGGAACAAATAATTCGGAAGAAGAATATTACGAACGGGGAGATTTCAGCACCTTGGAAAAATACGATGCCCACGTGCATCTCCGAAAAGGCATTGATTCAGTTTTTATCCTCCAAGCCATCGCCGACAATTTCAAGTTGCTAAACATCAATGTTTATTCTACATCCGGGACGCCCATAGAAGAACAAAAGGCCTATGCCATAGAATTAATGCATTCAATGCCGGATCGCTTGGGGTTTGCCACTACTTTTTCTCTGAAAAACCACCACCAAGAGGAGTGGGTAGAAGAAACTTTAGCCTATTTAAAAAAATCATTTGAGGAAGGCGCATCCGCAGTTAAAGTGCATAAAAACATTGGGATGGAAATCAAGGATGAGGATGGGAATTTAATTATGGTAAATGATCCCATGTTTAAGCCGATTTGGGATTTTCTGGTTGAAAATGATATACCATTAATTGGTCACCTCGGTGAACACCGGAATTCCTGGTTGCCACTGGAAGAGATGACAGTAAAAGGGAATAGGGATTATGCCAGAGCGCATCCCCAGCATCATATGTACTTACATCCCGATCGGCCCAGCTACGAACATTATATTCAAGTAAGGGATGATATGTTGGAAAATAACCCTGAACTGATATTTATCGGTGCCCATCTTGCAAGTCTTGAATGGAGTGTGGACGAACTGGGGAAGCGGCTGGATAAATTCCCGAACATGGCCGTGGATATGGCGGAGAGAATTTCTCATCTTCAATACCAAGCGTTGACGGATTGGCAAAAAGTGCGTGATTTTATGATAAAATACCAGGATAGGCTGATCTACGGGACAGATTTGCGCCATTCCGCCCAAGATATCGTGGATGAGGGGATAAAAGATCCCGAGGAAATGGCACAACATGCTCACCGTGTTTGGTTAAGACACTGGATGTTTTTCACCTCTGATACGCTAATGAATGTTCCCAAAGTGGAAGGGTCCTTCAAAGGGATGAAACTGCCCAAAACGGTAGTGGATAAGATCTATAGTGGCAATGCTAAAAAATGGATCCCGAAGATGATTCAGAAAAAGCAATAAATAGAGGAAGACACGCGAGCGGATGGAGAATTATGCTTCTTTGGCTTTGAAGCGTGGATCTCTCCAACATTACAGTTTTTAATCAGATAATTTAGGTGAAAATGAAAGATAGAACTACCTGGAAAAAAATTGCAACGGGGCTGGGGATGGTTGGCCCGGGCTTATTCTTGATTGCATACAACATAGGCACGGGAAGTATAACCACCATGTCCAAAGTCGGAGCGGAATACGGCATGACGCTGACTTGGGCCTTGGCTTTGTCTTGCGTCTTTACTTATATCCTGATGGTGGCTTACGGCAAAACAACTGTGGTAACAGGACATACCGCCTTGTTTAACATAAAAAAAAACCTAAAATACGGGGTTGCTTTAGCACTTTATATCGTCATCGCATTGGTGGTAGGAGAAATTCTGGCTTTGATGGGAATATTTGGAATCGTTGTCGATCTGTTACAAGAAGGCACCAGGCTTTTATGGGGAGGAGAGGGGCTCAGTGCCTTGTTGATCACCGGCGTATTGGTAGTAGGATTGTACTTACTGCTATGGTATGGGAATTATCAAGTTTTCGAAAAAGTTCTGATGTGTTTCGTGGTGTTAATGTTGGTGTCCTTCTTCGTAGTGTTTTTCATGGTTAGGCCAGATTTTTCAAGTATTCTTCAAGGTATGATACCTTCTATTCCGGATGAGACCGGTGTACTACACCTTATTGCGGCCATAGCAGGGACCACTTGTTCTGCTGCAGTTTTTATAGTCAGAAGTACGGTAGTTGCTGAGAAAGGGTGGGGGATCCATGATTTGAAAAAGGAAAAGAAAGACTCCGCTGTTTCGGCCTCAGTGATGTTTGTTTTAAGCATGATGATCATGGCGGTGTCAGCCGGCACACTGCACGTAATGGGGATTAAATTAAACAATACCCTGGAAATGATTTCGCTTTTTGAACCCATAGGCGGTAAAGCGGCCGCTTTTGTGCTTATTTTGGGGATAGCTGGGGCAGGTATTTCCACCATTTTCCCCATTGTTCTCATTGCTCCTTGGTTGATCAGTGACTTTATGGGTAAGAGCCGTGACCTCAAATCGCCGATGTACAGAATACTGGGGTTGTTAGGAATTTTGTTTGGCTTTGGTATGCAAATTATTGAAGCTACCCCACCGTTTGTCATGGTTTTTTCCCAAGCATTCCAGGCCCTAATTTTACCTGCAGTGGCCATTCCGATTTTTATTTTGATTAATCAAAAGTTAGTGATGAAGGGCCACGCTGCTGGACTAAAAATGAATATTGGATTGGTTGCGGTGATTTTGTTTAGTTTGGTGACGGCCTACTTTGCAGTGGCGGACTTTTTATGATTGAAGAACCGGGTTTTTCCCTCAGATTATATGTTCGACATGAGGAAACGTTATGATGACTAAAAGAGCAAATGGAATAGTCTTACTAGGTTTTCTGGTACTTTTCTCCTGTTCGTCAAATCAGGAAAAGGCTAAAGACGATACGATACGGAACAACAAGGATGCGGCGCTGACAGGGAAGCAGCTCTCTATGAAGTATTGTCAGTCCTGCCATCTCTATCCCGAACCGTCCACCTTGGATAAAACTACCTGGGAACGGTCCGTATTGCCCTTAATGGGAAGATTATTTGGGATCTATGAAGAAAACGTTCCCAGAAGTCAGGTCATTGAAGGGGCCATTGACCGAAGCGCAGCGGAAGCCATTTTTCCCCCACAGCAAACCATTGACAAGGAAACCTGGCAAAAAATCACAGACTACTATCTTTCACTATCGCCAGAATCACTTGCTGTTATAAAAAACACTGGCGTTGAAGACCTATCGGGTTTTGAACTGATTGTGCCCTCATTTGGAAAGGAACCTATTTCTACGACCCTGGTCAGGATAGATGCTGAGAATTCGAATATTTATGTGGGGGGAATGAGAAGAAATTTGAGTGTTTTAACGATCCTCAACCAAAAATTTGAGGTCATTGACGACATTAAACTACCTACTGCACCGACGGATATTGAAGTAGGAGAGGATAGGTTGGGACTTTCTCTAATCGGAGCTTTAAGGCTAAAACCATCGAATAATTCTATAGGTGAACTGGTTTATCTTCTGCGAAACTCTGGGGAGATAAAATACACCTCTTATATAAGATTTTTGAATGGGCTGAGAAGACCTTTGCAAATCATTCGGGAGGACCTCAATGGAGATGGCTTCGATGATATGCTAATAGCTGAGTATGGATATTATACAGGATCTCTCACTTTGTATGAAAACTCAAAAAATGGCGACGGCCAATACCTGAGAAGAATCCTTAAAGACGTTCCAGGAGCGATAAAATTGGAAGTCCGTGACATGAATAATGATGGGCATAAGGATATTATTGCCCTTTTCGCACAAGGGGATGAAAGTATTTCCATTTTTTACAATGACGGTAAGGGAGGATTTGTGGAGGATCAGGTTTTGAGGTTTAATCCTGCCCATGGATCTGTGTACTTTGAACTGGCGGATATGAACAACGATGGCTTTTTAGACATCCTCTATTGTAACGGGGACAACGGGGACTATCCAGCTATTTTAAAAGGATATCATGGGGTCCATATTTATGAGAATGATGGGGACAATAATTTTAAGTCAGTTTTTTTTTATCCCATGCACGGCGTATATAAAAGTTCTGCGGCAGATTTTGATCAAAACGGGCATTTGGATATTGTCGCGATTTCCTATTTCCCTGACTTCAATTCCCATCCCCGGAATGATTTCGTGTTACTCAAAGGTGAAGGCAACTATTCTTTCGTACCGCAATACCTCAAGGACAATATACCAGCAAGATGGATTACTTTAGATGTTGGAGATCTCAATGGTGACGGTTACAAAGATATTCTGCTAGGAGCCTCCGGAAAATATCCCTATCCACTTCCTTCCTCCGGCAGCTCTACAGCTGATTCAGACATTCCTTCCATTGTGTACCTGAAAAATCTAGGAAAGAAATGATACGTGGTGTTTTGTGAAAATATGATAGTTATAAATTTGTTCAATAACATTTTCGTTAAATAAATCATGAATTTATTAATGAATTTGCAATTGCATTCTTTTCGATAACGTTGCCGTAACTATCTGTCCCCTCATTCTTAAAATGCCCGGGTAAATTGCCTAATTTAGGATAGTAAATAAAAATAACAAGGGGTAATTTAATTGTAAAACATTATGTATGGGTATGTTTAGAAAATTATTGATGTTGGTTATGATCGTGGCCGTGACAGCCATCACGAGTGTCGGTCAAGAAATGAATGGTAGAAGGATCTCAGGTAAGGTGACCGACCAAAGTGGCCTTGCCGTTCCAGGTGTTACCATTATTGTCAAAGGAACAACTTCTGGAACCGTAACTGATTCAGACGGTAAATACACCTTGGAGATTACTCCTGATGCAGAAACGCTGGTCTTTGCTTTTGTAGGCATGAGCCCAGAAGAAGTTGTCATTGGCAATCAAAGCGTGATTGATGTGGTGATGTCCGAGGCTGCCAGTGATTTGGATGAAGTGGTCGTTATAGGCTATGGTACCCAGCGAAAAGCTACTTTGACAGGCGCGATCACAAGTGTCGCAACCGAAGAGATTAGAAGTAGCCCTTCTGTCAATTTAAGTAATTCTCTCTCTGGCTTACTTCCGGGGCTGACTGCATTGAACAGGTCTGGAGAACCGGGTGCGGATAATGCCACCATCTTGATACGAGGAAGCAATACCACTGGAAATAACAGTCCTTTAGTCATTGTGGATGGTGTTCAGGATCCCCCAGGTTGGCAAAGGATCAATTCCAATGATATCGAGTCTATATCCGTACTAAAAGATGCTTCAGCGGCAATCTACGGGGCGAGGGCTGCGAATGGGGTCATTCTGATAACGACTAAAAGAGGAGGGATAAGCAAGCCGACCGTAAGCTATACTTTCAATCAAGGAATCAACCAGCCTACCCGGTTGCCTGAATTGGCCGGATCACCACTTTTTGCGGAATATGTGAATGAAATGTTGGCTAGGGATGGGCAAGATCCAAGATATTCCTCTGAGGAAATCGAGAAGTTCAGGAATGGTACCGATCCGGATTTTCCCAATACCGATTGGTTTGGGGAGGTATTAAAAAATTACTCTCTTCAGAGTATGCATAATATGAGCCTCAGGGGTGGAAGTGAGGCGGTTCGGTATTCTCTTTCAGGGTCTTATTCCAATCAGAATAGCATCTTCAAGAAAGGAATTCATGAGTTCAACGGCTATACCCTAAGATCAAATATTGATGCTAAGGTTACGGATAATATTAACTTAAAATTGGATTTAAATATGGGATTGGATGACCGGGTTCAACCGGGCACCGAGAGTCCTTGGGGTTGGTTGTTTGCTATTCCGGTGATGCCGGTCTATTATTCCAACGGTTATCCGTCTGCGGGCATTGAACAAGGTTTAAATCCTGCGGTCATGACAACTAAGGCGTCCGGGAACCACAATACCAAAAGCAAGAGGGTGATTGCCAACCTTGGCTTTGATGCCAAATTGCCCTTTGTTAAGGGCTTGGGCATGGATGGGTTCTTCGTGTTTACCAACCAGGATGTTCTTGACAAGAGGTGGAGAACCCCTTGGACAGTATATAACCACGATAAAACCAATGATGTATACATCCCGCTGACTGGCGGCCGAATCACTGCGCCTGAACTTACCCAGTCCACCAACAGCTCCACTAGTACCTTTTTAAACTTTAGAGTTACCTATCAAAACCAGTTTGAGGACCACTACATCAGCACATTCATAGGTGGCGAACAGACTCAAGGGCAAAACAATTCCTATCAGGCATTCAGGAGAAATTATCTCTCTCCCTTGCTTCCCGAGTTGTTTGCGGGCGATCCCGCTACGCAGCAAAACAATGGTCTATCCTCTGAAAGTGCCCGTCAAAGTTTGCTGGGGCGGGTAAGTTACAACTTTCAGGAAAAGTACTTGATCGATTTCAATGCAAGGTATGATGGATCGCATGTATTCAAAGAAGGTAAAAGATTCGGGTTTTTCCCTGGAGTATCAGTAGCATGGGCACTCTCTGAGGAATTTTTTAAGGATAAGCCTGCCGTTAACGACATGAAATTGAGGGCGTCCGTGGGGAGAATGGGGAACGATAGAATCGATCCATTTCAGTTTATGGCCGCCTACAATTTGGGACTTCTGGGATATCATTTCGGAGCTCCGACAAATTCTCAACTGGGGATAGTGCCAGGCGTTACACCTAATCCTAATGTGACTTGGGAAGTAGCCAACACGCAAAATATAGGAATAGATCTGATGTTGTGGAACGGTGGTTTAGGGCTTAGTGTAGATGTTTTTAAACAAAGAAGGGAAAATATTCTAACGAAAAGAGATCTGGAAATCCCGATGTACACAGGACTTATACTGCCAGATGAAAATATAGGAATAGTAGAAAACAAGGGCGTTGAGGTTGTTTTGTCCCATCGCAAACAAAATATGAACGGCACTGGCCTGTCTTACAATGTATCCGGAAACATCGCTTATGCCAAAAACAATGTTATTGATGTGAGTGAAGCCCAGGATGTTCCGGATTATCAAAAAGCGGAGGGTCGGATTCTTGGTGCTGGCTTATATTATGAAGCGTTGGGAATATTTAGAACCCAGGAACAAGTGGATGCCAATCCTGTGTACCAAGGGACACAAGTAGGTCACTTGCAATACAGAGACGTTAACGGGGATGGGATAATCAGTTCTATGGATATGGTGAGAATGGATAAATCAAATATTCCAGAAATAACTTTTGGTTTAAATGGTTCTGTGAGCTATAAGGCCTTTTCCCTCTTCGCCAACTTCGCCGGTCAGGGCAGGGCATGGCAATACTACCACCAAAATGCCCGAATTGCCGTCAACGGACTGGCAGAGCTGATAGAGAACCGTTATACTCCAGGAAGTATGGACTCCAAATACCCGATTTTACCGGATTTGGAAACCCGCACACAACCTAGTGGTTTGCAGAGTACATTCTGGCTACAGAATGCTGCTTTTGTCAGACTAAAAACATTGCAACTGAACTATGATTTGCCGCTAAGTTTGATCAGTAAGATCAATTTAGGTTCTGCTAGAGTGTATCTAAACGGCAACAATCTATTTACTATTTCTGAAATTAAATGGTTCGATCCGGAAGGGAACAATGAAAGAGGAAGTTTCTACCCTCAAAGCAAAATTTACAATATTGGTATCGAGCTTTCCTTTTGATGACAAAATCTAATATAAAACCAATCAACTATGAAATACATGTTGAAAAATTTGAGTTGTAGGAAAGAAAAGCGCTTCCTTATAATCATTGCGCTTTGTTTTTCGACGGCCTTTCTGATTTCCTGCGAAGACGTTCTTAATGTTACACCCGCAGACCGTTTTACTGAGGATGCTGTTTGGTCGGAGCAGGCCCTAATTGAAGCGTTTATAGGAAACACTTACCGTACCCTTCCATCCGGCCTTCGGTATAGTTTATATGGACTTTCGGTGGTTGTAGACGAGAATAACGCGCGCAGCAATGCTTGGGCTTGGAGTGTTTGGGCCGGTGACCTTACACCGGACGATTTAAGGGAGGTCGATTATTGGACGGGTGATCCTGCGAGAAACATCAATTATTGGCAGCCGATAAACAGGGTGAACCTGTTTATGAAAAACATCGAGAGAGAAAGGGAGAAGCCCATAAATGATGAGGTTAAAGATAGAATGATAGGTGAAATGAAGGCCATCAGAGCACAGTCTTATTTCAAACTTATCAGCCTGTTTGGGGGTGTTCCGCTGATTACGACAACCTTTTCGCTGGAAGACGATTTTAAAATGGAGCGAAACACCTATGACGAATGCATGGATTTTATTCTCTCGGAACTGGATGAGGCTATTCAATTGCTTCCTGAGGATTACAACGGACCGAACCAAGGCAGGATTACCAAAGGCGCAGCGATGGCGGTGAAAGCAAGGGCGCTGTTATATCGAGCCAGCCCTCTCAACAACCCCGAAAACAGTAGGGAAAAATGGCAACAGGCAGCGGATGCCGCCAAAGCGGTAATCGATTTAGGCCGGTATGACCTATTCTCTGACTATAGGACTATGTTTTTAGAAGAGAACATTTATAACCAGGAGATGATTTGGCAAAGGCCTTACAATCAATTTGAAAGTCCTGAGACTGTGTATGTGGAATTAAGTTTGTACCCCAACGGCTACAATGGATTTGGACAGGTCCACCCTGTTCAGAACCTGGTGGATGACTATGAAACCATCAATGGTCTGCTTCCCGAAAATGATCCGGAATACAATCCGCAAAATCCGTACGCCAACCGGGACCCACGCTTCTATGCCACTATACTGCATGATGGCGCAATGTTTCAAGGACGTGAGGTGGAGACTTTCTATCCCGGGGGATTGGATTCCAATGAAGGGCCGGTATCCGCCTGGAATGCCACGCAGACAGGCTACTACCAAATCAAATTTGGGAACGAAAGAATTGTCAATCCCAGCGGCAACAACATGTCCCAGACACCTTGGACCTTTTATCGCTACGGAGAAATTCTGCTGAACTACGCAGAGGCTAACTATTTCCTTGGAAATGAGGATGTCGCCAGAGAATACTTAAATAGGGTCAGGGAAAGGGAAAGCGTGAAAATGCCTGCTATAACCGAAAGCGGTGATGCCCTGTTTAAAAGAATTGTAAACGAACGGCGGATCGAGTTGGTATTTGAAGAGCACCGGTGGTTTGATATCCGCCGTTGGAAAATTTTGCCCGAAGTGGCCAATGAGGATCTGGAAAGGATGATCATTAGGAAAGCTCCCGATGGCACTAAGTCTTATGAGATCTCATTCTGGAAGGAAGGCAAGTTTAATGAGGCGAACTATCTTCTTCCCATTCCCCAAGTGGAAATCAACAAAAACGGATTGTTGCAACAAAATCCAGGATATAACTAAGTCAGATAACAAGTTGTCATGCCCATTCTGCTACTGGTTTGAGCCGCTGCAATTAGAAAACACGGGCAATTGCTGAAAACAACAAATATATGAACACGGATCGGAGAAATTTCTTAAAAATAGCAGGAATGGGCATTTCTGGGGCAGGTCTTCTGCCCCTAAATCCTTTGCATAGTTCCAGCCTTGAAAAGGCGGATTCTAGAAAAATCCTTAAACTGGCCAAGAAGAAGCACAAGCAACTGTTCAATATGTCTGGTTATGCTGCCCCTAAACTGGAAAAGGTACGTATCGGTTTTGTAGGGCTGGGGAGCAGGGGGCCAGCGGCTGTGGTGAGGATGAGCAAGATAGAAGGAGTTGAAATTGCTGCTTTATGTGATCTGCGAACAGAAAAAGCGGAGGAGGCAAAAAAAAGGCTGGAGGGTACCGGGCAGGATCCCGTGATCTATTCGGGTCATCCTGATGAATGGAAGAAAATGTGCGAGAGACAAGATATTGATCTGGTGTATATTGCCACGCCCTGGGAACTTCATACGCCTATGGCTTTATATGCCATGGAAAATGGGAAACACGCAGCAGTAGAAGTACCAGCTGCCATTACTTTGGAGGAATGTTGGCAACTGGTAGAAACATCAGAAAGAACCAAAAAGCACTGCATGATGCTGGAAAATACATGTTATGATTTTTTCGAGCTGATGACTTTAAATATGGCCCGCCAAGGTTTTTTCGGAGAGATCATACATGGCGAAGGAGCGTACATACATGATTTTATTCCCGGGATTTTTAACAGAGACAAATGGGAAATGTGGAGGTTTAAGCACAATGCCAGTCGGAACGGGAATTTATATCCCACACACGGGCTCGGTCCAATCTGTCAGGTAATGAACGTGAACCGGGGTGACCAGATGGACTTTATGGTTTCGGTATCCAGTAATGATTTTTTGATGAACGAGACAGCCAAGCTCTTGGCAGAGAAGGACGGATTTTACGATCAATTTGTGGGGCTGCCTTATAGGGGAAACATGAATGTCACCACTATTCGTACCGTTAAGGGCCGTACGATCATGCTCCAGCATGATGTCACTTCCCCTAGGGTATATTCCCGAATACATTTGGTGAGTGGTACGAAAGGAGTGGCTATGAAATATCCCTTGCCTGGAAGAATTGCTACTAATCACGAGAATTGGTTATCCGAGGAGGAAATAAATGCCCTTGAAGTAAAATATCAGCCTGAAATCGTCAAACGCATAGGTGAACTTGCCAAGAAAGTCGGAGGACATGGTGGCATGGATTTTTTGATGGACTGGCGGTTAATCGATTGCTTGAGAAACGGCTTGCCGCTTGACCAGGATGTTTACGATGCGGCATCGTGGAGTTCCATATTTCCCTTGAGTGAATGGTCGGTAGCCAATCGCTCCAATTCCATAGAAGTTCCTGATTTTACTGGAGGAGCTTGGAAGAATAATTTGCCTGTGGATATTTCCTTGAGCCGGGGAGGTAATACGGCGGTAAGCATTTAAATTAACTTATTCTAATCGTACCCGAAATTATGAAAAGCAGACATTTATTGACACTCAGTCTAATAGGGATAGGTTCTTTTGTCGTAGCATGTGAGGAAAAAGCAAATATGGAGGTACAGGAGGAGTACATGGTGCCTAGCGAAGTCCTGCCTCGTATTCTGGGAGAAAACAGAGCTGACCTGATCAAAAGTAGGTTGAAAAATGAGGCTATATTAAAATCCACCTTGCACCAATTGCCCCGCAATCCGGAAGAATGGGCAGCCTACCGGATTAAGTTACGTGAAAACATCATTAAAGCCGGTGGCATCGATGTGGATCATGACTTGCCGTTGGATCTTAGGGAGACCAAGACCATTCAAATGGATGGTTATTCCATTAAAAATATTTATTTCCAGACCCATCCAGGGATTTATGCTACCGCCAACCTCTTTATTCCTAAGGGAGAAGGTCCTTTTCCGGCTGTCATTGGTGTACATGGACATTGGCGGGAAGGTAAATTGGACGAAAGTGTCCAGGCGATAGGACATACACTCGCCAAGAACGGCTACGTAGCCCTTATTATGGACGCTTTCGGTTCAGGCGAAAGGACAACCGTTCATGGGGATTTTGAATATCATGGAGCGAATCTCGGAACCTCTTTATTGAATGTGGGGGAGACCTTATTGGGGATGCAGGTCACGGATAATATGAGGGCCGTTGATCTGCTGCAGGCTCTTCCCTATGTAGATTCGGAAAATATCGGAGTTACCGGTGCAAGCGGTGGAGGTAACCAAGCCATGTGGTTTGCTGCACTGGATGAACGGGTAAAGGCTGCGGTACCGATTGTCAGCGTCGGCACCTTTGAGTCTGCTGTCATGGGTTCTAACTGTGTATGTGAGTTATTACCAGACGGGCTGAAGTTCACGGAAACAGCAGGGGTTTTGGCTTTATATGCGCCACGGGCTCTTAAGATGTGTAACCATGAGCAGGACAGCAATCCTACTTTTTATCCGAGTGAGATGTTAAGAAGTTATCACAATGCAAAGCCTGTATTCCAAATGCTCGGGGTGGAGAAACATATCGGCTATGAGATTTTTAATCTGAGTCATGGCTATTGGCCCGAAAACAGAGAAGTCATGCTGGGTTGGTTTGACCTGCATTTAAAAGGAGTAGGGGACGGTACTTCCAAAAAGGAAATCCCTTTCAAGACCCTTCCTCAGGAGGAATTGATGGTATTTGAACTAGGCAAGAGAGATCCTCTGGTTCTCACCATCGAAGAGTTCACCAAGAAAAGAGGAAAGGAATTGAAGCATGAATTCTTGGATGCAGACCGTCAAGATGGCGATCAGCTAAGGGATGAATTACGTTCGGTACTTAGGATCGACCAGACAGCGGGTAGTCTGAGTCCGCATGTAATAAGTAAGGAAGGCGGTTGGAATAAGGTGGTATTGCAGACCCAAGAGGGGAAATTAATTCCATTGCTGGTGAATCCCCCAAAAAATAGCTCGGGAGATTTTACCGTCTTGACCCATACCATGGGGAAAGATTCAATTTCTGCTTCTATTTGGCAAAGATTACTGAAGGAGGGCAACGGTGTAGTTATCGTGGAATTGTCCGGTACAGGAGAGGCTTCTTCAGCAACGGATACCGCAGTGGAGCATTTGTCTTCTTTCCATACTTTGGCAAGGGCAGAACTTTGGCTCGGTAAGTCAATGCTTGGCGAATGGGTTAAAGAGTTGGAACAGGTCACTACCTTTCTCCGTGATACCTACGACCCGTCAAAATTGAACTTTGATGGAAGCAGAGAGGCGGCTCTTGCAGGCTTATTTTTGAATGCATTGGAAGAGGATGTCTTTCAAAAATTGACTTTGAGGGAAGCGCCGCTTTCCTATATTTTTGACAATAGAGAACAAATTGATGCCTATAGCATGGGAATACATTTGCCCGGATTTTTGAATTGGGGAGATGTATCTCTGGCAGCTGCTCTAGGATCTGGTGACGTTGAATTTGTCACGCCATTGTCCATGTCCGGAGAGCAGCTACCGGGAAGCCAGCTTGAAGAGTTCCAAAGTGAGTTTGACGAGCTTACAAAACAGTTGACATATTCTGGGGAGATATCCATTTCGAAGTAGTTGTTAGCCCCTTTTGATCCCGCAAACTTGATTCCCTGATGATCAATTTTCCCGGAAGAACCACTTCTTTGGGTTCGAAGTGTTTTCTGTTGATGTGGCTGAACAGCAACTCACAACTGATCCTTCCGATCTCACAGGCGGGTTCCGCTACCGTGGACAAGGCTGGGGAAATAATGGAGCAGACGGGGTCATTGGTAAAACCGATGACCCCGAATTCTTTACCAATGGCAATTTTTTGGCTTTTTAATGCCATCATCGCCCCTATGGCTTTGCGGTCGTTGACCGCAAAGATGGCATCTGGTTTATCCTCTAAACGCAACAACTGAAGCGTGTCTTCTTCTCCGTGTTGTTGGGAAAATCCCGAATGGATAATCCAGTCTTCCCTAACAGGGAGCAAATGTGTCGCTAAAGCGTCTTTATAACCAACCAACCGGTTTTCGGTAAACAACTGGTTTCTTGGCCCCGCTATATGGGCAATTTTGGTATAGCCTTGACTGATCAGATGACAGGTAGCTTCATAAGCGCCATTATAATCATCCTGCATTACTTTTGAGCCTTTTAATGGGCCTGTTCTATCAAAAAAGACCAAGGGAATCCCTTTGGAAGTAACCTCTTGTATGTGCTCATAGCTACTGCAACAAGTAGACACCAGAATCCCGTCAAGACTGGAGATGGACAGGTTTTTCATGATGGCAATTTCTCTTTCTGGGTCATCATTGGTGACGAAGAGAATGATATTATACCCATTTTGGTAAGCAGTGTTCTGGATTCCCGTAATTACGGTGGAGAAATAGTAATTGGTGATAAAAGGCAGGATAATCCCTATATTATGCGTTTTGCCTTGAGACAGGCCTCTTGCGTTCAGATTGGGCTTGTATCCTAGTTCATTGACTTTCTGAAGTACTTTTTCACGGGTTTCTTGACTCACATCAAAGGTGTCACGCAATGCTCTAGACACTGTGGAGACGGAAACATTTAATTCTCGGGCAATGTCCTTTATGGTAACGAAGTGGTACATGTGGGTTGGTTAGTGATGTAGGCGCTACCAATAAAAACAATTTAAAGGGAAAAAAAAAGTGATAATAGGCGCTGCAGTGTTTTTTAAGCCTTTTATGACGGATTTTTTTGAGTGGAGAGGATAAATCAGGTCGAAAAAAAACTTAAGAAATGTTGCAAAGCGACTTCCATAAATTCAATAGAGAATATTTGGTATTACCAACCGATTATCTGCCAAAATGGATTTGAACAGGAACCAACCGAAAGTTTCGACAACGTTATCGTTATTAATTAACAGGCTTTGCTTCCACTTTCAATTTATAATGGAGTAATTATGACATGAAAGATTTTTGCGACTAAATAGATGTAATTAGAAGATTTGCTTATACATTGGTTAACAACCCTTATATATTATGGAAACATTGAACCGTAGGAAATTTATACAGCACTCCGGACTACTAACTGCCTCTGCCATGCTTTCTCCTCTTGTTTCTTTTGGCGCTAGCCAGGCAAAGAAAAGGGTAGCAATGATAGGAACAGGGGGGAGGGGTATCGGCATGTGGGGGACATCCGTCCAGGCCGCTTACAGCGATATCCTCGAATTCGTGGGATTGTGTGATATTAATCCGGGTAGGGTTGCTTATGCAAAGGAAAAAATGAAAGTCAATTGTCCCGTTTACACAGATTTCGACAAGATGCTTAAGGAAAGCAAGCCGGACACCTTGATCGTAACCACGACGGACGCTACCCACCACGATTATATAATTAAAGGATTAGAGGCGGGTTTGACGGTTATTTCCGAAAAGCCCATGACCACAGATGAGAAAAAATGTCAGGAGATCTTTGACGCCGAGAAGAGAACCGGAAACAAGGTAATTGTTACCTTCAATATGAGGTACGTTCCTTATGTTCAGAAAATCTGGGAACTGCTGCGAGAAGGAGAAATCGGGGATATTAAATCGGTTGACCTGAATTGGTACCTGGATACGAGTCATGGGGCCAGTTATTTCAGAAGGTGGCATGGCATCAAGGATATTGGGGGAACTTTATTGGTGCACAAGTCTACCCATCATTTCGACTGTTTGAATTATTGGATAGACTCAGAACCCGAAGAAGTATTTGCCTACGGCTCGCTGGATTTTTATGGACAGAAAAACAGTCCTATTAGTCATTCGCACTGCCGTCCCTGCCCGCATAAAACAGAGTGTAAATTTTACTGGGACATCACCAAAGACCAAGGAGCGATGGAACTGTATGTCCAAAATGAGAAGCATGACGGTTACCTTCGGGATGGCTGCGTATTCCGCAAGGAGGTGGATATTTACGACACCATGGCTGTACAGTACAAGTATGCCAATGGGGTGCCGGTCAACTATTCATTGACTGCTTTTTCTCCCTATGAAGGTTACCGCGTGGCCATCAATGGAACCAAGGGACGGCTCGATGCCTGGATCAAGTCGTCCATGCCCACAGGTGTGCCTCCCTTTCAGGAAATAACCATCACCAATCTGTTCGGCAATGTCAATACAATACAGGTTATCCCCCAGGAGGGCGGGCATGGGGGATCGGATCCCCGTCTCAAAGACAAGATCTTCAGGTATGCTGACGAATCGGATCAATTCAGACAGTCTGCCGGATCGAGAGACGGCGCGATGTCGGCCTTGATCGGTATAGCCGCACGAAAAAGTATAGAAACAGGTAAAATCATAAAAATAGCAGATCTCACAGAGCTTAAGCCTTTGGCCCAAAAACCATAGCCGGATGAAAAACAACAGAAGGGATTTTTTAAAACTATCGGGTTTGGCAGGCCTGGGCATGTCAGGAATGAACATATTAGAGAGTTTTGCAGCAGGTGCCTCACCTACCGATATAAAAATGGTGGAAGCGATCACCCCTTTTCAGCTTAATGATCAAATTACCGCTGCCTATCAGATTGCTTTGAATATATTAAAACCCAGTAAGAAAGAGCTGGAGCGTGGCTTGGAACTTCATCGGGATGCCGTAGTGATCGATTGCTATGGATTCATGCCTCGGGCTGCAGTTGACGGAAACATTATCACGCAAGCCATTGAAGACGCTGCTTCCCCGGTAGAAATCCAGGATTTGCAGGAAGACATGTCGATGAGCCGATTCGTAACCCATCAGAGGGAAAGGGAGGAGTTCATGAACGCATGGAAGGCCTCCGGGGTAACTTGCGTGATTCAAAATGCTGGAGAAGAAGGCAATGAGGTCCACAGTCTGCTCAAAAGACTATCCCGATTTACCTATGCCACAGATATGTTGCGCGATTTTGTCACCAAGGCCGTGGTACCTGAGGATATTGTCCAAGCCAAAAAAGAGGGGAAACACTCGCTCTATTTTACAGGAAACGGAGTACCTATGCCCCAAGATTGGGTTTCTGTTCAGGAGGAACTCCGGTACATCAGGATGTTTTTTCAATTAGGTGTTCGAATGATGCACCTTACTTACAACCGGAGAAACATGATTGGCGACGGATGTGGCGAAGAAACGGATGGCGGCCTAAGTGATTTTGGCAGGTCTGTGGTAAAGGAGATGAATAGAGTAGGAGTAATTGTTGATATAGCCCATTCAGGATGGCAGACCAGCTTGGAAGCTGCTTTGTTGTCGGAAAAACCCATGGTCGCCAGCCATACTACGGCCGCTGCACTGCATCATCATATCCGCGCTAAACCGGACAAGGTGATCAAGGCCATTGCAGATACTGATGGGTATATTGGGATTTGCTGCATTCCCAGATTTCTGGGAAGTTCCGGGGATATCGCTGCCATGATGAACCATATCGATTATGTCGTCAAAAAATTTGGGGTGGATCATGTGGCCATTGGTACCGATGTGGCTTATACCTCTCAATTTGCCTCAGAGGAAAACAAAAAGATAATTCCTTATAGGAGCGCCCGAACCCGCTGGCAGGCGCTATGGCCGGTCGACGAGTATAAGGAAACATCGGTCATGAGACAAAGTATGTCCTGGACCAATTGGCCTTTATTTACGGTGGGAATGGTGCAAAAAGGATATTCAGATGAGGACATCCGGAAGATCCTAGGAGGAAATACACTGCGGGTTGCCAAGGCGGCTCTTGCTTAATAACATTCATACAACCAAATTTAGAAAATGACCCATATACCTGCCAGCCTAATTTTGTTAAGACCAGCCGTTCTTGTTCGGAACGCCTTTGCTGTTGTACTGATCTCTCTCTTGACCATCGAGCCCATCCAAGCCCAAGAAGACCTCAACGTGTTGGAAAAAAACTGGGTTCATTTTAGGGATGCTCCCAATTCCTTGTACAGACACCTTTCCCGCTCCGCTTTCGATAGGTTGGAGGAGCGAAAAGTGGAGGTGTCCAACATCAAATCCCTGGACGAATGGAAAAATAGACAACAGTATATCAAAGGACAATTTGAAAAGGTACTGGGGCCGTTTCCGGATAAAACCCCCCTCAATGTCCGAACTATAAGAACCCTCAACAAAGATTTTTATGTTGTCGAACACATGGTTTACGAGTCCCAGCCGGGTTTTTTCGTTACTTCATCGCTTTACGTACCAAAAGGCATAAAAGGCAAAGCTCCTGCGATTATCTACTGTAGTGGACATGCAGAAGAGGGCTACAGGACAGAAGTTTACCAGCATACTATTCTTAACCTGGTGAAGAAAGGCTTTGTCGTATTGGCTATTGATCCGGTAGGACAGGGAGAAAGATTGGAGTATCTGGATGGTAAAACGGGTAAATCGGCACTGGGCGGGCCTACAAAAGAACATTCCTATCCCGGTGCCCAAGCTTTTATCTCCGGACAATCGCAGGCACTGTTCATGATATGGGATGGCGTGAGGGCAGTGGATTTTCTGCTAACACGAAAGGAAGTAGATCCTGACAGGATAGGGATTACAGGCCGTTCGGGTGGCGGAACACAATCGGCTTATATCGCTGCCCTTGACGAGCGCATAAAAGCTGCTGCGCCGGAAAACTATATCACCAATTTCACCCGGTTGCTGGAAACCAACGGGCCACAGGATGCGGAACAAAATTTCCTTCACGGGATTGCTGAGGGTTTGGACCATGCTGATCTATTGGCGGTGCGTGCACCAAAGCCGATGTTGATGGTTACCACCACTCGGGACATTTTTAGCATCCAGGGAGCAAGGGAGACGGCGCTGGAGGTGGCGGGCATCTATCAGGCTTATGGTAAGGAACAAAACTTCCAAATGGTAGAAGACGACGCTGCGCATTCTACCACCTTGAAAAATAGAGAGGCGCTGTATGCTTTCTTTCAGGAACATCTGAATAATCCCGGCAATCCCAAGGATGAGGAAGTGCAGCGTTTAAGTATAGAAGAAAATCAAGTGGCTCCCACTGGACAGGTTTCCACTTCCTTTCCGGGCGAAACAGTTTTCAGTCTAAACAAGAAATGGACCGAGAAAATGGTCCCGACGGATCGAGCTTCCATAGATCTAAAAAGTAAGGTGGAAGAGGCAAAGCGGCTTTCCGGTTATATCGAGCCAACAGAGCGTGGAGAGCCTGTACTTACGGGACGTTTTAAGCGTGAAGGTTACCACATCGAAAAATATTATATTAAAGGTGAAGGAGAATACATTGTGCCCTACCTTCTGTTTGTGCCGGAAAAGCCAAACCAAAAGTCTTTGCTCTATCTCCATCCTAAAGGCAAATCTGTTGAAGCCGCTGAAGGAGGGGAGCTGGAATGGTTTGTTCAGCAAGGTTTCACCGTGATGTCGCCCGATTTGGTCGGGATTGGAGAGGTGGGAGGACAACAAATTCCCGGAGATTCCAATTTTGAAGGAAGTTCCTACAATCTGTGGTTTGCTTCACTTCAGATTGGAAGAAGTATTGTCGGTGTCCGCGCAGGCGATGTGGTAAGGCTTGCCCATGTACTCAAGGATAGACTAAAAATGGGTGAAATTTATGGGTTGGCAAAGAATGAGATGACTCCGGTACTTCTCCATGCCGCATCATTTGACCCCACCATTTCCCGGATTGCATTGATTGAGCCTTTGGTCTCATACAGGTCAATTGTCATGGAACAGATGTATGATCCTGCATATATCCAAAACACTGTTCCTGCTGCCTTGAGAGCCTATGATCTGCCAGACCTCGCGGCCAGCTTGGCACCAAGAAAACTCCTCTTGGTCAATGCCCATGATGCGACAGGCAAGCCAATATCCCCGACCGCTTCGGAAGGGGAGATGGGTTGGATCAGAGAAACCTACCAAAGCAAGGGGATTCCGCAGGAACTGAAAATCTTGACGATTAAAATCCAAGATAAAGACCGCGAACATTATGGGCAATGGCTGAAATGATCCGTCACCGGACCGTTGCCACGGTCTGTCATTTTTCTGGAAACGTTATCGCAATTATATCCCGGTATTCTTTTAGTAATTCCTCAAAATATCAATAGGTTTGAACAGGTTTTAAAAGACATGTGCATCCTTGTAGCAATAGTTTAAATAAAACGTAAAAATCGTCTATAATGAAAGTTATCAAATCGGACAGTCCCAAGGATTTGGGAACGGCTGCGGGTAAGGCAGCTGCATCATTAATAAAAAATACCATCGAAGAGAAAGGGGCCGCCAATATCATTCTCGCCACTGGCACCAGCCAGTTTGAAACCATAAGGCAATTGCTGGAGGAGGACGTGGATTGGTCCAAAGTGAATGTATTCCATTTGGATGAGTATATCGGAATCCCTATTTCGCATCCCGCAAGTTTTAGAAAATACTTAAAAGAAAGGTTTATAGACAAGGCAGGGGCCATAGGATCTGTCCATCTGATCAATGGTGAGGTTGACCCCGACGAGGAATGTCAAAGACTGGGCGAATTGATCGGCCAACATCCCATTGATGTCGCCATGGTTGGGATTGGAGAAAACGGCCATCTGGCTTTCAATGATCCGCCTGCTGATTTTGAGACGGAAAAGCCTTATCTGGTGGTAAATCTGGATGAGCCTTGCCGTAGACAACAGTTGAATGAGGGTTGGTTTGGTTCATTAGAAGAGGTGCCGCAACAGGCCATCAGTATGTCCATCAAACAAATCATGGCATCAAAACATATCATTTGTTCTGTTCCGGACGAGAGAAAGGCCAAAGCGGTCAAAGATAGTATTGAAAATGAAGTGAGCCCATGGTATCCGGCCAGTATATTACAGCAACATCCCCAATGCCAAGTCTATCTGGACAAAGATGCAGCCTCATTATTAACCGCGGAACACTAAAATATGGGCAACACCGCTGTACATGCCGTTTCGTTGAGTAGGAGGGAAACCAATATTTCGATAGCCATTATCGGAGTCTTGTTTTTCATCTTTGGATTTGTATCCTGGATCAATGCGATACTTATCCCATATTTCAAGATTGCCTGTGAACTGACCAATTTTCAATCATATTTGGTCGCTTTCGCATTTTACATATCCTATCTCCTATTTTCAGTCCCCTCTTCTTATTTATTAAAGGCAGTTGGTTTCAAAAAAGGGATGATGTATGGCTTTTTGACGATGGCAGTAGGGGCTTTTATTTTTGTTCCCGCGGCGATGGTACGGACTTACGAAATCTTTCTGTTGGGGCTGTTCCTGTTAGGAGCAGGTTTGGCGATCCTCCAAACGGCGGCCAATCCCTATATCACTATTTTGGGGCCGAAGGAAAGTGCGGCGCAACGCATCAGCATAATGGGGATCCTTAACAAAGGAGCCGGAATCATCGCCCCTTTGATCTTCGCCGCAGTGGTCTTGAGAGCCAGTGACAATGCGCTTTTTGAGCAAATCCCATTAATGGCTGAAGCGGAAAAAAACCAGGTTTTGGATGAATTGATCCGGCGAGTAATGATCCCTTATGCCGTCGTGGGTCTGGTGTTGGTGGGTCTCGGTTTGATGGTACGGTATTCTCCCTTACCCGAAATAGATACCGAACATGAAAGTGAAGAAACTGCCGTCAGCAATTCAGGGAAAAAAAGCATATTTGAATTTCCTCATTTGATTCTGGGAGCGTTGGGGATTTTTCTTCACGTGGGCACCCAGGTCATTGCCATTGACACCATTATCGGTTATGCGGACTCCATGGGTATCCCATTAATGGAAGCTAAAGTCTTTCCTTCCTACACCCTGTTTTTGACCATTTGTGGCTATATCCTTGGCATCGTTACCATACCCAGGTTTATCAACCAAGTTAATATGCTCCGCCTGTTTACAGCCTTGGGGCTGTTTTTCACTGTTATGATTATCTTTGCCCCGGGACGGGTGGCGTGGCTGGGCCATGATGCAGATGTTTCCATTTGGTTTGTGGTGCTGTTGGGTTTTGCAAATTCTTTGGTTTGGGCCGGTATATGGCCGCTGGCATTGGATGGATTGGGCAAATTTACCAAGCTTGGCGCCTCTATCATGATTATGGGGCTTTGCGGCAATGCTTTGTTGCCTTTGGTGTATGGTTATTTTGCGGATATCTATGACCCAAGAGCGGCTTATTGGGTCATAGTGCCTTGCTACCTTTTCTTGGTTTTTTATGCCGTTTATGGACATAAAATCAGACGGTGGTCCTTTTAATAAAGATTAAAGCCTATTCTATATAAATATGCATAAACTTCAGATAATCAACGGAAGAATAATTACCCCCTTCAAGATTATTCCTAAAGGAACGGTATTGGTAACTGGGAACAAAATTACCGCTGTACGGGAAGGGAAAGTTGAAACGGAAGGAGCTGAAATAATAGATGCACAGGGGAAATATGTTTCCCCAGGTTTTATTGACATCCACGTTCATGGCGGAGGAGGCCACGATTTTATGGATGGAGAGGGGGAAGGCTTTTTACGGATTGCGGAGCTTCATGCCAAATTTGGCACCACCTCAATGGTCCCTACTACTTTGACCAGTGAGAAGGAACATTTAATTGAAACACTGGATCTTTACGAACAGGCCCATAAGAACAATAAAAAAGGGGCGCAGTTTTTAGGTCTCCATCTTGAAGGACCTTACTTTGCCATGAGCCAGCGGGGAGCACAGGACCCCCGATATATCCGGGATCCCGATCCGCAGGAGTATAAGGAAATCCTTCAGCGTGCGGATCTGATCGCCCGTTGGAGTGCCGCCCCTGAACGAAAGGGTGCTATGGAATTTGGCCGCTACCTCAGAGAAAAAGGGGTTTTGGCGGCTATTGCCCACACCGATGCTGTTTACGAAGAGGTGGTGGAAGCGGTGGAAAACGGCTATACCCTTTCCACGCATTTGTATTCTGGTATGTCAGGTGTGTTCCGCAAAAATGCTTTTAGATATGCCGGAGTCATTGAGAGCTCCTTGTTGATGGATGAGCTGGATGTGGAAATCATCGCCGACGGAGTCCATCTGCCTGCTCCTTTGTTGAAACTCATTTACAAGGTAAAAGGACCGTACAGAACAGCGCTCATCACAGATGCGATGCGGGCCGCCGGTATGCCGGAAGGAGAAAGCGTTTTGGGTAATAAAAAGACCGGATTAAAAGTCATCGTGGAAGATAATGTCGCCAAATTGCCGGACAAAACCGCGTTTGCAGGAAGCGTGGCTACAGCTGACAGGTTGGTGCGCAACATGGTTCAAATAGCAGATGTTCCCTTGCTTCATGCCATCATCATGATGAGTACCACCCCAGCCCGGATTATGGGTGTAGAAGCTAACAAAGGCGCACTTATAGCCGGAAAAGATGCCGACATCGTCATTTTTGATGACAACATCAATATCCATAAAACCATCATTGCCGGCAGAGTGGTATAAAACCATTCCGTCGATGTTGACATGGGTCGGAAGCAAAAACAGAATGTCCGATTTAGTACACTTGTGCTATGTTATCGGACATTTAATTATTTAAATATAGGCTTTACGTATCCCTATTGGCATTTTTGGAAGTGGCATTCTTTTCGTATATTTTCTGGCAATGAAGATTCGGTCTAGCATTCTCACGAATTTCCCACTTGAGCTGATGATTTGGTGCCTTGCTTTGATGGCGCTTTGGTGGATGGATCCACACGGCAACCACTTTAGCTTATGCCCGCTCCACCACTTGGGGATGAAATGGTGTCCGGGCTGCGGTCTTGGAAGGTCCATGAGCTTGCTGATGAAAGGGGAAATAGCGGCATCCTGGAACCGACATCCATTGGGAGGGTTTGCTTTGGCAGTGATTCTTCACAGAATATTTGAAATTATAAAATGTCTACAAACCAAACACAATTATGGCTAATGTATTAAAACACCTTCCAGAGCTGGAGGGAATGGAATTGGGGTACATACAAGGGATCCTGAAAAACATGAATGATGATCAGGCCCATATGTTTGCCCAAGTATATAGGGCGAGACGGAAGGACAGCCAAATGGTACTGATCCTTACTCTTTTGGGCTTTTTCGGGTTCGCCGGGCTACACCGGTTTATATTGGGCCAGATAGGGTTGGGGATATTGTACTTCTTTACGGTAGGACTGTGTTTTATAGGAACCATCGTGGATTTGGTCAACTATAAAAGTCTGGCTTACGAATTCAACATGAAAGTAGCCCATGAAACTCTATCCATGATGTCCAATGGCTACGGCTACAACATGGACTCCACGTATGGTGGAACACCCACCACTCCTCCCCATACTGGCAATACCGATCCCCAAAACACCGGAAACAATGAACCTATTGTCTAGAATGACCTGTGCCACCCTGTTGGCTCTCTTAATCCTGCCTTCGTGTGGTATGGCACAGCTTCGGGTAGTTTCTGATATTGAAGAGACGTTTGAAGGGATCGAAGAGATAATCGTTCATGGCGGATCATTGGAAGTTACCTATGAGGGCGGTGACAAGGATGAGGTTTTCCTCAACGCCTATCTTGAATCCAACAACGAAAGTGGGCAGGAAATTATCTATAAAGTCGAGGGTAGGCGGTTAAGGGTTGAATATAAAAGAGAAGGTTCTGGTGGCTGGGGGAATCTCAAAACAAAGGGCTTCATAAGTCTCACTGGTCCAGAGAACATAAAAATTGAAGTTTCCAATAGTTCTGGCTCCATGTTTATTTCCAATGTAATCAGCGATAATATTGACCTGAAAATCAGTTCAGGTAAGATAGAAGCCAATAACCTCTCTGCTGATATGATCCGTCTCACCGGTTCTTCCGGAAGGTTTGATGTCAAAAATATCAATGGGAACGTAGATTGTAAGACTTCTTCAGGCGGTGGGAAGATAGCTGGTGTCAGCGGAAATGTTTCCGTGGTGGCTTCGAGCGGATCTTATGAAATCTCGGACGTAGAAGGTGTAGTAGACGGGTCTCTGAGTTCCGGGAATATAACTTTGGCCGATATAGGCGAATTGGGGAAATTATCCCTTTCTTCCGGAAGGGTAGAGGCAACAAATGCGGGGCTGGGAGAAAATACCCGTTTCAGTGGATCTTCAGGTTCTTTTACCATTCAAACGGATGATGATCTGGAAGATTTCAACTATGACCTGTCGGCCAGTAGTGGTGGATTAGAGGTTGGGAACACCAAGACTGGGAAAAAGCTGAATATTGACAACGGTTCAAGAATGACAGTTTCGGGGACGATTAGTTCTGGTAGGATTTCGATACAGAATTAAAGCAGCGGACGGAAAGCCGATTCGCGCACCTCTCGGATTCAGTCGAGGACATCACGGCAATTAATCGCCCTTTCTGATTATATTTGCCATGATGTCCCACTTGATTCGTCACTTTCTATGCCTGGAATAAAACATACCTTAGCCAGGGCTGGTATCAACGGCTTTTTCTTTTTGTTGATTTTTAGTATTCTGCTGGCTTGGGCTTTTCCGGAATGGGGGATGGAGGGCAGCTTTATTCCTTTTGATGAGGTAACATACTACGGTGTGGCCGTTATTTTCTTTTTTTATGGCGTGAAGCTCAGTCCCCAAAGCCTCAAAGCCGGACTTTCCAATTGGAGACTGCATCTCTTGATCCAATCTACCACTTTCGTAGTTTTCCCCGTCTTTATTTTACTGCTTTACCTGTTTTTTGGGGAAGAAGGTTCTTTGTGGTGGCTCGGTGTGTTTTATCTGGCTGCCTTGCCTTCCACGGTTTCCTCTTCGGTGGTAATGGTGTCGATTGCGGGAGGTAATATGGCGGCCGCTATATTTAATGCCAGTGTTTCCAGTATTATCGGCATATTCATTACCCCCTTGTGGATGCAGCTTTTTTTGAATGCCTCCGGAACAAGCTTCGACCTGACGGATACCTTTATGAAACTGATCATTCAGGTGTTGTTGCCGGTTATCTTGGGTTTTAGCCTTCACCGTTTATTAGCGGCCTGGGCGGCAAAGTATAACCGGACGCTAAAGAACTTTGACCAATTGATCATCCTTCTGATCGTATTTACTGCCTTTTCGGAGTCATTCGGGCAAAAGATGTTTGCGGGACAGTCTATGGGTGAGCTACTGCTCTTAAGCCTGGCCATGTTGCTCTTGTTCTTTTTAATGGTGGGATTGATGTATTGGTTATGTAGAGTTCTAGGTTTTGTAAGAGAAGATAGTATCACCGTGTTATTTTGTGGTTCCAAAAAGTCACTGGTCCAGGGAGCCGTGATGGGAAAAGTACTTTTTCCGGATCCCGTTATGTTAGGGGTGATCTTATTGCCTCTGATGATCTACCATGCTTTGCAACTGATGGCGGGAAGTGCCATAGCCCAGCGATTGGGGACAGCCCGGGAAGACATGTGAAAGAAATTTTTCGAAATAATGTTGTTATTTCCTTGTTATCTGTAGCATAACTATCCACCCCTACGTACAGGCGGTAAAATGATATTGATATGGGCCATTCATCTTTCTTTTCTTCCCTATTGTTTCTCGCACTAAGCGTAGCATCCTGTATGCCTGACGGGGATAATTCTCCTCTAGAACCTAATTTGCGCGTGCTTCAAGAACACGAAGTCAAAACCGTCAAGGCCAGTACCGATTTTGCGGTCGACCTTTTTCATCAATTGAAGGAATCCAATGAGGCCAATCAATTCTACAGTCCTTATAGTATTCATATGGCGTTGTCCATGGCCATGAATGGTAATGAAGGAGCGCCTTTGCAAGAATATATGGATGTGCTTCGATTTGGCGGGCAAACTTTGGAGGAAGCCAATAAAGGGGCCCAGCAATTGACGGACTTTCTGCTGCAGGTGGATCCCAAAGTGAGGATTGCCATCGCCAATGCCATCTGGTATCGGCAGGATTATCAGGTAAAGGCGCCGTTTAGGACGATGGCGGAGAACTACTATGAGGCGGAAGTGGCGGGAATCAATGTTTTTGACCCGAAGTCAGTGAGTATTATCAATGGATGGATTGAACAGAAGACGCAGGGCTTGATCAAAGATATGCTGGATCAAATTCCTCCCGACGCGGTAATGTATCTGGTCAATGCCATCTACTACAAGGCAGATTGGAAATACCAGTTTCATCCGGAGAAAACCCAAAAAGAGCCTTTTTATATATCTCCCGAGCAGAAAGTAGTTGTAGACATGATGAGCGTCAAAGAAACCGCCACGGTGAGAGTCTTTCAGGGACAGGGCTTTCGCTATGTGGAAATCCCCTATAGCACCGGGCAATATTCCATGGGCGTCCTGTTGCCCGAGGGCTACGGTTTAGAGGAGATAGAGGAACAGTTTAGTTCTGCAAATCTTGCTACTTGGAGAAGTCAGGCGGTGGATGACAATGTTGTCCTCAAAATGCCCAAATTTAAGCTGAAGCAAAAGATGGATAACCTAAGGGATGATTTGATGGCGATGGGACTTCGTATCCCCTTTGATTTCGATCCCAGAAACTTTACCTTAGTATTTGACAATCCTACGGATTGGCTGAAAATCGACCGGGTGATCCATGACGCGGTTATCGAGGTGGACGAAAAAGGCAGCGAGGCTGCAGCGGCGACGGTGGTAGAGGTTATAGAAGTTTCTTCGATGCCTCCGGGACCAAAAGTTCTTGCCTTAGATCGGCCATTTATTTTCTTCATCCAAGAAAAGCATTCCGGCGCCCTTCTGTTTATGGGCAAACTGGGGAACCCTTCCGTTCTATAGTAAGCACTGTGGACCCGAAAGACTTGAGAAGGGCTTTTCAATCGGTTATAATCCTGACATCCTTGAACATGTACAGGTTGTCACTTATCCGAAGCTCCTTGCCGCTTTCGGTTGTTACGTTTTTGAGGACGACTTCCTCGGTTCTGAGATAGGGATGTTTCTCCTTGTAAGAATGGTCTGTCCATTCGCGATTAAAATTGGCAAAGATGGATGGTCCTTCATAGCCCTCCGGGTGGTTGGAATCGTCGATATGCAGATTTTCGATAAGAATGCTTGCCGGCATGTAAGTGGTGTAACCGAAATCATGTTGTCCTGTGTTGGATCCGCCGATCAAGCTGGCCCGGACCGGCCTTCCCCCAGCCGGCACGAAAATACAATCCCGAATGATAAATTCTCCTTCCCATGTACTGCCGTAATCGGGACGAAGATGGATGAGGTTAGTTCCGTTGAGGGTAGAATTTTCTATCAGAAAGGTCCCGCTCCCGATGGCATTTACTCCCATATGCCCCAGCGTCGAGTGGCGGATGGTCGCATTGGCCACGCCCATATGGGCATCAAAACGGGAAAAACTACAGTGATCCAATGTCAGGTTTTTAGAAAAATTGGAACCCATAATTCCCCAGTAATTCCGGTCGTTGATGTCATTGGTCTGGCTACAATGCTCAAAAGAAACATTGAGGGCGCGGGAAATAGAAATGTCATAGCTCCCCATAGAAACGGGAACGCCTGCCGACCCAATGGTTTGGTAGGTTTTGTGGCCTGTCAATAGGCTGTTCCGGACGGTGACGCCGGCGCAGTCACGGATATTGATAAAGCCGCTATAAGGCGCTCCCTGTTCTCCTTCGCCAGTGACGTAATGCTCCAGGCCATCTATCAAAACATTGGAGCGCCTGATGGTAAGACCTCTGCCGTAATAAGTGTATTTTGACTCAGCTTGGTTGGCAATGGTGGTGAACTTTCCTCCTTTAATCGTCAGTCTTTCCTGGTCAATAGGAATGACGGTGATGTCAGTTATTTGATCAAAATCCCAAATGATGGGCGCATTCATGTCCACGTTGCCTTCCTTATCGACCATAAATATATCCGTCTGCGGGGATCCATTATTCTGGTTGGGACCAAAACGGATGTAACGCCGAACCTGGGAGTCTGTTACCGTAATCAGGCTAGGCCCGGGTAGGGGAGCAGGAATTTTCTTCTGGTTTTTTTTGAGGGAGGCCATTCCTGTCAACTTGTAAGGCTGTAATGAAGAACTCACCACAAATATATTTTCCGTACGGTCCTCAACCTCGGTATCGTCAATGATAAATTCTGCTGTTCCAAAATCAGTATCGGTTTGAATGACAGCTACGCGGGCTTTTCCACCGATATAATACTTTGCTCCTTCATCGGCTTTTACCGGCAAATTTTCCTGGTTGGCGAAAGCATGTGCAGCCGCAATTGCGTCAATATCATCTTTTTTTCCATCCCCTATGGCTCCGAAATCACTGTATTGGAGATATCCCTGTTTTTTTAGCTTCAGCAGGTACTGTTTCGAGACATAGGCCTCCAGATTTCCATTTTCATTTGTTCGGAGTGATATGTTTTTTTTATTATTTGAGGCAACGATTATGATCTCCTTTGCATGAGAGGTTTGATCTTGCCCCACCACCCGTAGATGGCTAAGTAATAGGAAGACTAACAAGAGGTGTTTCATTATTTTGGGGTTTAGAAGAATGCGGTGTAAGGAACGCCGAAAGACGGTAGCCAGTATCAACGCTCCATACTACTAATAAGGTAATTCTCCTGCTTATCAACAAGGGGTTGATAAAACAGATCATCTATATAAAATAAAAGATCCCAAGTGGACAAGCCAGATAGACCGCTACAGTAGTAGTAGTTGTGGACTTCCAATCGCGCTTTCCTCCTGTCCAGTAGGACTTATATTGCTGAGTTAATCCTTCCCGTAAAATACACTGTCAAAAAACCTGCGCATCTTTTCCGCATTTTTGATGCCATACTGGGCAAATGTCGCTCGCGTTTTAGCATCAGGCTTCCAGTCAAAGAAGGCATGATGGGCATTTTCCACCTGAATATACTCCACCCGTTGGCCTGCTGCTTCCAAGAGATCCACATCAGATTGGATCATTTCATGGGTTATTAGAAAGTCCTGTGTCCCACGCACGATAAAATGGGGGATAGGCCGGTCCTCTATATTGGGTATATAACGGGCAGGTGATATTGCGTGATGATATTCTTCATCCTTTTGCTCTAGGAAATTGGCAAAATGTTTCGCGTCATAGATGCCATAGCTTGGTGCCACCGCCTTAACTGCCTCGGTTATCTCTTGTCTTATTCGCTCCATAGCTTTTCCTTTAGGGATATAACTGGGTAGATATTCATATACCCCAGAACGAGCCCCAAAGCCAGCATCACCGATCATGGGAGAAAGAAGCGCCGCCGCTCCTGCTAAATGTCCCCCTGCACTGTCGCCAGTGATGGCAAGACGGCTAGGGTCCAAACCATATTTTTTCGCGTTTTCCTGGATATGGACTATAGCTCCGAATACGTCCTCTATCAGATGATGCATAAAATTAGGTGCAGCATCGCCATCCAGTTGGTTGATCCATCGGTAATCGATACTGAATACCACATAGCGGCGATCCCTGATCAGTTCCCGGGCCAGTCCCCTCATAATGTCTTCGTTGTTGGAAGACCATCCTCCGCCATGGATAATTACAAGTCCGGGAAGATTGTACGCTCCTTTGGGTGAAAACACATCATATTTTAAGGGTTTTAGTCCCGGCTTGGCGTATACAACATCCTGGGTAATTTCGATGTCCTTTACAAGTGCTGTTTCAACAAAGTTGGCGCCGACTGACATGTCTTTGTCCACCGTGATCTCCATAGGCGAAGAGAAACTCTCATAACTTGTAGTGCCCCACATGCCACCTTTAACAGTATAATAAATCGCATCTAAATCATAACCAAAAGCAGGTTTTGCGGTGATGGTCAAAACCGTACCGGCTGCAACCTTGCCGTTCTGTGGTATTTCCGGAGTAATAGAATAGGAGCCGTTTTCGGAGGGAGCTAGGGTAATGTTGAAGGTTTGGGGTGACATAGTTTGTGCAGATAAACCAAAGCTGCCAGCAAGGAAGTATAGGGATGAGAATGCTGCTGTGAGTATACTATAGACAGGACTTCGGTTCGGTATTTTCATTGGGAGTGTGTTTATTTGTTTTTCTGTATGCTCAGACGCTACAGGTTTTCGCCGGATAGGAGCTCGTTTAGGGTGATGATATTCGCAATATACAGCACATGTGTAAATGTCAGCTACCTTTCCTTAACATTTTTATTCTTTTGCTACAAAGTGAAAGATGGAATTCCACTTATTCTAATCCGGTTTAATTGGTGGTTGTTAAGCAGCTCTCCTAAACATTTGAACCATCGCCATACCAGTAATTAAACATTGTTTAATTTTGTTGACCTAAGTCCTATAGAGCCGTTTGTCCATGGGATGATTACAATCTCAATTTTGTTGGGAAGCTCAAGAATTTTGCTTTTGTTCAGCAATAATCTGTTTTAGCAAAATTCTTTTTGCTAAAACAAACATCTTTATTTCCTGTGTAAAATGCAGTTTTGTCGGGCCAATTTGCGTTTCAATCTTTTTGTCAAAAAAGGAACCTTTTTTAGCGTTAGTGACGTAATTATTTTTTATATCTGTAAATAACACAAAAATGTATTTATACAAATTTTTAAACAGAATTTAGACATATAAAATATAAAATTAGTAACATTTAATACTTACCATCGCCATGTGTTATGGGTTAATATATTTTTATTTATATTTTTTTGCATATAATATTTTTTTAAATTTGTTTTGTAAACAAAAAGGTGGCATGCCGGAAAAATACCCGTTAGAAATGTAAGCGCCACATTTCCGTGCTATCTAACAAAGCATGCACAGTAGCGAAAACCGCTTCGGTTTTAAATGTTTGGATGCATGGCCCTTCAATTTTTGAACATGTGTAATATTTCTAACCCTTATTTTAATTGTCATCATGGACGAGTACATTGGAATTGTTAAACTATTTGCTGGCAACTTTCCGCCACGCGGCTGGGCATTCTGCAACGGACAGCTCCTGTCTATAGCTCAGAATACCGCACTTTTCAGCATCTTGGGTACCACCTATGGTGGGGACGGACAAACCACCTTTGCCCTCCCTAACTTGGGCGGCAGAGTACCTGTTGGTACAGGGAGGAGCACCTCGGGTACCAATTACACGGTAGGAGAGATGGCCGGTCAGGAGAATGTTACTCTGCTCCAAACTGAGATCCCGCAGCACACCCATATCGTCCAGGCAAATGCAGGGGTGGGCTCCACAAATGACGCGACAGGCAATTTCCCTGCCGGAGGCCAGACGCAAGCCGACCGCAGCAGCCAGCCTTTGCCTACCAATTCCTTTGCGACATCCGCAAATACAACAATGAATCCGCAGGTGGTTGCCCCGGCGGGAGGAAGTCAGCCTCACACCAATATGCAGCCATACCTCGCAATGAACTATATCATCTGCTTACAGGGGATTTTTCCTCCTAGAGACTGATTAATTATCGCCCTTGGGAATTTGAGCTTTCCCAAGGGCTTTTTCTTACCGCTCAGATGGCGCAACCTGTATACTCTCGGTTTTACCCTGCTGAGACCACAAAAAAGTCCGGTGATACTTAGGGGAGCTTAAAACCCCGGCTACCTTTACTAACGATTATATGAAAAAAAGTCTACTAAGAACTCCTTTTTTAACCTGCTTCCTATTATCCCTCATGGCTCAAGTGGCGTTGGCACAGACCACCACCATTGATTTTAATGATTTACCGTCTAATTCCTACTTAACGAAGTCGTACAATAAGGATGGCTTCAATTTTTCGATCAATGCTGGGGGGGCGGGGCAAATTGTCACTAGAAGTGGCGAAGGTTACGAAGCTTCCATCTCCCTGTACGATAATAATTTTGAAATAGGGGCGCTTACCCAGTGGACAATAAAGAAAATTGATGGAACAGAATTTCAGTTTCATAGTATCTATCTTAAAGAGCCAAACATCGGGGCGTCAACATCTGGAGAGATTCAAGGTTTTAAAAACGGCAACCCTGTAGGATCTTCGAAGACGGTCGATTTTAACGGGCTGAAGTCTTTTGTCTCAGATTCAGATTTTTATGATATAGACGAGATTCGGATTAGCGCTGCGGATATTAATTTTCACTTGGACCACTTTACTTTTGGTCCTGTTTATTCGCCTGTCGATACGGCTCCTGCTGTCATCTCTAGCCTCTCGATTTTAGGAAGTCCCGGCCCTTTTGCGACCTCGATTTCCTATAGCGTTAACTTTAATAAGTCAGTCACCGGGGTAAGTACGGATGATTTTCAGCTGACGACCACCAGCACCGTAACTGGGGACATTGATTCCGTATCGGGAAGTGGAAGCTCCTACACCGTGACTGTTAACAATATCTCAGGAATCGGAACCATACGGCTGGACCTAAAGGGAGGAACCAACATCGCCAATACAAATGGAAATATCGGTACCCCGGCTTATACCTCTGGGCCGGTTCATACCCTGAGTGACTGTGGCGTGGAGGCCTTTGAATCCGGAACCATCTTAGATGGAGCGAGTTCATTTACTAGCCATGGCAAAACATTTACGCTGAGCACAGGATTCGAAATAGAAAATAAAACAGGGTTTGGGGCGGTCAGTCCAGGAGGTTCAGCACTTTCCAATAAGTTTATCAAAAACAACAATACCGCCGGCAAATTTTCGATCTCGTCCGCACAGGATTTCACCATGAGTTCGGTGGATCTGTACCTGTCATCTGCGCCGGCTGGAAATATCCCTACTTCCAACGGTTCATTGGTTATTCGTGGGAAAAGGGATGGCCATATCCAATATACCATCACCAAGACCAATGGCTTCCCCACCTCTACAAGTGTAAATGGCGGATTTTTTACAATCAATTTTGCCACTGCCGGAGTTGGTAACTACCGAAACGTAAATATTGATGAGCTGGAATTTACCATTGCCGACGGATTCGTTGAGCTCTTGGTAGACAACTTCAACCACTGTCAAGTAGCTCCGGATGTGGATATCTTAGCTCCTAAGATCATCACAATAAATCCTGATCCAGCTGCCCTTTCTAACGCCAGTAGCGTAAGCTTTGAGGTTATCTTCGATGAAGCAGCTTCAGCTGTTTCGATCGATGATTTTACATTAACCACTACTGGTACGGCTTCTGGTACTATTGCAGCCGTGTTTGGTAGTGGCTCTGTCTACACGGTGAGTGTAACAGGGATTTCTGGTGAAGGTTCGATCCGTGTGGATCTTATCTCCGGCAATGACATACGCGATGCTTTGAACAATAGTCCTTCTCCAGGATTTGCAGGACAAGAGCATCTGGTAGGGGCCTGCTTTATCGAAACTTTTGAAGATGAGACTGACGGAGCCAAATCTTTTACGGGTAATGGAAAGATATTTAACCTCGTAGGCAATTGGGAAATTGACCGTGCCACACCTTCCACTGGTATTCACAGTTCAAAAGTGAATACAGTCAATACCGGGGCGGGACCTTATTCGATTACCTCTACTGATGGCCTCTTTATCGCTAAAAAACTAGCCCTATTCGTTTCTTCCCTCGCCTCAGGATCCGTTCCTACCAACGATGGGACTGTTAAACTTGCAGGTTACGAAGGCAGCACGCTTAAATATGAGTGGACTCAGACGGGAGGATTTCCTACTGAATTTACTTCAAACAATGGATACTTCATTGCTGATTTGATTGGAGGATTCAATCCGGGCATCGAACAACTCAAAATCGACAGATTGGAGATTACTCTGGGCGGATCCTTTGTGTACTTCAATCTCGAAAATTTTGAATGGTGCGCGGACAATACTGCACCGTCGGGATATACGGTGGCAATTGATCAGGATGCCATTGACAACAGCAATCGAACAAACGTTAGTTTCACCTTTGAAGGTGCCGAACTTGGCACCACCTATAATTATACGTTTACTAGCGCAGGTGGAGGTACAGCGGTCACCGGTTTAGGAACTATCACCAGCGCAAATCAACAAATCACCGGTATAGACTTGTCCAGTTTGGGCGATGGTACCATCACGCTGAGCGTGGTATTGAAAGATACTTATGAGAACATCGGACTTCCTGCGGAAGACACCGTTATCAAATCCCTCAATTCAGCACCAGTAGTACAAGTGCCTTCCGCTCCGACAGTCTATGAGGATGATGTACAGGTGCCCATAGCAGGCTTCTCAGTAAGTGATCCTGATGGGGATAATGTAATGTTGACCTTCACCGTTACCGGTGGCACAGTATCCATTGGACTCAATGCGGTTTGGTTTGGCGGAGACGGAAATGGCTCGTCCAACTTTAGCGCATCCAGCTCTCCGGCAGCTATCAACGCGGCCTTGGAGGAATTGACTTTCACCCCGACACCTGATCTTTATGGAACCAATGCCGGGGAGATTTCAATCGTAGCTTTTGATGGAATTCTCAATTCCTCGGTAACTGCAGTGACCTTCGATATAATCGGGGTAAATGATGATCCTACGATTACTGGCTTACCTGCGACAGTTACTGTAGAGGAAGACTCGACTGAAGAGTTTTTCGATATTTCCTCCGCGTCAATCGGAGATATCGATGCGGGAAGTGGCAACTTGAGTTTGATCTTGGTCGCAAATGGAGGGGTTTTCGATGTCGCTGCGGGTACTGGAATGACGATACATGGTCACCTCACCGATAGCTTGACCCTCACCGGGAATCTGATAAATCTTAATAATTACATCGATCAGCCTAGCAATATCTATTTCCGACCGGATCAAGATCTCTCTGGAAATGGAGCGGCTTCGATTGAAGTTTATCTTAATGATAATGGTAATACGGGTACAGGTGGAGGCCAGACTCTTTACCAAGGCGTTATTTCTGTAAATGTTACCGCAGTCAACGATGCGCCAACCGTGGCTAATCCAATTCCCGATCAGGAAACTTCTGCTGGTGTAGCTTGGAGTTTCCAATTCGCCGAAAACACTTTTACAGATGTTGATAATGACAATCTAACGTATTCGGCTCAGTTATCTAGTGGAAATGCTTTGCCGACTTGGCTGACTTTTGCGCCGAGCATCCGTACATTTAGCGGAACGCCGACTGCTGCCAATATTGGCGACTATTTAATTACAGTAATTGCGAAGGATGGCAATGGAGAAGAGGTAGAAGACAGTTTTACACTTTCAGTTGCACTCAATAGACCTAAACCGATATCCGTCCAGTCGATAAATCCGGATGGCAGCTACAAGATTGGAGACGTACTAACATTGCAAATCAAATTTGACCAAATCGTTACAGTAGACGGAACGCCAGCCCTTAGTTTGGAAACCGGAGCTGTTGGTGCTGTTGCGATATACAGTGCAGGGTCAGGATCTTCGAGTTTAAGTTTTGAGTATACAGTAGAAGAGGGACATAGTTCCCCAGATCTTGACTACGTGTCTTCCGGTTCGCTTACACTCAATGGCGGTTCGATCCGTAATTCCAACGCGATTGATGCAGGTCTCTCTTTGCCTAGTCCGGGGAATAGCGGCTCGCTTGGAGCAAATGCGGCTATTGTGATCGATGGAATTCGTCCTAACGTGATATCAAAAAACGTTACGATCCAGTTGGGGGCGTCGGGCAATACAAGTATTGCTGCATCAGATATAGACAACGGTTCCTCTGATGCAAATGGCATCGCTTCGATGACGCTAAGCCAGGATACCTTCGACTGTTCTCATGTAGGTGCCAACACGGTAACTCTGACCGTCACTGACTCGAATGGCAACACCGACAGCGCAACAGCGATCGTGACGGTAGAAGACGTGACCGTTCCGGCGGTGGTGACCAGAAACATTGCCATCCAACTGGATGCTACCGGCAATGCAAGTATCACTGCAGCGGATATCGACAACGGATCTACTGATTCTTGTGGGATCGCGAGCATAACGCTTGACAAGTCTAGCTTTGATTGTGGAAACGTAGGTGCCAACACCGTAACCCTGACCGTGACTGACTCGAATGGCAACTCCAACAGCGCAACAGCGATCGTGACTGTGGAAGACGTGACTGCTCCGGTAGTGGTGACCAGAAACATCACTATTCAGCTTGATGCAACTGGCAATGCCAGCATCACTGCATCGGATATCGAAAACAGTTCGTCCGACACTTGTGGTATCGCAAGCATGACGCTTGACAAGTCTAGCTTTGATTGTGGAGACGTAGGCGCCAACACGGTAACTCTGACCGTCACTGACTCGAATGGCAACACCGACAGCGCCACTGCAATAGTGAGGGTAGAAGACGTGACTGCTCCGGTGGTGGTGACCAGAAACATTGCCATTCAACTGGATGCTACCGGCAATGCAAGTATCACTGCAGCGGATATCGACAACGGATCTACTGATTCTTGTGGGATCGCGAGCATGACGCTTGACAAGTCTAGCTTTGATTGTGGAGACGTAGGCGCCAATACGGTAATCTTGACTGTGACCGATGTGAACGGTAATACCGACAGCGCTATGGCGATTGTGACGGTAGAAAACACGCTCCCACCAACCGTACAGACTCGAAACATCACGGTGCAGTTGGATGCTACTGGAAACGCAAGTATCACCGCCGCTGATGCGGAGAATGGATCTTCGAATTCTTGTGCTATCGCAGAGATGACCTTAAGTAAAACGGGCTTTACCTGCTCCGACATTGGTCACAATGTGGTCACACTAACAATGACCGATGTCAATGGAAATATTGGTTCGGCAACAGCGGTTGTGACCGTGGAAGATATCATCCCAGCTACGGTACTGACTCAAAACATCACCGTCCAGCTGGATGCGACGGGCAACGCCAGCATTACTGCAGCGGATATCGATAATGGTTCTTCCGATGCCTGCGGCATTGCTGACATGACCTTAAGTAAAACGGACTTTGACTGCTCCGATATTGGCCTCAATGTGGTTACCCTGACGGTAACCGATGTCAACGGCAATACGGCTACGGGCACTGCGGTTGTGACGGTAGAAGACGTCACTGCACCAAGTGTGCTGACTCAAAACATCACCGTACAGCTGAATGCCACCGGAAATGTAGGCATCACTGCTGCGGATATTGATAACGGTTCTTCAGATGCTTGCGGCATTGTAGACTTGAGCTTAAGTAAAACCGACTTTGACTGCTCCAATATTGGCCTCAATGTAGTGACCCTGACCGTCACAGACGTGAACGGCAATACCGACAGTGCAACAGCGGTTGTGACTGTGGAAGACGTCACTGCACCAAGTGTGCTGACTCAAAATATCACTATACAGCTGGATGCGACGGGCAACGCCAGCATTACTGCTGCGGATATCGATAATGGTTCTTCTGATTCTTGTGGAATCGCAAGCATGACGCTCAGCCAAGAGAACTTCGACTGTTCTCATGTAGGAGACAATACGGTAACGCTGACCGTCACTGACCTGACCGGCAATACCGACAGCTCAACAGCGATCGTGACTGTGGAAGACCTAACCGCTCCGGCGGTGGTGAACCGAAACATCACCATCCAGCTCGATGCTTCCGGTAACGCCAGCATCACTGCTGCGGATACCGATAATGGTTCTTCCGATGTCTGCGGCAATGCGAGCATGAGCTTAGATAAATCCGACTTTACCTGCTCCGACATTGGCCTCAATGTCGTCACCCTGACCGTGACTGATGTGAACGGCAATACGGCCACGGGCACTGCGGTTGTGACTGTGGAAGACGTCACTGCACCAAGTGTGCTGACTCAAAATATCACTGTACAGCTGGATGCCACCGGAAACGCCAGCATCACTGCAGCGGATATTGACAATGGTTCCACCGATGCTTGTGGAATCGCTTCGATGACGCTCAGCCAAGAGAACTTCGACTGTTCTCATGTAGGAGACAATACAGTAACGCTGACCGTCACTGACCTGAACGGCAATACGGCTACCGGCGTAGCAATCGTGACCGTGGAAGACGTGACTGCACCGATCGTGGTGACAAAGAATTTAACCCTAACGCTACAAGCAGTAGGCGCAATAACAATTGACGCCGAAGATGTGGATGACGGCAGTTATGATAGCTGTGGATCCTTCAGTCTTTCTTTAGATAAATCCCAATTTGATGCAAATGACATTGGAGAGAATATTGTCACGCTTACAGTTACCGATGAAAGTGGCAACCAGTCAATAGGGACGGCTGTTGTTACCATCCTACCGCGTGAAATAACCGGGTTGAGTTTGCCTGATCGGTCTTTTGTCTATGATGGAACTATTAAATCTTTAACCTTAACAGGTGACTTCCCGGAAGGAACCACAGTCACCTATACGGACAACCTACGGTCGGATGCCGGTTCTCAGACTGTCACGGCCAAGGTGAACGGAACAAACTATACCGATCTAATCTTCACCGCAAATTTGACCATCACACCCGCCGTACTTCATGTTACCGCCAATTCTGGACAAGGTAAACCCTTCGGGAAAGCCGATCCGGAGTTAACGTATACGGCAACTGGGTTTGTTAATGGGGAGAACCTTGGCATCATGCAGGGCAGCCTAGACAGAGAGGAGGGCGAATCAATTGGATTTTATACGATCTCCTTGGGTTCCGTAGCCGCCGGCTCCAACTATACCATTACTTACAGCGGGGCAGCGTTTGAGATTTTCAGCCATGACAGCGATGGCGACGAGGTACCGGATGATGTTGAGATCCATGATGGCACCGATCCAAAAGATCCGTATGATTACAAAGATTCAGATGGCGACGACGTTCCGGATCTAGTGGAAGTTGAAAATGGAACGAACCCCCTAGATCCTTCCGACTACGTAGACTCGGATGGGGATCAGGTACCTGACTATGTGGAAAAGCGGGAAGGCACTGATCCGAACAACAGTAAAGACTACCTTGACCAAGATAAAGATGGTGTTGCTGATTATGTCCAGGTAAGGGCGATAACCGAATTTGTAGCATCCACGACCGAAGTTGAATGGGGCACTCCATTGACAGAGGTAAACGTTCCGGAACAGGTGCTGGTAATTACCAATCAAAGCGAGGTGTTGAACCTACCGATTGATTGGGACCTTAGCTTCTACAACCCACGGAAGGCCGGATCCACCGTCTATACGGGTGTACCGGAGCTTCCTGCCGGGCGGTTCAATCCGTATTCCCTGAATCCTGAGCTTTCTATCACAGTGATGGATAAGCCGGCTCCTCAGGACATCTTATTAAGCAACAACCAATTTGTTGGGATTCCTGATCAGTTCTTCCAATTAATAGGCTCCTTCACTGTGGTGGATCCTGCCGACAATATGCATACGTTCATTCTGCCTGAAGGGGAAGGAGATAATCTTCACTTTGAAATTAACGAAGGCCATTTGTTCTGGAGCAGCGCAGACCGTCAATCGGGAAGAGATAATTTCACCCTAATTGTACTGGTACAAGACAGGGCGGGCAATGAACTTCGTAAGTCATTCAGCATTCAAAGACTTAGAACCCCATTGGAACAGCTCGAGGTATTCAATTCCTTTACTCCGAATGGTGATGGCGTTAATGACACATGGGGCGTTCCAGCGCTTAGGTACTATAACAAAGTCCGGATCCAGGTATTTGACAATGCGGGAAACAGGGTGTTCTACACTGAAAATCCCGACCTGGGATGGGACGGAACCCACCATGGAAAGCCGCTACCTGTATCTTCTTATGTTTATGTAATAGAAGTAGGTGAAACAGGAGAGATTAAAAGAGGCATGTTAAATCTCCTTCGGCAATAATCAGTCCTAGCAGACCTTTGGGGCATGACTGTTCCAAAGGTCATTTTACCTCCGAAGCAGCATTATATTTCAATTTATCACAAATGACATGATGAAAAGTTTAACATATCTATCCGTTTTCTTTTTTATGACGATTGGCCTGACAGGAGTACAGGCACAGTCCCGCAAGTACATTTCCGATTTCAGCCAGTTTCAGAGTTACTTTAACCCCGGACTGACGGGTTACGAAGGCTCAACCGTAAGGGGATTTGTAAGAAACCAGTGGTCTGGAATAGAGGATGCCCCAAAAACCTACTTCTTTAGCACGGAACTCGATTTTGGAGAACTGGCGGGGGAGGAGGATCCGGCCTTAATGGGCAAAAATGCCGTGTCACTCAATCTGTTGCATGATACATTTGGTGCCTTTAGCGAAACAGAACTTACCGTAGCTTATGCCAGCCGCATTCGGCTCTCTAGACTGCATAACCTGCGACTGGGGGCTGGGGTAAATTATCAGTCGATCCGATTGGATGGAAATTCCCTCACGACAGAGGAGCAAAATGATCCTACATTAAGCCAATATGTGGGCAAGTTTTCAAATATGAATATAGTGGACTTCAACCTTGGTATTGCGCTGACCCATGCCAATTATTATCTTTCCTATGGGATACACAGGGTCAATGGTGGCAAACTCACTTCCGGTGATGAATTTATGAGTGCCTATCCGGCAAGTTCTGTTTTTCAGGCTGGCTATAGAAATACAGTAGGTGAGCATATGTCTTTGATCCTTAATACCTTCTACCGTGCCCAGAAAGGTCTGGAGGACAATATAGAATTTAACCTTAAAGCCTTGTTGATGGACAAGCTCTGGTTGGGTTTTGGGCATCGGGTGGACTTTGCCACCAGTGCCCAAATAGGGGTAGTAGCAAATAGATTAAGGTTAGGCTATGTGTATGAACTTCCGAGTACCTCCAGCTATAACCTGCGGGGGAATACACATGAATTCAGCGCAGTATTTAATTTGTTTCGGGATAATACAAGCACCCGTGCCCAGCAGGTGCTGATGTGGTAGGCAAAGGAGATTTGAAAATTACGAAGAATTCTTGAGGGGGAAATCATCAATCATATATTGCTGTTGACCACCTTAGCAATAAGTATAGGATGCCAAACCATTGGCAAACAAGAATATTTTCTTTTATTGTGTTGTTGGATGGGCCATTTTTGGAACAGCACTTATTTAGGTAGGGAACGAGCTGACTCCCAAAAAACATTTCGCATGGGAATCATGCTTTACCTTGGCAATTAAAAAATGAAAATAACATAATGGCTGTAAAGAAAGTAATGATGGTCCTGCTCTCCCTCGCGATGATGGGTATGGCGGATGCCCAGTCGCAAAATCTACAAAGGAAGATCCTTAGCGGAGAGGATTTCCAATTTCTAAAAATGCTCACAGAAGAGATTATCGACAGTTCGCGCATATACCCCCGACAGCAAGTAGCAGATCAAATGGGACACAACAATACGGGCGGGGTGCTTATAAAGCCAGGAGGCAGGGGGAGCTACCCGGCTTTCTGGATTCGTGATTATGCCATGTCTTTGGAAACTGGACTTATAGACAAGGAAGAACAAAAGCATATGTTGATCCTGACTGCCTCTACCCAGGCAGATCAAACATGGATCACCAAAAGCGGCGCGATGGTTCCTTTTGGGGCAATAGCAGATCATATCCGTATGGATGATAATTTGCCAATTTATTTTCCCGGCACTTACAGTTATGAGGAACAGGGAACTTCAGAGTGGGGAAAGGCTCCACCTTACGGGGACCAGTTTTTCTTTATTCATATGGCCTATTACTATTTGAAATCGTCAGGTGAAATTTCGATGTTAGAGCAGGACATAAACGGTACCCCGCTTATGGACCGGTTGGAAATTGCATTTAATGTGCCGCCATCCAGAATGGATAATCATTTGGTGACGACCACGGACGCTTTTCGGGCCGTGGATTTTGGTTTTAGAGACGTAATAACCATAACCGGAGACCTTTGCTATCCGTCCATTCTGAAGTATAGAGCCTCCCTGGAGCTGGCGGAGTTATTTGAAAAAATGGAAAACAGCACCAAGGCGGATAAATATAGAGAGATTGCCGCTAAAATAAAGGAGGCGATTCCCCAGTTCTTTATGGATGAAAGAGGTATGTTGCGGGCATCCAATGGGAAAGGAAATCAGGCTGACGTTTGGTCAACCGCTCTGGCTGTTTACTTTAACATATTAAGTACTTCGGCAATTGAGAAAACAAGCCGTTTTCTGGCCAGGGCATATGAAAATGGACATTTGGCTTACAAAGGAAATATCCGGCATATTTTGACCATAGACGATTTTAACGATTCCACGGCATGGGAACTATCGCTTGCCCCTAAAAATTCCTACCAAAACGGGGCCTATTGGGGAACCCCAACAGGATGGGTATGTTTTGCTATCGCAAAAACCGATAGGGGACTGGCGCAAAGACTGGCAAAGGAATACGTAGATGACCTTCGGCAAAATGATTTCAGAAAGGGTCTGGAATATGGGGCTCCGTATGAATGTTTCCATCCCTCGGGATATCAACAAAACCCGTTGTATATGACTTCCGTCAGCGCTCCCTTGACTGCTTTTCAGTTACTGATGAAATAGTCAGAATAGGCCTAGGGAAATTTAATTAGGGGCAGAGCCGATCAATAGTTTACCCGTAGCAGGACAGGAGCATATTGCGCAACCACGTAACCGTTATTTTTACTCATAGGAGTGGTTTTCGCCCATTATAGCACCATCATTATAGGCGGATACGTTAAGGCCGGCGGGATCCAGCTGTTCTTCACTAAAATGGGGCTTATGGGTTTTATCTGCTCATGTTCAATTCAGGCGCTGTTTTAAGAAAGCCATTACTTTGGTCCTGACTTCTTCCAAGTCAAACATAGGCCCGAAATGAGGGGCATCTTTGACGACGATCAGTTCGTTGGGAACTCCTTTTACAGAAAGCCAAGCACTTAACAGATGGGACTGGCGGGGAGAAACCAAATCATCTTTCTCGCCATGAATTAATAAAAAGGGAGGATCATTATCATCAACATAAGAAACGGGACTGGCAGCCTTAGCAAGGTCTGGACGATCCAAAGGAGCGGCTCCGATCAGCAATCCTTCGGGGGACTTTGCATCGTTAGCTCCTGGGAAAAGGGTCAAATCAGCTGGCCCATAGAAATCCACTACTCCTTTGAAGTCAAACTCCCTGTTGCTCCCGGGGATATAAAAAGCATCAACATCATTGTTATTGGCCAATCCTACCATAGTTGCAAGATGTCCTCCAGCCGAAAATCCCATCAGTGCCATGCGATCTATGTCCAAACCGTATTTATCCGCATTATCTACCAAAAATGAAATGGCGGCATTACAGTCGAGCATTTGTGCAGGAAAAACTGCTTGCGTACTCCAACGGTAATCGATAGAGGCCAGCGCAAAGCCGCTTTCCAATATCTCCGATACCGTTTCCTTCATATAACCCATATCGGAATACTTATCATTACTAAGCCAGCCTCCCCCATGTATAAATACAATCAATGGAACTTTACCTTTTACATTCGCCGGAAGATAAATATCCAATAGGTGTTTTTGCAAAGTGTCGCCTTGATAGGGAATGTTGCCGTGAAGGATTGATCCCTCGGGAAACAGATGGAGAACCCGATGGCTTTGGGCAAAGCTGGAAATCGAAAAGAATATAATAAGGCAGGCGAGGAAAGGCTTTCTCATAAAAGTGTTTAAATGTGGTGCCGATTCTATTAATCATTAAACGTAGATAAGTTACTCATTTAATAATGGAAACAGTAAATTGCCGGAACATTTTCTATTGGCTTTAAAGCTACATTAGCGGAGGGTTCATAAGCCGGGATACCAAGGAGGCTAGATTGCTCTAATTCCCAATGCATATCGGCTAATTCACCAGCGGCAAATCTTATCGCCCTCATGAGTTTTCTGTTTGGCCATTGCCGTTGATTGTTGAGGAAGATTAAGAGATTGTTTTGCGCTATAGCCGCCAGCAAGTGTCCATGCATGAGAACGTAAAGATGTTTTCATGGCATGAGAGCGCTGATTAACTTTTGTTTAAATTGATTGACTATTGTTTAACAGCTGTTTATTTGCGTAGTAGAGACTTGCAGGTTCTGCTGGCGGAAGTAGGCATTGCACTCTTACCACCATGATTTTTGATTTTGTATAGGGCTAGGGGCGTGTGAAGCAAATGGGAATAGCGGTTTACCGCCATTCCCATTTGTTCATTAGTTGAATAGGTTTTCGTTAAGAAAGTCATTTCTGAATTTGCCGTTCGGATCGTACTGGGCCACCAATTGCTTGAAATCCCCCAATTTTTCGTACTTCGACTGTAGTAATTTAGGGGACATGGTGAAGAGTTTGGCCCAATGGGGAATAGGATCAAAAGGAGCCAGTTGTTCTTCCACCAACTGAATAAGTCCCATTACCGTGTCTATATCCTGTTTCCAGGTGGTGTGAATAGCTACAGAGTCCTTTTGGTAGCAAGGGCTCATCCAGAAGTTATCGCCTTTGATCGTTCGGATTTCAGAGATAAACAAATGGGGACTGATTTTCTCGTGTAATTTTTCCATGGCCAATAAGGCGTCGTAGGCATGTTCTATCCGGACAAAATACTCGCTTTGCAGTTCTTCCCCGGTAGAGGGTTTGAAGCCCATTTTAAAATGAGGCATTCTTTCAAACCACGGACCGGGGATCCCCTGTTGCTCTGTCACGGTTTCGGCCGATTGCGTGGAAACCGGATGCATGTTTTTAGTGGCGAGCTTGGCTCCGTACAATTCGAGATCTGCCGCCGTTACTTGGTTCCCTGCAAGGCTTTTTATCCAGACCTCATTGATATTCTTATTTTTCCAATCCGTAAACAGACTTACACTGTATCCCCTGGATTGCAGGTCAAGAAAGTTGTTTTCGAGTTGGCTAATGGGCAGGTCCAGATACACCACCTGCGACATATCAAAAGTAGGAAGCAAGTCAAGCGTGACTTTGGTCACCACACCCAGTGCCCCTAAACCTACAACAGCGCCGGAAAAAACTTCGGGATTTTTTTGTTTGGATAGCGTTACCAGCTGGCCCGAGGCGTCCACAAATTCTATAGCAGATACGGAGGAGGACAGGTTGCTGTTTTTTATTCCCGAACCGTGGGTAGCGGTGGCACATGCACCAACGACGGTAATATGGGGGAGAGAGGCGAGGTTGGGCAGTGCATAACCGTTTTCATGAAGATAAGGGGCAATATCCCCGTATCTTGCTCCCGCTTCTACCGTAATGGTATGGGCTGATTTGTCCAAGGAAACCACCTTGTTCATTTTCTCCAACGACACCAAGTGGTGTGTACTGTCCGCAATTCGATTAAAAGAATGCCTCGACCCCAATGCCTTGAGCTTGTCCTGTTTTTGTACGAGTTCTTGGACTTCCTCTACCTTAGAGGGATAATGTACCTTGTCCGTGCCGTAGGTGAGATTGCCAGCCCAGTTTTTCAGTGGGGGATTATTTGTTTTGGGAGTGCAGCCCACCAGGGCCTGTTGGGAAAGGATAACCCCTCCAGCAAGCAGGGGCAGCCGCTTTAAAAAAGATCTTTTATTCATTATGTTGGGTTTGGCGTTAATTGATTTTAATGGGGGAAAAGTAATGAGCTTTCGCAGAATATCCTATTGATTTTATATAATCGACAGCATTAGGTAGGCTGGTGAAATTGCTAATGCAACAGGGCATTAGCAATTCCTACCACTCTATGTTTTCATGTTGATTGTAAATAGTGTTTCGTTAAATCAGTAATAATAAAAAGGTTAGCCTAAACTAGTTGAAGTTTCTTATAGTTAACAGCAGTGGTTGATTTTTCCTCACCCATGGGCTTTTCACTGTTGACTCGCCTTATAGATAGCCTCCAGCAAACTGCCTTCTGCTTTGGTATCATTGCCTAATTCCCAAAACATGATGCCGCCTAATCCTTTTTCAATTGCATATCTTGTTTTTAGGGCTACCGACACCGTGTCGTCATAAGATACCATCAGGCTGTCCGTAGCATTATACATGTAAGGCGCTTGGGCTTTCTCATCCCAAAAACGCTCAAATGAGGAGTCCGATTCGTACCTTTCCCGGATTTGATCATAAGCCATCCACCCTATGTGAAGTCCTTTGCTAAGTTGGTAAAGGCCGTTGTTTTGTGGTGGAACGCCTTTCCATACCCTGCCGTAAAAGGCGCTGCCGATCACGATCTGTTTGGGATCAACACCTTCATGGATCAGGAAGTCAACGATTTTTTGGACAGAACGCGGATCTGGATCCAAATTTTCTCCCCCTTGATACAGGCTATCCAAATGACTATGAAAGGGTGTGCCTTCAATGTCCTGGCTTTTCACGTCACCTAGTGGTGTGTGATGACCGGTATAAATGGATTCTCCCGATACTTGGTCATAAGTCATCACATTGGTGTAATCCGCATACTTCATGACTTCATTTACTTCGATAAAATCATAGTAGAGCTTCCAACCGGCAGAGGCAAAAGTCAGAAGCTTGGGCTCGTCAAAGCTGTCCAACATGTCATGAAGGCCTTTCATCAAAGCAGTGAAATTTTTGGTGTCTTCTTCACGCGCTTTGGTACCTGCTCCGGATATTCCTGGATATTCCCAATCCATGTCCAATCCATCGACCTGGTACTTTTCTATAAACTCTCCTACACTTTGGATAAATTTCATGCGGCTTTCTGCTGTCAATGCCATGTCCGAAAAGCCGTCTGCGCCCCATCCGCCACAGGCGATCATTACTTTAAGATTCGGGTTGCGTGCCTTTTGGCTGACCAGGGCCTCCAGTTTTGGTCCTGATTCTTCAGGATTTCTGAATTTCATTTCCCCATCTATCACATTGGTGAAGGAAAAGATGATATGGCTAAGCATTTCGACGGGCAATGCTGCCGGGTCGTAGTTTTGCTCAGGCACATAATAAGCCATGACCACGGGAGCGGAGGCGGCAGCTGTGCCGTTTTCATCCAAGTTACTTTTTGTGGATGGTGAACAACTCAGTAGGATAAGGAGTAGGAGGATTGTTAATAGCGTGGTGTAATTTTTTGCCATTTGTTTTGTTGTCTTGGTGTCTTACAATTACCAAAGATCGTGTATAGATCCTTTATTCGACGCAGTAAATGAGTTTTTATAAAGTAAATCCTCAAAAAAAACGCACGGCCATTAAGGCAAGTGCTTTTATGGCAAGGGCAGGATCCGGCACATTGCTTCTTTCTTTATCCCATTCTTTTACCCAAAATCTCCTGCAAAACGCTTTTTTAGCCTTTATATTTTTGCGGCAGTTGTTTTCTTGCCAACTTCTTCTTGATTGAAGGTCTTTTGATGTGCAGCTAAACACCCAAGTGCTTTCTTTCAAAAATCTTATAGCAGCTGTTATGGCATATAGTGATGAAATACTTTAAATTAGCCCATCGATTTGCCTTTTATCCTAGAAATCCCAAATTTTTAAAATAACCCTACGACAATTATGATTAAGACCGTATTGCGTCCATTATTGATTTTATTTTGTTTTTACTCTTTTTTCGGGACCTCTGCTGCATTCGGATGGGATGCTTTTCCCGGTGTCAAACCAAAAAAGGTTGTTTTGATTGCGGGAGAGAAAAGCCATGGCTCGGGTGACCATGAGTACATCAAATCCGTCAGGCTATTAAAAACCATGCTCGACCAATCGAATATAGAAGGTATAGCAACGGAAATTCATCTTCATGGCTGGCCCAAGGATCCGGAAACATTGGAGGATGCAGATTTGATTCTTTTTATATCAGATGGAAGGGATGGACACCTGTATTCCGATGTTCCTTTTATGACGGAGGAGCGGATGCGGGTGATGGAAAGGCAGATGGACAGAGGCTGTGGGTTCTCTCTCATCCATTTTTCCACCTTTGCTTCTGATGAAATTGGACAGAAAGTAATGCAATGGGGAGGAGGCTATTTTGATTGGCAGGATGAGCAAGGGGAAAGAAACTGGTATTCCTCTATCAAAACGTTGGAAGGCAGATTGGAATTGCCTACACCTGGACATCCGATACTTTCAGGAGTAGCACCTTTCACAATGAAGGATGAATATTATTATAATATCCGTTTTCTGCAGCAAGACCCCCGTCTGCAGATTATTGCAGCAGTGCCTGAACTGGAAGGGCGGGAAGGTGTCGGAAACGCAGTAGCTTGGGCAGTGCAAAGGGCGGACGGAGGTAGAGGTTTTAGCACCACTATGGGACATTCTTTTGTCAATTGGCAAAACCCGCAATTCCGCAAACTCATCCTAAACGGCATAGTTTGGGCCGCTGGCGCGACGGTGCCCAAAGATGGGGTAGAAGCCGGTTATTTCACAGATAGAGAAGTGACACAACATCTCTACGGAAAATCACAGAAGGCTTTGATACTGACGGGTAACCACCATCCCGGCCATCCATGGAGGGAGACATCTGACCTGATCAAATCAATTGTTGAGAACGGAACTGAGTTCTTCGTAGATATTTCCACCAACATGGAAGATTTGTCCCAGTATGACCTGGCTGATTACGATGCCTTGATACTTAATTATGCCAATTGGGGGGATCCTACACCGCTATCCGAATTCTCAAAAAAAGCATTTACAGGATATTTACAGGGTGGAGGAGGTCTGATGGTCATCCATTTTGCCAATGGTGCTTTTCATTATTCCCTTCCCAACGCAGGTGACTCGGATTGGCCGGAATATCGTGAAATTGTACGGAGGGTATGGGATCACCATGCGGATAGTGGACATGACAGCTATGGTGAATTCAAGGTGAATATCGCAGATAAAAAACATCCCATTGCTTCCGGAATAGCAGCTTTTCGTACTACTGATGAGCTGTATTTTAATCAAAAAGGTGAAAAGCCCATAGAACCCATACTCACGGCTACTTCGATGGTGACAGGGAAGGAGGAGCCATTGGCTTGGGCGTACAACTATGGAAGTGGCAGGATTTTTCAAACCCTTCTGGGGCATGATTCCAAATCCTTTGGCTCCCTCGAGATACATAAAATTCTTCAAAATGCGATCGAATGGGTGAGCGGAATAAAGGAAGAATAGCAAAGCTGCCTCCTCATTGTGCAGCCAGCTTATCCTTACCTGACGCCATTGAAGTCGAGATGGCCGTTCGCAATAGCGGTTAAAATTGAAAATACGCTATTGAATACTCGAGCGATAACCTTTGTGACGCTTCAAATACCCTTTGTAAACAGGGACAACATGTGGAATGGAGCCCTTCTAAAACACCATAAACCTAAACTCTAATTTTATAATGTTCGTGTTATACTCGAAAATCCTTGCTGGGGGTTTTATACCTGTCGCCATTACAGCGGCCATAGTAATGTTTGCCCGTGTCAGTGTTGATGCTGACGATCGGGAATACGTAAACTGGGACCAACCTGGAGGCAATGTCCGACAGACGAAATTTTCTCCTTTAGATCAAATCAACAAAGAGAATGTAAAAGAATTGGAGGTAGCCTGGATATACAATTCTGGAGATATGTCAGGCAATGTTCAGCTCAACCCCTCGATCATCAATGGGATAATGTATATCACCACCCCTGCGCAAGTATTGATAGCCGTTGATGCCACTAATGGCAGAGAGATTTGGAGGTTTAATCCAGCGAGGGAAGGCGAAAAATTTGGAGGTGTAAATAGGGGGATAAGCTATTGGCAATCAGGGGATGGTGGGATACTTTTGTTCACTGCGCAAAATTTCCTTTATGCTGTTGATATAAAATCAGGGATTCCGTTGGAATCCTTTGGAGACAGGGGAAGGGTCAACCTTAACGAGGGGCTGATGAAGCCCGTAGATCAGATGGGCATCACTTCACCCGGTGCACCGGTTATTTTTCGTGATATGGTAATTGTGGGAGGCATGAGTTGGAGTTCCCCTGGCAATATTAGCGCCTTTGATATCCAAACGGGCAATAGAAAATGGATATTCAATACCATTCCAGCTCCGGGAGAATATGGTTACGAAACCTGGGGAGACCCTGACTTTTGGAGGACAGGGGCAGGCGTGAATTCTTGGGGGGGTCTGGCAGTTGATGAACAAAATGAAATGGTTTATTTCTCAACAGGTCAACCCAAGGATGATTTCTTTCGCCCCGAAAATAAAGGTGAGCAACTCTTCGGTAACTCTATCGTGGCGCTTAATGCCAATACAGGGGAGAGGGTTTGGCATTACCAAGCCATTCACCATGATTTATGGGATTTGGATTTGCCTGCAGCACCCATCCTAGCTGATTTAAAATATAAGGAGAATACCGTTCCTGGAGCCATTCAACTCACCAAAACTGGGAATACCCTACTCTTCAACAGAATCACCGGTGAAATGCTGTCGGAGGTGGAAGAAGTACCAGTCCCCGCATCAAAGCTTCCCGGTGAATTTGCTTACCCTAGCCAACCAAGGGTTAACTGGCCAGAGCCCTTTTCAAAACAGGTTGTTACGGAGGCAGATCTCACCCAAAGAACTCCTGAAGCGCAGGCCTACGCAAAAGAAATTTTTGCTGAATCGGATGCAGGTTGGTTTATTCCTCCTTCTGAAAAAAAACATTCTTTACTATGGTATCCATGGAGGAGCTGAATGGGGAGGTGGGTCTTACGACGAAGAAGAAAACGTCGTGTTTGTGAATTCCAACGAATTGGCATGGCTAATCAGGATGAGGGACATCAATGGGGATACAGCAGGGGAAGGACAAGTAAGTGAAGGACAAGCTGTTTATCTGAAAATGGGCTGTGCAGGTTGCCATGGTGCCAACCGAGAGGGACAAGGTAATTTGCCTGACATTCAGAACTTGGACAGCAAGTATGGGTTAGAGGAAGTGGTCAGTATCATCAAAAAAGGAAAAAATGCCATGCCTGCTTTTGCTCATATTGAAGAAAAAGACTTACAGGATCTGACGACATTCCTGCTCGATATGGAAGATGCCTCTGCAGTTAGGGTTTCAACAAACAGGCCTGAATTTCGCTCTCTCGGCTACAATAAGTTTTTGGATCCAGATGGATATCCTGCCACGGCGCCACCATGGGGCACATTAAATGCACTAGATCTCAATACGGGAAGAATAAAATGGAAAGTCCCCTTGGGTGAACATGAAGAGCTAACCGAGCAAGGGCATCCAATTACCGGAACGGAAAACTTCGGTGGTTCTATAGTGACTGCAGGGGGATTGGTCTTCATCGGTGCTACGAGGGACGAGCGATTCCGCGCTTTCGATAAGGAAACTGGGGTGATATTGTGGGAAGCAAAATTGCCTTACGGAGGATATGCCACTCCAAGTACCTACTCGGTTGATGGCAAGCAATATGTCGTTGTCCCAGCTACCGGCGGGGGAAAACTCGGCGGAAAGACTGGGGACGCTTATGTGGCTTTCCGATTGCCGTAAATCAAAGGTAGCTTTCGGAGGCAAGACCAAATGGATATCCGCGTTTCGAGGGATCCCTCCCTCGCTTTTTTTATGTGTGTATAGATGCTTGGAGACTGAAATTATTTTTTCTGCCCCAGGGACAGTTGGTGTCTCCCGAAGCAATTTAGACAGGCGGAGTTTCCGCTCTTTTTAACCGGAATTTTATAAACCTTTCCAAAAATTACATAACAGCTGTCAGATTAGATAGTACGACCTTTGTATTGTCATTCTAGGGTCTAGGGTAATTCTAGAATGCCATTGAAATCTAATTTTTAGAGAAAAAGCGTCGTCCTATGGAAAATCTAAAGAAGCCAATAATGGAACCGATTACAATTAGTTTAATGGTAGGCCTGTTGTTCTTATCGGGAACTGTGTTTGCCCAAACGCATGGACATCAGGAAATGGCCAAAGATAGCATATCCCATGAAAACCACCAGAAAATGGAGATGCACGATAGGGCACAGATGCATCATCCAGAGAGTGTACCGATGTCCAATGCATTTTCTTTAAACCTGCCGATGAACCGCAACGGTTCGGGAACGGCTTGGCTGCCGGATAATTCCCCCATGTTCGGTTACATGCTGCATTCGAAGAAATGGATGTACATGATTCACGGGAGCATCTTCCTTACGTACAACAAACAGGATATCGGCGACGTAGGAACAAGAGGCGATGCTAAATTTTACGCGCCCAATTGGCTCATGGCGATGGGCCAGACCCAAATAGGTCAACGGGGATTGTTCCGCTTCAGCGCTATGATGTCTTTGGATCCCTTAACCGTCGGTGGGGCAGGATATCCCCTTATGTTTCAGTCAGGTGAAACCTGGAAGGGTGTACCCTTGGTGGACCACCAGCATCCGCATGACCTGTTTTCCGAACTTTCGGTCGCCTACACCTATATGATATCCGATGATGCAGACGTTTTTGCATATCTGGGATACCCTGGCGAGCCTGCTTTCGGACCGGTGGCTTTTATGCACCGCCCCTCCAGCTTATACAATCCCGATGCGCCTATCAGCCACCATTGGCAGGACGCTACCCATATACTTTTCGGGGTGGCGACCTTAGGGTTCAGGTTTAAAGCATTCAAGCTGGACGGTTCCCTGTTTACCGGCACAGAACCTGATGAGGACCGGTACAATTTTGATACACCGCGTTTCAACTCCTTGTCTGCCCGTCTATCCTATAATCCATCACCTGCTTGGGCCCTACAGGTGTCCCAGGCCTGGATAAATGATGCACATGCCAGCGGACCGCGTGAGGATGTGAATAAAAGCACGGCGTCGGCAATCCACTCTCTTCGATGGGGATCCGGTAGTGCCCTGAATACCACAGCGGTTTGGGGATACAATAATACCGTTCGCGGCCACCATCCCGACAGCCATTCCGTTCTGCTGGAAAGCGCCCTTACGTTGAACAAAACGGCCATTTACGGAAAGTATGAATGGGTTGAAAAATCCTCGGGAAACCTTCTTCTGGATGAATCCATCTACGGAGACGGGGAGCTTTTCGCTATCAATGCCTTCACCTTGGGCATCCAGCAAAACTTGGGCAATGCTTTGAACACCAATATTTCCGTTGGGCTACAGGGAAGTCTTTATGCTGTTCCCGATAAACTGGAACCGGTGTACGGGAACAAGCCTATCGGTTTGCAGGCCTACTTACGTTTTTACCCGAAAATGATGAGATGATTGCGGAGAGCTTGTTAGCGATACCGCCCTTTATAACCGGGGGAATACGAATCCACATTACTTAAAATTATGAACAATCAAGGAATTTGAATGGGAAAGGGTCAAGGCCATGACCATTCGCATGACCCAAATAAAAAGCTTAAAGGTCAGCTGGGACATCATTATTTTATGTAGGCTTGTGGAGTTCATAGGCGGGCTTATTACAATCAGTCAGGATTTATTGGCACATGGGGGACATGAGTGATACCGTTTACTAAAAATGGCATCAAGATTATAGCATTTAATGATCCTTGTGTTCCTTCTTCTTGAAGTACCGAGTCATCCTCGGTAGTAACATTTTCATCTTCGGTACACAAGGACGCTTACCAGAAAAGCCCAGAGGCCTAAAGGCAGGCAGAAACCAAAGAGGACGGATTTAACCTTTAAATTTAAAGTACAAAGAAGGTGTTTTTCCAGTCCACCTTTTGAAGGCTTCTAAGAATGCGCTGGATTCTGTATAACCCGGTGTAAGGGCAATGTCTTTGATCTGGTATTTTTCCGATTTCAGGTAGTGAAGGGCCAGGTTTTTCTTACCTCTTCTACAATTTCAAGATAAGTGACGCCCTCTGATTTTAATCTCCGTGGTAGACTTCTGAAACTGATATCGAAGTTGGCGGCCACTGACTCTAACAAGATGGCATGTGAGGTAGAAACACAATGTTTGCATTCTTCTCGGATAGGAGAGCCGAAGGATAAATCCCAGGGTCTTCTAAGCGTGCCGATAGTGTAACAGGGTTTTCAAAGCGCCCTTCGTTTCTTTGCCAACATTGCCGACAAATTACAGGTCTTCAGAAAATTTTGAATAAAGACATGTTTTAATTATTAAAAACCAAAGAATTGCTATTTTTAAGCCATGCATTGGCCTGGAAATGTATGGTCATGAACAATCACCATAACCAAGTGCCATAGAGACAGGTAATCATCTAAGCCATAAAATATATGAAGGGACAAAAATTTGACCGACGAAAATTCATTCAAAAATCAGCTGCGACAGCATCGGGTTTAATGCTTATACCATCATTAGCGGATTCCTCCTTCGCCTCAGCAAGTCTGTCGGGCAGCACATTGGCGGAAGCCCCTACAACGCCCATTTTAAATCCCAAAGCCCCCAGAATTAAATTTTCCGTGATTGGGCTCAATCACGGGCATATATATTCCCAGACGGAAGCAGTCCTTAAGGGAGGTGGCGAATTTGTGTCTTTTTATGCCAAAGAGCCTGATCTTGCGGCAGCCTTTTCAAAGAGGTTCCCACAGGCTAAACAGGTTAAAAGCGAAAAAGAGATTTTAGAAGATCAATCCATCCACTTGGTGCTCAGCGCTATTATACCTGACCAACGGGCTCCGTTAGGCATCAGGGTGATGCAGCACGGCAAGGATTATATGGCAGATAAGCCAGGTATCACCAGCCTTGAACAGCTTGAGGAAGTCCGCCGGGTACAAAAGGAGACCAGACGAATTTATTCCATCATGTACAGCGAAAGGCTTGAAAACCGCGCTACTGTTAAAGCAGGGGAACTGGTGAAAGAAGGTGCTATTGGAAAGGTCATCCAGACGATAGGGCTGGGGCCGCATCGAATGAACACCGCGTCCCGCCCTGATTGGTTTTTTGACAAGAAATATTTCGGAGGGATTATTACTGACATAGGATCCCACCAGTTCGATCAGTTCCTCTATTTTACAGGAAGTACGAAAGCAGATGTGCTTTCTTCCCAAGTCGGAAATATAAGCCATCCTCAATATCCGGAATTTGAAGATTTTGGAGATGTGATGCTCCGGGGCGACAAGGGGATCGGCTATATCAGGGTGGACTGGTTTACACCGGACGGACTGGGCTCATGGGGAGATGGGCGCTTAACGGTCCTCGGCACCGAGGGTTACATCGAAATCCGCAAGAATATCGACATTGCAGGGCGTGATGGAGGCAACCATCTTTTCCTAGTAAACAACAAGGAGACAAAATACATCGATTGCAGCCAGGTGCCACTGCCATATGGGAGCCAGCTGGTAGACGATGTAGTCAACCGCACGGAAACTGCTATGACCCAGGAACACTGCTTTCTGGCTACTGAGCTCGCCCTACGGGCACAAGATCAGGCAGAAAAGATGGGTTTAAAAGCTTAGTTTAGAAGGTATATTGGGGTTTATAACAAGGCAAGTGATTCAAAAAGGCTTGTGGAAAACCGTAGAATCAATTTGAGAGAAGTTAGGTCAACCTGTTTGAACAAGGGGATTTTGCTAACCTGATAAATAGTCGGGCAAAGTTAGGTGTATATAGACTTCATCATCAAAATAATCAGGTTCACCGGTTAGCTGTTTCCTGCCTGCCGTCCAATTGATACGGTTGGATAAGCACCTCAACGGGCAGGCTCAACAGTTCCGAGAACTTTCGGATCATATCAATGGTGAGCGCTTTTTTACGGCTGAGTACTAGGCTTGCGGTGGTCTTGCTTCCAATGGCAGGTATTAAATCCTTATCCTTTAACGCTTTGCTTTCCATCAATTCACAAATGGCATCTATGGGATCCGTAGGGGAAACAGGGTAATGCTCTTTTGTATACTTCTCAATCAGGGTCACCAATAATTCTGCCTCCATTCCTTCCGCACTATCAGGATCTGCTTCAGAGATGATGGCTAGCCTGGCCAACGCCTTTTCATATTCCTGTTCCGTAGTGATGATTTTATCCCACTTCATGGTGTCAGTGTTTTGGGCCAAGGGCCATAAATAGGCTTAAAACAAGTATGGATCTTTCAAATGTAAGAAAGAAAGTTGTTGCATTGAATCATCATATGCTTCTACCTTGCTAAAAACTGCTTACAAAAAACAGGTCGTAACTTCGATGCAGAAAGTATAAATACTTGTTGATCAGGAATGTTATGGTACATCGGTACAAATGCGGTACAGAATTTTTCGGCGATTTCTGCCTAAAAATATACCTGAAAGGGTATAATACTCGCTAAGATAATATATTCATACCCGAAAAGGTATAAAATACTAAATAAGTGCTAAATTTGTACCCAATCAGGTATAAAAACTATGTGTCTATCCAGGGTATAAAATAGAGAAAAGATTGTTGTATTGCCCCGACCTGAGTTGAGAAATTATTTAGATGTTAAAACCCAGAGCTTGTATGTTCAAACCCCGAGTACGATAGATGCTTCGATATTCAATTTCCGGCTTATTTCACGGGCTACTTTGAGAGTGGGTTCGCTTTTTCCGTTTAGATATTCGCTGACTCGGGAGCTGCTCACCCCTAAATATTGAGAAAGGGCTTTTTGAGTTAAGCCACGTTCATGCATTCGTAGTTTTATAGCTTCGGCTAGGGTGGGAGGTTGGATAGGGTGATGCTTTTCTTCATAATCTGCAACCAGATTGGACAGCAGATTCAGCTCCACATACCCCTTGGACTCTGGGTTTTCTATGTTTTCGGGAATTGAAAGTAATTCCTCAATTCTTTCTACTATGGCGGTATAATCCTTTTCTGACTTAATCATGGATCAGATATTTTGAATGTCCTTTATTTTGTCGTATTCCGAATGGGTACCAATAAATCGTATATATACCTTCTTTGCATTAAATGAAATGATTGCAATCAGACGGTAGTTGTTCCCTTTAATATTGAAAACAAAACGGTGATTACCTACATAATCGACCGAATTGAAATCCTTCTTGATATCATTTAATGAAGTCCAATCTTTCTTACTTGTCACCGAATACCAGAACCGTAACGGAATTTCAGCGTCCGCATGTTTTTCTGAAAATTCTTTGATTCGCTTGTAGGTGATGACCCGCATGAGGGTTTATTAGATTCACTTTTGTTTTGAATATCGTAACAAAGTTACATAAAACAAAATTAATTCGGAAAATCTCACTCATTGATTTCTTGGGAAACACCCGAAAAGGTATAAAATACTAAATAAGTACTAAATTTGTACCCAATCAGGTATAAAAAACTATGTATCTATCCGAGTTCGTTAAAAACAAAAGAAAGGCTGTGGGATTGACACAGCCCGAATTAGCTGGTAAAGCTGGGGTTGGCCTGAGGTTTGTCCGTGACCTCGAACAGGGGAAGCCTACCTTAAGAATGGACAAGGTAAACCAGGTGTTGCGCTTATTTGGCTATGAGTTGGGAGCTGTGGAGATTAATCAAGATCATCATGTCTAAAAGAATAGCGCAGGTATTCATGCATGACCGTCTTGCCGGTTTGCTTATCCAGGATGAGGAGGGCTATCATTTCCATTATGACGGAGGACATCTAGCCAATGAAGATGCGGAGCCTGTAAGTTTGACTTTGCCCTTGTCGGAAAAACCTTTTCATTCCCTGACGATGTTTCCGTTTTTTGATGGGTTAATTCCAGAGGGTTGGTTGCTGGATATAGCTGAAAAAAGCTGGAAGCTTGATGCACGGGATAGGATGGGACTGCTGTTGGTTTGTTGTAAGGATACCATTGGAGCGGTAAGCATTGTGCCAATTATAGAAGAGCCGTGATGGAAAAATGTTTATATTGTTACAAGCCCTTGAGTGGGGAGACAGACTTTCATCCCTCCTGTAGTAGGAAGATGTTTGGCTCTCCCGTTCCGCCTGAATTGCCCTATGCTGAAAACGAGCTGGAAACGCTCGCCAAGACCATCATCAAAAGTCAAGTTACCCTGACCGGGGTTCAGGCCAAACTGTCTCTTCACATTTCTAAAGGGGATTACACGGATGCCACAAAACGGTTTACCATTGTTGGTTTATGGGGTGGATATATTTTAAAACCAGCCTCACCTAATTATCCGCAACTTCCTGAAGTGGAAGACTTGACCATGCACCTAGCGGAGATCGCCAAGATTGCCACCGTGCCCCATTCCCTCATCCGTATGAAATCCGGTAATCTTGCTTATATCACGAAAAGGATCGACCGGGTTAAGAAAAGCAAGCTCCACATGGAAGACATGTGCCAGCTGACGGAGAGGTTGACAGAGGACAAGTACAGGGGATCCTATGAACAGATAGCAAAGGCGATTTTAAAATACTCCAAGTTGCCCGGATTGGATGTAGTCAATTTTTATGAACAGGTAGTTTTCAGTTACCTGACTGGAAATGCTGATATGCATCTCAAGAATTTCTCTTTAATTACAAAGCCTGGCCTTGGACCGGTGCTGAGTCCCGCTTATGATATGCTTTGCACGGCCATTGTCAATCCAGCAGATGATGAAGAACTTGCCCTTACTTTAAATGGAAAAAAGAAAAAAATCAGAAAGGGCGATTTTGCCCAGGCATTCAATGCTGCAGTTCTGGACAAAAAACAGCAAGAAAACATCGTCTCTAAGCTGGTGGATTGTAAGGAAGCTTGGCTGACTATGATTCAAAATAGTTTTCTCAGTGATGAATTTAAGGAGAAATATTCTCAATTGCTGAGGGAAAGGGTAGGGGTTCTAGAGGGATGAGGGGCGGTTGACCGGTGGTTAACTGGTTTTTTCTAAAAATTCGTTTGTTATTCTCTATTCCGGTTAAGCACACTGATGACCAATTTCTTCACGGTATCCATTTCTTCCGGCTTACTTGAAGCAATAAACAAAGTTAAACTGGCCAAAGCATCATTGCTGATGATCGGAATGCCTTCGCTGTTATGAAGTAGCTCATTATGCTGTAAAAAGAGAAGAAAGCAGGCTGCGGCAATCCTTTTGTTGCCATCAACGAAACCATGATTTTTAACGATCAGGTAAAGAAGGGTAGCGGCTTTTTCTTCCAAGGTAGGGTAGAAGTCCTCTTCGTCAAAGCCCTTGCCGATCTGTGAAATAGCACTCTCAAAGCTTCCGTCTTTTTCTTTGCCAAAAACACCGGATTCAAATTCGGATCTCATGGAATAAATTACACTTTGGTAATCAGCTAATACCGGATATTTCGCCTTTCTCTTATTTAATCCTTTTTTATCCAGGCTTTCATGGTCGTAATCATCCAACAATTCCAAACCCTTTGCAAAATGGTGAAGCCAATCCAGGCTTTGATCATCAGCTTTTTGCTCAATGGCCCTGTTTAAGATTCGAATGCCATCCTTAAGCGTTTGGACTTCCTGTTGCTTTTGTGCCAGTCTTTTTTCATTGATGGCGTAGCCTTGGACGAGGTAGTCCTTGATCCGCTGTGTGGCCCATTGCCGGAATTGAACACCTCTTTTAGAATTAACTCTGTATCCGACCGAAATAATGGCATCAAGATTATAAAATTTAATATTTCTGGTGACCTTTCGTTTTCCTTCCTGTTGAACTACCGAGAAATCCTCGGTAGTTGAAATTTCACCCAACTCCTCATCCTTATAAATGTTCTTCAAGTGCAAGCCTATTGTGTCTGTATCTTTATCAAATAAAATACCCATTTGCTTTTGGTTGAGCCATACTGTTTCCTTCTCAAATTTGACCTCAATTTGAGTCCGGCCATCACTTCCTTGGTAGATTTCGATTTGGTTATTCATAAGGCTTCTCCTTTTGCTTTTGGTTCCATGGCCCTGTTTAGGATCCTAATGCCGTCTTTAAGGGTTTGTACTTCTTGTTGTTTTTGGGCCAGCCTTTTTTCGTTGATGGCGTAGCCTTGGACGAGGTAGTCCTTGAGCCGCTGCGTGGCCCATATTCGGAATTGGGTGCCTTGTCTTGAATTTACCCGGTAGCCTACTGATAAAATAACATCCAAGTTATAAAATTCAACTTTTCTCTGGACCGTTCTTCTTCCTTCCATTTGAACTGTTGCATTTTTTGCAACAGTTGCTTCCTTGGCCAGCTCACCTTCCCGTAAATATTTTTGATATGCCTGGAAATAACGGACTGATCCCTTTGAAACGAATCCGATATTTGCTGCAATGGCAACCAAAAGGTGTCGCCTTCAAAACGAACCTCAATTTGAGTCTGCCCATCACTTCCTTGGTAGATTTCGATTTGGCTTTTCATAAAAGTTTCTCCTTAAATTTTACCCGGATTCCCCTAGCTTAGCTTCTTTCACACATTATGGAGCATAGGTATTTCCAAATGTAGTGATTTTGGAGTTGATCTGGAGTGATGAGAAATTTCCATTCCTTCTGCACCGTCTGGATCTGCTTCAAAGATGATCGCTAGCCTTGCCAAAGCTTTTTCATATTCCAGTTCAGTTGTAATTATTATCCCACTTCATGATTCTGGCTTGTTTTTAATACTTAATCCTATTAGCGAAGGCCACGTAAAGTTTATTCTTGTTTTTGTGAAAGTAACCGATAAAATCTTCAGGCAAGGTCAGGTGTTCATAGACTTCATCATAATAATGTGCTGCGGCACAAAATACGAGGGTTTTCATTTTATGCAGCCGGAAACTAATCGGTATTTCTTCAATTTCCATTTCGGTAACCTCCATATCTGCTTCTCTATTGAGGTACCGGATCCAGATGTCATTGTAGCCTAAATCTTCAAGGTCATCTATATTCTTAATCCTAAATCCTTCAATAAATTCAGTAAGGTTGTCTTCTTCCGTAAACAAGCAAAAAGAAAAGTCTTCTTGTTCCACTTTAAATTTGTATTCTGTAGAAATTTGATCTCCATTTACATAAACAGCGAGCCCATTTAATGTCTGAAATATAGGACTTTTGGAGGCAAGGTATTGAGCCAGCTCTTCGGCTGATAGGTATGACATGCTCAAATTTGGGAATTTTTTTTGATTTAGAAAACGGCTGTTCAGCCGCGATCCTGATCTGACTCTTTTATGGGCACTATAAGTTATTTAGTTCGAATATCAACTGGAAAATGCTTTCATTGTTTGCCAAGTTTTATATCTTTAACACTTTGACATAAGCCAGAGATTTTTTCATCTGCTGGGTCTTACTAACTGACTTGACCGGATTTTCGAATGGGTCAACATTAAATGATTTTAAACCAATACTATTAATGGCTGACAAAAAGCCCGCTAAGAATCAAAAGTCCATGGAGGAAACCCTCTGGGATTCCGCCAACAAATTAAGGGGAACGGTGGAAAGTTCCGAATACAAACACGTCGTACTGGGCCTGATCTTCCTTAAGTTTGCTTCGGATAAGTTTGAGGAGCGCAAGACAGAACTCATCGACGAGGGCAAGGAGAAATACCTGGAGATGAAGGAATTTTACAATATGAAAAATGTCTTCTTTCTCGCCCCCGAAAGCCGCTGGTCCCATGTGATCGAGCATTCCAAGCAGGATGATATAGCACTGATCGTGGATACCGCCCTGCATACCATTGAAAAAAACAATCCCTCGCTAAAAGGCGCCTTGCCGGACAATTACTTCTCTCGGCTCAACCTGGATCCCAGCAAACTGGCCGCCCTGCTCGATACCATCAATAATATCGATACGGTAGGGGATGGAGAAGAGGATGTGGTAGGCAGGATATATGAGTATTTCCTCGGTCGCTTTGCGGCAGCAGAAGGAAAAGGTGGGGGAGAATTCTATACGCCAAAAAGCATCGTAAACCTGATCGCTGAGATGCTCGAACCCTACAAAGGCAAAATCTATGATCCTGCCTGCGGTTCGGGCGGGATGTTCGTGCAGTCGGTGCAGTTCGTCAAAAGCCATCAGGGCAATACCAAGGATATTTCCATCTATGGGCAGGAATATACAGCAGTCACCTACAAACTGGCCAAGATGAACCTGGCCATCCGTGGCATTTCGGCTAATCTGGGAGATGTGCCTGCGGATACCTTTTTCAAAGACCAACATCCTGACCTCAAGGCCGATTATATCATGGCCAATCCTCCCTTCAACCAAAGCCAGTGGCGGGAGAAAAATGAACTGGAGGATGATCCACGCTGGGCTGGATTTACCACGCCACCGGCAGGGAATGCCAACTATGCCTGGATCCTGCATATGTTGAGCAAGCTTTCTGATAACGGTACTGCCGGCTTTGTGCTGGCCAACGGCTCCATGAGTAGCAATACGTCCGGAGAGGGGGATATACGGCGCGAACTGATAGAAAAGGATATGGTGGACTGTATGATTGCCTTGCCGGGGCAGTTATTCTATACCACGCAAATTCCTGTTTGTCTCTGGTTCGTTACCAAAAACAAGGGAAGACGTCCCCACCCCGAGGATCCGGAAAAGGAATTCCGGGATAGAAGGGGAGAGACCCTCTTTATCGATGCAAGGCAGATGGGAACGATGATCGACCGTACCCAAAAAGAACTCACCAAGGAAGACATTGCTACTATTGCTGATACATATCACAGCTGGCGTAACGTCATTGCGAGCGACGAAGGAGCGCGGCAATCTCAGGGTTATCAAGACCAACCAGGCTACTGCAAATCCGCCACCCTTGCCGATATTGCAGCTAATGACTACGTCCTCACTCCCGGCCGCTATGTAGGTGTAGCCGAGGAAGAAGACGACGGCATCCACTTCGAGGATAAGATGACCGAACTCACAGCCACGCTGAAAGGCCAGCTGGAAAAAGCCAAGGAATTGGATCAGGCTATTTTGGAGAATTTAAAGGTGCTGGGGTATGAGTAGTTTCTTTAGTGAAATTGGATGGATTCCAGAATCCGCTGAGCTCGTTCCACTAGGAGAATTGCTGGAAATCATAATTGATCACAGAGGAAAAACCCCAAAAAAACTAGGTGGTGATTGGATTGATGAGGGCATTCCCGCAATTTCAGCTAAAAACGTACATAATGGTGTTCTCACTAACAGAGATGATATAAGGTATGTTTCTAAGTCTATTTATAAGAAATGGATGAAAGAAGATGTAAAAAGAGGTGATATTTTCCTTGCATCCGAAGGAGCGACAATGGGAGAGTATCTTTATTGGGACTTTGATTTCCCAGTGGTATTAAGTCAGAGACTATTTTGCCTACGAGCTGATAATATTAGACTTAATTCAAAATATTTGTATGCATTTATCAGGTCAGAAAATTTCCAAAAGCAATTGTCAGGAAGATCAACAGGCACATCTGTCTTAGGTGTTAGGCAATCAACATTATTAGAAATTTTGGTTCCAATAATTGATTATAAATCTCAAGAATTCATTGGAAACACAATTTATCAACTAGAAAAGAGGATCGAACTAAACAGGCAGATGAACCAAACGCTGGAAGCCATGGCGCAAGCCCTGTTTAAAAGCTGGTTTGTGAACTTTGATCCAGTGATGGATAATGCACTTGCAGCTGGTGCCGAAATCCCCGCTGATTTGCAGGCGATGGCGGAGAAGCGTCGCGTCATTGTGAGTGGAGCGAAGCAATCTCATCGATTAATTGATACCAACCCCGAACTCGCCGCCAAGTTTCCTTCTTCTTTTGTCTTTAATGAGATGCTGGGGAGATGGATTCCTGACGGGTGGGAGGTGAGTATTTTTGGTGAAGAATTCAATATTACGATGGGGCAATCTCCCCCAGGGATTTCATATAATGAGAATGGAGTGGGAAAGCCATTTTTTCAAGGTAAAACAGATTTTGGCTTTAGGTTTCCTACAAACAGGATTTACTGTACGGATCCAAAAAGAGAAGCTAAAAAGAATGATACTTTAATTAGTGTAAGAGCACCGGTAGGAAATGCGAATTTGGCAAATTCTGATTGTGTAATTGGAAGAGGCCTTTCTGCTGTTAGACACAAATCAAATTCTATTTCTTATACCTATTATTCGGTTATGGCTTTGAGAGAAGTATTTGATGTTTTCGAAGGAGAAGGAACTGTATTTGGAAGTATAAACCAATCCAGTCTAAAAAATATCCAGGTAATAAAACCTTCTAAAAGCACAATGGAAATCTTTGATCAATTTGTCTCAAAATGGGACAATAAGATTGAATTAAATTCTGGTCAAATCGAAAGCCTTACCGAGCTTCGAGATAGGTTATTGCCGGAGTTGATTAGTGGGAAGGTGAGGGCGGGGGAGGGTTTAAAAGTAGAATATGGAAACGGTTAACAAGTAAATACTGATTAAATCATTTTATCGCCAATTACTATGAATGGTAAATACAGTTATATTGACAACAAACCCTCTGGTGAAGATTTGTTTGAAGGGAAATCACAAACAAGAACAGCTACAGTTTTGTGCGATATTGTCAAAGATGACAAATTTCAAGTCATTGGTATAGATGGGGCTTGGGGAGTCGGGAAAAGTAATCTCGTAAAAATTGTAGATAACAATCTAAAGAATCATCACTTCTTTATCTATGACGTATGGGGTCATCAAGAAGATGATCAAAGAAGATCATTGCTAATAGAACTAACAGATTTTTTAAAAGATAACGTTGGATTAATTAAAGGTAAAAAGTGGGATAAAAAGCTTAAAGAATTACTTTCAAAGAAAAAGGAAATAACCACTGAAAACTTACCATACCTTAGTCTCGGATTTATTTTCTCTCTAATATCAATTATATATGCCCCAGCCGTTTTAGCATTCAAAGATGATCTTGACGATTGGTTAGAAATTGAAAGTACTTTTTGGAAACTCACATTAGTATTTTTTCCTATTGTCATCGTGATATTGATTTATCTTTGGAATTTAGGTAAATATTGGGTGAATAAATCTGGGTTTAGAAAATCTTTTCACAAAGCTCTCCAAGAAACATTTCAAATTTATACAAATCGGCAAACCACAGAAACAAAAATTGAGAATATCTCGGAAGACGAACCGAGTGCTAGAGAGTTTAAGAAATGGATGGATGATATAGATGCAGACCTTTTAACCGAAAAACTCGTTATTGTTCTAGATAATTTTGATCGATTGCCTAAACAACATATTGTTAATGTTTGGTCGTCAATACATTTGTTTTTTGCAGATAAAAGATATAAAAATATAAAAATATTAGTTCCATTTGATCGTGAGCATGTAAGGAATGCTTTTTCGGGAGAAAATGAGAATTATGCTGATGATTATATAAATAAAACATTTGATACTGTTTTTAGAGTTGCTCCACCGATTTTATCAAGTTGGAGACGCTTTTTTCAAAATATGTGGGAGAAAGCATTTAAGGAATTTGATCCTTATGAATATGAAAGAGTAGTACAAGCCTATGAAATCTTAAGACCCAACATTACACCAAGAGAGGTGGTAGCCTTTGTTAACTCATGCGTGAGTCAAAAAATGCTTAACGAAATAATTCCTGATCAATATATTGCAATTTATATTCTGAGGCAACAGCATATAGATGCTAATCCTTTAAAATCTATAACTGATTTAATATATTTAGAAGGATTAAGTCCTTTTTATTCTGAAGACGAGGACTTTGCCCGATACATCACAGCTTTATCCTATGCTATAGACCCCGAGAATGCTTTGGAGGTAATTTATAGTAAACGACTAAAATCAAGCCTCCAAAATGGAAACATCCAAGTGTTCAATGAAATTAGTGAAACACCGGTGTTTAGCTCTATCATTATTTCTGTACTCCATGAACTAGAAAGTTTTGAGAAACCCATTGTACTTCTTGACTCCCTTAAGCCCACTGAAAAGCTTTCGGAGATTAGAATTCAAGAAATTTGGAATATTATTTATTCTAAGCGCAGGCTTCGGGAAAATAAAAAGGGGCGGCTTGAGGATTGTGATCTCGTCTTACTGAAAAACGTAGAAGATTTAAGAAAATCAAGTTGGCTTACAAACATTTTGTCTTTATTGTGGGAAGATGACGAGGAAGAAGCAATTATTAGTTACATTAAGAATGTTGATTCTGTAATAGAGTTTTGTAATAATCTAAATTTGCAATTGAAGCCTGTAGATAGCTTAATAGTAAGGAAAGTTTCTCCAAAAGTGCTGAAGGCAGCTGTTGATTTAAAACAATCGAATTTTACTGTCTATAAAATTGAATATGAAATAGAAAAGGTTGATGAGTTTCTCTTGTCCTTAGAGGTTAAAGCATTAGGCGAAGCATTTTTTATAAATCACATTGATGACAACATCAAGTTAAATAGGTTTAGAGAAAAACTGTATACACATTTGGCTTCAAACAAAGCGAAAAATGAAGCTGTACTGACAATTTTATCGCTTCTTAAATTTGTTTCAACTAAGAAGCTTGAAGTCTCCGATATTATTTCGGATGCAGACCTCTACAGCCTGATGGATAACTCAACTGAATCAGATTTAGATTTTGTTGATTTGGCAGCGATCCGATTGTCACTTTTGGACACGAGTAGTCCACAATATCGAAGTGTCTTTGATAGGGCACTTAATATAGATGATATAAGTTTTCTTAAGAATATTGCACATCAGGTAGAATGGTATATTGATTATGACGACTTACTCATAGGATCTATAAAATTTTCAAATCCATTGGTAAAAGGTGTAGTTAAGGAATTGGTTCATCTAGACAATAAAATTAGAGTCTATAGGTCAGAGGATATTTTAAAGAACATTCTCTATATCTCTGAGAAGAATGATTTATCTGTTTTAGATGTATTGAATTCCATAAAACATTTTACAAATAAAGAAGAAGAAAATAAGGGAATTTTAAATCTAAATCATAAAATTCTAAAGGAAATTAGTAATAATGAATCATATGCTACTGATCATGTGATTGGTTTATTTAATCGCCACTATAGACAACTTCAAAAACCAGAATGGGAGGAAATATTCAAAAATATAAATAATGAGGCATTCTTGAAATTACGAGCAATAGGATTCAATTATTGGAATGTATTTGCTTTTGAAGAGTTTAAATCACTTCTTCTCCGTATTGCCGACGAAACGGTTATTACAAATCATGAAATTCTTAAATGGCTACTCGATAGTTTTAAAAATAGTTCCCACAATCTAAATGGCGCTTACGTTGGACTAAGGGATAGACTAATTAGAAATAGCGAAATAAATCCTGATTTATTTAATATTTTCCTCCCATATTTAGTGGAATTTGGAGATCTAAATTTACGGTCTATTGATGTTGTGAGGACTGTATTGAATACAGAATTATTAGATGATGAAGCAAGTGTTCAACTAATGCTTAAATATAATGAGTTTATTAGGGGACTTCTCATAAAGGGGGGGGCCAGAGATGAATTTAGAAGAGGAATTGAGGTTAGAAGGGACAATTCATCAGTTAGGGAATTAGGGGAAAGACTTGGGTTCAAATTCAGTGACCCTGAAGAAAATGAACATTAAGTTTATGAAGTTTACCGAATCCCAACTCGAACAAGCCTTTATCTCGCTGTTGGAAGCGCAGGGATATCCGCATGTGCGGGGAGAAGATATTGTAAGAGGAAAGGAAGAGGTATTGATCCGGGAAGATTTGCAGACCTTTCTTCAGCAGCGCTATGCGGAGCAGAAGATCACGCCGGTGGAGATTTTTAGGGTGATCCGGGAGCTGGAGAAGCTACCGGCCTCAGACCTGTATGAGACCAATAAGACCATTATGAACTGGGTGCGGGATGGCTTTCTGCTCAAGCGGGAAAACCACAAGGACAAGGATATTTTTATTTCCCTGATCGATTACGAGCTTCCCGAAACCAATATTTTTAAGATCGTCAATCAGCTGGAGATCCAGGGATTTGAAGGTCTTCGGATTCCAGATGGGATCTTATATATCAATGGATTGCCGCTGGTGGTCTTTGAGTTTAAGTCTTCCATCCGTGAGGAAGTGAGAATCCATGAAGCTTACCGACAGCTCACGGTTCGATATAGAAAAGATATCCCGGACCTATATAAATACAATGCCTTTTGCATCATCGGCGACGGGGTCAATACCAAGGCGGGAAGCTTATTTGCCCCTTATGAGTTCTTCTATGCCTGGAGAAAGATTGCAGGTTTGGATCAGGAGATCGATCCCAAAACTGGCTTATCTACGAAGGTGCATGGTATAGACTCCATGTATACCTTGATAAAGGGAATGCTGGACAAGCATAGACTCTGTGACATTATCCATAATTTCATCTATCTGCCGGACAGTTCCAAGAAGGAGGAGAAGATCCTCTGCCGCTATCCCCAGTATTATGCGGCCACCAAGCTTTTTAAGAATATCAAAAAGCATCAGTTGCCCCATGGAGATGGAAAGGGAGGTACTTACTTTGGAGCCACGGGTTGTGGCAAGAGTTTTACCATGCTCTACCTTACCCGCCTGCTGATGAAAAGCCTGGACTTTGGCAGCCCAACCATTGTGTTGATCACGGATCGCACCGACCTGGATGATCAGCTAAGCACACAGTTTACGGCTGCCAAGGACTTTATCGGGGACAATGTGATCAAGTCTGTGGGGAGCAGAGCGGATCTACGGGCGGAACTGAAGGGAAGAAACTCCGGGGGAGTGTTCCTGACCACCATCCATAAGTTTAATGAAGATACCGAGCTGCTGACGGAGCGAAGCAATGTGATTTGTATTTCGGATGAAGCACATCGCAGCCAAACCAATCTGGATCAGAAGGTCCGTATTACAGAAAAGGGGGTGAAGAAGAGTTTTGGCTTTGCGAAGCACCTTCATGATTCCCTGCCTAATGCCACTTATGTGGGCTTTACCGGAACGCCCATTGATGCGACCATGGATGTTTTTGGTGAGATCGTCGACACCTATACCATGACCGAGTCTGTGATGGATGAGATCACAGTACGGATCGTCTATGAAGGAAGGGCGGCGAAGGTTTTGCTGGAAAACCAAAAGCTTCAGGAGATAGAGAATTACTATTCTATGGTGGCGGATTCCGGTGGCAATGAGTATCAGGTTGATGAAAGCAAGCGGCAGATTACGCAGATGCGGACGATTCTCGGCGATCCGGGAAGGATAGAAGCCATAGCAAAGGACTTTGTCAAACACTATGAGACCCGTATAGAAGAGGGGAGTACCTTGCTGGGCAAAGCGATGTTTGTCTGTAGCACCCGGGAGATTGCCTATCAGTTGTATCGGGAAATCATTAATTTAAGGCCGGCTTGGGCAGATGTTTTGGCAGCGGAAGAGGGAGTGGAGTTGACTGAAAAAGACAGAAAAGAACTCAAGCCCATGGCCCGGGTAAATATGGTGATGACACGGACAAAGGATGATGAAAAGGATCTGTGGGATGCCTTGGGTACGCAGGATTATCGTAAAGAACTGGATCGACAGTTTAAGAATGCCAAGAGTAATTTCAAGATTGCCATCGTGGTGGATATGTGGCTGACGGGATTTGATGTGCCTTTTTTGGACACCATGTACATCGATAAGCCATTGCAGGAACACAGTCTCATTCAGACCATATCCCGGGTAAACCGAAAATTTGAAGGTAAATCAAAGGGATTGGTAGTGGATTATATCGGGATCAAAAAACAAATGAATCTTGCACTGAAGCAGTATTCCACTATTGACAGCCAGAACTTCGAGGATATAGAGCAATCCATCGTGGTGGTCAAGGATCACGTGGATTTGCTGGAAGCCATCTTTCATGCCTTTAATTACACGCCATACTTTACCGGTTCGCCCCTGGAGCAGTTGAATACACTGAACAAAGCGGCCGAATATGTTCAGCTGACCCAAAAATTGGAGAAGCGCTTTATGAATCTGGTCAAGCGCATGAAAGCAGCCTATGATATTTGCTCCGGTTCTGCTGCCTTTACCAATGCTAAAAAAGACAAGATCCATTTCTTTATCGCCGTGCGCTCCATTGTATTCAAGTTGACCAAAGGTGAAGCGCCCGATACCGATCAGATGAATGCCAAGGTGCGGGAAATGATCCAGGAAGCCATCAAGAGCGAAGGAGTACAAGAGATCTTCAAACTGGGAGAAGAGGGGCAAAAGGAGGTGGATATTTTTGAGGCTGATTACCTGGCCAAGATCGATAAAATCAAGTTGCCGCATACCAAGATCAAATTACTGCAAAAGTTATTGGCCAAAGCCATTGATGATTTTAAGCGGATCAACAAGGTCAAGGGCGTGGACTTTTCCAAAAAGATGCAGCATCTGGTGGAGAAGTACAATGAACGGAAGGAAGCGGATGTACTGCAAAGCGAGGTATTGGAAGACTTTACCAACGAGATTATTGACTTGTATTATGCCATGAAAAAGGAAAAGGAATCCTTTGCCGAACTGGGAATTGATTTCGAGGAAAAGGCATTTTACGATATCCTGAAGGCGCTGGCGGTCAAGTATGATTTTGTTTATCCGGAAGATAAGTTGGTGCATCTGGCTCAGCAGGTGAAAGATGTGGTGGATGATAAGGCCAAATATACTGACTGGAGCAAGCGGGAGGATATCAAGGCAGAGCTAAAGGTGGATTTGATTATCTTACTAGCCGAAAACGACTATCCGCCAGTGGATAGGGATGAGGTATACAAGGAGATTTTTGAGCAGGCAGAGAACTTTAAGAAGTATCAGAGGTGATGGAGTGCATGAAGATTATGCTGCCAATAAATTTGTAGGATCGGCCTTCTTCTACAACCTGTAAAGTTTCTTAAAAGTAATTCCCAACATTCCGTAATTGTCCGATCATAATTGCGTTGATGGAGAGGGGTTACAAGCTGAACATCAGTATGTTATAAAAAATTAACTATTAGACTTCGTTGGCTTCATAAATTATTATAAAAAGGGCTTAATTGTATTTAATTGGTCTAAATCTCCACCTTGTTGATAGAAGTCTCCTTGACTAATACTAATAATTTTGACCTTCTTTGGAAACCAACAATATCCTAGAAAATCTACACCAAACTCTATCATTTTATTTAATTCATCATCTGTGTAACTAGAATTTTCTTTATATTTTTCTAATAATGTTGGATTATTAAATAACTCACGCATTTCAAAATATATATGCAATTCTTTTGATACTGGTGTCATCTTCTCCCACCTAGATCTAAATTCAGGCGTTGTTTTCTTAATTTCTTTCCAATCTTTATGTTTAATCATAGGTTTGTCAATATTTCTAAGGATATATAGTTTTCCTTTTCTATGACTTCCACCATCATATGAATAAATAGGAATACCATTGTAGCTATAATCGTTATCTTGGTCGCCAGATTTTAGTAGTCCGATATTTAAATATTCACTTAAATATTCTAAATTTAGGTTGGCTGCAATAATAATATGTTCATTCAAATTTAACAAATCAACAGCTTTAAAAATTTCTTTAAATTCTACATTATAATTTTTAGTTACTAACAATTCTAATTTATCTATTAAGTGGGCATAGTAATTGTCTCTAATATATCTCCCTAACCTTTTGTCGAAATCCACGAAATGAACCGTAGGATCGGTAAGTAAAGCCTCTCTACTTAATGGCATATTTGTTCCCCTAATTGTTTCCATGAAGTTGCTTATTTCATCTCTTTCTTCTTTATTTATATCTAAACCACTAATTCTACAGACATCAGTGTACGCATTCTTAATCGCACTTACTGTTGAATCTATAAGTAGTTTTATTTTCTCTGGATCAAGATCACCAGAAACTAATCTTTCTTCAGACTGAAAGTCCAGTTGTTGTTTAAATTCTAGTAAATAATCTATCGGATGCTTAATTCCTTTAAGAAAACATTCTCTTCTATTTATTTTAGATAAGGAAGTTTTATTTATAAGATTTTTGTTGTTTAATATCTTTTCTATTTGCTTTATTATAAAAGGAATTCTTCCAGAGTACAATTTTTGGGTAGGTAGATCAGATGGAATGGAAAGTGGCTGGATGTTTTCTCTTAGTGATGATCCATAATCATTAATCCAGCTAAATAAAAATAGCACTAAGCAAAATTCTGAAATATAATATTTCGAGTCCTTTTGGAATCCTATTGAATCAAATTCTAGATCATCAAAATAGTAAATTATATCCCAATTCTTCTCAAATATATCTTTGAGAGATTCATGATAGTAATCCAAAGTATCTTGAGTACCAAATTCATATAAAAAAGGTTTAGGGGGGAAATTCTGTGTATGAAAGATTAATTCCTCAATAATTTTGTACTTTTTTTTGTAATAAAGAACAGCTAAAAAAGAAATATTTAATTCAATTATTTTTTCTTTAAATACTATTATTTGTTGATTTTTTTCAAAGCTAGACTTTGTTACTTTAGAATCTATATCGTATTCTAAATAGGACCTTCTAAGATAGAGGTTGTAATAATTATGAATAATTTTCCAGTGTGCTTTTAATTTTTTGTAATTTTTAACTTTAGTTAAAAGTATAATATTGTTCCATATCGAAACAAAAGTCTGAGAGTCAAAAGGTGTTGGACCATTTGTTCCCAAAGAATAAGGCAGATAGAATTCTGTAGAGAAAAACTCTAAATTTTTATATCTTGTCTCTATTCCAGAATATTTTATATATGTTTCTAATATTCTAAAATTACTATTGAATATTATTGATTCAAAAGATATTTCAGCCTTATCTTTAGCCTTTGTACTTTTTCCGAGAGATGATATTTGGTAAAAGTATTTTTGTTTTATATTAGTCTCTAAAGTGATATCTTCTAGCTTTATTGAATAACAATATATATCTGTTATTATTTCATGAAATTTTAATAATGCATGATTATATTTCCTGGACAATACTTCATTACTATCTTCCTTTATGGATGAAGGGCTGATATCTATTTTATTTATAATATGGGAAAATAAGTCGCTTGGATTACTATACTTTAATATTAAATTAATATAGTTTATGTATATAACGATTAATAAAATTATAAATAAGAAAGCTACTATGCTAATCATCTCATAATTCAAAAATGTTAATCCAGATAATATTAAAGATACTATTAAACAATTCTTAAAATTAATGTGTAATTTCTCTTGCTTGAAGAGGTTTAGAATTTGTGTAGATGAATATAATTCATTTAGTTTGGTTATTGTCTGTATAATTATCGGATAGGAAATCGCAATTATTGTCGGTAAAAATGCTATAATTAAGCTATAGAAGCCTTTTTCTCTTATGGAAATGTTATTAAATGTTTTATCTAAAAATTCAGTTAATGTTAAATAGTATTCAAACATATTTATGTGATTATGATTATGAAAAATAATTTATTTAAATATCTTCCTCAAGCTGGATCAATCAGCTTAGAGACATTTGGACTAATTGATGGCTATTTCATTGCGGCTAGGCTTTACTTTGAGGAATGCTTTGTTAAGAGCTTGTTTGGGTTCAAGAATCTTGAGTGACATTCAGGTGATAATCTTGTAGAAAAAAACTGCTAACAAGATGCCTTTTATTTTCTGAAAATGCACGTGTAACCCAGTGAATTTTTACTATTGGAATTCTATAGCAATACCATTTGACAAGAAAAAGGGCTCTAGTCCTTCAATTCCCAAAAATACCAGTGAGTAAACCTTTCAAATCACCACCTCATATCTCACCGACCTACCCGCCCCAATCTGCTCGACAGCACCAAGTTCCTGTAAATGTTGTAAATCCCGTGTGGCGGTGGCTTTGGAGGTTTTTGTGATGGCCATATACTTCTTGGCGGTCATTCCCCCTTCAAAGCCATCCGGTCCGTTTTCAAGCATGCGGTTAAGCGCCTTTATCTGTCTTTCATTAAGCAGTGGCTTAAGCCGGTCGAAAAATTTGGCTTTTTTTACCGTAAATTCAATGACTTGTTTGGCATCTATTTGGGCTTCCAGTATGACTTTAGCAAAGTATTGAATCCATTCGGTGATTTGCAAGCCGGATTGGGCCTGCTTCAAGGCATTGTAGTATTGCTTTTTATTTTTTTCAATGACCTTGGAGAGCGACAACAATACTGGGCTCTGGAGTGTGTTAGAAATTGTATATTCTGCCAAAGCCCTTCCAATACGCCCATTGCCATCTTCAAAAGGGTGGATCGACTCAAAATACAAATGTGCTATAGCAGCCTTTAGCAAGGCTTTGGTGACCTCATCTTTTGCCTCCAATTCATCCTGGTGAAACCACTGCAGAAACCCCTTCATTTCATCCGGCACCCGGTGGGAGGGAGGGGCTTGATAATGTACTGTTTCTTTCCCCCAAGTCCCGGAAACTATCTGCATGGGCTCTTCACCTTTTCGCCACTCTCCTGCGTTGATTTTAGGGAATCCTTCCATTAAGATTTGATGCCATCCAAGGATCATCTCAAGAGATAATTCCTCCATGGTATCTTGCCGGATCGTGGTCATCAATTGGGCAATCCCCGAAGCCCTTTTGTCTGAAACAATTTTAGCGTCCTTAAGCCCCAGGTTTTTCTTAATAGAAGACATTACATCCTCTCGGCTCATGTATTCACCTTCTATTTCGGAGGTCTTGATGGCTTCGGCTATAAGAATCTCCACCAAAGTCTCCTGTTTTAAATCCTCATTCAAGCCCGTCATCAGCCCCTTGGCTATACCAAATTCCTCGGCAAAAGCGATCGCAATAGAAGGTAATTTATCTACCGAATAGTTAAAGTTGGGCCAGGAGTCGAATTGCCAGTTATACATATGAGCTGGTTAGATTTGCTAATTGGCTCAAATATAAGAAAAATATGATCCGATTGTGTATGTTAATCGGCTCAAATATCATCAAATTATTACAGTGCCTGACCCTTGATTATAGAAATTGAATTAAATTCAAAATTTTGTATGCTCTGATAGGTTATACCTTCATTCGATTGTGCGCTGGCACCTAAGCTCCATCTTGTATAAAATGGCGCATTAAATTTATGGACTCTTTTAATTGGTCGAAATCAAATCTTGTATTACGAGAATTTTCTGGATGATGAATTTGATGTCTTATATAATCTGTCAAGATAATATTTTCTTCAGCCACGGTCCCGCCGCGTTTTTCTCTTAAATACCGCATAGTTGGTTTAGCTGATCTAAAACTCGAAAGATGTCCTTCAGCTTCAATATATCCATATAATTCATTGTGATACTCTTCTGTAATTTCCGAGAAAGCAACAAAGTTGACTTCGTTTAATGATGGATATGGAAGGTGACCAACTGTAACCGGTACAATTGTTTTAGTCGTGCCAATCTTCTGCACGAGTCTGAGGTGATGAAATTGTAATTCTTTTACCAAAGAGGCACTGTGAGTTGTCAGTAAAATTTGGGTATTAGGAAGCTGCGATAGCGTAAGGAATGCGCTAATCAATTTTTTTTGATGCTCCGTATGTTGGGATGTTTCAGGTTCTTCAATGGCATAGATAATGTCTGGGACATGGGAAATTGCTCTCCTTCTTTCTGCTTCTGCTCGGAAAAAATTCAATAAGATCAATCTTTTAACGCCACTTCCTCTTTTGTTTATTGGAATATCCTCATCACCTGAAATTGAAACGTTTTTAAATACATCAACCCATTTTAAGCTTTCTGGCGAAGGTATAATTGGATTTAGACTGTTCGCTATGTCAGGGTTCATTTCCCTGATTTTTTCCAAGGTTCGGTCAGCAACGTCTTTTAATTTTACATCAACTTCCGCCGCAATTTCTCTAAATTTCTTTTGTAAATTGACGTCAGTGAGGATCTGTTTAACCGCTTCTTTTAAAGGGTCTTGAACTTCACTGTCACCGTCGCTGTTTTTTCGATCTGATTGAAAGAGCGTATACAAAGGAAAGTACGACTGAAGTTTTTCACAAATTGATTTTGTTTCACCCTTTGAAACATCAAGCTCTATTTCGGACAATTGTAAATCATCTTCAAAATGACTCCAGATCGCTGTGCGCATCACGGCATTTTTTGTTCGGTCACCACATTCGATGCTTTCACCCTCGAGAATCTTTCGTAATTCCGCATCTTTAAGTTGAAGAAGATTTGCACAACTTGAATTGCAAGGGTGATTTGCTCTCACAAATACTTTCTCTTTTCCGGCGTTAGGATATTTCTTGATTATTTCAAGTTGGCCAGAAGAGTTGAGAAGATATTCAGCTTCCAGTGAAGTATCATTTGTGCTGTCAATAATTAAGCGAGTAGGTAAATCATTAAAACATACTGATATTGTAATTTCATTATCTCCCGCTAATGCTGCTTGCTTATTGATGTCGTCTTTGTCTAGTTTGATCACTCCCTTGTTTTCATTGAAAAAGATATCTAAAGCCTCTAGAATCGTTGATTTTCCGATATCATTTTTTCCAACAAATGCGGTGAGATCTTCAAAATCAACTTTTATTTCATCTCTATAGCTTCTAAAATTTTTCAGTTTAATGGACGTGATTTTCATTCTTTGGTTAATCGTTAGTTAAAATTTCCAGAAACTTGCGCACAAATCATTTATACATGTAATTAACTTACACAAATCCATGCAATTCCGCTAGGTCAGTGTAGTTCTGTTTCTAGGTGACATCAAACAGACTTTTGATGATACGTAGGCTTTTTGTATTATCTCCACATGAAGGACAAACGCCGACAACCTTGGATTTCACTATAGGGAACCGACCATACTATTTCTTTTGCTTCCCCACTGCATCCGGCTAGCTTTTTGCCAATTCTTTTCGTTCCGGATTATTAAGGAATTCCATGCGAACGGTAGATTCTTTCTCAAAAGTCGTATTAAATAAAACAATGACCTTCATCTGCAAAAATCGTTGGACAATATATAAATAATTTAGCCGTAAACCACATAGATTGGGCCTATTTTGCTTTTAATCCGATCTTTATTAGATCGATTTTTAAAATCGCTTATAGATATTGAGTTGAATCGCTTTGTGTTACCCTTTAGGGACTACTTCTTCATGAAATAAGCGCATTTTTTTAACGTCTCCTTCTCCTTCGCCTTCTGTCATCCTCCTCAGGAACTATGTCAATACCCAAAGCTTTAAAACCAAAGCCGTGATGAAGGCCAGGAGCGGAACGATCCCCGTGAAGAAGATGGCCATCAATACCTTCCTCGTTTTCTGCTGCTGTTTCACCAAAGTCGTTAGAGTATTTTCCATATCCGTAATCCGAGTATCCCAGGTGTCCAGAGTCGCCAGTTTCCTTTGGGTTTCTCCCGCCGGGATTTGTTGGTTTCTGCTCAGGCCCTTCTGTTCCTCCCTGATGGTTAGCAGGGTTTTCCCTATGTAGTCCAGGGTCTGCAGAACTTCCTGCTTTTCCCTTTCCGTACCTTGCTCTTGTCCGGCTGTTTGCCTCGCTAATCTCCTGGCCATCTCTAGTTTGTTCATAATCCAGTGTTTTGATGATGTTTGCCCACTTAAATCTATTTCCCAATGCCTGCCCTTTGGCCTTGAAGTCATCCATAAAATAGGTGACCCCGGATATCCTTCCGGTACTGGCCTGGTTGAAGAGCACCTGGACACCGGCTTGTTCCAGGTGGATGATAAATGATTTTAATGTATTTGATAGAAGTAATGCCCTGTTGACCTTTTCCTGCAGGATCATCTTTCTGGATGCCCTGCCGGTACGCTGTACCATTTCCAGTTCGTCCTTATCAGGAGCCCGAAAATGGGATTTTTCGCCATCTGCTACCTGTTCCAGGTCATATCTTTTTTCCAGCTCTCTGATGATCTTTTCGCTCCTTCTGTAATTGTTGCTGTCAGAGACGGTGGTTCCGTCAAACCTTGTTCTTAGGGCGAGAATATGACAGTGGGGGTGGGAGGTGTCATGATGCCGGAAGATAAAATGGGGGTTGTTGTCAAAGCCCATCCGCTCCATATATTCCCGGGCGATGGCCAGCATCCTTTTATTGGAGACTTTTTCCCCCGAGGCAAAGTTCAGGCTGGTATGATAGGTGTTGCGTTTAAGAGCAGGCTTTAATGAAACCACCAGATCCACTTCCTTTTTGATCATTCCCTTTTCGAGACTGATAAAATTGGTGGCCAGCAGCTCAGCCCTTTCCTTTTTGTCGGGACTGTTCATCTTTTTCAGGTTGTAATTCAATGCCCGCATAAAAGAGGATCCTATGGATTGTTTAGCGATCATTGAGCAGTGCTTTTATGATTGAATCCAGTTTATCCGAAAGGCTGTCGAAGGCTTTTAGCCTGTGCTCCGGTATGGTGATCCGGGAATTATAGTGCCTGGCAATCTGGTTGATATTGTTTCCGATCCTTTTTAATTCGAGGTAGGTGTGCTTGTCCAGTATAGGCACCTTGGCTTTGGGCAGCCGGTTTTTGAAAACCGATGCCCGGATCACTTCCGCTGGAGGAAGGTCGGAGTACTCGGACAGCTTCCCCAAAAATTCCATCTCCTCCTCAGTCATCCGGAAAGTATACCGGAAGGAGCGTTTCTCTTTTTTTTCTTTTGGTGGTCTTGCCATTTTATCGATGAACAAAGTGAATTGAAAGTTCCTCGATTATGCGGGGGCAAGCGTTTTGGTCTGACCAAAACATGGCTTGCTCCCCGAAACGAGGCCATCATCTGGAACATCCACCTGGATTCTTGTTTTCTTTTTGATGTAAGAAAGGATAACACCAAAAGGAAAAAAAGCTACTGATGGACTCTCTTTCCATCCCGACCGCATCTCCTGGATAAATGCTGCCTTTATGGAAAATATAATGTTGATTGTTGATTTCTTGTCATAACTCGTTTATTTACAGGTTGATGACTGGTAAACAAACCGTCAACTTTTTACTCAACCTAACATTTTGAGTTGATCCCTATCAACATCTATTTTCTTTGTTTACCAATTGTTGACCGTTGGTTGAGTAAATAAATGTCTATATATTAACCAGTTAGGTCATGTAGTCAACATTCCATGGTATATATGCTCCAAATCCTCTCGTAAAATCTTGTAGTAACGGCCTTTCATATCCATTTCCAACAAAAAGCCACTGTGGTCATAGAGGTAGGCCTTAAAATTTGAAGCGTTGGGGTATTGCTTTAGATTCCAGCTCTCTTCAAGGATCTTGCGGACTTGTGAGCGTGAAACTTTAATTCCTGCCCGTTCCAGCAACACCTTCGCATGGGTATTGGTGAGGCAAAACTCTCTGAGCTCTTTGGTCTCCATAACTTCTTTAATCGTCTCAAACAACTCAAGCTCCACCTTGTTGACCGCATAAGATTTGACCCGCTGGAGGGCGGGGGTATATATCTGCTCCGGGGTAAACCACATTCTGGATTGGTTGTGGGTAGAGAGTTTCCTGTTCAGGAGGTAGTCAAGAAAGTGGGGGATTTCCTTTTCCAGCTTCCACAGGAAATCAGGATCGAGCTGTGCTAACGGGGGGACTTTCCTGACCCAATAGCGGGTTTCTTGCAATCCGATGACCATAAAGTTGTCCTCGTTGTTTGAACAAAGAATGATTTTACCAAAAAATTCCACCTCATGCCTATCCTTGCCTTTGGCCTCGGCTTTATAGGACTTGGCGGTGCTGAGGTTTTTTATCTTTTCACTGTCTTCTTTCCGGTCCAGCAATACCTCATCGATGGCGATAATTAACTTAGAGACCCAATCAGAATTAAAGTTGCTACGGAAGTCTGTATTGGTGTTGAAGGTCATATTGTTCCCATAAATGATCTTCAGCAGGTTTAGGAAAGTCGTTTTTCCCGTATTTCCTTCACTACTGACCAGGCATAATACCGGAAGACGTTGCATGGGACGGGTATATAATAGCTGAAGATAGTCCAGCCCAAGCTCATATTGATCACCAAAAATATGTTCGACAAATTGCAGGATCCCTGCACAAGAGCCTTTACTGGGGCTTACGGCTATGGGTTCGTATAAATTATAAAAGCCCCGATAGTTTCTTTGGTAGGAGAGATGTTCCGGAAAGGTGCAAAAGCCATTGTATTTTTCGATGGACTTTACGATGTCCCGCCAGTTATTGGGGTAATCTTGTTTAATGGTATCCAGGTTCCATGGAACCATCATTTCCTCGTCCTTTCCATTCAGTAGAGGCTTCTGAACCCTTTTATACAGGCTGATACCTACCCGGATATAATTTTCCGTGTCCTTGTTCATGTCAAATGGGGTTATGTGAAGTTTGGTTAAAGTGATTTCTAAAGACTACTTTTTAAGCAGGTATTGTTCAACCTCCTTTTCGATTTCATCATTCGTCTTATACTTACCCTTTTTTAGCCAGTTAATTAAATCTGTTTTAAAAAAATACAGGTGCCGGCCCCGCTTTGAAAATGGGATCTCTTTTCTTGATGTTTTGGCATATATAGAATATATGCTGAGGTTGAGCAATTCTGCTGCTTGCTTGACATTTAATATCACATGGGGATCATGATCATCTTCTTTCTTTTGGCGGTTTTTCTGCAATTCATCCAGCTTGTTATAGATCTGATCAAGACGATGGTTTAAGTGGTCAAATGGATTGTCTGTTTTCATGTCTTTTGGTATTTGGTTGTGCCAAGTTATAAATTAAAATATAACTAATCAAAATAAAATTGTATTTAAAAATGAATTTTCTCTACTAAATTGTAATATTTAGATATCTATATATTCAGATATCTGGATATTCAGATATCTAGGTATCCAGGTATCTAGATATCTAGGTATATAGAATCAGAGAGTTGTTTCTCAAAAAAGATGGAAGGATTGAAAAAGTATTAATCGACTGGTATTTAGTGGTTTAATTTGGCTGTGAAAAATACAGTTTATGATATATTTAAAAATGCCGGCTAAATGGTTTACTTATTTCTGAAGGATACCTACAAAACTATCCTGTCAGTTTTAGACAAACGATAGGTGCTGTATCCAGCCAAGAACCTTTAAATAGCTGTTGAAAAAAAAATATACTAATACAGTTTTATTTTATCTGCTGCTTCAATTTTCTTCTCATCCGTGATCTTGGTGTATATCTCAGTCGTCTTTAAAGCACTGTGGCCAAGGTTTCCTGAAATCACATAGATATCCGTACCGGAGGCAAGTTGTAAGGTGGCGTAGGTATGCCGAAAACAATGAAAGGTTACCTTCTTCATGATTCCGGCATTGTGGATCCAATTTTTGAGGATAGTATTGTTGGTAGCTGAATATTTCAGCCCTGGAAATACCCGTTCATGTTGACCTTTTCGCTTTCCCAGGATTTCCCGGGCTTGTCGGGAGATCGGTAAATATTCAGAGCTTCCGGTTTTCTTTTGCCTGAATTTCAGCAATGAAATGTCTGAGTGGTCAGTTTCTTCCACCTCTGCCCAGGTTAACTTTTCTATGTCTGACCATCTCAAACCAGTGAGGCATGAAAAGAGAGAGGCAAGTCTCAGAAATGGGTGCATCGGACAGGGCGTTTGATATAACTTCTTCAATTCCGCTTGGGTCAGGTAAACTCTGGAGCTTCCTTCGGCACGAATATTTGGTATAGAGATGCAGGGATCTGAAGTAATAATCCTTTCCCTCAACGCGTCCTTAAGTGCGGCCCTGAGTTTGGAAAAATAACTTAATTGGGTGTTGACGGATAATTTATGCTTTCTGCCAATAGACTTTGCCGTCCGCAGGTACTCCTTAAAGCCCTCGCAAAATTCGGGTGTCACATCAGCAAATGTACAGGAGCCACCGGTGTAGTTTTTTAGGTGTTCAAAAGCACTTTTCCAGTTTCCTCTGTTGCCGTCTGAACTCGAATGGGTTTTTCCTTTTGAAATAAAGTATTGAAGAAAATCCTTTTTTTGATTGAACTTGTCATAGAAGCCAAAATTGTTGTTGAGGAATTCAATTTCTTTCTGGTTCCTGATGCTCTCCGCTTTAATTAAGCAAATCCGGTTATACTCTTTTTGGGGACGGGTATTTGGGTTGGCAAAAATATGGATGCCCAAATAGTCTCTTCGCTTTTTCTTTCCGGTGGACGGATCTTGGATGGGAGGGTAGAAGTCAAGATAGAGGCTGAGCTTTTCGTTCTCCAAGGGTCTTTTGCGTAAGGTGACTTTGATTGGTTTCATGGTTAAATAATTATCGGTTCATAAAGGTTTCGATATCGGCCCTTCTGAAAATCAGTTTGCGGCCAATTTCTTTTACTTCAATAGCATCATTTTTTACGAGTCTCCAAAGTGTGGTTCTGCTGATTCCCATAAGAACACAGGCTTCCCTTACATTAAGGTAATCCTTCTGGCTTGCGGTGAACCAGTCATGGTTGATTTGCCGGGAGGTCTCAGTATTACTGTGGCTGATCTTCTCTTCCTTCTTGCGGAGCTTATATGCCGCTTTTGCACACCGGTCACCACAGAACTTGGTAACGGTAGTTTTGGCGGTAAATGAATTGCCGCAGAACTGGCAGACCCGGGTAATTCTAATATTTGAACTCATAGCTAACAGCGTTCGGAAAAATGGGGAGTTTGTTTCCAGTTGTTTCCCATTGTTTCAGGTTGTTTCCAGTTGTTTCCCGTTGTTTCATAATCTCCCCACTTGGGCCAAAAAATTTGTACCGTTTCAAAACGGTACAAATCCGGTACAAATTTTCTATAAAAGTAGAGAAACGGATTGAACTATCCAAAAATGAAAAAGCCCCTAACTGTTTATGTTAGAGGCTTTTATTTGCTGTTGCTTGTATTGTTTTATAGTTGCTTATACCTATTTATTTCCCGATGCAGAACTTGCTAAAAATATTATCCAATAGATCATCGGTGGTGATCTCCCCGGTGATCTCCCCGAGGAAATGCAATGATCTCCTGATGTCCATGGCCAAGAAATCGTTGCTGATCTGGTTGTCCAAGCCGGCGATTACATCAAGCAGGGATTGCCTCGTCCTGACCAAGCTGTCGTAGTGGCGGATATTGGTCACCATGGTATTGCCGGTGCGGAATTTGTCCAAGTTCACCAGGTCCAAAATCTTCTCCTTGAGTACCTCAAGGTTTGCTTTGAGCCCTGCGGAAATCATAATAAGATCAGGGTATTTTCTCAACAAATCACTGACAATTAACTCGTTGGCCTTGTCGGCCTTATTGGCTACTTTAATATAGGGGACACCTAAATCCTCTAACTTTTGCACATCATCAGCCACCTCCTCCAGGTTGGTATCCGTCAGGTCAAACAGGTAAAGTATCAATGAAGCGGTCTTCATTTTCTCATGTGTTCGGGACACCCCGATGGATTCGATCACATCGGTCGTTTCCCGTAATCCCGCGGTATCGATAAACCGGAATATCATGCCGCCGATATTGATTTCGTCTTCAATAAAATCCCGTGTTGTACCCGCAATTTCAGAAACAATGGCTTTTTCTTCATTGAGCAGCGCGTTCAATAAGGTGGATTTTCCTGCATTCGGCTTCCCTGCAATTACGGTAGGGACGCCGTTTTTTACCACGTTACCGAGGTCAAAACTGCCAATAAGCTCCTCAACGGCGCGCAGCAGCTTCTCCACCAATACTTTCAGATCTTCCCTGCTGGCAAATTCCACATCCTCTTCCCCAAAGTCCAGTTCCAACTCGATCATGGAGGCAAAATGCACCAGCTGCTCACGGAGCTGTTTGATTTCTCCGCTGAATCCGCCGCGCATCTGGTTCATCGCCGCCATATGGGAGGCTTCTGAGTCTGAATGGATCAAATCGGCCACTGCCTCGGCCTGCGCCAAATCAAATTGCCCATTCAAAAATGCCCTTTGGGTAAACTCCCCGGGCTTGGCCGGTCTTGCACCATGTCGGATCAGCAATTTGATTACCTGGTTGACAATGTACGAAGACCCATGGGTGGAGATCTCCACCGCATTTTCCTTGGTAAAAGAAGTGGGAGCAACAAAAAGGGAGACCAGCACTTCATCTATAATTTTCTCGCCGTCCCGGATGCTGCCGAAGTGGATGGTGTGGGAGGCTTGCTTTTCGAGGTCTTTTCCTCTGAAGATCCCATTGGTCAATTTGATGGCGTCTTTTCCTGACAGACGGATTACTGCTATGGCTCCGACCCCTTGGGGAGTGGCCAAGGCAACAATGGTGTCTTCCCGATCACTGATGTTGAAGCTCATTTATGGATTGAAATTTTCAAGTAATGAATTTAGAGAAGCCAAGAAGGCCTCAGGCTGACGGTAGCCAGGCAATTGGGTGATGTTTTCCATAGCGGCGTCCATAATCACAAAGTTGGGGTAGGAGGTCACCCGCATGGTTCGGGCCATAGAGGCATCTGTGTATTCTCTTCCTCGGAATATAAATTTTTTGCCGGTATCTTCCGCGTTCATTTTTACAGGATAAAAGCTGTCATTAATATAGTCAATGACCTGACTATCGGTAAAAGTCTCTTTGTCCATCTTTTTGCACCAGCCGCACCAATCGGTATACACTTTCACCAGGATCATTTTGGGTTCCTTGGCAGCAAGCTCCGCCACTTCGTCAAATGACAGCCATTTAATCTCTTTGTCTTGTGCAAAAACACTGATGCTCAACGACAGGAATAAGGCCAAGAGGATGGTTTTTTTCATTGGAATGGAATTATAGCTAATGAAGCTGCTAAGATAAGCCTTTTAGCTGTATCATATGCTTGTTCAAACCCGCGGAGCTTACGGGAAGTTCAAATTTGTTTCTCTGAGCCACGGCTTGATGTTATTGAGAAGGGGAGAAAATCGGCAATATTTTAATACGCCTCAATTCATTGGATTATCGTGACATTTTCACGCAGTTCTTGTTTTACCTTTTCAAGGTAATGATTTCAGAGCCTGTTCCTTGTTGGCATTTGTGTGGGCTTTAATAGTCCATTGGACTTTCTTTCGCTGCACAAGTATACTGACTACCAGCATCATGCCCGCCACAGTCGCCATGGCTCCGGCAATGGAACTGTTGATGGCGTAAGCCAAATAATAGCCAAAGAATGAAATCATTATGCCGATAACGACGGTAAGACCTAGCAGCTTTTTCAAATCTTTCGTCCAAAGATAGGCGATGGCAGGAGGGACCGCCAGGAAAGCAACAACCAAAATAGCACCTACCGCCTCAAATGAACTTACCGTCGTGTAGGATACCATCCCCATTAACCCATAGTTAATGGCGGTGGTCGAAAATCCTACAGTGACAGCAAATTGGCTGTCAAAGGTGCTTATTTTTAATTCCTTAAAAAACAGGATGATAAATAAGAGAATCAACACCAAATTGACAAGCGCCAAATACATGACCCGCGGCCCCATATTCGTATTGTTGGAAGTTATCCATAAGTCAATGGGGACGTAGGCGATTTCTCCATACAGCACGCAATCCTGATCCAGGTCCACCTGGTTTGCGTAAAAAGTAATGAGGATAATGCCCAAGGCAAATAGAAAGGTAAAGGTTATCCCTATGGAAGCATCGGCTTGGAGTTTTACCTTCGCCACCAGGTATTCTATAAGAACAGTGGCTACTACCCCCAATAGCCCTGCCCCAATGATCATGGCAAAGCCTTCCCGGCTGCCGGAAATCAAAAAGGCAATCACGATTCCAGGCAGGACGGCATGGGAAATCGCATCACCAGTCATGGCCATTTTTCTAAGCATCAAAAAGCTACCTAAAAGTCCACAGGAAACGGCAATCAAAGCGCCTGTGAAGATGATCAGAAATGCATTTTGGTCAAAACTCATTGGTCTCTAGGGATAATGGATTGATGGGGATCAGTGGCCGGAAAATTTAGCTTTTCCTCCAACTTGGCTTCTATATCAGGAGTAAGGATATGCTCCATTTTTTCAGCCATGTCGTGGACATGATCCGGTGCAATATTCATATATTCCGTCAGGTATAGTTCCCACAGTCGGTGGAGTCTGATAATCCTCTTTGCTTCACTTAAACCTTCTTTATTTAATGACACAATTTCTTGGTTTACACGGACATATCCTTTGTTGATTAAAGTTTTAATGGAATTTAAGGTTTGCGCATTCTTGTGGGGAAAATTCTGCCTTATTCTATCCAAGGATAACCCCATCTCCTGTCTTTCCCATGAGTAGTATAATCCTTTTAAAATATGGTCGGCATGTATTTTTCTTTGGTAATTGCGCTTGGAATACCAGCGCGTGATCAGGCCTTTTCTAGGGGAAAAGAAAAAAGAAGAAAAAGCCACCACCGAGAGGACTACCACCACCCAGGGTCCGGTGGGCATATTGGGCAGGGTAAAGGAAATATAGGCGCCTGAGATACCGGAAAAGAGTGCAATTGCAACGGCAATCCATAACATACGGCCCAATCTATCCGTCCACACCCTGGCAGCCGCAACGGGGGTGATCAGCAGGGCGGCCATCAATACAACCCCAATGGCTTGGACGCCTGTGACGACCGACAACACCATCAGGGAATTAAAGATGAATTCCAGCCTTTTGACTGGGAGTCCAACTGAAATAGCAAAATCCTTGTTGAAAATCAACAATTTAAATTCCTTATAGAAAAACAAGAGGGTAAAAATTGTCGTTGCTGCCAGGGTCCCGTACACCCAGATATCTTCACCCACGATCGAAATAGCATTACCGAAGAGGAAGTGGTCCAATCCGGAGAGGGCGGCGTTTCCTGTCTGCTGGAGCTTGGTCATCAAAACAATGCCCACACCAAAAAATACGGATAGCACAGCGGCAATCACGGTGTCTTCCTTTAATTTAGTAGCACTGCTGATCCAGGAAATAGTGTAAGTCGCCAGCGCCCCGGTGGCAAAAGCACCTCCTACGATCCAATAGGGATTTTTTGTTCCCGCAAACATAAACGCCAAGCAGACCCCCGGAAGGACGGCATGTGATATGGCGTCACCGATCAGGGCCTTTTTGTCCAAAAAAGTAAAGGTTCCCACCATTGCTGCACTGATGGACAAAAAAGAAATCCCTACAACCACAAATACCACATTGGGATCCTGAAAGGAAAAGAAGTAGAGGAAATCTCCCATATTAACTTTTTAAAGGATCAATACTGCTTTTCTTGATCAAATCTCCTACATCTGTCAATAAAGTGAGTTTACCGCCATAAGTTTTTTGAAGCAGTTCGTCTGTCAATACTTTTTCGGTCGGACCGGAAGCTACCAGGTGCATATTCAGTAAGATTATCCAATCAAAATAATCGGCCGCTGAATAAATATCATGGTGAACCACCACTACTGTTTTACCCGAAGCAGTCATTTCCTTGAGCAGGGAAACAATGGCCTTTTCCGTACTGATATCCACGCCCGCAAAAGGTTCATCCATAAAATAGATATCCGCCTCCTGAGCCAAAGCCCGGGCAATAAAAACCCGCTGCTGTTGACCGCCGGACAACTCGCTTATCTGGCGGTCAGCAAAGGGGGCCATCTTCACTTTTTCCAGACAGGACATGGCCAAAGCCTTTTCTTTCTTACCGGGTCTCCGGAAGAGTCCCAGCTTATGATAGGTGCCCATCATCACGATATCCAAAGCAGAAGAGGGGAAATCCCAATCTACAGATTCCCGCTGGGGAACATAGCTGATCCGTTTCCGGATATGGTCCAGTTCCTTGTCGAATATTTTAACATAGCCGCTGTTGTATTCCACAAGGCCCATGATAGCTTTGATAAGGGTGGATTTCCCCGCACCGTTGGGTCCCAGGATGCCGGCTAGGGATCCGGCGGGAAGGGTGAGGTCAATGTTCCACAATACAGGATTTTGGCTGTAACTGACTGTGAGGTCATGTACTTCGACTACCGGTTCATCTGTCTGTTCAATCATATCACTGCAAGTTTTCTACAATAGCGTTGACGTTTTCTCTTACGATGCCCATATAGGTTCCCGCTTCTCCTTTAGGATCTCCCAGGCTATCCGTGTACAATGGTCCGGCCAGCCGGACGGTATGGCCTCTTCTCCTACATCCCTCCACGACCGCTTCAAGTGCTTTGGGAGAAATCGACTGCTCCACAAATATGGCCTTTATCTGATGTTCGATGATGAAAGATACCAACTCGGAAACGTCGCGAAGCCCTGGCTCACTGAGGGTCGACAATCCTTGGAGCCCTTTTACTTCTATCCCATAAGCCTTACCGAAATAGGAGAAGGCATCGTGAGCGGTAATAAGAACCTGGCCCTGTTCCGTGATGCGGCTGATCTCTCGCCTTGCATAGTGGTCCAAAGAGTCCAATTGCTGTTGGTAGTCGGACAGGTTCTGTTCAATATAAGCTTTCCAAGAGGGCTTCCTTTTGATCAACTCATCTGCAATGGCTGTCATGGCCTCTTTCCAGAGGAGTACATCAAACCAGATATGGGGGTCAACACTAGTGGCATATTCTGGGTCTGAAATCAAAGCGCTACCGGGGAGAAGTTTTCCCTGGTCAATGACATCATTGGTACGGGAGAATTTCCTCAAAACCTCGGTCATTTTCCCTTCCAAATGAAGTCCATGGAAGACCACCAAGTCAGCATCAAACAAAAGGTCCAGATCCCTCTGGGAGGCTTTATAAAGGTGGGGATCTACGCCAATTGCCATTAAAGGAGTAACCGCTGCGCTGTCCCTCACCAGCGCCCTAACACCGTCCGCCAGGATATTGGTGGTCGTGGTGATCTTGAATTTCCCTTGACCTTCTGGATTTTCCCATTTACAGGAAACCATCAAAGAGAGCAAGGCAAGAAATGCAATCAAGAACCGGTGTTTCATTGTTGAAGAATAAGGATGTTGGCAGCCACATCACGAGACATAAACAAGTTCTTTTTATTGTCCACCAGAATTTCCAGTGAACCATCAAATTCCACTTTATCCAATACTTTGATCCTGGCACCGATGTAGGCACCGACCTTGTCCAGGTACCTGAGGAAGGAGGCGCTGCTGTCTTTGACCGCCACGATCTGTCCTGTAGTAAGGACATCCAATTCATTCAAGGGAAGACGGGGCCTGGATTTTAAATCACCGTATTCATCAGGTATGGGATCACCATGTGGGTCGAATCTAGGGTGGTCCAAAAATTCATCCAGTCGCTGCATAAGGATAGGGGACTTGATATGCTCCAACTCTTCGGCCACCTCGTGTACCTCATCCCAACTGAACCTCAGTTTCTCCACCAAAAACACTTCCCAAAGCCGGTGTTTTCGGACGATTTGCAGGGCCAGCCTTTTGCCTTCCTCGGTGATGTTTACGCCATAATATTTCCGGTAATCAATGACCGCTTTTTCCGCCAGCTTCCGGAGCATATCACTCACGGATGCCGGCTTTGTTTTCATCTCGTTGGAGATGTCGTTGGTGGATACATTCGTCTTTCCGCCGTCGGATAGATGGTAGATAGACTTCAGGTAATTCTCCTCGGCGGGGGTAAGTGCTTTCATGCTTTTCCTATAAACTTTTCCAAAGATAGTAATTTAGTTGATTCTAAAAAAATGTTTTGTTTGTACCTAAATCGGCTGTGGATAACCCGTTTTGGGATGTTAACACGAATTTTAATTAGCTTAAACATTATTTTAGCTTTGCCTAAATCACAGCGCAATGAGCTGATATTTAATGTAATATACAATTGGTTTTGGGGAGGAGAATTATAATTATGAAGCCGAGCGAGAAGCGTGATCCGTTTACAAACCTTCAGCGATGTGGATAAAATCAGCCCACAACTCTGGCCACAGCTTGTATTAATCTTTGCTTTTCCCCTTCCCATCTCAGCTCAATACCGGGATTTACTTGGTAAAGGTGCAGTGACTGGAGCTTATTATAGACAGCTACCGCATCGGTGGTATTCTCAAAATCCACACATAAACCTGCCGGATACACGGCGATCATTTTTTGCCACAGCGGGTTTTTGGAAATTAAAACTGGTTTTTTGAGGGCCAAACTTTCGTACAGTTTAGAAGGAATTTTATGGCTTATACTATCGATGGTATCATAAGGCATCAGCACAATTTCAGCTTCCCGAAGACCTTCCAAAATGGCAGAATGTGGTATGGGAGAGGATGACAAATTAAGGGTAATAGGAGGATGCTTTTCGACCAGTTTTTCGAGCTGCTTCTGGAAGCTCTGAAGAGGAACATGACCCAGTATGGTCAAGGTCAATTCGGGAAAATGCTGCTGTAATGAAACGAACCAATTGATGGCTTTCTCTACACCGTAGACGGGTGTGATCGTACCGGAGATTATAAAAGTTGTCTGCTTTGTATCAGCATCTCCTTTTGGAATAAATTCTCCCTGAAACTTATTCTCCAGTACGGTGAATTTATCTATATATGGAAACTGCGAGGAATAGACCTGCTCTGCAAAAAAGTAATGAGCTATAAAGGGATGCGATGCCTTTTCAATAACCCTGATAAGCCAAGCAGCCATGTTCCTAATCAGCCGGGAGGATGTTTGGTTGAGTAATACGTTCTGGCTGTAATTTTCCTGCACGTCATAAATCAGGCGGTATCGTAAGAGAAATTGGCCCACCAAGGCCATGGGCAACAATTCATAGGTGGTAATGATGACCAGTTGCGGACGGCTACGCAAGATTTCTTGTAGAAATCTAAAGGGCGCCAACAATCTGGAAGGGTGTGTTCTTGAGCGGCAAAAAATGGTGGTGAATTGGATGTCATTGACAAATGGTTTTTTTTTTGAACAAAAGCCTATGATGTTAAGGCTGTATTTATTTGTTTCACGCAGCGAAAGAGCCAGCTTGTAGAAAGCCCGAGGGTCTGTGATCGGTTTAAGTACTGACGCGATGACTATCCTTTTCTTGATCATCCATATATATACCAAAAAAAATAAAAGAAAACAATGGAGTTAACGACAATCATAGAAAAAGCCTGGGAAGACAGGTCTTTGTTAAAAGAGAAAGAAGTGCAAATCGCCATCAAGGCTGTAGTGGCTGATTTGGATACAGGAATGATCCGGGTTGCTGAGCCGTTGGAAGACGGTTCTTGGAAAGTCAACGATTGGATCAAAAAAGCCGTCATCCTTTACTTTCCCATCCAACAAATGAGAACCATCGAGGTAGGCCCCTTTGAATTCCATGATAAAATGGCCTTAAAAACCAATTATGCGAAACAAGGAGTCAGGGTAGTTCCCCATGCTGTCGCCAGATATGGCGCATTTCTTGCAAGTGGGGTAGTGATGATGCCTTCCTATGTCAACATTGGCGCCTATGTGGACAGCGGAACCATGGTCGATACCTGGGCTACTGTAGGATCATGTGCACAAATTGGGAAAAATGTTCACTTAAGTGGGGGAGTAGGAATCGGCGGTGTTTTGGAACCGATACAGGCAGCTCCAGTAATCATTGAAGATAATGCATTCATCGGCTCAAGGGCGATTATTGTCGAAGGTGTCCGGGTTTGCAAGGAAGCTGTGATTGGAGCCGGTGTCACCCTTACGGCAAGTTCCAAAATCATAGATGTCACCGGAGATGAACCCATAGAATACCGGGGATATGTGCCCGAAAGATCCGTAGTGATCCCGGGGTCAATTCCTAAGAAATTTAAAGCAGGAGAGTACCAAGTGCCCTGTGCTTTAATCATCGGTCAAAGAAAACCTTCGACCGATTTGAAAACTTCCCTTAATGATGCGTTGAGGGAAAACAATGTACCAGTTTAACAACATATGAATTTTAGAATAAAGCTACTCCATTTATTAATTCCGTTTTCGATACTCGTCTCTTGCTCGGAAAATAATTCTTCCCAAGGGGATCAGTTCTACAACAACAACCGATTCGAAGAAGCGATTGAGGCGTACAGCAATGTCTTAGTCAACAATCCCAAGAATGTAAACGCACTCTATAACCGGGGAAGATCCCATGAAGAACTGGGGAACTTGGATGAAGCTGAAAACGACTTGAAAAGTGCCTACAACCTTGACCCGAAAAATGTTCAGGTATTGATGGGGCTGTCGAACTTATACCAGAAGAAAAAAAGCTACGAGATGGCTTTACAATATGCCAGCTATGCCACCGAAGTTGCTGGAGCTCCTGCTATGGCCTTCCTATTGAAGGGAAGAGCGTACCATCTGCTAGGAAATACGGACAAGGCCCTCTTGGAATACAATACAGCACTAAAGATGGATGATGAATTTGGTCAAGCTTATTATTACCGAGGAATGTTGAAACAGGCCACCAATAAAAGCAGGGCCGCTTGTGCGGATTTCAAATTGGGCATCGCACTAAACGATCAGCAAGCCAAAGAAGCTGCGGAAAAGTACTGCCCGTAATGTTGATTTATCGGTGGTGATGGATATAATCGGTTGCCACCGATAATCATTTTTTTGAGGTCCTTTTGTAAAACTTGTAGGACCAATAACTGGAAGCGCGGTTCCTGTTCGTACCCGCCCTTGGAAATGCACGGATGCAGCATCAGCCCGTATAGCCATTTGGCGTGCCGTTAATATCAAATGCTCCGTCTTTCATTTTAGCAAACCTATCCAAAACCTATCAGACACTGAACCTTGGTCAAAAACTGACTATAGTCCAAAGATGCTTTCCTGAACCCATAATTGAATACAATTCAATATATTTATATCGTAGTCACGTTACAGTTTCAGATTAATGCACATGCCATGGGCTTTTGCCGAATCTGAAGGACAAGCCTTTTGCTTCTACTTGATGGTCACACAATTTTTCCGAATTCAGGCGGCCCGTTCCCTGACAGGTCCTACAGGCACTTACCTCTAACTTGGTACCCTGGCAGGTAGGGCAGGACAATCTTCCGTTTCCTGCGCATCGTTCACATTCAAAGTATTCGATAATATTGAACACATTTTTCTTGGTGATCAAGCCGGAACCTGCACAACGGCTACATCCAATTACTCCTTTTCCCTTGCAATAATGGCATTCCTGCTCTATTTCCTTGCTTCCTTCACAGGTAAAGCACACTTTGTATTGATAACCTCTTCTGTCACAAAGCTGACAGGATCGAATTTCGTCCAAGGGGACTTTTAACTTTTCTTCCAATTGCTTGGCGTACTCATAGTTATCTCCCTTAAAGCCGTTGATTTCTAAGTACTTGTTTAAAAAATTGGCACTGTTGTCATATTGTTTCAGTTGAAACAGGGTTTCAGCAAAATAATAGGGCATTTCTTGGGGTATGGGAATGTTACTGTCTATGATCTCCCTGAAATGGGCGTTGGCCTTGTTGTAATCTTTGGCTTCCATGGCCGCAAGAGCCTCCTTCATCAATCGTGAAGTTACGCCCAGATTAGGTTGGGATTGTCCTACCGAAAAATTCAGTGACAAAAAAAAGATTAACGGTACCAAAAGTAATATTTTCGTTTGTAAGAATCCAATAGTGGCTTTGTACATGGGAAGCATTTATTTTTCATGTAAAGAAGTAGATTTTCATTGATAAAATCAATTCGGTGCTTCCTCTTTACCTTCTTTTAACCATAAAGAAATTTTGCCATACGATTCGAAAAGTTGGTCACGTTTTTGCCTTACTTGAGTCGAACATTTATGAACCATAAAAATACTTGACCATGCTAAATTCCATCATTAAAAATATTGCACCAGAAGTGTTGTCTGCCGTAACCCAAAAATTTGATCTCAACCCAGAAATGGGCAATAGAGCCGTGGACACTACAAAGGATTCCTTACAGGCAAGTGTCTCCGATGAAATTACCAAGGGAAACTTGGACGGATTGATTTCCATGTTTAATAACACCGGTGATTCAACAGACAACCATACGTTCCAATCTATAGCCAGTAGGCTTTCCGGAGACTACATCCAAAAGCTGGGCTTGGCTCCGGATCTTGCTTCCCAGATAAGCACTTACGTCCTGCCTTTGGTTTTGGATAAAATCTCTTCCATGTTGGGAGGCAAGGTAGATAAGGAAAGTCTTGCCGGTGCGTTGGGTAAAGGTGGCCTTTTAAACAAGGCAGGTGATATCTTGGGCGGATTGGGAAGTATTTTCAAAAAATAATACAAGTTGCAGATTAAAAAGGAAGAGGGGAGTTCGGAACCTGTAAACCGACTACTTCCCTTTTCCCATTTTTAGCTATTGATCCATTCAACTTAATCCAGATAGTCTCTAACAACCTCCGCCCACAAGTCATAGCCTGCCTGGTTCATATGTAGTTTGTCTTCCAAAAATATCTCCGCTTTTGGATTTCCTTCCGCATCTAACATCGAGGTCCAGATATCTACAAATTCCACCTTATCAGAAAGTTGGCTATATTCTTCGAAATGTTTGTTTAAGTCAAGATATTGGTCTTTTAAATGCCAGCGTGAGATACTGGGCTTAGCGGCTATCAAAAATATTTCCACCTCTGGAAGGGCCGATTTGATTTGTCCGACCAGCTCGTGCATGGTAAGGATTATTTCTGTTGAAGATTTTCCGGAGGAAATGTCATTGTCGCCTTCATAAATAAAAACTTTCTTAGGCTTATAATCTAGCACCAACTCCTTCACATAATGTAAAAGTTCAAAGGTTTGTGATCCGCCAAAGCCCGCATTGATGACTTCATGATCTGGAAAATAGCTGTCCAGATCCTTCCACATTTTGATACTGGAACTGCCGGTAAAAAGTGCAAGGTTTTCCCTTTGGATGTGGGTAGGGTATTTTTTGTTGATTTGCGCTACTTCTTCCTGGAAACGCATGGGATCCTGTGCCTGCGCCTGGAAACCTATCCCTAGCAAAAAAGGGAGGAAAAAAAGACGTTTAATCTTAGAGAGCGAAATAAGGTAAGCAGCCATGGTGATCGATAATATTGTTCGAGGGATTTATTGACGGTTCAATATCGGGCATAAATATGAACAAATCGAAGGATTGTCCGCAAATTTTTATAATGATGCCCTAATTTTATCTTGGTCAACAACCGGTCATCCATACCTTTAAAGCGGCTGTTCACGTCGCCGACGCTTATTTGGTCACATTTTTTTCCATTAAAGAGGGCCAAAACCTACCTTTATTGAAACTAGCTTGTTTTTTGAACAGGCTCATAGAATAGGGTTATCCTGGTGGACGTTTGATAATACAGATGAAGAATATAAAAGAGTTCTTGTGGTTTTGTAGTGGTGTCTATTTTCCTTTGATAAAGAAGAGTCCTTCAGAGTCCAATAAATATGTGGGCATTGGGGGCACGGTTTTGTTCACAGGAATTTTGGCTTCTCTTTCGGCGGGTTACGCCTTATTCACCATATTCCAGTCGGTATATATAGCTGTATTGTTTGCCGTATTATGGGGGCTGATGATCTTCAACTTGGACAGGTTTATCGTTTCGAGCATGAGAAAGAGAAACAACGCCTGGTCTGAGTGGAAGCTTGCTCTTCCTCGGGTGATCTTGGCGGTGCTGCTGGCTTTTGTCATTTCCAAGCCGCTCGAACTGAAGATTTTCGAAAGAGAAATCAATAGAAAGCTGGATGAGGGGAAAGCCACGGCCATCATCGAAACCAAGCAAAAGCTGGAACAGGGATTTCCAGAACTTCAAAGGCTGGACACCGCTATTGTTCAGCTCAGGCAGGAAATCCGGGAAAAGGAGGCATTTAGGAACGATAAGCAGAGGGAGTACGATGATGAGAGATTCGGTAACAAGACTGCCGGAACTACCGGCTTGAGGGGCTTGGGAATCAACGCCCAAAAGAAAGAAGAGCAGCTTGATGAAGCCCAAAGGGATTATAGGGAAACAATGCTGCGCAACCAGGAAAGAATTGATGTTTTGGAAAATGAAAGACAAAACTTCACCGATCTAAAGCAGCGGGAATTTGAAAAGCAACAGCCGGGAATCGACCAATTCAACGGCATGGCTGCCCGGATAGATGCACTGGGGAAATTGACGGAAGAAAGCAGGGCTATGTTCATGGCCAATCTTTTTATTATTTTACTCTTTGTTGCCGTTGAAACTGCCCCGATTTTTGTTAAGCTTTTGGCAAATAAAGGCCCTTACGATTACTTTTTGGAAAAGCACGAGGAAGAACTTTTGCTTTATAATCAGGAGATGTTGGAAAAAAGCAGGGAAAACAGCCGAGGCAGGCTTAAGCACTTTATGGCAGTAAGGGAGCAGGCTACTGAACTTTCCATTCACAACGCCCTTTATATTAACCAGATAAAGGCAAATCAAGAGAAATCCATTGAATCTGCCAAAGCGGATTTCCTTACCCGAGAAGCATTGAAGGAATGGGAGCTTTAATTTTCTTGGCTGATGAGTAGAGAAAGAATGGGACCAAACAGAGCGTAAAATAGTATTAGTAATAAATAAAAAAGTAGGATCTCTTTTCAGGACAAATGGATAAGTTTGATATACGGCTTTAGCTGTCAGGATATTAAAATACCAGAACAAACCAGTCCAAGATGTGCTTTTCCTTTTCCTCTAAACCCTGGAATGTTGCTCTTGCTGCTGCATCCTTTGCGGTCGTCACTTTTTTGGTCAGCTGCACCCAAAATGCACCTCAAGTCAGAGAATTGGCTACGCTAACTGCCCCGGAAGGGTATATCATCGAAGAAGCCGTCCCTTCGGATTTGCTTTCTTATCCCATGTTTGCCTCCTTTGATGACAGGGGTCGGTTATTTGTTTTTGAGTCAACTGCACCCAACACAATGGGGACAGAACTGATGTCTACGCAGCCATCTTATCACATCCGCCTCCTGGAAGACGAGGATGACGATGGGGTGTTTGATAAAAGCTCCATTTTTGCTGACAAAATTCCACTTCCCATGGGCGGTGTGTTTTACCAGGGGAGCTTATATATTGCGGCGCCCCCCCATATAGAACGGCTGACTGACAATGATGGAGACGGGATGGCCGATCAGCGTGAGGTAGTGTTGACCGGATGGACATTAAATTCTAATGCTGCCACCTTAAGCGGCCCATTTATTGGTCCGGATGGATGGTTTTACATGGCCGATGCCCGTCGGGGATTCGAAATTAAGCGTAAGGAAGGGGACATTTTGAAGGGGAAAGGGGCCAGGATTTGGCGTTGCCGACCAGACGGGACAGGGTTGGAATCCTATTCAGGTGGCGGGTTTGACAATTCTATTGAACTGGTCTTCACCCCTTCAGGAGAGACCATAGGCACCATGACTTATTTTACAGATCCCCAGGATGGACAGCGGGATGCCTTGATGCACTGGGTGGAAGGTGGGGTTTATCCGAAGCCCAACCAGGTGATTCAGGATGATCAGTTGAAGTTGACCGGAGAACTGATGCCTGTGATGACCAAACTGCCCCGTGTAGCACCTTCCGGATTGATGCGGTATAGAGGGGATGTCTTTGGAAAAGATTTTGAGGGGAATTTATTCAGCGCGGAATTTAACACAGGACGGATCATGAGGTATGTCCTTAAAGAAGATGGCGGTACTTTTGTTACAGAGGATGAGCCTTTCGTCACATCAAACAATTCCGACACCCATCCCACTGATGTGCTCCAGGATGCTGATGGTAGCTTGCTGATGGTGGTAACCGGGGGTTGGTTTATTGAGGGATGTCCGCTTTCGAGAGTAGCCAAACCGGATGTTCCCGGAGGTATTTATAGGATCAGAAAGCAGGGAATTCCTAAAATGGAAGACCCGCGAGGCTTATCAATAAATATGGATGGCTTGTCTGCCGAGGATCTGGTGGATTATTTATCAGATCCAAGATTTGCAGTGAGGGACAGATCCGTAGAGGCATTGGTAAATAGAGGGGAAGAGGCTGTGGAATCTTTAAAGAATGCTTTAGCCTCTAAGGATGAAGAGATACGTACAGCAGCTGTTTTCATTCTTTATAGAATGAACAATAAGGGGAGTTCTACAGCCATTCTCTCAGCATTAGCCGATAAGAGTCCCGTTGTTCGTACTGCAGCTGCGCGTGTACTGGGTTTGATGAAAGAGAAAGAAGCCCTTCCTCCACTAATGGATATGGTCAAGAATGACCAGCCGGCGGTGAAGAGACAAGCAGCGACTGCATTGGGTCAGATCGGCGACGCAAAAGCCATTGACGCCCTGTTGCAGGCTTCATCCGCAACTGAGGACCGTTTCGTAGAACATGCCATCATTTATGCGCTTACCATTTTATCCGACCCGGAGCCTTTAATACGTGCCCTGGACCATTCTTCCTCCAAGGTTAAAAGAGCAGCGGCCATTGCTTTGGATCAAATGGATGGCAGTCCCTTAGAAAAACAACATGCGGTTCCCTTTTTGGAAAGTACTGACATAGCATTGAGAAACACAGGTGTTTGGCTGGCATCGCACCACAGCGACTGGAGCGATGTCGTGACTGATTTTCTGGGAAGCTTTTTAAAGGGAAAAATTTCAGAGAAAGATGAAATGCAGCAGGTGGAGAGTCTGCTAGTGACTTTTATGAAGAACCGTCAGCTGCAGGAGTTAATTACTAGAGAACTTAGCCGTTCGGCTACCTCGACGGAAAAGAAGATTTTTCTATTGAAAGTAATAGGAAGCAGTGCAATTCAGGAACTTCCTCAATCTTGGGTATCGGTCTTAGGAAGGTTGTTGAATGATGGTGACAATGACCTACAGACAGCTGTTCTTGATCTTATCGGCTCACGTAACATCCCTGCCATGGCAGGAGCACTGAATGCCATAATAAATAACCCTGCAAATGCTGCAGAATTCCGGCTGAAAGCCTTGAGTGCGCGGCTTGTATCACATCCGGCGCTTTCCGGGAGTGAATTTAAGGAGGTGTTGGAGCTTCTGGATCCAACGTATGACTCTCCGGTCAGACAAATGGCTGTGAGACTTTTGGCAAGGGCCGAATTGACTGACGGTCAGCTACTGGCCCTGGCCAAGGAGCAAATTGGAGCTGCCGATCTCTTTTTGCTTCCCAGTATTGTTGATGCTTTCCAAGGAAACAACAATCCAGAAGTTGGAGAAGCGTTGGTAGTTGCGCTTAGAGACTCGGAGGATCGCTTGGATAATCTTTCAGAGCCGGATTTAGTACAGTTATTCAGCTCATTTCCTCCTTCTGTACAAGAAAAGGCAGGACCCATATTGGCCATGTTAAAAGAACGTCATGGGGATAGGTTTCAAAAACTGGAACAGATGGAAAGGCAGTTGGCAAACGGTGATGTGGGAGAAGGGCGGAAGATTTTCTTTGGCAAAGCTGCCTGCTCTTCCTGTCATGCAGTAGGTGCTGACGGTGGAAAATTTGCCCCCGACCTGACCAACATCGGCGAAATCAGATCCCGGCATGATATCATAGAGGCGATAATGTTTCCGGATGCCAGTTTCGCCCGGGAATATGAAACCTATAAGGTGGTGACGAAAGACAATACCTATACCGGCATTATAACGGAACAGCTAAATGATGCCCTTATTGTTACCATGGGGCCTGCACCTGGTGTTAGAATTCCCCGAACCGACATCCTATCCATTGAACCTCACGCTGTATCGATGATGCCGCCCGGCCTTGACCAACAGTTAAGCGAAAAAGAAATGGCGGATCTGATCTCCTTTATGGAAGCGCTGCCTTATCGGCTAGACAGGTTACTTGAAGCTAGAGAGAGGTAGCTATGTATGGGTCGTAGGAGTGGGTGTTACTTCTTATCACCGATTATAATGTTATATTACTGCTTTTGATGCTTGCGCTTTGTTGTTTGTCAATTTTCATCTACCTTATTAAAATCAAAGTGCATTGAGCTAAAAGCATGAAATCAATAGAAGTTAGGCTGCCCCAGGATATCGATAAGTCTTTTGTGGTTTTTAGGGAAAAGGGACCGTATTTTCCCTGTCCATGGCATTATCATCCGGAATACGAACTTGTTTTGGTGTTAAAAAGTACCGGGAAGCGAATGGTAGGTGACCATATCGGTTATTTCCAAGAAGGCGACCTGGTCTGCCTGGGACCCTATTTGCCGCATGTGTGGGCCAATGATTCGCATTACTTCACTGATAAAGGAAAAGACGGGGCGGATGCAATCGTTATTCATTTTCGTGAAGATTTTCTTGGCAAAGATTTTTTAAACATTCCCGAAATGGATCAGTTAAAGAATTTTCTTAGGCAATCCAAACGTGGGATGGCTATTCTTGGAAACACCAGAGACCAAGTAAATTCATTGATGATGGGAATGTTGACAATGAACGGATTGCAAAGACTTTCCACCCTTTTATCAATTTTTGATATTCTGTCGCAGAGCCGAGAGTACCAGATCCTTTCCAGCCCCAGGCCTGTCGATAATTTTTTTGATCCGATGAGGAATACCCGTTTTGCCAAAATCAACCAATATATTCTTGACAACTTTGATGGGGATATCAGTCTGCCTCAAGTGGCTAACATGGCCAACATGGCGGTAACCACCTTTTGTAATTTCTTCAAGGAGCAGTATAGGATGACTTTTGTAGAATACCTGAACTCCGTTAGGATTGGGCATGCCTGTAAATTATTGTCTCTTGGCGACCAAAATATAGTGGATGTCGCTTTTGCCTGTGGCTTTAACAACTTGGCGAATTTCAATCGGCAGTTCAAGAAATACAAAAAAATGACGCCTACCCAATACCGAAAAGCGGTGATGGCCTCGCAAGTTGCCTAATGCTATGTGCAGCCATCTAGCAGCTCAGGGTCCTGTCAGGATGGATCAGGTACCGCAGCATTTCTTGCTGGGAACTTTTCTACCTGCAATAACACTTTTGCCGGCCTTTTATTAGGGACATGAGGGCATGCTGTAGAATAGTATTAGAATCTTATACAAAAGTAGTAGATGAACATCGGCACATAAGGTAGTTTTGAGAAAAGGGCTCTGACCATGCCGTTTACGACGTAGCGCCTAAACAACTGCGGCATCGATCGGTTGACAGGCAATTTTGGAAAACCCAAATGAACATGCTGATGATAAAATGGATTGTTTCAATATGTCAAGTGGACATCAAAAGATTGCCTATTCCCTTGCTGACCATTGTAGGATTAAACCTAGGGACAGTTACTGCACAATCTACAGCTCAGCCCCCTGCAAAGCAATTTCAGGCAGGTGCGGCTATAAGTAATATTACTCCCAAAATTGGCACTTCTATTAATGGAAGTTTACAAGACCATGCTATCCGAACAATCCATGATGACACATTTGCCAAATCCATCGTTCTGGATGACGGAGACACCCGATTGGCATTTGTCGTTTCGGATTTGTGTATGGTATATAGGGAACAGCTAGATGCAGCCAAACAGCGGGCGGAGGAATTTACTGGTATTCCAAGCGAAAACATGATGATGTCTGCTACCCACACCCATTCTGCAGGAACGGCATGTTCGGTGTTCCAAAGCGATCCCGATCCTGAATATCTGGAATTTCTGGTGGAACGGATTGCGGATGCAGTGATTCGAGCTAACGAAAACCGTGAGCCTGCCCGCATTGGATGGGGGGTCGGGCATGAGCCTAGCCAGGTCTTTAACCGTCGATGGCGGATGAAACCAGAAGCGAAAATCGTTAATCCATTTGGGGGTACAGACCAGGTAAAGATGAATCCAGGAGTAGCCAATCCTGAACTGCTCGAGCCTGCAGGCCCCACCGATCCTGAGGTACCTGTAATAGCTATTCAATCTCTCACCGGCAGACCCATAGCCTTATTGGCCAATTATTCTCTGCATTATGTGGGAGGAACCGGCCCGGGGGAGGTTTCAGCGGATTACTACGGGATGTTCGGTAATAAGATGAAGGAGTTGGTGGGCCAACGTGGCCAATCTCCGGATTTCGTGGCGATTATGTCCAATGGAACCAGCGGAGATATCAATAATATCAATTTCAGAGGCGGTCAGGACAAATCCAACGCAGCTTATGGGCAGATGGAAGTAGTGGCCAATACCTTAGCTGCAGAAGTCTACAAAGTAGTACAAAGAATACAATTTAAGGACTGGGTGGATTTGAACGCGCGTCAAAAAGAAATATCCGTAGGCGTAAGGAAGCCTTCCAAGGAGGAGATAGACCGGGCGAAAAAAATTATGGAGGCGGCAGAAGGCCCCAATATGAAAAGTATGGATGAAATTTATGCGAGGGAGACGATGTTGATCAAAGATTTTCCTTCTGAAAAACAAATTATTCTGCAGGCTTTTCAGATTGGCGATCTGGCCGTAGCGGCAATTCCCGCTGAAGTTTTTGTGGAAATCGGGCTGGAGATCAAAAAGAAAAGTCCTTTCCACACCACTTTCAGTATTTCCTTGGCCAATGGCTATAATGGCTACCTGCCTACACCAGAACATCATCTTTTAGGAGGTTATGAGACCTGGAGGGCAAGATCGAGTTATATGGAAGAAAATGCGTCGGTTAAAATCACCAAGACCTTATTTGAGTTATTGAATACCCTACACAGGGAAAAATAACATTGGATTTTAGTCAAAGCAAAAAATTATGGGCTAAATTATCATCGGCAAAATTACGCTGGCTTACTATTCTATTATGAAAAAATCAATCCTTGTTCTACTAGCTGCAATCGTTGGTCAATTTTATTCGCCAATTAATCTTACTGCCCAGGTACTTGAAGGTTATAATGGCGCCCAATATAAGAAAGGCAGGGCGACCTCACTTTTTAACGGTAGAGACCTGGACGGCTGGTATGTCTTTCTGAAAGACAGAGGAAGGAATAACGACCCCCTGAACGTCTTCACTGTACATGACGGGAATATTCGCATTACGGGCGAGGAGTGGGGATGTATTACGACAGATAAGGAATACAAAGATTACCATGTAGCGCTTGAATTTAAATGGGCGGGACCAACATACGGCACACGCGTAGATAAGGCTCGGGACAGCGGATTGCTGGTGCATTCTAAAGGTAAAGACGGAGCTTTCTCCGGAACATGGATGAATTCCTTGGAAGTGCAGATCATTGAAGGGGGCACGGGCGATTTCATTGTGGTCGGGGACGGAACGGAAAATTTCTCCCTGTCAAGCCCGGCTGCCAAAGAACTTCAGGGAAGTAGTCATCTTTTCCAACCAAACGGAAAACTGGCCACCATCAATAAAGGCAGGATCAACTGGTGGGGCCGGGATCCCGAATGGAAAGATGTTATAGACTTCCGTGGTACACGTGACGTTGAAAATCCCGTGGGAGAATGGAACCTGCTGGAATGTATCGTGGTAGGTGGTGATATCACCGTTTTTCTCAACGGAAAATTGGTCAATCATGCTACCGATGTAAACCCTAGAAAAGGCCGCCTCCAAATACAGGCAGAAGGCGCTGAAATGTTGGTGAGAAAAGTTGAACTGACCAAACTCTCGAGAATGAAATAGTTTTTCTTAAGTTGTTCACCTGTATCCTCGGATAGATACACAGTCGGGGGCTGATTCTGTTAATCCATACCTCACTTAATGACGGACTAATTTTTCATGAAGAAATTGAAAAAATATTCGCAAAGGTTATTCTCCCTTTGCTGCATGACTCTCCCTGCCATCTGTATATGGGCTTGCCAATCTCAGGCGGGAAAGGAGGAGCCGTATCAAGAAGAAGTAATATTTAAGTCGCAGGATTTCCCCATAAATTCCCCTCTCTTTGCTTACGAAGATTCTGCCGATCTCAAAAAGGATATGGCGACCCTTCGGCTTGAGCCAGGTCTCCGTATTGAACTGGTGGCGGCCGAACCGCTAGTGGTGGATCCTGTAGCTTTTGCCTTTGATGAAGACCAAGTTTTATATGTTGTAGAAAACCGCGGATATCCGGATCCTGCTGAAGGAGGGACCCCTAGCCGTTTGGGAAGAATCGCAAGGCTGGAAGACCGGGATGGTGACGGAAGATTTGATCATAGATCAGATTTTGCGACGGGACTGACTTATCCCAACGGCATTTTGCCCTGGAAGGGGGGGGTATTTGTAACCTGTGCCCCCGATATTCTCTACTTGAAGGATACCGACGGCGATGGCGTCGCCGACATAAAAAAAGTAGTACTTACCGGTTTCAACAGTGATAAAACTGCCCAAATTCGTGTAAGTCATCCTATATTGGGTTTTGATGGCTGGGTATACGTCACCAGTGGTTTGAATGGAGGAGAGGTAAGATCTCCCGACCACCCGAGCCGACCTGCCGTATCCTTCGCCGCGGCAGACGGCCGTTTCCACCCGGAAACCTATGAATTTGAGACCACCGGAGGAAGAAGCCAATTTGGGCTGGCATTTGATGCATTTGGAAGACGTTTTGGAAGTTCTAACCGTCATCCCATGCAACACATCGTGATGGAGCCGAAATACCTCAGGCGAAATTCCGATTTATTGTTTAATGAATCCATTGAAAATGTCGCCAAGGCGGAAGCAGAAGCAATCGTATATCCCATCAGCAATGCAGTAACCTCGGCGGACTTTATCCCCAAGTTAATTGGGCTCTCCCACAAAGGCACCTTTACCTCTGCTTGCGGTCTGCTGGTATATCAAGGCAGTAAATTGGGGCTTGCCCATATGGGAAATGCTTTTATCTGTGAGCCTGCGCAAAATCTAGTGCAAAGACAAATAATAGAACCGGATGGGGTGACTTTTAAGTCGCGACTGCCCTACGAAAATCGGGAATTTCTTGCTTCTACCGACACTTGGTTTAATCCGGTATTTCTTGGGACTGGTCCTGAGGGAGCCTTATATTTGGCTGATATGCACAGAAAGGTGATCGATCATCCGTCTTATGTACCGGAAGAAGCCCGGGGAGGCCTGGATTTTGAAAGTGGTAAAGACGAAGGAAGAATCTACCGAATCGTGGAAGAGGAATTTGAACAAGGAAAGGTTGTGATGGACTTTCCTATGAGCTCTTCTTCAGACTCCTATGATCTGGTGCAGGCATTGGCTTCAAGAGAGGAATGGATAAGGGCCACTGCCCATAGACTGCTTTTGCAACGCCAGGAAATTTCTGTTGTCACAGCCTTAGAGCAATTGGCAGAAAAAGCCGTGCTACCCGAAAGTAGGGTAAGAGCTCTGTGGTTACTTCAATCTTTGAAGCAGTTGACGCTGAATGTGTTAAAAAAAGCAATGGAAGACAGGGATGCGAGGGTACGCGAACAGGCCATTTTTTTGGGAGAATCCCTGTGGAAGGAGCATTTGGAGCTTTTACCCCTCTTGGTACAAGCTTCCAAGGACAATGAAGTGAGGATAAGATTTGCAGCGGCATTAATGCTTGGTGAACTTCAGCAGCAGGAAGCAGTGAAGGCCTTAGCTCAGGTTGCAGCAAGAGATGGTGGGGACAAATGGGCTAGAGCGGCGGTATTAAGTGGTGTAGGGAAGAGTTTGTCGGAGTTTTATGAAGTCTTCCGGTCTAGCCCCGCGGCGGAGGGAGAGGCCAGAGCTGCGGTGATGCAGGATTTAGGGCGGTTGTTCGGGAACGGGGCTTCTCTTCAAGAAGGACAGTTGTTGCTTAGGAATATAATAAATGGCGAAGGCGAATACAATTGGAGAATCGCTACGGTATTGGGATTGGTAGAAGGAATCAGCGGGAGATCTCGCCTTACTCTATCCGATGACGGCTACTTAAATAGCCTGATCGGACAAGGAGGGTCCGATAAAGATCAGGAAATGCTTAGGGATTTTCTTCATAGGGCGGCTGAAATAGCCATAGATGAGAAGGAAAACGTTCGTACCCGGGTGTTGGCCACCGCTTTATTAGGTTATGATCAATTTGAGCAAGGCGGAAATGTGCTGGGAGAGCTGTTAGGGTCAAGACACGCTCCCGAGATACAGCTGGAGGCAGTTTCTGCATTGGCCAGGCTAGGGGATGTGAGGGGAGGACGACTACTTACCTCTCCAAAGATATGGACAGGATACACACCTAGGGTGAAGTCTGCAGCCATACAGGCTATAGTATCTAAGCCTGCATTTGTTCAAATTCTCTTTGCAGCCATTAAGGATGGTTCCATAGGTCCAGCCGAAATCTCTTCCACCTACAGGCAGCGGTTGTTGAACGATGAAGACAAAACAGTCAGCGAAAAGGCGACTCTTCTGTTCAAAGACTTAGAAGGGAGCGGTAGAATGCAAATCTATCAGGAATATCGGGATGTGTTGGTTCTTGAAGCAGACGCTTCTTTGGGTAAAACTGTTTTTCAAACCCATTGCTCAGCCTGCCATTCTTATGCGGGAGAAGGGGGCAAGGTGGGACCGGATCTCACAGGAGTCAACAACCAACCCGCTGATGCCTTATTATTGCACACGCTGGTGCCCAATTATGAAGTTTTGCCTGCTTACCAGGCAGTAACTGTTGAAACTAGGGAGGGGAGGTCTCTGTCGGGCTGGCTGCTTTCAGAAACCGACAATAGCCTTACATTAAGAACAGCTTTTGGCACGGAGGAGGCGGTGCTTCGCAGCAATATCATCTCCATTCACAACTCCGGTCTCTCCTTAATGCCTGATGGACTGGAACAAAGCATGACCAAGGAGGAACTTGCCCATCTGATCGCCTATCTGAAGCAGGGCGGTTGACGCTGAAACAAAATCCATCATTTGATCCGGATCTTATAATTATTGATTTACTTTCTTTATTTTGGAGAAAATTAAAGGAAAAACCTAATCATTTAAACTATGACCAACCAAACTAAACCTTTACGTATTCTTGTGGTGGGATGCGGCAATATGGGAGCTTCCCATGCATTGGCTTATCATCAATTGGATGGATTTGACATCTGTGGCTTGGTTTCTACCGGAAAAAGTAAAGAGGTACTGAACGAGAAGTTGGGCGGCGGGTACATCTTATATAACAGTTATGAGGAAGCTCTCGAAAGTACCCAGCCTGACGCCGTTTGCATTTCCACCTATCCGGATACCCACGAAAGTTTTGCCATTAAGGCGTTTGAAAAAGGATGCCATGTTTTCATAGAAAAGCCCTTGGCTGACACAGTAGAGGGTTCCGAAAGGGTAAGGGATGCGGCCAATAAGGCAGGTAAAAAGCTGGTAGTGGGATATATCCTCAGACACCACCCTTCTTGGGAACGCTTTATCCAGGTCAGCCAGACGCTGGGCAAACCCTTGGTGATGCGGATGAATCTAAACCAGCAGAGCCAAACTGCCATGTGGACCCTGCACCGCAACCTGATGAAAAGCCTTAGTCCCATTGTGGACTGTGGCGTCCACTATATTGATGTGATGTGCCAGATGACCCGGTCCAAGCCGGTTCAGGTTTACGCCATAGGGGCGAGGTTGACAGATGATATTCCTGCCGACAATTACAACTATGGGCAGTTGCAGATCAGGTTTGAGGATGGATCGGTAGGTTGGTATGAAGCGGGTTGGGGTCCGATGATAAGTGAGACCGCCTTTTTTGTGAAGGATGTTTTTGGTCCCAAAGGTTCAGTTTCTATCGTGGCTAAAGATGCGGGAGGGGCGGGAAAATCGGATTCTATCGAAGCCCATACCAAAACTGAATCTTTGCTGGTGCATCATGCAGACTTGGATGAAAATGACCGGTTTGCCAAAGAAGATGAATGGATCGACTTGACCGATGAACCCGACCACAATGAGCTGTGCAAAAGAGAACAACAATATTTCCTCAAATCCATACAAGAAGATCTTGATCTGAGTGACCATATGGAAGATGCGATCAATAGTCTTCGGATCGCTTTTGCCTGCGATGAATCTGTCCGCACCGGACAGGTAGTGAAGCTTTAAGTAATTGATAGCTAGTGTCGGTATCCATAAATATGAGACACATCACAGTCCATGGGTTACATGGAATAAACAAAAAAATGACGCCTAAGAGGGGTATTGAAATCTCCCCTCTGTGGATTGTCAACGATATCATTTAAACACCACTTATGTCTGACCAAAATAACCAGATCAAGACCTGTGAAATTCCGGTAGGGGTTGTTGGCCTAGGATTGATGGGTTCTAGTATCGCCACTTGTCTGCTTATCGCGGGACATCCTGTAGTGGCCGTGGCGCCCATCAGCAGTGACTTGCTGCATGCAGAGAAACGGATTCGCGAGCATTTGATCAAATCCAAATCAAATGGACTTGTGGTCAATGATCCTGAATTTTATTTAAGAAATTTAACAATCACGGAAGCGTACTCCTCGCTTCGGGATAGCCAATTGGTCATAGAATGCACCATCGAAAATGAGGACATCAAAGCTTCAGTCTACCACAAGATTGAAGAGGTGATTGCGCCGGAGGCATTGCTTACCAGTAATACCTCAGCTATTCCCATCAGCATTTTACAAAGACTGACCAGACACCCGGAGCGGTTTTTTGGGCTTCATTGGGCTGAACCTTCCCACACTACCCGTTTTTTGGAGATCATCTGTGGCGATCAAAGCAAGGTCGAGAGAGGTGAATATCTGTATCAATTATCGCATCTTTGGAGGAAAGAGCCCATTTTGGTACGAAAGGATATCCCAGGTTTTATCACCAATAGACTTATGTATGCCATGTACCGGGAGGCCATCCATTTGGTGGAAAATGGTTATGCTACTATCGAAGACGTAGACCGTTCCTGTCGAAACAATGCAGGGTATTTCATGACCATGGTGGGTATTTTCCGGTGGATGGATTTGACCGGGGTTCAGGCTTACCATACAGTGATGCAAAATCTCCTTCCCACGCTGTACAATGGGACGGAAGTTCCCAAACTCATTGATGATGTAGTCAAAGCTGGAGGAAATGGGGTGAGTAATGCCAAAGGATTCTATGACTATACGCCGGAAGAAGCCAAATTATGGGAAGAAACCTTTTCGAAATTTACCTACCAGATCCGGGAACTTGCCCTTCAATATCCTGCTGATCTGATCGAAAAGCAGTTACTTAAGCTTAAAGAAGAAAACCTTTAATTATGTTGATTATCGACGGACACCTGGACATGGCCATGAACGCTATGGAATGGAACAGGAATTTGAAGGAAAGCGTCTATGCCATCCGGGAAAGGGAGCAGGGCATGAGCGACAAGTTGGATCGTGCCAAGGGTGTGGTCGCTTTGCCAGAACTCCGCAAGGGGAAAATTGGCCTGGTGGTGGCTACACAAATCTCCAGGTATGTGGAGAAAGGAAGTACCTTACCGGGTTGGCATTCTCCAGAACAGGCTTGGGCCCAGGCACAGGGGCAAAGGGCCTGGTACCAAACTATGGAGGATGTGGGAGAGATGGTGCAGATCAGCAATAATGAGGCTTTAGCGTCACATTTGAAATTGTGGGAAGATGATACTATTCCGGATGAACAAAAGCCTGTGGGCTATATTTTAAACTTAGAAGGTGCAGACTCACTGATCAACTTATCCTACCTCGAAAAGGCTTATGCCTATGGCCTCAGGGCACTGGGTCCCGCTCACTATGGCCCAGGGCGCTATGCCAACGGTACAGGAATGACAGGGCCTTTGGGAGAGGCAGGTTTTGAGCTGTTAAGGGAGATGGACCGCCTGAATATCATCCTTGATGTCACCCACCTCACCGATGAAGCTTTTTGGCAGGCCATGGATTTTTTCAAGGGAACGGTATGGGCTAGTCATCACAATTGCAGGAGCTTGGTGAATCACCAAAGACAGCTGAATGATGACCAGATAAAAGCCTTGATCCAACGGGACGCTGTAATCGGCGGAGCCCTAGACACTTGGATGATGTGTAACAATTGGGTGAGGGGAACATCTGATCCGCTTCAAGAAGGCATCAATCTGGAAAAGCTGATCGACCATTATGACCACATTTGTCAGATGGCCGGCAACAGCCGGCATATAGCTATAGGAAGCGACTTGGACGGGATGTTTGGTAAGGAACAAAGCCCTTACGATCTGGAGACCATAGCGGATCTTCAGAACCTTAAGGGACTATTAGAGAAAAGGGGCTACTCAGAACAGGACATCAACAACGTTTTCCACGGCAACTGGTTAAGGATCATCAGGAAAGCATGGTCGCGATAAATTAATTTCAGCTACCCAGGGGTATTTTGTACACCTATGCGGTAGTAATACAGGATGGAGTCATTTATTTGAACTGAAGGAAAGCTTGAATCATGGCCCTCGTTCATTTAGAGGTTGTTCTGACCAAAAACCTATTAATTTAAAAAATCCAAAGAATTCGATTAACACATGAAACCAATTGTACAAATTTCCCTAGACCTGACCAATATTGACGAAGCCCTTGAAACTGCTGCCATGGCCATGCGTGCCGGGGTAGATTGGCTGGAAGCGGGTACCCCATTGATTTTGGCAGAAGGTTTACATGGAGTGAGAAAACTAAGAGAGGCTTTTCCAAACATTCCCATCGTCGCCGATCTAAAAACCATGGATGGGGGATATCTGGAGGCGGAAATGATGGCCAAAGCTGGTGCCACCCATGTGGTGGTGATGGCGAGGGCCCATGAAGAAACGATCAAGTGTGTTGTCCAAGCCGGGAAAGATTTCGGTGTTCAAGTCATGGGGGATAATTTGGGAGCCGAAGATATGGTTGCTGCTGCCAAGTGGTTGGAAGATTTGGGCTGTGACTACGTGATCCATCATATTGGTTATGATGAACGCCGGGGCATTGCTGCCAGGGGTGAACGGATGCCGAGTCCTTTGGATCAATTGAAAGAGGTCGTGAATGCAGTGAATATCCCCGTGCAGGCAGTTGGAGGATTGACTTTGGAACAGGCAATCCAATGTCCGGTATACGGAGCGCCATTGGTGGTACTTGGAGCGCCGCTAACTATCGATGCAGATGCCTTTAAAACTGCGGACGGCAATTTAGAAGAATCCCTCCGGAAGATCTGTGCCGCCATCCATGCCCATGGAGATGTACAGCTAAAAAGCTAAGGCTTTTTCTTACCTTCGATCTCTCAGTCACCTCGTCTAACCAGGTTATTTCCAATATTCATCTCAATGATACCGGATAAAGAAAGAATCAGCGGATCCCTGGATTGATGCACAAATGTTGGCTACTTCTCTTTTCCGGCCCTTCATCATCAATAATACAATTCCAAATATGACAATGAACAATAAATCAATAGCAGTAGTCAACTATTCTTCTGAAAAAGGGTCTGTCGAGTTGCGAGAAATTGCTCTTCCCCAAATCGGCGAAGAGGAGGTCCTCTTGCAGGTAGAAAACGTGGGGGTATGTGGCAGCGACCTCCATCAATGGACAGCCGATCACAGCTGGCAGGTAAATTATCCCGTCGTGCTGGGCCATGAATTCGGCGGTATCATAGTGGAGTTGGGAAGTAGGGTCATCGGGTGGAATAAAGGAGACCGGGTAGTCAGCGAAACCGCTGCTGTAATAGATTCCACCAGTCCTTTAACACGATCAGGATTATATAATTTGGATCCCAATAGGAAAGGCTTTGGTTATGGCGTAAACGGTGCCATGACGAAGTATGTAAAAGTTCCGGCGAGGTGTCTCCATCACATTCCGGATCATTTGCCTTTTGAGGAAGCTTGCTTAACAGAACCCTGTTGTGTTGCTTATAATGCCGTGGTGGTGAATTCCCGGATCAAGCCCGGAGATCGGGTGATCGTCCTTGGACCGGGAACCATAGGCATTTTATGTGCTGCCGTAGCCCGTTTATGCGGGGCAGAAGTGGCAGTGGTTGGTTTGGAAAACGACCGCAGAAGGTTGGAGACGGCCAAGCAATACGGTTGCGAAGGGATCATTGGAGATGCTTCCCAATGGGCCAGGAGCCATGATGGCTTAGGGGCAGACTTGGTCATTGACGCGGCAGGTGCCAGTAGTACGCTTAAATTGGCCATGGACTGGGTCAGACCTAACGGCCAGATTACCAAGGTGGGATGGGGGCCACAGCCTTGTGGCTTTTCTTTGGACCAACTGGTACAAAAAAATGTTACCCTTCAGGGAAGCTTCAGCCATAACTGGCCCATCTGGGAGAAAGTGATCAGCTTGTTGGGAAGCGGTACTTTAAATGTAAAACCTATTATCGGAGGCGTTTGGGCATTGGCTTCCTGGCAGGAGGCTTTTGAGAAAATGCACCATGGAGAAGTTATCAAAAGTGTACTAAAACCTTAATATATGGAGCGTTTAAAGGACAAAGTGGTTCTAGTAACCGGGAGTACTACGGGGATTGGCAAAGCCATCGCCAAGCGTTGCGTGGAAGAAGGAGCTAAGGTAGTGCTACATGGCTTGGAAGAAGAATGGGGGAAGGAAGTGCTGAGAGAATTGGGCCATGAAAGCGCAGCGCTCTATATTGAAGATATCGCAAAGGAAGGCGCGCCGGCACGGTTGGTTAATTTTGCGATCCAGCAATTTGGCCAACTGGATGTGTTGATCAATAATGCGGCCATGGTGGCTCCTTCTAACATCCATACAACAGACAAGGCTTTTTTTGAACAAATTTTGCAAATCAATACGGTTGCTCCCTTTTTATTGATCAAAGCCGCCTTGACCTATCTGAGCCAAAGAAAAGGTTGTGTGTTGAATATTGGCTCTGTCAATGCCTGGAGTGGCGAACCTGATCTGATGGCTTACAGTATTACCAAAGGGGCCTTGGTAACCATGACCCGCAATCTTGGCGATACCCTGCACCGGGAAAATGGGGTGCGTGTCAACCAAATCAATCCCGGCTGGATCCTAACGGAAATGGAAATACAAAGAAAGAAAAAAGAAGGTCTGGGTGACAATTGGTATAAAAATTTGTCCTCTATTTATGCACCGGCAGGACGGATTATTTGGCCTGAGGAAATTGCCAACGCGGTCATTTATTGGGTAGCAGACGAAAGCGGGCCTATTAGTGGGCAAATAGTGGATCTAGAGCAATATCCTATACAAGGACGCAACCCCCCTAAGAATCCGCCTACAGATACAACAAAGATTGAATGAGTTTTAACCAAGAGTTTGTTCACGACGGGGATCTGTAGCTAAAGTTCTTTTGTGAAAAAAAATGGAAAGTGCTTTTCTCATCGTGAACATGCTTGATCCAGGAAGGGGAATAATCCTAGCGGAGAAGTAAAATAGCTAAAACCCTACAATCCTTATCCCTCGTGCAAAACATCCTCCCCTTGAATCCTTCTTTCTAATTTTTAAATCCATCAAGCTTTCGGTTGATCTCCGTGATGCCGAGACTGATTTGTTGTAAGGTGAGGGTTTCAAAAGGAAATTCATGGCTCATATAGTATTCGAACTTCCAAAGTTCCCTAACTTCCTCTGCGCCCACCTCATAAGGAGAATAGATCGGGTTAAGTGACCGAAGTAAGAAAGCCCGCTTTTCAGGTATAAAGGAAACCATTTTAAAACTGATCCCTTCCGATCCTGTTAATATAATGCAGGGTGTCTCCTTTGTTATCCTCCATTCGGATAAATAGGAACCGATGACATAAGCTCCTTCAGGCATCGGCAACATGCTATCCCCTTCTGTTTGAAACATCCGATATTTCCTGTCCGCAGCCAAATTGGGAAGGCGGAAGGAGGGTAAGGCACCCAAGTAAATAGGATCCCCATAGCCAGCAAGGTATCCTGCTTTTGCCTTGAGCGGAACCATCTCAATATTGTCTTCATTGTCTGTACTGACAGTGGTAGCCAATACCCGGATCCGCGAGCCGTCAAGAAATGCATCATTTCCCGCTTCAAGATCATGAATTTTTACTTCACTCAGTTCCGAAAGATGTACCCGTAAAAAGGTATCTATGGAGATCTTAAAAAAATCCGAACACTTGAGGAGATCGTCAATGGAAGGCGATTTGGTTTGTCTTGATTCCAAAGCATTGAGTTTTGATCTCGTTAAAGAAAGTTTGCCTGCAAGTTCGGTCTGGGTCAGCTTCAGGCGTTCCCGGAGGAATTTGAGGTTATCGGCAAAGAAATTGGTTGACTTTTCCATTTTTTATTGATAGTATTACGATCAATTATTTGACATTAATAGTGTCAAATATAATTTTTTATTTGAAGATATAAAAGAGATGGGAGAAAAAAGTGAGGTGATCAGGCAATTACGGGCAGAAATCATGGCTCTTGAGCGGTTTCCTGCCCCCAGGATGAGACCAACGCCTGGTTTGGATATGGGAGGGATCGAATCTTCAATGCTAGGAGATGCTTTTCCAATAGGTACCGTTCATGAATTTATCAGCCAAGGTGCAGCGGGGGCGGCCTCTACTAATGGTTTTATTGCTGGATTGTTGGGCAAACTGATGCAAAAAGGCCGTTTTTGCCTTTGGGTAAGCCATCAACGAACCGTGTTTCCTCCCGCATTGAAAGGTTTTGGAGTGGAGCCGGATCGGGTTATTTTTATAGATGTAAGACGGCAAAAGGATGTACTCTGGGCAGTGGAGCAGGGATTGAAATGCAGTGTGCTGGGGGCGGTGGTTGGCGAACTTCAGGAAATCACTTTTGCAGAATCCCAACGGTTGCAGCTTGCAGTCGAAAAGAGCAGGGTTACCGGTTTCATGCACCGATACCAACCTCGGGTGGAGTCCGCTCTCGCCTTTGCAACACGATGGAAGATAAAGCCTATCCCCAGTCAACTGGAAGGAGGAATGCCTGGCGTAGGTTTCCCCAGATACAAGGTGGAGCTGGTAAAGGTCCGTAACGGCAGACCCGGTGTATGTCAGCTCGAATGGAGGAACGGCAGTTTTTGCCCTGTTCCTATGCAGAAGGACTTTAATGGACGCGAAAGGCAGCAGCATTATGCATAAGCGATTTTTATCGATATGGTTTTGCCATCTTACCACCGATAGAATGGCGATTAAGCGGCCAGAGATTAAGGATAAACCCTTTGTGATGGCCTCTCCTGAAAAGGGCAGGATGTTGGTCAAGGCCAGTAATGTGGTGGCGACCTCCGCAGGGGTGTTTCCAGGCATGGTGGTGGCCGATGCCCGAGCCATACTTCCTTCGCTTGAGGTATTTTCCCATAATTCTCTTTTGGAAGGTAGATTATTGAATGCCTTGGCCCTATGGTGCCTTCGTTATACGCCTACTGCTGCGCCTGATCTTCCAGACGGCCTTATCCTTGATATAAGTGGTTGTGCCCATCTTTGGGGAGGGGAACAGCCTTATTTGGATAATATTGTAGCTACCCTCCAAAGCAAGGGATATGGTGTACGTGCCGCTATTGCCGATACGGTGGGTGCGGCTTGGGCCTTGGCAAGATATGGGCAGGGCAGGATGATTGCCGAGAGGGGTGGACAACGGGAAATTCTTTTATCATTTCCCCCTGCTTCCCTTCGCCTGGACCAAGGGATCTTGCGGCGTATGGAAAAACTGGGTTTTCGGCAGATCGGACAGTTTATCGATATGCCTCAGCCAGTCTTGCGAAGACGCTTTGGAGAGGCTTTACTCCTTCGAATGGGTCAGGCTTTGGGCCTGGAGCATGAGCATATAGAAGCCGTTCGTCCTGTTCGTCCCTATTTGGAGAGGCTGCCCTGTATGGAGCCTATACTCACACTTACAGGAATTGAAATTGCCCTGAAACGACTACTGAAAAAATTATGTGACAGAATGGCCAAGGAAGGAAAAGGTTTGCGGGCCGGCATTTTCAAAGGGCACCGGGTGGACGGAGAAATAGTACAGATTGACATTGGCACCGGAAGGGCTTCACATCACCCGGAACACCTTTTTAAACTGTTTCAACTCAATATATCCTCTATAGATCCGGGCTTGGGCATAGAACTATTTGTGTTGGAAGCTCCCCTGGTAGAGGAAGTAAATGGGGTTCAGAATGCCCTTTGGGACTCGGAAAGCTTCGACAATACAGCCATTTCGGAACTGTTGGACAATATCAGGGGCAAGATGGGCATGAACACCGTTCATTGTTACCTGCCCCAGGAGCATCATTGGCCCGAACGCTCAATCAAGGAGGTGTCTTTTCTTGAAGGTAAAGCGGATGTGAAATGGCCTAAAGGAACCGGCCGGCCTCTTCACCTTTTGTCCGAGCCCGAACCCATAGAGGTGATGGTACCCTTGCCGGATTATCCACCTCGTCATTTTCGGTATAGGGGAAAAATTTTCAGGATTTCCAAAGCAGACGGTCCGGAAAGGATTGAGCAGGAATGGTGGCTTCAAACCGGCCCCCCAAGAGACTATTATTGTGTAGAAGATGAAGAGGGGGTGCGTTATTGGCTATTCAGGCTGCGGCTGTACGGCCACGGAGACCCAGAATGGTTTCTCCATGGCCTTTTTGCCTAATAATAGGTTTAATGAACTATATTCAATATTCAGAAAATGATGGATTTATACCTCTATAAATAATGTTGAAAGGTTTTTATTAAAGGGCTTAACGACACAACCGGCAACCAAATATTGAACCGGATAAATCGTTGACAGGAATTAGGAAGAAGTTAAATTCAACCGGACAGCAACCACAAGCCCTACCAAAACCTTGGGTTCTGAAACAATCGCAGAGGGAAATAAAACCGCGGGAATTCCTCTTGAGAACAGAAAGAAAATCAAAATATATAAGGTCGTGAAAGGACTGGAACCTAAAAATCCAAACCAAATGAATATATTGGCCGCTTAAAGTGTCCCCCTTAGCAGGCGTACACAATGGATAGCAGCAAAGACACAAAGCAAAATTTAATCTCAATAACCCATTGCCATGAATTACCATGACCTAAAGCAAGAATGTTATCAAGCCAATATGCAGCTACCCCAACTGGGGTTGGTGGTTTTTACCTTTGGAAACGTAAGCGTGGTGGATCGAAAAGACAACGTTTTTGCCATTAAGCCCAGCGGGGTGCCTTATGATCTGCTAAAAGCCGAGGATATCGTAATTGTTGACTTTGAGGGGAATGTGGTGGAAGGTGCTATGAATCCTTCTTCCGATACCAAGACCCATGCGTTTCTATATAAAAATTGGCCTGAGATCGGCAGCATTGTCCATACTCACTCTACTTATGCCGTAGCTTGGGCCCAGGCCCAAAGGGATATTCCTATTTTTGGCACCACCCATGCCGACCATTTGACCGTGGACATTCCCTGTGCCCAGCCCATGGCCGATTCACTGATCCAAGGGGATTATGAGCATATGACAGGACAGCAGATTTTAGACTGTTTTGCTGAAAACCAGCTTTCTTATCAAGAAGTTGAAATGGTGTTAATCGGAAACCACGGTCCCTTTACTTGGGGGAAAGATTCCAAAAAGGCACTTTATAACAGCAAAATCCTAGAAGAGCTTGCGAAGATGTCTTACCTTACCTTGCAGATTAATCCCCAAGCCCCCAGACTAAAGGATTCTCTCATCCGTAAACATTACGAGCGGAAACATGGGGTCGGAGCCTATTATGGGCAGGGCTGTTAAGGGTGAATTGAAAACCTGAACGATAAACTTTGGTGGGAATGAAAAATTGGGCAATTGCATTAGTTTGTCTCCTGTTTGGAGTGGCTTCTTGTACGCAGAAACAATCCAGTGCTTTTGTGGAAATTGAAAGAGATACCACGATTACGGAAGCCAATGCATTTACCAATTTGTTTTTAGACAGTGCACAGGTCACCCAATTTATTGATGAAAATAGGTTGGAGGATAGTGTATCCTTACTTTTAAGAAATTTTTACAACAGCAGGAACTATCAATTGGCTTGGTTTACCGAAGATGGGGTGGCCGAACAAACGCAGGCTTTTTATAATCTGCACCTTGAGTATATTAATGAGTTCAAGGACAGCAGCTTGATGTTTCCGGTACAGCTTCAGGCGGAAATAGAGCAGCTGCTGTTTCAGGACACGGTGATCACAGAAACCAGCCTTACTCTGGCAGACATTGAACTCCAGCTCACCCAGCATTTCTTCAATTACGTTTCCTACGCCTATACAGGGACGGTGGATCCTGAAATACTTCAATGGCATATTCCCAGGAAAAGGATCGATGCAATGACTCTTTTGGATTCGCTGGTGGAAAACAACGGCAGAAACCTCGAAGAATGGGAGCCTGTAAACAACCAGTATAGGCTGTTGAAAAAGGCGCTGCTTCACTTGTATAAAATAGAAAAGGAAGTTCATTGGGAAGAAATTTCTCTAGGAGACGCAAAAAAGGCTGAAATAGGAGACAGCACGGCATTTGTTTCCCAAATGAAGAAGAAGCTAATGTTGACGGGTGATTACCAGGTGGAGGATACGACAGGCCGATTTACCCCAGAGTTAGCTGAAGCTGTCAAACGCTATCAGCACAGAATGGGGCTTAATGAGGATGGAGTCGTGGGCAAAAACGTGGTCCATCAACTGAATATCCCGATCAAAAAACGAATCGAGCAACTGTTGATCAATATGGAACGGATGAGATGGATGCCCAACATGACGGAAGGAAACGGCATTTTGGTCAATATCCCGCAATATGAGCTTCACGTTTTTGAGCAGGGCAAGATGGTTTTTCAGATGGATATTGTCGTCGGAAAGACCGGGAGTGAGACAGTCGTCTTCAGTGATGAAATGCAGTACGTGGTATTCAGCCCTTATTGGAATGTACCTCCTAGCATTGTGCGATCGGAAATCTATCCGGCGATGAAGAAGAATCCCAATTACCTGGCCCAAAAGAATATGGAGCAAACCGGCACGAGCAATGGGCTTCCCATCATCCGGCAGAAGCCTGGTAACACAAATTCTTTAGGAAGGGTGAAGTTCATTTTCCCCAACAGCTATAACATCTATCTCCATGATACGCCGTCTAAGTCCCTGTTTGGGGCGGAAAAAAGGGCGTTCAGCCATGGGTGTATAAGGGTACAGCAACCGGCTAAATTGGCGGAATACCTCTTGCGGGAGAGTAAGGAATGGACGCCTGATAAAATCGCCCAAGCCATGAATAAGAATAGCGAGAAGTGGGTAACCCTTGAAAAGCCGGTTCCGGTATTTATTACCTATTTTACTGCTTGGATTGACCAGGAGGGATTATTGAATTTCAGGGAGGACATTTATGGACATGACCAAAGGATGGCGGAACGGTTATTTCAAAGACTGTAGTGCAGGTTCTACCCAGCTGCACGGGCGATTGTTCATTTTTCCATGAATGGGTAAGAAAAATCAAAATTAGTTGCTAATTTCCCCACTTGAATTATTACGTCTTAAAACAAATATGATTACCTCTAAATTCTTTATTCCATCCCTCGCGGCACTTTTCCTTTTACCTGTGCTAGAAAAACAGGATACTGTCACACCCAAATTTGAACCTTATCAGCAAAATATAGTCGATACTCCGATGAGTTTTGGGATGGCTCCCATACCGGCAGGCGAGTTTGTGATGGGGTCTGGTACAAAAGATAAAAATGCCCAGAAAGATGAATTTCCCAGCCGCAAGGTTTACTTAGATGCTTTTTGGATCGGTACCCACGAGATGACCTGGGATATCTATGAGTTATTTCTGGACAAAAACTTTGAGGCTGATGTGACCAAAAGTGCCATTCCAGCTGAAGTGGATGGACTGACACGACCTTCTACGCCTTATTTGGATATGACTTTTGGAATGGGCAAGGAGAATAAGCCCGCCTTGGCCATGACCCAATACAATGCGATCCAGTTTTGTAAGTGGCTTTACACCAAGACGGGGGTGTTTTACAGGTTGCCCACCGAGGCGGAGTGGGAATATGCTGCCAGAGCTGGGAAAAATACGACTTACTTTTTCGGAAATGATCCGGCACAGCTAGGAGAATACGCCTGGTATGCGGAGAATAGCGGGGAAGTTACCCATGAAACAGGTAAAAAGAAACCTAATCCCTGGGGACTTTATGATATTCTGGGGAATGTAATGGAATGGACCTATGACAAATATGTGCCGGAATATCAGGCCAAGAATCCAAAAGTAGCCGAAAAGAATCCCTCTGTAAAGGCAGACCAGCTTTACCCGATGGTATTGCGCGGTGGACATTTTAAAAGCAAACCGGAGGATCTAAGAGCTGCCAAGCGCTTTGCCTCGACACCGGTATGGAAACAATTGGATCCACAAATCCCCAAAAGCCGCTGGTGGTTTCCAGAAGCACCATTTGTGGGGCTGAGGGTGGTAAGGCCGCTGGTAGCCCCTTCAGTGGAAGAAATAGCAGCTTATTATGATCAAGCACCAATAGATGATTATTAATTATAAACGCAAAATGATGAACCAAAATACTAAAAATCCTAGAAGAGACTTTCTAAAAACAAGTGCGCTCCTTACCGGGGGTGCCTTATTGAGTCCATTCGCTATGCCGGGTGCTTATGCAGCAGGCAGTGACGAAATTAAAATAGCGGTGATCGGTTGTGGCGGACGAGGCACCGGAGCTGTATTCCAAGCTTTGGCTACAGGCCATAACATAAAATTGGTAGCAATGGCAGATGCTTTTAGAGACCGATTGGATAGCAGTTACGAACCCATTGCAAGCAGGCATCCTGATAAAGTAGATGTTCCGGAGGAACATAAATTTGTAGGTTTTGATGGATATAAGAAGGCGATAGCATTGGCTGATGTGGTGTTGTTGACAGCACCTCCAGGTTTTCGGCCTGACCACTTCGAGGAAGCCGTTCGTCAAGGCAAGCATGTGTTTTTGGAAAAACCGGTCGCTACGGACGCCCATGGTATCCGTAGGGTATTGGCGGCCGCAGAAATAGCCAAATCCAAAAAGCTTAACGTGGTGGCGGGCTTGCAGAGAAGGTACCAAGCCAACTATGTAGAGACCATTAATAGGATCCAGGATGGAGCTATAGGTGATATTTTTGGGGGCCAAGTGTATTGGAACGATGGTGGAGTATGGGTTAGACCCCGTGAGGCAGGGCAGACCGAGATGGAATACCAAATGAGAAACTGGTATTACTTCAACTGGCTTTGTGGTGACCATATTGTGGAGCAGCATGTTCATAATATCGATGTGGCCAACTGGGTGAAAGGTTCTTATCCTGTCAAGGCTGAAGGAACGGGAGGAAGGATGATAAGAACAGGCAAGGAGCATGGGGAAATCTTTGACCACCACTCTCTGCGTTTTACCTACGCTGACGGAACCATCATCAACAGTGAATGTCGTCACTATCCAGGTGCAGACAATAGGGTGGATGAGTCATTTGTGGGAACAAAAGGTAAAGTATATTTGAATGCAGGCAATAAGGGTACTTTATGGTCTCATGATGGCAAAGAACTTTACAACCACAATGGCGAGGGCAATATCAATCCCTACCAGCAGGAGCACAATGAATTGTTCGAAGCGGTAGCCAAAGGAGAGTTTAAATATGCTGATGCAGAAAGAACTGCCAAAAGCACCATGACCGCCATATTGGGAAGATACGCTACTTATTCCGGAAAAGAAATCGGATGGGAAGAAGCGTTGAATTCTGATGTAAACCTGATGCCTGACAGGCTTGCATGGGACGCTTTACCCAAGGTTTTGCCAAATGAAGATGGATTCTATCCCCATGCTGTACCGGGAAGAACAAAAGTACTTACCAAAGCATAAAATACAGTAATTAAGGTTCCCGTGAATTTTTCGGGAACCTTAACTTTGCGTACTATTTTTTTTGATTTTCACTTTCTATACACACCAAATCAATGAACAATAACAGACGTGACTTCCTGAAACTGGCCGGAATGGGGCTGGTCGGAGTAGGGATGACTGGGTTTACCCAGCCTGAACTGGATGAAATTTTAAAACAGAGTAAACGCCAACACAGCCAACGGTTTAATATGTCCGGTTATGCCGCACCTAAGATTGACGTCGTAAGGGTGGGGTTTATCGGATTGGGCTCAAGAGGCCCAGGTGCCGTTAACAGGATAAGCAAAATCCAGAATGTGGAAATTAGGGCGCTTTGTGACTTATTGCCTGAAGAGGTGGAGAAAGTAAAGAAATCGCTTGAAGGAACCGCCCACAAACCTGAAACATATTCAGGAAGTGCATTTGCATGGAAGGAGATGTGTGATAGGGAAGACTTGGATCTGATCTATATTGCCAGCCCCTGGGACTGGCATGTGCCTATGGCGGTGTATGGCATGGAAGCCGGTAAACACGTGGCCATTGAGGTTCCTGCCGCCACTACACTGGAAGAGTGTTGGCAAATGGTAGAAACTTCTGAGAAGACCAAAAAGCATTGTATGATGCTGGAAAATTGCTGTTATGACTTCTTTGAGCTGATGACCCTCAATATGGCTAGGGATGGCTTCTTCGGGGATATTGTTCATGGTGAGGGAGCCTATATTCATGACTTGTTGGAGTTGAATTTCGATAAGGGCGGCTATCAGGATATGTGGAGATTGAAGGAAAATTACAGGGACGGGAATATCTATCCTACACACGGCCTGGGCCCAATCTGCCAAATAATGGACATCAACAGGGGAGACCAAATGGATTACTTGACCTCTCTGTCCAGTAGGGATTTCCAAATGAATGCCTACGCCCAGAAATTAGCAGAAACTGATCCTTTTTATAATACTTTTGCCAGCCAAAAGTACAGAGGAAATATGAATACCACTTCGATCAAGACCAAAAAGGGAAGATCGATTATGATTCAGCATGACGTTACATCGCCAAGACCTTATTCCAGGTTACACCTGGTAAGCGGAACTAAAGGGATGGCCCAGAAATATCCCACGCAGGGCATTTCTACAGGTCACGAGTTTTTTACCGACGAGCAGGTGAAAGGCTTGGAAGAAAAGTATACGCCAGAGATAGTCAAGAAAGTAGGAGAGATGGCCAAGAAAATCGGAGGCCATGGTGGCATGGACTTTATGATGGACTGGAGGCTGATCGATTGCCTGAGAAACGGACTACCTTTGGATCAGGACGTTTATGATGCTGCCCTTTGGAGCGCGATCGCACCTTTGAGTGAATGGTCTGTGGCCAATCGTTCTAATTCTATCGAAATTCCGGACTTTACCGGAGGGGCGTGGAAAGAAAACAAGCCGGTTAATTTAACCCTCGAAGGAGGTGGAAATACAGGAGTAAGAGTGTAATTCAGCTCCATTTTCATCCCCAAATCCAGTAATCAAATAACTCAATACCGGTGATAGGTATTGAGTTATTTATTTGGACACCTGATATTATCTCAGGTTTTCCAGTATCTGCTTTAATTTTTGTTGATTGTCCATATAAGGGGCCAGATCAAACAGTTCCACTTTTCTAAATTCGATAGGATGACTTTCACTTTGTAGAGAGATATAGCCTTCCTTGATCAATTCTCCGTCTTTCTTCACTGCAGGATCATTGTTGGAAACGTTTCCCCCACCAATTTGAGGTTGGTAATACGTCAACACCGTGTCGCCTTCTACCAAATGGTGGATCACCGAATCAGCAAGAACAATAAATTCAGCAGTAACCCATTGGTCACCGTGATAGGTTTTGGAGTTGGAGTTCACACAGTGTGGAGTGAACAGTTCTCCGTCCATGACCACATTGGTACCTGGCGTGCAAAGGTTGCTGGTGGTCCGTTCATTGGTGCCGTCCCCTCCCAACAGTTGACCTTCAATGGAAATAGGGAAATCCTGGTCCTTGGTCATGCTCTCTGGAGACTGCCCATGCAGCATGGCCCCGCTGTTTCGGAAGGCCCATCCTTCACCTCCTGGTGCCTGTTCGCCTACAAAGCGGTATTCAATTCTTAGCTTGTAGGCAGAAAAAGGGTCTTTGTAAAACATGTGGCCATATTTTCTCTCAAAATCCTCATAGCCGTCATATTTTACCTTGATCAGGCCCTCCTCGACACTAAAGGTGTTGGCAAAATTATCATTCAGTTCGTGTTTGGCAATTTTGACTTTCCAGTCATTGAGGTCCTTGCCATTGAAAAGCTGGATCCATTCTCCCAATTCTTCATCTTTTGTCTGTTGGCTCGAGTTGGCCCCACAAGCCGACAAAATGGCAATAAGTAAAAATAATACCGGTGTTTTTTTCATAGCATCTTTGGTTAAATCGGTCCAATTTAGGCTTATTTTTCTAAAGGAAGGCAATAGATTGGGCTTAATCAAAAATGCCAACAAAACGATCCTCGTCCACAGCCGCTGTGCACTTTTCTGCAAATAGGTCCTTTGTGCAAAATTATTCGACGGATAAATAAGGGTTGGGGAGGGGAAAAATGAGAAAGTTATAGTTGAAAGATCCTTTCTTAACGGCTTTATTATGGAGCCGGTTGTGGATAACTGACAGCAGGATGTCTTTCTCATGACGGGGATTGCCAGGGCGACAGTTGTTTATTGTATACCTGCACAAGTTTAACCGCTTAGAATTCATCCATCTGGAGGGATTATCCGCTACGGATTGTCAATAAACAAAAACCAAATAATCTTTCTTAGGAAATATCTTTTTATCTTTGTCCAGGTTCAACACATTTGATATGGTATTAGAATTTGAAAAACCCATTGCTGACCTAGAGCTGAAGCTTCAGGAAATGAAGGATTTGGCAAAGGGGAGAAATATTGATTTATCCGCAGATATACATTCCTTGGAAGAAAAGATAGAGGCTTTGAAAAAAGAAACGTTTCAGAATCTGACCCGTTGGCAGCGGGTGCAGCTCTCCAGGCATGCCGACAGGCCCTACGCCTTGGATTATATCTACGAGATCACCAATGACTTTATCGAGATTCACGGCGACAGGAATGTCGGCGATGATAAGGCGATGATCGGTGGGTTGGGAGACCTCAACGGGAGGTCCGTAATGTTTATCGGACAGCAAAAGGGGAGGAATACCAAGCAAAGGCAGGAGAGGAATTTTGGGATGGCCAATCCTGAAGGCTACCGCAAAGCCCTCCGGCTAATGAAAATGGCAGAGAAATTTGGAAAGCCCATTGTTACATTAATTGATACTCCAGGGGCATTTCCAGGTATAGAAGCTGAGGAAAGGGGACAAGGGGAAGCCATTGCCAAAAACCTGAAGGAAATGTTCAATTTGAAAGTTCCCGTCATCTGTGTGATCATCGGCGAAGGGGCTTCCGGAGGTGCATTGGGAATTGCGATAGGCGATAAGGTGTTTATGTTGGAAAACACCTGGTATTCTGTTATTTCACCGGAATCCTGTTCTTCTATTTTATGGAGAAGCTGGGACTATAAAGAGCAGGCTGCAGAAGCGCTGAAACTCACCGCACCTGATATGCTAAAGAACAAGCTGATAGACGGGATCATTAGTGAGCCTTTGGGCGGAGCGCACAAAAACATGAAGGCCATGGCCAGTACTTTGAAGGCAACCTTGCTGGAGACATTGGCAGAATTGGACAAGCTGACACCGGAGGCAAGAATGGAGCAGAGGATGGAGAAATTTTGTGCGATGGGTGTAGTTAAGGAATAGCGTGGACTGGGATAAAAAGGTTTATCCGTGAAATCAAATCCAATAATCGGCATTGCCCTATCCGGTGGGGGTGTACGTGGTGTGGCGCACCTCGGTGTGCTTAAAGCTTTGAATGAGGCAGGTATTTATCCCCACCATGTCGCCGGTACCAGTGCAGGAGCTATTGCCGGCACGCTGTACTGTTCTGGATATACACCAGACGCCATATTTGATTTGATCGTGAAAACCAATTTTTTCAAATTTCTGCGTCCAGCCATAAGTTGGAAGGGGATCTTGAAGATGGAAGTAATTGAGCCTCTCTATGGACAATATATTCAGGCCAATGATTTTTCGGAACTGAAAATCCCATTGACCATTGTGGCCACCAATCTTTCCAAAGGTAGGATAGCGTATTTTTCCGAAGGGGAGATTATCCGCCCACTTATGGCATCAACCTGTATTCCGGGCATATTTGACCCCATCACGATCAACCAATCACTTTACGTTGATGGAGGAGTATTGAACAATATGCCGGTTGATCCATTGGAAGAGAAATGTGATGTTATCATAGGAGTCAACTGCAACCATCTTCCTGAGGTGCAGGACGTCCCCAATATGAAGAAATTGATTGAACGGTCGGTAATTATGGCCATGAACTGCAATGTTTACAACAGAAAGCCCCGCTGTGATTTTTTTATCGAACCTCCGGGGCTTGCCCATTTCGGAGTTTTTGATATGAAGAAGGCAAAAGAAATATTTGATGCAGGTTATCAGGAAGCCTTACATTATTTAGGCACCACTTTACCACTGGCTGAATTAGGGAATATCAAAAAGGAAGATTAAATTATTATTTGAGAATGGTGTCCCTCCCGCCATTGGTAACAATAGGATAGCTGGCGGAAACGGCAAATTTAAGTATAAATAAAAGATAAGGATGAAATTATTGGCGCGCTTTATTTTATGGATCAGTGGGTGGAAAGTGGTCGGAACATGGCCGACTGGCTTGAAAAAGGCCGTACTGATTGCGGTTCCCCATACCAGCAATTGGGATTTGATTTATGCCAGGGCGGCTTTTTATATTTTGGATGTTCCTGTAAAGTTTACCATAAAGAAGGAAATAATGATTGGGCCATTGGGATGGCTGATCAAAGGGGTGGGCGGTATTGCCATCGACCGTAAAAGAGTCGCAGGCAAAAAAAAACAAACCTATACCCAGGCGATGATCAGTATGCTCAAGGAGAGGGATGAACTGGTGATGATGGTGACACCAGAAGGAACCCGAAGTTATGCGCCCAAGTGGAAAACAGGCTTTTACCACATCGCCTTGGGTGCCGAGGTTCCTGTGGTGGTGGGGTACCTGGATTATAAACTAAAGGAGGCCGGTATCGGGCCTATGATTATTCCATCCGGCAATATGGATGAGGATATTGAGATCATGAAAGAATTCGGAAGGACAGTCACGCCCAAATTTCCAGAGAACGGCATAAGATAGCCCAACGCAAGACGGGCGATACCGGCCTGTTAATAATTTCTCTTGATGTTCTTTTTTTAGGAATGGAATTTGTAAATTTCCAAGAATTAACTTCTTTCTGGTTAATAGACAAGTTTTTTTATCCCCCGCAGAATATGTTAAGAAGAGTTAGGAAATTGACTGTTTTTCAAATCATTAAAGACAGCGTTCTCTCGTTTGGCCAGAACGATTCGATGACTTTTGCAGCGAGTACGGCTTTCTATACGATTTTTAGTATGCCGGCCTTGCTCATCATCATTCTCAATATAGGGTCTGCTTTTTACACCGATGACACTGCGGTACGGGAGGAATTGTTGAGCCAAGTATCCAGTTTGTCTGGACCGGAGACCGCAGAGACCTTGGACGGTATCATCCAGAATGTTTCCAGGGATACAAAGGGTGTTATTGCCAGGATAATAGCTATTGGCGTCTTGGCTTTTAGTGCCACCACGGTCTTTGTAAGCCTGCAAAACAGTATCAACCATATCTGGCACATCAAACCGAAGCCCAATAAGGGATACATCAAATTTGTGATCAACCGCTTGGTCAGCTTTTCCATGGTGGCCTCCATTGGTTTTGTCTTGCTGGTTTCTTTGGTAGTGGATGCCTTAATTGTAGTGCTTTTTGATTATTTGGCACAATTTCTCAATGGCACCAATGCGCTATTGGTATCCATCACCAATTTTGTTCTTTCGCAAGCCTTATTAATGGTGATATTTGGTCTGATGTACAAGATCCTACCGGATGCCCGGGTTAAATGGAAGGATGTGTGGTTGGGTGCTTTCGTTACAATGCTGCTATTTGCCTTGGGCAAATATCTTATAGGGATATATATGGGAAACAGTGATCTCGGCAGTGCTTATGGGGCTGCGGGTTCCTTGGTAGTGGTATTGATCTGGGTTTATTATTCCGTTGTAATCTTCTTATTTGGTGCCCAAATGACCTATTATATCGCCAAGGAATCCGGGGGCAATGTGATCCCCATCAAACAGGCTGTTAGAATTGAGGTCAAGGAAGTGGATAAGCATGGGAATATTATAGGGGACGCAGAAGAGCATGTTTAAGCTGAAAAAAAAAGCGAAAACCAGAGGAAAGTGGCTTTATTGGAGTTGATTGGGTAAATTTTGCTCAATATTGACAGGCAATAAAGCAATCTATTGGCAGTATTTTCTATCTTAGTCCGATGGATAATCCCTTTTTATTTTCGCAATCCCGAAGAAAATTCCTGGCTTCTACCTCCGTTATTGTTTCTGGTCTGTTTTTCGATTTCCAGGCTGTTGCAGCCAATGTCAATCTTTTGGAGGTGCAGAAGGCAGCCTTGCCTTTCCATCATTTCCCGAGCACCTTGCATGCACTAATTTGGAGGAACTGGTATCTGGTTCCTTTGGATCGAATGGCCAGCGTTGCTCGGACCAGTTCGGAAACCATCCGCCAGATAGGGACTTCTATGGGGCTTCCGCCTGAAGTAGAAATCCCCAAAGAGCAACAAAACAGAAGCTACCTCACCGTTATCAGAAGGAATTGGCACCTGCTGCCCCGGGAGCAAATGCTCGAGTTGCTTGGATGGACCGATAAGCAATTAAGTTTTACCTTACAAGAAGATGATTTTTTTTATATCAAACTTGGCCATTTAAAACCGGATTGTTCGCCGGTTCATTATAAGCCCGAGCACCTGCAGCAAAATAATTCAACCAATTGGTTTTCGAAGGTATTAAAGGAGGAGTTTTCCGAGGGAATTCCCTCCTCCAAAAAGCCTTTATTCCATTTTGTTGAGGAGCTATCCCAAGCTCCAAAAAGAATAGACAAGGGGAGTGCAAAAAAATCGGGCTTTTCGCCCCGGTTCGGGTATGCCTATTTTGCTTTGTTTGGAGATCCTTTACTAGAACCGGAGATAGACCCTTATCCATCCGGTTATCTGGAGCGAATGGCTGATTCAGGAATGGATGGGACATGGTTGCACATTGTCCTGTCCAAGCTCACGCCTTTCCCTTGGGATGCTTCCCTAAGCAGTCATCATGAGACCCGGTTGGCCAATTTAAAGAAGCTGGTGGATAAGACCGCCACCAAAGGTATTAACATCTATTTATACCTTAATGAACCCCGGTTTATGCCTTTGGATTTTTTCAGGCAGTATCCGGATTTGAAGGGAGTGACCATTGGCGACAAGGCCGCTTTGTGTACCAGCCATCCAGAGGTCCAGCAGTATCTGGTGGATTCCCTGGCGATGATTACCGAGGCCGTTCCTCATCTGGGTGGGTTCTTTTCGATTACAGCCTCTGAAAACCACAGCCATTGCTGGTCCCATGGTAGGGGAGGAGAATGTCCGCGATGCGCCTCCCGAGGACCTGAAGAAGTGATATCAGAACTCCATATGCTCTACCGCAAAGGGATCAATCAGGGTCTGGAGCGCTTCTATCAGAAGCACCCTTCCTCGCCTAAGAAGTCACCTCAACTGATTGTATGGGATTGGGGTTGGGCAGACGGCTGGGCCGAAAAAATCATTCCGCAGCTTCCCAAAGATGCGGCTTTTATGAGTGTGAGCGAATGGGGATTGGAATTTGAAAAGGGAGGCACAAAAGGTACAGTTGGAGAGTATTCCATCTCCAATATTGGTCCTGGACCTAGGGCCAGTAAGCATTGGGGTATTGCCAGGGAAAATGGTCTAAAAACCATAGCTAAGATTCAGGCAGGCACCACCTGGGAGATAGGCGCGGTGCCCTATATTCCTGCCCTTGAGAATGTAGCCCAACACGCAGTAAACCTTCGGGACGCCCAAGTGGATGGCTTGATGCTTGGTTGGACGTTGGGTGGCTATCCTTCCCCCAATCTCGAAATTGTAGCGGCCATAGGAAACCAACCCGAATTGACGGTCCTACAAGCCATGGAGCAGGTATCACAGGAAAGGGTAGGCCCAGCAGGCAAGGCAATGGTCAGGGCCTGGCAACGATACAGCCGGGCATTCCGAGAATTTCCGTTCGATGGGAGTGTTGTATACAATGCACCGTTACAAGCGGGACCATCCAACCTTCTTTGGGAATCGCCCACAGGTTATTCGGCCACCATGGTCGGTCTCGCCTATGATGATATCAATAGTTGGCGGTCCCATTATCCGCTGGAGGTTTTTATTTCACAATTGGAAAAAGTCGCTGTTGGCTTTGAAGAAGCACTGGAAGAATTGCGAAATGATACGGAAAACATGGATTTGTTTACTCTTCAAAGAATAGCGCTGGACGAGGAGTGTCAGATTGCCGAGGCTATTTCGATACATTATTTTAGCATCGTCCATCAGGCAAGGTTTACGAGTTGTAGGGATCGGTTCCAAAAGGAATCGGATAACAATAACCGCGGGGAATTGCTGGATGAAATGGAGAAAATTTTAAAAGAAGAAATACATTTGGCAAAACGTATGAATATCCTCCAGGGAGAAGATCCCCGCCTAGGCTTTGAAGCTACCAACCATTATTTTTATACCCCCATTGATCTTGTAGAAAAAGTATTTAATTGTAGAGACCTTTTGGACAGGTGGATTCCAAGCCTGAGAAAAAGTGTTTAATTAGCACATTTACTGGTTAAAACTGTAGCGCAGCTGAAAGGTGGTCTCGCTGAATTTGCTTCCCTGGATTGCCTGCAGACCCGAACCGATTTCCTTTCTATCTGTAAAAGATGTTCTTGCCCAGCGGCCCCATAAGCTTAACTTTCTGCTGACCTGATATTGGCAGAGAAGGTAATACCTCATGCCTTGTCCATTGTAGTTCGGTATGGAAAAAGCCCACAGCACATTTTTCTCATAAATATATTGCCGGTTTTCGTAGTCTTCTGTGTCGAATAAGGCTATTCTTCCACTCAATCGGAAATGTTCCCAATCTCCATTGAGGTCTTGAAAAATGGCAAATCCCTTGGTTTTTTGGCCGTTGATGTCGTATGAACTGAATTGTACACGGGATCGGATGCTCCAACGCTTGTCCAGCGTCATATCCAGACTGGTGACGTAATTCCTTCTTCTACCTGCATCGAGTTGATATCCGCGGGGAGCACCGTCCTCTGAAGGGACATTCCTGTCTTTCAATTCTTCCCGGATCTGTACAAAAATATTGATGTTTCGGCTAGGGGAGAAGGTAAGTCTGTTGAACCATTCATAGCCATCAGACGGAGCATAGGCCCTGAATCTAAGCCAAGGAAAATAGAATCGATCAATATAGCCATTCCAGTAGATCTTCCGGCTTGGCCGATAATGTAGCCCCAAGTAAAGCCCTTTTTCATTGATGGGACGGGAACCTTCGGAGAAGGCGTTGCCGTAGAAGCTGTGGAAATCCCTGCCGAAATTTCTCCACAGTACAGAAAGATCAAAATGGGGCGTAAGACTGGACATCAGCCCTATGACTGAACCCATTCCTCGACTTTTAGATCGGGCAGTTTCCCCAAAGATAAAGTAGTTCTGATAGTTGTACGAGAAATAGGCACTGTGGATATGGTTGCTCTTTCCCCTAAATTCAAAGCCGTTATAAATCCTTGCAGTCCTCATAAAAGGCTGACTGTAGCTGGAATACAAGGTGTTAATTCCGAGTTGCAATTGTCCTTCCCTGTTTTTGAAGGAAAGATTACCTCCAATGTTCTGTTCCCTTGCCTTGGATTTATTGGCAATCTCCGTAGGTGTCCTATGGTAACCGCTGAGCAACAGGGAGCTGATGAACTCTTCCTGATTTTCAAGGCTATCTAAGGCCGATTGGATGTTGCCATCCCGTGGAGCATTGGAATATAGGCCCGTAATTTCGAAATTGCCTATTGAATACGTGGCTGCACCTCCTCTGAAAAATCCAAATTCCATGGCAGAAGTAAACGGTCTTAGCCCAACAGAGCTTCTCCTCACGGTCGTGATACTTTCCGCACCCTTGCCAGGAGAATAGCCAGATCCGAACACTAGCCCCTGGCCGAACTGTGCCTGAAAATCTCCCAGCGTGATGGCTTTCCATTTTCCTTTCTGGTATAAGGTAAAATGGTAGGAGAGAAAATTAAAGCCATACCGCTTGCTTGATCTGTCCCAGATGAATTGCTCCCCAGCATCTTTGTCTAAGGTAAAACCCAAACTGAAATCCTGGAGGTGCTGTATCCTAAACCGTGCGTATAGATTGTTGGGATCACCCAAGTACCTGCTGGTGAGCGAACCGTTACTTAAGGTGTCAGGCGCCATAAAACCTTTGCGGGTTTGCCAGACCCGGCTGTGACGCAGCATTAAATAGGCGTTTTTCTCCGTGAGAAGCCGTCGGGCAAAGGGCTGGTTGGCCTTTCTTTCACCATCTTCCACATGTACGAAAGGAAGTAGCCGGTAGATGGTCGCCAAATCAAATTCGGGCACGGCCTGAAGCTCATACAAAGTCAGTAATTGGCCATATTGTTTCCTATAGCCAATAAACGCATTGATCTGTATCGGGCTGAGGAGGTATAGCGACTGTAACTCCTCGGCGCCCACTTGATTCAAATTTAGGGGAGTGAGATAAAGTTGGAGCAGACTTTCATAGATTGTTTCATAATCCAGATCATCCTCCTGTAAGGAAAACAATTCCTCTATGAACGCTTCCATATCCACTGCTCTTTTGGGAATTGTCTGGGAATAGGAGTGTTGGGAAAGGGTAATCAAGACGGCTATCCCAATATGTCTTATATGTTTCAATCCTCATGGAATAGATAATTGAAAGAAAAGTGGTGTGTGTAACCCAGGCGGTAGTTTTGGCTCATCGCATAGTCGATATGGAATTTCCCGGGCTTGAAACCCATACCAAAGAAGAGGTTGTTGGGGTTGGTATGGATACCTGACCTGACCCAGAATCTCTGGAGCAGGTTGTATTCGAGCCCCATTTTGAATTGGGGCGGTAAGAAAATTTCTTTCTCAGCTTCTACGTTGACGATCAGCTTCTCAGAAGTTCGGTAGGAGAGTCCGGCCTTTACCACAGTCGGGAGATAATCCTGTGAAATCTTGCTTAGTCTGGCGCGGTTAAAATTATAGATATGGGCTCCAAAAAATAAGTTGGGTCCTAATTCAGCTACTCCTCCAAACTCCAAAACAGGTCTCGCATTCCTTCCAAAACCTTCAATATTGGTTTGAAGGTAATTCACTTTGAAACCAAAGCTGGCGATGCCTAAAGTATTGGAAAAACCGATACCTAAATTTTGTTGGTTAAACAGCTGACCACCATAATGAGAAAAACCGAGCCCCATTACCCCAAATCCCTGGGCAATAACAGCACCGGCAGCAAGGGTGGTGAGCTCTTTCATTCCAAGCCGATGATCGTAGCTGAAAAATACCTGATCATTTTCCAACCGTCCCATGGCACCTACGTTGTTAAAGATGCTCCAGCTGTCGTCGAGCGTTGCGTGTGCATTGGCCATTCCGGTACTTCTTGCTCCTGTGGGAAAGGCTTCTGTACCACTCTGAGCCCATACATTGAAGCAGGTGATCAAAAACAAATTACAACATGGGAATAAATACTTATGTTTCATATTGTAAAAAAATTAAAATAAAAAGATTAATAGGAACTATTAACTTACGACAAAATCAAATAAAAGTAAAGCAGGAGGCCGTGATTTTATAATGGAGCCCTTACATTGATGAAAAAATTACCTGTTCCTAAGCTGTTAATCGAATATTCAAACCTAAACACCTGGTCGTAAAAAGTGACCAGATCCAAGCCAAGACCGTAACCATAGAGGTAAGAGTTGGTCAATTTCGCATTTTCGGGCAATCGATTCCTATCGTTCACATAGCCGTGGTCAAAATTTGCACTGAGGTAGGCACGGATGGGGAAATGTGAAAATTCCTCAATGGGCATAAATTGTGAAATGTCATAGGCGATGTTGAACAGTTCATAGCGAAAGCTGTTTTTATGTACTATCGCCTGCTGTCCCTCTATGACATTCACTTCAAAACCCCTGATAAAGTTGGGGCTATAACCTATTCCCCTGACGAGGGTGTAGGGCTGGAAAGGGCTGAGATAGGCCGACGCCGACACGCCGGTAACCCAATGAAATCTATTTTTCAGCGGGAAATATCTGTTGGCCATTAATGATAATTCCGTTTCGTTCACGTCATCATGGGCGAAAAGGCCATAGCGGGTCAAGCCGATATTGAGGAATTCTCCGTCTGTTGCGTAAGCCACATTGTTCCTCCGATCATGCTTGAAGCTATACTCGGTGTAGAAATACCTCATCCGCTTTTCTCCATGTGGGAAATAATCAGGGTTTGCAGATAACACGTCCTCGTGGATACTGGTGTTGTTGAAGCCCAAGGTGAGAAAGTGGAAATTATAAAAACTTCCCCTGTAAGTATAGGTGAAGTTGGCATTAAGATTGTTTCTTAGCACATTTTCGTGATCATTGGCATAGAACACCTGTCGGTTATCCCAAGATCTTACCGCAATATTCTTGTTGGCAGAGTAGTCAAATCTTGCCGACAAACCATGGATTTGTTCTTTGTCAATATAGGGTTTGATATAAGCGAGGCTAAAGGCCTGGGTAAAGCCGAATTGGCCGGCAACCCTGAGCTTCTCATTTCGGCCTCCCACGTTGTTATGGCTTAATTTAAGCCCATAATTCACCCGGGAAAAATCTCTTCCTTGATTGATCCACCATTCAGAGAAGTTCCTGTCCGCCAAGCTAAATATAATACTGGGTATTACATACCATCTCTCTTTGACTGAAACTAGAAGCTCCACCTCATTACTGGCTGTAAACAAAGGAGTTATATTGACAGAAGTGAAGAGCTGGAGATTGTAAATCTTGATCTGGTCCCCGTTGATGAGGTTTGTAAAATCCCCCCAAGAATAGCTATCTCCCCCGGAAATATCCATTTCTCTTAAAATGACACTTCTCTTTGTTTTTTCATTTCCTACAACGAAAATTTGATTGACAGTGACCTTGGTGGAGTCTGATTCTGCGACATGGGGTTTCTGGGCCAGTGACTTGTGATGTCCGGCCAAAACCATGCAGATTAAGAGAGTCAAATATATTTTTAGAGAAATGAACTTCAATAGCTGTCCAATGTTTATCGTTGTAATAAAATAACCAACTGCTTTTTATTGTTATATTCCCCTTTAAAAGATGAAGAATTGAAATCCTTTCTCAGAAAAGCAGCCATTCTCCCGGTATTGTTTTATCAGTACCTTATATCTCCTTTGTTGCCAAGGTCATGTAGATATAATCCAACTTGTAGCCAATACATGAAAGAAGCTATCTTAAGGCATGGAGTCCTTAAAGGCGGATGGCTGGGCTTGAAAAGAATATCTCGGTGCCATCCATGGGGAGGACAGGGTCATGATCCCGTCCCTTGAATATTTTTAGGTTTAAATCCATTTTTCAAGGCATAAATAACCAAGAAGATACCGGCAATAACCAATGGAACACTTAATGTCTGTCCCATGTTGAACGCCAAGCCTTCTTCAAAATCCACCTGGTTTTCTTTTAGGAACTCCCAAACAAAGCGCATACCAAATACTGAAATCAAGAAGAGCCCTAGAAAAAGGCCGTCAGGAAGTTGTTCCTTGTATTTGAACCAGCCGGCCAACAAGCAAAGAAAAATGATAAAATAAGAAAGTGCCTCATAGATCTGCGTCGGGTATTTGGCAATCCCAAAGGTATGCACGGTGACCAAATAATGGCTTCCCTGGTCCGTTAGGGTATATTTAAGAGGAGTACTGGGATCTTCTGACAAGTACTCCTTGGAACTTCTAAATTGGGTGAGGACATATTTTACGTCTGTTTCGATGGCTGTTCGCAAGTCTTGTTCTTCGTAACCACCTTTGGTAATTTCAAGGTCAAAGTTTACAGGGACGATTCCATTGCCTGTCAATTCACTTTTTCTATCTTCTGGTTCATAGGCGGTGATATTCTCTATGGGAAGCTTCAGGGTCTCCAGGATTTCCTCGGTATCCCTGGCAAAAACGAAACCACTGTCCGTACCTGTTGGTTTTCCGCCTATCTCGGAGTTCATCAGATTGCCAAACCGGATCAATGCGCCCGTCATGGCCACCACGATCACGATTCGGTCTACGACCCATAGGTAATTTTGGGTGGGCACTTTCCTCACATAGAGCCATAGGGCAAACAATATGGCAATGGCTGCCCCGTGACTTGCCAGTCCACCTTCCCACACTTTCAGAATATCAATAGGATTGCTCAAGTATTTTTCCAGCTCATAAAACAGGACGTGTCCTAGACGTGCCCCCAAGATGGTGGCGATCACCATATAGATAGTCAACCTATCCACCAATCGCTCATCATGGCCTTCTTTCCTGAAAATATAAATCATTACCTGCTGGGAGATGATAAAGCCGAGGGCAAATAACAGACTGTACCACCTTAACCTTTCAAAGCCAGGAAAAACTGCCGGATTGGGACTCCATACTACATAATCTAAAATGGTGTGGATCATTTCTATGTTTTTTTTGCTAAGTTAAATTTATTCTTCTTCCATCGTATCCATTTCCCTCAATTCTTCTTCATAACCTCCTGAAAGAATTGGAAACCGATACCAAGTTTTGGGATCTACATTAAATTCATCCAAATGAAAGGAAGGAGCCAGCCTTTCTCTTTTCCATTGGTTTCTTGACCATAAGGTAAAAAACTTCTTGATATATCCTTTAAGCGTTCTCGAATCTATATTGAGTTCTTCCCTAAGGATCAGGTAGATATCCATGGGTGATCGTTTGTCTCGGATGGCCAACTGTTCAATTTCTACAATGACTGAATAAGGCATCAAGTCATCTTCATCTGTTTGCTTATTCTCCATTGGCCGCAGCTCGGCTGTTGGTCTTAGCGCATTCACCCGACTTAGTCCCGGGTATCCCAGATGAGACTCCGCCCATATAAGCCATTCCAATAGGAAGAATTTGTCAACAGCAGCAATGGGAGAGAGGCTGCCGCTTGTATCGCCGTCCATTGTCGCATAGCCTACATCTCCCTCGCTTCTGTTGGAGGTTGTGAGAAGTAAGGCATTTTTTATGTTGGCCAACATCCAGATGATGGGAGATCTGGCCCTAGCTTGGATATTTTGTAAGGTGATGTCGTCATGTTCCCAGGTGAGAGATCTTCCCAAGGCCGCCTCCATCTTTCTACTGTAGGAATCTACCTCCTCGGAAATTTCCCAATTATAAAAGACAGCACCAATACTAAGAGCCAGGTGTTGGGCGCTCTCCAGCGTTTCCCTGGAGGAATTCGTGGATCCCTGATAGGCTGTGTACAATAATTGGCCGGTAATCTCCTTTACCACTTCAAGGCTGACAGGCTTGTAAGGCAGATGTATTTTGTCCAGAAATGCCGTTACCCCAAGCTCCTCCATTCCTCTTTTGATCATTTCTGATACCAAAACCGCAATGCTGGACGAATCCGCCCCGCCACTTAGCGACAAAACAAATCCTTTGCTTTTGCTTTTTCTTAGGTAATCAAAAAGAGCCAGGGAGGTTGCCTGGGTGAATTCTTCTTTTTTATTGTGATGGGTCTCATCGATCTCTATTTCTTCCAGATTGGAATCTTCCAAAAGGATTGTCCGAAGCTGAAAATCCTTGAAAGACAGCAGTTTGTTTTTGAGCAGCAGTTTTCCGTTGGCCGCAAGCAATATCTCCCCGTCAAAAACTACCCTGCCTGCCTCGTTCCCCAATAAATTGACATAAAAGTAGGTAGCCTGGAGCAGGATAGAACTTTCCTTAACGAGTTCCTCTCGTAGCAGGCTTTTCCCCATTGCAAAATGACTGGCACTCGGATTGAAGATAAGATCGACTCCGCGGTCTTTGAGCCGATACCCCGGTCTATGCTCACCCCTCCATGCATCCTCACAGATTTCAAAGCCATACCTGACCCCCTTCTTCTCATGGATGATGTCGCCTACTGGGACCTTTTGTCCGAAAAAATCGACGGTTGACACCTCACCGGGTTTCCAAGGTTCAAACCAGCGGTACTCATAGTGCAAACCATCGATGGCGAGGCTCTGCTTGGCCACAAAAGAGACTAACTTACCGTCATCAATAATGGCTATAGTGTTGTAAAGTTTGCCAGCGACTTTGAGGGGAGTACCGATAAAAATAGTCAAGCCATCACTTAAAGCGATGGCTTTTTGGATGTAATCTAACGCTTTTTTGAGATACCAGTTACTCAGAAAGAGATCTTCGCTGCCGTATCCGGTGATGCTCAGTTCGGGGAAGCATAACAGGTCGACTCCTTGCTCTTTGGCCTCTTGAATTGCTCCTTTGATGTTCTGGAAGTTTCCTTCCCAATCCAAAGGGGTCTGGTTGACCGTGGCTCCACCAATTTTTAAAGTAGGCATACATGAAAGAATTGTCACTGCCCAGTTTGGGACAGCGTCATCAAAGAATTAGATTCAGCTTTTCGCAGGCATTTTTGGCGGCCTCTTGTTCCGCTTTTTTCTTGGTAGCTCCCTTGCCTTCTGCGTAAGACTCCCCATCAATATTCAGCTCCACCACAAACTCCTTGAACCGCTGGCTTTTTGAGACCGAAATGAGCACGAAATCAATGGAGTGGTTATCTTTTTGTGCCCATTCAATCACTTTGCTTTTGAAATTAATGGTCGTATTGATGATATCGTCCAGGTCAAAATGGGGTAAGATGATCCTTTTATAGACAAATTTCCGGCAGAAATTATATCCCCAGTCCAAGTAAACCGCCCCGACTAATGCTTCTAAGGTATCCCCATAGATGGATTTATGGCTATAAAGCCCTTTGTTTGAGAGGTCCGATTCAACGATCTTGGCGAGCCCTATTTTCTGTCCCACCTGGTTGAGGGATTCTCTGTTGACGATCCTGGACCTCGTTTCCGTCAGAAAACCCTCATCCCTATAAGGGAACTTTAAGAATAGATATTCGGCTACAATAGCACCCAATACGGCATCCCCGAGAAACTCCAGCCTCTCGTTGGACATTTTGACCCCGCTTTTATTTTCCTCTGCCGCCGAAGAGTGCTTGAAGGCCAGTTTATACAGTGATAAATTTAAAGGCTTGCTGCCCACTATCAATCCGATAGAAGCAGCAAGCCTTTTATCTTTTCGGCTGTAGATAAGCTTCTGAAACCCGAGTAAACGTAATATTTTCAATCTACTCCAGTATTTTTTTGAAAATGATGGAACAGTTATGCCCTCCAAATCCAAAAGTATTGCTTAATGCAGCCCTAATTTCTCTTTTTTGCGCTTTATTGAAAGTCAGGTTCAACCGGTTGTCAAAACTATCATCATCTGTAAAGTGATTGATGGTCGGAGGGACAATATCGTGTTTAATCGCAAGGATCGCCGCTATGGCTTCTACTGCTCCTGCGGCACCAAGGAGGTGACCTGTCATTGATTTTGTACTGCTTATATTCAAATTGTAGGCATGCTCGCCAAATATCCTTTGGATGGCTTTGATCTCACTGACATCGCCTAATGGGGTAGAGGTGCCGTGAACATTGATATAGTCGATGTCCTCAGGAACCATACCCGCATCTTCAAGTGCAAATTTCATGACATTGCTTGCACCTCGTCCTTCTGGATGGGGAGCAGTAATATGATGGGCATCAGCGGTCATTCCTCCGCCGACTAATTCCGCATATATTTTGGCTCCTCGTGCTTTGGCATGTTCATATTCTTCCAATATTATAGCACCGGCACCTTCGCCTAGTACAAAGCCGTCCCGGTCTCTGTCAAAAGGCCTGGAGGCAGTGGAAGGGGAATCATTCCGTTGTGACAGTGCTTTCATAGCGTTGAACCCGCCGATTCCAGCTTCTGTTACAGCAGCTTCTGAGCCGCCGGTAATAAAAACGGTGGCCTTTCCCAGCCTGATATAATTGAAGGCGTCAATCAAAGCATTGGTGGCAGATGCACATGCCGAGACAGTTGCAAAATTGGGTCCTTGAAACCCGTACTTTATGGAAATAAAACCTGCGCCTATGTCCGCAATCATTTTGGGGATAAAGAAAGGATTGAATCTTGGACCTCCATCCCCCAGGGCGAAGTCTACCACCTCGTCCTGAAAAGTCTTTAACCCGCCAATCCCCGAACCCCAGACCACGCCGGCTTTTGCCAGATCCATCTTCTCCGGATCCAGCCCTGAATCTCTCATGGCTTCATCCGCGGCAATCAGGGCATATTGGGCATAAGGGTCCATTTTTCTGGCCTCCTTACGGTCCATCCATTCATTGACGTCGAAGTTTTTTAGTTCGCAGGCGAATTGCGTTTTGAATTTTGATGCATCAAATCTAGTAATAGGTGCAGCGCCACTCGCACCAGTAGATAATCCCTGCCAGTATTCCTGTACAGTATTACCAATTGGTGTGAGGGCACCTAAACCTGTTACTACAACTCTTTTTAAATCCATAAAGGAATTTTGAGTGGTTTAATTATTTCACGTTAGCTTCAAGATAGCTTACCGCTTGACCTACTGTTCCGATTTGTTCCGCTTGGTCGTCCGGAATTGAAATGTTGAATTCTTTTTCGAATTCCATAATGAGTTCCACTGTATCAAGTGAATCAGCTCCCAGGTCATTGGTAAAGCTTGCCTCAGGCGTAACTTCAGACTCTTCTACGCCCAACTTATCAACGATAATGGCTTTGACTTTTTGTGCAATTTCAGACATTTTGTGATCAGTTTAGTTTAAACACTCCGCAAAGAAATATATTTAAAACCTTAATGTCAAAAAAAAGGGGAAACTAAATTCAAGATATTCCTTTCGAACATTGAAGTTGGTATAATATTTTTACCTTTGTTTTTTTAAAATTCTTCCTGATGAAGAAAAGCACACTCCAGGTTACCCACCAGTATGAATTTGATCTTTTAGGCCTCATAGCCCCGTTGAAGGACTATAAAATGGCCTGGTTGATCAACCAATCTCTGGGTATAAATCTGGTTAAGGCCACTGATTTCAGAATGGAATTCCTTAAACAACCTGATCTGATACTATCACAATATATATTGAAAAAAGAACATGGTTATATCCAGCTGCTGAGAAACCGATCCTATTCCGATTCCGGACTGGTGGGATACCTGGTACCGGAACTAAAGTATGTGGATTACTTCCTCATCCTCCAGGATTATACCCTCGAAATGAATATAAATGCCTATATTGAAAATCTTTCAGCAGTCAATTTAATCCAAAACGTGGTAAAGTTGGATATAACAAAATTAAAATCGAAAGAAAACCTGTTAACCTATTAAAACTTAACAAAACAATGAGAGTACCTATCTTTAATAAAACAAAGATTTTGGCTACCGTAGGGCCTGCGTGTAATGATGAGAAAACCCTTACAGAATTGGTCATGTCCGGAGTTGATATTTTCAGACTTAATTTTTCCCATGGAGACCATGAGGGACACGCCGAGGTAATCAGGCTTATCCGCAAAATAAACGAAGACCATAAATTGAACATCGGGATTCTCCAGGATCTTCAAGGACCCAAGATTAGGGTCGGTGAAATGGAAAACAACGGCGTTCTCATTCAGCCAGGAGATAAGATTACTATCACCAACGACCCGGTAATCGGAAATGCATCATTGGTAAGCACAGTATATCAGAATCTGCCTCAAGATGTAATACAGGGAGACCGCATATTGATCGACGACGGAAATCTTGAGTTGGTTGTAATGGACACTGATGGCAAAAATGTGAATTGTACCGTGGTCCATGGCGGCATCCTTAAATCAAGAAAAGGAATTAACTTGCCTAACACCAAGGTCAGTGCCCCTTCTCTCACGGAAAAGGATCTGATCGACTTGGAATTTGGATTGGCCAATGAGGTAGACTGGATAGCCCTTTCCTTCGTAAGGTCTGCCGAGGATATACTTGATTTAAGAGAACGAGTCAAGAAGGCCGGCAAATGTTGCAAAATTGTGGCAAAGATTGAGAAGCCGGAAGCCCTGGAAAACATAGATGCCATTATTGACGCTACGGATGCATTGATGGTTGCCCGTGGCGATCTTGGGGTAGAGGTGAACATGGAGATGGTGCCTCTATGGCAGAAAAGAATGGTGGAGAAATGTAAGCTGGCCTGCAAACCTGTAATCATTGCCACCCAGATGATGGAAAGCATGATTAATAATCCCCGACCTACCCGCGCTGAAGCCAATGATGTCGCCAACGCCGTGATGGACGGAGCCGATGCAGTGATGCTCTCCGCAGAGACAGCTTCTGGGAAATTTCCAGTGGGTGCCGTAAAAGCGATGAACAGTGTCATAGATTATATTGAGCAAAATGCCGAAATCTATCACAACCTTTACAAAATCCCGGAAGATGACGAAAACCACTTGAGCAACAACTTGTTGTTGATGGCTTCTAGGTTATCCCGAAATGTAAAGGCCAAAGCTATCGTGGGAATTACTACCTCTGGTTTTACCGCTTTTAGGGTATCCTCCCATAGACCCCTGGCCAATATTTTTATCTTCACCAGAAATAAGGCTTTGATTACGCAGTTGAGCCTGGTGTGGGGAGTGAGGGCTTATCACTATGATAAATCCATTTCTACAGACGATACCTTTATGGATATCCAAAGCAAACTCAAAGAGGAGAGATTTGTGGTCGAAGGTGATATTGTCATCAACACCGCAAGTATGCCCCTCAAAGCAAAAGGCAAGACCAATATGTTAAAGGTTCATGTCGTAGAATAAAGTTTATATTTATATATTCAAAAGTGAAAAAGCCTTCGGTACAACTCCCATTTTCTGTACCGAAGGCTATTTTTTTATAACAGGAGGCACCAATGGTCCAGGAAATGCCTCACCGGTAGCCAAGCTCCCCGGCTAAACAATGTCTATACCATAATTGAATGGTTGGGGGAGGTAATGGGTATTCAACTATATGTTGGCAATTATTCCCAAATTATACTGAGTTTGGATTCTGTTAGTGGTTTTTGAAGTATATGGTTCACTCCGAACGAGGTTATTTCTTTTCGGTCTTTGTGGTGGGTTGTAGTTGACAATACGACGATGGTTGTCTTGTCGCTGTCCTTAAATTGGTGTTTGTTGAATAAATGTAAAAACTCAACGCCGCTCATCACGGGCATATTGATATCCAAAAGGATTAAGTCGGGGCAGGACTGCCCTTCTTCCGATTCTTGCTGAATGATTTGAAGCGCTTGAATCCCGTTATTGGCGATCATAATTTTGTCAGTTGCCCCCAATTTCATCAATAATCTCTCAGTTAAAAAGTTGGCAATAGGATCATCATCTATAAGAAGAATAAAATTATATTTTTTCATAAGTTCTCAAAAACCTGGGTGTAAGGGTTGTGCCACCATACATGATTGCCCTTATACAATAAATCCTTGCATCTATAAAAGGTTGTGCGGTTTATTCGGGCTGCCATCCTGATATGGGTGATGTAAACTACAAATAATTCGTTTACGCGTCAAGCAATAATTATTCCTGTTATTCAAGAAAACTTGGGACCTACCTTCACGCTGTCGCTTTTTTTCTGTCAGGGGGTAAAGTGCAGGAAAAATCACAACCATACATTTCTTGGATCCACTAAAATCAGGCGGACACCTAAAATTATATGGAGCAAGTCCGTTGATCTGGCAATTTTTTCTATATTTATTGGACCATATAGCCCAATGCTCGCGCCATGAAATACCTGAGTCATTTTCTTCTTATATTTATTGTTTCCGGTCGGCTGTTTGCCCAGGAGGTACTTCCTAGAAGCTCTCCTGAGGCACAAAAGGTGGATCCGCAAGGGATAGTTGAATTTCTCCAAGCCATGGAAAAAAGCGAGCATGAAATGCATAGTATAATGGTGTTGAGGAATGGGCAAGTGATAGCCGAAAGTTGGTGGGATCCCTATGGTCCGGATCTTAAACATACGATGTATTCCGTCAGCAAGAGCTTTACAGCTACGGCAATAGGCCTGGCAGTGGGAGAGGGGCGGCTATCCGTTCAAGACAAGGTCTTCTCTTTTTTTCCCCATCATTTACCTGACAGTATAGGGACCCATTTAAAAGCGTTAAATGTCCAGGATTTATTAACCATGAGTGTGGGGCATGTGGAAGAACCCACGGGCAAGGTTGTATCAAGTGACGATTGGGTGAAATCTTTTTTAAAATTTCCCATTCCCAATCCGCCGGGAACAAGCTTTTTATATAATACCGCCGCAACCTATATGCTTTCGGCTATTGTTCAAAAAGTCAGCGGACAGACCTTATTGGATTATCTAAGACCGAGATTGTTCGAACCTTTGGGAATTGCAGGTGTCGACTGGGAGTCGGACCCAAATGGGATCAATACCGGCGGATATGGATTAAGGTTAAAGACCGAAGACATGGCTAAATTCGGGCAACTGTTTTTACAGGGCGGCCAGTGGCAAGGCAAACAGCTGCTGCCAATTGGTTGGGTGGAAGAAGCCAGCACCATGAAGATTATGCAAGATCCAGAGGCTCCACAGGAAAAAATGGACCAAAGCGACTGGCTTCAGGGCTATGGCTACCAGATGTGGCAAAGCAGGTACAACTCCTTCCGGGCAGATGGAGCTTTCGGACAATACATCCTGATTCTCCCCGAATTGGATGCCGTGATCGTCATTACTTCAGAAACCAAGGACATGCAGGGAGAATTAAATCTGGTTTGGGAACATTTGCTGCCGGCCTTTGATCGTGAAATCCAATCGCCGGATCCTTCACTTAAGGCGCTGCTACACGATCGCTCGATTGCGCCTTTAGTCGATGAAGAACAACCAGCGCAGGAATCATTGGTTACAGGGCAACATTTCGAGGCGGCTGGTCCGCAGCACCATGGGAAGGAATCATTTTCCTTGGATTTCAAGGAAGGGATTTGCGAATTGGAATGGGAATCTGCTGGGCGAAGACACAGGTTCTTGTTTGGCTCAGGAAAATGGATATTGGGAGAAACGGACAAAAAAGGGCCGTATTTGGTAGCAGGTGCCAAAGGTTACTTAGGTGGTCTGGCACCGTTTAAGGTAGCGGGCAGCTACAGGTGGAGTGATGAAAACACCCTTGAATTGCAGCTGCGTTATATAGAAAGTCCCCATACAGAAATCATTACCGTAACTTTTGACGCCGGGGGGGCCATGATGGAAATCGGCAACAGTTTCACCAATAACAAGAGTCAGGTGCTATTTGAAGCTTTGGTGGCCGAGGGAGTTTGATTTTCAGGATCCGTGGCCTGTCGCGCCCAAGAAATGGCACCACCCTAAAAGTTATATAATTTATATTATGTTAAATAGAGTCTCGGAAGCGGTTTTGAGACTCCTTTCATCCTGCTTCTCCATACACATGTTTTCTTTGGTTTAATTCAGGAATACCCACGCTTATCAAATACTTGATCCCGAAATTTTGCAGCCTCTGGTTTTTTTATTACAATTGTAGGCTTTGACATATCCAAAAAACACATCAACACGTCTTTTGTTGGCCGTCTTTTCAGCCATCCTGTTCCTGCAATGGGCACATAGACTTTGTGATGTGCCTGTTGTACAAAAAATTGCTGAGCAAGCTTCGACGGTTGCTGATTCTTACAACCTTCGTCATCAAAAAAATAAATATTTGGAAGAAGGTATCTCAACCAGAGTATCTTCCCCTTCCTTTTCGTCCACAAATGATCTGGCAGAAATACCAGCGGAGCAATTTTTCTTTTCTTCATCCATCAGTACAACTCAGGAGCATTCCTTGCACAAAAATCCTCTGCTTAGGAATCTGTTCTACCATGCCGTCAATATCCATGCGCCATAGGGAAAGATAGCCCCGGAGAGACAGGGACGTAGCCTCTTTTTTGTTTCCTTAACAAGCACTTAATGGGTTTATAAATAACGTTATTGGGTGTGTACGATCATTTTACATTTATCATAGATGAAAAAATATTTTCTTTTATTGGTACTGCTAATTGCCTGTGCATTGAATGCCTTTCCCCAGCAAACGGCCGCACATGAACATGCCCTACACACCTTCTCCTCCTATCAAGCAGATGTGGGCCCTGACCAAGACCCAGTTCAGGCAGCTGCCCATACGGTGGAAAATGGCCATGTTGCTGCTCCGGGTTGGCTGGTCATTCCTTTTATAGCATTGCTTTTGATGATCGCTACCGGCCCTTTGTTTTATGAGCATTTTTGGGAGCGTAATTTTCATAAAATAGCTGTCGGGCTTGCACTGCTGGTGGTGTTGTATTATGTTTTTGTGCTGCACAACGTCCACCAGCCCGTCCATTTCCTGGCCGAATATGTCCAGTTTATTGCCTTATTGGCCGCCTTATACATGGCCTCCGGCGGAATTCTGATCGAAGTTGACAAAAAATCTACTCCGATGGCAAACGTCTTCTTGCTGTTAGGCGGAGCACTGATATCCAATTTGATCGGTACTACCGGCGCCTCCATGTTGTTGATCCGGCCGTTTATCCGGATGAACAAAAACAGAATAAAAGCCTTCCATATTGTTTTTTTTATACTGATGGTCAGCAATATCGGCGGATCGCTAACCCCCATCGGTGACCCTCCCCTATTCTTGGGCTTTTTAAAAGGTGTTCCTTTCTTCTGGACCCTGGCGCACAATTGGTCCGCTTGGATTTTGGCTTTGGGCTTGTTGGCTATCGTTTTTTATTGGATAGATAAAAGATCGGTGTCCCAGGTTGCCGCAGTGAAAACTACTACCTATTCGAATAAAATTTCAATGGTGGGTAAAAGAAACTTCTTTTGGTTGCTGCTTATTATCCTCTCCGTTTTTTTGGATCCAAACGTGCTGTCCTGGGTGCCTTCCATCCCTTATGATGGACAGCAAATCTCCTTTGTTCGGGAGCTTATCATGTTGTCTGTGGCATATTTTTCTTTCCGTTTTGCGGATCCGATCGCCCTCAAGGGCAATGATTTCAATCTTTATCCCATTCGAGAGGTTGCGTTTATTTTTGTGGGAATTTTTGCTACCATGATGCCTGCCTTAGAACTGGTCGGTGCTTATGCCAAATCTGCCGAGGGAGCAGCATTGATCAACCACAATACCCTTTATTGGGGTACAGGCAGCCTCTCCGCGGTTTTGGACAACGCCCCAACTTATTTGAATTTTCTGGCGGCAGCCATGGCTTCCCAAGGCGCCGATATCAATAACACCTCCCAAGTAAGGGATTTTGCGCTGGATCTCTATGACCAATCGGCTTTTGAATTGATGGCCATTTCCATTGCCTCCGTTTTCTTTGGTGCAATGACTTATATCGGCAACGGTCCAAATTTTATGGTCAAGTCTATAGCCGAACAAAATGGGGTAAAGATGCCCTCCTTTTTTGGCTACATTATCCAGTTTACCTTGCCGATTTTATTGCCGATATTGTTTTTAATTTGGTTGGTATTCTTTGCTGTTGCTTAATGGATGAGTTAAAAAAAAGTATCTTTATTTTAAGCTTATTTATTGAAGAAGACGTTTTGTCGAATATAATTCAAATGATATATTTGTTGGGAATAAATTATAACTATTATGAGTACATTGATTTTCATTCAGAATATTGGAGGCGGTTCATTGCTCCTGATTTTTGTGGTCATATTGCTTCTGTTTGGTGCCAAAGGAATTCCTGAACTTGCAAAAGGGTTGGGTAAGGGCTTGACGGAATTTAAAAGAGCCACTAAAGAAATACAGGAAGATCTGGAATCAGATAAAAAGACTCCCAAAGAATAAGCCTGTTGAAGAAAAAGCTAAACTGTTCATCCATTTTGCTCAGAAATGTTGGAACATTTGGATGACAGTTTTTTTGTATTATAGGGATTAGCGTTCAATAAAGGCATTTTGAATGGAAATATTGGTTATATTTTTACTGACCCTATTAAACGGATTTTTTGCGCTATCGGAAATAGCCCTTGTTTCTGTCAAAAAAAGCCGAATCGACCATTTGCTCTCCCTAGGCAACAAGAATGCCCTTGAAGTAAAAAAACTCCTTGAGAATCCCGAGAACTTTCTTTCCTCTGTGCAAGTGGGGATAACTTTGATTGGAATTGTTTCGGGTGCTTACGGAGGGGCTACTTTGGCCAAGGATTTTGAAGCCTATCTTAATTCCTTTGGGATATTCCAAACCTACGTGCCTGTAGTTTCCTATGTTTTAGTGATCGGGGGGATTACTTACTTTACCATAGTCATCGGAGAATTGGTACCCAAGACGATTGCCATGAACAATTCGGAGAGCATTGCACTTTTTACAGTCCCGATCATCAAGTATTTTACGATAGCCACCTACCCTTTCGTTAAACTACTGTCTGCTTCCACCGGTTTAATTCTGAGTCTTCTTAGGGTCAAAGAAAATCCTGAGGAAAAAATAACCGAAGACGAGCTTCGGTATTTGTTGAAAAGTGCGAGGGTTCAGGGGGTTTTGGAAAAAGAAGAAAGTGAGATTCACCATAACCTTTTTTCTTTTACTGATCAAACGGCCAAATCCTTGCTGACGCATCGTTCAGAGGTCGAGTGGATCAACCTTAACAAAGAAAGGCAGGCTATTTTTGACCAACTCAAAGAAAGCGTTCATTCCAAATTTGTCGTTAGTAGTGGTGACTTGGACAATGTCCAAGGTGTGATCACTATCAGGGATTTTCTGGAGAATTTTAACAAGGCCGATTTTAAATGGACAGATATTATTGAAGAACCGATATTTATCGCCCAAAGTACCCCCGCTTTTAAGATATTGAATCTCTTCAAGAAAAAGAGGCAGTATATAGGGATAGTGGTGGATGAGTACGGGAGCATGAGAGGCATCGTTACGCTTCATGATCTTATAGAAGCAATTGTGGGTGATTTACCAGACGAGGATGAAACGGAAGATCCCAGTGTGTTCCCTCGACAAGATGGCTCCTTTTTGGTAGAAGGTCGAACGCTTATTTATGAACTTAACCAGTATTTTCAGCAGGAAATTATTCAAAACAACGTCAATAAATACACGACGATATCAGGTTTTTTCCTTTCCCGATTGAATGAAATGCCCAAAGCGGGAGATATTGTCGAGTACGGTGGCTATAAGTTCGAAATTATGGATATAGACGGGGTGAGAATTGATAAAATACTGATGACGCCGAAGCCCGACTCTTTAATTTAAGCCGTCCATTTTGGTATGTGGACTTATACCTGGATGAATACCAGCCGTTATTTGTGGTTCAATGGATTGAAAAATTGATTAAAATCCCCATTTTTAGTTTTATTTCTTTACATGAAAAAAATTACCGCAGCAACAATAGGGCTTTTACTAGGACCGCTATCCTTTCTCCTGATATTTTTCTTCGCATCGCCGGATGATCTGTCTCCGGAAGGTGTGGCCATGATGGCTGCCACCAGTTGGGTGGCCATATGGTGGATCACCGAAGCCGTCCCTATTGCAGCGACTTCTTTATTGCCGCTGGTCTTATTCCCTTTGTTGGGGGTCATGGGAATAAAGGATACCTCCATTGCCTATTCCGACCCGATGGTCTTGTTGTATATGGGAGGTTTTATGATTGCTGTTACCATCGAAAAATGGAATCTCCATAAAAGAATAGCTTTGGCCATCATTTCTGTCATAGGAACAGATCTAAAACAAATCATTTTGGGCTTTATGGTCGCTACTGCTTTTTTGTCTATGTGGATTTCCAATACCGCCACGGCATTGATGATGCTTCCTATCGCCATGGCTGTGGTCAGTCAATTGGGCCATAATCTTCAGGGCACTACCATCACGCAGGAGAAAATCGGACAGGCTCTTATGTTGGGAATCGCTTACAGTGCCTCAATCGGGGGAATGGCCACCATTATCGGCACACCCACCAATATTGTTTTAGTGGGTGTGGTCAAAGAACTGTATCAAGTGGAAATCGGCTTTGCCGAATGGATGATACTTGGCGTGCCTGTCGCTCTAGGCCTTTTAGTAATTTGCTGGCTATACCTGGTGAAAATAGCTTATCCCTTTCCTGCCATCGAATTGCCGGGGGGCAAGGAGGAGATCAATAAGCAAATACGTCTTTTGGGAGAAATGAGCGTAGAGGAAAAGAGGGTATTAATAATATTTGTAGCAGTTAGCTGTTGCTGGATGACCCGTACGTTTCTTCTGAATGCTATTCTACCAGCTCTTGATGATACCATCATTGCCTTAGCGGGTGCACTGTTGTTGTTTCTCATTCCAGCAAATGAAGGTAATGGAAAGCTCCTGGATTGGAAAACGGCAGAGAAACTTCCCTGGGGGATTTTGTTGTTGTTTGGAGGTGGCTTGACCATTGCCTCCGGATTTCAGGTGACGGGACTAGCCCAATGGATTGGTGTTCAGTTTGTGCTCCTTGAAAACATTCCTTTTTGGCTTTTTCTATTGGCCATTATCACAGCTGTCAATTTTCTGACAGAGATCACTTCCAATACCGCTACCGCCTCAATGATTCTGCCCATTTTGGCTGCGGTGGCTTTGGCTATGGGGGTACATCCTTATGGTTTGATGGTAAGTGCTACACTGGCAGCAAGTTGTGCTTTCATGTTGCCCGTCGCCACGCCTCCCAATGCCATTGTATTCGGATCGGGTTATCTGACCATTCCGACCATGATGAAGGCGGGGATCTGGATGAATATCCTATCGATCATCCTGCTCGCTTGCATCACTTATTTCTTCCTACCCCTGTTGTGGAACTTTGATTTGAATGTTTTTCCCGATGAACTGAGGGATTGAGGTCTAATCTATCGTTCTCTTGTTTAGGATTTTCAAGTTCATTTAGGCCTATTTTCATATATTCTAAAAAATAAAATGCTTGCCATGTTGCGGGCATGTTCCTTGGCGTAGTCCGCTGTCTTCCCCTCAAAATTCTCCCCCAAGGTTTGAAACCACAATTCAAGCCAGTTTCCAAAATGAACCTGGCTCAATGTATGGTCTAATTTATGGTCAACCTCCCGGTGTATCCGGACCGGATTAAACTTGCCTGCCCCAGGACCTGTCTGGAGCAGGACCATTTCCCAGAAGTCAGACAAATGTTCTAAATGTAAAGGCCAATCTTCAATGATCCCATTGAAGATTGGGCCTAAAGTTTCATGTTTCCTCACCTTTCCATAAAAGGTATGGACTAGCAACTCAACATCTTTGCGTTCTTGAATATCGGCAGGGGTCATAATTGATTAATATAAGGTGAATAGACCATGTCTGGCTGTTTGTTCGGCCGAGGACAGGCCAACATTTGCTATAAGTCTTATATCTCCGTCTCAAATATAACTATTGTAATGCTAAACCCGTTCCTATGTGGTATATACAGAATTGAAAAGGACGTAATCGGTGGTCAAGTCACTCCCCCAGCCTACGCCTTCTTCCTTTCCGGTGTTTACTTCCAAATGTACTCTGATGTTAGATTCTCTGAGCAGTTTCTTCATGTAGTTTTTATCGAATTCCGTTGGTTCACCGCGCTTTAACACCAACACCATATTCATTTTATCTCCAATATACAAGTTGGCTTTTTTGTAGGAAAACGGAATGCCAGCATTGCCACATGCCGCAATAATCCTCCCCCAGTTGGGATCCCTGCCAAACATTGCTGTCTTCACGAGAGAGGAATCAGAAATAGCTCTAATTAATTTTCGGGCATTTTTTTCTGACCGGGCCTTTGATACACGGTATTCTATAAATTTGGAAGCTCCTTCCCCATCGGAAACGATCAATTTGGCTAGGTGGATCAACAATTCCAACAATTTTTCTCTAAATAGCAGATAGGCCGGGTCACTGTTGGACACTGCTTTTTTATTTCCAGCCAATCCATTGGCCATAACGGCCACCATGTCATTCGTCGAAGTATCCCCGTCCACGGTGATCATATTGAAAGACCTTTCTACACAATAGCTTACCATTTCCTGAAGCAGCTTTTCGTCAATGGCAAAATCGGTCACCACAAAAGCCAACATCGTAGCCATATTGGGATGGATCATCCCTGAACCTTTGGCTACTCCACCTAGATTGATGTGGAGGTTATCATATTCAAAGTCCACAAAACCCTCTTTGGCAAAAGTATCGGTGGTAAGAATAGCATTGGCGACAAATGATCCCGCTTTGGCATCGCTGCTTAGTTTTGGGATATTGACTTTGATTCCTTCTACCACTTCTTCGGTAGGAAACCTCTCCCCTATAAGTCCGGTAGATGCTACAATCACATCTTCGGCTGAAATCTGGAGCATTTCCGCTGTGGCATTGGCCATGGCTTCCGCCCCCAACCTGCCTTGCTCTCCGGTACAGGCGTTGGCATTGCCTGCATTACAGACGATGACTTGGGCTCTGTTGTCTTTGAGGTGTTTTTGGGTGAGCTTGATGGGCTCAGCCTGTACTTTGTTCTGTGTAAGGGTGGCCGCTGCAGCAGCAGGGACTTCGGAATAAATAATTGCTAAGTCCCTTCTCATGGATTTTATCCCGCTATGGGCTCCCCAACATTTGATTCCTCTTACGTTAGTTATATTTCTTATCATCTTTATGTTACGGTTGAATAGGTATTTGTTTTAAACCAATTGTTTGTTCGAAGCCCAACATTAAGTTCATGTTTTGGACAGCTTGGCCAGAGGCGCCTTTAACCAGGTTATCAATCACGGAGACCACGATTATTCTTTGGGTCCGGAGATCCCAGATAGGATGGATGTCACAGTAATTACTCCCTCTTACATCTTTGAGTGTCGGAGGTTCTTTCCGAATTCGGACAAAGGGCTGGGAACGATAAAACTGGCTGAAAATCTTGGACAGTTTTTCCTGATCCATATTTCCTGCGTCTTTCAGCTGTGCATAAGCAGTCACCAATATGCCCCTATCAACCGGGAGCAAATGCGGTGTGAATTGGATGGCTGCTTCTCGGTTATTTAATGGTTGAAACTGTTCTTCGATTTCTATGGTATGTCTATGACTGCTGATGCCGTAAGCTTTAAAGTTATCATTTACATGGGAAAAATGGGTGGTTGGTCCGGGTTTGATTCCCGCACCGGTAGTTCCCGATTTGGCATCTATCACTACTGATCCCGGTAGGATGAAATCCCCTGCAAAGAGAGGTGCTATGCTTAAAATCGAGGCAGTAGGATAACAGCCGGGATTTGCTACCAATCTGGCCTTGCTTATTTTTTCTCCGTGGATTTCCGGAAGACCGTATACCGCGGATTCAAAACCTTCGGGAAATGAATGTTCCTTTTTATACCATTCCTGATAAACCTCTGGACTTGATAGCCTAAAATCGCCGGAAAGGTCAACAATTTTGCTGTCCAACAGATGCCATTTTTTGACAAATTCCATGGAGACACCATGGGGCAAGGCCAAAAATATCACCTCTGGTTCTAATACTTCCACGTCTTCGGCCTTGGTTAATGGTATATCTAAGACCTCCAAGAATTGGGGGTGCAGGTCGGAAAATTTCTTTCCAGCATAGCTTTCTGAGGTGATCGCAACGATCTCGACATGAGGATGGTGCATTAAAATTCTGGCGAGTTCAGACCCTGTATAACCTGAAGCCCCGATGATGGCCGCTTTATATTTCTTATTTGCTGTCATTTTCTCCTAATTCACTGATGATTTCTTTGATTTTCTGTACTACAATTTCCAGGTCGGATCTTGAAATATTCAGAGGAGGAACCAAACGAAGCACGGTGTCGGCAGTCGCATTGGCAACGATACCCTCTTCCAGAAGCCGTTTGACGACAGGAGCAGCAGGTTGGGCCAATTGAATTCCGATCATTAATCCCAAGCCCCGCACAGCCTTAATGCTTGCAGTGAGCTCGGAGATTTTATTAAATTCAGCCCTTAGCCAATCGCCTTTTTCCTTGGCATTTTTACAGAGTTTTTCATCGGCAATTACCTTTAAGGTGGCCAAGGAGGCTGCTGCGGCCAAAGGATTGCCACCGAAAGTGGTCCCATGGTCCCCGTATTCAATGGCCCCACTTACTTTTTCATTGCATAAGAATGCACCGATTGGCATTCCCCCCCCAAGACCTTTGGCAAGGGTGATGATATCCGGCTGTACACCATAATGGTCTTTGGCAAACCATTGCCCTGTCCTGCCTATGCCACATTGGATCTCGTCAAAGATCAGAAGCACGCCATTTTCATCACAAAGTCGTCTCAATCCCTCCAGGTAATTCTTGTCCGCAGGAACAATTCCCCCCTCACCCTGGACTGGCTCTACAATGATGGCAGCGATTTCTCTTGACACTATTTTTTCTATTGCGTCCAGATTGTTAAAGGGTACTTGTTGGAAGCCTCCCGGAATGGGATCAAATCCTTTTTGGTATTTCTTTTGCCCAGTCGCGATGGTGGCTAAAGTCCGACCGTGAAAGGAGTTTTGCATGGAAATGATGGTTCCTCCCCTGCCCTCTTTATGGGCACATTTTCTGGCAATCTTGAAAGCTCCTTCTACTGATTCAGCCCCACTATTGGTTAGAAATACCCGGTCCATGCCACTGATATCTACCAGTAACTTACAAAGTGACACTTGAGCAGGGCTGACAAAAAAATTGGAAACATGGATCAGTTCAGCGGCTTGTTCCTGAATGGCTTTTACTACTGCGGGATGGCAATGTCCTACGCTATTCACTGCTATACCGGCCAGCATGTCGATGTATTCCTTGCCGTCGGCGTCCCATAACCTACTGCCCGAACCTTTGATAAAGGCAAGGGGAAATCTTTTAAACGTGGGTAAATATATCTCTTCGTCTAACTGATGTAGGTTTTTGTTGCTGATTTCCATGGTTTATTTTTTAAGGGTAGTCCCTATATTCTGGTTTTTTAAAATATAATCGCCGATTTGTTCCGGCTTGGTTCCGTTGAGAATCACCGCTCTGGTGACCCCTCCCCGTACCGCCGCTTCGCAGGATTCTAATTTGGGTATCATCCCGCCAACAATGACTGATTGGTAGTAAGAAGGCAATTCTCGGAGGCTAAGTTGAGGGATAATGGAGGCGGCATCGGGATAATTGAGGTACAGGCCGTCTACGTCGGTCAAAACGATATAATCATCGGCTTCCAGCGCAGCAGCGATTTTTCCTGCGAATACATCCCCGTTGATGTTGTAGTCATTACCGCGATGGTCGGAGGCTACGCAGGTGATGACCGGAAGATATCCCTCCTGTAGCAGTAAGGTAAGTAGCTTGGTGTTGACCGCTTTTACCTCCCCCACCTGACCTAAATCTATTTCTGATGGTTGCCCATCTATAGCCTTGTGCTGTATTTTGTCTGCGAGTATCGTTTGTCCGTCTTTACCGGATAGCCCAATGGCATTCAAGCCTAGCTGGTTAAAAATGCTGACCAAGGAGCTGTTGACTTCGCCTTTTAACGTCCTCTCGATGACCTTTAAGGCATCTTTGCTGGTCTTGCGCTGGCCTTCAAAAAATTCTGAAGCAATTCCTGCCTCATTTAATGCTTTATTGATAAATGGTCCTCCTCCGTGGACCAGTACTACCTCGATCTCCTGATGCTGTAGTATCTTTATTTGGTTGGCAATTTGTTTTTTTAGCTGTTCATTGATCATAGCGTTCCCACCATATTTGATGAGAACTTTTCGACGAGTCATGGTTATTTGTTTTGGTAAATAATTTATTAAATTTCGAAGAGTAAAATATGGTTTTTTATAAACGGTATTTGATGCTGGGGTGAAAGATGAGCCTCAAAAACCTCATTTAACCCCTGTGGGAACAATTACTATACCATCAATGAACTTTGGCTCATTTAATTTAATATTCATAGAATAGTTGAATTAAAACATAATATAATTATGTAATGTAACGATGTTGCCAACTTTGTCAGGCAAAAAGGCATGTCGTGTCAGGCTATTTTAACTCCAGGCAGGACGGTCCAGAACAAGGTACGTTATATCAAAAGGGGGGTGACTATCGCTCTTTTACCGCTTCTACTGACGAATAGCCATAGCTGGAGAATACTGTGAATCCTGAATGACTGCGGGAGTTGTTTTGCTATACGGAGCCAGGATGCACTAGTTTGTCCGCCAGAAGAAGGGAGTGAACAATACCAAAACCGTGAACAGCTCCAGCCTCCCCAGCAGCATCAAGAAGCAGAGAAAAATCTTGGCAAAAGGCGAAAGGAAAGCATAATTGTCTATCGGCCCCACCAAGCCTATAGCCGGCCCTACGTTACCCAGCGTGGTAGCTACGGCCCCTATGGAAGTTTCCACATCGTATCCCGAAATGGATAATATGATACTTCCTATAACGAAAATCATCAGGTACAGCAAAAGGAAATTCATAATATGGGTGATAATTTTCCCCCTTACCCTTTCTCCGTTGATTTTTAGTGGCACGACCGCTCTGGGATGCATAATCCTCTTAAATTCCAGATAGGTATTTCTGACGAAAGCCAAATGTCGTATGATTTTGATGCCCCCGCTGGTAGAGCCTGCACAGGCGCCGACAAACAATAGAAGAAAGAAAATGATGGTGACGCCATTGTGAAAGGAGAGGTAATTTACTGTCACAAAACCTGTGGTGGTCACGAGGGAGACTACTTGGAAAAGCGTATCTCTAAACGCCTTCTCCACCGGCGAATTAGACAAAAGATAGATCGGTACGGCCAACAGTAAGGTGACAGTGACCACCAAATATACATAAGTCCTAAATTCGTCATTGGCCCAGACCCTATCCAGTCTCCCTTTCAACCCAAAGTAAATGAGGGTAAAATTGGCACCGGCCAGAAACATAAAAGCGATGGTGATGTATTGAATAAGAGGTGAGTCAAAATAGGCCATACTGGCATTTTTGGTAGAAAAACCTCCCGTGGCCATCGTGGTGAGGGCATGGTTGACCGCATCAAAAAAACTCATCCCTGCCAGATAAAAGAGGATGCATAGAACAACGGTGAAACCAAAATAAATATACCAGAGCCTTTTGGCTGTTTCCCTGATCCGTGGATGTAGCTTGTCGGAGGTGGGGCCAGGTGCCTCAGCCACGAAAAGCTCTATTCCCCCTATTCCCAGCAAAGGAAATATCGCAACGGTCAACACAATGATGCCCAAACCCCCGATCCATTGGGTCATACTCCGCCAGATCATGATGCCTGCGGGAATTGCCTCGATATCAGGAAGAATGGTAGCCCCTGTGGTAGAGAGACCTGAAACGGTCTCAAATATGGCGTCGGCGAAGTTGTCAACGGTACCGCTCAGCAGGTAGGGCACCATCCCGAACATGGACATGAAGATCCAACTTAAAGTAACGATCAGGTATCCCTCCCGTTTTCTGATGTTTTGATCTTCCCTAACAAAGGAGAAAAAAAACAGTGCTCCAATAGAAACCGTCACAACGGCAGAATATACCAAGGCCAACTTATCATGGCTGTCATAGTAATAAGAAAAACCAATCCCGGGTAGCATGAGCAAGCCTAATAAAATCAACAGACTTCCGATAACTTTCCCAATTGCCTTGTAGTGGACCATGTCTAATTTTGTTGGGCAAAGGTAAGCCTTGAATAGGGGTAAATTCAAAGGATCATCGAAATAATCTTCTATACAGGCGCGCTATCTTCTCCTTTTGCCCATCAATGTACCCATGATATTTCTGGTCAATTCGCGAAAAATGGTTCTTCCCACCTGTCTCACCATGGTATTTTTGGAAATTTGTTCCATCAGAGAATCTTCCTTTTTGGCACCAGGGCGGGAACTGGTCGTGGAAGCGGCCTTTTGTTCTTTTGTCCTCGAGGCTTCTATTTCAGCTAAGGAGATTTTTTCGTCCAATATCTCGTAGGCGCTGTGCCGGTCTATTTTTTCATTGTATTTATGGATAAGCGAGGAGCCTTGCATCAACTGGTCAATTTCCCGGTCAGTAAGAATGTCCATGCGAGAAATTGGAGCCCTAACAAGCGTGTGGGCCAAAGGTGTAGGCAATCCTTTTTCGCTTAAGGCAGTGACCAGTGCCTCCCCCGTCCCCATGGTTGTCAAGACTTCCTTGGTATCATAATAATCAGAAAAGGGATAATTTTCCGAGGCTCTAGAGATGGCTTTTCGGTCTTTAGCGGTAAAGGCTCTAAGCGCATGTTGCACCTTGAGACCAAGTTGTCCAAGAACGGCTTCCGGTACATCTGTGGGGGATTGGGTGCAGAAAAACACGCCCACTCCTTTAGACCGAATCAATTTCACGATCGATTCTATCCTGTCGATAAGATCTTTGCTGGCATGGTCAAAGACCAAATGGGCCTCGTCAATAAATAGGCAAAGCTTAGGTACATCCAAATCGCCCACTTCCGGGAAGGTCTCATAAATCTCCGAGAGCAGACTGAGCATAAAAGTAGAAAAAAGCTTGGGCCGGTTTTGGATGTCTGTCAGCCGGATAATGGACACTATGCCTTTACCGGTTTTAGTCCTGACAAAGTCATCCACTTCAAAGGACCTCTCCCCAAAAAAATTCTCTGCTCCCTGCTGTTCCAGTTCAATGATCTTTCTCATGATGGTATTGACCGAGGCGGAGGAAACCGCTCCGTACTCTGCAGAGATCTCCTGTTTTCCTTCGTTGCAGATGTATTGCAGTACCTTCTTGAGGTCTTTCAGGTCCAAAAGGGGCAGATGGTTTTGGTCACAATAGCGGAAAAGCAGTGCTACAATGCCTTGTTGGGTGGAATTGAGGTCGAGAATGCGGGAGATCAATACGGGACCAAATTCGGAGACTGTGGCTTTAAGTTTTACCCCTGTTCCGTCGCTGATCGTCATCAGTTCTACCGGGAGGGCTTCAGGCTGATAGTCCACCCCGATGGCTTTACTCCTGGAAACAATGAAGTCGTTCACTTCACCCGGCATGGCCAATCCGGAGAGGTCGCCCTTGAGATCCATCAGGACTACGGGAACGCCTTTCAGAGAAAGCTGTTCCGCCAAGACTTGTAGTGTTTTCGTCTTCCCGGTGCCGGTTGCCCCGGCAATCAGACCATGTCTGTTGAGGGTTTTGAGCGGAATCTTGATTTGGCTGTCGACAACGGGCTTGCCATCCAATATTCCACCTCCGAGGATGATAAAATCTTTTTTGGTGGTATAGCCCTCGTTTATTTGCTCCTGAAATTTCTCGATCTGACTCATGCGGTATAGATAGAAGTTGTTCCCAAATATACATTACTCTGATCATAAAGGAGCATATCGGCCGGTGAAAGGACTAGCTTTGACAGCAATGGCCAAATCATTGATCCAATACATCCCACACATGACTTTCTGTAATTAAAGTCGCCAAAATCGAGGTGTAGGCAAAATTTTTACAGAGTTTTTCTTTTGAATTTCAAGTGCTTAGTCAGCGGAATGTATTTTAAGCATTTATATTGGCTTTTTAGTTTGTTAAATTGAGGATTATTGGTTTATATTTGCAACGTTTTAGAGGGTTGGGTGAGTGGCTTAAACCAGCAGTTTGCTAAACTGTCGTACGCCGCAAAGCGTACCGGGGGTTCGAATCCCCCATCCTCTACTGGATTAAACCCCAACTTACTGCTTATCAGAAAGTTGGGGTTTTTTGTTTTATTTGGGGGGCGAAAAGAGGGGCGAATTCGAGTCAGAAACGGCTACAGACAATAGCCCTAAACTAATGGGTCACCCTGTTTTGTTCCTCCTGAGAACCTACTGAACGTTTTTTACCACCTTTGATTTTACTGTTTCCAAATTCCTGAATATAACTTACAGAAAAGGTACGGAGATCAGTCCTCATTCTGCCTTCGATATAAATCTTGGTATCAGTATATGATTTCCACCTTAATTGGTTGGTTTGAAAAATATCTGTACAGGCAAACCTCAAGATGTTCCCACTATTGAATTCTCTTTGCAAGCCTATATTGACCGCCCCCCTCGATTTCCAGCCAAAATAACCATTGATAGCGGGTGAAACATAATTCCCCGTTAGTTCCAGCTTGTAATCCTTTGGAAGCCGGAATGTATGGGTTGTATTGAACTGAAATCCGTTTTGTTTTGCCTGATAATATTCCCCGTTTAACTCGGAACTCACCGATTGAACAGTCACGGTGATGTTGTTTTGCAGTTCCCACCATCCTACAAACTTAAGAGGGAAAGAAACAGCCGTCGACACGGTGTTGCGGTTGTCGATGTTAGCGGTAATAAACGTAAGAATATCGGAATCGGCAGTCATGTGAGGCTGATGGCGAAGGATCAGATCTTTGTCTTGGCTGTATTGCAAGGAAAAAATAAAGCTTTTGAAAGAATAATCACCCTTCACAGTATGGGTAAAAGTAGGAACGATATTTACGTTGCCCGCAAAAAAAGTATAAGGGTCTAAAAATATCACATAAGGTGCCATTTGGTTAAAACTAGGCCGGGTAATTCTTCGGCCATACGAGACCTGAACTGTATGGTCCAATTTTATCTTTCTCGACATAAACAGCGAGGGGAAAAATTCTCCATATTTTTTATCAACTACCTTCCCATCTTCCGCAGTTTCCAGATCGGTCAACGTATGCTCGTATCGGATCCCAACATTGATCACTGTATTGGAGTCAGGTTCAATTTTAATAGAAGAAAAAGCAGCCAGGATATCCTCAACAAGTATAGAATAATCGCTGTAAGTGGGATTTCCCATCCAAGAAGCTCCCACTTTGGTTTCATAATTTACTTCGTTGGTAAGCCTGGAGAATGTGCCTTTTACTCCCGATTCCCATACGGATGATTTTCCTATGGATAAGGAATGATCAATTTTGGCCACCCACATTTTAATGGGGGTGTTTTTTGTAATGCGGTTTTCCTCATCGCGGATAAATAATCCCTCTTCCGAATAATAATTATTTTGATATTCCGAGGGGGCCGAGTTGGTATAGGTGAGATAATCCAGGTTAGCATTTAATACTTGGTTCGAAAAAGAATATTGGAGATTGATGTTACCCATATGGTGCTTCCATACATTGCGTTCCTTCATCGTCAAATCAACCAGCGTGTCTGGAGAAATGGAATAATCGAAGGACGCGACCGTAGGCGCATTCAAACGGAACAGGCTATTGAATCCACTGATTAGACCACTTAAAATCAAAGGCTCACTGATTGAATAATCAAATCCCGCTTGATAATTATGGGCTATCCTATCCACGTTTCGATCTGAATTATTGTATGTTGAAAGGGACTCCAGATCCTTGCTGCTTTCTCTATAGCTTTTCCATATTTCGTCCCGTACAGTTGCTTTAAATGAATAATTCCCAAACCAGCCAAATTTGTATCCCTGATGGTTTAAATTCACACTGAGGTCGCCGATGAGATCCGTTCCATACCCCAAGCCGGTAGCTATTCTTGCATGGGTGCCGCTAGTCTCCATACCCCTTTGCATGACAATGTTGATAAAACCCGCATCACCATCTGAATCATAATTAGCAGGAGGCACGGTCATAATTTCTATTTTTTCAATATTCCCGGCGCTTAGACCAGACAACAGCTGGTAGAGGGCCTCCATGGGCATCCGGCTTCGCTTCCCGTTAATCAGGACGATTACACCTTCTTTCCCTCCCACAACAAATGAATTGCTTTGCCGGTCAACCGTTATGCCAGGAGAACGTTCCAGTACATCCATGGCGGAGAGCCCGGCCGAAGTGATGCTGCTTTGGACGTTGATGACCATCTTCCCCAATGCCATTTCGTAAAGGGGCTTGTCTCCCTTGACAGTTATTTCCTCCAATTCGTTGAATAAAAGAATTATAGGACCCAATGTCAACCTACCTTCATCTGCTACCATGATGGGCTGCGAATAGGATTTGAGATAACCCAGCATAGAAGACTCAATGCGGTATATCCCTTTTGCTACGCCCATAAAAACAAATTGTCCCCATTCATCCGTAATCGCCCCCTCAACCGCGATGGAATCGTGTTCGTTCAACAGCAACACATTGGCATAGGCGATACCGTTGGAATCCAAGTCAGTGATTTTTCCATAAATATCGGATCGGATTGTTTGACCCAACAAGCAATTCGGGAAAGAGAAAATAAATATCAGGGGCATCATTGAATGTTTCATGGCTGCAAAGAGTTCTAGATGATCAAAAAGCTCCGAAACTACGCACAGTATAATTTGTCCTATGGTCTAACCCACCCGATCTATAAGCCCATTAATTTACTCATTTGTTACTGAAATACAATGAGTTAGATTTAATTTGTCAGGGAAATAGGCACAATGATTTCTACGGGTTCTTCCCTATGGGATGAAAAGTCAAACGGCGCGGGTAGGAATCGAGGGAATCACTGAAGGTTTGTCAAAAAGTTGATCCCTATAGTATGGTCCGGGTAAAGCTCTGAATCGGCGCTCCTGTCTCAATACCGTGGAGCTGGACCCGTTTCGGTCTAGAAGTGTACCTATTGTTCCGGAGGTAGATTAAACTGAAATTCTCCCTACGTATTCCTGAAGGTGCTCTGGAAGCGTTGCACGAAAGGGAGGCTGTTCTCTACAACCGAACAAGTTATGGGAACGGACAAAGAAATTAAAATCCCTGTCTGAAAGTCTATGAGCCAAAAAATAGATTAGAGGTTTCCCTATCCGACATAGGATGCCACTTGTCTGAAAATCAGGGGATACGTCTTGCTCACTTAACTTTCATTCCAATACATCAACCCTTATTCAGGTAGCGAAAAGGCATAGAAAGCATCACCCGTAGGGGTTCCCAGTCGGTTGCCTCCTCCTGCCGCGATGACGACGAATTGTTTGCCATTTACCTGGTAGATTGAAGGGACAGCATATCCCCCTGCGGAGAGCTTGTATTCCCAAAGCACATCCCCGGTACCTGCATCAAAAGCCCTGAACATTTCGTCCGCTGATCCTCCCATAAAGACCAAGCCACCTGCGGTAGCGACACAGCCTCCAAAATTCTGTGTACCGGTATCAGGTATTCCCTTTTTTTTCAGTTCCGGATAAAACCCTAAGGGGACACTCCATTTGACTGTCCTAGTGGACAAATCCACTGCATTCAAAGTGCCCCACGGCGGACGGCTGGCAGGAAAGCCATTTTGGTCGGTGAATATTCTATACCCGTTGAGAACGTACCGATCCATCTTCTTGGGAGGACTTATGGAAGGCGGTAGGTGACTGGAGGAGGAATCTTTAAGAAAATTCAGCAATGCATCGATTTGCTGCTCATCAAATTGGGCAAAGGCTGGCATTAATCCTTTTCCTTTTTGGATAACGGCATGAATGGCTGAGTCATTGAGCCTTGCCTGCAGATTGTCCAGCGAAGGATAGCTGTCTTTTTGACCCTCCTTATTGCTTCCATGACAGCTGGAGCAATTGGACATATAAATAGCATAGCCTGAAATTCCTTCTTCCTCTACCACTTCTTCCACCTTTTTCATTTGAAGGATCATTGGAATTTCATTGGCATTGACATAAATCATGTTATTGTGTCGGTCATAGGAAAGACCGCCCCAAAGCATCCCCCCTCTAGTGGCAGGCATGGTGAGGGTTCCCTCCAGGCTCGGCGGTGTATACATACCTTCGTTCCTGTATTTTTTGATTTCCCTTTTTACAAATTCCGTGGATTCTGAAGATATATCGGTCACCTGGGAGCTGTCAAAACCTTGCCGAACCACAAGAATTCCTTGGTTCGTAGCTTGTGTGGGAAAGGCCTCTTCCCCCGGAACATTAGATAGGGGGACAGGCACTTCTTTTGGATCCGAGATGGGAAGTCCGGTATACCGATGAAGCAAGATTAACTCTCCCGTTTTGGTTGGTTGGGCCAAAGCTTTTTCTATTGCTCCATCTATTGTCAATTCTATTAAAGTAGGAGCTGATGGAAGATCATAATCCCAAATATCATGTTTTACAGTCTGATAATGCCACTGCTTCTCACCGGTTCTGGCATCCAAAGCAAGGATGCTGTTGCCATAGAGGTTGGCACCCTTTCTGTTTGCTCCATAAAAATCATAAACGGGTGAACCGAGCGCCGCAAATACCCATCCCTTTTCCAAATCCACGCTAAGGCCGCCCCAGTTATTGACTCCGCCGTAGTTCTCCCCTTCTATCCAATCCCAGGTTTCATATCCAGATTGGTCCTCTTCCGGAAGGGTGTGAAAAATCCATTCCATGGCTCCCGAATGGGCGCTGTAGGCACGAATGTGACCCGGAGAGGCATCGTAACCTTCACCAGTGGCCGATCCGATAAGGATCAAATCCTCAAATATGGCGGCTGGGGAAGTGAGGGTCACTGAGATGTCTTCAGGCTTCCGGCCCAAATTTTTTCTCATGTCAATCCTTCCCTGGTCCCCGAAGTTCCGAATAACTTCACCTGTCCGGGCATTGATGGCGTATAGGTAATAGCCGACGGAAAAAAAAATCCGTCCCCCGATTCCGTCCTCAAAATAGGTCACTCCCCGATTAACCCCAGAAATCTTGTCCTCCGCTTCAAATCTCCATATCTGTTCCCCCGTGGTGGCATCGAGGGCTATTAAGTTCAAGGAGGCGGAAGTCACATACATCATGTCGCCTATTACAATAGGGTTACATTCCATAGGTGATCTTTCTGTGTTGTCTCCGGTATGAAATATCCAGGCGGGTTTCAAGAGATGCACATTTTCCGTATTGATTTGATCAAGATCGGAGAATTGTTGGGCATCGGACGTACCCCGGTAGACCTCCCATTTGTCTAAGGCGGGCCTAAGGGGCATGTTTTTCTCACAAGCTAAACACAGGCAGAGTAATAACAGGAACAAGAGGCCTGAAAGTATTGGTGGGCAATTAACTGACATTCTCAAGGGATATAGGAACATGTTTCGCCAAAAAGGGAAATATTAACTAAAGTCTAAATGGTTTTTATTTGATAGGCTTTCAAAGGCTGAATCCAAAGCCTATCCCTTAAATATAGTGAAAACTGTATTCTTTTATTTCATCGGCCAATTTTTCTTCTACTACCATAAAGGGGAAAACCGATAAGGAGAGGGTATATTCTCGGTTCGGTGGTATTTCCCCTAGGCTCCTTCGTTTGACCACCAATGACTGATCCTTAAAATAGCGGCTTTTGCCAACTGCCCCTGGCGTAGCAGTTGCTGAATATTTTTCCCCCATCGCCCTTTCATGCACGAAAAAAATTTTTTTAATAACCCGAATCTGGTTTCTTTGTGGACGGGAAAGCATATCCTGTTATTTGATCCCCTAAGCCAATTTTGGCTTCAATCATCTTGAAACGAATTATGAAAATTATTGCCATCGGCAGAAATTATGCCGCCCATATAGAAGAACTTAAAAACGAGAAGCCCTCCTCCCCTGTTGTCTTTCTTAAGCCGGAAACCGCCGTACTTAAGAACAACGAGCCTTTTTACCATCCGGATTTCTCCGAAGATATCCATCATGAGGTGGAACTGGTACTGAAAATTTCCAAGAACGGAAAGTACATCAAAAAGGCTTTTGCCCATCAATATTACGAAGAGATAGGAATCGGCATAGACTTTACCGCCCGCGATCTACAGCAACGCTGCAAAGAAAAAGGCCTACCTTGGGAAATCGCCAAGGCCTTCAATGGCTCCGCGCCTATCGGGGGATTTTTGCCTAAAAGTAGTTTTGCCGATCTACAGGACATCAATTTCCATTTAAATATCAATGGGGAACTGCGCCAAAGAGGCAATACTTCCCTCATGTTGTTTGATTTTGGGGTGATCATTGAATATGTTTCGCAGTTTTTTACGTTAAAAAAAGGAGACCTCATCTTTACAGGAACACCAGCAGGGGTTGGTAAAGTCCACATAGGAGACAAACTTGAAGCTTTTATTGAAGACCAAAAACTATTGGAATTTGAAGTTAAATAAGTGCTTGGCCGTCCTTTTATTTTTGGTTTCTCTGTCCATTCCTTCTTATTCACAAATAGAAAAGGGCTATTATCGCTTTCCCATTAAACCAGGCGAGAGAAATTTCTTGGCCGGAAACATGAGTGAGATTCGACCCAACCATTTCCATACCGGCCTGGATATCAAAACCGATGGAAAACAGGGATTGCCGGTACACGCGGCAGCAGATGGTTTTGTACAGCGGATGAAGATTTCCTCCTTTGGCTACGGGAATATCCTCTACTTAAGGCATCCCAATGGACAAATAACCGTCTATGCTCACTTGAGAGAATTTGCCCCGGATATCGCCTCCTACATCAAGCAGGAGATGTACAAGATGCAAAAAAACGAGTTGGAAGTCTATTTGGACGAGAATACCTTCCCGGTAAGGAAAGGCGATATTATTGCCTACTCTGGCAATTCCGGAAGTTCTGCCGGGCCACACCTTCATTTCGAAATCAGAGATTCCCTTGACAGGGCCATCGATCCGCTAAAGTTTGGTTTTAGCGAAATTATCGACAAGACCCCTCCCACCGTCACCAGGGTGGCCATCACCCCTTTGGAGATGAATAGCCGGATCAATGGGAAGTATGCAAGGGCGGAATATTCCGTCAATTATGATGGGGAGAGCTTCTATGTCAACGAACCCATTGCGATCAGTGGTAAAGTGGGAATAGAGGTGAGGGGATTTGACAAACTGGACGATATGTACAACCCGAACGGCTTTCCGGTTTTTGAACTGTATGAAGAGGACAGCCTGACCTTCAAAATCGATGTGGATCGCGTTGATTTTAAATTAGGCCGATTTTTGTTGAGCCATACCTACAGCAACAGCTTTACCCGCCTTTACAAAAAGCAAAACAATCAATTCCACTTTTATCAACCGGATGCGCCTTTGAGCGGTGCCATAGAGGCTGTCCCTGAACAACAGAAAAAAGTAACCGTGCTGCTGAACGATGTCTACAAAAATCAGACGCAGCTAAAGCTTAACTTTGTCGGAAAAGCCCCTACTATCGAATTAAACGGTCACAACAACACCGGCGGCAAGGAGACCTTCATATATGATCGAAACATCATGGTGGTCAATGCGGCTCCTTCAGCTGCTGGAACCTTGGCCAAATTTTATGTAAATGGCTTTGCCTTTGAAATGCCTTTGGCTTATGAAGGAAGCAACAGGCGTACCTATCTTTGGGATATGGATCATGGGCTTCCGGATTCAATCGATGTCTGTACAGAGATATTGATCCCGGAAGTGAGGTTAAAAATTCCTTTCCAACAACAAAGCTGGTATTCAGACGGGAAAACTGCCATACAATTTGATGAGCAATCACTTTTAGATGAACTTTACCTCAGGGTTCAAGATAAGGGGCTTCCAGGGAATCCATCGATAAGGATAAATGATCCGGGAGAATACTTGAGAAGTGAAATTGAAATTACCATGGACGCTAGCGGGTATGAAGGCAATAAAGAGAACGCGAGAGTTTATCTGGAGTACGCCAATGGTTACAAGAGGTTCTTAGGAGGCGAATGGAACGGAAACCACATTCGGTTCCGGACTGCCAACTTGGGAACCTTCGTTGTGGCGGAAGATTCTGTCCCGCCTAAAATCACTCCCATCAGGGTCAATTCCAACGAAATCCGGTTTTCCATTGGAGACAATCTCTCAGGCATCAACCGTTTTGAAGCCTTTGTGAACGGGGAATGGGTACTCATGCGTTATGAATACAAACAGGCACTTATCTGGTCAGAAAAATTGGAAAACGGGCCCTTCAAAGGGGAAGTCATCTTAAAAGTGTGGGATAACGCCGGAAATGAGGCCGTATATCGTCGCGATTTATAGCCGAAATCAGACGATAATTTCTTAAACTTGCAGGATTAATAATTGAATTAGTAAGAATTTATGAATTCAATGTCGTTCAGAGGTAAGATAGAATTGACGGTGGCGAGGGATAAAAGGTGTTAAAACCTGTATTTCCTCCTTGTTATTTTCCCAACGGTACCACAGGCAATCCACTGAACAATTGAATTGCGAAATACAAATAAACAGATTATGTCATTAGAAGTAGGCCAAAAGGCCCCGGATTTTGAAGTCAAGGATCAAGAAGGAAACACCATCCGACTGCCCGATTATCGGGGGAAAAAGGTAGTGTTATACTTCTACCCCAAAGACAATACTCCCGGATGCACCGCACAGGCCTGTAACCTAAGGGATAACTATGAGGCCTTACTCCGTGCGGGATATGTGGTGTTGGGTATCAGTTCTGATTCCCAGAAATCACACAAACGTTTTGCTGAGAAGCAGAACCTGCCTTTCCCCTTGCTTGCTGACGACAACCTTTCTGTCCACGAAAAATATGGCACCTGGGTGGAAAAGCAGATGTTTGGACGCAAGTACATGGGTACCGCAAGGACGACCTTTGTCATCAATGAAGAAGGGATTATAGAGGACATAATCACCAAAGTCAATACCAAAGAACATTCATCTCAAATATTTAAATAATTCCTTTAAAATGGAAAATCTTTCAATCGACCAACTCAAAGACACCTCTTCCCAAGTAAGACGGGATATTTTGCGGATGGTACATGCCGTGCAGTCTGGTCACCCCGGGGCTTCATTGGGATGTACAGAATTTTTCGTGGCGCTCTATTTTAGCCAAATGAAGCACAACCCCGATTTCAATATGAATGGACAGGGAGAGGATCTTTTCTTCCTTTCCAACGGCCATATCTCCCCTGTTTGGTACAGTGTATTGGCAAGGTCAGGCTATTTTGAAGTAGAGGAATTAAAAACTTTCAGAAAGATCGACAGCAGGCTTCAGGGACATCCTGCAGTGGAGGAACATCTTCCCGGCATTAGGATAGCTTCAGGCTCTCTTGGCCAGGGTTTGTCGGTAGCCATTGGTGCGGCACATGCCAAAAAGCTGAATAATGACGACAGCCTTGTCTATGTATTGATGGGTGACGGCGAGCAGCAGGAAGGTCAGATTTGGGAAGCGGCCATGTATGCGCCCAATCGCGGTTTGAATAATATTATTGCCTCGATAGATCTTAACCGTCAACAAATCGATGGGCCTACGGAGCAGATTATGAACCTGGGAAGCCTGAAAGACAAATGGGAAGCGTTTGGCTGGCAGGTAATAGAAACCAAAAACGGAAACGATATCCAAGAAGTGATTACCCAGCTCAATGTGGCCAAAGACCTTTTGGCAAATGGCCGTCCGGTACTCAACCTGCTTCATACGGAAATGGGCTATGGTGTTGACTTTATGACTGCCACCCACAAATGGCATGGTGTAGCCCCTAATGACGAGCAATTAGAAAATGCACTGGGACAACTACCCGTAACCCTGGGGGACTATTAATTCCTCATCCTCAAAATTAATTATATCATGGAAAAGACATTAGATACTAAATATACCTATACCGAAAAGAAAGACACCCGTTCTGGTTTCGGGGATGGTTTGCTAGAAGCAGGCCGTCGCAATGAAAATGTGGTAGCGCTTTGTGCGGACTTGATCGGTTCTTTGAAAATGGGAGCTTTTCAGAAGGAATTTCCTGAGCGGTTCTTTCAGGTAGGCATTGCAGAAGCCAATATGATGGGCATTGCTGCTGGATTGACCATCGGTGGTAAAATACCGTTCACCGGTACTTTCGCTAATTTCTCTACCGGAAGGGTGTATGACCAGATCAGGCAATCTATTGCCTATTCGGACAAAAATGTTAAAATCTGTGCTTCCCATGCAGGCTTAACGCTTGGGGAAGACGGGGCTACTCACCAGATACTGGAAGATGTAGGCATGATGAAAATGCTGCCCAACCTGACCGTGATCAATCCCTGTGATTATAACCAGACTAAGGCAGCAACCATTGCCATCGCAGAGCATGAAGGTCCGGTATATTTGAGGTTTGGCCGTCCTAGCTGGCCAATCTTCACCCCAAACGATCAGAAATTTGAGATTGGAAAGGCGTGGAAAATGATTGACGGTACGGATGTGACTATTTTTGCTACCGGACACCTGGTCTGGGAAGCTGTAGTAGCCGAAGCCATGTTAAGAGAAGAAGGTATCAGTGTGGAAGTCATCAACATCCACACGATCAAGCCGTTGGATACCGAAGCCATTCTGGAATCCGTAGCCAAGACCGGCTGCTGTGTATCCGCAGAAGAACACCAATACAATGGTGGACTGGGAGATTCAATCGCCCAAACCTTAGCAAGAAACAATCCCGCTCCAATGGAATTCGTAGGGGTAGATGATTCCTTTGGTGAATCAGGCACTCCTACCCAACTGATGGAAAAGTATGGTTTAAATGCGGAAAATATCGTTAAAGCCGCTAAAAAAGTATTGGCTAGAAAGTGATCTAATCCTCACCAGCAGTTGATTTAACCTACGGAGCCGCAAACTTTCAAAAATTTGCGGCTCTCGTTTTTCCGGTTCTATAGGAGATGGCCTGATTTAAAATCAATTTTATCTAATTTAGAAAAGGAATGATCCGACAACATCTGGTGGAAATATTACCAGTAATACGCTACAGGTATCGGGAAAATCAAAATTTTCTTCAGGAGCTTATAGCGCTATAGCATTATCATTTTAGTCCTTATTGAAAAACGTATACCAAAGCCATGGTCAACCCTATCACCAAACATACCTTTATCTTTTTTGTTTGTTTTTTTTTAGCCGCTTCCGCGTTTTCGCAAAAGCTTCATTTTAAACAAACCGACAAGGGGATACTTCTGGAGGAAAACAACCGACCCCGTTTCTTTTACCAAACAGCTACCAAGTCTCTTAAAGGAGTCTATCCAAGAGCCAATTATATACACCCCTTATACGGATTGGAGGGGGAAGTGCTAACCGAGGATTTTCCCGACGACCACCTGCATCATCATGGGATATTTTGGTCTTGGCACCAGTTATACGCCCAAGGAAAAAGAGTAGGGGATCCATGGATCAGTGAAGGAGTGAAATGGGAAGTAAAGAAGGCCAAAACAAAATCCAAAAAGAACGAAGCTAAAATTAACGCTCGAATCAACTGGGTTAAATCGGTTGATGATCAACCTATTATTCAAGAAGATTTGAAAATTACATTTGAGCGGTTAGAAGAAGATGCATTTGCACTTACTTTTGATGTTAAGCTTACGGCCTTGGTAGATGGGGTTGAAATCGGAGGATCAGAGGATGCCAAAGGCTACGGTGGTTTTTCGCCACGGTTTTTCCTACCCCAAGATATTGTTTTTGAATCTACCGACGGTCAGGTGGAGCCGCATAACCTACCCGTGCAAGCCGGGCAATGGATGAATATGAAAGGAAGCTTTGATCCTGCCACCGAATTACCATCAGGTATTGTAATTATGGGTGAACCCGACCGGCTTCCCTCCTACCAGGGATGGATTTTAAGAAGCGCCAAGAGCATGCAGAATATGGCCTTCCCAGGGAGAACGCCACTTGCCATAGAGAAAGGCCAGAGCCTGTCTTTTAGAAATCAGATTTTGGTACACAAAAACCTGAGTTCTGAGCATATTCAAAGCTATTACGAAAAATTTCGGGGGCAATAATTGGGAAAAAAACTTTAGATCAAAAAAAGTTGAGGAGATTAAAGGGAAAAGGCCCTTTAATCTCCTCAACTTTAGTCTTACGGCATAAGGTTCTTTAGAATAAAGTGTAAAGGCGTTTCCTTAACTTTTCAACACCATTCTAAACCTTCGGCAATTTCCACCCGTTTTGGTAATTTGCTTCCATAAGTTTATTGGCTTTGGAGCTGGTAAAATTTCCTTTCTCTGCATTCCAAAATACTTTTTCTCCGGTTTTGTAAGCGATATTGCCCATATGCGCATTGATGGCCGCCACGCTGCCCGTTTTGATGCCACAGGTCAATTTTGAAGCATCATTGGAGGTGATGGCATCGACAAAATTCAGCGCATGCAGATCCAAGGCAGATTTACCGTCGGGTTTTACCCTGGGCATTGCTTCTAATCTCGGCTTATCCCCCTCTTTTTCGGGAATAATTTCCCATCCGCCACGGTTTACCACCAAAGTGGCATTGTTGCCGATAAAGGCAATGCCTTCGGTATAACCATAATTACCACCATCTATTCCGGTAGCATGTTCCCAGAGCATATTAAAGCCATCAAACTCATAAACCGTCTGTAACGTATCCGGAGTCTCTGAGGCATCATCCGGGTAGGCGAATTTGCCGCCGGAAGCCATCACCGATTTAGGAGCAGTTACTCCCATAGCGTATAAAGCAATGTCGATCTCGTGAACCCCCCAATCCGTCATCAAACCGCCCGCGTAATCCCAAAACCAGCGGAAATTAAAATGGAAGCGGTTTTCGTTAAAGGGTTGTTTTGGAGCAGGTCCAAGCCACATGTCATAGTCCACCCCCGCCGGAGCGGCACTGTTGGACTTAACGGGCACGGGTTTCATCCATCCTTGGTAGGCCCAGCACTTCACCAGACGAATCTGTCCCAACTTGCCGGATTTGACATAATTGATGGCATCGGCGTATTGGGAGCCGCTTCTTTGCCATTGGCCTACTTGTACAATCTTGCCATATCGTTCGGTGGCCTTGACCATGACGTTGCATTCTTCAATGGAATTTGCCAGTGGCTTTTCCACATAGACGTGCTTGCCGGCAGAGAGGCTATCCACGAGATTAAGGCAGTGCCAATGGTCAGGAGTACCGACAATGATGACATCGATGTCTTTATCCTCCAGCATCTGCCGATAGTCCTTGTAGAGTTTGGGCTTTTTGCCCCTTAATTTCTCCACATCCGCTGCACGTCTGTCCAAAACATTCTGGTCAATATCCGCCAAAGCCACACAGTTAACTTGGGGTATTTTCAAGTGGGAACTCATATTGGAGAAACCCATGCCATTGCAGCCGATCAAACCATAGTTCAATTGGTCATTGGCACCGATTTTTTTGTTAAGTGCTGCCAGGTGCTCTGCGGTCACCAGATTGGGCATAGCCAAGCCGGCGGATGCGAGCAGGGTATTTTGTAAGAATCTTCTTCTTGAATTCATGTTGTTGTATAATGGGTTATTTGGTTATTGATTGTAGGTTAATCGACCCACGTCGACAGTAAATAGTCGATGGTGGTGATACCACCTTCTTGTGGCTTATAGGTTGCGTCTCCTAATTTTTTTAATTCAACCTCCTCACCCAGATATTTCTGAAGCTTACCAAATCACCATGGTCTTGGATCTGGTAAGGCAGTTCTTCTTCATGGGCTTTGTAGTTTGGAATGCCAATATATTCGGTAGGTCCTTTTATTTCTACATTGTTTTGCACCAGAATACCGTTATGTATGATGGTAACCCTAGCCGGAGAGATGACCATGCCATCCTTGTTGAAGCGCGGAGCCGTAAACATAATGTCGTAGGTGTTCCATTCGCCTGGAGGCCGCATGGCGTTAACCAGTGGCGGTGTCTGCTTGTACACACTAGCCGCCTGACCGTTAGAATAAGTCCTGTTATCATAAGAATCCAGCACTTGAACTTCGTATTTGCCCATTAGGAAAAATCCACTGTTGCCCCTGCCTTGGCTATTGCCTTTTACTACACTTGGAGAGCGCCATTCCAAATGGATCTGTGCATCGCCAAACGACTCTTTGGATTCGATTCCTCCCGTACCGGGCACCACGGTGAATGCACCGTCTTCAATTTTCCATGGCGCTGCGCCGTTTTCTTTAAGTCCTTTCCATTGATCCAGGCTTTTGCCGTCAAATAGGACGATCGCATCGGAAGGCGGAAGGTGGTTAGAGGCCCCAGGAGTGACCACTCTTGGTTCCGGTTCCCAGAATTCGGTGGCTTCAGGCGGGAGTTTAATGTCTTTTTGTTGGGAAAAAGCAGGAATCACCGCTCCGCCAATAAGGGCTGCTAAAATGGACAATGATTTTAAATTCATATTTAGTTTGGGTTTTAGTTTTTTTGAAAATTGAAGTTAAATCTTTTGTGGGAAAATCAAATTACCAATGGTGGAAAAGATGAGAGGTAAGGACGAAGAAGGAAGCATGGAGACAGACAAAACCGTTGTCGGAGACAGGGATCCTCCTCGGCATATGGACTGATCTGCTGAGGAATGTTACATAAATATCCATGGCCCGTGAAAAGCGATGGCGTACTTCAAGACATGGAGTTTTCTATACTTTGAGCGGAATGTCTAGCAAAACGATACCCCAGACAAGTTCATCGATGCTTCTAAAAGTCAAAAAGTATTGCTTCGCTTTGAGAAGGAGCCAACTACCAGCTGACCAGCTCTCCCTTCATATTTCTGTCGTCGATTGCCTGAAGGGCTTCATGCCAGTCCAATTCCTCCTCCTTCCGCAGTTTCATACCTCCATCTTTTCCTACCAATACCCAACAATTGGCCTTGGTTCCCAAGAGGTATTTTGCTTTAACCATTTCGATATAATGCTCCTCCAGTTGGTAATTCCGGTTGGAATACAAAGAATCCGAAAAAACGAAATAAATGACGTCCCGTATTTCTATTTCCACTTTTAGACTGTCATTGATGTCCATTAAAAATTCATCTGAAGACGGGAAGAAGAGTACAATCCGACTTTTCCACCGCAAATCTTCCAAAGTGATCAACTCGGATAGAAAAAAGGATAGTCCAAAAGTAAAAATTATTATGGGAATTTTCATATTTATCAATTCGTAGTTATAAAACTAGATATCCCTTTCGTAAATAAAAAATTTTGGCGAAGGTTTTATAAGGAAACAACCAATTTACGGGATAAAAAATTTGGGCAAGAAAAAAGGTGCCTGCTCGGGAGGCACCTCTTTGTCAATCTATTGTCTTTGCTTATCGTCCTATTGTCTTAGCTTATCGTCGAGCCAGGGCCAGAAGGCTGGTCAGGTGTTAACAATCTTAAAGATCCATCCCTTTCCTCAGCCATCAGGATCATCCCCTCAGAATCAATTCCCATCATCTTTCTTGGGGCAAGGTTGAGCAACATCGTAACCTGCTTTCCCACCAGGTAGGTCGGGTCAAAATGCTCTGCCACTCCGCTCAGGACGGTTCGTGTACCCAAGCCGGTATCCACAGTTAATTTTAACAACTTCTTGGATTTCTTCACCCGTTCCGCCTCCAACACCGTGACAATCCGCATATCCAGCTTGGAAAAATCATCAAAGGAAATGGTATCTTTTATCGGGGGAAGTACTGCTTCTGCAAGTTCATTTTCTTTCTTAGACTGGAGGAGCTTGTTGACCTGGGCTTCAACGACTTCGTCCTCTATTTTTTCAAATAGCAAGGCAGCCTGTCCCAGCTGATGGCCTCCTTTAAGTATCTCTGTGTTTCCAGCATCTGGCCAATTCAACGCCCCTACCTGCAGCATTGCAGAAAGTTTCTCTGCTGTAAAAGGAAGAAAGGGTGCTGATACTATGCCCAGATTGGCCGAAATATTAAGCGCAATATTTAAAATTGTTCCTGTCCTTTCTTTGTCTTCTTTAATGGTTTTCCAAGGCTCAGTATCCGCCAAGTACTTATTGCCCAACCTGGCAAAATCCATCACGTAACTCAAAGCCTCCCTAAACCGATATTTTTCAATAGAAGCACTGATTTTTGCTGGAAAAGACTGGATGGCTTCCAACACTTCCTCATCATAAGCCGTCAACTCGTCCCTATTGGGGACCGTACCGCCAAAAAACTTATCGGTAAGCACCAAAGCCCTGTTTACAAAGTTGCCGTATACCGCCACCAGCTCAGAATTGTTGCGGGACTGAAAATCTTTCCAAGTGAAATCGTTGTCTTTGGTTTCGGGCGCATTGGCCGTCAAGACATACCTCAAGACATCTTGCTTGCCAGGAAATTCCTGCAAATATTCATGTAGCCACACCGCCCAGTTTCTGGAAGTGGAAATCTTATCCCCTTCCAGATTCAGGAATTCATTGGCTGGGACATTATCCGGCAGTACAAACTCTCCGAGCGTTTTTAAAATTGCGGGAAAGATGATGCAATGGAACACGATATTATCCTTTCCGATGAAATGGACGAGTTTGGTGTCCTTATCTTTCCAATAAGGCTCCCAACCCACTCCTTTTTGCGCTGCCCATTCTTTGGTAGAAGATATATATCCTATAGGCGCATCAAACCATACATAGAGGACTTTTCCCTCTGCTCCTTCCAAGGGAACAGGGATACCCCAATCCATATCACGGGTCATGGAGCGCGACTGTAATCCCTCCCCTGCTTCCAACCAAGACCGACATTGGCCCAACACATTGTTTTTCCAGTCGTCCTTGTGGTCCTCGAGTATCCATTTTTTTAGAAATTCCGTATACCTCGCCAAATCCAAAAACCAGTGTTTGGTTTCTTTTAGAACAGGGACGTTTCCACTCAATTTGGATTTTGGATTGATCAAATCAGTGGGGCTAAGCGAGGTGCCGCACTTCTCGCATTGGTCACCATAGGCATGCTCATAGCCACAGTTGGGGCAGGTTCCTTCTATGTATCGATCTGCCAAAAACTGGTTGGCCTCTTCATCATAATATTGTTCGGTAACCTGCTCATCAAATTCTCCCTTATTGTATAAATCAAGAAAAAGCTGCGAAGCCGTCTGGTGGTGGATGGCTGCACTAGTTCTGGAGTAATGGTCAAAACTTATCCCAAATTCCCTGAAACTCTCCTTCATGATCTGGTGGTACCTGTCCACTATCTCCTGAGGAGTTTTGCCTTCCTTTTTGGCTTTGATGGTAATGGCCACCCCATGTTCATCTGATCCGCAGATGTAGGCAACATCCTTTTGTTGCAGACGAAGATACCTGACGTAAATATCCGAAGGGATGTAGCAGCCGGCAAGGTGTCCGATATGCAAAGGGCCATTGGCATAGGGCAAGGCAGAAGTAATAGTATAGCGCTTAAAATCAATATTGCTCATAGGGCGCAAAGATAGGCAAATTTGATTTTTCATCCGTAAGGCTAGCCCTCTAAGCTGAAAAATCTTCGTAATTTGCCGAAAAATGCCGTCATCCAATGGGTAAAATATTTATAGATAAGCAGGAATTTACCTTCGAGCAAATCACAGCAGGCCAGTGGCCAGCCCAAAAGCCTTATATGGAGAATTCCCTCGCATTTTGCAATGAATGGCTGAATGGTAAAAAATCCTTCGAACTGAAAACTTCAGGCTCTACAGGAACCCCGAAATCTATAGCCGTTTCCCGGTCCCAAATGACCAGTAGTGCCAAAGCCACGGGGGATTTTTTCAAAATCCAGCCCCTTGCTGTCATGCTGTGTTGCCTCAATACAGAAATGATTGCCGGCAAAATGATGTTGGTCCGCGCAATGGAGTGGGACAGCCACCTCCATTTGGTGGAACCTTCTTCCAATCCCCTGATGGGTTTTCCAAAGGAGAGATCTTTTGATTTTGCTACCATGGTGCCCATACAGCTGGAGACCTGCCTTCAGGATGAACACAGCCTGTCTGTTCTACAACAAATCAAAAACCTTCTGCTTGGAGGAGCGCCACTTTCAGAAAAGTTGAGGCAAAAAGCGGTAGCTCTCCCCGGTAACCTCTACCAGACCTATGGCATGACCGAAACCGTATCCCATATTGCTTTAGCTGATATTAAATCCTGTGGGCCGCTGACCTACAAGACCTTGCCAGGGGTGCATATCAGACAAAACAGCAATCTGCAACTTGAAATCCAGGCACCTACGTCCAATAATACTTGGATAGTAACGAACGATACGGTTGAAATTATGCCCGAAGGTTTTATGTGGAAAGGACGGGCAGATTTTGTCCTCAATACAGGTGGCATAAAAGTGCAACCCGAAGAAGTAGAGGTCCGGATCAGCGAACTGATGCATCAACGCTTTCCCAACCAACGTTATTTTATAGCAGGTCTTCCCGATGAAAAGCTGGGAGAAAAAATTGTTTTAGTAATCGAAGGCACAAAGGAAGCATATGAGGATCAGGAACGTACCTTAAGATTACTTAAGGATAGCCTCCCTCCTTTTCATCATCCCAAAAATCTTCTCTTCGTCCCACAGTTTGCGGAAACAGCCTCTAACAAGATCAATAGAAAGGAGACATTGAAAAACCAAAAACTGTAGGTTGTGTACTCTCCCAAGGGCAAATTATAAGCCAGCATAAAACTTTTCTTTAAAAAAGATGTTTTACCCATATGCATTTAAAAACCGACGATATTATCCGCCTGGAACTCGACTATGACACAGGCGCGCTGCCGCCTCCTTTCAGCCATACCTTCAAGCTGAGGATAGGCTTTGAAAAGGGCTTTCTCAACACCAAATTCGACATTCACTATACAGCAAGAGAAGAGATCACCGAAGAAGAAATTCTCAACGAGGGTTTCACCTTGGATGATGATTACAGCTTTATCGGAGAGATTCCTGCAGTTTGGGAACAGCCGATCAAAAACCTCTATTCCCAGTCCAAGTGGTCCAATAAAGGAAGTTTAGACGAAGAGGGAGGTATTAAGTTATTGGTCAAGGATATCCATGGAAAAATTTCCAGAACCCTACCAGCCAATCAACAGGAATGGTTGTACTTGGCCCAGGAGTATATTCAGGCCATTTATGAAATTAATAAAAAGGAGGCACCGCTGACCCTCAAATTTAGACATGTAAGAAAAGACGGCCAGATCACCGACTATCAGTTGACCGTCAGGTTTTCGGTCAGAAAAATTGACCTGTCCATCAACGGAATTCCCAAAGAGGCGGATTGGGAAGGCACAAAACCTCTCCTTTCTTATGTTTTTCTTCCAGACTATGATTATGGTATAGCCCAGGAGACCGTGCCCACCAAAAAGGGCTCGTTCATTGATTGTGGAGATGGCTTCTGGCATGAATTTGGCAAAGGCATCATCAATATCGATGATTCTTTCGACGCTGTGTCAAAAATCAAAGAAGAATTTATGAAACTAAACCAACATTAACTATGAAATCATTTAGGCCAATTTTAGGGATTACTTTAAGTGCCGCATTATTATTTGGTTGCGCCGATTGGAGCAACACAGGCAAGGGCGCTGCCATCGGCGGTGGAGCCGGAGGAGCCATCGGAGGGCTGATAGGAGCCAAAAGCGGCAATACCGCAGCTGGTGCAATCATAGGTGCGGCCGTAGGGGGCGCAGGCGGGGCTGCCATAGGTAAATATATGGACAAGCAGGCTAAGGAATTGGAAGCCATTGAAGCTGCAGAAGTGGAACGGGTAGGTGAAGGGATTAAATTGACTTTCGAATCCGGCATCTTGTACGGATTTGATTCATATGAACTTACTCCTGCTTCCCAAGAAAGCGTTATGGAACTTGCCCGAATCCTTAATGAGTACCCCGATACCAACGTAATGGTAGAAGGCCATACGGACAACAAGGGAGCCGCCGAGTATAATAAGGGACTCTCGGAAAGAAGGGCGACTTCCGTAGCCAACTACCTGAAAATGCAAGGCGTGGACGGAAATAGAATCTCAACCAGGGGAATGGGGCTTGAAAACCCCGTCGAATCCAACGACACCGAAGCCGGAAGGGCAAAAAATAGAAGGGTAGAGATTGCCATCTGGGCCAATGACGAACTAATCGAGAAAGCCGAAAGCGGGGAGATTGAGGGGTAAGTTGAGGAGTGATCCGGTGATGAGCTTCTATTAATAAGAGCCGGGAGCCTGCCTACCGATAGGTAGGACCGAAGTTCCTCAAAAATCGGACATTAAGCTCTGGATGTTGTTCCGGAGATTCAAAACAATAAGAAGTTTTTTATAAAAGCTGTTTCCTTAGGAAGCGGCTTTTTTTGTGGTTTTGCTGTTTTGATTCGTTTGGGTATTGCACACCAGCCTTCTTGATAAAGTAAAGTTTTTATGTATTTGAAGCGAGGTCGGCCCCGACGGAGCTCAAAACAGTCAAGCATTTGCCAGCTGCCTTAGACTGACTTCCAACTATAAGTGAGTGGAGGCAAAGTACTTTTGAGTAAAGTGCCGAAAGGCAGTAACAGACTTAAAAGGCGTCGGTCATCAGCGCAACAGCCAGGAAACTGGTAGTCATTAATATGGAATACGGTGGTCAAGGGAGTTCCATACATCAACCTCGAAGAATATTTATTCGAGGACCTAAAAAGAAATCGGATTTAGTTAAAAAATAAAAAAACAAATCGATAAATTCGGACTGACAGAAGTCGATCTAGATCTCAATATAGCTTAAATTTAGGGTTTTGCAGTGCGTTAGTCAGAATTTAAAGAGCCTCAGAACGGTTAATAAAAATAATAATGTTAAATTTGTTTTCTATATTCAACTCATATAATGAAGCTTAAATCGATAAAATACATTAATAACGAACAGGAATGGGGATTTGAAAAAGTTGATTTTTTCGACTTAACTCTTCTTGTTGGTGTTTCTGGAGTGGGAAAAACTCAAATATTACGTTCAATTTTCGCACTAAAGCAAATTGCTACAGGAAGCAATGAAAACGGTGTTAAATGGGAGGTTGAATTTGAAACACTAAAAGGTAATACTTACTTTTGGAATGGAGAATTTGAAAATCTTAAATCCAAAGACGAGCTTTCGGATTTATTTGATTCAGATAGAGATGCTATAAAACCTAAAATAGTATTTGAAGAAATAACTTTAAATGACAAGAAAATAATTCAGAGAAATCAAGAAAGTTTTATTTTTAATGGCAAAGAAATGCCGAAATTGATTTCTACTGAAAGTGCAATAAATATTCTAAAAGAGGAAGAGTTGATTTCTGACTTACATGATAGTTTTAAATTAATAATTTATAGAGATCACACTCAAAAAGAGGGTGTGAGATTTAGTCGGTTTAGCATTGAAAGGCTTAAGAAAAAATATAAGAACTTTCAAGAAATTAAAGAAAGTGATTTAGAAACTTTTGATAAACTAGGTTTAGTTTATGACATAAAAGAACCCGTTTTTGAAGAAATAAAATCACGCTTTATTGATGTTTTTCCGCAAGTAGAAGATATTAAAGTTGAGCCTATAAAAGACAATGAACTATCAAATTTTATTTTTGAGGCTACGATAATACAGATAAAAGAAATAGGTGTTCAAAAATGGATACCTCATCACAGAATGTCCTCTGGAATGTTAAGAACACTGCTACATATTGCCGAAATGTATCTTTGGAATGAAGGCACAATCATCTTAATTGATGAGTTTGAAAATAGTCTTGGTCTTAACTGTATTGATGTTCTAACAGAAGATTTAATTTATGATGATAATAATATTCAATTTATCGCTAGTAGTCATCATCCTTACATCATTAATAAAATTCCATTTGATTATTGGAAAATTGTAACAAGAAAAGGAGGTACAATTAAAACTTTCGATGCTAAAGAATTTGATATGGGTAATTCGCATCACGATAGATTTATGAGTTTAATAAACCACCCTTTTTACAAGCAAGGAATTTCATAATGAATTTATACTTTATATTGGAAGGAGAGAAAACTGAAGTTATATTATATCCAAAATGGATTGAATTTATTCTTCCTGATTATACCGAAGTTGATTTTGAAAATGAAGCCACTAGCAATTGCTATTACATATTTTCTGGTGGAGGAATCCCTTCAATTTATAATCATACAGTGAATGCAATTAAGAACATTAACGACAACCCAATTTACGACAAACTCATTATATGCCTAGATGGAGACGAAATCGGTGTAAATGCAAGAATAGCTGAAATAAAAAATTACATAAATAGTTTTGGAGAACAGTTAACTGAAACTTGTGAAATGCATTTTGTCGTTCAGGATATATGTATAGAAACCTGGTTTTTAGGAAACAGAAAGATTGTTAAAAAAATTCCTCAGGGATTAAAATTGAGAGAGTTTATAAAACATTATGATGTTTCCCAAGAAGACCCTGAAAAAATGGACAAAATGGATTTATATAGAAATAAGGCTCATTTCCATTACTCATACTTTAGGGAGATTTTAAAAGAACATAATTTAACATATAGCAAATCAAAACCAACAGTTGTGATGGAGAAATCCTATTTCCAACAACTTGAAATAAGAGTAGATGAAACAGGACATCTTCCAACTTTTAAGCAATTAATCGATTTGCTTTATTCTATTTCGAAATAAAACTGCGCACCATTGAGAAGATAGCTTGGCAGATCTCTCTGACGAGGTGCGCCTCTCACACCCCCGCAGCCAGAATCAAGCCTGCGACAAGCTGTAGCTGACCTTCATCCTGGCTTCCCCATTTCCGAGACACCCCCTCCCACCTCAAACTCGAAACGTCGCAGCTAAACCTGATAAGGTGGGATCTTTAACATGCAGTGCTACATCTTTGCGGTACCCCTTTTCAATCCAGATACAGAAACTTACAGTCAAAGATGCAAGTTTGAACCTTGGAATCGAAAGTCGGGCATTTTTGCCGGATTCTTATATCTCTGTCTCACAAAAAGGGTGCGTCAGACGTGGGGAGGGGTAGCTCCAACATGATCGTGTCAATGTTTTAGATTCAAGCATGGATCTTTGAGACGGTTGGCGAAGCTTTAGCTGTGAGAGGGTGTCTTTTTAGCAAACTATAGCGTGTATAACCTTCACGCTTGAATCTTTTTGCTGCGTCTTTTGGATGTACTGTCGAACGCTGGAAATTCAAGTATGCTTCTTGGTGGCTCAAGCTCGAATCTCCCAAAACCCAACGGGCAGGCTTCCCTCGCGCTTATTCAACTGTATCGAACAAAGCCACCAGAAAAAACATCGGCCTTTGGTATTCGGTAACTACAAGATTCGATTTTAACATTCCCATATTGATCAGTAATTACCCATTCAAGGCACACACCTTGGAGTGGCAAAAGCCCAGAAACGATTTTATCCCCCTACCCTTTTATCCCCCTGATTTCCGATTTCAACTCCAGGATCATTTTCGAAATATCCTCAAGGGACAAAGGTTCGGATTTGTCTTTTGGGTTGGGAAAATCCGTTGAAATAAAGGCTTTGGCCTCCCAGGCTTCCAATATTTCGGCTCCGGAGACCTCGTACGGCTTGTACATTTCATTGTCGGAACTGAGGAACAGTTTGCCGTTTTCTTCCAAATAATTAAAAACCCGCTTATAAACTATTCCCTCTGAGGCTGTCACCAACACATAGGTTTTGCCGTTCTTGATCTCGCGTAACTGTTCAACATAAGCTCCTATCACAACCGTACCCGATACCAAGGGCAACATGCTGTCACCTTTGATCTCAAAAGCCCTATAGGTAGCATTTTTTGAAAGGTTCGGAAGATGGAATTGGGGAAGCTGCTCGATGTATTCGGGATCGGAAAAACCATTGAGATACCCAGCAGATGCTTTTTGTCCGATCATCGTGATGTTTTCCTGGTCCTGCTTGTCCACGGCAATGGTAAGGATTTTCAGGGCTGGCTCTTGAGCAACGATTTTGCCGGAAACCTCAACATCTCTATTCAAGAGTTCGTCGACCGAGATATTAAAGATGCCCGCAAGAATAGTTAAACCTGTCAATTTTGGCTCAGAACGTCCATCTTCATAAGCTGAAATCATCGTCCTTTTGATGTCCAGCTTTTCGGCAATTTCCATTTGGGTCAACCCCTTTTGCTTTCTTAGAAACCTTAAATTCTTTCCTAAATACATCATTTACCTTTAAGCGCTATAAAGATAAAAATTATGGTCATCCTTCCATGTTTTTTTGAAGGAAAACCTCATGAGATCCATCCGTGATTTCTCCATCATTTCGATCCTTTCTTTTATCTCTGCTACTACCTCGGCGTGGCTTTTAGAGCCTTCTATCAGAAGATAACCATATTTGGGATGAAGCTTGTCCTCAATAAAAAATTTCACCTGCTGGTTCCCGGAAGGAAGTTGCTTGCTGACGGTACTGATAAGAGGCATGTTCTGCATGGATATGACATTTAGGATTTTAACTAATCTTTCAAAAGCTAAAAGTAAGAATGTTTATTTTATAAACAAACAATATGTTCATAAAATAAACATTTTAAATCATTCCTTATCAAAACCTATGGGCAATAGCCCTTTTACCCGCGTTGGCAGGTACCCCTAGGTCAGCAATCACTTTGCTCTATAATCGTAAATGGAGGGAAGGCTATTTTTATTATGTTCCCTGCGGAAATTTATCCTCCGGATGGTGAATCAAGGTGTCAAAGTGAATAGGAAACTGATTGACCCGTTTCCCTGTAGCATGGAAGATAGCATTGGCAATGGCGGGAGGCATACCGACAATCCCAATCTCGCCAACTCCTTTAGTGCCTAATTCGTTGATGATATTTTCTTTTTCCTCCACAAAAAACACGTCCAGATCATAGATGTCCGCATGAACGGGAATGTGGTATTCGGCAAGATTGGGATTCATGTACCTGCCCAACTTATAGTCACTGATGGTCTCTTCATGCAGGGCTTTGCTGATCCCCCATATCATCCCTCCCAGTATCTGGCTTCGGGCAGTTTTAGGATTAATAATGGTTCCGGCTGCAACCGTGGTCAAGGCGCGGGTTACACTGACCATTCCCACTTCCTCATCTACCTCTACTTCTACAAATACCGCACTGTGGGCGGCCCGCGAGTATTTCTTTAGCTTGAGGACATTGGGAACAGAGGATTTGGTTACTTTGATGTCCTTACCTTTGTTGGCTTTGACCAGTTCGACAAAGGAAACAAAGACATCATGATTTTCCTGCAGATACAAGCCCCCGTTACGGAAACTTACCTCTTTCATCTTTGCTTTGGCAAAAGGAGAATCGTCCATACCTTTCGCCAGTTTCAGAAGTTTCTTTCGCAAGGCCTTCCCTGCCGCCTTGATCGCGGATCCAATAGTAGAGACCGTAAAGGAACCTCCCTGAATGGGCGCAAACGGCATCTTACTGTCCGCATAAGCGAATTCCACATCATCCACGGACAAGCCAAGTTCATCGGCCGCTATCTGGGTCATCACGGTAAGCGTACCGGTACCGATATCGGTCACGGCATTGCGCACTTTTAGCTTTCCTTCTTGGGTAATTATCGCTTCTGCCCGGGCAGGCAGGTGGTTGGATTCCCAAATACCTGTTGCCATTCCGTACCCCACCAATTTATTGCCCCTCCTCATACTCCTAGGATGCGGCAGTCGTTGGCTCCAGCCAAATCTCTCTGCGCCCTGCAGGTAACACTGTTTTAATTCCTTGCTGGAATACGGCCTGCCCATACTGTCATCCCTCTCCGAATAGTTGATCAACCTCAGTTCGAGCGGGTCGATGCCGAGTTGATAGGCAAGTTCGTCCATGGCAGTTTCGATGGCAGGAACACCGGTACTACCGCCAGGCGCCCTCATATCCAGGGGAGTATATACATCTAAAGGCACCAATTGATATTCCATCAATGTATTTTCTGCGGGATAAAGCATATTGGCCCAATTGACCACCACCTCTGTATAATCCTCAAACTGGGAAGTTTCGGCGCAGGCCGAATGGTTGATGGCCTGTAGTTTTCCTTTGGAATCTGATCCAAAACGGATACGTTGGATGGTTGGCGGTCGGTGACCAAAGGTAAACATCTGATGCCTTTCCAGGGTGACACGTACGGATTGCTTGAGCTCCAAGGCCGCCATCACCGAAAAAAAAAGTTGGTGCTGAGGCCTTAGTCCCGACCCAAATGCCCCTCCTACATAAGGTGAAACCACCCGAACATTTTTGAATTTCAATCCAAATACGTTGCCGACGTACATCTGACTGTTGATCGTGCCTTGGGTCTTATCGTAGATGGTAAGCTTCCCTTTCCCCTCATATACCGTGGTGGTTGCAAAAAGCTCCATTGGATTGTGGTGTTCCGTGCCATGAAAATGTTCTGACGAAACCTGTACCGCTGATTCAGCAAAAGCCTTTTCAAAATTACCTTTTGGCTTGGGGGGAAGCGGCTTTAAAAAAGAGGCCAAACCAGGTTGCGGAGGACGGGCACGGTCAAGGTTATCATGGAGGTTGGTTTCAAAGGTTTCTTTTTCATATGCTACCTCGATAATAGATACGGCATAACGGGCCATTTCGAAAGTCTCCGCCACTACAAGGGCGATGGGCTGGCCATAATATTTGATCTTTTCATCGTAAAGCGGGCGAAACGGCGAACCCGGAGGTGCATCCATATCCATATACTGCAGGTCAAACCAGGCCAGGGAAGGCCTATTTTTATGGGTGAACACTTCTTTTACGCCCGGTAAAGCTTTAGCCTTATCCGTATTGATATCAACGATTTTGCCTTTGGTGACGGTACTGTTGAGGATATAGCCGTAAAGCAAATCGGGAACCTCATATTCTCCCGCATATTTCGCTGCTCCGGTGACTTTAAGATAGCCTTCTAGCCTGCTGATCGGTTGCCCTATTGATGGTTTATTGGTCATAAAATATGGATTTATGGATTTGATTAAGGCCTCGCTCCCGGGAGCTGGCTTTGTTCCGGATGGAGGGCCATCATACAGTTCCGGACAATCGCTCTTTTGGCAAGTTCTATTTTAAAGCCGTTGAACCGATAGCCTTGGGCGCCTTCCAAAACAATCTCTGCCGCGGCGGCAAAGTTTTTCTCATTTGCTTTTTTATCCATCAAAAACACCTCGGCATCCCTTACCCGCCAAGGCTTGTGCGCCACTCCGCCCAATACTATGCGGGCTTCCCGCATCACCTCTCCTTCCAGTTCCAAACCGGTGGCCACGGACACCAAAGCAAAAGCATAGGAATGGCGGTCGCGCAATTTCAGATAGGAGTAATTCTCGGCAAAACCTTTTTCGGGAAGGTCAATACTGGTGATCAGTTCCCCCTGCTGGAGATTATTGTCCAGATGGGGAGTGTTCCCGGGCAAGCGGTGAAAATCAGCAAAAGAGACCTGTCTCTCCCCGACGGGGCCCGCAATATTTACCACCGCCTCCAAAGCGGCCAGAGCGATGCACATATCCGAGGGAAAGACGGCGATGCATTGCTCGCTGGTACCCAGGATGGCCATGATGCGGTTGTAACCCGGAATGGCGGAACAGCCGCTCCCAGGTTCACGCTTGTTGCAGGGAGCGTTAGCATCGTAAAAATAATAGCAACGGGTTCTTTGCAGCAGATTTCCACCATTGGTCGCCATATTCCTTATCTGGGCAGAAGCGCCGGCAAGAATGGCTTTGGACAATAAAGGATATTGCTTTTCCACCAAGGGATGGTAGGCTGTATCGGCATTGCGGGCAAATGCTCCCAAGCGCAAGCCGCCATGGTGTTCATGGATTTCATGATAAGCTGCTCCTTCGATTTTATTGATATCGACCAGGGTATCCGCTGAGGTGATAAAGTACTTCAGGAGATCAATCAGATTTGTTCCCCCTGCTACAAATTTTTTATCGTTATTTTCCCCGACCAGTTCGATTGCTTCGGGCACAGATGTGGCCTTTTTATAAGAAATATTATTCACCCTTTCCTCCTTCCTTCACCTCCATGATCGCATCGATAATCCCCACATTGGCCCCGCAGCGACAGAGGTTGCCGCTCATTAATTCTTTGACCTCTTCCCGGGTATGGGCTTTCGCCTCTTGTAGCATACCTATGGCACTGCATATTTGGCCTGGGGTGCAATAGCCACATTGAAAGGCATCATGTTCTATAAAAGCTTTTTGTAGGGGATGGAGCTGTCCCTCCTGGGCAATTCCTTCTATGGTGGTGATTTCGGAACCGTCTTTCATCACCGCAAGAGAGAGACAACTAAGGATGCGCTTTCCATCGCAAAGTATCGTACAGGCGCCGCACTGGCCATGATCGCAGCCCTTTTTGCTGCCGGACAGGTGTAGGTACTCCCGAAGTGCGTCCAGAAGGGAAACCCAGGGAAGGACTTTTAAATGATACGTTTGTTGGTTGATGGTAAGCGAGATGGTGTGTAGTTTTGGGTTCATGGCCAATAGATTTGGAGCTAAAAATACAAAACATATGCCAGCGGTTTTTGTAATGGGATATTTTCGAGAATTAATGATTAAATTTAGCCCTAAACCCCAAAGATATGGCTGAAAAGAAAGACCTTGATTTTAGCTACACGACGATTGATGAGATTTTCCGTTTAAGCTTGGGGGAATCTGCTGACTTTAGCGGAGCCAAATATGATGGTACCTTTACCCTATCCTTGGAAGAAGCCCAAAAGGCCAAACATGAGTACATTGCCAGCAGCCTTCAGATTAAAAGGGGAGACAAGGTCTTGGATATGGGCTGTGGCTGGGGACCTTTTTCTAAATATATCCAAGAAAAAGGAGCTAACAGCATCGGACTTACACTTTCCCAGGGGCAGGCAGAGGCATGTCGTCGCAATGGTTTGAGGGTGTATGTGAGAGACTGTCGCACGGTGAGGCCGGAGGAGTTTGGGGTCTTTGATGCTATTTCCTGCGTAGGGGCTTTCGAGCATTTCTGTTCGGTGGATGAGTGGAAAGAAGGCAAACAAGAAGCCATTTATCACAATTTTTTCCAAACCGCATTTAATCTGCTACCGGTTGGGGGAAGGCTGTATGTTCAAACAATGGTATTTGGACCCAACAGGGTTCCTTATGAAGATATTGATGTCAACGCTCCGGCAGGTTCGCCTGCCCATATCATGGGTTTGATGCTCAAGCAATTTCCCGGCTCCTGGCTCCCCTATGACCTGGACATGGTAGTGAGGAATGCCCAGCCATATTTTAGACTGGTTTCCCAAAGCAACGGCAGATTGGATTATATAGAAACCATCGGGCAATGGCGGAGGAGGTTCCGTAAATTTCAGGCCAAAAAGTACTGGTTATACTTAAAGCTTTTGCGCCAATATTTGACGGACAAGGAGTTCCGACACCGTGTGGCAGTTTTCAGGATCAGTCCCAACCGCGTATGTTTTGAGCAAAATATCATGGATCACTACCGTCTGGTATTTGAAAAAACATAAATTAGTTGGAATTTTAGCTACCGGATTCTAATACTTTTCTTTCCACTTCTTCATGGATTTGAGCATCAAAAAACTTCGCGTTAAACAAAGGACGACCCTTCTGGTTTACAGCCTGGTTGTGGCCCATTTTTTTATTGCTTTGGGAAGAGACGATGCCTTTGGCGAACTATTTTGGCAAGCGGCTTACTATCAAGATCTCTTTTTTGTCAGCCTGATTGTTTTTGTCAGCTGCTTGTTCATCCTTTTCGTTTGGAAAAAGCTGGACCAGGTCTTTTCATGGCAGGAAGATTTTAAAAGGCGCTTGATTTCGCAGTTGTTGGGAGGGATACTGTTGCCTACTTTAATTTCGGCCCTTATGGTGTATGCCTATATGCGCCTTATTCTTTACCAAGACATATTTTCAACCTCCTATTTTTATTACGAGCTGCCCATTTCTATGATTGTCATATTGGTAATCAATCTATTGTTGGGTATCCAGCACCTCATTTATGTTAAGGGGAATATCCCTTCGCCTACTCCATCCGTGGACAATACCCCCGTGGTCGTGCAGTCGGGGAATTCACAGATATTGCTGGATCCTGCAACTATCTTTTTTGTGGAAAAAGAGGGATCGATCTGCTTTGTTTACACCGGTAACCACACCAAATATATTTTCCCGCATGCTTTGGACCAGCTCGCCCAACAACTGCAGCAGACTTTTTTTTTCAGGACCAATAGGCAAACCATCACCCATAGAAACAATTGTTTGGGTTTTGAGACGGAACGCTCGGGCAAATTGATTTTATCCCTTCACCATCCGACTTCAAAGAAAATCACCATCAGCCAAAAAAAAGCCCGAGAATTCAAGATCTGGTTAAAAGGGACGTTATAGCCTGTTCCTCCCCTGATTTCAGGTGCTTTTTTCCATACTTCATGAATTCTCGCGATAAAGTAAAAGTATAAATCCAACGGCAACCAGGATTTTTGCAGCGTACATTTAAATACAATGCAATATGAAAAAATCTTTCGTTGTCCTCCTGTTTCTATTACTCGGCTCCTCCGCTGCCTTTTCACAAGGAGATCCAGGTCCCCGGCACGGCGTTCATGTCGCCTACCTCGGCGAAACGCTAACGCATCCGGGACTCAGTATCGGCTATGAAAAACACCTGAACGAAGACAGCAAGTTTCAGGTATTTATAAGAGCCAATATCGGTTTTTACCATCACTACCGGAACAACAACACTTATATGTTCACGCTCGAAACAGGGTTTAGGAGAAATTTCAGTTCGGGCTTATTTCTAGAACAAAGTCTCGGTGTCGGTTATTTCTATCGGCAAATCCACGGTGACGGACAATTCACTGTAAATGAAAACGGCAGTATTGTCGAAAAAGGGTCTTTGGGAAATTCGTTTTTACCTTTTGTCGCCAATGTAGGTTTGGGTTATCACTTCCAGACCAAGAAAGCACAGATCAGTCCATTTCTGAGGCCAAACTTTTATTGGAAAATGCCTTTCAATGAGACGCCGAACATGCAAATGACAGTTATGGCCGGAATTCTTTACAGCTTTAAATAATTTGACCATGAAAAAAACCTATCAAATTTTGGCGGCGATTTGTCTCTGCTTCATTCTTTTTTCTTGTGAGAAAAGCGACTTTTGGACAGAGGGCGAATATTATCATTTGGAACATAAAAAGGCCATCCTTCCCATTTGGGTGAAAGGTAATATTGATTCTGGGGTATTTATTTTTACCATCCATGGAGGACCTACGGCTGCTTCTGGACATGAATTCGCCTTGTCTCCAGGTTTTCAGGAACTAGAGAAGGATTATGCCCTAGTCTATTGGGATCAGCGGGAATCGGGAATTGCACAGGGGAAGCCACAAGACGAAGGGCATTCCCTAGAACAGTACACAGAAGACGCCCGGTATGTTTTTCAGTTTATCCAAGAAAAATACAGGCCATCGGACATTTTTTTAATGGGACACAGCTGGGGAGGAGCCATTGGGCACAGCCTGTTATTGGAAGAAGGGTTTCAGGACGAGCTCAGCGGCTGGATCTTGGTGGATGGGATGTCCAATGATCCGAAGGAAATGGCGGAAATGAAAAGATGGACTTTGGAAAAAGCCGATTCATTAATCAGCCGCGGAGAAAGGGTGGAGTTTTGGAAGGATTGCATAAATTGGTACGAGAGCAATCCCCAATACTCCAGTATGTCCAAGCCGCCTTACCAATTTGCACTGGCTGCAGGCGGGGATCTGTATGACGACCAGCGGTACCTCGACTCTGCAAAAATCGATTTTATCCAAGTGGCTTTGAAATCGCCCTTTTCGACAGATTATCTTTTTTCCCAGGTGAAGGGTACCAAAATAGACTATACCGGCTGGGGTGTTTCGGATCGGCTGCAAGAAATCACCCTGCCTGCATTGGTCATCTGGGGCAGGCATGATGGGATTATTCCGGTAACGCTCGCTTATGATTGCTTCAACGGTTACGGAAGCCCCGCAGGGGACAAATATCTCGAGATTTTTGATTACTCCGCGCATAGTCCGCATTTTGAAGAACCCCTCAACTTTGCGGCGAAAGTGAGTGCCTTTATTAAGCAACGATTTTGAGTTATGGATTCAGAATATTTGCTATATTGTATGGAATTTATTACATCCTACTTTCATGTCAACTATTCACAGGGGATTGACCGTTACTGTCACAGTTGCTCAAGAAAAGCTGGAAGAAGTCAACGTTTTGCTGGAAAGCCTCCGCGAGGAGTTGGTGACGAGGCGGAGATTGTACCAAGAGAAAATTCCCAGCACGTTTTTTATCAGCTGGCTCACCTTACCTGCCCAAAAGTATGCTGCAGAGGAACTCCTGCCGGCAAGAATTATCTTGCTGACCAGTTATGTAGGAAGAAGAAACAACCATATTCAAGAACTGGCTGTATTTCTTTCCGATCAGATCGATAAAGTATTTTCGTTCAGTGAGGAATACCCTGCTGGAGAGATGGATGAGCAATCGATCGTCCGGTTTTTAAAAAGAAAAAGTATCCCGCAGACTTTTTATTCAGGATTTAAGTTTATTAGAACTGAGGATGTGGCCCATGAAAGGCTTCTAAAAGCCGCAATTTTCGATTTTTTGACCCGCCAGAAACAAGAGGCCGGATTTGTCCAGCAAAGTCCCTTACAGATAAAGGAGAAAATTGAGGCCTTTGTCAACAGCCGAGATGATCTGAGGGAAGCTTCCAAAAGGATATCAAGCTTGCAAAAGGATAAAGTAGCCATGTTGGTTCCCCTGGGGATCTTTGGCGTGGTAATGTTGACCTCATTGGTATTTCTGGTATTGGGAATCTTTTGGGATAGCATTGTATTCCAAATCGGAGCCTGGATCCTGCCGGTTTTTCTTTTTATCCTTGCAGGCTTATTTGTTTGGCTAAGGATCAATGAAAATAATCCCCACATCGCCAATGAAGAGGTATCCGATGACTGGATCCGGGAAATTGTCTTAAGGGAAAGGAATCGGGTTGTCAACGAAATGACGGTCATCGCCCCGCTAAAAAAGGGCTTGGTAAGAAGGGTTTTTCTCGCCGTAACTCTCCGTCTTATCTCTTTGGTGGGGTATTTTGCTTATATCCCCACTGTACATACGGCCCGTTGGCTGCAGATGGACAGGGGTAAAAGGCTAGTTTTCATCGCCAATTTCGACAATATCTCAGAAGCCTATGCGCATGATTTTGTAGACAGTGATAACCGATCAAGAAACATGGCGGTCATCTTCAGCCACGCCGCAGGCTTTCCCGCCACCAAGTGGTTGGTCAAGAAGGGATACAACCATAGAAGTGAATACATGAAAGGTGTGCGGGCCCATCAGAAGATAACCCAATTCTGGTATGCCTTTAACACCGATCTGAGTGTAGAAAACCTCAAGACGAACCGCAAGGTAAAGGAAGGTTTGTTTAAAAAAATGGAAGATAAAGAGATCAGGCAATGGCTATTAAATATCTAATCCCATGGAACTTGAATTGAATGATATACAGGGGTTGTTGGTGCGTGGGTTTGGCAATCTACAAGGGGCTCAGTATATGTTGTTCCGTTTTACCACCAAGGATGGCGCCAGGTCTTACCTGAAGGAACTGCTGCCCCTCATCACCAATGCGGCGGAAAAACCGCCGGAACAAGCCTTACAAATTGCCTTGTCCTTTGATGGATTGAAGTTTTTAGGCCTCCCCTCCAAGGTGTTGAACAGTTTTTCGAGGGAATTTAAAGAGGGCATGACAGACAGCCACCGGAGATTTATTCTTGGAGATTCAGGGGAGAACGATCCTAGTCATTGGCATTGGGGTGACAATCTTAAAGGTGAAATCCATCTCCTCTTAATGCTCTATTCCAAAGATGCAGAGACCCTTAAGGCTGCGCTGACCCAAGAATTGGGGCGTGCAGAAAGATTTGGTGTCGATCTTTTACATTCCCTGCCCACCGGGATGTTGCACCAACACAAAGAACATTTTGGGTTCCGGGACGACTTGTCCCGCCCCATCATAGAAGAGTTGGCCAAAGAGGTGGAGAAGAAAACCGGAATGACATTTCCAGCCGGAGAGTTTATCTTGGGTTATAAAAACCTGTATGATGAACTTGCCCCTTCGCCCACCGTTCCTGCTGTTGAAGACCAACAGGCCATTCTTCCCTCGTTAGCGCAAGATGGGACGACCCGAGATTTGGGTAAAAACGGAACGTATCTGGTCTTTAGGCAGATGCATCAGGAGGTCTGCAAATTTTGGACGTTCCTTTTGGGAAAAGGAAAAAGCAGGGAAGAAGCCATCAGGCTCGGAAGCAAAATGGTGGGAAGATGGCCAGACGGCACAGCCCTTACCCTTTCCCCCTACCGCAATGATCCTGAACTGGAAGAAAGGAATGACTTTGGCTATTGGGATACCGACAAAGACGGGCTTAAATGCCCCATTGGAGCCCATATCCGGAGAACCAACCCCAGAGATCATCTCGTAACTGAAAAAACAAAAATCGACTCGACACAAATGGCATCCAAGCACCGGATGCTGAGGAAAGGCCGGCCTTATGGAGCTCCGTTGACGGCAGACTTAGAACCCCAGAAAATAATGGATATGGTGACGGACGACAAAGAAAGAGGGCTTCATTTTATTTGTCTGGTCACGGATATTCGAAGACAGTTTGAATTTGTCCAAAACAACTGGGTGAACTTTCCCAAGTTTGGTGGGCTGGAGCATGATGCCGATCCGATAGTTGGCAACCATTACGATGACAAGGGCTTCAAGACGGATGAATTTTGCATTCCCGGCTATCCTGTAAAAGAAAGATTGACAGGCCTGCCTAATTTCACCGTGATAAGAGGCGGCAGCTATTTTTTTTTCCCGGGCCTGAAGGCCATTAAGTTTCTCGCCCATTATGAAAAATAAGGCAAACGACACGGAAGAAAGAGCCATTCAGGAGCTCATCGACACCATGAAAAGCTTTCTGGAAAAAAACTATCCAGATGGAAATATCAAAAGAAACTTTCACCCAAAAATGCACGGTTGTCTTAAGGGAAGGTTTCAGGTTAGAAAAGACATCCCGGAACCTTTCCGCTTAGGGCTTTTCAAGAAGCCGGATAGTTATGACGTTTGGTTGCGTTTTTCCAATGCTCCCCCAAAGATCCAATCCGACAAAAGAAGCTCAGGAAGAGGGCTGGCCATAAAAGTGCTAAGAGTACCGGGTGAAGTGTTGGATCAGGATCCTTTAGGCGTTAATTGCCAGAATTTTTTACTCACTACCAGCCCAATTCTCTCCGCCTGGAACATTCCGCTGTACCGAAGGGCTATCCGGGCAGTACTTTTTGGATGGAAGGAGCGCTTGTTGTTCGTTCTTCAGCCCGGGCATTGGAGAAGCCTATTCCTGACCCTAAAACACTCCAAGAGACATGAGAATTTGTTGGCTCAACGTTATTTTTCCGGCGGAGCCTTTAGGTATGGTCCTGATCGGTTCGTGAAGTTCCTCTTGCTTCCCCATCGTCCTGAGCTGGGCTATACATTGCTTGTCCCTAAGTCTGATGATTTTCTAAAAGAGCAACTGAAAGAAGATTTGCGCTACCAGGAACATGCTTTTACATTTCATATCCAATTGCAGGAAAACGAAAAAAATGAGCCTTTGGAGAACACTTCTATCGAGTGGAAATCCAAGAGCATACCGCTGGCCGATCTGTGGATACCCGCCCAGGATTTTGATGTGCAGGAGCGGGTGGCTTTCGGGGAGGATCTGTCTTTTTCTCCATGGGTATGTCTTAAAGAGCACGAACCTGTGGGGGCGATCAATAGGGCTAGAAAACGGGTGTATCAGGAGCTCGCAGATTTTAGAAAATCCGGCAAGTCAATCTAGAATATTCTGGACAAAAGCATTGATAAAAGCCTCCCCTCCGTAGACCTCCTGGTTTTTTTTCCAAGTTGGAAATTGGGGAAAAGCATTCTCCACCGTTTCCGCGGTCCAAGGCAAAAGAGAAAGTCCCCAATGAGGCACTCCGCCCAACTTCAACAACTCACGCTCCAGCCGCATCAAGAGAGAGATCGTCCCTGTGACACCCTTGACGCTGACCACTTCAATCATACACCTGTCAGCTTTGTTCATCATGGAAAGATGTGCATTACATTGTTTCACAAAGCGTAGGGAAAAAGGTGCTGCCAGATAGTGTCCATACTTTCTTGCTTCCTCACATACGGCGATAATTAAATCAACCGCTTCAAACACCTGATCGAGCTCAAAACCAATCTCTATGGCATAACCGTAAAATTTAAGCTCGCCCAAACCCTGGTCCAGCACTTTATAAGAAGGGGCATGGTACCCTCCCCCATCCTGGGCATGATCTACCAGGCGTCTCAAGGAATTATCCGTTAGCCTGGGTATGGCATCGTTGTTTTTATTGAATACCCAATGGGATAGGCGCCCCGATATCGCTATTCCTGACACAAAGGAAGAGAGGTAATTCCTCACCTTATGGGCATTGTGGGGGATGTCACAGGATTCGCTATAATTACGGGTTGTCACCAGGCATTTTCTGGCACTGGCTATTTGCGTATTCTTCTGATCGTCAATATAGGGATTAACCAATATCTCAAAATGCCGATGGCTGTTCACATAGGTGTACACATCCTGTTCCCGCATTTTGCTCTTCAATTTTTCCCATTCCCACAAAGTCCTCTCTTCATACAGTTCATATTTCTCCTGCACCTCCAGGATCAATGAAAAAACTACTCCCATAGAACCGATACCCACCAGGACGGAATTAAAAATCTCATCCTCCTGGATCAGTTCGATTTTATGTTTTTGCACCATAGGATCCTCATTATAGCTTTTTGGATCCGTTATTCCGTTTTGAGGTTCGATCCTAAGTACCCGCCCCCCCTTGCCGATGATTGTCATGGATCTCACCATTCCAGGCAAGGGGCCAATTCCTATTCCAGATCCATGGGTGGAGGTCGCTATCGCCCCGGCAATGGCTTGTATTCCTGACCCACCTTTGTTGATCAGCGCCAAGCCATGCTTTTCGAGAGCGATCATCAGGTGATCCACCTTGGTCCCAGCTCCCGTTTCGAATAGAAAATGTTTCTCTACGGCCTGTTGGTTGTTGTAATTGACGGTACAATTAAAGCCGTTTACAAACTCTTCTTTGATGAAGTCTTTAGCTCGTCTCTGGGTAAGGTTGAGGTCTTGGGTACAAACAATAAAGTCCTCACATTGAGAGATTTCCGTCAGCCCGTGACCCGAACCGATGGCCCTGATTCTCCTCCCCTCCTTCTCTGCGGAAATCACCATCCCACTGATCTCTGTGAGGCCGCCAAAATCATAATCTTCCCATTGCAAATCTGCAAATCTGGCAACACTGCCATTTCCGGGCACAAAAAACTTCAAGGGTTCAGAGGCATGGTTACCGTACCAGTTGCACCATCGTTGGCGATTTACCTTGAGCTTGTCATATACCATATTGGCAGAGAGCTCTTCATCCAGTGATAAAACCACCCGCTCATGGGAGGGGATCTGCGTGTTCAGACGGTTTTCAATGAGTCTTCGTATAAATTTAGGTTTGACCAAAAAGTTGATGCGTTTGACCCATCTCATCCTATTTTCTTCGGTGCAGTGGTGGGTTAATGTGTCGTCCAGCAATTCTATATGTTTGTTCAGGTTCTTGCGATTGACTATGGCAACCGCCAAGAGCTGTAGAAGGACCCAGGAAACAATGGTATTCCTTTTTTTCCATTGGACAATTGAACCTATTCCCGACATGCTGTTGAAAATTAGAATTCTGCTTATAAACCTGGTCATGGAGCCATTCTACGATGTCGCTTTATCCTTTCTCGTACAGGATTCAAAACATAGGAATGTAAAAAGAGCTACTAATTATTAGCGTGTGTGGCTCCATCAAAAACCATATTAATATACGGATATACGAGAGAATATCAAAGCTATAAACCGTTAAAATTGAATACTTTATTTCAGAAGAGCTCGATCTTGGTTTGCTTCAGCATCTACCGCTCCAGCGGTCAAGATAATTCCGTATTGGGTACGAAGTCTCAGGTACGAGCATGTCTGTGATGATCATTTACCATGGCTGATGGAAAAGCTTCAACTTTAAACATATCCAACCTTCTAGGCTGATGAGGCAGAACCGTTGCTGATTTCCAAAGATGGCTGATTTTTTTTGCTGCGTCGGGGAGCAATCTCAGGACAGTGGATTAATGACCAGTACCTCTCCCGTTTTCCCTGTTCGAGCCCTTTCCGATGCGCTAGAGGGTCTACCAAAAACGCTTGTGTCTCTTTGCTTCCATATTTTCGATTATATAAAAGCCTTAAATGAAATTAACAATAGAATATCACTATGGACCTAGTTGAAACCGAGCCGCTGAAGATTGAAATCCCTGATATAAACGCTATAGTAATGCCTATTTTTTTGCATAAACCCTCTATTCACCCGGCTCTTGTGCGTTTGTGGTTTTTCTTGTAGACAAAAAGATAATAATGCAGGAGATAAACTTTTATGCTTATTTTTAAGAATTCCCACAAAAGACCTAAAACAACCTTGAAAATGAAAAAGAATATTCTAACGTTTGTCCTGACAGGACTATTGAGTGCATTTATCCTATATTCCTCATCGGCACAGGAACAACAAAAGAGGATTATCGAAAATGGTGGAACAGGCAGTTTTAAGGCCGTTATGATGACCGAGCCTTCTTTGACCACCCACACTGTTTTCAGGCCGGAAGACCTCAGTGCATTTAAGGGAGAAAATAAGCTTCCTGTTATTGCCTGGGGCAACGGTGCCTGTTATGATTCTCCTTGGGAGCATGTTAACTTTTTAAATGAAGTCGCCTCTCATGGCTTTCTGGTTGTGGCCATCGGTTCGATGCCCAAGGAAAGCGGAGAGCAGGTAAAGACCAGGCCCGCCTCGTCAAAGCTCATTGATGCCTTAAATTGGGCAATAGCCCAAAACAACGATCGAAAAAGCCCCTATTACGGGAAAATAGATACTTCAAAAATTGCCGTCAGCGGCATGTCATGTGGAGGATTACAAACGCTTGAAGTCGCTGCGGATCCAAGGATCAGCACCATTGTAGTCTGCAACAGCGGCTTGTTCTCAGATACGACTGGAATGAAATCGGGTATGCCACGGCTCAGCAAAGATTATTTAAAGAAAATCCACACACCCACCCTTTATCTCTTGGGTGGACCTTCTGATATTGCTTATGACAACGGAATGGATGATTACCGGAAAATCAATCACGTTCCTGTTTTTATAGCAAATATGGATGTCGGGCATGGAGGCACCTACAGCCAACCAAATGGTGGGGAGTTTGCACGAGTGGCTACCGCCTGGTACAAATGGCAGCTGAAACAAGATCAGGAGGCTGGAAAATTATTTACCGGCAATTCTCCCGGGCTTTCCCAGTCCTCGGAATGGACGGTAGAAAAAAAGAATATGGATTGACCGTTAAAATTCAAAACTACAGCTTTATCCTTGAACACCTTCTCTCCTCTATGTTGCTTTCCTGCTGCCTGTTAGTTTGCAATCCATTCTGTCTTCCTGAAGAAAAACCGCGCGGAGGTTTAACGAAAACCCCCAACTGGCGGAACTCATGATTGGCAATTCCTAATACCAAAAAGGCCCGGCAACCCATGAATAGGGATGCCAGGCCTTGGTTGATTTGAACTGATCCAAAACTATGGTTCTGTCGTCTGTGAGTCAATTCAATCCTAGTATAGATAAGTGTTGACTTCTAAAATAGCTTCAAGGCGTTTCTCGTTCAATAACTTTAAATCCCTTGATGAGAAGTATTTATCAGTAACCTGGGTTCTGTGTAATATTGGTATTCTGATCCAAAACGTTTTGGGGAATAGGACTCATGTATTGCTTCAGTTCGAATCTTACATTGTACTTGATTTCCTCCTCCACACTGTAGACCCAAGTTCCGCTATTATCTGACGGACGGGTGTTTCTGATCACCATATTATGTCTTGGCTTTCCCATAACCTCCTCGGCGATCTTCCAGCGCTTATTGTCCAGATAACGCTTGTTTTCAAAAGATAGCTCTACCCGTCGTTCCCGACGGATTTCCTCCCTCATCTCCCCTTGGCTTAGTCCTGTTGCCAATGCGGGTACGTTTGACCGCTCCCGAAGCTTATTTAGCGCAGAATAAACCTCCGGAGTTGGTCCTTCCGCCTCATTGAGCGCTTCAGCAAAATTCAGCAGCACCTCGGCATAGCGGATGAAAACATAGTTCTGCCCGCTGGCATCCGTTCCGGGAGCAGCATCAGGATTAAACTTTTTCTTCTGGTAATAGCCTGAGTCGCCAACATCAGTGGTTCCGGCGAGATCTATCTGGTTGGTTTTGTCAGGATCAGGCGAGGTCTCATCAATTCTGGTGTAGATCGTATCTGCTCTGGGCATCCAATCCAATTTGTACGGGGCACCATCATAGACTATAAAGTCATAAAAACGCTGCTCTCGGTTAACGTAAGGTGCCTGTGGATCATAACCCGAATCAGGATCGTTTATAGTTTTGCCGTTGGCCATCAAAAACTGGTCGACAAGCTCCTGGGTGGGATTGTAATTTCCCCAGGACCGGTATTCGCCCAACACATAGGTCGGACCGCCCCTGGTCTCGTAGTTGCTGCCCATTCCGCCCACATTGGCGACTACTTGCCTGTCCCAGATTACCTCTGAATTGTATTCATTCGCTACCCGCCAGAAGTTTGAAATATCTTGGAACAGGTCATAATACTGCCCATCACCAAAGGTTTCAATGAATTTCCTATTGGTGTCCGCTGCTTTTTTCCATCTTGCCTGATCGTTGTTTCCGAAGTGGACAAAATTTCCCGGATCAGGAAGATACGATGAGGCCGTATTGAACAAGGGGCTGGCACCAAACAGCTCCACCCAGCCTTTTAGCGCCAGTGCCGCACCTAAAGTGGCTCTGCCTGCATCTCTTTCGCCCGCATTGTACTTTATTACCAACGCCTCATTATTGACGATGTCTTCCAGCTCGCCGGTGATAAAATCAAACGTCTCCTGAAAGGTGGCTCTTTGTACCTGTAGTTCATCCTCGCTCATGGTGTTGCGGTCCAACGGTTTCGTGATAATGGGCAGTCCGCCCACATGAACAAAAAACTCGCTATAAAAAAAGGCCCTTAAGAAACGGGCTTCGTCGATCCGTTGTGCAAAATATTCCTCCGAAAAATTGGCCTGATATTCAGTCAGCTTTTCAATAAAGGTATTGCATTTCCGGATTTTGACAAAAAAAGAAGACCAGGTGTAGCCGTAGGTAGGGCCGTGGGTTCCGCCCCAGACATTATCGGTGCTCTGGGTGGGCACCAAAGTTACTCCCCCCCTCCAATTCGACGCGGTGTAGTAGTGGCTGATATTGTAGTCGTCCGAGTAATAATCGAGATTCTCTGCGATGGTCCACTTATTGGGGATTTCGCTGTAGATGTCGTTTAGGTATACATCTGCATTGGGTTCGGATTCCCACTGTGTCTGGTCGTTGAGGTTGGCTTTGTTTTCATTTTCTAAAAACTCCGCGGTGTCACATGACAATGCCACAATAAGAAGACCCAATGCCAGACAGACTGTTTTTATGTAATTATAGTTAGATAACATATCATGTAGATTTTGAGGTTAAAAACTAATGTCAAGACCGATGGTCGTTGCCTTCATGACGGGGTAGGCCGTTTCGCGGTCGGTATACCCCATTTCAGGATCGATGTGCTTGATCTTGCTAAGTGTAAATACGTTCTGGGCAACACCGTAAATCCGTACACTGCTGAGCTTCAACTTTTCTACCAAAGAAGTAGGCAGCGTATATCCAATGTTCAAGGTTTTGAGCCGCAGATAGCTGCTGTTGATCCACCAGAAGTCCGAGTCTTTTACATTGTTGGCATAAGGTGCCGGAGTTGAGCGGGGGTATTTCCCTCCGGGATTATCCACCGTCCATCGGTTGTTCAGGTATTCATAGCCGGTGTTGCTGCCGTTATTTTCAAACGGTACCGTCATAAATTGCCTAACATTGATGCTGGACTGACCGCTTCCCTGAAAAAACAATCCCAAATCAAAACCCTTCCAGGAAACTGAGGGAGAAAGGCCAAAGGTCATCAGAGGGTAGTAGGGCTTTCCGATGACGGTCAAGTCATGGTCATTGATCAAGCCATCGGGAGTCCCGTTTGGACCGCTTAGATCCACATAGCGTACATCCCCAGGGTGGAGATCTCCGAACTGCTCCACGTCATAGCCATCCTCACCGTTGATAATACCGTCTCCGTTGATATCATCTGACAATTGGAACAAGCCGTCGGATTTATAACCGTAAGGAGTCTCATAAGGCCTGCCCACTTTTGTTCGATTTGGATTGTTCCGTTCGGCGTCCGTCTCGAACACTTCGAGCATACTGTTCGTCGCATAGGTCAAGTTTGCCTGTACGGAGAAGTCAAGGCCATTCGCATACCGCTGACGGGTACCCACGGTGACTTCGACACCTTTGCCTTTCATCCGGCCTTTGTTCTCCTGGGATAGAGACAAGCCATATTCCACAGGAAGGGTCACTTGGGGCGCCAACAGCATGCCTGTACGGTTTTCCATAAAGTAATCCACTTCCAAATCCATTTTTCCGCTCCATAGCGACAGGTCAAATCCGACATTTGACTTGGTAGAAATCTCCCAAGTGATGTTGGGATTGGCTTCTCTAGGCACGCGTGAACCCTGTACCAGTGTACCGTTGCCGAAAGCATAGGCATTCCCCCTCAAGTCGTAGCCGGACTGATACTGGAAAGGATCCCCAGCTAGCATCCCCGCCTTACCCCAAGAGCCGCGTATTTTTAATTCATCAAGCCAAGTGTTCTGCTTCATAAAGCCCTCTTCAGAGATACGCCACGCCCCGGAAAATGCCGGAAAATATCCCCACCGAGCGCCGGGTGCAAAATAATAATGCCCATCATAACGTCCTGCAGCCTCCAGAATGTACTTTTCCCTATAAGTATAGCCAATACGGTAAACGTAGCCGATCTCAGTACCGGTAGAAGAAATCCCGCTGTTGTCATAATCTAGCTTGTCTGAACTGCCAAAATTCAGCTCATCTATGCCTATGGCAAAATTATTTCTTCTAGTCGTTAATTCAGAGGCGGCAGTTTCCCGCACCTCGACTACTCCCAAAGCAGTTAAAGAGTGATCCCCGAACGTTTTCTGGTAATTCACATAGCCTTGGTAAGTAAAGTTGATCATGGTGTAATCTTCGTGACCCAGCCATCTAAACGGCCTACCTGCCCCTTCCTGCAGTGACACTGCTTCGGTATACGTATAAGGCTGTTCCGAAAGGTCTATTTTATGGTACACAAAAGGCACATGCCACAGCTTCACTTTTCGGTAATTAGGGTCATAGCTAAACACACCCCGGACACTCAGGCCGTCTATTATCTGCTGCTCCACAAAAAAAGACGCCAGTTGTGTATTGCCTTGGGTCCTCCGGTAGCCCGGCGAACGAAGAACGCCCACAGGGGTATTAGCAGATGACTCTCCCCACTTGTCCCCTTCGGGAAAGATAAGGCTCTGATTGGGAAGGAACTTGTAGAAGCTTCTAAAAAGATGCCCCGATGTCGTCTCATCAGCGTCAACATCATTGGTATTCTCTATACTTGCCAACATTGAGATCCCTATACGGGTACTGCTCGTCGCAGCCACCTCCAGACTAAGGTTATAATTGTATCTTCTGTAATTGACGGGATCAAAGATGCCCTTCTGGTCAAAATAACCGACTCCTGCATGATAAGTAATAAAATCGTTGCCACCGCTGACTTGTAGGTTATGGTTCTGCACGGGAACGTTCTTGTTGAATATGTCCAAAAAGTTGGAGTTGGGGTACCTCCAGGGATCTTCCTGATGCAATGCGTCGTAGTTTGTCACCGTCTCCGGATTGTTGGGCAAATTGGTTCCGCCAGGGGTTTGGTGAAGGTATGCCTCATTTTGCAGGCTCATGTAATCCTTTGCAGAAAGCATATCAGGCAAATAGGTCGGATTTTGATAACCCACGGAAGTGTTGATCGTCACACGCGGCTTACCGCTCGACCCTTTTTTGGTCGTGATCAGCACCACTCCATTGGCGCCACCGATTCCATATGGCGCCACTGCCGCCGCATCTTTAAGGATGGTAATGGTCTCAATACTAGCAGGATCAACCTGACGGATATTGTCCCTCCGGATACCATCTACTACCACCAATGGTTGACTGTTGCCTGTAGTGGCAATACCGCGGATATGGATATCAGGATCGTCATGCCCCGGTTGTCCACCATTAGGTCTCATACTTACCCCCGACAACCTTCCCGCCAAGGATTGGGAAATATTGGGTACCGGAACTTGGGAAATGTCTTCGCCTTTTAAGGCACTTACGGAGCCGGTCAGGGTGGCCTTCTTTTGCACGCCGTACCCGACTACCACGACTTCTTCAAGCGAGGCCATATCTTCAACTAGCACGACATTGATGACCGTCCGGTTATCTAACGCTACGCTTTGGGTCTCAAAACCGATAAAGGAAAATATTAATGTCGATCCCTCAGGAGCCACAAGTGCGTATCTTCCATCAAGGTCGGTGGCAGTTCCAATGGAGGTGCCTTGTATAGAAACAGTGACTCCCGGAATAGCCTCACCATTGCCGTCAGTAACCACTCCACTTACACTGACCTCGCGGTCCACAACAATTACCGGTTCCTGAGGGATGCTCTTTTTTGATTTTTGGACAAGAATGGAGTGGTTGACCTGCTTAAATTCCAGACCAGTCTGGAGGGCAATTTCTTTAAGAACATCGTAGAGGCTTCTGTTTTTATTTGCCAAAGAAATTTTGGGGATATCTTTGACGTCCCTATTGGTATAAACAAAACTGAAATCCGAAACCTTTTCGATTGTGGCAAAGGCATTTTCAATGCCCTCATTCTCCAATGACATCCGAACCATGACTTTTTCTATGCTCTTGACCTGGGCATTGCCATTGCCGGCGAAGAGAAAATTCATAAAAAGAAACTGGATCAGAAATGCGTAAGTAAACAGTTTGGTCATGTACAAAACATGTTTTAGTACAAGGTTTTTCATATCTTTACAGGGTTTATTTTAATCTTCTAACAGGTTTAGAATAAATGCCGCCCGGTTTTTTTGATTGGCGTCTTTGAAACCGGACATTTCTTAAGCCGAGGATGTTGACCCATTCTCGGTTTTTTTGATGTCTTTTATTTTATCATACTTGATTGGGTTTAAGTTAAAATTCAATATTTACAACGTCATCTTTCATTTCAAACCTGAGTTGGGTCGTATAACCCAATCCCAGCAATACGTTCTCCAACGTCTCGTTCTCGAACCTGCCTGATATCAAGAGCCCGGGAATGGGTTTGTTTTCCAGATGAAAATCGATACCATACCAATTTTCCAATACCCTAACGGCTTCCAATACAGGCGTTTTGTTGAAAATAATTATCTTCTTTGTCCAGGCCAGCACCTCATCTTCGTTAAAAAGAGCTTTGTTCCAGGTTCCGGCGCCGGGTTTAACCTGAAGGCTCTCCCCTTTTTCCAGGATTACCGTCGCGTGTTCTCCCTTCGGCAGATCAATGGCTACCCTGCCGGAAATAAGACTTATTTTAAGATCCTCCGTGCCATAGGCTTCCACGTTAAATGACGTCCCCAATGCTTTAATATGGACATCATCCTTTTTTACGATAAAGGGGCGGGAAGCATCCTCAAAGACATCAAAAAAAGCCTCCCCTTCGAGAGTAACCTCTCTCTTGCTTTTTTCAAATCCTTTGAGATATTTTATGGAACTTCCCGAATTCAGAATTACTGCAGAGCCGTCACTCAACGTAAGAAAAGATTTAACGCCCCTTGGGGCATGATGCTCTTCATAAACCACAGGAAGAGGTTCCTGTCTGTCAACGGTCGTTTTATTTAAACTTGCAGCAAGTGTCCCTAAACAAATAGAAACAATAATAATGGCTGCAATACGGATAAATTGCGAATTTGGGTGGTACTCGTATTTATTCGCACGCAGGGTATCGTCAGATATGCTCTGATGCAATGGGATCCCTTTGTTTACGGCCCTATGGCTCGTTGGAGGTCGGGTTACATTGTCGATATGGGACCAAATTTGTTCAAATTCAGCAGTATGTAGGTCATATTCGGCAGCTTCCATCCGTAAGAGAATGATTCGAGCTTGTTTAATATTCTCCGCTTGAAAAGGATATTCCGCCAGCAGCCCTGCCCAATATTTTTCAGAGTGGTCACCGGGCTGTAATACCCATTGCCTAAATGTAGCATCATAAATAAAATCTTCTATCGTGAATTCAGAAATATCCATACCCATGTCTTCTAATACAATAAGAAGGAAGTAGTATTAATCTATCCTCTTATTGTTTGGTTATTTTAAAAAAAAATAAAAAAGAGGAGCGAGTAATGCAAAGGTGGCCTTTAATGGATCACCTGCCGGATATAAGGTGGAGAACTTTTGAGGTTCAACGCATGCAAAAATAATCAGTTGAGCGTGGAAATGGTAAGAAAATAAATCCAGGAAGACAGCGACAGAAAGCTTTTCTTTAACTTGCTGATGGCCTTCCAAGTCAAGGTATATACGGATTGAATGCCAATACCCATCTTTATTGAAACTTCTTCACTTGATAGTTTTTTAAAATAGACATTATGGATCAATTCCTTTTGTCTGAGGGGCAATCTATCTATGGCCAGGTGGAGTCGGTGAATTTTTTCGTCCGTTTTTTCGGGAATGCCATCTGCCGATGAGCCGTCCGATTGGTAAAGAGAGGCCATAATCTCCTGCGGATTTTGGCTCTGGCGCCTCTTCTCCAAATGCAATTCTCTAAAAATTTTATTGGACAAGGATTTGGAAAGATAGACTTTGACGTTGTCTGTATCCTTCAGGCTCTTTCTATATTTCCATAAATCTATAAAAAGTTCTTGGATGCAGTCTTTGACCAAACTTCGGTCAGCCCGAACAGCCATCCCATATTGGAAGAGATTGCGGGCAAACTTCACGTAAAGTTTCTCCAGAGCCTGCCGATCGCCTTCTTTTAGCTGTTGCCAGCAAAGAATTTCTTCTTGCTCCTGAGAACCGACTTTTTTTATCTTCCTATTGATCATTTTGGGTAAAAACTTTTATCAATAGTAATTATAAGAAATTATATCCAATTTATTTCTCAATGGACGAATTTTAGATAGGCTGATTATTTTCCTGATCTTTAACCTATACTTCTACTTTTCCCTCCTATGATTAAAAAAATAAACCAGAAAAGAACCATCGTCCAACGCTGAAAAAATCAAACAGCACTTTCCGAAAGCAAGGGCATTGTACCACTCTCTCTCCCTCCAGCTCTTGGAGAACGAAACCCGGATTCCATAGAACATCACCTGTTCTCTTTGATAAGATGATAGCTGAGTTAAAAAAGTCCAATTAGAAACCATCAGCGATACACCTTTCCCTCCCTTGGAAAAAAATTGAATCAAGGGGGGAAAGGTGATCAAAGTCTCTCCTCGCATGTGCTTACGAAAGCGAATCAAAGAAAATTGTAGTGTAGACAGCCTGTAGATGATTCACTTATTGTATAAACAGTTTGTCAGCGGGGATAATTTGTTTCACAAGGCCAGGACCTTTGTAAAAAGCATCCAGCCAAAAACCTCCCCCGTTGTTGTAGAAGGTCACCGAAATGGGATGGCGTCCCATGGTTAGGTCCACACTGCCTGACTCTTCCAAAACCCCATGATTGCCATCGTTATCCACGATCAATTGCCCGTTGATAAACAATTGGCTGCCGTCGTCCGATTGGGTGGAGAAGACATATTCCCCCGGGGAATCTATGTCAATAAACCCCTCGAATGTAAGGGCAAAGCCGCCTTCTTTTTGGCCTAACAAATTCTCCATCATTTCTAAATCCACGGAAAACTCTGCACTAATCCAAGTTGAATCGCTTGTCAGGGAAGAAAAGTCCGGAAGTTGTTTTAGGCCACTTTGCCGATACCACCTGGTCTTTAAACCATTGCCCTTATCAGATCCCACCACCCGAAAATAAGCCGTGGATACCAGGCTTTCATCGCCACGTTCATTGAAGGATTTAGCTTTTACCACGGTGGTTTCCCGAACAGTAAAGGCCCTCTCGTAGAGGGGGGATGAATTGTCGGGATTAGATCCATCGGTGGTGTACCTTGTAATGCTGCTGCCCTCCTGCGTCTCAATAGCAATTTCGGGCTGGCTGTCAACATATAGCCCTCCAGCTTGTTGGTACAGCCTACGCTCAGGGTAGATCACGGGTTGTGCAATGGTCTGAGATCCTTTCCAGAGATTTTTAGGTTCTTCATAACCAGCAAATACTGCTTTAACCGGTCTTCCGATCCATGCGTACGGTTGCTGGATATTCAAAGCAAAGGCTATAGTTGCTGCTAAGTCGTAGGTATAAACCTCTTGCTCCACTGCATAGCCGGATTTTATGCCTCTTCCACTGAATATCATGGCAATTTCTGCTTCTTCTGGGGTCGGCCCACCATGTCCAAATCCTATTCCTCCGTGGTCAGAGGTGATGATCAACAAGGTCTTGTCCTCCATTTGAGCTTCCCGAAGAGCGGTGGCTATTTTGCCAATTAGCGCATCGCCTTTTCCTACGGCTTCATAGTAATTGTCCGATCCATGCCCATAAGTGTGTCCCGCATGATCGACATGATCCAGATGAACAAAACCCAAATTGGGCTTGTTTTCCTTGATATACCTAACAAAATCGGTTACCGTAGAATCCTCAGTGGAAAACCTCCTGTCATAATCTACCGCACTCTTTTGAAACAACCTTCCAAAACCTTTCCAATGGTATACTACACCTATTTCATGATCCGGCTTTTCTCTATGGAGCGTACTGAAAATTGTTGGAAAACGGCCGTCTGCTTCCTTTACTATAGGAGGAAGCATATGATCATCAATTTCCCAGTCGTTGTTGATTATCCCATGCTGCTCTGGCCCCGCTCCCATAATCATAGAAGCCCAATTTTGGCTACTGCTTGATGTCAGCACAGTGCGGACATTCCTTTTTATGGCACCGTGGGCGATAAGGCTATCAATGACTGGCGTGTTGGCATTTTTTATACCGTCAGGGCTTAATCCGTCCACTCCAATGACAATGACATGCTCTATTCGAGAGGGCCCTTTTTCCGAAGTCTTGGCACAAGAAGACAGCAAAACGAGCCCCATAAGAAACAATAACAAACTTGGTTTATTCATGTCTATACTTTATTTGTCCCACCAGACAGGATTGTCAAGTTCATCTCCTCCTAGCCAGCTTGCGGCCTGCTGGTAGTTTTCTTCATTGATCCGCATTTCATCGGCGGGATATAGTGCCCGTCTTGCAATATAGCCGGGTCCCTGCGTACCCACGACAATTTCAGGAAAACCGGTCCTTCTCCACTCAAACCAGGCTTCATAGCCTACTAAGTAGAGGGAGAGCCATTTTTGCAGGGCTATTTTTTCTAATTTCTCCTCAGTACTGCCATTGTATTGAACCTCTGACTGCAAATAGTAGCTTTCATCAGGGATGATATCTTCTCCCTTCAGCTGCAAGAAAGAAGCTGCATAACGGGACCCTACCCTTCCCGAATAGTAGGCAAACTGATCCTCGATCCCTTTCAGGTAATGCGCTTCTGCCACAACAGATCCTCCAGGGATGTAACCCTTTTCCGCTGCCTCAGCCAGATTGAACTGAACTTCCGAATAGCCTAAAATAATACCTTGTGCAGCGTTCATGGAGGCCAGGGTGGGATTATATTGCTCTGGTGCCCAAAGCATGCCTGGCGCGGAATATTCCTTGGGATCCAGAAGCGGGCCATTCCCGTTAATGGCTCCTTCATATTCAAAATTTTCCGGATCTGGATCCGTGCCTTCAATACTGGACTGAGTGGGAAGGGCAAATACGGGGAGCCGTGGATCGTCAAGCAACTTCAAATAGTCCACGAGATTTTTGGATACACGCGTGCTTGTCGCATAATCACTATTGCTTTTGACAAACAGGGGCATCGCATTGCCACGGGTGTCGGCGATATACTGCAAAGCTGCCTGCTCCGCATGGGAATCAAATATAGGATAGCTGTTTGGGTTATCCAGGATTTTATTTAAGGCAGTAGATGGATCCACTTTGCCGGATTGCCGCATTAATAAACGAATCATCAGACCAGTGGAAAATTTCTTCCAACGGACAATATCACTGCCAAAAAGGAGGTCGCCTACTACATTTTCATTGCTGGACCCCAACAGGGAATTGGCTTCTTCTAAATCCGCCAAAAGGCCTTCGTACACCGCCTGCTGTTGCTCGTATTTAGGGCTATTGATACCCTGTAGTTTTGCATTGGCCGCCTCCCTAAAAGGAATCGGGCCATAAAGATCCGTGAGATTTTGAAACATCCAAGAGCGGAGTACCAACGCCACTCCTTTGTAGTTATTTAAACCCTGCTCCTCGGCAATTTGAATAATTTCATTTAAGTCGCGGATATAGGTGTAGTAATTCCAAAGGAAATAACCACTTGCATCCCCTCTCACCCAATTGTTGTAATTGCTGGCAAAGTCATTGTAGATCATGTCTCCGGCAATAGAGCCTCTGTTATAGGAATGCTCGAAATTGTTGTTGATTGCCCCCCTGATCACATTGGTGAACAGGACCCCTGGATTGGCCAACCTGTCCGGTGAATTCGGATTGGTGTTGATTTCATCAAAGTTTTGTGTGCAGCCGGCCACCAACAGCAAGCCGAGGAACAGTATATTTGCTATTCTTTTCATAACTATTTAGATCGGATGATTAAAAATTAAGATTTAGGCTTGCTCCCAGCTCCCTTGTAGAAGGAAGGCTCATATTTTCAAATCCAGGCACCAGCCCGTTTCCTGTGGTAGCCACCGAGACTTCTGGATCAAAATGTTGGTTGCTGTCCGGCCTGAACAAGAGAAGGTTTCTACCCGTCAACGAGATCTTGGCATTTTTGATAAAGGTTCTGCTGATCAATGCCTGCGGCAGACTGTATCCGATGGATAGTTCGCGCAACTTGAAATAGGTAGAACTAAACAACTGGCCTTCAGAAATATGGTCCATTTGTCCCTTTATCATATTCCTCACGTCAGTTCCATGGACACCCGCGTCCAATCGGGTCGGATCACCTGTGGAGTTAGGCTGATAGGATCCGTCTGCCATAAGCGCAGCGCCTTGGGCGTAATAAAGTGCATCATATTCTGTTCCGGGTGCTCTTGCCCCCCGGGCCATGGCACTCTCCACGAGTTGTCCGGCCCCATTTGCCTTATTGTAAAATCTCGACACAAATTTACCGCCTACCTGACCGGCAAAGAGGAAGTTAAGATGTACATTCTTGTAGGTCAATTGGTTTGCAAAACCACCTATCCAATCCGGATTAACATTTCCCAGATAAATGTCTTCTGTGGTAGCCATGGCTCTTCCATTACTTCCGATAATTATCTCACCCTTCATCGGACCGTCTGGCACTCTTTGGTAGCCAGGACCCCAAATCGCTCCCATTTTTTCTCCTTTACGGGCTTGTATCGAGGCATTTTCTCCTGGCGCGGACTGTACAATCTTATCCACTTCCTCCGTCAAGGCCACCACCGTACCGGTATTGTGCGACCAGTTAACATTAAAGCTCCAGTTCAAGCCCCTGGCCGACCTGATCGGATTGGCAGATAACATCACTTCCACGCCTGTGTTTTTAATCTCTCCCGCATTGATGATGCGATCGGATTGACCGGAACTTTGGACCATCGGCAAACCAAGAATCTGGTTTCGGGAACGGATATCGTAGTAGGTGACGTCTAAACCTATGGCATTTTCCCAAAATCCTAAAGAGGTGCCGATTTCGTAGGTAGAAGTTATCTCAGGCTTCAAATTGGAGTTCATCAGGGTGCCGTTACCAATCAGGGAATAGTTATTCCCCCACGGAGCCCCGTAGGAATAGGTGTTTACAATAGAATACGCTCCGGCGTCATTCCCGACCTGTGCCCAACTGAACCGCAATTGTGACTGACTGATAACAGACGGCATGGACAAAATATCCTTCATGTTGGAATTCAAACCTACGGAAGGGTAGAAATAAGAGTTGTTGTCCGCAGGCAGGGTGCTTGACCAGTCATTCCGCATCGTTAAGTCCAAATACAGCAATCCTTTGTAGTTAAGGTTGGCTAACGCATAGGCGCTGTTGATACGTTTTTTGTGGCTGTAATTGCTGGCACTTAGGAGACTGGAAGTATTTCCAAGATTGTAGACTCCGGGTACAAGTAACTCAGAGGCATGGGCAGAAAGACTGGCTCCTGACTGGTCAAAACGGTTTGCTCCCGCAGAAAAAACATAACCAAAATTATCATCTGCAGTGGTTCCGTTGTAGGTCAGCAACAAATCAGTGTTTCTTTCCTCATATTTAAGACGCGTCTCTTGGTAACTTCCCTTGGGTGAATCAACCGTGCTTACTGCCCATTTCATAGGCCTGAAATCGTGGTAAATATCTCCCGCGGTCCGAACCTGCAATTTAAGCTTGTCAGTAAAGGCGTATTCCAGGGAAATATTTCCAAAAACCCTGTCCTTATCCTGACCCTTCGTATTTTCATACATCAGGAAAAAAGGATTGTTGTGGTTTTCTCCATAATTATACTGAAACTGTCTCAGCCCCTCCAGTCCAGGCTGCCAATAATTACGCAGACTGTTTATGTCTACCTGCCTCGTCATCCAAGTGAAGAAGTACATGATGGTATTTCGGCCATAACCATTGTCGGGACGGTTGGTACCGGTTTGTTTCATGTAATTGATATTGAAAGAAGAGCTAAGCTTATCGGTGAGCTTATAAGAAGAACTTACATTGACTTGGTACCGATCCAGGTTGTTGTTGGGGATCACCCCCATTTCGTTTAAGGAGGAAAGCGATAGTCGGTAGGTACCTCTTTCATTCCCGCCAGAAAGCGCCAAATTATTATAAACCTTACTTCCGGTATTGAAAAAGTCCTTGATGTTGTTTGGCTGCGATGACCAAGGGGTCTCTATCACCTCTCCCCTATTGTTAATTGCCACGTCACCACCCCGGAATCCATTGGTAGTGGGCGAGTCGAATTGCCTTTCCAAAGTTCCGTTATCTAAACGGGGGCCCCAGCTCTCGTCATAGCCGTCTCTCACCCCATCAGGATATATGGACCAGGAAGCACCAAAATTGGAACCTTCGTACAAGCCATCTCTCCCCTGACCAAATTGGTTCTGGAATTTAGGGAGCCAGGCTACTTCTTCCACAAAATAATAGGTGTTGAAGTTAACGTCCATTCCCTTCTGCGCACTTCCTTTTTTGGTCGTGATCACAATGGCTCCGTTTGCTGCACGAGATCCATATAAAGCGGCCGCAGCAGGTCCTTTCAAAACGTTCATGGATTCAATATCGGCCGGGTTGACTTCCGCTGCACTATTTCCGTAATCCGCATTGGAATTGGAGTTGTTTATCCCATCATTTCCTACGGGAACCCCATCTATTACAAAAAGGGGCTGATTTCCCTGAAGGTTGAGGGAGGATTCTCCCCGTATCGTAATCCGGGAGGAAGAGCCTACGCCCCCTGAGCTGGAGATCTGAACACCTGCAACTTTACCGGCAAGGCTGCTCACGAAATTCGACGCTGGCGACTCATTTAGCTGTGCCCCGTCTACTTTTTGAGTGGAATAACCCAATGACTTCTTTTCTCTGGAAATACCCAAGGCAGTCACTACCACCTCTTCAAGTGAGGCTGTGTCCTCGACTAGAGTAATATCAAGTACGGTCCGATTATTAACTTGTACCTGTTGGGAAACAAATCCAATAAATGAAAAAACAAGTGTAGATCCTTCAGCTACAGTCAGCGAATACCTGCCATTCAGATCAGTGGCAGTACCAATAGAGCCTCCTAGTACAGATACCGTTACGCCGGGAATAGGATCCCCTTTGCCATCGACCACCGTCCCACTAATGGTAGCCTCTGCACCCAAAATCGAAACTGGCTGCAACAGGTTTTGCTTGTCGGCTTTTTGAACATGGATGTTATGATTAATCTGCTTGAATTCTAGCCCCGTTTGTTGGGCTATGGCGAGCAATACCTCATAAAGGCTTTGGTTATTGTCTTCAATATAAATGGAAGGAAGATTTCTAATCTCCTTCGTGAGGTAAACAAAGTTGAAGTCAGATACCCTTTCGATGCTCTTAAAAGCATGTTGGACGGACTCTCCATCCAAGGGGATACTCACTACCACATCCTCTATACTTTTTATCTGGGCATTTCCATTCCAGGCAAAAAGCAGGCTCATGGTCAAGCACTGTATCAGAAAAGCATAGGTGAATAGTTTGCTCATGCGTATAACATGGGTAAGTATAAGATTTTTCATATCTTTACAGGGTTTATTTGGCTGTTGTTCAAATTGTTGAATAAACTGACATCGGTTCCTGATTAGCGTCATGCGAGCCGATGTGGAATCAACCGGAGGTGTTCCCGCACTTCCGGTTTTTTTATGAATAATCTACTCTCGCATAGGCTATGTCCCTGGGTTAATGTTTGAAGGTTATATTTACCGTGTTCTTTTCGATTTGAAAATTTAGTTCGGCTGTGTAGCTCAGTCCATCTAAGACATTCTCCAACGTTTCATTGTAGAACTTTCCCTGAAGGTACATGCCAGATTTGGGCTGGTTATGATAGTGAAAAGTAACTCCATACCAGTTTTCCAAAGTTCTGATGGCTGTAGACAATTCGGTGTTGTTAAACACAATCATTTTCCTGGTCCACCCAATCACTTCATCATCATCAAATCCCGTTTTAAGAAAATCCCCCTTTTCCGGCTGTATTTTTAACGACTCTCCGGGTGTTAAGATGATCTGATCCTGCTTCTCCGTCGGCAATTCTATGGCTATCTTCCCTGTAAGCAGCGAAATCAGCAAATTTTCTTGCGAATAGGCCCTGACATTAAAAGAAGTTCCCAATGCCGTCGTGCACACGTTACCTGTCTTTACTGTAAACGGGCTATTGGGATCGTGGTACACCTCAAAGAAAGCTTCCCCTTCCAAAAAAACTTCCCTTTTGTCCGGGAAAATATTTTCATTAAATCTCAATACACTTCCAGAATTGAGCAGGACCTTCGTGCCGTCTCCAAGGGTGACACTTGATTTGACTCCTGGAGGAGTCGAATACACTTTAAAACTTATGGGCACTGGCTGTACAGCCCTCGGCTCTGGATCAACAAGTGTATTTGCCAGAAACCCCAATCCTATCATAAACATCAGGACAGCAGCTATTCTTGCTATCCATCTTAGTTCGTACCATTTGCTCTCCCTCTTTTTATACCGTGTTGTTCCAGACAAGTGGTTGATGGGAATGACCTTTTGGTTGTTGACCGGGTTTGCCTCTAGTTCGGTATGTGTGTCCACTTTTTGCCAAATCTCCTGAAACTCAGTGTCCTGAAGGGGGTATCGATTAGAAAACAAATCCAAAAGCAACTCCCTAGCCAACTCCACATCCTGAACGGCTGTGGGGTTTTGGGCCAGATAGCCCGCCCATATTTTGTCCGAGTCGGGATTGGTATGCAACACCCACTTCCTGAATTCGGGGTTTAGCACCAAATCTCGTACGGAGTTTCTATAAATATCCATTTGAAAATGTTTTCATAGACATGTGTCCAAAACATCTTATTTCTATCCTTCATTTATAAAAAATATTCAGAAAATTTATTTTTCTAGTATAACATGAAGAGCAAAAAAACCACATAGTGCTCTCTCAGGTTACAAATAGCCTTCCAGGTCAAAGTATATACAGACTCCACATTCACTCCCATAAGCTTAGAGATCTGGTCATTGGACAAATTCTCAAAAAAAATGTAACGGACCACCTCTTTCTGTCTGAGAGGGAGGCGGTCCAAAGCATCCAGAAGTCTTTGGTTTACGGTTTCTTCTTTTTGAAGATGGATAATGCCCATGTCCGCATCATTTCGAAAACACAAAGAATGTACGCCCTCTTCCTGCTCCTTGGCATGCCGTTTCCTTTCGTTGGTTATTTCTTTGTTGATTTTGTAGCTTAAAGATCGAAAAACGTACATTTTGATATTCTTGACGGCCCTTCCGTTTTTTCTGTACCTCCAAATATCAATAAAAAGCTCCTGTATGCAGTCTTTTACAAGACTCCTGTTAGGTACAATCGATAAGCCGAAGGCCATCAAGTCATGGGCATATAGGGTATACAACCCCTCCAACCCGGTTTTGTCGTCGAGCTTTATTTTTTCCCAACATTCCTTTTCATCAAAAACATGACTGGGACTATCCTGTGCGGTGAATTCGGCCATTATTTGGGTCTTGCTCTCGTTAATTCCCAATGATACAATTATAGTTTCATAAATCCATTGATCGTATCATTTTGCTACAAAAAATTTTGGAAAATAGGTTATTCCCAGAAATAGCTTTCTTGTTATCGCTTATAATCTAAATCTCCGAGTTTAATCCCATCTTAAAAAACACATGAAAGATCAATACCTGAGCCGTTAGTTATTGGGCTCATATCTAACAACTGTCCTTACCGTTGGGGCACTGCCCGCCTTCCCCACGTTCACCTCAAAAAGGGTCAATAGTACGCCGCATGGAGCCTTCTTTGTGCCCAAATTACCTAGAAAAAAGCAGGACGCAATCCTACGTTGACGTAAGGCAAAACCCGTCTCACTCCATCAAATTCAGCTATCTCAGGTTTATCTTCAATAGCAAATCATCAGCAGTCACAAAAAGCGTGGTTTCTTGTGGAGAAAAGGCACAATTTGAAACTAGTGAGTTAATTTTAATCCTACCAAGACGCTCGCCGGACGCACTGAATATCCAAACTCCTCCCGGTCCGGTAACAAACGCATTTCCATTTTTATCAACTTTTATTCCGTCAGGTAGCCCCTCTCCTGCTTTTATGTTGCCCGAAAAATCATGGAAAATACGCCCGTTTGTCAGCCCTCCATTTCTGTCTAACTCATAAGAATAAACAAATGGTTTGGCGGGATCTGAATTGGCAATTAGCAGTCCGTATTCTCCAGGTAAAAAAGCAATTCCATTGGGACGGGTCAAGGAATCCAATAACAAATCCACCTTTCCTGCGCCCGATATCTTAAATACACCTTGATAAGCTATCTCTTTAAAAGGACTATTTTCCCCCTTGTCCAATCCATACGGAGGATCCGTGAAGTATATTTCACCATTACTTTTAAATACACCATCGTTGGGACTGTTTAATCTTTTACCTTTAAAATTTGTAGCAAGATTCTTAAATTCAGCATTCGGTCTGTCCAACGGAGCCACCATGGCAGCCACTCTTCTATCACCTTGTTGGAAAAGAACCAGGTTCCCATTGGGCCCGAGCAACAAACCGTTGGAGCCTCCTTTACCACCTTTCACTTCCCTATCGTTGGTAAAACCTGACGGTTCCAGATACAATTCCACGCCAAGTCTCTCCGTCCACTTGTAGACAATGTTTTTGGGAATGTCAGAAAAAAGTAACATTTCATGGTTTTCGATCCAGAGCGGACCTTCTAACCAATCAAACCCTCCTCCGAGAATTTCAAAAGTGGGTTCCTCACTGACAATGCTATCTAAAAGGGGACTAAACCGTTCAATTTCGAATTGTAAGCTTTCCCGTTGTGCCTGGGCCCAGCAGGTAAAAATGGATGAGAAATAAACAAAGACAATTAATAAACCCGAGTAACGAAAAGATATCCTTCTGCAAATCCGTAATATTTTCATAATGATCTAGACTAAAACAAACTTCCCCTAGCCAGGTGTAAATTCAAACCCGGCTGATTTGATCGAATGGCTTCAATGATTTCCTCAGAGATACTTGTTTCGTTGAGGTATAAATCTTGAAGGGATGAGAACTTAAGGACATGCAAGAGATGTCCGTTGCTGATTTCCGTTTTAGAGAGGTCCAAAAGTTTTAGATTTGATAACTTAGACAGATAGATCAGCCCATTTCCATTGATCTTGGTCTGCTGAAGGTAAAGTTCCCGCAAAGCGGTCATTTGACCAATATGGTAGAAACTATCATCGGTGATGTTGCTCCCAATAAACGAAGCCTTAGTGATGTTTGAAAAAACCGGTTGCACATTCAGCAAATCATTGTCTTCAAAAACGGTGGAAGGAAATGTCATCGAAAGGGCAAGCCCTGATTCGTCCTGAGGATCGATTTGAAGAAGAAAATTGCTTCTTTGGGAAACGGATTGGATCAGTTTTTCTGCACTTTGTTTTTGCTTAAGGCGATTGAGTTCCCGGTTTTTCAATTCTACCAGAAAATCTTGTATCACCGGCTGAATCTCCATGTCCAAAACGGCCTCTTGAACCGTCAGCTCAGGATTCGCACCTTTATCAATCCAATAGGACAGTAATTTTATCTCCTCTGCGGTTAGTGGGGTCTTTCCGTCCGGGGGCATGTGTTTTTTTTCGTCAGGCGGGAGTGTTACTCGGTGATAAAGCGCGCTTTTTTGGGAAGAGCCGGGTATAAGGGTGGCATCGCCCTTTCCACCGTTTAACAGTCCCTGATAGGAGGTCATGATGAGATCTCCTTTTGCCTTATTTTCATTGTGACAGCTCATGCACTTCTTGTCCAAAAAGGAAACGATCACATCATCATACACCAGCAGTTCATCCAGTGGTTTAGGCTGCAATTCTTCCTCATTACTCAGATAGCGAGGCATATATTCAGTCAAATATTCCCTTCCGTGAGTCAAAGATCCCCCTTGGTGACTTGTGTAAATCAATAAGGCATTTGTTACTAAAAGAATTGAAACATAGTATCTGTAGTCAGTTATCGAACGGGATTTGTACCAGGATAAAAAAAGATAAAAGGAGACTATAGTGGCATAAGTAAATGTAATCCCTCCCCACAAGTGTTGCGCCATGATATCTCCAGTATATTCCCCTGTATAATAAAGCATAAAGCCCATGCTTAAGGAAATTATACTTCCTGTCAAACCTAGAACCAAAATAACTCCTATGGTTCTCGAAGAGATATCCCATTTGAAATAACTCCTAAATATTTCAAACATCAACGCTAGAAATACCAGTACGACCGGGAAGTGAATGACAAGGGGATGAAACCTGCCGATAAAATAAACAAGTCCGGGAGCGAATTGCTCAGCAGGATCAACCAAAGGTAGAAGGAAAACAGCAATCCCAAGAATAGGAAAAACCATTCGAATGCGAACTGCTGTTTTCCAAAAAAAATTAAATTGTAGATTTAAGCGACTCTTCATAATTAGGAATAAATTTCACACAATTCTCCGGTACTATCAGCAAAACTTTCTAAAGGCATATCAAGAATTCTAGCCATAGAAAGGTATAAATTGGATAAAGGGGTTTCCTTTTTAAACTGGAGATTCTGTCCGGTTTTCAAGGCTCCCCCTCCTTTTCCTCCTAATAATACCGGCAGGTTATAAGGAGAATGTGAATTGCCATCCCGTAATCCGGAGCAAAACATAATCATTGAATTATCGAGTAAGTTACTGTCGCCCTCAGGAATCGATCTGAGTTTTTCCAGTAAATAGGCATATTGCGCTACGTGCCATTGGTTAATGAGCGTATATTGCTCCAATTGACCCGCATTATGTGAATGGTGAGAAATTTGGTGGTGACTGCCTTTTACCCCCTCCAAAAAGGAAAAATTCCGGTTGCTCACTGAGTTGCCAAACATAAATGTCCCCACTCTTGAGGCATCACTCCAGAAAGCCAAAGCTAGTATATCCAGCATCTGACGCGTCTTTTCGGTGACATCTATTCCCACATACAGTTCATTGAATTCTTCAATCCTAAGATTAAGCTTCACCAATTCCTTTCTCATTTTAGGAGTTATCTGTTCTCCTAAGGATTTTGCCTTTTCTTCATTTTGAATTCTCTTTTCAACAGAACGCAGGGATTCTAGGTATTCCTCCAACTTATCCTGGTCCGCACGGCCCAATCTCCGCTGCAAAGCGTCGGCATCTTCCTTCACCAAATCCAAAACGCTATGCTTCCACCGCTGATCCCTTGGTGTAGTATCAGGTAAAAAATTTCTAAAAAGCCGGTCAAAGGCCATCTGTGGTTCAATTTCTCTGGAGCAGGGTTGGGTTGGCGTCTTCCATGAGATCACGGAGCCATAAAGCCTTGTAAAGCCCACATTGGCATCTATTCCGGAATGGATTCTCTCCATGGCATATTGTAATGAATCAAATGCAGTCCCAGATCCTTTGTGTTGTGCTACCAACTGGTCAAAGGATATTCCTCCGCTATTGAGGTTGTCCCCGACAGTTTGATAAATAGGATAGCCGGTAAGAATATTGGCCGTCTTAGCATAATGGCCATCAGCTCCTGGGAAAATGGATCCTTTGTTCATCAATTCATTAAGTACAAGGATCTCATCCTTAACATTCGCCAAAGGCTTCAACGCCGGGGACAAATCGAAATTTGACCCATAATTAGCCGGTGTCCATTCGTTGGTGTTCACTCCGTTAGGCATAAACAGACATGCGAATCTGACCGGCTTTTTAGGCATATTGTAGTAGCTCATGCCGGGTGGCACCATTGCCTGTAGAAACGGTAGAGAAATACAAGCGCCGAGTCCTTTCAACATGCGGCGGCGGGAGATATGCCAGTTGCTCATAATGTTTTTATTTAGTAGTCAATAGTTTAAATTTTTCAGCAGTGTCATTGGTCCGATACCTAAACGGATAGCTGTTCGTCAATGCTAAGATGAATTCTTCCGTGTTAAAATCATTTTTAAGGAGGTTATCTGTCAAACCTTTCATAAATAATTCATCCGTAAAATCCACCTTTCGACCAATGGCATAGGTAAACATCTTTTCGGCTAGAAGCCGAGCAAACAATTCCTTCTTGGTCACTAGGATTTCCTTTAATTGACCTGGTCCGTTGAAGATTTCCCCGCTGGATAAAGTATCCCAAGCGATAATGGGGCTTTCCCCATAACTACTTCTCCATTGGCCAACGGCATTGAAATTTTCGAGGCCAAAGCCTATGGGATCCATTTTTTGGTGGCAGCCAATACAGGCTTTGTTGGAACGGTGTTGAACCAAAATATCTCTCAGATTTGAGTTCTCGTGACCGCTTTCCTCCTCAGAAAGCTCCGCCACGTCTGGTGGAGGAGGCGGTGCCGGCGTACCAAGCAATTGTTCCAGTACAAATTGTCCACGTTTCACCGGACTGGTTCTAAAAGGAAGAGACGTGGAAGCCAGTACACTACCCATACCCAAAACTCCACCCCGGACCCGGTCTTTTGTGGTGACCTTTCTCATGCTGTCACCCTCTACATGCGGTATACGGTAGTGCCTTGCCAGTTCTTCATTGACAAATACATAGTCACTGTCCACAAGCTCCATAAAATCCTTACTTTCTGTCAGGACATAATGGAAGTACTCCACCATCTCCTGATACATCGAGCTTCTAAGAGAGGGGGTAAAGTCGGGAAACTGACCCACATCCACCGGACTGATGTCTTTAAGTTTGTTGATACCGAACCATTGGGTCGCAAAAGATTCCGAAAACCTTTTCGTTTTGGGATCATGTAGCATCCTTCTCACCTGCTCCCTGAGTACTTTTGGGTCCTCCAGTCCCCCGTGGTAAGCAATCTCAAACAATTCTTTGTCGGGTGGGCTCGACCATAAGAAATAGGAAATGCGGCTTGCCAATTCAAAAGCACTCAACTCGTAGGGATGGTCTACAGGTTGCTCCTCTTCATAGCGGTAAAGGAATTTGGGTGAAATTAGGACGCCCTTCAAAGTTTCCTTTATTGCCAAATCGAACTTGGATTTCCCTTGCGAACTGTCATAGATTTTCTTGAAAAGCATTAAGTACCCTTCCTTTTCCTCAGGTTTTAAGAATCTTCGGAAAGCTTTGCTCGCAAAGGGGATTATCACCTCTTCCGCAGCTTTTACGGAATTATGATCCTCGACATTCTCTGAGAAAAAACCTTTCACCCATCGAACCAATTTACTCCAAAGACTTTCCCTGTAAGACTTAGGCACTATATCACGCCATTGAGGCCCATTGTATGCTTCCTCCAGTATGTCCTCTGCAGCCTCATAGTACTTTTCCATTCTGAGCGGCGTGAAAAACAACGTATTAGCATAATTATCAAAACCAGCTCCACCTGACCCATCGGAGGGAAAAACTGCCTTCGCATCAAAATGAACTCCCAACAGGCTTAAAATGGTGTACTGATACTCATCGTGACTTAGCCTCCGAATCACCACCCTCCCAGGATCACGCGCATTGAGGGATTTGTTGAGGATTTCCTTAATTCCCTTGACCAAATCCTCTTTTTCGAGAGAAGACATCCGGGGTTCCCCATCCGGCGGCATGTTAGTGGTTTCTACTTCCTTTATTACATGCATCCATAGACGTCCGGAATTTGTCATCCTCTCTTCATAGTTTTCAATTCCGACAAAGAAATTTTTGAGGTTAACCCCACCAGATGCTTCGTGGTCATTATGGCAGGAAAAGCAATGTTTCTCCAGAATGGGCTTTATTACTTTGACAAAATCTTCCACAGGAGGATCCGCTGTTTCAGCGGCCGTAATTGGACCGACATACATGATGAAAATAAACAATACGATTAATTTCATGGGCAAAATATGCATGGGTACAAAGACACTTCTGTTAGATTTTTTTTTAATTCTAGAATTCATCGGTTGACCACTAGTTTTCGTTTGGATAGCCCATTACCAAGGATCATTCTGGGTAAGTGCCGGATTATTGTTGAGCTCGCTTTCTGGAATAGGATAATACTGGAATTTGGAGGAATAATTCTGCCAACCTTCCACCTTGGATAACCTGAGCGTTTCTTCGAGTAGGCCCCATCGCCTCAAGTCAAACCAATGCAGCATTTCACGGACAAACTCCAGGTTGCGCTGATGCTGTATTTCTTTCATCATCACTTCTTTGGTCCACTGCTTCATCTCAGGCTCCTTATTGACAAGCTTTGCCCTGTTTCTGATCCTTTGGACTAAAGGCGCAGCCTTGGCGACATCCCCCTTCATGGTATAGGCTTCTGCCAACATTAAAAGGACATCAGCGTAACGCATTACATGTTCATTTAAAGCAGATCTATAGTCGCCCTCGTTTTCATTCCACCAATTTTGGTACTTCTTGGTCCAAACAGCCGTATCTGCATACAATTCAAGAAAAGGTTTCTGGTAATACATCGCGCCGGGATAATTCCAAACGATCGTCGTAGTGGCGCGGGGATCAAAATCCCCTTCGGCTGTTTTTTCCTTCAGGAAGGCTTCCAACAACGTTTTTGTAGGACGTATCTCCTGCCAGCCAATTTTGGGACCCGCTACTTCCTGGGCAATAACCGTGGAGGTAGCTCCTTTCCCTCCCCAAACGTCCGGACGGAGACGGCTATACTGAATTTCAAAAATGGATTCTTTATTGTTTTCATGTAATCCATCGAAATTATGGGCGTAATCCTCCATAAGGTCATAACCGTATTTCCCCTCATCAAGCACGAGTTTCTCAAACTCGGCTACCGCCTGGTCCCATTTTTCTTGGTATAAGTAGGCTTTGCCGAGAAATGCGATTGCTGCGCCGTTTGTTATTCTTCCGGCTTGGTCAGCCGGATAGGAAACAGGGAGGTGCGGAGCGGCTTCTTGAAGGTCGGTCACAACTTGTTGCCACACCTCCTCGATGGGTGACTTTGCTTTAAAGTAATCATCTGAACTCTCTGCAAGCGAGGTAACTATGGGTACAGCGCCCCATTCATTTGCTAAATTAAAATAGTTCAGCGCCCTTAGGAACTTAGCTTCTGCTACAAATTGATTCTTTTTATTTTCATCGATGTTCTTGATCTGATTGGAATAATGGATCACTTGATTCGCCCTAAAAATCCCTCTATAGCACCAGTTATACAAGGTCGCAATTTGCCAATCACTCATTGTACTGATAAAGGTTCCGATATTATACCGGCCAACAACGTCTGTGGACACAGTGAAATTCTCTGTTCTTCCTTCCACCAACTGGGGATTCGTTCTCTGGTAATAACTGCCATCGGAATTTTCGCTGAGCGCCTTATACACGGTTGCCAATCCAGATTCCAGATCCTTTTCGGTTTGCCAAAACGTCTGATCCGTTATTCCGTTGGGGTTATCGAGTTCCAAAAAGCTATCCGAACAACCAACATACAGCAATGAAACAAGCATTACTGACAGAATCTTGAAATAGGTATATTTATTCATTGTTAAAGTTTTTAGAAGTTCAACTGCAAACCGACGTGGTAAGATCTTGTAAGTGGGTAGACTGAAAACTCCACTCCTCTACCGGCCATACTTGAACCGTTTTGGCCGCCGCCACCGATCTCGGGATTATATCCAGAATAGTTGGTGAAAGTGAAGAGATTTTGGGCGCCCACATAGACCCTTGCTTTCGACATTGATAGCCGATGGATTACATTTTCCGCGACATTGTACCCCAATGTGATTGTTTTAACCCGGAGGTAGGAGCCATCCTCAAGGAATCTGTCAGAATTGTCCACGCCATTCCTATTGGGATCGGTAATGATCAGTCTGGGGAAATCTGAATCCTTGTTAAAGGTGTATGAATTCAGTGTTTTCTTCGAGTAATTTCCCCCTTCCCTTACTGACTCCAGGTAAGTAGAAAAACCGTTCATGATCTTATTGCCGTAAGTTCCCTGAAAGAATACGGACAAATCGAATCGCTTCCAATTGCCATCCAACCGTAGTCCAGCTTCAAAATCCGGAAACGGACTGCCGCTATAAACTCTGTCTACTCCGTCGATCTGACCATCATTGTTTTGATCTACAAAACGAATGTCGCCAGGCTGTGCATTCGGCTGGATCAATTGCCCGTCTTTGCTATGTGCTTCCACTTCTTCAATGCTTCTGAATAAGCCATCCGTCTTCAACAAAAAGAAAGAATATATAGGATATCCCTGCTTGGTGTAGTTAACCACATCACCGTGAAGGGTTGCTTTGCCTCCTTCAAGAACCTGTGAGCCAGAACTTAGCTTTTCAACATTGTTTCGTATGGAAGAGAATGTTCCTGTAACAGAAAACGCAAACTCATTTTTCTCATAATAATAGGCAGCTAAGGCTTCATAACCTCTATTGGAAATTTCACCGCTATTTCCGAAGGGGGCTTCCGCTACACCTACCGATAAAGGAACAGGTACTCTTAGAAGAACGTCACTTGTTATTCGGTTAAAATAATCAAAGGTTAGTTCAAATTTGCCCGACCACAATCCTAAATCAAAACCGATATTGCTGGTCGAGGTGGATTCCCATTTCACCCCTACTGCCGGGTAGGAAGTTTGGATACTCCCAGTCCAAAGCTGTGCAGGCTCACCGATGCTGTAAATGTGTGAGGGAGTAATGGTGCCTAGGAACTGATAATTACCGATCTCTTGGTTACCTAGTACGCCATAACTTCCACGGAATTTAAGATTGGATACTGGTGAATTGATGGCTTCATAATTGTCCTGTCCTATGGCATTCCAAGCCGCGGCTATAGAAGGAAAGTATCCATAGCGGTTTTCCTTGCTGAATTTGGAAGAGCCGTCGCGTCTTAAAGTAGCCGTTAAAATGTACTTTTGTCTGAAGGAATAAATTGCTCTGCCAAAATAAGACAACAGGGTGCTCTCATTGGCAGTACCATAGATGCTTGGATTTACACTGCCAGCACTTAGAACCGTGATTCCCTTAGGTAAATTGAATATGGACCCTCCGATATTTCTATAGGAGCTTTTTTGGGAACTTTGTCCCGCTACAAAATTTAAAGAGTGGTCGTCAAATATTTTATTGTAGGAAACGGTATTTTCTATTTGCCAAAAAAGCGATGTGGACGTGTTTTCGGCCAATTCACCGTTGGTATTCCCCGTTTGGGTCCCCATGCTGTAGGTAGTTTGATCCGCATAACTTGGCCTGTTATATAAATAATGGCTAAAATCACCCTTTAAAGAAACATTTGATTTTACTTTTAGGCCGTCCAGTATTTCGTATTCCAAGAAGTTGTTGATAAAGGCATTGTACATGGTCTGCTCGTTTCTATGCAGATGCAAAAGTCCTATGACATTGCTCCCACTACCTGGCATTTTATTGGGTAAAGCGACCAGATCCCTTTCGTCCTGATAGATCTTTGTTGCGGGACTGCTCAAAAGCGCAGATTCAATCACATCTCCCCGACCGCCGCCGTCAGACGCCACCTGATCCTGAAATTCCTTGCTTAAGAATATGTTCGCCCCTAATTTCAATTTGCCTTTCGTGTATTCCGATCTGGCCTGCAGATTAAGTCTATCATAGGCGGTCTGGGTGACGACACCTTTTTGATCGAGATAGCCTATGGCTAAATTGTAATTTACGGTCTCGCTCCCACCTCTGGCCGCAATTTCGTAGTTAGTGGTTGGAGCGGTGACATACATTTCATCTTGCCAATTTGTTCCTTCCCCGGTCACTTCGGGTTCCAGTGCCAGGTCTGAAGGGCCTAATCCGGCTGCAGCTCGCGCAGCAGTATTGACCATAATCCATTCATCAGCATTTAAAACCGCTATTTTCTTTGCCAAGGAATGTACTCCATGATCAATATTAACGTCAAATTGAATTTCACCTTTTTTGCCAAGCTTTGTCTCTATAAGTATTACTCCGTTGGCCGCCCTGGAACCATAAATTGCCGCTGCTGATGCATCCTTAAGCACCTGCATCGAATGGATGTTAGAAGGACTTATATTCCGAAGAGAACTTACAGGAACACCGTCAACCAAAATCAGAGGATTGTTATTCGTTAAAGAGCCTGCTCCCCTAATTTGGATTCTCATCTCTTTTCCCGGCGCACCTCCCATACTTTCTATACTAACACCTGCCACTTTCCCTTGGACTGCATCACCCACGTTGTTAACAATTTGAGTGTTTATGGCTTTGGCATCCAAGACACTTACCGAGCCCGTCAAATCCGACTTTCTTACCGTACCGTATCCTACCACTACTACTTCCTCCAAAGAAGCCATGTCTTCGGCTAAGGTTACATCAATTATTTTCTGGGTTCCGACGAGGATTTGCTGACTTACAAATCCTATGAAGGAAAATACCAAAGTGGAGCCTTCATCCGCTGATAACTGATATTTACCATCCAAATCCGTTGCAGTACCTTTGGTACTTCCAAGTACAGATACCGTAACTCCGGGAATGGGTTGACCTGCTTTATCAACCACAGTCCCTGTAAGGGTAGTTTCGACTGACACCGCCGGTTCAGGAATACTCTTCTTCACCAGTTTTACGCTGATCCGATTGTCTACCTGTTTAAAAGAAAGATGATGAGAAGCGGCGAGAGAGAGCAACACACTTTCTAGTGATTGGTTTTCTATTTTTAAATCTACCGCAGTCGAGCGCTTGACGACTTCTTTGTCATAGATGAATGAAAAATCGGTCTTCTCTTTAATAATGTTAAAGGACTCAGACAACGAGACACCTTCTAAGTTTAAACTCAGGCGTACCTCTTTAAGATTGAATGAGCTTTGTCCTTTGGTTGGGGCTGCGTTCATGAGATTTATAAACAATAACTGAAAAGCAAAGCCATACAGATAGTATTTTCCTATCATACCTAGTGCATGTAATAATTTTTTCATAGATTGGGGTGGTTTTATTGTTAATTATGGCAGTAAGACTACAGTTAAAAGGAGCAGCCTGAGAAACTTTCCTTTTTAGCTGAACTAAGCCAATGGAAATCATTGGCTTTTTTTTGTTATTTCATAGTCGATCGATGGGTTTAAAATTGATAATTACTTCCTTGTTATTGATTTTATAATCAAATCCATAGGCATATCCCAAACTCTCCAAGACATCGTTAAGATTGGTTCTCTCAAACCTTCCGGATATTAGGATTTCCCTGTCGTATTTGTTTCCCAAGATAAATTCAACCCCATACCATCTCTCTAATATATCTATGGACTCAGCAACAGGTGTTTGCTCAAATTGTATGATACCTTCCTTCCAAAGAAAAGCTTGACTAAGATCAAACTTTCTTTTGTTGATCGGCTTGTTGGCTTCCATCACCACCTCCTCTCCAGGTAGCAGATAAATACTCTGATTTTGTTTTTTCTCCTGGAAAACCTTCACCTTTCCTGACGCCAATTGAATGCGCTCCCTCCCTGTTTTAAAAGAATTGATATTAAAACTGGTGCCGAGGGCTACCGTTACCAACTCCCCACTAAACACTCTAAAAGGAACTACACTGTCCGGGGAGACTTCAAAAAAGGATTCCCCCTTTAGGTATAGGTCTCTTTGTCCCTGTCCAAAATTGCTCAGAAAACGTATTTCACTTTCAGCATTGAGAACAACGGTACTGCCATCAGGAAGATGAATGGCGGATTTTTGTCCCTTAGGATTATATTTGACAACCCATTCTTCCACATACTCTTCCACTGCCACAGTTTCCAGATCGCCATCGCCCTGAAAGGAACCTATAAGGAAGGCGCTTAAAGAGAACCCTGCGAACAAAACCAATAATGCCATCCGGGTCCACTTCTCTACTTTGGAAATGCCTGAAACATATGGCGCATAAGTATCATTATCTCCAATACTGATTCGTTTTTTAATCTTTGAAAACAGGAGTGCTTTTCGCTGCTCTCCCCAATCCTGGCCTAGAAAATCAGTTTCCAATAGGATGGTCTTGGCCTGCATTAAAACTTCCTTTTTATCAGGATGATTTATCTGCCAATTTTGCCAAAAAGCTTCCTGATTTGGATCAGCTTTTAAAACCCAATCCTTGAAGGATTTGTCTTCTAAATAATCTTCTATTTTGTCGTAAGACTTCATCTATTTTGGGACATACAAATAAGAGAGAAGAATAAATGGACAATCTCATCATGTAAATTAAAAAATATTTACGATTTCCGATTATTTCGAAATTATAGGGAAGTAAGGGTCAAATTATGCTGTCATCAAATCATCATCAGCATAAATAGAATAGCCTTAGACGTATGGTTGTTGGAAGTTAAAAAATCCTTCATGGTTTTAATCCCTTTAAAAATTAGATTGTACAACGAAGGCACCTGAATCCCCATCAATTCAGAAATTTCTTCATAGGACAGTTCTTGAATATACCGCAGAAAAATGGCCTCCTTTTGTCTACTGGATAAATTATCAAGTGCCAAGGTAATTTTTTTACTGGATTCTAGGACGATTTGGTTTTCTACGAGAATCTCTTGGAATGATTCTTCCCAAGATGCGTCTACCGAGTACCCCTCTAAAGACTGGTTCTTCTGGGAATCTCTGATTCTTTTGACAAGATCTCTACGAAAGGCCGAAAACAAATAAAATTTAATGGATTTATGGATGGCGAGATTTTTCCTAGATTCCCAAATATGGACATACAAATCTTGAATGACATCTTCTATCAGATCGGTGTCCAAAGTGAATCTATGCCCGTATTTAAACATTTCCGGAGCATACGTATTGTAAATAAATGCAAAAGCATCTTGATCTCCTTCTGATATCAGACCCCATAGTTGGGAAACCTTTAGCGAAATATACTTCATTAATAATTGGGTATTTTGGGGTTACTTGTCAGAAAAGTACTGTCTTTAGGAGACTTTACGAACCTATATTAAAAAAAAAATATCAACTGTAGAATTAAACCGCCAACAATATTTCTTTTTCATCCGGAATTACCCTAAAAACCCTAAGAATTTAAAATATTCTATCAAAAAATGCAGCCCGAGACTCTTGCTTTATCTATGCTTCCTTCCAAACGCAACCCTACGAATGTTACCACTATTATGCTCTTGGAAAAGCATTTTCAAAATTATAGAACCCGAGAATTAAGCCTTAACCCGATGAAATTCTAGGAGAACCTTGTTTCCTCTTCGTGCGCACGATGGAAGGACCGTCATTTTATTTTTAATTTCAATAGGTTATCATCCGCAGTCACAAACAAAATGTTGCCGTCCCCAGACAGCGAAACATTGGACACCAACTGTCCGATCTTTATCCTTCCTAAGGCCTGCCCGGCAGCATCAAATATCCAGATGCCTCCCGGGCCGGTTGCAAACACAGTCCCATGCTGATCTACTTTGAGCCCGTCGGGCATTCCCGGCGCAGACTTGGACGCTTCGGAAGCATCAAAAAATATCCGCCCGCTTTGCAACAATCCCTGATCATCTACCTCATAGGCATACCAATGTACCTTAACCGGATCGGAATTGGCGATGATGATGGTCTTCTCATCGGGGAGAAAAGCGATTCCGTTGGGACGGGTCAAGGAATCCAAAAGCAAACTCACCTCCCCATCAGCGGACAACCGGTAAACTCCCTGAAAAGGAATCTCCTTCAAGGGATCATGAACGTTCTTTTCCAAACCATACGGAGGATCGGTGAAATACAAGTCCCCATTGCTCTTGTACACCGCATCATTGGGGCTGTTGAACTTTTTGCCCTGATAGTTATCCGCCAAGGTCACATACTCAGGCTTTGGGGCATCCAGTGGTACATCCATTTTGGCCATTCTCCGGTCCCCATGTTGGCAGAGTACAAGATGGCCGTCAGGGTCAAGAAGCAGCCCATTTGAACCCACTTCCCCTCCCCTTGGCGTATCTTGGGTATACCCCGATGGCGTCAGGTACAGTTCCGTTCCACCTTCCGCGGTCCATTTATAAATTCGGTTTGGTGGAATATCGCAAAAAAGCAACATCTGATGCTCTTCAACCCATAAAGGCCCTTCTGTCCAATCCAAGCCCTCAGCCAACACTTCCAGTTCGATCTCCTCCCCCATCACGGCATCCAAGCCGGGTTCGAACCGTTCGATTTCAAGGCTTACCTTTTTTCCTTCTTGTGCCTGACAAGAGGAAAATGGAAGGACAATACTGACAAAGACTAAAGTAATAAAAAGAGGCAGGATGGACTTCTTCATGGGTTTATTTTAAGGTTTAAAGGGCATGCTTTTTCTGTTATTGTAGGCATGAAAACTACTGGCGATAAAGAGCAAAATCGCTGCTATTAACGCAGCAATAGCGATGGTGGCTTCGGAATCCCAATGCCTGTAGGCGATGGCGGCTATGCCCCAAGTCCCCACCAGCGCAGCTTCCCGCATGTTCCTGGCAAAGGTCAACCAAAAGTAAATCAGCACCGCAACTATAATAACAATGATGGTCCAGGCTGTTTCGTTAAACAATCCTTCCAGTATTCCGGCATCCTTGATCACTACGGCAGAATTGACTACGCTGGCCAACACAATCCATCCCAGATAAAGACAGATCGGCCACCAGACCAAGACAATTACCCGCTTAGGCGCCTCCCACATTTCGAGGCCAAGTCTCAGCGCCAACTGGATCAAGCAAAACAGCAATAAAAAGATCACCAGTACCGAGAATCCTAATTGTTCGCTTGTCCAGACTATAATCCAAAGCCCGTTGAAGACATTGGCCAGAGTAAACCATATTCCTGATTTTGATAGAGATTCATCTTTCCAGCCTTTGAAATATTCCAGCCATTGGTTGACAACAAAACCCAGCAACAACAAATAGATCAGGCCCCAAATCGAAAAGGCGTAGCCGGCAGGGGTGATCATTGTGGAATATTGGTCACTGACCTCCCCTACCGATTGCCCTGGGCCGGAACCCGAGGCATAAATGTAGTTTACATAAAGGGTCCCCAAGAAGGTGAGGGTATTGGCGAGAAGAAGGACAAGTCGGTTCAAAGCGTTGTGGTTTGAGTTAAGGTCTTTTTTAAGCAACAGTCCATAATTGTAGTTCCTGGACGAGCCGCGACCAAACTCACCCACAGAACATGCCAAATTAGTGGTTAATCAGCGATCATTAACACTGGGCCAAAGACCTTGGTCGACAGAACGAAATCAACTTCAGATCAGGGACTTTGTTTTGGGACTTGACGCTTGATTGCAATCAAGCGTCAAGAATGCTCCTTGCTTCGTTTCTTATAAGTTTTGTTATATCTAATTACGATTCCACCGAAAATTTATAAATGCAGGTCTGGGTATAAGTTTCTCTTGGGTTCAAAACCACGGAGGGGAAGTTGGGTTGGTTGGGAGAATCTGGAAAGTGTTGGGTCTCCAGACAGAAGGCTCCTCTTTTGATGTAATTCTTACCGCCTTTTCCTTTTTCGCCGTTCAGGAAATTCCCGCCATAAAACTGCACTCCCGGCTCATCGGTATATACCTCCATTTTTCTCCCGTTCTCTGGCACGATCACCGTCGCTGCCAATTGCGGACTGGGATTGCCTTCCTCCTTGTTTAACACCCAGTTATGGTCATATCCTCCGGCAAATTGAAGCTGCTCAAAATTAGCGTCTACCCGCTCGCCGATCAGGTGTGGCGTGGTAAAGTCCATGGGCGTTCCCGCCACAGGGGCAACCTCGCCAGTGGGGATCAACACTTTGTTTACAGGGGTATAGGCATCGGCATTGATATACATCTGGTGGTTCAGCACATCTCCGTTGCCGGCGCCGTTGAGGTTAAAGAAAGAATGGTGGGTCAGGTTGACAATCGTTGCCTTATCTGTTTCTGCCTCATAATCGATTTTAAACTCATTGTCATCAGTGAGCTCATAGGTCATCCTGACGGTTAGATTACCTGGGAATCCGCCCTGACCGTCTTTTGACAGGTAAGAGAAGACCAGCTTTTGGTCCGTTGCTTCCTCTACCTCCCATAGCACCAGATGGTAACCTCCCGGCCAGCCATGCAGGTTGTTGGGGCCGTTATTGGCTTCCAAGTCATAAGTCTCGCCATTGAGGGTAAACTGGGCATTGGCAATGCGGTTGCCAAATCTTCCGATAGGTGCGCCATAGTAGCTGTTTGGGGTATTGATGTAACCATCAATATTGTCATAGCCGAGGACGACATCTTCAAAATTGCCCTCCCTATCCGGTACATAAAGCGAAATGACACGGGCACCGAAGTTGGTGACATCCATCTCTAGTCCGTTGGCATTTTTTAAACGGTACAATTTAACTTCTCCTTCAGGTAGTGTTTTGGTAAAATTCGATTCCTCCATGGTTGAATGTGTATAATTAGTTGTGTCTTCTGCTGAGGTTGAGGCTTCACTGCTTTCGTTTTTGCTGTTGCAAGAATATAAAAGCGTAAGGGCCAAACCAAGGGTTAGGTAGGTTTTCATTTTAAAATCCGGTTTTATGGTATATAAAGGTTTTTGTGATTGCATATTAGAAAGGGATAAATGTAGGTATTAAAGCCTCCATGCCTTATCTGGTTTTGGGATTTGCTGTTTACCACAGCCGAAGATATAAAAAAACACATGAACCAAATGGGATCAACGGCCAAAAACTATTGAATTTTGTCGGCGTTGGGAAAGTTCCGCCTAAAAGCTGGAGGTTATACTGGGGTTGCATTCTAACGGCTAGATAACAGCCTTTGTCAGCCCTACAATCCACTCTTGAAAATATAACATATTGTGAAAAGGCGACGTATCCGTGGGTAGGGTGTGGAGGAGGGGTATCGGAGCTATAGGGGGACTGGAAGACAAAGGGATGGAGGGGGCCACGGGAAGACAGGTAGAAATATTCTACTAGAACCTCAACCTCTTGTACAAAATTGCTGTATATTTAAACAAATTGATAGAAATATGGGCGTGGAAAGACATACAACTAAGCCTTTTGATACTAAAAGAAGTATTCGAAATGCTTTAGACAAAAAAGCGACCACCCAAACATTTGCTCTTAAGTCTGATAATTTAGAATACAAATGGAGCAACAAGTTGGAGCGGGTGGAAGTAATCAGAAAAGGAATCCCTTATGGGGCAATTGAAGTGATTAGCGAAAAACTAAATAAGCCCCTGAAGTCTGTACTGGATCTTGTGGGTCTTCCCCATGCCAATTATTCCAAAAAGAAGGCTGAGCATTTACTTTTGGGCCGTAGGGATGGTGAAATCGTCTTGGTTATCAACGAGCTGATTGATTATGGTTTAGAAGTGTTTAATCATGAAGGGGAGAAATTTCAAAGATGGCTTCAAAAACCAAATTTATCTCTAGGAGGAAGATCACCGGAAAGCATGCTGGATACCATGACCGGGATCAATGAAGTTAAGCTCTGCTTAAACCGGTTGGAGTTTGGAAATTTAGCCTGATGATTGTCTTTAGAATCGAAAGGGAGAAATATTTAGGGTTTACGTTGCATGGAATCGGAGCTTCTATGTAGGAAGGATATAGATGGAACAGCTTTAGCACCAAGATGGTCTATACCGCTGAAAGTAGGGCCTTGGCCACCCTTGAAGTTTCGGTTCATTTGGACTTGAATGAAGATTTACCAACGGATCGGTTTTATGTAGAAATTGAGATACCGGAAGATATCATCATCTTGGAAGTAAATCCGGAAGACTTACCCCCGGGCTGGGACGCCAAGCCTCCAACCGTCACTACACAATCCATAGGAGATGACTTTATTAGATATAATGAGGCAGCTGTGCTGAAAGTGCCAAGTAGTATCGTCCCCCAGGAATATAATTACTTGATCAATCCTAATCATCCTGATTCATCAAAAATTAAAGTGCTCAGTACGACAAGAATGAAATTTGACGCTAGAATCAGTTCTGCGAAAGGAAGGTAAGAGTTTACGAGGCTTTTCCCCCATAACCTCTAGGCTTCTAGCTTGGAATATAAAAATCTATACGTATGAGGCCATGTACTAGAACCGATATGCTTAAGTACAACAAATTAAGATTTGCTACTATCCTTCTCAGGACATTGTTCTTTTCAACAATAACGATAATAGGCTGCAAGCCCAATGCCCATCTGATTTCCAATGACCTCGCACAGCCAGATTTTAAGAATCAGATCGATGAAGCGACCGACCTCTTTATCCTAGGCAACTTGGTGGTAAAATACCATGAGGAAAATAGGGTATGGCCAAAAAGACCCAATGATATAAATTTTTCTAATGATACCTTGAAACTATTCTTAACCAACTTTGACACTGTTAGTTTCACATCCAACGACAACTCCATAGACGTTGACTACAAATTTTCGAAAGAAAGAGAATTTCTAGCCCCAATTGAATTTGTTGATCCGGACAATGTGCCTGAAGAACCAAATCACATTATTTGGCTAGTATTGGATGACCGAAAGTTTCAAAATAATGAATTTGATGGCGTACTTCGGCTATAAGTTAAAGATGGGCGTATTTATTCAGGTAAAAGTCCCTACAACCCGCGTTGGGAATCACGTATCGAATCTTTCCTGAATGTCTTGCGAGACACGTCCCGTCCCTGAAAGCTGGCGCGCTTAAACCAACAGCCTACGGGCTCAAATATTCCGCAATATAAAAACATCCTTATGCCCTACGACCCTAACCTCGCCGCCCGTGTCCGGGAATATTTAAGCCAAAGGGAAGCTTATCAAGTGGAAGAAAAGATAATGTTTGGTGGCTTGGCTTTTATGGTAAACGGCAAAATGTGCATCAATATAGGCGACAATCTGCTGATGTGCCGCTTTGATCCCGCCCTCACTGAGCAACTTTCCAAAAGAGCAGGCTATCTGCCTTTGACCATGAAGGGAAAGAAATATACAGGTTATTGCTACGTAGGCGCGGAAGGTTATCAAAGTCAAGGGGATTTTGAATTCTGGATCAATCTATGTTTGGATTATAATGACAAGATTGTCCTGTCGAATAAGAAAGGAAAATGAAATTGTTCAAAAGAGTCGTCCACTGCCGAGATCCGGCAAGTTCTGCATGTTCTTTTATTGAAGCTTAGAGATAACCGGCCTAAATTGCTGGTTATAATGACCGAAGATGGCTATCCATTGTCCGGTAGACTTTTCAACCTGTTTCCCGACGGGCCGAAAATGACACCACCGGGGACTTAAAAAATTATAAATCAACATGATCAACAGAAAAATCAACATCGTTCGTTATGCAACAGCCATTTTTGCCTTAGCCAGCTGCGGCGCAACGGTTCAACAAACAAACGGCCCGGTGAGAATTATTGGAGAAATGAAAAATGTGATGTGGAAGGGTGAAATGGATGGCAATATCCATTTGGACACCATCGCCGAGAAGACCCATCTCTATGGACTAGGCCCTGTCGAGTATCTAAAGGGGGAGATCCTGATTTTAGATGGCAAAGCTTACCGCTCCTCCGTACTGAGCGACACGACGATGATAGTGAACGAGACCTATGAGCTAAAAGCTCCTTTCTTTGCCTATACCCATATCTCCCAGTGGAGAGAACAAGCTTTACCTGACTCGGTGCAGACCATTCCTCAGCTGGAACAGTATCTGGATAAACTTACCCAGTCCGCCATCCGCCCTTTTATGTTCAAGCTTTCTGGAATGGTCGAAGAGGCGTTGATCCATGTTGTGAACCTGCAAGAGGGTTCGTCCGTAAGTTCGCCTGAGGAAGCCCATCAAGGACAGGTAGATTATAAAATAAGCCATAAGCAGGCGGATATCCTGGGCTTTTTTTCCACGGAGCATAAAACTGTTTTTACCCACCACGACACTTATCTGCATATGCACCTGATCACGGAAGACCGACAAATGATGGGGCATCTGGATGATGCAGTATTTACAAAAGGAACGATGACCCTATTCCTGCCCACAGAATGAAAGCATTCGAACAACCAACAGGAAATATTGAAACGGTAAAAAGAATGTATGCGCTTTTTGCTACCAATGACCATGAAGCTATTAGAAACATTTTTGCGGAAAATATAACATGGAACCAGATGAAAGGTTTCCCGGGCGGTGGTCAGTATGTAGGGGCTGACGCGGTTTTTGAAGAGGTTTTTGCAGGATTCAGAAAGAACTGGGCGGAATGGAAGGCTACCATTACCCGATATATCGACAGCGGTGACGGGGTTGTCGTATTCGGTATTTACGAAGGGACTTACAAAAGCACTGTAAAATCCATGAAAGCCGAATTTGCTTGTGAATACAAAGTGAAGGATGGAAAAATCACAGCGTTCAACCAGTTCACCGATACCTTTCTTATTGCCGAAGCCATGGGATTGACAATGGAACAAAAAAGGTAGTGAGGCGAATTTGGAATATTTTTTACCAATTGATAAATCCTGAAAAAGCAACTTTTTCTAATTTGGGGCTATGAATGAATTGATTGCCTATATCTTAAAATTCGGCAGCTTGAACCCACAACAGATGGAACTGGTCAGGGAGAAAGCGACGGAGAGGACCCTACAAAAAGATGAATATTTTTCCGAAGCCGGAAAAATCCCGAGGCAGGTGTGCTTTGTGGTAGAAGGTGTGCTTCGTGGATGTTATTATAGCCATAAAGGGGAGGAAATCACCCGTTGCTTTATCGGCGAAAACAGCTTGGTGGTGGACTATGTAAATTTCGAACCAGAGACTGCCTCTTCGGAATATCTGCAGGCCTGCACGCCATGTAAACTCATGGTATTTTCTAAACCGAATTGGGAAGAGCTTTCCAGCACCATCGTCGGTTGGGATAATATAAAAAACAAGATGGTCCAGCTTTGTATGTTCCAAAAGTCGAGAAAAGGTCCCGTAATTTCCCAAGATGCCACTACCCGGTACCTTGAATTTATGGAGAACTATCCCTCCCTCCTCAACCGTGTCCCCTTATCGTACATTGCCTCCTACCTCGGCGTCACCCAACAATCCTTGAGCCGGATACGGAAAAATGTTCGCTAGGCCAGTTTTTACCAAATGGTAAGAGACCTTGTTTTTTAACCAATCAATTTTGCGTGGTACCAAAACAGAAAAAAATGGATTTGACAAACCGCGAAAATCAAGAAAGAGCAACACCACAATTCGCTAAGAAAGCCTTGGTCACGGGAGCTAACAAAGGAATTGGCTTTGAAACCGTGAAACAACTCCTGCAAAAAGGATTTTACGTTTATCTGGGGTGCCGGGACTTGGCGAAAGGCCTTGATGCAGTTATGCAGTTAAAATCCGAAGGGTATGCTCAAGTAGAGGCCATATCTGTGGATGTAAGCAGTGACCTTTCGGTCAAAAATGCCAGTGAGGAAATTAGCAAAAAGACCCATGTATTAGATGTGCTTATTAACAACGCCGGCATCAATGGGGGCATGCCATATACCGCACTGGAAGCCTCTCCGGATCAATTTATGGCGGCCTTTGATACGAACGTTATAGGAGTGGCAAGGGTGACGCAAGCATTTATGGACTTATTGAGGCAAGCCCCACAGCCAAGGATTGTCAATGTAAGTACCAGCGTAGGATCGCTATCCTTACAGAGTAATCCGGAATGGCCGGCCTATCATTACGGCAAATATGCAGTTTATGGTGCTTCTAAGGCCGCGTTAAACATGTACACTATCCTTCTCGCTTATGAGTTGCGGGACACGGCCTTTAAAATCAATGCAGTCTGCCCCGGTTATACCAAAACGGATTTCACAGGACATATAGGCGGGGAGGTTGAAGAAGCTGGTAGACGCATCGTGAAATATGCCTTAATTGATGAGAACGGTCCAACAGGGAAATTCTTTAGTGAAGAAACAAATCCTGAGACTGGGGAAATACCATGGTAGTCCTCCGTATTATCCTGTTGTACTAAGAATGGGAATAGATGTAGAGACGGGGCCTTCCCGACTCTACATCTATTTTTAAATTATTTCCCAACTTTATCGTGCGCACCCCATACCAGGTCGCTGGTATCATATCCGATCTCCTGCGCCTTTTCCAAATATCGGGTTTTGACCTCTTCAGGAATCGTGGGCTGTCGGGAGAGTATCCATAAATACTTCAGGTTGTCACCAGCTACCAAAACGTATTGATAATCCGGATCGATTTCTATTACATTGTATCCAGAATAAAAGGGCCCGAAAAAAGAAACTTTCAACCTGCCATCATTGGGATTTCCTACCGGTTTGGCTTTCCCAACGCTTTCCTTCCACTTGTCCTTTACTACATCGTAGCCCCGGTTGACCACTTTGATGGTGCCGTTATTGTTGAGGGAATAATCTGCCGTGACGTTGTTGAGGTTCTTTTCATATTTGAAATCTTTTCGGGCGATTTCATACCACTTTCCGAGGTATCGCTCCAGTTCAAAAGGCTGAACGGCCGTTGCGCCTTTGGGAATGGATGCACAGGAACTTGTATAAGCAATTGCTGCGGCACCTGCCGCCAGCGTCAAAATCCATCTGTATTTCATAGTATCATTTGTTTAAATTGACAAAGCTTTTTTATAAGTTTCTAAGGCCCTTTTTCGGGCGAATTCATGATCGACCATCGGCAGGATATAGCTGTCATCGTATTCCTTCACCCAGCGTTTGACATATTCCTCTTTTGTATCAAATTTTTTAGCCTGAGTCCAGGGATTAAAAATTCTAAAATAAGGTGCCGCATCACATCCACTGCCTGCGGCCCATTGCCAGTTGCCGTTGTTTGAGGCCAGCTCATAATCCAGCAGTTTTTCTGCGAAATATGCTTCACCCCATCTCCAGTCGATAAGCAGATGTTTAACCAAAAAACTTGCCACAACCATCCTTACCCGGTTGTGCATCCATCCGGTTTCATTCAGTTGCCGCATCCCCGCATCCACTAGGGGATAGCCGGTCTCACCCCGGCACCAACGGTGGAATTCCTCTTCATCATTTCTCCAAGGAATGCGATCATATTTGGTTTTAAAGCTGTTGTCGACGACCTGTGGGAATTGATAGAGGATCATCATAAAGAACTCCCGCCAAATCAGTTCGTTCAGCCAGGTCTCACCGTGGTGTTGGGCCAGCCTGACCAACTCCCGCACGCTCACTAATCCAAACCTCAGATAGGTGCTCACTTGGCTGGTGCCTGGCACCGAAGGCAAGTTCCGGGTTTGGTGATAGTTTATCAGCATCTCTTCGGACAACTGGGGCGGAGAGATGCTTAATGCTGCTTCCTCGAACCCCATAGCTTCCAGCGGGGGAATAGGAAAAATTTCAGTTTTTAATAACCCCGACAGCTTTTCCTCGCTTAAGAACCGTTGCTCCCCGATCTGGAAATACCGCTTTTTCCAAAGGCGGCTATAAGGAGTGAAAACCGTGTAGGGATTACCATCAGGTTTCATGACCTCGGACTTCTCGAAGATCACCTGATCCTTAAAGGTTTGAAAACCAATATGATTATTGCTTAAAAAATTGCTGATTTCCTGATCCCTGGAAACCGCATAAGGTTCATAATCATGGTTGGCAAAAACTTCTTTTACCTCAAACTTTTCCAACAGTTGCTGAAAGGCATGGAGCGGCGTGTCATGCACCACACAAATGGAGGAATTAAATCGGCGCAATTCTTCATTCAGCCGGGACAAGGTCTGATGGATAAAGGTGACCCGCTTGTCTGCATTGTCGGAAAGTTGGGAAAGAATATTTTTATCAAATATAAAGAGAAGGAGTACCGGCAGTCCGGCTTGAAGCGCCTGATCCAAAGCGTGATGATCGTGTAGCCTTAAGTCTCTTCTGAGCCAGCAGACGTTGATGGTTGGTTTTTGCATGAATTATATCGGAGAAAGGCTTATGGCTTGCAAACGCCCTGCCGATATTTTAAAAAAGTGTAGCGGATTTACTATTCACAGGAGAAATCTTATCACCTCCTAAGTTTAGGGTTCTCCCTGTTGTAAGTTTATTGAATCAGGATCGCGTCGCGAATCCCAACCCGCACAATTTGAATTTTTAATTCCGTCACAACATAAAACATCTTGTATCCTCTGACAATTTTTAGCCTTAGGTTTGGAATATCTGTGCGAACCCCAAGTTCTGGAAATTCAGCTATCACTTGAGCCGAGCTTTTGAAGAGAGTTTCCAATTTTTCACAGTATCTCTCCTCCTTCGTCTTCTTCAACCAAAAAACATAGATTTCAAACCTATCTCGAATAGCAGTTTCAGACCACTCTACCCATTTAGCCTGCTTTAATTATCTTATCAGCTTCTTCGGAAGAATGGATTTTTTTGTCTTTTATGTCCTTTAAACCAGCTTCAACTGCTTCTTTTTCTTCATTCGTCAATTCATAAAGATATCTTCAAGAACCGACTCCTCTGTTATTGCAGCGACTTTTCTGATTATATGTAACTTAAGTTCTGATCTCATGTGGAAGTGTGGTTATCTGGATTACAATTTATCTAAATATCAATACGGCTGCAAAGCACTTCGTAAAAAGCTGTTTAAGATACCCACTTTTATGAAATATTCAGGAGTTGAGTCTCATTAAGAACAGAATTTAGAGCCTTGATGTATTAAAAACTCAATGGCCCACATCGTGCATTTAGAGGGTAATGACCACATTGCCGATTTTCTGCCCCCTTTCCACATACCGATAAGCTTCTACGATCTGATCTAAGGGGTATTTACGATCAATTAAGGGCTTGAATTTACCCGCTTCTGCCAATTCCTTCAGAAATACCACATCTTCCTTTTTTAATAAAGGGAGTGGAAACAGCACTTTCTTTCCCTTTCTATATCGGGATGTAAGGGCTAGAAAGACATTTTCTGATCTTTTCCCCAATTCCGTAGACATATAAACACCATTCTCTTTAAGAATCGGTTTGCACTTACCAAAAGAGCTTTTTCCCACCGCATCAAAGACGATATCGAACTGCTCCGGGAGCTTGGTAAAATCCTCCAAATTGTAGGCAATCACCCGATCCGCCCCCAAGGAGCCAACCAAGTTCAGATACGCTCCATGGCAGACGGCTGTAACCGTAGCTCCAAAATACTTTGCGAGCTGGACCGCCGCCGACCCTATCGCTCCCGTACCGCCATTGATCAGCACACTATCGCCTTTTTTTATCTTCGCCGCCCTCAAGTCACATAAGGCATAATGGGCTCCTTCGATCAGCGGAGCGGCTTCTTCAAAAGATAAATTGGAGGGCATCCATGTCAAATTCTCGTTCTGATCACAAAGCCTATATTCCGCATGGCCGCCAAATTGATAGTCATTGTAACCTACTACTTTGTCCCCAACTTTAAAATCCGTTACATTGGAGCCAGCCGCTTCGACCACTCCAGCGAATTCGCAACCAAGGATATTGAATTTCGGCTTAATCAGTCCGCTGAAAAAACGGGAGATAAAATATTCAGCACTTCTAAACCCACAGTCGGTGCGGTTGACAGTTGTGGCCATCACCTTGATCAACAGTTGCTTGCCTGAGGGAACAGGCTTGGGCACCTGCTTCAGGGTAACCACTTCAGGAGGACCATATTGCTGGTGAACCATCGCACGCATAAGCTTCATAGGCTAGAACTTTAAGAAAACGAAAAATCAGTAAAGAGCCTAAATATCCAAAATTCTACCCCAAAACATATCAGATGCAGATGATTAATTTGTTAGATTCTTCCAGAACGTAACTCTGTCACTTTTTAGTCACAGAATATTTCTCTAACTCCCCGTCAATCCATTGGTTCCACTTCTCTTGGGCAGAGGTGTTGATACCGTGATTGGTTTCACCGTCGTACTCGTCCTGGAGCTGGTTCATTTCCCTATAAGTCTCAATATACTGGTAGCCCAACAGGGCATCGTAATCTTCTGGTGTTAACTCCATTTCAGCCAAGCGCCTTTTGAACCGCTCCACCACGATCTTTACAATATCAAAATGCCTTTGCTCATGGTTTAGGCCGTAGGCATTGGCCGCGCCCTTTCGCACCCAAGAGGAATTTTTCAGCATATATACCTTTGTCTCGATTTGATAATGCAGCACCCCGTCAACTACCTCGCTCCTCCCCGTCCAGGAAAAGCTGGGAAAAATGGAGGCCGCATACTTGTTCGCCCGGGGGGTGGCCCTGAAATCATCCCAGACCAGCGGACGGTCCGGGGAGTAATATACCGTATCCTCCTGCGGGTTATCTGCGTAGTCGGCAAAAACTACCTTGACCTCCTTCGCCAGCAAGGGATGAGATCCTACATTCTTGTCCATCCACTGGTTTAGGTATCCCAAGGCGTTACCCAGAGACTTCCTTAAACCCGGTTCCAGGTCAAATTGATGGTTGGCCGAACGTTTGTATCGCATCCCCCCCTGAAAACTTACCAGATGGTGGTTTTCATTGGATCCTTTTAAATTAAAAGCCATCTTCAAGGTCAATTCTCCGTTGATCAGCCCGTTTCCGCCCGGAACCTCTAACACGCGGCATTCCTGTAGCCTGACGATGATGGGGCGCAGATTTTTATTTCTGGGTAAGCTGTTGAATACAAATTGCTCAACAGCGGACTTTCCCCCTCCGGCGAGATCGACCGCCTGGGTTTTAGCGTTGGTGGTACCTTGGGGGATTAACCAGGCTACTGCGGACTTATCCTTACGCTCATCAACAAATCCGTCGATGTAGAATTCGGTAGGCGTAAAGGACAGTGTCTCCACCCTCAATACGATTGGATCCTGAGCCGCATCTTTTGCCATGGAAGCAAACGGAATAGCACTTAGAATGAATAAGGAGAGAAATAACCTCGCGGTGGAGAATGTAATAGGAAATGCGTTGTTCAAATTTTTTATGGGTGTTGTGGGAGCGTAGAAACCCGTTCAATTTCAAAAAGTAAAAACGGAATTTAAAAGCAATAGGTTCAAAGGTTTGAGGGTCAGGAAAGGCATGTACTCTGTTGATGGGGCCAGGCTAGGATCCAACCATAGGAGAAAATTTTAATTGAGGGGATCGCCACGTCGGCATGAGGCTCTAGGTGCGATGAAGACAACATGGGTCTCCTCGCAATGACGCACCAACTCAGACCTCCGTCGGCAGCACTCCCTTAGGCAACATCGGAAGATGAAATAACTTCACCCCAGTAGCGTTAAGAATTGCATTTCTGATGGCAGGCGCTACCGCTACTATAGGGGCCTCCCCCGCGCCAGAGGAAGGAAGATCTTTCCTGTCAAGCAACATCACTTCTATGTCTGGTACATCTTTGAAACGGGGAACCCGATAGGTACTAAGGGAAGCGTTCAGGATTTCCCCATCTTGAAAATCCACGGCTTCAAACAAGGCACCCCCCAATCCCTGCAACACGCAGCCGACTACCTGGCCTCTCAAATGGGCAGGATTAATAATGGCCCCGCATTCAAAACCAACGGTCAGCTTCAGTACTTTTACTTCTTTTGACTGTCCATGGACTTCCACTTCGGCGCAAGTGGCCACATAGCCGCCTTTGACTGATCCACAGGCCAGCCCGTATCCCTGGTTTTCCTTGTTGGCGAGTCCCCATCCAAAAGCTTCAGCAGTGGCTTTTAACACGTTACTCAATCTTTCATCTTCAAGATGCTTAAGCCTGAATTCAAGCGGATCCATGCCTGCCATCAGTGCCAGATCATCCATGGTGCTTTCGATAGCAAAGATATTGGCAGACGACGCGAGAGCCCTGTAGGACCCCTGCCGGAGGGGCGATTGGGAACCCAGAAATTTGCTGTGCTTAATGCCCGTATTATAGGGCGATTCAAGACCGGCATTACCCGAATTGTAATTATATAATTGCCATGAATTGATCACACCGCCCTTATCGAGCGAACACTTGACTTCCATCACACCTGAAGGCCGGGAATAGGCCCATTTGAATTCCTCTTCCCTCGTCCAAAGCACTTTTACTGGCGCTCCCACTACTTTGGCGAGGCGAGCAGCTTCCACACCTGCTTCACCGGTGTGTTTTCCTCCATATCCAGAGCCTGTGTCAGGCATTATGACCCGAATTTTGTCTTTTGGAATTTTAAATGCCTGTTCCAGCTCTTCCTGGACGCCAAATGGCCGCTGCGTTCCTGTCCATACCGTCAGTTGATCGCCCTCCCACAAAGCCAGTCCCGCCCTCGGTTCCAAAGGCACATGGGCGATATAATCCAGGGAAAAAGATTGCGCGATCTTTTGATCCGCCGCATTAAAAACCTGATCCGCTGCGGGATTTTGTTCCTTGTCCCCCGCCTGTTCTTTTAGATATTGAAACAAGTTCCCTCTTGAAGGCTGTTTGGTCCTTTCCCACCGGGCATCGATCATTGCCAAGGCCACGTTGGCGACTTGACTGCTAGGGGCGGCAACTCCGATAAATTCCCCCTCCTGCACCACCTGAACTCCAGGAACTGCCTTAGCTTTCGATACATCCGCAGCGATCAAAGTGGCTCCCATCGCCGGAGGACGCAGGATTTTACCATACACCATCCCAGGCAACTTCATATCCGAAACATATTGGTGCTTTCCGGTAATAAAATCCTTGGCGTGTACCTTGGGCACAGAGGTGCCCGCTACAGTCCAGTTCACTGGCGAAACCACCTCAACCTGATCGTTGACTTTTTGCAGCAATTGCTTTCCTTTGGCCAATCCTGCATAACTTAACTTTTGACCGTTGGAAGGGTGGTGGATTTGGCCACTTTCCAATCGAAGCGAGATTGGACCGAGGTTCCATTCCGCCAAGGCCATTTCTTTCATCAATTCCCGCACAGAAGCGGCTGCTTTTCTTAGTATTGGCCCCATTTGGGGGGTGGTGAGGCTGCCATAAGTACCTCGATCAAAAGGAGTCAGATGGGTATCTCCCATGATCAGCTCAAGGTTATCTATTGGCACAAAAAGTTCTTCTGCCACAATCTGAGCCAAGGAGGTTCTGATATTTTGGCCTACCTCCACTTTGCCGGTGAAGACAGTAATCTTTCCCTCTTCATTGACATGAATCCAAGCGGCAATCGTATCTTCTGCTATTGACTTTTCTTCTTCAGTAAATCCCTTTAGTACCTGAGAGGCCAATAAGTCAGAAACCACCAGGAACGAGGCAATCCCGCTACCCATATACTTGAAAAAACTCCTTCTGCTGAGCAGTCCAGACGTTGGGTTCTTCTCATACAGCTCGTACTGTTCGGGATAAGAAATGGGCTGGGGTTGAATTCGTTCTTTCATGGCAATTAGGAGGTTTGACGAAGGGCATGAATGAGCTGTGGATAGGTACAGCAACGACAGATATTACCCTGCAGGGCTTCTTTTATTTCCTGCTCGGAAGGATTGGGATTTTTGTCCACCAAAGCCGCCGCCGTGATAACCAACCCTGGGGCGCAGTAACCACATTGAAAGGCATCGGCGTCCAAAAATGCCTGTTGCACTTTATGGAGTTTCCCGTTTTGCTCCAAACCCTCCACGGTGGTGATTTGTTTATCCTGAACACTGGTAACGGGAGTGATGCAGGAGGGCACAGGAGATCCGTTCACCAATACCTTGCAGGCCCCGCAAGCCCCTTCCCCACAACCATATTTGGCGCCGGTAAGATCCAGTTGGTCCCGTAAGACTTCTAACAAACTGGGATTACCGGTTACTTCGACAATGTGTTCCTTTCCATTGATAGTGACTTTCATAAATTAGCCGTCAAGGTAAGGGTTCAAGTTACGATATTTTTCAAGAATTGGGATACCCGAAATAGGTTGTCCTCGGTATCCCCACCTACGTCTCAGTATCGGCAACTAATACGGATTATCGAACTTCGTCAAATCATAGATATCTTTGATTTCCTCCAGCTTTCCCTTGAAGTCAATATCCAGATCAATGATCCTTCCCGAGTGGATATCAAACACCCAGCCGTGGACTTCGGGATAGCCGTTGTTCCGATTTTGAAGCTGGAGTGCGGCTGTTTTGATGACGTTGACGCATTGCTCTTCGACATTCAATTCCACCAAACGGTCGTAGCGCTTTTTTTCATCAGAAATGGCGTCCAATTCCGCTTTATGGAACCGGTACACATCCCTGATATTCCTGAGCCAAGGGTTGAGCAATCCCAGATCCTGCGGCATCATGGCGGCTTTGACACCCCCGCAGTTATAATGCCCACACACTATAATATGCTTAACGCCCAAATGCCGAATGGCATAGTTGATCACCGACATGACATTGAGGTCGGTATTGTTAATCAGGTTCGCAATATTGCGGTGGACAAAAACTTCGCCCGGTCCCAATCCCATCAATTCCTCCGCAGTGACGCGACTGTCACTACATCCGATGTACAAGTAATCTGGATTTTGGTCCTTGGCTAATTGTTGGAAGAAATCCTTGTTGCTGCTGGTTTTCTCCTCAATCCATCGTTTGTTATTTTCAAATAATTCTTTGTAGCTCGCCATATGTTGGTGGTAGGTGAATAATGTGTATGTTTAAATCAAAGTCAAAACGATTTTGCCCCTCGTTTTTCCAGTCTCAATTTGTTGATGGGCTTCAGCGATTTCCTCTAAAAAAAAACGGTGGGAAATGTGCGGCCGGATAATTCCTTTTTCCAATAGCCCTGCCAACTGCTGCATATCCGAGCCGCTGGAATGGACCAAATAGTTTTTGGCTTCAATTTCCTTTTCTTCGATAAGGTGTTTTAGATGATCTTTCACTCCTCCGGCAATGGAAATAAGCGCTCCTCCGTTTTTAAGTATTTGAAGTGATTTTGCTGTGGTCTCCCCTCCTATAGGGTCCAGCACCACGTCTACCTGATCTACTTGAGCTTCAAAATCTACGGACTTGTAGTCAATGGGCATATCGCATCCCAATTCTTTCAAAAAATCCTGATTGGAAGCTGATGCCGTCCCTATTACTTTCGCTCCTAAATGTGTAGCGATTTGAACAGCAAAATGCCCTACGCCACCCGCCGCGGCATGGATCAGGACCTGTTGACCGCTGGTTAGGTTCGCTTCATGCACCAGCACCTGCCATGCCGTCAGCGCTGCTAAAGAAGTTGCCGCAGCTTCTTCATAGCCGATATGCTTGGGTTTGAGTGCCAAATGGCTCTCAGGTGCTGCGACATATTCCGCATATGCCCTGCCGTTGCCAGGGAAATTAACCATCCCAAAAACTTCATCCCCAGGCTTGAACAAAGATACTCCCTCCCCTACTTCCTGCACCTCTCCGGAAATGTCCCAGCCAAGAATTACCGGTTCTTGTTCCTTCAATTTCGCCAAGAAAGTTCCTCCCTTCCTGGTCTTCATATCCACAGGATTGACGCCTACAGCGTGTACTTTTACCAAAACCTCATTGGGCTGTAACTCCGGAATCGCTATTTCTTTTACAGAAAAATTCTCGGTACCTCCGGCTGCTGTCAGAATAACTGCTTTCATAGTTGTCTGTAGTTTAATCCGGCACCGCTTCGAGGTGCTGGATTCCTAAAGATAAGGTACGGGCACTAAAAATCCCCTATCATGACAGCAAAAATGATATATTCGCAGTGTGTTATGAAGCCGAACGGTGGGGTAAACCCCGACTCTATAAAAGAAAAAGCCTCAGGGCGGCCGCCATTGAGACTTTAATAGGATGGACTGTAAAATTTTCTAATCTAAGCGATCACTTCAACAAAACCCAGGCCCATGGAATGCTGCAAGCCAAAACCTTCATAAAACCCCAATTCATGAAGCACTGGGGAAGCTTTTAACTGGAAATCGAATTGGTAGCCGATCACGTTCTGAAAACTGCCATTGGCTTTGATATTAAACCCTTTTTCCTTTGGCTCGGTCAATAGCTGAAACTGAAACTCAGGGCAATATTGATCCAGATCTCTAAGACCTGAGACTTCAGGATGAGACTGCAACAGCCTCTTGATCAGATTAACTTTGAAGGATTTATGGAATTTCTGATCTGTAGGGGATAAAAAACTAATACTTCCTGATCCGGAGCTCGCGACCAAAGAAATAGGGCATATGCATCGGTAGACCATCACGTCTCCGAAATCAATTGGAGGAACCGATTGCACTCCCGAAATTTTATAGCTACTTTCCCCAAGCTCAATCTGCTGGCCTAACAGTGTCTTCTTGATAAAAGCTTCGTCTTGGATTAAAAACCTGATCTCCAGCGAAAGCTCCTTCCCCCGGTGAAGTATTCGTTCCTCCTGGTGATGGATTTCATAAGAGTCAAATTTGAAATTGTCAAATGTGAAGGATTTCGAAACCTGATTTCTAAAGTATATTGGGTCAGCGGCACCATGGTAAGCCATAGCCTTCTCTAACAAATCCGAAACGGCCTGAGTAAATCCATAACGATAATTTAACGGCAAAAAGCCACTCTCTTTTATTTTTCTTAGTTTTAACTTAAACTGCATTTAATTAATATTTAAAAACTCGTTTGGACGATAAAAACTTGATAGAAATAAACCTTTTGGTTTATCTGGTCCATTTGCATCCGCTAAGGTCTCTAGGCTGTGACTTGAAAACAATACCCAAAACAGGGTATTTTTGCTTTTGTTGCTTGCGAAATTAACGGTTTCCATCCCAAAATTGCTACATTTGATCAGTACCCCTCTACTCCAAACCAAACATGCAAGTGCTAGAAATACTCGGTGTCACGGAAAATCTTCTTAGCCTGAAAGAGAGAAATTTTCTTGACCGAAATGGTTACCTCAACCTAGGTAAAATACTGACAGATCAGCAGTTATCCTCCATCAGGAACAAAATTCAGAAGCTCCTGGAACAGGAAGGAGAAAATGCCGGTAGCGAGCTGATGGATTCACCTCATATCAGACACCCGAAAGAAAGCGGGGCTGACCGCCTGGCAGATCTGGTTAACAAGGGCGAGGAATTCGATGTGTTTTACACCCATCCAAAAATTTTAGCGGCTATTTCACATGTCTTGGGAAAAAACATCAAGCTGTCCTCTTTGAATTACCGCTCTGCCAAGCCGGGCGCAGGATTGCAAAAGCTCCACGTAGATTGGCATGAAGCGGTGGCGGCAAATGATTATAAAGTTTGTAATTCCATCTGGCTGCTGGATGATTTTAATAGGGAAAACGGTGCAACAAGGGTGGTCCCTGGAACGCATCTCCAATCAAAACTTCCCGAAGACGTCATGCAGAACCCCCTGGATCCCCATAAAGATCAGGTTCTTATTGAGGCCCCCGCAGGTTCTGTGGTCATCTTTAATTCGCACACTTGGCACGGGGGCACCGTTAACCATACTCCCCAAGCACGAAGAGCGATTCATAGTTATTTTTGCCGCAAAGACCAACCTCAGCAGGTGAACCAGCAACGGTATATCCAACAGGAAACATTGGATCGGATACCTGAAGGTGCAGCTGAAATATTGGAAGTAGTGGGAGGATTAAGATAGGAGGTTGCTTTTTACCCTATATCACGTTTCATCCTTCACATCTCTTTGTCGACCGGTGCAAAACGATAAACAGCTAAACTTAACACGCCTTTCGCATCAATTTTTTATGCACCACCGTATAGGCCTGGAAGATTGCCACATCTTGAAAGATCCTCTACCGCGTGGAAGATTTGAATCGCCTCACCCAAGTGAATAGTATAAACTCCTGCTTTTTGATTAAATCGCTGAATTTGTATTCGATTTTCCACAAAAATCCTATACTTTGGTATTCCTAATAGTGATAGGAAAATATAAGTTATAAAAACATCTACAAACCATAAAACGACTAACCGATATCGATGCAAGCTTCCGCCAAGTTCCTTTTGTATTCCCTGATTTCCTCCACTCTTTTTTTGTCCTGTAGTGAGCAAAAATCTCCATTTGAAGTTTCCCCGGCCGACCGTCTCGATCCCAAGCGGATGGAACCTCCCTTCCCTCTTGTGTCCATACCTCAAGAAGCAGATTTGGAATCGCCCAGGTGGAAAGGAATCAGTTTGTCTGCAAGTCCTCCTGTGGTACCCAAATCCGCATCTGAGCAAATGCAGACCTTCGTTTTGAAACCCGGCTATAAAATAGAGCCTATTTTAACAGAACCTCAGATCAAAGAACCCGCTGCCATACAGTTTGACGGAAATGGAAGGATGTATGTCCTTGAACTCCGGAGCTACATGCAGGATATTGACGCCACCGGAGAACTGTTGCCGACCAGCCGAATCTCTCGATGGGAAGACGTAGACAATGATGGAATCTATGAAACGGGTGTCGTTTTTTTGGACAGTCTTGTCTTTCCACGTTTTGTGGTACCTTTTGGCCCCAACACAATATTGTCTATGGAGTCCAATGAGGACCATGTTTACAAGTACACCGATACCGATGAGGATGGCAGGGCAGACAAAAAAGAATTGTTTGCATCCGGACTCGGACGCTCAGGGAATGTGGAGCACCAAACGAGTTTCTTAACATGGGCCATGGATAATTGGATGTACAGTACCTATAATTCGAAGCGGATCCGCTGGACGACCGATGGGGTAATCCAAGAGCCGACCGGCAACCCCTACGGCCAGTGGGGAGTGACACAGGACAATTACGGCCAGGTATGGTTCCAGGACGGTGCAGGCGGTGTACCCACCAATTTTCAGTTTCCCCTGGTGTATGGCAATTTTCAGGTAGAAGGACAGTTCAGGGATGGGTTCAGGGTGCCTTACAGCTTGGTAAAATTGGCTGATTTCGAGCCGGGTATGCGTGAAACAAAACCTGACGGCTCCCTGAATAATGTCACGGGCTCGGCAGGCAACGATGTCTTTAGAGGTGATCGCTTACCCAAAGAACTTGTGGGGGAATATTTCTATGGAGAACCTGTAGGAAGGATCATCAGGCAGGTAACCTCCCAAAAAGAAGAGGGGCTCACATATGTTCAAAACCCTTACATTGAATCCGAGTCAGAATTCATCCAATCTACTGATCCTCTCTTCCGTCCTACGGACATCGCTACTGCCCCTGATGGCACCATGTATATTGTAGACATGTACCGCGGAATTATCCAGGAAGGCAACTGGACACAGGAAGGAAGTTATCTCAGGACCAAGATCCTTCAGTACCAGATGGATGATATCATAGAAAACGGTAGAATATGGCGAGTCACTTATGAAGGTATGCCGCGCGACGCCAAAAAACCCAAAATGTATGAAGAATCCTCTGCAGAACTGGTCGCCCATCTCGACCACCCCAATGGTTGGTGGCGTGACAAAGCCCAGCAGTTGTTGATATTGAGACAGGATAAATCAGTGGCCAATGAATTGGTGAAAATGATGAATGCTTCAACCAATGAACTTGCCCGTATTCATGCCCTGTGGACCTTGGAAGGCCTAAGGGTATTGGATGCTGGAATGGTTAAACAATTGATGAAAGATCCCAATCCCAACATCCGTATCCAAGCTCTTAGAGCAAGTGAGAGCTTATACAAATACGGAGAGAAAAATCTTGAGGAAGACTACAGGAAACTAATAACAGACAAGGACCCCGCCGTGGCCATACAAGCCCTTCAAAGCGCCTACATTTTGAAGGTAGATGAGGCGGAAAAACTTCTTCAATCCTCCCTCCAATTTAACAAGGCCAAAGGGGTGCAGTTGGTAGCTGGGCAAATCCTTGAAAAAATGGAAGAAGCCAAAAATTTGTCGGCTACTCGACATTCCCCCAAAGAACGGGAGCTTTATAATAAAGGCAAAAGCATTTTCGACAGTTATTGTGCTACCTGTCATGGTGTCAAAGGATTGGGAACTCCGACCGGCACTGGAGGGGCACTGATTGCACCGTCTTTTTCGGGTTCCCCTCGGATCCAGGGGCATCCAGAATACGCCGTAAAAACCCTATTGCATGGCTTGACCGGTGCTATTGAAGACAAAGAATATGAAGGGGTGATGATTGCCATGGATGAAAATGACGACCAATACCTGGCCTCTGTTATTTCATATATCCGTAATGATTTTGGAAACCAGGGAAGCTTTGTGACTCCTGAATATGTAGCTCAAATACGCCAGGAGACCAGTAGCAGGACAAGCAACTATAGTTATGATGAGTTGATCCAGGAAATCCCCAAGGCCATGTTTCCTCAAGACAATTGGAAGGTAACCGCCAGTAGCACCGCATTGCAGGGAGTGGGTTCTACCAAGGATCCCACTTATGCCTTTAGCTATAAAGGATGGAGATCTGAAACTGCCCAAGTTCCCGGTATGTGGTTTCAGATTGAGCTTCCTAACCCAGGCGACTTGACTGAAATTCAATTTGATTCCGGGGAGAAAGAATTTCCGGAAAAATATCTTGTATCTGTCTCCGAGGATGGGAACAATTGGAGGAAGGTAGCCGAGGGCAGGGGTATACAAGGCAACAACGGCATAAGCTGGAAAGACCGATCCAAAGCGAAATTTGTCCGTATGGAGATTGTAGAAGGCAGCGAAAATGTCTGGGCTATGCGGAAGCTGAGACTTTATTCCAGGTAACGTTCTCAAGATAAAAAGCTTGGCAGAAACAGTTTGAAGGCGTTATTCAGGAAATAAGTCACTGAAGTAATCTCTTTTAGGTCAATACCATTGAAGCATTTTCCGTTAAACTAAATTATAATAAAGGCAAAACAGAATTGAACAAAGTGAGACAATGACTGAAGAACTTCTCGATATCATTCTGGGATCTTTGCTGATACTGTTTGGGATTTTGGTTTTGGTACTCAAGGTTCAAAATTCGGTAACTAAGGAAGAGAGTGCATCTAGCAAATCGGTTCACTACCAATTTATAATTTTGGCGGTAGGTTTAATAATAATGGGGCTAATAATGATTTAAAAAATTCGTTTTAGAATGTGGAGCCGTTATTCCTTGTGAAGCTGAAACTTCTAATTGGCATGTGCCACATCGTTTTACCCTGATCTCTTTTGAAAATCGCTTTCCGACCCTTCAGCCATTTGATGTTGAAGAAATTCACATTCTCTTTTTATAAATATTTCTAAAACCATTAAGAAGTTCAGGAGCATTAAGAAGTAATTTTTCTCTTCTTAATCACCTCAATTTCTCAATGGTTTACCAGATTTTCATACTAAATGGTACTGTTTAAATCAATTCCCCTTAGAGACTGCTGTGAAAATATTTCCGTGATTCCCTTCCCAGTTTATTTTATATAAACCAAATGGCCTCAAGTGCTGTTAGGGAACACTTAAGACCTTTGGGCAAGACTTGGCGAAAAAAATGGAAGATATGGAAAAGAAAAAACTGGCTATAGTAGGAAGCGGTCTACTGGCCGAGATTGTCGTTGATGCGTGGCTAAATGGCCTATTACCAGATTATCGGATAATAGGATTATACTCCCGTACGGAAGAAAACACCCAAAAGCTTGCAGACAAAGCAAATCAGTCTGGCGCAGATAATACCTGCTCCTCCTGCTTATCCCTTCAAGAATTACTGGACTTAAAACCGGATTATATTGTAGAATCCGCCTCACCGGCGGCGATGAAGGAACTTGCCTTGCCTGCTTTACAAAACGGATCTTCAATTGTTTCCTTATCTATCGGGGCATTTGCCGACGAGGCATTCTATGAGGAAGTCAAGGAAGCTGCCCGTAGGAACAATGTTAGGGTGCACTTGGTGTCGGGTGCCATTGGAGGTTTTGATGTGTTGCGAACCCTCTCCCTTATGGGAGACTGCGAGGTGTCTATCGCTACCGAAAAAGGGCCCAATTCTCTAAAAGGCACCGCAGTATATGATGAAGCCTTACAAGCGGAGAAACGGGAAGTTTTTGTTGGTAACGCCAAGGAAGCTATCGCACTTTTTCCCACCAAAGTCAATGTTGCAGTCGCGGCATCACTGGCCTCAGTGGGGCCGATGGATATGAAAGTATCGGTGATATCAAGCCCTGGATTTGTCGGTGATGACCACCGGATTGAAATCAAAAGTGACCAAATTCATGCGGTTGTAGACGTCTACAGCAAGACGGCGGAGATCGCAGGATGGAGCGTGGTGAACACCCTTCGTAACATCACCTCACCGATTGTATTCTGATAAATTGGCCAGAACCTTTTCGCTCAGGCGGTCAAAAGCCTGGCGGGTCCTTCCCGAGGACACGTTCATGCAGCGGACATTGGGATGAGATAAAAATTTCTCGCTGCTCAAGGCGCCTAGCGTATCACAATAGCAAAGGTTGTCCCCATCCAGCCAGTGGGCAAATGGGGCCTCCTCCCAGGCAGGGGATAGTCCGGTATTGAACAAGATCTTTCGGTTACCAAGCTGGGCAAATTCTTTTTCCCCAAAAAGAACGGTATTTTTATTCAAACAGGTGACCACCACTTCATTCTGTGACAATAAGGCGCCCAAGGGCACATATTTGTATCCCTTTTCTCGAGCCTCCGCTTTTTCGCTACGGGAAAAATAGGAAATATGTGCTCCGAAGAACTTAAGCGCATCGGCCACCATACCGCCGGATTTTCCGAGTCCTACAATACCTGCCTTTAATCCGGTGATTTCTCGGGGTACACCATCCCAAGGTTTTGCAGGATTTCCGTCAGTATTGGCTCCGAAACCATGGAGGCAACGGACGAGTTCGCTGATCACGTATTCCACAACTCCCTCGTCTCCGTAATCGCGGATTCCTGTCACCGTTATTCCCCTCGTATTAGCATAGCGGATATCCACGTTGGCGGATTCTGGCGAATACAGGGAGCAGCACATGCCGATGTATTCAACGTGTGGGCATTTTTCCAATGCCTCCCTGCCAAGGGTAGAAGTATAACTGAGCAGGACCGCATCGGCATCTCCAATTCGCTTTACAATCTCTTCAACATCGGCAGGAATATCGTCGTACAAGACCACCTCATGAGCAAAGTCGTGTAATTGCTTTTCCGCAGAAGGAACCAAACTTAACGGCTCAATGCCTACTATTTTTTTAAACATCATCCTCTCTTTTTCCAGTAATAAACAAAGGTACAGGGAAGAACGTCAAATCCTTGAAAAGATGACAAATCCTCGGACGCTATTCGGAATTTGCAATTCCGGATCCAGATAGATGGGATTTGTAATCTCCATACTAACCATAGCCGAAAAAAACACAAATCCACTTAGCCCCGGTGTCGAGGATTAGAAATCCTCTAAATCTTTGCGTTAAAAACTATAGAAAGAAAGAAAGAAGTGATTTGCACTTCCTTCTTCTGTTAAAAATCTAAGCGCTATTTAGGCGTTGGGGCATGGGCGGCGATCAATCCCTCCTTTTTAAGTTTCTCCCAAAAATCCGCGGGAATTTTCACTTCCATGGAAGTCACATTGGCCTTGGCTTGCACTGCATCACGTGTACCGGGAATGACAGCGGCAACTACCGCTGGGGCTGCAGAAAACTGCAAGGCGGCGGTTCTCAGATCCACCCCATGGGTCTGGGCAATACGGTTGATCTTCTCCCGTTTTTCGATAAAGGCTGGAGGAATGTCCGTGGAATAATTATACCGGTCTATGCCGGCGAGGAATCCCGAATTCAGTGCGGCTCCCGAAACAATGGAGACGCCATGCTGCTCACAGGCCGGGAACAGGCGGTCAAGGGCATCTTCATGATCAATCAGCGAGTAGATCGTGGCAGAAAGGAAAATATCCGCATCAGCAACTTCTAACGTCTTCAAGATGGGGTCAACCGTATTTACCCCCAAACCCCAAGCTTTGATCAGCCCTTCTTCCCGCATCTTGGTCAATTCCGGCATAGCACCTTTTTCGGCTACTTTAAAATGCTCGTTCCAATTGTCTTTCATATCCCCGTTGTCAGGAGACAGGTCATGAATAAATACAATGTCAATGCTTTCTATCCCCAAACGTTGCAAACTGTCCTCGATCGACCGTCTTGTCCCCGACGCACTATAATCATATTCGTAGGTAAAGGGAGAAGGTTTCTGCCACATGGTGGGTGGGATATCCTTAGACGCTTTTAGCAGGCGGCCCACCTTGGTGGAAAGTATATAATCTTCCCGCTTTCGGTTGTGGAGAAAATGCCCGAACCTTCGCTCGCTCATCCCCAAGCCATACCAGGGGGAGGTATCGAAATACCGGACCCCAGCTTCCCAGGCGCCTTCCATGGCCTCCTGGGCCTGTTGGTCGGTAGTGGGGCGGAAAGCGTTTCCGATGGCCACACCGCCAAGGCCAAAATTCTGCTCAAGCTTGAACTTCTTCCTGTTTTGAAATTGCCTTCCAGCATTCTTTTCTGGTATCCCCGCTGAAATTGTTTGATCAGTTCCCGCAAATACTGGAATTACCGGAGCAAGTCCGGCCACGGCCGCTGCTTTTACACTTGTTGACATAAAATTTCTTCTTGTTGACATGATTGTAAATTTAGAAATTGAAGGGCAGTATGGGCTCTCTCCCACCCCATCGTTTTTCCAACAAAATCTGATCCATTGGGATAGGTGTTTAATGTAGCGCTGTTTTTAGGTGTCCAACGTTGTGCCATATCCGCACCGAATGTCTGAAGTAGCAACATGAAATAAAAATAGCTTATAATAAAAATTTTCTGGTTATTATGGCCGTCATCACTAAAATAAAACTTGTCTCCAAATCATTTACTCATAAAGAGCTTCCTTCAGACTGAGCCCAATTTATAATAACGAAAACACAGAACCATCCTTACCGAGACGGCTATAAGGTTGGCTTTGACGGGCGCGACTACATGGGTCGGCTATTTTTCCCTAGAGGAAAGACAAGATCAGAATTGTTTCAGTAAGGAAGGCCAAAAAAATGAATTTGCCAATCCAAATCCAGTACAGGGGTTCGGAAATGCGCATCCGAACCCCGTTTTTTTCTTTTTCAGGTTTTCAAATGGCCTTCGATGGAATCGTCCATGGTTTTTCCAATCATGGCGCCTATTGCAGTTTTAAGGAATGCCACCGCATTGCCATGTTTATTGTCCCAATAATAGCCTTCTGTGGGCCTTATCCTGAGCACCGTAATTCTCGGATCGTCCATCCCTTCCGTAAACCAAGCTTTCAAAATCGGATCCCATAGCTCCCTGATCAACACCTTGTCCGTACTGATGCTGGCCTCGCCAAATACACTCAAAAAATCTGAGTACTGCGAGCCTTGAAAAAGGAGTTGCACCTTCGGGTTTTCCTGGATCTGTTGGTTTTTGTGGCTGTCGTTGGCGCTCAAAAACAAGATTTCCCCATTCTCGTCCACTTTCTGCACCGACATCGGTCTGCTGGAAACTGGGTTGTTCGACGCGATATGCGTATTAAAGAAACAGGTCGTGTTTTTATCGATAAGTTCTTTGATCTTTTCTATGGCCTTTTGGGCATAGAGATCTTCGTGATTTTTTTCCTCCTGCTGGCGGTTGATGCTGTCCATGGGATTTGGGTTTAAATATGAAATGGTAAAGTGAAGCGTACGTGAATATGCTTCGTGCTGCAAATGATGCGCCAGCCGATAGGGAGATTTAAGGGAAGGCCAATATCGTTTAACTTTGTTCCCATTTCCTTGTCATAAAAGGGTCGGAGTTAGGGGCCACTTACTTATGGCTTTTTCTTATCCCAAGATTTTGTCATCAGTTTTTCCACGTCCGATAAGCTTTTCTGATATAATGTTCCCCGTCCGGCCATAAAGTCTCTCCTTTGGTAATCCAAGCCAAGCCAAAAAACTCTATAGCGACTGCTTCTAAAATGAATACCACCGGAATACCCTGTAGCCATTTGGGTTTGAAGGTAAAATAAGCCGCAATTAACAGCAGACAGCTAAGCATCAACCAGCCACTGATTTTATAGATTCGATTCCGCTTATGTTTTTGGGAGTTAACGGCAATAATACTATGGTTGGATCTGGGGAAATAAACCAAAGAAATTAAGGCCAATGAAATCAAAAAAACCGCTGCAAATAGCAAATGAAGCTGAATCCCAAACCAATAGGGAACAGTTTCATTTGCCACATGAATACTGGCCGAGCTGACATTGGACGCGGACGTAGGACTGAAACCCACTCCTATGGCACTAACAGCCGCCAAAGAGCTAAGTATTCTTTCGTTTCGGGTATAGCCCTTATAAGTGAGTAGAAATACTCCCAATATGCACAAAACGACGACCAGCACATCCCCGTTACTGGTGTAATAGTAATCACTGATGGATGGTGCTATCCGGGATCCATTTTCATCTATGACTGTAGTTCCTATCAGGATCAAGGGAAGCAATATACCGCAAAACCCGATCAGATTTCTTAAGGTCAAATAAGAAAACACCAATAGATTGTGCTCTTCTTTCAGCCGATCGAGCTCTTTCTCTTCCATGCAATCAATATACATGGTTTTGGCTAAAAATGGACATGGATCATGTCCATAAAGGCAAGAGCTATACCCTTTTAAACCTATTCGAGTTCTATCTTATGCACAAGAAAATCGGTGAGTTTGTTCCATTGGAATTCCTGTACACCTGCCCATCCGCCGGTGGCGATCAAGGTATTGATCAATTTTCGGTTACCTGCATCCTTATCATTATTAATCCCTTCCCTTTTTCCGATTTCGTAGGCAGAAATCTTTGTCCCTTCGAGTTGGACTTTAAAAGTACTCGTGGCTTCGGCGATGAAAAAATGTTCAATCTCATCCTGTTCTTCACTTCGTTTGGTCGGATTGATGCTCGGACTGACGGTAAATTCCGCCGATGTGTTGCTTTCTTGCGCATCTACCACGGTCACCCAGTTTTCGGGTACGGGTCCGGGCAAAACTATTTTTATATAATCCTTAACTTCCGGCCTGCTGCCAGGTTTTGCTATTCCCATCGGATCATGTAACTCAAAAGTTGAGGTGATTCCCGGCATTTCTGACCATTGGTTTACGTGGAAGAGCTTTTGGATTGACCGTTTGAATTCCTTTGCCGCCAGTTCTTCAGAGTGGAATTCCTGATCACTGGAGTAAAGTTTGTCCTTGGTAGCATCTCCCAATAGGACCTCTTTTTCTTCCTGTATTTTCTTGATAATCTTTTTGAACACCATATGATTTAATTATTGCCTAAGGCATTAGAACATGGTTAAAACAACACCTGCTCATGTTATCCACTTGGTCTTTAACAAAATGGGAATCACCATATCGCAGGCGTCAAGACTTGAGCTGATAAGGACAGATTAACACAAAAAACATGCAAAAGGTAATTGGCAAAAAGTCCGATGGGCCGAACCGGATGGTAGGCCTTTGGGTTTTTATTCGCTTGCCCAATGCGTATACTATTGGGAGAACTTGTCCAAGGCCTCAGCCACAGACGGTAAGAAAGCAACCTGGCTGCCCTTATTGCTTTCGTAAATAAAGTCATGGATACTTTTACAGGTATATTTAGAAAAATCCCCTACCACCGCCAGTTGTACGCGGTAATTAGAAAATTTCTGTAGTATCTCTCCGGCCATACCATTCCGAAGGTCGAAGAATTCGGGAGAAAGATGCTGCTCATGGAGGATGATCTTGTCAAACCCCTGATAGTAGAGATTGCCCAGTAGATCCAATGCATCCTCTGCAGAGTGGACGATAATTTCATCAGTTATAATTTCCGCGGCATTTCGCTCGTTAATAGCATGTGTTCTTATTTTCATCTCTTAATTATTATCTGGGATGAGGGGGGCGCTTGATGATCATTGATTGGTTCAACAGGGGATAGGTATGAGTTAAAATCCTTTCAATATCGCAAGGAAAAACCCTCCCAGACGCCTATTTAGGCAAGAATACCTTATTTCCCAAATAAATCTTATCTTTGGCGCATGGAAAATATGCCCCCCTGCCCTGCCTGTAGCTCAATCTACACTTATGAAATGGACGAAAAGCTGGTCTGTCCAGAATGCGGATTTGAATGGACAGCTCAGGTAGCAGAAGAAACAGAAAGTGCTCCCGTGGTAAAGGATTCCAACGGAAATATCCTCGTCAACGGGGATTCGGTGGTGGTTATCAAAAATCTCCCGGTAAAAGGTTCATCGCAGCCCATCAAGGCTGGCACCAAGGTGCGGAATATACGGCTTACGGACGGTGACCACAATATCGATTGTAAAATAGATGGCTTCGGCTCTATGGCATTGAAGTCGGAATTTGTAAAGAAAGCCTAAAATCAAATCAGTGTTTTTTGATTTTATCGTTATAGAGACATAAATTATGAGAAAGCAGATGTTATTGGCGTTGTTGGTACTGTTTACCATTTCAATTAACCATGAGATAGTTGCCCAAGAAACCAAGCCGGAGCCCGCTCCAGATTTTACACTTGAGGATCTTGAAGGGAACACGGTGTCTTTAAAGGATTTGGAAGGCAAAGTCGTGGTCCTGGATTTTTGGGCTACTTGGTGTGCCCCCTGTATAAAATCGTTTCCTGCCATGCAGATGGCTGTGAACAAATACAAAGATGACCCTGAAGTAGAATTTCTCTTCATCAATACCTGGGAACAAAGAGACGAACCTAAGGATATGATCCAACAACTGATGACAAGAAGAGGATTTGATTTTATTGTCTTGATGGATGAAAAAGATCCGGTTTCAAAAAGAAACCCTGTAGTGGAAAGTTATGGCGTAATAGGTATACCCGCAAAGTTCATTATAGATACTAAAGGGAACATCAGACACAAAATTACAGGATTTAAAGGAGGGAACAATGAGGCGCAAGTACAGGAATTGGCCTCTCTTATTGAAAGTGCAAGAGAATGATTTTTTTGTTATAAAAGGGCTTCAAATTGTACTCCGTTGGTTAGGTGTCACAGGCACTCCCAGCAGCTTTTACTTATAGCCATGATCTATCAAAAAAAAGAGCAGCCAAAGCTGCTCTTTTTTTTACCCATCACTTAGATCGGTCTGTTAGGCTGTTGGTTTCTCAAAATATCTCTGATTTCTGTCAGCAATACCTCTTCTTTGGTAGGTGCAGGCGGTGCAGCGGGAGCCGCCTCTTCTTTCTTTTTAAGCGTATTCAAACCTTTAATGGCCATGAAAATCGCTGCGGCAATGATCAAGAAATCAACGACAGTCTGGATAAACGTGCCGTAATTAAGAGAAACAGCGCTTATTTCGGTACCATCGGGATCTACATAGGCGTCCTTCAATACCCATTTCAAGTCGGTGAAATCCACTCCGCCCAACAGAAGCCCAATGGGTGGCATGATGATGTCGGCGACAAAAGAGGAAACAATACTACCAAAAGCACCGCCGATGATCACAGCTACTGCCAAATCCACAACATTGCCCTTAATGGCAAACTCTTTAAATTCCTTGATTAGTCCCATAGAATTGGTGGTTAGATTTTTTTTAGTTATGAAGATAGAGATTAAGATTGTAAAAATATACAAATCTGCGGTTTTCTCCCATTATCTCTCTACGACCATTATCTGACTAAGTCACAGGTTGCTAAATCCGCAAGGAATAGCATATAAAACAAATAAAAAGATAATTTTCACTCAATTTCTTAACCTTATCCCTCAAGGTGCGTTAAAAATTTATATTATTCGTTATCTTGCCCTCTCAAACAACATAGATTGACAGCTCGACAAAACACATACCGAAAGATTTCAATGGCATTTTTGATGCTGTTTCTATCTTTTTTAATGAGCCCCACCATCATGGTGACGGCAATTGATAAGGATGTGGATATTTCCATGGTGTTTAATCTTGTGGAAGAAGAGACCAAGGAAACAAAAGAAAAAGGTGTCGAAATCATTGATATTTTTCTCAAAAAACCCCTTTTGTTCCTGTTCGGTTTGAACAAAAGCGAGATCAAGCGCAACCAAGCATTTTACAACAGGATCTTATCCACGCTATATTGTCCCGGGGAAGTAGCCCCGCCTCCTGAATTTTCCTGATTTTTTTTATACCTGCCGCATCGATTATTACCACCCCAATCTTTGTGGCCATTTCTAGATGTTTAAGTAAATCCATTTTACTGGAGCATTCCTATTTTCAATCTTCATAAATTATCTAATGAAAAACAATAATCTATTTGCAAATCTGAAATCAGATTTTGCATCAGGATTGGTGGTCTTTTTGGTGGCTCTCCCCCTTTGCCTAGGGATTGCGTTAGCATCTGGAGCGCCATTATTTGCAGGGATCATCACTGGAATTATCGGGGGTATTGTCGTTGGTTTTCTGAGCCAATCACATATCAGCGTATCCGGACCAGCAGCAGGCTTGACGGCAATCGTGTTTGTGGCCATAGCGGATCTTGGATATGAGGCGTTCTTGGTCGCTGTTATTTTGGCCGGAGCGATGCAGTTGGCTCTTGGTTTAATCAAGGCCGGAACCATTTCTAATTATTTTCCTTCCAACGTTATCGAAGGAATGCTGGCGGGGATAGGTGTCATTATCTTTATCCAGCAAATCCCCCATGCTTTGGGAGCCAATGTGGAGATAGGTTCTGGTTTAGCCATCTTTTCTTCAGTATTTGCTTCTTTTCTGGACATCCAGCCGGGGATACTCATCATCACCGTCGCCTCATTGGCCGTTTTGATCGCCTGGCAAAATGTCCCGTCCCTAAAGAAACTGAAACTGATACCGGGAGCTTTGGTGGCAGTAGTTTTGGGAATCCTTATCAACGCCACCTTTATTTTGACGGGCAGTCCACTGGCCGTGGATGCGGCTTATTTGGTCAACCTGCCTGTCCCCTCAAGCCTTGATGAAGTGAAAGAAGTATTTATTACCCCTTCCTTTGCCGCTATAGGAGATCCCGGTGTGTGGGTCGTCGCCATCACCATTACTATCGTCGCTTCGATCGAGACCTTGCTTTGTATCGAAGCCACAGAACGGTTGGATCCATTGAAGCGCTTTGTAAACACCAACGTAGAATTAAAGGCCCAGGGAATAGGAAATATGATCAGCGGCGTCTTGGGCGGTTTACCGATGACGTCGGTGGTCGTGAGATCTTCGGCCAATGTGAATGCAGGAGCTAAATCAAAAATGTCTGCCATAATCCATGGCTTGCTCCTGCTGGTCTGCGTAGCTTCTATTCCCATGTTGCTCAACCGGATACCCATGGCGACACTTGCGGCAATTCTTTTGATGATCGGTTACAAACTTGCCAACCCTGCCACGATTAAACACTTTTGGGAAAAAGGAAAATACCAGTTTATTCCCTTTATCGCTACCCTTCTGGCCGTGGTTTTTCTGGATTTGTTGAAGGGAGTAGCATTGGGAATGATTATCAGTGTGATTTTTATCCTGCGGGGTAATATCAAAAGAGCTTATTACTTCAGGAAGGAACAATACAAGAATGGGGATATCATCCACGTTGATTTGGCCCAAGAGGTATCTTTTCTCAACAAAGCAGCGATTAAACTGACACTCACCAATTTGCCGAGAAACTGCAAAGTGGTGATCAACGCCTCAGACACGGTGTATATCGCACATGATGTATTGGATTTAATCCACGAATTCAAAACCGTCAATGCACCGGAAAAGGGAATTGAAGTCCTGTTATTGGGATTTAAGGAAGCCTATAGATTGGGCAATGATATTGATGAGCACAACCAGGTTTTTGTCGAGCAAAATTTATTGTCCCAAGAAAGAAAAGACAACCTAAACCATGAAGACATCTTCCTTAATTTAACCAAAAACAAAAATTGACGACCCTACACCTATTCGGAAAAATGAAAACACAAACAGCAGAAACACAAGCAAATCTGACCCCTGCCAAGGCATTGGAAATATTAAAAGAGGGCAACCAAAGATTCGTAAACAATTTAAAAGTGAACAGGAACCTGCTAGAGCAGGTCAATGCGACGAAAGACGGTCAGTTCCCATTCGCCATAATATTAAGCTGTATCGACAGCAGGACCTCTGCGGAGCTGATTTTTGACCAAGGCCTGGGAGATATTTTCAGCGTGCGGATCGCCGGAAATGTCATCAATCAGGATATTCTTGGCAGCATGGAATTTGCCTGTAAGCTTGCCGGCTCCAAACTTATAGTCGTATTGGGCCACAGTAAATGTGGCGCAATCAAAGGAGCCTGTGGGGGAGTAAAACTGGGCAACCTGACCGGTTTGCTGGAAAAAGTGGAGGTATCCATTGATCAAGTAAAATCAGAAATGCCCGAAGTAGGCCGTACTGAACCCGACTTTGTGCGAGCGGTGGAACAGCAGAACGTACTTTCCACAATGAATATGATTCTTGACGAAAGCCCCACCTTAAGAGCGCTTTTTGAAAATGGCGAGATCGGAATTTCCGGTGCCTACTACGACGTTGATACAGGAGAAGTAGAATTTATGAAAGAAGCCATTGCGGAACCCGTAGCAGGTTAATTATGGTGGCAGGCAGATAAAAAAGGGCGGTCTCTCGGAGACCGCCTTTTTGTATTTCAGTTCGATGGTCTTGCGCCAATTCATCATTATTTTCTGTCAATGAACTTATTCTATTTTATCGCTTGTTTAACCAAGGTACAAAGATCGAATAGTATAATATGTCAGAATTAATTATCTCAAGTGCCCCGATTGTCAAACGAATTCCCCAAGAACTTTCCATACATGGCCATACCCGGACCGATCAATACTACTGGCTGAATGACAGGGCCAATCCTGAAGTTATCAAGTACCTCAACCAGGAAAATGATTATTTAAAGGATCAGCTTCGGCATACAGAAGAATTCCAGGAAAAACTATTCAATGAAATGAAAGGCCGGATCAAGGAGGAGGATGAAAGCGTTCCTTACCTTAAGGATGGTTATTATTACTATACGAAATTTATCAAAGGCGGTGAATATCCGCTGTTCTGCAGAAAGAAAGAAAGTCTTTTGGCAGAAGAAGAAATTTTGCTTGACATCAATATCCTGGCCCAAGGCTTCGATTATATGAATGTCAGCTCGATTGCTGTAGCCCCAAACCAACACCTACTGGCCTTCTCACAGGATAGTGTTGGAAGAAGAATCTATGACATCCGTTTCAAGGATTTGCTCACCGGAGAGTACTTGGAAAATTGCATCGCCTCCGTAACCGGAAATGTCGCATGGGCAAATGACAACCAAACGCTATTTTACTCAAGACAGGATCCCGATACCCTTAGGGCCTTCCAGATTTATAAGCACGTATTGGGAAGCAAACAGGAGGAAGACGTTTTGGTCTATCAGGAAGACGATGACACCTTCACCTGTTACGTGAGCAGATCCAAATCCAAGAAATATATATTTATCACCTCCCAGAGTACCGTTTCCACCGAATGCCGTTTTATCCCCTCCGAGGATCCAAATGCTGGGATGACACTGATCCAGGAGCGCGTGCGCGATCTGGAATATTCCGTAGAACATCATAAAGAGGAATTTCTTATCCTCACCAATGACGGCGGAGCCAGTAACTTTAAATTGGTTAAAACCCCTGTCTCTTCACCCGAAAAGAGCCACTGGAAGGATATCATCCCCCACCAAAATGATGTATTGCTGGAGGGCTTTGAGGTTTTTAGGGACTTTTTGGTGCTGGATGAAAGGTTCAATGGCCTAAACCGTATTCAGGTCCGCTCCTGGGATGGAAGTGATTTGCATTATATTGAATTTGAAGAACCCACCTATTCCGCTTGGGTCGGCCACAATCCGGAATTTGACAGTCGAATTTTACGCTTCGGATACAATTCTCTCACCACACCCTCTTCTACGTACGATTATGACATGATCAGCCGTCAAAAAGTATTGTTAAAACAGCAGGAGGTCGTGGGCGGTTATGATGCCGGGCAGTACACCTCGGAAAGAATATGGGCTCCCGCAACAGACGGCACAATGATTCCCGTTTCCTTGGTTTACAGAAATGACCTTTTCCAAAAGGATGGAACGAACCCTTTGCTGCAATATGCCTACGGTTCATACGGCCATAGTATAGACGCGGTGTTTAGTTCAAGCAGGCTTAGTCTGTTGGATCGAGGCTTCGTGTTTGCCATCGCCCATATCCGGGGCGGACAGGAGATGGGAAGACACTGGTACGAGAGCGGAAAGATGTTGGACAAGATGAATACCTTTACCGACTTTATTGCCTGCTCCAAATTTCTTGTAGAACAACAATACACGCGTCCTGAACACCTTTACGCCATGGGAGGAAGTGCTGGTGGTTTATTGATGGGTGCCGTCATGAACATGGCGCCGTCTTTATACCATGGAGTAGTCGCAGCGGTGCCATTTGTGGATGTAGTGACCACGATGCTGGACGAAAGCATTCCGTTGACAACAGGAGAATTTGACGAATGGGGTAATCCCAAAAATAAGGAGTATTATGAATATATGCTTTCCTATTCTCCCTATGACAACATTTCAGCGAAAGACTATCCCCATTTGTTGGTGACCTCCGGTCTTCATGACAGCCAAGTGCAGTATTGGGAGCCTACCAAATGGGTGGCCAAACTCAGGGAAATGAAAACCGACGACAATAAATTGTTGCTGTATACCAATATGGACGCCGGACACGGCGGAGCATCTGGAAGATTCCAAGCCCTCAGAGAGCTCGCTTTGGAGTACACCTTCCTTCTGGATTTGGCCGGAAAGATTGACTGAAAATAGGCTTTATGGAAAAGGCCGACCTCTGAATTTAAAGGGGTCGGTTTTTCTTTTTGAAACAGATAAAAATCAAACTTTTTTATAGCTAATCCGATTAGACTAAGTACTTATTAAAACAAATAAATGAGCAACCTCGGATCTCTTCTATTTCTTTCCTTACTCGCTTTATTTTCTTTGACCTTAAGTTGGTATGTTTTTCAGGCTTTGAAAACCGTTCTTTCCCAATGGGATAGTCCCGGCGGAAAAGCTGCCGCATATCTAGCCTATTGGTTGCTTACCTGTGCCTATGTTTTTTTTATCATTTCCTCTATTGTTACCATTTCCCGAACGGGTGAAATTTCAGGAAATGCCCAGATGGGACTTAACGTATTTTTGACGGTCACCATCACGCAGGCTACTATTATTCTGTTCCTTTTAAGTGAAGATCTCTTCCGGGGGATACAGGCCGGCGCCAATTTTCTATCCAACAATATTTCCCCCAAAGAATCTTATCTACCAGAACGGCGGAAGTTTGTCAGTCAGCTGGCACTGCTGGTCGCGGCTGTCCCCTTTATCGGTTTTGTATATGGGATAGTCAAAGGGAAGTACAACTTTAAAGTGTTTAGGGAAACGCTCTATTTTGAAGACCTTCCGGATGCCTTCGATGGATTTACCATTACCCAGCTGTCAGATATACATGCGGGAAGTTTTAAGGACATTTCTGCGGTTCAAAAAGGAATTGATTTGGCTAAGGAGCAAAAATCCGATTTGTTTGTCTTTACTGGCGATCTTATCAATGTGTCGGCTGAGGAAATCGGTCCGCTAGTGGATCGGTTTAAGCAAATCAATGCCCCCTACGGCCAATATTCAATTTTGGGCAACCACGATTACGGAGATTATATCCAATGGCCTTCACCGCAAGAGAAGGTGAAAAATTTTAATGATTTAAAAGCAAGCCATGCAAAAATGGGGTACCAACTGCTGCTGGACGAACATGTGACCATTGAAAAAGCGGGCCAAAAAATCCAGCTTCTGGGGGTAGAAAATTGGGGGGTAGGTTTCAAGTCAAAAGGCGATCTGGAAAAAGCACTCCATGGGGTCGAAAAGAAAGATTTTAAAATATTATTGTCCCATGATCCTTCCCACTGGGAACAAGTAGTCAAAAACCATCCTTCAAAAGTTCACCTCACCCTTTCAGGACACACCCATGGGATGCAGATGGGCGTAGAAACGCCATGGATCAGGTGGAGTCCCGCTAAGTTTCGTTATCCCCATTGGGCGGGTTTGGCGGAACAGGCAGGGAGATACCTCTATGTCAATAGAGGATTTGGTTTTCATGCTTTTGCGGGAAGAGTGGGGATTTGGCCGGAAGTAACGGTGATTGAGTTGAGAAGAAAAACATCTTAACAAGAAGAGGAATAGGACAATTAAACAAAGATATGCGTCTTGGTTAAAAATAGTTTCCCTAAATTTATCATTGACGCTTTAGAATCAAATTTGGATATCATGAAAAACACCTTTAGTGCAATTGTATTTGCTGTTTCCATTATTGTTGCCGCTGTTATTTTAGGCAACGCTTTTTTAAACCGGAACAAATCCGACCACAAGATTTCACTTACGGGGCTGGGGGAAATGGATTTCACCTCTGATCTCATTGTATGGGAAGGGGTATTCAATAAGGACAATACCGATCTTCGCCAAGCCTACGCTGATCTTGACAAGGATAAAAAGATTATTATCGACTATTTGAAATCAAAGGGTGTAGAAGAGAGTGGATTTGTCTTCAGCGCCGTCCAGACCAATGAGAAGTCCAAGCCCAATTATTCCAATGACGGGCGGTATTTGGGAGAAACCTTCCTCGGTTACAATCTCACCCAAACTATCAAATTGGAATCTCAAGATGTCAATAAAATTGAGCAGATCTCGAGAGAGATTACAGAACTGTTGAACCAAGGTGTTCAATTTTACTCCCAGCCACCCCGTTATTATTATACAAAACTTGCCGATCTTAAGATCGAAATGATCTCTAGAGCAACAGAAGATGCCAGAATAAGAGCCGAAAAAATCGCTGAAAATTCCGGTGCCAAATTAGGCAACCTGATTTCTGCGAATTTGGGCGTCTTCCAGATTACCGGCCAGAATTCCGGGGAAGATTATTCTTGGGGCGGGACATTCAACACCGCAGCCAAGGAAAAAACCGCTTCAATAACCGTCAAGCTGGATTATCAGGTGGATTAACCAATAAAAATTAATTGCGGCGGAGAGTAGTTGACTCAATGATCATCTATTCCCGCAAGGGAAAAAACCGCAATTGAACTCATTTTGGCCTGACAACATTGGGGACAGGCAATCACATTTGTTTTCCTTTCGAGGGCCGTTCTCAATGCTTCTCTCGCATTGTTGAAAGGCCCAAGATAGGTCCTGTTGACCATAGACGGGATTTTGGGGCAATCTTTTTCGTGCACCTCGCTCACCTCTGACGGATTTCTGGTTATATCTAAATAAAAGAATTTCATAACACTTAATAAGAATTTCAAATTTAAAGATACGCCTAAAAACTCCTTTAAAAAATACCCTGTTTAGGGTATTTTTACTTTCCTCTGAGGTTAAAAGATACCCATTGAAACCTCAGCAGTATACAACAGGTGAATGGTCTTCTGGTGATTTCATGGATTTTTTTGACAAATATCAGTATGTTTGAAATAAAGATGAGACCGCTAATACAACATCAGGAGAGAGAGTTGGTCATATTGCTGAGACAAGGTGATAGAAATGCCTTTGATGAATTGTACTACAGGTATGTGCCTCGCCTGACCGCGTTCTCCAGAACTTACATTAAAAATGAGGAGGAAGCCGAGGAGGCGGTTCAGGAAATTTTTATCAAAATATGGGAAAAGAGAAAGTCGTTGGATGAAACAAAGAACTTCAAAAGCTATCTTTTCCAATCCATAAAGAATTATTTTCTTAATTTAATCCGGAACAAAAAAGATGCTTATCAGCTTTCGGAGATTCCTGAGGAACTGCATCCGAGCAAAGAAAATATTATAGAAGACCTGAATTACAAAGAATTGGAGGAGACTGCCTTAGGCCTGATTGCTTCCCTTCCCAAAGTACAACAGGAGGTGTTTACCCTAAGTAGAATCGAGGGAATGTCTAATTTGGAAATTGCAACCAAATTAAACCTTTCAAAAAGGACGGTAGAACATCATATTTACCTTTCTGTCAAACATCTAAAAGGGAAGCTGATTAATAAGGAAACTTTATATCGCTCTTTGCTGATAGCCTTTTTCTTTTTTTGATTTGACATCCCTTATTGATCGGCCCCCGACAATGTCCAACTGAGTGTTCCTGTTGTTATTGCGAATCGGCCACACCGCTGTACTCCGGTTCTACTTTGCTAAATACCGTTCAGCATTGTTACACTAAGCAGGTCCCCGTAAACAGTTTTCGATGCCAGTTTTAATTGCCAAACCTTAACTACAGTTATGGCAGCCAAGGAATAACCACGGGCTGGGAATGGTGATTTTTTCAAAAAGATAAAATTTTTTTTAAGTATTTCTATGGTTCAATGTGTATTACATAAAACGACCCTCCCAATTGATAGAAGAAAAACTTATCCGATTCTTAAATGACGAATCTTCCCACGAAGAGAAATCAGAGGTGTGTGAATGGATAAATCAACCGGGATCACAGGCAGCATTGGAAGAAATACTTCGGTTAAATTGGACCAACGCAGGAAATAAAACGATTTACATAAAGATGCTGAAAAGAATCCATCAAGTTACCGCTGCCACGACAACATTGCCGATCACTGATACGAAATGGCCTAGATGGATGGTAATGTCCGCCAGCATTTTGTTACTGGCCGCGTCCGCCTCAAAAACTTTAATGGATGAAGAAGGGTATGAAATTGATGAGGATTATGCGGGGCTATTCTTGTTTGGTTCAGAAGATTCTCCGGAGATCATCCTCCAAGTCCAGTATCTACGGGGTGTACAAACCCACAACTTGCCCAGGAATTACCTGTCAAGAATGGCGTTGGGCCACTCCAACAAAAAGCCACCGCAGGATATGGTAGACACCTATGACTGCATTGACGGACTTCCTATAGATGAATCCCCTCTGTTCGATCCCCAAAGTCCATTTGAAAACAGAGACCCGAGGCTAGAGTATACCCTGGTGGTTCCTGGAAGTAGATTAATAAACCATATTTTCGATACCAATCCAGAGGTGGAACAGGTGCTGGATTTCAGCCAAGATCCTCCGGTACTGGTAGAAAATATTGAAGCTGACCACGCCTATGCCTCTTTTACCGGCTACTTGTACCGTAAACACGTAGATCCTGCCAACTATCCAACAGATGTATCCGCCAGCGAGCAAAATCTCAATTTATTCCGGCTTGCGGAAATCCTGTTGAACTACGCTGAAGCCAAAGTAGAACTGAATGAACTGGATAACACGGTGTATGACGCCATCAACGCCATCCGCACCCGACCTTCAGTGAACATGCCTCCTATCCTTCCTGGAAAAAGCCAAGAAGAACTAAGAAATGTCGTTCGAAAAGAACGGAGGCACGAAATGGGCATGGAAGGGCTCCGGTACTTTGATATCAGAAGGTGGAGAATCGCCCATGAAGTCATCCCTGGACCATTGAGAGGCCGGGTGAACCGGTACAGTGGTGGCGGATGGCTGAACGAGCCTCCTGCGATTGACGAAATCGGAACGCCCAGCTATGACAATGTCAGCAATGCCAATCAAATGGTGGTGATAGAAACCCGAAATTTCGACCCTGAACGGGATTATCTATGGCCAATACCAAGAATTGAATTGGAAACCAACACTGCACTAATACAAAATCCAAATTATTAAATCCCAGTTACATCCCCTATCTTAAGGGCTTGAAAATTAACCCCACCCTGCTCCTATTATCGAGCAGCAGGGTGGGTTTAAAATGGCTTTTTAAACCCAATATCTTTGGAATAACCAGGAAAAAACATCCTCATGAAAACAACCCTCTTCAACATTTCCTTACTATTGTTACTGTGCTTTTTTTCCCTGTCTGTCCATTCTCAGACCAGATCCTATGATATCGTCATCTACGGGGGTACCTCTGCAGGGGTAGCGGCCGCGATCCAAAGCTCAAGAATGGGCAAATCCGTGGTACTGATTGAGCCATCGGAACATTTGGGAGGATTAACCACCGGGGGACTGGGAGCCACGGACATCGGCAATAAATCTGCCATAGGCGGTATCTCAAGAGAATTCTACCAGAACATCAAAGAACATTATGATAATCCCGCCAGTTGGACCTTGCAGACACGGGAGGAGTATTTTTCAGACAAAACCAGCCGATCCAAAGAAGGGGAAGATGCCATGTGGACTTTCGAACCATCTGCCGCCAAGAAAGTCTATCAGCAGATGCTGGAATCAGAGGACGTTGAGATCATCACCGAAAAAAGGCTTGACAGAAGCAATGGGGTAAAAACCCAGAATAACCGTATCGTCCAAATCCTCATGGAGACAGGAGAGGCTTTTGAAGGCAAGATGTTTATGGACGCCACGTATGAAGGAGATCTCTTGGCCACCGCTGGGGTCACTTATACGGTAGGGAGAGAAGACAACAGGGAGTACGGTGAAACATTGAACGGCGTTCAGGCCAACAAGTACCACGTAACCTTAGACGGAAAGGTCTCCAGAAATGGCATTCACCATAATTTCGTGAACCAGGTAGATCCCTATGTGGTCAAAGGTGACCCGTCCAGTGGCTTGTTGCCGTTTATTATCAAAGGCAGGCCTGGAGTAGATGGCTCTGCGGACAAAGGCATACAAGCCTATTGCTTCCGGATGACCTTGAGCAACCATCCAGATAACCGAATTCCTTTTCAAAAGCCGGAAGGCTACGATGAACTGGACTATGAGCTGCTTTTCAGAAATTATGAGGCAGCAGAAGGTCCTTTAGAAAACATGTACCATTACGGCGATCCACTGGTACCCTGGATCAACACTCCCATGCCCAACAGAAAGACGGATACCAACAACCAAAAAGGCTTCTCCACCGACTTTATCGGGCAAAACCACGACTACCCGGAAGCATCCTACGAAGAAAGGGAAATGATAAGAGACAGACACCTTAAATACCAACAGGGCCTGATGTGGTCTCTTGCCTACCATCCCCGTATTCCGCAACAGGTGCGTGAGGTGGTTTCTCAATGGGGGATGTCTAAAGACGAATATACAGAAAACGGCGGCTGGACCCCGCAATTGTATATTAGGGAAGCCAGGCGGATGTTAAGTGATTATGTGATCTCGCAGCGGGATTGTGAAGGTTTGGAAGTTACCGATGATCCGGTGGGATTAGCGGCCTACCAGATGGACTCTCACATGGTACAACGCTATGTGGACCACAATGGATATGTACAAAATGAGGGAAATGTAGAAGCCCATGTTCCCTCTCCCTACCCTATTTCTTTTCGTTCCATTATCCCAAAAAAAGGGGAAATAGAAAACTTGGCTGTACCTGTTTGCGTCAGTTCTACGCATATCGCCTTTGGCTCTATCCGTATGGAACCTGTCTTCATGGTACTGGGACAATCGGCAGCCATAGCTGCCAGTTTAGCAATAGACAAAGAGGTATCCCTGCAAGAGTTACCCTATGGGGACCTGAAGAAGGTTCTTATTGAAAAAGGTCAAGTATTACAAACCCCGTCCAAATAAAGCTACACACTAAAAACCCATTTAAATTAACCATTTTTCTGATGAAAAAAATTTTCAAATTTAATAATTGGCTGGCGGTATTCTTCCTATCCCTTACTGCTGCCTGCAATCCCGCCCCCGAGCAGGAAGAAATGCTTGATGTGGTCGTCTATGGCGGCACATCGGCGGCTATCACCGCTGCTGTGCAGGCAAAAAGAATGGGGAAAACGGTTGTCGTGGTTTCACCTGATACCCATTTGGGAGGCTTGACTTCGGGTGGCCTTGGATTTACAGACACCGGCAAAAAAGAGGTAATTGGTGGGATTTCCCGTGAATTCTACCAAAAGGTCTATGACCATTATCAATCCGATGAGGCATGGCAATGGCAAGGCAAATCTGAATATGGCAACAAAGGCCAGGGTACTCCCGCCATTGACGGGGATGCCAGGACCATGTGGATATTTGAGCCCCATGTTGCTGAGAAAGTTTTTGAGGATATGGTGAAAGAAAATAACATTGAGGTCCTACGTGATGAATGGCTGGACAGGGAATCGGGAGTGACCGTGCAGGATAATAGAATAACCGAAATCAGAACCCTAAGCGGAAAAAAATTCAAAGCCAAAATGTTTATCGATGCTACGTATGAAGGAGATCTGATGGCTGCCGCCGGCGTCAGCTATCATGTGGGCAGGGAAGGCAACAGTGTATATAATGAAGAATGGAACGGTATCCAAACTGGGGTCTACCACCACCGTCACCATTTTATGGTGTTGGACACGCCCATTGATCCTTATTGGGTCCCGGGCGATCCTTCCAGCGGGCTGCTGCCTAGAATCAGTGCTGAAGCCCCAGGAATAAAAGGCGAGGGAGACCATAAGGTACAAGCCTATTGCTTCAGAACCTGCATGTCGAACCATCCTGACAACCGGGTGCCTTTCCCAAGACCACAAAACTATGACTCTACCCAATACGAACTCCTGGTAAGGATCTTTGATGCCGGATGGAGGGAATGGTTTCAAAAATTCGATATTATCCCAAACAGAAAAACCGACACCAATAACCACGGCCCTTTTAGCAGTGACAATATAGGAAGGAACTATGATTATCCCGAAGCAAGCTATGAGCGAAGAAAGGAGATTATTCAGGAGCATGAGGACTACCAGAAAGGACTCTTGTATTTTGTGGCCAATGATCCTCGGGTTCCCCAAGAAATCCAAGAAGAATTCCAGCAATGGGGCTTAGCCAAGGACGAATTTACTGATAACGGCAACTGGCCCCACCAGATCTATGTGAGGGAAGCAAGAAGGATGATTGGGAAATTTGTCATGACCGAAAATGAGTTGTTAAAAAAGACTCCTACCCCAGAGCCGGTTGGGATGGGTTCCTATACCATTGATTCCCATAACATCCAACGATATGTCACTGAGCAAGGCCATGTACACAATGAAGGCGATATAGGGGTGGGACTACCAGGAGGACCTTATGAAATAGCTTATGGTTCTTTGGTCCCTCAGGAGGGTGAGGTGGAAAACCTCTTGGTTCCGGTAGCTGTCTCTTCCAGCCACATTGCTTTTGGCTCCATCAGGATGGAACCGGTTTTTATGATCTTGGGGCAATCAGCCGCCACAGCTGCTGCAATGGCTATAGACAGTGGAATATCCGTTCAAGAGGTTCCTTACCCCCAGCTAAAAGAGCAGTTAGAAAAGGACAACCAAATCTTAACCACAGGACAGGAATTGAAAAAATGAAAAGAATAACCAAAATAATCGCGCTTTGTCTTTTCTTCTTATACGGATGCGGGCAAGAAGAAACTCCTGTAGAATATGATGTAGTAATTTATGGTGGTACTTCAGCCGGCGTCATTGCCGCCTATACCGCAAAGACCATGGGTAAATCCGTTTTCATTGTCGAGCCCAGCAGACATTTGGGAGGATTGACTACCGGGGGATTGGGATATACCGATATCGGAAATAAGTATGCGGTCACCGGCTTGTCCCGCGACTTTTACCGGAGGCTGGGAGACCATTATGGGAAGTTTGAACAATGGATCTTTGAACCGCATGTAGCAAAAAACACTTTTCAGGAATACCTTGATCGTGCGGACATCCAAGTATTGTACAATTTCAGGATTACAGACGTCAAAAAAACGGATGGAGTAATTCAGGAAATCACCCTCGAAAACTCTTCCGACCCTACTTCAGAAGCAAAAACAATTTCCGGAAAAATGTTTATTGATGCCACTTACGAAGGGGATCTGATGGCAAATGCTGATGTCAGGTACACTATCGGTAGGGAAGCGAACAACCTATACGGCGAGACCTACAATGGGGTGCAATTGATGACAGGCCACCAGTTTCCCGATGGGATCGATCCTTACCATGTGCCCGGAGACCCGTCCAGCGGCTTATTGTGGGGCATTAGCGAGAATACTTTGGAAGAAGACGGGACAGGGGATGATAAGATCCAGGCCTATAATTTCCGCATCTGCCTCACCAACGACCCCGCAAATAGGGTTGAAATTACCCGGCCGGAGGGATATGATTCCACCCAATTCGACCTGCTCGTACGCCTGTTTGAAGCACAACCGGACAAAAGGAACATCAGCGATTATTTTATATGGAGCAGGATGCCCAACAATAAAACGGACATCAACAACAGAGGCGGTTTTTCCACCGACATGATCGGCATGAACCACGACTATCCGGAAGCGGATTATCAGAGAAGGCAAGAGATCATTGACCAACATGCCCAGTACACCAAGTCCCTGCTTTACTTCTACAAGACGGATCCCCGGGTGCCCGCCGAATTGCAAAACTTCGTGCAGGAATGGGGATATCCCAAAGATGAGTACCAGGACAACGGCCATTGGTCCCCCCAACTTTATGTCAGGGAAGTGAGAAGAATGGTGGGTGAGTACGTCATGACCGAGGCCAATTGTGTCGGCGATGAGGTAGTGGAAGACGGCGTCGGAATGGCGGCTTACACCATGGATTCCCATAACATACAAAGGATCGTTGCTGAGAAAGACGGTCGGAAAATGGTGAAAAACGAAGGCAATGTGGAAATCGGCGGCTTTGGCCCCTACCCTATTTCCTACCGTTCCCTTATTCCCAAAAGAGAGGATGCCGTAAATCTGTTTGTTCCTGTAGCCCTGTCCGCCAGCCATATCGCCTATGGCTCTATCCGTATGGAGCCGGTATTTATGGTGTTGGCCCAATCTTCGGCAGTAGCGGCTTGTATGGCAATAGATGAAGGCTTGGCTGTTCAGGATGTTGACGTCACCGCCTTACAGCTGGTATTAGACGAAAATCCATTGGCTGATGGAAGCACCGCAGAAATACTGGTGGACAACGATGATAACGAAAGAGTTGAGATCAGTGGTGAATGGGAACGCCAAACCCGTGGCGGATATGGCCCAAGCTTTTTAACTGATGCTTCCATGGGTAAGGAAGATAAATCCGTTCGGTTCATTCCCGAGATAAAGACGGCAGGAAATTATGATGTTTACGTCTACTTTTCCCGTACAGCCGATGCCTCTCCGACAACCCTATTGAAGTTGTCAGATGGCCAAACAGAAAGGGAAATACTTATCAAAGAAGACGATATCCGTGTAGAAGGACAGACGTCTGGGGAATGGGTCCATCTGGGCCAGCACCAACTCGAAAAAGGTAAAAATTCTTATGTGGAAGTTACCAACAAAGGAGCCAGTGGACGTGTGGTTGCGGATGCGATGGTGTGGGTGCCCAAGCGGTAATTGAATGAAAAAACAGAGGGACCTAATGATTGAGGGAAGGACTTGATCTTCTATTCAGCCCCTCGCTGTGATATCCTTCTCCCTGAGCTTGATCAATCGTGTTTATTTATTGTTTCATGCCAGAAGCTAGGTCGGGCTGGCCCGCAAAATGGTCAGCCCGACCTTATTTTTTGCAATTAAAGGTGACGATCTTACCAAGAGAAGTGGGCCTCCAAGCGATCCATTATTTTTCCCAACGTTATTCACGGGAGACTACCGTAAATAAGTCCTTACATTCCTTTAATCCATTTTTATAAAAATACTATTCTAATAAAATGGATTAAGACATATTTTTTTCCTATAATGTAGCTTAATTATGGAAGAAAATACATAGCATCAAAAACTCCACTATTTCAATAAACACCAAATGATAAACAACCACCCACTCTACCTTTTTGGCAGGCAAACTACCGCCCTCTTTTATGGGTTTTTGCTCCTGTTTTTACTGATTAATCCGTTCTCGTCAAAGGCTTTCGTGGTTCCACATAAAAGAATCAACAAAGCCTTTCCTATCAAGTACCAGCAAATACCGATCAAAGGCAAAGTAACGGATCAAAACGGAAATGCGATCCCAGGAGCCACAGTTTTGGTGGAAAGTAGTACTACAGGAACAGCCACAGACCTCAATGGAAATTTTTCCATAGATGTTCCCGAAGGATCCGTTCTAGTCATCTCTTTCATAGGCTATGAACCACAACGGATAACTGTTGAAAATCAAAGTTTGCTGAATGTAATTCTTCAGGAAGATCTTTCTTCCCTGGAGGAGGTAGTGGTAGTGGGATATGGTACGGTCAAGAAAAGCGACCTCACCGGTTCCGTGTCTTCCATAAAGGGCGAATCTATCCGGGAGTTCCCCGTGGCCTCCATTGATCAGGCGGTACAGGGAAGAGCGGCAGGGGTGCAGGTGACCCAAGCGTCCGCAGCCCCAGGCGGAGGTGTTTCTGTCAGGATCCGGGGTTCCAACTCCATCAACAGTGGCAGCGAGCCGTTGTATGTTATCGATGGATTCCCCATATACCCAGACAATGGCGCCTATGGGGTTGGCGGAAGCCGACAGCCTTCAAATATCATGTCAACCATCAATCCCAACGACATAGAATCCATTGAAATATTAAAAGACGCTTCTGCTACCTCTATATATGGATCAAGGGGCTCCAACGGCGTGGTGCTCATCAGTACCAAAAGAGGAAAATCAGGGGAAAGCATTGTTGAATATGATGGATCTGTTTCCGTCCAAAACATATCCAAAAAAATAGATGTCCTCAACGGTAGGGATTATGCCATCTACTTAAATACCATGGAACAGAGTCAGGGTGGAGCACCGCTATATACCCAAGAGGAAATCGATGCGATAGGAGTAGGCACTAACTGGTTGGACGAAATCATACAGCAAGGATCCATCAGTAGCCATCAGCTGAGTTTCTCCGGCGGCAACGAAAAAATGCGATATGCTATCGTCGGCAATTATTTCAACAATGAAGGAATTATTAAGCATACTGATTTCAATCGCTATGGTATTCGACTGAACCTGGACAATAGTGCATTAAATGGCCGCCTGATGATCAATTCCAGCTGGTCTTTTAACAGGACCAATTCCAACAATGCCCCTACTGATCGCGGTGGACCGGGAGGCATTATCATCACGGCTTTGGGATTGGATCCCGCTGTTCCGGTTCGAGATGCTGATGGAGAATATCAATTGGCCTCCTATGACGGAAGGTTTAACATCAATCCCTTACAGGAGCTCGAGTATGTCACTGACAGGGACATAAATAACCGCGTATTGGGCAATACCGGCTTTACCTTTAACATCATCGAGGGCTTAAATTTTAAAACCAGTATTGGTGCAGACGTACTTAATGCCGGCAGAACAACTTTCTTTCCAGTTGAAATTTCTCGCTTGGGCAGGGATCGGTCCGGCGAATTGACCAAAGCCAACAGAAGCTCTATCAATATACTCAATGAAAATATTCTTACCTATAACAGACAATTCAATCAGAACCATAATCTCAATGTCATAGGTGGTTATACGTTTCAGAAAGAAGTCAATGAAGGAATGAGCGCCACCAACCGCGGCTTATCGGCGAGCCATGTGGACCAGGCTTCTTTAGGAGGGGGTACTGATATCCAAATCCCTTTTTCTGACAGAAGAGAATGGCTGTTAAAATCATTTCTTGGACGAATCAATTATAATTTGATGGAGAGGTATCTATTGACGGTTTCTTTCCGGCGTGACGGGTCCTCCAGGTTTGGAGCGGCCAACAAGTGGGCTAATTTTCCATCGGTAGCCCTTGGATGGAGAATTGTAGAGGAAGACTTTTTTCAAAGCTCTTCATTGTCCAAAGCAGTAAGTGACCTAAAGCTTAGAGGCAGTTGGGGTATCACCGGCAATTCTGAAATACCAGTATATAATTCCCAAGCCAACCTCAACGAACACAATTATGTATTTGGAGAAAATTTGGTTTTGGGTTTGGCTGATGGCAGGCTTTCCAATCCAGACCTTAAATGGGAAACCACAAAGATGTTCAATATAGGACTGGATTTATCTCTATTTGAAAATAGGTTAAACCTCACAACGGAGTACTTCTATAACAACACCGAAGATTTGTTGTTATACGTCACCGTCCCCAGCAGCTTAGGATTTAGCTCCATCTTGAAAAATTCCGGTTCCTTGGACAACAAAGGCTTTGAGTTAAGCCTAAATTATGTGGCTATTGACAGACAAGATCTAAGGTGGGACATATCTGGCAATATCTCTTTTCTAAGGAATGAAATCACTGATTTGGGTACCAGCACTCCCTTTTTCTCCAGCTCCACCAGTGGCCATATGGGTATAGATGGAAGCTGGGTAGAAGCAGGCAACCCTATCGGTGTGTGGAGAGGATACAGGTATTTGGGAATCTTTCAGAATCAGGAAGAAATTGACAACAATCCAGCTAGGTCCGGGGATAAGCCAGGCTACCCGCGGTACCAGGACACCAATGAAGATGGGGTCATCACCCCAGATGATTACGTCATTATGGGAAATCCCAATCCGGATTTTACCTGGGGATTCAATACTACTCTCAACTACAAACAACTTGATTTAAATATATTTATAAGGGGGGTGCAGGGCAATGATATAAGAAACCTACAGCAGGCCGAAATGGGAGATGGTGTACAAAAAATTAATCAGATTGCGAACATTCTCACTGACTCTTGGACACCGCAAAATCCCAATGCCACCCGTCCAGTCATTGATGGCAACCGCGATTTCGCTAATTCATACCGTGATTCAGATTATTTTATAGAAGATGGAAGCTTTATCAGGGTACAAAATATTGCATTGGGATACACCCTTCCCCTGATGAGCAAATTCATCAGGAAAGCCAGGGTTTATGTGAGTGCACAGAATCCTCTGCTTTTTACCAATTACAAAGGCTTCGATCCAGAAGTCAACAACAGGGGACAAAATAACCTGAACCGGGGTGATGATTATGATGCTTATCCCCGCTCCAAAACGTTCAATGTAGGAATTAATTTAGGGCTATAAAAAATCACATCCATGAAAGATATAACTATAGGAATTTTAAAATCGCTACTTGTTCTTGCCCTTTTTTTTCCAATGGCATGTGAAGAACTGGAGGAGAATCCGGATTTTATTACCCGGGATAATTTCTTCAACACCGCAGAACAGCTGCAGTTAGGTGTAAATGCCATTTATGATGGCATTGGAAGCGGACACGATGGTTGGAACCACTTCTATAACCGCTTTGTATTCGAATGCCGTGTAGGCTATCAGGTAGGATGGGAAAAAGGGCCATCGGATTTTCAGAACGGTGTTGTAACGCCAGCAGACGATTATATCGCCACTTATTGGAGAATTTCCTACGAAAACATCAATAAAGCCAATGCACTGGTAGAAAAAGCGGATGAACTTATTGCGGCAGATATTCCCAATATTGAATTGGTGCATAGGGTGAAAGCGGAAGCCATTTTTTTACGGGCCTTTTATTATTATAACCTGGTACGGTATTTTGACGATGTCCCGTTTACCGTTAAAAGAACGGAAAGTGACAAAGATTTGCCTTCCAACGAAAATGGTAAAAGAAAAGTACTTGATCTGATTGAGAGCGACTTGACAACCGTTGCCAATACTTTGCCCGGAAGCTATGCCGCTGACGACCTGGGAAGGGCCACCAAATGGGCAGCCCAGACTTTATTAATGAAAGCATATCTGCTGGATGAAAAATGGAATGAAGCCAAAGCCGCAGCCGAGACCATCATCAATGAGGGAGGATTTAATTTGTTTGACGATTTTTCCCACAATTTTGATGTGGCCCACGAAAATTCCGGAGAAAGAATTTTCGAAGCGCAAGTTTCCGCTGCTGCCGGGTCCAGTGAAAACCACAACAGTCACTCTCACTTTGTACCTGCCGACCTTCCCAATGAAGTGGGCGGCCAAGGTTGGCACTGGCTCAACGGGACACAATCCTTCCGGATGAAATATGATCCGGCCGATGCCCGGATTCCCGGAACCTTTATCAGCGAATACCCCAGCAGTCGTGTAGGTAGAAATGCACAGGGCAAGTATCCTACTATAACATGGAGTGAAAACGCTTCCTACAACCTAAGCCGGTTTGGGGGGCTTGTATCTGCAGGTGCTGATCCGGACCAGCCCGCGACACTGGTTTTCTCCAATGCATGGACTTCAAAATGGGTGGAGATAGGAATTGCCAATCCTTCACTAAATGAAAAGAACATTGTTTACCTACGTTATGCCGACGTGCTATTGGGACATTCAGAAGCGGCCAACGAAAGCGGAACCGGAGACCCTTATTTTGGGATTAACGAAGTCCGTCGACGAGCCAACCTCGCTCCGCTTGCTGGACTGGACCAATCCCAACTGCGGGATGCGATTGTGGAAGAAAGGGTTTTGGAATTTGCTTTTGAGCAGGAGACCTATGCCGAATTGAAGAGAAAGAGTACATTCGGCGGTGAGCAGGATTATCTTGGAAAATATATTCAAGAATTTATTGACACCTACAATGTAGACCGGCGGTTGTCTCCCAAGGATTATGTTTTGCCCATCCCTTTAAGTGAAACACTGGGGAATCCCCATGTACAGCAGAATTCCGTTTATCAATAAAAGATCAAAATATAAAGAAGATTCAGATATTGCATAGGAGTTAACGCCGACATATATATTAATTATCTTTACTTTAGCAGTTAAAGCAATCAAATAATAAAATGAATTTCCCGACAAAAAAGGCAGGAAAACTTCTGGTTGTATTCGGGCTTATTGGACTCATGGTATACTGGCTAACGGGCTTGGTACCCCCAAACATCAAGCAAACCTATTTTCCGTCGCTGTTAGTGGGTGAACAGATTGAATTTAACCGGGATATCCGCCCCATTTTAAATAAAAACTGCATAGCTTGTCATGGTGGTGTAAAGCAATCCGGAGGATTTAGTCTGTTATTTCCTGATGAAGCCCTTTCCATCAACGAATCCGGTAAGCCGGCCATTGTACCAGGAAGTCCGCAGGAAAGTGAAATGATCCAACGGATTACCCACCATGACCCTGAACTGCGGATGCCCTTGGATGCGGAGCCCCTAAAAGACGAGGAGATAAGTCTACTAAAAAAATGGATCAGACAAGGAGCCCAATGGCAGGATCACTGGGCTTACATCAAGCCTGAGCTCTCCGAACCCCCTGCTCTCGATTCCGAGTGGCCCAGCAATGGAATAGATTTTTTTGTCCTTGAAAAGCTAAAGGACCAAAAGCTCCTCCCTTCAGAAGAAGCGGACAAAGCCACGCTTTTGAGAAGGGTTTATCTCGATCTGGTCGGCATCCCTCCTTCTCAGGAGGAACTGGAAAGCTTTTTGAATGATTCCGGGGCCGATGCCTTTGAAAGAAAGGTGGACCAGTTGCTGGCATCTTCCCAATACGGCGAAAAGTGGACTGGGATGTGGATGGACCTCGCCCGGTATGCCGACACCAAAGGTTATGAAAGAGATGCGGAAAGGAAGATCTGGAAGTACCGGGATTGGCTGATCAAAGCCTTCAATGAAGATATGCCTTATGATGTGTTTCTGACCAAGCAGTTGGCGGGGGACCTGTTGCCCAATCCCACTGACGAGGATTACATTGCTACTGCTTTCCACCGTAACACCATGACCAATGATGAAGGCGGTACCGAAAACGAAGAATTCAGGGTAGCGGCCCTGATAGACAGGGTAAATACCACCTGGTCCGTTCTTCAAGGAACTACCATGGAGTGCGTGCAGTGCCACAGCCATCCTTACGACGCTATCAGACATGAGGATTTCTTTAAATCCTATGCCTTCTTTAACAACACAGCCGATGAAGATGTCTGGAGTGAAAGTCCAAAACTGGTATCTTTCACCGATGAAGAAGACCAACAAAAACTAGGAGCTTTAAGAAACTGGGTGACCAGCCAGGCTTCTCCGGCCGAAGCGTCGAAAAGCGCATCGTACTATACCCATCTGGTGAGGTTGACAGAACCGAAAATCCACCCCCATTCATTCGAAATTCTCCAAAATGGGGTATTAACCGATGGACCCAACTACCTGAATATGGAAGATGGGGGAATGGCCAAATTGGAAAATGTAGTGCTGGGAGAAGAAAATAAAATGCTGGTTAGGTACCGTTCCAACAAGAACACCGGATCGGTGGAAGTGCGGCTGGATAAACCTGATGGGGAAATACTTGGGACTTGGAAAATCAACCGTATCAAAGAAGGAAAGGGGTTCCAAACCATTTCTATCCCTATACACCCTTCCATAGGCAAAAAGGAGCTCTATTTTACCTTTAAAGATCCTGGTAATGAGGGAACAGTTTTTACCCTGGAATGGATACTTTTTTATGAATCCCTACCGGGGGAAACAAATCCGGGTTACCATGAAATGGAGGAGAAATTTACTTCCCTTTTGAACCAGCAGGAAAATGTAGAAAGTATTCCTGTGATGGTAGAACGTCCTGAAGGATATAAGAGAACCACCCATGTATTTGAACGGGGCAATTGGCTGGTTCATGGAGACGAGGTTCAGCCAGGCGTGCCGGAGGATTGGAACAGCATGCCACAAGACGCACCAAAAAACCGTTTGGGATTTGCACAATGGCTGGTAAGTGAGGAAAATCCGCTGACAGCCCGGGTGATGGTCAATAGGGTCTGGGCGCAGTTTTTTGGAACCGGGATAGTAGAAACACTGGAGGACTTTGGCTCACAGGGCTTTGAGCCCTCGCACCCGGAGCTGTTGGATTGGTTGGCCTTGGAATTTCAGGATACCCACCAGTGGAGCCTGAAGAAACTCATAAAACAGATCGTGCTCTCCTCAACCTATAGGCAATCTTCCAAGGTTTCTAAAGATTTGCTGGATATAGATCCTAAAAACCGCTTGTTGGCGAGGGGGCCTAGAATACGCTTGAATGCGGAACAGGTAAGGGATCAGGCATTAAAAGTAGCTGGGCTACTGAGCGACAAGATGTATGGCCCCAGCGTGATGCCTTACCAGCCCGAAGGCCTGTGGCAGGTGGTTTACAACGGTTCAGATTGGGCGACCAGCCCCGGAGAAGACCAATACAGAAGGGCCTTGTACACCTACTGGAGAAGGACCAACCCCTACCCTTCTTTGATGTCTTTTGACAGTCCGAGTAGAGAGTTTTGCATAGCGCGGCGCATAGACACCAACACCCCCATACAGGCTTTGGTCACCCTAAATGATCCGGTATATATTGAAGCAGCCATGGGCCTGGCCCAGAGAATGCTTCAGGCCGGAAATCAACAGAAAGAACAGATCAGCGAAGGATATCGAATAGCGATGGCCAAAAATGAAATAGATCAGGAAAAATTGAAAGAGCTGGAGTTGCTTTATTCGAAAACCCTGCAATACTTCGAAAACAGACCGGAAGAGGCGGAAGCTTTGGTTTGTCAAAACAACATACCCTTAGCCACACTAACTGTGGTGGCCAATGTTATTATGAACTTGGATGAGTTCATCACCAAATCATAAAATAGAACAGCCATGAATCTAGATCAAGAACTACAATTCAGAAAATTACAAAGTGAAACCCGCCGTCATTTTTTGAAGCAGTGTGCTTCAGGTTTAGGCGCTGTGGCTTTGGGCTCCTTGATGGGCTGTAATCCTTTTTCTTCCTCTCAAAAAGCGAACATAGGACCGCAAGTTTTAGAAAATATCCATAAACACCTTCCGCATTTTGCGCCGAAGGCCAAAAGAATCATCTATATGCATATGGCAGGGGCACCTTCCCAATTGGAGCTTTTTGACTATAAACCGGAATTGCAAAAACTGCACGGGCTGGATTGTCCGCCGTCCTTGTTGGAAGGCAAAAAGTTTGCTTTTATCAAGGGGGTGCCCAAGATGTGTGGTCCGCAGGCCAATTTTAAACCTCAGGGAGCATCCGGTATGGTCATATCCGACCTGCTTCCCCATTTTTCGAGCGTGGTGGACGATGTAACTTTGGTAAAATCTATGCACACCGATCAGTTTAACCATGCCCCCGCCCAGTTGTTGCTACAAACTGGCGGACCACGCCTAGGAAGACCAAGCATGGGGTCTTGGGTGACCTATGGCTTGGGTTCGGAAAATGACAACCTTCCTGGATTTATGGTATTGGTGTCAGGCGGGAAAACTCCGGATGCAGGAAAAAGTGTTTGGGGGAGCGGCTTTCTACCTTCGGTTTATCAGGGCGTGCAATGCCGATCGGAGGGGGATCCTATCCTTTTTGTATCCAATCCACATGGAATGGACAGTGATTTGCGAAAAAGTACAATTGATGCCATCAACAACATCAATGAACAAGAATACCAGGAAATGGGTGACCCTGAAACCCTGACACGGATCTCCCAATATGAAATGGCCTACCGCATGCAGACTTCCGTTCCGGAAGTAATGGACATTTCTCGGGAGCCGGAACATATCCACCAGATGTATGGCACAGAACCGGGAAAAACCTCCTTTGCCAACAACTGTTTACTGGCCAGAAGGCTGGTTGAACAGGGAGTGCGCTTTGTTCAGATGTTTGACTGGGGCTGGGATTCCCATGGCACCACACGCAGCGACTCCATCGAAGGGGGCTTGAGGGACAAATGTCGGCAGATCGACCAGCCCATGGCTGCATTGATCAAGGATCTAAAGCAAAGAGGCCTACTGGATGAGACCTTGGTGGTATGGGGCGGTGAATTCGGTAGGACACCCATGCAGGAAAACCGGGGAAATAAAATCATGCCCTTTATGGGAAGAGACCATCATACCGAAGCCTTTACCGTTTGGATGGCCGGAGGCGGTGTGAAAGGAGGATTTACCTATGGGGAAACCGATGAAATCGGTTACTATGGCATCAAAGACCGAGTGCACATCCATGATCTTCAGGCGACGATTCTAAACCAGCTAGGCCTGGATCATGAGAAGCTGACTTATTTTGCGCAAGGCCGGGATTTCCGCTTGACGGATGTTGCCGGGAAGGTGGTTCATGATATCATCGCTTAATTAACAGGTTGGAGATACCACAATAAAGAGTAGAAAATAGAAAGAAGTATTGACCGGTTTTCATCGCCAATCGATCACTTGCTTGTCATCTCTTTCACCAGATTAAAGAAATCCTTTTTTCTTTTCGAATTAATGCCCCAGTCTGCCGGGATACTTTGATAGCCTTCACTGAAGGCTTCTCCTTCTCTTCTATAATCAAAGAAACCCCAAGAAGCATGGGCTTTCACCGCACCAACCATGTTGTTGTCCGTCTGTTCAAAGTTATAGTGGTCGTCTTCATTGAAAACGATAGGCTTAGGCTGGTACCCTTCCACCTCTTTAGTCTGCTGTACCATCTGGGATATCCTTGCTGGATCATTCACCCCATTCCCATGGAGCAACAAATAGTCAGAGGCAGCCACTACGTTGGGTTGGGGGATGCTGCCACCTCCATAGCTTCTACTGACTAACAGCCTATTTCCCTTGTTGTTTTTACTCTTTATCAAATGGATCAATTCATGGACACGATCAGGTTGCAGAATGGCGTGGTCATATTGGATATTGCATTCATTGTTCACTTCCACCAATATATTTCCATACCCTCTTTCCAATAACCAATCTGTAATGTTTTCCACCGCATGGATTACCGCCTTTTCATTTTCGAGGTATTCATCCTGGCCAAAATAGAAATACCCCAGGATGACCACCATGCCCAATTCATCAGCTTTTTTCAATATTTTCTCCAGCCTGCCCATATAGCCGGTGATGAGTTTTCCTTTAGCATCAAATGCGGTATTCTTCCAGTTTTTGTTCCCATAACCTATAGGGCTTCCTCCCTGCAAATTTAAAGTAAACGCGAGAAGTCCATGCCCGTACCAATCTTCCATGGCGTCGACAAATTCGTTTGTATTCCTTTCAGGATCCCATATGCCGGTGTCAGGATAGGCGAACAAGCCTTTTGTTTCCGCGTTTTGGTCATCGAAAATGCCATTCACCATCCTTGAATTAAACAGCAATCCTTCTATCCTGGCACCTTCCCAGAAAATGCCTTCATAGGTTGGCCTGCCATTGATGAAAAAGTCGTCCCCCTCAATGGATACTATTGTATTTCCCTGCCCAAAGGAAAACGAAGTGACCAGCAATAAAACAGCAATACCAGAGATATATTTTTTCATGACGCCTTACAAATTAGGAAAATTACGACAGGCAACAAATTTTTAGCAAAAGGAAAGGCTTTCAGTTGAGGTTAAATACCTCCCCCTCACATTTCTTTTAGCCGATTATTTGGATAATAACCTTTTCCATTATTACATTGCAGCACATTTATTTCAAATAATTTATAAAGAAGAGGCGAGAGATCAGGCTTTCCGACCCTCTGGCAACCATCCGCAAGGAAAGGTGCCAAAACCTGCCCCACAAAGGGAACTATAAATTGACAGACATGATCCATCCTTTTTCATTCTTATCTGCCACCAGTCCGCTACGGAATAGGTTCCTCTTTGTGGTCGATTTAATCAGATTGTCAACTTCCAATATACGAGAAGGACTTTCATTTCCGATCAATTTTAATTCAAGCACCCATGTCCGATAAAAATTTCGAAACCGAATTCGTCCGGATAGCCTCATCAGCATCCAACCAACGGGAGCACTCTGCTCCTATCTACCTTACCTCCAGCTTTACCTTTGAAAGTGCTGAAGAAGCCCGGCAAATTTTTGCCGAAGAAAAGGAAGGAAATATCTATTCCCGCTATGCCAATCCCAACAGCAGCGACCTTATCGAAAAGATATGCGCGGCAGAAGGCACCGACGATGGCATTACCACGGCCTCGGGTATGGCCGCTATGTTTGGCAGCATGGCCGCACTACTAAGTCAGGGAGACCATGTTTTAGCTGCCAGATCGCTTTTCGGTTCCACCCACCAACTGCTCACCCGGGTTTTTCCGAAATGGGGGATCAGCCATACTTATGGGGATATTTCAGACATTCAAAACTGGGAAAAGCTAATCCGGCCGGAGACCAAGATGCTTTTTATCGAAACCCCATCCAATCCCGGACTTGAAATCATTGATCTGGAATTTGCAGCCGCATTGGCCAAAGCCCATAATTTGATATTTGTAGTAGATAACTGTTTTGCCACGCCCTATCTTCAACAACCGGCTAAGTACGGAGCAGATCTTGTGACCCACAGCGCCACCAAATACATTGATGGGCAAGGTCGGGTACTGGGAGGCTTAATCCTAGGTTCAAAAGAACTTATTAAAGAAGTGGCCTTTTTTACCAAACATACTGGACCCGCCCTTTCTCCTTTTAATGCGTGGTTACTTTCCAAGAGTATGGAAACATTAGCGGTGAGGATGGACAGACATTGTGACAATGCCTTAAAAATCGCTGAATACTTCCAAGACAGCAGGGATCTGGACACTATCTGCTATCCCTTTCTAAAATCACACCCCCACTACAACCTCGCTATCAAACAGATGAGACAGGGTGGTGGAATCATTACTTTAACACTTAAAGGTGGCGTGGCGCGGGCCCAAAAATTCATTGACCAACTCAGGATGATATCCGTAACCTCTAACTTGGGAGACACTAGAAGTATCATTACCCATCCGGCATCTACCACCCATAGCAAATTGACGGAGCAAGAAAGGCTGTGTGTGGGGATTACACCCGGTCTGGTAAGGCTGTCGGTGGGGTTGGAACATGCGGATGATATCATCCAAGACATTGAGCGAGCTCTTACCCAGTCCAGGTGATTGCAAAAAAAAATGGTTTCTTCTTCCAGTACAGCAGACTTTATTGGTGACGGTAGAAGATAAGCTTTTTTTTCTAGTACATGAACAACAATGGTCTGTAAACACAAGCACCCTTATCATTAGCCTGTATTTTAAGCAAAAAAAATTCCCTGAAACAGCAGAATATTCAGTAGCTTGTTATTTATTAAAACCATTGCTATTTCTATTCAAGAATCGCCCGTTTCTCATTGTTAATTTATTCGATTTCTTTGTCATACAACCCGCTCCTACTCCGTTCATCATAGAAATAGCCTTTATTTACCAAAGATGAGTAAGTCTTGCGAGGTTAGAGAAGTTTTGCATAATTTAGGAATCGATATCAAAAACAATTGAATTATAACGGTAACAAAAAATGAAAAGAGACAATCATCCCAAAGAGAACAACCCGCGACGGGATTTCATCAAGAAATCTGCCGCCGCAGTGGCCGGATTTTATATTGTGCCCAGACATGTCATTGGTGGACCGGGGTTTAAGGCCCCAAGTGACAAGCTAAGAATAGCAGGTATCGGTGTAGGGGGTAAAGGCTACAGCGATATCAAGAGTTTTTACGACAGCGGCAATGCGGATATCGCTTTTCTATGTGATGTCGACGACAAAAGGGCTGAAAGGAGCGTAAAAGAACATCCCAAAGCCAAGTACTATAGAGATTATAGAGAGATGCTGGAAAAGGAACACGGCAATATTGATGCGGTATCCGTTTCCACTGCCGACCATAACCATGCGGTGCAGGCCATGGCAGCCATGCAGTTGGGCAAACATGTTTATGTGCAAAAGCCTTTGACCCACGATATTTACGAAGCTAGAAAGCTGACTGAAGCAGCCGAGAAATATAAAGTAGTGACCCAAATGGGCAACCAAGGTTCATCTGGAGATGGCGTAAGGCAAATGAGGGAATGGTATGATGCGGGACTTATCGGAGAGGCGAAAAAAGTGTATTGCTGGACCGATCGACCTGTATGGCCCCAAGGCGTTCCCTGGCCAGCCAGTAGCCGCAAGAAAGCCCCTTCCAATTTTGACTGGGATTTGTGGCTTGGAACGGCTCCATACAAGGATTATGTAGAAAACATCCATCCCTTCAACTGGAGAGGCTGGTGGGATTACGGCACGGGGGCATTGGGAGATATGGCCTGCCACATTATGGAACCACCCTTCAGGGTCTTAGGTTTGGGATACCCTTCAGAAGCTGAATGTAGCGTAGGCTCAGTATATACCGGGGAATTTACAAGGGGTTATTTTCCTGATAGCTGCCCTCCTTCTTCCCACGTCACCTTGAGATTTAAAAGGGACGGAAAAGAGGATCTTGAATTTCATTGGATGGACGGGGGCATTCAGCCTACACGCCCTGAGGAGCTGGGCCCGAATGAGATGATGGGCGACGGAGGCAACGGTGTGATTATAGAGGGAACACGCGGTAAGATGATGTGTTCTACCTATGGACTCGATCCTAAACTTCTTCCTACCTCCCTGAACGAAAGCATTAACGTATCTGCCAAGCTTCCAAGAGTGAAGGATGGTATTCCAGGCCATTATGCCCAATGGGTAAATGCCTGTATTGCCGGGCACGGTAGCAAAGAATACAGTGAACTAAGTTCGCCTTTCTCCATTGCTGGACCATTGACCGAATCAGTTTTAATGGGCAATTTGGCGATCAGAAGCTATGATATCCAAGTACCAAAGGGTGGGGATGACAAAGGCTTTGATTATCCGGGCAGGCACATCAAATTGATGTGGGACGGTCCGAATATGAAAGTCACCAACTTCGATGAAGCCAACCAATTTGTGAAGAGAGAGTACAGAAGTGGCTGGACCCTGGGTGTATAATATCAGATCAACAATTAGCTTACAGAAAAGCCGGGATTTCCGGCTTTTCTGCTTTTGACACCTATGAATTTGATAGCTTCAATACAAAAAGAGGCTTGTCTTAAAGAACAAATTCCAAGGATTAATTCCCTTCGTTCACACCGATCCGCCAGATGGTGTTGCTGCTATCGTCCATCACCAGTAAAGCCCCATCGGATAAAACCGTTACGCCCACAGGCCGGCCATATACTTCATTTTTTTCTTTATCCTTGATGAAGCCGGTAAGAAAATCCTCTGGCTCACCCGCCGGCTCACCATTCTTAAAGGGAACAAACAACACTTTGTAGCCTACCAATTCAGTTCTGTTCCAAGATCCATGTTGTCCAATAAAAGCCCCATTGCGGTATTTTTCCGGAAAGGCTTGTTGGTTGTAGAAAGCCAATCCCAAGGAGGCAGAATGTGCCACCAGCGGTACATCTGGCACGAGCGTCTTTTTCACCAGATCCGGTACTTGGCCTGATCTGGGATCTATATTCTGCCCGAAATAGGCATAAGGCCACCCGTAAAATCCCCCTTCTTCCACACCGGTGAGATAATCCGGAACAAGCTCGTCGCCCAGGCCATCTCTTTCATTTACGGCTGTCCAAAGCCTGTCAGATCCCGGAGCCCAACCCATGCCCACCGGATTTCTCAGTCCTGAAGCATAGACCCTCTCCCCGCTCCCATCAGGGTTTATTTCCAAAATATTGGCCCGACGGACTTCATGTTCCATTCCGTTTTCGCCTACATTGCTGCCGGATCCAACAGAAATATATATTTTCGAACCGTCCTTATTTGCGATAATGTTTCTTGTCCAATGGTTATTGTAGCCCCCTGCCGGAAGCTCCAGTATTTTTTTACCTTCACCGGTAATTTTTGTCTGCCCATCTTCATAAGGAAACTGCATCAGTCCATCGGTATTGGCCACATAAAATTGGTTTCCCAAGATCAGCATCCCGAAAGGCTGGTTCAATCCCTCCAGAAATACTTCCCGTAAATCGGGCATACCATCCTTATCCGTATCCCGGAAGAGGGTGATGCGGTTGGCGCTCCCTAGATTCAAGGATTTTTCCTTTCCCGACAGCACCGCTTCAGCTTTGGTTTTTACATCAGCTTCCGTAGCAGATTCTGCTACAAAAATATCTCCATTGGGACCTTCATAGGCCCAGCGGGGGTTATCCAAACCATCAGCAAATTTAGTAACGGTGAAGCCAGCAGGTGCAACAGGTGTCTCACCGTCCTGCCATCCCACTACCTTACTGTAGTTTTTTGGATTAAAAGTCGTATCTGGCTCCGGCAGCATTAGCGGCTGTTGTCCACCTGTAACTTGGACAGTGTCTTGCTGTATGTCTTCCGTATTGCTTTTCTCCGAAGAGCAGCCAAAAAGCAGGGGTATACACAAACAGCCCATAAGGGTATAAAAGGTTCTTCGCATGGGATTTTCTATTAGGTTTGCTCTATTTGATCCAAAAAACATACCAAGCGTAAAGTCAGTGCCTTTAAACCATAAAGATTGTTGGAACATATCGCAACAACATTAAAGATAGGTGGCATTGCTCGTTAATATTCCCGTAATTTGCGGCATGAGTCTGTATGTAACCGCATTGAATTCCGGGAGTAACGGCAACTGCTTCTATATTGGTAATGAAAATGAGGCTGTACTGGTCGATGTTGGGATCAGTTGTCGGGAGACAGAACGGCGGATGGACCGTTTGGGTCTTTCAATGAAAAAAATCAAAGCGATTTTCATTTCCCACGAACACGGCGATCACGTCCGAGGTCTACGTGTGCTGGCCAAGAAATATCAGCTACCCGTCTATAGCACACAGGGCACCTTAAGGGAAAGCCATTTAAATCCTGACCATCCCTACAACCATACCCTCACCCCCTACCAAAACATAAAAATCGGATCCATGGAGGTGATCGCTTTTCCTAAATGTCACGATGCCCATGATCCCCAAAGTTTTGTCATTAAAGACAAAGACATCTGTGTGGGCGTATTGACAGACATCGGGGAAGCCTGTGAACATGTGGTCAAACATTTCAAATGCTGCCATGCCATTTTTTTGGAAACAAACTACGACACCGACATGCTGATGAACGGCCGGTATCCATACCATCTAAAAAGACGCATTGATGGGCGGTTCGGTCATTTATCGAACCAGCAGGCTTTGGAACTGTTTTGTGAACATCGGTCCCCGCATTTGTCGCATCTTTTCCTCTCCCACCTCTCGAAGGAAAACAACGATCCAACACTTGTCTATAACCTCTTTCAGGATTTTGCCAAGGGGGTTGAAGTGGTGGTGACGTCGCGTGATGCAGAAATCGCTGTATACAGAATCAATCCCCATCTGGAAAAAAAAGCCTTACCCTCCCCTGTCCAACTGTCCCTGTTCTCCTGAAGAAAATGACATAAGCGCTTGTTGAACTGTCAGCTTCACCTCAGCCCTGTTTGGCGACAAGTAGAACTATACCTTCAATATTGAACCTTGCGGCGAAGAGGCTATGTCAAAAGGTATGGAAATCACAACCCATACATAACCAAGAAAGCATGGATAGATTTAACCCAATAGCCTCCGAAAAGATGTATATTTGCATTCCCAATAATACCAACGGCGAAAAGACAGCCAACAGCTATTGAAATACAGCTGGCTCATGCGTTCGCTCCACAATACGACTAAAATATAGCTTACCAGTTGGCTTATAGAACCAGGATGTTAGGCGTGACGATTTCCTATTACCCCAACAATATGAATAACAGACAACTTTTCCTCTCCCATGTCGCCCAAACAACGGATTTCCCCCTTCTGATTGAGATTGAAAAAGCCGAAGGCGTGTACATGTATGGGCCAAATGGCGAAAAGTACATCGATTTAATTTCAGGCATTGGCGTAAGCAATGTCGGTCACCGGCATCCCAAAGTACTGGCTTCTATTCAGGAACAACTGGACAAGTACCTGCACCTCATGGTTTATGGGGAATTTGTCCAGACTGCCCAGGCACAGCTGGCCAAAGCCTTGGTAGACACGCTACCTAAGCCCTTAGACAACGTTTACCTGGTCAACAGTGGAACGGAGGCTACCGAAGGGGCTTTAAAATTGGCCAAACGTTATACCGGACGAAGAGAGATCATCTCCTGTGTCAACTCCTATCATGGTTCTTCCCAAGGAGCTTTGTCTGTCGGTGGCAACGAAACCTTAAAAAGGGCCTATCGGCCTCTCTTACCGGGAATTTCCCATATCCATTATGGCCGAAACAGTGATCTAAAGAAAATCAACACAGAAACGGCTGCGGTTATTATCGAAACGATCCAAGGTGAAGCGGGTATACGCGTGGCCGATGCGGATTATTTTCAGGCATTGAGGAAGAAGTGTGATGAAACGGGTACGCTGTTGATCTTGGATGAAATTCAAGCCGGATTCGGCAGAACAGGCAAGTTCTGGGCCTTTGAGCACTTCGGCATAGCGCCTGATATCCTCCTTTGTGCCAAGGGCATGGGAGGCGGAATGCCGATTGGCGCCTTTATTTCCTCCAATGAGATCATGTCGGCTTTTAAGAACAATCCTATTTTAGGCCATATGACCACTTTTGGAGGTCATCCGGTCAGTGCGGCGGCGTCTTTAGCAACCGTGCGGGTACTTCAGGAGGAAAGTTTGATTGAGCAAGTAGCCGCGAAGGCAGAATTAATCAAATCTTTGCTGGTACACCCAAAGATCAAGGAAATCAGAAATAAGGGGTTAATGATGGCTGTACAGTTTGACTCATTTGAGGTATTGAAGCCGGTTATCGATAAGGCCATTGAACTGGGAGTGGTGACGGATTGGTTTTTATTTTGCGATGATGCGATGCGCATTGCCCCGCCCTTGACCATTACCGAAGAAGAGATCAGGGAGGCCTGTGGGATAATACTGGAGGCGATTGGGGAGGTGGAATAGAGTGTGTGACTAAATCGGATATCTTCAAGAGGTGATCGTCAGTCACTCCTCCTCCAACTTCCTCAGCATCTCCTTCCCATGCTCATTATCCGGATTGAGTTCTATGGACTTCTTATAGTTCTCAATGGCAAGGTCTTTATCGCCCATTAAAGCATAGGCCTCGCCGAGACTGTCGTAGGCATTCCAAGCCTTGGGATATAGTTTTACATTAAGCTTAAAAACTTCCAGGGCTTTGTCCATCATATCGTCTTCCAAATATCTGTATCCAAGGAAATTGAAATGGTCTTCCATGTACTGTGGTTCGGTGCTGAAATAACTTGCAGTATCTATGGTTATTAGGGAGCTGATCTTCCACCTGTCGTTGTCCCTAATCAAAGTCCGGAACTCCCGGGAACCCCTGGCAGGTATGGAATCTACTCCCGGCGTGCTCAAGAGCTGGTCGAAGGCCACCCAGGACAGATCATTGGAGATGTTGATGATGTGGTTGCTTTGTTGGAGATCGGTATATTGTGAGGGGAAATCCTTAATCCATTGGATCATCATGGGAGCAAAGTTGTCCCAGCCCACGTGATTTTGGGCAAATCCAAACCCAGTGAAGACCATACTGGTTTTATCGTCCTGAACAAATTGATCCTTCCAAGCAACGGAATCGTTTTTCATATATGATTCTGATTCAAAACGGATCACTTTTTTTACGGCTTCCTCCTCTGTCACATTTTGGGACAAAGCCAATTGGGAAGAAGAAATCAAAAAGACGAGTACCAAAAATAATTTTAAATTCATATCGGGACTATTAATCGAGTTAATATTTGGCTTTCAAATAATTAGGTGAAATTTAAAAGTAAATCCGATTTGATTAATAGTAAAAAATCGACATTTTTATGTAGTTGGAATACATGAATATGGTGCAGACGGTCGTGCATATCCCTCAGCCGCTACTTCAAGAATATGTGCTATCTATCGGCATCAGGACATTTGACTGTGGTGAGCCAGGTTTTTACAAACCGATGCGTGCGCAGCATGAGATCCACATGATGTTTATGATCAATTGCAAAATCCATGATTTTGTTAATCTTGCTTCCAGCCAGAAAATGGTTATCCTTAAAAAAGGATCTTTGCCTGACTTTGGCTTTTCGGGGTTGCTAACTTCCCTGAAGGGATCCATCCATTTTAAAGGCTATGTACAGCTATTGGTCATCCATTTTAAACCCACGGGCTTCTATAGACTCTTCGGCCTTCCTCCATCCGACTTGACCGACTGCCTGGGAGATGCGGACGACCTTATTTCCAAAGAAACTTTAGAGCTGTACGAGCAGCTGCATGAAGCAAAAAGCGTAGTGGAGATGTTCCAGCTAACGGAAAGTTTTCTTTTGGCCACCCTTAATAAAAGCAGAATTAAAGCCTTGGGCCTTGAAAAAGCCACGAATTTCATGGTGAGCCAACCGGAAACCTATTCTGTTGAGGAACTGGCTTACCATTCCAACATGAGCCTTAAAACCTTCGAAAGGAAATTTATAAAGCAGGTCGGCCTTTCCCCCAAGCTGTTCGCACGGATCAGGAGGTTTAACCTCGCCTTGGATTTGAAGACCTATCAACCTGAGCTCAACTGGCTGGATATCTGCTACCGAACAGGTTATTATGATCCCCTGCACATGGTAAAGGATTTCAAGAAATTTGCTGGATTAAGTCCCTCTATTCTATTTAAAAATGCTGCATCGGTTTATGAGAATATTTTGGAATACCCTGCCCCATCGGGGCAACAGCATTAACATAGGGCAACGCCTTATGTGATGTAAAGCCGCAAATAACCAAGCCTCAAAGGGGCGAAAGCAAAAGGAGATGTCACAGTCATTATCAAAAGTATATGTACATATCATTTTCAGTACCAAGCACCGTCAAAACTTGATAGACGACAACATAAAAACATCGCTATGCGAGTATCTGGGGGGAATATGCAAGGGATTAGAGTGCAATCCCGTGCAGGTAGGGGGATATCAGAACCATGTACATATCCTATGCCTATTGTCTAGAAAGATATCACAAATGAAACTTCTGGAAGAGCTAAAAAAGCGGTCCTCTTAATGGATAAAAACCAAGGGAGCCGTCTATTCAAATTTTTATTGGCAGGATGGGTATGGGATTTTCTCAGTTAACCCATCGGAGATCGACAAAGTAATTGATTACATCAAAAATCAGGAGGAACACCATCAAAAAAGAAGTTTTCAGGATGAGTTCAGGGCGTTTCTGAAGAAGTATAAGGTCGAGTATGATGAAAGATATGTGTGGGACTGAGCTTTCGCCCCGTTAGGGCTTTCGCCAGAGTCACATCTTTTTTTAGCATAGGGCGCTCGCTGCCCTATGTTGGTGCCTGTGCCCTTTCAGGGCGAACAACGTCCTGGCCAGCGGTTCTACATCGGGCAGATGTCCTTCCGGGAAAGCAACAACACGATGATTTCACCCTGTTCGATCTGGATAAAGCGATAGTAGGTAACGGTCCAGTGAATATATGGACGCCATCGATCCAACAGCATTAATAATGGACCGGTACTCCGTGCGGATCTGTGCCGCCGTTCCTTCGTTGCCCCGACGGGGCTATAGTACTAAACATAGGACCGCGTTCTCGGGACAAAGCGGCAATTAACCCAGCTCCAAAAGGCCGAAAGCAACAACACGATGATTTCACCCTGTTCGATCTGGATAAAGCGATAGTAGGTAACGGTCCAGTATATATATGGATGCCATCGATCCAACAGCATTAATAATGGGCCGGTACGCGGTGGTGATCTGTGCCACCGTCCGGTCGTTTGCTCCAACGAGGCTATAGTACTAAACATAGGGCCGCGTTCTCGGGACAAAGTGGCAATTAACCCAGTTCCAAAAGGCCGAAAGCAACAACACGATGATTTCACCCTGTTCGATCTGGATAAAGCGATAGCAGGTAACGGTCCAGTGAATATATGGACGCCATCGATCCAACAGCATTAATAATGGGCCGGTACGCGGTGGTGATCTGTGCCACCGTCCCGTCGTTTGCCCCAACGGGGCTATAGCACCAAACATAGGGCAGCGCCCTATGGGGCAAAGCGGTAAATAATCCAGCCCCAAAGGGGCGGAAGCAAAAAGAGATGGCACAGTCCTTATCGGAAAGTACATGCACATAACGCTTTTAGTGCCAGACCCCATGAAAACTTATAAACAACAAATAATGTGTAATTTGAGGGGGAATTAACCTCAGCCTTCAAAATCCAGCCGTGTTTAAATTGAAAACCATCTCATTGTCCATCCTCTTTGGCCTGTTTGCCTCACTGTCCATGGCCCAAAATGACCGTGCGGCAGTTCATTTCAAGACGACTGTCACGGATCCGGCAAGGACATTGGTCGTGATTGCCCATCCTGACCCTAAAAGCTTCAACCACGCCATCAAAACACATCTTGTCGCTGCCCTGAAAGAACAAAACCATCAGGTGCGGGTTAGGGATCTATATGCTTTGCGATTTGATCCGGTTTTATCATTGGACGAACTCAAGCGATATGATTCCCAAGAAGGCGAGATCCCGTCAGATGTCAAAGCCGAGCAGGATGAGATTCTTTGGGCGGATCATTTGATTTTTATTTATCCGACCTGGTGGTGGTCCATGCCGGCTGTGATGAAAGGCTATTTCGACCGGGTGTTTGTTCCCGGCTTTGCCTTTTCGGCTGACGAGCATGGTATAAAGGGGCTATTAGCAGGAAAGAAAGCCTGGATTATCCAGACTACCGGATCCGACCAGGTTTATATAGAAGAAAATGGATTGGATAAAATGGTCAAAACACCGATGGAGATTGGACTCTTTAATTTTTGCGGGATTGAGGTGGTGGATCATCAGATATTCGCAGGAGTGCCTTTTGTTACGGATGAGGAAAGGGAGGAGATGTTGGAAAGGCTTAAAAATGCGACGACGGAAAATTTTTGAAGGATTGTAAGACAAATCCCACTATTTGTTGTGGAGAGATTCCATTAAAAAACAATCGGAAAACCTTTATCCTTTAAAATGTTTACACCACCTCGTTTATCCAAAAACCGTGTCGACTTGTCAAAAGGAAATATTGAACCATTAAGCAATTAAGAGGATTGAGAAGTAATCGTAATGACCCTTTATTCTTTAATGATTATTTGGCTGTAGTAAGCAAATAATGTTTTTTTCTAATCCTGCTCATAATACGTAACATCGTATCTTACAAATTCTTCAAAAGTCGGGAACACCTCTTCGCTATCATTTAACGTCCTATTCAAAGTTTCATATATTCTTTTGATCTCCGTATTCGAGCTATCTAAAACTCGTAATTTTGAAATTAAATAGTAAGCATCATTTTCCATCCCGTTTTCGTATCGGAGTTTTGCTAACAGGTATAATGCGGATAAATTATTAGGGTCAAGTCGTAAACTACCTCGAATAATTTTATCATAAAGTTCTAATCGCGCATTATATTTTACCCTTAAAAAAACCGCTAGGTTTAACAAATCGTAGCTACTCGTTGAAAATTCATCTATATAATCCCCAACTCCCCCTAAAAAAGGTCTCTTCCCCATCATAGAAATGATCCCAGGAGCAACGTCTATATTGAATAATTCTGGGAGAAGCTCTTGGCTCCTCTCATAATCATGAGCCAGGATGAGATTAATAAAAGCGATACTTGTATCTTTTTGACTTTCCAATATCTCAACAGTTTGATAGTTGCTGTAAACAAAACTTAGTCGTTCATCTTGCGAAGTGCTTTGGCTACATCCAACTTGAACCATAATTACATTATAGAAAAAGAAAACAATTGCTTTTATATTATACATATAATTTTTAATAATTAGCATTATGTTCTTTCCTTATAGAATCCAATGCTTGAATAAAATGAGGTTGTATATTAGGTTATCTACATTTATTTCGCAACAATTTAAACAAAAATTGACTACAAATAAACCCACAAATCTGCTACTGGCAATAAGCATAAACTATTGCATCCATCTACAATCCCCACCAATAAGTAAACTTCATCACCAAGGCGCGGTTTTGTACATTGAATGGAAAAGGGATATAATTATCCGTATAGACCAAAAACAAGTCGGAGGCAGGCTTAAAGCGCCATTGGAAACGCGTATTGATATTCAGGTTATCGATCTGCTCATTGTACTGGGCAAAGGCGGTGAAGAAGACTTTGTTGGTCAGGGTGACATCCACCCGCGGACCCACCAGCCAGAAGGAAGTATGCCCCCATTGTTCGGGAAGCTGAAGGTCATTGTAGGTGGCGCTAAGCGAAAGGCCGACATAAGGCTGAAACCTATACCCTACTTCCCCGGCAAAATTGGTCATGCTCCCATTGGCATAATAACCTCCCATCCTGGTCGATAAGGAATAAGTAAACAAGCTTTGCGGCTTGGAGACAAACTTAGCTCCCCAACCATACCAGCGGTGTTCCGTTCCCGCCGCAAGGGTGTCACCGATATAGTTGGTGGGATCAAACGCCTGCTGCAACTGTACAAAATCGTGGCCCGCCCATATGTTGAGGGTGCTTTGGCTCCTAAACCTAAAGTTGTACTCCGCCAGGTTTAAGGCATCCGTCTGCTTCCAGTTTTTATTAAAAAACAGCATGGTACTGAGCTGCGGACCATGATTTAATATTCGCTTGCTCTTGGGAAAGAAAAGATAGCCGATGCTCGGATTAAGCTTATAATATCCCGTTCTGGGAACATAGCCCACTTCCGCCACGTAGTTTTCCGACACGTACTCGTGACGCCAGTTCCAACTTAAGTTTCCGCTGGCATATTTTAAGTTCGCAGCGTGGACGAGGCTTTCTTCGTTATTATTCGGTCCAAAAGATTTCAGAACCAATGCCTTTCCTGTCCAGAGGTTGTTGGAAGAAGCGAGATTATATTCAAAACCCACGTTCCTGTTATATTCGGAATAAGCCGGCATCCCCGACATCGGATCCGGCGAATAATTAAGCGACTGCTTATTGATAAATATGGCCCCAATGTTGGAACGGGCAAAAACACGACGCTGAAGCCCCATCACCGTAAAATTCTGGGCAGGTAGACCGATGTCATCCACACTGCCGGTCTGCATATTCATCGCACTGACCCGCCAGTTCCTGTCTATCTTCCCGCTTAACCTGGCGCCAAAATGGATAGGAGCGTTCAAGCCTATGCGACGTGAAAAGAAGGGTCTTATATTTTCATAACCGAAATTGGCAAACAGGTCCCCGTTCTCCAGGAAAAATTGTCTCCGCTCCGGAAAGAACAGCTCAAAGCGGTCAAGATTAGTGACCTGCCGGTCTACTTCCACTTGGGAAAAGTCTGGATTTACCGTTAGATCTAGATTTAAAGAAGAGCCCAATGCAACTTTGGCGTCCATGCCTACATCTCTCCTATAAGTTCCGGCTGTCCCATTTTTGTGATCTTTGGTTACCCCTCCCAGTGCGTACGGGATAAGGGAAATATTGGATCCGGCATAAGGAGGGGGTTCATCCCACACCAAAACGCCCGTGTAGGCCAGGGAGGCCGATGGAAACTGCCGAGGCACAGGCGCCCAGCTCGATTTTTCGGTGGTCTTCAGGTCATTCCGGCCGAAGTTGATCCCCCACTCCGTGATCCCTTTTTTGTACCTTATCGACTTGAAAGGAATAGCCGCCTCGAATGTCCATTTGTCCTCATAGTTCTTTACCGCTGACACCCATTTGTTGTCCCAGCTAAGATCCACCGAACCTCCATTGTACATGATGCCGTCCCATTGTGCACCTGCCGCATTGGCACCAAATGAAAAGCCGTTGGTCTGGTCATCAAAGGGATCCATAAAGAGCAGGAAGTTATCATTTTTTAGAAAAGAGAAATCCCTGCGTAGCGATTCCACCATATAAGGGCCGGGAAGTCCATGGAAATTGGTGACGAAAAGATATAGATTCTTATCATCATAAGTCATCCGGACCTCTGTAAGTACTTCCGCATAGCTGGTATCAATGGGAAGGATCATATAAAAATCATCGGCTACGTCGGCCTGTAACCAGTCCTCTTCGTCCATGACCCCATCAAGCTGAATAACTGAGGCAGCTTTTCGTATATGTAGCCGATAGTCGTTGTTGATCTTTTGGGCAAAGAGATGCAAAGGAAGCCCCGAGAACAAAGCAAGAAAAAGCAGAAGTAAAGGTTTGGGCATATATTAGGACAAGCGTTAAGTAATTATTCGGTACTTGGTAGTGTGGAGGCAAGGGATCCACAGGATTTGTAAAATTAAATGAAAGGATCTTAAGCAGTCTCAAGATCCAAACATTTTAAATACCTTTCATATAGTTTTCCAGTCCCGTTAAATCTTTAGGATTTTGGTTTCCCGCAGTTTATGCTGACTACCGCAGAGACTTCCGGGAGCAGTATGGGCAATCTTTTGGACAATACCACACTTGATTAAGCAATCAATCACTGGTCAATTGCTTAATAAGATCCATCTCTACCTGTCGAAAAGACTCACCGTCAGCACGAAATATCATGAAACGAGAGTTCAGGTTCAGCGGTGTAGGTTTTCTTCCAGCTGTCCCAAGGATAAATGGTCTGGGACTTCCCTGCCACAAATCCCCAGTTAAGGGAAGGTGTTGCGATTTCCATCAGGATTTGGGGGATCTGGCGCCTTGGCGAAATAAATAATGAAAATTCGAAAAAACAGACAAGGAATGCACTATGAAACGGGCCTATTCCGCCTCCTTTGACAATCAGGTAGTCAATGGGCTGAACCTGTTCCCCCCAACAGAACCTATATAAACACCAAGGACATACAGAAGATTAAATTTCCTTTGATGACCTAAAAAAAACACTCTTCAATCTAACAGGTCATCGACACCAAGAATGATGGTGATAGAATGTTGACAGCAACATGCTGAAAGTTATTTTTAAACTTTCTATACATAGATGTTTGATGTATCATAATTCTAGGTATATTGGACTTATGAATTCAACAGAACTAATAAAAGGGACTCTAACAACCATCATACTTAAATTACTTGATGAAAATGGGAAAATGTATGGCTATGAGCTGACTCAAAAAGTAAAGGACCTATCTGACAATAAAATACTCATTAAAGAAGGCTCGTTGTATCCTGCCTTGCACAAGCTTTTGGATGATGGTCTTGTGGAAGTTGAGACCGTGAATGTAGGAAAACGGATTCGGAAATATTATTCTATCACTAAGCAGGGACAGGACAGAAAGATAGCTTTATATACCGAGCTCAATGAGTTTCTTACGACTATTCAGCACATTGTATTTCCTCCTCAAAAAGCTTCTTTTCTATGACTTTAAAAGACAAAGAGGTTTCTTTCATAAAAAGAGAAATTGAAAAAAGTAATATTTCTATTTTAGAACTTAAAGATGACTTATTTGATCATTTTTGCTGCTTTATAGAAAGCGAGCTCAAGAATGGGAGTTCATTTGAATCTGCTTATGTAAAAGCCTTTAATCACATATGCCCCAATGGATTTGATGAAATTCAAAAGGAAACCATTTATTTGTTAAACTCTAAAAAGATAATTACAATGAAAAAGATTATGTATTTTATTGGTCTCTTAGCCTCTATGAGCATGACCCTTGGGTGGTTATTTAAATATTTAAACTGGAAAGGCGGAGGAGACATGTTTACTTATGGAATGATTGGCTTTTTACTGCTCTTTTTGCCAATGCTAGGTATTAATAGGTATAAAATGATGTTGGGTAAAGCTTTATCGGAAAAACTTAAAATCATTTTAGGCTTCAGTGGTGCAATTGTGGCTGGTTTAGGTATTGTATTAAGGACCAGCGGAATGCAATACGGATCTTTAATCGTTATTATAGGAACATTAATAATTGCATTCGGATTCCTGCCTTTCCTGTTTTTTCGACTGTACCGGAAATCAATAGAGCGGATTTAGTTTAAATAAAAAATGTACAGCTGTCAATCGAATGGATGGCCGCAGGTCAAAAGCCTGAGGAGCACCGCCACACGACCGTACGAACAGGTCCTTTTTAAGCAAAGATTTAACGCTTCTAAAGTGGCAGGGATCCCCTCCACCCTTTGAGGATTTTGTCAATTGAGCGGATGTTTCGGGAAATGGCTATAGTGCAGAACATTGGGAAATCTTGGTTTTGAAATCAACATTAATGACAGATTTACTTTCTAAATTTGCTTTCAATAGAAAGAAACAAATTTGGCAACATAGCTGAAAAAAATTGAAGATTTACCCTACAAAAAACCTCTCCTTAAAACATCAGTACCTGATCGGTATCCTCGTAATAACGTTCATCGCATTATCAGCTCATTTTTTGTTGGATTATACCAACTACCGGGTAGTAGCTTTAATTCTTTTGCTTGCCGTATCTATTTTGGCCATGCTTTTCGAAATTCTGCCGGTCCTATTTACAGCTTTTGCAAGTGCGCTAACCTGGAATTTCTTTTTTATACCACCCACTTTAAATCTTCATGTAGGTACACCTGAAGATGTTTTGTTGTTTTTAATGTATTTTGTGGTTGCGCTGATTAATGCCGTTTTAACTTTTAAGATCAGGGAAATCGAAAAGAAGAGCAGTGATGAGCAAAGCAAAGAAAAAACAATTATGCTGTATAATACCTTGTTAAATTCGCTTTCCCACGAACTGAGAACACCAATTTCTGCCATTATCGGTAGCATTGATGCCATAAAGGATAAGGAATCCAGAATTTCTGATACCAATAAACATGAGCTTTATTCCGAAATTGAAATAGCGGCTCTCCGGCTAAACCGACAGGTGGAAAATCTTTTAAGCATGGGAAAGTTGGAAGCAGGAATATTAAAACCTAACCCGGACTGGAATGATATGAATGAAATCATATTTTCCACCATAAAAAACAATAAGGATGAGGCCGTTAATCATGCCGTAGTTTTTGAGCCAGATGAAAGCCTTCCCTTATTCAAAATAGACAGGGGAATGGTTGAACTGATACTGCAAAATCTATTGCGCAATGCTTTGAAGCATACGCCGGAAAATACCCAAATAAAAATTGAGGTTGAAAACTTGAATGAAAATTGCCTGATAACAGTTTCTGATAACGGGCCGGGATTCCCCGGTAAGGAAGTTGATTTTGTTTTCGATAAATTTTTTAGGCTTGCCAACTCCCGAACCGGCGGGACTGGACTGGGGCTGTCGATAGTAAAAGGGTTTACAGAAGCGCTTTCTGGGGACGTCCGTTTAGAAAATATGGAAAAAGGAGGGGCTAAATTCACTGTACGGATTCCAGCCGAAGTATCTTCCACTGATAACTATGGGCAATGAGCAAAGCCGAAATTTTAATAATTGATGATGAACCACAAATACGTAAGCTGCTTAAAATCAGTTTGGAAAGCAACGACTACAAGGTTGTTCAGGCCAGCAGCGGTAAAGAGGGCTTAATACTCTCAGCAAACCATCCACCGGACCTGATATTGTTGGATATCGGACTTCCCGACCAAAGCGGGCATGCAGTACTAAGGGAATTGAGGGAATGGTATAACAAGCCCATTATTATACTGTCTGTTCAGGACAAGGAATCTGATATTGTTTCTTCTTTGGACAACGGGGCAACCGACTATCTTACCAAACCCTTTAGAACAGGGGAATTGCTGGCACGGATCAGATCGGCTATCAGAATTAGCCAGACCATAAGTAATGATAAAATAATCCAATGCAATGATCTGGAAATAGATCTTGTTTCCAGAACCGTAAAAAGAAACGGCGATGTCATAAAACTTACTGCTACCGAATATAACCTCTTGGCGCTTTTGGCAAAAAATGAGGGGCGGGTACTTACCCACCAGTTTATTTTAAAAGAAATATGGGGAGTGGGTTATCAGACAGAAACACAGTACCTGAGGGTATTCGTAGCCACACTCCGCAAGAAGATAGAAGATAATCCCAATAATCCCATCCATATCATCACACAGAGTGGTGTAGGCTATCGGTTTCAATAGACTTTATAAAATCTTTATATCTGCCCGCTATTTTTTATTTTTTACATATTCCTTCTACGCGAAATTTGTAGCTCAAAAAGGGGAGGTGTCTAAATGGTTAAAAATTAAAGCCCTCCCTGGAAGGTACGAACAGATATCATGACAACCGTCTATATCCTGCTTGCTGCCTATAATTGAAGAACTGATTATCTGGATTTTCTCGAAAAAAATATGATCCATTACAGGGCGATAGGGAGAGTCATGGGTGTTTTGTTGATACTTTTTGGCCTGTTGATGCTTCCCGGAATAGCATTCTCTTTTTATTTTGGCAGTGACGATAAGGAGGCTTTGATCTATTCTGTACTTGCCACCGTCCTTCCCGGCATCGTCTTTTATTTGTTTTTTGCCAAGGAAAAGCAAAATATCCGTAAAAGAGACGGGTACTTAATTGTAACGTTGAGTTGGATATTGTTGTCCGTGTTTGGAATGCTTCCTTATCTGATCAGTGGGGTCGTTGATATTTGGCAGGAAGCCCTATTCGAAACGGTTTCGGGCCTCACCACAACGGGTGCAACAATATTCAAAGACATTGAGGTCCTGCCTCCAGGAATAATGATCTGGCGCAGCATGACCCACTGGATCGGTGGATTGGGTATTATAGTTTTGACAGTTGCCATTTTTCCCTTATTGGGAATAGGTGGAATAGAACTTTTCACAGCAGAAGCACCTGGCCCCACCCTGGATAAAATACATCCCCGCATCCGGGAGACTTCCAAAAGGTTGTGGTATGTTTACTCGGGATTGACACTGATCCTCATGTTGGTCCTTTACCTGGAGGGAATGAGCTTTTTTGATGCCGTTAACCACAGTTTTTCTACCATGTCTACCGGCGGTTTCTCCACCAAGAATGCAAGTATGGCTTATTTTGACAGCCCCTTGATTGAGTATACCACTATTATTTTCATGTTCATCGCCGGGATGAACTTTACGCTTATATATTTCAGCCTCAGGGGGAAGGCGAATAAGGTTTGGCACAATGAGGAATTCAGGGCTTACGTTGTCATTATTGCTTTCATTACCTTGCTGCTATTTCTATCGGTATATTCACTCTCTGGATCGTCCGCTGAAGAAGCCTTTAGAAATACACTTTTCCAAGTGGTTTCATTGATCACCACAACCGGATTTGTTACCGATGACTATACGGGCTACAATAACGGTGTAACCTTCATTTTCTTTATATTACTGTTTTCGGGAGCCTGCGCGGGATCTACCAGTGGGGGCATTAAAATAATAAGACATTTAGTTTTTGTTAAAAACACTTTTTTGGAATTTAAGCGGATGTACCATCCACGGGCGTTGATACCGCTCAAAATTGATGAAGTAACTGTAACCGGAAAGATCATTAACCATATTATGAATTTCCTATTGATCTATCTTATGGTTTTTGTAGTGGGCAGTGTTATTTTGTCCGTCATGGGATATGATATACCTACATCTTTGGGGGCTGTGGCCACCACGCTCGGAAATGTGGGGCCGTCAATTGGACATGTAGGGCCAATTGATAACTTTGCCTTCTTTTCACCTATGGCCAAACTCCTATTTTGTTTTTTGATGCTGTTGGGGCGGTTAGAGTTATTTACCGTATTGGTTTTGTTTACTCCCTTTTTCTGGAAGGCAAATTGATAGAAATTGGAACACGGCACCAAATAAATGGAAACCAAACATACCCCCAATCGCCTCTCGACCGCAGGGATATTTATTGCTCTTGGCATCATCTACGGTGACATAGGAACTTCTCCCCTGTACGTAATGAAAGCGATTGTTTTACAAGGGGGAAACGTCATCAATGAAGAGCTGATATTAGGTGGGGTTTCCTGTGTATTTTGGACAATTACCCTGCAAACAACCCTAAAGTATGTAATATTGACCTTACAGGCAGACAACAGAGGAGAAGGAGGAATCTTTTCTTTATACACCCTTGTGCGAAGAAAGTCGAAATGGTTGGTCATACCTGCGATCATAGGTGGAAGCACCCTCTTGGCTGACGGGGTTATCACTCCCCCCATATCTGTCTCCTCAGCCATTGAAGGACTTCGGATTATTTATCCCGAGATTCCTACAGTACCCATTGTTGTAGCCATTATTTCGCTCCTTTTCATGGGCCAAAGTTTCGGAACACAACTTGTTGGGAAATTCTTCGGCCCTATTATGTTGGTCTGGTTCACCATGTTGGCCTTGCTCGGCTTTACCCATATCATTGCCCATCCGGAAGTTTTAAAAGCCATCAACCCTTATTATGCCTACCGGCTTTTGGTTTTATATCCGGGTGGGTTTTGGCTTTTGGGAGCCGTGTTCCTATGTACCACAGGAGCTGAAGCCCTCTATTCCGATTTAGGGCACTGCGGTCGGTCAAATATCCGCATCAGCTGGATATTTGTCAAGAGCAGCCTGCTGTTGAATTACTTTGGACAGGCCGCGTGGCTTACCCAGCGGATGGGCTCCACGCTCACAGAAAATCCTTTCTATGGGATCATGCCCCATTGGTTTCTCGTTATTGGCATAGCTGTTGCCACCATGGCGACCATTATTGCCAGCCAGGCACTGATTACAGGATCCTTCACCCTCATCGGGGAAGCTATCCGGCTTAATTTGTGGCCAAAAGTCCGCGTGGTCTATCCGACAGATGTCAAGGGACAGTTGTTCGTACCGAGCGTGAATAAACTTCTTTGGGCAGGTTGTATCGGTATTGTTCTCTATTTCCAGGAATCTGCCAACATGGAAGCCGCCTACGGGTTAGCCATTTCCGTGACCATGTTATCCACCTCTGTTTTAATGGTGTACTATCTCTATCTGAAAAAAATTTCCAAACCCATCATTGCTTTGTTCATCATTATTTATTTAACCATTGAAGTATCTTTTCTAATTGCCAATTTGGTTAAGTTCCCACACGGAGGCTGGGTAACGGTTGTTATCGGAGCGGTTTTAGTCAGTGTCATGTACATCTGGCTAAGGGCTTTCTATATAAAAAGACGGCTGACGGAGTATGTGAGGCTGGATAAATATATTGAATCCCTCAAGGAGTTAAGCGAGGATGGTTCCATTCCTAAATATGCTACCCACCTGATCTACATGACCAGTGCCGAGCATAAAAACGAGATTGAGTCGAAGATAATTTACTCTATTTTTCAAAAACGGCCAAAACGGGCAGATATTTATTGGTTTCTCCATGTACACATTACGGATGAACCCCATACGCTGGAATACAAAGTAGCACACATTGCACCTAACGATGTTGTAAGGGTTGATTTCCGGCTTGGGTTTAGGGTGGAGCAACGCATTAATCTATATTTTCGAAAAGTAGTGGAAAATTTAGTAATGAATAAAGAGGTCGATATCACCAGCCGCTACGAATCTTTAAACAGACAGAATATCATTGGCGACTTCAGGTTTGTTGTCCTGGAAAAATATTTATCCGCTGACAACGAATTGCCACTAAATGAAAAGCTGATTATGAAGGGCTATTTTAACCTGAAGGACTTGATTCCCTCCGAAGATAAATGGTTTGGCCTGGATACCAGTTCAGTAAAAATAGAGAAAGTCCCGATGGTTATTAATCCTGTGCACGATATTGAATTAAAACGGATAGAGTAAAAGTTAAAGGATTATATGGCTCCTTAATGTCTCTTCAGAGGGATATTTCTCAGAACAACAGACCTCTATGAGCATGTCAGTTTCCATACCCCTACTGTTGCATCTCATATCAAACCAGGCCCTGTTGTTCTGTCCACAAAAAAAATCCACTGAAAATCAGTGATTAAGGTCAATTTCGTTGGGGTGGCGGGATTCGAACAATTTACTTAACTCAAACTAGCTTAATTTTTTCTTACGGAAAACAACCTCGAAGTGCTGATCGAAGATTTCAAGAGCCAAAAAGCTATATATACCACGGAGGGGACTATGAAAGAGTATAGGACAGTCTTCAAAGCCCTCAACGACTACCAGAGAATATCAAATGCCACTTTATCGCTTTCCGAGCAGGAAGCTCGCTTCCATCGACAGCCTGCAGAAGGCGATGAAGGACATGGAAAACACCCAGATGGATCTGGTAAAGCAACAGCAGAAAACGAGGAAGCTGTTGATGACCCTCTTCTTCACGGGGATCATTCCGCTCCTGGCCTTCATCACGGCTTTGGTTTTGAAGGTCGGGGTGCTGGCATAGTGCCTGAGGAAGGTGGTGACAGGAGGCGAAGGAAAAGAAGGTCGCGATAAAGCAAAAATCTCTATAGTGTATATTTAGGGTTATTATAATATGCTTCTTCGAGACGGGTAAGGGCTGACGACAAAAACCAAGGGCAATATCAGGAAACAAGACCGTATGGAAAATCAAATCTAACTATATCAGGGCAGTGATGGTCAAACCCAGCTCGAAGTAAGGTTTGAGCAGGAAACTGTGTGGCTGACTAACAACCAACTGCTTGAGTTATTTGATTCGAGCAAAGCAAATGTAAGCGAACCTATCAAACACATTTTCCAGTCTAAAGAATTGGAAGAGAGTTCAACTGGTCGGAAATTCCGAACAGTTCAAAAGGAGGGAGAACGTCGGGTGACCAGACAAAGGGTGCACTACAATCTTGATGTAATTATAGCGGTCGGATATCGCATAAACACCAAACGTGGCACCCAGTTCCGTCAATGGGAAGGTGCTCAGGGAGGTGTGCCTGGACCTTGATCACCTTATTCAAGGGTCGGTTGCAGAAATAGAAACAGATGTGGCATGCTGCCCCAAAATTTACTTGTCAAAGACGAACCTGAGGTCCGTGGCGATATATTTTTAACTGTTTAAAAAAACATAAATTTTAAGGATAAGTTGAATAAAAAAAGGTAAAACACTCCTTTGAGGCCCTGAACATCCCATGTGAATTCAGCTATCCAATTTCTACTCCTGCTCCCGTGGCAGGATCGACGCCACCTACTGCCTGCAATGAAGGCGATTCACCCGCAGCCGGATCATAGATCTTCCTATCGCTATCTACTTTTTTCGATAGGTCAATATAGGCCAATCACAGGCTCCTGCAGCATTTAGAAGAGTCCCGTTTTTTAATAATCCAAACTCTTCAATTCCTAGGCTCTTGGTACAAGATGCTATTAAATCAGTACCCGTTTCAAAAGTCAGTAATAAATAATATTGTACATCTTGATTATCAGGCTCTGTATGGGTAAAAGTACCTGTGGCCTGACCCTCTGAGTCACTGCCTGTTCGGGTTTTTAAAAAGGTGCCATTTCTATGAAAAACATATGTCTCCTCATAATCAATCTCTTCTGCTTTCATTACTTCCTGAGTCCAGGTGCTTCCCACTTCCTCTAAAACCCATTCCCCTGTCAGCATATTTTCCGGAGATTCATTTTTCTCACAGCCAAAGGAAAAAACAGCTATGGCAAAAATGCATAATAGAATAGAAATTTTTTTCATAATGTCTTTGATTTAGGTATACATCTATAACTCTGTACGCAATAAATGATCAAACTGTCCTCAATACCTTTCAAATTTAAAATTTTATTTTCATCGGGAATCATAATTGTTTCCCACAACCTTTTTTGAGGTTAGCCGCTCCATGACCACAGGCTGTTCAAACGGGGGGGGACCCGGCATATCCTATTGACCTTGTGTAGGAAAACGTTCGTTTTTATACATAACGGCTGCTTACCAAAATCAAGCGAGAGCCGATCCGGGGCAGTCAGCAATTTTCCAAAGTCGGAAACTTCAGAGAATGGATTTAAGAATATCGTAGATTAGAAATTCATAGTTTTTGGTATAAGTAGGTCAGGCGAGTAAGACAAATTTATGAAGCTCTAAGATTGTTAAAAAATTGTAGGGGTGTCTGCGTTTGAACCTTGCGACTTTGGAGTAATATCTTCTGCTTCTCCCAGTAATATCGCTTGATCCGGAAAATGTTCTTTTTTTGTTTCCAAGAAACTCGTACCAGCTTAACTTACTTTATCAGACCAACGAACTAAAGCAAAATCTGTCCGCATGATGTCCGCAAAAAATAAATAAGCCACTGAAAATCAGTGGCTTATCTTCAATTTCGTCGGGGTGGCGGGATTCGAACCCACGACCTCTTGCACCCCATGCAAGCACGCTACCGGGCTGCGCTACACCCCGAAACTGTGAGGCAAAAATAGAAAACAATTCCTTAAGGTCAAAACCTAAATCTTACATTCCTGAGGCCCTTATGGGGCGTATTTATGAAGCAACTGATTATAAGGTCATTAAAAACAAAAATAAAAATATAATCATCCCTATCTCCCTCAATATGGTCTTCTGTCTTGCTCAGTTTCAGATTATTCACCCTTCCCAGACTTGTATACCTAGTTCTTTCCTTCCTACTTTGGGCTACACACCTGCCGAGGAGAATGCCAGACATCAATTTATTGCGCCAAATAACCTCCCTCAATCGGATAATAGGCACCGGTTGCAAAAGATGATTTAGGAGAGGCCAACCAAAGAATCAATTCCGCCACTTCTTCGGATTCTCCTAGCCGGCCGAGAGGATGTAGACTGGTCAGATGATCGATCGTGGCTTGATCCAGGGAGGAAATCAGCGGCGTGTTGATATAACCCGGCCCTACGGCATTGATGCGGATGTTTTCGGATGCATATTCCAAGGCTGCTGCCTTCGTTAAGCCCACTACCCCATGCTTTGCGGCGACATAGGCCGGAGAACCTTGGGTACCCGCCTGTCCCAAAATAGACGCCACATTGACAATACTGCCACCGCTTTTCATCGCCGGAATTTGATAACGCATCCCGTAAAACACGCCTGACAAATTAATCCCGATTACTTTCTCCCAGCCATCCAAGGGATATTCCCCCGTCTTGCTCAGCGGTCCACCGATTCCGGCATTGTTGACGGCGATATGGAGCGCTCCGAAATGCTCCAGGGTCCGGTCCACCAGAGCCTTGTTGTCTTCAGGACTTGAGGAATCCGCTCTTACAAAAAGAGCCTCACTGCCCTTGCTTTTAATTTCTTCGACAGCTTGGTTTCCCTGCTTTTCATCAATATCTGATACCACTACCTTGGCTCCTTCTGCGGCTAGTAAAATAGCAGTTGCCTTCCCTATTCCAGAGGCGGCTCCCGTTACAATGGCAACTTTGTTTTCTAAGCTTTTCATAGATGGTCTTTTGTTTAAAAGTAAGGATATTAACAGGAGATAGCTATTTTCGGACAAGATATCATCCGAATTTCACCGACGTCATGGTCAAAGAACCCGCAACAGCTTTGTCATTGAAGAATGACACTTCCTCGCCATTGCCCCTAAGTCCCAACGTATAGAGCAGTGGCAAATAGTGCTCCGGCGTGGGAATGGCCAATCGCCCTTCTCTGCCAAACTGATCGAACCGGACCAAAGTCTTATGATCACCTTCGGTAATCAGTTGCTTAAAGCGGGAATTCATTTCCAAGGCCCAGTCATAGCCAAACCCAGGTTGATCCATCTTGTCCCAAGCCACCATTCGCAGGTTGTGCACCATATTGCCGCTACCGATGATCAACACGCCTTTCCTTCTGAGCCGGTACAGTTCCCCTGCCAAGTCGTAATGGTATTGCGGATTCTTGGTATAGTCAATACTCATCTGCAATACAGGAATATCCGCTTCGGGATACATATGCCGGACGACTGTCCAGGCGCCATGGTCCAAGCCCCAGTCATGGTCCGGCTCCACTTGGGCGCTCTTGATGAAACCGGCGATTTGCTTGGCCAATTGAGGCTCACCGGGAGCCGGATATTGCACATCAAACAGGGCCTGAGGGAACCCTCCGAAGTCATGGATAGTTTTCGGAAAGTCCATAGCAGTCACCTTAGTCCCCTGACTCAGCCAATGGGCCGAAATAACCAATACCGCACTAGGGGTTGGTATTTCTTTAGCCATATGGGTCCACCTTCGGCTAAATTCATTGTCTTCTATACCGTTCATCGGAGAACCATGCCCTACAAACAACACGGGCATCAACGGACCTTTTTCTTCCAAGGAATTGGTAAACTGGTTAAATCCTGCGACAGCTGACATAATATTGGCTTTGTTTATACAAATGGATTTTGAAAGGTAACTGATCAGCTTGAGGCGCCGGACTTTTCCAACAATAGGCGATCTGCAGAGTATTTTCCGCTTCCTGTGATAAACAGTAAAACATATACCAACAAATAGTGAAGTCCCAGTTCTTTGCTGGAGAAGGGGTCTTCCACATGGATATAAAGGACCGCCACCAGCATCGTTACAATTAAGGGAAGAACGGCCAATCGGGTGCCGAGACCGAAAAGAATCAAAAGCGAACAGATCACTTCCGAAAATATCGCGAGAAGAAGAGATACTTCCGGACTCATGCCCATTATCCCAGGGAAAGCAATAGGCTCCCCAGAAACAAACATGGCCAATTTTGGCAGGCCATGTACCAACATCAAAACGGCGATGGCCACTCTTGCTATCAGCAAGACGCTATCCATATAAAGAGGCTGTATAGCTAATATTTTTTTCATCATTATTTTTTTTAATCGTGCTTCTGCCAAATAGGCAAAATAATCCCCGTAGCTCTGTTATTGGCCCAAGTTCACTGTGGAAAAGAGGAGTTAAAAGGCTGAAGTTTTAGCAAAACAAAAGTGCTGCCGTGGGGCTGCCACCTGCGGCCGCCCTCACACACAGACTGTAGGCTTCAACCGGCTGGTCTTATTGTTTGATAAATTCCCCGTCGGCTTTAATGGCTACCTCATCGCTGATCATTCCAAATGGAAACTTGGACCCGATGTTGAAATCCGAACGTTTTATGGTTCCGGTAACTTGAAAACCAGAAGTGATTGCCTTGGACGGTCCGTTTTCGATGGTCCCGCGGTACCACAATTCCATAGTAACGGGTTTGGTAACTCCATGCAAAGTAAGGTTTCCCGTAAGTGTGTATCTATCCGTGCCTGCTTTCTTAATAGAAGTGCTTTTGTAGGTCATTTCAGGATACTTTTCCACTTCAAAGAAATCCGCGCTTCGTAAGTGGTTATCTCTCATTTCTACCTCAGTATCGATCGAAGCCACGTCAACCTTAAGTTCAAAAACAGCATCGCTGAAATCCTCCTCAGAGGCAACAATAGTGGCGTCAAATTCATTGAACAAGCCGGCGACATCCGAAATGCCCAAGTGCACCGTTGTGAAAGCCAGTTTGGCATGGGCGTTATCCACCTTCCAAGAGGATTGTGCAAAAACAGATGTGCTCATTACAGCAACGATCAATAAGGAAAATACTTTTTTCATGATTTAAATTAAGTTTAGTTTTTATTGACATGGGCCAAGGTAAAGGAGTAGACAGAGGACAGATCAGATCGTTGATACTTCGCGATGTTTATCTCCCGCACTTGATCATTAATAGGCTACCGTAAAACGCTGTTTGATGTGCTTAGGATTTTCCGTTTCATCCAACACGGCTACAGCGACATCCTCTACAGAAATATTGCTGACGTTGTTGTTGCCGTCCAATAGCGGCGTATCCAAACCTGTTCTATAGGTGCCTTTACGGGTACCGGAGGTGCCTTGGTGCATCCCTGGAGCAGGACTCACAAAAGTCCAGTCTAGCTCTTCCTCTTTCCCAAGAATATTGAGGTAATCCCTTGCCGCCGAAGCTCCGGGCTTGATAAATTCCGGAAAACCAGGGGTGTCCACAATCTGAAGATCGGGAGAAATAAACAAGCTCCCTCCCCCACCGATGACCAACAGCCGGTTCACACCGGATTTCTTCACACTTTCCTGTATGTTTTGTGCCCCCTGCAGGAATTCCTGGTAAAGATTTGGGTTTCCCCAGCCTGCATTATAGGCACTGATGATCACATCGCTTCTTTGAAGCTGTTCGGCAAGCTTATCCGTATCCATGGCATTTCCCTGTACTACGGTAAGCCGCTGATGCCTTACAACAACTTTATCAGGATTTCTGACGATGGCTTTGACCTCGTGTCCACGGTCCAAAGCCTCCTTTAAAATGGCAGAACCCACAAAACCAGTGGCGCCAATTAACGCTATTTTCATATGGTAATATATGTTAGACAATAATTCCAGTCTCCTCTTTACGGCTGATAATGAGCCCAATATCACACCTGCAGACCTTTTACCTTAACGGAATATCCTATCAGCCGGATGATCTCTGCCGCTGTATCCAGCGCTGCTGGATTCTTGCCGGACAGTACCGCTTCGCCGGAATGAAGGGCTACTTCCACGATTTTCGAAAAAAGCAAGACCTTCCCGATTTTGGATGGTCTTCTTTCCGCCCCTGCTATTCCTCTACGCCTATCCATGATAAGAACTGTTTTTTGGATGGCCACTTCAGAAATCCTTATCAGCAAGTCCTCTTGCATCCCCTCCTCTGTCAAGACAATGATATCCGCTTCCCAGCAACCATCTTTGGCACAGTCAATCATTTCCACCTCTAATCCGGTCTTTTGCTCGAAGATGGGAGTAGGCAGCTCCCCCTTTTTCCTCACCAACAGCAGGCGGTATCGTTTAGCCAATTTCCAAAGGATATCTTCCTCCCTGTTATTATTCCCTATCCATGCAATGGTTTGTTTCACAGCCGAATCTTTCTTTTGACACTGCAAAATTAGGGCATATCCAAGACCGGTCCATTGACCTAGGATATTAAAAAACGTTGATCTATGTCACATTTGGGGTTGCGGAACCCTAGGATTGTCGAACCGCTGGGTAGTCTAACTCCTCCTTATCGGGATTCGCAAACGTGTGATTACGTGGGGAAGACTAAAATACAATTAGCCAAGCCGCACTTCAAAAGTCGCTATCACATTAAAATTGTATGATTGAAGCATTTGACTTGAGCCCCAAGGATCTGACTAACAGCTTTGATGTTGATCTTTTGGCAATTACCTGCCTCCTTATTTTTTGTTCGCCATCTGCCCACGGGTTCGGCTGAGGGTCTCCCTGGTTATACCCAGATAGGAGGCAATCATGTGTTGGGGAACACGTTGTATACATTCGGGGAAGGTCTGCGTTAACTTGATGTACTTTTCCTCTGCAGTTTCGCTCATTGCGCCGATCAGCCTTCTTTGTGTGGCAATCAGGTTGTTTTGGATCAATATCCTAAAATACCTCTCCATTGCCGGCACGCGCTCCAATAAATTGTCCCATGACTCCCGGTCTATCATCAGGAGTTCACTTTCCTCAATCGCATCCATATGGTAAGGGGACGGTTCATTGGTCAAAAAACTATACAGATCAGCCAGCCACCAGCCCTCCATCGCGAACTGTAGAATATGCTCGCTGCCTTTATCGTCCACGGTGAAACTCCGCAACAGCCCCTTTTCGACAAAAACCGTGTATTTGCAAATATCCCCTTCCTGAAGCAGGTACTGCCGCTTCCGGAGCTTCTTCGGTACAAAGCGGCTTCGGCAATAATCCAGCTCTTCTTCCGTCAAGGTGACTATTTGGGCGATACTTTTAAATAACTGTTCGAACATAAGCGGCTGATACTAAATGGGACTCAAATTTAGTCAATTATTCTTTGGGTCTCTTATCAATGACCAGCCTGTCAGAATTTTTCAAGGCCTAGGTTGAGCACGGCGGAATAAGACCTTTATAGTAGAAGAGACAACTCTGCCTTTTAGGGATATATCAGGTGCAACACTGACATTCGTCATGAAGTTGACGGGATATTGTAAGGATATTTAGGCTAGATCCAAAACCAAAGCTATAAGATCATGAAAAGAATCATTGTCCCCATCGACTTTTCCCCCTATTCTGAATGGGCATTTCTCAGTGCAGTCGCCATTGCAGAAAAAACAGACGCCAGCATCACCTGCGTCAATGTGGTCACAGCAAGCCTAGATTGGAAAAATATCGCTGTAAAAGAATGGGTGAATTATCCGGAAATCATGGACTTGGAAGAGGAAGCCACAGAGAAATTGGATGCTTTTGTAAGGGAACATGTCAACTCCTCCGTTCCTATGGAAGCGGTGGTGGGCGTGGGCATACCCTATGAAGTGATCATTGATATTGCCCATCAGCACCGGGCAGATCTTATCGTTATCGGTGCCTATGGCAAAGGCTACGAAGAAGGCCGCTTTCTCGGCTCCAATCTCCAAAAAGTGATCCGGCTTGCCTCCTGCCCGGTATTGGCTGTCCAAAAGATCCTGGAAAAATCTGCGTTGGAAAAAATGGCCTATGCTTCTTTATTCAATGAAGCCAGCAAGTCGGCCTTCGAGAAAATGCTCCCGCTAATCCGGGAGGTAGGCGCTGCAGTTGATTTTCTCTATATCCATCAACAGGATCGGCCTATTGATCCGGCAGCCGTACTGGCCAGAATGGAAAACTATGCCCCTGTGGAAGAAGGACTCCTGGTCAAAAAGCAGGTATATGACCATGGGGAAGCCGAAAAAGGCATCATCGACTATGCCGAAAGGAACGGCATCGGCTGGATAGGTATTGCCTCCAATACCCGCAAGGCCAGTTCCAGCTACAGCATAGGCGTCACCGAGACCTTGATCTATAGGACGGATATTCCGGTGTTGAGTGTGAAGGTGGGGTGAGGTTCTGAATGCCTAAAGGCAGTACTCGCCTGTTGAGGAGGTACTGCCTTTTCTCCTATTAAGAACAAATTGTATCCTGCACTCGGAATAGTTTTTCTTTCAATCACGAAAACAGCTACTTTTTACCCACATACTACAAATGGTCCGAAAGACTACCGCTACTGTAACAAACAGATGGGCAATTGGAAAGGGCAACAAAGAGGGAACAGCCCACCAGAGAGATGACAAAAAAATAGGCGTGCCTTCGACAGAACCCACCTTGGTTTGTATTCCGAAAAAATTGCGTGTCAACAGAACAAGAATACCATAATTTTCAGACAAAATCCGCCCAAATGGATAAGTGCCTCCATCTAACGAACAACTGCCCCTTTTGGCCTCTCCTGCAGGGGGATCACCACACAAACTGTCGTTCCAAATGGCCCGTGCAGAACCATTAATGGCTCTTCTACAGCGACTTGCATCAGCCTAAGCCTCTCCTCCACCAGCTTCTTCCCCTTTGACTGGTGGATTTTGGTCTTAGGTTGGCCTTGGAAGCCTATACCGTTGTCCTTGATAAAACAATATAGCTGATGCTCTTCCCCCTTTTTAAACTCAATGCTGATCAGCGGCCCACTATGGCTATCACTAAAGGCATGTATAAAAGCATTTTCCACAAAAGGCTGCAACAACATCGGAGGAACCATTATTTTCTTCGGGTCCAAAAGCGGGTCTATCAGGACATCAAGCCGTACCCTATTGTTCATACGCGAATTTTCAATGGCGAAATAACTGTTCAGGTAGTTGATCTCTTCTTGAAGCGTAATCAGCAGTTTGGAACTATTGTCCAAGGTATTGCGGATCACATTAGAAAACTTGTTTAAAAAACCAAGCGCCCCATCTGTATCATTTTTAAGAATAAAATACTGAATAGAATTAATCGCATTAAAGATAAAGTGCGGATTCATCTGGCTCCTCAAAGCCTCCAGCTTGGTTTCCGCCAGCCGCCGGACGGTGGCAGTCCTTGCTTTTTCCTGCCGCTGAAGATGTCTGATCCTCGCCTTGTACACCAGCCAGGCAGCCACTACAAAAACCGCAAACAGCAGCATCCAAAACAGAGGCTTTAGGTAGAAAGGCGTCTTGATATGGATGCTCAACAAGGGAAAAACCCTGCTGATGCCGGTATGGCTATCCCTCACCTCAATCTGCACCGGATAAAATCCAGAAGGAAGTAGAGGCAGAGACAAAACGTTCTCCCGGCTTGCCGGGCTCCATGCTGCGTCTTCTTGCAACCTATAGCGGTAGCTCAGCTTGTCGGGAAACTGGTGCCCCCTCGGATGAAAGGTAAGATAAATCGTATTTTGGGTATGGGGCAGCTCGATCTCCCTTTTCTGGAAAGAAAACCAGGAAAACGACACCTGCGGCTCAGGTTGATGGTTGATCTCCAAGTCGGTGATCACCAAATCCAAAGGAAAGTCCTTTTCCTCCAACAAATCCGGCAAGTTGACCTTGTAATAACCCTTGGAGGTGCCCAGCCAAAGCTCATCGCCTATGACTGTGGCGGTCTGGAAAATCTTGGATTCAAAGCCCTGCTCCTCATCATAAAAACGGACATTGCCTTGGTAATAAATGGAGAGCCCCTTTTCTGTTCCAATGAGGAGCCTGCCGTTCCAGGCTTGCAAAAACTGCACTGAGGTTCCTTCTATATCCTCATCCGAGATAGCAGCGATAATTTTAAAGCTTTCCTTGTCTTCGGCGATATAAAAGTCCCCAAACTCAGCCGCTATGGCAAGGGTGTGCTCATCCAGCAAGTGGAGAGATTTAATTTTTTCCTGTGGCCATTTTTTCTGGTCTGGATAATTGAGAAACTGTCCTTCTTTCCATTCGTAAAGGCCTCGGAAGACGGATGCAAAATAGGTTTTGTGAGGACTGGTGACAATCTGTGACAGAAAAACCGGGGTATAACTCAGACTATCGCTGTAATAAGTATAATTCATCCTCGCTGGATCCTCATAAATTCTTACCCCATGGTAAGGGTTAGAGTCGATAAAACGCCCGTCAGGGGTAAAGCCCATCACATAGGTATGCACGGGCATGTAGGCCATAAATTTCCCCTTCTCATCCAGTTCAAAAACACCCAGATTGCTGCTTATCCAAAGCGACGAGCCCTTGGGAATAATTTCGTAAAATTCCAGGTCAGAGGCAGGAAGATCAAAATCCAGTTCAAAAAACCCATCTTTGTGCTGGGGAAGGTTATGTCTGTTTTTCTGCAGATAGGCATTTTCCACGGATTTAAATTCTGCCAGCCCAACCTGGACTTCTTCGTTCCCATCGGCGTCCATTATAGAAAGCCCCTCATTATGAAGAATCGCTGTTTTGGTTGGGATTTGGACAAAGCCCAGCACGGATCTCTCCCTAAACCCCTCATATAAAATAGATCCACTCAGCCTTACGGCATACAATCCCTTATCATTGGACCCGGCATAGAGTACGTTCTTTCTTCTGTCATAGGCCAAGGCAATAATTACTTGGGAATCTATCCCGAAGGCTTCTGATTTGTCTACCATGCGGTTGTCTTGCAACTCAAACACTCCGCCGTCTTTGCTATAGATCCCCCAGGCCGCCGCATAGATATTCCCCTCCTTGTCCTGTTCATAATTCCAGATGTGGGATTGGCCAAAACCCCTTCCTACCTCCCCGCCGGCAATTAAATCTTTTGGCTCGACAACGTGGACTGCACCTTGGTTACTCAGGTAGATATGGTCTCCGATTTGCTGGGAATCAAAGATCATCTTATGGTCATTGACCTTGTGGACGATGAAAGAGCCTTCTTGATCCGGTTCAACCCTATATACGCCTATCCCATATGTGGTCTAATGCAAAAGCCCTTCCTGCACAAAAAACCCGGATATATAAGCTTGCGGACTGTCAGAAAGGCTGGATTCTAGGCTGATAATTTCCTTCGTTCTGATATCAATCGCACTTAGTCCATTGATCGTTCCCACCCATATCTTATCGTCAAAATAATAGATCTCCCGGATAAAGTCATTGATCAGTCCTTCTTTGCTGTCCAAGGTGTGGAAGAAACGTCCATCATAATACGAAATGCCGCCCCCATAGCTGCCAAACCACATCTGTCCGAGCGAGTCTTCGGCGATTGCCCAGCAGCTATTGAACGCGAGCCCGTCGTCTTCGTCAAAATTCTGGAAGATATTATTCTCCATTTTAGACAGGCCGTTTTCCGTGCCTATCCACAGCAATCCTCTCGAATCCAAATACAGGGAGCGAATCGCATTGTTGGGGAGACCGTCAAGGGTGGTAAAATGCCTGGAGGGATATTGTTGCGCAAGGCCATTCCTGACGAAGGTACAGGCCAGCAACAGAAAGACAATGAGTATTCTAGTATGCAAGATAGGTTTTTAATTCCTTCATCCTTCGGGTAGAACCCGATACTTTTTGTCCGTTTTTCAGGACCACAAAATCCTCCTTTTTGTCAATTCTCAGGATTTGCTTTACGTTTACCAGTATGCCGTGATGAATCCTGACAAACTGCTCTCGGGGCAGCTTATCTTCGATGGCCTTGAGGTTTTTCGAAATAAGGAGTTTTTCCTTGTTGACTTTATAAATCCAGGTATAATTGCGCTCGGCCTCACAATAATTGATTTCATCATATTGGACAAAGTCCGTCCCTTCCAAAGTATTGAAGGCGAGGATACCCAAATGGGCCATGTTCTTAGCAATGATGTCCAATTTGTCCCCGAGCGATTCCTGTTGTCGCATTTCCTCATAGCGGACGACCATCTGTATCAGCTCATCGGGATTGATAGGCTTGAGCAGGTAGCCGAATACCCGGTTGTCGGTATTGATGGCCCTGACGGCATGTTCCTGGTAGGCAGTGGTAAATACCACTTTGAAATGGGCCTGTTTTAGTTCATCCAATAGGGCAAAGCCGTTTTTGTGGGGCATTTGAATGTCCAAAAAAATGAGGTGCGGCTTTTTCACCAGAATCTCCCGCAGGCCTTCATCCACACTACCGCATTTGGCCAACACCTCAAACTTACCCGGGAGGTACCGATCAAGCATCAATTCCAAGGTCTCTTGTGCCTTGCTCTCATCATCTATAATAATTACCCTGATCATTGAATGCTGCGGTTAAATTCAGATATAAAGCGTTAAAAGTCCCTGACAATTTAGGTAAAAGCCGAGAAATTATAAAAAACAATTCACAACCCCACCCATTGGTCGTACAAGTGTGGCCTTTGAAGATATAGATGGATTATTGAGTTTAAGTATTTTATAACCCAGATTTTGGCGGTTTTAACGTCCTAGCGCCACACCAATGAGGTTATTCACTCCCTGCGCCAAACAACTTCCTGTATGATGAGGACCAAGAAGTAAATTATCCTCAGCTATTGTTAAATCCCAAAAATTAATTAACCTTGCCTCTATAACAATAAACCTAAGATTATTGATGGCTGAACCCACCTTGAATCGGAGAAAATTTCTTTCGGTCGCTGGCACCTTAGGAACCGGTATTTTAATCCATCCTCGATTTGCATTTGCAGGTCCTCCCAAAAGTGACCGCAAGTTGAGGGTTGGAATCGTGGGAGGTAGGTTTGGTGCCTCCTTCTATTTTCATGAACATCCCAATTGTATAGTGGAGGCGGTGAGCGACCTAAGAAAGGACCGCCGGGACCATCTCATGGAGGTGTATCATTGCCCGAAAAGTTACGACTCGTTAGATCATTTGTTGAAGGATCCCAAAGTAGAGGCTGTTTTTATCGCAACCCCCGCTCCTGACCATACGGCCCATACCCTGGCCTGCCTGGAAGCAGGCAAACATGTATTATGTGCCGTTCCCGTAGCATTAAGCTTAGAAGACTGCCAAAAATTAAGGGATAAGGTAAAACAAACGGGACTCACCTATATGATGGCGGAAACCAGTGCTTTCCACCAAACGGTTATTTCTGCGAGAAAATACTATAAAGAAGGGGCTTTTGGGGAAATATTCCGTGTCGAATCGGAATACCATCATCCTGGACTGGAAGTACTTTATTATGAAGAGGGCAAAGCTACCTGGAGGCACGGGTTGCCTCCCATGCTTTATCCTACCCATTGCACTGCCTACCACATCTCCGTGACCCAGGAAAGATTTGTCCAAGTAAGTTGCCTTGGCTGGGGCGACAACAGCCCGGCTTTACAAGGCAATCCCTACAACAACCCTTTTTGGAACGAAACCGCACTTTTTAAGACCAATAAAGGAAACAGCAGCAAAGTCTCCATTTGTTGGAAAGGGGCATTGATGGGGACGGAAAGAGGAGAATGGCATGGTACAAAAATGAGTCTTTATGGAAAAGACCCCAACGGGCTGGCTGAAATTAAAATCGATGCCTCTGAAGAACTTGCTCGGGACGATGCCGGCTTTCAATTTAAACAGGCTACACGACACAAATACGAACAGCCGATGTGGTGGGACACCGATCTTCTCCCACAAGGTCTTAGGCACAACAGCGGCCATGACGGATCCCATACCTTTATAACCCATGAATTTATTGATGCTGTGCTGGGGGAACGAAAGCCTTTGGTGGATATTTATGAAGCGATTGCTTATACCGCTCCTGGAATAGTAGCCCATGATTCGGCCCTCCAAGGCGGGGATTGGTTAGCCATACCTGATTTTGATGAATAGCTATTCAATTTCTCCTTAGCAACATCATTTTCATGAAAAACCTATATGTAGGAGGGCGAAATAGACGGCAAAAGCAGATTTAGGCAGGATACACAGACTGATAATGTAATCATTTTCGGAGAAAGAACTCCCCCTGTTCCATTGCTTTGGCACAGCGGTCACTCCTCCCCTATAAAATTAAAAGCCCTTGCCGCAGATCGCAGGAGCGACTTAGAATGAAGAGTTGTGCAAGAAGAAATCCATCCGAAAAAAGGTGAGAGAATGGTTTCTTATGAGGATTAGAAATAGACGGCTTGGGATTTAAAATGCAGGGATGTCCAATTATTAACATCCCTGCAGCAAGCTATCAATCAAACAGCTCACTCAAAAATGATTTCTTTCTTTTTTGGGGATACCTTTTATTGTAATCATCACCATACTCTCCATAGCCATAACGCTTATAATCAGCATCATAATTCTCCTTTTTGGAGTAATGGTCCGCAGAACGTTCGATGATTTTTTCAAGTTCCCCTCTATCCAGCCATATACCCCGGCAGTTGGGACAATAGTCGATTTCAATTCCCTTCTTATCACTCATCAAGAGCGTTTCGTTACACGATGGACATTTCATAAGTTAATCTTTTTGGTTCAGAACAGCCTAAATTGAAGCCGTTCAACATGTGTTGGAGAATTTTTTTTTATCTAACGTAACCATAGAAAATTGGTTTTACTTGATTTCCTTTTCCCCAAAATCCTCCCTGGGATTTGATCCCAGTTGCTCTTATTTAAAATTCCTGGAAGGAAACAACTCCCCCTGTACTGCTTTTCCTTTAAGATTTTGTCGGTCAGGAACCATCGGCTTCGCCACCGATCCTATATCACGTCCCTCTGTGACAATTTGCATTAGTCCCGTCAGGTTGTGGCAAGAATTCACCACCACATGGACCACTTCTCCTTCCACCTGTAGCCTGCCCGTCACCATGAGCAGTTTGGATTGGAGGATTACCTGCCGATATTTTTCAAAAACCGTGTTCCATACCACCAAGTTGGCAAAACCAGTTTCATCCTCTATGGTGATGAACAGCACTCCCTTGGCCGTTCCGGGACGTTGGCGCACGGTGATCAGCCCGCAGAGCTTGACGGGAATACCATTTTTCATCCGAGGCAATTCCCCCGTGGGCTTGATCCCGAGCCGATCCAACTCATTGCGGATCAAGCTCACCGGATGGGCTTTCAGTGAAAGAGACGTAGCCCCATAATCCTGTATAACATGTTCCATAGCTGATAAAGGGGGCAAGACAACCTCCTGCTGCCCCGTCTCATTCTCCGGAGGCAATTCCCTGAACATTCCCACCGGTCTCCCATGCAATGCGGAGATTCCCCATAAGGCCTCTCGACGTCCTAGACCAATGGATAGAAATGCATCCGCTTCCGCCAACCTCTCCAGTGCAGCTTGTGGAACACCCGCATTGACAAGATCAATGATATGCTCATAAGGCTTTTCCCTACAAGACACCAGTATTTGCATGTCTTCCTCCCGAATACCCTTTACCTGCCGGAAACCCAGACGGAGGGCAAAATATTTGCCGGCTCTTTCTTCAAAGGCATGATCCCAATAAGAACTGTTGACATCCACCGGCCTGACTTCCCCACCATGCTTACGGGCATCAATGACAATCTGCGCGGGCTGATAAAAGCCCATGGGCTGGCTGTTGAGCAGGGAAGCCGCAAATACATCGGGATAGTGGCATTTAATCCAGGATGAAATATACACCAGTAAGGCAAAACTGGCAGCATGGCTTTCAGGAAAACCATAACTACCGAACCCTTCCAATTGCTTAAACACCCTCTTGGCAAACTCCTCGGGATAACCCTTGGCCATCATGCCTTCCACCAGTTTTTTTTCGTATTGGCTGACCAGGCCTTTAGCCTTGAAGGTGGCCATACTTCTCCGCAAGCCATCCGCTTCTGCAGGGGTGAAACCGGCCGCTACAATGGCAATTTCCATGGCCTGTTCCTGAAATAAAGGTACACCAAGTGTTCTCCCCAATATCGCCTTGAGTTCTTCCGAAGGATATTCTTCAGGTTCTTCCCCATTGCGTCTCCTTAAATAAGGATGCACCATATCTCCCTGTATCGGTCCAGGCCGTACAATGGCCACCTCTATGACCAGGTCGTAGAATTCCCGAGGCCGCAACCGAGGCAACATAGACATTTGCGCCCGGCTCTCAATCTGGAAAACACCTAGGGTATCCGCATGGCTGACCATTTCATACACCTTTGTGTCATCCTGTGGGATATTGGCCAGCGTAAGGTCAAGCCCATAATGCTCTTTGGCCAGGTCAAAGGCCTTCCTTATGCAGGTAAGCATACCCAAAGCCAAAACGTCGACCTTCAAAAAGCCCAATGCTTCTATATCGTCTTTATTCCATTCGATGCAGGTTCGGCCCTCCATCCTTGCGTTTAATATAGGACATAAATCGGAAAGCCTGTCCCTCGTGATCACAAACCCTCCTGTATGCTGGCCAAGTTGCCTTGGAAAGCCGATGTACTGCCGGGTAAGTTCCACCACCTTTCGCAGGTGTGTATCCCGGGAATCAAAACCCTGTGATGATACGGCACCCTTTTCAATCCATTCATCTGTGAGTTCGTATTCGGATTTTGAAAGCTTGTCCACCGCATCCATGGATAGTCCCATGGCTTTCCCCACGTCCCGCACCGCTCCTTTCCAATGCACCTGTGTAACAGTCGCAACAATTCCTGCGCGGTCTCTCCCGTATTTCCCATAAATGTACTGCATCACTTCCTCCCGGCGTTCATGCTCAAAATCCACATCAATATCTGGAGGCTCATCCCTGGCATCTGACATAAACCGGGCAAAAAGAAGGTTAGACTTTGCTGGATCAACAGAAGTAATGCCCAAACAATAACATACCGCAGAATTGGCAGCCGACCCCCTCCCCTGACATAAAATGCCCCTTTCCCTGGCAAATCTTACCAAGTCATACACCGTCAAAAAATAGGAAGCATAATTTTTCCGCCCTATAAACTCCAGTTCATAATCAAGGGTCTTACGGATATTTTCAGGTAATATTCCTCCAAAACGTTTACTGGCTCCCTCCCAAGTCAGGTGGATAAGCTCCTCCTGTGGATCACGCCCCCCGCTGGTGATTTCACTGGGGTAGACGTATTGGAGCTGGTCCAGTGAAAAACGACAGGCTTCTGCAATTTCTTGTGTACGAAGAATAGCATCGGGATAATCCCGGAATAGGCGCCTCATTTCGGCAAGAGGCTTTAAGTAGCGCTCGGCGTTGGGATGCAACCGAAAGCCGGCAGTTTGTACTGTACACTTTTCACGGATACAGGTAAGTATGTCCTGCATCTCCCTCCTTTCCGGCGTATGGTAATGTACATCGTTGGTGGCTACCATCGGGACACCCAGCCTATCCCCCAACTGGAACAATCGGTAAAGTTTCTTATGGTCGTCGAGGCTGTAAGAAAAGCTTGCTCCAAGGTAGAGCCCATCTCCCAAAGCTTCTTTATATTCCTCAAGTGTCTTAATAAAGCCGGGTTCGAAATCGAAATCTTCTCTAAGTTGAAAAGGGGGCACCGCAACAAATTTCAGGCCCTTCGCCTGAGAGTAAATGTCTTCCTTGTACAAATGACATTCACCTTTTTCCGTTCTCAGGTTCCCCTTGGTCAGTAATGCCGATAAGCGTCCATAAGCCTCTTTGTCTGTAGGATACGCTAAAAGGCTGGGCCCATCCAGTAAATCCAAACGACAAGCGGGGATAAAACGGATGTCATTTCCCCTAGCCGCCACATGGGCACGCACGATCCCAGCCAGCGTATTCCGGTCGGTGATGGCAATCTCCTTGTACCCCAGCTGCACCGCACGATCAACCATCTCCTCCGGATGCGAACCACCCCGCAAAAAGGAAAAATTGGTGGTCATCTGTAGTTCGGCATAATCCATCATCTTCGGGTATTGGGTGATTAATTATTGGTTGATAAGCCATGAAAAAAAACCTCCGACTCTGGCTGCTGGCTCTTTGTTCCCCACGCTTGTCCGCTTGGATAATTTGCTTATTGCTTGCTTTAAGCCAGGTAAATGCCCACTCTTCAGTCTACAAACCTATGTCATTTCATAACTTCTGTTTTCTATTCTTGGTTCTTTGCGTGCTATCTTTTGTTATTTTCTTTTTTTTGGTCTCCATCTTGCCTCTCTCCGTTCAGGTCTTGTTGTCTTTTGCTCTTCCTTGACCCTATTTTAGACCTTATGGTATTTTTCCACTTGCCCAGCATCTTGACAGCGGTGCAGCAGCTCTTTGTTGCTCTCCTTAAATACCGGATGGATAAAATCCGGCATTATTTCCACCAGAGGAACAAGCACGAAATTCCTCTCGGACATCAAAGGATGAGGCAAGGTTAATCTTTCATCCTGATAAATCAAATCATCGAAATAAATGATATCAATGTCCATAGTACGGTCTCCCCAGCGCCTGTCTCTCGTCCGCCCCAAAGTATTTTCAATGTCTTGCGTGAGCTGAAGAAGCGCGGCTGGCGAATGCAGGGTCTCAAGAAGCAATGCCTGGTTGAGGTATTTCCCCTCTGAGACTTTTCCCCAAGCCTGGGTCTCGTAAATACCCGATGACGCTTTTATTGCACCTAGTCCAGACAACATCCCGTGCGTCTGTTGGATGAGTTGTCTCCTGTCCCCTAGATTACCCCCTATCAAAAGCACCGCCTGATGCATTTTTTTATCTTTTTAGATTATATAAAAATAAAAGTGGAAAATTAAAGTTAATTTTGGTCAATAATACGATAAAAATATGAGGTTTTTAAGCAACGTACTGGCAGTCATCGTGGGACTTTTGATTTTCTGGGTCATAGGATTTTTTATATTGGCCGGCATAATAGCGGTGTCCTCGGGGGAATCCAAGGTACAAACAACAGAGAACTCCATCCTTCACCTCAACCTGGAAAATGTAACCCTGGTGGAAAGAGCGGTAGATGACGAATTTGATGTCTCTGCTTTGGGAAGCTTTGCAAATGTTCCTACGGTAGGGCTCAACCAACTGAAGACGGCCATTAGAGCCGCCCAGAAGGATGACAATATCAAAGGGATTTATCTTCAGGCGGGGAATGTCTCTTCCGGCCAATCCATACTCTCGGAAGTCAGGGCAGAGCTGAAGAAATTTCAAGAATCGGGAAAATTCATTGTGGCGTATTCCGAGATCTTTTCCGAAATGGGATATTACCTCTCCTCAGTAGCAGATGAAGTCTATTTAAACCCAATCGGGGGTATTGAATTCAATGGGTTATCGTCGGAAATGGTCTTCCTAAAAGGGCTTTTCGAAAAAATTGAAATAGAACCGGTGATCTTTAGGGTCGGAGAATTTAAAAGTGCCGTGGAGCCGTTTTTATTGGACAAGATGAGCGAGGAGAGCCGTTTGCAGACGGAATCTTACCTGAATGACCTAAACGACCATGTGCTTCAAGGAGTAGCCGAAGCCAGGTCCATTAGCCTTGACAAAATCAAGGAGATCAATGATCAGATGTTGATCAGAAACAACCAAGATGCTTTGGATTACAACCTGGTGGACGGCTTGTGGTATGATGACCAGGTCAAAGACCTTCTAAGGGATAAATTGGGGATCAACGAGGACGAAGACATCAAAAGCATCAACATCACCAATATCAACAAATCCGTTGAAGCGGAAAACCGCTTGTCCAAAAACAGAATCGCCGTGATAGTAGCGGATGGGGAGATTGTCAGCGGCAATGCAGATGGCGTGATCAGTTCGGACAAATTTCTTCAGGAGATAAGGAAAGCCAGAAAGGACAAAGACATCAAAGCCCTTGTTTTAAGAATAAATTCGCCAGGCGGATCCGTCCTGGCCTCCGAAGTAATTTGGCGGGAGCTTAGTGAGGCACAAAAAGCAAAGCCTTTGATCGCCTCGATGTCTGATGTAGCAGCCTCCGGGGGCTATTATATTGCCGCACCTGCCGATACTATTGTCGCCCATCCCAACACCATCACCGGATCAATCGGTATATTTGGCATCTGGTTCAATGCCAAAGGGCTGTTGAACAACAAATTGGGAATCACTACTGATGTGGCCAAAACAGGTGAGTTTTCAGACTTCATGAGTACCGTTAGACCCTTATCACCGGTGGAAAGCAGCGTGGTCCAAAATCAGGTGGAAGATGGCTATGACACTTTTATTGCCCGCGTGGCCGAAGGCCGGGATATGAGCCGGGAAGCTGTATTGGAAGTGGCTTCAGGGAGAGTCTGGAGTGGCTTGCAAGCAAAAGAAAAGGGCTTGGTGGATGTTTTGGGAGGTTTGGAAGATGCCATACAGATTGCGGCTACCGCTGCCGGGGTTGAAGAAGACTACAGGGTGCTTTATTATCCCGAACAAAAAACCATGCTGGAAAGATTCTTAAGTGAACTTACAAGGGATGTCCAGTCCCGTTATATGCGCTTCAAGCTGGGCAATGCCTATTATATCTACGACCAAATAGAGAAGGTAAAAGACCTTGAGGGAATCATGGTAAGGCTTCCTTACGATTTGCATCTACAATAAACATAACGATCTTATAAATTGAACCACTTGATTTAAGTCCATCGCTTTTAAATCAAGTGGTTTTTTTGTGGTACATCAGGTGACCTGCTCATCCGCACTTGGGCCGTAACTTCCTGGAATAGGAATATTGAGTAGCCTGAGGTAGACACCTAACTGTGCCCGATGGTGAATTACCTGACTGAAGGACATACGTAGGGTTTCCGCCTTGCTTGCTACCGAATAAATTTGTCCACCATTTCTCAGTGTCCATTTTTTTGATAAAATGTCATCCGATGCCTCTCTTAGATGCTTTTGGGCATCCAAAACGGCACTTTCAAAAAACTCCAAAAGCGAATTCTTGCTGTTATAGGAAGTCGGTTGATAAGGGTTTTGAGCCATATTAAGCTCATCAGCATGTAAAATTAATCCCGCCCAAAGGGGTAATTCAGCAATATGGTTGGCCAGGCGTTGGATGGTCATGCTTTTTTCATGGGGTTTCCATCCGTACCTATCTTCAGGAATACGGGATAACATTTCCCTTGTTACCTCAGCTTCACTCAACAACTCTTGGGTATACAGCTCTATTATGGTCATTTTATTTGTGTTTTAGTACAGTACAAATAAAGGAGCTCAACTGACAACACTATGTCAACAGCCATAGCGTTTTTTTGTATATCTGCCTAAAAATCTATTTATATTTGACAAAGATTGTTGCTGCATCAGGCAATCTTTGCGCAGATCCAATTGGCACCAAAACCCTATAGATTCCAAATGAACCGTTTCGACCGCGTCACTTCTATTTTAATCCAGCTGCAATCCAGAAAAGTAGTAAAGGCACAAGACCTGGCTGATCGGTTTGATGTCAGCCTACGTACCATCTACAGGGATATCAGGTCCTTGGAAGAAGCCGGAATACCACTGTATGGGGAGGCTGGTGTTGGGTATTCTATGGCGGAAGGCTACCGGCTGCCCCCGGTGATCTTTACCAAAGAGGAAGCCATTGCGTTTCTTACCGCAGAAAAACTGATAGAAAAGCTGGCCGACGCAGAGACGGGAAAAAGCTACAAAGAGGCCCTCTTCAAAATAAAATCCGTCTTGAAGATGCAGGAGAAGAATCTACTGGAAGAGGTGGAGGAAAGAATCATTGTTAAGAGAAGGCTCAATCCCCTCCGGACAAATAGTGAAAGAAAGCTCCTTCCCACCATCTTGCAGGCCGTCGCCCAGAAAACGGTGTTGTCCATGGATTACCATTCCCTGTACAAAGGAGAAAAAACCCGCCGCTGCCTCGAGCCCATAGGTATATTCTATGAAGGGGGCAACTGGCATCTTATTGCTTATTGCAGGCTCAGGGGCGACTACAGGGATTTTAGGATCGATAGGATTTCCGGCCTTCAAGCCACAGAAGAGCTCTTTGTAGATCAACACCCCTCGCTTTCGGAATATTTGGATGCTTTAAGCAACAAAAAAAGCCTCATAAAAGCCGTTGTCCGGATGAAAAAGGATGTTTCAAAATATATTGAGCAGGAGAAGCTGTATTACGGCGTGGTCATGGAACAAGAGGATGGAGAGGATATTGAAATGATGTTCCTAACCGATTCCCTGGAAGGTTTTGCCAGATGGATGATGATGTTCGGTAGCAAGGCGGTGGTACTGGAGCCACCGAAATTAATCGATCGGGTGACAGCATTGGCGGTTGAAACCCTTTCGCTTTACCATGAAAAACTCGAGACGCAAAAACATTAACCAAAACAACCTGAATAATGAACTTACCCCAAGGATACCAAACCGTTATGCCGTACCTTATTTTAAGAGATGTGGCGGCATTTATTGACTTTACTAAGACTGTTTTCGGAGCCGAAGAAATGGCCGTCTATAATAATGAGAACGGCAGTATCATGCATGCCGAAATCCAGATTGGTGGATCTACCCTCATGATGGGGCAAAGTACTGAGGACTGGAGCGTCCAAAACGCTGGCTTATATATTCATGTGGAAGATACCGACGGCACTTTTCAGAAAGCCCTTGAACAAGGCGCCACTGTTATTATGCCGGTCGAAAACAAAGAATACGGCAGAACTTGCGGGGTAAAAGATCCTCAGGGAAATACCTGGTGGATTACGCAGACCCTCGAATAGAGATTTTTAAAGCCACCCTCTGGATGGTTTTAGATCCTATTCGGCGACATCACCGATCCATTTATCAAGAAACTTTCACCAACAGCTGCCAAAATCAATGCCTCCCGCAATTGCGGAACAAGACGAAGGTGGACGAAGAAAGTGCCTTCTAGAAAAAAAGCGGAACCACGTTGATAATTCCGCTTTTTTTGGATGGATGTTATTCCTTCACTCCCAGCTTGCCCAACATCCAGGTCATACCTTCCTGGCTCTGCTCCGGATACTGCCAATGCGCAGCATCTAGGAAAAGTGACATTTCCTTCTCGGCCTTGACGGAATTGTAGGCGGCGTAGATCGAAGTCGGAGGACAAACATTGTCATTAAAGCCGGTAGAGTAATAACCCGGCACGCTGACCTGCTTGGCGAAGTTCACCACATCATAGTATTTGGAAGTGGCTATCTTTTCCGCCTTGTTGGTAAAAGTATCCTTGAATAAATGCGGCCATCCTCCAGCTCTTCCTTCCAGGTAGCCTGTCAGGTCTGCGAGCGCGGGATAGTAGCTGACCAGGTATTTGATCCGCCTGTCCAGCCCGGCAGTAGTGATGGCCAAGGCGCCTCCCTGGCTGCCGCCCATCACCCCGATCGTTTGACCGTCGAATTGGGGCAAGGAAAATATCATGTCCACGGCTTTCACCATCCCCAAATACACCCTTTTGTAATAGTAGTTGTCTTTGTCATCTAAATTGGATCGCATATAACCGTTAAGGGGTCCAGACGCCAAGTCTTGGTAAAGCGGAGAATCATACTGATCCACCGGCACGCCATGGATTCCTACCTGTAGGGAAATAACTGGTTGGTTGATATTGCTGCCAGAGTAGGGCCTCACTCCCGCCCCGGGTACATGAAGGATTGCTGGATATTTTCCTTCCTTTTTGGGTAAGGTTAAAATGCCATAAATCCTGCCTTGAATATTGTTAAAACTGATGTGGTATACATCCGTCAGATGGGTCGAACGTTCCGGCATCAGGGTCATCATGGGATCTAGCGGTACTTTGGCGAGTTGCTCTAAGTTGGATTGCCAGAAGCCAAGAAAGTCAGCAGGCACTGTCGTTGTGGGCTGAATTTTCTCCGGATCAATTCCGGCGGTTCCCGAATTTCTGTAGTCGACTCCGTTTTCTTTGTAGAAAACATGGCATCTTAAGAAACCCGGCTTGCCCATTTTCCCGCCTTTGATTACCCCTTTACCGGATTTTAGCACGATAGTCTCCGTCTGGGTAGGCTCCATCATCTCTGGCCCCACTTGATAGGTGATTTCCGCATCCTGTACCAGCTGTCCATATTTGTAGATGGCGACATCAAATTCCACATTTTCGTTAGCTGAATAAACCATCCCCGGCTTAGACGGACTGATCATGATCCTGATTAAATCCGCTCTCTGGGATTGGGCTAAAAGTTGGCTGGTCATGACCACGAAAAGAGCCAACGCAAAGAACAATTTCGTTTTTCTCATTTTTCAAAAGGTATAGTGAAGATCGTTAAAGCTGTCAATATCCATATTTTCTCCTTATAAAAAAAGAGGGGATCCTGGCCAAAAAGCGCCAAAAGACGAGTATTTCTTGCCGATATCCTGTCGCTCTAGCCTTTGATAAAGCTGGAATACTCCGACGGGCTTTTAAGCGCTTCCAAACAATAATAGTAAGTGCCATCATATACAGAAGGGTGATGTCTGTTGTTTTGGCCCCTCTGTTTCATTTTTCCTACAGCTTCGTAGGGACCGCATGGAATTTATTGACTCAGATAGGCAGAATCACCCACGTCTCTTACTGGCTCATTTTTTGGAAACATTATGTCTTCTAGAGGGATAGACGCTCTTGACCTTTAGCGGTAGGTATAAAAAATACGGATACACTAAAAAGGAAACATTATGCTAGCAATGAATTACCGTGGACCGTTCAGGGTCCGTGTAGACCACAAACCCCAACCGGAGATTTTACATCCCAATGACGCCATAGTCAAAGTGACCCGCTCCTGTATCTGCGGATCCGATCTGCATCTGTACCATGGCTTGGTACCGGATACCCGAGTGGGAACCACCTTCGGCCATGAATTTATAGGTATCGTCGAAGCATTAGGTCCCTCAGTTCAAAATTTAAAGGTAGGAGACCGTGTATTGGTGCCTTTCAACATTGCCTGTGGCAAATGTGCGTTTTGCAAACAGGGACTTTATGGCAATTGCCATGAATCCAATCCGGAGGCCACCGCAGTTGGGGGGATCTTTGGCTATTCGCATACGGCAGGGGGATACGACGGAGGCCAGGCAGAATATGTCCGTGTACCCTATGCGGATGTAGGACCGATGGTCATACCAGCGGATATGGATCATGACGATGCCGTGTTATTGACCGATGTGGTGCCTACCGGTTACCAAGCAGCGGAAATGGGTGGAATTAAGACCGGGGATACCGTGGTCGTTTTCGGTGCCGGGCCGGTTGGAATTATGGCCGCCAAATGCGCTTGGCTTTTTGGTGCAGGACGGGTGATCGTCATTGATCATTTGGAGTATCGCCTGGATTTCGTCCGCAAGTATGCGCAATGTGAAGCCTATAATTTCAAATCATTGGGTGACCCTGTATTGTTTTTAAAGAAGACTACCGATTGGTTTGGTGCGGATGTCTGTATTGATGCAGTGGGCGGAGATGCCGCTGGCAACGCCATGCAGACCATCACAGGAAAGAAACTGTTACTTCAGGCGGGTGCTGCGACGGCCCTTCACTGGGCGATCAATGCGGTAAAAAAAGGAGGCATCGTTTCTATCGTTGGCGTCTATGGCCCCACGGACAATCTTGTGCCTATAGGGAATGTGGTCAACAAAGGTATTACCATACGTGCCAACCAAGCTTCGGTAAAACGCCTTCTGCCCAAATTGGTTGAACACGTACAAGCGGGCCGTTTGGATCCCAAGGCCATCATCACGCATCGTGTCCCCTTGCAGGAAGTAGCCGAAGCCTACCATATCTTTTCCGCAAAATTGGACAACTGCATCAAACCTATTCTTATACCCTAAAAATTTTGATCATGGAAGATACAGAAAAAAAATATGCCCATATAAATGGCTGGGGAGTGGATGCTGACCCCAAAAATGAGCCAACCTATCCCATCAAACGTTACAACGGTGCAGACCATAACCGCCTGAATTGGCAAAGGCCGGTACAGCAGCCTACCCATAAAACAGAGATCCTTCATTCCAACGAGCGACCCAACCTTACCGCCGTCTTTGGTACTTCGGTGCCACCATCGGGATTAAGTGGGGTGATCCGCCGGATGGCTTTCAAACACAGTGAAAACAGCTATCTTCATTGGCTGCCCTTAATCTTGGCGGACCGGATCAATGTGGTAGAAGGTGTCGTGGATGACCTATTGCACGGACATGTACCCAATGTATTTGCCGAAAAAGGCTGGAAGGCGGGTTGGAAGCATAACAGGAAAGGGCTGGTCACCAAATTGGCGGTAAGTACCGCGGTCACTACTGCTCTCGTTGCTTTACTGGTTCTCAAAAAGAAGAGATAATGACCCCAAAAAAGCCAGGGCGGTGAAGCTACCTTCACCGCCCTAATATTTTATCCCTTTTCAGGAATTGCTTTCTAAAGAGAGAATTTAAAAATTGATATAAAACTATACCATGCTTTAATTCTGTGCGGGTAAATTGTCCCCTACGCAGGAAAACTATGAAGGGAAGAGCCGAGGTAGATGGCCCTCTGAGGATAGAGGATCATGCGGCCGATGGCTTTTTTTCATCTGCCCAATCAGGACAGGCTGGTCTTGTCCAACATGTATTGGATAAGGTCCTTGGGATTTCTGATCTGATCCACTTCTTCTTGATTGAGGGAAACATGCAACGCCTCTTCCACATCATAGATCAAGCCTCCGACGAACACCTTGTCAAAACCAAGGTCTTTTTCAAACCCAGCATCCCTCACCTTGGAAGGATGATTGATCCCATAGGTCTTAAATACTTTGACCATGGATTTAATTTTTGAATAGTCAGTCATTTTTATTTAAACGTTATCAGTTTTGTCAATGTATTTACGTTCGTTCCAAAGACTTGCCAGGCCTAGGATCATGAAGGCGACGGTGATAAACAACATCCCTTTCAGCTGCCCAGCCAATATATATTGAAGGTTGGCAAACATGGAGACAAATGAGATAAAGAGGATAACCAAGAGGAAAACGACCCTTGCCCTTGATTCGTGGAGCAGTGAACTGGCCAAAGAAAACAGCCCCAATGCCAAGAAAAAGAAGGGCATCAGGTTCCTTTCACCCAGTACTTCAATACCGAATAAACTCCCCATCATATTCAAATCCCACATCCACAGTACAAACAACCCCAGATTAAGTAAACCAAAAAGTACGGTTGTTATTTTAAAGCTATTGATCATATTCTATTGATTAGTACGGAAGTGGGACAGGATCTGCTACAACCAAGTCACAATTCCGTCATAAAATTTATACATATTCAGCCACCTCGGATTCCATTTCCTCGATTGGCGTATCTTCCACGACTATTTTCTTTTTCTTGCCCATACCCATTTTTGCCAACATCCTGTCAAAAATGTAGTAGATCACGGGAACAACGACCATGGTAAGGAACATGGACGATATCAAACCTCCAATGATCGCCCAGGCCAAGCCGTTTTTCCATTCCGCACCCGCACCTGAGGCAAGTGCAATAGGCAACATACCAAACACCATCGCCAGGGTGGTCATCAAAATAGGCCGGAACCTGATTTCCACAGCTTTGATCAAGGCCGGTCTAACTGCCATCCCTGCCTCTTTCAGCTGGTTGGTGAAATCCACCAACAGGATCGCATTCTTGGCCACCAATCCCATCAGCATGATCATCCCTAGCATACTAAAGATACTTAAGGAGGAACTGGTAAGCGCCAAGGCCAACAAGGCACCGATCATCGCCAAAGGCAGAGAAAACATCACCACAAAAGGATAGACATAACTGTCATACAAGGCCACCATAATCAAATAGATCAATAAGATGGAAGCAAACAGGGCTATACCCAAACTGCCAAATCCTTCCTCCTGCATCTTAAGGTCACCTTCATAGGAAAGTGTCACTTCGTTGGGCATTTCCAGTTTTGCCAAACGTTCCTGAATCTCGGCACCCACTGTACCGGTCGGCCTTCCTGAGACCTGTGACTTTAATGTAACCGATCCTATCCGGTCTTTTCTTTCCAACTTGTCCGGCCCTTCGGATTGGATGGCTTGGGCAAACTGCCGTAACTGAATGATCTCTCCCCGACTGTTGACGAAGGTAATCGCCTCAATATCGGCAACTGACCTTCGGTCAAACTCATCCATCCTGATGTTGATATCGTACTCGTAATCTCCGTCACGGAACTTGGTATCTGTATTACCATTAAAGGCAACCTGTAAAGATCCTCCGACCACATCCATGCCCAAGCCTAAATCAGCCATTTTTGCCCGGTCAACTTCAATCCGAATTTCAGGGTTACCTTCTTCCAGAGAAGATTCAATTTTTCGGGTGCCGGGCACCTGTGCCATTTCAGCCATGATTATCTTCGAGAAATTGCTCAGCGTATCCTGGTCCGGGCCAGAGATTACAATCTGAATCGGAGCCTCATTGGCGGATCCCATCATACTTACCGGAACTGCGGTAAATTCTGGACCCACTATATTTTCCTGCAACTCGATCTCCAAACGTTTGGCATATTGGGGAGCCGTTAGATCCCTGTATTTCTTATCCACCATCTTGACCATAATCTCGGCGGCGTAGGGGGAAGAAGAACTACCCGTCAACATGCCGGAAGTCTGGCCTACTGTGGTAAAGACACCTGTCACTTCAGGAAGGCTTTCCAAATAATTTTCTACCTCACGGGTCTTAAAATTGGTTTGCTCCAGGGTGGCGTCTTTAGGAAGTTCCAACCGGATAATGAATTCCCCGCGGTCCCCTTCATTGACAAATTCGCTCCCTATGAATCCATTAGTGACCAACAAAAACGAAGAAATAAACAAAACGAAAGTAATCAGCAAGGTCACAATCTTATGATTGAAAGACCATTTGAGAATACCGGTGAGCCATTTCACGAAACCATCCAAACCTCTTTCAAATCCGCCGATCAGTCGTCCAAACAAGCTCTTAGGATCAAGGTGTTCCAATTTGGAAAATCTAGAGGTCAACAAGGGAATTAAAGTAAAGGCCACCAATAAACTGAACAAGGTCGCTACTGCCACAGTGATACTGAACTGCTTCAAAATACCGGATATCATCCCACCGGTCAAGGCTATAGGCACAAATACCACGGCAATAACCAAAGTAATAGAGATAACTGTACTACCGATCTCACGGATACCATCATAAGAGGCCTGGACAGCCGACTTGCCTTTCTCCATATGCCGATAAATGTTTTCTATTACCACGATAGCATCATCGACAAGTATACCTACCACCAGAGACAAAGCCAGCAGACTCATCAGATTGAGGGTAAATCCTGCCAGATACATTACCGTAAAAGTGGCAACAATGGAAGCGGGAACGGCAATCATCACAATCACGGCGTTTCTGACGCTGTGCAAAAACAACAGCATGATTACCGCCACAAGAATGATGGCCAAAACCAGGTCAAATATTACATCATTGGCCGCCTTCAAGGTAAATACAGAGGAATCCTGGGAAACTTCAAACCTGAGGTCATTCGCTTTGTAGGTTTCCTGCAATTGGGCTAGGACCACTTCTACTTCTTTGGCCACATCTACCGCATTGGCATCAGATTGCTTCTGGATGGTCAAGGCAATAGCACTGTTACCATTAAGCCTACTGATGATTTCTTCGTCCTTATTGGAATCCAATACCTCAGCAATCTCATTGATTTTCACAGGGGATCCATCTGTTTTGTAAGCCACTACCAACTGGCCGATTTCATCTACAGAACTGAATTTACCGGCGAGACGGATAAGGATCTGCTCGTCGCTGTTTTTAATTCTACCTGTAGGAAAATCAAGGTTGGCAGAAGCAATGGCCATATTGACCTGAATAGGGGAAATCCCATAAGCATCCAGCTTATTACGGTTGAGGTTGACTTTGATCTCTCTTTCTGAACCACCTAACAGATTGACCTGTGCCACACCGTCCACTTGAGATAGAGTCGGCTGTATCCTTTGATCCACCAAATCAAAGAACTCTGTATCGGTCAGGGAAGAATAGGCCCCCATTTGAATAATAGGCATATCGTCCAAGCTGAATTTACCCAAAGCCGGCGGATCTGCGTCGTCTGGAAGATCCCCTAATATGGCATTGATCTTCCGCTGTGCATCCTGCAGAACGACATCGACATCGATATCATCCACCAATTCAATGGTGATGATCGAGACGCTTTCCATGGAAGTAGACTTCATCAGATCAATCCCTTCAAGAGAGGCCAAAGCGTCTTCCAATTTAATTGTCACGGAGTTTTCCACTTCCGAAGGCGCCGCCCCGGGGTAAACCGTTGAAACGGTCAGTACGTTGGGACTGAATTTGGGCAATAGCTCATACGACATCTGGGTATAGGAAAAAATACCCGCCAATGTCAGTATCGTGAAGATCACGACGACAATCGTGGATCTTTGTATTGAGGTCTTTGCAATTTGCATTGTAAATTCTTTAAATTCTTAGTTAACGCCTTAAAGTTCCGATACAGCAGTACCATCTGTAAGATTGATCAGCCCTGTGGTGATCAATTTCTCCCCCTCCTTCAATCCATCCAACAACACCAGTTGATCCTGTCCGAGAGAGGATATTTTGATAGGCTTCAACTTGGCTTTACCATTTTCCATTACGAAAACTTCTGGATTTTTCAATCCTCTAACCAGAGCCCTTCTATTGATAAGTATGGCTTCTTCCTTATCGTAATTAAAGGCGGCATAACCATACATGCCCGGTTTGATGTCTTTGGTCTCCCCGTCTAAACTGATCTCCACTTCATACCGAAGAGAAGCATCTCCTTTGGAAGAGGTAAAACTTACTTTTCCCTTAAATTCTTTGTCAGGAAATACACCGGCTTTGACCGTTACTTCGTCCCCTACCGCAATTTGTGCAATCTCGGATTCTGACACCTGAATAGTCAGCTTTAGGGGTTGGGTGTTGACGATATCCACTATCGGCATCCCAGGATTGACCAACGAACCGATCTCGATGTGGTCATTGTTGATATACCCTGAAATAGGTGCGGTTATTTTAGTATTGGAAAGCCGCTTTTTGATCATGTTAAGCTGGGCTTCAGCATTTTGGCTGCCGTTCTGGATGTCTTCCAATTGTCTTTTGGTAATAGCATCAGAGCCGGAAAGGTTTTTATAGCGCTCCAAATCTCTCTTGGTTTGGTCATAGCTCACCTGCGCAATCGCCAATTCTGACTGCAACAGCTCGTCATCAAGCTGGACAATCAACTGGCCTGCTTTGACATAGTCACCTTTGCGCTTGAATATTTTCAGCACCTTCCCGCTGGCTTCTGATTGAAGATTCAGTTCCTGGTTGGCTTCAAAAGTCCCGTTGGAAGTAAAACTCACATTCAAGTTGGATTTCCCTACCACCTCTGTGGTCACTGGAATGAACGAACTTGTTTTCATCGCTTCCTCCGCCTGCACTGCCATTTCTTGCTTGTTATTGAAAAGGGTAAAGGCGATACCTCCTATCACAAGTACCAGTATTATTGTGGTGATTATATTTTTCATTTTAATTGCTGTATTGGACCTAAAGTATATTTTGAATGATAATTTTTTATGGGTTGACCATTACTCCGCTAGGGTGGAGATATCCCCGGTAGATTTATAAAGATCTATTTGGGCTGTTTTGACATTGATAATTTGGTTATTGTAGGCAGTTCTCGCTTCCCGAAGCGCCGTTTCCGCCTCCAGAAGATCTGTCAACGGGCTAAGACCTTCTTTATAAAGCAACTCTGTCTGACCATACACCTCTTCCGCCAATTGAAGATTCTCCTCTTGTGCTTCAGCAGAGCGGATGCTGTTGGTTAATTTCTTAATGGCATTTTGATGTTGCATTTCAGCGGCAGAGTTGGCTTTATTAATATCCTGCTCCAACTGCATTGCACGGACCTTTGCCTGGGCAACTTTATTTTTTCTTTGAAAACCATCAAAAATAGGTATCTCCAATTTCAACCCGATCAAAGCTCCGCGATACCATGGTTTGCCCTGGGACAGGAAGGTGAAATCATTGGAAAAAGTATTGTAGTTTACGTCGGCAAAGCCTACCAAAGTGGGATAGTAGCCAGACTGTATGTTTTTGATATCCAACCCATAAAGCTCCTGCTGTTTGTTCAACACTTGAAGATCTACTCTGTTTTGTAGATCCTGGTTCAGTTGACCGGGAAGAATGGTCTCTAAATTGACGTCAAAATCCTGTGGCGCCAACTCTAAAGCTGTATCCATAGGTATTCCCATCAATAACTTCAAATAGTTCTTGCTCTGGGCGATTCCCACTTCAAGATCATCTAAGGTAGCTTCCAGCGTTGTAAGATTGACTTTCACCCTGTTGTAATCCACCTTTTTGGCCAGATCGTTCTCATACTGGGCTTTCAAAATCCTTTCGAGGCTGAGTAACCTGTCCATGTTGGCGTGCACATTCTCCCTCTGTAGTTCCATGCCGGCCGTGCTATAATAATTCATGGCAAGGTCATACAGGATATCTTCTTCGCTCATCTGGGTTAGCAAAAGATAAAATTCCTCCGAAGTCCTGGCTGCCCTTAAGCCTACAAAATAAGATTGGCTGAAAATAAGCTGATTGAGCTGCACGCCCGCCTGGAGGCTCTGGGGAACCCCAAACTGGATCACATCAATGTCGTTGGGGCTTGTCTCAGGATTGAGCACCCCACCGGGAATACCCATAGGAGTTACGTTCAGGAAATTGTTGTAATTCCCATAAGCCTTTAGCTGTGGGAGCCCTGATCCGATGATTTCCTTGCGTTGAAATGCCGCCGCCTTTTCATCCAATTTGGTTTTTTTGATGTAGTAACTGTTCTCAAGTCCGATCTTAAGCACCTGATTAAGAGAATAGCCCCCTCCACCTTCCGATGGAATATTTTGTGAAAATACTGAAAAATTGATACTTAATAGAAATATCAATATCAAACCACTGTTTTTTGACATAACACCTAATATTGGTAAAATTTTATTGATTACTTTGTTCTGAATTAAAAGAACTAACTTCGCAAATTTTTATTTTCTGGAACTTTCAAACTTCTTCAGCAACAAGGGGAGTTCTTTCCTCATAAAGCCAAAGAAATCTTTCATTTCCGAAAGCCGGCAGCAAAAATCCGTTTCCTTGTTTTCCTTCAATTCGATAATTTCATTGATCAAGCTCTCCATGTTTAGAACTTCATCAAACTCCTTTTTTAGCTCGCTTTTCCAGTCCCTCATCCTTAACTTAAAATAGCGCTTTCTTTCTCCTGGCTTGGTGGTATACTCCACAGTTTCTTTTGCCTGCAAAAACGTCAATGCTGTACTTACCGCACTCTTACTGACCTGCAATTCTTCTTGGATTTCTTCAAAGGTGGCCTCCGCCGGCTCTGCCACCAAAAGCAGCCCCATAATCCTTCCCACCACGGGTTGTAAGCCTTTCTTCTCATAGGCAACACCCACTCTTTCTATGATCTCTCTTTTTCTATCTGTCAATTTCATTGAATTTGCGTTTGGCTTCTTAACGTTGCAAAGGTACACAAAGTTTAGTTAGTTCATGAAATTATGAACCAAAAATATTTTTGAACCACAAAAACTCGAGGACAGTCCCCTAAGGCAATTTCGACGGTGAATTTTATTTAATAAAACCCAGTATATAAACCATCAACTGGCACTGAAGGCCTGTTTTCTTTAAAAAAATGAGAAAAACATGGCCTCCTAAAGAATGAAAAATCTGAAACAAGTCTCATATTAATGTATTCCCGCAGATCCGCAGCTCATCAGAAATTCCATCTGCTGAGAATCTGCGGGAACAAATTATTTGCCGAATTTACTTTTTAACAAAGCCAATTTTGCCGCCATATCCCCCTCTCCTTCAGGCTCTCTTTCCTGTCTTCTTGTTGGCTTTCGGCCCTTGTCTTGTCTGGTTTTTCCTTTTTCAGCAAAAGGATCCTGCTTCATACTCAAACCAATTCTCTTTCTCCCTAGATCTACTTCCATCACTGTAACATCTACCTTTTGGTTTACAGTGACCACCTCGTTGGGATCGGAAATATAATGGTCTGCCATATGGCTCAAGTGCACCAAACCATCCTGGTGAACGCCCACATCCACAAATGCCCCGAAATTGGTGATATTAGTGATGATGCCGGGAAGTTTCATGCCCACCTTGAGATCATTCATGCTATTCACCCCTTCCTGAAAATTGAACACCTCGAATGTTTCCCTTGGATCCCTTCCAGGCTTGGAAAGTTCTTCCATGATATCTTGTAAGGTGGGCAACCCGATACTTTCGGTCACATAATTTTTCACCTTTACTTGGGCACGGAGTTCTGGCTTATTAATCAACTCGTCCAGTTTCACTCCCATGTCTTCTGCCATTTTGTTGATGACAGGATAACTTTCGGGATGAACAGCACTAGCATCCAGAGGGTTATCAGCATTTCTTATGCGTAAGAAACCTGCGGCTTGTTCATAGGCCTTTTCCCCCAAACGAGGCACCAATTTGATCTGCTCGCGGCTCTTGAAAGGACCGTTTTGATCCCGATACTTGACAATATTCTGTGCCAATGAGGGTCCCAAGCCAGAAACATAAGTCAACAATTCCTTGGATGCGGTGTTGACTTCCACTCCCACGCCGTTCACGCAGCTCATCACCGTATCATCCAAGCTGGTTCTCAAAGCGGACTGATCCACATCATGTTGGTATTGGCCCACGCCAATGGATTTGGCATCAATTTTCACCAGTTCCGCAAGGGGGTCCATCAATCTTCGACCGATGGAAACAGCCCCTCTTACCGTCAAGTCATGGTCCGGAAATTCATTACGGGCCACTTCGGAAGCCGAGTATATCGATGCACCGCTCTCATTGACCATCACCACTATGATGTGGGATGGCAGACCCAAGGATTTAACAAACTGTTCTGTCTCCCTACTCGCGGTGCCGTTTCCAATAGCAATGGCCTCAATTTTATATTTATCTGCCAGATATTTAACCAAGGCTCCTGATTCGGCCGCCTTTCTCTGGGGCTCGTTGGGGTAGATCACATCATTGTGGAGCAATTGGCCTTGAGGTCCCAAACATGCCAATTTGCAGCCTGTCCTAAATCCCGGATCTATCGCCATGACGGATTTTTCACCTAACGGCGCACCCAAAAGCAGTTGTCGTAAATTTTCAGCAAAAACTTTAATTGCTTCTTCGTCGGCTTTTTTCTTGGTGTACAAACGCACCTCGGTTTCCATTGAAGGCTTTAAAAGCCTCTTATAGCAATCTTTTATGGCCATTTTGACCTGCTCTGCCGAGGTATTGTTGGCGGTAACCAACATCCTCTCCATCAAGGCAATGGCATCCATTTCTTCCGGGCAGCTGTCCAACATTAGGAACAGCTCCTTTTCCCCTCTACGCATAGCCAAAACCCGATGGGAAGGAGCTGTTTTTATCGGTTCGGACCAATCAAAATAATCCTTGTATTTGATCGCTTCCTGCTCCTTTCCGGGCATGACCTTAGAAATAAACTTGCCTTCGGAAATAAAAAAATCACGCATTTTTTTCCGCAATTCGGCGTTTTCGTTGACGTATTCTGCAATAATATCCCGGGCGCCCTGCAAAGCCTCCTCTATTGAATTCACTTCTTTCTCTGCGTCGATATATTTCTCGGCTTCCTGCTCCAATTTGATCGACTCTTGGAGAAATATAAGATCCGCCAAGGAGGTTAGCCCTTTTTCTTTGGCTATAGTGGCCTTGGTTCTTCTCTTTGGCTTATAGGGAAGATACAAATCCTCCAACAGGCTCATTGTTTCTGCTGCGTCTATTTTTTGCTCCAGTTCGGGAGTCAATTTTTCCTGTTCCCGTATCGATTTTAAGATAGCCTCCCGTCGTTTGTCCATCTCCCTCAATTGTTGCACCCGGTCGCGTATTGCCGCTACCTGTACCTCGTCCAGACTACCGGTGACTTCTTTCCGGTACCTGGAGATAAAAGGGACAGTAGCTCCTTCGTCCAACAGTTCAATGGTATCAGAAACCTGCTTTTGTCTGATATTCAGCTCCTCGGCTATCTTTAAATAATGGTTCAAATTCATGCTTTCTCTATTTATCGCGCAATAGGGGCGCAATTTAAGGCTTATTTAAATAATCCTCCCTAATTAATGTTCCCATTGTCACTAAGGCTTTGTAAATCATATGCTAATTTTGGTGCATGAATTGGAAAAAAGAAATCAAGAGCTGGGGAATCGTGCTTGCTGTCTTTGCTACGCTTTATCTTAGCGGACTGATCACTCCTCTCATGTGCGGATTGCAATCTATGGTCCTGGCCACAGGTCTTATCCGACCCGATACAACCTCTGCCCAAACAGCGGCTGCCAGCTTTGACTATTCGGGAAAGTTCACCGATCTGCAGGGAAACGAGGTAAATCTCAGCGACTTCCGGGACAAAGTAGTGTTTATCAATCTTTGGGCGACGTGGTGTCCGCCGTGCCGCGCAGAGATGCCCCACATTTCCGAGCTTTACAAGAAATTTAAGGATGATGAAAATACAGAATTCCTGATGGTTGCCCTAGATGAAGATTTTGCGAAGAGCAAAAAATACATAGCTGGGAAGAAATTTACTTTTCCAGTAGTGCATGCGTCTTACGGACTCAACTCTTCTCTACAAAGCCAATCTATCCCCACTACCTTGGTAGTAAGCCCTGACGGAAAAATCATCTTTTACCATGAAGGCATGAGCAATTTCAATACAGAGGAATTTCAAAATTTCCTAATCGGCGCCGGTAGAAGATAACGGTGGCTTCGTTTGGGTTGTTGTGGAAGACCAAAGGTGAGAAACTGAAGAAATCGGCTGCCTGATGGCGACAGTTTCTGCGGAATCTATGCTTTGCTCTTTACTCATGTTCTCGTATCTTGCTACTCTTTATTCGATAATTAAAATTGCTCAAACAATGATTACACCACCGGAAGAAGATGAATACGGGAAATATTACGAAAAATATATCTCAAAGGTGCGAGGCAGTGACGTGGTCGAACTCTTGCTGTCCCAAGTCGAAGAGTTACGTTTTATTATAGAACAAATGACGGAAGAAACTGCCGCCGAGCCTTATGCGCCCAACAAATGGACTTATAAGCAACTACTGGGACACATCAACGACACCGAGAAAATCATGTTCTTCAGAGCACTTTGTGTCGCAAGAAACGAGCAGCAATCGCTGCCAGGCTTTGATCAAGATGATTATGTGAATGCGGCAGACTTCAACGAAGTCCCCTTGATTGATCTTATGGAGGATTTTGAGCATATCCGACATTCTATAGTATATTTTCTCAAGAACCTTTCGGCAGACGCATCTATTCGTAAAGGCACCGTCAACGGCCATCCGACTAGCGCAAGGTCGCTATTGTACATCATCCCCGGGCATTTCGAACATCATCTGGATGTATTGAAAGGCCTCTCCCAAATCTATCCCGCCAACGAAAGCTAAAATCCTTGTTGTTCTTAACAATACCTTTGAACCCTTGGGCTAAGCCACCCTGTTCATATTCTTGTATATGGGACTTTAGCTGTCTATTCCAACGGTAAATTCTTCAACATATTCACCAGTCCCGTTTTGGTTACCGGTTTTATGACAAAATCAGAGACCTCCGAGATATTGTTAGCCCGATCCAGATCATGTGGAGAAATTGATGTGGTTACGATATAGATCGTGATTTTCTTGCCTATATTGGGTTTGAGTAAGATGAATTCTTCCAAAAATCCCCAGCCATCCAATATTGGCATGTTGATGTCCAGCAAAATTACTTCTGGCAACAATTCGGTGTTGTCTGCTGCGTTTTCCAGAAAATCTATGGCATCCTGGCCATTGCCAAACACTTTTATCTGGTCCACCAATTGGGTATTTTCAATGGTCTTCTTAGTAAGAAAGGTGAAGATTTCATCATCATCTATCAACAAAAGATTTTTGATTGATTTCATTTTCTATTGGTTATTAAATGCTACAAAAAACGTACTTCCTTCACCAGGAACACTTTCGGCCCAAATCTTACCTTTCATGGCTTCCACCTGCGTTTTGGTGATATATAAGCCAAATCCCTTGGCGTCCGGATGTCGATGAAAAACCTTTCTTATCTTGAAAAGATTGCTTCTATTCTTGTTTAAATCTATTCCAAGTCCGTTATCCCTGACCGTCAAAAACACCTGTCTGTCCCCCTTGCTTGTTTTTATGGCTATGGTCAACCTCCTTTCCATAGACCTGTATTTTAAGGCGTTGCTGACCAGGTTGTGTAATATGCTTGACAAATACTTTGGGGGATAATAAATAAAAGGTGCTTCGGAAAAGTCCGCCTCAATAATTGCACCTGAACTAGTGATCTCGCCTTCAAATCCAGAAATGATTTTCCTAAAGCTCTCTTCTACGTCAATGTATTCCGAGCTAACCTCATTGTCCTGCTGGATCTGAATCGATTCAACCAACTCCTCGAATGTTTCACTCAGTCCCTCGATCACAGGTTTCAATTTGTCGATGTAAATTTTTCGCTCCGTCTCATCTGCGCTTTCTTCAATGAACCCGATGAGCATCGCCATATTGACTAATGGGGATCTCAGATTGTGTGAGACGATATTACAAAAATCCAACAGTTGGGTATTTTGAAAGGTCAATAATTCCAGGTTTTTCTCAATTTTCTCTTCTGCAACTTTTCGCGCGGACACATCCAATGCCAGTATGTCCCACAGTATCTTGTCCTCCTGTATCTTCTTAGGTGTACCAATGGCGGTTACCCATTTAATCCTTCCATCGTCCATTACTATCCTGAACTCATAGTCCCACACCGTGAAGGTTTTTCGGGACTTGGCAAACGATCTCAGGAACCCGGCCCAATCGTCCTTATGCACCCGGTTCCAAACAATATTGACATCCAAGAGGATATTCTTCTTCGGTATTTCCCACAGTGCCTCCGCCCCCTTACTCACATATTGTATTTGGGCCTTTCCCTTGTCAAATTCCATATATCTCATTACGAGCCCGGGTATGCTATCTGCTATGTTGCTAAGTATTTCTTTGCTTTCCAGTAGCTCCTTCTCGCTCCTCCTCTCCTGAGTAATGTCTTTGAGGATACCGATAACGTGGGTTCTCTGTCCATCGCCCGGAAAATTCTTCGTGCTGGAACTTTGGAAGATCCTTTCTTTTCCATCTTTCCTGATCATCCTGAATTCAAGAACATCAAATGCGTTCTTGTCGAGCATTTCTTGAAAAGCATTGGCCAACATTTTTCTATCATCAGGATGGATCCATTCCAAAACCTCTTCAGATTTTCTCTTAACAACGGCAGGATCTTGTCCCAATAGGCGCAGGGTATTGGAGGAAAAAACAACCTCGTTTGTCAAAAAATCCCAATCCCAGCTTCCTATTCTGGCTATTTCTTCCCCTATAGCAAACAATTCATTGTTCCTTTGTATTTCTAGCGCTGCCTTTTTGCTTTCAGAAATGTCAATGACTACCATCACAAAGCCATACAGAACGCCACTTTGGTCAAACACCGGTTTATAGGTGTTCAAATAATGTCTATTCCTTACAAAAATCTCATGGGTCAGGGTTTCCCCCTTCAAAATGCGGGGAAGGTGTTCCAGGATATAAGTATAGGTCTCGGGACTCAGGGCTTTTTCCAGAGGTCTTCCTATCACGTCCTCAGGAAGAAAATCCACCGCATCATAACCCGCCCCACCGGAAAACAGCAGATTCAATTCAGGATCAATTAGACTGACGGATCCATTGGGAAAATTATCGGTCAGGATACTGAGCCTATTGTTACTTTCTGCCAGCTGTTCTTCTACCAGTTTTTGTTTTGTGATGTCAAGTCTAAAGGACAGAAACTGATAGGGTTGATTGTTCTCGTCCGTCATGGGGACTATGGTGGTCTGAACCCAATAATAGCCGCCAGTTTTTGTCTTGTTTCTTATTTGTCCCCGCCAGACTTCCCCCTTTTTAATGGTATCCCAGAGGTCTTTATAAAATTCCCGGCTATGGTATCCTGATTTTAGAATATTGTGGTTCTTTCCCAGAAGCTCCTCTCGCGAATACTGGGAGATCTCGCAAAACTTGTCGTTTACATAAGTAATCCTACCCTGGAGATCCGTTATGGCCACTATTGCGGTTTTGTCCAAAGCCTGCTGGTACGCATTCTCCAAATCCAAAGGGGTATATTTTACTCCAGAATCTTTTTTCATACAAGATAATTCTCTTTAAGATCCATACCGAAAAAAAATAAAAATGCTTTAGTGGCCAAAGTAATTAAATGGAATCGGTTTAAAAAGGATAAATTTTACAGCTTGGCTCACCTAATGACTATTTTAGCGGCTTTGTAATTGGTAGTCGGCAAAGTCAATATATCGTTCCCAATCATATAAGGTGATGTCATGTTTACCGGTTCTTATATGATATCCCATTCTTCCACGCATGATAGGTTCATTGACCTTGGGCATCTCCTGTACTCCCTGATATCCAAACAATTCATAAACAGCTCCAGCATGAAGCAGGGACAAAAACTCCCCTTTGGGATCCGCCCATAGATCCTCTTGGGCACTAGCAACGTAAATCGGCCGTGGAGCCATCAGTGCCAACAACATGTGCTGGTCCACCGGCAAATGATCCTCTCTGTTGTTGTACTCATGAAAATTACCGCAAAACCAATGGGGAAAAGCGGTATTGATGATCTCCACGGTCTCTCCTATCCTTCTTCGGGAAAGTGCAGCGCCGCCGCATCCGGAATTATTGGAAATGACCATGGCAAATCTTTCGTCCTGGGCTCCCGCCCAAAGGGCTGCCTTGCCGAGCCGTGAATGTCCCAAAACGATGATCTTGCTGCTATCGATATTCTCCTGGGTTTCCATAAAATCCATTGCCTTACTCAGCCCCCAAGCCCAAGCACCTATGGTTCCCCATTCACCTGAAGAAGGGGTACTTTGCCCGTCTTTGTAAAACAACGGCTGGATACCATTTTGAAATCCATCATCATAATCTGGATCCAAATCCCCGCTATAAATTGTCGCCACCCCATAACCCCTTTGGATAATCTCTTCCACAGGCCATCCTCCTGCACTGCTTCCCCTCGACATTTCTGTCGCTTCATTATTTTCAGTAAAATGTTCTTTGGAATTCCTCACCCAATTTTTGGTGATGGTGATGGAGGTGTCGGAATGAATGGTATGGTTGCCATAAAAATTCAGGCCAAGGAATACAGGGACTTTGTCTTGGCCATTTTTGGGTAGAAACAAGAGGATATTCATCTCCTTACGGCCGTTGTCATTTTCAAAAACTGCAATCACTTCCTTTTTTATGGCAGCTCCACCCAGCGCATTTTCGTCTATTTTATGCAATTTAAAATCCACCTTAACCGGATATTCGGGACTTTTGCCATAAACATAATTCGCAAAATCCTCCAATATCTCTTCCTTTCTCGTCCCAACCCAATCCATCTTTCCCGCTATTTTTTGCCCGGAACGCATCATCAATAAGTCCGGCAATTCATAAGAAGGGATTTTCGTTTCATCATAATTGACTTCTCTTTGTGACATCGCTTCAGGGTTAGCTATAAAAAAACAAATGATTATCAGCACGGAGAATTTCCTCATGGTATCAGGGCTTTGCTATGAAAGTGTTTTCACTCAGGCAATATAGGAAAAGTGACAAGTATTTCACTCAATTTATATTTAAAATACACCCATGAACATAGTGGGGGAAGATTAAGCCTCGACATTCCATCAAAAAACAAAGGCCACCCACAATAGCGGAATGGCCCCTGTTATTATTTTTCCCTACTTAGGACTTAGCCCATATCTGCCATACCAAGCCTTAAGTTCTAAAATGAATAGCGTTTTATGCTAATGGTAGCTTTTCTATTCTCATTGTCCACTGAATTGAAATAAATATAGGCCTTGTATTTGCCGTCCGCAGTTTCTACCCATGCACCCGCTTCTGATCTCAAGTTGATGGCGTAGTTGGGCGAATCCGAAAGGTCCAACTTTTCGAAGTCCAAATCATCAATATATATCCCGTACTGTAAACGTGCGAGATGAAAATCTCTCAATGCCCATGCTTTTCTGATTTTACTGCTTCTGTTGACGCCTGTAGGCAGGGTTACATCAGGTAAATAATCTGAATTAGCAGGTGAAACCAAGGCATGATTAAAAGCCACACCCGGAATAGAACGGTACAAATACACCAAATCGATCTTTCCGGCGTTGGCGGCAGCATCCGCTGTATTGTATACGGCCATATCCTCCAGAGAGATGTAACTGGAGTCACCATCCGTCACTTCAAGATCAAGGACCATATCCATCTTTGAAATTTGGTAAGGCCCCATTGCGTAGGTCACTGTCTGACCATTGCTGCCGTTGGCGGAGAAGTTGAAAGTCACTTCCTTGCCACGGGCTTCCTCGGGAATCATATAGTAATACCGAAGCGTAACCGCATTGGTATCAGACACCATATTTACCTTGGAGGATACTCCCTGGGTAACGGAAGGCTCCCCTACGATCACCCCTACATCTTCTCCACTTCCATTGGTATGATAAGAACGGTGTTCCAAGTAAGTGCCTTCAGCCCCTGGAATGGAAGCATCCACCTGTGCCGACACAATCCGTCCTTCCTCTCTAGGAAGAGCCATGGCATAAGCAAATTCAATATCAAGCCCAACCACATTGGGACCCAAAGTGCGTTTGATCACATCGTTGTGTAGACCGGGCTCGAGCTCAGGAATCATATATTCCTCCTCTTGGCAAGCCGAAAGCAAGAACAGACCCAAAACCGACATCACGGTGTACGAAAGGTATTTGCGAAGTATAATCATTTGTTTATCTTTTAAATCTCAGGCTGTTGAACAGTAATAAAAACGGTATATGGCTTCCTGATCTGACGGTTGCCGGACACCACCGTATACACCTTGGGATTGGCCACATCGGAGAAATCGACCTTTCCGGTAATTTTCGGATCAAGCTTGGCGTCAGTTACCAAGGAAAACTGCGGGTAAACATTTTTCAAGTCCGTACCATAAAACACTTCCACCTCTATGGTCTGTGCCACCGTATCAATGACGGCATTCCTTGTTCTAACCGTCTGAAAATCGGCCCCTAACAATTCGAAGTTACTCACAAAACATTCCGCCCTGTCAGTAATCAAAAGCCCATCCTCATCCACAGGATTCTCCGTCAGCGAGCAGCCCATCCAAATAGCTGTTGCAAGTAATATTGCTCCTATTTTATTAATATATTTTCCCATTACATTATTTTTTAAATTAAGATCAGAGTCAATGCCCATTATAGCCAAGGCGTATTCTGGGTCAGGTTTGGATTTCTATCACGTTCACTCGTCGGTATTCTAAAGATATAAGCTTGCTCATACACCCGCTCCGACGAATTTTGGTAATAGCGCTGCTGGTTGGCTCCATGGGTATCGATTCTCCAGACCCCCTCTCCATAGGGCGGATTCCATACTCTTTCCAGCGCTCTCCAACGGCGAAGGTCAAAACCCCTGTGCCCTTCTCCCAGAAGCTCAATAATACGCTCCTGTTCAATAGCCTTGAAAAACTCTTCCTTTCCACTGTACTTATCCGCGCTCAAGGGCGGTAGATTTCCCCTGTGCCGGATCTTGTTCACCAATTCTACCGCATCAGCCTGTGGACCGCTCACCTCGTTGGTAGCCTCTGCATACATCAGATAAACATCAGCTAGACGCATCACAGGAAAATTATAGTCCCCATCGCTCCGTCCCTGTCCCGCATAATTCCTGAGGAATTTGCGGAAAACATACCCTGAATTCGTCCCGTCGGTATTGTAGGTAATGTAAGACTGGCCGTCAATTACTATGGGCTGGTTCCATGTCTTGTAAACGTAGGGTATAAAACCTGTAGACTGAAGGGAGGTCATCCCTATGCTTTTTTCAAAATCCCACATGATGGAGGACTTCATTCTATAATCCCGGTCAGCGTAGCTATTCGGGTTGACCGCTGAATTTTCCGCTGACCTAGCCCCAGGAGTGTTTGGATTCATTGGGATCATCGGCTCCACAAAGTCCCCCGTGATGACGGACTGGTACCTGTCGGCTATCTCATATCGCGGAGTTACCCATGCCTGAGAACCTTCATGCGAACGGCCAGCCACATCACGCATCAACTCTTCTCCTTGTCCGGTTCCCGTCCCACCATGGGTAAAAGCCATGATCATCTCAGGGTCGCCGTTGGCAACTGGGGTAAATAAATAGTAGTAATTGGGCAGTATTTCTGCTTCGCCCAATTCATCGATTTCCCCTGGGTCACCATTGCGGAAAAGAACAAGGCCATAATCTTCGATTACTCTTTTGAAATCTTCAGCGGCGGCAGCGAAGGCCTCATCAGCCGCCGAAGCATCGGGGGTGAAGGTGTCCAGTTCAGGCCAGCCGTTTTTGTTCCAGGAGCCCCAATACAAATTGAGTTTGCCTCGGAAGGCCAATGCCGCCGGTTTTGCTGCTCTGCCTACTTCATTGGCCTTGACTGGAAGTTTTTCAAATGCGTAAGTAAAATCCGCCATAATGGAATCCTTTACCTGTGCTATTGGCATACGAGTAATATTCTCTACTTCCGAATTGTCGTACACAATATTGCTGATATAGGGCACATCTCCCCACATGGATATGAGGCGGAAATAAACCATTCCCCTTAAGAGCCTTGCCTCACCTATTATCGCTTCCAGGTTCTCGACAGAGGAAGGGCTTGCTGTTGGCAGCATGGCTGTAACATTGTCAATTACATAATTGGTACGGTTCACCCCGCCATAGAGGTAGCGGTACATTTTGTCAAAGCTTCCCGCATAACCCGAAGGATTGTAATTGCCTCCTTGGTAGGCATCTCCACGCGCCAGATTGCCACTAGTGGCACTGGTGCCACGGGTTCTTACGTATTCCCCATGACCATCCAGGTAATAATCCCTGTCGAATACAGGCCGAATAGAATTATAAGCGCCCATCAAAGCAAAGGTGGCATCTGCCTCGGTCTGCCAGAATGCCGAGGATGCCAACTCTGTGGTGGGTTCCTGGTCAAGCAAACCGTCTACACAGGCATTGGTAAGGAGCAACACTCCCGCCAACGCGGATAGATATAATGTTTTTGAAGTTATATTTCTCATCATCATTGTTTTTATATACCGATGTTAATACCTATGGAGAAGGACTTATTCAGGGGGTACATGTCGCTCTTGTGTCCTTCCTTTTCTGGGTCAAGACCGCGAAAGTTGGTCAGAGTACCCAGGTTTTCGGAGGATCCGTAGATGCGGGCCTGGCTGACGCCGATTCTCTGAAGGAATGACTGGGGCAAGGAATAACCTATTTGGATGTTTTTCACCCTTAAATAAGTCATGTCATCCAACCAAAAGCTGGTTTCTTCACGGTTGGCATTGCCGCCTAACCTAGGCCATTCCCCATTGCGGTTTTCTACACTCCAGGTATTTTCCCAATGGCTCCAAGTTGAAGCATAACGTTGTGCGCCAAAATTGACATTGTTGTAATTGTTGATCCAATAATCTTTACGGCCTGTAGCTCCTTGGAGCAACAGGGACAGATCAAAACCTCTCCAAGAGAAATTAGAATTTAAGGCAAAGTTGGTCGTAGGACGATCCCTCTGCATATTCGGATAAGCCTTCCTGTCATTGCCGTCTATTCTCCCATCCCCGTTCAAGTCCACCCGAAGGATATCCCCCGGAGAAGCTCCCTGTGGGGTAGCATTGTATACATCCTCCCAGGTTTGGGCTATACCGGTATCTTCATAGGTATACAAAAAGTGGTAAGGCATATTGAGGAACACCCATCCCCTTCCCAAAAACTCATTCCACTCTTCGAGTTGGGTTTTGTTGTGGGATGCATTCATATTGACTGTATAATTCACCTGACCTACCCTATCTCTCCAAGTAAGGTTAAGCTCCACACCACGGTTTCGTAGATTGCCGATGTTTCTTCTTGGGGCAGTGTAGGCCCCTGTGAGGTGAAGGGACATTTCTGAAGGACGGTTCATCCCAGTGGTCAGCCGGTCATAGTAGTCCAGTTCAGCATTCAGTCGGCTATCTAAAAACTCAAGATCCAGACCGAGGTTCAAGACGGATGTGGTCTCCCAAGAGAGGCTCCTGTTCACCATTTTCCTATTGACAAAACCTTTGGAGATATTTCCATTGATCATATAGTTTGCGGCAGATAGGGTCTCTTGCTGCTCGTAGCGACCTACTCCGCTGTTATTGCCCAGTTCTCCATACGAAGCACGAAATTTACCCGCGGTCAGGAACCTGTCGGTAAAAGAACGGATAAAATCCTCCTCGGAAAATCTCCAGCCCACCGCTGCGGATGGAAAAAACCCGAATTGGCTGCCGGGAAGAAACTTGGAGGACCCGTCAGACCTGAAATTGACCTCCAAGAGGTATTTGTCAAAGGCAGCATAATTGATCCTGCCAATGTAAGACTGAAGTCCCTCTTCACTGGAATTGCCACCGGTGGACTGGATGTCTGTCAAGGCAGCATCTATCTCGCTCAAAGAAGGGTGTAGTCTATCGTTTCTGGAGCTAGCTTGATATCTTTCGTACCAATATTCCTCACTATAGACAAACATGGTCTGGAAGGTATGGTTGTCATTGATTTTAAAATCATAATTCAGACGCCCGCTTAACATTGTCTTGTAACCTGTATTCGTATAGTTGCCTACACCTGCATTGTCGCCGACATAAACCCGGCTCCCAAAATCATTCGCCTGGAAATTATAGGATCTATTGGGGGTGTTGGCACTCCATCGAAACTGGTTGTAATAACTCATGGCATAATCTACCCGGGCAGTTAAACCTTCTATAGGCTTCCAATCCAGAAACAAGTTGGGATTGACTTCCTGTCTGTTGTTCCTGTTAAGGCTATTAATGTATAAGGTGTAAGGATTATAGGCCTGTACATCTTCATTGTAGGCCATTACTCCGCCAAAATACCCCGTGACGGGATCGTACGGCAAAATACCTGCAATGGCGTACTGCATGTCCATACCGGCCGTGTTGGTAGAGTTATCATCGGTGAATCCATCCTCCAGGGCATAGGTAAATTTAGACCAGTTGCCGTTGAACTTTACCCCTACGTTTATATTGTCCCTTATTTTGTAATCATAATTAAATCGAGCATTGTATCTGCTAAAATCATTGTTGATCTGCAATCCTTTTTCATCCATTATACCGATGGAAATAAAGAAACTGGACTTGTCATTGCCTCCAGATGCCGAGAGGTTATGGTTCTGCACCGTTCCGTTACGCATGATGATATCCCACCAGTCCGTATTGGGAAATCGTACCGGATCAACCATACCCAATGCCATCCATTGGTCAATGGTCCCATCCTTGAACATATAGTTGGATCTCAATGTATTCACGGCAGCGGCACGCTGATGCAGTGTAAGTGCCCGGGGGTAGTCAGCCATAAATTCGTAGGCGTTGGTGGGAACCTGCACAGCAAAAGAACTGGTGAGGTTGATGCTGGCTTTTTCCTGTCCTTTTCCGGATTTGGTTGTAATCAAAATTACGCCGTTTGCTGCCCTAGAACCGTATACTGACGAAGAGGTGGCATCTTTAAGTACCGATATGCTCTCGATATCATGCATATTGATCCGGTTGATGTCGACATCAGGCATCCCATCCACGACAATTAAGGGGCTGCTGTTATTCACGGTACCCAATCCCCTGATTACCAGACTGGCTTGATTTCTTCCCGCCATACCGGTCCCTTGAGAAGCGGAAAGCCCGGGAACAAGTCCTGACAGGCCTGTACTTACATTGGACAAGGCCCTATTGGTGATTTTCTCATCCATCGTCACCATAGATACCGCCCCGGTTATATTGGCTCTCTTCTGGGTACCATATCCTACTACAACCACTTCTTCCAGATCCGACATGTCGGGTACCAAAGAAACATTGATGATGTTCTGATTTCCGACAGGGATTTCCTGGCTTTGGAAGCCGATGAAGGAAAATACCAATACAGCATTTGCCGGCACAGCAAGTGCATAGCGGCCATCCATATCGGCTGCTACACCTATGGTGGTTCCCTTTACAAGAACAGAGGCGCCAGGAATAGGCTCACCTGTGTCATCCGTTATCAATCCACTGATGGAGACATCTTGCCCAAAAAGATAGCTGCTAAATGTCATCAGGATGATAATCAATCCTAATTTGAGGTAAATTAATTTTTGCATACGATCGGGATTATTGTTGATAAATAGTTCGGGTACGTTTACATTTTTTAACAAAATACATTTTTCATAATTTCCTCGATGATTTTTGAAGAAAGTGCAGAAAATAATAACGATGTAATGGACTTGATTTTGCCTATTTGATGACTCCAAGGATAATAAAATCTTTAGATTTTAGTAGACCCGGAAAGGCTAAAAGAGACACCGCTTCCTAAAGACAATAGAAGGTGAATTCTGTATGTATTACGAAAAGATTAAAAATAGTAGACTGTTTGTCATACGTAAATTGGGTTTAGGTCAACTGAATAATTTAACTGGGTGCGCTACGTATCACACATCAATGAGGGGTAAACATAATTAAATTAATTTATAAATGGCAAAAAATCTGGGAGGTTATTTTATGGTAAATTCAAGGGCACGAATTAAAACCATGTTATCCCATTTTCAATCAGCTTTTTTCTCCCGACTCGTGCCGGAATTGTTCAACACATTTTCGATCAAAGGCTGGTAAACCTGAGCTTGGCGATAAAAACCCAAATCTGTAGGATGGGTGCCATCTACAGTTCCTTCCCCATCGAATCCCAGCTGCCCCTCTCCTATTTGGTAATGCAGATTTCTATAGCCATCATTCATCAGGTTTTCAAAAGCCGAGCGCAGTGCCTCTCGGCTCTCCTGATTCCGTTGGTTTCTGCTTTCAACAAAAAACGCATTGTCATAGGTAACGCCTTCCGCCAAGATGATCGGAGTGGATGGATGCTTCTCCCTTAGAATTTTAACGAAAGGCTCCACCCTTTCCCTTACTTCTTCCGCAGTTAGGTTGGGCAGACAATCAATAAAGAACAGCTCTGGATCCAGTTCAGCAAGAAGACAGGCCATTTCAGGCTCCATTTTACCACTTCCTGAAAAACCAAGATTGATAATTTCTCTTCCCAATTTCCTGCCCAAAATCGCCGTTGTGGACATGCCCGCGCGGGAAGCACATCCGCCTTGGGTAATAGAGGTACCGTAAAACACAATTGGTTTTTTCTCTTCCATGCCTGCATTTTCCAGGGATGCAGCGCCAGGAACGCCAATCAAAAGGTTGTCAATTCCATTATACAGTGGTAAATACAGTAAATATTCCCGCTCTTCGGGTGTAACACCCTCAAAAAAGGTGGTCTCATTTTCTGGAAACTTGGTGGGTTGGCCTACCGCTAACCAGTGCCACTCCCCCTTTTCGGTCTTTACGTACAAATCAATCCCACTGACCCCTGTAGCGGCGAAGTGAGGCATAGCCAAATTTTCCCCAGTCAGGGACCACTTGGCTTTTAGTGAGGAAGCATCGGTTTTGAAGCGGACATACATCCCCGATGTATGTCCGCTCAAATTCCACACAGCAGCGGTGACTTTTCCTTCAGCTCTTGCGGGTAACCGACGGAAAAAGCTAGCCTCGTCCTCCCAGCCTCTTCCTTCCACGTGTAAGCTTTTGATATTAATCCAGGTAAAGCTTTCCGTTTGGTCCTGCGCGGCAGTCGGATTTTGCAAGAAAATCAACCACCCAAAAAGCAATAGCACGCCCTTTTTCACAAACAGCAGATTATCCATCGATACAGAATTTATAATTGGCACCTGAATATAATAATAGAATAAGGAAGGGAAAACCGAAGCTTCCACTGCTCTACCAAATCCGGATTTTCATGGATGGGTTTGTTTCCGTTGCTTTTTCCATGAAACTTGCTACCGACGGCAGCAGCATGAGAACCATTTCAAAGGATAATCAGCCACTCACCAGGTTCGGTATTGTCTCTCCTTGCCATGCGGCAAGAATATTGTCAATAGCAATCATTCCCATCTTGGTACGGGTAGCGATAGAAGCACTGCCCAGATGCGGAAGCAACACTACATTTTTCATGGCCAATAAGGCTTCTTCCACTGCTGGTTCATGTTCATACACGTCCAATCCTGCTCCCCAGATTTTCCCTTCATCCAAAGCAATAACCAAAGCCTTTTCATCTACTACTGCCCCCCTCGAGGTGTTGATAAGCACTGATGTTGGCTTCATCAAATCAAATTCTCTGGTACTGATCAAATGGGTGGTTTCGGGCGTAAAAGCTACATGTAGGGAAACAAAATCCGACACTTCTAGCAACTGTTCCAAAGGAAAGTACTCCACCTCTTCCTGCCGCTCTTCCTCTTCCGACAATTGCGTCCTATTCCAATACTTGATCTGCATCCCGAATGCCTTGGCGCGTTTGGCCACCGCCTTCCCGATCCTTCCCATGCCGACAATACCCAAAGTAGCGCCATAAATATCCGGTCCTAAAAACTGTAAAGGTCCCCATCCTCCCCACTCCCCGGCCCTCAGATAAGCATCCGCTTCTACCAGCCGCCGTGACACGGCCATCATCAGGGCAAAAGCCAGGTCAGCGGAGGTTTCGGTAAGCACTCCCGGGGTATTGCTCACCGGAATTCCCATTTCAGCGGCAGTCTGTACATCAATATTGTTATACCCCACGGCATAATTGGCTACAATTTTCAAATCGGGGTTGGCAGAAAAAACTTCCCGATCTATAGTGTCCGTCAACAGGCATAACAAGGCATCTTTGCCTTTTACTCCGGCGATAATTTCTTCCTTGGACAACACCCGATCATCAGGATTTACAGTCAGTTCCGCCACCTCCATCAATCGCTCCATCACCTCGGACGGAAGCTTGCGGGTTAAAAATACTTGAGGTTTGTTCATAGGTTTGTATAACTCATTAAATCAAATCAGCAGCCCTAAGGTAATCCGGGCTGCTGATCAATATACATATATTTAAACGAAATGACAGCTATTTCACTCTTTTCGGTTTTGCTTCGTCCTGGTCCATAACATAAGGTAGCTTCCATACTTTCCCCTTGCTATCCCCAAAATAAAGATGCGATTCGCTGATCTTGTCAGGATTGCCGTCTGCCCAGAAGTAGAAGAAAGGATCTTTGCCGCCCACTACTTTCCGCACGTAGTTATGGTTTCTTTCACTGTTCTTCGTCAGCTGTTTTGCTTGTTCCCAGCTTTTGCCCTTGTCCTTGCTTTTCCACATGACCACTTCCCCTCCTGCTCCCCATTTCTGCGGGCTGTCCGTAGAGGGGCCAATGACCATCCAGTCATTTCCCTTGATAAAAAGGCTGCCTGTATCATAATTTTGGTCAGACTCGGTTATTTTATGGTGCTCCCAGTCCGAGCCATTGTAATAAGCCACAAACCATTCTCTGGGGCCGCTTTTAGGTCCCGGCTGATGCCCTGGGCCGGCAAGATAAAGTGCTACGGGATTGCCATGCTCATCAAAATTCACATCTTTGATGTAAACATTTTTGCCTTGACTGAAAAACTCTTTCACCAATGTCTGCGAATGGATGTCGTCCACCGGTATTTCTACCTTTTTTCCATCAACGGTGGTCCAAGTTTGGCCAAAATCGGTAGTCTGGAGGTAATAGATATTGGTTCTCAGGTCCACATTGCCATTGGGATGCCAGTTGAAGAAAAAAACCACCTTATCCCCATGCTGGCCACTGATCTGGTAATGGCCGCCGTTTTTGTCCTCCTCTCTTCTCATACCCACCAATTTTTGGTCTTCCGTCCACTTCTCTCCGTCAGCACTAGTCTCGAAATATAATTCCCGCACACCTGTGTATTTGGTGAACAAGTGTAGAAAACCTTTCCCTGGAATATATTTCGGTTGGGGATATGTCATCTCTTCTTCGGTCACCTGTTCGAAAGCATCAATGGCATGTGGGGCTGTACTTCTATATTTGAATCCTGGCCGGCTCCTCCCTCTTCCGCTGACGAACACCCATAAATACCCCTCAGCATCCATGGCAAGGCTGGGGTTGTCATGTGGGTCATCTACTCCCTGCTTATCAAATACAACAGTAGGTTTGCTCACCTTCTTGCTGGAATGGTCATAACTGCCGATCATACAGAGCAAGTAGCGATCGTCGGGTCCAGTCGTGCCACCATATACAAAAAAAGTTTTGTTCACTTCGGGAGAGTAAATTGAAAGCGGAATATGCTTGGCAGTATACGTACCCAATCCGCCCGAATATTTGTCCCCATACTCGGAAAATTGCCCCAACGTGAACCAGATCCCTTTGTATCCGTCCATTTTTTGGTTGTTTCGCAGAGCGATTTCCTGTGCAAAGGATAAAGTATAAGAGAGAAAAAATACAATTGTAGCAAAAACTAAACCCCGGTACTTCATGAATTTTTCATTAGAAATTTATGCCTTTAAACTAAACCTTAATTGTGGATTTAACAAAATCTGATGGATCAAAGAGAAGGTTAGGCTGTAGCAGATATAGTGCAAAGGAACTTATCAAAGCAGCGATCAAGCAATTCACAGTAATTTCAGGAAAATAATACCTCGTAATTTTTTATTCGATTTTACCAAAACATAATTCAGATCCTCCATACCAGCTAGCTTTGGAGGACCTGAAAAAAACAATGAGCCTGGAATTTGTTTCCAACGGTAGACGTAATATCACTATCACGCTATAATTACTTATCCACCCACTTTCCGTTCAGCATAACCTTATGGATATTATACATGTGGGAAATGTCAACAGCTGGATTTCCCTTTACTAGAATTAAATCAGCCAATTTTCCGGCTTCTATGCTCCCTATCCTTTCAGAAGACCGAAAATAATGGGCATTGTTGATGGTACTGCTTGAGATCACCTCCAACGGTGTCATACCTGCTTCCACTAACAATTCCATTTCTCTCTGATAGGCCCAGCCTGTCTTTGCATACTTACCACTAGTGTGGGACCCCGTTACAATTTTCACTCCGGCCTTGTGCGCCATTCCTACAAATTGAAGCATTTTGCTAAATCCTTCGGCCTGGAAATCCTTCACGCTGTCATCTCCTTTTTGCCGTTCAAATGTAGCGAGCGTGGGACACAAAACGACGTTTTCCTTTGCAGCTAGTTCCAAAACTTGCTTAACACGATCCGATCCCAAATCTATTTTGGACCATAATAAATATCGGCCATCGCTTCTATAACTGTTGTCTTTCTCTACGCCCCTCCTAAATTCCTCCGCATCTTTGGGATCTGCCAAAGATGTCCCGAAAGAAGTGACATGCTCTATCCCTTTCAATCCTGCGCGTATAGCATCGTCCGCAGCCACGAGTTCCATATGGGCCACGACGGGGATTTGGTGGTAATTAGCTGCGTTTAAAACTGTTTCATAATATTTTAGAGGAAGCCTAAAATATATTTTTATTCCCGTTCCTCCCAATTGAACGTAGTCTCGGATGGTTCTATTGATATGATCGTAATCTTTGACCATGGTAGCCTGCTGGGTATAAACACCAGGAAACGCATCCAAATGTGGACCTGTAAGAAAGATCCTAGGCAAAAATTCGGTCGCAAAATGGATAGACTGGTAGAAATTAAATGGATGCCCAGGATCCCTCATCGTCGTTACCCCATTTACAAGAAACATGTTAAGCGTTTTGTTGTCGTTGACCGTATGCAAATGTGCATCAATTAAGCCGGGAAGGATAGTCAAACCTTGGGCATCCATAATTTCTGCACCCTCAGGAATTTTAGTATCACTGTTCCCCACGTGAACTATTCTATTTCCCTCTATGATGACTACTGACCGTTCATTCATGGGATTGCCCAAGCCATCAATCAGTCTGCCCCCAACAATTGCGGTAAGGGATCGTGTAGTAGGTGCATCAGGTGGATTTACCTCAATTAGGGTTCGATTACCTGAGGACTGTGCATAGCTCCTTTCCTTAACTGATATAAAAATCAGCATCACCACAAAAACCCAATTGAAGCGGATATTGAGGGAGCATTCCAAAATGTTGTAAGACGATATTATCTTTTTCATGAGTTTATTTTTTGAAGTTTTAAGGAGGCATCCAAATGAATGCCTCCTTCTACAATCTGTTCTAACTAAATATATCAGTTAATAGCCCGGATTTTGAACTAACTGAGGAGCCCTGTTTAATTCTTCTGTTTGGATAGGTATCCAATATAGTTTTTCAGAAAAATTCCTATCCGGGGCGGCCTGGATTTTTTTCCATGAGGTAGAAGTCACGCCGTTGTTGGTCACCTCTGTAATATCCACTCCGTAAAGTATCGGCTCAAAATTCTCTTCCAACAACTTCCATCTTCTTATATCATACCAGGCGACGTTCTCGCCGAAGAGCTCAACTTTACGCTCATACCTTAAAGCTTCCCTAATGTCACTTGTAAAATCAGGTAAACCCACACGGTTCCGCACCTTATTGATAAAAGACGATGCCGTTTCTATATCACCCAATTCCATAGAAGCCTCAGCGTAATTCAAGAGTACTTCCGGATAGCGTATCCAGACAAAGATGTTTTCGTTATACTCATCCCTTCCGATGACTTCGTCATCCATGAATTTTTTCAAAAGATAGCCGGTATAATTACCGTTTGCCGGAGTGATCGGCCCTTGCCGGGTATCCAAGCCGTATCTCTCACTGGTCACCACGCCGTTTTGAATAACAATTCTGGTCCTTCTATCATAAATCCCCAATGGATCCAATGGCACCAAATTATCAAAACGCGGCTGCCATACCGCACTGTCATACAGAATACTGCCATAAAATCTTGGTTCGCGGTTTTTGTAAGGGTTCTCCTCAGAAAATTTGGCGGATATGTTTTGATACTCATCATTGGCATTGAACCCAAAATGATCAAAAAATTCGGATCCATCAGCCATCTGATAACTATCCACAAAATTCCCATAAGGTGAATTGTTCCCCCAGTTATCTATGCCGTTGGGGCCATTCCATAAGTTGGTTCGAATCCTATTGCCTACATCCGCACGATTCATTTTACCCCATATTACCTCTTTACTTGACAAATCCTTGGCTTCAAAAAACGAAAAATAATTCTCAGCAACGGCATTTTGATCCGGAGCTCCAAAATCCTCCAGTTCGGTAGTCCCCATGTCTATAAGATCCTTGGCGGCGTCTCTAGCAGCACGCCAAAGTTCATCTCTGTTGGGGTTGATGTATCCCACGTACTCATTGATCACATTTTCATCTGCAGTTAAATCACTCGCCGCGAAAATCAAAATGCGGGATTTTAAAGCCAGAGCAGCTTCCTTTGTTGCTCTACCCATTTCCATTTGGGCTTTAGGCCGCAGTAGGCGTGCTGCTTCATCACAGTCACCGGCGATAAAATCAATGGTTTCCTTGAAGGTATTTCTTTTAATACTGGAAAAATCCTCCCCCAAATCGGCTGTTTGGGACATTAATGGCAGCCCTCCATACGACCTACAGATATCCGTGTAAAAAACAGCTCTCAGAAAATAAGCCTCCCCTTTCAACACAGCTACTTCCGATCTTATCCGCTCCTTCTCAGAATCAGGATATGTTTCAGGCATCCCCTCTATTTGCTCCAAGAATAAATTCAGTTTGTGAATGTTGGAAAAGTGACGCCAAGTTAAATGGCCCCTATCTTGTCCCGGACTACCTGCACTTATACTCCCCGATTCATATTCAGTTAATTGCGCGCCCTTTGTCAATGTGGTCTCTCCTACAAAAAGACCAGTTTGATACCCTTGGCCTCGCTGGCTTACGCCGTAGTCAACACTGTTGTACAAATCGTTGAGATAGAATCTCGCTAAGTTAATATCCGACCATACGACTGGATCAGAGTAACCGCTTAATGGCGTCCTGTCTAAAAAATCTTCATTACACGACAGTACGCATAACAACAAGAAGCTATATATCTGGATTTTGATTATTTTCCTTTTCATAAACTATAAATTTAACTTCTAAAACGAAACTTGTGCCCCTACTGAAACCACCCGCATGATAGGATAGGACTGCATACCACTTAATTCTGGATCCATTATTTTATTGCCAGAATATAGCAACCATAAATTTTGTCCCGAAACATACATCCTAGCCGATTCCAGCCCGATCAGCTTCAACGTATTAGGCGAGAAGGAGTAATTGAGCTGCAAATTCCTAAGACGCGCATAGGACACATCGGTATAACTATAATCTGTTATATGACTGCTTCTCCAGTACTCTTCGGTCCATTGATAAGCTCTAGGCTTCGTCCCATTTGGGTTTTCTGGAGTCCATCTATCCTCAGCATCGAATTGGTAGTAGTTGCCCGCAGTACCTGCCCGCAGGTCATTGTAAATACTGCGAATTGCTCGGCCATGCCCCTGGACTAGACCGGTCAATTGCCAGTTTTTATAAGAAAAGTTTAAATTCAAGCCAAAGGTCAACTCCGGGGTGGTAGTCAATGGGAATAACTGTCTGTCATCTGCCGTGATCTCACCATCTCCATCATAATCTTCTATAATAATGTCTCCCGGTCTTGCTCCCGGTACATGCGGAAGGGAATTTACATGCTCGTCATCTTTGAATATCCCCGTGGATTTATAAAGGAGTAAAGCCCCCTGTGGCTTTCCTGTACGCACTTGCCAGGGAACAGGCCTTTCTGGCTCATCTGATTCTATGATTTTATTTCTGGCGAACGCCACATTCCCCGAGATTCCGTAAGAAAAATCCCCTACTTGGTTATCATAGCTTAAGACGACTTCCAAACCATAATTATCTACTACACCAAAATTTTCATCAGGAAGAGAAAAACCTACGAAAACAGGCACAGACACATCTCTTTGAACTAAAATATCACTTCTTCTTTCGTAAAATAAATCCGCATCAAAACCTACCTTGGTATTGAACCATAGAGACTCCCAACCAAAGTTTAACAAATTGGCTTTTTCCCAAGTGATATTTGGATTAGGCATTCCTTGCTGGCGAAGGCCAGGAACGTAAGTCCTATTATCACCCAATGGAAGGCCATTGACGAAATTATAATTTGCCAAGTACTGGAAAGGATCCACCAAATCATTGCCCATTTGTCCCCAAGAGGCTTTCAATTTAAATTGATCGATTAATCCCAATCTTTCCTTCCACCAATTGTACTGCGACGGCCTCCAACCGAGCAATACCGAAGGGAAATTCCCCCACCTGCCGGCCTCTTTAGAGAAGTTGACGGATCCATCCCTTCTCAAACTGAACTGGAATAGGTAGATTTCACGGAAATTATAGCTGACTCTTCCGAAATAATTCTGTCTGGCATCAAAGCCTACGGTTCCCGAATTATCTTTTTCCTCGTTGCCACCAGCAAATAGGTAGGGAAGCTGATCTGACACAAAAAATCTTCTGTAAGCACTAAAATTTTCCCTGAATCCTTCATATTGTTCGTAAGCTATAAACGCCTCAATATTATGATCTTCATTAATAGATCTATTGTAATCTATTTTAAAGTTAAAGGTCTTGGAGTCGAAAAAGTCCGCAAATTCGGTTAGCCTGGGTTCCGGGGGGCCTTTCAAACTGGATATCAAATATTGGGAACCATCTTCTTTACCTGTATTACCGGCTCTTAGATAAGCATCTTCATTCAAACTTGACAGACGCCATGGCTTTTCAAATAATTTCCGCTTCTGGAAATACAAATCATACGCAAAATAACTGGACGCGGAAAGCCCGTCCACCCAAGGGACTTTTACCGTAGCAGAGAATATATTATTGCTTCTATATCGTTTTTCATCCTCAAAACCTGTTTGGTCGGATCCGATCACCATGGGTTGAAAACCGAATTCAATGTCCGGCCCAGGCATGCCATTGGGGTAAAGAGCATGGGAAGTCGGATACATCCTTCTAATGGTCTGAAACATATTGGAAGAAGAAACACCCGGTGAAAGATTATTTTCTTGTATCCCCGTGATATCCACCCCTAGTTCGATGTAGTCATTAACCTGAAAATCTATATTCGCCCTTACGTTGTACCTTTTATAGGACAGGTTGGAATTCGTATATATTCCATCGTCAAATTGTGAACCGAAGGAGGTAAAATAGCTCATCCTTTCCCCACCCCCTGCTACCGACAGATTATGGTGACTCGTATTGCTGTAATTCTTCAAAGCTTCTGCAAACCAATCCGTGTTGGGATGGGTCCATGGGAATTCTCCGGATCTAAATTTATCTACATCCTCTTCTGAAAATAACATATTGGATTCTGCCACATTTCTATACGACTGATTTTCGCGGATCATCGTCGCGTAGGTGGCCGCATCTGTCATTTCTGGAAGCTTGGTAGGAGAAAGCCACCCTTTATAAAATCCGTAGGACACCCTGGTCGGCATTTCTTTTTGTCCTCTTTTTGTCGTCACCAAAATTACCCCATTGGCAGCCCTAGCTCCATAAATTGCCGCTGAAGCATCTTTCAATACAGTGATGCTTTCTATATCATCAGGATGTAATGAATTCAGGTCCCTGCCTAAAATGCCATCAATGACCACAAGGGGAGAATTATTCCCTAAAGTTGAATTACCTCTGATTCTGATGGTTGCCTGGTCATTTCCAGGCTCTCCCGTACCCTGCATAAAAATTGCCCCTGGTAACCGGCCAGCCAATGCGTTGGAAATTGCGCCAACAGGAGAGGCAGTAATGTCATCGGTGCTGACCGTGGTCACCGAGCCGATCACGTTTACCTTCTTCTGAGTTCCATAACCCACCACCACTACCTCTTCCAAAGAAGAAACATCTTCCAACAAGGTGATGTTGATAACGCTTTTATCTCCTATCGCAACGGTTTGGGGCACAAACCCTATAAAAGAAAACACCAAATCGGCGCCTTCCGGCACAGTTAACCTATACTGGCCATCTAGATCAGTGGCAGTCCCAATAGCTGAACCAGGTACCGACACCGTTACCCCAGGTAGCGGCTCTCCATTTTGATCAGTGACAGTACCGCTTATTTCCACCTCCACAGCGGCTTGGTATTCGACAATAGGCCTTGCTGTCCTTTTGACATCAATGCTATTATTGACCTGCCGGAAACTGAGGGAAGCCTGACGAGCTACCTGTTTTAAGTAGTCTTCCACAGAGGCATTATTGCTGTCTACAATGACGGCAAGGTTCCGATTGACATCCTGCTTGTCGTAGGCAAACTGAAAATCCGTCTTGGCTTCTATTTGTCTAAAAAACTGGTTTAAAGTCAACTCATTCCGGTCTAAAGTAATCAAGACCTCATCAATTTTCTTGTATTGGGCATTGACATCTACCGCTAACACGAAGTTGAAAAACAACATCTGTAGCAGAAAACCCTGAAGGAAATATCTCGACAACATATAAATTGTCCTTTGTAGTTTTATTTTCATAATTTTGAATAGTTTATTGAAAATTTCAGTAAGCTAAAATCCCTGGATGCTGTTCATTCCCCAATGCATCTTCATCCGGGATTGGATCATAGCCGGCGGAACCTCGTTCCCCGGCTTTTGTTAAGACGAGTCGGATAACGTGCTATTCATAACTTTAAAATTTTAAATGGACATTTTTTCCATGGATGGTAAAATTTAATTGCTGTACATAGGAAATCCTTTGGAGTACCATCTCAAGATTCTGATTCTCATACGTACCCGAAAGTTGCCATTTTCGGTGAGGTCTTCCGCTTACTTTTATCTTTACTCCATACCACTTCTCCAGTTCCTCACGTACCTCTTCAAAAGTAGCCTGGTTAAATTGAAGTATACCTGACCTCCAGCCTATCACCTGGTCAATATCGAAAGAGCCAATTCCAGTTTTTTTGGCTTCCTGAGCATATTTTAGTTGTTGCCCCGGAATCAAAAGGACATTCTCGTGCGTCAGCCCATTCTCCACCTTCACCTGACCCGTCACTAGAGAAATACTTAAAATGCCGTCTCTTTCATTTTTGATATTAAATGAGGTGCCCAATGCGGTCGTGGTGAGGTTACCTGAAACCACACTGAAAGGCCAGTTGTCGGCTTTTTCCACTTCAAAAAATGCCTCTCCTTTCAGATAGACCATCCGCTCCAGAGAATCAAATCGTTCTGGATATTGAAGTTCGCTTCCTGCATTCAGCCATACCAAAGTCCCGTCGGGCAATTTAATATTCAGCTTCTCGCCGTGTGAGGTTGCTTTTTTCACCGTTGTGACAAGGGCAACAGGAGCGGGCTGGGGAGGATCATTGTATAGGTAATTTATCCCAAATGAAAACACAAAGCCTATCAAAAGTATTGCCGCTACCTTGGACATCTGGCCGGTCCGGTTCCAAAACAAAGGTCGGATCGGCTCCCGTTGGGATGAAAAAGTTTCTTCATTGAACAAGTCAATGTGCTTGCTGTTGCCATTTAATACTTTTGCCAATACATCTTGCTTGACGGAGCGTTCAGGTAGTTTGGCTTTAAATTGAAAGCCCTGGATGATTTCACGGGCCAGTTTAAGGCTTTCCCTTTTTTCGGGATGCGCTTCCATCCAGTTTAGCCAATAAACCTCCAGTTCCTTGTCTGGATTACGAGCCCATCTCACGAACTCTGGGTCAGCTAAAAATTCATTGATATGACTATTCTCTTGGCTCATCTTATCCTGTTTCACTAGTATAAGATGAATAGGTGTCAAATGACATCTATATTTCTAAAAAAAACAAAAAAATCTCACTTTGGGATCAGAGAAAGCGCCGATCCTTTATGTGCCGCAATATGCGCTGTCTTGTCGCTCTTGATTTCGTACTGTGGGTCGTCCTTGCTTGCGTGATGCGTGTATCCTTTCCAATCAAAATCAGCCGTATGAACTCTGATGACCGTACCGCATACATAACCCGCTTCTGAGTTCCATTTTACATGATCACCGACATCAAATTTCTTCATAACACTGCTTATTATCCTGTTATTTGATCTGCTGCCTTAGGAAATCCAAGGCTTTGTATAAAAGATTTCTCGCGGATCTGACATGGGACATTCCCATCAACTCCTGGATCTGTTGATAGCTCATGCCTTCGTAATAGAAGTAATAGATGATTTCGCGCTGCCGGGGAGCAAGAGATTGAAGTGCTTTGTTGAGCGCCGCCGCCTTCTCCTCATCCAGCTGCCGATCTATCAGTACCCGCTCATGTGAAAAGGTAAAGTCAAACGCCTTTTCACTGTTTATTTCCGCGCACTGGTTAAACCATTGACCACTCTCCTTGATGATCAACCTTTTCAAACTTTTGTACAGATAGAATTTAATAGAATCGGTCTTGCCCAACCTTGACCGGCTTTTTCTCAACGCAATGAACAAATCCTGAATGGCATCTTTAACAATGTCCTCGTTGCCCGTGAACTGGTTGCCATAGACAAACAACAGATCGAAGTAGGTTTCATAGATATAGATAAACGCGGATTCGCTACCGGACTTGAACTCTTCCCAAATCACTGTTTCCTCCTTGTGCTGTAATCTTAAGTCCCGGGAGAATTCTTCGTCTTTATTAAGTGGGATACGGAATGATTGCTTCATTATTTGGGGCTCAGGTATAATCCTGTTTAAAACTAGGGTTTTTCGTCAAATTTAAAAAGCTATCCTTGCTTTTATCCCAAAAACAACAAGCCAAGAGCTGGGTCATGCTCTTGGCTTGTTTAAATTAGGCGGATTGAAGATCTATTCCCAACCGGGGTTCTGGCCTAGGTTTGGATTAAATAAACGATCCTGCTCTGGAATTGGGTATAAGTAATGTTTTTCCTCCCATACACGGGGATGATTCCAAAACCATAAAATCTCCCCATTATCCCCATTGCTTAAGATCCGCGGATTGCTTCCTCCCGGTTCCCCCACATTCACATATTCCACCCCCGGTACTGTGGGATTGGGCAGGGTAGATTTATAAAATGCCACATCCAGCGTGCCATCACCATTCAAATCCATAGGCTGGTTTAAGGCAGGCACGTAAAGGCCATTGAATCCCTTTTCCATCAGATCTCCTTTTTTCCAACGGACAAGATCATGAAATCTAAATCCTTCCATGACCAACTCAATGCCCCTTTCCCGTCGGATTTCCAACAGCACCGCGTTGTCTATTTCTGGAAAATACGTTTGCCGAAGGTAAGGATCTACCCTGGTAGGAAGTGCAGACAAGCCTCCGTTGATTCCTCCCCGCTGGCGAAGCGTGCCAATCGTTTTTTGCCAGTCCTCATCCGTAATCGTCCCTAACTCAGCCTTTGCTTCAGCATAATTCAATAGTACCTCTGCATATCGAATTATCGGAACAGAGCTGGTAGTCAATGTCCAAGTGTCCTTCATCATATCATCCTGCACCCATTTGATAGGATGGTAGCCGGTGTTGGTATAGTCAAATTTAGGGGGCAGTACCATCCAGGTTCCTCCATTGACCCTGGAGTAATCTTCCATCCTGATGGTCTGTCTCAACCTTCTGTCCCGGTTGCTGACTTCTTCAGCAAATACCATGGACTCCCATCCGGGTGTATCGGTGAACGGCGTCCCGTCTGATTTTAGATAGGTGTTGACAAAGTCCCTGGTGAGATTGAACCCTATACCGGTAGTGGAACTGGAATAATGCCAGTTGGCTTCGTGCATCACGGAAAGAGATTCGTTGGCCACCCAGGCCAGTATCACTTCCCGGGATATAGGAGCCTCGCTGATAAACAAATCCCTATAGGATTTATCCGGCCCTGCACCTGTATGTATTCCATACACATTATTGTCCATTACAGCTTTTGCGGCAGTAGCGGCGATGTTCAAAAGTTCGCCCACCGTACCCTCCAAATTATACTGGGTATGGTATTTCCTGAATGTGCCCTCAAACAAAGCTACCCTGGACAAGAAGGCATGGGCGACATCTCTTGTGATCAAGCTTCGCGTCGGGTCAGCAGTAGGATTTAAATGGGCGGTGGCGTAATTCAGGTCGGCAATCACCGAGTCAATCACCACCGTCCGGGGGTCTCGACCGGCATACAAAGAAGGATCATCTACATCCATGGGAGTTCCTATCCATGGCACATCCCCAAACCTCTTGACTTTATCGAAATAAAACCATGCGCGAAAGAATTTAGCCAAGCCCATATGGTGTTGGCGTACTTCGAGCGGAACCCTTTCGTCATTGTTATGGGCAATGAAGTGATTAATGTTCCGCAGATTCCCCCAGCTCCAACCGGAGCTTTCGTTTGCAGTGAAGGCTCCGGGAGCTAAGTACAGGGTGATGTCTCTTCTGGAACCATAATCCGAAATATTATCCCCGTTGAAGATGTCCATGGCTGATGGAAGTCCATTATAAAAGGAGTAGGTATATAACTCCAATCCACTTTCACTGCCAAAAATGGGATCCTGACCCACCGCGTCTTGGGGGATTTCCTCTAGAAAATCTCCATTGCAACCGACTATTGCTGCTGCTAAAACAATATATATAATTAACTTTTTCATGAAATCTGGAAATTAAAAGGTGACTGATACTCCAAGGGTGACTGATCCCAAAATTGGATAGTTGTAGCCATCACCCGCATTGTATGATTCACTGGGCCTAACTACAGAGTCAGACCTTCGTATGTTTTCTGGATCAATATCTTTGGTCCGCTTATGGAGCGGGGACCAAGTCCACAGGTTCTCACCGCCGACAAAGATACGGGCTGCACTGGCTTTGATCTTTGACGTGAGGTGTTGCGGCAGGTTATACCCTACCTGCAAATTTTTCAGGCGGACATAGGCCACGTTTTGGACATATTTGGTCTGAGGAGCCAAGGCACTGCCTGGGACATCGGCGCCTAAACGGTTATGGCCCCTATAACGGGGGAAATAGGAGTCTGGATTTTCCTCTGACCAGATGACTCCCGGATCAAGGTGCCACAGAGGAATGGTATTGTAGGTCCTGTTATATTGACCCCAAAACACCGAAGCTCCTGCGCTTGGATACCAATCCTGCTTCGCCACTCCTTGAAAGAATATATTGAAGAAAAAGTTGTTCCAATCGGCATTCAACATCGCACCGTAGGTGTATCTGGGCAGGGAATTTCCTATTATTTGCCTGTCGCCTGGATTCGTTAGCGTATTGTCTCCTGCGTTTACCTTACCATCTCCATTTAAGTCCTTGAATTTGATATCGCCCGGCAATAAAATCCTCCCATCCGACTGTCGGATAAAAGACTGGTCAGCATGATTGGCGATTTCATCCTGTGAAACAAAAAACCCGTCTGTTACATATCCCCACATCTCGCCCAACGTCTGTCCTTCGTAATAATCCGTCAATCTCTTGTCGGGGTTGTTGTATTTTAGAATCTCGGAGGTATTATCCGCCAGCGTCAACCGGACGGTATAGTTCAATACCTTGTCATCCACGCTAAAGTTGTCCCGCCAATTTACCGCCAGTTCCCAACCTTTTGTTACCAGATCAGCATAGTTGCCTTTCGGTGGAGAAGCACCAAAAACGGCAGGAAGCGTGGGTCCGGTGGTAAACATGTCTGTGGTCTTGCGGACATAGGCATCCGCCACCAACTGCAACTTATCTTCCATAAAACCCATGTCCAGGCCTATGTTACTGGTCGTTGAAGTCTCCCAGGTCAATCCCGCCGGAAGTACAGCGGGCAGGCTGGTGTAAGACGGCCTTGTTCCCGCTAGCACTCTCGGATGTTGAGCGGTGACCCCATACAACTCTTGAAAGCGGTAGGAACCAATATTCCCATTTCCCAAAGAGCCATAGGATCCCCGGAATTTGATGTCTGAAACCACTTTCTCAGAAACTGTCCACCATGATTCCTCTGTTACCCTCCATCCAAGGGAAATTGAGGGGAAGAAGGCGAACCTTTCATAAGTGGGGAATTTGGATGAACCGTCATATCGACCATTGACCTCCAGTAAATATCGGTCATCATAGATGTAGTTGACCCTAAAAAAGCTCCCCAAGGTCTTCCATTTCTCGTAGCCCCCCTGCAGGTTTAGGTTTTCTCCAATTGCAAGGTTCAAATCCTGTGCATCCGGAAACAATAAGCCATCACGACGGGCCAACAGTCTTTTGTATTCCGATTCTTCATAATTGATCCCAGCCATAAACTTGTAATAGTGGCGGTCTTTGTAGGTATTTTCAAATTCCCCATAAAGGTTGGCAGCAATATAATTGGTCTTCGCAGAAAGATTTTGGATATCGTTCTTGTTGGCACCGAGCCATTCTACTACTCCTGGTTTCACACTATAAGGCACCGGAACCCGAGTGGTCTGGTCTTCATCAGCCGTGTAGGTATAAGTAAAATCACTATTGATTCTGAGCTTATTCTCGAAAAAGGTGGCGGCGAGTCCCGTGGTGTTCCTGAAACGGTTCACCTTCTCGTCCAAAGCGTTCTTTCCATAGTAGAAATCACCGATCCCATAGGCGGCAGAATAGGTCAGTGAGCCATCGGGATTATGCAATGGAACCATCGGGAAATGCTCCAGGGCGATAATGGCCCAAGGCCCTACCTCTTCTCCTGCCCCATCTATGGGATAATGGTAAGTTCTTCGGGAATATTCAAAGTTATTGCTGACCTGAAGCCAAGGCAGAATCTGGGCAGAACCCTGGGCGCGGATATTACCTGTCTTGAAATCATCAGAATTGTACCTGAACAACCCTTCCTGGAAGAAATACCTTCCGGAAATATAAAAAGAGGTTTTATCGGAAGCTCCCGAAAGCGAAAGATTATGCTCGTAGGTCGACATGGAGTTTTTCTGCAACTCCTCATACCAATTCGTGTTTTCATAATAAACATATTCTCCCGTCTGAGGATTGATATCTACTTTAGGCAAAGAAGGATCCTCCGACCTTCTCTTCAGTTCCGCCAGGTACTCCGGAGAAAATCTCACCGTTTTATTGACTCCCAAAGGCGCCGTGGCATAATCAGTTCGTCCCAGATGTGCCTCATTGAACATCTTTGCGAAAGTGTAGCCATCAGTCACGTGGTTAAAAGTAGTTGTCGGCTTTTTTACGCTATAATTGGTAGAATAAGTAATTTGGGTACGGTCTTTAGGAGCCTTCTTTGTTGTGATAAGCACCACCCCAAAGGCTCCCCTTGCCCCATAAATAGAAGCGGAGGCAGCGTCTTTCAAAACAGAAATACTCTCTATATCATTGGGGTTGACCATGCTGGCATCGCCCTCGACCCCATCTATCAGCACCAAGGCATTTCCCCCTGCTCCTATGGAAGTGGTACCACGGATATTGATCGCCGGCGCACCGGATGGATTGCCGTCCATTGGACGGATATTGACGTTGGGCATGAGACCTTGAAGCCCCTGGTTGAGGTTACTGACGGGGCGGTTCTGAAATACTTCAGAGGATATCTGATCCACAGCCCCCGTAAGATTGGCTCTCTTTTGGGTACCATAACCAACCACTACAACCTCGTCGAGTGAGGAAATATCCGCTCTTAAGGTGAGGTTGATTTCGGCTCGGTCTGCCACGACCCTTATCTGTTCGAAACCAATAAAAGAAAAAACCAACACTGCCCCGTCCGGAACGGTAATGCTATATAGCCCCTCCATATCCGTTACCGTTCCAGAGGTAGTCCCTTCTACGGTAATTGTCACGCCAGGTAAGCCTTCTCCTCCTTCGTCCACTACCTTGCCTTTGACGGTAATTTCCTCCTGAGACAGGAATTCTCTTTCAACCATTCCCGCAACACCAGGGGGCTGCATGGAGGAATAATTTGCCGCCGAAGGACCGGCTGTTGAGTAATCTGTAATAAACAAGGATAATAGAAATCCACAGGCCAAAACCCGAGGATTCCCATACCTCTGCATGGGTAATCTTAATCTCATAGTGTAATTGGTTTAGTTAAATTAATTTGATACTATTTCTTATCCCACCATACTTTGCTCAAGTAGGAATCTCCATGAGAAAGTCTGTTGGCTGCTTGGGTGTATTCATCGGGATTTCGGAAACGTTCGCTACCGGAGTAGACAGCCCGCCTTGGAATCGTCCCCTCCGTCACCCCCTGGTTTGGGCCGGGGGTCAATACCGGATAACCTGTTCTTCGCCACTCCGCATAGGCTTCATAGTGGCGCATAAATAAACTGATCCATTTCTGATTCATAATCTGCTCCAGCTGCTGCTCCTCAGATCCCATCAACTCCCCCTCCTTTTCAAGATAGGAGTCGATCTCTGATCCGGCTATATTATAGGGATCCACTTCCATGGCCGCTCGGATGCCCTCCTGATAAAATTCTTGTGCTAAAGAAGGAGATAAGCCCGCCCATCCAAGCAAGGCTGCTTCTGCCTTATAAAAACAGAGATCCGAATAGGTCATGAACAGATAAGGAAAGGTAAATTTTCGGTCGTTGTAGATGGAGATGGTTCCATAAGAATAATCATCCCTGTTGATAGTCACATTTTGGCCTAAAGCCACACCCAATCCCCTATATATAGGATTTCCAGCTTTTTTGGAATTTTCGGTTGGCTCAGCAATCTTGGGCAGCCGAGGATCTTCTTTCTGCAAAAGCATTGTTATAAAAGGCTCAGCCAGTTGGTTTAATTCTTTGCTACCATTATACCCTCCTATAGTGGGATGATACCCTAAAGCAAAACCATCTTGGGGATTGGTAGGCATGGCGGCGTTGTCAGCATTGCTCTGAAAGATGGGACCACTCAAGGCCTCTTCAACGGTCTTCCGTGCAAGCTCGGGATTGGCATACCGCATCCTAAATCCCAGTCTTAACTTCAGCATATTTCCGAACTTTCTCCAGGACTCTACATTTCCTTTATAGACCAAGTCGGCATTTCCATAAGAAAGATCGGAAGCATTCAGCTTGCCCATAGCTTCATCAAGGTTAGCCAACAAAGATTTATAAATGTCTTCCTGCAGATCGTATTTAGGTGTAAGATTGATTTCCGATTCAGAAAGTCCCGTTTCGGAGTAGGGAATATCTCCCCAGAAGTCGGTCATCCTTTGCCAGATGTAGATCTCATTGATCATGGCGATCGCCAGTTTCGTTCTTCCCGCAGGACTGTCTTCACTTCCCTTTAGCAGTCTGTTTCTGATCTGCGCCAGGTTATGGATATAACCGTAATGCGCAGCCCAAATCCTCGTTTCATATATATCGCGGTCTTCCTGATATTGGGAGGGTGCCGACAGTGATCCGCTAGCCCATTGCTGAACCCAGGAGCCTACCTGCCACCAATTTCCCCCTTCCGTCAAAAGCCCTCCCAACTGAACATTGGATAAGATATATTCTGGGGGCACGACTGCGGGTTGCGTAGGCGAAATGTTTAACTCCTCAAATTCATCAGTACAGCCAATCACTGCTGCCAATGAACCAATTACAAGAGAAAGCCGAAATGTTCGATATATTTTCATTGTCATTTCAAATTAAATCTGGGATATCGTTCAATAATTGTCATTAAAACCTCACATTTAGATCTACACCAAATGTCCTCATCATGGGCAAGGAATGTCCTTCCATTCCCATGGTGCCGGTATTGATGTTGACGGACGAATTTTCGGGCGAAAAGCCATCCGTATGGCGCTCTATATAACCGAGATTTCTCCCATAAACCGCCAGAGAGGCTCCAGAAATGTGTTTTTGAGAGCCCAGCCATTGGCTGGGAATCTGGTAAGAAAGCCTGATTTCCCTAATGGCAATATAGCTGGCATCATATATAAACTCCTCCGCAACGGCGAATCCTTTGTCAGGAGCTACACGGTTCCAAAAGGCTTGCGCGGTGGTGGTTACATCGTTTTTTACACCGGTGCTCACCCATTCACCATCCTCTTGGATCGCTTTTACCCCATCTACCAAAAGACCTCCCTCTCTTCCTTCGAGCGTTCGTTTAGAAGTGCCATACGCAGCCTCTTGGACCCTTCCTTGGGAGAATATAATCCCGCCTCTCCTGATGTCTATCAACGAGCTCAAAGAAAATCCTTTGTAGAAGAAGTTGTTCGCAAAGCCCCCGGTCCATTTAGGATTCGCATTGCCCAACTCAAGCGTGGTAATCGATTCCACTATAGGAAGGCCATTGGGATCGATCAGACGGTTCCCATTTTCATCCCTGGCATAAGCATAGTCTGCCGCATTCAACACCCCGTAGGGCTTGCCGGGAACGGCCGTGATCCGGATGTTCCTGTCGGATCCCACCTGGAATTCAGAAACCCCATCAATCAGTTCCAAGACCTTATTTCTGTTGGCGGCCAAATTGAAACTTGATTCCCATTTGAAACCGTTATGGTCTACGGGCGTGCCCGAAACGAGCAATTCAATTCCCTTATTTTCAATCTCCCCAGAATTGGTCAGAAAAGTACTATAGCCTGTGGATTCTGCAATAGTAATCGGCAAAATCTGATTACTGGTCACGGAATGATAATAGGTGGCATCAACCAAAAGCCTGTTTTTCAGGAAACGCAGCTCTGCGCCAATCTCATAGGAGGTCTTCAGCTCGTTTTTTAAATTAGGATCTGTTATTACATTGGTATAGCCGGCCAAAGGCTGGTTTTGAAAGGTATTGGAATTCAAACTGAAATAACCCACCGTATTATAGGGATCACCAGAACGTCCTGCCTGCGCCCAGGAGCCGCGGATTTTGGCATAATCCAAGAAGGAATCCTCAATGTTTAAGGCATCCGTCAAGACAAAACTCAGTCCGACTGAAGGATAGAAGAAGGAATTGTTTTGCGAAGGCAAAGTAGACGACCAGTCATTCCGGGCAGTGATGTCCAGAAAATAAGTGTTCTTAAATCCTATATTGGCGGCCGCATAAATAGAATTGATATCATATTCAGAGACGTTCAAACTGGGTACATTCAGTAAGGTACGGCCTATGGCGTAAAGACCGGGGATGGTCAATTGGGAGCCTGAATTACCGGTGAGACGATACCTGTTCTTCTGGCTATTGGCTCCTGCATTGACAAAGAAGGAATATTCCCCGATATCTTTGGTGGCCGTCAACAGAATGTCCGCATTCTCGACTTTGTTGTATACGTTGTTTTCAAAAACATTCCCGAGCTGCGAAATACGGGTCCCTATCGCATTCCATCCATATTGCCTTTCATAATAAAAATCGGTACCATACCTACCCTGTATGTTTACTCCCTTAGCCAATTCATAACTCACCTTCAAATAGCCTATGATACGGTCTCTCTGGTCTTCATTGTGGCTGTTGTTGATGGTCCAGTACGGATTGGAGGTCACAGAATTACTTTCAAAAATCTTCTCGCCTCCCACGAAAAAGCCATTGCCTCCTAGATCTCTTGAGTGTTGGATATCCTTGGCAGTATACTCATATCGGCTCAACCCTTCCATGCTCAAACTCCGGGGAATATAAAGGAATCGATACACCGCATTTTGCCCATCATCTCCCAAAAATGGGCGGTTGTTGACATCCTGACGAATGTAATTTGCCTTCACGTCTATGTTCAATCCTTTGGCTATTTCCGTGGCTATTTTAAGATTCACGGAATTTCTATTCAAGGTGTTGGTGGGAACAAATCCGTCATTGTAGGTATGGGTATAGGAGACGTAATAGGTGGTCTTTTCGCCTCCTCCATCCACACTGATGGTATTCATAAACATTTGCTCTGGCTGAAAGAAGGTTTTGTATGGATTAGAAATAGGCGCATACCGGGTCGTATCACCCCACATGTCCTCTACCAGCTGACCCTCCATCTTCGGCCCCCAACTCCCACGGCTGGTCGGATTCCTTCCAGCACTAAGCTTGGGAATACCACCGGTCAAAGTGGGCGAGTAAGGCACCACAGATCCATCTGCCTGCCGATAAAAGGTGTAATTGCCGTTGAATCCTTGGCCGTATTCATTTTGGTAGTCAGGTTCTACCAAGGCGGATCCGGTAGAATAACTCCCGCTATACTGAATATTGGTGCGCCGGTTTTTTGTTCCTGACTTGGTGGTAATCAGGATCACCCCATTTGCCCCCAGCTGTCCGTAAAGGGCTGCCCCATTCGGACCTTTCAAGACAGTTACAGACTCAATGTCGTTAGGGTTAATATTCGAGATCCCATCCCCGCCATCCACACCTCCGCCAAAGGTCTGAGAACCCAGGCTCCTCCTATTGGAATTGTCTATTGGCATGCCATCTATCACATACAGCGGCTGAGAATTTCCTGACAATGAGGAATTTCCCCGAATAATCACTCTGGATGAACCAGACATACCCGAAGAGGAAGTAGTCACCTGCACCCCGGCAATTTTTGCAGACAAGGCTGTACCTAAATTGGTCTCCCTGGCATTGACAAAATCAGAACCCTTCAGCTCCCCGGTCGCATAAGTTAAAGCCTTTTTGTCACGCTGTATACCCAATGCAGTAACGACAATTTCGTCCAATGCAGCCGTATCTTCAATGAGGACAACATCAATGACACTTCTCGTGCCCACTTCTACTGTTTGGGAAACGAAGCCTATAAAAGAGAACACCAAACTACTTCCATCGGGTACAGTAAGCGTATATTTACCATACAAATCTGTTGCTGTACCCATTGTAGTACCTGTGACAGAGACTGTTACTCCAGGTATGGCGTTGCCTCCCTCGTCAGTCACTGTTCCAGTTACTGTTATTTCCATCATCCCTCGCTCAGACGCGCCCATGTCTGTGGGTGCCTTGTCCTTGGGATAATCAAGAAGTTGAACACCTGCCATACCCACGCTCGTTCCTATAGTCATCATCAAAAAAGTGCCTATTATATTTCGGCTCCCTTTAATCATTAGCTTCAGTATTTTTGCTTTCATTTTATTCCTGGTGATATTTAAGGTTATCCGCAATCCAAATTTCACAAAACATCGAGTGACATCGTCTCTTAAAGATGGAGGAATGGTAATTCCCTTCTCAAGAAGCATTTTATTAACAACAATTCAAGAATTAGAAGGTGAATATTGCCTTTAAAGGATGGATTAATACTCGAAATAAAGTAAGTTTTTAATTTTGATTAAAGCAAAGAGTATCCGCCATTTATTTCAGTCCGAACCGGAAAATTGATGCGAAATTCCGTGATCTCTTGCCAATAAAAGTAAACCTACTTCCTGATTGGAAAATCAAGGGGTATTCACCCACTGTCCATTCAGCATGACTTTATAGATATTATACATACTTGAGATGTCTACAGATGGATCTCCTTCAACCAAAATCAAATCTGCCAGTTTACCGGCTTCAATGCTTCCAATTCTGTCAGCCGAACGAAAATAATGGCATTGTGTAAGGTGCTGCTTGATATTGCCTCCAACGGCGTCTTGCCTGCTTTTACCAACAGTTCCATTTCCCTCTGATAAGCCCATCCATGGTCGGCGTAGTTTCCATGGGTATGTGATCCGATGACAATCCTAACACCTGCTTTGTGGGCCATTCATACGAATTTTAGCATATTGTTAAAACCAGCGACCTGAAAATCCTTTACCCGATCTCCTTCCTGGCGTTCAAAGGTCGCCAAAGTAGGACACAGGGTCACTTGCTCTTTTACCGCCAATTCCAACACCTTTTTCACCCTTTCTGAGGTTAAGTCGATTTTTGACCAGAGCAGGTATCTTCCTTCTCCTCTCTCGCTGTTATTCCTCTGTACCGCTTCTTTGAAGGCTTTTGCATCCTCGGGTTCCGCAAGGGAAGTACCAAAGGAGGTAACATGCTCGATTCCCTTTAACCCTGCTTTTATCGCATCATCGGCGGCCACCAGTTCCATATGGGCTACCACCGGAATTTGGTAAAAATCAGCCGTGGCCAAAATCGCTTCATAGTAATTTAAAGGAAGTCTAAAATATATTTTTATGCCTGTTCCACCCTGCTCTACGAATCTTTTCACCATTTCCCTCGCATGGCTCTGATCCTTGATCATAATCGCCTGTTGGGTATATACTCCGGGATAGGCATCAAGATGTGCACCGGTGAGAAACACCCTGGGCAATTGCTCATTCGCAAAATACAGGGATTGGTAAAAACGAAAGGGATGTCCAGGATTTCTCATCGTAATGACCCCATTTCTCAGAAAAGTTTTGAGCACTTTATCGTCATTTATAGTATGTAAATGGCCTCAATCAAGCCAAACAGCATGGACTTCCCCAACGCATCAATCCGCTCCGCATCTTCAGGAATTTGAATTCGGCTTCTTGATCCCGTCTCTACTATACGATTTCCTCTCACAAGGATTACAGCCTCTTCCAAAACCCCATTTCCCTTCCCGTCAATTCATCGTCCCCCTACAATGGCTTTCCACACGTTAGATCCCGGATTTGCAGGCGGGTTGACTTCCACCAAGGTTCTTTGAAGGAAAGGTTCCTGTGCAAATGCATTTGACAGAGCAACGCTAAAAAGCATAAGAAAAGAACAAAACAGAGATTGGTCTTTATGCCAAAATCCGGCGCAGTAGCGTGTTTAATGGGAAGCATAGAAGTGTTGTTTACCTAGTAAAAAAAATTATTTTCACCGTTCTTTAAAGCAAGGTTAAGGAGCAAACCGGGAAATTTCATCACTGCTCAATGCCCGGTCGAATACAGCCAAACCTCCTATTTGCCCATTAAAGAAGTTCCCCATCCCGCTGCGCAGCAAAACGGCACCCACCGTAAAGTCTGATCCATTATTTCCCATTCCGTCGGGGAAGTAATAGGGATTCTTGGAATGGATCGCACCCTGGGGGTACCCCTCGAAGCCTTGGGTATTATTGATCAGCTCCGGCTCTCTCACCTCCAGGATCCCATCCAGGTAAGACCGGATCCAGGTGCCATCATAGGTAAACGCAATGAAATGCCATTTGTCCTTTACCAATTTCTGTTTGCTGGCGGAATAATCTATAGAATAAGGGAAAGGCGGAGTGGGCTTTCCGGTAAAGGAAATATGTCCACATACTTGGTCTTGTCCATTATAGTATGGGAGATTGACAAAAAGGCCATATTGCCGTTTGCCGCCAGAGGCATATTCATTCCACATCCCGCCTACGAAACCTGTATTTTCCTTCCATTTTACCCAAGCCATGACCGTCACCTCCCTGCCTTTCCCATAGATGTTTAGGCTCCCTGTCTCGGCATTCGGCATCGCCAAATAGACGCTGTCCTGAAACACAGAAGAATACCCGGATAAGGGTCCACCCTTTACCCGAAGTATTGCTCCGTTTCTTTCAGTAAGCGGGAATTCCCCTTCCCCTCTTGCTTTTCTCACCTGCCCTGTTTTTTCCTTGAAATCCCACACCGCTACCAGGTTTGGCGTTTCTAACACCTGTTTAAGGATTCCACGTGAGCAGGAGCTTAGAAAAAAGGTTGAAAGAAGGAAACCGATGAGATAATATTTCCGCACCTGGTCTGTTATTTCCAACTTAACTCGTAACCTTTTCGATATTCCCTGTGCAGGTGTTTGGAAGCCTCTTTGTCATTGACAAATGATTCATTGTCCGGATCCCATTTAATCGGTCTTTTCAATTCATAGGCGATATTGCCTAAGGTACAGGTGACACAGGTACTATGGCCAATCTCCACGGGGACTATAGGATCCTTTCGGCGCCTCACTGACTCAATAAAATCGATGTAATGAGCGACATTTCCGGAAGTTTCTTTTTCTTCTGGAAACAATGAAGGATCAGAAGCGTTGTATTGGCCTCTTGACACCTCTATCCATCCCCCGCTCCCAAAAAATTTACAACCTCGAGTTTCTTTTTCGTCATAGGGCTGTTCGGTTACCACTACCCCATTGTCATATTTGAAAGTGAGAAACTGCGTGTCTTTGTATCCGGCGGGAATAACTTCAACCGGTCCTCTTCGGTCCATACCTATGGCCCATTGGGCGATATCAAACATGTGCGCACCCCAGTCCGTTGTCAACCCTCCACCAGTCTCTTTGTACCATCTCCACGCACCCCAAACCTTCTCGTTCTCTACCGGATCAAGTGAAATGGGTGGATTCAAATCGCTGTTAAAATGGATATCGGTATCCAGAGGACCCATCCACATCTCCCAATTCAGATCTTGGGGTATTTCCTGCTTGGGCAGGTCATAAGGCTTTGGGGGACCTCCTACACAGGCATAAACTTTTTCAATCTTCCCTATCCGTCCTTTCTGAACCATCTTCACAGCATGCTGGAAATTCTCATAAGACCGCTGCATGGACCCTGTTGCCAAGACGATGTTGTTGGCCCTTACGGCTTTGATAAGTTCCTGCCCCTCCTTAATGGTAAAAGTAAGCGGCTTTTCCAGGTAAATGTCTTTGTTGGCTTTGCAGGCGTCTATGGCCATCAAGGCATGCCAATGATCGGGAGAAGCAATAACTACGGCGTCAATATCAGCCCGTTTAAGGAGATCCCTGTAATCCTCGTAGTCATCCACCTGTATATTTTGGTTATTTTTGGAATAATAATCCTTGGCTCTTTTCACAAACCGTTCTCTTTTTATTCCGTAAACGTCACTGCAAGCCACGACTTCTATTCCAGGCAAAGGCAAAAATCCTCCCAAGATGCCCATGGCTTGACGTCCCACACCGATAAAACCTACCCTGAGAACAGATGCAACGGGGGCAGGTGTTTTTTTCGCAGCAGTCTCCGCAATGCCGAAGTGCGGCAACACCGTCAAACCTGCCGCGCCCAACAGTCCGGAGCCTAAAAATTTTCTCCTAGAAAAATCGGTCTTTTCCTTTTCATTCATGATTATATTGGTCTATTGAATTAATGTTCGCCTAAAATTAATAGAAAATCCCGAATGAGCGCATCGAAACATGGTTTTTTGCAAAAACGGTTTGGGAAGTGGGAAGTGGGGAGTCACAGACTTCGTATAACGGTCCGAAGACTTATGGCTTGACTAAACTCTTCTCCATGAAATTGCTTTCTGAACATTGATCATTGTACTTAATATTCAACATTCAATTATCAATTTGCAATGTTCAAGTGAAAAGAACCAAGAGAAAAAAGTGTCAACTAAATTGAGGACGTGGCACCGAAGACCGCAGCGGGATGGGTACAATCCGCTGTGGTCAGTTGACTGTCGACTGTGGACATCTTAATTTTCAGCCCTTTATCTTGCTATTCAAAATTGCTACTTGTAATTTAAATCTGCCAATATCTCATAGGACCTTAGCCTTGCTTCATGGTTATAGATATGGGAAACGGCCATCACCTCATCCACTTTGGTGTGATCCAAAAATTCCTGCAGATCTCTCTGAAGGGTAGCTGGCCCTCCCTTGAAGGTATATGTCATCATCTGTTGCACTGCCGCTTCCTCATAAGGGGTCCAATAATTTGCCATATTATCTACCGGATGCTGAAGCGGGTTTCTCGTGCCTCTGATTGTCCCAAGGGCAAATTGATAAAATGAAGTGGCCAGGTATTCCGCTTCCGCATCGGTATCTGCCGCCATCACGTTTACACATGCCATGACATAAGGCTCCGACAGATAGTCCGAGGGCTTAAAATTGCTCCGGTAAAGCTCAAGCGCCGCCTCAAAATGAGTAGGAGCAAAATGGCTGGCAAAGGCATAGGGAAGACCCAGCTTTGCCGCTAGTTCTGCACTAAAAAGGCTGGAACCCAATAACCAAACAGGAATTTCCAAGCCCTCACCGGGTATGGCCCGAACCCTGCCTCTTTGGTTCTCCACTGAAAGATAATTCATCAATTCCTGCACCTCATTGGGGAAATCCTGCACGGATTCGACCCTTTCTCTTCTCAGCGCCCGAGCGGTGACTTGGTCCGTCCCAGGCGCTCGGCCAAGCCCCAAATCAATCCTCCCTGGATAGAGAGAGGCCAAGGTTCCAAATTGTTCTGCAATCACCAGGGGGGCATGGTTGGGTAGCATGATTCCGCCGGATCCCACCCTTATCGTGGAGGTTCCTCCTGCAATATAGCCGATGAGTACAGAAGTGGCAGAACTGGCAATGCTTTGCATATTGTGGTGTTCGGCCAACCAAAATCGCTTGTATCCCCAATATTCCACATTCCGGGCGAGATCCAAGCTACTGCGGAAAGCATCTGAAGCATTGTTGCCCTGCGTGATGGTAGCTAGATCAAGTACGGAAAAAGGTATCTCCGATGTATATTTGCTCATGATAAGAAAATGTCTTTCATCGATTTAACCTCTGTCAACAACTTTAGGTTCTATGGGCGTGCTTTTTAACTGCCTTCCTCCAGCTGCGGTGATAGCCCGACTGTCTTTATTCCAACTCCAATAAACACAGCTGACTTGCTTCGGGCCAGGGTTCTGGATAGGGTTGATCTCTATTTCTGGGTAAGGTCTCCCATTTCAGCATATACCTCTTCCCATCATTCGAGGCTCCCAAGTCATGGGCAGAGCGCAGTTCCAAGCCGGGAAATTTCCCCTCAAGAGGGGTTTTAGCCAGCACCGATGCCGGTTTCAGCACTTCACCAATTGGGTTTAAATCCTGGTTCAGCAAAATTGTGCCGTTTCCATATTTGATGTGCTCATACCCCAATTCATAATGGCCATCTTCCCGCCGAAGGAAGCTTCCCACACGAACATCAAAATTGATACTCCCTCCACCAGAAAATTCCCATCTATAATCCCAATCCGTCACTTGATGATGCTGCCATGCCCCGTTCTCGATCTTGGCCACATAAAATTGGAGATTGCCATTCCCATCGTATTTGTGGTAAGCCATAATGGGATTCAAATCCTCATCAAGACAAAGCCTTGCCGCCAGGTTAATTATTCCTCCCCCAGCTGGAACGGGCGCAACAATGACTGACTTTTGGTCAAAGGTAACGGGTAAGGTTATTTCTTCACCAAAGGCGTTGTACCAATTGGCCATGTCGGGACTTTTGATATAGGACAGGTCATGATTGGTCGCGCAGTCTGGAGTATCCCGCCATACCCAATACATATGATACCAGTCGTCTTCCCCTAATGACGGTTGGGAAGTATAAGCATTCATCTCTCCCTGGCCGTCCGTAAGAGGAGTGTCCAATAGCCGTGACCACTTGCCGGTCTCTGTATCATATCTATTGTAAATTTCATTGCCACTCCCACTTCCGCCATCTCGGTAATGAAAGATAAGCTCGCCCTCCCGAGTGGTCATAAAATTGGGATAGGTACAGCGGTCTTCATCGAAACCAACCATTTGCTTTTCCTGGACTAGGGTAGTAATATCATTGGGAGAGGTACTTTTAAAATAGGTGATTGGATGAACATGCATGTTGCCAGACAAATGGATATGTCCCTTTTTGTCGATTCCCAATGTCACCGAATTATGGCTGTCCCAATTCAAGATAGTACTTGTCCCCTCACCCTCTTCCCTGGTAAAGGCCGGGAGTTCATGCAATTCAAAGCGTTCCTCGTCAAGGTTTCTTTGCCCCACCACCATCCGTCTTTCAGCATTGTAGTAAGCGATATATTGGCGGTGGTTATGGGTAAGCAAAGCGAAGCCCACAGGATGGCCCGCCCATACCTTATCAATGGCAATTGAACTGCTGACGGATTTTTCTTGATCCCTTTCGTCTATTACCACAGGTTCATAGGGAGCCATTTTTTTTGAACACGAAAAAAGAAGGGAAAACAAGAGACTGCCAATAAACACCCGTCTCGCTAAAGAAGAAATATCCATACTTATTGCTATTTTTTTACTTGAAACTTGAATACCGGTCAATGACAGCCCTTGCGAAACTGAATTTCTCCACGCCCTATTGAGCAGTCCTCCTTTTAATCTTCTAAGATCATTTATTAAAAATGCATTTAAACAGTTCCAAGAACAAATTTTTCCGCAGATTTCCACCACATAACCCAAATTGCTGCTATGGCCTTATCCTTTGACCACGAAACACAGCATACAACAATCCATAGAAAAGCTTAAAAGGCTGTATCATCTTTACCACAAGACAGAGGTGCTGATGACCCCACAGGCTTGGCCGTTTTCTTCATTTCTATTGGATACAAGGCTAACCTGAGGGAAAATATTTAAATGAAAACCCTCGGCATATTCTTTTGCTTTTGTATCTTCAAAATTAATTTAATGATCAACTTACTGTTCTATGAAAAAAATTACTCCTTATTTATGGGCGGTTGCCCTAATCCTGTTCCTCTCGGCAACGGATCAAGTACATGCCCAAATGCAGGTTCCTGCAGCCAGCCCAGCTGCCCATGTTTCCCAAGTGGTAGGCTTTACCAAAATCAGCATCGATTACTCCTCTCCTGCCGTTAAAGGCCGCAAAGTATTTGGCGAGCTAGAAAAGTTCGGGACTCCTTGGAGAGCAGGAGCCAACAGCCCCACCACCATTGAATTCAGCACGGCCGTCAACATTCAGGGAACTGACTTGGCGCCAGGAAAATACACGCTGTTCGTTACTCCCCAAGCATCCGGCGACTGGACCGTCCACCTCAACAGTAAGGGCAATGCCATCTACGCCTATATGACAGATGGAAAAGTGGATGCCGAAGCGCTCGCCAAAGATGATGCCGTGACCATAAAAGTAACCCCAGAAGCACTTGCTTCCACTAAAGAGAGGCTGGCCTATTCCATATCGCCGGAAAACAATAAAGTGGGTAAGGTTTCTTTAGCATGGGACAAGGTAAAACTTTCGTTTTTGGTAGATACTCAGGTGGACCAAAAGATCGAGAATTTTAAAACTGCGTTTTAACTGAAAATAGGTAAATAGAATAGCCGGAAAGCGCCCTCACGATTTTGGCCTTTCCGGCTTTCCAATGTCCAGATGAGATTTTTAAGCCTAGAGATAGTATGGCAATCAAGTCATTGATTTTTAAAACCCTAGTGTTTGCTGCTGTTTTCTGCACCTCCGGAACAAACAATGGGAAACCGGCTATTGCCCATCTCCAACAGGAGAAGCGGCCTCAGATGGAAGACCGTTATCCCGGATTATCCGTTTCTCCTTCAGGTCAGCTGATGCTAAATGACAGCCCTTTCAAAGGGTTGGGTGTCAACTACTTTAACGCCTTTATCCGCACCTTGGACCAGGGGCACACGGATGACACAAGCTACCTCCGCGGTTTCGCGTATCTTCAGGAACGGAACATTCCCTTCATCCGCTTTGCGTTGAACGGTTATTGGCCGAACAACTGGGATCTGTACCTCAAACATCCCGACCGTTTCTTCGAAAATTTAGATGATTTTGTTAAAGCTGCTGAACGTTATAAAATAGGTCTCATACCCTCGTTCTTTTGGCATACGCCCACGATTCCGGATCTGGTCGCTGAGCCAGTGAACGAATGGGGAAATCCGAACAGCAAAACTACCGCGCTAATGCGGAAGTTTGTCCGAGAGGTTGTACTGCGGTACCGGGATTCACCGGCGATATGGGGATGGGAACAAGGGAATGAAGTCAACCTTCTCGTGGACCTGCCCGGAGACAATGACCATCTGCCTCCAACCGTACCATCCTTGGGAACCCCGGCAATCCGCGACAGCCGGGATAAACTGAATAGCCGGGATCTCATCGCCATGATGGAAGAATTTGCAAGAGAAGTCCGCCGGTACGACAACACCCGAATCGTGATCAGCGGCAATGCCATCCCCCGACAGGCAGCCCATCACCTCTGGCACCATCAGTCATGGCAAACTGATGACAAACAACAATTCATGGATATGTTGGGGAAGCAAAACCCTGATCCCTTGGATGTGATTTCCATCCATCTATATCCTTCATCCACAGAAGAAGGGTATTTTTCGGATGGGCAAGCTGATATGGATAAGCTGATTGCCACCAGTATGGAAGCTTCAAGAAGGCATGGAAAGCCGCTTTTCTTGGGCGAGTTCGGAACACAAGAGTTGAACTTGGGTCCCAAAATCGCCCGTAGTCTTTTCCTGGATGTATTGTATTCCATCGAAAAGAACGGTGTACCCCTATCGGCGATGTGGGTGTTCGACTATCCTCCACATGACGGGGAAGAAGGGATCAATGTAAGTCCCTCGAATGGACCACGGGAATATATGTTGGAGGAAATCATGAAACTTAACGAACGGCTAGCCAGCGGCACGAGGGTGACTATTGAAAAATAGTCCACAAGCCAAACTAGCACTTTTCTCTTTTGGTTTTTCTCCATTTTCACTCGCCCAGCTAATCTTAACAGATGGGCCATAAAAGTCACCAATGATCAGGTGGCCCTCAAATTTACTTGTTATAAACAGACATTTTTCGGTTTTGGAAAATGAATACCTCCGACAGAGGAATGACGTCACAAGAAAGATATCACCGATTGAATTTATTGGAATGAGGACAGCTGCCGTGACACAATCTTTCTTGCTCTCAGCCAAAATGAGAACATCAACGGATGATTGATTTCAATGGAAACAGCCATAAAAGGCAAAGAATAAATCATTTAAAATTAATAATAGCAAATAAAATAAATATTAATATATTCGCTTAGATAAAAGATTATTCTATTCTTTATCACCACTATAACCTGTTGTTTATTTTTAAAATGCAAAAAAAGCAGTGGCTTCTGGCAGCATGCGTTCTGATGGCAATTTTTTCAGGACCCATACTAGCGGGGATTTCCCCTCTATCGGTTTTTGAGAAAACCGTCGGCTCAAGCATTTTAAAAAACAACAGGTATGAAGCCCCCGTAGCCGACTTCACTTTCACCTCTGCTGGGGATTGTTCCGATCAAACCGTGAATTTCACCAATGCCTCTACTGGAGAGGAGCTATCGTACCACTGGGATTTCGGCGACCCCAATTCCAATAACAATAACACGTCCACCCAAGCCAATCCCAGCCATGTTTTCATTGGCAATCCTGGAAATGGGATACAGGATTTCAGGGTTACACTGACGGTGATGGATAAGGACAGCATAGAACATCAGGTCCAAAAAACCGTCACACGAAACCAGACACCCTCTCTAACCGTCGGCAGCGACAAAGAATCCAACAGCTTTGATAATCTTCCCTATTTTATCGTTTGTGAGAACGGTGGGACTGACTTTACATTTTATAACCATTCAACTACCAGGGCGACCAATCTCAGCTACGAGATTGACTGGGGGGACGGAGCTCCCAAATTCGAGGGAGAAGATTGGGAATCCTTTACCCATACCTACGCTACTGGAATTTACAACCTCAAATACACCATCACCGGACAAAATGGCTGTAGGGCGACGAAAACCTATGGGGTATTTATTGGCTCCAATCCTGCTGTTGGTTTGGGAAATCCGGGAAATACCAATATCTGCTCCGCTACTTCCTTGTCGTTTCCCATCACCAGCACTGAAAACAATCCCGTGGGAACGGTGTATACGGTTACTTTTTCAGATGGCTCAGCCCCACAAGTCTTCAACCATCCTCCTCCCGCCACGGTGGAACACATCTTTGATGAAAGCTCATGCGGAAAACACAACAGTACCAGCTACGCCAATTCTTTTTCGGCGACCATTACCGCAGCCAACCCCTGCGCCTCTTCCACCGCCACTGTTGCACCCATCTACGTCACCGAGGCTCCGGAGCCCGAGATGGAAGTGCCGGAAGAAGCCGTCTGTGTGGATAGCCCTGCCCTTATCAGCAATGTCACGCTTTATGGCAATGAGGTAAGCAACAGCGGCAATTGCTCGGACCAAGGAAGGTTCGTATGGGAAATCAGCCCGGCAACCGGCTGGAGCCTATCCAACGGAACCCTAGGCGTGAGGTCTGATCCGAATTCCCCTAATTCCTGGCAGCTCGGCTCCAAGGATATCCGCCCCGTTTTTACCGAGCCTGGCACCTATACGATCACCTTGTACACCGGCAACCGTTGCGGACTTGGTGAAGTCCAGGAAACCATTTGTGTCATCCCCAAGCCTGAGCCTGAGTTCAGTTTGGACATCGCGGCAGGTTGTGGCCCTATGGAGGTAACTGCGACCAATGAAAGCAATACGCTGGGACTATGTAATGAGGGCAAAATGGAGTGGACGGTATCCTATTCCAACGCAAGTTGTGGTACCGTAGCCGACTGGGAATTTGCCGCAGGTTCTGACAAAAATTCAGTCAATCCCGTTTTCCTCTTTAACAACCCAGGCGAGTACACCATTCAACTGGCTTTGACGGCAAGTTGCGGCACCTTCAGAGAAGCTCAAACAGTAACAGTATATGCTCCTCCAACGGCTGAAATATCCCCCATACCCGATGCCTGTGGAGAAACCATTATTGAACCTAAAGCCACGGTAACGGCTTGCGGCACTAACGATCCCATTTATACATGGACGTTCGAGGGCGGCATACCGGCATCTTCCAACCATCTAAACCCGGGTGCTGTGGAGTTCAGTACGCCCGGATTGAAAACGGTCAGTCTGGAGGTCACTACTTCCTGCGGAACGACCTTAACCAGCCAAAGCTTCACGATCAACGAGTTCCCAGCCGTTGACGCCGGTGAGGATATGGAGATATGCAATGGGGAAGAAACCCTCCTCAGTCCTACCGTGGAGCCGGAAGGAAACTACTCCTATAGATGGGTGGGCTCAACTCCGGGTCAAGTTTTTTTGGAAGAAAATCCTGCTGTAAAACCCGATCAAACCACCACTTATACACTTACGGCCACTAACAATGATACGGGCTGCTCCCAAACAGATGAGGTCACGGTTACCGTTTTCCCCGCCCCGATAATTGAATTTTCGTTACCGAATCAGGTGGTCTGCTCTGGGGAGAGCAGCCAATTGGTCACCACCAGCCCGCTTCCTCCAGGGGCAACCATCGCTTGGACATCACAGGCAAATGGAGTCACGGGGGTAGAAGCTTTTGGTACTTCCGAAATCCCCGAGCAGACTTTGATCAACACCAGTTCACGGCCCATACAAGTAACCTATACTGCGGAAATCACTTCGTCGGATCAAGGAGATTGTGCCGTTGTTCCTGCTACTTACACCATCACGGTCAACCCTTCTCCCGTTTATGAAGATGGAGAAGCTGAGATATGCAGCGGGGAAGTGTTGGATTTTATTCCTCCAGGCCATATTCCAGGTACACGCTATTCCTGGACGGTGTCATCGGTGGATGGGATATCGGGAGCATTTGCCCAGACAGGTCCGCAAAATTCGTTGGTCCAAACCTTGGAAAACTCAGGCGACGCACCTGCAACCATCGTTTACACCATTACTCCTCTACTGGGTGCTTGTACGGGTGAACCATTCAATTTATCCGTTACCGTGCAGCCTTCGCCGAGCATCGGCTTTTCCCTCCCGGATCAAGTCCTCTGCACCGGTAGTTCCACACAGGAGGTAATCATGGAAAGTGAGGTGGAGGGGGCTACCTTTACTTGGGTTTCGCGAGCAAACGGTGTCCAAGGGGTGGCCACTGGAGGAACCAATGTGATTCCGGTGCAGACGCTTGTCAATTCCAGCAATCAAGCTATAACGGTGGAATATGAAGTCCGCGCAACAACACCGAGCGGGGATTCCTGCGAAGGAATCCCTAAAATATACACCATTACGGTTAACCCTTCTATCCAGGTGGGGGTTACGCTTTCCGAGTTCTCAGGTTACCAGATTTCCTGTTTCGGCACTGGAAATGGCAGCATCCAACTTAATCCTTCAGGAGGGGACGGGAATTATCGGTTTACTTGGACCGGGCCGAATGGTTTTAATTCTACCCAGCAAAACTTGCAAAACCTTGTCCCAGGCGTATATGAGCTGTCAGTCGCTGATGTGAACGGATGCAATTTTACGGCGACTTACGAACTTCGTGAACCGGAGCCATTAAGTGTTGAATTGTTGGGAAAAACAGATGTGCTGTGTGCCGGAGAATCCACGGGCAGCATTCAGATCGGGGTAACCGGTGGCGTACAGAACCAGTCCTATAGCTGGACGAGGAATGAAAGTCCCATTGCCCTTACCAGCCAAAACCTCAGCAATATCCCGGCTGGAACTTATCAGGCGACCATAACCGATGGGAATGGCTGTAGTGTGACTTTATCGCCCGTGACCATTTCAGAGCCGGATGCACCCCTTACCATAGCGGTAGAAAAAGGCGACATCTCCTGTTACAATGCCAACGACGGATTTGTTGATATTGAAGTAAATGGGGGACAGCCACCTTACCGCATTTTGTGGGATTTCGGCTCTTCCCAAACTTCATTTGACAATATGGGGCCGGGAACTTATACCGTCACCGTACGCGATAACGTTGGATGCACCACGGTAATGCCCGTTGAAATCATGGATGCTCCCCTGTTCCAGATTACTCCTGTTGTTAAAAACATTTCCTGCTATGGTGAGCAGGATGGATTTATACAGCTTCATTTAGAAGGCAAAGGCCCGCAAACCACCATCCGTTGGGATCATGGAGCTGAAACAGAAAATTTGTTCAACTTAACAGCAGGAATATACGGAGTGACCTTGACAGATCCCAAAGGATGCCAAATCAGGCAAGAGTTTACCATTATAGAACCTGCTCCATTGGTCCTGGAAAGCCAAATCACCGATGCCTTGGACTGCGACAATCCCCAAAGCGGTGCCATTCAGCTTGGCATCTCTGGAGGAACCCCTCCTTTCATATTTCGATGGAGCAATGGCACCGTAGACCAGCACCTTTATAATTTGTCAGCGGGCCCATATGCCGTGGAGGTGGAGGATGCGTCTGGCTGTATAGTGTCAGGTCAATTTATAGTGAAAAGACCGGAACCACTTACGGTGATCGCATTTAGAACTACTGAGGTATCCTGCCAGCCAAGGGATGTTCAGGAGGAAATCAGGATATCTGTTAGCGGTGGCGTAGCGCCTTATTCTATTGATTGGTCGGGTGGTACCATCAGCCAAAACGGACGAGTGATGACCACCGAGCAACCCGGAATGTATATGCTCCATGTTACAGACGGCAATGGCTGTCAATATCAGGAATCATTTGAAGTGATCAATTCAGAAGTCATCCTGGATGCAGCTTTTGAATCTGCCTCTTTTGAACTGTACCAATCTTATATGGTCAATTTTGAGATCCAGTTCCTAAACAAATCAGTAGGCCCCATCGACAGCTATTATTGGGATTTTGGCGATGGGAACAGCAGTTTCGAAGAAAACCCAAAACACACCTATTTGACGGAAGGAGAACACGAAATCACGCTTCAGGTAACCGACATATATGGCTGCGTAACGCAAACCCAGAGAAAGATCGACGTCTTTGACTACTACCTCGTCATACCCAACGTCTTCACCCCCAACAGCGACGAGGTCAACGATTATTTCTTCCCCAAATTCCTGAACATCGAAAAGCTGGAGTTTTGGGTGCTGAACAAATGGGGAGAGACCATCTACCATACCGATGATCTGCAATCCGAAGGCTGGGATGGGCGGATCAAAGGGGAACCGGCTATGCCCGGAAATTACGTGTACAGGCTCTCCTTCCAAACCTTGGATGGGCGGAAACAAACCAGAACCGACGTGTTTTTATTGTTGAAATGATGAAAAAGCCGCTGCTCATGTTAAGTTTAGTCTTGGTCTTTATCCTCACGGGTAAAGCCCAAGACTTTCACTATTCCCAGTTCTACGCTGCCCCTTTGTACCTTAACCCCGCTTTGACGGGATCTACGGAGCTTTCCCGTGCGGGAGTAAATTACAGAAAACAATGGCCCGGGCTGGCACAGGATTTTTCAGCTTACTCCGCCTATTTTGACCACTATAGCTTTGATTTAAAAAGCGGGATGGGCATCGCGGCCAATAGCTTCCGTGAAGCCAATATGAATATCAGCACCAGTGATGTTTCGCTTTTCTATTCCTATAAGTTACAATTGGCGGAAACCTGGGCATTTAGGTTTGGCGGCCAAGCGTCGGTGGTGCAAAGAAATGCGACATTGGATAATCTTATTTTTGGGGATCAGGTGGATCTTTTCTCCAGGAGCATCAATCCCACCACCATAGACCAGATACCGCAATTTGAACCCTATACCTACCTTGATCTAGGTTTTGGGGCGCTGGTAAACAACGAATTTTTCTGGCTGGGCGCTGCAGCCCACCACATCAACCAGCCCAACCTGAGCTTTTATCCCAATAACGACATCGATTACCTCCCTGTGAAATGGGGTATGCATGGAGGGGTAAACTTCCCCTTGGGCTCCGAAGATTACTGGGGATCAGATTTTGACAACCAAGCTTCTCTCGTGTTGAGCTACAAAAAGCAGGGGCCTTTTCAGCAATTTGATATGGGAGGCCAATTGATGTACCGCACCGTGATAGGGGGCATCTCCTACCGGGGTATACCTGGGGTCAGGAATATGCCCAACCATGATTCCATTATCTTCCTGCTGGGACTGAAACTGGAGAATGGTTTTGTGATTGGCTATAGTTATGATTTTATGGTTTCCAACATCGGTTCACAAGCTAAGGGGGCGCATGAGATTTCTCTACGGTACCAGTTTCTGATGGGTGATCCAAGAGATAGGAACAGGCGGAGCCGGATTCTGAAATGCTTTGATTTTATGATGTAGTTGGAAAATTGTATTTTGCTCACTCAATGAATAACCCTCCTCGGATATAAGTTCTTAAAAGATAATGGGTATTTGGAATGTTCAAGGCAATCAATACGCCATCAATCCTTTAAGATTTTCTAATTCACCTTACCAAAAACCATTGCTGGCTGTTTGCCGGGATGTTTATAGGCAGTTCAATAGAATAATCGCGTTGTAGTGAAATTTCCATCTCATTTCCCTCATTATCTTTTACCCGCGCTACATCCTTAAGCCCCGTGTAATAAAGATCAACCTTTATCATCTTCTTAATCGGAACTTCCAAGGGGTTGTACAGCATGATCAAACCCTTGTTGTCCAAAGCCGGATTCACGTGCAGCAAACCATCGAAATCCCTCCCATCAGGCCTCCGGATATGGATGATATCGCTATCAAGGATATCCCGATGATCTTTGTAAAAATCAACCCATTTCTTCACCAGAACTTTGGTTTCAGGGCTGTCGTATAGCTGTGGTCCCCGGTAACATGCCTGGACTCCTGCCCCGAAGAGATTGGCAAGCCGCTGTTCGTAGTGGGGTAAGTGATCCTTTAACGGCTCGATGGTAGCTGCGGCACCACCACCGTGATATTGCACCAACGGTACAAACATCCATCCCATACTCGGGGTTTTCTGCCAAGTACCGTCATAAATATTTTGCCGTTCAATAATTTCCTGTTGCGCCCTAGGCAAGGACCAGTTGGTCTCCCTATACCCCATGCCTGTTTTGTTACTTCCTGCCATGAAATAGTGGTCGGGCACATTCAGAAATATACCCCTGCCTCTGGCCCACTCATAAAATATCCTGATCCTTTCATACTGGTTCCACTGCGAATCCTCCAGTCCTTGGTGGCCAGGATGATCATGGCTGGCGCATACATCCCCAGGGTAACTTCCGTCATGCTCAAGAATATCCTGTCCGGTCGTCTCATAAAAATTATACAACTTATCAAAATAAGCGTGTCCCCACTCACTCTCTAAGCAGGGGGAATTTCCAAATCTTGGCGTTTGGCCTGCCGGCATCACCACATCATTTTCCGCATCGATGCTCCTGCTGGCAAGCAGCGAATATCCACCCAAAGCTACTCCTTTGCTATGGGCGTAGTCCGAAAGCATTTTCATGCGGGACAGGTTTTCCTCACTGTCGTTCTCAATTTGAAAACCGCTACCAAAGGTCATGATGACCATTTCAAAACCCACTTCAGCACTTTGGTCAATGGCTTTCTTTACCGACTCATTGTCCGCATTCCTTACGTGCATCATGATAGGGTTCTCGGTAGCCCATGGAGCCTGGGAACGGTACATTCTTCTTTCCGCAAGGCCCTTCCTCTCCCTATCCCAACTGTCATGAAACAATTCCCAAACCCTGAAGCTCTCGAATTTCTCCTTGGGCTGAAGGGATTTATTCGGCCCCAATTTGGGATACGCTTCCAACAAAACCGGGGTTTCCCGCTCATAGTTTACCTGCGTGGAATAGTCTGGATCCGTGTTCCAGGCTATGCTGCTAGAATACAAATTATCATTTGACATTCCCCCAAATCGAAAGTCCGTCTCCACGGAGATGTTGGGCTTTAACCACTCGGTTTTTGCATCTACCGCACTTTCCGCCTCTACAAACGCAACTATTTCACTTTTGAAGCTGTCAATGACGAGCCCTTTTTCCGCATTGTTTTCTACAGTAATCCATTTGGACATTAACGGTATCCCGTCGTACATTTCATAATGCACTTTTACCTGGATATCCTTAAGATAATGAAGGGAGGCGGCAAGTTTATTTTTTTCCTGCTCATCCAAACTTCCCAACACTTCCACCTTCATTATTTGGCTCCGTCCACTTTCCCCTGCCTCCGCAAAATCCTCAGAAGACCCCTTCCTGTCCATTTTACCAACCCTGAGGGCTTTTACATCTATGCTAACGTCTGGAAGGTTCAGCAGTTCTTGATATCCTTCACCTGCGTAAGAGTAGGAAAAGGAGAGATTGCTTCCCTTCTGCTCTATTCTCAACGTCACCGCTTTCCCTTCCTCAAGTTTTCCTATTTTTCTTTCTCCCTTTCCATCAAAAATCCCGAAACTCTGCTCTGAGGGTCTGGTGTTGAACTTGTAGATTTCTCCTTGTTGGCCGACCAAGGCGATACCGGGCCCCCAAGAACTTCCCTTGTCGGTTCCGGGGTTGAGTTGGACGATCCACACCTTCGCCGAGGTCGGGCTTTTAGTTTCTGCAAAGACCGGTTGGTTGGCCAAAGCCATGATTTCTCCTGGCTTTCCCTCGTTGATAAAAGAATTTCGTTCGTCTCCTGCGGACGCATAAACTTGCCAATGGGCTTCGAGCTTTTTAAATTCATCGATGAACAATGACTTTCTTCCCTGATCTGTGGCGGTCTTCTGGAGCAGGTAGTCGATTAATTCATCACTGCCCCTGTAGGTAAAAACGACCTGTTTACCCGGTGCTGGCCAAGGCAGATCCACAGGCATCCATTCAGGCCGCTTTTTCCACTCAAACCTTGGCTGGGTAGATCCTGGGTGGAAAGATTCAAGCTGGAAAGCTTCCTTATCTTTCTCTAGTTCAGGAATCCAGCTGTCCAATAAATAATTGTGGACGGTTTGGCCCTGTAATCCACCAATGGCTAGTTTGATTCCGTTGATCTCCACCATGGCCTCCGGCTTGACCGATCGCAGCATGTTTTCACCGGTCATCAGGTTGTCAATGCCTATCGTCGCTCCGCCCTTATCCAGGTTAAACACCCTGCTGATCAATCCGTTGCTCAGCACCAGTTCGCCACGTTCTGTCTTATAAAAACCCGTTTTTAAATCAGGTGTGGCAATGAGCCAATCCTCCTGAACCTTAATCTTCTCTTTGTCATAAATTGGATAACCCGTTATGTCCTGGGCTTGAAGGGGACGTCCAAATTGACTTATGATCAATGCGCCCACCCACAAGAAAAACCGGGGGTTCGGTAAAAATTTTCTATACTGTAGTAAAACCATCTTTATTTTTTAATTTCTCTTTTGCCTGTAATCAATACTTTTTCGCCAAGAACCTTTAATTCTACTTTGCCCACCGCATTTGCTTCACCTTCCAGCTCCAAACGTAGCTGTTGATTTCCCATCGGAATGTTCAATTTGGAACCATCCAGCTCGATTCGCCTGATTTCATTCCAGTTCTTGTCATACAATACCGCACTGTCACCACGCTCATAAACGAATATGTTTCCCTCTTTTAGTTCGATCGGAATCTCAATATGTACAAAATTGTTCAATTCCAGCTTCAACTGACTGATATTTCCTTTACCCACGGATGTAATCGAGAATTGCAAAGGCTGCTCTCGCAAATTGTTGGCAAAATCAATCGCATGGTAGTGAGGTTCTCCCGGCTGTTTTTCTTTGTTGAAGAGGGTATAAACGTTTCCATATACTTCGCTGAGGTGCCATTGATTATCTCCTGCCTCTTCCAGTACAAACTCTTTGTCTATATCCTTTAAAAAGTCTTTTTTTTCCTCCTCGAAGGCCCCGCTCATCCTTGCCTTTTCCCAGATTCTGATCTTATCCAGAATCTGTTCGCTATGTCCATTGGATTCAAGGCTTTTGTAAGATGTTGACAAAGCAAAACCTGCATCAAATCCTGCTGCCCGGGCCAACAGCCACTCTACATCCATCAGACTAGTTTCTGCCGAAAGCGAAAACCATCCCAACATATTAGGCATGAAGTTACGGTCGAAATAGTCTTGGTTCATCAAGCGGTACTGGGTCTGGCTTTCCCGAAAGCCGGCATACCAAGGCTCACCCCAATTCATACGGGTGGATATATGCCAAAAAAAATGTCCGGGATTGCTGGCATCATTGATAATCTCACCCTGCAACTCAGGCTTCAGATGATCATACCAGGTTTGCACAAAGAGTTGCCTTGAATATTGGCCCATGCCATTTGCCCAATTTCCCTCCAGTCCATCGAAGGATATTTGCCCTATTCCGGTGGCATTACAGAATTCCGCAATGGTAGTAGCGATTTCTGTCGATAAGTCAACATCGCTTAAAAATACCCTGTACCCATGATCCATCAATTTTGACAGAGTATCACCTTCACTGTGGGCGGCAGCGCTGGTACCAAAAGCCCCCCGCTCACAATTCAAGAGTTTCCAAGGAGCTTCCGAACTTACCTTTTCATACCTGATGAGTTCACCACCCAACAAAATCGTATGCAGGTTGTTGTTCTCCATCTGGTTGAAAAACACGGGGCTTTCCAAGGGGATTTCTGTAGCAGTGGCGTCGATGGATTGAGTAAGTATGCTTCCGCCCACGCTTGCCAATCTCTGGTCCGGTGATGGGGTGACGTAAGGGTCGTTGGTGGAGATAAAATTAGAAAGGGTATGGACGCCCAGATGAATGCCTTCCGCCTCTGCCTGTTCTACGAGTTGCTTCATGCTCTGCCAATTTTCTGGAAAGGACTTTTCCGAAAGCTTGAAATGGCCCCAGGTTTCAAAAGGGTCGCCATGATAGAGGTACCTTAGTCCCGCCTTTTTTGTGACCTCCAGTGCTTTGTCCATATCATCCACACCAAAGGACATAATCAAATACGAAGCGGTGGCTTCAGGAGATAATTTTGCCCACTCTCCATTGATCTCTGGATGGGGCAACCCTTCCTCCAACTCTATTGTTCCTATTAAATCCAAAACCTCCGATGGCTTGCTTCCAAACAGCGCTATCTTCGATCCTATAATTCCTCCATCATCAAAGGCGGGAACTACATATTTATCGTGATTCCAAACTGGGATTATCCGATCTGCGCCCCGGTCTCTGGTATAGGCTTGGATCTTGCTGCCAAAGTCGGTTTTTCTGGCAGTCTGACCCCGGTATAAAACCTTTATACTATCTGAAACATCAACTAGACTATTACTGGCAAAAATATCATAAGCAGGTTCTGTATCATCAGGATTGGTGGGGTATCCTCCGAGCGTCTTGATGTTCAATGCCTGAATTCCCAATGCAAAATCCTCCCCTTGAACCACACCAACCGTCTCCCCTACTGCTTTTCCCAACGTGGATAGAAACGGCCCCCAAATTACATAATCGATCGCTTGATCGGGATTTGGCCCTACCAACTCAAAATTGATATGCGTATCCTTTGCTTCATATTGAACGGTCAATTCTATACCTGTATTACCGTAACCCAAAATGATCGCTTTGTTGACGGGATCCATACGGGCTGCTTCAGGGGCAAGTATTTCTCCCCCATAGCCTATGGACAGTAAAGGTGATTTCTTATCAGTGTAAAGCTGGTTTATCCCGGAGAGAGCCTCCGTCATGGCGACGACATTTCCGGTAGCATCTATTTCCAACCTAAGAAATTTGGTCTCCAGCAATAGGTTTTCTTCTGGCAGAGCGCAGGAATAGAAGCAGGCAAAGACTATCCAAGCTAGTAAACTTCTTTTTTTCATCAACAAGTTTTTTAAGTGTAGCACAGGGGAAAAATAGACCACTCTCCCCCTGTGCTGGTTTTTTTAAAAAGATTTATAGTGTGGGATCAAATGTCCCTCCTTCCCAACCCATGTTCTGTTGCAGGTTGGGATTTCTGTCAATATGGGTCAACTGTATGGGGAAAAAGTAGTAACTCTCCGGCATGGACATCTGCTTTGGCCCGTTGGTAATAAGCTCCACAATTTCATAGGAAAAATTCTCTGGAAGAAGTTGATTCTGTTGGGCGGCATTGATGTCTTCGGGCGTGACTGCTTCATAGGTTCTTCCATTGACCTCCATGGCCATCACCCCATATTTTCTCATCCCATCCAATCTGTCCAACATCCTATGTCGTCTCAAGTCCCAAAACCTTTTCCCTTCAAAAGCCATTTCAATATATTTCTCCTTCAAAATCGCTTCCCGCAATGCCTCGCGAGACATATTGGAGCGAAGACCGTACATACCATCTACACCGGGTTCTATACCTGCCCGTGCCCGAAGATCTTTAAGGACCTGGACGGCTTCCGATGAATTGCCGGTTTCATTGGCGGCCTCGGCAAAATTGAATAAAACCTCTGCATATCTTATTTCAGGCCAGTCTATATCATTGGTATTGACCAATTCGGGTGGGAGTTCTTCCATGATCCCCTTTCGACAATACAAGCCCGTTCGATAGTGGCTTTCACCCTGGACCACGTACCCAAAGGCATCAAGGGATGCAGCGATGTTCGTCATGGTGTATTGTCTCCTATCTGTTTTCCCGCTTAAGGGGTAAGGCGCACCGTTCCATACCAAAGTCGCTTCAAAGCGAGGATCCCGGTTTTCCCAGAACGTCTGCTCCCCATAGGTATATTTCGAGGTGGGATCACCGGGTTCTTTGCCGTCCAACATGGGATAGGCTTCGGCAAGCGCCCAGATGGGCTGATCCCCGCCAGTAGCATTCCGGGATTCGGAAAGCGGCCGAACGGCGTCCTCTCTCCTACCATTTGATTTTACGGGATCGTTATACACCACAGAAAAGATGTTTTCTTTATGCTGCTCCGTTTCGAATACATCTGTATAGTTTTCTAAAAGACCATAACCATTCGCATCCAAAAAATCTTTGGCTGCTTTATTGGCTTGATAAGCCTCGCTCCAGTGACTATTGTCATAGGGGTTGGATGGATTAAATTGCGGCGAAGCTTTGTAAAGCAACACCCTGCCTTTAAAGGATAGGGCTGCTGCCTGGTCCACTCTTCCATAGTTGTCTCCCCTAAAGGTTGGAGGCAAGGCAGCAATGGCCTCATCCAAGTCCTGAATAATAAAATTAAAGCATTCTGCCGTGGAGTTGCGGGTAACATTGAGATCATCAGTGAGGTCCTGAGGAACGGTTATAATAGGCACCCCCCCATGGTGGTACACCATTTTAAAATACAGATAAGCTCTGATAAATTTTGCCTGTCCCATGATTATTGCTTTTTCCTCTTCCGGTACAGCGCCTCCGGGAAGTTCTTCTATCAGGATATTGACTCTTCGGACGATGTCATAAGGCCAATATTTCATGGTTCCGTTATTTGCGGTCACCCAATCTGGGCCAATGATCGAACCGCTTTCATCCGCATTGTCTCCACTGTTGGAGGGCCAGCCGGAAAAGGTGTTCCCATAAAGAGCCGCCAAATAAGCATCTACGGTCTGCGCATCATCAAAGGTGCCCTCTGCGGGATAATTACTCAAGTCATCCACCCCATCCAACACGTTATCGCAACTGGAGAGGAAAAAGAAGAAGCCAAGAACAAAGGGTCTAAACAGGGATAGATTATATTTAAAGTTTTTCATGATCTTCTGTTTTTAAATTAAAACTGGATGTTGAGGCCGCCTGTAACGGTTTTCATTAAGGGATAAGAATCCAATGTCGCCTGCTCCGGATCATGCTCTTTCAACTCAGATAGGACAAAAAGATTGGTGGCATTGCCAAATATCTGAACATTTCTAATCCCAATTCTACTGTACCATTGCTGCGGCAAGGAGTAGCCAATATTCAGGTTTTTCAGCCTGAGATAGGCCCCGTTTCTCAGCCAAAAGGTTGACGGGCCTCCGCCATATTCCGGTTCCATCCAAGTGCCTGATATTCGGGGATAGGTCGCATCGGGATTTTCTGGTGTCCAATAATCATTGGCCCAAATTTCAAAATAAGGCCGGTCGACCTGGAACACCCCTCCGCCATTTCTGGTGCTGATCATTCTGTCATACGCCCCCACGCCTTGCATATGAGCATTGATACTAAAGCCTCTCCAGTCCGCCTTGAAGCCAAAACCATAGTTTATCCTGGGTGTGCCGTTGTCGCTTAAGTAAGTCCAATCATTGTCATCTATTTTCCCGTCAGGCTCTTCACTATAATTGGCTCCTCGAATATCATCAAACAGGATGGTCCCTAACTTGGGCTCCCTTCCAAATTGGGTAAAGCCGTCAGGAAGCGCATCTAATTGTTGTTGGGTTCTTATAATTCCCTTGGAAATGTATCCGCCCACGCGATCAGCCGGCTTCCCAATCACACTCCTCCAATTGTCCTGGTAAGTTCCGTCTGTTAATGCCGCTGCTTCATCGAAAACATCCCATTGATCCCGGGCAAATCCCAGGTTTCCATACACACTATAATTGATTTCCCCCACCCGGTCTCTCCAATCCAATACGACCTCAAAACCTTTCCAAGAACGTTCCGCATAGTTTACAGCAGGCAATGAAGCTCCGTATGTGCTCGGTGTAGAGCCTAAGCGGGTGCCCAAAATGTCACTTTCGGTTTTTCCCCATACATCGAACTCCCCGACCAGCCGATTGTCCAGTAATCCAAACTCGAATCCCAGGTTCCAAAGCGATATGGTGGACCAGGTAATGTCCGGATTGGGAACCGCACCGGGTATCAAGCCGTCATATAGCGAGCTCCCGAAGACGGTGCCGGTAGTTTTTTGATAAACCTGTCCCCAACGCCAAGCTGCTATATCGCTGTCACTCCCTGTGGTACCATATGAGGCCCGGATTTTTAAATCGGCTAGCCAATTTGAATTTTGCAAAAAAGGCTCCTCAATAATTCTCCAAGCTACAGACCCGGACGGGAAAAAACCCCATCGTTTTCCTTGGGCAAATTTGTAGTTGCCGTCATACCTAAAGGAAAATTCAGCAATGTATTTTTGGTTGAAGGTATAATTGGCCCGTCCAATCCAAGAGGCCCGAGCAAATTCGCCCTCATTGCCACTAAACCACCTTCTCTCTGTATCACTGGAGGCATTATAGATCTGATCGATCGACGATGACAAAAGCTCATCGGCTCTGCCGTTGATTGATTTGCTGTTGGATCCGGCCTGCTCATATACTGCCAGGGCAGCAATATCATGTTTTCCGAAGGTTTGATTGTAGTTAAGAAACCAGTTGAACTGATAGGCGCTGGACAAACTGATTTCCTCCTGGATATTTTCGTACCCAGCGCTCAGGTTATGCGATTCTGTCTGGGTGAAGTCCACAGGTCCCGGAATAAATTTATTGGCGGTACTGGCAGATTGGAAAATATAGGATGTGTTATGCACTACGAAAGACTTCATGTTCCTGTCATAGGCGTTCACACTGCCCTGCAAGCTCGTGCTTAATCCATCGATAAGCTGTCCCAAATCCAGGTCCAGCCGGAGGATACCATCCAAGGTCCTGTATTTGGTGTCCCTGTACCCCCCTTCGTTTAACATCAACTGTGGCGGGTGCCAGCCACCGGCTGGCTTGACGGGAATGTCTCTTGGGTTGTTGGTCGGATTCCCTTGCTCATCCACATAGAAGGGATATAACCTGGTCCAGTTAAATGTTGCCCTGTAAAAGTCCCCCACATTGAAGTCCTCAGCACCATCATAAGGCCAATACCACCTTGCATAGTTACGCTGGTTACCACTGACATTTACATTTACTTTTAATCTCTCGGTAATTTTAGCCGTAACGTCGGTTCTAAAATTAAAGCGGTCATAACTCAGGTTTTTATAAGAGCCTTCCTCGGAATGGTAACCCAAAAGCAGGTAATAATTGATATCGTTGCTTCCCCCTCTTATGCTAAGGTCATGTTGCTGCACGGTTGGGTTCTGCCAGATCAAATCGTTGATGGAATAGGATTTATCTGAAAAATAATCCAAAATATCCTGTCCGTATGGCATAGGCTGCCCGGCCGTTTCATTCATGTGGTTGACAAAGTTAATCTCCTCCTGTGCCGTAAAATCCTGCAGGGGTCTGGTGGGCGATGAGGAGGAATAGGTTCCTTTGTACTGAAGCTCCGGCTTTTGGTTGGTCCCACTCTTGGTAGTCACCAGAACGACACCATTTCCAGCACTCGAACCATAGATCGAGGCACTTGCGGCATCCTTTAAGAAATTGATGCTTTCTACTTCGTTGGGATTCAAGGCATCAAATCCACTTTTATCCTTGATGATACCGTTGATTACATATAGCGGTTCCCCGGCGCTTCCCCGGATCCTGATGCTGGAGCTGGCTCCTGCCAGACCGGAAGTTCCCACGACCTGTACCCCTGGAGCCCTTCCTGCCAGTCCATTGGAAAGGTTCGCAAGCGGAATGTCATTGATATCATCGGTTGTTACCGACGCAATAGAACCTGTCAAGTTGACTCTCTTCTGCTGTCCATAACCAACCACAACAACCTCGTCCAGGCTGCGCAGATCTTCCTGCAACGTTACTTCGATTACCCCTTTACCGTTTACCGCGACTTCTTGGGTGAGATAGCCGATGGAGGAGAATACGAGAATATCATCTTCATTAGGAATATTTAAGGCAAATTGGCCGTCGATGTCTGTTACTGTTCCGGTCGATGTTCCTTTTATCAGAACATTAACCCCTGGGATGCCCATTCCGTCAGTAGCGGAGATTACCCGTCCCGTTATGGGGATGGCCTCAAAGAATGCCACGGCTTCTTGTGCCTTTGCTTCCTTTAATGGCTTGACATGAATGTTGTGGTTGACCTGTTTGAAATGAACCCGAGCGGATTCACTGATACTTAAAAGAATTTGTTCTACCGTCTGGTCTCCCGACCGAACAGTGATACCTTTCCTCCTGACGAGTTCTTTCGCCTCATAGCTGAATGTATAAGGTGTTTTTGCCTCAATCGCCGCCAAAGCACTTCCCAAGGTAGCTTTGGATATACTTACAGCTATGGTTACATCTTTAACATCTTTGTACTGCGCCATACCATTGGTAGCAAACAAAGCGGTAAATGTAAAAAGCTGGATCATGAAACCTATGCATAAATACTTACTGGTCATGATAAATAGTCTTAGTAGAAAATTTTTTTCCATACCTTTGTGGAGATTTAATTGATACACATTGATTAAATAGGCCCTTCAATAGCAACGTTGTTCCACCTTCCTTGCTGTTGGGGGCCCTCTTTTTTGTGATGTAGGATTCTGTTTGTTTTGTAATTTTTTTAAGGGTTTAGTTAAACATCAGTTTTACGTCTTTTCCATTTATTTCGTAATTGAAGTCTTTTACAAATCCAATCCCTGTAAGCACATTGTCCAAACTCTCGTTCTCAAATCTGCCCGTATAGGACCAATCATTGCTTTTTGTACGGGCATGGTTCCCTTCAACTGTAATCATCACGCCATACCACTCTTCCAGTCTTTGTACTACCTGCCGGAAATTCGTTTCTTTGAAATAAAGCACCCCCTCTTTCCACGCCAAAACCTCCTGCACATCAAAGTGGCCTACTTGAATAGAACCGGTAGCTGATTGATAGGTGGCTCTTTCCCCTGGAAGTAAATCGGAGGTTTTAATCCCTTCTTTACTTAGTATTCCGAGCCGCACTTTACCTGTAACCAAGGATATCTCTGCGATTGAATCCGCTTCATGGTGACTGACATTAAAGGAGGTGCCTAGTGCTGTGGTAGAAAGATTTCCCGTATGTACAATGAAGGGACGTGAAGGATCCCTGGTTATTTGGAAAAAACCTTCTCCCACTAAAGTCACCTCTCTTTTGCTTTCACTGAAGCCTTCCGTATAGACAATGGAACTGTTTGAATTAAGAACCACTTTCGAACCATCGGGTAACACCTTCGTCAACTTAATCCCCACAGGAGCCTCCAAGACAATCAACTCTGGAACTTTCTCCGCTTCTTCATTTTGAATGGTATAGATAAACAAGGCGGCAAAAAGAACCCCAACCACCAGTACAGCAGCTGCTTTTAACCAATAGGCGCCCCCTCTCTTCCCGGCCTTTTTTGTATGTTCTATTTTTATAGGGTTATCGTTTTCCTCTTTTATCTGCTGATGGATCGCTGCCAACAAGGCTTTTGAGTTCCGCGAGAACTGTAGATCCTCTACCTCTTCTTCCACTTCTTCCCACAAACGAAAAATGTCATCCTCCTGATCCTGATGAATCTGTTGATAGCGAAACCATTCCATCAACTGCCTCACTTCCTCAGGAGTGCATTCTTTCTTAAAAAATTTCTCTATCAACCTTAAATCCATTATTTAATCCTTCTAATGTTAAATACACTTAACTCTTCAACTGTGCCACCTCCAACTATAAAATATTTGTCATTTATTTTAACCCACATTTATTTCCAAAATGGAAGAATGGACATGGTGAACGATCCATTTACTTATCCCGGAACGCCATGGCTAGGCAAAGAGAATCGGTTTTGATGGATGCATCCATAGAGCCTAACCCTTAGTGTCGGTAATTTCAACCGAAAAGAATTGCCATCACTACAATCACCCGATCCGCATGATGCGTCATAATCTGCTTTCGCAAAAAAATTAAAGCTTTATAAATATGATTATTGATATTGCTGGTACTGGTATGAAGTCTATCGGCAATTTCCTCGTTAGTGAGGCCATGGAAGCGACTCAACATAAAAACTTCCCTCCTCACAGGCGGGAGTTGCTGACAGGAGACCTGGATGAAATCCTCTAATTCTCTAAAGTCAAATTGCTCTTCTGTGTCATGTGCCAAAATATCTGCGAACGTCCTTATATATTCTTTGTAGGCAAATTCATGCACCCGATGTCTCGCCTTGTTATAGACGATGTTTTTGGCAATAGTAAAAAGAAAACTTTCAAAACTATCCCTTGGTTCGATCAGCGCTCTTTTTTCCCAGACTTTTAAAAAAACTTCTTGAACCACTTCTTCCGCATCTTCTCTGGTGTGGGTAAGCTTGAAAGAGAAATTGAAAATTCTAGCCGAATATTTATGAAACACAACGTTGAAGGCGGCTTTGTCGCCCTTCCGAAGCCGTTCGAGCGCTTGTTCTAGCCAATTATCATTAAGCCGAGACATAGAGATAGGAAAGTTCGCTTATTTGGGGAGGTTATTTTTAATTAAAATATAATTTATACAAATACTTTATTAGAAACAAAATATACTTTTTGGAAGGAGGAGATAGCCGGAATAGCTATCATTCCTTATTCACCCAAATGATCGGATTTCTGATAGGTAAGTTTCGCAATACTTCTTCAACCTCTGGATCATGATCCAAGTTCGTCCAGGTCGAAAGCCAATCATTTTGCTCAAATGCAATGGCCCCAAATACAAGAAAGGGATGAGCTACCGGCCAATTATCCCAATACATCACATCCTGCTCAAATGGCCACTTTGACTTTTCTTTCACATAAGGAAACAGGAATTCTATTCCCTTCTTAATCGATTTTCCCTCGACAGTGCTATAATTCCAAAGGTCATTCGAAGAATCCGAAAGGATGTGCACCAAGGTTACCATCGCATCCAAGTTAAACAGGGAGTAGCCATAAGGTTTGGTCCTTTCTATCTCTTTGGGAAAACTTCCGTCTTCGGCCATCTGGTTCGGCAATAGTTCCGTTTTGAAGCGCTCCCTGCAGAAGTCCAGCATGTCTTCATCCCCAGTCAATCTGGCAAATGAAGCCACCTGCATGAAATAGCAAGTTGCATGGTTGTTGGCCGTGTTCATTTCTTCCTTACCATAAGAATGGGTGGTAAGCCATTCCAAATATTGTGTAAACCAAGCTTTGATTGCAGTCACAAGTTCAGGATTAGCTGGAGGGGCATCTTGCATAACGACCAAGCCTTGGGCAACTTCCATTAAATGGATGGTATCAATGATGCCGATGCCCCTTCCTGTCACCCTTCCTTTGATGGCCTGGGCATAATTGAGGGACGGGTTCATCTTGGTAGCAGGATCAACAAACCAAGCTTTTAGATGAAGAAATGCATGGGTAACATATTGCTTTTCTCCAGATATTTTATAGGCAGAAGCCAATGCGCCTATAATCCTGCTAAAATTGATCAGGGAGAGTCGGTGTGCTACAAAGTTCTCGGGATTCGTCATACCATCTTTTCGGATATAGGGTCCGTCTGGATTTTTCGGATCAGGCCACCAATAGTCCCCTTCCGAATAAAAATCATGCTTTCCTCCGGCACTCCGCTCCGAAATAGCAGCCGTCACGGTGACCGGCTGCTGCTGCATCGCCCAGGCAGCATCTTCCATCACCTGCTCCTTTAGCACATTTTCTACCTCCATATAGGGGGTTACTTTTGCCTCTTCCGCAAGAGAGACTTTAGATCCCCCCACTTTATTCCCTGTACAGGATAAAACGAAAAAAACCGTGAACCCATAGAAGCAAACATTCCAAAATCGCCGGTGTAAGAGGTGAAACAACTTCATGTATCTAGGATAAATCACTGCTGCTCTTGTTTGGTCATAAACTTCCATTTGACTTCATTAAGGGTGTTGGGTTTGCCTTTTTCTGGTTTGGAAATGCTCCCCTTCAGTTTCCCCTTCACTTCATCCACGCTAATTTCCCTCCAAGAATATTCCCCTTTTTCATAATTATAGGTTTCCCCATCATCATCGTACAAATGATAACTTCCCGGACTTTTGCCGTAATGGCGGATTTCCAAATTGATTTTCTCTCCCATTTTTGGGGCATGAAGCCTCGGTTCCATCAGGGGTATAATTCCCCCATCTTTTACATAAACCGGTATTTTATCCAATCCTGGGGTGACTGTAACCACCTCACCGTTTCCGACATAATCCCCAGTGTAGAAATCATACCAGTTACCTTGGGGCAAAATTACTTTTCTTGATGTCTGTCCGGTGAACATCGGAGCTACCAACAGGTATTCACCTGCCATATATTGGTCTTTCACCTCCTTTTTCAAGGCTTCCGCATAAGGATTCTCTTCTAAATTGACCTCATCATCCGATAGTGTCAGTGCATGCTGCTCCACTTCAAATCCTTCTTCCAGGTTCATTGCCCGGAATGGCGGCGTTCCCTCAAAATGGTATTTGGCAAACTCCGAATACCAATAGGGCATCATCTGCATCCTGAGCAGGGCCATTTCTTTGACTTGTTCGGCAACTTCTGTAAATGACCATGGCTGGGTTCCGCTCGACCAGGCATTGATCATGGCCATGGGCGAAAAGATCACCGACTGGATTCTTCTTAGCCATTCTTCCCCCGTATCGGACGCACGGGCTTCCGGAGTCCACAATACTCCTGAAAAACTGCTGTTGATCAGGGCCGTTATAAAATCTCCATGATCATAGTAGTCGTTATAGATCACATAAGGAAAGGAGGCTCCTCCCCCATTGGATGCCCGAATCAGCCCATAAGTACGGCTGTTCTTTTTGCGAAATCGGTCCAAGCTCTGCCGTTGAACCAATAACCCATAAGTCTGTCTTATCTGTTCAGCACTTATGCCAGAGGGAAAAGTAGCCACATCCGGCCAAAGCCACCTGTCATATCCATCCACTTCATCTATCTTGTAGCCACTTACGCCAATATCGATATGCTCTTTCTCAAAATGGTCCCAAAAGATATTTTCTGCTTCTGGCAGGATAAAATCAGGCACAATTCCCGCCCATACCGTATGCGACCCTGTGAAGGGCAAAATTGACGAATAGATGCCTGCCTCGGGAGATACGTAAGGATTGATCCAAAGATTAACCCGCACATTCATTTCTCTCAACTCCTTCACCATCTTTTCCGGATCTGCAAACCGTCCCGGATCCCATTCAAAGGTATTGGGATAGGATTTGCTTTGCCAGCCAGGTTCCAAGCCTATAAAATCCAGAGGGAAACCTTTTTCTTCAAACTGCCTGGCCTCCTCCAGCACATCGTCAGCAGCATATAGCCTATGAACTCTTTGGGTAAACCCAAGTCCCCATCTGGGAGGAATTGGTCCGCCGCCATTGAACAAGTTGTACCTTTTGACGGCATCCAATGGTTGGGGACCACCAAAAACATAGACTTCCACCCCTTGCGCGGGTATCAGCATTTCTACGGCATCAGAGTAAGGTCTCGATGTCCAGCGCTCATCTGTATTTCTATCCCTGGCCTCCGGGGCGTCTTTGCTGTCTTTTCGGGCGGCCGAACCTGCATATACATCGATATATCGGGCAGAATTGATAAATACACCGTATCCCTTCGATGAAACATAGAAGGGAACGGGTGCATGGGTCCTTCCATTGTCAATTTCATCATAGTGGTCCACATGCAGGCGCAAAATCTGCCCACGTTGATGGACCGTCTTAAAGTTAAGCCCAAAACCATACAGCTGCTCTTCCCTCTCCAGAGGAAACCGCAGAAAGATTTTGCCATCCGTGGACTGCCAATGAATATCCGCCATTTCAAGGGGGAATTTGGCGCCCCCCAGGTTCTGCAATCCTTCAGCATTGGGAGTCGCCCCGGCTGCTTTTAGGAGGTCGAAATCCTCAGGATTGCCCAAAACCGCTTTCCAGATACCGGGTGCGACTTCCGACCATTCGGGCTGTTGGGCTAAAGAAGGTAAAGAAAAGCTATAAAAACATAAAAAAATCCATACATATTTTAAGCTGAAATTTTTGGGCTGATGGGTCATGTTGGGTTTATTCGTTGATAAATTATTTGTATCCGAAACAGATTATCGCTCCTTGATGCTATAGATCGCCACGCAAGCTTCTTTAGCTCCCGCTTCTAAGTTTTATGGAGAACCAATCTGATGATCTTTTAATTAGCAAATAGCGCTCAACCAAACCACTTTTAACGGCGTTCAAACTTGACAGCAACTTCTACTCTTCGCGGATATTTGGTTCTCTGGGTTTTTTCGGGTCCGCTCGTAAATAGAAAAAAAGCCCTAACTCCGCTCACTTCTGTAGTACGGGAGCTAGGGCTTTAGTTTTGGCAAGAGCTTAAAGGCAAAGTTTAATTACATTTCCCAGCCTTCCCGGTATTCTCTTCCCACAAATTGGTTGGCTTCTTCCAGATTGGTGATTTTCATGTTTTCTCCGTCCCACAGCAATTTTTTTCTGCCGTAAAACTCCATTTCCCCCTTGCTGTTTTCTCTCCTCAGCATATAACTGCGGATGGCCAAGTTGCCCATCAATACGGTTTCAGTCATTGGACCGGCATAATCGAAAGAGGAAGTCAAACCCTTATGTTCCGGACTGTTAAAGCCCGCTTTACAGGCATCCACCCACTTTCTTTGGTGCCCGTACTCCGGCTCATCTTGAGGTCCTGCCTCCGGTCCGAACTCCGTCGTCCCATCGTTGAGATAGAGCTTGGGCATCATAGGCGAACTATCATTGATGTTGGTAGAGATGATCCCCTTGTCTCCGATCATTAATACGCCATTGCTGCTGTTATGTCCTCCAATGTCATGGTCTGCGGGAATAATATCAGGATGGGCAGGCCTAATCCCTCCGTCACTCCAGGTCATTTTGATAGGAGATTTGCTTTTTTCGGTCGCATCAAAGCCGATCGTTGTAAAGGAGGAAGCGGGGCAACCCTCTGGATTATAATCCGGAGACCACATCTTGGTATAGATGGCCGCCACACTGGATTCCGCATCAGTAGGATATTTTAATCCCAATGTACGGAAGGGGATATCGATAAGGTGACATCCGACGTCTCCCAGCGCACCGGTACCGTAATCCCACCAACCCCTCCAGTTGAAAGGATGCATATTGGGAATGTATGGCTTATAACTTGCAGGGCCCAACCACAGGTCCCAATGCAGATCCTTTGGTTTTTGGCTTTCGTCCGACTGCGGCATCGCAAACCCTTGGGGCCAAACGGGTCTGTTGGTCCAGATTTGCACAGCGGACACTTTACCGATTCTGTCTTCATCCACCCACTTTTGCACCATTTTCAGCAGCGGATTGGATCCACCCTGATTTCCCATCTGGGTAACGATTTTCTTTTCGCGCGCCATTTCAGTCAGCATTCTTGCTTCTCTGATATTATGGGTCATTGGCTTTTGGACGTAGACATGAACGCCCCTGTTCATCGCAAATGCAGCTGCAGGCCCGTGAACATGGTCGGGGGTAGAAATGGTCACCGCATCAATGTCCTTCTCTTTGTCAAGCATTTCCCGATAGTCATGGTAGAGTTTTGCTTTGGGAAAATTCTCTACCGACTTAGCCGCGGACCCTGAAAAATCCACATCGCAAAGTGCAACAACCCTTTCCCGGCCGTTGACTGAGGCGTTTTTTATGTCACTGGCTCCCTTGCCCCCTGCACCAATGGCTGCCAAATTAAGCTGGTCACTCGGAGCGGTAAAGCCCACGCCTCCCAACACATGCCGTGGCACGACCATAATGGAGGACGCAATGGCTACGTTTTTTATGAAATTTCTGCGGGACTTGCCCGACGAATCCTGATCTGGTTGATTCATAGGTTATCTTGTGTTTGTTATTAATTATTAAATAAAAAAATAAATACGCTATATTCAATGACATTATATGGTAAAATGTGATTTTTTATTTAAAAGGCATACATGAACCCCCTGCTGCAAGCTGGTGAGGATAAGGCACACCCATACCGGCAGTTTTAAAACTGCTTCCTACGCAGGATTTCAGAAACGACAATCGCTTCACGGATTGAAGCGGGATTCTTTAGAAGAGCGGCGTATTTATTCCTTCTTTTGACATTGCCGGCAACATCCTCCACCTCACCCAATATACGGGTATTGGACTCCAGGTCAACCTGATCATCCAACTTCACGAGGGGCTGCTTTTCGTAACTCTGATACTGTCCTTTTTGATAGCCTGCTTCTGGACTTGGAAACCGCTCAGGATCTTCATAAGAAAAATACTTCTTGGGAACTGGCGGTTTGATGGATCTTTTCGGCTCATTATACCTTTCCTCTTTTACATACGACTCCTCTACATCATACTCCTCTTCCACTGGATGGGCTTCCATGTCCCTTTCCATCTGCCCCTGCTCCCGCCGGATTTCTTTCAGTAAATCATCAAAGGATACCGTTTTCCGAGGCTGAGCTTCTGTTTCTGTTGGCTCATTATGTTGCTGAGGGGCTTTTTTGTTAAAGAAAGTGGAGTACAAAAAATAAACAATTACTGCAATGATGTATACCAGCGTACTTGCATCGAAATCCATGTTTTTCTATTTTAAGCCTTCAAGATAAGGAGAATTTGGGGATTTACTATTTACTTAACGGTTTTTGGAGAGGCATGGGTGAGGAGAAATACCGACTCTTCCATGGCCAACACACTATGGGGAATTTTTTCATGTAGGGTGAGCATTTCCCCCTTGATCCTTTCCATCGTTTTGTCCTCGGTAACAAATTTTATCCTTCCCTCCAGCACCTGCACTGTAATTATCCCTTGAGCTAAGTGTTTCTTCAGTTCGGCGCCCTGATGTAATGCCATCAGCACCAGGTTCAGTCCATCTGTCTTGAATACCGTGATTGCGTTTCTGTCTTTTTCCTTCCAGGATTGTTCCTGCTTGATCTGCGTGATCAGGTTATTCAGGTCAATGGCTACCATAGGGGCATCTAAGATGCGCTGTCCTTCGGGTCGCTGCGGCGTGGGCTTGTTTGATCGTTCACTCATTATTTTGGGATTTGATCCCAATTTACTAAAAACCAGGATAATATGAAACGGTAGTTCCCCAAGAGTCTGTAGTCTCAGTCCAATCGAATTCGTCTTAATCTCCCCAACTAAACAATATATCCAATTCCAATATGACAGGCAGCTGATTGATAAGATCGTACAAAAACCGGGCAGTCGCAATAATTAGGCGTGATTAAGGACAGATTATATTAAAAGCCTCGCAAAATCACTAATTTTAATGCCCAATACCTTTCAGCTTAAAGATTACCCACCTCATGGAATTCCGAACCTCATTTTCTATACCGTCCTTCGAACCTAAAATCCAGCCGGGCAGCAAATTGTTTTCCATGGGCTCCTGCTTTTCTACCATGATCGGGAACAAGTTGGAGGAGCGGAAATTCAATGTGCTGAACAATCCCTTTGGGACAATTTTTAACCCCCTGTCCCTGTTTCAACTCCTGCAAAGATCGCTGCTCGATCAACAACCGGATGAATCCCTTGTCCTGGAACATGATCAAAGGTACTATCACTACACCACTCATTCGGATTTAACCGGAGGTGAAAAAAATCAACTTCTGGTCAATGTAATAAAAAAACAATCTATTTCCCGACAGTTCCTGGCCGAGGCCAGCCATATCTTTATCACCTTGGGAACTGCCTACGTCTATGAGTTGGCGTCCACCGGCCAGGTAGTCGCCAACTGTCACAAGCAACCCCAAAGACTGTTCAGAAAACGGCTGCTCAATTTGGATGAAATGATGATCAGCTTTAAAGGATTTTATCGGCTTTTGCAAGAAATCAATCCTACAGCAAATATAATCCTCACCGTCAGCCCGGTTCGTCACCTGAAAGACGGTGTTCCTGAAAATCAGTTAAGCAAAAGCCTACTTCGGGTGCTTGCGCATCAAATTCTAGAAGAAGGGCCTAGGCTCAGCTATTTTCCCAGCTATGAATTGATGATGGATGACCTCAGGGATTACCGTTTTTATAAAGACGATATGATCCATCCCACATCCTTTGCGGAAAATTATATCTGGGAGCTGTTTAAACAGGCTTATTTTGATCATGGAACCTTAGAGAAGGTGACGAAAATCGACAACATTCTTAACGACCTCAAGCATAGACCTTTCCATGCCGAAAGCCTGTCCCACCAGCAGTTTCTCCATAAGCTCCTCCAAAAAATGGAACGAATGGGGCCGTCATTTGATTTTTCTAGGGAGATAAACGCCGTACAAAATCAATTGAATTTCCACGACAAACCATCGCCCCATGACAGCAAAAGCCAATAACCTGATCAACAGCCAGAGTCCCTACTTGTTGCAACATGCCTACAATCCCGTCAATTGGTATCCTTGGGGTAAAGAGGCATTAGAACGGTCGAAGCAGGAGAACAAGCCGATCTTGGTGAGCATAGGGTATTCCGCCTGTCACTGGTGCCATGTGATGGAACACGAGAGCTTTGAGGATGAAGAAACGGCCCATTTGATGAATGAGCATTTTATCTGCATCAAGATCGACCGGGAAGAACGGCCCGACTTGGATAACATTTACATGGATGCCATCCACGTGATGGGATTACAGGGAGGTTGGCCCCTTAATGTATTCTTAATGCCTAACCAGAAACCTTTTTACGGAGGGACTTATTTTCCGAACAAGAACTGGAGAGCCTTGTTGAAAAATATAGCAGAAGCTTTCGAGCTGCACCATGACCAGCTCATGGACAGTGCGGAAGGTTTTGGCAGAAGCTTAAGTGCCAATGAACTGGCGAAATACGGCCTTAAAAACGACCAGGAAAAGCTATCTCCCGCCGTTCTATCCGCGGGAGTAGCACAATTAACAAAAAATTTTGACGCGGAGTGGGGAGGAATGAAGCGCAGCCCAAAATTTCCCCTGCCAGCCATCTGGTCTTTTCTCCTAGACTATTCCCTTCTTCAGCGAGACCGACGACTTCAAGAAATGGTATTTTTTACCCTAAAGAAGATCGGCATGGGCGGGATTTACGATCACTTGGCAGGTGGCTACGCCCGCTATTCGGTGGATGGAGAGTGGTTTGCGCCGCATTTTGAGAAAATGCTCTATGACAACGGCCAATTGTTGAGCCTTTATGCCAAGGCTTTTCAAGTGACCGGAGAGTACTTTTACCAAGAAAAGATTCTGGAAACCGTCGCCTGGCTGGAGAATGAGATGCTACAAGAGGAAGGAGGATTTTATGCTGCTTTGGATGCTGACAGCGAAGGTACAGAGGGAAAATTTTACACCTGGACGAAAGCCGAGCTGGACAAACACATTGGTGAAGACGCCGGCTGGCTCTCGGAACTATACAACATTACGCCCGAGGGAAATTGGGAAGAAGGGGTTAATATTTTATTCCAAACTAAGGATTATGAGGAAATAGCCAGAAAATATGCTTTTGATAAAGGGGCGTTCAAATCCAAGTTGATGGGGATTAAAGATAAGCTTAGGGCTATCCGTGCCGAGCGCGTGAGACCTGGACTAGATGACAAGATAATCAGTGGCTGGAACGGCTTAACAATTTCAGGGCTAGCCCAGGCCTATTTTAGCACCGGCGATCCCAAAATGTTGGAACTTGCCCTGAGCACCGGTGAATTTTTGATGTTAAAGATGATCAAAGACGGTCAGCTCTACCGCTCCTATAAAAACGGTCAGGCCTACACCCCGGCGTTTTTGGAAGATTATGCCGCAGTGATCCAGGCGTTTATCCATCTTTATCAGGCTCAATTTGAGCGAAAGTGGCTGGACTTCGCCAAGCAATTGACTGACTATACCTTGGAACATTTCCTTGATGCAGAAGATGGATTCTTCTATTTCAACAATCCTGATGCGGAAAAGCTGATCGCCAACAAGAAGGAATTGTTTGACAATGTAATCCCCTCTTCCAATTCGATGATGGCGAGAAACCTGCATCAATTGAGCAGCTACTTTTACAATGATGACTATAGCCGCATATCCCAAGACATGCTCGGACATATTAAATCAATGCTTTCCCAAGACGTTGGTTTTTTGGCCAATTGGGCAAATTTATACCTGGAGCAGATAGTTCCTACGGCAGAGGTGGCAGTAGTGGGAGAAAATGCCAAGGATATTGCTTTTCAATTAAAAAGGAATTATTACCCTAATACCGTTCTTACCGCCACTGATGCGCTGGCTGACTTTCCCCCGCTTTTGGAGGACAAGAGGGGAGATTCAAAAGGAAATGCTTTAATTTACGTTTGCTTCGATAAAGTATGCCAAAAGCCGGTCTCGACCGTTGAAGAAGCCTTGAAGCAGTTTCCCACATTAGCCTGATGAAATTTGGATAGTTTGTTTGGAGATAGTTATGAGCAGGACGAAAAGCCTTCGCTTTTTGCAGATATCATATTGCCCGTCCCTATTCCCAATATGTTCACCTACCGGGTGCCTAGGAGCATGGAGTCATTGGTGGGCATCGGTTATCGGGTAATTGTGCAATTCGGCAAGAAGAAGATTCTAACCGGAATCATCGGCAAAGTCCATAACAAACCCCCTGAAGCTTATGTCGCCAAGGCCATATTGGAACTTTTGGATGATCATCCTGTGGTCAATCCCCTGCAAATCAAGTTCTGGGCTTGGATGGCCGAGTACTATTGCTGTCATCTTGGTGAAGTGATGAATGCTGCCCTTCCTACGGGCTTGAAATTGAATAGCGAAAGCAAAATCCAGTTAAATCCAAATTTTGATGAACTGTCTTCCAAGTTTCCGATAGATGACAGGGAACGGATCATTCTGGATGCATTGCTGGACAAGGAGGAATTGACTTATGATGAATGTGAGAAACTGTTGCAGGTAAAATCAGCTTATGCCATTATAAAAAGTCTGGTAACAAAGGAAGCAGTCCTGGTCTTCGAACAGATCAGAGAAAAATATACTCCCAAAGTAGAAAGCAGGGTACGCCTGGTTCCGAATTTCCTTTCTGATAAAAAATCACTGGAAGTTTTATTTGACCAGCTGTCAAAAAAGCCTAAGCAGGAAGAGATCTTGTTGAAATACCTACAACAGGTGCCGGTCTATCAACATCCTGAACTGAATGACAGGGGTTTGGAAAAGAAGACATTTACAGATTCAGGCCTCTCGGCCAGTTCTTTATCTACCTTGATCAAAAATGCTGTTTTTGAAGAGTTCAAAGTGATTGTCAGTCGATTCGATACCATTGAACCAGGAGAAGAAACAATAGAATTAGCTAATTTCCAAGACTTTGCGGTATCCGACATCAAAACCCACTTTAAGGAGAAACAAACTGTTTTGTTGCACGGCATAACGGGTAGCGGAAAGACAGAAATATACATCCGTCTCATTCAGGAAGTATTGCATAGCGGCTCGCAGGTATTGTTACTGTTGCCGGAAATAGCCCTTACTACGCAGATTGTGTCCCGTCTCCAAAAGGTCTTCGGCAGTAAAATGGGGGTTTATCATTCCAAATTTTCAGACAATGAACGGGTAGAAGTCTGGCAAGGGGTACTGACGGGCAAATATTCATTTGTAGTGGGTGTCAGGTCTTCCATTTTCCTGCCCTTTGACAGTTTGGGATTAATCATTGTTGATGAGGAACACGAGACCTCTTTCAAGCAATATGAACCTGCACCGCGTTTTCAGGCGCGGGATGCCGCGATTATGTTGGCTTGGCTGCATCAGGCAAAAACCCTGCTGGGGAGTGCCACGCCTTCTTTTGAATCCTTCTACAATGCGCAGACTAACAAATATGGCTATACCTATATGGATAGGCGCTTTGGGGAAGCCCTCCTTCCAGACTTTATCCTTTCCGATGTACTGGTGGATCAAAAAAAGAACCTGCTCAAATTAGACTTTACCCGGATTCTCAGGGAAAAAATTCAGGAGGCATTAAATCAGCAGGAGCAGGTTTTGATTTTTCAGAACAGAAGAGGCTATTCGCCTTATATTTCCTGCGATGAATGCGGCTGGATTCCGGGATGTGAGCAGTGTGACGTGAGCCTGACTTACCACCAGTTCAGGGAAGAAATGCGTTGTCATTATTGTGGCTTCAAAGAAAAGGTTCCTCTCTCCTGCCCTGCCTGCGGGAGCAATAAATTGGCTACTGTAGGGCAGGGAACAGAAAGGATAGAAGAAAGTCTTTCGCTATTATTTCCGGAAGCAAGGATTGCAAGGATGGATTTGGACACAACGCGGAGCAAGTATGGCTATCAGCGGATATTGGAAGATTTTGGTTCGGGTAATATTGATATATTGGTGGGCACCCAAATGATTACCAAGGGATTGGACTTCGACAAAGTTACGGTTGTAGGAATAGTCGATGCTGATCGGTTCCTTTATTTTCCGGATTTCCGGGCTGGTGAAAGGGCTTTTCAACAAATTACGCAAGTTGCCGGCAGAGCTGGGAGAAGAAAGACCAAGGGAAAGGTGGTCATCCAGACCCGTCGCCCAGACAATCCAATTTTCCAAAAGATCATAGATGGAGATTATGAGAATTTTTATCTGGAGGAAATGGCGGAACGGCAAAGGTTTTTTTACCCACCTTTTGTCAAGATCATCAAGCTCACACTCAAACATAAAGATGCCCATATCGCCGAAAAAGCAGCTAGGCATCTGATAAACCTCATGGCGACCGTGGCGGTGAAGAAAATAATACTGGGTCCGGAAAAAGGTTTGGTGGCAAAAGTCAAAAACCTATATCTGTATGAGGTTTTGGTGAAATTAGAAAAATCCGGAAATGCTCCGGCAATTTTTAAACAGGAACTGATCCGACACATGGATGAGTTGCAAGCTCAAAAAGAGTTGAGATCTGTAAGAATTGTAGTGGATGTGGATCCTTATTAATAAATGATGGTCCTTTCTTGCTGCTTGTTCGGATTAAGCTGCCAGTATTATTAGATATCCCCAATAATCTTTAATTTGCGGTTGATTTTCATCCAATTTAAGACCTAAGCTCCATGCAGATCGATCTCAAGAAAGACGTCTTGCCCCATTTTTTGGGAATTGTTTCTTTTTATCTTCTTGTGCTTCTTTACTTTTCCCCGATTGTCTTCGAGGGAAAAATGATGTTCCAGGGGGATATATTACAGTGGGAAGGCTCTGCCAAGGAGATTCTCGATTACAGGCAATCCCATGGAGAGGAAGCCCTTTGGACCAACCGCATGTTTGGCGGAATGCCTTCCTACCTGATCAGTCTCGAATCCACTGGAGATATCACCAATCTACTGATCAAGATCGTCACCTTTGGCCTTCCCCACCCGATCAATGCCTTATTTATGGGAATGCTGGGTATGTATTTGTTCCTGTTGAGTTTGAGAATAAGAACCGAGATCGCTATTATGGGTGCCTGGGTATTCGCTTTCAATACCTTCAATCTCATTAGCTTAGAGGCAGGGCATAATGCCAAAATATGGGCGATCTGTCTGATCCCCCTGATTTTCGCCGGTATTCACCTCGCCTTTAGCGGCAAGAAAATACTCGGCGTGGCACTAACGGCTTTTGCCCTGATGCTCCAACTAAAATTCAACCACCTTCAGATCACTTATTATACGCTCATTGCGGTCATTGTTTACGGTATCGGGCAGCTGGTTTTTGCGATAAAGGAAAAACAGGTTCCTGAGCTGTTGAAAACCGTAGGTATTCTTCTTATAGCCGCCTTGCTTGCCGTCGGTGCCAATGCCGGACGATTATTGCCTGTATTGGAATATGGAAAATATTCGACCAGGGGCGAAACGCACCTCGATACGGGAGATGCCGCCGCTGGTTTGGATAAAGAATATGCGTTCCGATGGTCCCAAGGCAAACTGGAATCATTGACCTTACTCGTGCCTAATTTTTATGGAGGAGGGTCACGGGATGCATTGCCAAGCAACTCGGCAACAGAACAGGCATTGAGGCAGAATGGTATACAACCCGCCGAGATCAACAATTTTATCTCAGGTGCTCCCACTTACTGGGGGGATCAGCCGGGCACGGGTGGCCCTATCTATGGAGGGGCCATTATGGTGTTCCTCTTCGTGCTGGGGATAATTTATGCGCCCGGTAGGTACAGGAATATCTTTCTGGCTATCACAATCATTTCATTAATGCTTTCCTGGGGTAAAAATCTGCAATGGTTTAACTACACTTTATTCGATTACCTACCCGGCTACAATAAATTCAGGGCCGTATCCATGGCTTTGGGCATCACCCTCTTTGCTATTCCGGTACTGGGCTGTCTGGGCTTGGAAGAACTTATCCGCAAAGCCCATCAAAAAGAGGCGTTGAAAGGCTTGTTAACTGCTTTTGGGATAGTCGGTGGCCTGACTTTGTTCCTATTTTTATTTGCCGGGATGTTTGGATTCCGCAACCCTGCAGACGTCAATTTTCCGGACTGGCTGGTCAATGCCCTGCAGGAAGACCGCAAAACCCTTCTTAAAAATGACGCTTTCAGGAGCTTTGTCTTCATTATCCTTTCCGCTGGCTTACTATTCGCCATCATCAAGCAGAAAATCAGCAATCGCATGGCATTGTTTGGAATTGCTTTGTTGGTGGTCATTGATGTATGGATGATCGATAAGCGCTATTTGGATAATGACAGTTTCGTGGAAAGCCCCAGCGCATCTTTCTTTGCTGCCACACCGGCCGATCAAAAAATCATGCAGGACAAGGAGTATTTCCGTGTGCTGAATATCTACGAAAGCACCTTCAATGAAGCCCGAACCAGCTATCGGTTCAACAGCATTGGAGGTTACCACGGCGCAAAAATGGGCCGCTATCAGGACTTGATAGAAGCAGTATTGTCTCCGGAGATCAATGATTTTGTCCAAAAGGCCCAGGAGGGAAATTTCGACTATGAAAATACCCACATTCTAAATATGTTGAATACCCGCTATATTCTGGCCGGCAGGGATGAGAATGCCGTTTTTCAAAATCCTTCCGCAAATGGTCCGGCTTGGTTTCCCCAGGAACTCCTCTTCGTATCTTCCAATTCTGAAGAAATGAAATTGTTGAACGAGATCAACACAAAATCCCAGGCAACGGTAAACCAGAAGGAATTTCCAGAAATAAATATCGGCGCTGGAACTATAGCGTTGACGGACTATCAACCCAATCACTTGACCTATCAGGTCAATGCCAGCCGTGGAGGCTTGGTTGCATTTTCCGAAATCTACTATCCTGCAGGCTGGAAGGCTTATATCAACGGAGAGGAAGCCGAAATCGTCCGGGTAAATTACCTGTTGAGAGGCCTGGAGGTACCTGAGGGTGCTGCGAAGGTTGAAATGAAATTCGAGCCTGCAACCTACTACAGCAGTTCAACGCTGATGGTAGCTGTACAATATTTGATTTTGCTGCTATTGATTGGCGGCCTCGTGGTTACCTATAAGAAGCCTTAGGAATGGAAGAAAAAGATAAAGTAGTAAGCTTTTATGACCAGTTTGCCGACAAACAGGAGAAAACCGGCATCAATTCACGCCATTTAAGCATTCTCGATAAGCTCGTAAGCGCAGGCCTTTCCACCCATCATCGGGTGCTGGAAATAGGTTGCGGAATAGGTACCGTCAGCCATTTGATCGCCAAAAAGGTCGTCAAAGGAAGTGTATTGGCAGTGGATATCAGTCCTGAAAGTATCCAAAAGGCCAAAGAGCTATGGAAAGGACAAGAAAACCTTCATTTTGAGGTTTCCGATATGCAGGGATTCGAAAAGCCCCAACAGCAATTTGACTTCTTTGTATTTCCGGACGTATTGGAACACATTCCGGTGGAGCAACATTTCGCCATTTTTGAGACCATCAAAAGACATTCCCATCGTTCTTCCGTGATCTTTATCCATATTCCTGCGCCGAGATTTCTGGAATGGATGATCAAAAACGAACCCGCCAAACTACAGGTGATCGACCAGCCTTTGGACAGCGGTCAACTCGTAAACACCATAACAGACAACGGTTTTTATCTGGACAAGATGGAGACCTACAGTGTCTTTTACCAAGAAAAGGATTATCAGTACTTCGTCTTTAGGAATCAAAATCCCATTACCCAGACCACGCCCCTCGATAAATGGGCTGTCCTTGCGGAAAGATTGAAAATAAAACTCAGGCATCTTATTTAATCACTGGTGCCCTATTAAGGTCTTGGACCTATATCCTTTGTCCCTTTCTCCCCTACTTGATACTCGCTACCTGATACCAGAATGATCATCTACACCTATCCCATTGCCACTGCCTTTACCCATCGGGATATGGAGATGCTTAGTCCCCATCTAGCCATTAAAGCTTTGACCTTTACCCATGATCCCCTAAAACTGCCGTTTTATTTTATCCTCCAATTTTTCCAACTGCTCTTCTTTCTTCCGAAGACTTCCAAATACCTGTGCTTCTTTGCAGGCTACCACAGTGTTTTACCGGTGTTTTTTGGAAAATTATTCGGAATCAAGGTATATATCCAAAGTGGCGGCACCGACGCCATGAATATGCCCGAGATCAATTACGGCAACTTCAGAAAAAAATGGCTGCGAATGGCCACGGTTTATAGTTTCAAAAATTGCAGCATGATCCTTCCTGTGGCGGAATCCCTTGTAGCATGCGATTATACTTATGACTCCCGTATTAATCGCCGCCAAGGACTCAAAAATTTGATCCCGGATCTCCAAACGCCCATCCGTGTGGTCCATAATGGGTTCGACGCAGGTTTTTGGACGGACGACAATCAGCCCAAGCAGCCTTTTTCCTTTGTTACGGTTGCCGTCGGGATTTCCCAAGCCAACCGGGCCGCGGTGAAAGGGATAGATCTTATCCTAGAAATGGCTCGCCGGTTTCCAGACTACTCCTTCACCTTGGTTGGGGATCCGAATTTCAAATGCGCTCTGTCCAATGTAACGGTCATGGGTAAATTGACCCCGGTTCAATTGATGCGGCAATTCAGTAACCACCAGTTTTATCTCCAGCTCTCTACTTCAGAGGGTTTCCCAAATGCCCTGGCGGAAGCCATGCTCTGTGGATGCATTCCTATAGGCTCAGCCGTAGGAGCTATCCCCGAAATCGTCGGGAATGCCGGCTTTGTGCTCAGAGATAAAAATCCGGAACTGTTGCAGGAATTGTTTTTACAACTCGCCAAGGCTGATCTAAACCAGCTAAGAACGGCAGCGCGGGAACGGGTAAAGATCCATTTCAGCTATGAAAAACGGCAGAGGTCCCTATTGGAGATACTAAGAAGCTAAAATACCGAAAGGATGATTACCTAGAATCATCAGTTCACAAGCTGAAATAAGGGGTTCATCCGAAATAGACGTCAAGCTTAAGATCCTTGAGGCTTGCTATTAATGTGAATTGGATTGTGTTTCTTTGCGGTGTATGGGAAAAATCGTAAAACAAAGTTTGCTTACCACCTTATCCTCTTATATCGGTGTTGTCATCGGCTATGTCAATATGCTATGGCTTTTGCCCTATGCACTGAGTCCTGAGGAAATCGGCATCTTCCGCACCATCCAGGATATGGGCCTGCTGTTGGTGCCCTTTGCCCAATTGGGTTTGGGGCATGGGGTTACCCGATTTTATCCCCTGATAAAAGAAAACCAGTTTGCGTTTTTTTCCTTCACCCTTGTTTTATCGCTCATTGGCTTTGGACTGGTAGCACTCGGCTTTTTACTGTTCAAAGGGCAAATTATCGATGCTTATGCCACCAATTCGCCGGAAGTTATTAATTTTTTAAACGTAGTTTTATTTATCACCCTCTACGCGGTGCTAAATTCCATTTTGGATGCTTTCACGCGGTCTTTTATTAAGATTGCCGTTCCTACCTTTTTCAGGGAAGTGGTTTTACGCTTGCTGTTAACGATTTTGGTGGGGAGCTACCTTTTTGGCTGGTTGGATTTTTATCAGTTGATGTGGGGATTGGCCGACATCTATCTATTCACGTTGTTGGGCATGCTTGTTTACATGATCAGAAATGGCATGTTTAAGTTGAGCTTTAACTGGAGGCGGCTTTCTTCCGCATTTAGAACGGAATATATTAGGTATAGCCTGATCACCTTACTGGGTACGGCAGGAGCCATTTTGATCATGAAGATCGACAGTCTCATGGTGAGTTCCATGATTGGCTTGGACGCCAACGCCATTTATGCCATCGGGTTTTCTATTGCAGTGGTGATAGAAATGCCTCGGCGGGCGGTTTCCCAAGTGGTCATGCCGGTCATTGCGGAGAAATTTGCACTTAACCAAACGAAAGAGATTGATGCGCTTTATAAAAACGTGGCAGTCAACCAACTGCTCTTGTGTCTCCTTATCTTTTTAGGGATTTGGATCAATATTGACAACCTCTACCATTTTGTCCCTCACCGGGAAGTTTACCAAGCCGGAAAATGGGTGGTTTTGCTGATCGGCTTGGGCAAGCTATGCGATGTGCTCTTTTCCGTCAATGGCGAGATTATTGTTTTCTCCAGGTTCTATATTTTTAACATTACTTCCACCCTTTTGATGTGTGTGATGGTGGTGGTATTAAATCTATTGATGATCCCAATATGGGGGATTGAAGGAGCCGCCCTTTCTTCTTTGCTCGCCATGTTTTTTTATAACCTGATCAAATATGTCTACGTCAAGAAGCGGCTGGGCTTTGACCCTTTTAGCTGGGACATTGCGAAGATTGTCCTGCTGGGCTTGCTGGTGTATGGGGTGGATTACTTTATGATTCCCACCTTGGCACCAGTGCTGCTGGACATCGTTGTAAGGTCAGGCCTGCTTGTGTTATTATACGGCTTGGGAATTTGGGCGATGAAGATCGCGCCTGATTCGCAGCAAATGGTTTGGGAGAAGCTTAAAATGTTTTATCCTCGCAGATGATAGGTATTTATGCAGGTGCTGACCAATTGTCACTTGAAAGAAAGTCATTGTGATTGACTTTTAGTCACTGAGAAATAGTTCTTCAACACCCCACAAATCCACCGCACCTCCTCTTCTTTCAAGTAAGGGTGAAGCGGTACGGAAAGGGTGCTTTTGGAGATTTTTTCCGCCATAGGAAAGTTATTGGGGCTCCGGAAAGCTTCTGTGAGGTGAAGCGGCTTGGGATAATGAATGCCCGTGCCTATGCCCTGTTGCTCGAGATATTGCTTGAGCGCGTCACGACTCTCTGTTTGCATAGTAAATAAATGGGCATTATGATCCTCTTCCAAGACTCCCTCAGGCAGATGGATTTTTTCAATTCCTTTTAATTCGCGCAAATAAATACCCGCTAGCTTTTTTCTGGTTCCTTGCCAGGCATTAAAATACCCGAGCTTTATATTTAAGAAACCAGCCTGAAGGCTATCGATCTTGCTGTTTCTGCCTTGCAGGGGATGCACATCCCTTTCCGGCTGACCGTGGTTTAACAGAATACGGATTTGTTGTTCCAAATTTTTGTCTTTGCACGTAATCAGTCCGGCTTCTCCCAAAGCCCCGATATTTTTGGTCGGGTAAAAACTAAAACAACCTATATCGCCAAAACTACCGGCACTCCTCCCCTGCTGTTGGGCGCCAAAAGCCTGCGCGGCATCCTCTATGACTCTTATTCCTTCCTGACTAGAAAAATCAATCAACTTGGGCATATCCGCCATCTTCCCATACAAGTGGACGGGGATTATCGCTTTGGTTTTTGGAGAAATCACGCTTTCAACTGTCTCTGGCGTGATCAACCCTTCCTCGTTTACATCGCAAAAAACAGGCTTCGCTCCCACATTGGCCACAGCTTCGGCAGTGGAGATCCAAGTCAGTGCCGGTACAATGACTTCATCCCCATACCCTATCCCCAAGGCTTTTAAGGACAGTTCCAACGCATCGGTACCGTTGGAACAGGCGATGGCATTCGGCAGACCGAGCATTTCCGCAACACGGTTCTCTAATGCATCTACCTCTCTTCCGGCCGAAAAGATGCCTTCTGCCAGCACTACGGCGAACTTTTCCTTCAGTTCCTCGCCAAGGTGCTGATGCATGGACTTTAGCTCAAGAAATGGAATCTGTCGTTTCATTTAACAGTTGCGCTAGTTTACCGGTTAAAAACTTTCTATCAAAGGCTTCTAAATTTCCTTTTTCACCTTCTGAAAGCACGGTAACCCGCTCTTGCAGGTAGGTTTTCATATCCTCTAGGGCTTCGTGCCTAAAGACCTTTCCGGCGTTTGCTTCCTGAATGATCGTAGCTGAATCTCCCTCTGGATCTCCCAAGGCAATGATCTTTCGCCCCGTAGCCATATATTCAAACAGCTTGCCGGGGATATTCCCCTTGGCATTTTTGGTATTCGTGAGGATCAATAGCAGCAAGCTGGCTTTTTGATAGTAAGCAAACACTTCCTTGTGGGAAAGATAACCAGGGAAATCCACCTGCGACCGCAGCCAAGGATCCTCCTGTACGTATTGCCGCACCTGCTCACTTACCCTTCCTACAAAAGTCAGCCTGACTTTCTTTTCACCCGCGGAGAATGCATTTTTAAAAGCCTGCATAAAGGGAAGGGGGTTCCGAATTGCATCAATGATTCCTGTGTACACCACATGAAATACATCCCTCTCGGGAAGATTCGTCAAAGAATCCGGTAAATCGGAACTATCAAAGCCATTGGTGATCAAGCGGACTTTACGTTTTCCTATTGTTTCCAGCTCCTGCTTAAAGGTCGGTGAAATGGTGACGACTGCATTGGCCTCCCTTAACACAGAGAGTTCCAGCTTGTGATGCCAATTTCTCACCGGTTGGAGCATGGGAAGGGTGTCCAGAAATTCCCAAGAGGACCATGGATCCCTAAAATCAGCAATCCAAGGAAGTCCGCTTTTCCTTTTGATATTCCTTCCGATCAAATGTACGCTATGGGGCGGTCCGGTTGTTATGATGGCCTTGATGTTGTTTTTTTCAATAATCCCCAACAGGAAATCGGTTGAAGGCTTTACCCAAAAAACCCTAGGGTCAGGCACAAGGAGATTGGCCCTCAACCAGATGGCTAAGCGGTCGGTTAAGCTTTTCTTTTTACTTTCCAGAATTTTCCCTGGATCCTTTACAGGCGCTTTCTTCAGTTTTCTAAAAATGTCATAAGGTTCCCAAATGGGAAATTTCAACACCTCGGTATCCTTGGACACTTCTTGAAGCAATGATTCATCCTTCAGTTCAAAGTCGGGATTTTCAGGGGTAAATATGACCGGTTCCCAACCATATTCCGGCAGGTACTTGGCAAACTTCAGCCATCGCTGTACCCCTGATCCAGCGCTTGGCGGCCAATAATAAGTGATGATCAGTACGCGATTCTTTTCATCCATGTGGGCAAAGATAGAATTTTTGGGGAAGAGTTGAATACCTGAAGCCGAACTGGAAAGTTGGGGTCGGATGTTGGCTGCCGGATACCCCATGAGGAGAGGCATCAGCCGCTGGTGTAAGCGGTAGAGCTGAGTTCTAAGTGGTGTTTTGTTTCTTCCCTCTTGGATTTGACGTACCTTGAAAGTTCAAATACCGCGGTATTTTACCCGATCTTTGGCGTTTTTGCAAAATGCCTCTAACACCTGTATTTGAAATCCAATATCATTACCATCAAAACCCGCCTGCTGCGGTGACCAGGGCCTGTGTACAGTCGCAAGCGGTCGTTGGACTTCTATCGAATCTTAAAAAAGATTCCGGCTAAAATCAACATTCCGTTCAATATTGATTATTTTTAGCTTTTGGAAAACACAGTAACAATGAAAAAAATCGCAGTTTTTACCTCCGGAGGAGATGCTCCGGGAATGAATGCCTGTATCAGGGCGGTAGTCAGAACGGGAATTTATCATGGCTTGGAAGTATATGGCATCATGTATGGATATGATGGCATGATAGAAGGAAACATTAAAAAAATGCAGTCTTTATCCGTCAGCAATATACTTCAGCGGGGAGGAACCATATTGAAATCGGCGAGAAGCGAAGAGTTCAAAACCAAAGAAGGACGGCAAAAGGCCTTCGACCAACTCAAAAAACATGGCATCGATGGCTTGATCGCCATTGGCGGCGACGGAACTTTTGCAGGAGCAAAAATCTTAAGCGAAGAATTTGGTATTCCTGTCATTGGCTGTCCCGGCACGATAGACAATGACATCTATGGAACAGATTACACCATTGGATTCGATACAGCCCTAAACACCGCCTTGGAGGCTATAGACAAGATCAGGGATACCGCTGCCGCACATGATAGAATATTTTTTATCGAAGTGATGGGGAGGGACAGCGGTTATATCGCTGTGGAATGTTCGATCGGCGGCGGCGCCGAATTAGTAATGGTACCGGAAACGAAAACGTCTATCAATGATGTAGTCAAATCATTGAAGAGTCTTAGAAAAACAAAGACATCCAGTATTGTCGTAGTAGCTGAAGGAGATGAAGAAGGAGGAGCAGCACAGATCATGGAAAAGGTAAAAAACATGATCAATGACGAAGAAAAAGATTTTAAAGTTACCACTTTAGGGCATATCCAACGTGGCGGCAGCCCCACCGGCAAGGATAGGCTGTTGGGAAGCCGTTGCGGACTGGCTGCAGTAGAAGCCTTGATTGAGGGAAGGACAAATTGCATGGCTGGGATCATCCATGATCAGATTGTCTACACCTCGTTTGGAGATTGTATCGGTAAAAGCAAACCCCTCAACCCCGACTATATCAAATTGCAAGAAATTCTTAGTATTTAATCCTTATTGAATAATGGGGTATATTCCGATATTTCTTTACCTGGGAAGCTGTTTGTTCTTGTTCGTCCTAGTGGTGAACAACAGTATAAAGAGCAAAAAGAAACAATACCAAGAATCTTTGGGCAAGTTGCTTGATGTGCTAAAGGAGAACAGTAAGGCTTTTCCTGAGATGGCCAGCACTACGCTGCCTTCAAATTTAGAGGGAGCGGAAAAATACTATGCCTCGCTGAAGAAAACCGCTGGTGAGGAGAAGACAACTCTCTTAAGACAACGGGTAAGGCCTCTCTTGGGAAGGGCAAGACAGCAGCAATATTGGTACAACAACACCATTAAAACCAAACCCTACAGCTTTGTTGCTGGATTGTTTGGGCACTCGCCTATGTGATCTGCTATAAGATCGGTAATTTCCTGGATTTGGGAAGGATGAAACCAATGATAGTCTTCATCCTTTCTAAACCAGGTCAATTGCCTTTTTGCGTATCTTCTCGAATTCCGCTTCAAAAGCTCTATTGCTTTGTCTTTATCATATTGCCCCTCCAAATACCCGAAAACTTCCCTGTATCCTACAGTTTGTAATGCGTTGTAGTCACGGAAGGGATAAAGTACCTTGGCCTCCTCGAACAAACCCGCTGCAATCATTTGATCCATTCTGTCATCGATGCGTGCATACAGTTCTTCCCTATTCCTCTCCAAAGCGATTTTAATGGTATCAAAAGGACGTTCTGTTTCCTTCTTAATCCGGAAGCTGCTGAAAGGCCTGCCTGTACCAAGGCAAACTTCCAGGGCCCTGATGATCCGTTGAGGATTGTTCAAATCGACTTTTTCATAATAAACAGGATCCAGCTGATTAAGTCTTTCCTGCAATCCTACTATCCCATCCTGTTGATATAAGAGATTTAAACCCGATCTTATGGATTTGTCCACCTCAGGTATTGCATCAAAGCCTTTGCTTACGGCATCTAGATACAAGCCCGAACCGCCCGTCAAAATAACCAAGGAATGGGATTTAAATAGATGATCCAAGAGCCTTAGGGCGTCGGTTTCATATTTGCCCACATCATAATTCTCCTTGATGGAAAGGTTATTGATGAAGAAATGCTCTGCCGCTGCCAGTTGGGTGTCGGTTGGTTTTGCGGTTCCTATGTTTATTTCCTTATAAAATTGTCTACTATCGGCAGATACTATGCAAATATTAAATTTTTTAGCTAGATTTATACATAAATCCGTTTTGCCAACGGCCGTAGGGCCTGCTATTATTAGAAGGGTTTTATTTTTTCTGAACAAGGGAAATCGTTTTATAACTTGTCAAAGCTAAGGAATTTAAGGCATGAAAAACAAAAAGGTGCTGATTGTAGATGATAATGCACTTAACCGCAAGGTGTTTGAGAATATTATTGGCTATAGTTATCATTATGAGGTTGCCACTAATGGACTGGAAGCCATAGACCTGATTAAAAAGCAACGTTTTGATATTGTTTTGATGGATATCCAGATGCCAAAGCTGGATGGAATATCCGCTTTAAAAATCATCAAAGCAGAAAACCTCACCTCTTCTCCGATAATAGCCATTTCCGCATACTCCAACCAGGCCGACCGGGATTATTTCCTTTCCACCGGATTTGATGACTTCATGGCCAAGCCAGTGAGCCCCAAGGACCTGTTAGAATCCATTCACTTTCATGTGACCAAATCATCAGTTGCAGAAACAGATCCGTCCTCCAAGATTCACTCAGATCTTGACGGGTCCATCATGGAGAAATTGTTGAAATACAATACGGTGGAGAACATAAAAACCGTCTATCTTGACTTCTTGGAAGAGGCAGAAAGACTGGTAGAAGAAATCAAATATTTAATAGAAAATAAAAGGTTTTCAGAAATACATGAAAAACTTCATATATTGAAAGGCAACTCGGGAACATTAGGCGCACAGAAACTTTTCAAGGCAAGCTTGGTTTTTGAAAACAAAATTAAAAACTCGGAATTTGAGGGGATCATGGAGGACAATCTCCTATTGGAACAGCACTTATTTACCTTTCGAAATAATCTAGTAGAGCAAAATATATTTTAACATGACCAACCAAAAAAGGGTGCTTGTAGCGGAAGACAGTTCCGTGATTACCAATCTTACAAAAAACGTATTGTCATTCGAAAAATTCCACATTACAGCTGTAAAAAATGGGCAACAGGTCTTGAACAAGCTCCGTAAAGAGGATTTTGATCTCATACTCATGGACATCAATATGCCGGTCATGGACGGTATTGAATGTGCCAAAGCCGTCCGGATACTGGAGGACAAAACAAAAGCATCCATCCCCATTATCGCCATCACCGGCAATTACAAGAATTACACCCTGGATGACTTCAAGAAGATAGGGATCAATGATTACGTGCAAAAGCCACTGGACTATGACCTGCTCCTGTCTACCGTGAAGAAATACATGAATCAATAAGAATGGCCATAAAGTACACTAAATCCTATCTGGATAAAATAGAGAATCTATTTGCTTCATCTGATTATATTTTGAGGTACGAAAAAGGAAATTTCAAGTCTGGCTATTGTATACTCAAAGAAAACAGGGTAGTCGTTGTCAATAAATATTTTCCTCTGGAAGGAAAAATCAATGCTTTGATCGATATCCTAAAAGAACTCCGGCTAAACCCCAAGGATTTTAACCAGAAACCTGACCAAGAGCTTTTAAAAGAGCTACAACAAACCCAACTTGAGCTTTGATAGTGACTTTTCTAGGCACCGGAACCTCACAAGGTGTTCCCGTCATTGGCTGTGATTGTGACGTTTGTAGATCACTTGACTTTAGAGACAAAAGACTAAGGACATCCGTACATCTTCAGATCGAGGGAAAAAGCATAGTCATCGATACGGGCCCGGATTTCCGGCAGCAGATGCTCCGGGAAAACATCACCCGCCTGGACGGGATTATCTATACCCACGAGCACAAAGACCATACTGCAGGGTTGGACGATATTCGTCCCTTCAATTTTTCACAACAGATCGACATGCCTGTTTATGGTCAGCGATCTGTACTCAACCAGATTAGAGCAGAATTTTCCTATATTTTCTCTTCGCACCGATATCCGGGTATTCCCATGGTACAAACCCATCAAATCAGCAACCAGCCTTTTGATGTTGGGGGGCTTAGCTTTACCCCCATCGAGGTGATGCATCACAAACTTCCCGTCTTCGGCTATAGAGTCAATGACTTCACCTATATCACCGACGCCAATTACATTTCCCCTGTGGAAATGGAAAAGATTTACGGCACCAAAATCCTCGTTTTGAATGCCTTGCAACATAGCCCACATATTTCCCACTTCAACTTAGAACAAGCCTTGGAAATAGTACGTAGAATACAGCCCGAAAAAGCGTATTTTACACATATTAGCCATAGACTGGGTCTTCATAGGGAGGTGGAAAGCAACTTGCCCCACAATGTCCTTCTGGCCTATGACGGCTTAAAACTGCACCTGTAATAATGCATTTAAATTACCATTTTCTAAAATTTCTTTGCCCCCAAGTCCACGAGCTGGTTGCGGGCATGAAAGTGTATGAGTGCTTTTCCCAAAACAAGGATGAACTGGTAATGGGCCTCTCTGATGGCTCCAATGAACGGTTTATCCGCGCCAGCCTTTCCCCCGCCTCTACTTGCCTGAGCTTCCCCTCCGATTTCAAAAGAAGCAAGAAAAACAATGTTTCCCTTTTCCCCCAACTGATTTCTGAGACCATTGTAACCGTAGAAGTGCTGGAATACGAACGGGCATTTACGGTTCATTTTGCCTCAGGAAAAGTTCTCCTTTTTAAATTGCACGGATCGAGAAGCAACATTTTGTTCTTTCCTGACCATGGCTCCCTTCCCTCCTCCTTATTCCGACATGAGCTTAAAGATGATCAGGGAATAAAAATAGATGAGCTTAGAAATCCCCTTGACCTAGGGTGGGACCGCTTTGTGGAGCTGAATGGAAATGCTTCCCTATTTTTGCCAACTCTAGGCAAACTTCCCCGATTATGGTTGAAAGAGAGGGGGTATATAGATGCCGATATGGGTTTGAAATGGCAGTTGATGCAAGAGGTCATGGACATGCTGGAACACCCCCATTATTCGATCATCCAAGAACAGGGAGAATATCTCCTTACGCTTTTGCCCGCTGATCAGACTTTGTTTGACACAGCCGATCCAATAGAAGCGGCCAATGAATTTTTCAAATACGCCGTAGTTTACCAATCCTTTGATCGGGAGAAAAACCAGTTGGTTAAAAAACTCGAGGAGGCAAAAAAAAGGACCCAGGCCTACCTCGATAAAACCTCGGCGAAGCTGGTGGAATTGGAGCAAGGAATGGCGCCCAATCAGTTGGCGGATATTATAATGGCCAATCTTCACCTTATCCCCACAGGTACAGACAACGTTATATTATATGATTTCTATCGCGATCAGGATCTAGCAGTAAATATCAAAAGAGGACTCAGTCCGCAGAAACAGGCTGAAAATCTTTATAGGAAGGGGAAAAACAGAAGAATCGAAATCCAGCAACTTCAGAAAAACCTGGAAGACAAGGAAAACTACCTGCTGGAAATTGACATGCATCTTGAAGAGATTGCCGATATTTCCCATTTTAAGGCACTCAGGGCCTTCGAGAAAGAAAATAACTTGCTTCCCGCAAAAAAGGAGCAGCAGGAATCCATTCCTTTTAAGCGATTTGAAATCGATGGATTTGAGGCATTGGTCGGTAAATCCTCCAAGGCCAATGATGAGCTTTTGAGAAAGTATGCCTGGAAGGAAGATTTATGGCTCCATGCCAAAGATGTCTCAGGCTCACATGTCATCCTAAAACACAGAGCTGGACAACGTTTTCCCAACACAACCATAGAGAGAGCTGCAGAATTGGCAGCTTACTATTCCAAAAACAAAACCGAATCCCTGGCGGCCGTCATATACACCCCTTGTAAGTTTGTCAGAAAAGTAAAAGGCTCCGCACCGGGAGCCGTAATGGTGGACAAGGAAAGCGTGGTCATGGTCAAACCCAAAGGGCCAGAACGCCAGCTTGACCACTAAGATTTAACGATTTCAGCTTCCTGAGGCGCCGTTTTCCTGAAGAAACCGACTAATCTCCTCTCCTATTCGCATCAGGTTTTGGCTCTCCTCAACTGTGAAATCGTAGGGCACCGGTTTGGCAATTCCCAGTGTGCCAAATAATTTCCCTTCCAACATCATAGGCGCCGCAATTGAACCTTCTACCTTTGTTTCCTTGGCGGCGGGACGGGCCACTCCTGAATCATCCGTCTGGAGGTTGCACATTTCCACAGGCTCTCTTCTTTCCGCAGCAATGCCCGCCATCCCTTTTCCAATAGGAATCTGAGACATTTTGGGCAACAGAAAATCCGGTATTCCCTGCTGAGCCCGCAGTTTTAGCAGTTGGGTCCCTTGGTCCAAGGTGTGGATCGTTCCGGTAGAACAGTCAAAGGCAAGGATAATATCCTCTAAAAGCTGCTGCCAATCAGGCACAGAAGACTTCACTTCAAGGGCATTTATTATAGCACTAATTGATGGCATAATTTTATTGATTTAATATTCAAATATAAAACAATAGATCAACGTGACCGTAAGTTTTACCTTTTATTACACCTAAATGAATTAGGGATGGGTCTTCAAGCGTAGCTTTGGTTCCACCTGTAGCTTTATACAATAAGCCTTTAAAGGTATTGAACCCCAACGCCCGCTTTACTGGAGATAATTCTTGAGCTCCATCAGCTTGCCCCGATAGTCATATTGAAGATCTTCATGCATTTGACCTACGAGCCTTTCTACTTTCCCTACCTGTAGGAGGTAAAGGTTTTCGATTACCGGGTGCCGGAACATCAGATAACCATATTCGTACAGCATCTCGCAAAAGAAGGAAATCAAATCAACCTGCGTGGGTTTATCCTTGGTGAATTTCAAAAACTTGTTCAGCTTTCTCCGTATTCCTTGTGCCGACTTTTTCGCGTAATGGGAATTCCGGGTGTTTGCGTTTCTGAATTCGCTGATCAGCTCCTCCTGTACCATCTCTGAAAACAGTTCCGGATGGTCTCTGCCGTACAGCTTGAAATACAAAAACAACTTGTTGTCAGCACTGAATTTGCTCAGGTCTGAAACCAAGGCTATCAGTTCGCTTTGGGACAAATGCTGTAGCTCCTTTTTTATTTCCGCCAGACTGGCTATTTTCATTCTTCGTATTGCTTTTCTTACGCTTTATTTAGACCACTTAACTAATGGGCATAAAAAAAGCCATCGGTTAAAATGGCTTTTTTTTATTTGGATACAAAAGAAATTAGTCGATCAATTCAACATTGACGGCATTCATTCCTTTTTTACCTCTTTCTACATCAAACTTCACTCTGTCGTCCTCGCGGATTTCGTCGATCAAGCCACTTTCGTGTACAAAAATATCTTCAGTTGAATCTGATGGTTTAATAAAACCAAATCCTTTGGTATTATTAAAAAACTTTACTACTCCTTCTTTCATTACTATTATTGATTAATTGTGTTTTATTTATTTATATAGATTGACTATGGCTGCTAGACCCTAGCGATTTGTAATTACTTTAATTTTCTCGGATACGATCCTATGTCCAGAGCTTGGGAAATTTCTTCCCTAGATCCGTAGGTTTAACTTTTGACAAGGACTTTGGCGGGCTCCAATGGCATGGTACCTAACTGCTTTAACATCTTGGTATGGTCCAATATCGCTCCGATAAACGTCTTTTTGGTATGGTAGGGTATGCCATATTCCTTAGCTGTCTCTGCTACAATGACCGACAGCTTCCTGTAATGCACATGGCAGACATTGGGCAATAAATGGTGCTCTACCTGATAATTTAACCCACCGATCAGCCAGGAAAAATACCTGCTTCCCGGGGAATAGTTACTTGTCGTTGCCAACTGATGGACAGTCCAGTTGTTGGCAATAAGCCCTTCTTCGTCAGGCAAGGGAAAGTCCGTGCTGGGCATTACATGTGCAGTCTGAAACACAATGCTGATGCAGAGCCCTGTGATAAAATGCATGCTGACAAAAGCCAGGATAATGATCCATGGGGCAAGAGGCACCATGATCAACGGCAGTACCAAGGCATAGGAATAATACAGCAGTTTCCAGCCTATTAGTTTCAGAAGCTCATTCCTGAATTCATTTTTCCCATTGAAGAAGCCTTTATTCTTGTAACGGTTAAGCCGGATAAAATCTTTGGTGGTAATCCAGGAAATGGTGGACAATCCATAAAAAAACCAGATATAGAAATGTTGGAACCTATGCAGCCAATATCTTTTTGCATGCGGGGAAAAGCGAAGGAAAAACGGTGCATTGAGGTCATCATCAGCCTCATCTATATTGGTGTAGTTGTGATGAAGGACGTTATGTTGGACTCGCCAGACGCTGGCATTAGCCCCTATAAGGTTCATGGTATAGCCCATGTATTTGTTGACGGTTTGATTTTTGGAATAAGAACCGTGGATAGCATCATGCATCACGCCCATTCCGATCCCGGCCATTCCAAATCCACTGGTGATGTACAATGCAAAAAGTGCAATTGGGGAACTGACGATACCTGAATTAATAAATATAAATGGGATACAGAACAATGAAAGCATCAAAATGCTTTTATAGATCATACTGTTGTTGCCATACTTGCTCAGATTATTCTTTTTGAAGTAATCATTGACTCTGGCTTTTAACACAGTGGCAAATTCCACCCCGTTAATTTTTGAAAATTTTGGATTTTTAATAATAGGTAATGTTTAAATTTTTTATGGCTTTTTGATTCTATTTTATGTTTCCCTGGAGGAACAATAAAATTTAGTGGTTATACAATAATCGTTAGTTGATAAAATTGCACAATAACCTGATGGGGGGATATAGGTGGGGGGTGATTGGTCTTTTTGAGAAGGTCTTGAATCTATAAACTTGGGTGAAACAGGTGTAAAACTGTGTAACCTTTTATTTTAAGTTCAGCTGATAAAATTTTAACAATAATTCCTAGGTTTAGAACAACATGAAGAACAATATCAATTTAGAAAACCTTACAGGAAATTATAAATCTCTAAAAACTCCTTCTTTGATGGCATCAAAACTACGACATATTTCCGGATATTCCTATTGTTTGTCAAAAAACTGGAAAAACCAGTGCTATATGGTAACTTGGCTTCCGGTACGGAATGAACGAAAATACTAGAGCAACCATGCAAGAGTTTTGGGAATTTGATATTGATCAACCACTGGATAATCCGTCTGACCTATCCTATGCACAAATAGTCAGGGAGCTGGTCGAACAAAAAGCTAGAGACATGGGAATTTATTTGTCCTATTATTACAAAGGTGAGGGTGGTTTGGTCGAAAAGGTGGAATGGGCAGATGGCCTACATTTTGAAAATCCGCTTGTAGGAAGCTTCAAAGTCAGCTATGATATCGTCTATTTTAATGCTTGCCTCGATATCAATTCGGCAAGTAGAAATGAAATGCGGATCTCCTTTGTTCTTGATGAGGCCAGGAGAAAATTAAAATTAAACGGCCCCTATTGGCCCGAAAGAGGGCTGGATGAAATATAAAGCGGGTTGCTGTTGCGGGTGATATAAAATGGGTTTTCCCAAAAACAAAGCTGCGCTGATAGTTCAGATCCATCAGCGCAGTCATTATGGCACCTAACGGTCACCCCTATCCGGCCTAAGCCAGCGTAATGGACTTGAATTCTCTGGTGAGATTGGTCAAGGACTCTTCCACTCCCATCCTCTCTAAGGAGGATGCCCCTACAAATCCATGGGCCTCTGTTTGTGCCAATATTTGGCGTACATCTTCAGGGGTATTGATAGGTCCTCCATGGGTCAAAAACAACAGTTCGGGATTGATTTCACGCCCCGCCTGTATGATACTTCTCGTTCGTTCTATCGCTTCGTCCATACTACAGGTGGCCCCTACCACTCCTACTGAGCCTCCCACGGTGGTTCCTACGTGGGCGATAATCGCGTCCGCACCTGCTTCTGCCATAAGTTTGGCTTCCTCTGGCTTGGCTACATATACGACAGAAAACAAATCCATTTTAGTCGCTAACCTCACCATTTCCACCTCTTTCTCAAATCCCATCCCTGTTTCTTCCAGAACATTTCTGAAATGGCCATCTACAATGGAATGGGTGGGGAAATTGTTTACACCGGAAAAGCCCATTTCCTTTACCTTTAACAAGTGGTGCCACATTCTTCGGCGAGGGTCAGATCCATGCACGCCACAAATCACCGGGATTTCTTCTACCACAGGCAACACTTCAAATTCGCCGATTTCCATGGCAACGGCATTGGCATCCCCGTAGGCCATCAGTCCAGCCGTCGACCCATGTCCCGACATCCTAAAACGGCCTGAATTGTAGATGATGATAAGATCCGCACCTCCTTTTTCTATAAATTTAGCACTAATACCCGTTCCCGCTCCTGCTGCAATTATAGCCTTCTTCTGATTGAGTGTATGTTGAAGACGATCTCTTACTTCTTTTTTGGTGTAGGGATTTCCTTTCCCGGTCCATGGATTTGGCATGATGATTTTTTAATTTATTGGTACTTAATTGTTCTCTTATTAATAATGTTATGACCCGGTATCAGAAGTAGATCTGTAAGACTTGTTTCAGATCACGTCCAACTTCGGTTAGATCCCATGTTTGCCAGCCTTAAATTCTCTTCTGTTGGTGGATTTTTCTCTTTCCTCCATCATCAGTAGTAGGGAATTGACAGCTTGTCTCGCAAATGAAGGCTCATTGATATGGGCTACCACTTCAAATACTGTAGCAGGTTCCCTCACCTTATCTATAATGGTGTTGAACAACGCCTGATTGGCTTCTGGGCTGTGAAATTTCTGTCCCTCAGAATCCAATTGAGAAAGCCCCTTGAGCGGCAATAAGACAGTGACAGGACCGAAAGCCTGATTGACTTTAGCTCCCAACCTTTCTCCAAGAAGGACGTTTTCTTCCCTGTTTGTTCTCATGAGGGTCACATCGGGCGCCCAACTGTACAATTGACGGTTTTTATATTTCTCGGGCACGCTGTCCAAAGATCCGAAATTGACCATATCCATACAACCTGGCACCACCACTTGCGGGATAGCCATGTCCCCGGCGGCGTTGAGTCGCTCAGGTCCGGCCCCACAAATTCCCCCAAATAAGTCGTCCGCCAATTCGGTCGTCGTAATGTCTAAAACTCCGTCAAAATAGCTTTCCTTTATCAGCGCTTCCATTGTCCTTCCCCCCTGCCCATTGGCATGAAAGGCAAATACCTCATATCCCTCCTGTTCCAGCAGTGCTGTGCATTTGTCCACACAGGCGGTAGTATTTCCAAACATACTGATAGCAACCCGACCTTTGTGTTTTCGGCTGTCTTGAATGGGCTCTTTCGCCATAGCTGCTATGGCGGCAGCCGATTGGCGGATCAAAACACGGCTGATACTGTTCAGTCCAGCGACATCCACCACCGAGGGAACCAAAGTGATATCCTTACTTCCTATTGTATGGCTCAGATCTTTAACAGCCAAGGTAGATATGCATAGCTTAGGCAGACCAAACGGAAGCACGCGCATAGCAGAAAGCACCATAAAGGTACCGCCACCACCACCCATTCCGATGGCTCCTTTTACCCCTCCCTCGGCATACAGTTTGGCTGCAATACGGGCCGCTCCCCTTCCCATCACCTCTACAGCAAACCCTCTATCCCGTTTATCCCTTAGTGCTTGAATTTCTTGCCCTCCCTCCCTAGCCACAAGATCGGCTTCGATGTCTACCGGAAAAAGTTCAGTACTTCCCAAGATCCCGATATTTACCGTCACCACGCGCTGTCCCTGATCAAGTAGGCTTTGGCGGAGATAATCAAAGACGTCTCCCTTGGTATCAAAACAACCAAGCAGTAGGATGAAGGGTGCAGTTTTTACCATTTAGGTTGAAAAGGTTAATGTATCCAATTATTGAACTAAAGTAAGGAACTAGCTCGAAATTCCAAAGCAAGGGAATACCGGACGGGGAAACTTACGGTACTGATGAAACAATAGGTAAAAAAAACCTGTAGACATTGTCATTTCATAATGGGAAGGAATATATCTTTGCCGCGTAAAAGGATGGATGACAACAGAATATTATATGGCTCGCGGGGGAAGAGGTTTTTATTTTGCTAAAAAAATCATAATTTTATTGCAAAATTACCTTTGAGGCTGTAGTGTCAAATTGTTTTCCATAGAAAAAGGACTTCGGGATTCTTGAAACAATAGTGAATTTCTGAATAAAATCAGTTATTTAAACTCATATGTTATGATCAGACACAGGTTATGATCATTAAAACCAATAATAATACACATGAAATCAACAAACGTCAACTTTTCAGAATTCTTACGAGACTTTGAGGATACACTAAGGCATCTTTTTCACGAAAAGGAAGACATCAACCAGCTCAGTCTTGAGAGGGGATTGCCTCCAGAGGTTATGGGGGAAATCATGTCCATGGCGCCTCTGTCCGTTGCTATACCGGAACAATTTGGAGGTAGGGGAAGTATTGTGAAAGAATGTCTGGGGATCCTTTCAGCGGCCTCCTATGAGTCGCTCTCTCTTTCCCTGACTTTTGGGATCAATATTGCGCTCTTTTTGGAACCGGTTTCCAAATATGCCCAAGAGGCTGTCAAGGGCGACATCTTCGCGCGGTTTCTCCAAAACCAGAACATGGGTGGCTTGATGATCACGGAACCTGACTATGGAAGTGACGCATTAAACATGAAGACTTCCAACATCCAGACCGAAAATGGGTACAAGATCAAAGGAACGAAACACTGGCAGGGCTTGACGGGGTTGGCCGATTATTGGCTTATCGCTTCCCGTAAAGAACTTGACAACGGTGAACTGGCCCGGGATATTGACTTTTTTATCTGCGATGTCTCCCAGGAAAAGCAAAAGATAGTCGTTGAAGAGCTATATGATAACGCCGGCCTCTATATGATCCCTTACGGTTTAAACACCCTGGATTTGGAGGTTCCCAGCAATTTCAAATTAACCCCCGAGTCCACCGGTATTAAAATGATGTTGGACATCCTTCACAGAAGTAGGATGCAGTTCCCCGGCATGGGAATGGGCTTCATTAAGCGGATGTTGGACGAAGCCATTGTCCATTGCAAAAACAGGCTGGTCGGGGCAGGCAATTTGTTGTCTATGGATCAGATACAATTTCAGTTGTCAAGGATCCAGTCGGCCTTCACTATTTGTTCGGCCATGTGTGCGCGGAGCAGCAAGATAAGTGGAATAGACCACAACCTGGCTGGAGAAGGACTTGAAGCCAACAGCATGAAAGCCGTGGTAACAGATCTTATGCAGGAATCAGCTCAACTACTGGTTCAAGTATCAGGCGCTAATGGATATAAAATCAGCCACATAGGAGGAAGAGGCATTATGGATAGTCGCCCTTTTCAAATCTTTGAAGGATCCAATGAAATGCTGTATTCGCAGATTGCGGAAATGGTGACAAGATTGATGAAAAAACAGAAACAGTCTCATCTTTTTGATTTTCTGAAAGATTTCAACCTGACTTCCGAGGCCGCCTCTCATTTTAAAAATGAAGTAAACTTCACCATTAACGGAACTCTCAGCCAAAGAAAAATGGTGGATCTGGGCCGGATCTTGGGACGAATCTTATGTATCGGCTATGTCTTGGACCTAGGGGATAAAGGTTTCAGAAAAGATCTCATAGAGAATTGTATAACCACGGTAAGACATGAGGTAAGCAGCTTGGTAAGTTCCTTCAAATTTGACAGTGTTACCTCTGTGGTTGAAGATTATTCGGAAGAGAGTTCCTGGCTGAAATTTGTTTGATGCAGTAGTCAGGGTTTCGGGATCGATACGGATCAATCCCTTATATAGACAACAAAAAAAGGAGACACTTTCTGGTCTCCTTTTTTTGTTTAAGTGCTATACTACATTCGTTCTCCCATTTGAAAGGCTTTGAGCTCTTCCTGCTCTACAAAGGGTTGGTTCCTCAGACGTTTGCCCGTAGCTTTGAAGATAGCATTGGCTATAGCTCCCCCGGTTGGCGGTAAGGCCGGTTCTCCCAGGCCTGTAGGATCAATCCCGTTGTCGACAAAATGAGTTTCTATGGCAGGGATCTCTTTCATGCGAATCAGACGGTAGCTGTCAAAATTCTTCTGTTCAGGCACTCCGTTTTCGAAAGTCATATTGCTGAACATAGCGTGGCCCATGCCATCCACCATGCCTCCTCTAACCTGCTGGTCAGCTCCCGTTGGATTGACAACGATACCGCAATCTGTGGCTGCATAGATTTTTTCCAAAACCGGGCTACCCTGTGTCATCCTTACTTCCGCTACCTGTGCCACGTAAGAGCGGTGAGAAAAATAAACACTGAAGCCTTGTGACAAGCCCTCCTTTTTCCCCCAGTTGGATTTCTCTGCCGCCAGTTGGATGACTCCTTTCATTCTGTCTATATCATAGTGGATTTCTCCTACCGGATTTTTCTTTGCTTTATCCAACAAATCCAAACGAAACGCAACGGGATCTTTTCCTGCCACTTCTGCCACTTCATCTAGGAAGGACTGCTCGGCAAAAGCCAGAAAGTTGGTAATGGGCGCCCTCCAGGCATTGGTTGTGATGGAGGATTTATGCTCTACTGATTCGATCAGAAGATTGTCCACGGCACCTGAAGGGAAATTATCCTGGCGGGTGCAGTTTCCGGCATTCATGCCTACCCCACGCAATTTATATCCCACCATGTTTCCCTCTGCATCCAAAGCAGCCTGAAACCTGTACCTGACAGCCGGTCTATAAGCCCCACCTGTAATATCGTCCTCCCTTGTCCAAGTCACTTTCACCGGGGCCTTCATCATCTTGGACAACTCCACTGCTTCCACTACAAAATCTGCCCGTAATCTCCTGCCAAAGCCTCCGCCCAAGCGGGTAAGTTCTAGCGTAATTTTTTCCGGTGATATCCCTAACAGTTCCGCTGTTTCTGTTCTTGCCCTTTCGGGCGTCTGTGTGGGACCGACCAATTCCACGCCATCTTCACGCACATGGGCGAAAAAATTCATTGGCTCCATGGGACTGTGTGATAGGAATGGACATTGGTATTCACCGGTAACCACCTTGGCAGCATTTTTAAACGCCTCCCCAACATTCCCATCTTGGCGCATCACCTGAGCTTCCTTACCATCCATCAGGACCGTAAACAATCGGTCGTGGTCAGCACTACTTTCCACCTCACCGTCAGGCTCATACTCTATTCTAAGAAGCTTTCTTGCTTTTATTATAGGCCATGTAGACTTACCTACTACGGCTACATTATTATTGAAGGTGACAATGTCAACAATTCCAGCGATGCCCTTGGCCTCGTCCGATACTACTGATTTAAGTTTCATTCCAAAAGGAGGTCTTTGAATCATGGCATTCAACATTCCTTCCCTATAAAAATCCAGCCCAAACAGTGGCTTGCCGGTAAACATCGCCTGGTTGTCCACGTTTTTTACTGGCGAACCTATGATTTTAAAGTCTTTTCTTTCCTTAAGCTTTACCTCGGTCGGCACCTCAATTTTGGCTGCTTCATTGGCCAATTCACCGTACGACAGCTTGCGGCCACTCTCTTTGTGTATTACCTCGCCATCTGCGGTGGACAGGGATGCTATAGGCACTTCCCATCGTTTGGCTGCTGCCTCTACCAGCATGTGGCGGGCAGTCGCGCCGGCTTTGCGGAGCCGTTCCCAAGAATGGGGCATGGCACCGCTACCGCCAGTAACCTGGCGATCAAATTTGTCTGTCTCTAAATTAGCCTGTACTACCCTGACTTTTGACCAATCTGCGTCCAGCTCCTCGGCGACAATCATCGGAAATGAGGTCTTTATGTTTTGCCCCAACTCGGGATTGGGAGAAAATATCACTACATGCCCATCGGGAGAAACCGAGAGATAACTGTTAAAATTCAACGCGCCCTTTAGCACCTCTTGGTCAGTCAACACGACCATGGTTTCGGATTCACAGCTACTGAGGTGAAAGCCCAAAAACAAACCGCCACCTGTGGTGACAGCAATCTTCAAGAAATCCCTTCTACTGGTTTTGAGTACTTTGGTCATGATCGGTTAATTTTTGATGAGGCCAATGCGACAGCTTCTTTGATCCGGTGATAGGTACCACAACGGCAGATATTCCCATTCATGGCTGTTTCGATCTCTTCTTCTGTGGGCTTTGCATTCTTTTTTAATAGCGCTGATGCCGACATGATTTGTCCCGCCTGGCAATAGCCACATTGTGCGACATCCACTTCGTCCCACGCCAGTTGCACAGGATGGTCTCCCTTCTCCGAAAGACCTTCAATGGTGGTTATCCTATTGTCCCCTACCGCAGATACCGGCAAAGTGCAGGAACGAACCGCCTCATCATTCATGTGAACTGTGCATGCACCACATTGGGAAATGCCACAGGAATACTTGGTCCCCACCAATCCAATATGGTCTCTAAGGACCCACAATAGAGGTGTGTCCGAATCCACCTCAATTTCATGGTCGTGGTTGTTGATCTTCAATTTGTAGTTTGCCATTCCGATATGTTTAAGGTCATTGTCGCTTTATCATTAGAATTTGTAACCACCAACTTGGCTTATTCAGGAGTTAATTTGCCCCAAAGCGTCAAAATCATCCGTCTACCAATGAAGCAATTGAATATTTATGAGGCTTTTAAATTACAAAAAATAACAATAAATACAAAAGGCCCGATAGTTCGGGCCATAGACAGAGATAAATTGGAAACAGGAAACAATATACTCCAGGAGCAGTTTTGGGAAATACAGGTTATATTACCCGCAGCAAGAAATCAACTGCACTGTCCCAAAAGCATCCAGATGATTACGAAAACGACTATGGTTCCTAAGCAGCCTCCGCCTAATTTGGAAGCACCATACCCGGCAATTAGTCCTTTGAATATATTGTTCATAGATCTTTATGGTTTGTTGATGAATGATTTGACAAATCCTTAACCAAGAACCGTGCTAATTTGTCTGCATCGGAACGCTGATAAATTCAAGCACGCTGTGATTCCAATATTGATAACAAATCTGCTAAACCATTGAAACTTTAAAAACTTGCCCCTATCTTTATTTTTTTCTAACACATCATTTTAAATACACGTCCAGATGAAGAAAATTAACGTTGCCGTAGTCGGAACGGGATTTATTGGCCCAGCGCATATCGAGGCCCTAAGAAGGCTTCCCAATATCGAAGTTGTGGGTCTTTGTGAGGCCAACCTTGAGCTAGCCCAAGAAAAGGCGCAGCTATTAGGCATTGAAAAAGCCTATATCTTTGAGGATATGCTTCAGGACGCAACGATTGAGGCAGTTCATATTTGTACCCCCAACTTTTTGCACTATCCGCAGGCTAAGGCTGCCCTGCTGGCAGGTAAACATGTAATTTGTGAAAAACCCCTTGCTACCAAGATAGAAGAAGCCGAAGAATTGGTGAGCCTGGCCAAGGAAAAAGGCTTAGTAAACGCGATTCATTTTAATCTTAGATATTACCCCATGGTCCGTCAAATGAAGACCATGAGGGAAAATGGGGAACTGGGACAGATCTACTCCATTATGGGTTCTTACCTTCAGGATTGGCTTTCATTGCAGACCGACTATAACTGGAGATTGGAGCCGGACAAGTCTGGTGACTCGCGTGCTATTGCGGATATCGGATCACATCTTTTGGATGTAACCGAATATGTCACTGGCCTGAAAATTACCGAGGTAATGGCGGATTTTTCTACCGTTCACAAGACCCGTTTGAAGCCTCTAAAGCCTATAGAAACCTATTCTGGTGGTTTGCTTGAAGCTTCTGATTACCAAGAAGTCGAGATCAACACCGAAGACCATGCCTCCGTTCTGTTGAGATTTGATAACGGAAACAAAGGGTCGGTAACGGTAAGCCAAGTAGCAGCCGGAAGAAAAAACCGGCTGAACATTGAAATTACCGGCTCCAAGTCAAATTTTGAATGGTGTTCTGAAAAGCCCAACGAAATGTGGATCGGGAAAAGAGAATCCGCAAACCAACAACTGATAAAGGATCCCGGATTGTTTTCAAAAGAAGCCGCAGGCTTGATCAGTTTTCCGGGTGGGCACAACGAAGGATTTCCGGATACCTCCAAACAGATGTTCAAGGAAGTATATGCCGCCATTCGTGAAGGAAAGCAACCTGAAAACCCCACCTTCCCCACCTTTGCCGATGGCCTGAGAGAACTTGTCATTTGTGAACGGATCATAGAGAGCCACCGCAAACAGGCTTGGGTACAAATTTAACAGCAGAATCCATGCTTTTTCGACATGAAAAAGCATGGATCCTTTACTATGTCTTCATAAACCCAAAAAGTCATGGTCAATTCCAACGAGTATTTAAGAAAACAACTGACCGATCAGCTATTGGGAGGCAATGCCTTCAAGAAAATTGAGGATATTTTGGAAGAAGTTGCCTTCAGCCAACTTGGGGTACAGTTTGACTCATTGCCTTACACTTTTTGGCAGCAGTTTGAACACATGCGGATCACCCAAAGGGACATCCTTGACTTCTCTACCAATGCGGATTACACAGCACCCGAATGGCCAAGAGATTATTGGACAAGGGATCCTGCCCCCAAGGATCGACAAGCCTGGGAATCAAGCAAGGGCGATTTCTTCAAAGACAGGGAATCTTTTCTATCCCTGATCCGCCACCAGTCGGATGTATTCCAACCTTTCTCCCATGGTACCGGCCAGACCCTCTACCGTGAAGCCCTATTGATATTGGAACATAATGCCTACCACACAGGCCAACTGGCAATTATTTCGAGATTAATAACTAAATAGCAAAAAAGCCGTATTACCTAAAGTTAGCAAACTTTATATCTGTTGTAAACCCTACTTATAACCATTATGAAAAAGAACATCTTTCAAAGATTCGGAATGTTGGCCATTGGCATGATGCTGATCTCCCTTGTATCCAATGCCCAAGAGAAAGCCAGCCCTGCCAAAACAGCGGAAGGCACAGTGAACGGTGCAAAAATTTCCATCAACTACAGCAGTCCCGCCGTAAAAGGACGAACGATATGGGGAGACTTGGTACCCTACGGCAAAGTATGGCGTGCAGGAGCCAATGAGGCAACCACTTTTGAAACCAACAAGGATATTAAAGTACAGGGCAAAGACTTACCTGCAGGTAAATACACCTTTTTCATCATCCCAGGGGAAGAACAAAGTACTTTTATTTTCAACAGTGAAACAGGCCAGTGGGGAACTAACTACGATGAGAGCAAGGATGTACTCCGCGTGCAGGTCCAATCCCAAGAGTCCTCAACCTTCGAGGAACGCCTCGTATATGAGGTCAATAAAACAGGTTTTGAAGTGAGATGGGCGGATGGCAAAGGCCAGGTCAGCATTAAATAACGCTTACAAGAAAAAAGGCCCTTCAGGGGCTTTTTTCTTTCATCCGTAGAGAGTCTTGACAGAGGCAAGGAAACTGCCTAAAAAGGAGACAAGAGATATTAAACTTCCGCTTTTAGGCGGGAGATTTTTTTCCTTTACATCCACGGCATGCGGATCTTATTACGCCGAAATCAGAGCAAGAAATCATGCTGACGATATGCCTCGCTACTGAAGTTAGGTCACAACCTCCAATTGAAAAGCCATATAAGAAACATCATGAATGAATAGAGGAAGATCAAATCAGGAATCTAGTCCTAGCGGGCGGTACAACCCAAAATTTCTCTTGTTATCTTTGCGCTTCATCAAAACCTTCTCCCTTGGCTTTCGACCCTTTCCATACCCAGCTTCCCGTTACAGAAATCATCCCTGAAGTTAAAGAAAAATTAGCCCACAAAACCACGTTAATTATTACAGCCCCTCCCGGCGCAGGAAAGAGTACGCTTTTGCCCTTAGCGTTGCTTGATGAACCTTGGCTTCAAGGCAAAAAAATCTTAATGCTGGAGCCGCGGCGGCTGGCAGCTAGTAGCATTGCCGATCGCATGGCTTCTTTATTGGGTGAGCCCCTGGGTAAAACCGTGGGCTACAGGATCAGGTTCGACAACCGGGTATCGGCACAAACAAAAATTGAAGTGGTGACAGAGGGCATTCTTACCCGCATGATCCATAATGACAACTCGTTAGAAAATATCGGCTTGGTTATATTTGATGAATTCCACGAAAGAAATATTCACGCGGATGTGGCGATGGCTTTTTGCAGGGAAACGCAAATGATCCTTAGACCAGACCTTAGGATTATCGTCATGTCTGCGACCATGGATATGCCACAGCTGTCAAGACTATTGGATGCTCCGGTGGTGGAAAGCAAAGGCAAACAATATCCGGTTGAAATAAAATACGGAAGTGACATAGATGAGCGGCTATTGGCTGAAATGACGTCCCAAACGATCCGACAAGCCGCTGAGGAAAATGAAGGAGATATCCTTGCCTTTTTACCTGGCCAGGGGGAGATTCGACAATGCGAAGAATTGTTGAAGAAAATATTGCCCGGCTTTTCTGTCCATCCCCTTTATGGGCAATTGTCCCCTACTAAACAATATGCGGCTATTATGCCTCACCCCAAGGGGAAAAGAAAGATTGTGCTGGCCACATCGATTGCAGAGACCAGCTTAACGATAGAAGGAATCGCTGTGGTGGTAGATTCAGGATTTGGAAGAACCTCAAAATTTGATCCCCGGTCGGGGCTTTCCCGCTTAGTGACGGTGAGGATATCTGAAGACATGGCCGATCAACGTGCAGGCAGGGCCGGAAGATTGGCGCCTGGAATATGCTATCGTCTCTGGTCCCAAGCTACCCAGACCAGAATTGTGCCGTTCAGGACGCCTGAAATTCTGGAAGCAGACCTTGCTTCGCTTGTCCTAGACATGGCGCAGTGGGGTATCAGGGACATTCAACAATTGACTTGGCTGACGCCCCCGCCTTCGGGAGCATTGGCGCAGGCAAATGATACGCTTCATCAATTGGATGCTTTGGAAAACAACAAGGTAACCACCCATGGAAAACATATCCATAACATTCCTTGCCATCCACGTATCGCACACATGCTGTTGATGGCAGGGAAAAACCAGCGTCTGCCTCTGGCTACAGATCTAGCGGCGATACTGGAAGAAAGAGATCCTATGGACAAGGAGGCTGGCATCGATATCAATCTGAGAATAGAAGCATTGAGGAAGCACCGCACGGGGAATGGAAAAGGTCGGAAGTTTGACAAAATAGAGAAAATTGCTGCATCTTACAGAAAGCTCTTGGACGTAGGGGTCCAGAATGGCCCGATAGATCCTTACGAAACAGGGATTTTATTGGCCTATGCCTATCCGGAGCGGATTGCTTATGCCCGTCCAGGTGCCAACGCCCAGTTTCAATTGGCCAACGGGAAGTTTGCTATGGCAGCGCACAAAGATGATCTTGCCAATGAACCTTGGTTGGCAATCGCCCACATCGATGCCCGAGAGGGAACAGGAAAAATATTTATGGCCGCCCCATTAAACCCCAAAGATCTTGCCCCGCTGATCAAGGAAAAAGAAGTGATCACTTGGGACACAAGAAAGGGCGGCTTGATCGCTCAGCGTGAATTGCGCCTAGGGAGTATCATCATACAATCGAAACCTTTACCCTCACCCGACATCCCACAACGCGTCGAAGCTATTTCGAAGGCCATAAAAAACGAGGGGCTGCATCTGTTGGATTTTAATGAAAATGTATGCCAATGGCAAAACAGGATAATGAGCCTTAGGCGATGGAGGCCGGAAGACAATTGGCTGGATGTAAGTACCTCGACTTTGTTGTTGACCAATTCGGATTGGCTTGGACCGTACCTTCAGGATGTAGCAAAGCCTGATGATCTGAAAAAGCTCAACCTGTTAAAGATACTACAGCACTCTTTAGATTATGAAAAACAAAGACGGCTTGCCTCACTTGCCCCTGAAAAAATAGAAGTGCCCAGTGGATCTCTGGTGAAAATAGAGTATCAGCCCAATGGCGAAGTCCCTGTACTTGCCGTTCGGTTGCAGGAATTGTTTGGTTTGACAGATAGTCCGAAGGTGAATGAAAACAGAACCTCTCTCCTTCTTCACTTACTATCGCCTGGCTACAAGCCTGTGCAGATTACTTCCGACTTGAAAAGCTTTTGGGACAATGCCTATTTTGAAGTACGCAAGGAATTAAAAAGAAGATACCCCAAACATTCCTGGCCCGAGGATCCTTGGAATGCCGAAGCGGTACGAGGTGTCAAGCATAAACGCTGAGGGAGCGTTAGCTTGATTCCCTCTTCTTGAAGCCTTGTTCAAAACCTCTTACGGCTAACTTTGGAAATTATACTTCATCCCTAGGTAGCTGAATTGGACTTGGATCATAACGTTACCAAAGCGATCTGCAGTCAGCGGATATCGTTTTATTTCCTCACCGCCTTTTCCCAAACCCCTTGTTGGCTTTTGTTAAGAAAGCGCCTGAGTCCCAAAATAACCGCGTAATTCATCATGCAGAAATAAAAAGGGACGAACAGGGCTTTTAACCTGATCCGCCTGCTTTCCAGAAAATATCCCAAGAGAGCCGCAACATAAAAAGCGACCTGGGCCATCATCAGCGCATTGTACGTCAAATGGACATTCCATAGAAAGAGATTAAGGATAAAAACAAGAATCAACAAAAAGGGTGTCACCGTCCACCTGAGAACACGGTGGGAAATGTACTGAAAGTAAAGGCGAAGATCTTTGGCAAAGGTTATCTTACCGCGTAACCTCTGGATCGACTGCCAGCCACCGGCACTGATCCGGATCTTTCTTTTCATTTCCTCTTTTATGGATGCTGATCCGGTCTCCAAGGCATAAGCCTCCGGTTCATATACAATTTTATACCCTTTGGAAGCGATCAGCATAGACTGCATAAAATCATCCAAAATAGTATCTTCTGGGAGCTCTTCATACAACTTGCTTCTAAAGGCGACCAGCTCTCCTGCTGCACCTACCGCACTATGGAATTCCGAGTCCAGCCTTTTTAAAAAAGATTCGTATTTCCAGTAAATACCCTCCCCGGCAGAACTGGCACTGTCTTCTTTTTCTACCATCACCCGTTTCTCCCCAGAGACGCAACCCACTTTCTCATCTTGGAAGTGCCTTACCATATTTCTAATGGCTTCTCTGTTTAGAATGGTATTGGCATCGGAAAAAACCACAAAGGGAGAATCAACAAACTTCATAGCCCGGTTTTCAGCGGCAGTCTTGCCTCCTCTCCTGTCCTCATGTAATAAGGTAATTTCTGGAAAATCCCTTATCACCTCACGGAAGGCATCCGTAGAGCCATCCGTGATAAAGTACAGTTTCAATAAGCTGGTGGGATAATCCAGTTGCTTGCAATTTTGAATTTTCTCAAGAAGTATATGCGCCTCATTATAACAGGGAATCACCAAACTTACGGCAGGTTCAAAGACAGGAGATATAGCTAGAGATCTATCACCTCTTATACGTTTAAAGACAACCAAAAAGTAAATAAGAATACCATAACCTAGGAACGCATAAAATATAATAAAGATACTAAGCCACAATAAGAATTGGATCAGGTGCATTTTTGTTATTTAAATTGGATTAAATCAAATTATTACTCAAATTGTTCAAATAAATTTCATAAAATTAGAGATATAATTAATTATTTAAATGAAAATTCAATTGTTTACCAATGGCAAGTAATTACGACGCATCCAGCAACTACGAAAAGTTCAGCGAGCAGTCTTCTTTTTTTGGTATTGATACCGCCAAAGAAAGTCTGTTTGCACGCTTTTCATCCCTTGCTTGTACAATAGGCAGATGCAAATCCGCCTTGACATTGTTAGCTGAAAACAAGAGCGAACCGTTTTTTGTCACACCGGCAAACGAATTTTCAAAAGTCAAAAACCTGTGGCCGCTGTATCAAGCCACTATTCTACATGGCGGTTATCTAGAAATTGAAAACGTGGACCAAGTCGCTCAGTTTCAAGATATTTTATTTTCATCTGGCGAAGCTGTACGGTTTTTTGCGGGCGTCCCGTTAAAGGATAAAAAGGGAGATAGTTGGGGTGTGTTTTGTGTTTTGGACGATTCCCCACAAACATTTTCTGCAGAAAAACAAATTGCCATCAAGGCATTGGGTGAACAAGTGTCGGAATTGGTGCTAGAAAGGGAAAGCAAACCGATTTTGGCCCACATGGAGAATGCTTTCTATCTTTCCGACCAACTCATCTGCATCACTGAGAAGGATGGTTTTATCAAGCGGGTCAACCCGACGTTTATCAACGTTCTAGGCCATGATAGCGAGTTCTTATTATCCAAGTCATTTTTTGAGTTAATCCCCACAGAAGATGCTGCCGTTCTAAAACAGAAACTAAAAGAGGTCTCTGAAGGAAATGAAAACATACAATGGAACCAGCGCCTACGTACCAGAAAGGGGGAATACAAAGATATTTTTTGGGCGGCAGTCTGCGAGCCGTTGACCGGGGACATCTTTGCCATCGGCAGGGACATTACCGAGGAAAAAAAGAAGGAAAATATGCTGAAAATCAGCGAAAACCAATTTAGGACCTTCTTCGAAAACAGCCAAGGATTGATGTACACACACGATCTGGAGGGGAATTTCCAGAGTGCCAACAATTATGGTTCCCACTTACTTGGATTCTCTCCTGCTGAGATGACAAAAAAAAATTTAAGAGATTTAATTCCAGTCAATTATCACCAACAGGTTGAGGAGTATCTTTTGAAAATTAGAGAAAAAGGAAAAGCTGAAGGGATGCTGACGACGATCCACAAGGATGGATTGACTAAAAAAGTATGGCTTTACAACAATTCCTTGGCAACACGCCTGGACGGGAGGGCCTTTGTAATAGGCAATTCCATAGATGTTACCGAGAGATTGAAACTGGAAAAGGAAATCCAAGACACCAAAGAACTCTTGCAGGAAACCAATAAAATGGCCAGTATAGGAGGCTGGAGTGTCAATCTTATAATAAACAAAATCAAATGGACTGATGTCACCAGAAACATCCATGAGCTGGAGGACGATGTTGAACTTACCCGAGAGTCGACTATGCGCTTTTTCGGGGAAGGCCTGCACAGGGCGAAAATTCTACAGTTGTTTAAGAATGCGATAACCAAGGGGGAGCCTTGGGATGAAAGACTCAAAATTATTACAGCCAAGGGAAGGGAAAAATGGGTGAGGGCGGTTGGAAGACCCATATTTGAAGAGGGAAGATGTGTGATGATTAGAGGGAGTATTCAGGACATCAATGATGAATACCTGAAAGAGGAAGAGATTAGAAAAAAGAACAACATGCTTTCAGCCATATCATCCGCTACTGATGAACTGCTGTCCAACCGTGATTTTTACGACGCCACTTATTATTCATTGATATTGTTGGCGAGATCTTTTTCTGCGGATAAAGTTTCATTCTACAAGAACACAAGGGATGAAGATGGCAACCACAAAACCTGTCACAACTTTGAATGGCGCCTAAAAGATGATAAGACCATCATAGCAGACCCGGACCAACAGGATATCTCCTTCAAGCTGCTGGGCAAGTACCTGCCCGATTTGACCAAAAAACGACCTGTCCAAATTGTCTATTCAGAAAATGGGCAAGGATCGAACATGCAAAAGGCCATGGAACAAAAGGGGATCAAAGTACTCCTGGTGGTGCCGATTATCTATAAATTTTCTTTTTGGGGCTTTGTCAGCTTTGAAAACCACAAAAAGGAAAACAAATGGTCAGAAACGGAAATTTCCCTCATCACCACCTTCTCCAACAGCATCTCCAATGCAATTGAGAGAAAAATCCTGGAAAAGAATCTAATCCAGGCCAAAGAACAGGCTGAATTGGCCAACAAAGCGAAATCAGAATTTTTGGCCAATATGAGCCATGAAATCAGAACGCCTTTGAACGGCGTCATAGGTTTTACGGATTTGACGCTAAAAACCCAGCTGGACAAGACGCAAGAGCAATACATTAACATCGTTCACCAGTCTGCAAAATCGCTTCTAAATGTCATCAATAACATTCTGGACTTTTCAAAGATCGAGGCAGGCAGGCTTGACCTGCACACAGAAAAGTGCGATATCTACGATCTGGTAGGCCAAGCAGCCGATATTGTCAGCTTTGGGGCCCATACTAAGGGCTTGGAATTGCTCCTCAATATACCAGATAGGCTACCCCAGTATGTTTTCGTCGATGAGATCAGATTTAAGCAAATCCTTATCAATTTGTTGGGAAATGCCATCAAATTCACCGCCCAAGGGGAGGTTGAACTAAAAATATCAAGCTTATCCAGCTCACAACAAGACCATTCCACCTATAGATTTGAAGTTCGGGATACGGGCATCGGAATAGCCCTAGAAAAGCAGGAGAAGATCTTTGAAGCCTTCTCTCAGGAAAACGAATCTACCGCCAAAAAATACGGCGGTACAGGGCTAGGGCTTTCGATCTCCAACACGTTGCTGGCTTTGATGGGAACCACCTTGCAGGTATTCAGCCAGCCTGGCAAAGGCAGCACCTTCTTTTTCGACATAACACTGCAAAGCGAGCAGGGAATACCTATTGCTTTAAATACAGAAGATACCACAAAAAAAGCACTCCTCGTAGATGACAACGACCAAAATCTGGAGATACTTGGTCAGATGTTGTCCTGCAAAAAAATAGAAACCCATACCGCCCTCAACGGTTATGAAGCCTTAAAACAAATAGAGTCAAACCGAGAATATGATTTTATTCTGATTGACTATCAGATGCCCTATATGAATGGGATTGAAGTCATTAAGACCATAAAGGAAGTCTTTCCCGATATAGAGCAGAAGACGGCCGTTATCCTAATGCACATCCCTTCAGACCATGATGCCATCTTGGCCTCCAAAGAGGGTATGGAGATTCGCCACCACTTGATAAAGCCCATTAAGATAAAGGATTTGTATCAAACGTTATCCCAGATCATAGCGGGCACTTCTTCAGTGCTTGATCTTCATGAGGCCATTCCCCAAGTGGAGGAAGACGATCCTTCTATTTATCATATTTTATTGGCAGAGGACAACGGGACGAATATGCTGCTTTCCAAGATCCTTATCAATAAAATACATCCCAATGCGGCCATTCATGAAGCCACGGACGGCATGGAAGCTTACAAATTTTGTCAGGATCACCGTCCGGACCTCATCCTTATGGACATTCAGATGCCCCAAATGAACGGCTTAGAGGCTGCCAAATATATCTTGCAAATCCCTCACTGCGCACGGGTGCCGATTATTGCCCTGTCGGCAAGTAATGTTATTGGAGAAAGAGAGAAGGCATTGCAAGCCGGAATGGTAGATTTCATCTCTAAACCCATGACAGAACAAGATTTAAGAAAGACTTTGCAGGATTGGTTGGGCAATAAGGACAAGATATCTTCCAACACAGTTTCTATATCTCCAAGTCCTACACAAGAATTGGGTCACACCCAACATTTAAACGTAGATAAAATCAAGGAATTTCTGGGAGATGATCCGGGAATCATCAAAGATCTTCTTGTGTTGAGTTTATCCGAATTGGATGAGACCATCCCAATACTTTCTGAATTGATTGACCGGAAAAACCTGAAAGGCTTGAAGGAAGCGGGACACAAACTGAAAGGCACCTGTATGATATCCGGTTTGGAAAGTTTGCTTCCCCTATCCAGGTTATTTGAAAACCTACAAGATTTTGACGAAAAGAAATTAGCAGAAATGATGGCGGATTTAAAAGTAGCCATAGGTAATTCAAGAACGGCCATTGATAATTACTTCGATCACTTTCCTTCGGAAGATGACAAGACAATCTCTAAGTCATAAATCACCATAAGGATTTAAAACATTATACTTTAAATATCAAAAAATATGTACTTTTGCCCTCTAAATAGCATTAATTCTAAACAAATATTTTTACCTGTTGATTAATGAATTTTAAATACAAGATATTGAAGATCGACTTCTTTTCTGCTATGTTCGCATCAAAATGACGAAATCCCCCCTCCTCACCTATTTCTTCTTCTTGGTTTTGTTTCCTCTGGCGGGCTATGGCCAAGATGACAATGTTCAAATTTTGAACTTGAACCGGCCGATCGCAGACCAATTGCCGCCACTAGATTCGTTGATCTCCATGGCAGTCTCCTACAATCCAACAGTAAGGTTGAACCAAGAACTTGAAGGGGTAGCCGCTGACCGAGTGAAGCTGGAAAAAAATTCTTGGACCAGCTTGATTAGGGGCTATTACGACTACAGCTCCGGCAATCAATCCCTTGTCGTTACCGGCCTCCAAAGCAACGATATCAACAACCTCACCAACGGATACCGCGCAGGCCTTAATATCAGCCTTCCCTTGTCCGAATTGGCCAACAGAAAAACCAGGATAAGGCTGCAACGGCAAGAGCTAGCAGCGACCGAGTACAAAACCCAGGAAGTTGAAATAGAAGTAGCAAGACTGGTTATTGATGAATACAACAACATCATCACCGGACAGCAATTGATGCGGAACCAATCGGAAATGGTGGAGCTGGCAAAGTCTAATTTCAAGATAGCGGAAATGGATTATAAGACGGGAAATATGGAAGGAGCTGTATTTATCAGAAATGCAGAGATCCTGAATATCGCCCAAGCCGGGTATGAAAATGCCAAAAAGGAATTTTCCATTGCAGTCCAAAAATTGGAATTACTTGTAGGAAGACCTCTCGGTCATATCATTAATTAAAATGAGCCTAAAACAATTAGTACGGTTATTATGGAACAATAAGGTGGTGATCTTGTTGATTCCCATTTTGGTAGCGATTGCTGTATATTTCCTAACCTTTAATCTGTCCAGACAGTATGAAAGCAAGGCAGTAGTCTTCACCAACCCCAATTCCAACAGGGGAGAAACATTTGGGGGAATGGAAAGGGTGGATTTCTACACTTCAAACAATCTTTTCGACAACTTGATGCTATTGATGAAGTCTAGGGAAACCCTTAACGATGCCTCTCTCAAACTGCTGGCTTTGCACTTAAGCATAGAAAGACCGGTCTCTAGCGTCATCACACAGAAATCCTTCAATGAGCTACAAGAGCATTTCAGCCATGCCTTAAAACAAGAACTTGGAGTAAACGGAAATCCGGGAAAGACCTATGACAACTTGGTTGCGTTCCACCAGGCTTATCCTGACTCGGTGGTGGATTACCTGCTAAGGGAACATCCACATTACGGATTTCAAGATATTTTAGACCACCTTTTCGTAGCCCGCAAATCCTCCAGCGACATGATGGAAGTCAGTCTGAAGTCTGATGATCCAGCAGTTTGCTACCACAGCCTAAAATATATTATCGAATCCTTTATGGAGCGGTATGAAGAACTCAAGGAACAGGAAAACATCAACTCCATCCATTATTTTGAAGAACAGCTTAGGCTCTCCCATAGCCGGTTGACCGCTTCAGAGCTTGATTTGAAAGAATTTATTTCTGCTAACCAAATCCTTAACTATTATGAGCAGGGCAAATACCTTGATGTTGCTCAGCTGGAACAGGATCAGGACGAAGAGCGGGCTCAAAGATTGGCCTCTGGTACAAGGGCAAACCTTGATCAGATTGAATCGATATTTTCCGGATTTGAAGAGCGGCAGGACACGATGGACTTCATTGATTCTCTCCAGTCCCAATTGACCCTAAAGCAGATGGAGCTGGAGGGAATAAACATAGGAAGCCCTAACAATTCAGGTGCTAAAAGGTCCCTTTCAGAGGATATCCAAACACTTCAAATACAACTGGAAAAAACTACCGAGAGCCTGGTAAACAGTTCTCTATCCGCCCAAGGCATTCCCCGAAAAAACATTCTTGATGAATGGTTGCGGCTGAAAATCCAGTATGAGGAACAAATTCAAGCCATAGAGGTGATGAAGCGAAGAAAAGAGGTGATCAATGAAAAAATAAACGAATTTGCTCCCTTGGGTGCCGAACTAAACCGGCTGGAAAGAGAAGTAAAAGTCAACGAAAACCAGTACCTTACCTTGCTGAATGGGTTAAATTTGGCTCAATTGAGAAAGTACGACCTAGAGACCACATCGTCCCAGAAACTCATAGATGAGCCGATTTTTCCGAAAAAGCCACTGCCTTCCAAAAGGAAAATATTAGTAGCTGGAGGTCTTTTGGGTTCTGGATTTATGGTGGTTTCCGTGCTCATCCTTTTCTCTTTTCTTGATTCCACTGTCCGATCCGCCCAAAATGCCCATGCCTTAACCAAGCTCCAAGTGGCGGGCGGATGGTTAAAACAGCCTAAATCCACACGAAATGAGTTACAACCCCTGCTCTACAAACGGCTGATAAAGCAGTTTTACAACCAGGTAGCAGTCTATCTCAATAGAGACGCTTCGCAAATAAGCATCGTGTTCTATAGTATCGAAAGAGGGGAAGGGAAAACGTTTTTAGCCAACAAATTTATTGAAGAACTGCTTTCACAGGGAAGAACAGTCACATTTGTTTTAGCAGAAGATTCAGTGCAGGCAAAGGTTCCTGGATGTCAATACCTTTCCTATGATGCCATGGATGCGGATTATTGGAAGCAACTGCCGACAAAAGCAACGGGAGAAATAGTCATTTTCGAACATCCCAATATTCAATTGTCCAACATCAATTTTGGCTTGATGAACCAGGCCCACCTGAACGTGCTGGTGATGGATGCGACGAGAATCTGGAGCAGCGCTGATCAGGCCTTCTTTGACAATGTCCAAAAAGGGCTGACAAAACCACAGGTGATTTGGTTAAACAAGATGAATGAGGAAGATCTTGAAGACATTAATGGCGAGATTCCCAAAAAGCGTAATAAAGCACGCGTATTTATTAAAAAGTTGCTGTCGTAACCGTATCATCAATGCAGATTACCAGCGGCAACAAAGCAGCTATCGCACTCGCCATCGGATCTATGATCCTTTTGCTATCGCTTCTCGTCTTCTTTTTGGAAGATCTTGGCGTAGCGGTTCTTTTTGCCATGCCCATAGGGTTTGCTTTTGTTTTCTACTTGTTTGGTCATCCCCGCCGCGCCCTTATTGCAGCCTTGATCAGTTCGTTTATCGCCATCGGGGTTATCCGCTACGCGGGAGACGTTCCTCTAGGACTTACTGTAGACTTGTTTTTGGTGATGGCGCTGATCATTGCCTTTTTCCACCGAACTTTGGAAACAGAATTTTCCCGACTAAATAACGGCCTCATGTGGGGTGCCGCCATTTGGATGCTCTATTGCACGGCTGAATTGTTCAATCCAGAAGCGGTGAGCACCATGGCCTGGGTATACGCCATCAGAGGCCTGGCTTTGTACATGGTATTGGCGGTGCCTATCACCTTGTTATACGCCAACAAAGTGGAGGACCTCGACCGGTTTATTAAAATCATTCTTGTTTTTTCCGTCTTGGCGGCCATATGGGGACTTAAACAGTTTTATTTCGGTCCTGACTTTGCAGAAACAGCTTGGCTGAACGAGGGAAAGAACCGCACCACCCATGTGTTGTTCGGAGAGCTCCGGGTATTTTCTTTTTTCTCCGATGCCGGACAATTTGGATCTGGAATCGCCCAATCCGGAGTAATTGCCACCGTCATCGCCTTAGGTCCCTTTTCAAAAAGGACGAGAATCTTGGCCGTTATTGGCGCACTGCTCTTTTATCTTTTAATGATACTGTCCGGAACCCGTGGCTCCTTGATTGTCCCGGTGGCAGGGATGTTGGTTTATTTATTTGCCTCAAGGAATTTTAAATTGCTGGCTGCCGGGCTGCTGGTAATGGGGGCCACCTTTATGTTCTTAAAATATACCAGCGTCGCCAATGATATTTATCAGGTAAGAAGGATGAGGACCGCCCTGGATCCCAATGATGCTTCACTGCAGGTAAGACTCGCTAACCGTGTGATCATCAGGGACTACCTGAAGGACAAACCATTTGGTGGAGGTATAGGCACCTCAGGATCATGGGGAGAACGGTTCAGCCCTGGAACTTTACTTGCGGAGACTCCAAACGATGGATGGTATGTTAGGGTCAGAGCGGAAACTGGTGTTGTGGGCTTGTATTTGCATGTTGGTATCCTGATCTACATTGGAATTGTCGGTTTGTACAAGGCTATGAAAACAAAGGATGATAAACTGCGCCAGAAATTATTGGCTTTGTTGGCCGGTTATGCGGGGATAGCTGCGTCCAGCTATGGAAATCCGTTATTAGGGCAAATCCCCACGGGAATTATTTTATACATGTCTTGGGCTTACCTGTTTATGGCAGAAGATCTTGATAAACAACTGTCGACAACCGACCCAAACAACCCAATATCATGACCCAGCCTCTGGTATCCATCATCACCGTCAATTACAATGGAGTAGCGTTGACCAAAGAAATGCTGAGATCACTTCAGCACGTCCAGTATCCCCATGTGGAAATCATTGTGGTGGACAATGGCTCCAAAGAAGATCCCTCGCCCCTTTTAAACGAATTTCCCGGGATCAGGCTAGTCAGAAGCCAAGACAACCTTGGATTTGCGGGAGGCAACAATCTGGGTATAGCTGAAGCTAAAGGAAAATACCTTTTATTCTTGAACAACGACACAGAGGTTCGCGCTGATTTTTTGGAACCCTTGGTTGAAGCTTTTGAAAAAGATCCTGGTATTGGGGTGGCTTCGCCCAAGATATTGTATTACCAAAGCGAAGACAAAAAAACCATCCAATACGCCGGCTCTACGGGAATTAATCCCTATACGACCAGAGGAGCCAAAATTGGATCCTTTGAGCGGGATCATGGCCAATATGACGAGGTAAGGCAAACAGCTTTGGGCCATGGTGCCGCCATGATGATCCCTATGGAGGTAATAAAAAAAGTAGGGCTGATGCCTGATATCTACTTTCTGTATTATGAAGAGCATGATTGGTTTGAAATGATCAAAAGGGCTGGCTTTAGGATTCTATATGTGGGTCTTTCGGTGGTCTACCACAAGGAATCCATGACTGTTGGCGCTAATTCACCCTTGCGGATTTATTATATGACCAGAGGTAGGTTACTGTTTACCCGCAGGAATACCCAAGGACTTCAATGGCTTTCAAGCCTGCTTTTCTTTCTTTTATTCTCCTTTCCAAAAAATGTTTTATCTTATTTGATCAAGGGGGAATTCAATTTGCTTAGAGCCTTCGTCGGCGGCTGTATATGGCATCTCAAACACCATAGCGTCAATCAGACTCCACAGCTGTCCTTGATCGAAGGGCAAAAGCCTGCGGTCGTAAATTCAAGCGTCCATGAACTAAAATATTTAAGGTAATATGGGCACTATCCAAACCATCAGAGAGCGGCTTGCCCAAAAACAAGTCGAGTTGAAGAATAACGGAAAACCCTCCGGCTTTTTTTCAATCCTCAACTTGTCCGTTAAAGGAGGCATAAACATATTGCTGGCCAAATGGTACCTGAGAAAGTGTACCGCATTGGGAAAATTGATATCCGTCAATCAAAAGCCTTTGATCATCAACCATGGCATCATCAACTTGGGAGATGAAGTCAGGATATGGTCCAATATCCAACAAACCAAGATTTTTGTGGACCAAGGCGGTACTTTGACGGTGGGAAAAAATAGCCGGATTAACGGCGTGCACATTTCGGTAAGCGACCAGATCCAGATTGGAGACAACGTAAGAATTGCACCCTATTGCATTATCATCGACAACGACTACCACAAGTTGGAAGATCATTTCTCCAACGAAGGGACTAAAAAGCCGATTATCATAGAAGATGATGTTTGGATCACGATGAACTGCATGATTATGAAAGGAGTCAGGATAGGGAAAGGTGCTGTTATAGCTGCAGGAGCGGTAGTGACGCGTGATGTAGCTCCCTATACCGTTGTAGGGGGCGTACCTGCAAAACTTATTAAACGATTGGAAACAAAAACAGAGTAAATTAGCGGAAAAAATAGTCAAAATGAGGATTGGAATAGAAGCTCAACGTATTTTCAGAAAGGAAAAGCACGGTATGGACATGATGGCCGTGGAGCTGATCAAAAATCTTCAAAAATTGGATGAAGTCAATGAATACTTCATCTTTGTCAATCCTGATGATGACGGGACAGTCGTTCAGCCCAACGACAATTTCACCATAGTACCTCTCAGGAAGAGCCCTTATCCGCTGTGGGAACAGGTTTTACTGCCCAATGCGGTAAAAAAATACCAACTGGACATACTGCATTGTACGAGCAATACGGCCCCTCTTAATTTACAAATACCACTTATTCTGACTTTGCATGATATTATCTATCTCGAAAAGAGGGACTGGAAATCAGGCACTTGGTATCAGCGGTTCGGCAATTTGTACAGAAGGTGGAATGTTCCACTGATCGTCAGAAAAGCAGCAAGAATACTTACTGTTTCCAGATTTGAGGAGAGAAGGATCAGAAAACATTTTGGTTTAGATCCTGAAAAAATCGAAGTGGTCTATAATGGTATCGGCAAGCATTTCAGGGCGCTAGATCAGGAAGCAGCAGAACTTAAAGGGAAAAAACTCAATCTGCCTGACGAGTATATCCTGTTTTTAGGAAATACAGATCCCAAGAAAAACCTTTATGGACTGATTAAAACCCTGAAATTTCTCCATGAAAAAGGGGAACTACCCGTCACCTGTGTTATTACAGATATAAGCGAGGAGGTTTTATTGCCTGTTCTAGCAGAAATGGGGGCAGAAGATATCCGTGAAAAGATTTTTTTGACAGGCTATGTCCGTAATGCGGAAATGCCCGTCCTTTACAACAATGCACTGTTTTTCTTATACATTTCCTTGAGGGAGAGCTTCGGACTGCCCATACTTGAAGCCATGGCTTGTGGCTGCCCAGTCATTACATCCAATACTTCATCCATGCCCGAAATTGCCGGGGAGGCTGCCATTTTGGTGGACCCCACCGATATCGAAGCCATTGGCGAAGCTATAAAGACCTTAATAAACGACAAGACATTAAGAGCGCGCTTGAGAGAAAAAGGCCTGGAAAGACCTTTACTTTTTAGCTATAGGACAAGGGTAAAGAGGATCATCAATATATACAAGGAAGTCTACCAGCAAGCCCATGAGTGAAAAAAGATATTGGTTAAAAAGCGGCTTTTATACCATGCTCCATCGGGGCACTAACTTTTTCTTGGGCTTCATAGGTTTTATGATTTTAGTGAGAGTTCTGAGCCCTGCAGAATTCGGGGTTTGGGTATTAGCGATCTCTATCGTTGCCATTGTTGATATGGCAAGGAACGGATTCCTCCAGAACGGCATGATCAAATTTTTATTTAACCAGACTGAAGCCGAAGAAAGAAAGATACAAATGGCTGCCCTGATGCTTAATACGGCATTGACGCTGATATTGATGATCCTTATCTGGGTAGCTTCGCCATTACTGGAAAAGCTCTTGAACGCCCCCCAATTACAACCTCTATTGAGGATTTATACGTTGGTGTTGCCTTTGCTGATACTGCATACCCACAACCTCATTCTGATGCAGGCAAAGTTTGACTTTAAGGCGTACTTCTATGCCGGAATTGCCAAAAGCTTACCTTTTTTTTTGGTCATCTTATTCTATTACTATACAGGCAAATCTATTCCATTGGTGGAATTGGCCTGGATACAAAATATAACTTTCGCATTAGCCGTAGCTGTTTCCTGCTTCCAAGCCCGAAAAATACTGAAAATACAATGGGGATGGTATAAGGACAAGGTAGAGCAGGTCTTCCATTTTGGCAAATTTGTCTTCGGCACCAACCTCGTCTCTATGCTTACGGGAAGTATGGACAAATTTCTGCTCGGCTTCCTACTTTCCCCTGTACAGGTAGCATTGGCAAATGCGGCCAGCCGTGTCTTGAACATGACTGAAATACCGATCAATTCCATTGCTTCTATTACTTACCCCAAGGCTTCTGCGGCCAATGACGAAGGAAAAAGCGATGAGGTGGGAAGGATTTATGAAAAAACGGTAGGGATGATGCTCGCTTTTACCCTCCCCTTTTTCCTGGTCTGCGTTATTTTTGCAGAATACGTTATCCTGATGATAGCAGGCGAGGATTATTTGCAGGCCGCCCCGTTTTTAAGGATAGTATCTTTTATGGGCATTTTAAGCCCCTTCGACAGACAATCGGGAGTGATACTAGATGCCATAGGCAAGCCGTCTTTGAATATGTTGATGGTGATGGGGACCTTTATTTACAGTCTGGGCTTTAGCTGGATATTCATTCAATCTTTTGGTTTATATGGTGCTGCCTATGGCATGGTTGCGGCTGTTCTTATCACAGTCGTTATCAAACAGTTTATCTTACGGCGTTATCTCTCTGTCCATATCGGCAAACCATTTATACACGCATTCGAAAGTTATCCGCAGATATTTAGGATGGTATTGTCAAAGTTGAAGGCTGGCTCCTCTAATCGGGACTAAAAAAATCCCTTCCCTGATCTGCCATGACCTTGGTACTTAACGATTTTTGGGAACCCCAATGGTCTTATTATCTTTTGTTATCTCCCTCTTTCCCAGGAGACAGATGCTGAAATTCGTGTTTCCTCTTCTCCCATACTTCCTCGATTTCCACGATCTCTTTGTGGCTGGTGGCCAAAAAATCCTTATTTGCCTTTTGGATCTTTAACAAGCCCGCTATCTGCCCAAAAACAAACAAGGGTACAGTGGGCAAGGCTTGTAGAACAATAGTCGGGCTGCGGTTGAAAAGTAAAACAGACACAAACCCTATCGCAAAGCCTCCCAAGCCCAAAGCCAACAAGATGGAATAAAAAGGTTCAACAAACAAAAACACCACGAGCAGGAAAAAAGAAGCGAATACCAGGATAAACAGAGGCGGCATAAGGGTAGTGACAGCAAACCATAGCATGTTCCAATCCATTTTAGCCAATCCTGCAAAAAAAGTTTTGATCACCTCAAAGCTATGTCTAAAATAGCTATTGAGCCAGCGGCTTCTCTGCCGGCTTACCTGATCAAATGAAGCCACCTTCTCGTCAAAGACAATGGCCTCGGGCGCATAGGCGATTCTATGCCCCTTATTGACCAACTCCAATTGCAAGGCCTTGTCTTCTGCAACAACAATCCCCCTTTTCTTCAATTCCTGCATTTCTTGGGAAATACAATATTCGTAGAGCTCTTTCCTGACGGACATGCCAGATCCCGCAATTACTGAAGAGGATCCCAGGGAAAAAGGTACTCGCCTTACGGTAAAGTCGTAAAAGTATTCCCCCATGGCATCTAAAGCGGCATAGGTTGAATCCATATTCTTAGCAATCCTCCTTCCCTGAACAGCTGCATAACCCTCACTATGGTACGCATCAAGTACCGATAAAAAATTGTCTGGGACTAAATTATCAGGATCAAAAATAACGACATGGCTGTGGTTTTGCTTCACCGTGTCCAAAACAAACTGGATAGATGCCACCTTCGAATGCAGCGGAACTGGGGTCCGTAAGAAGGTCAGCCGGTCATCTGCTACTGGCGGCGTGAATTCCCCGATATTGTCTGCTACCAGATAAAGGTGAAAGTTAGGATATCTTTGGGCCAATAGTGACCTCACCAGAGGCCAGGCAATCTCCGCTTCTTTATAAACAGTGATGACACAGGCGAAATCCGATTCTTTTGTACCACGATATTTTGCTTTTTTGGGGATCAATAAACTTAAAATAGAAGTACCCAGCGGGAAAAGAAGGTAAAAGCAGCAGATATAAACGATTATTTCAAGAATGATCAAGGTCTAAAAATTAATGGGTGAATTCCTGCGACAAAAATACTGATGTTTTTATATTTAATTTCAATATACTTCTTTAAAATCAGTGGGTATTGGCTATTTTTATGACTAATATAAATTTTATGTCGGCTTTAAATAAAATCCCTATCGTCATGATCAGTATGTCGAGATGGGATGGGGATTTTTCCTCAACCTCCTGGTCTCTGGCAAAAACCTTTGCTAAAAACCAACCCGTAATTTATGTGGATTATCCTTACACTTGGACTGAATTTGCAAGGAAAAGAAATACACCTCCAGTTCTAAAAAGAAAAAGGGCCCTTTTGGGAAAAGAAAACGGCCTTGTTCAACTGAAAAAATTCCATCCCAACCTTTATGGGTTAACTCCTCCCCTCGTCTTTCCCGTCAACTGGCTACCAAGCGGAAAACTCTTCCAGTATTGCTCATCCGTCGCCGACAAGATTTTGTGGAAAAGCATCAAAAAAGCGGTGCGGGAATTGGGATATAGTGAACTGATGTTGTTCAATGCTTTCAACCCGCTCTATATGAGTATGCCCCCAAAGGATACGGCGATTAAGGCGGTGGTGTACCAATCCCAAGACAATATCCGTGCTTTGGAAGATTACCTTCGAAAACATGGCAACGAAGCAGAAATCACGGCTATCCAAAATGCTCATCTAAGCATTGCTACGTCCAAGCAGCTCCAAAAAGACCTGAGTCTTCTCACAGGTAAAGAGGTGGCTTACCTTCCAAATGCTGCCGATTACGACTTGTTTAAAACGGCGTACACGGAGAAATTGGACGTGCCTGAAGATCTGAAAGGAATCGCCCATCCTATCATCGGCTATACTGGGAACATTTGTCACCGTGTAGATTATGATTTGATCCAGGCCGTTTGCCTCGCTCATCCCGACAAAAACCTGGTCATGGTGGGACCAAGGAACCATTCTGGACACACCACCATTGACCTGGATGCCATTCCAAATCTGCACTTTGTAGGGCCTAAGCGCCTGGAACAATTGCCATCTTATTTAGCGAATTTTGATGTACTGATTCTTCCTTTTTTAATTAATGAGGTAACCAAGAGCATCTATCCCTTAAAGATCAATGAATACCTCGCTTCGGGCAAGCCGGTGGTCGCCACCCCTTTTTCGGAAGACATCAAAGCATTTGGAGAGCTGATCAGTTTGGAGACCGACCATCGTTCATTTGCTGAGGCGATCGAAAAGCAATTGAAGGAGGATTCGGCTGAGAAGAGGCAAATGAGAAATGACGAAGCTTCCAAAAACACTTGGGAAGAACGGGCGAAAACGTTTTGGACATTGCTAAGTAAGGCAATCAAATGACAGCAAAACATCTTGGCTAGGACATCGGCAGTGCTCTACCCAAGCTCGTTCTATTCAGCGTAAGGTAATTTAACTTTTCCGGAGGATTGGTCAACGGCTTATCATCACACATTCTCACTTTGAAACAGGGCAGGAATAGTCCTTAAAATGATCTTGACATCAAACCAAAGGCTAAAATTCTTCACATAATCATTGTCAAGGCTTAGTCTTTCGTCCTCTGACATCGCTCCTCTTCCCCGTTTCTCCACCTGCCACAAACCGGTAATACCTGCTGGCCCTAGAAACCTCAGGGAGTATTTGTCCGTGGTAATTTTCTCCGCTTCATATAGAGGTAAAGGCCTGTTTCCCACCAAGGACATGTCTCCAATCAACACATTCCAAAGCTGTGGCAATTCGTCTATACTGGTATTTCTGATAAATCTTCCCACCCGTGTCACCCGGGGGTCGTCGAGGATTTTGATAAAAGCCGATTCCTTTCTGGATTTTTCGCCTGCACCGTAAAGCTTCTCACAATACACACTCTTGTCATCGTAAATGGGTTGCTGACATCCTCCCCCCGCCTGTTCGCAGAGTTCGCACAGTTCTTTGACTGCCCCGGGATTTACGGGTGGGTCGCTGGTCTCAGACACATATTGATTGAGGTGCTTGAGCTCTTTCAGTCTCGCATCAGCCCCGGTGTACATGGATCTGAATTTGTAAAATTTGAAGATATTAAAACCTGTTCCAACCCGATAAGAATAATAGAAAACAGGGCCAGCGGATTCCATCCGAATTAGCACGGCGATTAGGAGCAAAATAGGCGATAAGAACAACAAGGCCAGCGCAGACGCAAATATGTCAAAAAGCCGCTTCGAAACGGGCATTTTAAAATCTTCGAGTGTAGGCGGCGCCTTTCGTTTTCCGGAGGTTCCGGGATATTTCAAGAAGAAATTCAAGCGGAATTTCAGCGCGTTGGGGTCAAAGGGAATAGGAAAGATATCAATTACCCCATTTTTTATACATTCTCTTACAACATCCTTATTGACATTATGGGTGATCAAAAAGAACGGAATATCGCCAAAACCAAGTTTATCAATCGTCTTTTTCAAGCGCAACCCATGAAGACCTTTGGTGTCGGAAACGCTCAGAATAAACGTGTATTCAACTGTTTGTCTTTGTAAATCGTTATAAAGGACAACCCCGTTGGAAAAAAAATGGAGCTCGAAATCATCCTCCAAGGCGTTTTTAATTTCAGCTTCCAACTTCCGTTCTTCCGAGATAACGGCAATGAATGGTTTTACGCTTTCCAACATAGTTAAAAGGCTAACGAATCTTTTCCCGTCCTTCTCAAAATTGAATTAATTCTGGCCTCAAGCTCTTTGGGATTGAAAGGTTTTACCATAAAATCGTCCGCCCCGGCGTTTAAAACTTCGATTTTTTGCTCAGATGACTCCGTCGCTGATAACATGATCAAGGGTATAGAGGAAAAGAAACCGCTGGAACGGATCATCTTGACCAATTCCAAACCATTGATATCAGGCATGGTTAAATCACAGATAATGATATCCGGAAGATGGCCAGCCTGCATCAATTTAATCCCGTCTTCGGCATTGTTTTTAACAACCACCTCAAATTTGTCCTTGAAAAAATGCTGAATAATCATCAGAACCGAGGGTTCATCATCAATAGCTAAAAGGTGGTACTTTTCGTTGTTTTTCATATATATTCCAAATTAACGAACTCAGCTGACGTCGATATTGTACCAAATCGCCGACAGTTTGTTAATTAGTTCAAAGATATAGGTGAATATTACAATAACCTAACAAATACTACACCCGGAAACCATTTTGAATAAAGTAACGCTCAACGTCTCATTATTTATACCGAACAAATCCGACTGGATCACAGTAAAGGCCTGAACCTGGGGCATTATGACGTCACTTCAAGTGCAAGTTTGCTTCGTTGATAAGTCCTTGTAAGTCGGGTTTGGGGCTGAAAAAAATAGTTGCTTGGCAAGAAAGAGCCGCTATGGTTTTATCAAATTAAATGTCTTATCTTTCATACATATTACCTCTACTTTTATTGGGTTATAAGAGTTGACGAGTCTTTTTATCCATTGAATCAGAGGAACTATACCATCTAAATTTACACGGCCATGTCAAAGGAAAAAAGCATTAGAAAAGAAAACAACAAAAAGGAACCTGCCAAAAACCTTAAAGAAAAAAGGGCTGAAAAAAAAGCAAAGCAGGAAGATAAAAAACGAAACGGCTAAGCGGCCATTGACCCTTAGGCATTGACTAAAGGCATGGCTACAGGATCAAACTACCCTGTAGCCATTTTTATTGCCTTTCCTTTTCATCCAACCAATACCAGCCTGGCAACAGCTAAAAAATCATTCTTATAGCCAATGATTTTTTCGATATTTTCTGCTTTTAAGTTGAAAGTGATGAGTTTGATCCTGTATATTTGAACCTAATCAAAACCTAAAAAATTACCATGAAATTAAAAAGTTTAAGAAATACCTTGATGGTGATCTTGGGATTTTTGGCCATCCCTTTTTCCTATAGTCAATCCCAAAATAGAGATTTCTATGAATTGAGAATCTATCACATCGAAAGTCCTGAGCAGGAGAAGCGACTGGATAATTATTTGGAGAAAGCCTACCTTCCGGCATTGCACAAAGCAGGGATAGCCAAAGTCGGTGTATTCAAGCCTCTGCTCAGCGACGATAAAGAAGCAGGAAAAAAAGTTTATGTCTTTGTGCCCTACACCAGCATGGAACAGTTTGTGGATTTACCCGCGACTTTGGAGAAAAATACCAAATATCTTAAGGCTGGCAAAGATTATATTGATGCCGCACACGACAATCCTGCTTACCGACGCATTGAAACAAGCCTCCTGCGTGCATTCACAGGAATGCCCCATTTCCAAGAACCTAAATTGAAAGGTCCTAAGAAAAACAGGGTATATGAACTGCGGAGCTATGAAAGTGCCACCGAAAAGCAATACCTCAATAAGGTGAAAATGTTCAATGACGGAGAAATTGAAATTTTCGACCGCTTGGGATTCAATGCAGTTTTTTACGGAGAGGTAATAGCTGGGGCCAACATGCCTAATTTGGTTTATCTTACCACCTTTGAAGATCTGGATTCTGAAAAATCTCATTGGAAAGCTTTCGGGACAGATCCACAGTGGGAGAAAATGAAGGTCATGGACGAATTCCAAAACAACATGAACCGCAATGACACCAGACTATTGTATCCCGCAGATTACTCGGATTTGTAATCTTCTAAACGCAAAGTACGTGAGAGCACACCATGTCCGCTAAGCTGGTATTCCACCCGCTTCTAAGCGCCCACAACAGATCTCCGCGTACTTTGCTTCTATTTTTCTAACAACGTTGTCAATAAAACAAACGATAGGACCTTTAAGGGAGGAAGAAAAATTTAGAGACACAATAACCGAACTTAAAGCAACTTAACTCCTTAACGGTATTTGCACGTTTTATTTGTTAGCAGGGGGATTGATCATGATATGCGCCCTATGGGTACCGGGATCCATGATCCAAGGCATACCTGGAGCCTCCGGACTTAACGGCAATCCTGTGCTTTCTGCGGTGGCGTAAGGAATATAAACCACGTACCGAAAATTCCCGCCTTTGACTTCTCCCGTTTTTGGATCGAAGGCAGATTCATCATTGGCATAAAAAACAAACAGGGTGGTACCATCCTTAGGCATTTTTAGCTGACCGGCATTCGCCTCTTCCTCCCGCTGATCAAAAATCTCCTTAAAGGACTTTCCTTCGCTCTTCAACACCCTTCCCCGATCCATAAAAACCTCCAATTCATTGGGATAGCAGGAAACACTAAAACCCGGACTGTTGGGATCATCTGCAAGGCAAATCATATTGTTAGTGCCCTCTCTAAGCACTACAAACTCTCCATCCGGGCTAAAACCGTATACCATGGCACCGTCCCGGGACTCTTCAGGTGCTGCGAGCAAGGCGGATGTGATTTGAACATCCTCAGAGGGAATGATGACCTGCGCCTGAACGGACTGGCACAGGATGATGGGGAGAAGGAAAATGATCGTCTGCTTCATCTCAAGTTTGTTTATTTTTGATAATTTTCGGATGCTAATGATGTAATTTAAGCATCTTTCCGAAGATACACGATACCTTAACCTATATCGAGAGAAATAAAAAAGGCAACCTTCCTGGCTGCCTTCTTTGCTTAGTAGTTAAAGGATGGATATCATCTTGGTCGGCTTTTTCTTGGCCTCTTCCTTTTTGGGAATCCACAAGCTTAAAATACCGTCAGTATACCTGGCCTTGATCTGATCGGCTTCCACGGTATTGGGCAAATAAAAGGATCTCCTAAAAGCATGATAGCTGAATTCCTTCCTGGTATAATTAGCTTTATCTTCTTCCTGATTGTCTGACAACTCAGAAGAGACAGTCAGCATATCATTGTCTAATTCAACGTGAAAATCTTCCTTCTTCATTCCGGGAGCTGCGATTTCTACGCCAAAACCATCATCGGTTTCTTTAATGTTCACCCGGGGTACAAGACCATTTCCTTCTGTCTTGGACCAATCAAACAAATCCCTGGTGAAGAAATCATCGAACAAAGCAGTCGACAATGGGACGAAGCTGTTTCTTTTAATAAGGTTCATAACTTTAAAGGTTTTAGGGTTTAACATTTATTTAGCTTGTACCTTCCATTACGGAAGAATCAATAAACGTTTCTCAAATGAAATACCAAGGCCTTTTTCCCCGATCCTTTACGTAATAAACAGAAATTTTGACAGCAACCCATGTCATTTTTTCTCAGCATCTTGCCACTATTTCAGCTGTTGCAGTACTTGTTTTTGTTGTGCCGTCAGTGTTTCAGGCATCTTGATGACCAACTTGATGTACAGGTTCCCGTATTGTCCAGGTCGGCCGTAAACAGGCATCCCCTTGCCCTTTAACCGGACCGTTTTACCGTTAGGGGTGCATTCATCTATCTTGATATTCACCTTTCCTGATAGGGTACTGATTTCTTGCCTTCCACCGATTAACGCTGTGAATACATCTAAAGGCTGCTCTATATATAAGTCATCCCCCTTTCGCTCATATCCTGTAGAAGGCGTCACCCGCACGACCAGGTACAGATCTCCTCTTGTCCCGCTCTTTCCCTGCGTTCCTTTACCTTTGACCTTGAGCTTTAACCCCTCATAAGCACCGGGCTTAATTTTTACTTTGATCTTCTCACCTCCCAAGTCAACAATTCGTTCAGTGCCTAAATAGGCCTCTTGAAGGCCAATTGGCACCTCCCCCTTAAGATCGGCCGCCGGAGAATCAAAACCGAAGGAAAAATCCCCTTCTCTACCCATTCTGTCTCCCATACTTCCGAAGAAGGATTCAAAAAAATCAGAAAAGCCGCTACCACCACCAAAGATATCTTCCTGACTGCCTGTTCCGTAAGATCTTCTTTGATTCCTGGGCCCAGATTTTCCATAGGAACCAAAATCCGCATTCTCGTACTGCTTCCAGTTCGAGCCCAATTGATCGTATTTCTTTCGCTTTTCAGGATCACTAAGCACATCGTTCGCCTCTGCGATTTCTTTAAAGCGATCTTCCGCAGTCTTGTCCCCAGGATTTTTGTCCGGATGATGCTTGAGCGCAAGCTTTCTGTAGGCCTTCTTGATCTCCTCCTGCGTTGCCTTCTTGTCCACACCAAGAACAGAATAATAATCTTTATAATCCATGGCTTTTCTCCGTTAAATCATTACGCACAGACTCTTCTAAACAAAGAAGTAGAACGGAATCCGTTCTACTTCTTTCATTGGTGATGTCATATTTAAGCTATCTCTATGGATTTCGGTGGCTGGGGCTTTGCCTCTTCCCTTTTGGGAATCTGTACCGACAATACGCCGTTCACATAGTTTGCGGATATTTTTTCTGCATCCGCATCTTCGGGAAGGTTGAAGCTACGTTCGAAAGACTGGTTGGAGAACTCCATTCTTGAATATCCCTGCCTCTCTTCATGAGCCTCTTCCTTTTTTTCGGAAGAAATAGTTAGCATTTCCTGATCCAACTTGATCTTTACATCTTCTTTGGCTACGCCGGGAACAGCCAGCTCAAGATGGTAACCTTCTTGATCCTCCCGGATGTTTACCTTTGGAAAGGTCAGTCCAGGAACGCCCAGTCCGCTTCGGTTCAAAACATTAAATTCAGGGGAGAAAAGGTTGTCAAACAATCCTTGAAATCTCATTTCGCCGGGTTTTGTTCTTACTAGTGTCATTGCTTTATGGTTTTATTTTTTTCTTCTTTGCTATATCTCCCCTTATTCAAATCCTATTCCAACACAAAAACCGCGAATTTAACGTGACAAATTGACACAATAACACCCAATTTCTTTACATTTTCTGCCAACATGTCCAATGTCCCGGAATTTCGTCCATTTAATATCAATACCGACATCAAGTGCTTCCTGAAAAAATAGCTACGAAAAGAGCCCTTCCAAATCCTCCAACACCGCCTCAACCTCTTTTTTCTTGATCTCGTAAGCCTCATCCTTCTTGACGTTGTTCTGATAATGTTCCCAATGCTTTCGGGCCTTTTTAATCATCCTGGGGGTTATGTCAAATTCTGTATGGTCCAAATATTCCTTCGCCAATACGGACGCTTTATAGTTGCCAAAAAGATAAATTCTTAAAACATCAACAAAATGATTGCTCAAATCAAAGGCCTCGAGGGCTTCTACCAATTCTCCGGAACGGGTGATGCTTTTTTTGTCATGGACAATATCCATCAACGTGTCCAAGGCCTCGTTCTTTTGCTCCATTTTCCCCAAAGTCTTTGCCGCCAAATAGGAGATTTCCCAATCCTCGTGGTGAAGCAATTCTCTCACCTTCAGAAACACTTCCTCCGTGCCGATTGTTGCCAGTTGCTCGGCATATTTGTAGGCCTCTCTCTCCTCTTTGTTGGTCATCTTGTCAATCAATAAGTCAATATCTTTTTCCATAGGTTGATTTTTTCTGGTAATTTCACAAATATACTACCATTGATGATGAATACCGTTTTAATCACCGAAGATCAGAGCCAAACACTTCTCCAATACCTTCGGGTACAAGCCATAAATTTTGAGTTTGTTGCTGCAAAAAACCAGCTGGTATTTTATCGGGACCATTCTATCATGCTCACCTTCAGACTGCCCATCAGCATGGATTCTCCCCAGGCCTTCTATGACTATCCGGAGGACCGTGCTAACTATGTATTGCTGATGATCCGTTCGGGAATTGCCAGTGCGGGCTATTTTGAGGATGGAATGAACATGGATCATAAGGTGTTCAGAGCTTATATGGTAAGGAAAAAGCAGGGAATGAGCCAAGTCAAATACCTCAAGACGAAAGGGAAATCTCGAGCCGGATCGCGGGTAAGACTGGCCGGGACAGTGGAATTTTTCGAAGAAATCAACCAGCGCCTCCAAGTTTATTTTGCGGAGAACTTTGTCAACAGGATCGGCATAAGTTGCCCAACCACACTCGTTCCTTATCTATACGGATCAAAAATTGCTACACCCTTCGAAAAGGATGACCCCAGAATCCTTAAAATCCCCAAACATGTTCAGAATCCCACCTATGAGTCCTTGATAGAAACCAATAACTACCTGTTGAAGGGTGAAATCAAATACACAGAGGAAGGCGCGGAGCTATTCCATGAGTTAAACAACATGTTGGAAAAAAGCGATAATCTTTCCACCGACGAGGATTGGTAAAAGGGCACAAAAAAAGGCCATTATCGCTAATGGCCTTTACTTTATTAAATGTATTTCTAAAATTCTTGGGTCTGCCAATCAGCACCAATCAATTCCTGAAGCTTTTTGTCATATTCCAAAGCTTTGGCATCGTTTTTCAACCTGGTGTGAACTTGGAACAAAATACGCATGATCTCCGTGTTTTCAGGCTGTAATTCAGAAGCTTTAGTGAAATAAGGAACTGCTTCTTTGTAAAGGTTATCTGCTTCAGTAAGCATAGATTCAGATTTCTTTTCCCATTCCTCATCTCCCAAGTTATTTACTTCATTGATGATTTCTCTCGCGTTGTCCAAATAAACTGCCCCGGCGTAGTAGTTACCTTCGAAGAAGTTAGGATCAGTTTCCACCGTCTTTTTATATTCTTCCAAAGCACCTTGAAGGTCACCGGATTGCTCCTTCAAATAACCATATCTCAATCGGATGGCAGTATTGTCGGGATCCGTTTCTAGAGCAGTCTTAATGGAAGCCATCGCCTCGTCCATTTTGTCCAACTGAAGCAACAACTGAATTTCAAATTCGGCAAGTCCTTTATCTGTAGGATAGATCTCTCTTGCTTCATTGACCAATCTGTAAGCTTCATCTTGATCCTTGTCTTCCGCGCTCGCTATCTGGATAAGGAAATAATAGGCATTAAGCTTATTGTATTCTTCCACTTCCAGCAACTGGGTAAAATATTTTTTTGCTGCTTCAAATTCGCCACTTGCATTGGCGGTATAGCCGGCATTGAATACCAGAGAAGTATCCGCTGGGTCAATGTCCGCTGCCAAGGAGAAAAATCCGAAGGCATTTTCCATATCTTCGTCTTCGTATCTATCCAACGCCTTTATAAACGATGCATTCTTCAGCTGCAGCACCCCTTCACCCTGAAGTCCTTCTGGAACACCATCCATAACCGGCTTATAAACTTCCTTCCCTATTTTGGAAGAAGAATCATTGCCAGCCAATTCCATGGTCTTCTGGAAAGAACCCAAAGCTGTTCTTCCCAAGCTTAGCGTCTCAGCGGTATTAGATGAATCAGCAGCAAACATTTTAGTTTCGATTTTTCCTTTTAGCAGATAAGTATCAGGTTGATTACCCGTTTCCGCATCTTGCATAGCAGCCTGGATCTCCGTATATGCTTCCTGAAGACTCCCCTTACTCATATTTTTTTCAGCAGACTTAACTACCTTTTTTTGGCCAAATGCTACTGTAGCGATTCCAACCAAAGCTAATGATAAAATTAACTTTCTCATTTGTTGTTCTTTTAATCTAAATTATTTGGTTCGTGAGCTTGATTATCTTGATTTGGATTTTGATCGCTATCTTCATCCGGTGGTAAATCCGTTACAACTTCCTCAATTTTCATTAATTTTTCTACTGAGGATATCTCATCGTTCTCCCCTAATTTGATGAGCCTTACCCCTTGGGTAGCTCTTCCCATTACCCGAAGGGCTGACACCGGAGTTCGGATGGTGATCCCTGATTTGTTTATGATCATCAAATCATCCGTGTCCACCACTTCTTTAATGGCTACTAGCCCGCCGGTTTTTTCGGTAATACTCATGGCCTTTACCCCTTTTCCGCCCCGGTTGGTAATTCTGTAGGCATCCAAAAGCGATCGTTTGCCGTAACCTTTTTCGGAGACAACCAATAATGTTGCATCCTCCCTCGACGCACAAACCATGCCAATCACGTGTTCCGAATCAGTCATGTTGATAGCTTTTACACCAGTCGCTGTCCTTCCCATTGGCCTTACGGCTGACTCGTGGAAATGAATGGCCCGGCCGGAACTTGCGGCAATAATAATATGGTTGTCCCCATTGGTCATTTCGACGTTAATCAACTGATCATCTTCCCTGATATTCAAGGCAATAATACCGTTGGACCTAGGTCGGGAATACTTTTCTAAAGTGGTTTTTTTGATGATGCCTTGCTTGGTGACCATCACCAAAAAGTTATTGTTGACATAATCCTCATCAGCCAGATCGTTTACCTGAATGATGGATCTGATTCTATCATCACTTTCGATGTTGATCAAATTCTGGATCGGCCTTCCTTTGGACGTCTTGGTACCCTCCGGAATAGCATAGGTTTTTAACCAAAACAACTTGCCTTTGTCGGTAAAGATCAGCAGGTAGTTATGGGTATAGGCGGTAAATAGATATTCCGTGAAGTCGTCCACCTTGGTAGAAACGCCCTTGGACCCTACCCCGCCCCTACTCTGGGTCCGGTATTCTGTCAGGACGGTTCTTTTGACGTAGCCTTCATGTGACACCGTGATAATGACCTCCTCATTGGGGATCATGTCTTCGTAGTTGAAATCCTCAGCATTGTATTCAATGGTGGTTCGGCGCTCATCTGCGTACCTGCCCTTCATTTCCAACAATTCCTCTTTGATGATCTGCATCCTCTTCTCTTCGCTGGCCAATATCGCTTTAAGCTCCTCGATCAGCTTCATGATCTCGTCGTACTCGTTCTGGATCTTTTCACGCTCCATTCCGGTAAGACGCTGCAACCTCATATCCAAAATGGCCCTGGCTTGGATTTCACTCAATTCAAACCGTTCCATCAAGCCTGATCTCGCTGTTTCCGGATCCCTTGAGCTTCTTATCAGGTTGATCACCTCATCCAAGTGGTCCAGAGCAATCAAATAGCCCTCAAGGATATGGGCTCTCTTTTCAGCCTCTTTTAACTCGTATTCTGTCCTTCGAACAACTACCTCATGTCGATGGTCCACAAAATGGACGATCATATCCTTCAGGTTCAACGTCTCCGGTCTGCCTTTTACCAGAGCCACGTTGTTTACACTGAAAGAATTCTGTAGTTGCGTGTGTTTATAAAGATTATTCAGAACAACGTTGGAAACGGCATCGCGCTTAAGTTCGTACACAATCCTCATACCCTGTCTGTCGGACTCATCTCTTATTGCAGATATCCCATCCAATTTCTTCTCGGTAATCAGCTGCGCAGTCTTCTCCACCATATTGGCTTTGTTGACCATGTACGGGATTTCTGTGATCACAATCATTTCCCTTCCGGAATCTTTGTGCTCCACAGATGCCTTCCCACGAATAATCACCCGGCCTCTTCCTGTTTCGAAAGCAGATTTCACCCCGTTATACCCGTAAATTATCCCTCCTGTAGGAAAGTCCGGCGCAATAACATGTTCCATCAAATCCGCTACAGAGATCTCCTTGTCATCTATATAGGCCACGATGCCATCCACCACTTCGCCCAAGTTATGGGGAGCCATGTTGGTGGCCATTCCCACCGCAATTCCGGATGCCCCATTTAACAAAAGTGCGGGGATCTTGGCAGGAAGTACCGTCGGTTCTTTGAGAGAATCATCAAAGTTGAACTGGAAATCTACCGTGTCCTTATTGATATCAATCAGCAATTCCTCGGCAATGCGCTTCAATCTTGCTTCGGTATAACGCATAGCGGCGGCACTGTCACCATCTATCGACCCGAAGTTTCCCTGAGGATCCACCAAGGGATACCTGAGGGACCAAGGTTGTGCCATCCGCACCATACTTTCATAAACTGCTGAATCGCCGTGTGGATGGTATTTACCCAATACCTCACCGACGATTCTAGCTGATTTTTTGTGGGGTTTGTTATGTGTTACTCCCAGTTCCTGCATGCCGAAGAGAATCCTCCGGTGCACTGGTTTCATTCCGTCTCTAACATCTGGCAATGCCCTGGAAACAATTACCGACATCGAATAATCGATATAGGCACCCCGCATTTCATCCTCGATGTTAATCTGAATAATGTTCTCGTTTTCTCCCTGAGCCATAAATAAATTCTCAACAATAAGACTGCAAGTTAAGAAAAAGAACAGGCTTTAAAAACATTCTATCGCACTAAAAACCCTTTATTTGTACCATTGCCCAACTTTTCTGTCCTGCATTTTCCATATTGAACTCCCCCTGAATTCCACCCCGTTGTGCAAATGCTTCATTACTACCCCGCAGCCTCCGACTTTACATCTTTTAGTGCCTGGGATACTGATGGATAGCCCTACATTTACCGTGTAAAGGTTTTGTTTAATGATGTGGGACTCCGGTATTTCAACATTGTTCTCGCTTACTATTCTGTCATAGGACAAAGTACTAAAGCTGGCTGCCGGTTTAACAAAAATCCTAGCATATTCGGAAAAGTCCCTTTCGATCCTCAAGCCAAGGGAGTAAAAGGGTTCTGTAACTGATAAATGGCTGTCATAGGATTTGTTGATCTTGAGCGATCCATACTCCCCTTCCAGGATAAAATGCCAAGGATAATCCTGCCTTACCCGCTGCTTAAGCTCCGATTGCATATAATAGTTGTTGCCAGAATATTTTCTATACCGCCATCGCAAAAAGGCCGCCCGCCGCTGCGCATTATATAACACCAATCCAAACGTTCCATAAAACTTGTCAAAAGTATAGGAAGTCCCTTCAAGCTGAAACTCCTGACCCGCCAACCCCAGGTTTTGCATCTTTCCAAACTCCCTGCCATAGCCGCCTCCGATAGTAAAAAACCCAAACATATTGATCCTTAACCCAGCATTGACAGGAAATGCATAATCAGCCCCCTCAAAGGTGCCTGTGTTGTCAATAGGCATACTGACGTCAGATCCATTCTGAATAGGGTAAGCTTCTGGTACAGCGCTGGAAAAGTCCAACCGATTTTGGTGGTAGCCATACCCGGGTGCAATCTCAAAACTGATCTTGCTCACCGCGTTGCGGAAAACGTTGCCTACATTGCTTTCGCTTTTTCTACTGCTGATTTTCCTTTCAATACCAAAAATATCCTCCTCCTGTGCCAGGGATCTTACAGGAAGGATAACAGAAGCCAGAGCCGCAATGATGAGCCCCCGGCGGATTTTTGATAAACCATTCATCGTACTAATTGTTTATTGTGATGATACTGTAACGAAGAAAAACAAAAAAAACCTCACAACGGAGGTTTTTTATTCTTTCGTTCTTAAAATGATGTTAGGCTTCCGGATCCTTTTCAGCCGATCTTTTTTCCTTAAGCTCTGCTGTAAGAGAATCTACCTTTTCTTTGACTTCAGGATCTGCTTTGTAGGCCTTATTTACTTTGTTATAAATGGGAACTCCCAAGACCTCCTCATCCTTAATCAAACTCACTTTTAGTTCAGTCACTTCAGATTTTACGGCATCCATAGCAGCCAGAATACCTTCATAAGCCGCTTTTTCTTCCGCAGTAAGGTTTAGGCTACCCAACTTCTCCTCATTCCCCCAAGCCGCTTTGATGTCGTTGTACCGGCCTGGCTCTATCACCTCATGGTTTTTGATCATTTCAATCACTTCTTCGTTTTTCATTTCATAAAACGCTGTGACGGAATCTTCCATGGCTGCGAACTTCATCAGTTCTTCTTCTGTAATTTCCTCTGTTGCTTCTTGGGCGTAAACATTTACGCTTAATAGGCCGATCATTAGAAAAGCCAATACGGTTAGTTTTTTCATAGAATTTTCTTTTATGAATTTGTTCAAGTTCCAATAAACTTGAATATTGTTATTTTCACAAGAGAAAACGTAAAAAAAAATCCAAGTATTGCTTACCTCAGCAATTTTTTTTGACAATGGACGCAATAGCCCTGAATGGTTTTTGATCCATAGGGCCCTTTGCGCCGCCCGTTATTTATTACCTTTCAGATTTTGTATTGTGGCTTTAGGATCTTTGGACGAAAACACAAAACTCCCTGCGACCAATACATCCGCACCCGCCTCGACCAAGGCTGTCGCGTTTTTTTCATTGACGCCACCATCTATCTCAATCTTTGTATTGGATCCCGCCTTTAGTATAATTTCCTTTAGCCTCCGGATCTTGCTATAGGTATTTTCTATAAACGACTGTCCCCCAAATCCAGGATTCACGGACATCAAGCAGACCATATCTATTTCAGCAATTATATCAACCAACAACTCCACCGGGGTATGTGGATTTAAGGCGACACCAGCCTTGCAGCCCAGGGATTTGATCTTCTGAATAGTCCGATGGAGGTGGTTACAGGCCTCATAATGCACGGTAATTACAGCTGCCCCAGCCTCCTTAAAACTCTCCAGATAATTATCCGGGTTGACGATCATCAAGTGGACATCCAGAGGTTTGGTGGCATGCTCATGAATTGCAGCAGTAACCGGGATCCCAAAGGAAATATTGGGTACAAAAACCCCGTCCATAATATCCACGTGGATATAATCAGCGGAAGAACTGTTCAACATCTCAACTTCACGCTGCAGATTCGCAAAATCCGCGGCTAATATCGAAGGGGCAATAAGTGGATTCATTTTTCTAAGGGATAATGGTGATTATTTAATAAGGGCAAGACGGGATTCCGATACCGGATATCCTACCCTTCATGCTTGCATCTTTGTTTTCGGCTCTTTGTGTCCACTGATCTTCCTTATCCGCCACCTCACTTCAGCAAGAGCTTGAACCGTTTTCTATCTCCCTGTTCGCGACATTCAACAATATATAGTCCCGGAGAAGTACTTTTTAATCTGATCTGGTAGGGGCTCTGCAGAGAATTCCTCGTCAAACTGTGGTCGGCAAGGACCTGTCCTTGGGGGCTGATCAACCTGAAGTCACATTCCTTTTCCTTCCCATAGTAAATGAAAAGCTCGCTCCCGTCCAAGGGGTTGGGATAGATATAGGATTTCAGTTTCTCTTGACCGATGTCCAATATCTCCCCATAGTAAGCGTCCTTAAAATTGGGAATGCCATAGCCCAGCTCGGTATTGGGATCGTCTGCAAGGGTACCGCTGGCTAGCAGACGGTCCATCAATTGCTGACGGGTCCAATCAGGCCTTGCCTGCCATAAGCCCGCTGCCAATGCGGCGATCTGGGGACTGGTAAAAGACGTTCCGCTGGAAGAATTGGGGCTTTCGATCTGCTTCCAGATCGTCACGCCACTTCCCAAAGCTACCAACTCCGGCTTGATCCGGCCGTCAGCGGTAGGTCCGGTAGAGCTAAAACCTGATTTCTCCAAGTTGTTGGTAACTGAACCGATGGCTAGGATTCCCTCTGCATCCGCAGGAACGGTAATGGTTTTCCAGCTCCCATTCCCTTCGTTTCCGGCACTGCTAACTACCAAAATGCCCTTTTGTGCCGCCATAGTAGCCCCTTGGGTAATAACAGCTGTCTTGCCATCCAAATCCTCGAGCTGATAATTCATCGCGGGATCATCAAACCGGTTATAGCCCAGGGAACTGTTGATGATATCTACGCCCAAGCTGTCCGAAAACTCTGCTGCCCGAACCCAGTTATATTCTTCGATCTTGTATTCTGAATTGACATCTTCCGTAATACAGAGGATGTAATGCGCCCCATAGGCACCTGCTACCAGTTTGCCAGGCTCGTTGGCAGCCATCACCGATAAGGAAGCTGTTCCATGGCCATCGGCCTTAAATACATCTGTGGAACCCTGGATCACGAAATCTTTTGTGGCTATGATTCGCTCTTGATCAAACAGATGTTCCATACCAGAAATTTTATCAGTGTTGGAAAATCCAGCATCAAATACCGCTATGATGATACCGGCCCCGATATAGCCTTCCTCATGCATGGCTGGAATCCCCAAAATCTCATTTTGGAAATCATATGCATCCGACTTCTTGGATTTGAGTCGGAACGATGCAGGAATTCTCGGGGATTCCTTCTTCCCATCCAGTTCCTGGGAATAATATCCCCTTCCCACCAACTCAGTGCGCTGTACAAAAGGCAGGGCATCGAGTTCCTGTACCTGATCCTCTGTGGCCACCACTATGGAGACATTCAGCCACTTGGAATGGTAATGCACCTCTTCTACCAAAGTTGAGACCTGCTCTATGTATTTCGGAGAAACCGGCAAGTCGGCGCTATCCAGCCCAATCCCCTCTCTGATCCTTCTATCCAAAGCTTTCGTCAACATCAACTCCCCGGGTACTTCCAGACTGTACTGGGACTGCGGCTTGTATTTATAATGAACCGCATACCTGTCTTGCGCCATTGCGAATAGGGGCAGGATAAGCAGAACGCCAAGGATCACCAACCTTCCGATTTTAACCATTATCAATTAACTTTAGATGGGTTGACCGGCCAGAGTCCACGATCTGCTGGCCGAGGCAATCATTTCTCGAACAATAGGTCAGTACCTCATAGTAACTTTCTACCAGTCCGACCTCTTTTGCAAAAATTTCATATCTGTTGTCGCGAAGGGTGATCAAGTCATCTTCAGCATGTTGCAATACTTTGACAGCCGGGGAAAACGCCAAGCTTCCCAACTTATAATCTTGCAGTAATTCAAGCTGATAGGTATCTTCTTGGTCGGAAATAAAAATATTGGCATCCCATTCTTTGCCCTCCAAGGGGGGAAAGACCAAGGCCACCTTATTCTGGTTTTCGCTGTTTTTTACCAATGCTCCCTCACTTATTCTATAGGTGTATTTGCTCTCGGGTTGCCAGCTTTGTCTATCAAAAGACTTCTCCCGGACAAACAAAAAAACCTGCTCCCCTACTGCATTGATATAATCAGAGGCAATCTGATCCTTATAATAAAAAGTATCGGTCTCAACGTCCGATTCTCCAAAGTACATGGTCTCTTCTACCTCGTATTCCCAAAATTTACCGATTCCCAAAGGCTGGTAGTCAAGACCCGGATCCAGGGCAGCCTCTTCCGTCTCACCACAGGAAGCCAACAGGAGCAACAAACCGAAACATCTCAAATAGAATTTACCCATACCAATTCGCACACTCGGCCCCAAAATTACATCTTTTCATCCAATTTTGGTGATGGTTTTGAGAATTTGGAGAAGAAAGGATCGAATGGACCGTAGGAAGAACTATTCTACCCGACACTTCGCCACATTTTTCGGCTATTTTTTTCTTCATTGCATCCCACGCTCAGGGACAGCCATTATGAAATTCCAAAAATTAAACGAAAGCGCTATCTTTGGAGATCGATACGCAATTCAAAAACAAATCTGCAATGGCTCTTAAGACTTTTGTTAAAGTAAGCAATGTGAACAACCTCAGTGATGCACGGTACTGTGCCGGGATGTATGTGAACTTGATAGGCTTTAACCTGGAAGAAAACAACCCCAACTACCTTTCGCCCCAAAAATTTAAGGAAATCACCGAATGGCTTTCGGGGCTGGAGTATGTGGCGGAATTCGAATATTCCCATCCAGACACCATTTTGGAGACCATCAAAGACTACGATATCCAATACATACAAATCGGGGAAAAAGCGCATATCCAGATGTTGCTCAATACGGGATTTACCCTGATATTAAAACAACAGATCCGGGACAATGACGATGTCCTCAACCTGATCGCCATAGCCCCTAGCCTGCGCGACAATGACGTTATTCTGTTGCTGGAATCCGATATCTCTCTGAACCAAGAACTTACGGGAAGCATACAACACCTGGCCCAGCAGACAGCAGTATTGTTGGGGTTTGGCTTTGGTGCCAATACGGTGGATGCGGTAATAGAACAGACCCAAGTGAAAGGTATAGCCCTAAACGGCGGCGATGAAATCAAGCCCGGGCTAAAGGATTTTGATGAGCTGGCCGATATTCTGGAGGTCCTTGAAGTGGAAGAATAGCTAGGGGAGAAATATCCAAGTGATATGTAGGATAAAAAGCGAAAGCCTCTGAGTCAAAGATTCAGAGGCTTTTTCAAACTCAACCTACGGTTCTTGCTATTTAACTCCTTGGCTTCGTATTGGCGCTCGTTACTCTCAAATCCTCTACCCTCCTCCTAGCAACATTACCAGCAGGGGCGATTCCTATCTATATCACGGCGGAGAAGCCCATCACAACATCCTCCATTTTTTCACATGCTTGATCCTTGAGTTTTGTGACTTCATGGCATTTGCCATTTCCCTGATGAAAGGGTTCTGACACCGTTGACTTCCTGAAGGGTGCTCAAAAAGAAGGAATCCTCCCATCGCAACGAATAAATCCCTATATTTATTCCTGCGATAATTAATTATAAACCTTAAAACACCTATGAAAAAACCAGCACTAATAGCCTTAGGCTGCCTTCTTTTTGCGGCTTTGCCTGCCTTGTCCCAAACAGGTAAAGTGTATGACAATCTTACGGTCACCAGCACCATTTTAAAAAGCGAGCGGAAATTCGCCCTATATCTTCCTCCCGATTACGAATCTTCCGAAAGAAGTTATCCGGTGCTCTACCTGCTACACGGCGCAGGAGATGACCAAACCGGTTGGGTACAGTTTGGAGAAGTCCTCCATATTGCCGACAAGGCGATCAAGGAAGGCAACGCCACTCCCATGATCATCGTCATGCCGGATGCTGACACTGGAAGAAGGGGTTATTTCAATGACATACAGGGAGACTGGGATTACGAGAATTTCTTTTTCCAGGAGTTGATCCCACATATAGAAAAAACCTACCGCGCCAAGACCCAAAAACGATACCGCGCGATCTCTGGGTTATCCATGGGCGGCGGGGGCACCTTTATGTATGCGCTACACCGGCCAGAGATGTTTTCTGCGGCAGCACCTTTGAGTGCTTATATCGGCCCCCTGTCTCTGGAACAGGCCAAGCAAAGGATGCCAAAAGACAACAAATTCACTGACGATCAAATCAAGACTTACTTTGAGCGGCACAATGCCATCAGCTTGGTAGAACAAATGCCCGATGATCAGAAAAATGCCGTCCGATGGTACATAGACTGTGGCGATGATGATTTCTTATACGAAGGCAATAGTTTGGTGCACATTGCCATGAAAAAACATGAAGTCCCTCACGAATTCAGGATCAGAGACGGTGCCCATACCTGGACCTATTGGAGGGAATCCCTTCCAGATGTCCTAAAATTTGTATCTGCGAGCTTCCACCAGTATTAAAAGCGGCTTGTGGAAGGGATGCTGAGAAGTATAGAATGAAAAAGCAAAAAAACGGAGGGGTTGAGAAGTTTGTCCGGGCGGACCTAACTTCTCAACCTTTTCCTAAATAAATTCAAATTTTAGGTATTTGATCTTTTCCCCCTGCTCACTAAACATTTTTTCATAGCGGGTTTGTATGCCGAAGTGGTCATCTTTGTATTCCGACAGATAAAAGTTGTGGGTGGATGCCAGTATTTTCGTCTGGTCACGCTCTTGGAGCACTTCTAGGGTATAGTCGAAAAGTCCGGTATTATCGGTTTTAAAATGAACAATCCCGCCTTTTTTTACCAAGGTTTGATACATTTCCAGAAATCTTGGTGAGGTCAACCGCTTCTTCTCATCACCCTCCCTAGGACGGGGATCAGGGAAGGTAATCCACAGCTCATCGATCTCTCCTGCCGCAAAAAATTCATCTAATCTCTCTATCTGGCTTCTCAAAAAAGCTACATTATCCAAGCCTTCGGCCATGGCAATGGTGCTTCCTTTCCATATTCTTGAACCCTTGATATCAACGCCCACGAAATTGCTCTCGGGATATTGCCTTGCCAAGCCCACGGTAAATTCTCCCCTGCCACAAGCCAGTTCCACCACTAACGGTTGATTGTTATTAAACTGCTCTTTGTTCCAGTTTCCTTTTATATTATTGAAAATGTCTTTGCCCAGTTGGATGACATTTCGGTTGATTTCATTTTGTCTAAACCTCTCTAACTTGTTACGGCCCATTCTTATAAATTTTCTAATTCTGCTACTACAAAAGTACTTCCCCCGACAAAGACCAAATCTTCCTTATCCGCTATCTCCAGTACCTGTTTTAATGCTTTATTTACATCCGGCTCCACCCTACCCTTTAATCCTGTCTCACTGGCCTTTTCGGCCAGTGTAGCTGCCGGCATGGCTCTTGGAAGCTTTGCCTCGCAAAAAAAATAAGTCGCCTCCTTGGGCAAAAGAGATAAAACAGGGAAGATGTCCTTATCATTGGACATGCCCAAGATCATGTATAAGTGTTGATAAGGGATGGTGTTGATCTGCTGTACAATCATGGCGATGCCCTCGGCATTATGTCCGGTATCACAATATACCAGGGGATGCTCACCAAGCTTCTGCCATCTGCCTTTCAATCCCGTGTTGGTGATGATCCGGCTGAGCCCGCGCTTTATGATATCTTGGTTGATTTCCGGTATTTCATCTTTCAATATGGCCAAAGCCTGTAAGATCCCGACAAGGTTCTTTCTTTGGTAGTGGCCCAACAAATCCAATTGATAGGTATCTGCTCCTTCTTTGCCCCTCACCTCATATGTTACACACGAATCACGGGAATCAACCATACCCTCCTGAACCTGGTAGTTTTGGTCGGCAAAATAAAGGGCCGCTTGACGTTCGGCAGCAATCTTCTCAAATACAGGCTGGGTCTCCCGATGGGTCTCACTGACGACGACTGGTACGCCCGCTTTGATAATTCCTGCTTTCTCAGCCGCTATTAATGGAAGCGTATGGCCCAGATACTGTACATGATCCATCCCGATATTCGTGATGACGCTGAGCTGCGGCACAATCACGTTGGTACTGTCCAGCCTTCCTCCAAGTCCGACTTCAATGACCGCATAGTCCACTTTTTGACGGGCAAAATAATCAAAAGCCATTCCCACTGTCATTTCAAAGAAACTCGGCTGCAGCTGCTCCAAAAAGTCCTTATTCCTGGAAACAAAGTCTATCACCCCTTGTTCCTCGATTTCCTTTCCGTTAATCTTAATTCTTTCAGTGAATGATTTCAGATGGGGAGAAGTATATAATCCGACTTTATAACCGGCTTCTTGAAGGACGGATGCCAAAGCATGGGAGGTACTTCCCTTGCCGTTGGTACCGGCCACGTGAATGCTTTTAAATGAAGTCTGTGGATTGCCCAGATGCTCACAAAGCTTCAAGGTATTGTCCAGATTTGCCTTATAGGCGCTATGGCCTATGCGTTGATACATCGGCAAGGCATTGAACAGGTAGTCCAATGTTTCCTGATACGTCATGGCCAAGGTTAATCTACTTTAATAATGAAGGTGATTTTACCTGTGGAATACTCGGCGGACGGATTGCCGCTTTGCCTTTTAAAAGTAAGCTTGTTGACTACTCCCCTATAATAAGCCAGGACTTCATTGCTTACATTGTACGTCAAGGGTATAGCCTGTACGATGCGGCCACTGTCATCAACTGTAATCTTAAAGACAATTTGGCCATTGCGGGTAGATACATTATCACTGATATTGGGTCTAGAGGAAAAATCCCAGCCTGCCAGATCCAAGTTATATCCTGCCCCCTCCCCGGCATTTCCCTTGCCGGATTGCATGATAGAACGGCCATCTACTGTCCCCGCCGGATTTCCTTCATCTCCGCTACGGGTGGATGAACCTTGGTTACTTCCCGCGGCAGGTTGCTGGCTATTGCCTGAGGTACCCCCTGCACCAAAGAGAGCCCTAGGATCTACTTTAGGTTTTTCTTCTGCCTTTTGGACCGTTTCTTCGGCAGCTTTCTCTGCAGGCTTGGCCACAGGCTTGCTAGCCTCTTTGGGAACCGTACTTTCTTTAACGGCCTCGGAAGTGGTTTCTGCTCCTTTTATGGGGCTGGGCACGGCAGATTTAGTTTCGAAAGAACTCTTAGATTCACTCGGTATGGGTTTGGCGGCCTTAGTTTCCAGCTGCGCCACCGGCACTACCGCTTCAGTAACTTTGGGAGCAGGTTCTCCTGGAGCGGCAGCCTCTGTATTTGGAACCTCGCTTACAGAAGGGGGGGCGGTAGTTTGGTTGTTGGCACTGCCTTCGTTGGTAAATCCGAGGTTAAGTTCCAATCCATACTGCGGTATAGGAGGAACGGGCTGTCTCCATACCACCACAAAAAATATAGCCACCAATACCAAGGCGTTGACAACAACCGTGATGATCATGGCCTTTCTTCTGTTTTCCGTCTCTTCTTTATTTACCTCCCAAGCTTCCATATTGGTATTTAAAATGGTTTGGTCGCAATGGATACATTGGCCTGAAGAGAAGCGGCTATCCCGCCTATTTCCACCAAATATTCCACTGGCACATCCTTATCTATATGCAATACTACCTGTCCTTTCTTACCCTCCAACAACAAAGTCAGTGCATTTTTAATTTCATCCCTGCTGACTACTTTCTCATTGACCGAATACCGAAGGTCTTTGGTCACCGTGACGGTGACTTCCTGCATGATGATGTCAGAGGTCTCACTCGACGGCAAATTGACCGGCAAGCCGGATGGGGTGATAAAAGAGGAAGTCAGCATAAAGAAGATCAGCAACAGGAAAATAACGTCCGTCATGGACGACATGCTGAACACCGATTCTATCTTATTTTTTGTCTGTAAAGCCATTACTTTTTCTCCTGTAAAAGGTCAATAAATTCAATGGTCGTATACTCCATGCTATGTACCAATTTTGAAACCTGTGTCACCAAGTAATTGTAACCCAAATAAGCGATGATCCCCACCACAAGACCTGCGGCTGTGGTAATCATGGCTTCATAGATCCCCGATGACAACAGCTTGGGAGAGACATTCCCCTCCTCCTGCGCTATGGCAATGAAAGCCTGAATCATCCCCGTCACGGTACCCAAAAAACCGATCATTGGAGCCGCACCCGAAATGGTTGCCAAGAGGTTAAGATTTTTCTCCAACTTGTAAATTTCAATTTTCCCCACGTTTTCAATCGCTACCTCAATGTTCTTCAAAGGGCTTCCGATCCGTTCGAGACCTTTGGCTATCATATTGGCCACAGGCGTGTCCTCTCCTTGGCAGATCATCCTGGCCTGCTGTATGTTTCCGCTTTGAACCATCATCTTGACCTGATCTACCATGGCCTGGGGAGTTTTGGCCGCCTTTTTCAGCGTGATCAATCTCTCAATAAAAATATAAATAGCCAAAATAAACAGGGCATAAAGCGGGATCATCATATACCCTCCCTGAATAAGAAGATCCAAAAGTGCGATGTCGGACGATCCGGTCTCTAAAGTTGCCAAAGAATCGGCAAGCGTGTCGTTGCCAGTAGATAAAGTTTGTAGTAAAGTCATATTAATATTTCAAAGCCCATAAGTTCTCTTTAAAGCCGTCTTTGACACGGTTTATTTCCTCCAATGCCAAAGCAAAGGTTTCATACTGGCCAATAGCCAGCCTATAATAAATTATTTCACCATACGGATAGACTAGAAAAGTGTTCATCCCTTTTGCATTGAGCTCTTCGGAATGATCCTTGGCCATATCTTCATCGACAAAACTTCCCACCACGACAAAATAACGAGGGCGGTCAGCTCTTGAGGTAATTTCAGTTAAAGTAAATTCTTCAACTTCCTCTTCCAAAATTACCTCGGGTTCAGGCTCTTGAACCTGAGGTGCAGGTTCTTCTGCCACCAGCTTTGGTTCTGGATCTTTGACTGTTCCATCTCCCTGCGGGGTACTGAAATAATACCATCCCCCCAAAACAAATACGAAGAATATCAACAGCAAAACCAGCCATCCGTAACTTCTTTTCTTTCCAACTTCTGTACGCCTCTCCTCCGACTCTGCTTTAGAAGGTGCCGGTAAAGTTTTTTGGGCGGCCTCCCCCTCTGCTATTGCGCTGGGAACTTCTGCCGATTCGATTTTGGAGTCCGAAGTAGGGATAGGACTAATCTCAACTTTGGGAAGCCCAAAATCCGCATTCGGATCCGTTTCTCCAAATTTGTCGTTTTCTCTATCTCCTGACATGACCAAAGCTTAAATCATCCATATTTTCTGCGAAACTAAGCCAAAACTTTCATTCCTGCCATTAAAATTTGAAACTCAATCCTGCTATTCCCTGAATTCCCCTCACCCTATAGTTCCAATAAAGCTCATTTTTTTGGTTTAGTAAGTTATTGCCTTCCCCAAATACGGAAAATCTCGGGCTGATAGAATAGTCAACCCTTGCACTTAGGTCAATAATAGGATTTAAAGTTGTGGTCTCACTTGACTGAAGATTTAGAGCTTGGATCCCGCCGAGGAAATTGGCGTTGGCAGTGATGAGCCATTTCTCACCCGCCATAAAAGAGTTGTCCAGCCCGATAGCCCACTCCGGTTTGTGCCAGGGGCTGCTGATGTCTGATAGGGTATAATGATAATAGTCGGCAGAAGCTTGCAGCCGGTACCAATTTTCATATTTCCAGCCCACAGCCACATGGTAGTTTAACAACTGGGTAGTGCCATCATAGATCAGCTGGAACCTGCTGCTGTCGCCAACATGGTTTCCATAAAAATGCATGTTGGAAAATTCGCCGAACTTGATGCCTGCCTTGTAGGACAGCTCGTCATTGATCGCTCCGGTAACACCGGCATCAATTTGGAAATTCTGCACCGTGTTTCGAAGCTCCGTGCTTGGCCCTAGGAACGGGTTCTCCATGACAAAGTCATAGTAGGTCTTCCGGATGACATCACCCTCGTACTCGGCATAAATACCGAAAGATTCAGACAGGTGGTATGAAGCGAATAGACTGGGGAAAACATGAAAATTGGAGCTCTTATCTACCAGTACATCATTTTCCACTACCAGATTGGCACCGGCCCGCACCTTAAAATCTTCATTGGAATACGTTATATAGGGATAAAATTTTACATAATTCCTGTTGATGTCCGAATACAAGGAATCTGAGGGGGAAGAAATAAATGCCTGGGCTTCGATCCCTCCCTTAAGGAGATCATTATTCGCTGCAATTCCCAATTTGGCCTTCATTCCGGCTTCATGTTCCCGAGCCAGGTAGTTGTCGTTAAATAAACGCAGAGACAGGGAGGCTTCATAATTGAACATTTCCTGCCGGGATATTCTTCTCAAGCCTACATTTCCATAAATGGTATTGAATATTTGGCCGATATCATCGGGTAAGATCTCTATGCCGGGTACTGGATGATATCCGTAGAAATGATGCTTATCCCGGTCATATCCTAATTTTCCAAAAAATTCCGTGTCTTCCTGAAAGAAACTTGCCTCCAGTCTGATGTTGGTATGGTCTTCCGCAGAATTCTTACCATCGACAGGCCCTTCATAAAAACCCTGATGCTTGAGAAAAACCCCAAAATTCAAGTAGTCGCTCTCAATACTATTGATATAAAGTTCGGCTAAGGGGGACTGATAGTTTCCGTAGCCTGCTTTGATATAGTTATGGTACAGAATCCCTTTTGGGTCGGGGAAATTCTTCAAAAAGGGTGGCGTATCCGTTACCACAGGCTGAAGGTCCAAAAAGAAATTCTTCACATCGTACGTGTAATTCCCTTTGCTTTGGGTATTGGGAAGGGCCGGCGTCCGTTCAAATATCCGGGGCTGCTTGGGCAAGGTCAATACCCTATCTTTTCTGATAATAAACTCCGCATCCTTGATCTCCCCACGCTCCCTGGCTTGGGTATCCTGCGCATTTGCAACAGAAGTTTGGATCAGAATGGTTAAACAAATAAAAACCAGATTTTTATACATGCTTATTAATAGATAAATCTTAATCAATTGAGGGTGCGAAGCATGGCATTGGCTTCTGTTTTCACCTCCTCATTGGAGGACTTTTCAACTATCGATTCCAGGGTCGCTTTTGCCTGAAAATCCTCTCCCAGTTCAACATAGTTCTTTGCCAACAGGATAAAGCTTTTGCCATACCAGAAATCATACATGCCAAAGGGGCCTGAGAAATCGAAGATGGTCTCATTCGACTGCACAAATTTGTCCTGATCGTGAAAATGTAGCGCCAAGAGGTATAAAGCTTCAGCGCCCTGAATGGTCTTGTATTCGTTGATCAATGCCATCAGCGCATCTTCGGCCTCCATTCCCTTACCTTGCTGAAGGAGGGATTTGGACTTGATCAATAAGGCAGCAGCCTCAGAATCAGCGGTGATATTCCCCAAGGCAATGACCTTATCGGCAAAGAAGGAAGCAGAGTCAAACTTGGATGTATGGTAATAGGATTCCATAAGGCCTCTAAATGCTTCATATTCTTCTATCTTATCCCTGGCACTTTGTGAAGATCGGATAAAATAAGGAATAGCTTTGCCATAATTCTTATTCTCCATTTCGATCTCCGCAATCTTCTGAATAGCCCGGGACTGCTGGGAGGTTCCGTTACTTTTCTCCAATTCGTAGAAATATTGTAAGGCTTTGGTTTTGTCCCCCAAGCGATAGTAGGAATCGCCTATGAAATACTGTGCTTCCGGCTTCTGGCCTGATTGGGGATAGTTTTTCAGGAAGGTCTCAAAAGAGGAAATCGATTCCCTAAACGCCTGGTTGAAGAACAGGTTTTTGGCGGCTTCGAATTCAATGTTTTGAAGGCTGGCGTTGTCCGGATTGGAATTCCTGTAGGCCCCCAGGTATTTGGAGAATTCCCCTGACCTGCCCTGCAGAGAAAGAGCTTCCTGAAGCCCTACCAATGCGTCGTTGGCATTGGAGGAATTGGGGTAGGTATCCAATATCTTTTTGTAATCATTGATAGTGGCATCATAACTTTTGAGCGAATAGTTGGCTATAGCCCTTCCTTCAAGCGCAAAAGGTACAAAAGGACTGTTACCTTTGGTATTGATCAATTGCGTAAAACCATCCCTAGCTTCCGAAAAACGGTTTTCTTCCATGTTGATTTGAGCCTTTTGAAACAAGGCATCCGCTTGATAGATGCTGTTGGGATAATTATTGATCATCTCTGTCAGCTGCTGTATCGCTTCACTGTTGCGGTTTTCAAAATTCAAAACCACTCCTGCACGGAAATGGGCATAATCTGAAAATTGGCTTCTCTCTTGGATGGCCCTTCTAAAGGTAGCCAAAGCATTGGCAAACTTCTTTTGAACGTAGTAGGTATCGCCTAGACGAACCAGTGCCTCGTCATAATTCTCCTTATTGGGTCTTCCCTGGAGCTTATCGGTATATATTTTGTATTGAGTCTCCGCCTTACCGTATTGGTCGCTGTTGAAATAAGTAGAAGCCAAGCCGTAATGGGTCTTGATCAAATAAGGATCATTGGCATTGGGTCGTAACCGCAATACGGCCTCATAGGATTTGGTAGCCTCCAGCAGGTTGTTATTGACAGCGTGGGTCTCCCCTTTCCAAAAATGGGACTGAATCAGTATCTCTCGGTCAATGGGATAGGTTTGCGATTTGTCAAAGAAGCTAAGTGCAGGAGTGTACTTTCCATCTTTATAATAAGTAATTCCCTGATAAAAAGTTACTTTTTGGTAAGCTGCCTTGATCCTGTCGGACTTCGTCTTCAGCTTTTCTATATGCTCAATTGCCCGAAGGTAATTGTTGGTATTGATCAATGCCTCGCTCAGGTAGTTTTCCACTTCCCTGACATGGGCTCCCTGCGGATAGGAACCGAGATAGGTATCCAGTGCATTCACTGCATCCTGAAAACTCCCCCGCTCCAAGTTTACCTTCGCATAATTGAATAAGGCTTCTTCCTGTATATTCCTATCATGGGTGCTTTTGTAAGCAGCACTAAAACTCGTAGAAGCAAATTGAGGATTGTTGAGCTTAAGATAAGCATGACCCAAATAGTAGCTGGAAACCTGCCCCAACTTATCATTTTCCAGTGCTACCTCTTTAAAATAATTGCTTGCCTGTGCAAACTGTCCTATCTCATACTGTGCCACGCCGGCTTTATATTTTTGGTCACGGGACAAAGTTCCCTTGCGGCTGTTGGTGTAAGCATCATAATAGGTAGCTGCATTCACATAGTTTTTGTTTTCAAAAGATGCCTCAGCCAATAAGAGGTAGATTTCCTCTTTTTTATCCAATGCCCTTCTAGGATCCATTAACGGCGTAGCATAGGCAATTAAGGAATTATAGTCCCCTTGCTGATAATAAAGCGCCGCAAGCATGTAAGGCACCTTGGACGCGTAGGTGGGGGATTTTTCAGCCTGCTGAAAATCCTGGATCGCCTTAGGAAAATCTCCTGCCTCCATGGCAATATATCCCGAGTAGTAAAAAGCATCCGGTACATATTCAGAACCGGTGAGTTTGACTTGTTCAAAATAACCGGCTGCATTTTTATAATCCTTTAGCTGAAAAAAGGAATAACCTGTTTTGAATAAGACATCGGCACTTTGTGTAGCACTGGTTTTGGTGGTGTTTACTTTTCGGAAGTTGTCGATGGCATTTCGATAATCCCTTTTTCCGAAATAGTAATCCCCTAACAGGTGGGCCGCATCATTTGATTTTGGCTCTTTTGAATAGTCGGCCAAAAACTGGTTCAACAAGTCCGGTCCATCCGGATTGTCCAGGTGAAGGGCTGAGGCAGCATGATAAAAATCAACATCCACCTTCTGCGCATCATCAAGAGGTTTTTCTTTCAGGTATTCAAAACTGAATTTGGAAGCTGCGTATTGTTGTTTATGAAACAATTCAAAAGCATCGTCAAAATCTTTGTCAACACTGGTTTGGTAGAAAGTAGATTGGGCATTGGCTTGGCAGGCCATGGCGGCAACCAATAACAAGACTATGGTTTTCTTCATTATGATCAAATGCGTAATTAATGCATGATTTTAAATATCAGTTCCTTTAAAATATGGGATTCTTCCCATCCGTTGGCATTGATACCTTTTGAACGTAGATCTGCTTCTTGCAAGTATCCGATGTTATCAATAACCTTGCCCAATCCGTAATTTTTTGCAGCCAGAAGGTACTCCTTGACAAAATAGGGATTGACTTTAATTTTTGCTGCAACTTCCTTTTCAGATAAATTCTTATTGGCATGCACCAACAACAGCCTCGAAAAATGCAGGTAAAGAAGGGCGATGATGGGGATTAAAGGATTTGATTTTTGGTTTTGACTGAAATGGTTTATGATTTTGTTGGCTTTCAACACATCCCTGAAACTAATCGCTTTGGTCAATTCAAAGTTGTTGTAATCTTTACTGATACCAATATACTGCTGGATGTGGTTGACATCTATTTTGACAGGTTCAGTGAAGTTAATCAGCATCTTATCGATCTCATTGGTCAGCACGTCTAGCTTGTTTCCAATGGATTCAGCGAGCATATGGGCCGCTTTCACATCAACGGTATGGCCTTTTTGCTTGATGTATCCCTCGATCCAGGGACTGAGTTTGTATTCAGGTACTTTCTCCGATTTGACCACCACCGCCCTTTTGTCCATTTCTTTGGCCAAAGGCTTTCTACCATCCAGCGTCTTGTACTTGTGCGCAAAGACTAAAATGGTGCTGGGCAAAGGATTCTGAAGATAGGAAATCAATAGGTTATATGCCTCTTCTTTGTTAAGATCAGAAATATTCTGGGCCTCTTTGACGATGACCACCTGCCTGTCAGCCATCATAGGGAATCGCCTGGCATTATTTAAAACAGTGCTGACATTCGCATCCTTGCCATACATCACTATTTGGTTGAAACCTTTCTCATGTTCAGCTAAGGCATTTTTTTCAATAAAATCAGAAATCTGGTCAATGAAAAACGGCTCCTCCCCCTGTAAAAAATAAATCGGCGCATATTTACCGGACTTCAAGTCCTTTAAAACTTCCTCTGGATTACTTGGCATGGATCTTATTTGAACTAAAAATCAAAGATAAGAATAAATTAGCTTACCTCCCCCTACTTTTCTTTTAACAAATGGGTAAATCTCTGCGCTACCTTATCAATCTTTGGCTTAGATACTTGCTGGATATAGGGATCCCTGGGATTGTGCCTTTCGTAATCCTGATGATATTCTTCTGCCACCCAAAATGTGGTATATGGCACCAGCTCGGTAACGACCTTAGTCTTGTATTCCCCGGAAGCGTTCACTTCTGCTATCGCAGCTTGAGCCAATGTCTTCTGCTTTTCGTTGTGGTAAAAAACAGATGATCTGTACTGCTTTCCAATATCTGGCCCCTGTCTGTTCAATTGGGTAGGATCATGGGCAGTGAAAAATATCTTTAAGAGCGTCTCGTAATCGATCTGTTCGGGATCATAGTAGATTTCCACGGCTTCGGCATGGCCCGTTCTCCCTCCGCTCACCTGCGCATAGGTAGGATTTTTCTCCTTCCCTCCGGCATAACCCGAAACCGCTTCCTCCACGCCTTTGATCTGCTCAAAGGATGCCTCCACGCACCAAAAGCAACCTCCTGCAAAAGTTGCGGTATCAAGTTTGCTATACTCCAGCGTAGCTTTTGTGGGTTTCTGACGGTTTTGCTGTCCCTCACAACTAAAAGCGAGGGTGGCAAGAAAGAATAAGAAGGATAATCTCATCATTTTAAGGTTAATCATGTTCAGCTTTTCAACGGTTTAAACATAACGAAAATAGGGGATCATTGGTTGGTTTGGCATTTTCATTTCAAACAAAAATCCCTTAATTTGAAGCTGCAACCGGAGAACAAATCGACGGGAAAACACCGTGTACGGTGAGTTGGGGAATGATCATATAAACAGGAATCAGAAATGGATAAGTTTGAAGAGGGAATTGGCTATTTTCAGGAGGGAAAATTTGCCGAGGCGCTGGAGGTTTTCAACAGGCTATTGGCTGTCGATCCCGGCAATATCCAAAGTATTCTTTATCGTGGGAGAATACTTTCCCGCTTGGGATCAGTCAAAGAAGCCTTGGAGGATTTTGACCAGCTCGTCCATTTGGAACCCAACAATGCGAACTTCATCAGTGACCGGGCGGTGGTTTTGCATCTATCCCAAAGAAACAAGGAAGCCTTGGCCGAATTGGATCGCGCCTTGGACCTGGATCCAGATAACCCTTACCGGTATTCCAGCAGGGCCTTCCTAAAGGATCGCATGGGAGATCATGTAGGCGCCATTGCTGACTATGAAAAGGCATTGGAAATGGATCCAGAAGATGCCGTCGCTTATAATAACAAGGGCATCGTTGAAGAAAAATTGGGCTATAAAGAACGAGCCACTGCCAGCTTCAAAAAGGCAGATGACTTGGTACGCTACGTACCTGAAAACCCACAACAACCCTCGACGGACGTCTCGGGAGAATCCACGCCAACCCCTGAACCAGACAACACTCCTTCTGCACGGAAAGTATCTTTGTCCTCTTATTTCACCACCTTTGGAAAGGTCTTAAAGGATCAGAACACGCGGGATGAATTCTTCAAATTTGTTACTGATAAACTCAAGGGGAAAAGCTAAGCAATCTTGACAATCCTCTTCTCTTTCTGCTTTGACAGCGGCATTAAATATAGGTCCACCGCAGACTGTAATCTTTGGAAGGCAGGCTCCTATCTGCTCTAGCTTGGGAAAGGTTCCAGTTACTTCCTTTCTCAGCGCTACGACGGAGATTGTCGTCTTATTACACCTTTTTAATTACCAATAATGGTTTGTTGATGAAGTAGGACATTTTCTTGGACAGATTCTGTGTAAAAACCTGCTCAAACCAGATCTTTTTCGTGCTCAAGGTGATTAAAATGTCGCCTTTGGCAGTGATGAGGTAACTTTCTAGTCCAAGACCGGGCTCGTCCCGATAGGATTTCAGGATATAGTTGACTTTTTCATAGCGGATGAAGGGCTGGATCTCAGAGACCATACTTTGGTGGAGTGCCTTATCTATGACGCGGATTTTGGTACCCACATGGACAATGTCAATTTCACTGTCAAAAAACCCTGCCAGCTCTACAACCTTCTGAACAGCCAACTTGTCTTCTTCTATATAATCGGTAGCAAAAACGAGTTTTTTAGGACTTTTAAAGAAGACCTTACGGGGGATAATGAAGACATCCTGCTCTGCTTGTTCGACAATATGACTGGATCGTGTACCGATATAATTTTTCTTAAAATCGTTTACCCCTTCTGTACCCATTACGATCAGGTCGATAGGAGTTCTATTGGCGAATTCAATAATGGTACTCACCACCTTGCCCTCTTCGATCACCGCCTCACAGGAATGTAAACCTTTAGGAAGACTTTCCTTTTGGACCTCAAGGACAAGATTGTCCAGCTTAGTTTGGGCAAAGGATATGAATTGTTGCTCTTCCTTGTTTTTGCTAAAAAGCTTCAGGTAGTCTTCCTTATCCGGAACATGAAAAAGAATTAATCTTGCTTTGTACTTCTCTCCCAGCTTCGCGGCATATTCAATGGCATTAAGGGAACATTCAGAAAAATCAGTGGGACAAAGTATTGTAAAAACTTTCATAATCGTACTTTTAGGTTCTACTAAAATTATATAAATCGACCATTCTCAACATAATTCCCGCAGAGCTGTCTGCCGATAGACAGGTAATGCGGATTTACGCAGAAGTCATCAGCGTTATCAACATCACCGTTCGGATAACCTCAAGAGTCCAAGCCTTATCCCATCGATTTGTATAGTGGTTTATCATAATTAAGGCCATTCATTATTTCCTGCTCACATAAGGGTTGTCCTTGATATAAAACCTCCAAGGCAACAAAGCATCCTCTTCGGCATAGTCTACCCCGATGCGTTTGGTTTGGACAATTTCAGGATCATTTCCCCTGCCCCTTTCTTCTCCTATCCAAATGGGAGAGCCGGTATGATAAAGTACAACATCATTCAGTGTCTTTGTAATTCCGAGGGCACTCGCCAATTTTCCTGGGCCATTGGTGAGATTGATGTGACTTTTGATCTTTCTCCTTTTTTCCATGGCATCCAGGCCTGCTATCGGCTCCACAGCCCTTAGCAACACGGCATGGGGTTCGTCCTTCACATCGGTCACAATATTGAACAAATAGTGTATTCCATAGCACAAATACACATAACTTCTCCCACCTTCCTTAAACATCACCTCCGTCCGAGGCGTCTTGCGGTTGGGATAGGCATGGCAAGCTCTGTCCATTATTCCATTATAAGCCTCCGTCTCCACAATCCTGGATAAAGTGAGCTGATTGTCGATATCCGTCACAATGATCTTTCCCAGTAGCATTTTCGAAATGTGAACCACGTCACTTTCGAGATAAAAACTTTGCGGAAGGATATCAATATTCAGCATGTATAATTGAATACAATTCTAACTTAAAGAATATCTATTATAAAAAAAACAAAAACAAGTAATATCTTTTCAATTCAAAAGACAATTTAATTCAAAAACATCATGCAGATCACAATTAACCAGCAAGAAGCGAAGAAAACGGCTCTCTACCGCTTTCTTTCTCCTCGCCTTCTTTTAAACTTTTAATCACGCTTCTTGTACATCAAAAATCAATCCTCGCAGAAATGCCATAAGTGGCAGGTTCTCCAAGATGGGCTGCACCAAAGTTGTATGCATAATCAACATATCTCGTGTCCAAAATATTTCGGGCCCATAGGGCGAGGGCAACTTGTCCCTTTTGGATACCTAACCTTGCATTCACCAAATGGTAAGGATCCTGTTTCAGCGTATTTTGCAGATCAAAATAGGTAGTTCCCAACCAGAGCCATTCCGCCCGAGCCAGCAAATGGATATCTCTTGAGCTGTCAACAACTCGGTTGTATTGTAGGATTAGGTTAGAAGTAAATTCAGGGGTAAACAATTGCTTGTTCCCCTTGAGGCTTTCGTTATCTTGCTCTCCGGCTACTATAAGCTCCTCAAATTCCGCATCCGTCACTCCCGCATTCCAACTCACCGTCAGATTTCTTCCCATTAATGCCGTGACTTCTGACTCCAGTCCCATACTGGTCAACTCGCCCTCATTCGTGGTAACCACAAAGGCTTCAGGCAGGATTAATTGAGGCACTTGAATATCCCTTACTGTGGTATAGAAGGCGCTAACATTCCATCTTAAACGATTTTCTAAAAACTCGTTTTTTAACCCAAGCTCGAAATTATTGCTGAACTCCGGATCATATCCTAATAAAGCCGGCTGTGAAGGATCTCCCGTTACCTGGGAGAGGCCTCCGGCGCGGAAGCCTCTACTATAGGAAAGGAAAAGCAATTGTTCATCGAGAAGGTGATATGACAGAATACCCTTGGGAGACAAGGCATTGAAATTTACTTTTCCGGTAGTATCAGGCTGAATCACCATAGGATCCATGCCTTCCATTAAAAACTCCCCTCCTCCGGTAAGCTCCCTGTTTTCACGATCGTACCGCAAACCTAAGGTAAGATCCAACCTCTCCGACACCTGGTATTTTCCCTGTCCAAATAAGGCAATTCCGTTGCTCTTCCCCCTATTGGTGGTAACCAAAGTGCTATAAGGTTGGCTTCCGTACATATCTCCATTTTCGCCAAAATAAGTCCCCTGCTTCACCGGGTCTTCTTTTACAAAACCAAACAAGCCTACTAACCAGGAGAATTTTGAATTTTTATTTTCACTAGAAGAAAGCCGGAACTCCTGTGTCCAGACGTTAACCTTGTTCCAGTCCGCTCCATAATTATTTACGATGGATACGATATCCAAGGGAGAAAAGTCCCCGTCTATGGGGTCTTCATATATGCGGTAGTTGGATTGAAAAGAAGTTTGTGAGCTAAAATTGACCTTCCCCGCATAATCAGCCACCAAGGAAGCATTGGAGACATTGTCCACCATTTTGGTTAACGTGTTCTGATTGAGCCGGAAAGGTTGCTCCATAGCTTGGTCAAAACTCCCTGCGAGAGGAAAAGCTCCGTTATTTCTCACGCCGCTGTGTTTAAAATTGAAGGTAAATGACCAATATTGGTTGGCCAAATACCTTAAATAATAATTGCCCAATAAGCTGTTTCGCTTATCATAATTGGAATCATTGAAATCATTAGTGAAAAAGCCATTATGTTTCTCATAAAGGCCCGAGGCGCCTAGAAAAAGTTTATTAGGCACCAAGGCAGTTTTTATTCCCAAGCTATATCTGGACAAGCCATAGTTGCCAAAATCAACGCCAATAAACCCATTGGTTTTGTTGGTGGGCTTTTTGGTGATGATGTTGATTACCCCTCCCATGGCATTCCGTCCATATAAAGTCCCCTGCGGCCCGCGCAAAACCTCCACTCTTTCAACGTCTAAAAGCCCGTTGGAATAAGTATCGAGACCAAATTGAATAACTCCATCTACGTACACCGCTACTGCTGGATCGTAAGAAGTGGTGGTAATGCCCCGGATTCCCAGGACATTCCTGCCATCGCCGGAATGCGACGCATAAAAATTGGGGAAAAGCCCTCCAAAATCCCGGGCCTGCCACAGCCTCAAATGACGAACCTCTTGCTCTGGGATATGGGAGACGGAAACAGGCACCTGCTGCAGGTTTTCCTCTTGCTTCTGTGCGGTGACTGTAACTTCCTCCAGCTGTTGGCTAAGAGGAATGGTATCGTTAGATTGGCCTACGCTGTAAAAGGACAGAGAAAGAACTGCCCCAGCCGTAAATAGCAAACTTTTAAAGGGGATCATCGATAAGGTTTTACAAGGTTATTGTTTTATTCAAGATGCCAAATTAAGCAAAATCCTTCTTCGATCATATGGAGATTCCCTTATCTTGATCACTATACTACTGAGATTTTTCAGGCCTCATAAATGGCTGCAAAAGTGCCGCTACAAGCATCACGGCCAAGCAGCCGATGGCATTATACCACAAATAACCTATGTTAATGGATATACCGAACAGCTCCCCGCCGTTGTGCCAATGGATGAGCAGGATTACGGCTTCGGCTATTAAGGCCGCAATGAAAACTGCATTTCCCTTTACCCATTTCATGTAAAAACCTACCAAGAACATGCCCAGAATGGTACCGTAAAACAAGGAGCCCAACAAATTCACCGCTTGGATCAGGTTTTCAAACAACATGGCATAACTGGCAAAGACCATTGCAAAAACGCCCCAAAGCGCAGTAAACCATTTAGAGGAAAGCATATAATGTCCCGAGGATTCTCTTTTTCTGATAGACCTCTTGTACAAATCTACTGTTGACGTTGATCCCAGAGCATTCAGCTCGGAGGAAGTAGAGGACATAGCCGCACAAAAAATAACAGCAAACAGCAATCCTACTACCCCTTGAGGCAGATAATCCATCACAAAACGCATAAATACATAATCAGTATCACGAGTTTCGGCAAGAGGGTCATTTTTTACCATAAGGTCTTTTACTTGATCCCTGATCTGCTCCTGCTGATCGGATTTTTGCGCAATCTCCTCTTTCAACTCATGGATGCGGGCTTCATCTTGGGCTTCCACCGCATCCAATAGGGATAAAATATTCTTGTTTTTTGCCTCAAATCCTTGGGAGTAGCTTTCTTTTAATTTGTCAAAATCCTCCTGGTACTCACTCTGTTCCAATTTGTGGCTTTGGACCTCGTTAAAAAAAATAGGAGGTTGGTAAAACTGGTAAAAAACAAAAACCATCACCCCTATAAACAAGATGACGAACTGCATGGGGATCTTCAGAAAGCCGTTCATGATCAACCCCATCCGACTCTCACGGAGCGACTTGCCATTGAGGTATCGTTGTACCTGGGATTGGTCGGTGCCGAAATAGGAAAGAAACAGAAAAACTGCGGCAGTAATGCCCGACCAAAAGTTATACCGGTCAGAAAGGTCGAACTCAAAATTGACAATATTGAGTTTATCCATCTTGCCAGCCACATGCAATGCCTCCGTGAATTTTATTGGCAGCATTTCGATGATCAGTATCCCGGCCAAGATCATCCCTCCCATCATCACGGCCATCTGTTGTTTATGGGTAATCGATACGGCCTTTGTTCCTCCTGATACCGTGTAAACAATAACGATGAGTCCAATGAACACATTGGTAAATACCAGGTTCCACTCCAACAACGAGGATAAAATGATAGACGGTGCCAATATAGTAATGCCCGCAGCCAAGCCTCTTTGCACTAAAAACAACAAGGCTGCCAAGGTGCGGGTCTTCAGATCAAACCTGCCCTCTAAAAATTCATAGGCAGTATAAATCTTCAACTTATAATAGATCGGGATAAAAGTGACGGATAAAATGATCATTGCGATCGGCAATCCGAAGTAAAATTGTATAAAGCGCATCCCATCCGCATAGGCCTGCCCCGGTGTGCTTAAAAAAGTAATGGCAGAAGCCTGGGTCGCCATAATAGAAAGCCCTATGGTCCACCAATTCTCATTGCTTCCTTTGAGGTAGCCCTCCAGGTCTTGGGTTCCACGGGTCTTGTAAACTCCGTAGGCTACAATGAGAAATATGGTTCCAAACAGGATGACCCAGTCAATTGTACTCACGAGAAATAATGGGTTAAGCCGTAATACAAAATAATTTGGACGAGCAGCGCCAGCATCAATATGCTGTACACCAGCTTCCAGTTGGTGGTTTTATTCATGGCCTTGCTCAATTAAATTGACGAATAACTTAATGGCGCCCGGAACGCCCGCAGGCAGCAACCTGAACCAGGAAATTCCTGAATAGGCATAAGTCCCCTTTCCATAGTTGGCCAAAAGCAGCGCCCCTTTTGTTTCCTGCTCGCCTGGATCTTGCATCACCAAAGGAGTAACGTACTCGCTGTCCCAGTCGCCTGGAAAATACAGCCCCCTCTCCTGTACCCAACCTTCAAAATCTGCCAAGGTTATTGAATTGGGAACAGTTAAAATTTGATGGCTCTGCTCCAATAGCTTCACCGGAGAATTTTCCACGGCCACTCGGTCCCTTGAAAGCTGAAATGGATAGGGTCCCAACTGTCTGGCTAGAAGCGGGCCGCTGGTGTTGTACTGGACGATCAGGTTGCCACCGGATGACACATATTCCATCAGATCGTCCACGTGGTGGGCCAAGTTCATATTGGTATTGAAAGCCCGGATCCCTACAATGACGGTGTTAAATTGGCTTAGCCGAAGGGCATTCAGTGTTCCGTTTTCCAATAGGGTTACATCATATCCCAAATTGGTCAACACCTCAGGAATATCATCCCCGGCACCAGGGATATAGCCGATCCTTTGGGGGCTAACATTTAAGGATAAAGCGATTAAATTGAAAGCCGAAGTGGGGAAATAGGTGAGATGAGGAATATGCTTATAGCTAATCTGCTTCATTCCTTTATCATACACTTGGCCCTCCTTGGTTTTGTATTTTACGGTGATGACGTTTTTCCCCAGAGAGGAAATGTCTTCCAGCTGGATCTGATAGGTGAGGCTATTTTTAGCTGCATCCTCTTTCTTGTCCAATTCCCGGTATTCATGAGCGGCCAAACCTTCCAATACCAGTTCTCCATCTACTATGCCGTGCTCAAAACTGACCTGCACTGTCACCGTTTGCGGCTGGCCGTTGATGACAAATACATTGTCCTTGTCAATGGAAATCCTAATTTCGGGAACCACGGTAAAAGGTTGGCTGATTTCCCCATCCACCGGATCGTTGGATTTGAACTTCAGGGGAATTATCTGGTTGATTCGTTGCCCTTCTATTTCCAAAACCAACTCTCCTGCAACAGCAGGTGGATTAAAAGGTTTCCCTATGGCCAATTGATCCTGGATGGTATACAGGTTATCTTCGGGAGCCTGTACTATCCAATAAGGTTGGGAAATTGGAAAATTATCTGCAAGCTCTATGGGAAGATCCAGATGAATGGTTTCATTGTCCGCAAGGGCCTGATTCAGGGGCTCCGCATTTTCCAAATATCTAAACGACACTGCTTTCAGGATGGCAGCGGAAGGATTATTGAGAACCAGCGATGCATTGCTCTTTTCGGAGGGAAAAGACAACTCCTTACTCGCCAAAAACTCTGCCTTCACCCCCAAGGCACTGAGGATAATTCCGCCGATTTGATCCTGCTTCTCCTTAATCCAAGGTAACTTGTTGTCCGCCTTGTCCAACATCTGTTTCACCTGCAGCAGCTGGGGGAGGTTGTTCTCCGGATTCAGGAAATCAAACCCTTCCAAGGCTTGGGAAATAGCGGATTCTATTTGTATACCGTTGTCTAGGGTAGTCCATCTGTTGGCAACACCCTCGAAAGGATCACTTTTGAATTTATCCCCATCAATCAACTCTATATGATCCTCACTTTTCCCTACCTGTGCGGTCGCGCCGAATCCCTGCGACTTATGCATTGTACGGCTGTCTGCCGCTATCTGCGAATAGGTCGTGCCCAAAAGCGGATTGTATTCTCCAACAGGAAAAGCATAAGAGATTTTCCCCTCCTCTGGCTCATAGGGCGTACCCCAGTTATAGCCGTTCCAAAACACTCTCTTAGTTTCCCAAGGAGCAACATGGCTAAGCTGATCCGGAAAAGCCTGAGGATCCGCTGCTGCCCTAAAGGCCTCGGCGGAAAGTATGGCCGAGGTCGTATGATGCCCATGGGTGGTACCAGGGATGGTATTGAACCGGTTGATGATGATGTCAGGCTGGTAATTTCTGATGATCCACACGACATCAGAAAGGAGCTTTTCCCTGTCCCAGTTGTTTAAGGTTTCGTCGGGGTTTTTACTAAACCCAAAATCAATTGCCCGGGTAAAAAACTGTCTGCCCCCATCCGTTTCCCTGGCCTTGAGCAATTCCTGTGTACGGATCATGCCCAATTCCAATCCCAGTTCCTTACCGATCAGATTCTGTCCGCCATCGCCCCTAGTCAGAGAAAGGTAGGCTACCTGGGCATGCTCCTTGTTGCCAAGATAAGCGATAAGCCGTGTGTTTTCATCATCTGGATGCGCGGCAATGTAAAGGACCCTTTTGGTTTCCTTTAGCTTTAAAAGCTCATGGTAGATTTCTGATGAGGACTGGGCCAACAAAAAGTTGGGGAGTGTGAAAAGTACAAGGATAAAGATTGAAAGGGCATTGTGTCCGTTTTTCCCAAAGACCATACATCAGTGATTTAATCCAAAAGCTAAAATAAGGATTCACTCCTACAAAACAATTGATCCAAAAGTTAAAAATGGAATTACTTGATAAGTGGAGAAGCGCTAAGAACTTAAGGACATATAAACGCAGGGTATTCAAAATAGGGAACAAGGACCCAATGGTGTCTCTGTCTATTGGTCCCTAAGCCCTGAACAGGTACCAAGCAACCAAAACACCGATACTACAATTCCTCCTTAAATAACGCCTCATAATGGGGAGAAGAAGCAAAGATTCCTCCGCTATTTTTATAAAAGGAAGCATCTGTTGGATAAACACCGTTCTGGGTTTTGACCCATGAACCGTTAGCCATAGGGTGGTAAGACATCATCTTCTCCCAATTTTTGTAGTATTGGTGCCCGTTGGTTTCCTGTAAACCTACCGACATGTCCGGGAAAGGAGCCAGCCTCGCTGCCACACATTTGTTCCAGTCAACCAAGATGGGGTTTACCGTTAGGTCAGCACAGAAGCAGGGCACCTTTTTTTCATACGCTAACTGCGCGATCTTCATGGTCATGGTGAGGGTTTTGGCGATGGCTTTGACGGCAATGGCAGTATAGCCCTGTTCTATCCTTGCCGCAGCATCTTCCACGGTGTGCGCACTCTCATCTGCCGCAACACGTACGCCCAAATCACCCACATACACCTCATTTCTTTCCCCAAACGGTTCTTCAATCACCGCGATCTGATCAAAGGCGCCGATCTTTTTGGCATGATCCAAAAAGCGCATCAAGGTGTCTTTTTCATCATACCTTTCATTGGCATCGAAATAATACGGTATTTTCCCATTTTTTGTATATGGTGTCTCAAAATGGCCAATGGCATTGTGCACGGCAGTCAGGAAAGCCATGTCCTTTTCCAACATCTCCTTCTGTGTTCCCGCTGCCCCGGTTTTTAGCTTCATGATAAAATAGCCTTCCTCGGCGGCAGCTTTAATAGCCTCCACTTTGGCCCCAACACTAAATGAGGGAATACTCGCCACTTTCTCATGCCGATGGGACAACCCAGGCTTATAAGCCTCCGGCACCATCTCATCAAATTGCCCGATGCCGTTTTCCGCCGCATACAACAACCAAATCGCATTGTCCACAGGCACCAAGGCATTGAGCGCAAAAGTCTTCTTCAGATCGGGATTGTTCGTGATTTTTCTTCCATATTCATATACCTCCGGCAAGAGTTCGTCCAACAAACTAACGGGATCAGTGAAAGTAGTCCCCTTGATCATCTGCAAGGCCCTCTCGGTCATGGCATACATCAGGGCATTGCCGCCATTGGTGGAATGGTCAAAAAAAACTTTTGAATCCGACCAAAGCGTCCCCTGGGTGCCCAGCCCCACCTTTCCGATGCCGGATTCACTTTCCACATAGGCGACTGCTTGCCAGCTTTCGCTGATCGCACTGCCTTTAAAACGGTAAGGAAATAGTGGCTCCCTTTCAAAATTGGAGTCCACCCTACTGATCTTGATCTTTTTGCTGTTGTTCATTTTATGGTTTGGATTGGTAGGGGAAGTAAATCCCGTCATCCCCAAGGTTACTAATGCCCCGGTTCCTAACTGGACAAATTCCCTACGGGTGATCTCGGATGGAATATCATTGCGCTGCTTCATGTTTTAGTTTTTTGGGATATGGTTTAAGGTGTACCAAGCTTCGGACGACCAAAGACGTTGCCCGCTCTGGCCTTCTAGCGTTTCTGGTAAGCGGAAATATACGACATGCTTTTCTTTTAGGCTTGGAATTTCCAGAAACACACGTTTACGGTCTTCGGAAATTTCGAATCGGTTGATTCTCAAAGTCTCCAAATCCATTTTGGGTCCCCCGTATTTTTCTGTGGATTGATACCTCCATTGCTGAATCTGCCATTCTTCAGATCCGGGATTTATTTCCTCAGAAAGAGGCTCTGTAAATGCTATTTCGAAACCATCCGGTTTTGCTTTGACGGAGAGCATTTCAAAGGTGGTTTTCCCATTGTAAGCCATCCTTTGTAGCCCATACCGTTTGTCTTTCCAACTCCAGCCGCCGACCATCCCTACTCCTCCCACATATAATGCGCCGTCAGGTCCCCAGGCCAAGCGGTTGACCCCGGCTGCAAATCCTTGGCTAAATCGGAAAACTGCCCCTTGATATTCTCCATTCACTTTCTCCAGAAAATCCCTTTTGATGCCACCATGGGTCACGTCGCCGTGCAGCAACTGTCCTTTATAAGGACCATCCCGCATCAAAATCGGTTCTGTCGGCGAATTTCCTATTTCCGCATCGGGAAGCCAGATCGCAGGAGGGGCTTCATCAGGTTTTACTTTAAGGGTGTCAGAAAGCCCCCAAGCCATTCCCAAATATTCATCCTTTTTGACATGGATCAGTTTATTGGCCGGCAGCCATTGTCCCTGGTTGTCGGTCACAAAGAGATCGTCATCCGGCCCTAATCCTATACCATTGGGGGTCCGAAGTCCGTAATTAAGCCACTCGTAGCTTCCGTCCATGGCTACTTTGATGGTCCGCCCCCGATCAGGGTGCTGGTTCTCGCCTTCCATGAGTCTCATTGCCATCGATAAGGTCAAATAGAAATGACCGTCCTTATGCACCAGCCCAAAGGCGAACTCATGGAAATCGCCCGTAACGCCCCAACTGTTGCAGACAGCCCGATATTCATCTATAATGTCATCGCCATCCAAATCCACCAGACGGGTAAGTTCATGCTTTTGCAGGACATAAATCTCCCCATCCACCACTTCGATCCCCAGCGGCTCTGCCAAGCCGGAAGCTATCCGCTTCACGGTAATTTGGGTAGTATCCCCTGTTTCCACCCCGTCCAATAAATACACCCCTCCTACCACATCCCAAGTCGTCACCAGCAACCTGCCGTCAGGAAGAAAAGCCAATCCGCCGACTTTAAGCTTGAAATCATCCTTATGAAGGGTCTGAAGATCATAACTTGGATGGACACCTTCCAGGGATGCCCCATGTCCGGGATTGGGTTTAGAAATTTCAATTTTAACTTGGCTCGCCTGCATGGCTTTGATGCTTTCTTCGTTTCCTGCTTTCTTTAGGGAAAACACATAGTCCAACATGGTCTTGATTTCATTATCAGCCAATTGGGGATGGGGATTCATAATGCTATTTCCCCAAGTGCCTGTGCTGCCTTTTTGTACCTTTTGGATCAGTACCTCCTTCGTGGGGTTATCATTGGCATACCGGTCGGCAATGTTCTGGAAAGATGGGCCCACGTTGTTGTTCCCCATCTCATGGCAGGTGAAGCAATCGCTATTCTCCATCCAGTACCTTCCCAAGTGGTCATAGCTTCCCTGTTGGGACGGAGGGGATTGGGAAGGAAATTCATCAAAATAAGAAACTACGGTGGCAGGAACATTTGGCTTGAGAACCACCGAGGAATCAGGCCTGGACAGCCATAACTCGGCGCCATCCTGTAGTCCTTCTACTTTGAACTTCCTCTCCAAACCTGGACGGCCTTTTCTATCCCTGACAAATTCCGGGCTTTCCTCTACAGCTAGCGCATCGCCTGAGGGAAGTATTGCCCCATAATATAAAGTAATGCTGTTATCTTTGAATCTGTACCCTTTATTCAACAAGGTGAGGGGTTTCTTTTTCCCCTGATTAAAAAGTATCCATTCAGACTGCTTTAGGCTATCGGTATAATAGGCTTTGCCCCAGCTGGTAGGCTGTACGTTCTTTTTGTCCGTGTAAACCGTTCCCTCCAAAGTAACCCCGCCTTTCCAGGCTTTATACAATTGTGAGCGGCCAAGATCATAGACCACAAAGAAAGTAGAGTCCAGTGCCAGTGTCAGCATCCGCGGCTGCTTATCCAGAACCGAGCGGAAAGCCCAGGGATCCATGGGTCGATGAGAGAGATGACTATTTTGGTTTTCACAGCCTGTCAAAAAAATTAGAAAATAGACAAGAAGAAAAAAAAGCCTGGTTATTTTCATGAACAGAGAATATTCAACAAGTTATTTGGGTGGTTCATTTGACGATAAACCAAAACTACATAAAGAATAAAATTTCCGCTAATAATCCCTACACATTTTCCTATTGGTTTATCCAGAGAGGGATGACTTGCTTCTTTTTTGATAAATAATCCTTATCCCCCACTTTTTACTGGATATTTTATAACTTCGATCATAAAATCAATCCTTTTGCATATGATCCGACGAAACGTACTGACGCTGCTTCTTTTATTGTCCATCCCTACCAGCCTCCAAGCCCAAGCTTCTTTTGACCTGATCAGTTTAGATACCAAAAAGTCCATGGGAAAATTCGGGATCATTCCCGGCAGCGCCCGCAACATCACCGACACCCCAGGCTATGATAACCAGCCCAATTTCATCAACAATGACCAGCTCGTTTTTTCTTCCCAAGCTGCCCAGGGAGGCAATGATATCATCATGTATAATTTCGAGACGGGTAACTTCACCAATATGACCCGTACCCCGAATAAAAGTGAATTTTCTCCTTCTTTAACCGACTGCGGACAATATGTGTCCGCCGTGACCGTCGAAGAAGACAGCGCCCAGCGCTTATGGCTCTACCCGATCAATATGGGTGAACCCGAATTGCTTTATGACGATATCATGCCTGTGGGCTATTACGCTTGGCACGATAATATCGCGGCGATGTATATCTTGGGTAACCCTAATCAATTGGTTTATCCCTATAGCAAAGAGGAAAAGGTAACATTGGCGGAGAATGTTGGCAGAAGCATCAACAAAAGGCCTAAGTCCAATGAAGTCACCTTTTTGAATGCTGGTAGCAATGTTGTGGTGGATGGACGAAAAGCCATGGAAATCCTTTCTTATGATCTAAAAAAACAGACTTCCCAAAACTTGGGACTTTCCCTAGGTGGTTCCGAAGATTTCATCTGGATCGATAAAAATACCGTATTGATGGCACGAGGAAAGGAGCTGTTTGTAAGAAACGTCAAAAAAAGTGTTTCATGGGAAAAAATCGCCTCTGTATCCCTTCCCGGGTACAAGGGGATCTCCAGAATGGCGATCAGTCCTAAAAAAGACAAACTGGTGCTGGTAATGGAGAGAGAAACTGGCGTAAATTGATACAATATACCGCTGGCGAAGACCATTCATTAGACGTGAGACTTAAGGGCTAAAGCCAAATATCTCTACCACCACCTTTATTTCTAAAGCTGCAAATCCTATATTTGCAGCTTTCTTATTATCAGCCAGAGAACATGAATAACTTTATTGAAGAATTGAAATGGAGGGGTATGCTCCAAGATATGACACCGGAGATCGAAGGACACCTGAACAAAGGAACTGCTTCGGCCTACCTTGGTTTTGACCCGACAGGAGATTCTTTGCATATCGGCCACCTGGTGGGAGTGATGACTTTACTCCATTTTCAAAGGGCGGGAAATAAACCCATAGCCCTTCTTGGCGGCGCTACCGGAATGATCGGAGACCCGTCCTTCAAATCAGCCGAACGTAATTTGTTGGACCTGGAAACCCTCGAGCACAACGTCAACTGCATCAAAAAACAGCTGGGCAAATTTCTTGACTTCGAGGGAAAGGGCACCAATAAGGCAGAACTGGTCAATAATTACGATTGGATGTCCCGGTTCACCTTTCTCGATTTTATCCGCGACGTGGGCAAGCACATCACGGTCAATTATATGATGTCCAAGGACAGTGTGAAAAAGAGACTGGAGGACGGAAACGGGCTCTCTTTTACCGAATTCACCTATCAACTGATCCAGGGATATGATTTCTATTACCTATGGAAGCACCACAACTGTAGCATACAGCTGGGCGGATCTGATCAATGGGGCAATATCGTCACAGGCACCGAAATGATCCGAAAGATGGAAGGCGGCAGCGCCTATGCGCTCACGGTTCCTTTGATCACCAAAGCAGACGGGACAAAATTCGGTAAGACCGAAAGCGGCAGTGTCTGGTTGGATCCGGAAAAGACTTCTCCCTATGCTTTTTATCAATTTTGGCTGAATGTGTCCGATGAAGATGCTTCCAAGTACATCCGAATTTTTACTGTTTTGGACAAAGCTACCATCGAAGGCTTAGAACAAGAACATCAACAAGCGCCCCATCTCCGGGTACTTCAGAAGGCCATTGCCAAGGACATCACCATTATGGTGCATAGTGAGGCGGATTACGAAATGGCGCTGAAAGCTTCTTCGATCCTGTTTGGCAAATCATCCACGGAAGATCTGGCAACCTTGGATGAAAGAACTTTTCTTCAAGTATTTGAAGGCGTTCCACAAATACACTTGGAAAAAGAAGTGTATCAGGACTTAGAGAAAGTGACCGATCTGTTGGCGGATGCAGAGGGAGTGATCTTTGCCTCCAAGGGTGAAGCGAGGAAATTGATCCAGGGAGGAGGAGTCAGTATCAACAAAATCAAAGTGGATGACCCCAATGCACCTGTCGATTTTCAGTTGCTACAGGATCAATATCTTTTGGTGCAGAAAGGAAAGAAGAACTACTTTATCATAAAGGTAAAAGCATAAATTGGCTGAACGAGGTTTTATTGTCGGATGTCAGGCAGGAAGTTGGCAGTGGACGTCGAAAGCCCAAAAACGGAAGACCGGAGAGGGAGATAAATTCACAAAGCAACCTTAATTTTATTTCAAATGGGTGTTTACGAAAGGCAACAAAAGGAGAAAATAATTGTGCAGTCGGCAATTAAATTATTTTCGTCTCGCGGCTATCACGCCACCAAAATGGACGATGTGGCCAAACAAGCCAAAATGAGCAAGGGATTGATTTATTTTTATTTTAAGAATAAAGAAGATCTTTACATGGCAGTAACCAAGAAGGCTTTTGAGCAGTTGAATGCTGTATTTAAGGATACCCTAAAGTCCAAAGACAAAAAAGGACTGGACCTTATCTTCGATTTGATCAACAACTTTTTGGAGTTCGCCAGTGAGCACAGAATGTACCATGAAGCCATCATGAATTTCATGGGTTTGGTGACACTATACAATGACGAAAAACTACGGAAGCAGATCGACCCGCTGATTCTAGAAAGCAAAAATTTCGAAAATTTGTTGGAAATCCACCATGAACCCGCCAGGTTGGGCGCACAAATAATTTCACAGGGCGTAGAGGACAAAAGCATGCGTCCCGACCTCAACCCTGAGGTGACATTTTATACCCTATGGAGTCTGATGATCGGCTTTGAACGGTTGAGCGGACCCATTGCATACCCAAACAAAGAAATGAAAGTCGATCTGGGGACATGGAAAGATGGAATTCAAAAATTGATACAGGCGATGTTAAAAGGCTCTATTCAAGGACAGAAACCTCAGGCCGTACAGGGAAGCCTTTTTTAATGGCAGGTAGCGTTACTTTATAGAAGAACAAGAAGTTTTCAATAGTTAGGCATTTTTATTGCTTTCAAAAGGACTTAAACCTATTCGTTCAACCTATAAATTATCTATTATGGACTTTATTCTTGGTGCCATCTCAGTTGTCGCAGTAGCCATCGCCTTATTCTTTTTGTACAAAAAAATCTTTGTCAAAAAGAACCAAAACACCACCGAAGACAGAATGGCTTCTGATGAGGTATTAAAAAAAGAAGTCCATCATTTTGACAGCAAAACAGGCGGAGAGGTTGGTACAGGAAATAAGGGCGTCCAGCGTGAAAAGAGTGACAACAACAAGGAAATCCGTTAAGCAGCCAATCCGTCTTCTTCCTGATTTTTTTTCCATGGATGAGAGGGAATTTCAGCCTTAGCCAATAAGGTCCGGACCAATCCTAGATATCTATGGCTAAATAGATTATTTTTCTTTATTTTTATCATTTGCAAAGCAGACCTGAAAAAATGCATTGACATCATCGCTACTCCAGCAGAGGCTTACCAAGCGATGTAGGCAATGGAATATCATGTGGATAATTCTAGATTCTCCCCTATTCAAAAGGAATTGATCAGAATATGGGCCCCCAGATTAATGGGGTGCCTTTTTCGTCTCAATATGCTTTGATTGATACACGGGAGGCAGGTGCAAGGGCTGGTTATTAAAGCGAATAAACCTCTCCCGAACTATACCATGAAATAATTTAACATGAATATTCTAGTGATCGAGGATGAGCCGGGCATTGCCAACTTCCTTAAGCAAGGGTTGGAGGAAGAGGCTTACTCCGTGGACATAGAGGAAAATGGATCAGAAGGTCTACACCGAGCTTTGTCCGGAAGTTATGACCTCTTGTTGCTGGATTGGATGGTACCAGGATTAAGTGGTATCGAAGTTTGTAGGCAGTTTAGAAAAAAATTCCCGGATACTCCAATCATATTTCTTACTGCAAAAGATACGGTGGAAGAAACCATCTTTGGCCTCCAGGCGGGAGCAAATGATTACCTGAAGAAGCCTTTCAATTTCGATGAATTGGTCGAAAGAATCAAAGTGCAACTCAGATCCAAAAGCATTGATCAGGAAAGTCTTCAATTGGGGAACATCAACCTCGACAGCAATACCCATCAGGTTTTTAAAGCGGAAGAGGAAATTCCTTTAACCCAAAAAGAATTTGCACTTTTAGAATTTCTAATGCGTAACAAGGGCAAAGTCTGCAAACGGACGAGGATCATGAATGCGGTCTGGGATAGTCACTTTGACTACAATACTGGCGTTTTGGATGTGTACATCAATTCCTTACGAAAGAAACTCAAGCTCCAAAAAGAGGAGGACTACATCCAAACCATTCGGGGGGTAGGCTATATTGCACGAGAAATATGAATTTTTCATTAAAGAACAGGATTGCTTTCTACTATATGGTGGCCACTGCGGTGGTGGTTGCTGCCGTATTCCTCATTATCCATTTAATTGTAAAAACCACCGTCTACAACAACCTCGACAATGCACTTTCCTACCAAGCGGAAAAGCATACCGATGAAATATTTATTGAAAGCGACAGCATACGGTTCAGCAACAAAGCCGAATGGGAGGAAAGAGAGCATAAAGAAGTGGACGTTCATCCTGTATTCCTGCAGATCAATGATGCCAACGGCCGGATTATGGACAAATCCCCTAACCTAAAAGAAGAAGCACTGGAATTTGAACACCATCCGAGCTTCGTTGATCCGTATACGACGGAGTTGGGCGGACGGGGAATTAGGCAGGCGCAAATTGCTTTGGAACAAAACGGCGTGATCAAAGGCTACATCATGGTCGCCATGCCCTTGGAGGATACCCAAATGGTACTCAACAACCTTAAACAAATCCTGTTGGTACTCTATCCGATCATCCTGTTCCTTCTTTTCTTTGTCAGCCGGTTTTTGGCGGGACAAACCGTCATCCCCATCCAACTAATTACAGATACCACCAATAGAATCACCCGAAAGAACCTTAATGAGAGGGTGGCTTTGCCGGATAACAGGGACGAGCTTTATACACTTTCTAACTCCATCAATGATCTGCTACAGCGGATTCAAGAGGCAATGGAACGGGAAAAACAATTTACGTCAGATGCCTCACATGAATTGAGGACCCCCTTGTCGGTACTGAAAGGCACCTTGGAAGTTTTGAACAGAAACCCACGAACAGAGCAGGAATACAGAGAGAAGGTGGCTTATAGTATTAAAGAAATCGACCGGATGGCTGGGATTGTGGATCAGTTGCTCCTCCTGGCCCGTCTGGACAAGCCGTCTTTGGCGGAAACAAAACCTATCCTGTTGGTTTCCGCCATTGACGAAGTACTACAGCGCCATGGCGCGGAGATCAAACAAAAAGGCTTACGAATCAGCCTAAAGGATTCATCCAATGAAGAAATCACCACCGATCGATACTACCTTGATCTGATTCTTGACAATATCATCACCAATGCCATTAAATATTCCTTTCCGTTCTCCACGTTGGCAATTCAAGTGGATAAGGAAGGTGACAAGGTTTCATGTAGTATCAATGACGAAGGAATCGGTATTCGTCAGGAAGATCTCCAAAGTATCTTTATGCCTTTCTTCCGTTCGGAAGCGCTCAGCCACAAAGAAATCAAAGGGAATGGATTAGGCCTTTCCATTGTGCAAAAAGCCTGTAACTTGATCCATGCCGGAATGCAGATAGAAAGCGAGATCGATTCGGGCACAAAAGTCACTTTGACCTTTTGATATCGTTAATATCCATCAGAGTGTGCCGGAATAACCGCTCACTGTAAACGCAAAGGAAACAGCAAGGGAGCTGGTTATTCAGTCGCTGCGCGTCCTAACACAACCTTTGCCGCCGATATGCCGATTTTTAGCAAAGCCAAACCTATTAAGCATCCCATACCATTTTAAGCCAATCTTAAGATAAACCTAAGCGTGGCTTTAGAATGATCGCCGTAAATTTGGACTTCCCCATTTACTGGCTCATGTTAGAGAAAATTATCCATTACAGCATCCACCACAAGCTAATTGTATTCCTCTTCACTGCCCTACTGATCGGGTTTGGAACCTACTCTCTTACGCAGATCCCTCTTGGTCCTGTTCCTGATATTACCAGTAACCAAGTCCAGGTCATCACCACGTCGCAGAACCTAGCGACCGAGGATGTAGAAAAATACCTGACCTACCCGATAGAACTCGAGATGGCCAACCTCCCGGGAGTGAGGGAAATCCGCTCCATTTCTAAGTTTGGTCTTTCTGTCGTCACCATTGTTTTTGAGGACAAAATGGGCACTTACCTCCCGAGGCAATTGATCGCGGAAAAGATCAAAATAGCCGAAGAAAAGATACCCGCTCACTTCGGGAAACCTTTTATGGGACCAGTGTCCACGGGCTTGGGAGAAATCTACCAATACATTATTGATGTCGAAGAAGGTTTTGAAGGCCGGTACAACCTCATGGATCTTCGTTCCATCCAAGATTGGATAGTGAAACGACAATTGTCCGGAATAAAAGGCGTGGTAGAAGTAAATACTTGGGGTGGCTATCTTAAACAATACGAAGTCGCCATCAACCCAGAACGTTTACGCGCAATAAATATTGATCTAGCCACTATCTATCAAGCCCTGCAAAAGAACAACGACATTGCCGGAGGCGGGTATATTGAAAAAACCAACGAAAGCTTTTTTGTCCGTGGAGAAGGCTTAGTGGAAAGCCTGGAGGACATTGAAAATATTGTCGTGGAGAACCGGGACGGTAGCCCCATCTATATCAGGGATTTGGCTACCGTAGGATTTGGCCATGCCAACCGCTTTGGGGCAATCACCGCCAATGGAGAGGGAGAAAAGGTTCTTGGACAGGTGATGATGCTCAAAGATGCCGATTCCAAAGAAACCATAGACTTGGTGAAGGATCGTCTCGAAGAAATAAAAAGCTCTCTACCGGAAGGAATTATCATCAACGGCTTTTTGGATCGAAGTGAATTGATTGACAAAACCACCCACACCATTGCAGAAAACCTGATTTTAGGTTGTTTGATTGTGGTCTTTGTGGTGGTACTCCTTTTGGGAAATTTTCGTTCCGGATTGGTCGTCGCTTCCGTCATCCCGTTGAGCTTACTTTTTGCATTGTCTATGATGTACCTGTTTGGTGTGGATGCCAATCTAATGAGCCTTGGTGCCATAGATTTCGGAATTATCATTGATGGCGCCGTAATTATTGTGGAATTTATTGCCTTTAAGATCACTGCAGAACGGGCTTCTCTGCTTCCCCTTTCTAAAACAGAAAAAAGGAAGGCCATGGACCAGATTACTTTTGACGGTGCCACCAAAATGATGCGGTCAGCAGTTTTTGGCCAGATCATCATTATCATTGTTTTTATTCCTATTCTTTCTTTGTCTGGCGTGGAAGGAAAGATGTTCATCCCCATGGCCCAAGTCTTTAGCTTTGCACTGGTAGGAACTATGCTCCTTGGGTTCACCTATGTACCGGTGGTCTCGTCGCTCTTTCTTAAACCTGAGAAACCCGAAAAGAACAACCTCTCCACCCGTCTGATAACATGGCTGGGGAACATTTATGAACCATCCATTTCTTGGGCATTGCGGAGCAAAAAAACCGTGTTGGGATTGGCAGCGGCTATCCTAATATTTGCGGCGATTCTCTTAAGCCGCATGGGAGGCGAATTTATCCCCACCTTGGATGAAGGCGATTTCGTGATCCAACCCGTGCTAAAAACGGGCACCACCTTAACAAACACCATCCAAACGACCACCCAAATGGAACAGATCCTTCTAGAATTTCCGGAAGTCCGGCAGGTGGTGACCCGTATCGGGGCGGCTGAAATCCCCACCGATCCCATGTCCATGGAAGAAAGTGATGTGATCATTACTTTGAAGCCAAAAGATGAATGGACCACCGCTTCCACCAAAGACGAACTGGCGGATCATTTTAAAGAAGCTTTATCCGTCTTGCCGGGAATAGATTTGGAATTTACCCAACCGATTGAAATGCGTTTTAATGAGCTGATCACCGGTGTAAGGGCAGATTTGGCCATCAAAATTTTTGGTGAAGACTTGGACATCCTACATCAAAAGGCGCAGGAAGTCGAGGAAGCCATTCAGAATGTGGAAGGGGCTTCAGATATCATTGTCGAAAAGGTAGATGGGCTGCCCCAGATGACCGTAAAATATGACCGCCAAAAAATTGCCAAACATGGATTGAACGTAAGCGATTTGAATCAATTGATCAACATGGGTTTTGCAGGCCTTTCCGCAGGGACAGTATTTGAAGGGGAAAAACAGTTTGACATGGTCGTAAGATTTGAACAGGATTTTAGAAAGGATATCGAGAACCTGCAAATGGCTTCCATAAAAACAAGCGATGGAAACGTTCTTCCTCTAAGTGAGTTTGCTGACATCTCCTACACCAAAGGTCCGGCCAAAATCTCTCGCGACAATACAAGAAGGCGCATTGTGATCGGGGTAAATGTAAGAAACAGTGACCTCCAAACAGTGGTCAATGAGATTCAGGGAATCATTGAACAGCAAATTGATTTTCCTCCAGGCTACACCGTTGATTATGGCGGGCAATTCGAAAACCTCAACCGAGCGAAAGATCGCCTGATGATCGCCGTCCCGGTAGCATTGATCTTGATCTTCCTACTCCTGTATTTTGCTTTCCATTCTATCAGGGAATCCTTGATCATCTATACTGCCATTCCTTTCTCTGCGGTAGGCGGTATTCTACTGCTGTATGTCCGCGGCATGCCATTCAGTATCTCGGCAGGTGTCGGTTTTATCGCATTGTTCGGGATTGCCGTATTGAATGGAATCGTATTGATCGAGCATTTCAAAGAATTAAAAGCACAGGGTATGACCAACGTTGAGGAAAGGATATTAAAAGGGGCAAGAGACAGATTAAGGCCTGTATTGTTAACCGCTTCTGCGGCGGCATTGGGTTTCTTGCCCATGGCCATCTCCACCTCTGCTGGTGCAGAAGTCCAACGTCCGCTTGCCACAGTCGTCGTGGGCGGTTTGATTACGGCTACCATTTTGACCTTAATTGTACTGCCTGTTTTGTACGCCCTTTTTGATGAGGATAAGAAAAGAAAGCCATTTCAAGCTAAACCCTTGCTCTTTTTATTCGCCTTTATGGTTTTTCCTTTACTTACCAATGGACAATCCGATGAGATCAGTGTGAAGCAGGCTGTGGCGCTTGCTTTGGAAAACAACGCCTTGGGAAAGGCTTCTGCCCTTCGCGTTGAAGAGGCCGAAGCTCTCATAGGCAGCTCATGGGATTTGGACAAAACAGGGCTTTTTTACCGCCATGACCAAAACGAGTTGGCAGAAAATGGCTATCCCAACCAAGTTTGGGGCATCAGTCAATCCATTCAGTTTCCCACTGTTTATGGAACGCAGCGGCAAATCGGAAAGGCTAAAGTAGGAATGCAAGAACAGCAACACTTGATGACTGAGATGACTATTACGAAAGAAGTCACCAAAGCCTACTACGAGGTGGTGTATTGGCAGGAAGTAAGAGAGCAATACCGGTATTTGGACAGCCTCTACCAACGTTTTTCTTACGCTGCCAATCGGCGTTATGAATTGGGTGAAACCAATTATCTCGAGAAATTAACAGCGGAATCCCAACAAAAAGAACTGGCACTACTTCTGGCCCAAACGGATGAAAACATTCTGTCTGCCTACCAGCAGCTTAACCAATGGCTACAGACCGGAGATCCCTATACGATTCCACAACAAAGCCTTGAGCCTCTTCCTGTAGCGGAAATCGATACGCTTGACCATCCTGGGCTTAACTATTATCAGGAAGCTTTGGAGTTCAGTCAGCGAAACATCCATTTAGAAAAGCAAAAGCTGCTCCCAGATCTGAACATTGAGCTTTTTCGGGGCACTAACACCTTTCCTGATTCAAAAATCTATAATGGAATACAGGCTGGTGTGGCCATTCCTTTGTGGTTTGGTGCCCAATCCTCCAAAATAAAGGCTTCAAGACTGCAAAGTCAGATCTTGGAACAAGAGGCTAAAAATTTTAAAATTCGTTTATCCTCGCATGCGAACCAATTGATTTCATCCCTTAGCAAATACAGAAAATCTATAGATTATTATCAAAAAGAAGGAAAAGCACTTGCCTCAGCGCTTCTCTCCCATGCCGGTCTTGCTTTTCAAAAGGGCGAAATAGACTTTCTACAATTGGTGCAATTGGTGGAAAATGCCAAAAATATCGAAATATCCTATCTGGAGAGTCTCCAAGTTTACAATGAAACTGTGTTGGATCTCAATTACCTTATGATCACCCAAGAGCAATGAAAAATATTTCTAATTTATTCAAAATCAGGTGCTTTTCTTTCGTCATGGCATCGCTTCTCTTAAGCTGTAATGCCAAGGAGAATCAGCAGGTTTCCAGTGAAGCTGAAGGAGAGGACACTGAACCCTCCAATGAACTCGTGATTACCCAGAAACAATTTGAAACCTCAGCCATGCATCTGGGAAAATTTCAGGAATATTCCTTTGGTTCCGTGATTAAAATCAACGGAACCATCGACGTCCCACCAGAGGGAAGGGTAGAAATTAGCAATTATTATGGAGGCTACGTGCGGAACCTGGCACTTTTGACAGGTCAGCATGTCAAAAAAGGAGAAGTGCTGTTTTCTCTTGAAAATCCGGAATATGTTGAGATGCAACAAGACTTTCTGGAAGCCGAGAGCCAACTCCTTTATTTAAAATCTGATTATGAAAGGCAGCAGACGCTAAGAGAGGAAAATATTGCTTCTCAGAAAAATCTCCTAAAAGCTGAATCGGACTACCATACCACTTTAGCCAAGGTCGAAGGACTGAAAAAAAAGCTCGAGCTACTTAACATCAATGCAGCATCTGTAAATCCAGGAAATCTTATTTCTCAACTAGCTATCCGCGCTCCTTTTTCGGGTTATGTAACGGCTGTAAACACGCTTAACGGCGCGTTCCTCTCTCCTTCCGACGTGGCGTTAAGCCTCATAAACACTGATCATATACATATCGATTTAAAGGTGTTTGAAAAGAACATTGCGAGCCTGAAAGAGGGACAGTCCATTCGGTTCAGGCTGCCCGATGACCGAAAAGCAGTTTTTGGGGCGGAGGTTTTTATGATCGGTAAGGCCATTGAGGCAGACAATAGGATGATCAACGTTCATGCCCACCTAAAAGATGAAACCCAAAATGGACTTTTTACCCCAGGCATGTATGTAGAGGCGGAGATCCAATCTTCCGACAAACAATCCATGGCACTCCCCTCAGAAGCAGTCATTGAAGTAGCCAACCAATATTTTGTGCTGGTCTTAGTCGAAAGAAGGGAAGGTGAAATGGTCTTTGCAAAAAAAGAGGTCAAACCGGGTGACACGGCCAATGCACTTGTGGAAATCACCAACGCCTCGGAATTTAAAGAGTCCGATGAAATTTTAGTGAAAGGGGCATTTAACCTCATCATGTGAGCGTAATACTCCTGCTCTTCCAACCCCTTTATTCGGATTTGGAAAGCTGTTCAATCATTCTTATAACTAATAGAAATTCCCGAACGGCTCGAACGGTCTACCATCGTGGTGTAGGTGGAAATATTATTGATGTAATCCAAATATTCTGCAATACCGCTTTGGTTTTGAAGCACGTTATGCGTAGTAAAACACCCCCCTTTTTCCAGCTTTGGATCGACGTCCATAAAATATTGCACATACCAATCCTTGTCGGCGTCTGAAAAAACAAAATCAAACGGCCCTTTCAGCTCCTTCACGATTTCGTGGGCATCTCCCAATCGGAAATCAACAACACCTGAAAGGCCCACTTTTTCAAGATTCTCCATAGCTACCTTTTGTCGTTCTTCATCGATTTCCACGGTCACCAGCCTTCCTCCCGTCTTGCTCAGGGCCCAGGCTATCCAAACGGTGGAATGACCTGTGGAAGTGCCGATCTCCAAAGCGGATTGGTAGTTGTTCTTTAGGATGATATCATGAAGGACCTTTCCATCCTCATAGGGTACGTTTAAACTTCTCCATGTTGCCCTGTTATCCTCCAGGAATTGAAGGACCTTTCTATCGAGTTCCTGCTGTTTTTGCTTATCCTGTGCTAGGGTGTGTGTATTGACACCAGCCAAGAAAATAAATACCAAACAGGTGGGTATAAGAAATTTCGATTTCATAAGTTCGCTTTTTTAGCCATTTAACACTGCTATACAAGATAATGTTTTTCAAGCGATTATGAAAACAACCATCGTAGAAATACCAAAAGTTGGGTATTGCGGACGGTTAAAATTGTGGCTTAATTTAATGGACCTATAAATAAAAAAAAATGGGGCTCCCTTTGGTTTAAAACTGTGTTCATCCCACCCTTACTGTAAGCTATGAAACGAATTGTTGCGGTCGTTGTTCTCATTTCCCTTGTCGGTTTGGTAGTCTATTTGGCCATTTTTCAGCCGCAGGTTTTAAAAAGTTTTTGGCTGTGGATCGTGGGCTTTGCCGGCCTCATATGGTCTGGATTGAGGGGTTTGTTCGATTTCCTCACGCCAAATTCCCGCTCGCTCAACGAAATAGAGGCTGACAACAAGGTGCTGAAAAGCAGGCTCGAGGAAATAAAAGCCGAACTACAGGAAGCAAAGCAAAGATTAGCCCATGAAAGGGCTGAAAATCAGAGAGAGATAGAACGCTTCACTCTGAGGATAGAAAAGCGGAAGGCCGAATATGACAAAAGCCGGCTTGAGCTCGAGAAGCTTCGCTCGATGGGATACAGAGATTACATCAATACGCTGCCTCCCGAGGAAAAAATAAAGATGGAGGAGGAAATATGGAATGAAGTGGATTTTGGACTTTAATAAATTTTAAAACACAGGACATGAAATTATTAATGTTGGCATTATTGGGCCTTCTTCCTGTATATCAACTTTTAGCTCAGGATATAGATTGTAACAATGAGAACCTCCGGCGAGGTTTAAAAAAAGGCGAGACTTTTATCTCTCCCTGTGATTCCATGGTCGTGCTTACCAAAGCAAGCTATGCTAGATTGGCAATGGATAACCTCCTCCTCAATGAAAGCCTGACCCAGGTAGAAGCCCTTAAGTCCTCTCAGGATTCCTTGATCAAGGTATTGATCAAGGATGCCAGTGAGATGGAACAATACATCGATGCTACCCAGCCCAGAATAGAAGAAATTAATGGAATGTTGGAAAAGAGCATTAAAAATACAGAGGAAGCGGTATCCATCGCAAGGAAAAACAAACTGATATGGGGAGGTGCTGGCGCTGGAGTGGGTATTCTTTTGGGCTTGCTTTTAGGCAACTGAAATCTTAGCAATACAAATTATGAAGATGAAGATAAGCAATGCATTTTCCATACCGGGCTTCCTTGTGATGGGTCTGATCGTTTTTGAACTGACCATCCTGTTTTTGATATTATATATATGGATCGCTGTCGTATCCACTCCGACGGAACAGGAGGTAAAAACGAGTATAAACGTGGTAAGCATTTTAGGAAAAGTAGCCCTTACCATTGTCTTGTCCTGGTTAGGGATTTTGATGGCCTATTACGCATGGATCATCTATTTTTACAACTACAATTATGGCCGCTCGCAAAAGTTTTGGGAGAACTTCAGCCAACGAGCTTTGTCTCTTCCGCCTAATGGGTCAAAAACGGAAAATGACCTCTATGAAGAGTTGGGGGCGCCGCGTGGAAATCCTTATGCAAGTGAGACATTTGGTGTTCCTCCTGGCACCGTCCGTGGCACCTTGGCCTTGTCTATCTTAGTAGGCGCTACGGCCCTCACCATCATCTTTTTTGGAGAAGACCATCGCCAGGTCCTTCAAAACAATTCCATCCTGCATAACTATTTTGATTTCTTTGAAGATGCGTTCCTCATGGTGGTCGCCTTTTATTTCGGCACCAAGGGGCTTGACATTATTCAAAGGGAACGCACTGCCCGGATTGTCGCAAGAGCTCAAGGCGAGGGCATTTCTGAAGAAGAGATTGGCTTAGTACCTGCTTCCCAAGCGAAAGCCCCTCCCAAAGCCGTGTCCACCTCTCTTGCCTCTAGCCTTATCTCTCCGTCCGCTCCTCCTGTTGTGAATACGAAAGAGAAAGTAATAGAGAAAAACTACCCGCATCTTAAGGATCTTGAAGCCAACCGAAGACTTTCTGCTGAAGACAAGAAAAGATTTGCCGAAGAATATAAGATCGAACCCGCGACAGTCGAAGCGGTCATTAAAGTAGAATCACGGGGGAACGGTTTTCTGACAGATGGTCGGCCGATCATTTTGTTTGAAGGCCATGTATTTTGGAAGCAATTGAAAAAATTCGACATAGATCCGGCAAAACTTAGCCATGAATTTCCCCAAATTGTCTACCCTAGCTGGACCAGGCAGTATTATAAGGCCGGAACAGGAGAATATCTGCGGTTGGCAGAGGCACAAAAAATCCACCATGAAGCGGCATTATCCTCTGCCTCTTGGGGTTTGTTTCAGGTAATGGGATACCATTATAAGGTGTTGAATTACGACTCCATTGACGATTTTGTCACGCGACAATATCAATCCGAATATGAACATTTAGAGGCCTTTGGAAGGTATATCAAACAATTCAACCTAATAAGCGCACTCCAAGAAAAAGATTGGAGAAAATTTGCCAAAGGATACAACGGCCCTGGCTATGAAAAAAACAATTACCATCTTAAGCTAGAGGAAGTGTATAAGGTTCATTCGGAGGTATAATGAGCAATGGGTTGGGGAGTAAACGTGGGCTACAGCCCACTGGGTCACCTCAGTATCCCTGCTTATCTCCACTAATCACCACAGCCATATACAAGATCTGGAATGAAGAAATTTAACTGCAGATCAGATCTATAGAACAAATACGACTTGGGCTTAAAAATTGATAAATTACTACTGTTTTCAGCTATTTTTGATCAACTCTTCCCTTTTATTTATATTTTTCTTCAACATAGCGAGCCGCAATATTTGGGAATGTAGAAATCAAAAGGGAGAGCATCTTTATTAAACCATCTTCATCACTTAGAAAGAGAATCGACAATAATAGGTTTAAACTCCTCCCTTTTCCCTTTCTTTGTTCAAAAGAATGGTTCAAGACCGGAATTTTAACTTTCTAAACCGACTATCTGTTTATGAAGAGTAACAAAATCTGCCTTATCACCGGCGCCAACGCAGGAATTGGATTTGAAACAGCCAATAGTTTATGCGCCAAGGGGGCAACCAGTATCCTTGTTTGCCGCTCCGAAGAGAAAGCCTTAAAAGCCATAGAAAAGATTAAGCAATACCAGCCAGAAGCAAAAGCGGACTTTGCCCTCGCAGATCTTTCCTCACAAGCCCAGGTCCGTCAATTGGCGCAAAATATCCTGAATAAATATGATAAGATTGATGTATTAATCAATAATGCCGGAAGTTGGTTTTCTGATTTTCAGCTGACGGAAGACAAGGTAGAAAGACAGTGGGCAATCAATCACCTCTCCCCCTTTCTGCTGAGCCACCTACTACTTCCGGCACTTAGAGCATCTGAGGATCCAAGAATAATCAATGTAAGTTCCGATTCCCATTTTCATGGCAAAATCCATTTCAAAGATGTCAATCTAGAAAACAATTACCATGGATTACGCGCCTACGCACAATCCAAACTGGCCAATGTTCTGTTTACTTTTGAATTTGAAAGAAGAAAGAATTTCCCTATTACGATAAACGCTGTCCAGCCTGGATTGGTAAAGACGGATATCGGATTGAAAAACACGATATCCTTCCATGGATTGATGTGGAAACTAAGGAGACTTACGGGGGTGTCGCCAGAAAAGGGCGCAGCTACTTCCATCTATTTGGCTTCTTCAGAAGAAGTTCGGGGCATTAGCGGGAAATACTGGGATAAATGTAAACCAAAACCCGCTTCCAAAAATGCAAACCGTCAAGAAGATGCCGCCAAACTTTGGGAGATCAGCAGGGAGATGTGTGGGATCAGCCGCTATTTCGAATGACTCTAATGTTCGCGGTAAACGCGAAACAGGCGCTCCAAGATTTTCATTTTCAAGCGCGTCGGGAGGAGCTTCATCAGCTTCACAATGCTCCAATTGATTTTCCCTGGAACAACCACCCCTTTCCCCTTTAAAAGATTTTCCATGCCAATTCTGGCTACCGCCTCCGGCATCAACATGACTAATTTGGCACGGTCTCCATGGGCATTCATTCTCTTAAGCCCTTCAGGATTCGTCAGCACAGGTCCTGGGCAAAGTACAGAAACTTTCACCCTGCTCTGCGACAATTCTTCCCGCAGGGCAAGAGAAAAAGAAAATATATAGTTCTTTGTGCCGGTATACACACTTTTGTAAGGCAAGGGCAAAGTGGCCTCCATACTGCTCATATTAAGGACATAAGCCACAGGCTGTTGTTTGAGCATAGGTAAAAAATGATACGTCACCAAAGTCAATGCCTGTACATTCAGATTGATCATATTGAGGTAAACTGGGCCAGGTATATTTTCAAACCTCCCTCCTGCTCCTATGCCGGCATTGTTGATAAGAATATCCACTTGAATGTTCTGCTCAACACAGTAATTATAGAGCAGGCCTATCGCTGAAGAATCGGTAAGATCGACAGGATAGGTGATCACATCCACCCTGTGAAGTGCGATGATCTGTTCCTTTGTCTCCTCCAAAATGGCTTCGGGGAGCGCTACCAATAAAAGATTCATACCCCTGGAGGCGCATTCGAAAGCAAAGGCCTTTCCTATTCCCTTGCTGGCACCGGTGATCAGTGTATATCTATTTGTTACCATCAATTCACAGAGCAATTTGACAATCCGTCACCGACCACTTTCCACCTTATTGCCTAACATATTCGAAATCGGTTTAACTTTGAAGCAAAACCCAAGTGTTGTGATTGTCTTGGAGCCAAACTATCGATCTACGTAGGAGACAACTGTCGCCTTTGGGTCAACATTTCATATTAACGTGAGGATAAATGTTTTCTCAGAAAAATAATTGAACTTCTTCAAAAGATAAAAAGTAATACTAACATTACCAAAAACAACAAACGATGAACAATAGCGATATACTACGAAGCCTTCGGTACACTTTTAATTTTAGCGACGCAACTATGATTGAAATATTTGCCTTGGGGGAGGCAACCGTGACCAGGGCAGAAGTCAGCGATTGGCTGAAAAAAGAAGACAATCCGGAATTTAAGCCCATCAATGACTTCAAACTCGCCATATTCCTCAACGGCTTAATCAACTATAAGCGAGGGAAGAAGGAAGGTTTGCAACCCGCCCCAGAAAAGGATCTCACGAATAACGTCATCCTAAGAAAACTAAAGATAGCTTTAAACCTACGGGATGATGATATGCTTGAAATCCTGAAAATGGCTGGGCGACCCATCAGCAAACATGAACTCAGTGCATTTTTCAGAAAACCGGAACAGAGCCAGTACCGTCCCTGCTTGGACCAGATCTTACGAAACTTTCTGCAGGGACTACAATTGAAATACAGGCCGTAAATTCATCTAGTTGAAGAGTTTACGTCAAAACGGCTTTCTGAAGGAAGGGTATTACGGTGAACTATAGACCTCATCGAAGGGATCTGGCATAATTTTTATGCTATGAGGTTTTAATACAGAATTACCCTGCGAACCTAAAATTGCTGAAATAGTCATGCCGCTAAGTAGCCCTTTAGTTTTTGATATTATCTTCCGACACGCTGAATCCACTTCTCTTTTGATTTTTGACCGCTCTGGTACAATTGAAGACATCAACGCCGGGTTCCAGAAGTTGTTGGGCTATTCAAGGGATTCACTTCTTGGAAAGAACATTTCGACTTTGTACACTGTTGATGACAATAACAGAAAGATCCCTGAAAAAATGATCGAGCGGACTATTCAATCAGGTGCTACCCGTGACGACTACTTTCTTAAGCACCAAAACGGCTCTCCAATCTGGATACACAGCGAGTGTATTTTCGCTAGAGACAAGGACGGACAGGAGCATTTGGTGGAAATTATCCAAGACCTCAACAAAGAGAGGTTGCTGGAAGAAAAATTGATCGAAAAAAACCGAGAGCAGGAAAACACTATTTCAGATCACGAAACATTTATCTATACAACTTCCCATGACTTACGCTCTCCGTTAAATAATTTGGATGCACTGATACAAAATGTTCAGGAAAGCAACAATGATCCCGAGGCAATAGCGCATCTCGCTCCCCTACTTAATGAATCCATTGCAAGACTGAGGGATAAGATCAATGAATTGTCCTTAATCGGAAAGATGAGGGAGGAGGAAAACAAAAGATCAATAGTTGTTCTTGAAACCATCTATAATGAAGTATTGAAAGATCTTGAGCAAGAAATAAGGTCGTCTGACGCCCTATTATCCGCTGATTTTTCGAAAGTCCCTGTACTTAGGTTCTCCAAAAAAAACATTAGAAGTTTGCTCCATAACCTCATTTCAAATTCTCTAAAATACCACTCCCCTCATCGCAAACCTGTCATCAAAGTTGAAACTGAGGAGACCGAAGATGGATGGATTATTCTGACCGTCGAAGATAATGGACTTGGCATAGCGGAGGAAGAAAAAGAAAAAATCTTTGATATGTACACCCGTTTGCATGCACATGTTGAAGGGACAGGAGTAGGTCTGGGAATCGTTAGAAAAATCGTCAATAACAATGGAGGCAAGATTGCTTTGGAGAGCCAGTTAGGGAAAGGTTCCTTGTTTAAGATCTACCTAAAAGCCGAGGAAGCCCCTTCCGAAACTGCATAAGGCGCAGTTGTCGTACTGGTTTTTTAATCTATTGCCCTACTTCTCCTGAAATTATCGCAAATTACAGCGGTGGCCACCGCGACGTTGAGAGACTCGGCATGACCGAATGCAGGGATGGTCAGCTTATGCGTCACCAAGGGCGCCAACTCGGGGGATACTCCCTTTGATTCGTTACCCATCAGGATAATCCCTTTCGGCTGCAAATCCACACCATGGATATTTTCTCCTTCAAGAAATGCTCCATAAACCGGTACATCCACCGCCTTCAAATAGGCAGGGAGATGGGTATAATAAAAATCCAACCGGGTAAAGGATCCCATACTGGCGTTCAGCACTTTGGGATTGTATAAATCGGCGGTTTCTTCAGATAAAACCATCTTTTTAATGCCATACCAGTCGGCGATTCTGATAATGGTACCCAAATTGCCCGGATCCCTTACATCATCAAGAGCGATGACAAGATCATCTTCATGAAGGATGAAAGGTGTATTGGGTTTTATTTCTGCCACCGCCAGTGCACTGTCATTGGTGAGAAAGGATCCCATAGCTTCAAGTTGCTTAGCTGTCACTTCAAAGCGCTGTGCATCTGCATTTTGAATTAATTCATAGTGGGACTCCTCGTATTTGGAGGTATAAAGAAGATGTGTCACTTTAAAATCTGAACCCAGCAATTCCGTTACGTTTTTACTACCTTCGACAAAAAATGCATTTTCCTGCTTTCGGAATTTTTTCTGTTGCAGGGATTTAATAAACTTAACTGTATTTTTGCTGAGCATCTAGGGATAATAAGACATTGTGTGAATAAGGCCAAATATATACATTTTCTGATTTTTCTGCTTTTTTTATCTTCCTGCTCCTTGACGAAAGGTTTGAAAGAAGACGAATTCTTGGTCTATGATGTGGAAGTCAATGGCGTAAAAAATAGTGGCGCAGAAGACATTAAAAATCTTATCGTCCAAAAACCGAATACCAGGATCCCTCTGACCAACTTTTCCGTAGGAGTCTTTATCTACAATATAGGACTGCTTACTTATGACAGCATGAAGCTTGCAGAGCGGAAAATAACCTTTGAAGAAGAACGAGAACTGCTGGAGCTAAGTCTCAATCAAAATCCTGATCAGAGAAAACTGGAAAAACGATACACGAAGGTAAACTCGCAGCTGGCCACTCTCGAAAAGAAGCTCAACTATGGAAATTGGTTTATGAGAACCGGGAATCCACGAATATTGTATGACAGTTCCAAAACCTATGAATCGCAGGTTCAGATCACGTCTTATCTTGCCAATAATGGGTTCTTCGATGCATCTGTAAGTACAGAGGTGAAAAAAAAGAGACGGAAGGCTTATGTCACTTACCAGGTTGTTGAAAACGAACCCTATATAATAGATTCCCTCTTTCAGAAGACGCCTGATGACCAGATCAATCAGATTCTCATGGTCAGCAGGGGTTCTTTAATCAAAGTCGGCAGCCGTTATAACCAGGGAATTCTTACTAAAGAAAGGCAGCGGGTGGAAGATTTGTTAAGGGACAACGGGTATTATAATTTCTCCAAATCCTACATCGAATACAATGTGTACAAGGATACTGTAAAACACACTGTTGGCATCGAACAGCTGGTGCGCAGTCCTGGTGAGGGGGAAAACCACCGGCGGTATATCCTTGAAGAGATACAGTTTACCATTGATTCCCCCGCAGATGTCATACCGGATAAGGAAGTAAAGAACACCTATAATGGTATCGACTATACCCTCTATCGGGATCGGTACTCGGAAAAGATCATCGATTCGAGAATTTTCCTCAGCAAAGGAGCATTATATAGCCAAAAGGAGGTGCGGGAAACCCAAAGGCAACTGGCCAACCTGGATATTTTCAGCTTTGTCAATATTACCTTTGACACCTTGGGCAATTCATTAAATACGCGGATTTTGACCCGGCCCAACCAGAAGTACCAGATTACCAACCAGCTTGGGGCCAGCGTGACCGAGCAACTTCCCGGCCCTTTTATCAGCCATTCACTTCGCAACCGGAACCTGTTTCGTGGCCTGGAGATATTTGAGTTTAATTTTAGGGCAGGGTTGGAAGGTGTGGCCTCTGCCACCACCGAGGGGGGCGTCTATAGAAGCCGGGAGTTGAATACCTCCGCTTCCGTGATATTTCCCCAATTCCTCATCCCCTTTAACCAATGGTCCTTAGAGAAATTCGGAAGGTACAATCCACGCACAAGGGCGCTCATTGGGTACAACTATGTCAATAGGCCTGAATATATAAGAGATGCATTGAACACCATTCTGGCTTATAGTTGGGCACCCTCCAATCTCAGACAACAATTTACTTTGAACCTGTTGGATGCCAATCTTATCCGTTCCTCCCTCGATGCGGCCTTTAGAAGGCGGCTAGAGGAGTTTCAAGCGCAGGGAAACAACCTGATCAATGCGTTTATGCCCTCCTATGTAAGCAGTGTATCTGGCCAGCTGATTATAAATTTTAACCAATACGGCTTGTCTCAAAGAAACGAAGCTTCACTCTGGCGGATTTTTGCCGAAAGCGGTGGGACATCATTCAACCTGATCAATCCCTCCTTTGTCGCTAACCGTAACTTTAGGTATTTTCAGTTTTTGAAATTTCAATCGGACTTCAGAAGGTACCGGCCCATCAACCAAAAAAGTACCTTTGCCTATCGGTTGAATTTAGGCTTAGCCAAACCCTATGGGATAAGCGACGGCGTACTTCCCTATGAGAAGTACTTCTTTGCGGGAGGAAGCACCAGCATCAGGGCTTGGCAACCCCGACGGCTGGGTCCGGGCTCGTTTTCACCGGATATAAACGAGGACGGGACCTATGATTACCGGTTTGAACAGCCTGGTGAAATACTTTTTGAAGCCATGTTTGAGTATAGAAGAAAACTTTTCGGTTACTTTGACGGGGCGGTATTTGTGGATGTGGGCAATACATGGACTTTCCGACAAGATCCCTCTAGGCCTGGAGCCAATTTTCAAATGGACAGGTTTTACAAGGAATTGGCAGTGGGCACCGGTTTAGGGCTGAGAATGGATTTTGATTTCCTAGTCCTCCGATTGGATATGGGAGTTAAAGCTTATGATCCTGCCAGGCCTGAGGGAGAAAGGTATATATTGGACAACCTTTCCTTCGGCAGCCCGCTAGGGGAAAAGGGGCAGCGTGTATTTAATATAGGGATTGGTTATCCATTTTAATCAAACCTACCATCACCATCGCACCTACAACAAGGTAGAAAAAGATAAAGATGAAATGCAAAAGATAAGCAAAGAGAACATTGTAAAAGATTTTAAGGCGATCCAGGACCATATCTGCAGCGAGTTGGAAATTGGGGATGGAAAAGCACGCTTCTTTGAAGACCAATGGACAAGAGCTGAAGGAGGCGGGGGAAGAACACGCATTATCAAAGAAGGGAACATTATCGCCAAAGGAGGTGTCGCTTTTTCTGCAGTCCACGGGCCTACCCCGGACAAGATCATCGCCAAATTGGGATTGGATAAAGCCGACTTCTTTGCCACTGGGGTATCCATAGTTATTCATCCCGATAGCCCCATGGTACCAATTATCCATATGAACATCCGTTATTTCGAAATGAGCAACGGGGTTTATTGGTTTGGCGGAGGAATAGACTTGACCCCGCATTACCTTGATGTGGATGATGCCGCCCATTTTCATAGAGAAGTGAAAGCCACCTGTGACCAGTACCACCCCTCCTACTATCCAAAATTCAAAAAATGGGCAGATGACTATTTTTATCTGCCGCACCGGAACGAAACGAGGGGAATCGGCGGAATCTTTTTTGACCGGCTAACTGCCAGTGAGGAGATGCCTTTTGGCGAGGTGTTTAATTTTGTGAAATCTATCGGTTACCTTTTCCCCAAAGTTTACCGGCATTTTATGGCCAAGAATTCCACCATTCCATTTGGGGAAAAAGAAAGACAATGGCAATCCTATAGAAGAGGCCGTTATGTGGAATTCAACCTCGCATGGGACGCTGGTACGAAATTCGGTTTGGATACCAACGGCCGGACGGAGAGCATCTTGATGAGTATGCCACCCACGGCTGCATGGGAATATAACCATAGCCCTTCACCCGATTCCAAAGAAGCATTCACACTGGAAAATTTAAAGAAAGGCGTAGATTGGATAAACTCGTAAACAGGGATGGATAAAATTAGATATTGGGATGAGCAGCTGTTCTTGTTTCTCAATAGCCAGCATCAGGATTGGCTGGATCCATGGATGAACTTGGTGACGGAGAAATATACATGGATTCCGCTCTACGCTTTCTTTCTTTATCTGATCATCAGACACTACAAAAAACGAAGCGTGTGGGTGTTGACCGGAATAGGATTGGCTATTCTAATCGCTGATCAAACCGCTTCAGGTTTGATGAAGCCCTTCTTTGAAAGACTCCGGCCATGCCATGATCCTGATATGGAAGGCTTGGTATTCAATTACGGGGGATGTGGAGGCATGTACGGCTTTGTCTCCTCCCACGCTGCCAACACCTTTGCTCTTGCCCTTTACCTCAACCTAGCCTTCCGCAATAGAATAAAAGGATTTGGCTGGTTATTCTTATGGGCTACCCTTGTCAGTTTTACGCGGATTTATTTGGGTGTCCATTATCCCTTGGATATCTTTATTGGAGCCTTGGTTGGACTTCTTTCGGGTTGGCTGGCTTGGTTTATTATAATTAAAGCCAAGAGAGTGTATTTTCAAAGATTGAGGCGGCCCTAATTCAGAATAAAAAAGATCTATTTACTATGGGTACACCTATCGGGATCACCCGTGCCGGACAAAATAGCAAGCCTACCATTTCAATTGTAGGCGGTGGCATCGCCGGCCTCACCGCGGCGATCGCCTTGGAAAAAACAGGCCTTTCACCGGTTGTTTTTGAAGCTGCAGCGACGGTGGAACCCCTAGGAGCTGGCTTGGTATTGGCCTCCAATGCCATGAAGGCGCTAAAAGAGTTGGGAATTGCCGAAGCAATAATGAAAAAAGGCAGTTTACTCGACTCCTTTACTATCAATGATCAAAGCGGCAAGCCTATCTTTAAGAAGAACAGCGAAGATATCAAGCTCGCCTATGGACTGGATAATTTTGCTATCCATCGTGCAGAGCTGCACCAAGCCTTGCTATCCCATTTGAAGGAAGTTCCAGTGCATACCAATATGCGTGCACTTTCCGCAAACCAAGACGAGCAGGGAGTTCGGATCACCTTTGAGGATGGAACAGTCCATGCGAGTGATTATTTAATTGTAGCCGATGGAATCCACTCCCCGATAAGGCAAGCATTGGCGCCAGGCTCTATACCCAGGTACGCAGGTTACACATGTTGGCGGGCAGTGATTGACGGCATTGATTTAGATTTGCATGATGCTTATGAAACCTGGGGGCACAAGGGACGGTTTGGCTATGTGCCTATGGATGGAAAAAAGCTCTATTGGTTCGCCTGCATCAATGCGCCACAGCAGAGTCCAGTCATGAAGCCATACGGAATTGCTGCGCTGTTTGCTCAATTTAAAAATTTTCATACTCCCATACCGGAAATCATATCTTCCACCAAGAATGAAAATCTCATCTGGAACGACATCATGGATCTAAAGCCTCTTAAGCAGTATGCATTCGGTAAAATCGTGCTTATAGGAGATGCCGCCCATGCCACTACCCCCAACCTGGGGCAAGGTGCCTGCATGGCGATTGAAGATGCCGTCATCTTAGCCCGAGAAATGAATAAAAACCACAATTATACAGAGGCATTTAAAAACTATGAAAAAAGACGACTAAAAAGAACACATTACATCATTAAAACCTCCAGACTGATGGGAAGAATTGCCCAAATTGAAAACATCCCCGTTGGCAATTTAAGAAATACCATTCTTCGCGTATTACCGTCCAACTTCAACGACAAACAGATAAAAGCTTTATACGATATTTATTTTTCGTAAAAACCGTTTTTTTATAGCATAACCTCTTTTTGAAGGAGAATTGGGAGTGAAATTCTGTTTATTTTGTAATTTTTCCAAAAAAAGGACGCCATTGTTGCATTAAATTCATAATATTACGAATGAATTGCTTTCTCATACTTAATTCACCCTTTTATTTATGAATAACCATATTGACGAAAAAATCTCACCGATTTTTCAAGAAATAATCAAGCGGAACCCGGGCGAAGTGGAGTTTCATCAGGCGGTAAGGGAAGTTCTGGAATCTTTGGGACCAGTTCTGGTCAAGTATCCGGAATTTGCAAACCGGAAGATAATTGAAAGAATATGCGAACCAGAAAGGCAGATTATCTTTCGTGTACCATGGACAGATGACCAGAACAACGTACAGATCAACCGCGGTTTCCGTGTCGAATTCAACAGCGCCTTAGGACCTTATAAAGGAGGCTTAAGGTTTCATCCCTCTGTTTATTTGGGTATAATAAAATTTTTAGGCTTCGAGCAGATCTTCAAAAATGCATTGACTGGCCTTCCCATTGGTGGTGGGAAAGGGGGGTCTGATTTTGATCCTAAAGGAAAATCCGACAACGAGATCATGCGCTTTTGCCAAAGTTTCATGACGGAACTTTATCGGCATATCGGCGAACACACCGACATCCCTGCCGGGGATATAGGCGTAGGAGGCCGTGAAATAGGCTTTCTTTTTGGCCAATACAAAAGGATTACCAACCGGTACGAAGCTGGAGTAATCACAGGAAAAGGACTGGATTGGGGTGGTTCTCTACTTCGTAAAGAAGCAACCGGCTATGGATCTGTCTTTTTTGTACAGGAAATGCTAAAGGTGAAAAACGACACCATTTCTGGAAAAACCTGCATAGTCTCTGGTTCAGGAAACGTGTCTATCTATACCATTGAAAAAATCTATGAATTAGGGGGAACAGTAGTGGCTTGCTCCGATTCAAATGGCTACATCTATGACAAGAAAGGCATTGATCTGGCCACTGTAAAGCAACTTAAAGAGGTAGAACGTCGCCGAATCAAGGATTATCTGCAATACCACGAGGGGGCAAGATATTTTGAAAAGGGCAATATCTGGGAAGTTCCCTGTCAGTTGGCATTTCCTTCCGCCACTCAAAACGAAATTAATGGCAAAGATGCCACCCTTCTCGTTAAAAATGGCTGCATTGCTATAGGTGAGGGTGCCAACATGCCTACCACACCAGAAGGGGTACAGGTATTCTTGGATTCTAAAATTTTGTACGGGCCAGCCAAGGCTGCCAATGCGGGCGGTGTCGCCACTTCTACCTTGGAGATGATGCAAAATGCCATGAGGGATTCTTGGACATTTGACTACACTCAGGATAAACTTTCGAAAATCATGAAAGATATCCATGATCTATGTTACGAAAAATCTGAAGAGTTTGGCTCGCCTGGAAATTACCTGAAAGGGGCAAATATTGCCGGGTTTATTAGAGTATCAAATGCCATGATGGCCATGGGGGTAATTTAAATCTGGTATTGAAGATTTGAGTAGTGGGTAGCCACAGCCGCTTGAGGTCGAAAAGAGGAATTAGAAAGAAACTGGATCTTTTATAAATGGGTTCTTTAAGATTGGCATATCCATTTGACCTTGGCGCTCTAACTACTCAGTACTCAAATCTATAACACTAAAAATCTTTCCCCAATGAGATTTTAAACACCTTGTTTTTTACCTTATGTCCATTGTGCTCAAGGTGAGAAAGCCCAAAATCATAACTGCTTTGAACATTAATGCCAAGAGGCAGCTTGACTCCGATGCCCGTTACTCCGCCTAGTTCTTGTTTGGGAAGGCTTCCTATCGCATCAAAATTACCATCACCGCCATATTTTCTCGAGAGCAAAACAGATGCCTGCGGCCCTACAAAGACGTTCACAAATGGCAATACACCGACGCGTAGAATCAAAGGAACATCTATATATTTTAAGCTAACCTTACTGGAAGGATAATCCGGATGAGACTGGAACTTCCTCACAGAATACTGAATGGCCGGTTCCAGGGTCATTAATCCTGCAAGACTGATTTTTAGATATGTTCCCACATGAAAACCATTGTTGCTTTTTGGCTGCAACTCCGTGATGTCGGAAAAATTCAGTCCGGCACGAATACCGCTGTTAATTTGTGCATTCACCTGCGGAATCCCCTCTACAAACAGGGCAACAAGTAAAATCAGTAGGACAATTTTCCCCGCTCTCTTCATAAAATAAAAACAAAGGGCTGTCTATCTTTCGATAAACAGCCCGAACATGGTATTATAAACTAAATCCAAGGGAAATTTTAAATCCCCTATTGTAAACCTCAGCATCACTGTTTTTGAATACGGGGGTTAAACCGAGATCATAACTGCCTTGGAGATTCAACCCCATAGGCAAATTGTACCCGATACCGAACACCAAGCCAGCATCCAGATCATTGATATCATCTGTATCCACCGTCCAGGTCTGGCCAAATGCGTCACCTTCGAACTTTGAGTTCAGTAATATAGAACCTTGAGGTCCCGCAAAAATGTTTAAGCCATCTGTGGCATAAAACCTTAAAAGGATGGGAACATCAACGTAGTTCAATATTGAACGGGAATCAACTGCATTGTCCGCTTGCGTACCCTTTACGGAATAGTAAGCTCCTGGCTCAATGGCAAATCGATCAGTCACAAACATATTCCCATAAATACCGGCATGAAAACCTGCCCTATCGGTGTAGTCGTTCCCAGAAGCATCATCTCCACCCCAATTAAAGAAGTTGACACCGCCACGCACCCCAAATGAACTTACTTGATCACTGGCCGGGGTTCTGGTCTGTGCATTGGCTGAAATGGAAATTACCATTACGGCTGCGATTGCTAGAATTGCATTTTTCATAGTTATCATTATAGTTGGTTATATTCCCAATCTAAACGAATACCATGCCAAACGCCTCTTATTATTTCACCCGTTTTTCTATATAGTCAGAGTTGAGGATGGCCAAGGCCCCCATATATTTCAGCCGGAACTTGACCAAGTCCCCTACCCTATAGCCTGAGGGGTTTTTGCCCAAATCGAGAATAAGCATATCAGAACTAGCTCCCAGGATTTCAAATTCACCGTCATCTGCAATAAGGTACTTGGGATCCACATCCAGCAAGCCAATGTCGAGAATTGCCCTATAAGAGGACTGTCCATAGAGGGACGGGTCTATTTCCATAATCTCCCCCTGGGGATTGGCCGCCAAAATGCCGGAAGGAAGAAGGGGCTTTTCCTGCATCTCAATGATCTCCGCAAAAAGCTCAAAAACATCTCCGTGCATTCCCGCTATTACTTTCTCTTCAAACAAATCCAACCCAAAATAGAGCGTTTCCCCGATCCTGAAATGGTTGACACCTTTGGGAAGTTGTTTGTTGAGCATCAACGGAATAGTCACCGATGTCCCGGCAGATACCCAAGGAATTTCCTTATTGAACTTCAACTCAATGATCTGCTTATAAAGGCAGAGCTGGATCAATTTGTCGGTTGATGGCATGATACCGTTGAGACAATTCAGGTTGGTACCCAATCCGATTACCTCAATATTCGGCAGTTCAAAAATCATGGAATAAAAATCTATCAGGTGATCCCCCATTACCCCCTCCCTCAGGTCTCCGGTTTCCACCATAATAATAACCTTGTGCTTTTTGTTCTGTTTAACCGCTTCTTCACTAATCCATCGGATGGTATCCAACTCGCTATTAAGGCTAACGTCCGCGTACTTGACCATCTTGGCCAAATTGCGCTTTGAGGAAGGTTTGATATAAACCGTTTGTACGGAAGGATTGATCTCCTTTACCCTCGCCAGATTGCTGATCCTAGAATCGTGTATTTCATCCACTCCCAAGGCAATCAATTCTTTGAGATAAAGCTCATTGCCGCAGAGAATTTTAGACACTACCCCCCATGCGATTCCATTCTCATAAAACTGTTTTTTAAGGAATTCAAAATTATCCTTTAGCTTTTCTTGGTATAAATTTAAAAATGCCATTTATCTTTTTAACCTCATTTCCAAATACTTATGGGTAAAACCCAACTTTTCATAAAGGTGTCGCGCAGGATTATCAGGCTCCACGTGCAGGGCAATTCCACCCTGAGCCATATTGACAGCCATTTGCATTATCTTTTTCCCCACACCCTTTCCCCTTTGACTGGCGTCTACAGCTATGTATACCAGGATATTCTCGGGGATATATCCAGACATACCTGTTTTGTTCATCACTACTGTCCCAACGATCCTTCCCTGTTCACGAGCCATTACCACAAAACCACCTTTATCAACCGCCTTATCCAAGGCATAATCCAGGCATTTCATGATGTCTTCATGGGGATCCCCAAACTCGTCCAGGTGCTCAAACAGGAAATCTGCTATTTCCTTCTTCTGCAAATAGGTTGCATTGTCTATGGATGAGAGCGCTTCAATTTTTAACATAAATATTCGTCTTATTGTTTTGAAAGAATGCCTTTAAAAAGCAAAAAAACTGCCGATTGTCCAACCCGCATTCCAACCTTTAAGCCAACAAATTGGCGGGCAGGCTTTTCCTATTCTCTCGAAGGTATAAATTATAATAGAGTGATCACAAAAATAGGCAAGTTAAATGGTCTAAAAATAAATAAAGTTAAATATAAAATTTAAAAAGTAATATTTATACGCTCCTCCATTAATTTCAATCCAGAGAAGTTCACCTACCCTCAGGGCCCGGCCATCTCAAAAGGTTCTAAAAATCATTGGCCTCGCCCTGTCAAAGGTCCATACAAGGGACAGGTTACTGTACCATCAAAAAAACGGCCACACATGGTTCTGTGTGGCCGTTCGGAAAGAATTACACCTACTTTACTTTAGAATACCAATCCAGGAGCAAATCCAAACAATTTCTCTATTGGATTGAATTCACTTATATTTTTAAGATAGCCAAAATTATCTGCTCACAAATTACTTTAAATTGCTGGTAAGGGAAGCGGAGAAATACTCCCGGTTCATCCTGGCGATATTGCTTTGAGTAATTCCTTTAGGGCATTCCGCCGAGCAGGCTTCCGTATTGGTACAGTTGCCAAAGCCTTCCGCATCCATTTGTGCCACCATTTTTTCTACCCTTTCCTTCCGTTCTACCTGCCCCTGTGGAAGCAGTGCCAATTGAGAAATTTTGGCAGAAACAAACAGCATCGCCGAAGCATTTTTACAGGCTGCTACACATGCTCCGCAGGCAATGCAGGTTGCCGAGTCAAAGGCCTCATCTGAAATTGCCTTAGGAATGGGGATTTCGTTGGCATCAGGGACCCCACCGGTATTGACGTTGACATAGCCACCCGCCTGAATAATACGGTCGAAAGCGCCTCTATCCACTACCAAATCTTTTATAACAGGAAAGGCTTTCGCTCGCCAGGGTTCCACTGTAATGACATCACCGTCCTTGAAGGACCTCATGTGCAGCTGGCAGGTGGTAGTCTGCTGTGGACCATGTGGCTTGCCGTTGATATGAAGCGAACAGGTTCCACATATCCCTTCACGACAGTCATGGTCAAAATGAACAGGATCTTCCCCTCTTATGGCCAAGTCTTCGTTCAAGACATCGATCATTTCCAAAAAAGACATGTCCTCGGATATATCACTCACCTTGTATTCTTTAAAACCGCCTTTGTCATTGCGGTTTTTCTGCCTCCAGATTTTTAATGTTAAGTTCATAAGATTTATGAATTTTATATTTCAATAATAAATTATTTGTAGCTCCTCTGCGTAAGCTTCACATTCTCAAACACCAATGGTTCTTTGTGAAGCTCTTCTTCCGCATCTTCTGCTACAAATTTCCAGGCACCGACATAGGCGAAGTGTTCATCGTCACGAAGGGCTTCCCCTTCTTCCGTCTGATATTCTTCCCTGAAATGGCCTCCGCATGATTCATTTCTGTGAAGGGCATCATCTACCATCAGTTCTGCCAGTTCTATAAAATCAGCGACCCTATGGGCTTTTTCCAAGGATTGGTTGAGTTCATCATTGGTACCGATCACTTTGACATCCGCCCAAAACTCCTTCTTCAGCTCTTTAATCATGGCTTTGGCCACGGTAAGTCCTTCCGCTGTACGGGCCATTCCACAATGTTCCCACATGATCTTGCCTAATTTCTTGTGGAAATGATCAATGGTATATTTTCCATTAATGGTGAGGAATTTATTGATTTTGCCCTTTACCTCGTTCTCCACCTTCACAAATTCAGGATGGTCTACAGGGATTTTGGTGTGAGGAATTCCTGCCAAGTAATCGCCCAAAGTATACGGAATAACGAAATATCCGTCAGCCAATCCCTGCATCAATGCTGATGCCCCAAGCCGGTTTGCACCATGGTCAGAGAAGTTAGCCTCACCCAATGAATATAGTCCTGGAACAGTGGTCATCAAATTGTAATCCACCCACAATCCACCCATGGTATAGTGTACGGCAGGATAAATTTTCATGGGAGACTGGTAGGGGTTTTCTCCCGTGATCTGCTGGTACATGTCGAAAAGGTTACCGTATTTGCTTCTTACCAGGTCTTCCCCATCTCTCTTGATGGCATCCCTAAAATCAAGGAATACAGCTTCACCGGTTTCATTTACTCCCCTTCCTTCGTCACATACCAGTTTGGCGTTACGGGAAGCCACGTCACGAGGCACCAAATTACCAAAAGCAGGATATTTTCTCTCCAAATAATAATCTCGGTCTTCATCCTTAATATCAGCAGGAGAGATTTGTCGCTTTCTCAGCTTCTCCGCCAATTCGACCGTTTTCGGCACCCATACCCTACCGTCATTCCTTAAAGATTCGGACATCAAGGTCAATTTTGACTGATGATCTCCTGAAACGGGAATACAAGTCGGGTGGATTTGTGTATAACAGGGATTGGCGAAAAAAGCACCTTTTTTATGTGCGCGCCAAGCTGCAGTGACATTGGAACCCATCGCATTGGTGGAGAGAAAAAACACGTTTCCATAACCACCTGTACACAGGAGTACGGCATGCCCACTATGGGATTCTACGGCTCCCGTGATCAGATTTCGAGTGACGATACCCCTCGCTTTTCCGTCGATGACCACCAAATCCATCATCTCTGTCCTTGGATAAAGCTTTACTTTACCGTTGGCTACTTGGCGGCTTAATGCAGAATAAGCACCCAACAGCAATTGCTGACCCGTCTGCCCTCTGGCATAAAAAGTACGGGATACCTGAGCGCCCCCAAAAGACCTATTGGCTAGCAATCCACCATATTCACGGGCGAAAGGAACACCTTGGGCCACGCATTGGTCGATGATATTGACAGATACTTCTGCCAGACGATAGACATTCTCCTCCCTTGCCCTATAGTCACCGCCTTTGACGGTATCGTAAAAAAGCCTGTGGACAGAATCCCCATCATTTTGGTAATTTTTGGCCGCATTGATCCCCCCTTGGGCTGCAATGGAGTGGGCTCTTCTGGGGCTATCCTGAAAGCAAAAGGCTTTTACATTATATCCCAACTCTGCCAAAGACGCTGCAGCAGAAGCCCCAGCAAGTCCAGTTCCCACTACTATAATATCGTATTTTCTTTTATTGGCCGGATTGACCAACTTCATGTTGAATTTATGCTTGGTCCATTTTTCGGCTATAGGTCCCGAAGGTACTTTAGATTCGAGTATCATATTAATTTATATTAATTCGAGAAATAAATATATATAGGCATGGCCGCAAAAAGAGCCGGTACCACTATGGAAAAAACAAGTCCAAGCGTCTTGATGGCCGGAGTATATTTACTATGTCTCAATCCCAAGGTCTGGAAAGCACTTGCAAACCCATGGGAAAGGTGAAAACCTAAAAATACCATGGACAGCACATAAAACAACACAATCCACAATTCCTGGAAAGCAAAAACCACGATGCTATAAAGGTCTTTGTATTCTTCCCCATCGTAATTCACATAGGGTAGCTCCCCCCAATGCATCTCATACCAGAAGCCTTGGAGGTGGACAGCCAAAAACACCAGAATGATGGTCCCCAATATTCCCATGTTACGGGAACTCCATGAACTGTTAGAACTGGCATTCCTTTCGGCATATCCTATAGGTCTGGCGTTCTTATTTCTAATGGTTAGAAAAATGGAGAAAACCACGTGCGCCAAAACCGAAACGTAGGTGAGGATAGAGAGGATCTGAACCAACTGATTGGTAGTCATGAATTTAGCATACTGATTGAATGCCTCTCCCCCATCATCTTTAAACAGCAACGTATTTCCCGCGACGTGACCTATAAGAAAAATAATCAAGAACAAACCCGTCAAGGCCATTAGCAACTTTCGACCTAAGGTGCTATTTAAGGTTTTTGATACCCAACTCATAAATTGTTTCTTTAGTTAATTTTTTCGTAAAAATCCTTGTCGCCAAATTTACACGTGGAATCCTTATCAAACAATCTATGTCGGGGCAATAAGCTTATTTTAATCAATTCTAAATAGAACCGCAGCTGATAATTGGCGGCTAGCTGCCTAAAAATGAAGCCCAAGCATCGGCTGCCTTAGTAAGTAAAGCCCACAGCTATGGAGATGATGGCGCGGATGTATTATCTCCATCAATCAGGCCTCGTCTCTCTAAATCTGCTATGTCTCCACGCTTCCGGTCACCTATTAAAGGGGTATTCATTGATCCAGTGAAAACCCCGGCTCATCAACGCGTAGTCCGATTTGCTTTTTCTCGAACCGGTGAGGCGGTAATTCTTTTTGTTCAAATTACCCTTAATGGTATAAGTACCTAATTGTTCTGAAATTTCCACAGGATACAGCGTTTCTTCATTTCCATATTTGTAGATATCCAATTTCCCTCCTTCGTGTATTTCCTTGATTTGATAATAATCCGGCTCGTTGCTCCGGTTGTAACCTACGAAGCTTTTGTGGACAACGATTACTTTACCCCAATACGCATCGGAAATGGCAGAATCCGCTGCATTAAGGGAAGGCTCTAATTGATACACTCCTTCCCATTGATTGGCTGAGGCATTAAATTTATTCGACAGGGATCGTGAAAACCCCATAGATAAAGGAATCAGCAGGACAAGATAGGCCTTGATGAGGATACGGGAAATCTTGCCCCATTTGTTCTGAAGGGGAAAAGTAGAAATGCGAAGTTGTGTGGGTTGATTCAATACCAGGAACCGAAAAAGATCGGCTGCAAAAGGCGAAAGGATCAGGAAGGAAAAAAGCAGCAAATGGGAGGAAAACAATTTGACAGGTACATCAAAAGAGAAGTTGACCAGGACGATATTTGTGGTGACGGCTACGGCGAGAAGTGCGCCCAAGACCGTGGTCCTGCGAAACAGAAGCAACAGTCCTGGAATAATTTCAGCCAATCCCATAAAGCTTTTGTAGGTGGCGGAATACCCAAAAAACCGCCACGCAAGACCCATGGGAGAAAAGTCACCATACAGCTGCTCCAAACTGTCGAGCCTCGGGCTGGGAAATTGTCCCTCTCCAAATTTAGCCAGACCATAGGAGATTAATGTAATACCCAAATAATACCTGGAATAGATAATTACCGCTCTCCAAGTTTTCTCAATCGGCAAATTGCCACGAAAAAACAGCCATAGTGCCATAGAAAGAAGCACAGATACCATGGAATAAGTCACAACCATTACATAGTCAAAGGTGGTATCCCCGCTACCGTTTATCTGTTGTTCCAAATCCACTATCCCCAATACATGGATTCCTACCCAAAGGTTGATTTGATCCCTCAGCGACTTGTAGTAGCCAAGAATGTAATAGTCTACTCCTGGAAGGTAGTCTAAGGGAAAGGGGAAAATATAGAGTATGATATAAATGAATAGGCTGAATCCTAAAAAGTTTGGGATATTGGAGCGGGATGAATTTATCATTTGCGAGAGGTTTTAAAGGTAAAATATAGGGCCAACACATCCGTAAGGTATAAAAACGTCAAAAAATCGGACAAGGAAGCACTTCACACCATCTAAATGCGATCTACCCGAAATTTTAATAAGCTTTTTGAAGATAATCCAAAGAGAATACATTTGCAAAATAAAAGGCGGAAAAAGGGTCCAAACTTATGGCCACCTATGATGTCTCCCTTTTTCCTTGACCCTTAGCTTTATGTAAATTTGCCGCCTCCCATATATTATAAAAGTTTTTGTAAAATCTTCTTTATATATTTCAAGCCCAAATAACCAAGCGCTTTTGATATGTTTATCAATGACCCCCATTCTGATCTTCTGGATCCCGCCCCCCACAAATGGTGGAACCAATTACGTCAAGGGGAAAAGAGAGGCCTTGAACTGATATACTCTTTTTATGTCGATGACATGTATAGGTTCGGGATGGCCATCAAGTCCAACAGAGCCTTAATCAAGGATTGTATTCAAGAAGTTTTTGTGAGCCTATGGAAGTACCGGACCAACCTGAAGGACACCGAAAATGTCCGACTGTACTTATTTAGGAGTCTAAGCAATAAAATCCATAGAGAGGTGGGTGCCCACCTGTCCAAATACCATGAAGAAAGCGCCGAACATTTTGACTACTTACATACGGTAGAATCCTACGAACAGCGCTGGATCCAGGATCAGGGCATAGAAATATCAAGAAACAAGTTGAAGTTGGCTTTAGAAAAATTGCCCCTTAGACAGAAAGAACTCATCCAATTACTATATTTTGAAAATCTTCCTTACGAGGAAATCTCTTTCACCATGAACCTCCATATTAAATCTGTTTATACCTTGGCTTGGAAGGCGATTAACAATTTGAAGAAAAGCATGAAGTGAGCGTATAATTCTGCGGGAAATGATAAATCTAGTCGCCTAAGGCCGCCTTTCAACGCCTTGCCCAAGCCTGTCTGGACTAATTTTTGGCCCGGTGAGAAACGAGAATAAAAAAAATAATTTTTTTTCCTCAATAGAAGGATAACTTTTGCCTATTTCCACCTAATGTACTTGCAAACATAAATTATGGATATTTCCAATTGGTCTGTAGAAGATTTTGTACTCGATCCAGGGTTCAAAAGTTGGGTTTTATATCCTGACCGAAACGATAGTGTGCTTTGGGAAGAGCATTTGGAAAAAAACCCGCAAAAACTTGAAGAAATAAAACAGGCCAGAGAAATTCTTCTTAATCTCTCTAGCAAATCATTTAGAATTTCACCTAACGATAAAAATGATTTGTGGACCAAGATTGAGGAGGAATGCAGCGACGATAGGAGTTTGGCCACTGAACCGGGAAAAATAATCCCGCTAAATTCATATAGTACCATTCGCAGAAAAGAGACTAGGGAGAAAGACTCAACAATCCGCATCCCACAATTTTATCGGATAGCGGGGATTCTGTTGATCTGTTTTGTTCTGAGCTTTTTGCTGAACACGATATCGAAAGAGGAGAAACGCCAATCTGAAGTAAAAAACAGGGAATATATAGAGCATGTGACTCAGCCAGGTGTTAAATCCAGCCTGACCCTTTCGGATGGTACGAAAGTCATGATGAACTCAGGAAGTAAAATATATTATGAAAAATATTTCCGTGACAATAACAGGGAAGTTTTCCTCGAAGGGGAAGCACAGTTCGATGTATTTAAGGATCCCGAAAAGCCCTTCATTGTCCATACAGGAAACATCGCAACGACGGCTTTGGGAACATCTTTTAATATCAATGCTTACGGTAAAAGAATCGACATCTACCTCCTTTCCGGGAAGGTGAGGGTAATGGACAAAAGTAAAGGTGGTCAGTTGGCCGTCCAACTGGAAAAAGGCGAATCCGCCCACATCAGTATGGGGGGCAATATGCTGACCGATAAATTTAACGCAGAAAAGGTGTCCGCATGGACCAAAGGGGTTATTGTATTTGATAAGACCCCTGTTATCGAAGCCTTGGAAATTCTAGAGAACTGGTTTGGGGTGACATTTGAGATCCAGAACAAACCAATCGGCCATGTGACAGTATCTGGAAAATTTGACAACGAAACCCTAAAAAACATCTTGATTGGCCTAAGTTATTCCGCCAGATTCGATTTTGATATAATTGACAACAATGTAAAAATCCATTTCACCAACTGATAAACATTATAGCCTATGATCTGAGCACCGCGCCCCATATAAACAGACCGATGATGCGCTAACACCATCGGTCGTTCTTTAACCTCTGGAATGCAAATGACCAAATCCACAATTCCATGAGAAATCTATGCTAAACCATTATAATAGCTTAACAGTAAACCATGTAAAGATATGAAAAATAAAGTACTACTACATGTACTCGACATGACCAAAAAATTTATTTACGCGCTGGTCCTCCAGTGCATTACAATGACCTTTTTATTGGCTTCCAACGGAAATGCCCAAGTAAAAAGCATTGATAAGGTGAAAATCAGCATAGGGTTAAACAACCTTCCTATAGAACAAGCCTTTTCCCAAATAGAAAAGGAAACAGGTTACAATTTTGTTTTTACCAACAAAGAGTTGGACAAACTGAAAAAGATAACCGTACTGAAGGAGGAGCAGACCCTTTATGATTTGCTGGTGAAGATTGCAGGGGATTCGCAATTGCATTTCAAGCAAGTGAATCAAAACATCCATGTGAAGAAAAGCCAACTCTCAAATGAGAACGCTGTTTCCATAGCAGAGATAGAAGAAGATATCGTCGTCACTGGAACCGTAGTAGATGAAAACGGAACTCCCATTCCAGGAGTTACCATTTCTATACCAGGGACTTCCGTCGGTACTGCAACGGATTTAAATGGGACCTATTCTCTATCTGTTCCAGAGGGTGCCACTTTGGTTTATTCATTTATCGGATATTCGTCCCAAACTATAACGGTAGGTGGTCAAAGCATCATTAATGTGACTTTGGCTGAGGACATTTCATCTCTTGAAGAGGTTGTGGTAGTGGGATACGGCACCCAAAAGAAGGTGAATCTAACCGGCTCGGTGGACGTGATTTCCAATGAAAAGCTCTCCAACCGCCAAGCCCCCACCGTCTCTCAATTATTGCAGGGATTATCCCCTGGGCTGAATTTTGATATTGCGGACCAAGGTGGATTCCAACCAGGCGCCAGTATGAGCATCAGCGTAAGGGGCATGGGTTCCTTGAACGGGGGATCGCCTTTTGTAGTAATTGATGGTTTCCCCGGAAGTATGGATAACTTAAACCCGGAAGACATAGAATCTATTTCTGTGCTCAAGGATGCCGCAGCTTCCGCAATATATGGCGCTAGGGCACCCTATGGGGTCATCTTGATCACTACCAAAAGCGGAAAGAAAAATGACAAAATAAGCGTCACCTATTCCGGTAACGTCTTTATTAATACAGCCCCTCCCCTACCAGAAAGCTTGGATTCCTATACATGGAGCAGAATCCAGAACGAAGCAGGCGACAATAGAGGCGGCCGACCAATAAGCAACCAGACCATTGATCAAATTATTGCCTTCCAAAACAAAGATTGGGCATTTTTGGATGAGTTTATGCCAGAGGGAAGCCTACACTACGGTGCATTTCCACAAGGAAATATTTGGAACAACGCCAATTTGAACTATGCCAATACCGACTGGTGGGACATCTACTACGGGCACAGCGTCAACCAAAAACATGGACTGACCATATCCGGTGGTGCAGACAAGATCTCCTACTACTTTTCTGCAGGACATATCCAGCAGAATGGAATTCTCAATTTCGGAAAAGACAGTTTCCAGCGCACCAACCTCATGGGGAAAATAAATGTCGCCATCAATGACAAATGGGATTTCAGTTGGGAATCACGCTTCAGCAAAAAATACCGAGAAACCCCCAATATGACCAACGAGGGAGATTATTCCTTTATGTTCCGTCATATCTCGAGGGCTTATCCCATTACTCCGCTTTATGACGGTTGGGGCAATTACACCTTCGAATCGCATATTCCTTCCATATTGTATGGCGGAACTGAAAGAACAGATGATCACGATACCTGGAATACCTTTAGAACGGAAATAAGGCCCTTGAAAGGCTGGAAGATCAATGCCGACTTTGCCTATAACCTCTATTCAGCTATCCGGTCAGATGTCCAAAAGACGGTATATATTGCCAATGTTGACCAGACGGAGTCTCCCACCGGCGTCACAATGCCCAACAGCATCGAAAGGGTACTGACCAACAATAATTATTGGAGTTCCAATGTCTTCACCACGTATGATTATAGTGTAGATAATATCCACAACTTCTCCATGATGGCGGGTTTGCAAATAGAAAAAGGCTTAGACGCCATTTTAAGTGGATACAAGACGGATATGATCACAAACGACATCCCTTCTCTTCAGACGGCTACCGGTGATCCGATACTATATGAGAGTCTCCCACAACGAGCTACACAAGGCTATTTTTCTAGAATAAATTACAACTACAAGGAAAAATATCTTTTTGAAGCCAACGCCAGATATGATGGCTCTTACGTGTTTAGAGAGTCCAAAAGATGGGGATTTTTCCCTTCTTTTTCCTTGGGATGGAATGTTGACCAGGAACCATTTTGGACAAACATAGAAGATTATGTGACTACTTTGAAATTTAGGGCATCTTGGGGACAGTTGGGGAATCAACAGGTTTCTCCCTACAGTGACCTCGAGTTGATCCCTATACAGACAGGTAAGTTGAACTGGATCTTTGATTATGGACAGCCGAGACGTGTAGGATACACTGCCGCCCCCGGTATCGTAAACCGAAACTTGACCTGGGAAACAGCAACGACCACTAACCTCGGCATCAATGCCTCTTTTTTAAACAATCGTCTTCAAGCAGACTTTGATGTATTTGAGCGGCTGACTACCAATATGATAGGCCCTTCCGAAGCAAAGCCGGGCGTATTGGGAGCTAGCGTGCCCAGGGATAATAATGCCGAATTACGTACCCGCGGATGGGAGCTTGCCCTTAAATGGCAGCATGACATTAACAAAGACCTGTCCTATTTTGTCAATTTAAATATTTCTGACTACAAGTCTGTGGTGACACAATACTTTAATCCTACAGGCACTCTTTCCAACTGGTACAAGGGAAGAGAAGTGGGTGAAATCTGGGGGTATCAAGTTAATGATTTATTCAGAAGCAGAGAAGAATTAGACAGCTATTTGTCCACCACCGATTTGTCTTTTATAGCAAACACCTGGAATACCGGTGACGTGAGGTATGAAGACAGCAATAACGACGGTAAAGTCAACAATGGCCTTAACACCATCCATGACTCAGGAGATCTTTCAATCATAGGGAATGAAACCCCAAGATATCAGTTCGGTACCACTATCGGAGCCAGCTACAAGGGTTTTGATTTTTCCATGCTTTGGAGAGGAGTGGCAAAAAAAGACATTTACTTTAACAGAATGTCTAATTTGTTTTGGGGCTTCACCAATGGCTGGTGGGAATCTACGCTGACTCCTGACCATTTGGATTATTTCAGGGATACCCCGGGAAACAAATACAGCGGTCTCTACGAGGGCGATGCCAACATCAATACAGATGCCTATTGGCCGAGGCCTTACCTAAACTCCACAGAAGAGGCGAAAAACAAGAACAATCCCAATACCCGGTATTTACAAAACGGTGCTTATGTAAGACTGCAAAATATTCAATTGGGATATAATTTCCCCCAAGAACTCATTTCTAAATGGAAACTACAAACCATCAGGATATATTTCTCCGGAGAGAACCTGATTACCATTTCAGATCTACCTGCTGGCATAGATCCCGTTGCACCGGTTGGCTTTCCAGAAGGTGGGGCTGGAAATTACCACGGCACGGCAGGAACCGGTCGCCTGACCTATGGTGCAGATAGAACCTATTCCTTGGGTGTGAATATTACCTATTAATCTTAAATGACTAACACAATGAAGAGTTATATAGCAATAGTAGCAGTTATTTTATTTGCCTCATTAAGTTCTTGTGAAGATTTCATTGATCTTCAACCCAGAGATAGGATCTCCATGAGCGAATACTGGAAAAAATCTTCGGATCTGGAGAATTATGTCCTGCAGTTTTATCCTGTGTTTTATCCCTATACAGAAACAGTGTCCCAACAGGCGGGAAATTCGGACAATATGATCCAAGGCAATCCTAGTCCGATCATGAATGGCGAACGGGCGATAAGGACAGGCAATTGGGCAGGAGAATGGCAAAACATCCGGAATATAAATATATTCTTCAAGTATTATAGCCAATGTGAGGATAGCTTCGAGAGCTATAAACATTTCTTGGGAGAAGCCCACTTCTTTAGGGCTTGGTTTTATTTTGATCTTTTAAAGATGTATGGAGACCTGCCTTGGTATTCCGAGGTCTTGGACCTGGATTCAGATGAGCAACTCAACCGACCCCGTGACCCAAGAACCTTGATTGCCGATTCCATCTTGATGGACTTGGACAAAGCCATAGAGTATTTGGACTTAAGAAACAGTACAGGAAACAACCGGATTAGCAAAGAAGCAGCCCTTGCCTTTAAAACGCGTGTGGCTTTATTCGAGGGAACTTGGCAAAAATATCACGCCAATACACCGTTCGCTACCGATGGGGCTGACCCTAAAAAATATTTCCAACATGCTGTGGATGCAGGTGAAGAGTTGATGTCTGGAAACTATAGTGTTGGAATCTATAACGAAGGGAATCCTGACCAGGATTACTTCGAGCTATTTGGCAAGGACAACATGTCGGATATCAACGAGGTTATCCTTTACAGAGCTTTTAATGCCTCCGATGGCTCACGGAATTCTACTCAAGCTGCCATTACCTATAACACGGATCAAAAGGGGATCACCTGGGATTTAGTTTCCTCCTATTTGGGAAAAGACGGGAAACCCTATAACTATTTAGAGGTGGCAAAGAACGCGAAAGGAAACGATTTTCTTACCAAAATAGCGGCAGATTGTGATCCAAGATTAAAATCAACAGTTTGGATCCCTGGGGATCTCATGGCCTCTGTGGTAAATCTATACTTTACCAAACCGACCATTGACGGAGGGAGCTTACAGTTATGCCCCACAGGCTTCCAAGTCAAGAAAACAGCCAATCCCTTTTCCCCTGCCGCTGGACAGTCTTGGGAGATCCCCAGCGAGACGGGAATGATCATCTTAAGATACGGCGAGGTTTTGTTGAATTATGCAGAAGCTAAATTTGAATTGGACGGCACAGTAGCCTACACGCAGCTGAACCTGTTAAGAGCCAGAGCAGGAATGCCTGATTTTGAAGTAATACCTAGCAACGCTGTGTATGAAAGAGATGACTACGGCTACGAAATCTCGGATGAACTGTACGAGATCCGTCGTGAAAGAAGGGTGGAGCTGGCTCTGGAAGGGCAAAGAAAAGATGACTACAGAAGATGGGCTTCGCATGAACTATTTGAAGGGAAAAGACCAAAAGGTTATCCTTTTAATCCAGCTGAATTCCCCAGCTACAATCCTCCAACAGATGAGAACGGGCTTATCGACTATTATGCAAATTCTTTGCCTGAGGGCTACAAGTTTAGGAAAGATGTGGATTATTTATACTCCATCCCACAAGATGAAATTACCTTGAATCCCAGTTTAATTCAAAATCCCGGATGGTAAGTCTATATAATACACCAAATCGTCTATGAGAAGTTTGTTGAATAAACCCCAGGTTCTATTGTGCCTGGGGTGTTTTTGGATTTTTGGCTGCGGTGAAAAACGATCAGAAGAAGATAATTCCTATGAGTTGCTGAGTGAAGAAGTCAAAAGAAGTCCGACTACCGGCTTAGCCATGTTGCATGCAGCAGAGGGCCTTGAAGTAAATTTGTTTGCCTCCGAACCTGTGATGCATAACCCCACCAATATTGATATTGACCATCGAGGTCGGATCTGGATTTGTGAAGGTTACAACTACAGGGCGGATATCGTTGGCAATACGCCGCGAGAAGAAGGAGACCGTATTCTGATTCTGGAAGATACCGATGGGGATGGGAAAGCCGATAAAGAATCGGTCTTTTATCAGGACAAAGAATTGGATGCTCCACTGGGAATACTGGTTTTAGGCAACAAAGTAATCGTCTCTCAAAGTCCCTATATCTGGCTGCTTACCGACGAAGATGGGGATGACAAAGCAGACAAGAAAGAGGTGATCTTCCAGGGCATCGAGGGCGTAGAACATGACCACGGGGTACATGCCGTTGTCTTTGGCCCAGATGGCAAATTCTACTTCAACTACGGCAACTATGGACAGAAATTATTGGACCGGGAAGGAAACCCGGTTCGCGACCGCAACGGGAAAGTAATTGATTTTGGGAAATATCAAGAAGGGCTGGTCTTTCGATGTGATGAGGATTTTACAAACATAGAAGTCTTGGGAGACAATTTCCGGAATCCCTACGAGCTCGCTTTGGATAGCTACGGCACCGTTTGGCAATCCGACAATGATGATGACGGAAACAAGGGGGTGAGGATGAATTACGTCATGCAGGGAGGAAATTTTGGTTTTAAGGATGAAATGACGCGTGCTAGCTGGCAGGAACCACGCACCAATATGGAGGACTCCATCCCCTACCGCCACTGGTTCCAGAATGATCCGGGAGTAATCCCCAACTTACTGCATACCGGTGCTGGATCCCCAACAGGCTTGACGGTGTACGAGGGGACTCTATTGCCCGAAAAATTCAGAAACCAATTGATCCATTGTGACGCCGGACAAAATGTGGTGCGAGCCTACCCCGTGGAAAAAGCGGGTGCAGGGTATCGGGCGGACTTCGCTCCGATCTTGGCTTCTGAAAAAGACCAATGGTTCAGGCCAACTGATGTAAGCGTGGCACCTGATGGCTCTCTAATCGTATCAGATTGGTATGACCCAAGTGTCGGAGGCCATCAAATTGGCGACCAAGGAAGAGGACGTCTTTACAGAATAGCTCCGCCCAACAGCCCCTATGTTATTCCTTCTTTTGACTTTACCACACCTGAGAATGCACTGTCGGCCTTGGAAAATCCTAATTTGGCTACCCGTTACCTTGCTTGGCAGGCTTTGAGGAATATGGGGGGCAATGCTGAAGAGGCATTGGCAAAAGTTTTCCTTGACCAGGATGTAGATCCTCGTTTAAGAGCCCGTTGTCTATGGATATTGGGCAATTTGGAACAAGGGAAGGACAAATACTTCGAACTGGGTCTGAAGGACAGTAATCCGGACTTACGAATCACGGCAATTAGGTTGATCGAACAAAAAGGCGAGGAAATTTCCATGCGATATCTACCCCAAATGGTCAATGACCCAGATATTCAGGTTCGGCGTGAAACAGCCTTGGCGCTGCGGCATATTTCGTCCGCTAAAGCAGACAGCTTATGGGCGGCCCTAGCGCTTGCCCATGATGGAAAAGATAAGTGGTATCTGGAAGCCCTTGGTATCGCGGCAAAAGACAAATGGGATAACTTCATTGCAGCCTATCTGAAAGAATCGGAAAGCCCCCTTAAGTTGGATGCCGCTTCAAAGGACATTATCTGGCGTTCAAGATCTGCGACTGCTATTCCCCTTCTCGCAGATTTGGCTGCTGATCCTTCGCAGCCTATATCAGACCGACTCCGATATTTTCGGGCCTTCGACTTCCATCCCGAAAGCGATCTCAAAAATAGAACGTTAATAAATTTAATGTCAGGAGGGCTTCAGAACCAAGAGGATGACCTGCTAAAATGGGGCTTACGGCATCTGAATCCATCGTTGTTCCAAAAATCAACGGACGCTCAAAAACTGGTAAACCATCGATTGAACCAGACAGCGGGGACGGAGGAATTTATCGATTTGATTGCACGCTATAATATAAAGAATGAAGATGACCGATTAATCTCCCTGGTGCTGGAAAGCAATGAGAATGATTTGAAGAAAAAAGCAGCCGCTATTATTTTAAAGAATGGTGGAATCAAAAGGTTCCAGCAAATAGTTTCTGCCGGAGATCAGGACAAAATCTTAGCTGTGCTGACCGCCCTTGGTGAAACAGGAAGCAATGAGGTGGTGGAATTATTGAAAGCCACCGCAATGAATGAAAAGCTTGACGGAGCCTTACGGGAGCAAGCCTTGAAATTTATGTCCACGTCCAATGCAGGGCAAGACGAGTTATTGAAACTCTTGGCGGAAGACAAACTGGCGGACAAAATGAAATCGGACGCTGCAAAAAACTTGGCAGGGGCTAGAAGGGTTTCCGTTCAGGAAGAAGCCGCTAAGTACCTTGACCAAAATTTGCCGACTGAGCAAAACCACCTACCCATCGAAGAGTTGATCACCAAAACCGGGGACTCAGCAAAAGGAAAGGTGGTGTTCACCAATTATTGCGCGGTATGCCACCAGGTGGGCGGACAAGGAAAGGAATTTGGACCGGATTTATCTCTTATTGGGGAAAAGCTACCCAAAGAAGGTATATATTCCGCCATATTTAACCCTAATGCCGGCATAAGTTTCGGATATGAAGGTTATAACGTCACTTTAAAAGATAATTCCAAATTGACAGGAATCATTCTAAATCGTACGGACGAGGAGTTAAAATTAATCTTCCCAGGCGGAAACCATGTCACCTACAATATGGATGAGGTCGTCTCTTTGCAAAAAAACGGAGAATCGATGATGCCTCCGGGGCTGCAAAATGCCATGACCTCGGAAGAGCTAATAGATTTGGGAGAATATTTAATTAATTTGAGACAACCAAAATAACAAGGATCAACCATCCTTAAATAATTTAGATATGTTTATAAAAAATGAAGATTTTGTCGATAGAAGATCAAAAAGTCTAATCGCTCCGGTTTTGCTAGCCTTGGCACTTTCCATGGGAGTTCCTTCTGGTGACATCATGGCACAGGCTAAAGTGTCTTCCCCCGTATCGTTTAAAAAACAGGTGCTAGCCACGGATTTTATATCTGAAGGCATTGCCGTCGGCGATGTCAACAACGATGGCTTATCGGACATTCTCTCAGGCGCTTATTATTTTCTAGCGCCTGATTGGAAGCGTCATGAGCTTACGACCCCCATTGCCTTCCAAGCCAATGGCGGATATAGCAACTCCTTTGTAAATTACACCCTTGACGTCAACCAAGACGGATGGATGGACTTTATCAGGTTGGACGAACCTGGAAAAGAGGCAGTTTGGTATGAAAACCCGAAGGGTGCCTCTGGGCATTGGAAAAAGCATTTAATCCACCCTTATGCCGGAAACGAAACGCCTCTGATAGTGGATGTGAACGGCGATGGAAGATCTGACCTTTTATTCAACGATCCCGATGCCTTAGAAATCGTTTGGTTCAAAGCTCCAGTGGAAAAAGGGGACACGCAATGGACCAAAATTGTGATCAGCAGTGATCCGGAAATAGGAACGCACAAGTATACCCACGGTTTGGGCTATGGGGATATCAACGGGGATGGATTTAATGACGTGATCATCAAAGACGGTTGGTGGCAAGGCTCCTCCAATCCCGAGAAGGAAAACTGGACATTTAACAAAGCCAGTTTCGGGGAAGATTGCGCCCATATGCTCGTCTTTGATGTCAATGAGGATGGCCTCAATGATGTTATTACCTCATCTGCCCACAAACATGGGATATGGTGGCATGAACAGGTTAAGAACGAAAAAGGTGAGATTTCGTGGGAGACGCATGAAATCTATAGTCAGTTCTCCCAGACACATGGATTGTCTCTAGAAGACATCAATAATGATGGACATCCAGATCTTGTGACCGGAAAACGTTATTTTGCCCACAACGGACATGACCCCGGCGCTCATGATCCAGCCGTTCTCTACTGGTTTGAGTTCAAGCCCGGGAAATCCCCCTCCTGGACTCCCCATGAAATTGACAATGACTCTGGCATAGGGATACATCTGGTAGTAGAAGATGTCAACAAAGATGGCTTGCTGGATATTGTGGTGGCCAATAAAAAAGGAGTTCATTATTTCGAACAAGAAGACAGATAGGAAAAGCAGTTTCCAATCTTCATCCCTTAGCCTACCTTTAGATAAAATCCGACGATTTCCTGCTGCAGGCAGGAAGACAGCAGATCAGAAGGGAAAGAGGTCTACCACGGAGATTCCTAGGCTTTAGGCTATTCCTAAATTGAGCATTGGTTGTTTATTTATTTACAACAACCAATGCTCATTTGCTGGGGACAATCATTTTTCCCGGGTCTTTTTTATTGGTCAAGTCTGCTTTTCGTTTGTTGCTCCACCCATTGGACCATGTCCTTCTGTTGTTCCTGACTCAATTTGTTGACCTCTAGGGGGTATTTAACAGCGAAGAGATCTGAGGCCTTATAACCTCCATAGTATTGTCGGACGAGATTCATCCCTTCTTTTACCCTTTCCAGATCAGCATGGCGATCGAGTTCGGGAGCAATTACCAACAAAGGTTTTGGCGCAATACTGGAGATGATCTCCGGAAAATCCACCGGAAGTCTTGTGGGATGGGCATTGAAAAATCCCATCCGCGGAATAAGACCGTGATAATGGGAATAACTCATCAGTCCTTCGACATCTTGCAAGGCAGTGCGTAAAGGAGTGAAAGCAGAGGCCACCGACACGCCCGCTACACGATCGTCCAAGGCTGCGGCGAACAAGGCCACCGTCCCGCCCAAAGCGTATCCCGATAGATAAACCTGCGATCTATCCAACATCTCCATATCCTGAACAGCATCCAGGGCAGCCCTAACATCGGCCGTCATTTTCCCCATTTTGGACCAATGCGGGTATCGTTTGTAAAACAACTCCCCCTCTTCTATCCTGCTGCCAAATCCGATCATGTCCATGGTCAAGACTGCGAAGCCGGCTTCCAGATATTGGTTGATAAATGCAGCGCTTCTCCGTCCAAACCCCGTGCTATAGGCATATTCATGCAAAAGGATCACAAGGGGAATTTCCCCTTTACCATCATCCTTAGCATCTTTATTTTCAGGAAAGTGAAGATAGCCATACTGATAGTCCGCCAGCGCGTTGTAAGGGCCAATGATTAATTTTTCGCCCGGACCTATCTTTTCCCTTTGAATTACATCGCCCAGATAATCGTCCGAAAGGGCAGGTCTTTTAAATCCAAAAGGTCCTGCCGCCATGGCCCCTGGAGGCTCCTCTCCCAACAGCCATTTCAAATCTTCTTTGACCTTGTTTCTTAAGGAATCCAGCGGCAGGAATTGACTGCTTTTACTTTTCTGCCTAAAAGCGATATATTCCGAAGACTTTTGCTCCTTAAATTTTAAAGGATCGATGGACTCCCCGCTTTCCTCTTTCCATTTTTCAAAGGAATAATTATAAAAGAGCGGGTTGCTAGAGGGGAATTCCCCGCGCCCAAAAACCTGGTCAAGAAAATCGATAAACGCTTCGATATCCCGAGCCATCGTACCATGTCTACCTTGTCTTAGTCTAATGGCAAGCTTGTCCTTTTCACCAAGGAAGTTGTATACTTTGGAGAGGGAATGGTAATTCTGTTCGATTCCCCAGGGACTACCCTGCCCTTCTGTTGTGGCTGAACTTAAGAGCAGCCCTCTCGGAGCGATTAGGGACATCAGCAGATTTTGGTCTATGGGCAATTTATGCTCCCTTCCGTGAAAGAATCTTAAACGAGGATGTAGCCAATGGGGAAAGTTGGTGGAGATCTCATCCAGGGATTCATTGTCAAACCTGTCATCAGTAAAACGGAAGGAATTTTCTCCTGCAGTCCCTCCACTGCTCGAGATGACCGCTGTGATCCTTTCATCAAAAGCTGCCGCCATAAGCGCCTGCTTGCCATTCCTGGAATGACCTGTTATGGCAATTTTGTCTTTATCCACTTCAGGCAAGGTGTGTAGGTAGTCCACCGCCCGCATCGCCCCCCATGCCCTCCGCATCAAGGTGGTAAAATCGTAGTCAGGGTAAAGCGAGGCGTATTTTTCTGTGTCGTCTTTGCTATCCGCACCTGCATATACCAATCCAATATAGCCCCGTCGGACGGCAATTTCCGCCCATCCACGATGGTTCCACTGCGTCATAAACACAGGAAACGGTCCTTTGCCAGGAGGTAGAAGTAGTTCAATGGTCAACACCCCCTTTTCTTCCGGGCCGAACGTTAATTCCACCATTTGGACTTTCACCCCACTCGGATCTATCCGTTCTTCAATAAGGGTAGCGGTCAAATTCTCAGGTGCCTCGGGAAAAGTCCCGGTGATCCAATGTTGGGCCTCCCTGCCGATCCAGTGCCTCTTTAATTCCCATTGCGCTAATGAGGTCACGGGTATGTTTTTGGTGCCTTCACCCAGCAAAAGAGGGTCCGGAAGGAAAGGAATTGAGGGCATCACCTCAAAATCAGGCGGCAATTCTCCAGTTCTAGCTTGCCAGTCAAACCATGTCTTGTCCTTAAGCGTCACCGCGGCGGCATCTGGTCGAGGCGGCCGTAAAAGAGGCAAAAGTTGGTCAAGGTATTCTTTCTGTCTTTCCAGGGAGAAATTGTCCTGGGCATAGAGGAGTGACGTCAAGCCGGCAAGAATTAGGATAAAGAGGAGTCTAAACATACTTTTCGATGGGTAAATATGGTCTAAGGGCTATTGTACTTCGATATTGACAAGATAAAGGACTTAAGATCAATTTAAAAATAATTCGAAATGAAACGATAGCATTTTGATTCTGAAGCCTATCTAACCATTCTTTTTTTGGTTGGAATAAAATAACTTGGAAATGATGACGATAATTATCAGTTAATATAGATCAGCGGTATCAAGAAATAAGGGGGCTAGTATGCCTTAAAAAAAGCCTCTATCCAAAACAGGGGATAGAGGCTTTCTTAACTTAGGCTTTCAACAGGATCGGTAAACAGCCTGAAGCTCCGCTTGCAAATGTGGGGGCCAGTGTGCCAGCCCCCACTTCCATCAACTACAATAAATCGTTTAATTGTAATTTGGGTTTTGCGTCAGAACAGGTACGCCCTCAGCATTTACACTCAAGTCAATCTGCCGCAAAGGAATTGGATAGTACTCACTCCTTCCACTTACAAAGCGACCACCTCTCACATCCGATGTGAGACTGCCTTGGTAGGCGAAGTAAGCATTTAGGTTGGATTCCGCGATACCCCACCTCACCAAGTCAAAGAACCTATGTCCTTCCATGGCCAATTCCAGCCTTCTTTCGAAATAGATGGCCTTAAGGGCATCTTCAGTATTGCCCATGTCAGCCGCTGAATATTCTCCCATGACGTAATTTGCAGCGGGTACATTGGAGAAGCCGTTCATTGGAGCCGAGGGATTAAGGTATTTATAGGTGAATCCCGCTGGGTTGGCTGCTCTTCTGCGTACCTGATTCACATAGTCGCGCGCAAGTGCGACATTGCCCAAATTAGCCTCCACTTCTGCAGCCATTAGCAGCACGTCCGCAAAGCGGATTACCAACACATTGATAGCGGTGCCTGGCGCCCAGGAGCTTTGATCTGAGTGTTCCGCTTGGGTAGCCTGCCAATAGATGTTCTTTTTGGGCGCATAAGGTCCTGCATAAGACTGATCCCGTATCCAGTTGGCTCCAGGATGATGTCCCCAATCCAAATAGGGAACTCCTCTTCTACCTACAGTCCAATCAAGGCGGGGATCCAAGCTTCCCTCATAGGGGCTAAAGGGATCCTCCGAACTGAGGCCCATATCACTTTTCACAGGGTTGCTGTTCCAGTTGTCCAAGTAGGGCAATCCTGTATCAGGATTGGTCTTGTAAGCATTGACTAGATCCTGTGTAGGCTGATAGAAGCCGCAGCACCTGAAAGGGCTGTTATAGGGAAAGTTCAACATCCCTCCTTCGTTGGCATTGGCAATGCTGTTGGTTCCATCATTTGCCGTCATTTGAATAGCAAAGACGCTTTCTCGGTTGTTTTCTGTTGAAGGATTAAAATTGTCGTGGAATTCGTCCATCAATCCATATTTCTCTCCTGAAGAAGTCTGTCCCGAGGTAATGATGGCGGTGAACAAAGGAGAAGCCTCATTGTATTTTTTCTGATACAGATAAGTCTTCGCCAAATAAGCAGCCGCCGCCCAATTATTGACCCTACCGGCATCAGGTTGGGTAGTGGGAAGATTTTCATAGGCAAAAAGAAAATCTGCCTCTATCATGGGCCATATATCCTTGTCGTTGGGTTGGTTGGGACTCTCGGAATTTTCATCAATCCAAGGAATCATGTTAAACATCTTTTTGAGGTCAAAGTAATAATGGCCCCTGAGAAATCTGGCTTGGCCTTCTATGTTCTTTCTCACATCATCCGGTATGTTTTCAACATTTGGTAACAATGCCAGAATAGCATTTGCCCGGTTTACCCCCTCATACCCTGCTCTCCATTTGGAGTTGAAAAACCCGTTACTGGCATCCGCTTCAAACTTGGCAATAGGGTCAATGGCCGGTTGGTCACCTCCAAAACTGCCTTTACTGGCATCTCCTCCTGCCACACTCCCATACACCCAGTTATCCGGAGACTTTTCCCAGGCACTACCACCACCAAATTGGTTGCCATCCAATGCGGCATAGGCACCCACCAACAATTTTTCCAAGCCGGCCTGATTGGCAATTACATCATCACTCAATGCACCTATCGCCGGTTGATCTAGAAATTCATCCGAACAGGAACCCAACCCGAGGGCCAGGGTCGTGCAAATCGCTAAACTTATATGCTTTAAATTTTTCATATTCTTTAATTTAATAATCCAAAATTATATACCGATATTCAAACCAAAAATAAATTGCTTTTGGTTAGGATAAGAGCCCTCATCAATTCCAAAGGAAGTATCAGTACCACCCCTCGATAATTCAGGATCCAAACCGGAATAGCCAGTAATGGTAAACAAGTTCACCGCCTGAACATACACCCTCAAGTTATTGATTCCTACCCTCTCCAGCATCGATGGCGCAAATCTATACCCCAATTGCATTTGTCTTGCTCTCAGATACGAACCATCTTCCACGAAGTAGGAATTGGGCACATTGGCTGTACTAAAAGAACCGGTACCCTCCTGAATGGGAGCTGTGGCATTTTGGTTTTGGGGAGTCCAAGAGTCGTAAAGGGCTGTATGGCTTTTTGCCCCAGCAAAGGAACTGTAAAAATCCGTCCACCATTTCACGTTGTTCCATACTTCATTGCCCTGTACCCCATAAAGGAAGACGCTGAAGTCCCAGTTTTTATAATCCAAGCCAAGGTTAAGGCCGTAGCTGAAGTCTGGATGTGGATTACCCAAGAAGGTTCTGTCGCTGGCAGTGACCATATTGTTTCCGTCCTGATCGGCATACCTGAATCGGCCAACGCCCATGCTTTCCTGATAGACTGCATTGGGATTGCCAGTAGCCGCTCTCGCACTTTCATTAGCAGCATCAATGTCAGCCTGAGAATTCCAGAAACCTTCAATCTCATAGCCAAAAAACTGCCCTACAGAATGGCCTACCTGGTTCCTTACCAAGGTGCTTCCGTTAAATCTCCGACCTTCCACATCAAAATTGTTTACTCCATCAGCAATGTTGACGATTTCGTTTTGATAGCTGGTAAAGGTCACCGTGGCGTTCAGTTTCAGGTCGCTGCTTAGATCAAAGTAACCGTAAATATCCATATCGATCCCCTGGTTGGTCATCTGAGCAATGTTGACTGCCGGAGGAGAGGCTGTACCTGCACTTCCGATCAACTCGGGTGTGAAGAGCAAGTCATCGATGTCCTTTCTATAATAATCCGCAGTAATCTGAATCCTACCCTGGAACAAACTTGCATCTATCCCGATATTGGAATTGATGTTTTTTTCCCATTTGGCATCGGGATTTCCGATCCTGGTCTGTTGAAAACCTTCAACAATGGTCGAACCCCCGATCGGGTAATAAGAAGATACCCTATTACTTCCGTAAGTGGTAAATGCATTGGAGGGAGCCACATTGATCTGGTTACCCATGATGCCATATCCCCCACGTATCTTCAGATCGTCTAACCATGAACTTCCAGACATAAAGCTTTCCTCAGAAATTCTCCAACCGGCACTGACCGCAGGAAACCAGCCATACCGGGTATTAAGGAACCTTGAAGAACCGTCTCTTCTGATGGTGGCTCCAAACAGGTATTTGTCATTGAAGCTGTAATCCGCCCTTGCAAAAATGGAAGACAAGGCATCACTATAGCGGGAGCTATAATTCGTCTGTGTGCCCGCACCGGTAGAAAGCGTCGTGAAATCCGGATCAAAGGAGAAATATCCCAAGGTAGAGCCCCCTACTTCTCTTCCCGTGTTCTTATAACTTTCCGAACCGATCAACACGGTCAGATTGTGCAGCTCACTGAACGTATTCTTATAGGTAAGCGTGTTGGTAAAGGTCCAGTTGATGTTGGAGTTTGCTGCTTCGTTATAGCGGTTTTGGGATCCGTTTTCGGCATTTTCATACTCCGGGTACGTAAAACTGTTCCAATTGGAATTGGCAAACTGGCCACCAAAGCTGGATCTGGCTGTAAAATTTCTCAAGAAGTCCAACTCGGCATACACGTTTCCGAAAAGCCTCGTGCCCTCCCCGCGGTTATTCTTCATCCTTTCCTGAATGGCCACAGGGTTCCTGGCATTGCCCAATCCTGAACCAAATGATCCTGCAAAATTTCCCCGAATATCATAAACGGGTATGATAGGTTGCTGTCTCATGGCCATCCCTATGGCACTTCCTTCTGATCTGGCATCCACACGTGGGTTATCTGTCAGAGAAAAGGCCAGGTTTTCACCAATCCTAAAATTCTCAGTAATATTGAAGGAGGTATTGGATCTAAGGGTGTACCTTTTCATGTAGGTATTCATCAACGTGCCCTGCTGATCGAAGTAGTTTAAAGAGAAAAAGTAATTCCCTTGGTTACTTCCTCCACTCACGGCAATATCGTGACTTTGTATGCTGGCAGGCTTAAATATCTCTTGAAACCAATTGGTACCTTCCTTATTCGCTTCCACTATTCGGTAAAAATTATTCAATTCGGATGGATCAGAATAAAAAGGATTCAGGTTGTAAAGAGATTCATCCACCGTATTGGCCCCAACAGGCGCTATATAGTTTGGCAAAACTGGGCTTTGACCGCTCCCGTATTGATCATCATTGATGGCTTCACCTGGGTTGGTATTTCTAAGCGCCATAAATTTCAAATCCGCCATTTCCTGAGGAGAAAGAATATTCCATGGATTTCCTTTCTGGACAGTTTGGACGCCAGCGTAACCTGAGTAGTTTACCCTTACCTTACCTTTACCCTTTTTGGTGGTAATGATGATGACACCGTTGGCGGCCCTGGACCCGTAAATGGAAGCTGAAGCAGCATCCTTGAGCACCTGCATGGACTCCACGTCATTGGGGTTGATGTCATTGATGCCTCCACTGGCTACCCCGTCAACAATATACAAGGGGTCATTGTTGCCAAAGGTATTCATTCCCCGGATCCTGATCTGAGGCGCTTCACCTGGCTGTCCGGAGCCTGTAATCGTCACTCCGGAGACCCTGCCTTGTAACTGATTGGTCAGCTGGGCAGTAGGCTGTTGGATCAGTTCATCGGTCTTAACGACCGACACAGCACCAGTCATGTCTTGTTTTCTTTGGGTACCGTATCCTATAACAATGACCTCTTCCAAAGAAGTCAGGTCCGAAGACAATCTGACATCCAAAGTAGTTTGGCCTTGAACCGCCACCTCTTGGCTCATGTATCCTACGAAGGAAAATACCAAGGTGGCATTGTCTGCTACATTTATCGTAAATGATCCATCAAGGTCTGTAATTGTACCATTATTGGTTCCTTTTTCCAATATATTGACACCGGGAATGCTTTCCCCGCTTTCAGCATCATAGACAACGCCTTTTACTGCAACAAATCTCTCCTCGGAGAGGGTTGTTCCCGGATCATTTCCTGCCATCAGCCTGAAGGAAAAAACCATCATTACGGTAATGATGAGCAACTCCCGGAATTTTGGTAATTGTTTAATATTCATATGGGTTTAGTATTTTGGTTTTTGTTAATAATGAGAGGTCTTGGAATAGCTACCTATCCAGTGTCGAAGTAGTTCATGATCGTTAAGTTTAATTGATAATCCTTACCCATTAAAAAGCATCAAAAAGGTGATTGAACAGCCTTCCAGCTTCCCAATACGTAAAAGAGAATTTCACAGAATTTTAGAAATCTTAAAACTTAGTCTTAAGAGACTTTATAGATTTCCGACTATTAAAAGAATTTCCGGATTTGATTACAGGCCGTAATCCAATAGTAATAATACAATCATAGGCTTGGGTTTTTTGTTGAAAGGTCTGAATTCATGGTTGATGGTTTTTTAAATAAAGCTATTTAAATCGTTAAAAAAAAAAATATTTGAAAAATGTAAATTTTAATTTTCAATTATCCTTCTAGCTGACTAATTGGGACGTCTGTGGTTCCATCGACGTGAAGACTATCCCGTCTGTCTCAGGTATATGGCAAGATATTTAGCCCAAAATTTACCTGATCCTATAAGGAATTGGCCTATGCGAATTTTAGAAACGCCATACTTGAGACAAAAAAATCCCTCCAGAGCATTGCTCACAGAGGGATTTGGTACTTAAAAGCAGTCCGGAAACTTCAGGATAATCTGCCAGAAACCGGCAGATTATCTATCGGATTTAGATGCTCTTTATCAAATATTACTTCAAAAACAGCATTTCCCTGTATTTAACCAAGGGCCAATACTCATTGTCTACCAACAGTTCCAGCTTGTCGACGGCGTATCGGATCTTGTCAAAATACGCTTCTTTTACATCTGTACTGTATCCTTTTGCCCTTTTGGAAATATTCTCTTCCTTGTTGAGCCTTTTCCGGGCGTCCACCATGGCATTGACATTGGCTTTTAGGGATTCCAGGTGTCTGCTGATATCCTTGATCGTTTCAATGGCAGCTGTATTGTCAAGACCAAGTCCTTGTAGGCCATTCGCATTGGTGATCAGCTTATTTTGGTACATGATCGCAGTAGGGATAATATGGTTCAGTACCAGATCTCCCATTACCCTGGATTCTATCTGCACTTTCATGATATAGTTTTCCAGGCGGATTTCGTGCCGTGCATGAAGTTCTACCTCACTCAGTACTCCGTTCCTGATATATAAATCTTTGGTTTTGTCCGTCAGCAAGGCATCCAAGGCAAAAGGGGTGCTTTTTAAGTTAGACAAACCTCTTTTTTCTGCCTCATTGGCCCACTCCTCAGAATAGCCATCCCCTTCAAAACGGATCTTTTTGCTTTCCTTGATGTATTTTCTCAACACATTAACGATAGCGATTTTCTTTTCTTTTCCGCTTGACATCTCCTTTTCAATGTCCTTTTTCAACTCTTTAAGGACGTCTGCCACGATCACGTTCAAGGCGGTCATAGGGCCGGCTACGTTGCCACTGGATCCCACAGCCCTGAACTCAAATTTATTGCCGGTGAAGGCAAAGGGTGAGGTCCTGTTCCTGTCCGTATTGTCCAATATGATTTCCGGAATTTTGCTGATCCCCAATTTCAGGTACATGTTGTCGCCTTTTTCCAGCTTCAGGTTACCGTTTTTCTCCAACTCATCCAATATTGCCGACAGCGTGGATCCCAAGAAAATCGAAATAATGGCCGGAGGAGCTTCGTTGGCGCCCAAACGGTGGTCATTGCCTGCAGATGCAATACTTGCCCTTAACAAATCCGCATGAACATATACCGCCTTGATGGTTGCTACGAGGAAGCAGAGGAACTGTAGGTTTTCCCTTGCGGAATTGCTTGGCTGGAACAGATTGACTCCCGTGTCGGTGATCAAAGACCAGTTGTTGTGCTTGCCGCTTCCGTTTAATCCGGCAAAAGGTTTTTCGTGGAAGAGAACTTTGAGGTTGTGTTTATCGGCGATCTTGTTCATCAGATCCATCAACAGTTGGTTGTGATCTGTGGCCTTATTGATTTCCTCGAACAAGGGAGCCACTTCAAATTGCCCCGGAGCTACCTCATTGTGCCTTGTAGAAACTGGTATACCCAATTTCAAAGCTTCGATTTCAAAATGCTTCATGAAATCCTTCACACGAACCGGGATAGAACCAAAGTAATGGTCATCCAGTTGTTGACCACGCGCTGGGTTATGTCCAAACACCGCCCGGCCGGACATCACTAAGTCAGGTCTGCTGGCATACAGGGCTTTGTCAATGACAAAATACTCCTGCTCTACACCCAATGAAGGGGTTACTTTCCTGACATTCCTGTCAAAATATTGGCAAATATCCACCGCCGCGGCGTTGATAGCCTCTACAGATCTCAACAAAGGTGTCTTGTAATCCAATGCCTCTCCCGTAAAAGAGACAAAAATGGTAGGAATACATAAGGTGTTGTCAAAAATAAAAATAGGAGAACTTGGATCCCAAGCAGTGTATCCTCTGGCTTCAAAGGTGGTTCTTATCCCACCGTTGGGGAATGAGGAGGCATCCGGTTCTTGTTGTACCAAGGCGGAACCTTTAAATTTTTCTATTCCAGATTGGGCATCAAAAAAAGTGTCATGCTTTTCAGCAGTAGATCCGGTTAAAGGCTGAAACCAATGGGTGTAATGGGTTACCCCTTTGGACAAAGCCCATGTTTTTACAGCGGTAGCTACTTCCTCAGCACTTGATGCATCGATTTTCGCTCCTTTTTCAATGGCGGAACTTACCCTCTTGAATATAGAAGGAGCGAGAGATTCCTGCATTTCCTTTAATCCAAATACTTGGGAACCAAAATAATCGGAGATTTTTGTAGATGGCGCCTCGGTGAATACTCTTTCCCGAGACTGAACCATCATAAGTGATTGTTTGCGTAATGTTGCCATCTTTTGTGTTTTCGGTGTTTAAACTAGGAGCAAATGTAAAAAAATATGAACAAATAAATAGTTCATGCTGAATTTTTCACCCTCTTTTGTGAAAATTTACACATTTAGCAAAAAAAAGAGGTGAAAAACCGTCCACGACCCCTTCAAAAGATTAAAATAAACCGGAAAATTAGAAAATTGAAAACTTGGAATTAAACACTTACCTTTACGGCTCAATTTAGCATGAATAAGGTTTGAAAAAGGTGGCATTTTACACGCTCGGGTGTAAGTTAAATTACTCAGAAACGTCTACCATAGGCAGGATGTTCGAAAGTAAGGGTTATCAAAAGGTGGATTTTTCCGAAACGCCTGACATTTTTATCATCAACACCTGTTCGGTTACCGAGAATGCCGATAAAAAATGTAAAAAGATAGTAAAGGAGGCGAAAAAAATCTCTCCTAGCTCCTATGTCGCCATTATAGGCTGTTATGCCCAACTCAAACCCACGGAAATTTCGGAGATTGAAGGCGTGGATGCCGTCCTAGGCGCTGCCGAAAAATTCCGCTTGATTGAACTGCTGGACGGATTTGCCAAAGTACAGGAAACTAAAGTCTTGGCTTCAGAGATCCATGAAGCCACGCAGTTCAACAATGCTTTTTCCATCAACGACAGGACCCGTACCTTCCTGAAAGTACAGGATGGGTGCAACTACGGTTGCGCCTTTTGTACTATTCCTCTGGCCAGAGGCAAAAGCCGCAGCGATACTGTGGCCAATATTTTAAAGTCCGCTTGGGAAATCGCCCAGACCGATGTGAAGGAAGTAGTGCTTACAGGAGTGAACATTGGGGATTTCGGCATACAGGACGGCAAAAGAAAGGAGAAATTCGAGGACCTGGTAAGACAGCTTGATGAGGTGGAAGGGATTGACCGCTTTAGGATCTCCTCTATTGAACCCAATCTGTTGACCAACGAGATCATTCAATTCGTATCTACGTCAAAGAGATTTGTTCCCCATTTCCACATCCCCCTGCAGTCTGGCAGCAACGACATTTTGAGAAAAATGGGCCGACGGTATTTGAAACAACTTTATGAAGACCGCGTGGCCAGGATCAAAGCACTCATGCCTCATTGTTGTATAGGGGTAGATGTGATTGTGGGCTTTCCGGGGGAAACACAGGAGCATTTTCTTGAAACATACAACTTCTTGAATGAATTGCCCATCTCCTACCTTCACGTGTTTACCTATTCTGAGCGGGCCAATACGCGGGCGGAGGAAATGGACGGCGTGATTCCCCTAAAAGTTAGAAATGAGCGCTCCAAGATGCTTCGGATCCTTTCGGAGAAGAAAAGAAGGAAATTCTATGAGGAAAACCTGGGACAGACCTTCCGCGTTTTATTTGAAGAAGATATTGAGGAGGGAAGGATCCATGGATTTACAGAAAATTATATCCGGGTAGCCGCAAAATACGACCCTTTGTTGCTTAATGAGATAAAAACGGTCACCCTGAGCGAAATCAATGAACAAGGCACAGTGGAAGTGAGAGAGCCGGAAACAATGTATGAAAGCCACTAGTAGGTCACTGCTGGGGAAGATCTTTTTGCATAAAACCCTATATATTACAGGTTTGTAGCGTAAGTGGTTTAACTTTTGATTGTAAAGCTATCATAAACCCAAAAGCTTATGAAAACGCTCTTCAACCCAAATGGCCGAATTACCAGAAGGAAATACCTGGTTCTTTTTGTGGTATTTTATTTTATCAATCTGTTGTGTCTTCTCCAGATGTACGATTCCTTTTTCGAACAAAACGTTGCGGTGTTTATTCTTTCTGGAATTGTGCTTGTCACTACCATTGTGTTGCTATTTGTTTCTGCCATTCAAAGGCTTCACGACATTGGATTGGATTGGAAGTATGCCCTCTACCTGCTGATCCCCCCTCCCATCAATCTCATTGGATTTGTGTGGCTCGCCCTTAAGGAAGGCCAAATGGGAACCAATGCCTACGGACCCGACCCTAGGGATAGGGAAGATCTGCTGAATTAATCCGCTCACCCTAGGTGACAAATTGCTTTTCGGGTTAATTCCCGACAGTATTATAGATGTTCTCTCTAATCCTTGTTCCGCGGTCGCGCTTGGGGGTTTATCAGACGATACATAAGCTCCAACAGGCGACATCTGCAGCCAAGGGATAAGGGTGTCGGCGATGAGACTTAAGATGGGAAGAATCCCGCACTCCTGTGCCAATGCCGTCACCGTTACCAGTAGCCGCTCTTCCAAAATAGCCGTCTACGCATTATCTTCTGCCAAAAAACCAAAGCAGGTTGTCTTGTAGGGGAACATTGGAGAGAGGCAGAGTCCTACACATTAAACAGGCGTCTATTTACATAGCGACCTTAAGCAACTCCTCGTCAAAGGTTGTATCAAATCGCTACTTGCCCCATCAATGGATCGGTAAATGACGCGTTGCCTGTTTCGACGTGTCCGGCATATCTGAAAGCGGTAGTGCTGTCTCCCTTGATCGATAGACTAAAGTCATACCAGCCATGGCTTTTAGCCAAATCAACCTCCAAGACGATGTCTTTTTTGCCGAGAACAAAGGTCTCTTCTCCTCTTCCATATCCGTGATGCGTGAGCATAAGTTGGTGTTTTTGACGGTTGTCAAGGTTTTTGAGACGAATCTGGAGGCGAGGAGTTGCCTTTGAACCCTGACCTGATCTGCCAGTCCTTACCTCCGCCCTTACTTTCGGAGTATTCTCAGCTCCCATATACTCGCGATAAAATCCGTTAGGACCATGAACTTTCAAATGATATTCTCCTGCATCAAATAGATCCATATCCCAAGTATCCTTCAAAACATCTCCCGGAGAAATTGCATAGTTTCGTGGTGCTGCAAATGCCCCCCTATAGTTACCTACAGTATAAACAGTCAAAGGTACGCCAACTGCTTTCCTACCAAGAATTTCTTCCTTGTTCTCAAAGGTTATTTGGAAGGTCCCATCCTCATTGATTTCGCCATTAACCTCAAAATTATAAGGGATGGCGCAAGCGGGACGGATTCCTGCTTCTTGAATTCTTCCTATTTCATTCGGAACAGCTTGATTTGGGAGACTATTGGTATCCTCTTCCGACCAAACCTTAAATCCATCAGGTACTTTTTTAAACTGAGCCCTATGAATTTTTTCAACATGGCTATTGCGATCCAAGTATTGGAAATCTTTGGGTAATTGGTCATCGGCCTTTCTAAAGACAGAGGTAAGGTCGCCACAAATCGTTCTTCTCCAGGCACTAATATTGGTTTCCTTCAGCGCCTGGCCTGACTTATGGGACAAAAACTTCTCTAGAAACATCAAAGTCGAGGTATGATCAGATAGCTCTGAATTTACCCATCCTCCTTTACTCCAAGGTGAAGCCACTACCATAGGGACCCTATATCCCAATCCAATGGGGCCAATACGGACCTTATCCTCTGTACCCGTTTGTTCATTGGCACTCAGCACATGTTCAACCCGGCTATCAATTCCACGGGAGACTTTGCCGCTTTCAGGGAGGTTCGGATGTGGCGGAACGAAGGGAGGCATATGGTCAAAATACCCGTCATTTTCATCATAATTCAAGATGAAGATAGTCTTCTTCCATACTTCCGGATCTTCGGTTAATATTTTAAAAATCTCGCTTATATACCATGCCCCATACCAGGGATGTCCAGGGTGATCACTGAATTTTCCGGGGGGGACCAACCAGGAAACTGTCGGTAATTCCTTATTCCTCACATCTTCCCGAAACTGGTACAGCAAATCGCCTTTGGGCAGCTCTACGGAAAAAGATTCATTCCCCTCGGTATAAGTAAAATTCTCAATTTGATGGTAATTTTTGTCCTTCACGTTGGTGGTGAAGGCTTTCCGATGAATACTCTTTTCTCTTTCGCTTAGGCGGTCAAACTTATCGTTGCGAAAACAATCCACATGATATTGGGCAAAATTCTCCAAGGTATTGTCTCCGAAATTATCCAATAACGATTCCTTTTCTGGAGGTAAGCCTTTTTTATACAATTCGTTCTGATATACTTTCCAATTGATGTTGTGATCCTCCATCCGCTCCGGAAAGGTTTTCCAGTCTACTAAGTTCCAAGGCTTGGCATCCGAATTCCAGACATTTGCCATATAATTGGGATCCTTTGGATCTCTCAAAGTCCCTGACCACAAATGGATTCTATTGGGAGTAGTAGAGGACAAGGCTGAACAATAATATTGATCACAAACAGTGAAAGCATCGGCTAAGGAATAATAAAAGGGCAGATCCGAACGATCATAGTAACCCATGGTGAGTGGCATATCTTTATACTCACTAACATGGGACTTTTTTGCATCAAGCCATTTATCGTAAAAACCATGGTTTCTTGCATCTGTCTGATCTGTCCAGGAATGAGGCAAATCACGCATCCAGGTGGCTTTACTGTTATGGAGATCTAAATGAAAGGGACTGAAGGTATTGCCTTTAATATCTGATTGTAGCCAAACCGGATTCTTATTGGGCAGTTGAACAGCGCGAGGATCATTAAATCCTCTAACTCCCTGCAATGCGCCATACATATGATCAAACGACCTGTTTTCCTGCATCAATATGACCACATGCTCCGCATCGAGAAATGAACTATTCTGGATCGGATTGATACTGGCAGCCTTTAAAATGGGATCCAACAGGGAATCCATTACAGTCATTCCACCGGTAAGCAATAAAGCTTTCTTTAAAAATGCTCTCCTATTCTCAACGTCATTAATCATCTAATATCTTTATTTATAATGTACTTCTTTCTTTTCCCATCAAAAAAACCATAGCTCCCTACCCCTCATCGCAGAATAGTTTACCCTTCAGTGCACAGACGAATACTGCGCCTCGTAGCTATTGAAAAAAGGCGGTTCGGCAAATGCCTGGACAACAGTCCCCAAACCCCACCGGGCCGCCGCTTGCGGCTCGTAGCAGGGTAGACAACTCTTCCAGCGATAGCTTACTACCTGGGTGGTGAGCCTTTGTACATCTTGGGTAATTCAAAAATAGAATTAATAATAGAAAAAACACTCCCAGCTGGTAAATATGGCCGATATAAAAAATTAAAGTTGAACAAGCATCCAAAAATTGGCCAATATGGAAAAATGACGAAGGCCTCCGAATCTGTCGGATGAGCAACATCCTGATCAAATGTCTGATCAACATCAGTCTCGCAGAAGAGGGCAAAACTTTTCTCCCGTTCTAGAAGTGTGCCTATAAAAAGCTGACCGAAAAACCGGCCAGCTTGATTTTGTTTCATCTATCTATCCTATTAAGTTTTTAATGGTCATGGGCGTGTTCCGCATGGATTTCAAAATTTAACTTGAGCACATCGGTTCCCGGATATTTCTGGCTGTAGTCAGCAGCATTCCAATCTAAACGGGTAACGGCCGCCTTCGTGTCCGAGCTGTTGAATTCCCTCAGTACATACGAAACATTGACCGTTGCGCCTTCGTTGGACGCTCCGATGATGAAATAACTTAGCATTCCGGTAGTCTCATATTGTCCCTCTACCGCAGTGCCGTCACCATACGTTTGGTCCCTGGGCTGGAAAATGGCACCCGACTCGTCGTCGGTCTCTGTGTTCAATATGAAATTTCCTCCCTGAAAAAAAGCTTTGTACAGGTCGGCGGTTCCCTTGTCCTTTGTAAAATCTCCTTCGACACGCTCTCCCTCATAATCCCAGGCCCGAAGTTCAAGTTTGTAAATCACCTCGGGATCCAAATGCAGGTGCCCCCCGCTGGTAGCGATTCCGTCAGAATTGAATTCTATCGCCCTAGGCTCTCCTTCCACTGCATTAGATAGCCCATGAAAGTGGTCGCCATGGGCGCTTAAACCGTCACCGCCAGATAATGCTGTAAATACAAGGCTGGCTTTTTCAATTCCCTCCTGAATCACCGGTACTGGATCATCATCATCGGAGCATGAAAATGTGAAAAGCGATACCGCCAGAAGCGAAGGCAAAAAGAATTTGAAATGGTACTTTTTCATAAATAAAATTAAGTTGGTTAATTAATTAAGGTGTCTGATCAGACGGTAAAGATGCAACAATGTTACATTAACACCAAGAGTTAAACGCAATAATGTTGCAATAAATTTATGACCGAACCTATCCAGGGAAGAGCGGTTTTCTCTAATTCGATGCCCTAGCGTATCGAAATCGAAATACCCTTTATGGTCTGCCAACCTTCCTTGTCGGTCAGCTTAACCATCAGGTGGTAATCGCCAGTATCTACATCAGTGGGTACGGACAAAGGGAGGGAAACCTGATAATGTCGTTGCCCACTGGGAATCTCATGGCCTTCTATGATAAGCCATGGGTTGACGGGAATTTTTGACGGCTGCCTTTCACATTCAATGACATCAGTACTGTGCGTATGGTGGTCAAAATTGTGGTGGATATCCAAGCTGTAGCTTCCCAGTCGAAAATTATCCGTGAACAAGGCCACTATACTATAAGTCTCTCCCCGCTGAAGCACTTCACACTGTTGGGGGAATGCGTCCGCAAAGGCCATATCTATGACCGGTGGCTGCGTATCTATCTCATCTTCTTTGCTTTGGCAGGATGTAAATCCAACAACTAAAAGGAGCATCGCCAGGCGATAATATTGATTCATCATAATGAGGTTGAAGTTTAAAAGTCGTTAGTTAATAAGCGTCTCGTCTTGATCAATGGAAAGCGTTCTGACAATTTCTGTTATCCCTCCATTTTGGTCTTTCACCAAAACCACCAAATCATAAATCCCTTCGACCGCATCTTCGGGGATATCAAAATGCTTGTGGATATTGGTGTTTTTCAACCCCCTGTATTGATCCCAAATGAGAGACATAGACCAGTCGGCTGTATAGTTTTCAGCACCCTTTTGCCTGATAATGATTTCCACCGTATCAATCTTATCCCCCGCAATCACATCTGCATTGAAATGAAAATCTTGTCCGATCACCGCTATTCCACTATCCCGCAATCCCAGTTCAATGTTATTGACCATCGGCGCAGGTGGTTCTGGCATAGGGTCTTCCGAACAGGCTGAATAAAATGGAAGGGTTAGGACAAAAAGGAGACAGCGAATAAATGTTCTTTTCATGTTTTAAATTGATGGGTTGGTAATCAGAATTTGTACCTCAAGGATAAGGCGATATTTCTGCCGGGTTCAGGAAGGTCAATGAGGCGGTAAAAGCTGGTATGGTTAAGGTATTCGGTATTGAATAAATTCTGAACCTGCAGGTCTGCATCCAGTCTTTGGTCGGCTACCGTAAGGGAGGATCCCATCCGCAGGTGGACCAGTTGATATCCGGGGCTAGCCTTCTCTGGGGGCACGATCAGAGATTGTCTCCCCGTCACCCTGAAATCCACCGCCAGATAGGCATCTTGTAAAAATCCATTGGACTGGGGCTTGTAGGTAGCATTGAGCAAAGCCGAGGGAGCCGGTGCAAAGGGCAGGGTATAGCCTTTTTTATCCCCTGAAAGCTGCTCACTGTACACATACTCTCCCAAGAGTTCAATGCTCAGCGCTTCAGTCAGCTCATGAATGGCGCTGAATTCCCCACCATACCTCAACACCTCACTCTGGGTGTAATTAAAGACCTGGTTGCCCGCCCCATAGAGAAAATCGTGTTCAAAGGAGGGATTGAGATATATATAGTTGGGAAAATAATTGAAAAAGGGGCTGAACGACAAGTGCCAATATTCCTGGTTAAGCTCCGCTCCCAAATCAAGCTGGAGTGAGCGTTCTGGAGACAGTTTGGCATTTCCTTTCTCATACCGGAAGTAGTGGTAGTTTACCCCATTGGCGCCTAATTCTTTGGCAATGGGCATCCTAAAGCTTGTCCCTAAATTCCCTTTGAAGCTCAATTCCCCTGGGGTATAATTAAATCCCGCTGACCATACCAGGCTGTTAAAATCCCTGGCGAAGGCAGTCGATCTAAAAAGGTAATCCGAGCTGATCGGCGGCCGTTCTTCTGATACTGAAAAAAACCAATCCTGATGGGCCTGTATCTGAATACGGGCGCGGTCAAACCTTACAGCACCCGACAGTTGCCATAGCTCGTTGATCTTGTATTTGTCGATGGTATAAAAACCATAGCTAAATTGCCTGTATGCCGGAATTAAAAATCCCCAGCCCCCGATATCATTGATCTGGAGTTCAGCCGTTCCTCCTACTGTTAGGTGATGTTTTTCAAGAAAAATTTCGTCCTTGAGATTGAGGGAGAACACATCTTTGTCAAAAAGCCGCTCTAAGGAGGAAGGGTAATTCAGTTCGTTGGGGTACACCGGCGGCATAAAACCGTGGTTGACATATTGGCTCCACTCCCGGCGGTAGTTCTTTTGAAATGCGAAATCTAATTCGACTAGATGGTTTCCCCCCCTATATTGTAGGCGGTTGGTAATTTTCGTATGATCCACCTCTTGGTATGGCAGTAATATATCCCTACCCGAGGCATCGTGGAGCGCTGCGTCCACCCGCCGGGGTTCCAATCCGTGGGCATTGGCGAAAAAGCCTGACCTGCCCGTCACCTTGCTGACGGTGATCGTATTCCTGAATCTGTCTGTTATATATCCTGCCTGTAGGGACCAGTTGTGCTCTCTTCCCGCGGTGTTCCTTACCCTATTGTTGTCGAGTTTAACTCCAAAGTCATATACGAAAACTGAATCTGACGGCACCCTGAAATCAGCATAAGAGGCGTAAGTGATCCGGCCATCGACAAACCACCGGCTCTTTCGGGCAAAAAGATGGGCTGAACCACCGATCCAGGCATTATTGGACTTGCCGCCAATATCCACTGAGCCCCCTATGCCATCCCCTATAGGCGCTGGTTTGCTTTGAATATCCACTACGCCGGCAATGGCGTCTGATCCATATTTAAATGAAACGGGACCTTTGATAATGGTCAGCTGATCCACAGCGAACTGATCGACCTCCAGCCCATGGTCAGCTCCCCATTGCTGGCCCTCATGTTTGATCCCGTTTTCCACCACCATGACCTGGTTGAACCCAAGACCTCTGATAAGAGGCTTGGAAGAGCCCGAACCAATGCCCATCGCAGTGATACCCGGCAGTCTTTCCAAGGATTTCATGAGGCTTCCGCTTCTGTTTTGCCGGATAAAATCCTCCCGAATAAAGATGATATTGGAAGATTCTTCCTTTCTCAAGTCCACGGCACGGTCTCTTATGGTGACTTCTTCCAAATCCATCACCTTGTAATACTCCTCCACCTCGGTAGTATCCTGTATGGCATTAGGGCTGGAATCCGACAAAACAACCTGTCTTGATTCAAGACATAAAAATGACGCGTCGGTGGCAGTAGCGCCTTGAAATATTGACGAAATCGCCAAGGGGAGCAGAAGTAAGAGCATAGATTCTTTTTGCAATGATGTTGCAAACCTATAAAACATCTCAAATGAAACAAAGTTGCATAAAGAAATTTATAGATTTTATTTTCTGGGCGGGGACTGCATCTTGCTTCTTTTGGACGGACAATCCGGGGTGTAACAGCTGCCCGGACCTCTTTTAGAGTCTTAACTTTTGCTTTTCCGTAGAAATATTTTGTCATGCTTCATTATAGCAGTGAATCCTCCTTCCAAATAATAGCGACTAAAATTTGCTCTACTAATTTTTCGTAGATTTATGGAAATTTCGTAGTTTATATTAATCTTTTAGTTTAAATTTAGCTTATGGAAGAATTGTCACCTCAGGAAGAGCGGATCATGCATATTTTCTGGAAGCTGGAGAAAGCACTAATCCGTCGCGTTTTAAATCTGTTGCCGGCACCGAAGCCCCCTTATACTACCCTGGCATCCAATATCAGGCAGCTGGAGAGCAAAGGTTATCTCAATCATCGATCTTATGGCAACACCCATGAATATTATCCCGTGATTTCCCGGTACGACTACCAGACGAGGAGTTTTGACCGGCTAGTTAAAAACTACTTTGAAGGATCCGCTAAGAATATGTTATCATTTATGGTAAAAGAAAATAAGCTATCGGAGAAGGATATCGAGGAACTTCAGAGACTCATTGAAAAATTCAACAAACCCGAAGGATCATGAATGCCATTTTAAATTATCTGTGGGAGGGCAGTATCTGTTTGTTGCTACTCTACGCGTTTTACCGGATATTCTTAGCCAAGCTCACCTTCTTTAGCTGGAACCGTGCCTATTTATTGCTTGCTCTGGCAATTGTTTTGATCATCCCCCAATTGTCTTTTAAAATGGATGCTTCTCCGGACCCAAATCCCGTTACAGGAAGCCTTCAATATTTTTTACCTGAATCTGAAATCCATATAAGCCCAGAGGGAGCATCAACCACCGTTCCACTGTGGTTTCAAATAACTACCTGGGTTTATCTTAGCGGGCTATTGGTGAGTGTTCTTCATTTTTTTATGGGCTTGAATCATATTATTGGCCAAATAAGATCCTCAGCAAAGCATACCTATGAAGGGAATACCTTGTTAATCCATCCTGATTTCAAGCCCTCCTCCTTTTTCCACTATATTTTTCTACCTGAATACCTGCCTGGGAACAAGGACCAGCGCTTGATCATTGTCCACGAACAAATCCATTCCCGGTTTTTTCATACCATGGACTGCTTGATTTTCCAGGTGTTCAGGTGTGTTTTTTGGTTTCACCCCCTCATAAAACTAATGGAAAACAGTTTGGACGAAGTACACGAATACCAGGTGGACTATGAAATTACAAAATCCCATTCCAAAGCCGATTATTCTCATCTCTTAATCCACCTTGTTTGGACTGGAGGAGGAAGGCTGGTAAATAATTTTAACCAATTTCAAATCAAAAACAGACTCAAGATGATGGCAAAAACAAAATCAACAATGAAGGAAAAATTCACCTTCCTACTCACGCTCCCTTTGATGGGCTTGTTAATCGCGTTGTTTTCCTGTGACCCACAGGAAGAAGCGTCCCCCGCCCCCCCTCCCCCACCCATGGAGGTTTTTGATGTCGTGGAAATCATGCCCAGGCCTTCCGGAGGACTGGAAGCCTGGAACCAGTACCTGGCCAACAGTCTCGAATATCCAAGCGAGGCCAAAGCAAAGGGCATCACAGGCACTGTCTATGTTACGTTTATAGTAGATACGGAAGGTTCGATTCAGGATGTACAGGTTTTCCAGGGTGTGGGGTCTGGTCTTGATGAGGAAGCCATTAAAGCCGTAAAGAATGCGCCGAAATGGGAACCGGGAACCCAGAGGGGCCAGAAAGTCAATGTAAAAATGCGGTTGCCCATCCGCTTTGGTCTAAAGAATGGTTCGTCGGATCAGGACAACCTCTCTGTGGGAGATTTTATTGGAAAGGAGGAAGATCAAAGAAAAGGCGAACTAAAAGTAGACGCCAGTTATGCCAAGGGATTATGGTCTGGTACTGTCCAAGATCCAAAGGGACACACCCTTCCAGGTGCAACTATTGTAATAGCAGGCACGTCAACGGGGACAGTATCAGATATCAACGGAAGGTTCATTATAAACGCCGGCAAGTCAGAGAACCTTTATGCCCATTTCGGAGGATATAAAAGCGTCAAGTTGATAGACAAATGAGCATGGGAATAGTGAAGTAGATGGGTGTTCGCCTTAAGTGGTGGTATGTGGCCTGATGGATGTGTTAGTACGTATCCCCCTCACCACCACTTAAAGGCAACCTTAAATGCACTCAAGTCTTATCGCTTACATAAGGTTTGGAAGGTTATACCCCAAGAAAAAAAATCCCGGTTGGAAAAACCGGGATTAAAATTAAATGTAATAGCCAAGTTTTCGACACCTACCCATGCTCGTAAGTTGATCAGTTGTGGGAAAAATTAGGCCGCTTTTCGTGCTCAAGCTCTCTCCCGATTCTTACTGCTATAGTGATCGCCTTGGCCTCTATGCGCGCAATAGGTATGCCCAATCATTAGTCTGCTTTACTCTGGTTCCTACAGATATGTCGCAAGGTTTAGCTGGTCTTTGTTCCGAAATGAAAACCGATTAATCCTACGCTTCAAACGCTCAGTACTCATCCGAAGTCTATAGGCTTTGGCACATCTACATTCTCAAGTTACAAAGCTGAACATTTTATATTTTAATTATTTGCTCCATATCTCTTTGATGGTCTCTTCTTGGCTTTTCCCAATAGGGCAAGCTTCGCCTTCATTATTTGCCCTATAGCGATTGCCAACCATCCCTGAAATCACCCGGCTTCCTGGCATCTGAAGGAAACCGTTAGGATCAACCTTCCTTACCCAATCATCTGCGTAGGTTAGAAATTCATTCCTATAGTCTTCAGGCTGATCGGAGAACCAGGATATCTCATCATAGCCCCAGACAAAATGATCATTAAGATTATGGATGCCAGGATGGTCACTGATGCCAAAATTGTCAAACTCCACCTGATAAAGACTGTTGTCACAACTCCATCCACTAGGAGTGATTCCCCCGATCGTCTTTCCATAGATCGCATCGAGATAGAATTTCTTAAGTTCTGCCTTTTTGGGATCCCCTGGAATTTCTTTAAGTCTTAAGGGAAAAGACACAAAGTCGAAAAGTAGTTTCCCGTCCACTGCCAGACCACCTCCCGACAGGTGAGCATCGCAAAGAACAGTCCCACGACGCGCCTTGGTAAGGGCAGTTGTCCGCACTTTATCAAGGAGGTCACGCCATCCTGCATAATCATTATTCCTATCAGTCATAGCCATAAGCTCTGCTTGGCCAAAATGAATCGCTTCAATCCCTATTTCCATGTATCGGCGCGCCATGTAATAGAAAAACATCCTTGTTTCGCGTTGAGAAATATCCGGGACGCTTGCCCCTGCACCCCAGTGGTTGACAAACAAGCCCTGAGGGTTAAGCATATTTTCATAGGCGAAATTCCGCGCTTCCACCGGCAAGTCAAACTTCTCAAATACCCATGGTGGTACAGGAACGGTGTTTACTTTGGTGGAAACGATTTCAAAGATGGCAGCCTGAAAAACAATATCAGGATCAAATTCATGCATTTGATCAATCCTTTCAGCAGCCTGACCAAGAAACTCTGGTCGATTGAAGTGTTCGGGAACATTCCAGGAGTATATGGCTCGACCAACGAACTTAGCACCAATGTTTTTTAAAAGACGGATATCATCCTCCTGATAGGGATATACCCCGTCGTTGTAGAAGCCTTCCGACACCAAGAACTCAGCTTGGGTAATGCTTCGTGAAAGATAGCTTTCCAATACATTCCGAGGGATAACACCGTTACCGAAGTGATAGCTTCTATCTATCGTTCTGATAGGGTCGTTCTCCTTCGGGTCTTTTCCTTCACAGGAAGAAAAGGATAAAATAATGGCGGCAGCAATATATATTATTTTCATATCTAATATTTAAGGTTGGCAAGCGACAAGAGTGGTAATATCAATTAAACCTTCCCCTGGGCTTTGTCTGAGTTCGATAGTCGGTTCTTCCTTCTTGATAACACCATTGTCAAGCCATTGGCGGATCAGACAAAAGCCTACCTGATTTTGAGTCGAATTCATGGGTATTACGCCGTCTGGCCCTCCATTGTCAAGGATATACACGTCGCCGCCCAAGTGTTCTAACGACTGAAAACCGCTAAGGCCATTGACTTTGTAGTGGTTCTTATAGATCAAATCTTCTCCGATGTATTTTATGCCCCCACTCCACGCATGCCAGGTATCCAAGTTCCATATCTCTCCTTTTGTCTTGTCTCCTGTTATCTCGAGCGTGCCGCCTACATAAGTCAGTTTGCCAAGACCTCCTCCACCCGAATCCATGCTGGTTGCGGGATTGATCCGAAGGCTCCCCTCGACTCTTTCTATACCCGAAAATCCAGCGGTGGCATCAGCACTTGCCCAATAGAAAAGGTTGGGGCAATTCTCTATAATGAGGTCCCCATTGATTTTTTTATAGTTTTTAAAGCCATTGGGATTGGTGAGATTTAAGTTGTTTCTAAGGATGATATCCCCATCACAATAAACTCGATCAAAGAAACCCTCTGTGTTGGAAATATTGGTGTTTTCGATCGTTACCGTTCCTTTTGCCCACACGATTTTTGAACTAAGAGAACCTAAAAGCTGATCGGTTATCCCGCTGCCCGAAATCCGGAGGTCCTGAACCGTATCTGACAGCGGATTGAAATTCTCAATATCACTGGCGGAAGCCAGGGTATAACTGATAATGTCGCTTCCAGGAGTTTGGCCAATCAGTGCCGGTTCATTTACCGATCCAGGCGCATTGTTCGATAGGAGTATAGTACCGTCCACTACGCCGCTCTCCATGAGGTATTTCAACACGCAAAAGCCTTGGTCATGCGATGCACAAGGTAGGTTTTCACCCAGTGAGGCGTTTCCGGAAATCGACAGACTCCCTTTAAACACTTTTAGATTTAGCAGTCCTGAGATATCCTTTAACTCGGGATTGTCCGAGATCGTGATGGTTCCGTTGACGAAATAGAGATTTTTCAGACCGTCTATGGCTTCAAGTTTTTCGTTCCCTTTGATCCTCAAGGCGCCGGTAATAGCGTTCAAACTTGAGATTTCAAGTTGCTGAATGTCGGTATTTTCGATAATAAGCTGCCTCGCATGCTGGACAGAAAGCATGGACAGGTCGGTGATCCCTTCTCCGCTGATGGTCAGCGTTCCGATATCATCTTTTACCTGGAAGCTTTCCACCTCTTGCTGGCTCTTCAATACATAATTGGTTCCCGCTGTCAACTCATCTTGCTGCTCATGGCAACCTGCAAGAAAAAATGCTGACAAGGCAATCATAAACGCGGCTGATATATTTCTAAAATTCATGTTGTTACTCAGTTTTTGGGATTTAAATCAATTTCTCTTTGCGGTATGGGAAAGAAATAAGCGTATTCCGCTTTGACGGTTTTATTGGTGACTTCTTCCACCACCCTGTTGATTCTCCTCAATTCAAACAAACCATGCCCTTCAAATGCCAACTCGAACGTCAGTTCCCGCCATACCGCCTCGCGGAATTCTTCCGGGCTTAAGTTGGAGGGAAGTTCACCGAGGCCAGCACGTTTTCTTACCTCATTGATCCAATAATACCCCTCCGTGGTCGGGCCTGCCGCTTCCGCATAAGCCAGCGCAACCTCAGCAAAACGGATCAGGTAAAGGTTTGCCGAAGTCCGGTGCCCGTTTGAATACGGATCCGTGTACTTCCTGACGAAGGGATAGTAGAAGGCAAACAGCGTCGGATTCGAACTGTTCAGGTTGTCCTCCGACCATTCGGCCAACAAGCTCCCATCCGCATTATAAATGGAAGTAACCATCAATCGCTTACGTAGATCCTCATCGGCAAACTGATGATAAAAATCGTTATCGACCCGGTAGTATTGAAAGCCTGATTGACCGCTTTCAATTATAGGCTGAACGTTGTTCGAAGAATTAAGGCCACTGGATATGTAAACAGCGGGAAGTCCCAAGCTGTACATCTGGGGAAGCTGCGAGTAATTTCCTTCCTGCCCTTTTCCTTCTCTGGACATGGAGGTAATAAAGATATGCTCTCTACCCTGATTGTGATGATTTACATCATAAATTTTGGCAAGATCAGGCTCTAACCCGTAGATATTCTGGTTGAACAAAACTTCACCTGCATGATCTTTTGCCTTATCGTACATTTCCTCATGGCCAGAGACCCAGTCATAGCCCGGTGACCCTGTCATCTTTGAGGACGCAAGCGTGAGATATACTTTAGAGATCAAGGCATGCGCAGCTACTTTGTCCGCCCTCCCCTGTTGTTTCGAGATTTCCATCATAGAGATCGCCATCTCTAGGTCTTTGAGTATAAAAGAATATATTTCTTCAATATCTGCATAAGGTGCCTGTCCATCGTTCACGCTTTGCACGACCTTCTGATGAAGCGGGACACTCCCATAAGCCCGAACCAACATAAAATAATTGAAGGCCCTTAAAAAATAAGCCTCCCCTAAAAACTGTTGCTGTAGCCGTGTTGGTATATTCTGCATCTCCGCAACATTCTCTAAGACGGAATTGGCCCTACTGATACTTAGATATGCGTATTTGAAGAAATAAAGAAACTCCTCCGTATTGGGATTGACATCCCAAGTATAAAGGGCAGTTTCTAATCCCTTGTTGTAAGACTTATACTGGTTGGTAGGAATGTCCGTGAGATTAAACAGAAAACGAGCCCCATATTCAATATTGTTAAGCGGATCATAAGCATACAGCAAGGCGTTGAGCGCATCTGCTTCTGTGTTGAAATAATTCTCATCGGAATACGCCCCGTATGGCGTTTCCTTGAGCATATCTTCGCATGAAGTAAGGAAGACAAATAGTAAGAGAAATAATGGATTATATTTTTTCATGCTTGTGTGATTTAGAAATTAAAACTTCAGCTCAAGACCGGCTGTCACCACCATCACTCTCGGATAGGGGGAACCGCCGCGGCCATTTTCTCCTACTTCAGCATCAAATTCGCTGGTGTTGGAAAAAGTAACTGGATTGCTTGCGACGACATAAACGCGTCCTGACTGGAGGAACTTTACAGAAGGAAGTGTGTAACCTAAAGTTATATTCTGAATTCTTAAAAAAGAACCGTCTTCTACAAACCAGGAGGATGCAAAATACTGTCTGTCCGCTCTTAGGCTGGGTCTCTCGTTACTGGGATTTTCTCCCGTCCAGCGGTATTGTTGTAAGGAAGCGCGTTCCAATTTTCTTGTTGAAAAGATATCATTTCCGTAGACAGCATAGAGTAATACGGAAAAATCGAATCCCGTCTGATGCCTCAATTGAAGGTTCAAGCTAGAGGTAAAATCCGGATTGGGATCCCCGATGATCATCCGAGCATCTGGATTAAGCGTGCCGTCTGGATTGAGACCCACATAGTTCAGTTCTCCTGCCCTTGTATTTTTGGTCGGATTGGAGGGCATATCTTGTATAATACCGTCTACCTTATATCCGTAAAACGAGTTGACGGGATAACCAATGGCCAAGACATTTAAGTAGGCATCATTCAAAATCCCACCTCCATAGGGCTCGTACTTTACACCGTTAGCATCTACCAGATAGCCAGAACTCTTTTGGCTACCGATATCGAGCACCTTATTTCTGTTTCTATTGAAGATAAAACCTGCATCGAACTCGAATTTTCCTCTGGTAATGATACGGCTCTCCAATCCCAACTCGAACCCTTTGTTTTCAATTTCCCCATCATTGGTCCACACGCGGTCAAATCCCGTACTTGGATTAAGGAATTGTTGTCGCAGGAGATCGGAGGTTCTTTTATAATAATAGTCAAAGGTAAGATCCAGACGCCCCCCAAAAATGGTCATATCCAATCCCAGATCCCACTGCGAGGTTTTTTCCCAACGCAGGTTTTTATTTGCCATCCCTCCCCATTGCACGTAACGGTTCCCGAGTCCTTCCCTGCCTATCTCTCTGCCCACTCCGTAAATGATATGTTCGTCCTCCCCTAGATAATAGAAATCCTGTCCAAACTGGGAGACCGTCTGGTAGGGAGATATTCCCTGGTTTCCGGAGATACCCCAGCTGGACCGGAGTTTGAGTTGGTCGAAGAAATCCAGGTTATTGATAAAATCCTCTTCTGAAAGTCTCCATCCAATTGCCCCGGAAGGAAAAAATCCCCACTTGTTGTTATCTCCAAATTTTGAACTTCCATCCCCCCTTGCAGTAAAGGTAAAAAGGTACCGGCTTTTATAGGTATAGTTCATCCTGGCAAAGCCAGAGGCCAAAACGGATTGCGTCCGCGAATTGTTGATAAACTGAATCTCAGCACCTGAGAGGTTCTCGTCTTTTAATATGTCGTTGGGAAACCCCCTGCCGGTGGTATGTAAACCCCTACTCAGCGAACTCTCATAATTGGCGCCCACCATGGCTACAATATCATGGTCATCGGCGATAGTTTTTGAATAAGTCAGATAGCTGTCAAAGGTAAGGTTGTCGTAATTTGAACTACTGGCACCGCCCTCGCCATCGAAAAGGTCTCCACCATGGGTGTACTTCGGAGGGTTAAAGAAATTGCTTGATCCCGTGCCTGCCCTGGCATTTCCCCGGACAACAAGCGTAAGGGGAGCGGCGATGTTCCAATCAAACTGCAGGGTGGCATAGCCGTCTAGGTTGTTAGCCTTATTTATCCTTTCGTTGGTCAAAGCCACAGGGTTCCCGAAGTCTTGAGGGTTCATCTTGTAATAGCTCCCATCACCGTTGTATACAGGATAAAGCAGGTTCCTTGAGTATTCCATTCCATAGTTAATGTTTCGCTTTCCGGTAAAAAAGCCAGATCTGGTGCGTACGGTCAGTCGGTCCACAATCTTGTGTTCGTAGGAGAGATCAAGGGAAATTTTATTGTAATCATCCTTGTTTTGCATTCCCTGGCCCTCGTAGTAGCCTAGACTTACAATGTATTGGCTTAGCTGATTGCCGCCCTGTACGCCCGCATTGATGTCTGAAGTGACAGCCACATCCCTGAATACGTAATCCGGCCAGTTGGTATGGTAGGGCCAGGCTCCGCTTCTAACATCCTCCCTAGAGGGATAATACGTTCCGGAGGGATCCTTCTGACCGATATATAGGGGATCTAGATCAGCATTTTCTCTTGATTCATCGGAAAGCATGATCATTTGAAGTGGATCTTTCCAATAATCAAGGTCGTCACTAAAGGTAGAGAAATTCATCTTGGTGTTTAACCAGATGTTAGGCTTCCCGGTAGTCCCCTTCTTGGTGGTAATCATTATCACCCCGTTGGCACCTCGGGAACCATAGATAGCTGTAGCCGAAGCATCTTTTAACACTTCGATCGAAGCAATGATGTTAGGGTTAACCGCATTGATTCCGCCAGCATCCCCCAAGGGAACCCCGTCAATGACCACCAATGGTGCATTGGAGCCGTTGATCGAACTGACTCCCCGGATCCTCACAGTAGTCCCCCCTTGTGGGTTGTCATTGTTGCTGTTGATTACCTGTAAACCGGAGATCCGTCCTTGAAGAAGGCCTTCAAAATTACCTGCAGAATTTTGCGCTATATCCTCTCCCTTAATGGAGGCCACGCTGCCAGTCAGGTCGCTTTTCTTCACCGTGCCATATCCAACTACCACTACCTCCTCCAAAGAAGCCATATCTTCGGGCATTACCACATCCACTAGGCTTCTGCCTTCGATGGCAATACGCTGAGTGACAAATCCTATAAAGGAAAAAACCAATGTTGAACCCTCGGGTACCACTAAAGCATAATTCCCGTCCATATCAGAGACCGTACCTATAGCCGTATTTGGGACGGAAATTGTCACGCCAGGTATGGGTTCACCATACCCATCTCGGACAGTTCCCTTTACCTCGATATTGTCTATAAAATTGCCGGAATCAGGAATATTCCCTAAGGCAGTTGCCGGGGCCACCCTGACATGAATATTGTTGTTAACTTGCCGAAACCGCAGACCGGTTTGTTGCGAAATATCTGTCAACAGGTCGTAGACGCTTTGTCTATCGTTTTCGATGGATATTTTAGGCACCTGCTTCAGGTCATCGACCGCGTAGACAAAATTAAAGCCGGCCATTTTCTCGATGGTAGAGAAAGCCTTTTCGATATCGGCTTCCAGAAGGGACACCTGAAGGGTCACGTCTTCGATCTTTTTCCCCTGCGCATTTCCGTCCCATGCAAAGAGTAGGCTCATGGAAAAGCATTGAATCAAAAAGACGTGGGTAAATAGTTTGGTCATGTGGGTTACATGTAATAGTACAAGATTTTTCATACCTTTACTTTGTTATTAGACTATTGCTGAATGGTTTGATTGACATGTGCCGAATCCAAATGCATGCATTTTTCGGGCATAAATGACCGAAGATGTTGGCGCATCTTCGGCTCATTGTTTTTTGTGGTTTTAATCAGGCATGTGAAGAAGTTTTTTTCGTTAGAAGTTGATGATTACTTTATCCCCTTTAATTTCAAATTCAAATCCCGAAGCATAACCTAAGCCCTTTAGGACATTGTCCAGGGATTCGGCATGGAATTTTCCGTTAAAATGGACTTGCCGCCCTATCTCGCCGTGGATCTCGAAAGTGACTCCATACCAATTTTCAAGAACTTGCAGTGCTTCAGATAGCGGTGTCTTATGGAAAACAAGAAGTTTTTGCGTCCATCCTATCACACTATCACGGTCAAAGCTTCCTTTTTTAAGGCTGTTTGACAAGACGTCAACGTCGGCGGCTTCACCAGGTGACAATATGGTTGATAGCGCTTTAGATGTCAGCAATTCTACCGAAACCTGTCCGGTAATAAGCGAAATGTCCGGCATGTCTATTCTATAAGACTTTATATTGAATGAGGTGCCGAGTGCGGTCGTCTTCACCTTTCCGGTTACCACGGAAAATGGCCGTAATGTATCTCTCGCCACCTTGAAAAAAGCCTCCCCCTGCAGAATGACTTCTCTCTTGTCCTGTTGAAAATTTTTTATATACCTGATTTTACTTCCGGCATTTAGTATTATCTCTGAACCATCACTTAAAGTAAGGTAGGCTTTGACACCTGGGGGAGTACTTCGTTCCTCATACGCCATTTCCAAGGTTAAATTTTCCAACGCTGGCGTTTCCCTAAGAATATGATTGGTTAGGAAACCTAAAGCGACTAAAAAAAACACCACACCAGCTGCCCGCAGATAACCTCCAAATTTTTGCGGAGATCTCTCCTCCCTCAATTTCGATTTTCCAAAAGTACTTAACGAGTTCAGGGGAATAATCTTTTCATCATCGTGGCGCCTGGAGGTACTTTCTGTCAACTCGCCTTCGATTTTATCCCATACTCCCAAAAACTCATCCGCGTCCATTTGTTGATGTTTTTTGCTGTACAGGTGGATAATAATTTCCCGAGCTTTTTCCGCTTCCGGGTACTTGGATGGAAACGCATTCAAAAGCTTCTCCCATTTAACATTAGCTCCCGCATTGGGATCCAACACCCAATTCCTGAAAGACGGATCAAGGACAAAATCCTCTAATGTGTATTTAGATATATCCATTTTAAGTTTAATCACCCACACAAGTCGTAGAAAACAAAAATCTACTCGCTTTTTAAAAAATTTTTTTTGACTCTTGGTGGATCGTTTAAAAAGCAATAACCATGAAAGGACATGAGGTTATTTTCTAATGGATGATAGAGAGCGGGAAGGATATTTTCCGGTCATCGGTTTTAAGAAAAAGCTTGTACCCCTTCCCTCTTCCTGGCTTATAAGGAATTAAGAACAAACCCAATCAAGGCCGGCCACAATACAAGAATTTTTTTCTTCAGGTTGGAGATTGCTTTCCAGGCCAGGTTGTACACCGACTGAACATTTATCCCCATTATAATTGAAGTATCTTCATAAGTTTCATTTTCGAAAAACAGTAATTGGATCACTTCTTTCTGACGGGTAGGGAGATTTTCAAGCGCGTTCAACAGACGTATCCGCTTTTTATCTCCTATTTCGCTAAAGGCCGTGTCAGAATCTATAGCATCCCCAGCCTCCGAAATCTCTAGATGATCGATGCTCACCTGCGAATATCTCCTTTTGTCAATCGTTATTTCTTTATAAATCCTATTGCTAAGACACTTGAACAGGTAAAGTTTGACGTTATCTGTTGCAGGAAGGCTCTCCCTGTATTTCCAGATGTTTACGAAGACTTCATGTATACAGTCTTTAATAAAGTTGCGATCACCTTTGATGGATATGCCGAATTTAAAAAGTTGTTGGGAATACTTGAGGTAAAGTCCTTCCATCCCCGCCTTTTCGCCATTTTTAATCTGTTGCCAAATATAAGCATCATCTGGATGACCCTGAGGGACTATATCAGCACTATCTATAAACATTCTACCGGTTAAATTTGGGCTAAAACCGGAAAGTAAGACTTTCTGTCTGAAAACAAAATACCATCTATGTAATATTTCGTTTGTAGAAGGGCTTTGACCTTTAAAATGAATCCTGCTACTACATCCTGTAGCTTAAGGTTTAATATCCACCTACTTCGCTCTACATAATGTCCGCCCTATTTCCCCAAAGCTATCTTTCCATCGGTGTCTGATTGGAGTGGTTGTTGCGTATCCATAAATTTCGCTGCGGTCGTATAAGATTTAACGGGTGTTTTATTTTTTGAGAAGAGACCTCCAAATCAACAACGCTGTGTCAAGTGACACCGAATATCCTGGCTGCATCTTACACCAAAATATCTTTGACCACCTTCCCCGCCACATCGGTTAGCCTAAACCGCCTGCCTAAATGTTTGTACACGAGCTTTTCATGGTCCAAGCCCAATTGGTGCAGCACCGTAGCCTGAAAATCGTGAACGTGCACAGGGTCTTTTGTAATGTTATATCCAAAATCATCAGTCTCCCCATAAACAAATCCTGGTTTGACCCCGCCTCCAGCCATCCAAATACTGAAACAACGAGGGTGATGATCCCTACCGTAATTCTCTTTCGTCAACTTGCCCTGGGAATAATTGGTTCGCCCGAATTCGCCTCCCCAAATGACCAAGGTTTCATCCAAAAGACCGCGTTGCTTCAAATCCGACACCAGCGCAGCGGAAGCCTGATCCACATCCTTGGCTTGCCCCTTCATTTCAGAAGGAAGATTGCCGTGCTGGTCCCATCCCTGGTGATACAACTGAACAAAGCGCACCCCGCTTTCGGACAATTTCCTCGCCAGCAGACAATTGGCGGCAAAGGTCCCGGGCTTTCTGCTGTCTTCCCCGTACATATCGAATATCATATCCGGCTCTTTGGACAGATCAGTAGCTTCCGGAACGGCCGTCTGCATACGGAAAGCCATTTCATACTGAGCTACTTTGGCCTGGATTTCGGGATCGCCTAATTTTTCATAAGCATGATGGTTCATTTCCGCAAGCCTGTCAAGCATTTTTCTTCTTTCCTGCCTCGTCATCCCTTCTTGATCATTGAGATAGAGTACCGGATCCTCCCCATCGCTCAACTGTACCCCCTGATGTACGGAGCCCAAAAAGCCGTTACTCCAAAGCTTGGAATACACTCCCTGGCCGTTGCCTCTTCCCTTGGAGAGCAGCACAGTATAGGCAGGGAGGTTTTCGTTTTCACTTCCCAGGCCATAGCTAAGCCAGGCCCCCATGGCAGGGCGGTTTCCCTGCTGGACGCCGGTTTGGAAAAAAGTAAGGGCAGGATCATGGTTAATGGCCTCGGTATGCATGGATTTGATGATGCAGATGTCATCAACTATTTTGGCCGTATGCGGAAAAAGTTCACTGATCCAAGCCCTGGATTTTCCGTATTGCTGGAAATCATATATAGAGCCCACTAAAGGAAAGGAGCTTTGACTGGCGGTCATGCCGGTTAGCACCTGCCCTTGCCGCACAGACTCCGGCAATTCTTCGCCCCACAAGTCCCGAAGCTTAGGTTTAAAATCAAAGGATTCTAATTGCGAGGGCGCGCCGTTTTGGAATAGGTAAATGATTCTTTTGGCTTTCGGAGCAAAATGAGGGACGTTGTCAAGCAACCCGTCAGCCGCACCTACGGCCTGCCCACGAAACAAATCCGGAATCAACAAGGAACCCAACGCCGCGCTGCCCAAGCCCAAACTTAACCGGGAAAGAAAGTGACGCCGGTTAATATTCATTCTATGTTCTGCAATTTCCTTATCCATGGCTATGACTGGGTTATCGTTTCCTCAAGGTTATAAATAATTTGCATGGCCTGCATCATGGCAGCCCAAAGCACGGGGTCATATTCCTGTTTAAACTGGTATTCTCCCACTTCCAACAATTTTTCCGCAGTAACCGTATCGCGGCTATATAGCTGGACCTGCTCTTCCAAATAGGAAGTTAGAACACCTATTTCCTTTTCGTCAGCCCTTCTCCCCGCAATCAAACGAAAGGCTTTCTGAATTTTGTCTTCCATTGATGAATCATCCTGAAGTAGTCTTCCCGCCAATACTTTAGAAGCTTCAAGTACAGTCGGATCATTCATCATGGCTAATGCCTGCAAAGGCGTACTTGTACGGATAAATTCCACCTCGCATTCGTCGCGATTACTGGCATCAAACACCATCATGGTGGGTGGGGGAACGGTGCGCTTGATAAAGGTATACAACCCACGGCGATAAAGCGAACTTCCCGTGTCCTGCTTATACGTGGAGAGGTTTCCCCTTCCGGAAGTAGCGGCTTCCCATAGGCCAGGTGGCTGATAGGGTTTTACACTCGGTCCTCCCAAAGTAGGCACCAATAAACCACTACTGGACAAGACCAGGTCCCTGATCTGGGTGGCAGAGAGGCGGTTTCTCGTAAACCTGGTATAGAGCACGTTTTCAGGATCCTGCCTGATGCTCGATTGGTGGATTTCTGAGGATTGCCTATATGTAGCGGAAGTCACGATCTTCCTGATCAGCCCCTTAATATTCCAACCGCTTTCGATAAAATCAACCGCCAGCCAATCCAGGAGTTCTGGATGGGTGGGAAGCTCTCCCTGCATCCCAAAATCCCCGGAGGTGGCGACTAATCCTTTTCCAAAGATATCTTGCCAGACCCTATTGACATAGACCCTTGCCGTCAACGGGTTATCTGGATCAAAAATCCATTGCGCAAGGCCAAGTCGGTTCTGGGGATAATTCCGATCATAAGCCAAAATGGATTCGGGCGTTCCCACGGTGACTTCCTCTCCATGAGCGTCATAGGCTCCACGCTCAAGAATGAAGGACTTTCTGATCGTATCCAACTCTCCCATCACAGAGACCTTCAGACGTGCGGCTTCTGATGCCAGCGCGTTGAAGTTTGCCCCTTTGGTTACCTCCCCCATTACCGATTGCACCAATGTGGCGGAATCCGGTTTGTTGACGAAAGAAAGTATTCCTCCGACATCCTCATCCGTGATCTCCATTAACGGTAGCTTTGCCGGGCTTTTTTTGGAAAATCCCGGAGTAGATTCCTCTATTCCGTATTCCGCTACGTTGTTAAAAAAAGCATAGAACCGAAAATACTCCTTTTGGGATATGGGATCATATTTGTGATCGTGGCATTGTGCGCATTCCAAAGTCACGCCCAGAATAGCCTTGCCGACGGTGTTGGCCCTGTCTACCACGTACATCACGCGGTACTCTTCATCTATTGCCCCCGATTCTTCCGTTATTTTGTGGTTGCGGTTAAATCCTGTCGCCAGAAGCTGCTCTTTGGTAGGATTAGGAAGTAGGTCGCCGGCTATTTGCCAGGTAATAAATTGGTCGTAGGGCATGTTTTGGTTGAAAGCATGGATGACCCAATCCCGCCAAGGCCATTGGGTGCGGTAATAATCATCCTGATAGCCATGAGAATCAGCGTATCTGGCTACTTCCATCCAATGTACCGCCATTTTTTCTCCATAGCTTTTTTCTTCCAAGAGTTGATCGACGACCTTCTCATAGGCGTAGTCAGTGTCATCCGCCAAAAACCTGTCCATCAGCTCCAGGGTCGGGGGCAATCCGGTAAGATCAAAACTTAACCGCCTCAATAACATCTCCTTTTCCGCTTCTGGATTTGGACTGCATCCATACTCTTCCTGTTGCTTAAGTATAAAATAATCCAGCTCATTGATGGGCCAGCCTTCATCTTCAATTTTGGGCAATTTGGATTTCGCAGGAGGTGTAAAAGCCCAATGGGATTCAAATTCGGCGCCTTGTTCAATCCATTTTCGGATCAGCCTTATTTCTCTTTCAGTCAATTGAAGGTTGGATTCCGGCGGAGGCATCATCAAAGAACTGTCCTCGGTAATCATCCTAAGGAACGCTTCTGAAGACTTTGGGGAGCCAGGAACTATGGCATGGGCATCGGGATTTTCCTTGAGCGACTTGTAAGCCTCTTCGGCCAAATCCAGCCTCAATCCCGCCTCCCGCTTGTTGGCATCTGGACCGTGACAGGCAAAGCAATTGTCTGAAAGAATTGGCCGGATGTGCAGGTTATAACTGACATCATCCGGAATAGGTATTTCCTGCATGCTAGCTTCACCCCCTGATCGACATGAGGAGATGATGCAAAGCCCAGATAAGATAGCAGTAACAAATAGCCTATTATTCTTATATATCATTTTCTGTTCATTTCATTGGTTGAAACCCTAACATTCGGCACTGAAGTGCCGGCAATTTTGTCAGGAGCCTCCATAGTCCGATCTATTTATTTCCAAGGGGGAAGACCTAAATATAGGATAATCCTGATAATAATCCTTCCCTTAACATGGTGTACCGCCGTGTTTTTATATCAGTTTACCAGCACCTACCAGATCCAACCGTCGAGCCTTCTCCCAACAATTTTGCCCGTCCTATCCACAAGCGATGCAAAGGTATTTGACGTGAAAAATAGGTTATCCACGTCAAGCCTGGTCTCTTGCTGACACAATCTTTTATTCAGCGGATTTTGTAGTTTTATCCATTATAATCCCATTAATCCAGACCAATAAGGCATCCCTAAAAACTACCATCCATTGCCCCACTATTGGTAAGAATTGGATTTTAGGCCATTCCCCGACTTATAAAAGAAATGTTAGCGCCAGGAAAGATACGGGACAGTGAGAATAGGATTCACCACCCTGTCCTTTTTAGCCTCTAAGAATCCCTATAATTTACGACATCAGGTTACACAACAGCTTTCAGTAACCAAAATTCTGCCCCGAATTCAATATCAATATTTAAATCAATCTGAGATTGGGGAATGGGGAAAAGATTGTGGTGATTTTGGATGTTCAATCCAGGAACCAAAGGATTGTTATTATATTTATCCTTATGGGTGTGGGTTACAAAACCGGTCAACGCCTTGGACTTTCACATTAAGCCCTTCAGAGAGCCCCAGATGATGTCAGATATCGCCAACATAAAAATTTACCGTAACATACGGTCACTTCTCCCTCTACGATGAAAAGGAAAACAAATTTTTCAACAGCATTTTACCCTTTGCCGATAATGTTGGCTATCTAGTCATGGATTTCAACGATGCTATGGATATCTAGCCTAGCTAGTTGAATCACGGCTTTACCGTTTTCATATTTGAAGGGAAGACTGACATTTTCAGGCTGTAATGTAACCTCTGTCGGAACATGTGGAAGCGAGATTGATATGGTCAGGTCCTGAAGAGGCGGTACCTCATCATACACCATCACGTTTGGATTGTCATGTGGACCGGAGGTGTTGATAAGGTGGATATACATTTTATTGTTTTTTTTGCTGATTACCTGATGGACGTTGGACGATCCCTCTACGGTTGAGATCAGTTTTGAATCCATTCTCTCCACCAGCGATTTTAATAAATGCGGCAAAAGTGGGTTTTTGTTGCTTCTGTAAAAATCCCCCATGTTCAAGTATATGCCCGCTATTTTACCTGCTCCATATTTCCTTATTGTTGACAAAGGATTTTTTCCTTTGAAGCGGAAATCATCCGCCCTTAATTGACTGCCATGGGTTGCTGTGCCTGCCAAGGCTCGAACAGGCTGAAAGTCCGATTTTAGAAGTAAGGTTTGGCTTTCAAATCCGGCGTGAAATAAACTGTCTTGCTGGAAATTCCCGATCAATTCAACTCCCAAAGGGCTTGCAAAATCTTTAATGGCTTTGGCACCTACTACAATAAGATTGCCTCCATGGTCCACGTAATCCAATAGTTGATCATAAATGGCCGGATCAATATGTTCCCATTCAGGGAGTATGATTACCGGAAATTGTTCCAACCTTCCCGGAAGTTGGTGGTCCATAAGAATCTCGACCGGTAGCTGGCTATCCAATAACATATTTAATGACCCTTTCAATGCCTCTTGGCTGTGCGCTGTATATAAACCCGTGGTGGGAACCCTTTTCCACGAATAGGTGGAATACAACAATGCGATTTGCGGTATTATGTCACTTTCATAACAGTATTCTTTCCTCTCCTGGCTGAACCGTATAATTTCGGCCATTTTTAAAAAATGATGAGGTTCGGGAGAGCCGTCCCTGTTTTGCTGCCAGTAAGTCTGGAAGCCACCCCCCATGGCCAAAACCTCCGCTGCTTCTTGCTGTAGTTGAGGGACTGATTTGGTGGCCTTCATATTGTTTTTCCAGGCAAATGACCAAGACATCAAGTCCCATGGTTTGCCTTGAAGTGCCAAACAGCGGCTTTCGAAAGCTGAACTGTATAAACTGTTGGTACCCGCAACGTCACCCGAGAGAAAATCAACCGGTACATCTACCGGCTCGGGCATCATAGATGAAAACGACCAATTACTCGTAATGTTAAAATCCGGATCCGCCTCATGTGCTGCGTTAACATAATCGGTAATATAGTCTCGAAACAATTTCCTGTTAAACTCGGCCCATTCGAAGTAATTCGGGTCGCTGATTTTACGGGGAACCGTAGCAATCCCGGTTTGCTTGGAAAATGCCTCCATTATAGCAGGGTGGTAATCCGGACCTAGTCTCCAATTATCCCCGTCAATCCACGCTCCTTCTAGTTCATACACCGTAGCGAACTCTACCAGCTGGGGAATCATCAGCTCCTTGAGATACGGACTGGCAATAGAAACTACATTCTTATCATACTTGTTGTCTGGATTGATTCTTCCCCAGTCCGGATTTACTTTGAGGGCCATGTCGTCCCAAAGTCCGGAATAGTGCACATACAAAGGAATACCATGTTTCTTGGTAACCTCCTTCCAGATTTTTAAAATATCCTTGTTGAAAGATTCGGGACGGTTACCGATACTGGTTGGATAACTGGAAACTCCGGGATGCCCCTTACTGTCCACTTGGATAAAATCCGGCTTGGTAACAAAAAGTAAAGAATCAATCATTTCAAAAGTGAATGTCTCCCCAATTTCCTTGTCATCCATCGTGGCATGAAAATCAAAATGTAGTCCAGCAAACCGCTTAGGTTCCTTTTCAGTGGCAACTACTTGAGCTTCAACCGAAACTGTCCCCAAAATCATTGAGAGCATAACTGATATCCATACGGAGATTTTCATAGGAGTCATTTTGAATAATGAAAGAAAACGGGGGGGGTAATTTTGGGAGTAGCCTTAGCTACTCCCAATGATGCCTTAGGCCTTCTACCATCCAAAGTTTTGGATTAATTTTTCGTTTTTAGCAATCTCGCTTTGCGGAATTGGCATCCAATACATCCGGTCTGTAAAGACATTAGGTTGGGGATCTATCGGTAAATACTCGTAAATAAAGGATCCAGAAGGTTCTTTAATTGCAAATACTCCACTGTAACGCTTGCCGTTCAACAGAGTCGTAGCCAATTCCCATCTTCTAATATCCCAATACCGTTTATGTTCAAATGCAAATTCGACGTACCGCTCGTTTCTGATCAGCTCTCTCATCTCTTCTTTATTGAGATTTTCAACATCAGTTGTGATCCCCGCTCTAGCGCGCACTTCGTTCAGGGCATCATAAACACTGGCATCGGGACTACTTAGGTATTCATTTTGGGCCTCAGCGTAATTGAGCAGCACTTCCGCATAGCGGAATTCAATATAAGGCTGCACGCTACCATACCCGCCGGTATAGATGGCATTGTTGGGATCAACCGCCTTGAGGGTATAGTATCCCGTGACGGTATTGTAAATCTTGGTATCGGGATCTGCATCATAATCTCTCCCCCCTCTATAAATCTCCAAGGTTATTTCTTTAACGGGCGGCCCACTGGTGGTTCCCATCATCTTAGCGCCGTTGTAGCCGATATAGGCATAAAAGCGTTGATCTCTTCCTACATACGGATTCTTGGGATCAAAACCAGACCCCGGGTCTGTGATTTTTTTACCGTTTTTCATAGGAAAGGCATCCACAAGCTCTTGCAAAGGAGAACGTTGCCCTGCATCATTATTCGCTATTACCAACGGTTTAACCAACGCATCCCAACTGTGATATTTTTCAGGTAGCCGGTATTGTATTTCGAATATGGATTCAGGATGGCTTCCTTGATCTAACCAAAGAGTAGTAAGATCAGGGTATAAAGAATATTTGTTAAGGTCAATCAATGCCTTATTAGCTTCAGCGGCTTTTTGCCAACGGCCTTTATCATCGGCCTCATTATATAGGGGGCTGGCGAAATACAACAACGCTCTTCCTTTTAAAGCCATGGCGGATCCTTTACTGGCCTTGCCTCTTGGAGCCTGTTCCGGCAGCTCACCAATGGCTTGATCCAGCTCCCGCTCTATAAATGCAAAGCATTCCTCAAGTGTATTGCGGCTTACCTGAAGGTCATCCTCGAGGTTTTGGGGCTTTTCAATGATAGGAACCCCGCCATACCTTTTGACCATATCGAAATATAAGAAGGCCCTGAGAAATCTCGCCTCCCCTTTCAATCTTGTTTTTACATTTTCGTCAATATTTGTTTCATCTATTCTCGCCAGAAACTCGTTGGTTCTTCTTACCCTATCGTACACCCAAAACCCCAAAGGATTGTTGACTTCATCCCATTGCCCCACCAGAACCTGGTTAGGAGTGTTTCCTGGATAATTACTCCTGGCTTCATCCGTTATGTTGTCAAAGGTATTGTAATCCCAACCGGGCCTGTCATTATATAACCCGTTGACATACATCTCGATTAGATTCTGATCTGCCCATACGTCTTCTGATGTTATGGCGGAGGGGTTGGTTGGATCCAGAAATCCTTTTTCGCAGGATATTAAACTTAAAAGACAAAAACTGAATATATATTTAAAGTACGGTTTCATTGGTTCGCTAATTAGAAAGTTAAATTAAGTCCAAGGCTGATATTACGTTGTTGCGGGTAATAATCGCCTGTCCCAGTTTCTGCTTCCGGATCAAACTCCTTGATTTGGCTCCATGTAAAAAGGTTAAGTCCGGAAACATAGATTCTCATCCCCTGAATACTTCTTTGGTTAAGCCAGTTTGAATTAATGGTATATCCTAAATCCAAGGACTTTAGCCGGGCATACCCTGCTTTCTTAAGCCAGATTTCGGAATTTCTATCATTCATTGCACGGGAATCTACCCAAGCCAATGGATATTCCGCATCCTTGTTTTCAGGAGACCAAGAATCCGCCAGATAGGAAAAATTATTGTTGGAGCCACCATTCCTAAACATAATCCTTCCTGAACCCGACATCAATAGGGTCCTTTGGCCAGCTCCCTGAATTAAATAATTAAGGTCAAAACCCTTCCAGCTGAAGCCCCCAGACAACCCAAACATAATCCGGGGTGTGCTGCCGTAGTGGGATAGGATCTTTTGGTCCTGGAAAGAGATCTGCCCGTCATTATCCAGATCGGCGTACTTGATATCTCCAGCCAAGGATTCCTGTCCAAACTGATATCCGCCCATCCAATTCTTGGCTTCTTCTTGGGACTGAAACAAGCCTAATGAATGATAACCTACGCGGAAACCCATCGGCCTACCCAGTTGGGTTTGAAAATCAAGCGCATTTGCCGGATCGTCTATTTGAGTGACTTCATTGGAAGCAAAACTCCCTATAAGTCTAAGGTTATAATTGAAGTCCTTGACATTGTTTTGATGGGTAAGGCTAAATTCAAAGCCTTTACTTTCTACTTCAGCATAGTTTTCATTAGGCAATGCACGTCCGAAAGTTCCTGGCACGGAACGTTCCCTTGACCACAAAATGTCCTTAGTGACGCGATAGAAGTAGTCAAATTCCAACTCCAGCTTTCCTTCGAGAAAAAGTGCATCAAAACCAATGTTATTATTGTTTTGCTTTTCCCAGGTAATGTTGGGGTTGGGATACACACCGTAGGAAACATAAGGAAGCGCCTGCCCCCCCACGATTGGTCCAGAACCCGCAGTGATTCCAAATGCATCCACAAACTGAAAAGCATTCACCCGATCGTTGCCGATCAATCCTTTAGAAGCTCTGATTTTGAAGCTGTTGATAAAATGAAGTGCTTCTGAGTTTTGGAAAAATGATTCCTCAGAAATTCTCCAACCCACAGAAGCAGCCGGAAAAATCCCAAAGCGTTCTTCTGCAGGGAAGCGATAGGATCCGTCATAACGGAAAGTACCTTCAAAGAGATATTTGCTGTCATAAGAATAATTCAGTCTCCCTACTAAGCTTCTTCGGGCATCGTTGAGTATCCCACTTCCATTGATTGTTTGGTTAGCCGGGCCGCTGGCGAAAAATTCGTCCTTTGCATTGGTGGCAAAGTTTTGTTTCCTCGCCGTAAAGGTATTCCCCTTTGATCCATACTGTTCATACAATAATAATCCCGACAGCTCATGGTTTTCAAAACTTCTGCTATAATTGAGTGAAAGGTTTAATGTGATGTTGTTAATCTCCTGAAACTGCTGGGACAAAGAGGTTTCACCTCCCACTATTTTTGTATTGATAATATTGCCTTCCGCATCTTCATCATACATCTCATAGGGTGTGAAAAACGTTTTATTGAACAGCTGTTCGCTATAGTAAGAACCCGTTCCCCGCACGGACAGGCCCTCAGTTATAAAAGGCAGTTTTTGATCAAAAAACAACGTGCCTTGAAAAATGTTATATTTATTGTTGGAATAACCGGAGGAATAGATCATTTCAACAGGATGTTCCCCTGTAGTATTAAAGGGTCGGCCACTGCTATGATAAGCGGGTTTAAGTGGACTGGACCTCACTACGAGGTTGAATAAGGTATTCGCGTCCCAGCCCGGTGTACCGGATAACTCCTGCCTACCTTCAATATTCACCCCGACATTCAGATTGTCGTTGATTTTCGTATCAATGTTAGCCCGAAGGTTGTATCGTTTAAAATTGATATTATCGTACATCCCATCCTGATCCAGGTAGCCCAGAGAAGTGAAATATTTAATATTTTCTGTCCCTCCATTCACCGAAAGATTGTGGTGGGATTGCACGCTTTTTTTCTTGAAGGTCTCTTGATACCAATCTGTAATCCCAGGTTTAAACCTTTCTAGATCCTCGTCTTGGTAAAATAAGCCCGACTGGGTTGGATTAGCCGGATCGTATCCCTGATTTCTTAAAGCTTGGTTCCTTATGCTCGCATACTCATACGAAGACATTAATTTGGGATATTGTGTAGGCTGTTGTATGCCCATCATTCCCGAATAACTGATGGTCGGCTTCCCGGTCTTTCCTCTTTTGGTCGTGATAAGGATAACTCCGTTTGCGGCCCGGGCACCATACACCGCTGCTGCCGATGCGTCTTTAAGGATCGAGATGTTCTCCACCTCATTTGGATCAATGTTACCAAAACCGTCGCTTCTGACTATCCCATCAACCACTATTAATGGACTATTGTTGTTAAGTGTACTGGAACCCCTGATCTGTAAGGACGACCCACTACCTGGACGCCCGTTTCCGTTGACAGCGATTACGCCGGGCATTCTACCCCCTATGGCGTTGGTCAAGTTGTTGGTAGGAACGTGTTGGAGCTCATTTCCCGAAATGGTGGCCACAGAACCGGTCATATTGACCCGCTTCTGCGTTCCATATCCCACTACCACCACCTCATCCAAAGACGTCATATCTTCCAATAAAACAATATTGATTTCGCTCTTGTTTTCAAGCGGAACGTGCTGGGATATGAATCCGATAAAAGAAAAAACCAGAGTAGAGCCACCGGGTACCGACAGGCTATAGGCCCCGTCAAGATCCGTTGCAGTTCCAATGGTTGTTCCCTGAACCGAAATAGTCACGCCGGGTATTGGCGCTCCTGAATTGTCCACAACTGTACCTTTTACAACCACATCTTCTAGTACAGGCATGTTTAGGATAGTTCTGTCTGACATTTTCGATGCGTCGTTGGCATTTACGGGATTAAAAGAGGACAGACTCAACAGGAAACCTGCAAGCACATAAAATGCACTCAGGCGTAATTTCCCATCAACCTCAAATCGGTATAATAGTTTTTTCATTAAGTAATAAGGTTAACGGTTGAATGATTTAGCCATAAAATAATATAAATAATATGGATTTATTGACAATTAATAGAATTAATGCCGTTTTCTCCGCACAATGTAAGGATTTTCCTTACCTAAACAATTTTGTGAGCAAGACCTTATGATAAGCGGTAATATGAATTAATAAACCTGCTCAATACTTGTATGAACATCCATGGGGGTTATCCGAATTTTAATTCTTCAATCCCTATAAGTATATTCCCATAGCCATCACTTGGACTGATTTTGTTGCAATGGTACAAGCGATTTCGAGCTGTAGATTCCGTAGGGAAGGCGGTATTTTTAAGAAACACATTATCAACTACCCCATTATCATTGTTATATAAAATGCATATTCACGAAATATGCGAAATATAAATTGCTTTTTAGTTTTGGATTAAATACCTTTAACTAAAACTTTAATCCATGAATAAACCTGGTCCTCCGGTTGCTGTTTTCCCTAGCTGTTGGAATAATTGTGGCGGCCTGCCGGAATCAACCCGATACAGTTGATGGGGTGAGAAGTTTAGATATAGATGAAATTGAGGAAGTTGAAGCACGCTACAACCTATCCCATATTGTTCCTTTGGAGACCACTGCAGACAATCTTTTAGGAGATAACCTTCTGGTAAAGACCCATGAAAATAACATCTTCATATACGATAGAAATGCAAGGAATACCATTCATCATTTCAATACCAAAGGCATTTACCTGGGCAAGACAGTTGAAGTAGGGGAAGGCCCGGGCAACGTGAAGAATATCAGGGATTTTGTTCCGACCGATTCAGGATTGGAAGTGTTGGTTGGAATGGGCGAGTATTCCCACATTGTAATATTTGATAAATACAACAAAATCCTCAAAGAAATTAAACTAGACTATCAGGGTTCGTCGTTTGAAAAATTGTTAGATGGCTCATATGTAGTATCAGGTAGTTACAATAAACCATTTGTAGATCATCGGATTGCGGTGCTAAATGAAGACGGAGAAAAAGTGAAGGTATTTTTGGCCAATGATTATTCCAACCAGATGCTTCCGATGGAGGAAAGGAATTTCCACAAAGCAGGTGAAAGGGTATTTTTTCATGAAGTCTTTAATCCCATAGCATACGAAATCAGCAATGATACGTTGGAGGCCAGACACCGCTTCGATTTTGGCAAGTATGCCATTCCCTCCCAATTCTGGGAAGTGGATATCATGAAGGGCTTTGAAATGATCCACAAAAACGGTTTTGCCAATATTTATAACTATTGGGAAAACGATTCCAAAGCCTTTTATGAAATTTATATCGAGGGGAAAGGTGACAATAAAAACCAACAGGTAATGTGGGAAAAGAAGAGCAATAAGGCTGTTCAGAGGATTTTTTCAAAAAATAAACCGACAGCTTTCTATCATCCAATTGGATTGATCGGGAAACAGTTAGTTTTTATAGCCCAGGCTGCCCATGTACTGACTTCAGAAACTGACTTTGCTACTCACGGTGTAGACAAAGACGATAACCCGGTACTGGTTTTTGTCGATTTTTGACCTAAAGGATCTAAAAACGGTTTAATGACAAGGGATTCTTTAAGAGGAGCTGTTGTTAATGCTCTCTCCAATATCATACTCCTTTACTGTCAAAATCAGTAATATAAAGACAACCGTTTAAAAATGTATATTTTGGTATTTTCTCTTTATAAGATGTTAACTATTCGATTTTAATATCGTGTGATGGCCTTTCTCCAATCGCGAAACTCGGTGCGACATATGCAAAAAAATATTTACGGAAACACTGCCATGTAAGACCAATAACACATGCAAACTGGAAATCCCGTCAATCATAAAACTAAAAGGACGTCTTGGGGCTACCGTTGATTTTTTATGACCCACCTATTTACTCAAACACAGGGTAAGTTATTCAATAGTTGTATTCCGCATGTATAGCAAAATGCATCTATTTCGAGGGGAACCAAAATGTTACATCTTGATGTGCGGCAACCTGGGACGCTGTGTAGGCTCCCCAATCGTCGCTAAAGGAGTTAGAACGGATAATGACTACTTTTTTAGTGATCGGCCGTAATAAATATTTGCAAGCGTTTAAAATGGCCTGCTTCGGGAGGAGTCTCCGTCATACATCCCGGCATCATTAAACCCAGCAATGAAATCAATATGCGGATTAGCTGCTTGCAATTTTTGTATTTCGGTATCCGACAATCCTGTATTCCATAATGTCACCTTCCTTACACCTTTAAATAAAGGCATGTGTCGCAGCAAATCGTTGTAGTTCAAATTTGTTCCGGAAAGGGAGAGGCTTTTCAAATAATTTAAAGAGGACAATGCTTTCAATCCCTGTCCGGTAATGTTTGTGAAATTGAGGTGCAGGGTTCTCAGGTTGACAAACTCGCCGATTGTTTCTAAGTCCATGTCTTCGACAGGCATTCCATTTAGATTTAAAAATATAATTTGTGACTTGACTTCTAATAATTCTTCTAAAGTGTTGCCGGTATAAATCTCTTTGTTGTAAATATTGACAGCCAAAGCGGGGGATTGGACCGCTATAGGGGAAACATCACGATAATCATTGTTGAGCTTCTGAATAGTCATATCATCAGCGGACTCAAATTTGAATTCTTCTTCGATACCATTGTCAGGTTCCAGTAAAGCTGTGGCGAGTATTCTTAAAGAATCACCGGCAGGCAAAGCGATAACCCTGTCTGTAAAGCTGGCTTTACCTTTTATCCACTGGGATATCATCAGGATCTCGTCGTAAGTAAGCTGCTCTTTTCCCGAAGGTGGCATATGTTTTTTATCCGATAGGGGAAGATAAAGCCTTTCCATCAGCAAGCTTGTTTCAGGATTTCCTGCCACATACAATGGACCGGCTTCCCCCCCTTTCTTTATGAAACTGGAATCTGTCAAAATCAGCTCCCCCTTCATTTTATTGGGATTATGACAGCTTGCACACTTTTGCTTAAAAATCGGAAGTACAACATGATCAAAAACAACGGCTTGTTCTAAAGGCACCTTTACTTCCTCCGAAGTCATTAATGGGGCCAAGATGAAATTCTCCCCATGAGTTAAAACAGCTCCAAAATGACCCGCGCAGCAAATGGATAAGACAGTGAGTGCTGCTCCGGCTTTTGCAAGAGGATCGCTATACCAGGTCGTGTTCCTGAGCCAATAAATTATAGCGGCAAAAAATACGATGCTTATCCCAGTCCATTTATGCCATTGTAAAATATCCCCGGAATATCCTTCCTCCTTGGATAAAAACATTCCCAAAATTATGGTCACTCCGGAAAACAGAATGCCTGAAAGCAACAGGTTAGTGGTGAAGATTTGGTAGATTTCCTGTGATCTGTAATTTGATTTTAGCCGGAAAAATTCTAGAAACATGGACAACATCAAAATGACGATAGGGAAGTGCAGGAGCATGGGATGCAGTCTTCCCAGGGCTTGCAGCCATACGGGAACCACGACCTTGTCTTCAAAAATTATAAAAAAAACAATAAATGTAAGGAGCGCAAAAATGGAGTTTTCTGCAAGCCCTTTATAATTAACCTTCATAGCAAAAAAAAATCATTAATAAATCAAAATTGTTGTCATCAGCTGTTAGGGTGTTAGCAATATAAATTCCCATTGGGTGGGTTATACCAATATGTCCTTTACCACTTGACCGGCCACATCCGTAAGCCTAAATCTGCGGCCTAAATGTTTATAAATCAACTTTTCATGATTCAAGCCCAACTGATGCAAAACGGTGGCCTGAAAATCATGCACGTGAACGGGATCCTTAATGATGTTATAACCAAAGTCATCTGTTTCACCGTAGACGATGCCTGGCTTCACACCGCCCCCGGCCATCCAGATACTAAATGCCCTTGGATGATGGTCGCGACCATAATTATCATTCGTTAATTTCCCTTGACTAAAACAAGTCCTGCCGAATTCCCCGCCCCAAATTACCAGCGTCTCATCCAGCAATCCTCTCTGTTTTAAGTCCGTTATCAAGGCAGCCGATGCCTGATCTACATCTTTTGCCTGACCCGTGATTTCCTCAGGTAAATTGACATGTTGATCCCAACCTTGGTGGTATAACTGGACGAAACGCACCCCCTTTTCGGAAAGCTTACGCGCCAGCAGACAATTGGCAGCAAAAGTCCCAGGCACCTGGCACTCTTCCCCGTATAGTTTTATGATACTTTCGGGTTCATTAGAAATATCGGTGGCATCAGGCACTGCGGTCTGCATCCGGTACGCCATTTCATATTGTTGGATTTTGGCTGTCAGCTCCGGGTCACCAAGCTCTTCATAAGCCAAGTGGTTCAGCTTGGACAAGTTATCCAACATTTCTCTCCGTTCACTCCGTGTCAAGCCCTCCGGGTCCTTTAAATAGAGTACGGGATCCTCCCCACTGCTGAACTGTACGCCCTGATGAATGGAGTCCAGAAATCCGTTGGACCAGAGCTTAGAATACACCCCTTGGCTATTACCTTTTCCTCGTGAGATCAAAACGGTAAAAGCAGGAAGATTTTGGTTTTCACTGCCTAACCCATAACTTAACCACGCTCCCATGCTGGGTCTGTTACCCTGTTGTGAGCCGGTCTGAAAAAAAGTAAGTGCGGGATCATGGTTTATGGCCTCCGTATGCATAGACTTCACGATGCATATGTCGTCGACTATTTTGGCCGTATGTGGAAATAGGTCACTCACCCAAGCCCTGGATTCTCCATACTGGTGAAAATCTCGGAAAGACCCAACTAAGGGTAAGGAAGACTGGTTGGCGGTAAATCCGGTAAGCCTTTGTCCGCCCCGGACGGAGGGGGGAAGATCCTGTCCCCTCATCTCTCTTAATTTAGGTTTATAGTCAAAAGATTCCAATTGCGAGGGTGCGCCGTTCTGAAAAAGGTAAATTACACGTTTTGCTTTGGGAGCAAAATGGGGAATACCTGGGATGAGGTCGCTTCCACCATCCAAGCCATTCCCTCTAAAAAGATCGGGGATAAGCAGCGAACCCAAAGCCGCACTGCCTAAGCCAAGGCTTAACCGGGATAAGAACCGACGGCGATTGAAATTTAAGCCGTGTTCTAAAATTTCTTTTTCCATGATTTAGGATTTAGTAATCGTCTCCTCTAAATTGTAAATGGTCGTGACCACCTGCATCAATGCGGCTAGCTTCATTTTATCGATATTTTCCGGTAGGGGATACTCCCCTACTGCCAATTGCTTGTCGGCGTGGCCCTTCGTAATTGTTTTTAGCCGCTTATTAAAGTAATCGGTCAAAAGGGCAACTTCTTGTTCTGTAGGTTTTCTGCATACGATCAACCTGAAGGCCTTGGTGATCTTTTCTTCCACGCTATTCTCTTCCTTCCATAAATTGGCCGCTAATACCCTCGAAGCTTCCAACACCGTAGGATCATTGAGCATTATAAGCGCTTGTAAGGGGGTATTGGTATTCAGCCGGGTAACCTCACACTGGTCACGGTTGCTTGCATCAAAAATCAACATCGACGGAGGCGGTACCGTCCTTTTAATAAATGTATACAATCCCCTTCTATAGAGGTTATCGCCATGATCTTGTTCATAAGTAGATAAAGTGGATCCACCTGTAGCGGCACTTTGCCAGAGACCATCAGGCTGATATGGTTTCACACTGCGGCCGCCTATTGTCTTCACCAATAAGCCACTACTTGACAGGACCATATCTCTTATTAACTCAGCTTTAAGATGATGACGGGAAGCCCGTGCCATCAACTTGTTATCAGGGTCAAAATCACGTAATTCTTTGGATACCACCGTGGATTGCCGGTAGGTAGCGGAAGTTACAAGTTGCTTTACCAGCCGCTTAATATCCCTACCATTCCTTCTAAAATCCACTGCCAACCAATCTAGCAGCGCCGGATGGGTCGGAAGATTGCCTTGCATACCGAAATCACCAGCGGTTGCAACCAAACCGCTCCCAAAAAACTCCTGCCATATCCTATTCACAAAAACCCTATCAGTGAGTGGATTCCTCTCGTCGGCAAACCATTGAGCCAGCCCCAACCTGTTTTTGGGGTAAGCAGGATCAAATGCTAAAATAGATTGCGGTGTTCCGGCTTGGACTTCTTCCCCGTAAGCATCAAAAACCCCCAGCTCCAGCAAAAAAGTTTTTCGTAAGGTATCCAAATCTTCCATCACGGAAACAATCAGCCTACTGGTATCCGGCTTATTGACAAAATCCAGGATCCCTTTGACGTCCTCATTACTGATTTCAATCAAAGGCTTTTTCGCATGGAACCCGGTCGTGGGATCTATCATTTTGAATTCGGGATCAAGTTCGTCCACATTATTAAAAAATGCGAATAGCTGAAAATACTCCTTTTGCGAAACCGGGTCGAATTTGTGATCATGACAATTGGCGCATTCCATAGTAATGCCCATCAATGCCTTACCAAAGGTATTGGTTCTGTCAGTTACATACATCACCCGATATTCTTCGGTATCAATTGCCCCTTCTTCAGTGATTTTATGGTTACGGTTGAAACCGGTAGCCAAAACCTGTTCTTTGGTAGCATTGGGCATTAAATCCCCTGCCAACTGCCAAGTTATAAACTGATCATAGGGCATGTTTTGGTTAAAGGCATGGATCACCCAGTCCCTCCAAGGCCATTGCGTACGGTAATTATCCGCCTGGTAACCATAAGAATCCGCATATCGGGCTATATCCATCCACTGAAGTGCCATCTTTTCTCCATAGGCGGGATTCTGCAACAATTCATCCACGATTTTTTCGTAGGTTATATCACTGCTGTCTGTCAAGAAGCGGTCCATCATCTCCAATGTGGGCGGAAGACCGATTAAATCAAAGCTCAACCGTTTAATGAGCCTTTCCCTGTCGGCCTGTTTATTGGGCGATATACCATTCTCCTCCTGTTTTTCTAGAACAAACAAATCTATCTCGCCTTTTGCCCATCCTTTATTTTTTACCTCAGGAAGCTCCGGGGACTGTGGTGCTACAAAAGCCCAATGAGGCTCATATTTAGCCCCCTGATCAATCCATTTTCTGATCAATTTGACTTCATAGTCAGTCAATTTTAAATTAGAGTCCGGAGGAGGCATTTTCAGTTCTGCATCATCTGTTTTAATCCTGGTATATACCGCTGACCGGTTAGGTTTACCGGGCACCAAGGCATGGACATTTGGGTTTTCCTTTAATTCCTGATAAGCCGATTCTGCTACGTCCAATCGTAAGCCTGCTTCTCTTTTGTTGGCGTCAGGTCCGTGACAGGCGAAACAATTATCGGAAAGAATCGGACGTATGTGAAAGTTATAACTGATCTGGTCGGGTATCTGCTCATTGGTAGCCAGTACACCCATAGAATGGTCACAGGCCTGCATGCCAATTACCAATACCGCAATGCCCGTTGTAAGATAAATCGATATTCGGTTCGTAAAACTTCTACTCTTTTTTTTGCTCATTGTCACTGCAACATTTCTAATCCATGCTTTGCAATAAAGCAACTATGTACAACTATCCGGATTGCCAGTATAACCTATTCCTAAAAACTTTAAACTATCTTCAAATCCACCACCGCTGATACTAATCACCTTCGTTGTCTTCTGCCTCTTGGCTTTCAAGTTACAAATTATTCCAATTCTAATAGTCAGGATTTTGAGAAAAACCGTTTAGCCTCACTTCTGATGCCGGTATCGGGTAAATAAGCATATGTTCTTGTATATTATATGATTCGGGTCCTACTCTAGCCAAGCGTTCTCTTTCCTCCTGCCCATGTGATGTCATAACTTCCATCGCCAGGTCTGTACGCAGCAGGTCAAACCACCTGTGGTTCTCAAAAGCCAGTTCTACTCTTTCTTCTTGATACACAGCCTGCCTGAATGCTATCTGGTTCAAACCAGACAATGTCTCAAGTCCCGCACGAATACGGACGGCGTTGATATATTCATATGCTTCTCCTGTCCTTCCTTCTTCATTTAAAGCTTCTGCCAGCATCAATAAAACATCAGCATACCTATATACAGGCCAATTATCATTTGTCCAGCCATTGATTTCAAAGGGGGGATGATAATATTTTTTAATAAAGGGAATAGAGTCACCACTGAAAGATTCAAAAGAGGAGCTGTTATCGGGATGGGAATAATACCCTATAGACGCAGCCTTTCTTTTATCATTAGGTTCATAGGCATTGATAATACTTGGCGTGGGTATATTTAATCCCCCCAGCTGCCCCTGAAATCCGGTTAGATCAAATCCCCCAGTAAAAGGTCCGAAATCAAAGAAAAAATTGCTGTTTTCACCTTGCACACTGGAATTAAACTGAACTTCAAAAATCGATTCTGAATTGTTTTTATTGTTCGGATCAAATACGTCTGCATAATCTGACACCAGGTTATAATTCAATTTGGTTACCTGTTGCAACACATCAATGACATTGGAGTACTCTTTTCGTGTCAAATACGCATCCCCTAATAAAGTAAGGGCGGCGCCGTGTGTCGCGCGTCCGACATCAGATCCGGTATGACTGATAGGAAGATTGGCGGCAGCATCTGTAGCATCCTGGATGATTTGTCCGTAGATCTGCTCAACCGTTGCTTTTTGATCAGAAAAAGCATCTGTAGGACCATTCACTTCCTCTATTTTTAAAGGCACCTCACCAAATAACCTAACCAGATTGAAATAGAGAAGCCCCCGCAGAAATTTTGCCTCCCCAATCAGCCTGTCCTTTTTAGCCATGTCGGAAAAGGAAACGCTCTCTATTCTACTTAATATTACATTAGTTTGTGCGATGCCATTATATAAGACACTCCAGACCGTTTCGGTGTAACGGTCTGTTGCGGTATTGAGAAACTCGTCTACTTGTTCTCTTGTAATGCAACAACGGTTGTTGGGATTGTATTGATAGGTGCTGTTGTCAGCCCTCACTTCTGTAAAAATCCAATAATTACCGCTCGTGTTCAACGTCTGCAACACCGAATAGGCACCATTAACTGCGGTTTCTATCTGGTTTTCCGTATCATAGTAATTTGACCCACTGGTAAAAGTTTCAGGCTCTACGTCCAATATCTTGTTACAGGATAAGAGCCCAACAAAAATAAACGATACAATATAAATTTTCGCTTTCATCTTCTCTTGGTTAAAATGTTAGATTAGTTCCTATTGAATAGATTACAGGAACCGGATAAGGGTTAGAATCATATCCAGGAGTAAGTGCAGACCCCCCTTCGACATAACTGGTGACTTCTGGATTGCCAGTATATTTGGTAAACAATAATCCGTTTTGAATGCTGGCATAAAATCTGGCGCTACTGATGGTCCCGTTTGCGATCCCATTAGAAAGCGTGTACCCCAGTGTGACATTTTTGATCCAGAAATACGTGTTGTCCTGTACAAAAAGAGAATTTATATCCCTATACATTCTTCTGCCATAACCTGTCCCGTTTGTAGTAGGAACGGTGCCATTTCCCGGTTGAGCAGGAGATCTCCAACGGTCAATCAAATTCCGGCTTACATTAAACAAACCATCCAATAGATGTGTGGAAAATTGGTTGGAATGTATCTTACTTCCCCCCACCTGACTGGTAGCGCTGATTCTTAGGTCCCACCCTTTATAAGTAAGCGTATTGGTAATTCCCCAGATAAAATCCGGATAAGGATTTCCTATTATTTCAAAGTCCTCAATGTCATTGATCACCCCATTTCCATTGATATCCTTAACCCGCATATTACCTGGGACAGCACCGGGAAAACTGGGACCCCTATCAATCTCCTCTTGGTTTTGATAGATGCCATCAAAGACAAAACCATAAAACATCCCCAGAGGCTGTCCTATCATTGTAATATTGGTAGGGTTGCCTTCATAACTGCTGCCAGCCAAGATAGGTGTGTTCGTAGCCCCCAATTCCAAAACCTTGTTTCTGTTAAAGGCAATATTAAAATCCGTTACCCAAGTAAAATCGTTTCTCAATATATTGCTGGAAGAAATCGCCATTTCAAATCCCTTATTTTGTATATTCCCATGGTTTTCAATGGCACTTGAAAACCCGGAAGATCTAGGAAGCTCAGTGTTCAACAATAAGTCTTCTGTATTTCTTTTATAAAAATCCAGGGTAAGAAATAACCTGCTTTTCCACAATCCGATATCAATCCCTAGATTTACCTCGCGCATCTTTTCCCATCCCAAGATCGGATTTCCAAGGGAATTCATTATCCTACCTCCCACTAGGCTGCCTCCAAGAATATAATTGCTCGAACCTACATTGCTCATATAAGTGTAGTTTCCGATTTGAAAGTTTCCAGATCTGCCATAAGAAACCCTGATTTTCAAATCACTAATCTTTTCGGAACCTTTTAAAAACGATTCTTGTGACAAGTGCCACCCGAGAGCTAAGGATGGGAAATTCCCCCATCGGTTATCCTCGCCAAACCTCGAAGATCCGTCTCTTCGGACAGTCGCTGTAATCAAATATTTATCTTTAAAACTATAGTTGAATCTGGCAAGGTAAGATATGAGGGCCCATTCTTCTGCCGAAGTTCTTCCCGTTATTCTTGCAGCGGCATTAAAAGTTTTTACATCATCGTCGGGAAAATCATTTCCGTTAAAATTCGCTCTTGGTAGCTTCATGCTGAATGTTATATCCGAGCAAGCCGGTCAAGGCATGCCCTCCTTCAAAGTTAATTTGATAGGTGAGTGTATTTTCATTCAGCAGGTTAAGATTGGAAGAGGTGAAATAAGTGGCGCTCGGAATAGTAGGAGGAAATTGAAACAGGTATCCTACCGTTGAAGGATGGAAAAAATCCCTGGTTCCCTGTTGCCAATCAGCATTGATCGTTGATCGTACGGTTAAACCGTTTAGGATTTCATATTCTGCATAAGCACTGGACATTAGTCTGATTCCCTGGGATTGATCATCCACTTCCCTTAGTGCCATCAGCGGATTGGGATAAGGAAAGGTTCCCGGATCTTCCTGAATCATGGCATTGAAGGTGCCATCTGGATTATAAACAGGGGGAATTGGACTGGCGACAAGAGCTTCGCCAAATCCCTGCTCACCCCGACCCGCTCCTCCGGTTATCTGTTTGTCCCTTTGGGAAAAGGTGGGGGCAAGATTGATTCCCACTTTCAGCTGTTTGCCGAGATTGGCGTCGACATTTGCTCTGATGGAGTATCTTTCATACCCTGTTGAAATCACCACGCCATCCTGTTTAAAATACCCTGCCGAAACATACGTCCTGACTTTATCATTGCCTCCACTGAGGCTTACATTAATATTGTATATCGGGGCTGTCTGAGTGATTTCGTCGAACCAGTCCGTGCCTTCCCCCAACAATTCCGGATTTCGGTATATCTCCGGAATTTCATCAATGGTTGCCTCTCTTCCGGTATTGGCAAGAATTTGATCGGAAATGGATTCCTTTTTAAAAGTGGCAAATTCCCTCGCATTCATCAGGTTTGGATCGGCGCGTTGCGGAAGCACCTGGACACCTGAATAAGCAGAGACTTGTACCTGTGTTTCCCCGCTGCTTCCTTTTTTTGTATTGATAATTATAACACCATTTGCACCTCGGGACCCATAAATGGCTGTTGCTGATGCATCTTTCAGTACGGTTATGGATCGAATATCCTGCGGAGCAATATCATTCATGGGGTTTGAGATTTGATTGGACGTAGAGGAGAGAGCGAAACCATCCACCACATACAAGGGCTGGCTTATCGCCCCAATAGCCCCAACGCCCCTCAATTGAACCTGGGGACCTCCTCCGGGGATGCCGTTTGAAGTACTAATCTGTAGCCCGGCGATTTGCCCGGAAAGTGCCTGATCAAATCCCGAGACAGGTAAATTTTCCACATTTTCCATGGTTATGGACGCCACTGATCCCGTTACATCCTGACTACGCTGAGTTCCATATCCCACAACAACTACTTCCTCTAGAGATTCCAGATCTTCCCTAAGCACCACGTCGATGACGCTTCTATCACCAATGGGAATATTTTGTGTCTCAAATCCAATGAAGGAGAACACCAAAACGGATCCTTCCGGTACGGATATGGTATACTTTCCCTGAAGATCTGAAGCCGTTCCTTTGGTCGTTCCAGGGATGGAAACAGTTACTCCTGGTAAAGCCTCTCCGTTGGTGTCAGTAATTGTCCCGGTGATCGCAACATCCTGTTTTACAAAATTGGATCCCATTTCCCTTTCTGGTTCCTCAAAATGGATATTGACATCCTCTGGGTTTTCAACTTGACCGTTGCCATCCCAGGCCATGACTACAATTATAGTCAGACATTGGATCAAGATAGCAAGGATGGATACGCCCGCGATGTAAACAAAATGTTTAAGTTGGTGTTCTTTCATACTTGGTTTTTTAAGCGCATGAGAAATTCTTTAAAACGAAGACCTGCCTATTCTATTTAATAAATTACCATTTAAAGATGGTTATTCTAAACAATGGCACCCTGGTTCTAATATTATGCATAAAATGCTAAAACACCAAATAGAATAACTGAAGATTGATTTCAGAAAGCTTCTGAGAAATAAAATACGTATATGCAATTAAAATCCATTAAAAAAGGATTAATTAATACTATTTTACAAAATTGTTAATATGTTTTACCGCTATTTAATTAAAATCAGAAAATCAAATCTGAAAAAAACATGTTTCAGATCGTGCTAGCAAAAAATAAAAACCCCTTCGATTACAGGATCGATTCTAGGAAAAATGGAAGTGGTAATAATTTTTCCATACGAATTTCCCTTTAAACAATGGGATCAATCCTAAAACATTGGACTAGTTCCAAAAAAGTGGGAGAAATTTTAAAGCTAATCGTATGCAAACAAAAAAGCCACCTACAATCTGTCGTCGTAAGTGGCTGATTATCTGTGGGCCCACCTGGGCTCGAACCAGGGACCACTTGATTATGAGTCAAGTGCTCTAACCAACTGAGCTATAGGCCCGGCAAGCTGGAATTTTTATCCTTCCTTGCTTTTGGGATTGCAATGTTACATATTTGATTTTAAAATCACAAGAGTTATTCCTATGAAATTGGACAACAAAATCGAAAATTTAATCTTTGATATGGGCAACGTGATCATTGATATTGATATATCCCTTACCCTCAAAGAATTGAAAAGCGACCTCTCCGAAAACGAATTTTTACTCGCCGACGAATTTATGAAGTCGGAGCTCCACGCCGCCTTCGAGAGCGGCAACATCGACGAAAAGGAATTCAGAAACGGCATCCGGATGGCCTTCAATAAAGACTGGAAAGACGAATGGATAGACCAGGTCTGGAACACCCTATTGCTAACCATCCCCAAAGAAAGAATACAGCTTTTGAAAAAACTCAAAAAAAGCCATAACCTATACCTTCTCAGCAATACCAACTCCATCCATTTTAAAGTAGTGGAAGATATCTTCAAGAAAGACCATCCCGAAGACACTTTCCTCGGCCTCTTTGATCAGGTATTTTTGAGCCATGAGATGGGATTGAGAAAGCCTGACAAAAAAATATATGAAAAAGTGGTGGAAGAGATAGGGGCAAAACCGGAACAATGCCTTTTCTTTGATGATCTGGAAGAGAACTTAAAGGCAGCCAATGAAGTTGGATTACAGACATATCTTATCGATCACCCAAAAGCATTAGTGGAGTATTTTTCGAATGTACAGTAAGAAGGAATATCTTAAACACAGCGCATTATTTATTGTCACCTTCATTGCCACCACCCTAGCAGGCGGTGAATGGATCTATGGAAGGTCGGTTTTCTCCGCAGAGAATCCGCTTACTTGGGAATTCTTCTTTTTGTCCATGCAGTACTCCATCCCGTTTATTGGCATCTTGTTGATCCATGAAATGGGCCATTTGTTTACGGCCATCTACCATAGGGTGAATTCCTCCCTTCCTTATTTCATTCCCGGCTGGCTGGGTCCCTTAGGCTTTTCCATCGGTACGTTTGGTGCTGTTATCCAGATGAAGGGATTTATCGACAGCAGGAGGAAATTCTTCGACATAGGCGTCGCCGGTCCTTTGGCAGGCTTTGTCATAGCCTTTCTGGTATTGTGGTATGGCTTCGCCAACCTACCGGAAGCCGATTACCTGTATGAAATTCATCCCGAATATGCAGATCCGGACTTTGAATCCCCTGAGATGAATATTAAGTTGGGCTACAACCTCCTTTTTGCAGCCATGGAACATTTCATCGCTGATGAGTCCAGAATGCCCGATATGGCGGAGGTGTACCACTACCCTTTCCTGTTCGCCGGCTATCTGGCGTTATTCTTCACGGCTTTAAACCTATTGCCCATAGGACAGTTGGACGGCGGACATGTTGTTTTCGGGCTATTCCCCAAGCATCATAAAGCCATTTCGCTGGGGGCCTTTATCGCTTTTTTATTTTATGCGGGCTTAGGGATAATCAGCCCTTTTGAAGAACTGAATTACCTCATCTTTGCCATACCACTCTATGTCGGGTTTATCTATATCTGCCTGAGAAAATCAAATCTTCCGAACCAGACCAAATGGATGATCTCCCTGCTTTTGGTCGCCGTACAATATGTGATCGTAGGAATCGTCCCCACTGCTGAAGGCTACAGTGGGTGGTTGTTTTTCGCTTTTATAATAGGCAGGGTACTGGGTGTAGAGCATCCCGAAGTAATGGATGGGAAAGCATTAAGTCGGAGAAAAAAAATCTTGGGCTGGATTGCGATCGTGATCTTTATCCTGTGCTTTACCCCTCAAGTCATTGTCATTCCATAAAATCGGTATTACGCCGATAAATATCATGGTACCGCGACATCGGCCCTACTTGATCATCAGCAGTACCGTCTATGGAATCCAGCTTTGCGAAGGAAAATAGGCTAAAATCAAGGGACAGGGTCTCCCACGCTCCGAGGAAACTTTAAGAGTCGGGATAACCACCGTGCCTAGGCCCTTTTTCACCCCTGTGAATAGGAGGGATTTGGTAGTAAGTTCAATACTTCTTCCATTGGGTATGAAAATTTTTTTCCGCCGGGGCATCCACCCGTTGATAGGTATGGGCACCAAAATAATCCCTTTGCGCCTGAATCAGGTTGGCGGGAGAATTGGCGGTAATGGAGCCAAGAAAATAATTGATGGCCGAAGAAAACACGGGTAAGGCAAAACCATGTTGCAGCCCCTGTCCTACCACATAGGATAGGTCATCCTGATAACCATCCATTTTATCCACCATAGAAGGTGCAGTAAGTATCCTTTCGTTGGACTGGAACAAAACGACGAGTTCTTCCATGAAGGCGGAACGGATAATGCATCCGTTGGTCCATATTCTGGCAATCTCGGAAAAATCCAAATCCCAGCCGTTTTTGACGGAAACTTCCCGCATCAGATTAAATCCTACCTCATGATTGATGATCCGACTAGCTTGATAAGCATTTTTCAGTTTGGCAAGAAATCTCTTTTTTTCCTCAATGGCGGCAAATGTTTCATGATTATAGAGAACCGATGCCTGCAGCCTCAGGTCCTTTTTGGCAGAAACTGATCTTGCCATCACCGCTTCGGTGAGGACGCCATACGGTACACCATACTCCAAAGCTGTGTTTACAGACCAACCGCCGGTCCCCTTTTGCGCAGCTTGATCCAATATTTTATCCAGCAATAAATCCTCCCCCTCATAGGTATCCAGGATATCAATGGTGATCGATAGTAGATAACTGTCCAATCCCTCTTTTTGCCAGTGGATAAAAGTATCGCTTATCTCTTTCGGCCCACACTGCATATACCCCTTCAGGAGATAATACGCTTCCGCCAAGACCTGCATTTCCGCATATTCTATGCTGTTGTGCACCATCTTGATAAAGTGTCCCGATCCCGCTGGGCCAATATAAGCGGTACAGGGCTTTCCATTGGGATCCTTGGCGGCTATCAGCTCAAGATAGGAGCTTATTTGATCAACGCCCTCTTTGGATCCTCCCGGCATGATAGAAGGTCCCTTTAGTGCTCCCTCTTCCCCCCCGGAAACACCTGCGCCGACAAAATGTATCCCTTTCTCCTCCAGCATCAAAGCCCTTCTGGAAGAGTCTTTATAAAATGAATTACCCCCGTCTATCAAAACGTCACCCGCTTGTAGGAAGGGTATCAGGGACTCTATCTGCATATCTACTGCCACCCCCGCGGGGATCATCAACAATATCTTTCTGGGAACGGACAGGGAATCAACGAAATTCCCCAGATGTTCGAAGCCTTGGATGTGGGTAAACTGGCTGTTTTCATCAACAATTAGTTGTGCAACACCCTCCTCAACGCCCGCCAGATAGCGGTTGTAAATAGACAGGGCAACTCCTTTGTCAGCGAGATTGAGGGCAAGACTCTTGCCCATCACGCCCATTCCTATGATTCCGAATTTTGATTTTTTCTGCATGGGGTTGAGGTTTAATACAATTTCATTTACGATGGCTGCCGGATCTTGGTCAATGGAGACCGCCAATCCATATTGCGGCCTTTCCAGTGTCTCAAATTGGGAATCCAATAAAACCGGGTTCATAAAATGTCCTTTTCTAGATCCCAACCTGTTGTGGATAAGCTCTTTCGCTCCCTCTAGGAAGATCCATTTGATGACCGGAACAGTTTGTAATATCTTTCGGTATTTTTCATTTAAGGCCGAACAAGCCAGCACAGCTCCTCCTTGTAGATCCCACTGCTTGATGTGCCAACCTAAATTCTCCAGCCAGGGTAAGCGTTCTTTATCGGTTAACGGTATTCCCGCCGACATCTTTTTGACGTTTTCAACCGGATGAAATTCATCCGCATCGTAAAACGGGAGATGAAGTTTTTTTGCCAATAATTCACCAACAGTGGATTTGCCACTACCTGTAACACCAAAAACAATAAATACCATGTCCGAAATTATGAAAAATACGGGGAAGAAAATAACCCACCGTAGATTTGTTGGTACCTTTGCGAAGGATTAATCTAAGACCCATGTCAGCTAACAAGAAAGAATGCCCCTCCTGTGCCATGGAGGTGGACGAAAAAAACACCGTCTGCCCTATCTGCTCTTACGAATTCCCCAGAAAAAACCCACTATACCCTTGGATCGCCATCTTATCGGCAGTTGCCTTTTTGTTGGCCATGTTGTTATAGCAGAAAACAGAAGCTCTGGCGAAGACAGATAAGCCTTGTACCACAACAGAAAGCACCCTTCTATAGGCGCCGGAGGCAGACAACTTCATCCCTCTACTCTATCCTGCTTTTGATTACAATTGTTCTCGTGGGGTTTAAGGGATCGTTGCTGAATATGGTCAGCGTTTTATGATCGATCCCCTTTCTTCCTTTGGGATCAAAAGTGAAGACCAACTCCGTCTTTTCGCTTGGCGCAAGCTCGTCCTTCTGAAGAGAAAAGATGAGGCAATCACAATTGGACACCACTTTTCGGATATTTAAGGGCTTCGGTCCTTCGTTGGTCAAAGTGATGATCTTCGAGACGGGCATATTGGTTTTGATCCGGTTCAAATCCACCTCATTTTCCGAGATAACCAGCTTTGGTAAGTTTTGGGCTTCACTAAGGGGAATAGGATCAAAATATTCGTGAACTGTCGCTATCATTTTTAGCGGGATCGGCGGTTCTTCTCTGCCTATCAACACTATGGAAAGAGAATCTTCAAAATAACCGAAATCATCCTTTTGTGCTCCATCATAGCTCAGGGCAATGATCCCCCGGGACTTCGCCGGAATGACCTCTGGGACAAACTGGACTTGGACATGGTCAGGAGCAACTGTTTGTACTTCGTTGAGCATGACAGGATAAGCTTTAAAATTGAAGAAATCGACCTCCTTCACTTTAGGCTCATTGTTAAACACGTTGCCAAAATTGATAGTCGTAGAATTGAATCCAAAGTCTCCTACTTTTTTTGAATAATGGTTTTCGACGCTTTCCGGATACGGAAGGTTATATCCTTCCAAAAACAAAGAATCTCCTTCTGAATCAATATTCGTTTTGACAATGATCATTTTGGAAAAAGAACCCGCCCTACCTGTAGGTTCATAGGTGATTTTAACCGACCCTATCTTATCGAGGGAAAGCGTATCGGTAGTGTAGGAAGCGGTAGTGCACCCACAATCGGTGATGATATCTTGGATGTATATCGGAAAATCCGCCTTGTTCACGAAAAAAAACTCGGAAGTCACTTCTCCTTTTTCCTGCATGACAGTTCCTATATCTATCAAGTTTCTCTCCCAGACCAATTGACGATCCGCTAAGCCTTGGGCCTCAGCAAGAACCGGGCTTATCAGAAGAATTATCAGCGAAACCGCCAAACCGTGATACTTTTTCATATGAGCAAATAACGGCAAAATCGACACGTATTATGCCTTAATTTATTTAATTTGCGTCAAAATTTGATTGATGGCCAGAGTACTCACAGGAATACAAAGTTCAGGAAGACCTCATCTAGGGAATATTTTAGGTGCTATAGTCCCTGCTATCCAACTGACTAAAGAAGAAAACAACGAATCGTTTATATTTATTGCCGACTTTCATTCCTTAACCACCATTAAGGAAGGAGAGACGCGAAAGCAAAACGTGATGGCGGTGGCTGCCTCTTGGCTAGCATTTGGCTTGGACATCTCCAAAACCGTATTTTACCGTCAGTCTAGGATTCCTCAGGTAACGGAACTCGCTTGGTATTTGAGCTGCTACACCCCTTTCCCGATGTTGGCCAACGCCCACAGCTTTAAGGACAAATCCGACCGCCTGGCGGATGTCAATGCCGGCTTGTTTACTTATCCTGTACTTATGGCTGCAGACATCCTCCTGTACAATGCGGATATGGTGCCTGTAGGGAAAGACCAATTGCAACATCTGGAAATGACACGGGACATTGCCAGTTCTTTTAACCATAAGCTCGGAGAAGACCTCCTTATTCTGCCTGAGCCACGGATCAGTGAGAACGTGATGATCATTCCGGGAACAGATGGCCAGAAGATGAGCAAATCGTACAACAACTATATTGATATCTTTTTGCCTGAAAAACAGCTGAAGAAAAACATCAACACCATCGTAACTGACAGCACACCGCTGGAGGAACCTAAAAACCCTGATACCTGTAACGTATTTAAACTTTACAGCCTAATAGCCGACGAAACCCAAACCAGCGAACTTAGAAATAGGTATTTGGCAGGAAATTTCGGTTATGGCCATGCAAAAACCGAACTCTTCCAGCTTATCCTTGAAAAATACAAAGAGGAAAGAAAAATCTTCGACCATTATATGCTCAATCCGGGAGAACTTGAGGAAAAATTGGCTGCCGGGGAGGTCAAAGCGCAAGTGATTGCGACAGAAATGTTGGACAAGATCCGCGGCAAGTTGGGCTTCAATTAGAAATAAAGGCTGATTTTGATCAACCGCTTTGCGTTCCTTAAATTACTGGTATCCAAACACTTCCTTTATGGCTTCTAGGTAAATAAATCCGTGGCCTACAGTAGGTTCAATATGGTTTCCTTCCAGGTATTCATTCCAGCAACAAACCATTACCGTGTTCCCGTTGGTGGCGTGGTATTGTTCCGATATCTTTTGTGCCTCCTGTAATTTTTGCTTAAAAGAAGATTTATTACTGATGACTTCATCTTTTAGCGGCTCAGAAGGAAAACCTGTCGTCTGGGGCCAAGTGCCACCCATAGGTTTCATGTTCCACCCCATGGCCACCGGAACCTGATATTCAAACCCTGGATCATTTTGGAAAAACTTGCTCCATTTCCCCCAATGACCTTTATAGGTGTTTCGCATGTCCTTATAGCTAAAATTGTATTGACCATAATAGCTATGGTAAACATAGGCGGTAAGCCCTTCAAATCCCATTCCCTTCAGCCGGGGAACGTAATCCTGAAAGAGGAGCTTATCTGCATAGTTGCCACCCAGCCAAGGCTTGCCTGATTCCCTCGCCTTAAAAGTGGTTGGCATGGCGTAAGGCCTCTCATTGTTCTGCATGGAGCCTGATGCAACGGCAATGAACTTTATCCCCTTAAATCCCGCCTTTTTGGCCAGATCCTGGGAGCGATCCAACAATTGCTTCATGCTGATCTTGTGATAAGCAGCCCTGGATTCGGTATCATGGGGAAAATAGAAATAAACAATAGGCCTTCCCTGATCGTCTTTCAGGTAATCCTTTCTGTGGAAATATTTATCGATCCACAGAAGGGTCATTTTATCATGGACTTTAAGAAACAATTCCCGCGTAGGAGATTCGCCAGGATAATTCACTTTGTTTTTGATGTTTTCAGGAGAGCCCATGTTGAGCCAATTCGTCCATCGGTCATTGCCGTCATCTACCCAGTTAAGGGCAAACTTCATCTGTTTGTCTTTTGGCAGCTGTTCATTGACCTTCAACAAAACTTCCAGCTGCTCCGTCCATTCCTCCACTCCTGGCACCGCCACTCTTCCATCCCGAGATTTGTCCACGGGCCATCCTTTGGGATAATAGATACCGGCCTGCGGTGCATAATTCTTATGGTAATAATAATGTCTTCCAAAGTACCAGTTGTAGGCAAAGAAATCTATCCCACAATCTTTCATGTATTCCAGCTGTTTTTGGGCCACTTGAGGATCATTCCTTTTATAAAACCCCTTTAAGGACGGGTGGGGCTTTTTGTCCAAATAAGGTCCTTCGTAAGGGTATTGCTTGTTATAAACCCTTCCATTGGGTCCCCAGGTGGTAGGACTGTTAAGAAAAGGGCAATCCTCCTTGCCTTGCAGACATGCCCAAAAAATATCCCTTGCATCTTTACCAGAACCTGCATCCCAGGAAGGCATAAAAAAAACGCCCACTTGTTGCCCCTGAATTTTCTGACCTGAAGGCTCTTTTCCCTGCCCGAGCTTCAATGAAGGCTGGCTATCCCGAACTCCGTCATCCTTTTGGCTAGCCTGCGCATACATTTGATCATTGCCCACCACTGATTGGGAGGCTATTTTTGCTTTCTCCGTACAGGCAGCAATTAATAAAAATGCCAAAAAAATCCAATTGCTTTGAGATGCAAAAATCTTCATTATCATGTTCTTAAAAGGTGTGCTTCGGACTGGCTAAGCTATGACGCAAATCCCGATCCAATTTTATGAAAGCAAAAAGCCCAAGAGCTAGCCTCCATTCCTACAGAGCTGGAAATAGGTGCAACACACAGAATCCTTCTCTAGAAGATCCACGTCGGAATCTCCCCAACATTCTCCCTATTTGGGACCATGGTCAAAAAGGAGAATTCGTCTCACCTAGCCAGACTTAACTGATAGGGTATCAGACGAGATATCCAGCCGATGGCTTGCCAGCTCCCCCTTAGAAAATTTTTTAATGGGAAATTTATTGCTCTGCTCCGTATACCTTCTTCTCGGCAGCCAACAAGGTGTTATAAAGCAAGGATGCGATGGTCATGGGACCAACTCCACCTGGTACCGGGGTAATTGCGGAAGCTTTGGCTGCTACTTCATCGAATTTAACATCTCCCACGAGCCGAAAACCGCTTTTCTTTGTTGCATCTGCAATCCTATGAATTCCCACATCGATCACTACAGCGCCCTCCTTGACCATGTCTGCGGTCACAAAGCCGGGTTTTCCCAGCGCAACAATTAATATATCCGCTGTCTTGGCAATTTCTGGGAGGTTCTGTGTCCTGCTATGCGTGAGCGTCACTGTGCAGTTGCCTGGATTCCCGTTTCTCGCCATCAAAATACTCATAGGAGATCCTACAATATGGCTCCTTCCAATGACGACACAGTGTTTACCAGAGGTGGGTATTTGGTATCTTTTTAAAAGTTCCACAATTCCATAGGGGGTGGCGGAAACGTAGGTAGGCCAGTTCAAAGCCATCCTCCCCACATTGGCAGGGGTAAAACCGTCTACATCCTTCTCGGGCTTGATTTTGCTCGTTACCTTCTCCACAGATAGGTGGTCAGGCAAAGGCAGCTGCACGATCAGCCCATCAATATCCGGATCTTCATTGATTTCTTCCACCTTCCTCAGCAACTCCTCTTCACTGACATCGTCGTTCAATCTTACCAAGGTGGAAGTGAAACCCACTAGTTCGCAGGCCTTTACTTTTGCACCCACATAGGTTTGGCTAGCACCGTCATCTCCCACCAGCACCGCTGCCAGATGGGGGATCTTGCCGCCCTCCGCTTTGATTTCCAGCACCCTTGCGGCAATTTCGTTTTTTATTTCTTCGGAGGTTTTCTTTCCGTCTATGATGATTGGCATTCTGATATCTTAATTTATCGCGTTTGTAAGCTATTGGCTATTCGGCTTTTTCCTTTGTCAATGGTGATATAAAGGGCGATCTTGGAGCTGTTCTGTCTTCGCTCCCCTCACCCAAATTTAATCCAACTTCAGTACTGCCATGAAGGCCTCTTGCGGAATCTCCACGTTGCCCACTTGACGCATGCGTTTTTTACCTTTTTTCTGCTTTTCCAACAGTTTCCTTTTTCTGGAAATATCCCCGCCATAGCATTTTGCCAACACGTTCTTACGCAATGCCTTGACGGTTTCCCTTGCAATGATCTTACTTCCTATAGCCGCCTGTATCGCAATCTCAAACATCTGCCTCGGCACCAGTTCTTTCAGCTTTTCGCACAGGCGTTTTCCCCAGTCATAGGCTTTGTCCCTATGGACAATAGCCGAAAGGGCATCTACAGGTTCTCCATTTAGCATTACATCCAGCCTCACCATGGTAGATACCTGGTTGCCTTTCAGTTCGTAATCCAAAGAAGCATATCCTCTCGAAATGGTTTTAAGCTTATCAAAAAAGTCAAAAACAATCTCTGCCAATGGCATATCAAAAATCAATTCCACCCGGTCTGAAGTCAGGTAAACCTGGTTTTTGATCTGTCCCCTTTTCTCCATACAGAGTTGGATCACAGCCCCTACATATTCTGCAGCAGTGATAATGGAAGCCTTGACAAAGGGTTCTTCTATATGTTTGAACAGCGTAGGATCCGGCATATCAGAAGGTGCATTGATCAACTGGTATTCGCCGTTGTTCATCATCGCCTTAAATTGGACCGAAGGAACCGTGGTAATGACCGTCATATCAAATTCCCTTTCCAGCCGCTCCTGTATGATTTCCATATGGAGCATTCCAAGGAAACCGCAACGGAATCCAAAGCCCAACGCGGCAGAAGTTTCCGGTTCCCATACCAAGGAGGCATCGTTGAGCTGTAACTTTTCCATTGACGCCCGCAATTCCTCGAAATCCGTAGTATCTACCGGATAAATCCCTGCAAAAACCATGGGTTTTACGTTCTCAAACCCTTGGACAGTAGCGGCACAGGGCCTTTTGACATGGGTGATGGTATCCCCCACTTTCACCTCTTTGGCCACTTTAATGCCGGAAATTAAATAACCGACATTCCCTGCGCTTAGCGAATTTTGGGGAATCTGCTGAATTCCCAATATGCCTATCTCATCGGCGTTGTATTCCTTCCCGGTATTGACGAATTTGATCTTATCCCCTTTGTTGATCGTCCCGTTGAATATCCTAAAAAGCACTTCCACCCCCCGGAAGGAGTTGTAAGTAGAATCAAAAATCATCGCCTGAAGAGGTTCCTCAGCATTTCCCTTTGGGGCTGGTACCTTTTCGATAATGGCACTTAATATATCCGCAATGCCTGTACCTTCTTTACCTGACGCCAAAATAATATCTTCATGGTCACACCCGATCAGCTCAATCACCTCATCTGCCACCACTTCTGGCTGGGCTCCAGGGAGATCTATTTTGTTAAGAACAGGAATAATCTCAAGATCGTGTCCCAAAGCCAGATAGAGGTTGGAGATGGTCTGCGCCTCGATCCCTTGCGATGCATCTACAATCAGTAAGGCACCCTCACAGGCGGCTATGGACCGGGATACTTCATAGGAAAAATCCACGTGTCCCGGGGTATCTATCAAGTTTAAGGTATATTCCTCGCCCTTATACTGGTATTTCATCTGGATGGCGTGGGACTTGATGGTAATCCCTCTCTCCCGCTCCAGGTCCATATTGTCCAATAATTGATTTTGCATCTCACGGCCCGTTACAGTGTTGGTAAATTCCAACAAGCGGTCTGCCAAGGTGCTTTTCCCATGATCAATATGGGCTATAATACAGAAATTCCTAATCTTTTGCATATCCATTCTGGGGGCAAAAATAGTAAATTGTCGCTGCTTTGTTGTTATTTTAAAGATTAAATTCCATGCTCAGTCCTTATGTTTGGCAGATAAAACCGATCTTTATGGCTCGTTTAACCAGAGGTAATGAATAACTGGAAATCATCTCGCTTCAAAATTATTCGATGAAAAGAAAGGGTTGGGTTTTAGGAGGGACACTCGTCATCCTTTCGCTAAGCTGCTATTGGACTTTCTCCTCCGATAAAATAGAAGTACATCCGAACCGCCCACTGGTCTGGAGGGATTTTAAACAGGTGGCTCTCATCAAGGGCAGCGAAAACATCAATGCCACCTGTATCAGTACTACAGATTTCGAGATCAAGCGCATCTATGACGATGGCGAACATAAAAGAATCGAGCTGAAAGCAAGGATAGCCCTTCATGAAGAACAGACCCAGGTTGCCCTGCATTTTCTAAGCCGGGCAAACAAAGACACCAAACAACAGGTGCTCCACCATGAAAACGGACACTTTAAGATCGCCCAAATTATAGGACGGAGGATCGTCCATGTAGTAGATAGCTTCCTATTTCATCCGAGGGATTATCAGGCCCAATTGGATTCCATTGTAGGGAGCAATTACAGAAATTGGACAGATCTGGATCGGGAGTACGATCATGTCACTACCAATCCAAGAAACTTAGAAAAACAGAAGGAATGGGATAGGTGGTTTCAGGATGAATTGGAGAAACTTGAACACGGAAAATAGGAAGGAGGCATCGGGATACGAATTTTTGATTTTGGATCTAGCATCAATGAAATCGGCTTCTTGTCTCTTCAGACTTAACGTCTGGCTTCCAACCCTACTACTCAATAGCAAAATGATAAAATTACAGGATTTGACGAAGCATGAAAAGTGTAGCAGAAAATAAGAAAAAGCATAATATCGGAGAATACATCATCTACATGTACCAAATGGAGGATTTGATCAAGTCCTATAATTATAACATTGAGGACATCCGACAATATGTAGTCAGCCATTATCCCATTCCTGAGGAAGAAAAAACAGCGGTGGCGATCTGGTTTGATTTCCTGATCAACCGAATGAAAACCGAAGGCATCGAAAATAAAGGACATTTATCAGATGTACAGCGTGAAGTAGATACATTGGCCAAAATCCATTGGGAATTGCTGAAAACCGACAAGGATTATTTCGAAATCTACCAAAAGGCCAAGCCCCACATCATAGATTTTGTCTTGTCCGCCGAGGGACAGGATCTTGGTCATGAAATCCAGATTTGCCTGAACGGCATTTACGGCCTGTTGCTATGCCGGCTGACAGGAAAAAAAGTCCCCGAAGAACTGCAGCAATCCGCCGAGGCCTTTGGGTCGGTATTAAGTTATTTAAGTTTGGTTTATAAGGAAAGGGAAAAATAGCGGCCCGACACAATACCAGCGCCGTCCACAGTAGTTTCGGTGTACGGGGTTTAAGGCATATTTACGAGTCAAGCCGTTTTTCGTTTTCACTACGGGCAAATTGGCGGAATGCGATTAAGAATTACACGCAGCGAAAATCACAAATGGATGATCAATGAATTAAAGAAAGTAGAACGCTTACTTTTTGAACATCTACACTTACCAATATCGAATGTCACCCAAGACAAGGAATCCAGAGCCTATTTCGGGTGTAGCTTTCAAATTGACAAATTAAATTTCACTTTTAGAAAAGCTAAGATTACACCTAAAAAAGCGGGACAATTTGTCACTTTATGGAAGCGGGATTCTCACAAGATCACGCAACCTTTTCGAGAGTCCGATGACTTCGGTTTTTACATTATTGCAGCTCAAGAGAATGAAAAATATGGGCTGTTTCTCTTTCCCAAAAGCGAATTAAGTAAAAGACACATATTGACAAGCATTGCAAAAGAAGGAAAGCGTGGCTTCAGAATTTATCCCGGCTGGACTAACACAGGCAATAAGCAAGCAGAAAAAACACAATCATGGCAAACGAAATATTTTATAGATTTTACCACGTATGATCTAAAAAACAGGGAAAAAATTACCTCTATTATGCTGGTCTAAACCACTTTGCACTACACCACACACGGGTATTGCCAAATGGTGGGCAGACTTACCTGATCAGCCTGCCACCAGGGAGATAATAGCCAGTCAACAGTCCACAGAGCACCGTCAGCAGTAGCTTCGGTGGTCCGTGGCTGAATAACCCATCAAGTTGTGTCTATTAATATTGCTTGATATCAAGCTACTCCACATACTTAAAATTAAATTCTGGATCCAGATCTTCCAGAAAGCCCGTCATCAACTCAATGACATGTTCAATATCTCTTTTGCTGGCGGTCTCCACTGTGGTGTGCATGTACTTCAAGGCCAGGGAGATCAATGCCGAAGGCACGCCTTCATTTGAATAGGCAAAGGCATCGGTATCCGTACCTGTCGTCCTTGAGGCAGCGGCTCTTTGGAAAGGCAGCTCCCGCTTATTGGCAGATGCAATGATCAAGTCCAGCAACTTCCGATGTACAGAGGCCCCATAGGTAAGCACTGGTCCTTTGCCCGCCACCTGGTCGCCACTGGTGATTTTATTATACATCGGCGCAGTGGTATCATGACATACGTCCGTGATGATGGCCACATTGGGCTTGATACGGGCGGCTATCATTTCAGCGCCACGAAGACCGATTTCCTCTTGTACGGCATTGACAATATAGAGGCCAAAGGGAAGTTTAACATTATTTTCGTGAAGCCTTCTGGCCACTTCGGCAATCATGAAACCGCCGATCCGGTTGTCCAAAGCGCGCCCGGAATAAAAATTGCCATTCAAATCCAGCAGCTCGTCCTGGAAGGTAACCACACAACCGACGTGGATGCCCATGGTTTCCACTGCTTGCTTGGAACGTGCACCCACGTCAATGAAAATATTCTCAATTTTAGGTCCTTCTTCTTTGGCTTTGTCCCGCACGTGAATGGCCGGCCAACCAAAGACGCCCGGAATGATTTTCTCATCCGTGTGCACATTGACCCGCATAGAAGGGGCAATCATGTGGTCAGAGCCGCCATTGCGCACCACGTAGATATAGCCGTCTTCGGTGATATAATTCACAAACCAGGAAATCTCATCGGCATGGGCTTCGATCACCACTTTAAACTCAGCCTCCGGGTTGATCACCCCGACAGCAGTGCCGTAATTGTCCGTGAAATAATGATCTACATAAGGTTTGATATAATCCAGCCAAATCTGCTGGCCTGATGCTTCAAATCCCGTAGGCGAAGCATTGTTGAGGTAGGTGTAGAGGAAACGTTCGTTTTTTTGCATTGGTTTTTTTTATTGGTCAGCCGACGACGGTCCACAGACCACTGCTGATTTTACTAAATTATTGAATTTTTTAAAGCTTGAAGACCTTTAATTAAATTGTCATATTTCGCATACATCACTGAAAAATCGAGTTCATTAATAATATTTCTTTTCCGTCCAATATATAAGCAACTTACAACCTCAATTGCTGACCTGATTGAAAGCCCAGAAACCTTTTAAATTCTGCATTGGATTGTCCTGTTGATCCTTCAGCGATATTTAAGGCAACAGAATCGGCTGCTCTCTGCATTTGTTGGGCTGAAACCTATTTTTCTACAGATGGAAATTTTTTTGTCAATTCATTTCATCAAGCGTTAGATCAACTGCCAAAAACCCTCAAGTTCTCGAATTTAAATCCCATTACGTTCGCCCATTAAAAATAATAGTAGATCAATATCTAAAATTAAATTAATTCCGACAATCTTTCTGATCAACGGGAGTCTGCCGTAGACAGTGGACTGTCGACCGTCGCCTTTGGTTCTTCAGGGACTATAATCTAAAGCGGTATATTCCCATGCTTCTTCCTGGGCAGCTTGTCCACCTTGTTTTCGAGCATCTTGAAGCCACGGATAAGTTTGTCTCTGGTTTCATGGGGCATAATGACTTCGTCAATGAAGCCCCTATGGGCGGCAAGGTAGGGGTTGGCAAATTTGGCGGTATATTCGTCGACTTTTTCCTGAAGCTTTCCTTCGGGATCCCCTGACTGTAGTATCTCCTTCCTGAAAATGATTTCTGCTGCCCCTTTAGCCCCCATGACAGCAATCTCGGCAGTGGGCCAGGCAAAATTGAGGTCCGCACCGATGTGTTTGGAATTCATCACATCATAAGCTCCGCCATAAGCCTTCCTTGTGATCACAGTGACCCTGGGAACCGTTGCTTCAGAAAAAGCGTACAACAGCTTCGCGCCATGGCTGATAATGCCATTCCACTCCTGTTCCGTGCCAGGCAGAAATCCCGGCACATCCACCAATACCAGCAGGGGAACATTGAAGCAATCGCAGAAGCGGACGAACCTGGCGGCTTTAACAGAAGCATCTGAATCCAACACGCCGGCCATGGAGGCAGGCTGATTGCCCACGATCCCTATACTTCTCCCCCCTAGTCGGGCAAATCCCACGATGATATTCTCCGCAAAATCCTGATGCACTTCCAAAAAGGAACCTTCATCTATAATTCCCGTGACCACCTCACGCATGTCATAAGGCTGGTTGGGGTTTTCCGGAATAATTTGATCCAACTGGAGCCGTGTTTCATCGTCTTTGCTTTCGTAGATATACACCGGAGCAATGTCCTCACAGTTCTGGGGAATGTAACTCAACAGTTGCTTGAGATGGTTGATGCATTCCAATTCATTGGCACAGGAAAAATGAGTCACCCCACTTTTGGTGCTGTGCGCACTAGCCCCTCCGAGTTCCTCTGCCGTGACATTCTCCTGCGTCACCGTCTTCACCACATTGGGGCCGGTGACAAACATATAGGAAGTACGCTGCACCATAAAGATGAAATCAGTAATGGCGGGAGAATAGACCGCCCCCCCGGCACAAGGCCCCATAATAGCCGAAAGCTGGGGAACCACCCCCGAGGCTAGGGTATTTCTATAAAAAATATCTGCGTAGCCGCCCAAGGAATTCACCCCCTCCTGTATCCTTGCCCCTCCGGAATCATTTAAACCGATAATGGGCGCGCCGTTTTTCATGGCCATATCCATAATTTTGCAGATTTTCTCCGCATGGGTCTCCGACAAAGACCCTCCAAAAACCGTAAAATCCTGCGAGTATACGTACGTAAGCCGACCCGAGACCGTACCATATCCAGTAACCACACCATCTCCCATATATTGCTCTTCTTCCAAGCCGAACTCCTTGCTGCGGTGCAGAACGAATTTATCGATCTCCTGAAACGATCCTTCATCCATCAACAAGGCGATTCTTTCCCGCGCTGTCAGTTTCCCTTTCTTGTGTTGCGAAGCAATTCGGGCTTCCCCTCCCCCGGCCAAAGCCTCCAGGTTCTTTGTCTTTAATTCTGCTATTTTTTTCTGGTTGCTCAGGAGGAGGATATTTTTTTTGTCTGCGCTTTTCATGGATGCTCTTTGATGGATGCGCCCAAATATAGCTAGGCATAATTTAACAAGAAAATTATAGCGGTAAGGCTGCCCTCAAAAAATGGATTTACATAAATCCGTCAACCCGAGCCACTAACCGTTTAAGTCTTGGAAAATCCTACTTAAAATAGCACATAAAGTCTAAAACACGTATTGCAGTCCGGCTGTAACCCCTAAGTCCAAACGCCATATGCGCTGATCGCTCATTCTCGAAGCCAATTCAAGCCGTCGAAATTTAAAGCCATTATCCTTTTCCAGCGTTGTAAAGTTAAGCGTGGGAGCAACAAAAACTCTAAGAGGGGAATGGATTTGGATACCGTTTAAAATCCTCAATGACGTGGTGTTATAGTTTTTATCTTTAAAATTACTCATCACCTGAGCCACCAGCTCCATATCCATGGTGTACTTCGAATGCTCAACCAAGTAAATCCCCAACCCTGTCTCAAGAGAATAAACAGGAGCTCCCCATGCTTTATACCCTGCTCCCAACACCCCATACAGTACCCTTCCTCCTGATCGGAATATTATATGCATCATGGCCGATTCATCCGACTGTAAAGCAAGGCTTTTTTTTCCGTTTTCGATGAAATTTAACAGGGCCACGGGATAATCACTACTTTCCGCAATATTGACCAACCCGGCAAGTTGGATGCCTTTCACGGTACCGGCCTTATTCACCAAGCCCGACACCTGCTGTTGAGTTGTCCCAGAAGCTTTGTTGAAGATCCCGGCCACCTGTGCTCCCTTAGCCTCATGGGTCGCCCAATTGCCAATCCCCGCTATTTGCAGCCCTTTGATAACGTGAGAGTAATTGATCATTCCGGCAATTTGATGTCCTGCTTCTGATTCCACTCGGTTCATAATACCCGCTACTTGTAGGCCCTGCACCTCCTGTTTGTTGTGATTGACGATGCCTGCAACCTGGAGTCCCTTGAATTTCTTAAACACTTTGTTGCTGATACCGGCGGCCTGAAAACCGGAAACGCTCCCCCCTACCACGTTGACCGCACCTGCCATCTGGAAATAGCGCACATCCTTTTGGTTGATATTGAATACCCCGGCCGCTTCAAAGCCATCCACGCCCGCAGTATATCCTCCAAGGAGGTTCAGGGAAAATTTATTGACCATCTGGCTGTTGAACATGCCCTGGGAACTTAAGCCGGGAGTGAGGGACATTTGAAAAGGGCTTTCGGCAAAAAAACCGCCCAAATTGATCCGTTGGAACCTTTGCTGAAAACCGATAAACATCCGCCCAAAAAAACTTTGCTCCACTTCATCCGCTGATCCGTCCTCTTGAAAATAGCGGAACAGGTTCTTTTTTCTGGAAGCTTCAATCTCCACCGCCGGTAAAATCATAAAAGTCGTATCCCTGTAGCGGTCTTTGCTCAAGGTAAGCCATGCACTCTCCTCCGATTTTGTCCTGAATTCGAAATACCCCTTATCATCCGTCAGGGTTGAATTTAAATAACTTCTGTCATAGACACTTGCATAGGCGATGGCCTCCCCTGTTTGCCTGTCTTTAACAAAACCTTTGACGGTCAATTGCCTGGAATTCTTCTCCACTTGCGCATCCAGATCCAGTATCCCCGGTGCATATCGAATAATTACATAATTGTTAAGCTCTTTGAACTCGTACTCATCCCCCAGCAACGTCTCTAAAAATCCCTCCAAAGTTCCCATATACTCCGTCACAGGAACGGGTTTTTCGACCTGTACGACACTGTTTTGATAGGAAAAATAAAATCCATGTTCTTCGGAAATTTCCAGCAATGCGTTTCCCACCTTCTCTTGGCTGGTTCTATTATAGGTAATAGTGCTACCAAGAATGTCCTGAGCCTGGACACCATTCCAACTTACCCCCAAAGACAGCATCAGGAGAACTGTAAATGCATGTTTATGTATACTGATCATCAATGCGAAAAGAAGGGGCAAGTTACAGAATTAGTGTAATACCCTTTCTCTACCTTCTCCTGAAATGCTGATGCCGAGGGTTTCTTTGATTACTTCAAGGTTTTGATCCAACGAACCATATTCGAGGGTGGTGGTTAATCTTTTTTGTCCAAGCGCTTCGGAAGCAATAGCAATGTTGGCATCATAAGCATTATTTAGCGCCTCCACAATCTGGTACAACGGGAGTTGCTGTGCTTCAAATTTGTTGTTCAGGTAATACCGATACAGCTGGTTTTCTGTGCGGGATTTCACTAAACTCCCACGCTCTTTATTGACAGAAGCCTTCTCCCCTGGCTCCAAAACAAGCGACTGACCTCCCAGGGCCACAGCAACAGAGCCCTTATCCAACATCACAGCTGTATGTGTTTTCCCTTTTTCCACATTGAAAGAGGTCCCTAACACCCTGATGGTGACATCCTCCACCTGGATAGAAAATGGCTTATTTTCATTCCTCTTAACCTCAAAATACGCTTCGCCTTCCAAAAGATGCGCCTGTCTTTCCCCACCGAATAGTTTCTGGGAATAACTCAATTTTGAATTCCGGTTCAGGGTAACTACTGTGCCGTCCAGCAGCAACTCTTTTTGGGAAGTTCCTCCTGCTTCCAACAGGACTTCAGTAAAATAAGCTTTTCCTGAATGGGGCATAAAAGACAAGGCAATCCAGCCTATGGACAAAACAGCAAACACCGCGGCTACACCACGAAGCCATAAAGGAAATTGGATTGTTTTGGGGGCGCTACCCCTTCTGGCTTTGAATTTCTCCCAAGCCAGGTTTTCATCCACTTTGCTGTTCTGCAAAGCCGTTTTGCTGCTTTCCCAGAGCCATCGCATCTGCTCATACTGCTTTTGATGATCAGGGTCGGCTTCTAGCCATTGCTTCACCTTGGAGTTTTCTTGCTCGCTGGTTTCTTCCAAAAGGTACTTGATCAATAGCTCGTCGTTCATTGTAATAATAAATAAGAGAGCAACATCAATAAAATGGGCATATAATGAGCCAGCTGCATTCGAAGGACTTTTAGAGCCTTTCCCATATGTGCTTCTACTGTCTTGACAGAAATCCCCAGCCGCTGGGCTATTTCCTGGTATTTAAGATCTTCAAACCGGCTAAGGTAAAACACCATCCGGCACTTTTCCGGAAGCTGACTGAGCACCTGCTTCAACCGATCGCTCAGCTCTTCGTCCCTTTCTTCCCGGAAAGCCATCGTCTCGATAGGTTCCTCCTGACGGCTGATATATAGCTGCTGTTCCGAATGTTTCATCCGTACTTTTTCGTGTTTGAGGTGGTTGATACTGCCATGATAAACTGCCTTGTATAAGTAGGCTTTCAAAGAGGTGGAGATCTGGAGGCTCTCCCGCTTTTCCCATAATTTTAAAAAGACCGTCTGGACAACTTCCTCCGCCTCAGCGCTGTCTTTAACAATAGCTTGGGCATAGCCATGCAGGGCTTTGAAATGGCTTTTAAAAACCACTTCAAAGGCTTGTTCATCCATCTCTTCTTCTTGGTCAGTTTGGTATTCCGGAACAACAATCACTTCCTGATCCTATTAGATGTCTCCATTACTATAAAATAACAGCACATTTTTCATTTATGCTAATTCTGCCGAGAAGGTAAAGCTTGTCAAAGCTTTACCTGAACACCAAAGGTATAACCCAAATGAATGGATTTTTGCAAGTCGCGGGGACTCCTCTCCCACATCGGCAATTTTATCAAATCCGCATCATCCAAATTATGGACGGTGAAATTGACACTTGGCCCGCCGTACAACTGTATCCTATCCGTCAACGCCAAAGAAGGAAGTAACCGGATGCCGGACTTGTTGTATTCGAGACCATGGAAATCGGTCAAAAACACATTTAAGGCTTCTACATCCAATCTAAAGGGATGGGTATCGACCAGTTTGAGTCCCAATCCTGATTCAAAACCGTAAAGGTTTGTGTTGTAACTCAAATTCGTGCCTAGCCCAAGAATACCGTACAATTTCCTTCCACCCGATCTGAAACTGGCCATGGTGTTCAATGCTTCATCAGTAGATACACCCACTCTTTTCTCCCCAGCTTTAATCAGATTGATGATTGCAATAGGATAATCACTGCTATCCGCAATGTTCAATAAACCTGCAAGTTGTACTCCTTTGACTGTCTTGGCCTTATTGACTACCCCTGCCAATTGGAAGCCTTCTACCTGGTCCGCTACGTTGACTACTCCGGCGATTTGTGAGCCTTTTACTTTTTCGGAAACATTCGACACGCCTGCAAGCTGAACTCCTTGAAGGTCCTTTGTCAAGTTGATCACCCCGGCGGCCTGTATGGCATCCACTTGATTGGCCTTGTTCCATACGCCTGCCATCTGAACGGGCGCAGCCTCTTCGGTTAAATTAAACACTCCGGCAAACTGCGCACCTTGAGAAGCATCCTTAGCCCGGTTGAAAACACCCGTCATTTGAACTCCTTCCAATGTTCCGTGAATGTCGGTCCAAATACCGGAAGACATCAAACCTCTTGCGTTGCCTTTGATGATCCCGCCGACACCATAAAGTGCCAGACCAGATTCTCCCGCAGAAAGTCCGTAAATCCCATGGACACTGAAGTTGTTACTGATAGAAGCCGCTTCCATTCCGTTAGTACTTAATGGATAGACCAAACCGATGTGGGCCGGGCGGTTTTCCTGTGCGATGGTGGTTAGATACAAGAATGTGATCAAATAAAATGAGAGGAGGAGTTTGAACTGGTTTTTCATGGAGTTTAAGTTTTATTTGGTTTAGTTTATTCTATGACAACCTTCCACAGCTATACCCTTAGTGGAAGGAAAAAAAATGTTATTTTTTTTCTGGGTTATCCACGTTATTTAATGAATGAAAAAAATTTACCGGTAAAAAACTGTTAATGAACGCGTTACAACTGATACCGCAGAAATACAGTTTAATACATAAAAATGCACTAAGTATCAATTTTTATCTCTTTCGTAAATGATTTCTGGCAAACCTTATGCTTTTTAAATAAATCTTTATATTCGCACAACCAAATTTGAGCCGTTATGACTGACAAGAGGGCAGCCGTTATTGACTTGGGCACCAACACCTTTCATTTGTTGATGGTCGAGCTGTATGACAGCGGTTTTGAGGTAATTTATAAGGAGAAAGTCCCGGTAAAATTGGGAAAGGGTGGGATCAACCAAAATACGATTACGGCAGACGCCCAAAAGCGTGCTTTTCATACCATTGGTCATTTTAAATCTTTAATTGACGGAGAAAAAATCGATCAAGTCCATGTATTTGCCACCAGCGCCATTAGAAATGCGGAGAACGGACGTGAATTTGTCAAGGCAGTACATGAGCGGTTTGCACTCAGGGTCAATGTCATTGACGGCGACCATGAAGCGCAACTGATCTATGAAGGGATCAAATTCAGCGGAAGTTTAAATGAGCACACTGCGCTCATGATGGATATCGGTGGAGGATCTGTAGAGTTTATCATTGGAAATGATAAAGAGGTGTTTTGGAAACAAAGCTTTGAAATCGGTGGGCAAAGACTGCTGGATCTTTTCCCCTACCACGATCCCATTTTGCCGGAAGAAGTCGACCAGTTGAATAATTTTCTTGATAAGCAACTAGTTCCACTTGTCAAGGCTATTGCCTACTTTAAGCCCGTCAGTTTTGTGGGAGCCTCGGGCACTTTTGATACTTTGACGGATATGCATTACGCTTCCTGCGCAAAGAAGAAGCAGAAGAGCGAACAAAATTTTATTCTCCCCCTGTCCTCATTTACAAGGATGGCAGATGAGTTGACCGCCCTCAACAAAAGTGAAAGGCTGAAAATCCCTGGCATGATCCCCATGCGGGTGGAAATGATTGTAGTGGCAGTTTGTCTGATTGGGAATATTCTCCGACATTTCGAGACGAAAGAACTGGTGTGCTCCACCTATGCTTTAAAGGAAGGGGTGATTGCCCAATTGCTGCATTCACGGGAAGCCTTATTTATCGGATAGGATTAGATTTCCGCAGTTTCTTTCAACGAACCCGTTGACTTCTGTTGCTTATTATGAATTTTACCTTAGACGAATTACTTGCGTTTACCAAAAATATCTTATTAAAAATAGGATGTTCTGAAAAGGATGCTGCAACCGCTGCGGATGTCCTCTTATCCGCCGATCTTCGGGGAGTAGACTCTCATGGAGTAGCAAGGCTCTCAGGATATGTCAGACTCTGGGAGGCTGGTCGAATCAATCCCAATCCTCATGTAACCGTGGTATATGAAACACCGAGCACTGCAGTGGTCGACGGAGACGGGGGACTTGGATTGGTTGTTGCCCCCTTTGCTATGCAGGTGGCCATAGAGAAAGCAAAAACAGCGGGTACCGGCTGGGTATCAGTCAAAAATTCAAACCATTACGGCATTGCGGGCATCCATGCCATGCAGGCACTACAACACGACATGATCGGCATCTCGCTCACCAATGCCAGCCCTCTGGTGAGCCCTACTTTTTCTTCCGAAAGACTATTGGGCACCAATCCCATAGCCGTGGCCATCCCTGCCAAAGATCAACCCCCTTTCGTGGCTGATATGGCAACCACCACAGCTGCTAACGGAAAGCTGGAGATACTGCAGCGAAAAGGAGAAGAAGCCCCCTTAGGCTGGATTCAGGACAAGGAGGGATTTCCTACCGCCTCCCCGTACGGTGTCAAAGATGGCGGTGCATTGCTACCCTTGGGGGGAGACAGGGATCACGGCAGCCACAAGGGATATGCGCTGGGATCCATAGTGGATATCTTTTCGGCAGTTTTATCAGGAGCCAATTATGGACCTTGGGTTCCGCCTTTTGTGGCTTTCCTCCAGCCGGATCCCAATCCCGTTGGAGAAGGCATCGGCCACTTTTTTGGAGCGATGCGGGTGGACGCTTTCCGTCCAGCGGAGGAGTTCAAATCGAATATGGATATTTGGATCAACCGTTTCCGCAGTGCCAAAACCACCCAAGGAAATGAGAAAGTATTGATTCCTGGTGACCCGGAACGTGAACTCGAGGCTAAAAGAAGGGTAAATGGCATCCCCCTGATCAAACCAGTTGAAGAAGACTTAAGAGCTTTAGGAGAAAAATTTGGTGTAGGGTTATAATCCCAGGCTGTTTCTTCTTTTTAACTGTTAAGAAAGGGAAGTCCTGTTTTTACCAAACGATAACTGAGGGTTCCGCCCAACCCTTCAGGCAGATATTCGTTGTATTTTACAATCAAACTTGATTTTATGATTGTCAATTATACAGAAGCTGGTTGGCTGATTATCACACAACGATCACATGGCTTGCTTGCGGCACAGATTTGTGCCCAATGGACAAAAAAGAACCAACCTCGCCGATGGGTAGAGACCTTAATTGCCACGGCTGAGCATGATGATGCACATCATGAGATGGAGCAAGAAGATCTTCTGGAAAAAACAGGCGGTCCCAAAAATTTCAAAGCCATTCCTTTCGAGGAGACTTACTGTGAAAAACTGCTGTCGCTTGGTGTAAGCAAGAGCCGGTATATTGCCTTGCTTATATCAAGGCATATAAATTTTCTGTATGGCGAAGATCCTCTCGCCAAATCCTATTGTAGCGATTTAAAAAAGAGGGAACAAAAATGGATAAAAGAGGCGCGGTCGACTCAAGAGGAAATAGATGAAAGCTATAAGTTGCTACAATTTTGCGACGCACTTTCCCTCCTGCTATGCCAGCAGGCGGTACCACCGGAGAATAGAAAGATTGAAATCAGTGAAGGCCCCGACGGAATGACCTACGAACTGAGAACTTCCCAAAACCAGCAGCTAACCGTATCCCCCTGGCCGTTTGAAGCGGAAGTTTTCACTGTAAATTACGAATCACGCCTCCTTGATCAACTAACTTTCAAGAATACAGAGGAATTCAAAAAGCAGTTTTATGCCGCATCCTTAGACCTGCATGAGATCAGTTTTTCAAAAAATGAGTGAACCAAATATTTCAGGCTTGCTTTTCCATTTCTGACCATTGTTGGAAATATTTTTTATCTTTTATCCATCAAAGAAAAATAAACGATTGTATTTTTAAATTTAGCCATAAATTGCAAAAATTGACCGGTAAGATGACTTGATGATTGTTTTGACGTCCGTGAATCGACTAATGATAAGCTATTTTATTCCATCTTCACATAAAAAATTTAAAACCAACCTTTTATGAAACTGCAAATAATTTGCATACGCGTTTTCCAACTGGTAGTCTTGTCCTTTGTTGTTTTCAGCTGTTCCTTCAATAATGATGATAACCCGGCACCCGAACTTCGCTATTTGGTTGCCGCGCAAAAAATTGTTGATGTGCCACTGGCGGAAATCAAACAAAGAGCAGGATTATTGTCTGGCCTCACAAAAAATGAGGTGAGTGTATACAAGCTTACTTACAATACTGTCGCTCTAGACCAAAGCCCCATTGTGGCCTCCGGTCTGGTACTATTCCCCAGCAACCTGGACACCCTGACTCTACTGGCTTTCCAGCACGGCACCATTCTTGGCCAAGAAGAGGCTCCCTCCGCTTATCAACCTGTGGGAAATATGGAAGCCTATTTAGCAGGAACTTTGGGTGCTTCTTTGGAAAAGGGTTACTTAGTAGTTATGGCGGACTATTTGGGATTTGGAGAAACCAAAAATATACTGCATCCTTATCAACATAAGGCCAGCTTGGCCTCTGCCAGCTTGGACATGCTACGGGCTGCTAAAGAATTTGCCTCAACCATTGACCAACCTCTTAAGAAAGGGATTTTTCTTGCGGGTTATTCTGAAGGAGGTTATGCCTCCATGGCCTTGCATCGAGCCATTGAAGAAAGCGCTTCAACCGAATTTACGGTAAATTCAAATCTTGCCGGTGCGGGCGCCTATGACATGGTAAGCACAGCCAAATGGGTAGTCAGCCAGAACAGGAATCTTCCCGATAAGGCTTCTACTTTTTACACTTGGGTACTCCTCACCTTTAACCAGCTGTATGGTATCAATATGCCTCTGACTGATATGCTTACCTCAGAAAATGCCCAAAAAGTATCCGACGCACTGGCTGCTGGAGATCCCTTGAAGGCAGAACTAAGCCATAACCCCTCCGAACTTTTCACTCCTGAATTTATTCAGGGAATTATCACAGAGACCAATACCCCTTTTATCCAGGCACTCGCCGACAATAACGTCTATGATTGGGGCCCCAAGACACCTATTATGTTATTCCATGCACCGAGTGATGATATAGTCCCAGCTTTAAACTCGGTGATAGCAGAGCAAGCCATAAAAGCAAGGGGTGGATCAGCTACATTAATTCCTCTTGGAGGTGACAGCACCACCCACCGTGAAGGAATACAGTTGTACCTGGCCTACGTGCTGAACAGCTTGAGATAAAGCCTTGGATGGGAATTGTTGAATAAAAGTGAATCTCCCGCAGGGATCTGCGGGAGAAATTTCGATGTTAACCTTTTTCCATAAAGGCATAGCAGATCATATGGCATATGCCCATATGCAGGTCCTCCACCCGTCCATAGTGTACATCACCTACCACAATGGAAAAGTCGGATATTTCAGCCAGCTTACCCCGCTTTCCCCCAAGGAGGGAAATAGTATAGATGCCATGTTCCTTTGCCCATTGTACAGCTTTGACCAGGTTGGGAGAATTTCCGCTGACGCTCATCACCATGACCATATCCCCGGGCTGGGCAAAGTTCATCATTTGGCGGACAAAAACTTCATCGTAGGAATAGTCATTGCCCAAGGCTGTGATCCAAGCCATATTATCGTTAAGGGACATGGCCCGGAAACGCTTGGGAAGGGCATCTGAAGCACCCTTGCTCAGGTCGGTGATGAAATGGGAGGCATTGGCCGCACTTCCCCCGTTACCGAATACAAAAATCTGCCGATCCTCCTCCAAGGCATTCCTATATTTTTGGACGAGTTCAGCGATTTGCTCTACAGGCAAGGAGGCTAAGGCCTTCTGATGGGCATTAAGGTAGTCATTCAGGAAATTTTCCGAGTTCATTATTCTTTCTTTTTTCTATGGATAAGTTGTTGTTTAGCCAGCTCTATGGCGCCGACAGGAACTACATCGTCTTTCAGTACACTCAAAAGCACAGGAGGCACCGGATGAAATCCAGGAGTGACAAAAGTGGTTAATTTTTCTTGAATCGATTTACCTAACCTGTCACCCAGCTGGGACACCCCACCTCCTATGACAAATGCGTCCGGATGGATCAGGTGGACCACATGGGAAAGGGCCCAGGCGAGGTATTTGACCGTATCCTCATAAATAATAAGGGCGAACGGATCTCCAGCGTCCAAGGCCAGGCCCAAATGCCTCGCCTCATTTCCCGGATCCTCCCTTGACAACTTGGTCAAGACAGAGGTAGGGTAACTGTCCATACTCGCCCGAATCCTCTGATCAATTCCCCAGCCAGAGGCAAAATCCTGGAGCAGACCGCCGCCGAAATCAACCTGCATCAATCCGATCTCGCTTTCCCCAGGCTTGCGGCCATGGACAAGCATGCGGTCTTTGACCAATCCGCCCCCGATGCCGCTTCCGATAGTCACATAAAAGATCGACCCATAGCCGATTCCCGCACCCCGCTTCGCTTCCCCCAGTGCAGCCACGTTGGCATCATTCTCGGCAAACACCGGGCAGCCGGAAATACCCTGCGCCCAATCCCGCAGTGGAAATTTGCTCCAGCCTCGGATATGGGAAGACTGCGTGATGATGCCGCTGTCCCTATCGATGGGTCCGCCAAATCCTATTCCCACCGCATCGATAGCATGTGATTGTTGAATACGACGGATTCCCGTTTCAATTTGTGCCAGAATTCCATTTGCTCCATCTTCGACCTGAACTTTAAAGCGCTCTCTGGCAAGGTTGTCCCCACTGCCGTTTTGCAACAATAGTTGAAGCTTGGTGCCACCGATTTCTATCCCCAAGATATTGGATCCCTGCAACATGGCTATTTACCTTTTTGGACTAGAAGCGCGTTTCTGAAATTTTTAATACTAGCGGCAATGTCCGGCCCATTGTTTTCCCAGTTGTACTCATATTCGGCAGAAATAGAACCTTTAAAATCCTGTCTCTTCAATTCTGCAATAAGCGCATCCAGATCAACAACGCCTGTGCCCCAATGGACATCATGCGCTTCTTTTTTGTTTTTCTCCGTCAAATCCTTCATGTGAAGATGGAAAAGACGGCCCTCCAACACCTTTAAGGATTCGATAGGGTCAAGACCGGAACGTATCCAGTGTCCAATATCGGCACAGGCGCCCACACGGGGACTATACCCGTCAATGGTGGCCAACACTGTTTTCGGATCCCAGTATTTGCTTGGTGCTGCATGGTTGTGGATGGCAAGATTAATTTCAAATTCATCACACAACTGGGAGATCAAAGGCATAAACTTTTCATCAGGCTCGGAGGAAATGGTTTCTACTCCCATCGACTTGGCAAATTCAAAAAGACGCCTCCAATCTTCTTCCTTGTCGGGACTCGTTACGCCATAGGCGTTCATCCTTATACCTTTCTCCTGAAGCCTGGCCGATACTTTTTCCCTTAGGGATTCTTCCATCCGGTAATCCAATACTTCCGTTATCCCCTCGCCAATGGTATGGTTGGGAAATCCTTCTACATTCTTGAGTCCGGCACTGTCAATTTTTTCCAAAGCCTCAAAAAAGGTAAATAGCTTAAAAGAATAAGAGCCTGCCCCCAAATCCCATCCAAGCTCGTCCTCTGGAAGCGCTTGGACTCCAGAAGATTCAAGGGATACTATTGATTCCACAGCGCTGCTTGAATTGGGTTTATTACAGGCATAAAAAGCAGCCGCAAGGGCTAAAAGATAAATGGTTTTTTTCATGTGTGATCGACTTATAGGGTTGGGTCCTTACTATTTCTCTTCTAATAAAATGGGTGATGTGGTTTACTTTAATTTTAGGAATTATTCTTGAAGGCACCCTTCAATCCTGAAAAAGAAACCCTGTAAAAGTAACATATCTTTCTGAAGTTGCCTATCATCTTTCTGTGAGGATTACACCTATAAGCGGTTTCTTTAGGGAACTGATTGAGGCCAATTGTTTAAGAGCTGGCTGGTCATTAAGTGGAAAGCTGACAACAAATTCGGCTTTGGCGGCGGATTCGAACCCGTAAAAACATACTCCATTTATTCGACAGCAAGTCGGTGCGGTCATACTGTTGGCAAAAGTAAGATAGGCTTTCACAAACCACCTGTACGCACCGTGAGAAGTAGGCTTTCCAAAAATGAACGTAGAATTGATCAATCGACACGGTTTAGAATCGACTCCAAAAAGGGTTGCCAGCTTTTTCCTTCGTCCATAGTGACTTCTCCTACCTGATGCCATTGCCCTTTGTCATTGAGATAGGCGGTATACTTGTAGATATTTCCGGCAGCATGAGAGCGCCACACCATTTTGTTATCCAAGACTTCGACATAGGCATCTAGCTGTTCGCCCCCATTCGTGAAGGCGTGAAGGGTATATTTAGACTGAAGAAAGTCATAACCCAAAAACCCAATATTTTGAAAAAGAATATCTTGCCCGAGCATCGCCTTTTCAGTCATATAAAAAACGGTGCCGTTTAACTGCTTCTCAAATTCCAAATGGTGTTCCACTGCCTGCCTGCTCTCCCCTTTTCCATTGAGATACGCCGTTCCTTCCCAGGAACCAGAAAGCCACTCCAAGGACTTCATTTTTTGCTGTACAACAGGCAAAGGGTTGCCTTGTTGTGCAATGGCCATGGGACTAAAAAGGACAATTATAAAGGTTAGGAAGTGTCTCATGTTTTAGGGTATCTTTGAGATAATCAGGATGAAATATTTCACGCGTCACTGTACTTGTACTGCCGCAATATTTAGTTGCGAATGGCACCAATAAAAATATACATTAATCTTCACCCTACCAATTCTGGTGCTTATTGAGAAGAAAAGAAATAATCAAGACCCAGCGGAATAAAAATAATGGAGTCAAAACGTCATCCAACCAGAAGCAGCTGCACGGGTGAGATATTTGTATCAAATCGTTCATCTGACAAAAGTCTCACCTGCACCTCTTATCTTTGCCACCTAGGTCTTTGCTCCCTGTTCCCTATATACTAAAAGAAAGCTACGCATCAACATGCAAAAAGAAATACTGATTGACCTGGTAACCAAGAGAATGCCCTACGGAAAATACAAGGGCAAATTGATTTGTGATATTCCCGAACATTACCTTATCTGGATCCAAAGACAAGGTTTCCCCGAAGGGAAGCTAGGGATATGGCTGCAGACCATGTATGAAATTAAATTGAACGGTTTAGATGATATCATCACCACGTTGAAGGCAAACTTTTCCCTCACCCATCGGTAACGACGACCGGCGGGCCTTTGCTAAAGAACTCATCAAACAAGACTTACAGAACTGAACCTAAGGGACATCTTTTGGAATAAGCTTTAGGCCACATCTATTTTTTCAACAAACAGGCGCCTCAACTTCCGCTTAGCCGTGAAGATCTCCACTTAAACAAAAAACTAATCAACGTTTAAACCTTTTGCTAATTTTGGTGTCCTACTATTAATACAGGAAACCAAACACGAAATTTCATTTTCAGAAACTTATGTCAAGATTTGCCCCTTTTCTTTTAATTCTATTCATTTTTCCGGGATTTATCTTTGCCCAAAACACCTTAAGTGGCAAGGTGGTGGATAAGGAAACCAAAGCTTCCCTGCCAGGTGCCTATGTTTTTTTAAAGACGGAAAACGAGGAGACTATTACAGCCACCGTTACCGACAACACCGGCTATTTCGAAGTAAAGAAACCTTCCCAAGAGACCTTTATCATTGAGATAAGCTTTATCGGATATGAAGTCCTCTCCAGGAGTTTTGATGACTTCTCCGGAAACAATTTGGGAACGATTGAGCTGGTGGAAGAAGGGGCCCTGTTGGACGCCTATGTTATTGAAGGGACTGTACTCACCGGAGAAGTCAGGGGAGACACTGTGGCCTTCAACGCGGATGCCTTCAAGACAAGGCCTGAGGCGGAAGCGGGAAACTTGATCAGAAAAATGCCGGGAGTGGTCATGAATGGTGGAACAATTGAGGTTCAGGGTGAAACTGTAGGCAAGGTGTTGGTTGATGGAGAGCCCTTTTTTGGAGATGACCCCGCCATGGCTATGCAAAATATACCGGTAGCTATTATCGATAAGATTGAGTTTTTGGACCAGAAAAGCGACCAGGCCATCTTGACGGGTTTTGATGATGGGGAAACCATTAAAACCATCAATATCATTACGAAAAAGGAAGTGCGTGGCGGTAAGTTTGGCAAATTTTACGGCGGTTATGGCACGGACGAGAATTATTTGTTAGGCGGTAACCTCAACCTTTTTAATGGTTCTCGGCGCTTTACCATCTTGGGCTTAAGCAACAACATCAACCAACAGAACTTCTCCGCCGATGACCTGTCGGGTGCCTTTGGTGAGGGCGGGGGAAGCGGAGGCCGTGGTGGTGGAGGCGGAAGGAATAGCGGCAACAGCCTGACGACCTGGGAGAGGCCAGGAATAACAAAAACCAATTCGATAGGACTTAATTTTTCTGATAAATTTGATGGCGGGAAAGGTAAAATCACTGGAAGTTATTTTTTCAACGACAGCAAAAACAACCTGAACAGGACTTCCTCCCGGGAATACATTCTTCCCAGTGACAGCCTGCAGTTGTATGATGAGACAAGGAATGACGAAAACCATACACAAAGGCACCGGATCGATATGCGTCTGGACTATGACATCAGTGACAGGCACGCCCTGATATGGAGGCCCAATGTTTCTTTCTTCAAACGGGAATCCGTCAATAACCTGAGTGCGCAAAACCTATTCGATTCAAATACCCCTATCAGTGAAACGGTAAACACCACCCGCTCAAATAACGAATCCATCCGCTTTAACAACGACCTGACCTATGTGTATAAATTTGGAAAAACGGGCAGGACGATATCTACCAGCATAGCGACCCGGCTACGGAATTCCGAGGAGGATTCACGTTTGATTTCGGCAAACAGGAACTTCCTCAACAACAACCTGGACAGCCTGATCCAAAATTCCAATAACAATTCACAATCATTCAATTATGAGTTGGAAGTAGAATACACCGAACCCATCGGGAAGTATTCCCAGTTGAGCCTGGAGTATGAAGTGGGGAATGACCTTTCCGATAACCTGCAGGAAGTCTTCAAACGGGAAATGGAATCCACTTCTTTCGTATTGGACAGCACCTTGACCAACCAGTTTGAAAATTCGTATCTGCAACATGAAATAGGCCTCGGCTTTAGGTTCAATAAGGAGAAGCTTCGAATATTTTCATCCTTAGACTATGAAATCTCCCGTCTTAACAGTGATCGGTTGTTTCCCGGCAATGAAAACACCAAAAGGGATTTTACGAATTTCGTTCCCCGGGTAATGCTCGACTATGAGTTCAGCGAAGAGACAAACTTAAGGATAGGTTACAGGACGAACACCGATGCGCCCTCAGCCAGGCAGCTCCAGGAGGTGATCGAAAATAACAATCCCCTGAGGATCTCTACAGGTAATCCGGATTTGATCCAAGAATATGAGCATTCGATCTTTACAAGATTCAGAAAAATGAACCCGGAAACCTCGCGCTCATTTTTCATGTTCCTATCTGGCTCGATGAGAGATAACTACCTAGGAAACGCGACCTTCATCGCCGCCCAAGACACCCTGATTCAGGGAGACGTGCTCCTAAGACAGGGTGGCCAGTTCAGCAGACCGGTGAACTTGAACAATTACTGGAATGCCAGGTCCTATTTTTCCTTTGGCTTCCCGCTCCCGTTTATGAAAAGTAACCTGAACATCAACACGAGCGCCAATATCAGTAACCAGCCAGGCTTGATCAATGGCCAGCTCAATAACAACAGAAATATCGGCCTTGGCCAAGGATTGGGAATCAGTAGCAATGTAGGTGAAAACCTGGATTTCAACATTTCAACCCGGGGAAATTACAACATTGTCAGGAGCAGCTTGCAGGAATCCTTAGACAACAATTACTATAGCCAAACCACCCAGATAGACTTTTACTGGAATTTTGCCCATAACTTCTTTGTCGGCTCCAACGTTAACAATACGTTGTACAGTGGCTTAGGAGAAGAATTTGACCGGTCATTCTGGCTGATGAACCTGGACTTTGGGTACCGTTTTCTTCCTGATAGAAAGGGCGAACTCAAGCTAACCGTATTTGATCTCTTAGACCAAAACACAAGCATCCAGAGAAATGTTACTGACGTGTACGTTGAAAATGAAAGGACCCAGGTATTGCAGCAATTTTTCATGCTGACTTTTACGTACAACCTCAGAGCATTTGGGGGCAATATGGGAGCCAATTTATAATGGAGGTTATTCCAGTCAGGGAAAACACCCATGAATGAGAAATAGACAGCGTAGAGCTGTCTATTTTTTTGACACTTTGTTGCATAAACATTTTAAAAGCAATAATATTGCATTTAGATTGACGACCCCTATGAACAAAAGCCTTACGCTTATCTTTCTTTTAACCACTTTCTTTAGCCACCAAGTCTTTTCGCAGATGAACTGCGAGTTAATATTAAGAGGGAAAGTACTTCATCACGAAAACAATGAACCTATAGTAAACGCCTATATTTGGATTGCTGAATTGGGCAAAGGCACCATTTCTGATGATAAAGGCAACTTCCGAATGGACCAGTTATGCCCTGGGATTTATTCGGTCAAAGTAACTTACCTGGGCCACCAGGAGGAAGTGAAAACGGTGGATTTGGAGAGAAGTAACAGTATCACTTTTAGGATGATAGCCGAAGATGTTTTGCTGGAGGGAGTAGAAATCCACGGGCATAGGGACGCGGTGATCACCACCAGCACGGTAAGCTCCCTCACGGGCAGGACCTTGGACGAGAGCAGAGGCGAAAATCTAGGGGACATTCTCAAGCGTATCTCTGGCGTGACCAGCTTTTCTACAGGATCAAACATTTCAAAACCTGTCATCCATGGCCTTCACAGCAACCGGATCATGATCCTGAACAATGGCATAAGACAGGAAGGGCAACAATGGGGGGCCGAACACGCCCCAGAAATAGACCCTTTCATGGCCGATGAAATAGCCGTGGTAAAAGGCGCCGAAACCGTAAGGTTTGGCCCAGAAGCGATGGGTGGGGTTATCGTCGTCAACCCCAAGCCACTCCCGGTAACCAACAAAACTTCCGGCGAGGCAAATCTTATTGGAGCCAGCAACGGACGGTCGGGCATAGCCGCTTTTCAGGTAAGCGGAGGTTCTGATAAATTCAAAGGGTTGGGGTACCGGATCCAATCCTCGGGTAAGATAGGAGGAAACATATCTGCCCCTGATTATACCCAGTTCAATACCGGAGTCCGGGAACTCAACTTTTCAGGAGCTTTGGGCTATAGTTCTTCGAAATTGGGGGCGGAGTTGTTTTATAGCAGATTCGAGACTACCATTGGAATTCTAGGAGATGCCCATACAGGAAACCTTTCCGATCTCGAGGCTATTATTGAGAATGGCAGTCCTTTTAGAAATGCGGAATTTACCTATACGATTGTTAATCCCAGGCAAGAAGTACATCATAATTTATTAAAAGCCAAAGCCCATTACCATATAAAGGATGGGGCGAAAATAAACTTCCAATATGGCTTTCAACAGAACCAACGCCAAGAATACGACAAACGAAGAGGTGAACTTAATAATAAGGCTGCTTTGGATCTGGAACTCTTTACCCATACTGTAGATCTTTCTTATGATCATACGCCCTCTAAAAACTGGAACGGATCTATCGGCCTCAATGTATTGCAGCAGGTAAACAACAACATTCCAGGCACAGGGGTCACGCCCTTGATCCCCAATTATGACATGGTTAATCTGGGGATCTATGCAATAGAAAAATACACCAAAGGACATCTAGAACTTGAAGGCGGATTGAGATACGATCATCGGTATGTGGATGCAGCAAGATTTGATCAAAACCAGCTGGTGGAAAGATCCTATACATTTACAAATATGACCGCCTTCCTTGGCGGCATATATAGCTTCACTCCAAGCATCACCCTAAGCACCAATTTGGGCTCAGCCTGGCGTCCTCCCAATATCAATGAGCAGTTTAGCCAAGGACTACACCACGGATCGGCAGCCTATGAATATGGCGATCCTGACTTCAAAAGTGAGCAGGCTTACAAGTGGATCAACACATTTTCCTATTTCGGTAAGAAGTTCAATTTTGAACTTACCGGCTACATTAACCAGATCAACGACTATATCTATTTAAGTCCTACCGAGGAGCAGTTGGTCTCTTTAAGAGGCACCTTCAATGTCTTCAGATACGAACAAACAGATGCAAGGCTGTGGGGGCTGGACCTGACCACCAATTACGAAATTCATCCGAATGTAGAATGGTATGCCAGAGGATCGCTCGTTCGGGCCAAGGATTTAATACAAGAAAGTCATTTGCCATTGATTCCCGCGGACAGAGTAGAAAGCGGTTTGGCATTTAAAATTAAACAGGTCGGCAGGTTATCCCAAAACCGTCTTACGGTAAGCAATCAGGCAGTCGCAAGACAGAAAAGGGTTCCCCTGTTCGATTACGCTCCCGCTCCCCAAGGTTATAACCTCTGGAACGTGAGCATCAATACCCACTTACCTCTTGGAAGCAATAGCCTCAATGCGGGATTATCGGTGACCAATGTTTTCGATAAAGCCTATAAAGATTATATGAACCGATTCAGGTACTTCTCCCATGAAATGGGTAGAAACATCACCCTACGCTTGAAATATGAATTTTGATATCCACTCTAAACAGAAAAGAATGAAACCGTTGAATTTTAAATTATCCATGACTTTGTTGCTGCCTTTGGCCTTGTTGATGAGTGCATGCGAGAAAGACGATCCGGTACCGGAAATCGATCAGGAAGTAATCACAGAAGTGACCTTGCTTTTCACGGAACTAAATGAGGCAGGATCACCGATAAGCGGGTCTAGTTTTGAAGTCATTGCTAAGGATGCAGAGGGAATCTCCCTGGGGAGTTCACCTGAAATCGGAGCCATTAATTCACTGGAAGCGGGGAAAAATTATCAACTGCAGATTTCGCTCTACAACGACATTGCTGATGAGGATATCACAGAAGAAGTCTATGAAGCTGGGGAAGAACACCAGTTTTACTTCCTGGGCTCCTCCTTGGTGGGAAATTCCTCTTTTTTAACTTATTCTTATGAGGATGAGGATGCCAATGGCAAACCTATCGGCTTGCATGGAACGCTGACTGTCCAGGAAACCGCATCGAACAGCACCGGGACCTTCAGGATTATCTTGAGGCATGATTTAAACAAAGATTTTGGTGGCGCCGACGAGCCCAATTTTCTGAATTTTGAATCTGCTGGGGGCGAATCAGATCTGGATATTACTTTCCAAGTCAATATCCGGTAACTCCTCTAGGCCTTTACTGTCTTATAAAACCTATTGAATCCCATCCGTAGAATTTTACGGATGGGATTTTTAGTAGTTGGGGGCACAATATGTCATATTAGCCCGGTTCAGCGTACCTAGGTTTGCATTGGTCCCAATATTGCCCGCAACAAGAATAACCGTATAGTCCGGTCCATCTGCAGCCAGATGCACCTTAATATGCCCATCAAAATCTGTCAATCCACCAAAACTTAGTATCTCGCCGTTAGACAGTTCGCCCACAACCGTTATGCTCGTCAACGTTCTGAAATCTACAGGCGTCAACATCACGGCCATGGGGGCATCTGGGCTATCGTAAGTTCCGAAATGAAGGTGGGCGGGGAAATAATAAGCCTCATTCCCCTTGTCGCCGTTCAGCTGGATGACCGTCTCGATCTGCCCTGATTTGAGTTCTTTGAACAACACCTTTCCCTGATAATTATAGGCATCACTGGCTTGAAACAGCTCATATTCTATCTCCTTTCCGGTGTAGGTATTGTCACCTTCTTCTGAAGAGCAGGAGGAATAGATACAAAGGATGCCCAAAAACAAAAAGATGTGTCGCATATTTTTTAATGGATCAACAGGTTTATAAAGTTTTGTTTATCTTTATCATTGCTAAACTGGGAGAAATCCATTTTAACGCTTTACAAGGTAAAAACAAATTAATCACAGATGAAAAAAAATTTTTATTTAGTGCTGCTTCTTATGGTTATTACAGGTTTTGCTTGTGCACAGGACAAGACTGTAGGACCGGAAATAATCACTCCAGAAAACCCTAACTACACGGTAGAAGACGTCGTAGAAAACTTGACCATTCCATGGGGCATGGCTTTCCTCCTTGACGGGGGCTTGTTAATTACCGAGAAAAAAGGTGAAATTATCCTCTTTAAGAATGGGGAAAAAACCAACATTGAAGGATTGCCTGCGATAACCGTTCAAGGTCAGGGTGGCTTGATGGACATCGTCCTTCACCCGGATTACAAGAACAATGGATGGATCTATTTTTCCTATGCCAGTGCTGAAGGTGAGGGTACGGGTGCCAACACGGCCATCGCTCGGGCAAAATTGAACGGCAATAGACTGACCAATCTTGAGGTACTCTACAAAGCTGGGCCAAACAGCGAAAAAGGGGTGCATTTTGGGTCCAGAATAGCCTTTGATAAAAACAATTACCTCTATTTCTCGATAGGAGACAGAGGGGATCATGACATAAATGCCCAGGATGTCACCAAAGATGGGGGAAAGGTGTACCGGCTGCATGATGACGGAAGGATCCCTTCCGACAATCCTTTTGCCAACCAAGCCAATGCCAAGAAAGCCATTTACTCTTATGGACACAGAAATCCACAAGGAATGATCACCCATCCCTCCACGGGAGAAATCTGGGTTCATGAACATGGCCCAAGAGGTGGAGATGAAATCAACGTGGTGAAAAAAGGCAAAAATTTCGGTTGGCCTGTGATCAGTTATGGAATCAACTATGACGGATCCACCCTTACGGAACTTGAAAAGAAAGAAGGCATGGAACAACCCCTATACTACTGGCAACCCTCTATCGCTCCCAGTGGCTTTGCTGTGGTCACTGGGAATGTGTATCCGGAATGGGAAGGAAAGCTATTGGTAGGATCTTTAAAGTTCGCGTATGTAGAACTGCTTACTTTGGAAAACAACAAAGTAGTAAAAAGAGAGAAATTAATGGATGGCGAAGGCAGAGTGAGAAATGTGATCCTAGCACCTGATGGTTATATCTATGCGGGATTAGAAGGACGAGGAATTGTAAAGATCGTTCCCAAGAAGTAAAAGATGCATCGGTTATCCCAGCATTAACGCCCATGTTCAAAAAAAGGAATAAATGCCAAATTAGCCTGCATGAGTCCTATATTGACCAAGAGGTTGGCGGCGCTCGTGGATGCTATTAAGCCAAAAAAAAACAGGAGTGATAAATATCTCTCCTGTTTTTTTTTCGATATCAGATAAATTAGATGCTTTGTCGCTTTTGGAGACAGGGGCAGGAGAAGGAAATCGACATCTCATCAAAGCCCTTGTAGATAAGTCCTCCTTTATCCAATATCTTTCAGCAAATTAATTTGGCCTTTACTACCAATGATAAGCCAGACAGCTCCCTGGCGTTCACTACATGATAGTTGAACCTTAGTCCCAAAGATCCTCCCGGCTATACGGACTGCCTTCCCTTAGCCAGCCTTTTCCCGTAGTATATCTGAAAGGTCCTTCCAAAGAGTTGATCTGTCGGATATCCTCCTCATCCAACTGGAGTTTGGTCGCTTCAAAATTTTCTATAATCCGAGATTTTTTTACCGATTTAGGAATCACTGCCGTCCCTCTATTGATTCCCCAGCTGATGGCAACCTGGGCGGGAGTTGCCTGGTGCTTGGCTGCTATAGCTTGGATAAGTTCACTGTCCAGCAAGATTGGGAAATCCACTTCTTTATCCGCCACACGATAGGCGGAGCCTAATGGGGCATAGCCGGTAACGTGGATATTATTTTCTCGACAGAAATCGATTAATTTATTCTGCTGTAAAAAGGGATGTAGCTCTACCTGATTCATTTCAGGCTGGAGGCGGGCTGCTGCAAGGATTTCGTTAAGCTTGGATATATTGAAGTTAGAAATCCCTATATGCTTGGCCAACCCGCTATCCACCGCTTTTTCCATGGCGGACCAAGTGCCCGCCAATGGAGCCTCCTCACTGGTCAAAAAGTCCTCTTTTGTCGACGCAAAATCCACTCCCTTCTTCACCGCTACCGGCCAGTGCACTAAATACAGGTCTAAATAATCCAATTGAAGATCTTCCAGCGTCTGCTGTAAGGCGGGCAGAACATGTTCTTCCTCATGGCAATCGTTCCATAGCTTAGAGGTAATCCAGAGCTCCTCGCGCTTCACCCATCCCTCACGGAATGCTTTGGCAAGGGCCTCCCCTATTTCCTTTTCGTTGTTATAGATATGGGCACAATCGATATGGCGGTAACCCACTTTAATGGCTTCCAAAACGGCATCATATGCTTCTTTGGGAGCTGATTTCCAAGTACCCAAGCCTAAGGCAGGCATCTGGTCTTTATTTTTAAAAGTCAGCGGTTTCATGGAGTCTGTTCTTTCAGTTTTACGCCGTCAATAACTTTTTTTTATTGCCCCTCCTCAACATTTTTTCTGCTTCTGAACTTAGAGCCGGTGTTGTTGGCAGTAGTGCTTGGCACCTCCTGTCGTTTTTCTTGGACAGGCTGCACCAGATTTTCCCGCACAGGCTTACTTCCAGCTGTTCCGGCGGCATGGGGCTTGCTCCCTTCTCTTTTGGGATGCTTTTCTCTAGGGCTTGAATGCTTCTTTGACTTGTTTTTCCCGCCAGCACTCCTACTTTGACCAGTAGGATTTTGTCCGTTGGACCTGCCTGCTGAAGATGAAAAAACGGGAGCAGCTCCCAAATGTTCGGGGATAGTAAGCTTGTTGATTTCCATCCCTATGAGCTTTTCAATATTGGAATATTTGAATTTATCCTTTTCGTTGACGAAAGTAATCGCTTCACCGTTGCTATCAGCCCTGGCTGTACGCCCTACCCTATGCACATAATCTTCCGGATCACTGGGTGTGTCATAATTAATAACCAATTCAATCCCCACGACATCGATGCCTCGGGAGATAATATCCGTTCCGACGAGAATCTTCAAGGAACGGTTCTTAAAAGCAGACATGATCTTTTCCCTTTCCACCTGTTCAAGGTCGGAATGAAAGGCCTCTATTTCAAAGTCCTTCCTCAAAACTTTATAGAGCGATTTTACCTTGTCTTTGGTAGAGCAAAAAATAATTACCGCTTCGTATTCCTTTTGGCTTAGGATATGTTTGACCAATGCTTCTTTTTGGTTGTCATACACCATATAGGAGGATTGGGTAATCCCTTTGGCAGTCTTGCCCAAGGCAATGTTGATTTCCTCCGGATTTCTAAGCAATTGCTGGGAGAACTTCCTGATCTTGGGCGGCATAGTAGCCGAGAAGAGGACCGTTTGCCGGTTCTTGGGCAGATAGTTGACAATTTTAAGAATGTCATCGGAAAAGCCCATATCCATCATTCGGTCAGCCTCATCTAGGATAAGATGCTCCAGGGTCTCCAGATTTATTTTTCCTCCTGCCAGAAGCGCAATCAGCCTTCCTGGAGTGGCCACTACTATTTCAGCTCCTTGTTCCAAAGCTTTTTTCTGCTGTTCCCATACAATACCATCCCCTCCCCCATAGATGGGAATGGAGCTGATCCCAAGGAAATAGGCAAAGCCTTGGATTTGCTGGTCGATCTGAACAGCCAACTCCCTGGTCGGCGCCAGGATCAAGGTGTTCAATTGAGAGGAGCCTGTTTTGGCTATTTTATTAAGAATGGGAAGTATAAATGCGGCGGTTTTGCCCGTCCCTGTCTGGGCGGTGGCGATCAGGTCCTTTCCTTCTTGGATCAAAGGAATAGCCTGTTCCTGAATAGGTGTTGGTTTGGTGAAACCCATGGCGTCCAAACCTTCTTGTAAAGATGCCTCAAAGTTAAATTTAACGAAACTCAATATTTTTATTGTTTAGGTGTATATATCTGGATGAGATGCGGGCGGAAATAATTTTTGACAATATTTTAATTTGACTGATAAATAAAACCTCCGACAAAAAAGTCATTCCTAAGCGGGAAAATTACTACAAAGAATACAATAATAATTTTAAAAAAAAAGTTCATTGTCATTCATTTTCATATCCTTGAAGGGAGATCCTGCCCTCAGTGGGACAGGCGTAAAATAAGTTTTCCCCATCTCATGAAAAGATCTTATGATACCGTCTCCCAAGCTTTGCTGTAATGGATCGGCTAAAAGCGCCGCCTCTATTGCACGGAAATTATCGCGCAGAAAAAAAAAACTATCCCTGAAAGTACCCCAAAATAGATTTTGAGTGGTTCGCCGAAAAATTATAAATAATCAATGAATAAATTCTAAATAAAAAATAATATTTCAATATAATGGAATTAATAGATTGTGCACTAAATATACAAAAGGTTGGGTATTGGACGCACCTGATAAAGAAGGTAAATTTCTAAACATTACTCTACTAACCTGTAGCTGAGGCGGCGAAGCACTAGTTGGCCCCAATTTTTACCTGTCAATATCCATGCTCAATCCACTGGTTTCTTGTATCATGCCCACCTTCAACCGACGGAAGTTTATACCGTTGGCCATCCACTACTTTTCCAGACAGGATTACAACAACAAGGAACTCATTGTTATTGATGACGGCACAGACCCCATTTCCGACCTCATCCCCGAAGATCCTGATATTCGGTATTATAGGCTGGATAAAAAGATCAGCTTGGGAGAAAAACTTAATCTCGCCTGTGAGCTTTCAAAGGGCGAAATCATTGCCCATTGGGATGACGATGACTGGTATGACACCTCAAGAATTTCCTATCAAAGCAATTCCCTTCAAAATGGGGAAGTGGACGTTTGTGGAATCAACCACCTGCTTTACCTTAATTTATCCACCAAAGCTGCGTATCAATACATCTACCCTTCTGACCAAAGACCTTGGCTTTTGGGCAGTTCCCTTTGCTACTCCAAAACGGTATGGAAACGAAATCCCTTTGCCCCCGTCAATGTAGGTATGGATGCCCTATTTGTATGGGCTTCTCCGTCCCAGCGGGTAAAAACACTTTCCAATAAAGAAATTGCTGTCCATATGATTCATGAGGACAATATAAGTCCAAAAAAGACAGAGGGAAGCTGGTGGTATAAATATCCGCTAGAGGAAATTCAGAAGATCATGCAGGAGGATTTTCACAGTTATAGCCATGGAAGATTTACCTCTCCTACCTTATCGGTTTTGGAAAAAAACGCCAGTACCTTTTCACGTTCCAAGCCAGTAACACAGACAAAGAATATCTATGCCTGTCTCGTGCATGAAGACGAGGATTGTGTTATCGACTTGGTACGCAACCTTAACTACCACGATCCGGCATCGCGGATCATACTGTATAATGGTGGCGAAAACGACAGGCTTATTTCAGGCAATTTTCCTTATGAAAAGTATGGATGTGAAATCCATCCCAAACCCATTCCTGTGAGGCATGGGTACCTTCATCCTTTTGCCCTGAAAACGATGAAGTTTGCTTTGGAATTGGATTCCTTTGATACCTATACCGTTGTGGATTCCGATCAATTAGCCCTTAGAAAAGGATATTCACAATTTTTGATGAACCACCTCAATTCCCAACCCAAGGTAGGATTGCTTTCCAATAAACCCGAAAAAATCTTGCCTACAGACACCAGTGTCTGGACCGCCTCCCAAGCGTTTAAAGAATACGATCTGTGGAAACCTCTTTTAAAACAATTCCCGGATGGTGAAGAGCAGTTCGTTCATTGGAGTTTCTGGCCGACTACCGTCTTTACCCGAGACGCGATAAAAGATCTTCTTACGCTATTCGAGGAAAACCTCGTGCTCCGGGACATTATGGAGAAAACCAAAATATGGGCAACAGAAGAAATAGTGTTTCCTACTTTGGTCAAATTGCTTGGCTACAACATCGGCCTGAATCCGTGCAGCCCTGATTTTGTGAGTTATAAAAAGTCTTACTCCGTCAATGATCTACAGGCGGCAGAGAAGAATCCGCATGCCTTTTGGATGCATCCTGTCCAACGAGCTTATGACAATCCGATACGCAAGCAGGCGCGCCAAAAGTCCCAACACTATATCGACAGTGGTAAAACTTTAAAACAAACAGAAAATGTGGATTTGTTGAGGATACTTCCCCTGTTGGAGAGAGTAAAAAAAATTGAGGGATGGCTGGACGACCTAGAAGCCGACCTGCTTGTTGCCACCACCCTCAAAGCTTGTTGTTCCCTACCTGCTCCCCAGCATGTGGTAGAAGTCGGCAGTTATCAAGGCAAATCCACGGTGGTATTAGGGAGCGTGACAAAGGCCCTCTTTCCCGAGGCAAAGGTCTTTGCCATAGACCCTCATGAAGGAATGGTGGGGGCCACGGATCAAGGGCTACAACGAGTAGCGCCGACCTTGGAAAAATTTATGGCCAATATCAGTGGAGCAGGATTGGATAATCAGGTGGTATTGATCAAAGACTATTCCTTCCAAGTCCACTGGAAATTGCCCATCGCTTTTCTATTTATAGATGGGCTTCATGACTACCCCAATGTAGCGAGGGATTTTTGGAAGTTTTCCCCCTACGTAGTTCCAGGGGGTTATATTGCCTTTCACGATTATGCCGACTATTATCCGGGAGTGAAGGCTTTGGTTGACGAGATTTTGGGAAACGGAGGATACGCCAAAGTTGCGTTAGCAGAAAGTTTGATGGTGGTCCAGAAAATTCCTTTTGCTGAACAACAATGATTTTTCCAGCACTCGATATCATCCGGCTAGAATTGACCAACGCCGGTATATCTGCTGAATTGGGAAATGTGGGAGAAATATTATCCGACAATACCAATGGCGGGGATGAGAATATATTCATGTCACTCATTAATGTCGAAGAAAATAGGATCTCGCGGGACCCACACAATTACATAAGAAGCGGGACGGATATTATCATGAAGAACCCTGCCGTCCATCTGTACCTTACTGTATTGTTTACCGCCTTACGTCCCGTAGGAGGTTATGGACTTGCCTTGCAGAGTCTTCAGCAGGTCATACAATTTTTCCAGAACAAATATGTTTTTGATCATTCCAACACGCCCAATCTGGATCCTTCTATTGAAAAGCTGATCCTCGAAATGGTCAACCTTAACCTCGAACAACTCCAGCAAGTATGGTCTGTTTTAGGAGGTAAATACCATCCTTCAGTAGTCTATCGAATGCGTATGATCACCATTGACAGCGTATTCGACCAATCGGGAAGCCTGATACAGGAAATTGAAATACGCCATCGAAAATTATAATCCAACCGCATCAATGGATGTAATCCAATTATTGTACGAACGTCTCTTTACTATTAGGTTTCTCCACCTTGGCTACGGTACGCCTGCATCAAATTCCATTTCCGGGGCATTGAATTTTGCTCCGGATTCCCGTACGAAAAGGCTGTTTAGGGATTACCAAATGGCTTATAAGGTTTTTGACAATGTCCTTGTTTGCTTTATCAGGAGCAGATTTCTTCCCCCATCAGACGCCAATTCAAAGGCGCCTTACGTTCCGTTTTTGGGGGAAATCCAAATCCGGTTCCTGATGCAGGCAAACCAGGAATTTTTATCCAGGACAGCGATAGTGGCCCACAACTCAAGCTTAGTATACCATTTTTCCAATAGAATCGACAACAGGGTGGGAGCTGATCTGTTTGCTTCAAGGATAATAGAAGCCTATAGCGCGGGTAATGACTATGCCTCAGGAACCATTGTAAGGCAGGGAGCGGAGTTATTCCAAACGTTGCGACCCATTTCTGGAAGTCAGAATATCCCCATCAATGACTCCAATTTTTGGCAGGAAGTCCTTCCCGTGGAACCGCTAGTCAATAATGCGGATATACAGGATGCTGATTTCCCGAAATTGGAGAGCCCCTGTTTGGGAGTGATTGACATTTTCAGTAGTGGTACCTCCAATACGGCGTATGATCTTTTTGAATCAGGCCCGGAAGGCCAATTAAGAAGCCCGATATATCATCTAAGATTTAAAAGTAGAATATAAACTTCAATTATTTAAACACGAAAACATGTCACAAATAAATGAAAGTGCTATTAGAACCCCAGGGGTTTACACCACAGAAATTCCGACACTTCCGCCTTCAGTTGCCCAGGTGTCTTCAGCGATTCCCGTGTTTATAGGTTATACCCAATTGGCCCAAGATGAAGTCGGCGCTTCCCTGAATATGGTACCTACCAAGATCTTTTCGCTGAAGGATTACGAATCTTATTTTGGTTTTGCAGACAATGAGACGGGGATTGTCGTGAACATCACCGCCGCAACGGCCACAGGGACGACTATAGGAAATGCGACCATTTCCAACCCATCCGTGCACAACATGTATTACAGTCTTCGCCTATACTTTGACAATGGCGGTGGCCCCTGTTACATTATTTCGGTAGGCAATACCCCTTCACCGCTTGATCCAGATGACTATATCGCAGGATTAAATGTCCTATCGGCATCAGATGAACCCACTATCATTGTCTTTCCTGAAGGACAGTCACTGGCAGAAGCAGCTTATTACAATACCGTGATAAGTCAAGCTATTGAACAATGCAGGGTATTGCAGGACAGGTTTACTTTGGTGGATGTCCACCACTCCCTGCCCGTGGCCCTCGGCTCCCCTATCGAAGCCTCACCCGTAAACACCACCAATACGATTGCCCGTTTCCGAACTGAATTCACCAGAAACAACGACCTCAATTACGCGGCAGCTTATTATCCCAATTTAAAAACAACGCTTGACTATTCATATCTTGCTTCAGACGTTAGCATCAACGTCACTACAGACGGAATAGCAGAAGCCACGGCCACGCTCGACACCTTTCAATCCTCCCGAACCTCTATTTATAATCTGGCACTTGATAGAATTAGAGCCCAACTAAGCCCCACCTTACCCCCATCGCCTGCCATTGCCGGCATTTATGCAAAGGTTGACGGCTCCAGAGGCGTATGGAAGGCTCCAGCGAATGTCTCCATCAATTCCATTTATGGCGTGACAGACTTCATAACAGACGCCGAACAGGACACCATGAACATTGATCCCGATACGGGAAAATCAGTGAACGCCATACGGCCATTTACCGGTAAAGGGATCTTGGTGTGGGGCGCCAGAACGCTGGAGGGCAACAGTAACGAATGGAAGTACATATCCGTTCGAAGGTTCTTTATTATGGTTGAAGAATCCGCAAAAAAAGCCACTTTCCCGTTTGTTTTTGAAGCCAATGATGCGAAAACCTGGATTAAAATCCGGGCGATGCTGGAAAACTATCTGACGCTCTTATGGAGGCAGGGCGCCTTGGCTGGGGCAAAACCCGAACATGCTTTCTTTGTCAGATGTGGGCTGGGGCAGACAATGACCGCCCAGGATATTCTCGAAGGAAGGCTTGTTGTGGAAATAGGAATGGCCGCAGTCCGGCCCGCAGAATTCATCATCCTCAGGTTTTCCCACAAATTACAGGAATCCTGACACAATTTATGTCTTCAGTTCATCAATTAATTAAACCAAAAGATCATGGCAGAATATCCTCTTCCTAAATTTCACTTCCAGGTAGAATGGGGTGGTGTAAAAGTCGGCTTCACGGAAGTTACTGGACTTGATATCACCTCTGAAGTAATAGAATACCGCGACGGGGCGAGCCCTGAGTATTCAACCGTCAAAATGCCCGGACAACGCAAATTCTCTAATGTCACCTTGAAACGGGGGACATTCGCCAATGACAACCAGTTTTATGAGTGGTTCAATACCGTAAGCCTCAACACCATAGAAAGGAGAGATCTTATAATCTCTCTGCTGAACGAAAATCACGAACCTGTGGTCGTCTGGAAAGTGAAAAATGCCTGGCCAACAAAAATTACTCCAACAGATTTAAAATCGGAGGGAAATGAGGTGGCTTTGGAAAGCGTAGAATTGGTGCACGAAGGGCTGACGATACAAAATGGCGGATAAAATATGGATCTCAATTATCCCCAAGTAGGATTCCATTTTTTGGTGGTATTCGAGTTATTTCCCCAACTGCCCAATGACTTAAGATTTCAGGAGGTATCAGGGCTCACGGTCAGTATGGAGACTGAGGCAATTAAAGAAGGTGGGGAGAACCGTTTCGTGCACCAGTTGCCGGTACGGTCAGGCTACAATGAACTTGTTTTGAAAAGGGGAAAGTTTCTGGGTTCTGGAATATTGCATTGGTGCAAAAATGCCATCGAGAATTTTGAATTCAAACCCACCAATATTATGATCTCCCTGCTAAATGACGATCACTTGCCCTTGTACAATTGGTATGTCATCAACGCGATCCCTAAAAAGCTGGAAATATCAGGATTCAATGCCCAGAACAGTGAGGTGGTCATAGAAACGATGACATTGAGCTACCAATACTTTAAATATTATGATCCTGCAAGTGCCGCCATGGATCTAGCAGGATCTCTTACGGCATCTGCCAACATTAATATAGGATTCTAGCCCCACTAACTATGCCGATAGAAATAAAGGAACTGCACATCAAAGCCGTCGTCCAGGATGGCGACAAAAAAAACAACCATTCCGGCACCGCGGTTAACCCCTATCCCATCAACACGATCGTGGCAGAATGTGTGGAGCAGGTACTGAATATTCTTCGAGAAAAGCAAGAAAGATAAATGTCCGCAGAACTTAAAAAATTACGTATTAAAGCCATAGAAAACGGTCAGGCCACTACCAATCCCGACCTTATCTACGATGCCTTGGTGAATCCCGAGACTTATACGATCAACCATTTGGTGGAATACAATCCAGATCCTCCCCCGTCCGGCAACACCGGGAAAGAGCAGCAGTTCGTAAGAACCTTACCCCCTACCCTGCAATTCGACTTTTTGTTTGACAGTACCGGCGTAATCCCAAGACCCTTAAGTGGCCTCGCTGGGGCATTGAGCAATGTACCCATTGCTGGTGCTGTCGCTGGGGCGCTATCCAACGATGAGAAATATGATATTTTAAAGGACATTGAAAAATTCAAGCATATTGTCTATGAGTATGAAGGAACCGGACATTCTCCTAGACAGGTGCAGTTATTATGGGGTACCTTGCTGTTTGAGGGGGTATTGACAAGTTTGAATTTCAATTTTAAATTGTTCCAGCCGGATGGCACCCCCATCCGCGTGGTTGCTACGGCGACCTTTAACGGCACTATTGAGGATGATCTCAGGGTTGCTAAGGAAAAAAGCAGTTCCCCCGATCTTACCCATATCCGAAAGGTGAAGGAAGGGGATAAACTTCCTTTGATGGCTTTTCGGATTTATGGCGACTCCTCCTATTATCTCGAAGTGGCCAGAGTCAACAACCTCACCAATTTCAGAAACCTGCGGGTCGGAGATGAGCTTTTTTTTCCACCACTTGAAAAAACCAAATAATGCCCAATAGCAGAACATTGCCCACCCATAAAAAATCCGGCTTGGTCACCTTCACCATCCTTATCGATGGAGAAGCCTTATCCAAGCGGTTTGGGGTGACTTCGATAACCGTCAGCAAAGAGGTTAACCGAATCCCAGTGGCGCAAGTGACTATTCAGGATGGCAATGCTTCCAAAGAGGATTTTGAAGCAAGCAATGAAACCCTGTTTTCTCCGGGAAAGGAAATAGAAGTACTCGCAGGTTATCAATCCGATGAGTCATCCATTTTTAAAGGGATCATCTTGAAATTTTCTATTAAAATTAAACGAAACGGAGCCTCCATGTTGATGTTAGAATGCAGAGATATCGCGGTCAAACTCACCATAGGATTTAAAAACAAGTACTTCCTTGACAAAACAGACAGCGATGTAATCATGGAAATTATTGATGGTTACGGCATGACCAATGAAGTGGAAGCCACTTCCGTACAACACCAAGGTCTAGTTCAATTTTATGCCACGGATTGGGATTTTATGTTGAGCAGAATTGAAGCCAATGGAAAAATCTGTTTGGTGGACGACGGTACTATTACGGTCAAAGAACCTTCTTTGGACGCAGAACCTTCTCTGGACCTATTGTTTGGGGCTACTATACTGGATTTTGACGCCAGTATTGACGCAAGAGACCAATACCAGGCCGTAAAAGCATTCGCCTGGGATCCCGCAAACCAGGAAATCCTTGAGGTAGATGGATCGGATCCGGCTCTTACAGGCAATGGAAACCTCAATCCTTCGGACCTGGCGGGAGTCATCGGCCTGGAGCATTTAAACCTCAGCCATTCCGGAATGCTGGCCCAAGAGGAGCTTCAAGCATGGGCGGACGCCCTTTACCTTCGGTCCCAATTGGCCAAGACAAGAGGGAGAGTAGCTTTTTACGGATATGCAGAATTGAAACCGGGCAACCTCATCTTATTGCAGGGATTGGGAGAGAGAATAAATGGAAAAGTTTTCGTTTCAGGTGTCCGACACGAAATCAGCAACGGTACATGGAGAACTGATGCCCAATTTGGTTTGGCCCCTGAATGGCTCTCCCAAAAACAAGCCATCCATCAGAGGCCTGCATCAGGGCTGTTGCCAGCGGTGCAGGGGCTACAGATAGGAATAGTCATTCAGCTTCAGGATGATCCGGACGGAGAAGACAGGATTTTGGTTAAAATCCCCATTGTCAGCAAGGAAGAATCCGGTGTATGGGCGAGGATTGCCTGCCTTGATGCAGGTAGCAACAGGGGAAGTGTATTTCGCCCTGAAATTGGCGACGAAGTGGTTCTTGGCTTTCTCAACAACGACCCTAGAGATGCTATTGTTTTAGGGGGATTGAACAGCAGCAGCAAACCCTCTCCCATCCCTGGAACAGACGAAAATCATGAAAAAGGCTATGTTTCGAGAAGTGAAATGAAATTGGTTTTCAATGACGATAAAAAGTCAATCCAACTTGAAACACCTGCTGGGAAAATACTCTCCCTAGATGAAGATGGGGGAAGTATTAAACTCGAAGACGAAAACGGGAACCGTATCCTCATGAATGAAGACGGCATTACCATAGAAAGCAAAAAGAAGATCATCCTCAAAACGATGGATGATGTCGGGATTGAGGGAAAAAACATCAACAATAAAGCACAGGCCAATTTTAAGGCTGAGGGAACCGCGGGCATAGAACTTACCAGTAGTGCCATAGCGAAATTAAAAGGTTCATTAGTGCAGATCAACTAACTAATCAGACAACTATGTTACCGGCAGCCAGGGTTTCAGATATGCATGTATGTCCGATGGTAACAGGTACCGTTCCGCATGTGGGAGGGCCTGTTCTACCACCAGGATGTGCGACCGTTCTCATAGAAGGCCTTCCTGCTGCATGCGTGGGCGACATGGCTACCTGTACCGGCCCCCCAGATTCTATCGTCAAAGGTTCGACCACGGTGCAGATAGGCGGCAAATTTGCCGCCAGGTTGGGGGATTCTACAGCACATGGGGGAACCATAATTCTTGGTAGTTTCACCGTGTTAATCGGTTAACCAATGGAACCTGAAAATTCTTTTTTAGGCAAAGGCTGGAGTTTTCCACCCTCTTTCGATCCTATCAATAGACAGGTGGAAATGCTATCCGGGGAAAAGGATATCAAGAACAGTTTGGAGATCTTGCTCGCCACTCGGCTAGGAGAGCGAGTGATGCAACCCTTATTTGGTTGCAATCTCGACGATATGGTGTTTGAGAATCTCGACACAACCCTAATTACGGAAATAAAAAATAAGGTAGAGACAAGCATCCTCTACTTTGAGCCAAGGATCAACCTGACAAATATTGAAGTGATTTCTCAAGCTGAATCTTATAATAGGGTTCTTATATCCATAGATTATTCAGTCAGGGCTACAAATAGTCGCTCCAATTTGGTTTTTCCTTTCTATCTATTAGAGAAATAAAAATGAAGGAACTGGATCGAATTCTGGAGTTTCTTAGAAGTTCCGATGGAGTGAACCAATTGCAACGAGCCATTCCGGCCCAAAATCCTCATTCCATAAGGGTAGACGAACGCCAACAAACTGATATTATCAATTTTTTAAAAGAATTATCAGGGCAAATCCAATTTTTTAACCGCCATAACCAACAACAAGGTAATTGGTCCCCTTTTTTCGACAACCTTGATCAGGCCAGTTCCATCTATGCAAAAGCTGCGAGTAATGCAAACTTACCTGCTATTTACGAGAATGGGATAGGCGGTGTTGATGCCAGTTTAAAAGGTTTAACCAATGACTTATTACCCGATCAGGACGGAATTAAATTGGTGTCGGGTGACCTTCTGTTGGTTTGGAAGCAGAACAACCCAGTCGAAAATGGAGTTTACATCTTGACACAGGGGAATACTTCGATGCCGTTTGTATTGACACGCGCTTACCAAGCTTCGCACTCCACAGACTTCAACAGGCAAATTGTTGAGATTTCGGGCGGGATTCTTCATTCTCGACGACTGTTTGTGCAGGAGGGTAATTCTCCGGTTATCGGAAGCAGTGATATTGTATACCACAGAGGCGCTCAATCTCGAGATGACTGGCCTCCACATCAGGCGCTCCTATTGACTTTTCTGCACCTGTTTGGCTATTTGCAACAGGACATTAACCAACTGACAGCGAGACACCTCTCCTATTACTATGAAAGGGTGCTGCAAATTCAAAAAAAGAAGGCTGCTCCGGATAAAGTGCACACCATATTTGAACTTAATAAAAATGCCGCCCCCGTACTTCTGCCCTCAGGAACTTTACTGGATGCAGGAAAAACACCCGATGGAAAGTTGAAGAGAACGTATGCGTTAGACAATGAAATTTATGTAAACCATGCTTCAGTTCAGACACTAAAATCAAGCTATACAGAGGTATCTGCATCAGGAAAAAAGATTATTTTTAAAGCCGAAGACACCACCGAAATAAAAACTGATTCCAAACCTGGCTTTCGCCCTTTTGGGATGGGGCAATTGAATCTTACCCCAGAAACCAAAAACATGACTGAAGCCAAGATCGGTTTCGCCATTGCCTCGCCTAATTTCTTGCTGTCCGAGGGAGAAAGAAAGCTGATCGTTACACTCAACCTACAAGCCAGTCCTTCAGCTCCCCCTCCACATGCCTACGAAATTTCCGTGACAGGCGCCAACGGTTGGATCTATCCGTCCTTTAGCGTTAAAGACAACTCGTCGTCTAAACTGGTTTTTGAAGTGGATATTCCCACTTCATCGGATCCTTTGGTGGCTTATGATGAGCTTCTTCACGGCCCTGGCTTCGTTACCTCTTTTCCTATTTTCCGATGTCAAATACTACCCTATTCATTTCAAATGGAATCACTGGCTACTTTTACCATTGGAAGTGTTAATATCCAGGTGGAGGCTTTGGGCGTATCGGATTTGATTTTACAAAATGACCAAGCTGTGCAGGATCCAGGCAATCCTGCTTTACCTTTCGGCAACCAGCCTCTCCTTCAATCCAATTTCTATATCGGAAGTTCTGAGGTATTTAAAAAATCCGTAAAGAGCATTTCACTTAATCTTGAATGGCAAGATCCTCCGGAAAATTTCGCTGACTATTACCGAAGTTATTTTGAAGCAGAAGTGGAGGGTTTTGGGAACAATATTTTTACCACGGACTTGTACCTTTTGGCAGGCAGAAAATGGCTCACCCGCCTGCTCTTCGCTCAGAGTCTCTTCAATCCGGGAGGAAACGCCCTAATCAGAAAATTCGAGGTTGTCCCTGCCGTAATGACGGATAAGTTAAACAATTCAGGATACAAGAGAAATCCGGAGATGGAAACATTTACGGAATACACCGGCGATTTGTCCACAGGCTTCATTAAGCTGGTTCTGACCGGACCGACACGGGCGAATCTGGGCAACTTACCTTCGTATGCGCCATTCGAAGCCTTCGGTCATAAATCTTTTACAAAGGTTTATACCAAACAAGCCATCGCTTTAAGCCAGTTTACTCCCCCTGGAACGCCTCCCGCCCTTCCCAATGAACCTTACACACCAACCCTGAAATCAGTTTCCTTGGATTATACAGCGGGAGATTCCTTTGACCCCTCAAACCCTAATGGCGTTGAACAGTTTTTTTCCCTCGACATTTTCGGCATACTGGAGCTCGGGAAATACGGTACTGCACGGATTATACCCAAAGTACCTAGTAACGGCGCATTATACATTGGGATCAAAAATGCCGCCCCGCCCCAATTGTTGTCCTTCCTTTTCCAAATATCAGACGGAAGCGCCCCTGGAGACACTTTGTTACGTTCTCAGGATCTAAAATGGAGTTATATGACCCAAGACCAATGGAAGCCAATTGCTGCCGGAGACATAGTGGAAGAAAGTACCGGTGGCTTACAGCAGTCTGGAATAATCCGTCTAAACCTTGGGGCAAATGCCACTTTGTACAATATAGGCACCAACCTGAACCAGCATTGGCTCCGTTTGCTCGTCGATGAGCATGCAGATGGCTCGGGCAATCTAGAAGCCATTCATTTGCAGGCTACTTCTTCGACCCTGGTCCACCAAGATATCGAAGAGCGCTCTTTCATTGAACATTTGAATAGGCCATTACCACCGAACAGCATCAGCAAGCTGGTTAACAAAATCTCCGGAATTAAAAAAATCAATCAGCCATATGGATCTGTTAAAGGCATAGCCCCCGAAACTGACCGTGCTTATTATCAAAGGGTAAGTGAAAGGTTACGTCATAGAAACAAAACGGTTATTCCTTGGGACTACGAGCGAATGGTCTTGGAAAAATTTCCCCAAGTCTTTAAAGTTAAGTGCCTTTCACATTCCGATCCCAACAACGGCCTTGTACCTGGCCACATAAAACTGGTCATAGTGCCAGATTTTAGAAAGCTTGTCGGAGGAGAACCACTACAGCCCAAGTGCAATGCCTCCTTATTAAGAGAGATTTCTGACTCGATTGTGCAGAATTCATCCTCCCCGTTCGTAAGCCTTATGGCAAGCAATCCAGCCTATGAAACTCTACTGGTGGATAGTAAAGTATCCTTTAGAGAAGGATTTGATCCGGGATATTATTCAGCAAAGTTGGAAGAGGAAATAAAGCAATTTTTGAGTGCTTGGGCTTACGACGAGGGAAAAGACATCACTTTCGGAGGCAAAATTTACCGGAATGAGTTGTTGGCCTTCGTGGAGGGGCGCCACTATGTAGACTATGTGGTTGATTTTAAAGTTTATCACCGTTATAAAGGCCAAAGTATCGAAGGAATATCTAAAATGGCGGTGAGTGAAGATTTCATTGTTAATCTGACCCCTAAACCAACCATCGGTGTGGCCGAGGCCAAAATTGGTGGAGACTTCATTGTGGGTCAGCCGGTAGAAGTCGCCAAAGCATCCCGGGCGGATTCCATTCTGGTATCCAACAGCACCCATCGTATCAGGGCGATTCAAAATGATGATTTTTTGTGCAGTGGGCATAAAAAAATGGGCATTGGCCAAATGATCGTCAAGGTTAATTTTATCATACAGTAGTACCTATTTATTCTTAAATCATTTAACGCTATGGCTGCAAGAAGTAGAAATTATCTAAAGGGGCAATTTGAAGACGGTGACAGTCCTGATGGAGAGGATTTTTCCGACGTAATGGATTCATTCATTAACATTATTGATGATGGGATCCAGCTCGATGGCAACGGCAACTTGATGGTCCCCAACGGAATCACTTTGGGCGAACCTGCCAACGGAACCTCCGGCACGCTGCGTTTCAACAGCGTGTCCGGTGGAATTGAAATCTCTGACGGCACCAACTGGAACCCGGTTGTGTCAGGTGGCGGCGGGGCTTTCTCTCCGGTGGGCGACCAGGGGGATATAGCCTTTGGAGGGGGACGGGTGGGCATCGGTACCTTTGAAACAGCACCGGTATACCGTTTGGAAATTAACCTTGGACCAAATACCGGAACCGATGAACAGGCGCGTCTTGGAAATGCGGTAATTAGCAATGGCCAGGGTGCTTCTGCAGCCTATGCCCAATTTAGCCACCGGTCCCAAAGCACAGGGAACGATAATTTCGCATTGAGACAAGGCCAGGCCGGTGACGTAAACCTAAATGCCCCTTCCAATCAACCGATCAGTATTTCACACGGGCGCACCCAATCCAGGCTATTTATTGCAGGGGATGGCCGGGTTATCATCGGAAACAACGGGCCGGTACAGGCGGCCACAGAGTTATTTCAAGTCAACGGAACGGCGGGAAAAAACACCGGTGGTGCGGTTTGGTCTGTCATTTCTGATGAACGGCTGAAGAAGGACATCAAACCCTTTGAGGACGGTCTGGAAAAACTGATGAATGTAAAACCGGTAACTTTCCATTATAATGGCTTAAACAATACCAACCCTGAAGAGGAGGAAGTGGGCGTTATTGCCCAGGAAATAGAAAAGGTGTTTCCTTACATGGTTACCAAAAGAAACGAATCAGGTGAGATAAAGGACCTTCCGGAGAACCTGCTTTCCTTCAACGGCAATGCCCTAACCTATGTCATGGTTAATTCCATTAAGGAGTTGGCAACCAGGGTGAAAGACTTAGAGCAGGAAATAGAAAACCTAAAGGGCACTAAGTAATAGTAGAGACGGAACGATAAGCATATGGATAGCCCCATTCGGATACCTAACACCAGACCTACCTACAAAAGCCAGGATTATGCCTTCTTAAGAGAGGAAGGCTTGAAGATTGTCAGGGAAATCGCTGGGACAACGTGGACGGATCACAATATACATGATCCCGGTATCACCTTGCTAGAAGCGATGTGTTATTCTTTGACGGAAGTAGGCTTGCGTATGGGAATGGATATGGCGGACCTCCTTACGAGTGGTGAAGAATTTGCTCCCCAAGAGTTTTTCACCGCTTCCCACGTGCTTCCTGTATCGCCAGTAACTACAATTGACTTTCAAAAGGTGTTGCTGGACCATCCCTTGGTGAGAAACGGCTGGGTCAGCAAAATTCCTCGTCTCCCCAACGGCCAGTTGAATGTGTTGCTTGAATTTTCCGATGATGCTTTGAATACCAATATCTTTTCCCTACTGATATCCCCTCCCGGCCTGGGTTCAACCTATAGGGTAGATTTGGCCTTCCCCTACTGGGACGACCCTGACGTGCGCTCATTTCAGGAGAATGTGGAAATACTCAACGCTTCGTTCAGCCACAGCTGGCAGCCACTCAAAAGTGGCAACGCCCAATTTGCAAGCATTACCCTTGATTACCAACCCATCACAGGCCCCGCAGATAGCCTTGAATTATGGCTCGTATTACAGGTGACATCCCCCCTTGAAAATGTATTGGTGGAATTGCCAGAAATTTTGCAGGAGGTAGAAAATGTATTGTTGACAGCACCAAACGAAAATATTCTCAAGGCTTACAATAATCGGATCATCAATGCCCATGTCGCCATGCGTTCCGTCCAAGCGTATATTCGGGATTACAGAAATTTATGTGAGGACTTTACAGAATTCAAAGCGGTACGTCTCCAAGAAATAGCATTTTCGGCAATTTTAGAGATTTCCTCCGGAGTGGATGTGGAAGCCCTATTGGCTAACATCTTCTTCGCTGTGGACCAGCACCTGTCGCCGCCGATAACTGTAAATAGCCTAGGAAGCCTACAGGGGAAAAGTATGGACCCCACTTCAATCTATGAGGGCCCGCTCTTAGCAGAAGGATTTCTACAAACTGAAGAGCTCCTTTCCCATCAGGCGCTCTCCAAAATATACACCTCAGACATCCTAAGACTGATTTTTCAACAAAGAAATTCTGATCGAACAGACGTGTTAAACCGGGAAAACACCACAAACCGCAAGATCATTGCTTTGCGGAACCTCAGCCTTTCGAACTGGCTGGACAACCATGCCATTACGAAAGGAGCAAAAGACTGTCTCCAGCTCGTGGATAGTAGACGTCATGTCCCTAGATTAAGTACGGCCAAATGTCAAATAGACATCATCAGAAATGGAGTGAAAATAAATTACGACTTTGCCAGGGCCGTGGAAATATTTGAAGGTTATAAAGAGAAACAAGCCCAAAGTTTGATGCCTGGATCGGAGGATTTGCCTCTTCCCGAGGGAAACACCTTGCCGCTTAGGGACTACTATCCCCTGCAAAATGAGTTGCCTGGGGTGTTTGGTGTCGGTGAATATGGTTTGTCCGCCCATGCATTGCCTGAGCGCAAAGCATTGGCAAAACAACTGAAAGGTTACCTCTTTTTTTATGAACAACTACTCGCAGGACAATTTTCCCAGTTATCTCAGCTAAATGCTGTTTTTTCTGCTGATCCTGAATTACATACCACGGTTTTTCACCAAACCCTTTATCACCTTCCCATGGCCTCCGACTTATTCGGATACGAAAATCACTCCCCCGGCTGGGAAAACTTTCAGGCGGATGAGGGAAATTCTTATGTGGAGAGTTTGACATCCGCCGAGCCCCGGGAAAAGTTTTTGGACAGACGTAACCGTCTTTTGGACCATCTTATTGCCAGATTGGGCGAAGACATGCAAGAATATGCTGAAATGGTGGTTCAAGAATTCATGAGAATTCCTGGTGCCGTAGAGATGGACCTTGACCATTTATTTCATGTGCAGCAGGAAAAGTATTTGGATGCCATGGAATTTTTGGTAAAAAATAAAGCTGCTTTTTATTACGATTTGCCTTTGTTGAACCGTGATCGGTATCAGGCTTACGGAAACCTGCTATGGCGGCTGGAGGCGGCGATCAATCTTCAGGAAAGTCCTTTAGGTTACAATTGGCAAATTTTGGATTATAACCAAGTCCCCATTTTGGAAGGCTTGAACGTATTTTCTTCACGCATCGATGCAGAACAAAATGCGGCGTTCTCGTTGAAATTGGCCACCTCAGCTGCCAATTACGAAATTTCCCCGGCAGCCGGGTTTTTTTTTCTCATTCTTCGCCAAACGCCGGACGGAGTGCCCTTGGCTAGAAGTGTACAGTCGACTAATTCTGAAGCTTTGGCGGAATCCCTGCGGGATCTCCTAAGCCAATCGATGATACAAAAATGGTTGGAATTTACATTAATTCCCCTAGAAAGAAGACTATACCATTTTTTGGGATTGAGAACGAGACAGCGGAGACTTCTTGTGATACCCTTGAATGAGTATTTCGAGATTTTTGATGAGGTTGATGCCGATCCATTGGCGGAAAAACGCTTCCGCCTTCGGGAATTACCAGGGGCTGCCGGTGATATTCTACTGCAAAGTGCGGCTAATTACGAGGGGCTGGACGACTTGGCGGCAACTGAAAATGCCCTAAGAGGAATTGAAACGCTTCTTGATGCAGGCACAAAAGCTGAAAACTATATTTTAGAGGAAAATTCACCCAGTCAATTTCAGGTTGCGCTTCAATCTGCCGAGGGAGACACGCTTGCCCGTTCGGTTTCGGTTTTTCCTGACTTGAGAGCAGCCCAGCAAGAAATAGTCCGGGTGAAAGATCATTTGTATAGATACTATGGAAGAGAGGGATTTTATTTAATAGAAAATTTTTTATTGGCTCCTAAAGATGCGTCAGCTCCCGGCCTTGATCTAACAGAATCCACCTTGGAACCATATTCCTTTCAGCTGGGCTTTATATTTCCCTCAGGGTATAGTCGTGATTTCTCCGATCCCACTTCGGTTCGCCAGGCCGACCAGCCTTCACGGTTTAGGGGAGAGGAATTTAGACGCTATGCAGAAAGAACAATTCGAAAAGCCTGTCCGGCCCATATCCTAGCTAGAATCCGCTGGGTGGATACAATGAGGAGAGGGACAGTAATTTCTGGTGATGTTCCTTGCTTTGATTTATTCGAGCAACGATACAGGGCTTGGTTAGCCGTCTATTTGAGCGATAGCCCAGATGCTGCGACATTGGAAACCTTACGGGTAAATCTGGTGACTTGTTTGAACGCAATTTATCAGGAAACCATTTAGATGGCAAAAGAACATTTCCACACCATCCATAAGCAGGTGATAGAGATCACCACGGATAGTGCGATGGACGCCAAGGAGATTGAGGACCGCTACAAAGAACTGGTCTTACAAATCAACTCTCGCTCATTTGAAGATTGCTTTGATGATCTTGTTGAGCCGCATCAACACCTTTTTATTGAAAGGATGGAGATCGATCTGGGAAAAATGAACAAAAAATTCCTTTTCAATTCATTTGGCACCCATTTAGGCCAGGCCCTTAGAACTGCATTGCTAGAAAAACTTGCCAAAGAATCTTTAGAGGCTAAGGACTTAAATAGGCGCCCAGTAAAGCTCCACAACTCACAGCCAAGGGGGTTAATAAGTCAGCCTTCGGGTGCCCCGGCCCCTCCATCTGAGCCCTTTGAAGTGTTTTTGTTTTTCCTCGAAAAAGGACGCCTACCTTCTTGGGTTCCCTATGGCTATAGATTGGGAGAAGAATGGGTGGAGGGGGTAACGGACGCACAGTTTGACTCCTTAAGAAAACTGGCTTATAGGTCGGAACGGGCCATGCTACGCCTGGTATCCACCTTCTCTGTCCGGTTTATCATCATCCTCCTGGAGCGCTTCGAACCTATAACCCATGTTGTCGAATATTGGAACTGGATTGATGCAAACCTGCTGTCAGATGATCCACATAAGCTTTTGTTTAAAAAAAACTATTGGTTCCTCGTACTCTCAATTTGCATAGCCCATTTGCCAGGGGAAATGAGTAAGGTCGCGGAGGGGGAAATTCTGCTCAAAGCATTCCAAATACTCCCGAGGCCACTATTGATTTCCCTAACGAAAGTGATGAATGAAAAAACTGTTCCAGATACCCTTCAAGAACCCTTGAGAAGGAGTTTAGATCTGCTTCTTTCCGAAACTAAACCTCAAGCAGAAAAATACAACCCTAACGCTCCCTCTCCATTCGAAGAAAAAGCCGCTACCCAAAACAACGCTATAGGTTCTGACCCGGCGGCTACTACTGACCCACTGGTACGGAAAAAATCACTGAAAAGAAAAGCTCAGGCCATACAGGACGAAATTTCTGGAAGTGTGGATCCACTGTGGGTAAATAACGCGGGATTGGTGCTTTTATCTCCGTTTCTCAGAGAAGTATTTCAGTCCTGCAGACTTTTGGAAAATGGTGATTTTAAATCCCCTGAAATGATGGCAAGGGCAGTCAATCTGCTGGTTTATTTAGCAAATGGGAATGAAGATTTACCTGAATACGAAAAGCTTTTACCCAAGCTTCTCTGTGGAGTATTGTGGGAAACAGTTCTCCCTGAGGTCGTTCCTATATCCGACACAGAGATGTCAGAGGCAAACGAGCTATTGATAGCGGTGGTCAACCATTGGAAAGCATTACGAAACAGCTCTCCTGAAGCACTTCAGGAGGTATTCATCAGGAGATCCGGTATCCTCATGCCCGGAAATCCCGGTATTCAACTCACTGTAGAACGAAAAACCCAGGATGTCTTATTAAGTCATTTACCATGGGGGTACGCCATGGTAAAGCTTCCATGGATGCCCGAAATATTAATGGTTAAATGGACTTAAAAAACGATAACAAATGAAAACTCCAAGAATTTTATCCTTGATATCTTTGAGAAGTTTAATTTTTCTGCTCTTCATATTGATTTGTTCCCATGGGCTAAAAGCTGCCCCACAAGATGTTGACCTTACGGGGGCTAATCCTAACGTCGCCTACCAATTCCCGACTTTTGGCCTGAATCCCATTCCCAACGGTACGGTCTTCGGGGTGATGAACGCAACGGGAAATGTTTTCTGGGAATTTGCCTCAACACCTCCGGGGGCTATGGGAGTAACTCCTACCACATTCACATTAAATGGAATCACAGTCACGATCCCTAATACCTCGGGAGGAGCGGTTTCCAGCGCCTTGACCGCCACTATTCAAGGCACACCCACTGTTTCGGGCTCCTTTTCTTTTACCGTCACCGTTTCTGATGAGTCGGATCCTGCCGCACGCACCAGAAACAGAGAATATGTCCTGATCGTCAGTCCCGATGCAGATATCGTGATGGTAATGGACCGCTCAGGAAGCATGGGAATCAATACCAGTACGGGCAATACACGCTGGCAGGCACTTAAAGATGCGGCAGCAAATTTCTTATTAATCCTGAGCAACTCGGGAAGAACAAGCGATCGCCTTGGCCTCTCTTACTTTCATAACTCGGTTACCCAGCCTTCGGCTGCCAATTTCCCCACACCCCTAATTGCGGTTGATAACACTATCGCAACGAAGGTGAATGCTGATTTGAACACACAATCCCCCTCAGGAGGCACAGCTATGGGTGCAGGAATGAAGGATGGCCAGAGTAAACTAACGGATGTGTCACGAGCGCGCTTTTTGATTTTATTTACAGATGGTGAACAAAACATCGCCCCGTTGGTCAACGGCAATGGACAGGGGTATTCTGATGGAACACCCATTAATACCACCTATCCAGCAGGCCCGGGAAGCGTTAAGGTATTTACCATAGGAATATCCAATCCCAATGGGCCAGATTTGAATACCCTTCAAAATCTTGCGGGCAATAACAGGGGCAATTATGTGGGAACGGATGATGGATCATTGGATGAAGCTTTTACAGATCAGCTCATTAATGCGCTGAGATCGTTTAGCCCGCAGCTGATTTCCAGAACCTCCACCAACCTTAGCACTGTTGAGGCTTTGACTACGCTTCAGTCTTTCCCTCTAAATAAAAACGTATCCCGCTTACTGCTAAATATTAAAGCTGACCGAAAATTTGAAGTTCCACAACTACTTCAGTTTGCTTCCTCCATTTCTATCGAAAAGGATGGGACTCCCATCCAAGGAGGCGTTGTTCCTTCTTGGGTTGGCAATTATTCCAACACCATTTTACTGACCATACCTTTTAACACCACGAGCACGGGTTCAAGCGCAGCAACGACACCAGAGGGAGATTGGACCATCAAGATCGGGAACACAGGGCAGTTGGACATCAACAAAGTAACAGTAACGTCTATTGCAGATGATCACAGACTGGAATTTGATTATTCCTACGGAACCTCCTCTCCTAGGGTTAATAACTCTTTAAATCCGTCGGTAACGCTGACCTGGTTGAGAGAACCGATCACTGACGCCACGGTTCGGGCCATTATCTTACGTCCAGGGGAAGACTTAGGCGACATCCTTTCAAAGAACCCGTTAACAGTAAAAGTCTCCACAGATCAGGATGCCCCCTCAGCCGGTGTGCAAAAGTACAACCAACTCTACGCAACTGATTCATCGTTTAGAAACAGTCTGGCATACAATGAAAACGTGATCACCTTAAATCACACGACGGACGGAAAATATGAAAACACTTTTAATGGACTAACTGTTTCGGGGAATTACCAGATCGTCTACCAAATATCTGGAAATAACGCCAAAATGGGCTCCTATAAGAGATTCGCCACAGAAAGTATCTTTACCAGTTTTAACGGAATCGACCTTGTCGCTTCCAATGTGTCTGTCAATGTGCTGGACAACTCCTTGGTGATGACCTTAAAACCCGTAGCTACCAACGGCAAGCTGATAGGGCCTGCTTATGGAAAGGGTTTTACCGTCGATAATCCCAATGTGAAAATTGATACTATTGAAGACCATCAAGACGGAAGCTATACGATCACATTTGCGGGAAACACTGACGAAGCTGTCTCCTTTGAACTAATGGGACAGGAAATCTATCATGGGGAACTTGCTGAAATCGGCCAGTCTGATTCCATCATTGACAAAATCCAGGATTGGCTGGAGTCATTGGGGTTACCCGAATGGACTTTATGGCTAATAATACTCCTCCTCCTATTGATATTAATCCTTGGGTTGGCATCTAAAAAGAAATAAACCATGGAGCGTTTAATCCAACAGAAACCTTCCGGGAATGCTATTACTCCCAAACCGGGATTGTTTTTCCCAAAAAAGCATCTTTCACCCTGCGGAATTCAACCTAAGCTCACGATCAATCAACCTAACGATACGTACGAACAGGAGGCAGATACGATGGCAGAAAAGGTGATGCGCATGCCCGAAAGCAGCGTCTCGCGCCAGCCATTTTTCTCTCCCTCAATCCCCTCTCTACAGCGTAAATGCGCCCACTGCGAGGAAGAAGAAAAAAACCTCCAACGCAAAGAAACAAATGGAAAAAAAACGGCATCGAATCAATCCCTGGAAGGTTACGTAAACCATCTGAACGGCACGGGCAGGGTGTTATCCAAGGAGGTGCGTGATTTTTATGAGCCCCGATTTAAATATGATTTTAGCGCAGTAAAAATCCATACAGATGGGGTTGCTGCCAAATCCGCTCAATCCATTAATGCCCTGGCCTACACCTCAGGAAATAATATCGTCTTTAACCAAGGTCAATATTCTCCTGGTTCTGCGACCGGAAAAAGACTGTTGGGACATGAATTGACGCACGTGATACAGCAGGGAAGCAAACCAAATAGGCGTATCCAAAGAGCAGTAAAAGACCAAGAATGCAGTGTTCACGCCTATGACAATTCTAATCCGAAGGATAAGGCTGTAATCCCGGAGACAAGCTGGTTTGACAGCGTCTTTGGTGAGGAAGACAAGAGCGTTTTTGGTGTATCAAGCGTAGATGACTTGGTAGCCAAAACCAATAATTATATTGATGGCAAGGATAACAACTGCAAATGTGTATCAAGACTGGAGGTCAATGGACATGGTACAGATGGCTATCAGAGTGTGGGGAATGGAAACCTATATGTCAACGACAATAAAGCATTGGTCCATGATTCCAAACAGGAGAACATCGATAAGCTAAAGCAGATTAAATTCTGTAGCAAGGGTATGTTATTACTAATGGGATGTCATGTGGGACAGGGGTTAGGAACAACCCTGCTAAAAAGAGTATCCAATGCATTACCGGGTGTTATAATAGGTGGAGCACAGCATTACACATTTGGAACAGGGAAGGGTGTGAAGAAAATTGTTGGTGAGGGAGATGCACTTGACAGTAAAGGAAATGTTAAGGATCCAAGTAAGGGACAATCCTTTTTCAGTTCTCCCTACGTAACTTGGTACCTTACCATCAATGGGAAAGAGTACCAGATCGAAGGAAAAGACAGAACGTCAGCAGATGCACAGGCTAAAATAAAAATAGCGGATAAAATAATCATAAAGACACCCGAAGGTGAAACCATTAATGTAAAATAAAATTTTCGGCTACTATAATCATTATTGTCAACATTCTTTATCGACGGCATGGATCAATTGAAGTCTTATCAACAAATTGTTCAGATGTTAGAAAGGGACGATCATAGCATAACATGGGCTTCTTTTTCTCTCATTTCTTATTTCGATGCAGATAGAAAAATGCACTTTAAGGAAGGTGAAATAACTGATGATTTACTTCTGAAACAATTACAGATGGAGTTGATTTCTTTAAGAAAAAGTGAACATTTGTTTACCAGTACTTCTATAGGAGAATTGAAGGTAATAATTTCTGATAAAATTGACTTTGTTATCAGGCCCGTTTTCCACCAGCGTCTAAATAGATATAAAGATTTGTTGTATATAAATGATGATTTGTTAATTATGACAGATACGATGAGCGATTTTCTTGAAAAATTAAGAAGATAAAAAAACAAGTAGGCAAAACAACATAATAGATAGACTGTACATTTTTAAGAAATCAAGCAGCTGGGGATAGGTCAATTGACTATTTAGTTGCAGTGAGGGAGGAGGATCTGTACAAACCACAGTTTTTTGCACTTGATGCCAGCACCCCATTAATGCATTTTGGGACAGCGCTTTCTAAAGCAAAATTTTAATTAGATTGGTTCACCTATATGGAGTCTTTGGCCAAAAAAAAGGTCCCGCTAAAAACCCCTTCAACAAATCAGGGAAACTTCTTTGGTACAAAAAGCTCCGCACCGTTTTTTGCCCAGCCCACGCCTACGTTGAACCCACATAACCGTCGACTTGAACGGGAAGCAGACGTGGTGAGTGACAGGGTGAAGGAAATGCCAGAAATTGAATCGGTACAAAGGACATTTTTCCGTTCTGCTATCTCCTCGTTACAACGGAAATGCAGCCACTGCGAGGAAGAAGAAAAACGAACACAACCAAACAAAAAAGAGGTTACTGCTAAAGATACGCTGCAAAGCCATGCAGCAAGCTTGAATAAGAACGTAAAACCCCTCTCCGACGATAGGTGGAACTCATACGAACGGCGCTTTGGATATGATTTTAGTCCGGTAAAAGTTCGTTCAGGTGCCACCGCGTTGGCCAAATCTCACAATTCCCCAACTTCTACTTCGGAGAATAAAATTGCATTTTATCGAGGGCAGCCTTTACCAGACACATCCGCTAGTAAAGGAGTGCTGGGCCAAGTATTGAAACACGCGGCACATCGTGGATTGCCCAATGACCCCATACAAAGAGCCTGCGGACCTTCAGGTATAGGTGAGCCCAACCAATGTAGTTCACCATCCCTTCCAGCTCCCGAAAGTCCCCGTTACTTATTTCACCGGAACTGTGACACGTTCATGGGAGACAACCAAATTGATCTTCAAATTGATGCCTCAAATTTCACTGATGGAGATACTATAGAAGTTCACGGATTGGCCAGCGAGGAAGGAGAAGTGGATTATAATTTGAACCTTTCTTGTTCACGTGCGATTCGGGCAAAACAGGTAATACTGGATGAGGCACATGCCAGACACATTCATTTAAATATTATTCTGTATGCCCATGGAGAAGTGGGGGGCGAATACCGTCCCTTAAATAGAAGTATCGCAATAAGGAGATATACGCATGGTATAACAGTGGCTGACCCATCTCCTCAAAGACAGGAACGCCATGAACCTGAGACCTTGCCCGACCGGGATTGTGGTGATATCGATTCCTTTTTCAGGGATGTATTATTAATTGATCCCAACCTTGTTTCTGATTTCCAATCCTGTTTATGCTTTGGTGCGGGGATAGCTGATTTGATTCCCATTCCGGGAGTGGGGACTAACCCAATCTTGGAAGGCGCGGACTGTCTTTGCAACGTCTTTACAGCACTTCAGGAAGTTTATAAACGGGGAACGCCGGATAACAGAGGCAACGGATGTTTTTCGTGGTCAAATTACACGTTGACAGATCTCGGCGCTTTAGCTGCTTTAAGCGGATTAACCTATATAGACTGTTCTTCGCTTCCTATTGGTACAGTCCTTGGCGGTTGGATTGGGGGTATAAGTGGCCTTACGGGAGGAGCTGCAGCAGGCGGGACAGCAGGTTCGGTCGGCGGTCCCCCAGGAGTTGCAGCGGGAGGAACAGTAGGAGCCGTGGGAGGAACAGCAAGCGGAGCAGTAGTCGGTATCGCCATTGCAGATATGATGGTTGATTTAGTCGCTATGGGTTTACAAAATTACATAACCCAAGGCACCGTATTGCCAGTTTCTCAAATGTCAGCATGCGGAAGACTCTGGTCACGGCTACGACAATGAAGATCCGTATATTCGGCAGACCCAGTACATCAATTTATCGGGGTACGAGCAACCCCTGAATATTCCCAACAGCAATAGTACTATCAATCACCCTGCCCAAGCAATGACCGCTCGTTTTAGGATGAATTAGCCCTCTTTTACGCGAACAAGATCTTTATGTGCCCCCCTCTAAGGCACACTATAGACAATCTTTACATTTCAATGGAATCTAAAAAACATAGTTTGTCTCCCAAGAAAAACGCACAAGCGATAAGTACACCCTTTTTCCATTTCAAAAACCGGAATAAAAGTAGCAATTTTTTCAAACCTGCCATTCCTTTTGAACCTCACCAAAACGGTGGACCTGATATACAAAAGCAAGCCGGCAGTGCACCGTCAACACCATGCGCTTCATCGGTAGCCATTGGGGCTTTGGCGCCGTTCAACCATAGTAATTTGTCCGCATCACAAAAGGACAACTGGGGAACCTATTTAGGGGTCACCTCTCAAATGAGTGTAGGTCCAGGGACGGACCACAGCGGGCATTGTATGAAAGAAACGTTGACCACCATTTCCAATAACTGTCCCTCCCAAGTATACAACAGAGACGGGAACACAACCTCCCCTTGTACGGGAAACAAATGCCTGGACATCAATCGTTACGGATCGGCAGGAGATTCGGCAACGGGAAGTACGCTAAGCGATGGCCCTACGTCATTTATCGACCTCCACAGAACCCGCTTCCGTACCAGTCTGCTTGAAGGGTCCGGGGTCAGTTCCTGTTCCGTGGTATGCCAGCAAAGTTATTCCTGCGACAGAACGCATCCTGCTACCGGTAATTTTAAGATAACAAGAAACTTCCAGGCGGACACACATACTAAAGCGGATGGTACCACAGTACCCATCACCACTGGAAATGTTAAAAAAGAAGCCGCTGCTACCACGCCCTGATTCAGACATGACCTTACTTTCTTCTTTTTTTCAGTCCCAAAAAACACCGACCCTTTCTAAAGCTACCCCTTTCTTTCAGGCCAAGGCCGTCTGCGACCCAACCTTTAAAATCCCCTCTAATAATCAACGAGGAGCCGGGGAACTTTCCGGCAAAGGCGTACCAAGCACAAAGTCCTTCACTTGGCCCACTCTCCAGAAACCAATCATCCTTCAAAAAAATGCCTTGGATGAAAAACCGCACAACCTAAATCCCATCGGGAGAAGCATGGAAGAAAGTCTAAACGAGTTTTCCGGATCCGGCAGAAAATTAAGTACAAATGAAAGGCGGTTTTTTGAGCCACGTTTTGGTGTTGACTTTTCGGCGGTACAGGTACATACGGATACCCGAGCCAACGAATCAGCCCGGAGCATTAACGCCCTGGCTTATACCCATGGAAATCACGTGGTATTCGGCAATAATCAATATCATCCCGAGACCAAGGAAGGGAAAAAACTAATGGCGCATGAACTGACCCATGTGGTTCAACAAAACACCAGCCGCATCTCTTCCCCTTCAATACAACGCACCGCCTGTAATTTCTTTGTCCATGACAGCACCGAACCCAGTTCGCTCGGTACAGCCTGGAAGTGGTCTGCGCATAGTTTGGCGAAAATTTCCGCCGGGGGATATAGGATACCCTCCGGTGAAAGCATAGAAGAGATGATGTTCCGCATTATCAGTACCTATGCGAATGAAGGCTGTGACTGCATTGAAGAAATTCAATTTTTAAGCCATGGAAGTTCAGGAAATGGGATGTACATCTCAAAAACAGGAGATGAATTCACTGCAGCGGACTTTAACATTCCTGAACTTGAAAAATTTGGAGATGGGCCCAGGGGCACGCCGGCCTATAATGCGTGGTATGATAAACTTACTACTCGTCAACGCCGTCTCGTGCTATTAAGACGATTGATATGCGGTAAAGATGCAGAAATTTATTACCGTTCCTGCCAGGCATTTATGGGGAAATCAGGTCAAGAATTTGCCAAAGCCTCGTCAGATTTTTGGCGTTCAACGGTGATTGGGCATACCAAAGTAATCGCGCTATCCCAGCCAGGAAGGAAAGTCCTAAAGAGCGGCCAGGATCCCTATTGGTCCGAATCGGAAGGAACGGAAGCACCAAGTGCGAAAAAACCTATCGGTATAGGGGCGGATCAAAAACCAAAAAAATAGCAGATCCTCAACGAGCGCCCAAAGACTTTTTAATGGATGCCTGTAAACGGTATACGCAACGAATGCCATCCGACGATAAGCTCTTGCATCTCCTGAATTAATCAAAAGATTATCCGCAACCGATCAACCATTGATAAAATAGATGGATATGCCGGCTCCAAAATCTGCTCTAAATACACAAAATCTGAACCCTGAAAGTGAATTTCGCCAAAAACATAGTCCAGTCCATGCATTTCCTACAGGAGGTTATTAACCGTAGGCTGAAGGATTATTTTCAGAAAGAGGAGGGTGTTCACTTTTCCTATCCCGAGGTAAAGCTGGATGGAGATGATACTCCCCTCAATCATATGCTTCTTAGCCACAATATGAATATTGAGGAATATATTATTCTTTTACTGGGTTTGGCCCCCCATCTTCAACCCAATTTCTTGGATTCGAGCATTCAGGAGTATCTTCCCCAGGGAGGGGATTTTCCTGAAATCGGTGGCGTAAAAGGCACTCACCACCGAACCACGCTTCCTACGGGAGAAACCGCATTGTTTGTCCTGGGTGGAACTGATTTATACAAAAGGATGCAATGCCTGAATTACTTTTCCCCAAACCATTATTTTGCTAAAGAAAACATCTTGCTATTGGCACCTGTCGAGGAAGGCGAGCCAAAAATGAATGGCAAGATAATCCTACAACAAGAGTATGTGGAATTGTTCACTATCGGATCCGTTCCAAAGCCTTCTTTTGGGCCAGATTTTCCCGCAATGCGGGTAAGCACGCAAATGGAATGGGAAGATTTGGTGATCAAACCCAAAACTGCGCAGCAAATCAACGATATCCAGATCTGGTTAAATCACAACAAGGCATTTCTCCAAGACTGGGAAATGGGCAAGAGGACAAAACCTGGTTTCCGTGCTTTGTTTTATGGTCCTTCTGGAACAGGGAAAACATTAACGGCTACCCTACTGGGGAAGCAGTTCGGGAAGGACGTATTCAGAATCGACCTTTCCCAAGTAGTCTCCAAATACATCGGTGAAACCGAGAAAAATCTCGAGAAGGTGTTTAAAAAAGCTGAACACAAGGATTGGATTTTATTCTTTGATGAAGCCGATGCCCTGTTTGGGAAACGTTCCAACGTACAGAATGCCCATGACAAATATGCCAACCAAGAGGTGAGTTACCTGTTGCAACGGGTGGAGGATTTCTCGGGATTGATCATCCTGGCTTCCAACTTCAAAAATAACATTGACCAGGCTTTTATCCGTAGGTTTAATGCCATCATCCATTTTCCCATGCCTAATCCGCTCGAAAGGCTTAAATTATGGGAATCGTCTATTCCTCCTAAGGCGGAATTGGCAGCGGATGTGGACTTATCCCTGATCGCCCAGAAGTTCGAACTCAGTGGCTCTGCAATAACGAATGTAATCCACTACGCCTCGCTCCAAACCATCCATCAAAACAGCAATAAAATTTTGTTCAGGGATATCCAAGAAGGAATCAAAAGGGAATTTGAAAAGGAGGAAAAAGTGTTCAATGGTTGGTGATGGAACGGTTAGGTTAAAATCATAGCAGCCCCCGCCAATAATCAGGAATACGCTCGACCTGAATAGGAATCCCACTGCAGCTATCTTCATAGAACCATTTATGAAATTGCTCCTCCTCAGTAATTCGGTTTTGATACCCCCAATTCTCATCCACATCCCGTTGATTCCAAGCTTGGGCGCTTCGCTGTTTGTGTCGGCTATGGCAGATATCAAAATCCAACCGGTGAAGGTGTAGGAGAAACAGGGAAGGGTCGTACCTTGTCTGACCGTCCACCCTCGCATGAAGGCCACCATGCCAGTGCATCGGTTTGCTGGCCAGCAAAGGTTTGGAATAAGCAGGATTATAGAACCAATGAAAACGCTGATCGAGAACCTTTACACCACTGTTGAAGGCAGGCTCTATTTCTTTCATATGCAAAATTTCATAACCCTTACAGTTTACAAATTCAGCATCAAAGGCATCCATATAGTCGCCTAAAGTCCCCGTCCGTGGATCCGGGACAACGATTTCATCCACATCCGTACAGAGTACCAGCTCATACGTCTTAAGTAAGTCATGTTGCATCTCCTGCAGCTTATCCCGATGCCATCCCCAGTCCACTACCGGATGAGAGACAGGAACGCGCACAAATCCTGTCCCTGATGTCGAACCGTCAGTTGACTCATGATCCAAGATGTACATATCCTCGGGATTGAAGAATCGGGAATAATAGTGCCACCAAATGGGAAGCAAAACAGCCTCATCTTTAGCCATAGTGACGATAGCCCTGGTTTTCTTCTGTCTGTTCATCTTTTGCTGCCGTACAATCTTTTTGTAGGTTTTTTCCACTTTCGATTTCCTCGATTTCAAATCAGATCAAAAGCATAAGCATAATCCAAAATATCTTTAAAAGTATGGATGTCTAGCTTCCTATTGATGTTTTTTCGGTGCTGTTCCACCGTCCTTCTGCTTATAAACAGCTGATTGGATATCTGGGGGTTGTTTAGACCTTCAGCCAACAGCTTCAGAATCTCAAATTCCCGTATCGTCAAATATTCAAAATCCTGCGCATGGTTTTTCTTGAAAAGCTCTTCTGAAATAATCCGGTTCATCTTTTTTGAGATGTGAAAGTCATTCTCTAGGGGCTGAAGAATGGAAACAAAGCCAGAGAGACAACGGCATTTTTTGATAAACGCCAAACATATGGAGAAGGACTTAATCGCAGGATTATAAATCTGGTGGTAATTAGAATAGACGGCTTCATCGTCATGATTGGAATAAAACCGTTTAATCTTAGGGATCTCGTTCTTGATCGTATCTGGGTGATAAAATTCCCTTATAAAACCTTCACCCATTTGGAGAATTTCTGCTTTGGATAAGCAGAACCATCGGCAGGCTTTCTCGTTGAGAAATTGGAAATTAAAATCAGCATCATTAAAATGGAGAATATCAGGACACAACCTACCCACCTCTTCTAGCGATATTTGGCGGGCGCTTAGCATCCGAACATATTGCACTAAATTTTGATGCTGGCTTTCTAGAGCTTCAGTTAAAGTTTCCATTTTATCAGAATGTTAAAAATACAAAGCCTAAGAATATCTGCTCCTCCCCGGTCATTAAAGAATGTCGACTTAATCAGAAACAAGCAGCGGAAGTGGCATCTGATCCACTATGGCAACAACCATAATTTCCCCTGATAATTAAATCACTACTTGTAGTATGCAAACGCCATAAACAATGGGAACAGCAAAGTTCCTTTTGGTAGAACTTATGTCTTATCTGTTGGACAACGTCGTGCTTTGGTTCTCCGATTAAAGGATCAATCCCACTGATTTAACCCTGTGAAGTTCGAATTTTTTATAATAAAAAGCAATTTATTGCAGATAAAAAATTATCCTCCGCACTGGCACCTCAATTCGCGTATTTCAATGATAGCGAAAGAGATAACACTTGGTCCACTTTAACCAATCCTCCCAATTTTGTCGGAGGAGCCAGCGCTAAAGTTTCAAAATCCAGGGTAAGATTTCCTCGAAGTTCTCCATTGGCACTGGACAGCTGAAAATTCTTGAAAAGCAGCTTTTTTCCCACCAGGTCTAAATGGAGGTCACAGATATAACCGTTTTTGACCCTTCGTAAATTGACCACCTTTACGTACGCTTGAGGGTACTCTTTGGCTTTTATCGTTCTTCTAAAATCGCTGTTCAAGAGAAAGTTGCCGCAAGTAAAGTCACTTACTACGATATCAAAAAAAAATGTGTCCGTAGATTTATCATTGATAAAAAAAAGCGTATCCTTTAAGCCTTTCACATTATAATCACATTCAAATTTTCCCAAAGAGGTATTACCGGAAACCGTAATTTCTTTTTCAATAATCACCAGCTTGTCATGCTTGGGTGGAAAGTTGAACTGCAAAATAAGTAAAAGCCAAAGGATACGCATGGGTATTATTTGTTTTTAGAAGGCGATAACCCCTTCGATCATCAAGCCGTTGAATTTACCGCCATTCCTGACGTCCATCGCACCGAAGTCCTTGTAGTTCTGATTGACATACTCCAGCTTGGCAAGGATGTTCTTTGTCACAAACCATCCTCCCCCGATTTGAACCCTGTCTATTGATGGCTCTGATCCATCCTGCAGTTCGCCATTGACTTTGTTATATCTTCCGGCCAGGTAGAAGTTTTCGGTATTTCCAAACCTGTAGACCAGGTCAGCACCTATTTGGTTCCATTTTCTGTCTTTGGTTTCATTGGCTGCTTTCCCTTTACTTTGTTCTAAGTTTCCAAAAAATTCCAAGCCTCCTACTTTTACAAATGGGTTGAGAACCATGGCGGTAATGTTGTCTGTTTGCCCTGGATTAAATCTTCCTGAGGTAAAGTTAGCCGCTGTGGTTGCCCCCTCCGGCTCAACTACCAAGTAATACCTGGAGCCGGTCCTGTCACCCGCATAAAGCGTGTTTCTATTGGAGCCCCCTGTATGGTAAATGGATCCTGTCAAACGAACCCGTACATTCTCTTCTACTTGCTTGTCGTAGCCCAATTTCCCGATAAAAGAGAGCTCACGGGCATCCGGATTGGTTATTCCCCCCTGGATTTCACCTCCTGTTACAGAACCGACGGCCAAGAATCCATTCTTTTGGTAGATAACTTCCGCACCGACCTCCGTAGTAAAGGCGTCCATGATATAGTTGCCTACAAACGGGTTATAAAACGCATTGGCATTGTCCGTCCTTCTGAAATGGGCATCACCATAGTTGATCTCCATGTGTCCTACCTTTAGCGTTACGTTCTCAAATACCTTGTCCAACAGCGGGCTGTTAAGAAAACCTACTTTATCTACCTGTATAAAACCTCCCTTCACCCATGTTTCGGAGTGGTGCCTTGATGACAAATAAGTAATCAGGTTTAGTCTGATTCCGTCAGCAAGCGCTACATCTAGGTTCAAATTGGCGGTGGCCAGGTTAAAGCCGTTACCGATTTCTATCAAGGGGTTGGCGGCGGAAGTGTTGGAATGTTTTAAAGCCTGAAACTGTTGGGCGAACCCTCCGCCCAGCCTGACTTTTATACCATCAAAACTCACCGTATCAGCTTTTCCTGTTTCAAAAACATTGATGCCCCGATGATCATAAGGCCTCCAATATTGGGCATCCTCTAGGGTCACTTGTGCCATCGCAGTGAAGGTAAAGGAGCAAATTGCGAGCAATAAAACTAGCTTTTTCATAATCTGTGAAAAGATATAATTAGTTGAACTGTAGATATGGTGTCATTAATTTATTGGACCGGCTGAAGGGTAAGGTTGAAGTGAATGACCACCTCGTCACCTGTCTTTACTGTTCCAAGCAATGCTGTGGGCGGATCTATTTGATAATCCGTCAACTTGAAAGCATGCTTTCCCTGAAAATTGAACCCTGACCCTCTGGAGGAAGATGTAACATCGAAAGACGCATCTTTGGTTACCCCAGCTATGGTGAATTTACCTTTTGCCTTCCAGGAGTTGCCCCCTGTTTTGGTGACACCAGACAGAACAAATTGGACTTGTTTGTGTTTTTTGGTATCTAGGGCGGTGTAAGTATTTTTATCCATTGCACTCTTGCCGCTTTTGATACTTTCCGCAGGCATTTGGACAGTCAGGCTTTTGACATCTTTAAGATCTCCGTCTTGTTGTACCAAGACCGCTTCAGCTGTGGCTTGGTTAGAAACCATCTCCCAGTCATGGAGCGTGGAAGTACCTGAAACCTTAAGTTCTGGCTTGGGTCCTATCTGATATTTCACCTGTGCAGCCACGGGAAAAGACAGGGCAAAAAGGCAGATAATCATACCAATAAATAGAGTGGATCGCGTTTTCATGATTTTTTGCTTTTATGATAGGACAAAGGTATCCTAACAAAAGAGCCTATATCATGACAAAAGTCAGTTTATTGAGTGATATAAAATCGCTATTTTAATAACTAAGCATTATTTTAAGAGGCAATAATTCGGTTGGAGGCTTTACCATCACACATACAATTGCCAGATCGTTTACCTATAAAATTGGCTTTATTCTTTACACGCATGTGCATTCTAATCAGCTACTTTAGGCATAGATGACGCGATTGAGCATATTGGTCTCAATTCAGATCGTGAAAATAGAGAAATACTAAAAAATAGGCGCTTCGCCCAAGCTGTAGATTTGAATTTGAAATTCTCTCAAGAAAAGATCTTTTCCAGAATCTTTAAGGTGATCAGGTAGGTCGGCCTCACTCCTTCCATTCCCAAAGCCCCAGAAGCCAGCGTTCCGCCTGTTTCCAGGGGATTATCCGAAGCGTAATAGGCATAGAGCACCTTCACATTTTGCCTGATACTGTTCCTGATCTTACTGGCTGACTGAATAGCCTTTTGGTAGTGCGCTCCTTCCATTTCTAAGCCTATGGCTTTCCAAGAAGAGTCCATGAAATATTGGAGCACATCTTTATTCTGAAGTGAGGTACCCAACACGGTGATCATAGGTCCGTCATATACACCTAGACCATAGCCCTCAAAATCCGCGGCCTTCAACTCATTTTTAAAGGGGTAATTATCGGCAGTGCCTTCGAACACATGGCTGGAGGGAATCATGATGTCGCCTTTGTTCCCTTTTAGTATACCCGCTTTTCCCATAATCGATGCCGACACCACATCCAAGGGTATGCTTTTGCCATCCCGGTCATAGGGTTTCAGCAGTTCGTCAAAGCATTCGTAAGCCTGTTCCCCAAAAGCATAATCCATCACCACAATTACTGGCTTCTTCTTTTCCTCCGCAGGAAGCTTTAAGCCGGGAACTATGGTATCCTTGGTCATCTTGGCGGTATCAATTATTTGCGCCCCAATATTGGTTCCCGATATATCAGGTAGATCTATAAAGCCGTTAGCCGCCGCAAAGGCATGAATCTCCTTCGCTTTGTTTTTCTTGGCATGGATACTGATGTCCATCGCCACCTTTTCTATGGCATCGTAAGAATCCAAACCTAAAGCCTGATGGGCATAGATCGTATTCAACACACTATGAAGATTGGCACTGATGATATGGATAGGCCGATGGAGCAGCCCCTCGTCGCAAAGTACAGACTTGATCCTAGTAGCCCACAATTCACCGTACACGTGATGCCCTACCCTTTCCCTCAGCGTGGCCGAAAAGGATATCTCGCGATCCATCTCATGGACCTTTTCATCAATGGCCAGTTTGCCCAGGTTATAGATAATGGAAAACAGGCTGTTGCTATTGGCGGAATTATCGAATTTTTCCACCATCCTGTTGGTCTCTTCAAAAGTCCTTCCCGTAATGTGGCTGAGGTAAGAACATGCGGCCTCCTTATCAAATTCCTCCCCTTTCTGTTCCTTTTTTACGATCTTGGTGAGCATCTGCCAATTGAGGCTTTCCATTCCCTTATGGTCTGTACTATTCACTCTGATTTTTTCTGATTCTATATACAAAAAAGTCAGGTGGGTCAGAATATCATAAATATCACTCCTGCCCCGCGTCATCTCCACGTACATCTGGTCTTCGTCCACCCGATAACAGTTTCTTTTTCTTTTGGCAGGAACAATACTTGGAAAAGTTGAATGCTCATATCCTTCCCTGCTGATCAGCCTGACGTAGCGGCATTCCTCTATCCCTCGAGGAAGTCGTTCCATGACGTACAGCAACCCATCCATCTCAATTTTTTCGGCATCCCCCACCAAGCCATATATCTCTGGACTCAGCACCAAAAGCGAATTGACCAAAGATTCACCGGATATCCCCATGGGCTTGTATGTTCCCCTGTTAAAAAGGTGCCTCATGCCGATATATACCCGCTCGATGGCGGATCTGGATTCTTGAGCTCTTGTTCTCTTCATATTTTAGTACAACGAATAAATAAAACTTCGATATAAGGGTGGTTGCCAGGTGGCAGCCGCCTATCTTAAGAGCTCGGTATCTTCAGCTTGGAAGCTGCCTCACTCCCTTAAAAAAATTTAAATTTGTTTTTACAACCCATACTGATGGACCATCTAGATGGGGAAGTTTCATTGCCAAGCCCTGTGGACCTGTGAAGGACCTACCGCAATTTCATGGCAAATATTTTTTTAAACTTCTCCACTTTGGGCCGGACAACCATTTGACAATAGGGCTGATCGCCATTTTGCTTGAAGTAGTTCTGGTGATAATCCGCAGCTTCATAAAAATTAGTGAACTCGGTAATTTCTGTGACGATGGGCTGATCAAATGCTCCGCTTTCATCAATGGATTTTCTCAAATATTCTGCCTGTTCCTTCTGTTCTTGGTTATGGTAAAAGATGGCTGACCTATATTGTGGCCCCACATCCCCTCCCTGGCGGTTAAGTGTCGTCGGATCATGCGTGGACCAGAATATCTCAAGCAGTTCCTGAAAAGAAATCACCTTGGGATCAAAGAAAATCCGGGTACACTCGGCGTGTCCGGTAGTGCCTATACATACTTCTTCGTAAGATGGATTGACAATATGTCCACCACTAAAGCCGGATGTCACCTGTTCAACACCTTTTAAATCCTGGTAGATAGCCTCTGTACACCAGTAACAGCCGGAGGCAAGTGTAGCTACTTCTAATCCCGGAGGCGCTTCTACATGGGTGATGGGTAATTCGCTCATATGATATTTGTTTTAGACTCTTTAAAAAAACTGCAGCAAGAGACATCGCATGCAATATTCGAAACAACATTGCTTAAAAACTTTTAGTTTGCGTATGGAGGGTAATTCTTACAGGCCCCGTAGGCATCCTGTCTTTGGGGATTTCCAAATCTCCCTGGCGGACAGATATCCTACCTTCCCTATATAGCTGCATCATAGCCTCTTCTACATCTGCTATAAAATATTTCCAATCCACAGGAAAAATCCATTTTACCACGTCCGAAGGACAAAAACTTTTTCCACCAGACATCCTTCCCATCTCCAAAATAGCCGTTGCCAAAATCGATTCCATCTCAAAAAAGTCTAGTTTGTCCAGTGGGCATAAATTCAGAGAAATTAAACTCAGGCATTTTTCTTCCTTTCAGGTACTTGGCCTCCGAGACCTTAAAGATTTGCCTTATCATGTCCGATATAGGCCCCGCACCTACTATCCTTCTTCCCCAGTCGGAATCATTAACTTTGCCCCCATGAAGTTCCTCAATCTGATGCAATACTTTCTCCGCACGCTCAGGATAATGAAGATATATCCATGAACTGAAGATCTCCTTAATCGATCCATTCAGTCTTACCACGGTGTATCCTGCCCGCAAAGCACCTGCTCCGGCAGCCAATTCAATAATTTTAGGGATATCCTGGGTATTCAAACTAGGTATAATTGGCGCGACCATCACACCACAAGGAATACCTGATGATGAAAATTGCGCCATAATTGCCAGTTTTTTGCTTGCAATGGCAGTCCTAGGTTCTAAAGATGCCTTTAATTCATTATCCAGGTGATTGATGGAAAAATAAACATGAACGAGCTTCTTTTCCGCCAATTTTACAAGAAGGTCTTCATCTCTATGGATCAAGGAATTTTTGGTAATGATACTAACGGGATGGCCCACCTGGAGGCAAAGCTCCAGGATCTTTCTTGTCAGACCAAATTTCTTTTCCGCGGGCTGGTAACAATCCGTATTGCCAGACAACATGATGGGCTTGGGCTGATAATTCTTCTTCTGGAACTGCTTTTTAAGTACTTCAACGATATTATGTTTGACAACAATATTGGTTTCGAATCCCAAACCTGCATCAAAACCCCAATATTGGTGACTGTTCCTGGCGTAGCAGTAGATACAGCCATGCTCACAGCCCTGATAAGGGTTGACCGAATAGTCCAAAGGCAGGTCAGGGCTGTCGTTTTTGCTGAGGGCATTTACTAAATTTTCTGTAAAAAATTTGGTAACCGGCTTATCTTGGTGCTTTTCCTCATCAATTCCCTCGATATGCTGAATGACTTCCTCCCGCTTCAAATAAGGATTTCTGGGGCTGATTCTTGAGCCTCTTCCCTTAAATATATCTTGCTCCATTACCCAATATAACGATATATCTCTAAAAGTATTGAAGGGAGCAGCACAAAGTTGCCTTAATTGCAGATCATGATAAATGCGGGGGGAAAATTCTTTAAAGTAAAAGCGGTTCTTATATTTTGGAAGTGCCCGGCAAACTGAAACTTCAGCAAATAGGAATAACAAATCTGTATAAAAATCCCGTTGCCGCTCAGGTTGGATTTGCTTTTTTTATAGATTTCCGTCCTTGCCTCCTTGGAAATCAAACTGAAAGGCAGGGAAGATAAAATTAAGTCAGCGGTTTTTCCATCCAAGTACTTGTCCAAGTTCTCAGCGGAATCACAAATGATATGCACGTTGTCCTGGGGAAATTCCAAAGCCAAATTATCGCAGAAATGCTTACTTATTTCAAATACCAACAATACCGCATCCTTATCCATCCTCTCCACAATTCCCCTAGTGATGCTTCCGTCTCCCCCTCCGAGTTCAACTATGGTTTTTGCGCCCCTAAAGTCCGCAAAAGACAACATTTTATTGACAAGGGATTTGGAACTAAAAGTTATTGCTCCCGTAGTTTTTATATTGATAAATAACTCTTTAAATAAGGAACCTTTATTCATTTTTCATCTTAAATTTCCGCCAATATAGGGCATTTTAAACGAAAAATAATTTCAGTCTGTCTGTTTTTTTAAAAATGGCAACCTAAGATGGGAGGACGTCACTACTCCAGATTAAAACATGCCATCTACCATTCTTCAAGTTTTTTATTGGCTTAAAAAAACAATGTATTTGCAGGCTTGCGAATATGTGTAATTTCAACGATTATGATTCAAACCAACCTTACGAATGAGCTTATTAAATAGAAAAACTCTCCTTCTGTTACTCATGGTGGCGGCTTCCAACGTCTTTATTCTTGCTGCTGTCGCACAAAGTGATCCTACGGGCGGAAAAAGAGTCACGGGAACCTATGCCATTAAGAATGCCACGGTATTTACAGGAAATGGCTCTGCCACTAAAGTCGATATCATCATAGAAAACGGACTGATTGGTGGGGTAGGTAAAAACCTCAAGACGCCGATAGATGCACAGGAAATCAAAGGGGATTCTATGTTTATTTATCCTGGTTTCATTGATGTATCGGGTAGTGCGGGCGTAAAAACCCCTCCAACTCCCGAAAAGCCAGCGGACCTTGACCCCTCCAACCCGCCTCCCCACATCGCTGGAATAACGCCTTACGTTGACGTGCTCGAAAGTTTCGACCCTGCAGACGAAGAATTGGGCATGTGGAGAAAGACGGGAATTACCATGGTCAATCTTATCCCCAATGGTGAAGGGATGCTTCCAGGCAATACCGCTGTCGTACTTATTGGAGAGGCAGATTCGTACAACACCCTTGCTTCTTCTACCGGAATGTTTGCGAAATTTGAAGCCATCCGTGGGCTCTATCCAGGAACTACCTTGGGTGTCATGGCCAAATGGAGGGAATTGTACCAAAACGCCGAACTGGCAAATAAACATCAGTCCCTATTCGCTTCCAACAAAGGACTAGTCAGACCAGAAAAAGACAGGGTCTTAGAAGCTTTCTACCCTATTATCAATCAAAGTGCTCCAGTAATATTTAAAGTTAAGGATGAGCTTGAACTTAGGAGAGCTTTGAATTTGCAGCGTGAAAAGGGCTTTCGAATGGTTGTCACGGGAGTAAATGAAGGCGTCACCTTAATTCCTTTAATTAAAGAAACCAAAACACAGGTAATACTTTCTGCAAATCTTCCTGAAGACACAGCCTCAAAAAAAGAACTCAAGGGAGCATCTGAAGAGATCACAGCAAATCTAGATCGTGTAAAAGCAGCTTATAAGAGTCATCTTGAACTTGCTGCTGCTTTTGAAAAAGAAGGAGTACCCTTCGCGTTCAGTTCACAGGACTTGAAAAGCGAGAACTTTCTCAAAAATATTCGCTTGATGGTGGAAAATGGACTGTCAGAAGAAGCTGCCTTGGCTGCTTTGACAATTAACGCGGCTAAAATACTTGAACAAGACCACATCACCGGAACCATCGAAAAAGGAAAATTAGCCAATCTCGTTATCACGACTGATTCATTGTTCAAGAGTGGTGCTGAAGTGAAACAGGTATTTGTAGATGGCTATTTATTCACCTACGAAACCAATGGTAACAAAAAAGGAGGAAAGGAGAAAGCTACCGACATCACTGGCTCATGGAATTACAATACAGAAACGCCTCAAGGTTCCTCTTCAGGAGAAATGATAATTAAAAAAGAATCAGAAGGATTCAGTGGCACTATTACTTTTGACAATCCGGCAGGCGGAGGAAAAAAAACCGCAGATATGCTGGCCATTAAACAGTCTGGCAGCACCTTCGAATTCCAATTTACCGTCGATGTACAGGGCATGTCACTTTCCGTCACCGTCTCCGGAGATTTTTCGGGCGATGACTACAAAGGCAAAATGACCATTACGGACTTCGGAAGTTTCCCATTTACTGCCACCAAATCACCTGACTCGACTACCAACAACTAAAGCAATGAAGAATTTAATCTATATTATTACTGCCTTACTGCTTTTAAATCTGAATTCCCTACAGGCACAGGTTAAGAAAGGAAATCTATTGATCAAGAATGCCACCGTCCTGACTATCACCAATGGCATACAGGAGGATACTGACATTTTGGTAGAAAACGGCTTAATCAAACAAATCGGAAAAGGAATAGCAGCTCCTTCTAACACGCCAGTGGTTGAAGCCAGCGGTAAGTATGTTATGCCTGGAATTATTGATGCCCATTCCCATGTGGCTTTAAGTGTCGTCAATGAAGCTTCTAGCCCTATTACCGCGGAAGTCTATATGGGTGACGTGGTCAATCCTTTCGATATTGGCCTATACCGTGCGTTGGCAGGTGGAGTGACTGTTTCGAATGCCATGCATGGTTCTGCCAATGCCATAGGCGGGCGGAATGTTACGCTGAAGCACCGCTATGGCACACTCAATCCAGAAGAACTTATCATGACAGAGGCTCCCCGCACGATTAAGTTTGCATTGGGGGAAAATCCCACCCGAGTCCATGGAAGAGGCAAAGGCATACAGCCTAGAAGCCGGATGGGTGTTGAAGCCATCATCCGAAACGGCTTCAACGAGGCGATACAATACAAAAAGAAATGGGAAGCCTATGAAAAGGCTGCGGGACAAAAGAACAGCACCGCCATCCCTCCCAAATACAACCTCAGGCTGAAAACATTGGGCGATATATTGGACGGGAAACTAATCATACACTGTCATTCCTATAGGGCAGACGAAATCAACATGCTGATCAACGTCTGTAAAGATTTTGGCATCAAAAACATTGTATTTACCCATGTTAATGAAGGCTTTAAGGTGGCTCCCGAACTGGCAGCGCATACCATGGGAGCTTCTGTTTTTGCCGATTGGTGGGCTTATAAGTTTGAGGTTTATTACTCCACCTCTTTCAATGCCGCCATTCTTACAAAAAACGGGGTTATCACCTCCATCAATTCGGATGATGCGGAACTGATCAGGCATCTTTACCACGAAGCCGGAAAAACACAACGATATGGAGGTTTGACTGATGAGGAGGCTTTGGCTTTGATCACCATCAATCCCGCCAAACAGTTGGGCATCGCCGATAAAGTTGGCTCAATCGAACCAGGAAAACAGGCTGATTTGGTTATTTTCGAAAACCATCCCCTATCCGTATACGCCATCCCACAGATGACTTTCGTAGATGGAATAAAATATTTTGACATCAACGAAGACGACCATGACCAACGACTAAAAGTAAGCGCCACCGAGATGGTAGAGCCTATTTATCTGATGGAGCATGATCATAGATGCATGCATGGGGTGGAAATGTTTTCTGAAACAGGACAGTTTTTTGGCACCCATTAATGTTTACGCTCTAAGGATTACAAACGAATACAGCAATGAAAAATATAAAAATATACCTGTTCCTCTTCCTTATCTTACCGATAATGTCCTATGGACAGATCGAAGGGGAAGTAATCAAACCACGTGGCGGCAAATTTTTATTACAAAATGCTACCGTAGTGACAGTGACCAACGGCACCATCAAAAACACAACGGTGCTGATCAACAAAGGGAAAATAGAAGCTTTAGGAGAAAACCTTGCGGACGCAGAGGCTACCGTTATTGATTGTTCCGGATTATTCATCTATCCGGGAATGATTGATGCGGGTAACCGATTGGGCTTGGTTGAGGTGAATTCCGTCGCCGAAACGCAGGATTTTTCTGAAGTCGGAGAAGTCAGCCCCAATATGCAGGCTTTGACTGCCGTCAATCCCAATTCGGTAGCCATTCCGGTGACCAGAGTGAGTGGTGTAACCACCTCTCTTGCCATGCCTTCTGGGGGCATTTTCCCAGGAACTGCGGCCTTGATCAACTTAAATGGCTATACCCCCGACCAAATGTATGCGGGCTTCAAAGGAGTGGTAATGAACTTTCCATCTTCTGCAAGAAGGGGTTCGTATGACAGACGAAGCGATGAGGATATAAAGAAAGAAGCGGAGAAAGCAATAAAAAACATCAATGAGATCTGGCAAAAGGCCATTACTTACCACCGTTTGGATTCTGCCAAAGCAGAGTTGGAATACTATCCGGAAATGGCACAGATGGCCAAAGTCATCTCGGGTGAACTTCCTCTATTGATAGAAGTAAATGCAGCAAGCGATATTCAGGCCGCTATCAAATGGCTGGAAGACAAGAAGGTCAGGGCCATACTCACCGGCGTATCGGAAGGCTGGAGAGTAGCGGATGAGATCGCAGCGGCTGACCTCCCTGTCATTACCGGACCTGTGTTAGCCCTTCCCAACCGTCAATCCGATCGCTATGATGCTGCCTATACTAATCCCGGTAAAATGCTAAAGGCAGGGGTAAAAGTGGCTATCAGAACTGATGATGCAGAAAATGTGAGAAACTTACCCTTTAACGCCGGTTTTGCATCCGCCTACGGCATGGGCAAAGAAGAAGCCCTTAGGGCCGTGACCATTGTTCCTGCTGAAATCTTGGGCGTAGATGGTCATTTGGGTTCCATCGAGCAGGGAAAAAGCGCCACCTTGTTTATTTCAGACGGTGACCCCTTTGAGACCAAGACCCAAATCATGCATGTATTTATCGATGGATACCAAATCCCAATGACAAACAGACATGTGAGGCTTTACCAGGAATTTTTGCAAAGAAGCCCCGGTTTGGAAAAGTAAACGAATGGAGCTACATTACTTTAGTTCTTGCTTTTCCTAATTAACATCTTGGGACAGATTAGGCGTCCAGCGGGTAATAGAATAACACCGCATCGCCCTTATTTCTTTCTTATGAAAAAAAAGACAACTGCTATTCTCTTCTTGGGTATATCCTGCATGGTGGCCTCTTGCGTCCAGCAACAATCTAATGAACAGGCTGTTATTGATTATTTCAAAAATACCTATGCCCCGGATAAAAGAGTTGCACTCTTCGATATTCAGTGGGAGGAAGGACTGTTGATGGGAGAAACCAATCTACCTGAAGCACTCGATTTGCTTCGGGATTCTTTGACGCAGGTTTCCGGAAATTTCGAAGACAAGGTCTTGACATTGCCGGATGAAGCATTGGAAGGCAAGCATTTTGCTGTAGTGACGCTTTCCGTAGCCAATATACGTAGCCAACCCAAGCATTCCGCGGAGTTGGCCACCCAAGCTACTTTGGGCACGCCCCTGAATGTACTGAGAAAGATGGACGATTGGTATTTGATACAGACTCCTGACCGGTACATTTCTTGGGTGGACGCAGCGGGGATATCTCTAATGGATAAAGATGAAATCGGGGCTTGGTATGCCAGCAAAAAGGTTGTCTTTACCCCCCTGATCGGATATATTTATGAAGAGGAAACCCAGAACAACCTGGTCAGTGATCTGACAGCCGGCAACATCCTGGAATTGGTTCAGGAGGGAAAGGATCAATCCCTCGTCCGCCTGCCTGATGGAAGAAAAGGGTTCGTTCCCACTGCCTCCCTAACCACATATGAAGAATGGATAGCCACCAGAAGCGTGTCTCCGGAAAACCTGGTGGCAACTGCCAAAAGCATGACGGGAAGCCCCTACCTCTGGGGCGGCACTTCTATCAAAGGAATGGATTGCAGCGGTTTTACCAAGACCATCTACTTCCTGAACGGCCAAATCATTCCTAGGGATGCGTCCCAACAAATTCTCGAAGGGGAAGAAGTAGATCGCGACAAAAACTGGCAGCATCTGGAAATTGGCGACCTGCTGTTTTTTGGGATTCCCGCAACGGAAGACTCCCGCGAAAGGGTGGTGCATGTGGGGATGTGGATCGGGGACAACTCCTTCATCCATTCAAGAGGCAGAGTCAGGGTGAGCAGCTTTGATCCGTCATCAGAAAATTACGACGAATACGAATTGAACCGTTATCTAAGAACGAAAAGAATTGCGGGGAGAAAAAGTAAAAATGTGCTCCCCGTCAATGAAATTATCAAAGGATAGACAGGTAGAATATTTAAGTCCCTGAAACAATCAACGGATGGACGGTGGGGCGTCGACAAGTCTTTCCCATCACAAATTCATCTTTATTTTGTTGGGGTTATTGGGTGTTGCATCTCGTAGCTTATTTCTGATCTTGCTTTCAGGCTTCTATATTCCTATACGATCAACTATCTTTACTTTCCATCTGAATTACACTAAATGAAAAACAAAGTAATATTGGCCATGGTGACGATTGTCCTTGGCTATTCCGTTAACGCATTCGGTCAAAAAAATTTAATCCAGCAGTCCGTTGAACAAAAAGAAGCCATCAGCCACTTTAGGTATTTGGCTGCCGATGAATTGAAAGGCCGGGACGCTATGCGATCGGAGATCGACGTGGCAGCCCGCTACATTTCAGAGCAGTTTTGGAAATACGGTGCGAGGGAATTGCCAAATGCAGAAGGCTATTATCAGCCCGTTCCTTTCAAAGTCTCCGCTCCCCCGTCCTTTGGTGAGGTTAAACTTGGAGAAACCACGTATGCGCATGGGGAGGATATGCTGGTTTTGGACGGGGCTGGACTGGTGGGAAACTATTCCATGGTAGTAGCGGGTCACGGTTTGAAAGCCGATTTGGAAGGAAAGGACCTTAAAGGTAAAATCCTAGTGGTAAGAGTGGGCGCCCCTGACCGTATGACCCCTTCAGAACTTTTCGCTGTCGGGAGAGAAAAACTGGCTCTCGCAAAGTCAAAAGGTGCGATAGGTGTCATTGAACTGTACAACTTGCCCACGACCCCCTGGAGCCTTTTGGTCAATTTCCTCAACAAGCCCAGGCTCACCATTGACGACAACCAAGAGGAAGAGGAGACCATCCCCTACATCTGGCTCAAGGATTTATCCAACGAACTTATCGCCTCCATTGACCAAGGAAAAACGATACAGGTGGGGATTGATATCAAGGGGAAGGTCAATCAAAAGATCGCCGGTAAAAATGTAATAGGCGTCATCGAAGGCACAGATGCACAACTAAAGAATCAATACGTCATGCTATCCGCACATTATGACCACGTGGGAGTTGGCCAACCGAATGCAGAGGGAGACTCCATCTTCAATGGCGCCAGGGACAATGCAGTAGGCACTGTGGCTGTTATTAATGCGGCCAAGTATTTTGCAGAACACCCACCCAAAAGATCCATCCTCTTGTGTGCCTGGACGGCGGAGGAAAAAGGCCTGTTAGGTTCTGCTTATTTTGCCGACAACCCATTGGTTCCTTTGGACAAAGTTGTCTATAACCTGAACATAGATAATGCAGGATATAATGACACGTCTATTATTACCGTCATCGGCTTAGGAAGGACTTCCGCAGACAGTTTGATTGAGGAAGCCGTGGCAGAATTTGGGATCAAGGCGGTCGCAGATCCCTCTCCGGAGCAGGGACTTTACGACAGGTCGGATAATGTGAATTTTGCCAAAAAAGGAATCCCTGCCCCCACCTTCAGCTTGGGATTCACGGCCTTTGATGAGGAAATCACCCAATATTACCACCAAGCCGCCGATGAAGTTGATAATTTCGATTTGGATTACGCCATGCTTTATTGGAAAGCCTATTTGTTAGCGGCTGAAAAAATCGCCAATACTGCGGAGCAACCGAGATGGATATCCGGGGACAAATATGAAGAAGCCGCCCAATCGCTTTACGGGATACAATAAAAAGAGAACAAGCAGACAGACAAAGCCATAGCCAGGGATATTTTATACCCTGGCTATGGCTTTTTTTAAAAAGACAATTTTTTCACACTTCCAACTTTTTTACTTAGAAGGTATAAGATTCATTCCAAAAGAACAGACTGCCGAATATAGCCATCATAACCACGCCAAGCACGATAAAGAGCAATGCCAGGAGCAAAGTTGCCTTGGCCCAATTGGCTTTGGTCTCCGGTACGTTATCAGAGAAAGCCCAAACAAAAAGCATAATCAGTCCCACTAGAGGAAGGGACGCTACAAATACTGTGATCAGCCAGTCGCCGATGGAGATACGGTTTTTGTCAAATTGAAATGGTTGTGCTGTTGATTCCATAGCTATAAACAAATTTTATTGAACTTATAGTAAATAATACTTCACAAATTTTTTATAAAATCATTTGATATACATAAATATATTAATTATTAAATTAAATTTGTTCCTCATAACAGATTCTTTATTTTATCTCTTTTTAATTCATTATCCATTACTATTATTTTGAAATATGAAAATAACAAGAATTTTATTAATTTTACTTTCCGTTGTGGTGATCCTTATAATATCAGCCATAACCTATGTGAAAATGGCGTTACCCAACGTCCCACTGAAAGAGGTAACCGTTAGCAATTCCCCGGAACGTATTGCCAACGGTAAATACTTGGCGAACAATGTGATGGTATGTATGGATTGCCACAGCACCCGAGACTGGAGTAAATTTTCCGCACCACTGTTAGATGGTACATTGGGCAAAGGCGGTGAGCTCTTTGACCAAGCGATGGGATTTCCAGGACGGTATATTTCCAAAAACATTACTCCTTTCAATCTAGCCAACTGGTCTGATTCCGAGTTGTTCAGGGTCATTACCTCCGGAGTGACGAAGACTGGAAAGGCCATTTTTCCAGTAATGCCTTACCATTATTATGGTGGCATGGATGAAGAGGATATAAAGGACGTGATCGCCTACTTGAGAACACTTGAACCGATAGAATATGCTCCCGAAGAATCGACCAGTGACTTTCCGATGAGCTTTATTATCAACACCATGCCTCGAGAGCCTGTGTTCAGCAAAAAACCTGAAAAAGAAGTATCGGTAGCGTATGGCAAATACCTGGTGAATTCAGCGGGTTGTGTGGAATGCCATACACCATTTGATGGAGTGGCTTTGGAACTCGATAAAGCTTTTGCCGGAGGAAGACAATTTCCCATGCCCCAAGGCACAGTCACCACTCCCAATATCACCCCCCATCCCGAAACGGGTATAGGGCAATGGAGCAGGGATGCATTTGTGGCCCGTTTTAAAGCCTATGATATGGAGAACGGCTACCAGCCACCTGTGGTAAAGCCAGGGGAGTTTAATACCATTATGCCTTGGACCATGTATGCTGGAATGGACGACACGGATCTATCCGCAATCTACACCTATCTTCAATCCCTCGAACCCATAGAGAACAAGGTGGAGGTATTTCTCGCTGTAAAATAGCATTGCGGCAGTCTAAATCGCACGCTTGACAAAAACAAGACCTTAATTACCAACTACCATCCCAATAAATCCCCAACTAGGTTTTTCAGCCGCGTTGGGAATTTATCGGGATTTCTTTTTGTAGCCTGAGACGCTTTGAGGTCTGTCTTTAAGCCCGTCCTCTTACTCAACCACCCCTTAAAGCGGATCAACTGAAAAATATTCTTCGGCACCAATATTGATGCTTATTTATCCAAAAGGAGCCTTCTTCATTTTTAAAAATTCATGTTTTACGAAATGTTGTTGCTAATCCTCCCCTCATTTTCAATGCAGCCATGTTTATTGCGAGGCCTGCTTGTTGAAGATGTCCCTTTAAAAATAAAGTTTGGAGGCGCTTCCTGCTTTAATCATGAGCTTACCTGGAAGAAGGACCAGCAAAAAAGAGGAGACGATTACGGATGCGACATGTTCCGGCTCATAGAATCAGACAAACCTAAATCAATACACCATAAAAGGGAATTTATTTAATTTAAGTAGCTCCATCTTTAGCTCATGTAGAACGCGTATCCATTTATAACGGTGATTGCAATGTTCCTCTATGAATCGTTAAAAAAAATACGCAGTAACAATTAAATCACAAATGATTTTTGTTTAAGTTTACAATAATTATTTTAAACATTATGGATCAGTTTTCCATCTCGCAGCTGGCTCAGCTCTCCGGCATTAAGGCGCATACGATACGTATATGGGAACAACGGTACAACGCCCTTAGCCCAAAACGATCGGAAGGCAATACCCGGTATTATGACAATTCCCAACTGAGGCGTTTGCTCAACATGGTGAGCCTGATGGAAGACGGGCACAAAGTTTCAGAACTATCGGCTTTATCGGATGAGGAGCTAATCCGTCGCGTACAAGAATTATACAGCCAAGAGCAGCGCCAAGGTGCGGATGAGTACTACATTTCCCAATTGATCGCCGCGGGCATGAACTATGATGAGTGGCATTTCGAAAAGATCTTTGCACACTGCCTGCTGCGCCTTGGCATCAGAGACACGTACCGAAAGGTTTTATACCCCATGATGACTCGGATGGGACTTATGTGGACCTACGGCACCTTGTCTCCTGCCTATGAGCATTTTAACAGCAATCTCCTGAAGCAGAAGTTTTTGACAGCCATAGATTCTGTCCCTCCCGCCTCCTCTAAAGATGCGGAATGGCTTCTTTTTCTTCCGGAGCACGAATTCCACGAGCTAGGATTATTATATGCCCTATATTTGATTAAAGCCTCCGGCCAACGGGCAGTCTATCTTGGAGGCAATCTTCCTATGGAAAGCATTGTAACCGCCGTTGAACAAGTTCAGCCTAAAAACCTGCTGCTGTTTCTTGTCCACAACGATTTACCGGAAGTGACCCAGCAATATTTGGATGATTTGACTTCCCTACACCCTGTCCATAACATCTACGTTTCCGGCAATGTCAGCCTACTCAGTCAGCTTGAATTTGCCGGACCTTTGCAGTGGCTTCGGGACGCGGAAGATTTGGAACAACTTTTGCAACAAAATGTATAAAATTTTACTTCAATACTTAAACAACTTGAAATGTCCAAAATAGCAGTAATAGGTTCAGGCTTTTCAGGATTAAGTGCCGCAGCTTATCTCTCGGCAGCGGGACATGAGGTACATGTTTTTGAGAAAAACCCAACTATTGGAGGACGGGCACGCCAATTAAGGACATCTAACGGCTATGTCTTCGATATGGGGCCGAGCTGGTATTGGATGCCTGATATCTTTGAGCGCTTCTTTAATGATTTCGGACACACAACCAAAGATTTTTATTCCCTGCAGTTGCTTGACCCTGCTTTCGATGTGGTTTTTGGAGAGCAAACCCGCAGCATACCGCATGATTTCGTAGAATTAGGCAAGCTGTTCGAATCCATCGAAAAAGGAAGTGCACAGAGATTGACTGCTTTTATGGAGGAGGCCCAATTCAAATATGAAATGGGCATGCAAAATTTGGTGTATATGCCAGGCCTCTCCGTATCGGAATTTGCTGATATGGAGCTCATCAAAGGCGCCGTAAGACTTCAGGTTTTCTCTTCATTTAGCAAACATATCCGGAAGTTCTTTACCCATCCGCAACTGTTGGCTTTGATGGAGTTTCCTGTTTTGTTTCTCGGAGCCATGCCACAAGATACACCCGCCTTGTATAGCTTAATGAATTACGCTGGACTTAAGCTCGGTACATGGTACCCACATGGCGGATTTGGGAAGGTAATAGAGGCGATCGCAAAAATTGCAGAAGAAAGAGGAGCCAAAATAGAAGTCAACGCCCCGGTGGAGGAGATCCTAGTGGAAAATGGTTTGGCCACAGGGCTCAGGGTGAAAGGACAAAACCTTTCCTTTGCCGGAATAATAGCCGGTGCTGACTACCACCATGTAGAGAGCAGATTGCTACCGACCGCCTATAGAAATTATGATGAAAAGTATTGGGATAAAAAAACATTTGCTCCTTCATGCCTGATTTACTACCTAGGCATAAAGAAGAGATTGGCCCATATCCGTCATCACTCTCTATTCTTTGAGGAAGATCTGCTCCTTCATTCCCAAGAAATATACAAAACCCCCCAATGGCCTACCAAACCTCTCTTCTATGTATGCTGTCCTTCGCAGTCAGATGCTTCAGTTGCTCCGGAAGGGCATGAGAATCTCTTTCTTCTCATGCCACTGGCTCCCGGATTACCCGACAGTGAAGAGCAACGTGAAAAATATTTTGATGTGATGATGGACCGGCTTCAAAAACATCTTGGCGAGGAAATCATCAGCCACATTGATTATAAAAAAAGTTATTGCGTGCAGGACTTTGTCGCCGATTATCATTCCTACAAAGGAAATGCCTATGGCTTAGCCAATACCTTGATGCAGACCGCCCTCCTCAAACCAAAGATCAGGAATAAGAAAATAAAAAACCTCTTTTATACTGGACAGCTTACCGTACCCGGCCCGGGTGTGCCACCGGCACTGATCTCGGGTAAAATTGCCGCTAACCAATTGATAAAAACACTAAACCCGAAACAAGATGAAGCAGCTATTCGATGACCTCTCCTTGAATATCAGCCGGATTACTACCGAGGCTTACAGCACCAGCTTTTCTTTGGGCATCTATTTCCTGCATCATCGGATCAGGCCCGCCATTTATGCCATTTATGGCTTTGTAAGGCTCGCTGATGAAATTGTGGATAGCTTTGAGGGTTATGACAAAAAAGCACTGCTAGAACAGTACAAAAAAGACACCTACGCCGCATTAGACAGCCGAATTTCAGTCAATCCCCTCCTGAATTCATTCCAGCATGCGGTACATCAGTATCAAATCGACACCGAATTGATCGAGACATTTCTCCAGAGCATGGAGATGGATCTGGACAAAATGATCTACAGCAGAGAAAAGTATGACAAATACATCTTAGGTTCCGCTGAAGTCGTAGGGCTAATGTGCCTACATGTTTTTACCGGCGGGGATCGGAAATCTTTTGACGAGCTTAAACCTTTTGCCATGAAACTGGGTGCGGCTTTCCAAAAGGTCAATTTTCTTCGTGACCTGAAAAGTGATTACCATGACCTTCAGAGAACCTATTTCCCAAATGTCAACATGCGGGAATTTTGTGATGAAGCCAAAAGAGAAATTGAAGAGGAAATTGAGGAGGACTTTAAGACTGCACTGATAGGCATTAAAAAACTGCCCGCTTCATCCAAAGGAGGTGTTTATCTTGCCTATGTCTATTACACTTCCTTATTCAATAAAATAAAGAAACTCCCTGCACGCCGTGTACTCTCAGAAAGAATCAGGATCCACAACGGCAAGAAGTTCAGCCTGATGCTAAACAGCTTTGTACAGCATAAAATGAATTGGATATGAAAAAGATCTTGGGTTTAGCCTTGTTCTTTTACGCAATGGTATCACCTGCGCAAAATTTGATGATAGAGGAAATCCGCACGCTTTATCAACAGGCGGCCACTGAGGAAAAGGCCTGCAAAATGCTAATTGCTTCATTGGAGGTGGATGTTGAAACCAATCCGCTATTATTTGGTTATAGAGGAAGTGCCACCATGATGATGGCGCAACATGTTTCTAACCCCTTTAACAAACTGTCGTACTTTCATAAAGGAAAAGGCATGCTCGAAAATGCCATTAATGCTGATCAAGAAAACATGGAGCTGCGGTTTTTAAGATTTGCCGCCCAAACAAACACACCCGCTATGTTGGGATATCGAGGAGATATAGAAAAGGATAAAAAAGTGATAATGGATGGCTTATCCAATTCCAATGATCTCTCACTCAAGAAACTTATCATTGGATATTTGATGAATTCTGAGTTTTTAGATACTGAGGAAAAAAAATCGTTAGTCGCAAAAGTTTAAGTAAGGTTCAATGGAAGATTTATTGATTTTGGTGGATGAAAATGACCGGGAAATAGGCACAATGGAAAAAACCCCTGTACATGAGAAAGGATTGTTACACCGCGCCTTTTCTATCTTCATTTTCAATTCTGCCAACGAATTGTTGCTGCAACAAAGATCGGATAACAAGTACCATTCTCCGGGATTATGGACTAACACCTGCTGTAGCCACCCCCGTCCGGGCGAAGATGTGGGTGGTGCCGTCCGTCGGAGATTGCAAGAGGAGATGGGCATGCAATGCGAACTGGCTTTCCAGTTTAGCTTTATTTATAAGCATGAGTTTGCCAATGGCCTAACCGAACATGAGCTGGATCATGTTTATTTTGGCAGATCGGATCAACAGCCCAACCCGGATGCATTAGAGGTAAGGGACTGGAAATACGTAAACATGGATGATTTGAAGAGGGAATTGGAAACCCAACCCGAGCAATATTCACCTTGGCTCAACATATGTTTTTCCAAAGTTCTCAGCCGTTTTCAGTCATGAGCACCTATTATTATAAAAGCGTTCAATGGTTACCTGTAGACATCAGGGAGGCTTGGCTTTTTTTCTCATCTGCAAAAAATCTTGAGAAAATCACACCTCCAGACATGAAGTTTAAGATAAGAACTGCTTTGGAAGATCGTGAAATTTATAAGGGCATGCTCATTCGATACACCGTAAGCCCTTTGCTGGGTATACCGGTCTCCTGGCAAACAGAAATAACAGAGGTGGATCCTCCGTTCCGTTTCACGGACAGCCAGTTGAAAGGACCCTTTGCTTTGTGGGAGCACACGCACTCTTTTACCGCAAAGAATAACGGGACCCTAATGGAGGACATTGTAAAGTACAGACTTCCGTTTGGTGTGCTGGGAAAATTGACCCATCAATTGGTAGTAAAGAGGAGAATTAAAAGCATATTCGACTATAGAAAACAAGTATTGGAGGATTTATTTTAAACAACTATGGAATCTATATTCATTAATATACTTATTGTTTTGCTTGCTTTTGTGGCTATGGAGGGAGTCGCATGGTTATCCCACAAATACCTGATGCATGGCCTATTTTGGTATTTGCACAAGGACCATCACAAAAAGGAATCCTCTGGCTTCTTCGAACACAATGACTTTTTCTTTTTGATATTTGCTATCCCGGGGATAATCTGCCTGTATTTCGGCATGGAAAACGGTTACAATGCTTTGTTCTGGATCGGCTTAGGCATCACCATGTATGGGATGGCTTATTTCCTTCTCCATGATATTTTTATTCACCAGCGTTTCAAGTTTCTCCGAAACACAGATAATTCTTATTTCCGTGCCATCAGGAGAGCCCACAAAGTCCATCACAAGCATCTTGGCAAAGACGAGGGGGAATGTTTTGGGATGCTCTGGGTGCCGTTAAAGTATTTTCGTGAGGCTAAAGGCAAGGGTGCGTAATTCTTCTTAAAAAACTTCAAATCCGTTTATGAAATCACTGTACTTATTGGTGAACTTCTTCACTATTATCATCCCCTTTATCTTTTCATTCCACCCGAAGATCAAGTTCCACCTCACTTGGAAAGCCTTTTTTCCTGCGGCCATCTTGGTGGGGATTGTTTTTGTACTGTGGGATACACTCTTTACGGACATGGGGGTGTGGGGCTTCAATCCCGATTACGTCACAGGCATTTACCTGTTCAACCTTCCTTTGGAAGAAGTGTTGTTTTTTATTTGTATACCCTTTTCGTGTATATTTACCTACTTCTGCTTGGACAAGTTCTACAACCTCTCTTGGAACCCGAAAGTGGAGAAGGTTTTTTTTCTGGTTTTCTCTTTGGCTTTGATACTTGTGGGAATCGCCTATTCTGACCGGATCTACACTTTGATCACCTTCGTCAGCACCGGATTGGTTTGTATTACCTTGAAGTTCATCCTAAAAGTGAATTGGCTGGGAAAGGCGGCCTCTGTTTATGCGATATTACTGATCCCCTTCTTCATAGTCAACGGCATCCTTACCGGAACGGGACTTGAGGCGCCCATCGTTTGGTACAATCACAGTGAAAACCTCGATATCCGGATATTGACTATACCCATAGAAGACGCATTTTATGGATTTGAACTGATTCTGCTCAATCTGTATTTTTATAAATTGTTAGTGGGTTGGGGGACCAAATAACGAAGACCAAAGGCTCAACCTGGTCGGCCAACTTGGGCCGTTATATTTTTGCTCTTAAGGCGTAGATCTTGCTATTTTACTATCTCGAACGCCAGAGGTCCTTCAATGAAACCCCATTGATATGCATCACAAAACGGGCGGGGTTTGGGATCAGGATAATCCTCACATCCTGACTGTCAAATTGCTCGGATTCGATAGGCACCCCTTCCTGTCCCTTTACTTCGTAAGAGACAATTCCGTTGGCATCCGGCAGTAAAGGAATATAGTTGTTGGCTAAATAAGCAGAAGGAAGTAACACGTCATTATCTGACGAAAGCCGGGCGTATATTTTCTCCAACTCTGTTTCCAAACGATCTCCAAATTCTTCATTCAGGTCATCCTCAAGATCATGAAGCTCTTCTTCAATCTCATCATATTGGGGATCTGCATAAGTAATTTGGCTTAAAACAATCCTCTTCTCTACGATCACGGTTAAGTCTTGATCTAACTTATTCCAATCCATAATTCACCTTAAATATTTATGAAAGCATGAAGGTAAATAATTAGCTTTTCGTTTCCAAAATGAAAATGAAAAAGCACATGCCCCTACCCCTCATGATCCTGTACTTTGCAACACATGTCTTTCGTAAATAAGGTCCGGCTAACAAGCTTGCGGCTTTGGGATATCTAACCCCACGCCTGTTTAACCCACCCTGAACAAAGCAGCCTATATCAATCCAGAAGAAGAAATAGGCTTGGTATTTGTAGTCGCTGTCTTGTTTTAATCACCATATTTGCCTTTATTTCGTATATACTTTAAAAAATCTTCTTTAACTTTTTACAACATGATAGACCAGAACATCACCGCCAAAGCAGAGGCTTGGCTGAACAGTAATATTGATGAAACCAGCAAACAAGAAATTCGGACCCTCTTGGCAGCGGAGAGCCCAACCGAACTCATTGATGCGTTTTACAGGGATCTGGAATTTGGTACGGGCGGCCTAAGAGGAACCATGGGTGTAGGCTCTAATAGAATGAACGTTTATACCGTAGGTATGGCAACGCAGGGTTTAGCGAACTACTTATTGAAAAGTTTTCCCGGTCAACGTATAAGTGTAGCCATCACGCATGATTCCCGGATCAACAACACGCTCTTTGCAGATACCACTGCAGCAGTACTAACAGCTAACGGTATTGTCGTCAAATATTTTAGGGAAATGCGCCCGACACCGATGCTCTCTTTTGCCATAAGACATTACCAGTGTCAAAGTGGAATCATGGTAACTGCCTCACACAATCCTAAAGAATACAACGGTTATAAGGTGTATTGGGAAGACGGAGGGCAAGTGGTCGCTCCACACGATGTCAATATCATCACAGAGGTACAGAAGATCACTTCTGTAGACGAAGTTAAATTCGATAAGAATGAAGGGTTGATCGAATATATCGACGAGGACTTTGACGAGATTTACCTGACAGAGGTGAAGAAATTGCGCATGTCTCCTGAAGCTGTTATCCAGCACAAAGATATGAGCATTGTATTTTCACCCATACATGGGGCCTCTGGAAAGATGGTACCTGCGGCGTTAAAGGCATTTGGCTTTGAAAATATCCACGTCGTCAAAGAACAGGCCGAGCCGGATGGAAATTTTCCGACAGTCATTTATCCGAATCCTGAAGAAGCCGAAGCGCTGGCCATGTCGCTACGACTCGCACGTGAAGTGGGTGCCGAACTTGTTTTGGCCTGTGACCCAGATGGTGACAGATACGCCTCAGCCATTCCCAATGAGTTGGGGGAATATGAATTGCTGAACGGAAATCAAACTGGTGCATTGATCACATATTACCTGCTTAGCAAGTGGCGGGAGCAAGGAAGGCTGACCGGCCATGAATATACGGTGAGTACCATTGTTACCACGGATTTGATAGGAGAGATATCCAAAGCATTTAACACCAAGCATTTCAGCACCTTGACCGGCTTTAAGTACATTGCATCGGTTATCCTTCAACAAGGAGAAGATATGAAATTTATTGCCGGAGGTGAAGAAAGTTATGGCTTTTTAGTGGGTGATTTTGTCAGGGACAAGGATGGGGTTTCAGCCTGTGCGGTGCTGGCGGAAATCGTAGCTTACTATAAGTCCAAAGGAAAAAACCTTATCGATGTGTTGGCAGAAATCTATGAACATTATGGCTTTTACAAAGAATCGTTGATTTCGATCACCAAAAAAGGCAAGGATGGTGCTGAACAAATCCAACAGTTGATGCACGGTTTCAGAACGAGCCGCCCTACTACCATCAATGGCCTTAAAGTCACTAAAATTATTGACGTCAAGGAAAGTAAGGTATACGACGTGGAAAAGGGTACAGAAGAGGTTCTGGATCTTGAAAAATCGAATGTTATCCAATTTTATCTGGAGGACGGAAGCAAAATTTCTGCCCGCCCATCTGGCACCGAACCCAAGATCAAGTATTACATTTCCGTAAGGGAAGAACTCCCTAACCGTGAAGCTTACCGTACCGTTGAGGCTTCTTTGGATAGAAAAATAGAAGGATTAAAGAGGTTTTTTGGATAAGAAGGAACAGTGAAGGGTCAGGTAAAGGCCAAGTATTACTGGGACTGCGCCAACATCTGACCCTTTGCTGCTTTCTTATGAATCATCAATTATTGTCTCCTATCTCAGGTCTTAAATCTCGAATCTAACACTGCCAATGAAGAAAATAGCGGTCATCGGCTCAGGCACCATGGGCAACGGCATCGCCCATGTTTTTGCCCAATATGGGTATCAAGTGTCGATGGTTGATGTAAACGAACAAGCTTTGAACAAAGGTTTGGAAAATATCTCAAATTACCTTGGGCGCCAAGTCCTGAAAGGCACTTTGTCAGAAACGGAAAAACAAGCAGCCTTAGATAAAATTCAGGTATTCACCAGATGCTCTGAAGCCGTGCAAGATGTTGATTTGGTCATTGAGGCAGCGACGGAAAACGAGGCCACCAAACTTCAGATCTTCAGGGAGCTTGATCAATATTGCCCTGCAAGCACCCTATTTGCCTCCAATACTTCTTCCTTATCGATCACTAAATTAGCCTCAGTAACGACTAGAGCGGATAAAATAATCGGCATGCATTTTATGAATCCAGTTCCTATGATGAAACTTGTGGAAGTGGTCCGGGGATATCGCACCAGCTCGGAAACGGTTTTATCGATTGTTGATCTGTCCAAAAAACTCGAGAAGGAACCGGTGGTTGTCAATGATTATCCCGGTTTTGTAGCCAACAGGATACTGATGCCCATGATTAATGAAGCTATCTCTACGCTGTATGAAGGTGTTGCAGGGATAGAGGAGATTGATGCCATAATGAAATTAGGCATGGCACATCCCATGGGACCTTTACAGTTGGCCGACTTCATTGGATTAGATGTTTGCCTTGCAATATTAAAAGTGTTGCACCAGGGTTTTGGCAACCCGAAATACGCCCACTGCCCCCTACTGACGAATATGGTAGAGGCTGGCGCGCTGGGTAAAAAATCGGGAGAAGGCTTTTATCTGTACAAAAAAGACAGCAAGGAGCATTGGGTTTCACCCAGATTTAATATCAATCGCCAATCATAATTTGACGCAAAAATTATCTTATAAGCCCTGTTCACCAGTCCCAAATTCCGCTTTCTAACAACGCCAGGCTCCTGCTGTCCCCTATGCTAGACCATTTTTCTTTTGATCCAACTGGCGAGAGCTGCACAAATTTCATCTTGGGGTCTGGCCAATAACTGATCCAGCCTTTTGAGACTCCCCGACACCATAATGTTTTCGTACATCGGTAGTCGAATAATCCTATATCCAGAGAGGCGGGATATCAGGTCGTACTGTGCATCATTGTAGGCATTAAGTTTCCATCCTGACGCACCGTTTCCGGATAAATCCCCTGACGCTCCGGGTTCACCAAAACTACGGACGGCCAATGGTGGTCCTATCCAAACCCTTTCCTGCATGCCTACCTTAAGGCAATCTTTTTCATACGTACGACACAATCGTTTATAGGCGTCCATCCATGAAAAGGTGAAAGCGTCATAAATTCCCGTCTTAAAAGTAGCCAATCTATACCTGTTGAAATGGCTTTCTCCGTCATACAAAAACACAAAACGATCAACTTTGAAGTCAAATTTAAGCTGGGATAAATGGACCGGTTCGCCGCTTCCTCCCAATAGCTGGTAAGTTTCCCTGATAAGACCAGTAGCTTTTTTATCCCATAAGCTTTCGTTCACGGGAAGGCTAAAACCTTCTTCATAAGACAGTTCACCTGACTCAAGGGCTTTGAGAAGTGCAGCGACTTTAATGGGGTGCATGGCAGCTATTTATGATCTGTTTAAAAAAACGCATTAGGGATGGATTTCCTGCTTTATCCCCGTTCCGTCATTTTTTTGTAGCCTTTCCTCCAGGTTTCCCTTTGAACCAGGGAAGGTGGTTCTGCTGGAAATGTCAATCCCCACTAACAGAATGATGATTAGAAACAGAATTGCTACAATGATGAAAATCTTCTTATTCTTATTCACGGCCGGAGTAATTTGCGCATATTCTCTCTCACCTTTGTTTAAATGAACAAAAAGGTTGAGACAAAATGAATTATTTTTCACATCCCTAGGTTATCAGGATGCTGAATTCTTTAATATCCGCAAAATTAACAGAAACCTCATTCAATTCACAAATACCTGCCTATTTACTCGACCATTTTTGCCTTCCGAATGCCGTCATACTTTACACAAAGATTTAGATGAGGCAGCATTGTTGCTATGTTGAATGATGGGGCCCTTTCCCGCAGATCATGCGGGTTTACACTGTGATTATACAGCTGATCGAGCTGTCTGGCCAACACTTGACATCAGCTGTTTTTCCTGTCTTACAGAGAATATAGCCATCCCTTTTAAAAAAAACCTACCTTTACAAGAATTTTGTTTACCCATTCACTATATAAGAATATTTATTTAATACCATTTTATGCATTTTGAATCACTCAATATAATTGAACCTATTTTAAAAGCCTTACAACAAGAAGGTTATACTACACCTACTCCCATACAGGCCCAGGCTATTCCCATCGTACTGGAGGGAACTGATCTTTTGGGTTGCGCACAAACTGGAACCGGTAAAACGGCTGCGTTTGCCGTGCCTATCTTACAATTATTGGCGCAATCGAAGCAATACGGGAGGGTTAAACCCATCCGAAGCCTGATCGTCACCCCCACCAGAGAATTGGCCATACAAATCGGGGAAAGCTTCACTTCCTATGGAAGGCATACAGGACTTACCAGTACTGTAATTTTTGGCGGTGTAAACCAGAGCAAACAGGTCAATGCCCTTAGAGCTGGTGTGGACATCCTTATTGCTACTCCAGGAAGGCTGCTGGATCTGATGAACCAGGGAATCATCAGTTTAAAACATATAGAAATATTTGTTTTGGATGAAGCCGACAGAATGTTGGATATGGGATTTATCCACGACGTAAAAAAATTGTTGACGGTGCTCCCTAAGAAACGGCAGTCTCTCTTTTTCTCAGCCACCATGCCGCCAGACATTGTAAAGCTGGCTGATACCATACTTCACAATCCTTCCAAAGTGGAAGTTACCCCTGTCTCATCCACAGCAGATACCATCCAACAATATGTTTATCAGGTGGACAAGGTCAACAAAAATTCACTTTTGTTAGACATTCTTCAAGATAAAAAAATAAGAACCGTATTGGTTTTTACAAGAACCAAACACGGCGCCGACAAAGTCGTCAAATTCCTGTTAAAGCATGACATTACTGCCGAAGCCATTCATGGCAACAAAGCGCAAAATGCACGTCAAAGAGCTTTAACGAATTTCAAGGCGCAAACCACTCGTGTATTGGTGGCTACGGACATCGCTGCGAGGGGTATTGATGTGGATGATCTGGAATATGTGATCAACTACGAAATCCCGAACATCTCTGAAACCTATGTACATCGTATAGGAAGGACAGGTCGGGCAGGAGCTAATGGAACAGCTTTTAGTTTCTGTGATGCCGAAGAAAAAGTAGACATCAAAAACATAGAGAAGCTGATTGGCAAAAAGATCCCGGTCATCGAAGATCATCCTTTTCCCTTGCTCAACCACAATCCCGAAAAGGAACCTAAAAGAGAATTTACCCGGAATCCCCGCCCAAACAAATCCAAGCCTCTTGCCAACCCAAGGAGAAATGACAGGCAAAGCAGGGCCAAAGGCAATAGAGGGAATTGATTTTTGACTATAAACTGCAATCATGGAAAAAGACCTGAAATTAGCTGTTTTGATCGATGGGGATAACATTCCCTCAGCTTATGTAAAAGAGATGATGGAGGAAATTGCCAAATACGGCAATCCCACCATCAAACGTATTTACGGGGATTGGACTAAGCCTAATCTGAGCAGATGGAAAAACCTGTTGTTGGAAAATGCCATTACTCCTATACAGCAGTATGGTTACACGACAGGGAAAAATGCCACCGATTCCGCTATGATCATCGACGCCATGGATATTCTCTATTCCGAAAAGGTAGACGGTTTTTGTTTGGTATCGAGCGATAGCGACTTTACCCGATTGGCTACCCGCTTAAGAGAAGCCGGGATGATGGTTTTTGGTATTGGCGAGAAAAAGACCCCGGAACCCTTCATTGTCGCCTGCGATAAGTTTATCTATATAGAAATCTTGAAAGGAAGCACTAAGGAGGAAATCCCTGGCGTCATTGTCGAATCCGTCAAAAAGGAAGAAGCTGACAAAATAACCCCCAAAGTCATGAAGCTTATTTCCACTACCATAGACGATCTTGGTGATGACGAAGGCTGGGCGTTTTTGGGAGACGTGGGTAATCTGCTTCAAAAGAAGCAACCGAACTTCGATGCCAGAAATTACGGCTTTTCCAAACTTACTCCTTTGATAAAATCCATCGACCGGTTCGAGATTGAAGAAAGAGAAAACCACAAGGGCAGGTATAAATTGGTGTATGTAAGAAATAAGCATTAGGCACAAAAACAATAGCTTGGATATAGCCTTCAGCAGTCCTATTACTGTCTACAATCGTGGCAAGGCAAATTCGTTGATCGGATTGACAGAAAATAACAAAAGCCTCCTATCCCTTATGGTATAGGAGGCTTTTTCTTTGCAATCCAGAGGAAGATGGAAATGATCCTAGTTCGGCCGAACAATGAGCCTCAATTGCTTCAGCATTCCTTGATCATTCAATACAGTAACCAAATAAACCCCCTGTGGAAGATTGCGCAAAGGAATAATATAACTTCCCTTAGCCTCATTCTTTCCTTGAAACAGATTCACCTCTTGCACTAATTTCCCTTCCATATTATGTACTAAAATATGCTTGATGGGAACATCTTTATGGATAGAGATTATCGATTCCGTTGATGAGGGATTAGGATAGATATAAATACCCTGATCAGCGGAGTTTAATGTGATATTCTCCTCCCGGGCATCGACATAGGCTATTTTTTTATCACTTTCCCATAAGAGTGTAGCTCCGCTGTCTTGATTGATGATACTCAATCCACAGATACTTGCCCTGTCCTTGGAGGAAACCATGTCGAGGTTCAGCACGCCGTCGGAAACAACCACGTTCTCGAAGCTCAGCACCAGCGGCTGGTTCCCTCCCTCTACGAAGATATCAAAATCATCCTTCACCAAAGCCCCTTCCAGCCGGATGTCGAACACACGCCTCCCGGCGG